>Ga0207695_10000016_pt1 | contig 771991 bp, 623 predicted proteins | sample KBSC54metaG_FD_184354 | JGI IMG/M metagenome (GOLD analysis project Ga0207695, IMG submission 184354) | Corn rhizosphere microbial communities from Kellogg Biological Station, Michigan, USA - KBS C5-4 metaG (SPAdes) (version 2) | ecosystem: Host-associated > Plants > Roots > Rhizosphere >... | reverse complement strand
AATAAAATAATCCGGTGTTACTTTGCACTTCCGAATTGGAAAACTAACGCAAAAAGCAGGGCAAAATTATGGTGGATAAGAAAACTACAAGCTACCCTAAAGAAAAGATTAACATACTCTTCTTAGAAAATATCAGTGATGCCGCTGTCCAGCATTTCAAAGAGTCGGGCTACGCCTCCGTTCGCAAGCTGAGCGGGGCCCTTTCCGAAGAGCAGCTGATCAACGAGGTCAAGGACGTTCACCTGCTGGGCATCCGCTCCAAGACTCAGATCACTCCAAAGGTGCTCGATGCCGCAAAAAAATTGCAGGCAATCGGTTGTTTCTGCATAGGAGTCAATCAAGTAGATCTAAAATCTGCCACCAATCACGGGGTAGTGGTGTTCAACGCGCCCTATTCCAATACCCGCAGCGTCGCCGAGCTGGTCATCGGCCTCGCCATCATGCTGATCCGCCGTATTCCGGACAAGAGCAAGGCGGCCCACGACGGCGTCTGGCTCAAGGAGGCCAAAGGCAGCTACGAACTCAGAGGTAAAACACTGGGAATCATAGGATACGGCAATATCGGGAGCCAGGTGAGCGTCCTCGCCGAAGCCCTCGGGATGAAGGTCATCTTCTACGATACAGTGACCAAATTGCCCCTCGGCAACGCGGTGGCGAAAAAGACGATCAAAGAAGTGGTCAGCCAGGCCGATATCGTCACCCTCCACGTGCCGGACACCCTGCAGACCAAGAATCTCATCAATAAGACGGTGCTCAAACAGTTCAAGAAGGGCTCGATCCTCCTCAACTATGCCCGCGGCGAGGTCGTCGACCTGGAGACACTGGCCAAATGCCTCCAGGAAGGACAGCTGTCCGGAGCGGCTATTGATGTTTACCCCTGGGAGCCGGAAAAGAACGGTGATCGATTTATCACGCCGCTGCAGGGCCTCCCCAACGTCATCCTCACCCCCCATATCGGTGGATCGACCGAAGAGGCGCAGGAGAATATCGGCGAGGATGTCAGCAACAAGCTCTTCCAGTACCTCGAGACAGGGATGACCATCGGCAGCCACACCATTCCTTCCCTCAGCCTCCCGCACCAGGAAGGGACGCACCGGATCCTGCATATTCACAAGAATGTGCCGGGGGTGCTTTCGGAGATCAACAGCACGCTGTCCAAACATAATATCAACATCCTTGGCCAGTACCTCAAGACCAATGACGAGATCGGATATGTGGTGCTGGACATCGACAAGCGGCTCTCCAACCAGGCGCTCCAGCTCCTGAAAGAGGTGAAACAAACGATAAAGACCCGGCTTCTATACTAAACAGCAAAAAAAGGCGCGTCTGGGGTTATGCACAGGCAGGAGCCGATGCCGGTCCGGAGACGAGGCGCCGTCCGCAATCGGTATTCCTTGCCGAAGGCTCCGAGATAGAAGCATATGGTAAAAAATATATTTAGCTTATCCGTGTTGCTGCTGGTGTTGGTTGGATGCAGGAACGCCGGCATCAACCCCTCGAACATAGCGACCGATACTGCGGCCTGGGAAAGACTCTCCGGCATCAAACAGCTCGACACAGGTCCCTTTCACGTGGCTTTGCTATCGCGCGACAGTGGACAAAGTGGAGTTCTGTTTGTATATGACCACAAAACCCACCAAGTCGACTCTCTTTCACTTCCCAACGTTACACCAGACACCAGCTATACCCGGTTGACCAATGTCACGCGGAGCCTGGCTTTCGACCGGCTGGCCATTCTCATTGATTGGCTGGGGCGTCCCGACGATATGTATTCTATGGTCGTGGGCTACATCGGCGATACGCTCAAAGTGATCTACTCGGACCCCAACCCGGGTGGGATAAAGGAGCTGCACCGAAAAGACCAGTGGACGCTGACCGGTATTACTTTTTCCGTGGATACCTTTTCTCAGACCAAACTTATTTACTGCCCGATAACTATCTCGCTTCGGACAGGGGAAGCAAAGATGCAAATACCCGATTGCGCGGAGATACTCTTCGACACGCAAGCGACGGCGCCTATTGCAGCCTGGCGCATACGCGGCCCAGGGGATTCCGTGGCCTATACCATCCCCGAGGGCTCCGCCTTCCGAATGGATACTGTGTTCTATACGAAGAGAATTGCGGCGCTCAGCATCGGCGACTCGGTTTTCCTGAGAGCCCACTTTGACGAACTCCGGTCAAAGTTCGAGGGCAACGACGACTAGCGCGCACAGGCCTAGCGTTCCATCTTTTTCAACACCCGTTTTGCGCGGCTTCGGAATGCCGGGGTCGCCTGGTCCCACTGGTGTTCGATGATCAGCTTTAGCTCGCCGGCGATCTCGGGGTAGTCTGCCGATAGATTGGAAAGAACGGTCAGTGAAAAAGCCTTGACGGCGATGGGGGAATCGGGGGATTGGACCAGGTCGAAGCATTTGTTCATCACCCGCCCGTGAAATTTTTTGGGGATGTCGACGTCCTGCAGCAGCCGGATGGTATTCCGCACGACGGCGGCGTGAATATCCTTCCGGTCGAGGTTATCGAGGAGTTTCTTGTAATAGGGAGTGATCAGTTCGGGATGATCGCGCACGCAAAAACTCATGGGCCAGGCCGCGCGCTGCGCGATGCGATAGTCGCCCGTGAAGAAAAGATCGAGCAGTTGGGCAAAGCGGTCTTTGTCCTTGCCGATATAGGTGATGATCCTGTCTTTGTGCTCCTTGAACAGCTGATCCTTTAATAGCAGGTGTAGGTCCATGTTTTGCAGTCGATAAGCCAAAGTTATCTATCTTACAGGACAATTTCGTCGTTATGAGCTATAAGCCTAGTCACACCCGTTATGATGCCATGGAATACCGCCGATGCGGGCGCAGCGGATTAGTTTTGCCGGCCGTTTCGCTCGGGCTCTGGCATAATTTCGGCGGCGTCGATACACTCGAAAATGGGCGGAAGATACTGCAGCTGGCGTTCGATTCAGGGATCACGCATTTTGATCTGGCTAACAACTACGGTCCGCCTCCGGGCTCGGCAGAGGAGAATTTCGGGCGGATCCTGAAGGAAGATTTTCATGGCTACCGCGATCAGCTGGTCATCTCGACGAAGGCCGGCTATTATATGTGGCCCGGACCTTATGGGGAATGGGGTTCCAAGAAATACCTGGTGTCGAGCCTTGACCAGAGTCTGCGGAGGATGGGACTGGATTATGTCGATATTTTCTATCATCACCGGCCCGATCCGAATACGCCGCTGGAAGAGACGATGGCCGCCCTCGACCTGATCGTCCGCCAGGGCAAGGCCCTGTACGTAGGCATTTCGAATTATGGTGCAGATGAGGCCGCTAAAGCATTGAGAATCCTGCGAGAACTAGGCACTCCATGCCTGATCCATCAGCCAAAATATTCGATGTTCGAGCGCTGGGTGGAGGGCGGGCTGCTCGACCTGCTGCAGAAGGAAGGGGTGGGCTGTATACCCTTCTCCCCGCTTGCCCAGGGGCTGCTGACCGACAAATACCTCAAGGGCATTCCAGCGGATTCGAGGGCGGCCAGCGCGACGGGTTTCCTGAAAGAATCGGCTATCACGGAAGAAAAGCTGGCTAAGATCAGGTCGCTGAATGACCTGGCGGTCCGTCGGGAGCAGACGCTGGCGCAGATGGCCCTGGCCTGGATACTTCGCGACAAACGGATCACTTCCGTCCTCATCGGCGTCAGCAAGCCCGAGCAGGTGACGGATAGCCTGCAGGCCTTCCGGAATACCTGGTTTTCGAAGGAAGAGCTGGCTGCGATCGAAGACATTCTCCGCTAGGGGGAGGCGCTTCCCAGAGGGGTCCCATTCCGGGAAAAGGTCTGCAAGGCCTCAGATTTACGCGGCTGATTATCAATTACATAAGAATTGGCATTGGGGTTGGATTATAATAGCCAAAGTATCGACCTCATGAAACATCTAATTCTTAACCTCTTAACCCTGCTGCTGGTCGGAGCCGCGTATGCGAATCCCGATCCCGCGCCGTCGGCCAAGAGCACTGCCGCCACGGCTGCCAAGGCCAATCTCAATGCAGGCGCTGTTCGTTTTCAGTTCAGCAACGCCCACGCCAGTGATTCTGTGCTGATCATCTTCGACAAATACAACCGCACCGGCGCCGGCGTCGTCTACCAGGTATTTGCTACTGACAGCACCAACGGTATTACGATCCCCGCGATTCCCGCCGGTAAGTACTATGTGACGATCCAGTGCAAGGGTGTCAATCGCGACCGCATCGAAAAGCTGGTGACGATCAAGGCCAGCAAGCACGAAAAAGTGCGCGTCGAGCTGTCGGCTGCTGAAGTATTCTCCAAAGACGGAGTCGTTATCCCTGCTTTCAAACCCAGCTTCTCTGATCTCGCTATCCTGAGATCCAAATAGTTCTTCCAGTATCCTTCTCTTTTTCCTTTAGCCTATCCCCAAGGGCATATCCCTGAAGAACGTTGATCCCTCCATATCCCAACGACTACCGACGGCAAGTTTCACTTATTTGGCTTAATTTGCTTACAAGTGAAGTCCGCTGCTGCCATATTGTTAGTGTGTGTGCTGTCATTCAACTGGATTGGATACAGACTGCTGACGTTATATATGGAGACCACAGCCAGCGCTGAGCTGACGGAGCAGATCACTGAGAACAGATATGATGAGAACCAGCTGATCTCGCTGAAAGTGCCGGTAACCGGTCTGGCCTACTACAACAACTCGAAGGAGTTCGAATGGGTCGACGGGAGTATCGACATTCAGGGCGTCCGGTATAAATATGTGAAGCGCAGAATATACAATGACACGCTGGAGGTCATGTGTATCCCGGATGCGGCTTCGATCAGGCTGGGCGAGATCAATACCGCTTTTTTCCGTTGGACCAACGGCCTCTCTCGTACAGGCCAGGACAGGCGTCAGGGGGCGCATACCCGTCTTTTACATCCGCTGTCGCCGGACTATTATGCGATCGGGCAGGCATTTCAACTGCAGCTCCCTTCTGTCTGCTCTTCAACAGGAACGGCGACCGCTGTCATTCCTGTCACTTCCGTATACAGGCCGGTTCCTGAAAATCCGCCGGAACTTTAACCACCCCTTCATAACTGGCATATGAACACGCAGTCTCTTCGTAGCAGGGGACTGTCCTGCATTTTAGTGTATTCACACATCACTTTACCTTATTATGACAAAGAAGTTCCTGGCATTTGTTGCTGCAGGAGCCACCTTTATCCTTCTTTCATCGGTGACCTATATCCGCGTGAGGCGATATTATACCCAAAAGGAAGCGACCCGGATCTACCGGGAGGGGCTCAAAGAAATATTCGATAAGAACAATCCATTTTGTCCTGCAGCCGCGCTCGCGTTCTATGACTCGCTCGAGCTCTTGCAGGTACCGGACCAGAGAAGGATGCTGGTCATAGAGCTTTACAAGGCGCTATCGCTGCTAAAGCTGGGGCAGGAGAAAAAAGCCGTTGATATCCTTCAGGCGATGGCAGATCGCACGACCCTCAACATACACGACCCGCTGGCCGTCGACATCCGCAAACAGCTGGCGCTGGCCTGGCTGCGGCTGGGAGAGCGGAGCAACTGCATTTCGGGCCACAATTCGGGTTCCTGCCTTTTTCCGATCCGCGACAACGGCGTATATACGGACCCAACTGCATCTGTCAGCGGTATCCGGGTATATCAAAATTTGCTCGAATACGACTCCAGCGACCTGGAATCGCGATGGCTGCTGAACATCGCCTATATGACCCTCGGCCAGTATCCGTCGAAAGTTCCTGCCGCCTGGCTGATACCCGGTCTGGATGCGGATACTTCAGCAAGCCGTGTCCGGGCCTTCACCGATGTCGCCCGCGGGCTGAAGATCAACAATTTTCGAAATCAGGCCGGCGGCGCGATCGTGGATGATTTTAACAACGACGGGTACCTGGATATCGTCACCTCTTCCTGGTCGCTGAACGAAAGCATGCATTTCTTCAAGAACAATGCAGACGGTAGTTTTACCGATGTTTCCAGGGAATCGGGGCTGGCGGGGATCAAAGGCGGGCTGATGATCACACAGGCCGACTACAACAATGACGGTTTTACGGATATCCTCGTCTCGCGCGGTGCATGGATGGGAGAGATGGGGCACCAACCCAGGACCCTGCTCCGAAACAACGGGGACGGGACCTTTACCGACGTCACCGTCGAAAGCGGCATTCTCTCTTTCGATCCAAGCCAGGCTGCGGTCTGGGCGGACTTCAACAACGACGGCTGGCTGGACCTTTTTATCGGCAACGAATCTATCCCCATGCAATCGGTGCATCCTTCCGAACTCTGGATCAATAACCAGGACGGAACATTCTCCAACGTCGCCGCCAGTGCCGGCTGTGATGCGATAGGCTTCATGAAAGGCGTCACAGCGGGAGACTATGACCGGGACGGCTGGCCGGATATTTTTATTTCCTGCCGCGACGGACAGAAGATACTGCTTCACAACAAGGGGCTGCATTCAGCTATCCCGCAGTTCGAGAATCGCACGCATGAGGCCGGCCTGGACAAGATGCCGACCTTTAGTTTTCCCACCTGGTTCTGGGACTATAACAACGACGGCTACCCGGACATTTTCTTATGCGGTTATCAATATCAGGGCTCGATGGCGGCTTCGATTGCGGCAGATGCGCTGGGGCGGCCGCTGCCTGCGGGCACCAGCACGATGTATCTCTACCGGAACAACGGTAACGGCAGCTTCACCGAGGTCACGGCCGAAGCCGGGCTTGCCAGACCGGTATTTGCAATGGGCTCGAACTTCGGCGATATCGACAACGACGGCTGGCCCGATATGTATCTGGGTACGGGGAATCCGGATTTTTCATCGCTGATGCCGAACAAGCTCTTCCGGAACGTCAGCGGAAAAAAGTTTGACGACGTGACGACCCAGGCGCGCGTGGGCAATCTGCAGAAAGGCCATGAAGTGGCATTCGCCGACGTCAACAATGACGGCAACCAGGACATCTTCGTCGAGACGGGCGGGGCGTTGCCGGGGGATGCGTATTTCAACGCGCTTTATATCAATCCTGGTCAGGACAGCAGCAACGGCTGGATCAGCGTGCAGCTGGAGGGGGTCAGGTCGAACAGGTCGGCGATCGGGGCCAGCATCGCCGCGAGCTTTCGCGAGAACGGCGTAAAAAGAACAGTCTATATGGACGTCAACTGCGGCGGCAGTTTTGGCGGGAATCCGTTGCGTAAGGAGATCGGGCTGGGGAAGGCCGCCGTTATCGACGAGCTGACGATCCGCTGGCCGACGTCGGGTATCGTTCAGGTCTTCAGGAACGTCCATCCCCGGCAGTTCGTAAAGGTCAGGGAAGGCGTAGACCGGCTGGAGCCGGTAAATCTGGTCCGGCTTAGATTTGGGGGTCCGGCAGACTCTTTGCTTATCGGATGCGCGCCGGGCCGGTAGGGGGATTAAGCCCGGCGGGGTGATCGTGTGGTGATCGTGCGGTGATCGTGTGGTGATCTTGTGACCCGCGGAGGAAACCCGTCAGACCCTAAGTGATCCGCGGAAACCCCGGGCGGCATAGTATGAGGATGCACCATTGTGGTACGTGAAGACATGGTCGTAGCGGCGGTCGCAGAAGATGGCGCCGCCCAGCGCTCTGATGCTGTCCGGTGTTTTTATCCAGCTGGAGGTTTTTGTGTCAAAGTTTCCCAGTTGCTGGAGGCTGCGGTATTCGTCTTCCGTCAGGATCGTGATGCCGATAGCTGCGGCCATATCCATCGCGCTGTCGGCCGGCGGAGCGTCTTTCCGGGAATCCAGGGCTTCGCGGTCGTAGCAGAGACTTCGGCGTTCTTTCGGGCTTTCCGGCGAGCAGTCGTAGAAAATGAATTCGTCTTTGCTTTTGTCATAACCCACGACGTCGGGCTCGCCGCCGGTGAGCTCCATTTCGTTCAAAGCAGACAATTTTTTGGGCTGTGCGGTCAGCTTTGCCTGAACTTTCGACCAGTCGAGGCCTTTGTGACGGTGCATGTGCTTTTCGAAGCGGGCCTTCAATGTAGTGAGCAGTGAGGCCTGCTGATCGGGATGTAGTTTTCCGGTATTCTTCATTATTGTTCAGCGATGGTTAGATCACGGTGCGCTAAAGTAGCCAAAAATCCATTATTGTCGTAGAAAGGCCACGATCTTGTCCCTTTCCTCGTCAGTGATCAGCGCCCTGGTCTGCATATGCAGGCCGATGGTGGTCCACTGGTCATGAGAGAAGGATGAAGGGGAAGGGGTATTGTGGCAGCGCTGGCAGTTCTCGGCCCACAGCTGTGCGCCGCTCTTGCTCTTCAGCTTTTGGCTTTCGGCGCAGCCATTCATCGTAAGGGCCGTGAAAGCAGCCAGCGTTATAAGGATGGCGAGGGGGCTCTTTTTGATTTGTATATTTTTCATGATCTTGTCGCTTATAGTTGAATAGAAAATTGCACGTATAGATTATTCATGCCTGTTACTACGCCTTTCTGGCCGCTCGTAACGTCGGAGGAGTTGTTTGACCGTGACCAGGCGTATGTCAGCTTGAACACCGTGCGCCAGGAGAGCCAGTAGTCGAGTCCGAGATCCTCTTCGTGATAGTTCTGTCCCCAGAAGGAATTGACCGGCGTCTCGTAGCTGACGTAGCGGAATGCCAGTTCCAGATTCCTGACAAAGGCGTTCTGAGCCGATGTAGGACGCAACGAGCACTGAATAAAAGTGGAGGTGCTTCTGTTGTCGAAGGTGTATGCGGAAGAATCGGTGGGCTTGATATATTGCTGGCTGTTGACGAGCAACCGGCTGTACTGGCCCTTGACGTTCACCAGGAAGGGGGAGAAGGTCTTTACAAAATTGAGGTCGGCGCCGTACATTTTGGTATTTGCGTTATTGTAGGGGGAGCCTGCCGCCACGCCGCCATAAAGTCCGGAGGCGCCGATCTCCAGGCAGGAGTTGGAGAAGGGCAAGAGGGAGAGTCTTCCGCACACGGTCTTGTTCAGGTTGTTGTCGACGATGCCGGCGCCCTGCAATTCGCCGTCCGGCAGCAGCTGGAGACCGTTGGTGAGGCTCAGGTCATAGGTCCATTTCATATTGCCGAGCGGGAGGCCACCGCTGACGCCTATGCCAAAATCGGTTCCTGGCAGGTCGAGCCCTGCGGGGTCGGGGGCTACTTTGTCGATCCAGCCGGCCGCCAGCCTTTTATTATAGATACCGAAAGGCAGCACAAAATAACCGGCGTGTATGATCATGCCCGGCAGGGCGAAATAAGAAATATTTGCCCAGTTGACGCCGATGGCATTGCCGTCGAAAGAAGGCTCGAACTCGACGAGCCATTTTGTGCCGTGGCGCCATAGCAGCATGGGACTGAACTCATAGCGGTCTGCATCGCCGAGGCTGACCGTCTTTTGGGATTCTCCCGGGCCGCCCGGCGGCGTGATCGTGGTCTTATTGACATTGAAACCGAAAGTTGCGAGTCCGACGATCATGAGGTGGGATTCACCTGGTTTTTGATCCGCGACCTGCTGTTCGAGCGCTTCTATCCTTCGAAGAAGGTTGGAGTCTACGGTAGACTGTTGGGCGGCGAGTGAAAGTGTGCACAGGGTGCAAAGGATGCCGGTAGCCGTCCGGCTGATCAAAGCCATTTTACTCATAACAGTGGTATTTATTTGGTGATGGCGGAAGCTTATTTTTTCTTGGTGATCCGGGCCAGTGTTCGGATGTAAAGGACCAATTCCCAGCGTTGCTGGTCGGTGAAGACCTTGCTATAGGCTGGCATCGGGTTTCGACCTTCAGAAAGTTTGTAGAAAAGGGAGCCGTCGGATTCGTTCTGGACGATGGCTGAAGTATGGTCCGCGGGTTTGGGGTTGAGGCCTTGTGAGGCAGGTCCGTCTCCTTTGCCTTTTTCGCCGTGACATGGACCGCAGTTGGCCGTGTAGATCGTTTTTGCTTCTGCGAGCGCCGGTGCGGTTGAGACCAGGGGATTTTTGACGGTTTGCGCGTCTTTCGGTGCGACCCATGGCGGCTGCTGGGCGGACGATTGGAAGGAGATAAAAAGAGCTAGCAGCAGTGTACCGAAACCTGCGATCCTTGCCGGATCGATCGGTTTGACAAATTCCGGTTCCATAAAATTAAATTTAAGGTTCTTGCTTCGTGTATTAAAAGTATAGTCCGGATTATGGTGGTGTTATGATCTTTCTCAGCAATGGAAGTGAGAATTGTCAGGGTAAGTTTGTCTTATAATTAACATTATGTTAAATAGCAATTAGCGCATAACCCTATCATTAAATTCATGGGCGAAGCCCAGTGCCCAGTGAGTATTTGAGCTTTTTTTTAATTGGCGTCCTGCTGGACGGTGAACTCTTCCAGGTAAGCATATTGCCCATGCTCCTTGCTCAGAACCCGGGCGAGCAATTCCTTGTCCAGCAGGTCCTGGACGGAATGGATGATAAAATCGGGGGAATAGCCGTATTGATCCAGGTCGGATTCCCGCGTAACGCCAGAAAGAGTCAGTACGGTGGTAAAGCCCATTGACCCTGCTCCCAGAATGTCCGTACCCATCGTATCCCCTATCATCACGGTCTCGTCGGTCGTAAGCCCGAGGATTTTGCGGGCCATGCGCATCATTATGGGGCTCGGTTTGCCTACGCTAAAGGCCTGGCGGCTTGTCGCAAACTCCAACATGGCGACGAAGGCGCCGCACCCTGCCCGGTATTTGCCGTTGCCGACGGGGCAGTTCGGATCGAGGTTGGTAGCCACCAGCTTGGCACCGTTCAGGATCATATTGATCGCTTTATCCACGGATTCGAGCATGATCGTCCTGCCCTCGCCGATTATCACATAGTCGGGGTGATCGTCAACGATCGAATAGCCGACGTTATGGAGTTCGGTAAGCAGGCCGCCTTCTCCTATGACATAGGCTGTGCCGTGCTGTTTGCGGGAAGCCAGATAGCGCGCCGTAGCCATAGCACAGGTGAAGATGTGCTCGTCGTTGACGTTGAATCCCATTTTGCGCAGCTTATAGCATACATCTCTGTTCGTCCGCTGACTGTTGTTGGTTAGAAACAGGAACGGATAGCCATTTTCCCGCAGATGATTGATAAACTCTACAGCTCCTGGTATGGCTTCACTGCCTTTGTAGATAACCCCGTCCATGTCGATGAGAAAGCCTTTCTTTTGCATAGTTGTATAAATTAAATACCATGTGGCAAGACCGCGGCCTGGCAGAATCAGTAGTTGGCAAGAAAATTCGGGCAAGAATATCGAAAATCTAACAAGCTGATCGAAAAGACGGACCGGAGATGTGGTCCTATTGGAGAAAAGACATTCGAAGATACGGATAATAACCTAAACGGAGCGAAACGCAGGATATTGTGCTGAATTTTAGCTCGTATACGGTTCGGCATGGTAGATCATTTGTCCCTGTGCGACTGCCAGCGCGAGCAACCAAATTTTCCTTCCTTTTCTGGTTTCCCGTTCGAAATACCGCTTGCGTTTGATTTGCTCCATTCCTTCGGCCAACGCAGCTTCCAGCAATTCCGGGGTTTGAGCATATTTCAACTCGACAATATAGGTATGTCCGGGTAATTGGATAATAGTATCTATCCTGCCCTTATCTGTGTGTACTTCAGAGCGGCCTGGAATTCCAATTAATAACAGCGTTAGTTGCAGCAGAGCATGGTAGTGGGCCTCATAAGGAAGATGTGAATCGTAAGTTATATGAGCAAATAATAGCCGCAAATCACTGATCGCAGCTTCTATATTTTCCTGTTCCAATCCTCGCCGAATCCCTTCTACCAAATTTTTTACTTCATATTCCGCCTTGTCCGTAAGGCGGGACAACAAAAAGTTAGATAGGGATAACCTAACCTCCTGGTTAGGGATTTCCAACTGATACTTCTCGCCCACCCTTTTTTTAATCGTCAGGTAGCCGGTTTGGAAGAATAATGGAACGGTATCCATCCGTTCAAGCGTCTGGCTATCGGAGAATTCCTGATCCACGTTGATGTACTTCTCCAATACAGGAGAAAAATCCCGGCGCTGCTCCATTAGTTCCAACAAAAAGGTGGGAGTACCCGTTCGGAACCAATGGGACAGAAATTTATGGGTATCCAACAAGAGCAATGTTGAGTAAGGGTTGTAAACAAAAGTTTCACCATCCCAGGAATAGCCGTTGTACCAGAATTTTATCTTATCCAGGATCTGTTCATTTCCAAGTGATTCCTTTGTTGCTAATTGTTGAATATGTTCGCTGAAATCATCTTCTAATTCATTCTGCGTATATCCACAGATACCCGCAAACTCTTCATCCAATGTCAGGTCCTTTAAATTGTTCAATCCTGAAAAGATCGACACCTGTGATATCTTCGAAACTCCGGTGAGGAAGACAAAATGAAGCTGTTCGGCCTTTAATTTGAGAATAGTGTAAAAGTTCCTTAAAATCTCCCGAATTTCTTCAGCCAGTTGTGACCTATGCAAAACATCCTGAATAGGTTTGTCATATTCATCGATAAGAACGACCACTCTATTACCACTTTTGGCATATAATTTTTCAATAAGTTCATAGAGAAGATCCCCAGGTAAAGAAGCAGTAAGTGCAATACCGACTCCTTCTGCTAATGAATGCAATCTGAAAGCTATTGAGGTTTCAAATCTTTCGGCCGACCGGGTGTCCAGACCGCTCATATCCAGGTGCACTACCGGTTGTTTCTCCTGCCAATTATTTTTATCATAGATATACATCCCTTCAAATAATTCCTTTCTTCCTTCAAATATTGCCTTCATTGTCGATAGCAGCAGGGATTTGCCAAAACGCCTTGGCCGGGACAGGAAAAAAGAGCTTGCTCCCGATTGAAGCAACTTGAATATATAAATCGTTTTATCCACATAAACACATTGATTATCAATAAGTTCAACAAAGCTCTGTACTCCAACTGGCAGTTTTCGCATAATACCGATTCCCTTTTCGCAAATATAATTCTAATGATCCGATTCAGTTTGTCTGTTTCAACTAAGCCCTTCGCTGTTAGGTGTAGAATATTTTACTAGTTGCCAAATGTGGGTCGAAAATGGCAGTTTTGGCGAACAATAACTATAAGGAACGATTGTTCATGAACCTGATTGATGAATATCTTTGAAAAATTCGACCTTCAATAAAGGGCCACAACTAAAAGATAATCAAATTGTTGTGTTTATTTTGTGAGACTTCGATTTATACTGGTTGAAATAGACGACACGACCGTCCTTAACCTGTTAGCTACCCAAATCGGGACATCGCACCACGAAAATAATTTCGCACAGGAGGAAGATGAAGAAGAACATTTATATATCCGATAAACGTTTACGCTTAGCTCCTTAAAATAAACTACGATAACTATCCTATTCATCGAATTTAACAATAATTTAATCCACCAAGCGACCTATCCCTCCTCTTTGCAAACTGCCACATCCCTCCCTGTATAGTTCATCCATTTTCCCCAGAACCGGAACAACCTTGCCAATGAGAATCATCCTATTGCTCTTATCCACAGCCGTATTCTCCTATTCGGGCCGCTGCCAGAATAATGAGGGCGCCAAAGACAGCTTGTCCCTCAATGCCAGAAACCTGGCCGGACTTAACGACCGGTATACCCGCCTCGACAAAGCAGTACAGCAGCAGTCATTAAAAGCGCTGGCCTCCCTGCAGCGACAGGAAACGCAGCTGCAGCGCAGCGTAGGCAGGAAAGACAGCGCGAAAGCGGCACTGCTGTTTTCTTCTGCACAACAGGGATACCAGGCTTTCCAGGGGCGCCTTAATTCGCCCGTCGCATCGGATCCCCTGAAAGAATATATTCCCCGGGTGGACAGCATCTCCACAGCCCTGCAGTTCCTGCAGCAGAAAAACCTCCATCTTCCCGCAGATCAATTACGACAGGTGCAGGCGCTGGGTGGGGAATTCCTCCAGTTGCAGGGCCGGCTGCAGCAGGCCAACCAGGTACAGGATTTTATTCGCCAGCGGGAACAGCAGCTGAGGGAGCAACTGGCCGGATACGGCGGCAAAGTGAGCCATCAGCTGCTGGGTATGAACCGACAGGTCTATTATTATCAGGAGCAGCTGGCACACTATAAAGAGACGCTGAAAGACCCGGAAAAAATGGAAGCGGCCTTCATGACCAATGTAGAGCGACTGCCGGCCTTTCAGCAGTATATGGCAAAGAACAGTTGGCTGGCACGACTCTTACCCACCTCTCCGAATTACGGAACACCCCAGGCGCTGAACGGCCTGCAAACGATTGAAAGCATACAGAAGGACCTCCAGGACCGGTTCGGCAAATCCGCCATAACTCCCGATGAGACGGGCGGCGCCAGTCCGCTGCAGCAACAGCTGGTGGCTGGCCAGCAGGCGCTCAGCCAGCTCAAGGACAAGATCACTGCGGCCGGAGGAAGCAGCACCGACCTCACACAACCCGATTTTACGCCCAACCGTCAAAAGCTGAAAACCTTCCTCAAACGGCTGGAATATGGCTTCAACTTCCAAAGCCAGCCAGGCACTTCGATATTGCCCGTCACGACCGATATCGGCGTCAGCCTGGGATATAAATTCAGCGATAAAGCAACAGCCGGGCTGGGCGCCAGCTACAAACTGGGTTGGGGCAACCGCCTGAATGACGTCCATTTCACCAGCGAGGGCGTCGGCCTGCGCAGCTACGTCGATATCAAAGCCCGCGGTAGTTGGTGGATCACCGGCGGCTGGGAGTACAACTATTACCAGCAATTCTCCAAACTCAGCGACCTCCGCGATCCGGATATCTGGCAGAAGAGCGCGCTTATCGGGATAACAAAAAAATACAAGGTGGGCAACCGCAACGGCAATGTGCAATTGCTCTATGATCTGCTATCCGGACAGCAGATGCCCCATATCTCGCCGCTGAAATTCAGGATCGGATACAGCTTGTAATCGCTTCACTTTATTACCTAAGGAAAATATTGAATGAATATGACCCCGCAAACTTTTACAACCGGAAAGAGGTTAGTGTATATAGCCCTGATCCTTATCAGCCCGTTGTTTACCTGGAGCCAGGCGAACAATGGATTGGCTTTCCCCAGTGCGAACAACACTTTTCTGGGCGCCGCGGGGAACATCGGCACATCGACAGGCGTCGGCGTCGACTTATATTCCGGCACTGCACAGGTCAGCGTCCCTATATGTAACCTGGTGTCGAAAGAGCTAACGATCCCCGTCTCTCTGGGATATACAGGAGCCAGGGGTATCCGGATACAGGACTATGCCGGTTCCGCGGGCCTGGGATGGGCTCTGAACGCGGGCGGCGGCATCTCCCGGGTAGTGCGTTGTTTTCCGGATGAACAGGCCAATGGATACCTGGGTACGGGGACCTTACCGAGCGGGGCCATCGGGACGGGAGGACAATGGGGGAAAGTAGTAGCGGGCAACCTGGGACCGGCGAATACGCCGCTGACATCCAGCCAGTATACCGCCATTGCGGGTGGTATCAGCGGCACCACGATCACGCCTCCTACCGCCGATGGGGAACCGGATCTGTTCTATGTGAGAACGCCATTTTTTGCTTTTGAATTCACGTTCGACGAAAATGGAAACCCTGTATTCCCCAACAGCACCGGGATGCAGATCATCACTTCAAATTTCTACAATAGCGGCAATTATGGAAGCTCCTCCTTCGAGGTGATCGATGGCAACGGCACCCAATACTATTTCGGCAGCAGCTCAGCATCCGTGGAAACGACCAGCACGACGCTGCTCGGCACGACCTATGTCTTTCCCACTACCTGGTACCTGGACAAGATCGTAACCGCGAATAGCAAGGACGTCATCAACCTGACCTATCTAGCCGCCTCTCATGCCGACGTCACCAATCATTATACGGGTACGGCGACTTTCGACCAGGTCGGCAACCAGGTGTACGACACCACGCATCCTATCACCAATACCGTCTGGCCAAAATACGTCTCGTCCATCAGCTGCGCGTCCGGCGAGATAGACTTCACTTATGCCTTCGACCGCACGGACGATGTCTATGCCGCGAGGCTGGCCACGGTGGTGCTGAATGCCTATAATCCCCTGTACAGCTATGGCACGACCACTCCGCTGCAGACCTTTGCATTCAACTATAGCTATTTCGGATCGCCTTCCACCGACCCCAACGTCTTGCGGCTAAAACTGAATAACATCACCGTCGCCGGCAATACCTCCGCCACCTCCACGCCGCTAACCCTGAAGACCTTCACCTACAATACAGCCAGCACGTTGCCATCGCGGAATACTTTTTCCTTTTCCGACTATTGGGGCTATTTCAATTTCCAGTCGCCGATGACCTTCACCCGATTCCCGTTCAATGTCCGCACACCACTGCTGGCGGCAGCCACATCGGATATACTAACCTCGGTAAAGGACGTAACAGGCGGCACCTGGAATATCTCCTATGAGCTGAACACCTATTACAATTCAAGCACCTCCACCAATACTACGGTGGGCGGATTGCGCGTGAACAGCATATCCCGTACGCTGCCCACCGGGGAAAGTCTCTCTACCAGCTATGTATACACGGATGCAACGGGTAAGTCAACGGGACAGATCCTCAGTACTTCTTACAATATAAATACTTTTAGCGCCGGCACACAATTCAATGGCGTCGTTACGGAATTCCTCTCCGAGTCACCCTCGGAATATAGCGATCTCAACGGAGATTTTTTTGGCTATTCTTCCGTGAAGGCCGTGGAGCAAAATGGCGGCTATACCGTCTCCAATTTTACCAATTTCAGTGATTTCCCGGATGTATTCAATTACTTTAACGGCCTTTCCCCCTCCTCCACTCCGGATATCACTTCTTCCATCAGCCTGGCCTATAAAAGGGGCCTGCTCCTGGATCAGACCGCATACAATGCCGCAGGCAGCAAGATATCCGAAGATGTCTATCCGCTGGCGACCGCCTATACGTCCCTTACCTCTCCTGTCGGGAAAAGATCCTGGGCATTCAAATGGAACGTCCAGTCTTACAGTGTCCCGGGGGCAAGCGGGACGATCACCTGCGGTTCGTCTTACTGGGGAAACGTCGAAGATTTCCGCCTCACGACGACCAAACATATCGACTATGACCAGGTGACGCCGGCGAATTCTGTGCAATCAACAAGCACCTACGTATATGATGCCGCGCACTGGCTGGTAGACCGGATAACCACCGCCGATTCCAAGGGGGCACAAATCGTAAAACAATTCTATTACACGGCCGACCCGGGCATTCCCATGACGACCTCCGCCGAGAACACGGCCATCAGCACCATGCTCACGCCGGCAGTCAACCGGAGAAATGTGCTGATCCACGAAACGGACACGAAGAACGGGGTCACCAGCCAGATCCATAATTCCTATGGGGCCTTTGCGGTGGGCAATGCCACCAAGGTTGAGCTGAAGAGCACTACAAAATATTCGGGGTCTACACAGGTCCGGCAGGAGCTTTACAACTATGATCCCGCCACCGACAACCTTATCTCGTCCGGCATAGCCAATGGAAAGGCGACCGGCATCGGTTATGGCTATAGTCTGACGCAGCCGGTGGCCAAGGTGGTCAATGCCTCGGGGAATGCGACGGCCGCCCTGCAGACCACGCCGGCTTTTTACGATATGAGCTTTACCGGAGCAACCGGACAAACGACTTTTACGACTTTCTCTGCGGGTAATATCGTGCTGACCATTGATGGGTATGCGGGGTCCACTTATACCCTGAATTATTATCTGAGCGGCGCCTCGTCCAGTAGCGGCAGCCTGTGCGCCCAGCGTTCGGCCACGACCTGCTCCTACCCTTCCAGCGTTACCTTACCCAATATGCCGGCGGGCACCTATACCCTCAGCGCCTCCCAGGGAAGCGGCAGCGCGCCAGCCGAGGGCATCAGCATCAACTACAATGGGTCAGTCCTTGTGACCACCCCGTCCAATGAATTCTTTTATGAGGGATTCGAGGAGAATAACTCTGCCATGTACGGGACCGGCCACACCGGGGTGAAATACTGGTATACGGGCAATTATACAGTTCCCTATACTCCTCCCAATGGCAGGAGCTATGTGATCCAGTGGTGGAACTGGGTCAACGGTCAATGGATATTCCACGAGCAGGCGTACACTGCCAATATGGTCCTCACGGGTATCCTGGATGATGTCCGGGTATTCCCTTCCGATGCGCTGATGACAACCTATACCTATGCTCCCCAGGTGGGCATGACTTCGCAGATAGATCCCGCGGGAAGGGCTACGGTCTATCAATATGACGGCCTGGGAAGGGTCAACCTGGTGCGGGACAACGACGGCAATATCCTTCGGAAATACTGTTACAACTATGCGGGCCAGTCGGTCAGCTGCGCCAGCCTCACCGTCTACAGTAACAATGCGGCAAGCGGTACCTTCACCCGGAACAACTGCTCCGCGGGTTATGTGCCCGGCAGTGCCACCTACACTGTGCCTGCAGGAACCTATACGTCTACCCTCAGCCAGGGAGATGCAGATCAGCAGGCAGCCAACGACATCGCCCTGAATGGACAGGCCTATGCCAATGCACACGCCACCTGTACGCAGACTTGGTATAATGTGGCCCAGAGCGGCAGCTATACCCGAAATAATTGCGGGACCGGCTATGCCGGCAGCACGGTGGTATATACCGTCGCGGCTAACACCTATTCGTCTACGATCAGCCAGGCCGATGCCGATCAAAAAGCCATCAATGACGTGACGGCCAATGGTCAGAACTATGCCAATACCAATGGTACCTGTACATCGACGGGGACACTAACCTTCGGCGACCTTGCGTTGACCGGCGGCAGCGCTTCGGTAACTTTCTCCGCAACCGCGACGGGGAATATCGTGCTATCGATAGACGGCTATGCGGGGTCTACCTACAGTCTGAATTATTCGTTATCCGGCCCCTCGTCGCATAGTGGGACGCTGTGCGCGCAGCGATCGGCCACGACCTGCTCGTATCCGTCATCGGTGACATTCAGCGCCATGCCAACGGGCACGTATACGCTAACCATTTCAGCTGGCAGCGGCAGCGCCCCCAGCAAGAGTATGTCTTATTCCTATTATAAATAAAACAATGGATATATGTTCCAGCACTACCGGGTTACAAATGGGATATTGATCGGGCTGTTATGTCTTCAGGGACGCGTCGGGGCACAAACGCCTCCCGCCCTGCCTGCTCCCTATGGGGGTACGCTGGTGACGAACTCGGTCCGTGCATGGTCCGCAAAGATCCCATTGAAAAATGAGTCGGACGTCATTTCCACTGCCCGCACCGTGCAGGAAGTCTCGCAATCCGTCCAGTATACCGATGGGTTCGGGCGTCCCCTCCAGGCGGTCATCAAACAGGCCAGTCCCTTGCACAATGACATCGTGACCGCCACTGTCTATAACAGCTGGGGCCAGGAGCAGTATAAATACCTTCCTTTTACCGCCAATTCGGCTACGGCAGGGGATGTCACCAATGACGGCAATTTCAAGAACGATGCATTCCAGGAGCAGGCGGCTTTTTACAATACCCAGCTCAGCGGCCAGACCGGCGAGACCAATGTTGGCGCGAGCAACCTGAATTGGGCTTATAGCCAGGCGACATTTGAAACTTCGCCCCTTAACCGGGTGCTGAACAGCTACTCGCCCGGCGTCAGCTGGGTGGGCAGCCAGACACATTCCAGCCAGGTGCGCCTGCTGGCAAATACTGCCGCCGATAATGTGCAGATATGGAATATCGCGGCGGCGGCCGGCAGCCTTCCCACCAATGGCGGTGTCTATGGAGCCGGTCAGCTCTTTAAGTCGCTGCTCACCGATGAGGCAGGACATCAGAGTATCCAGTATAAGGACAAGGACGGACATATCGTCCTGAAAAAGGACCAGCTCACTGCTGCTAATGATGCAGGTACGGGCAGTGACCATCCGGGCTGGCTTTGCACTTACTATGTTTATGACAACTATGGCTTTCTGCGTTTCATCATTACGCCGAAGGCGGTAGACCTGATCTATGGCAGTCCAACCTGGAATCCTATTACGCAGTCATATGCGGATGAACTGTGTTACCGGTACGAATACGACGCAGCTGGAAACATGACCATCAGGAAGAATCCCGGCGCTTCCGGGGAGATATGGATGGTGTACGATCAGCGGTACAGGCTGGTCATGCAGCAGGACGGAAATATGCGCGCCGCGCAGAAATGGCAATACTTACAATATGATGGACTGGACCGGCCCGTAGCAACCGGTCTGATCACAGATGCCGCCAACTATAATAACCTCGCCTATCATGCAAACCTGGCAGCGACAAGCATTGCCTATCCAAATCCCGCGTCTTATCCCAACGAGCTGCTCTCGCAGACCCACTATGACGACTACGGCAATATGAACAGCACCAATACGTCGACCCTTACGGCGACGATGGACGCATCGGCTGCCGGATCGGCGAACAGCGGGTTCACCACCAGCTATAATACGGCACCTGCCTATGCGCAGCCCATCACGCAAAGTCCTATGACGAGGGGCAAAGTGATCTGGACGAAGACGGAGGTCATCGGGGGCAGCTATACTCCAAACAGCAAATACCTTTATTCGGTCAACTTTTACGACAGCCGTGGCAACCTGATCCAATATCAGACCATCAATCTCACCGGTGCAAGGGATATTCATACTTCTCAATACGACTTTAGCGGCAAGGCGCTGTCCAATGTCCTGACCCATACGCTAGCTGGTGCAACGGCGACGCAGGTGCATACCTCCGTCGAGTCCATGACCTATGACCATATGGACAGGCTATTGACGATAACAAGGTCGCTTAGCACGAGCATCGGCAGCACCGTGATCAGCACGCCTGCCATTACCGTACTAACCAATAGCTACAACGAGCTGGGGCAGCTGAAACAAAAGAATCTGGGTCAGCAGCGCGACGCCAGCAATAATCCCACCGCCACGCCCATGGAGACCCTGGCCTATGATTACAATGTCCGGGGCTGGCTGCTGGGGATCAATCGCGGCTACCTGTCACCGGGGTATACGATTCCCGCGGGCGGGGGAAATTATTTCGGGCTCGAGCTGGGATACGACCAGACGAGCTCCGTCACCGGGCATGCTTTCGCCGGTACACAGCTGAATGGCAATATTTCGGGGGTCTCCTGGAAGAGCCGGGGGGATGTCATAGACCGGCAATACAACTATGTCTACGACAACGAAAGCCGGATGATGGCCGCCAATTTTATCCAGAACAGCAGCGGCACCACCTGGGACAACAGTTATGTGAATTTCACCGTCAGCGGCCTGTCGTATGACGACAACGGGAACATTACGGGGATGACCCGCCAGGGATTCCAGGTTAACGGATCGACCGCCATCGACCAGCTGCTATATACCTATACACCCAATACCAATCGTCTCCAGAGCGTGGTAGACGGAGCCAACAATGTCAATACCCGTCTCGGCGATTTCCGTAGCTCGCAGACCTATATCGCCGCGCTGGGGGGAAGCAAGACCACAGCGAACGCGGCCAGCTACACGGACTACACCTACGATCCAAATGGAAATCTGCTCAAGGACCTGAACAAAGATATCGGCACCGCCACCGCGGGGGGGATCTTGTACAACTACCTGAACCTGCCCCAGCAAATAACGGTGACGAATAAGGGGAATATTCAGTACGTGTATGATGCAGCGGGGAATAAGATCCAGAAGATATGCTTTGAGACCAATGCCTCCGTCCCTTACAACGGGACCTCGTATTCCACCAGCATCACGACGACGACCACCTACATCAATGACTTTGTATACAGGAGCGTCAGCTATAGCGCCCCTGCCCTGAATACGCTGCAAACCAACTACACCCTGCAGTTTGAGATGCATCCGGCTGGGCGGATCCGGCTGCTGCCGGCGTCAGCTTATGTATTCGATTATTTTATCAACGATAACCAGGGAAATGTCCGGATGGTGCTGACGGATGAAAAGCAAACGGACGTCTATCCTGCCGCCACGCTGGAAGAGGCAAGCTACAATGGGGCCACCGCCCTGTCGGTGGAGAGCCTCTATTATAATATCAATACGGGGGACGTCGTTCAGACCGCATCACCGTCGCCTGTACCCTGGGTCGCGGCCATCGGCGCCACCAGCAGCTATCCGAACTACAACAACGGGCTGTCGACATCCAATCCTGATCCCAACAGCAATCCTTCCGTCAATAGCTCGTACGTCTATCGCCTCAACCCGGCAGTGAACCCCGGTGACAACACAGGACTGGGCATTACCATCAAGGTCATGGCGGGCGACCAGATATCGATCTTCGGCAGAAGCGCCTGGCACAATCCTTCCGGCGGCGCCATCAACAACGGCTACAGTCTGATCAGTTCGGCGCTGACCTCCTTCCTGACGACTTTTGCCAATACCTCGACGGTAGTGGCGGGTACCCATGGGGCTGTAACCGGCTCTTCTCTCAATGTCTCCCCTACCACGACCCCTTTGAACAGCATCCTGTCCTCCGATAATACGACTACCAGCACAGGTGCCGCACAGCCGGTCAAGGCCGGGATCAACTGGATATTATTCGATGACCAGTTCCGTCCGGTGCAGACGGGCAGCGGTTATGACGCCGTCTCCACCACTCCGGACAACATAAAGATCCATACGCTCAGCGGGCTGCCGACCCTGACGATGCAAAAGAACGGGTATCTGTACGTCTATTGCAGCAATGAAAGCAATATGGACGTCGTGTTTGACAACCTGCAGGTGGTCAATAACAGGGGCCCTATCCTGGAAGAAACGCATTACTATCCCGATGGGCTGACCATGGCCGGTATCAGCGACAGAGCCTGGAATAAGCAGCCCAATAATTTCCACTACCAGAGCAACGAGATGCAGAACGGAGAGTTCAGCGACGGCAGCGGATTGGAGGAATATGATTTCAATGCCCGGTTCTATGATCCGCAGCTGGGGGTGTTTCATAACCTGGACCCTTCCGCGCAATATGCCAGTCCTTTTATGGCCATGGGCAACAGCTGGGTCAACGGGACCGACCGGAATGGAAAATTCTTTGTTGAATTCATCATCGGTTTTGTCACAAGCTATTTGTATAACTCCATCTCCACGGGGAATTGGGGTGGCAGATCGCTGATGGCTGGCCTTATAGGAGGCCTTGGCGCCGGTATCGGAGGAGAGCTGGCGAATGGGATCACCGGTTCCCTCTCCAGTACGCTTGGGACCCTGGGCAGTAAAATAGCGGGCAATGTCATATCCTCGGCGGTGCTCGGCGGATTCAACAGCGCCGCCATGGGGGACGGGAATTTCCTGAAAGGCATGGCGACGGGGGCGATCAGCGGGCTTATCTCTACTGGTCTTGGGGAGATCCATTTCGGTGGGACCAAATGGGCGCGCATCGGGGAAGACTTCGTATTCGGGGGAATCAGCGGCGGATTGATAGCAAAGGCCTTTGGCGGCAATTTCTGGGCAGGCGCAGCCACCGGGTCCACGTCGGCCTTACTGAAAAACATCGCTTATTATGCCAGCAGCACGTCGGCTAAGGAGGCGGAGGTCGTCGCGAAGTATCATCTGGTCGAAGATCACCCTACCGCCTTCAGCATATACTTCGGGGACGGCGACCTTACCTATCACGCGCTTACCAAGGAAGACTTTGACGCTATCAAGGCAGAATATGGATCGGACGGTTCTACGGGGAATAATGTGCTCGATGCGATCAACAGCAATGAAAAGGATATTTCGAATGGAAACCTTGTAGACCACTTCCGGGTGGGTCACCTCCATTTCCGTTATTATGATGGGCCCTATAATGAAGCTGTGAAAATCGATCCGGGCTGGACTTACCATTACGACAATTTTGAACCGAACACCAGCCTGGGATTTCATTTATTTTTTGATACCTTCGGACAGGCCCTGAGAGGCTATCATTAATACCGCTGTTATGGGGAGAAATAGAGCGGTTGCGACAGGACTGATCTTGCTGAGCGTATTCTTTTATGCCTGCGGATCCGGTTATCTTCCTGTGGACAACGCTAAACAGGACAAGGGGCGTCCCGTCAGGTGGCTGAAGGGGAAGGCGGATTCCATTGGCATTATGCTGGAAGCCAATAAGGATAGTATTACGGACAATTTTGCCATCACCTTGTTAATTCCAAAAGCCCCTAAAGCAGATTCACTGGCACTCTCCGATGTCCGGCTGGAGTTAACAGAGGGCGGAGAACCACCGGACCGTTATGTGTTGCAACGGATTAATTTCTACCGGCACCTTCCTTCAGGCACCCGGGTGATGCTAGAGACGATCACCGGATCCCGCCTGTCGGAAAGGCAACATTTCGATCTGTCGGAGGGCGGAAGCTACGTCCTCCACTTTCTTTATTCAAAAGGTGCGATACGGCACTACCCGAAGAAGCTAAGCATCCGTCTGGAAGCCCGGCTGTCCGGAAAAATGGCTTCGGATAGTTTTCGTGTGTCCATGGACTTCCGCCGGCATTCCGAATTCTCTGTTTGGCACTAGAGTGATCAGTCTGAACGTCCTATCTTATTTATTTATCCCAAACGATTCCCAGGGACCCACGCTTGTCCTGTTGCAGGTCATGGCCTGAGTACCGTTCTCGCTCGAAACGTAGGTGCCGGTATTTCCTCTTAACGCGACCGTCCCGTCCGGGTTATTGACCCAGTCAAATTGCTCCCATGGTCCGATGGCCGCCCGGTTGCAGGTGATCGGCTGGGTTCCATTCTCGGAGGATACATATTTGCCAAGGTTTTTCAGCGCTATCTTGCCGCCGCCTGCATCGACGACCAGAAACTGCTCCCAGCCCTGAGCAACGGTGCGGTTACAGGTCATGGCCTGGGTGCCGTTCTCGCTGCTAACATATTTACCGTTGGAGCCCTTGAACGTAATCGTCTGTCCGATAGGAATCCCTCCCCCGTTGACCACCGGCTGGGTCGGGCGGGTCGAAGTCAGAGCGATCTGCCCCTTCAGCATCCTGCCGCCGTCTCCGGTGAGGCGCAGATAGTAATCCGCCGAACAGGCCACGCCATCTTCATCCAGCGCTACAAAGCCGGAACCTGCAGGAACCCAGGAGGCATTCTCGGCTGTCTTTGCGATCTGGTTGCCTTCGTTGTATTCGTCGAACATAGAGATATAAATGCCCTGGCAGCCGGTCCGTACCGCGTTGTAGAACATATGCCACATCAGGTCGCCGTGCAGCCGCTGGTGCAGGGACAGGTCGCCGGGGAGGACGCAAGGCTGGTAGTCGATGTTGTTGGCCGAACAATCCGCCTGGTCGGGCACCATGAAACTATTGTAAACGTTGTCGGCGTCGGATATGTTCCCTACCGCACCGATCAGCCAGGGCGAAAGCATATTGAAGGCATGATAAACATTCAGATAGCCAGACCTCGACCCTCCGACACCGGTACGCCATTCACGGGGTACGCCGCCGATCACATAACAACCCTGGCCTTTGAACCAGTTGACCACGTCAAGGCAGACATCCGCCGACCACGGATGATTGGCGTCGCTGAAGCCAAAGCCCCAGATGCAAACAACCGGCTTGCCGTTCTGCTTCGCATAGGCAGCAGAGGAAGTATAGGCCTGCATTTTATTGGTCCAGTCGGCCTTGATCTCCGACTGCATATTCGTCCAGCCGGTCACGTCATACATGATGTAAAACTTCCGGTTGTAGGTCTCAGCGGCAGTCCTGACCTTGGCCGTTATTGCATCCCGGACCGGGCCTTCACCTCCGGTGGGATTAAACCGCTGCAGCGCGGCTGCATCGATTCCATTCTGCTGCATCCAAAGAAAATGAGTGTTGACGGACTGGTCTGTGAAGGAGGAGAATAGCCTGGCCTGCTGGCCATTGTTGAGGTTGGCGAATGCCGTCTGAAATGTCGTCGCATAGTCACGCACATCCGGCCAGGATTTGATACCGTTGTTGGATGTCGACGGTGGCTGTGACCAATTCTGCGACCAGTGCCACCAGGCGTTGATCGGAGATCCGTCCCCGGCAGCGGCGAACCAGCCCTGGTAACCAACGGTGACCTTGCCGACTACATCACCGACCGGTGAATTGGCCAGCGGTGTCAGACTGGTCTTTGTCCCGGACTGCAGCCTGGACACAGCTGTATCGGATATATCCCTTTTGGTGCAGCCGATCATAAGGGAAACTGCGGCAATCAGGAATGAGCACAGGACATTTCTTTTTTTCATACATGCAATCATTAAATGGTTATGGAATAATGGTTTGATATTCCCATAAATTACAAGAACGACACTAACAGATTCCTTAATTGAGGACTAATATGGGATTCTTTCTACCGTGTTTATCAAAATCGAATATTTTCGTGGACTTTATAAGGGTTTCTCCCGGTGCGCCCAACTTCGAACAGGCATGCTGGTCGAAAAATAAAATAAATGATCCCATTGTCCGTTGAAAAGCCGACCCATCATCCAGATGTTTTATGAAAAACGCCCTTGGACCGTTCCTGCTCCTCTTATCCCTGTTCCCTGCCCTTTTATCCGCACAGACTTCACTTGAAGCCGATGTGACGCAAACGGTGACTGATCGCGCGCTGGCATTCAGCGTAAAGATCCCTTTTCAAAAGGCGCTTCAGTCTTCTCAGCGTCGTCAGCCGGGCGTGTGGGAGAAATTCTATCAGGGCACCGATAGCACGGAAAATGCGCGCTATATTTTTGGACTCACCGTCTTATCGCCGGGCTCGTTCCTGATAGATGACAGCAGTTATTATTCCAGGCTTCGAACGAACCTGAGGGCGCAATTCAAACAATTGATCCGCGACACCGTCTTTTTCATGAAAGGTTGTTTTGTCGAAGACCTCTATGGCATAGCGAAATCCACCGATCGAACAGATCGATTCATGGAGTTCCGGCATATCGAAAGGGGCAATAGCTGGTATACGCTGATGGCTGATTTCCCCGTACAGGGCCGGGGTCTTACCCCAAAAGTGCGGGCTTTCTTCAATTCGTTCTCTATGCTGGATTACCGGGCCCAGACCTGGCATCAGGCGATGACCCCGGACTCAATGCTGGTCACCCGGGCGCCGACGCCCATCCTCATTCACCGGGAGGATTCTTCCGGCGGCGTTCCGACGCAGACGCGCTACATGACATTCGACACTGTTCATTTCAACAGCTATTTTATTTCCCGCCAGCAGATCCAACCCTATTATTGGAGATCTTCCGATACGGCCGTATATGCGGATATGATGGCTCAAAAAACGTTGCCGACAGATAGCCTGATCTATAAAAGGTCCGTGAGCAACGGAGAGGCGAAGGGATGGGAATGGATCGTAAAGCCCAGGAATGCTTTGGTGTATGAAAGACAAAGGATTTTCCTGTACGGCGACAACATCTATTTTCTTTTCACGTACACGTCAAAGGACGATATCACTTCGCCCAATACAAACAGGTTCTTTGAGGACTTCCGGTTTGTCCGTCCGGTACCAAAGACCCACGTCTTCGATTCCAAGACAAAGGCGTTGCTTCACGATCTGTTTGGCCCCGATACTGCCCGTGCGGCTGCGGCGCTGACCTATACTTCCAGGGCGCCTTTCGGCAAGGAAGATCTTCCAGCACTGCATTCGTTGCTATTGCATACACCGGCCTACCAGGGTAAGCCTGCCAATAATCGCGTCAAAGCCACGCTCGCCGAATGCATCATTCGCGCGCACGACACTATTTCCTTCCGCTGGGCTGCGACGCAATACAAAGCTCTTACCGTTGCGGATGATCGGATAAAAGGCTTTCTGCTGAATATCATGGCCAGTTTCCCCAGTCCGGCATACTATTCTGAGATGGCCGTCCTCCTGCAAGCTTCACCTCCGAATACGCTGCCTTTTGGTCTCACGTGGGTGCTCGGAGCTCACCCCCACGAAACCGCGCTGATCATGCCGCAATTGCTCTCCCTGCCCATCGACAGCTTCTCCCGGTTCTTTGTTATCGATCTTGCGGGCCAGTTGGCCGATAGCAATCTGCTCACTGCCAAAAAAATCCTTCCGTTCCAGCGCGAACTATTACGGTTTGCGGTCGACAGGATCGCGTATTTATCTACCGATTATGGATCGCCCCGGACGACTGATGGCGCCCTGATCAGCCTTTTGGGATTGCTGAATACGGACTCCAGCAATGCCGCGTTGAGAGAATACCTGGAAATGGAATTCCATGACGAGCGGATAAAAGCTTTCGCAGCCTTACTCCGGAATGGAAAGCAAAGGAGTGAAGATATCCGGGACCTGGCGGAAGACAAAAGCACACGCCTGGACCTTTACCGGGTGCTCGAAAAAGCGGGCAGGCTTCCGCTGTTTCCTGTGGCTTTCCGGACACAAAAAATGCTCAGCGAAAGTGCGGTATATTCAGCTGCTATGCAATTCGAGCTGGAGCCACCCACCTCCATCGACTTCATCGATATGAAAGTAATCCGTACGGGGGGCGCTTCAAAAGGCTATTTCTTTTACAAGATCAAATCGGAAAATGGCTTAACCCATCTTGCATTCGCGGGTCCATATAGCCAGGGGCCCGTAGAATCCGACAGTCCGGATGCAACCGCAATCTATGACTATCAGTACTCATTCGATCCCGTCCATGCGCAGGAACAAATAAGCGGTCTGTTGGCCAGATCGGTTGGCCGTTGATGCCTCCGCGGCTTCGCGGAACGGAAAATGGAGTTATCTTTATCCGAAATTGCCCTCAATGATACTAAGGTTCGCAGATGCCCTATCCGTCCGGATATCCCTGTTACTTTTCGTGGTTTGCCTGTTCCTGACACTACCGGTTCTTTCTCAGGGATCGAAACTGACCATTACCCATCTGACCGGCAACGTGTATGTATATACTACCATGCGTACACTGCCCAGTGGTCCCTACCCCGCGAATAGCGCCTACCTGGTAACGACTAAAGGGGTCGTAATGCTCGACTGCCCCTGGGATACCACTCAATACCAGCCTTTGCTGGACAGTATCGAAGCCCGGCACCATCAGCGGGTAGTCCTGTTTATCGCCACCCATTTCCACGACGACCGCACCTGCGCCATAGATTTTCTGAAGAAGAAAGGCATCCCCACCTGGTCGACCGAATTAACGCGGCGGTTATGCCAGGAGCACCACGATCCGCAGGCGGAGCATGTTTTTCTGCACGATACCAGTTTCCTTGCAGGCGGCTACAGACTCGAGACTTATTATCCCGGTCCCGGGCATACCCCGGACAATATCGTTGTCTGGCTGGGACGGGACAAGGTCCTGTACGGCGGCTGCCTGGTAAAAAGTACCGACGCCCCCGGGTTGGGTAACCTGGAAGATGCGAACATAGCCGAATGGCCGGCCTCTATTCATCGGGTGATCGATCGCTACCCCAATGCCTTATTTGTCATTCCGGGGCATCTGGGCTGGGCCGATCCTCATGGTCTGCAGCATACCCTTGATCTGTTAAAGCAATAGCGGTATCCACTGTATCGAACCAGTGGTCACGACATTTATTCGAACACCACCGTCTTATTCCTGTACACCAGCACCCGATCATCAAAGACCAGCCGTAGAGCGCTGGCCAAGACGGCCGTCTCAATTTCTTTACCCGCCTTCATCATCGCCGCAGCTGTATACGAATGATTCACCGGGATGGTCTGCTGCGCAATGATGGGACCTTCATCCAGCTGGTCGGTGACGAAATGCGCGGTGGCGCCGATGAGCTTGACACCCCGCTCAAACGCCTGCCGATAGGGGTTGGCGCCGACAAAAGCCGGAAGAAAAGAGTGATGGATATTGATAATGCGCGCAGGGAATGCCTTTACAAAGGCCGGGGACAAAATGCGCATGAATTTGGCCAGGACAATATAGTCGGGCTGCAGCCGCTGAAGCACATCCATGATCTGCTGCTCGAAGACCTCCTTTTCCAGCTGCTCATGAGAGATAAGCGTGTACGGTATTCCGAAACGTCCGCAGATATCCTCCAGCACAGGATAATTGCCGATGACGTGCCGGACCGAGGCGCCCAGGGTCTTGAAATGATGACGCACCAGAATATCCGAGAGACAATGGTATTCTTTTGTTACCAGCACGACGATCTTCTTCTCCGGCTGCGGATTGATGGAGATAATGGCGTCGCCGGGAAGAAGAGGCGCCAGCCGCTGCTGTAGCCCTTCCGTCGATGTCTCTTTATCCACTTCTATACGTATGAAAAATCGGTTTTCCGTCGGGTCGACGTGCTCGCGGAGCGAAACGATATTAAGCCCCAGCCCCGCCAGCACGCCGGATACGGCAGCCACGAGCCCGACCTGGTCCCTGCATTGAATGACGATGATCATTCCGATAAGTTCGGAATTTTGGCCTGCTCAGCCAAATTTTGCTCTTTACTGCAGCAGCAACGACGCGTAATAATTGGAATGGAGGAAATGCTCTGAGTTGTCTCTACCCGGAAACGATTCAACCGAAGCCTCCCGGTAGACGGTCATTTTGAGCGATCGGATGGTGATAAAACTCATACGGCAGGTGTCGCTGTGACGGTAGCTGCTGTCAGAAGGGAACGCCCTCCGGTAAAATCTTCTCTTCGTCCCTATGCGAAAATAATCAATGCCCATCAGGTCATCCAGATTTTCAAGCCTTCCTTTTTGGATCCGGGAGGAATCGATCTGTGGCAGGTTTTGGTATTCCATCCAGGACAAACTATCGCCCTGGTCGTTGCATCCGCAAAGAAGTATGACGGCCAGACAGGCCATCAACCATCGATTATGGGTGTTTGTTAGTGCCACTCCACGCAACAACGAGCGGAGTGGCTTATTATTGTTATTATAGTTTGATCACCTGAAGCGCCGGGCGACTGCGCCGGTGATGAGCAAGAGGTTAAAAAGGAGGAATAAGCAGCTAAGATGAGGGGATCTGGAATGCCTCTTGCCAGGTCGATGGAGCTGGAATTGTCTTCTTTGCCGGGAAATAAAGATTTAGCTGCTCTGTAAAATTTATCAGCTGTTGCCGTGTTTTTCCGTTATACTGCCCCGTGCAGCTAAAGATAATTCGTTTGTGATAATGAGACTTTATAAGGAAGGTTTTTCCGACTCTCCTTCGACCGTAGATCGCCAGCAATTCAGGTTCCCGTGAGCTGACAAGCCTATCCAGGATCTTGATCTCTTGTTCACGACCAATGATGGTAGATTTAATAGCAGTTGTGGCGAGTAATAAAATTATTTGTCGCCAAATCTATGTGGAGGGTGTTTTGGCGGGGAATAATGAATGGGTGGAAAATTTACTCAGTGAATACAAGCGCCGCGGCGCCCAAAAAGCCGGCCTTGTTCCCCAGCCGGGCGGCTTCGATCAACGTATTGAGCGATGTCTCCTTCATTGCACGGGCGAAGGTCTGCTCGCGAATTTGCCGGATATAGAACTCCCCCGACTCAGAAATGCCGCCGCCGATGATGACCTTTTGCGGACTGAAAACATTGATGAGTCCGGCGATGCCCGCGGCAAGCCAGTGGAAATGACGGCCCATGGCTTCGATCGCGGCCGGTTGACCTTCGAGGTATTGGGTGACGATCAGAGATCCGGTGATGCCTTCGGACACGGCGAGTCCCGTGTTTCCGGTTGACGCGAGGCAACGCCGGTAGTCCTCTATGAGCGCCTTGACGGAAGCATGTGCTTCCAAACAGCCGCTGCCGCCACAGCCACAGGGATAGCCGCCATCGGCCTGAACAATAATATGCCCCAGCTCGGCTCCTCTCCTGCGATACCCGGCGTATAGTTCGCCATTGACGACTATCGCGCCCCCGATGCCCGTTCCGATGGTTAGAAAGATGGCGTCGCTGACGCCGCGGGCGGCTCCATACTTCCATTCCGCCAGCCCCATCAGGTTGGCGTCGTTCTCTACCCATACAGGCATCCCTGTCTGTTCCTGCAGCCTGCCGCCCAGTGCCATCCCTTCCAGCTCGGGCAGGTTAGTAAAACAGCCGGTCACCAATCCGTTGTCGACGATTGCCGGGGCTCCGATGCCGATGCCTTCGATACCAAGCCCTCTCGACACTGCATAAACTTTTACTTCTTTGATGCTATCCGCGATATTGCCAAAGACGGTGCCGCCCGGTAAATAAGTTGGCCTGACCGACTCGAACAGGATATTGCCCGAATGGTCCGCCAGCCCATATTTTATGTTGGTGCCGCCGAGGTCTATTCCGATTGCATATGACATACCTAAATTTAGGGATTACCCGCCTGATCCGGCGCTGCCTGTCTGTCTATAAGACAAACGGCATTGGGATGCAGCAACAAAAAAGACGCGGGCAGCTCAGGGGTGACGCCCCTCTGCGATAACAGTTTGCCGGTTATTTCCCTTTTGCCCGATCCGCTGATGAGGAGCAGAATCATTTTCGACTGAAGGATATCGCCTAACCCCATGGTCAACCCGTAGGTCGGAGCTTTCCCGGCTGCGGTCACCATGGTGTGATTCAGGGTCGTCGGAGCCAGCTCAGCGACGTGAAAACGGGGCTGCATCCAGCTGGCCGGCTCGTTGAGCGCTATATGTCCATTGACGCCGATCCCGAGAATGCAGCAATCGATCGGACCGGCTTCGTACAGGCGGCCCTGCATGCGGCGGCATTCTTCCTCGGGATCGGCGGGATCGCTTTCAAAGGAAATATACCGATCGGGGGAAATATTCAGCGGCTTAAGGACGTGCGTCCGGAGATAGGACTCGCAGGTTCCGGGATTGGTCAGCGGAAGACCACCCCATTCGTCCAGTTTGAGCACCCGCAAATCGCCGAACAACCCGGGCCGGCGTCCATATTCCTCGCCCAGCAGCGAATAGGTCCTGTCGGGGCTGTTGCCGGTAGCGGCGCAGAGCAGCATGTCTTTCTTTTCCTCCAGCTGACGGAGAATGATATCGGCCGCCCGGCGGCTCAGGTCCTCATATGTTTCCAGGATAATTGTCTTCATGAGCCAAAAGTATCATTTTTAACGCTCGGCAACATGCCCTTAGACCCGCTCCCAAATAAGTACAAAATTCCCAAAAAGAGACAGATTTGTCCTCGTTAGTACTACATAAACTTTTATAAATCAACCGATTTAAATTTTAGTATCATATTTGCAAATCGTTGGTAACAACGCCAGTATCCATGAAGTACCTCTACGCTCTTTCTATCTGTCTCAGTGCTCTGACCCTGCATGCCCAACATTATTACCCTGGCGGCATGGGCAGCAGCAATATTCTTCTGTGGCTGAACGCCGCCAAAACCAGCACTCTTACCGTGAATGGCTCGAACCAGGTCAGCAGCTGGGCCGATCTTGGTCCCAATGGTCTTAATTTTCTGCAGGGGACCGCTGCCAACGCACCTGTATACGGCGCTACCGCCAGCCCTTCAGGGAAGCCTGCACTTACCTTTACGTCTACAAGCTCACAATATCTCAGCCTTGCAAGCATGCCGAACTCGATCTCTTTTGCGGGTGGCGTCAGCACATTCGCCATGGTCAGCTATGGTGCAACACAAACATCATGGGGCTGGCAGCGGATATATGATTTCGGCAATGGCCAGAGCTCGAACAATTTTATGATGGGGCGCAATGGAAGCACCGCCCAGTCTTATTATGAAGCCTGGAATGGCGGCACGGGAGATCAGACATACACTACACCTCCTGTCGGTCCGATCGTCAACAACACAGAGAACCTGTATGAGGCAGTGCTGCAGGGTGGCACGGCCGGGACGCTCCAAACAGTCGCCCACTATTCAGCGGGGGCCTCGGTGACGGCCAGCGGCGCCGCGGGTTCCAGCCAGACCTATGTCCCCAATTCGATCACCCGTACCTCCAATTTCATCGGTCGCAGCAACTGGGCCGTCGACAACTATTTCTCGGGCACCATGTCCGAGCTGCTGATCTACAATACAGCGTTGAACACCACGCAGCGCGTAATAGCTGAGAACTATCTTTCGGCAGGATGGAACCAGACGGTCAGCGTCAGCAAGTACACGGCGCCGTCAGCAACGACCTATCGGACCAACCTCGTTGGCATCGGCTATACCAGCTCTTCAGATAAGTTCCTGACCGATGTCGCCGGCTCGACCGATGGGCTGGGCTTCAGCAGCGGCTTTGGCGGCACCGACTACCTGCAGAACGCGGGCTACGTCATGGCTGCGCACAACGCACAGGCCAATACCGTCATCGCGAACGCAACCGTCGCCGGCATCACTACCGCCGGCGGAACATCGCTGAACCGCTGGAACCGCTCGTGGTATGTGCAAAAGACGGGCGGCACAGTTGCCGGCGCAATAACGCTGAATTTCAATTTTTCAGATTATAACAGCGCATTGGGAGCACCTTCAGCAGGCATCTCCTATATGCTGCTGTTCAACAGTATCGACGGCAGTTTTGCCTCGGGCACCAATCATCTGATAACGACCAGCTCTACCACTATATCGGGGAATACGGTCTCCTTCAAGCTGATCGCCTCCAACCTCCCTAACGGATACTATACCATCCTCTACAGCAATTCGCCTATCTTCCTGCCGGTCGTGCTTTCTTCTTTTACTGCCGTCCGCCAGGGTGGCGCCAATCGTCTCGACTGGCATGTCGATGAACAGTCAGGCCTCATCCGCTACGACGTAGAAAGAGCCGGCGACGGTGTTCATTTTTCATCCATCGGCTCTGTCGCCGCAACGACGAACAGCAGCGACGCTTATGAATTTACGGATATCGCTCCCCTCGCCGGTACCAGCTATTATCGGCTGACAATGGTCGACCAGGACGGTAGCGCCGACTATTCGGGCATTCGTACCGTCACCCAGGATACCCGGGCTTCGGTCTCCGTGAGCCTCTATCCCAACCCCGCGACTGACAACCTGCACATTGCCTTTGCAAGTGTGCCGGGGCTTGTCACCATCCGCCTGATCGATACACACGGACAAGTGCTGCAGACGGCGACCGCCGTCACTTCTGCCAACCTTCGGGTCAGCGGTCTTGCCCATGGTATCTATTGGATCAACCTCAGCGGAGCGGGCGTCAGCTATACACAGGAATTTCTGAAGAACTAGGGTCGCTCAGCGCGGCGACCCGCCCGGTGGCATCGATCACTTGGGTCATTTTATCCTGATTCGGGGAGGTTCTACTTTCGGGGGGATCATTCCGGATCGTATCGCGATGCCGGCCGCTGTCACTCTTCGTAAAATAGGTTTACCAATAACGTTCTTTGTCAAAAGCCACTTTCTCCGCCAAGTCGTCCGGGCTCTTCCGGAGGGGATCGTTCTTAGCGTCGAACTCCACGGCATACGCTCCCTGCAGATGCTGAGGCCAGGATTGGAACATCAGGTACTTTTCATGAACCGATATCAGTCGCTGCAGGCCATGCTTCTCATCGACTACGACCCGAAAATAATCGCCTTTTCTTTCAAGACAGCGGAAGACGATCAGATTATGGTCATAATTGAACAGGTAGGACATCAGTCCGGCACTATCGGCCATTCCCGGAGAGAACCGAAGCTTCTTCCAACCCGTCGAGTCCTTACTATAGAGGACGAAATCAAACCCGTCGGAGTAATGGGCAGTATCGCTGATCTGCACGACCCCGGCAAACCCACTGATATTGTCCGGGGGATAAGGCCTGTCCTTTGCTGCCGGCCGTGACGCAGGCTTGTCGGTCCGAGTCGGCGCCGGCGCCTCGCCGCCTCCGTTGTTGCAGGCCAGCTTTGGGCCATACAGAGACCAGGCGGCAAGTATCAAATACCTCTTTCTCATTGGTAGATCGGTTTATATATGCCTCGCTGCCACTCATTTAGCGGGTTGCCGCAGATCTTCGCGGATCAGCAGGACCTCCTCAGTTCCTATCTGAACAATACCATAGCGGGGGCTGAACCAATATTTGATGCTTCCGCTCACGTTTGCATTCACCGGAACAGCATCGTATACGATACATTCAATTCCGTGCAGGTTCTGATGTTGCCGTAACCGGAGATAATACGACAAGCCGGCGATCTTTATTTTCGGAGATACCACTTTGTCGGGAGAGTAGAATATATCCCACTTCTTTGCGTGCCAGATATACCAGACGCCGTTCTTAATTTTAAAACGCTCGTCATTGCCGCCGGCAAACAAGCCAACCTCCCTAAAGCAGCTATCTCCGCAGAAAACTCTCTTGTACGTGTATTCGAAAGCTCTCCCTGCATACATGCCGGTAGAGCTATCCACGATAACCTGGTCTGCGACGACGAAATGGAATACCTGGCTGCGTTGCGCCATCAAAACTGCCGGAAAGCAGGAAAGAGCTATTATATAAATTATTTTCATATTTCTAATTCTTTTTTGTGCTGTCTGCACCGGGTGTATTCGGTTCAGTCTTTACCAGCTTCCATTTTATCGCCTGGAACCTGCCCTGAAAAGCCTTCAGCTCATCATCATAAGAGGTACCGTTCTTGGTTGCGATGCCTTGAATATACGCCTTAAACTGTGTCGACCCAAATGTCCCGGCAAACGCGACTTCATTCAGCTGATCATCCGTATACCCCAGTTTATGAGCCTGATTGTATTCCTTCAGAGCAGCGAGCATCAGATCCCGGTACTCGTTGAATGTCGAATGTCCTTCACCGGCTTTCAAACCTTTTGCATCCATATACGTATGCAAAGTTTCATGGATAATGACCGTAACCCTGCCTATTTCTGTCATTTCGTAGGTATAGGTATTCTGGCCGTTCGATGCTGTCTGCGTCAATGGCGTTACAGCGAAAGCCTCATTGCTCTCAGCGCTGACCGGTACTTTTGGGTTGGACGCATACGCCTGCGTGTGCGTGGTGGTCCAGGCGTCATAACCTTTAGGGACACCCTTATCGCCAAAGTTCAGCGTCAGGTTGAATTCTTTGGAAGTATTGTACTGGCGAATAAGTTTCTGATATGCCTTATTGTTCTTGTACAAGTCCTGATAGAACGCCCCATAAGGAGAGCCCAGGAAAGCTTTCGACGGCTTGACGTCTTTTCCATCCGGGTCGAGAAGGGTCAAAGGATTGTTGAAACAGTAGGCATATGGTGAATTCGAAGCATACTTCGTCGCCAAAGGATCAACACTCTGCCAGATGCTCGTCCTTGGGTCATAGTACCTCGCGCCATAATAGTATAGTCCCGTCTCTTCATCCAGCTCTTTCCCGTTGAAAAGGTAAGGCGTCCTTTCTGTATTGCTGTGTTCTTCGACAAAGGTCTCGCCGAACGCAAAATACTCAATGTGCTGATACACCTCCCCGTTGGCATCCGTCACATAGCTGGTGCTTCCTAAATGGTCCGGGTGATAAAAATACAGAAAGTCTGAACCCGGCGTCCCCGTGCCGCTTGCGCCGCCATTCTTGTAGTGACCATAAGCATAGTGGTTGCCGTTGTTGGAAGGATTGGCGTTGGCCCAGGGAGTACCGCCGCTGACCTGGCCTGTGGAACCGGCGCCTGACGAAGCCCTGGCATCATTACCTGTTATCACCGCTGTCGCGCTGTCGCTGCCCTGCAGCTTCTGCTGGTCACGGCCGATCCCCTGCTCGATCTGCTGCTCCTTCTTCGGCCACGCAATATTGCTGCCTGCATCCGGCGCGGTCACCTGCTGATCCCATCCATGTACCAGCCTGGTCGCAATCCGCTGGCTTTCCACGAAGTAGTGATTGGAATACTCTCCACTCTTAACCACCAGGTAAGGATTCACATAGACCGTGAAATTGCCTACTCCGCCCGAGCTGCTGGTAATATTGCCATTCACAAAGACCGTCTGGCCATCGCCCTTGCCCTTCAAAACTCTCTCTCCCGAGGCGTCGTAAACATAGCTGTTCAGCTGCCCGTTGACCGATGCGCTCCTCAGCCGGTCCTCTTCATCCCAAACCATTTTTTGTCGCTGTCCGGTCTGGTCGTCCGTCCAGCCGGTCTGGTTGCCATCGGCGTCATAGGTGTAGGATTGCCGGCCAATATGTGTTGCGGCGTGCGGCTGCCCGATGTCATAGCTGTACGACCAGTCATAGGTCGTTTTCTTTTGCGGGACCCATTTGTTCCCCTGCGGGCTTTTGTCATGGGTCTGCGTCTTGCGCGTGATACCGCCTACAGAATTGTACTGCATGGACAGACTATAGCGATCCTGCTCGTGGGGCCCTTTAAAAGAACCGGCAGCGGACGTCATTCTGTACATATCATCATAGGTATAGCTGTACTGCGAGGAACCACCCATCAGGTTGTTACCAGGTATCGGGGCATTGTTAACGAGACCGAGGATATTATCCACCCTGTCATAGGTATACGTATTGTCCATGATCCGCCGGCCATTGCCGTTGCCATTTGTCACCTGGAGATTCTGAAGTCGCCTGCGGCTGGGTTCATACGTATAATTAGTTTGCGTCCCATTACCATACCCCAGGTATACCCGTGATTCGAACTTATCCCAGCCCAGCTGCTGCACATAGGTAGTCGTCTGTCCTGCCCGGTTGCCGCTCATGTTAAGCAGCAGGCCGCCCTGGTTATAGGTATAGCTGACCACCTCGCTATCCGGGTAGACCATCGATGTCAGCCGGTTCCAGGTATCATAGGTCCACTGCGTTACATAGGTCCGCTGCCCGAAACCCGGGATCGCCAGCGTCCGGACATTCTTTATCGTCTCACCGAGGAGACCATAGAAAAACTCCTGCGCCCCCGAGGCGTCTTCCTGTACTACAATCCTTCCCGCCCGGTTGAAGGCGTCGCCGGCAGCCCCATAGGTATAGTGTATGTTATTCTCGGGGTTGTGTGGATAGGCAACGTCTGTCACGCGGTTGAAATCATAGCTATAGGTGATCGCAGTGCTGTCCTTCTGTAAATTGGCCGAAACAAGCCTGATCAGATTGCCGGCGAGGTCGTAAGCATACTGGCTTTTCCCTGCATCAGGATGTACCTGGATGACCTTTCTTCCCAGCATATCGTACTGAAAACTGGTAGTGGCGCCAATATCGTCGGTCGAAGACAACAGCTGGTTAACAGGGTCGTAGGTATAGCTGGTCCAAACGTCACCGCCGGAAGCGTAGTTCTTATTTGCCGTGATCAGACCCCGGATATTTGTAAATTGCTCGATCATTTTTCCGTTGGCGTCTTCGATCTTTGTGCTGAACTGTATCTGCTGCTGACGGTCGCCGTCAAAGCCATAGCTATGCTGTGTCACCGAACCATCCGGCAGGGTGCTGGTCAGCACGCGGTTGAGCACGTCATAGGTTGCCTGTGTCGGAGTAATATTGTCGAAGCTGGCGTTAAAGACGCTGTCGCTGCCCTTGTCTTCGATGACCGGATAATAGGTCGTCACCTGCCGACCAAGACCGTCAAAAAGTATCCTGCCGCTGACGATCATCTGCTCTTTGTCGTCGACGCCCTTGCCCTGGAATATCGCGGCGTCCTTCTTGGTCTGCAATAGTCGGCCAAGGCCGTCCGTGAAGACCACCGTTTCCAGGTCATTGCCCGGATGCGCGGGGTCGTAATGCGCGGTATGCGCCCAGGGTATGGTGGAACCAGGATGATAGTCGAACCGGATCGTATAAGGCGCACCGGCGGCCAGTTCATACGGTCCTGTTACCTGGACCATTCGCCCCAGGTCGTCCAGCTGATAGCGGGCGGGATTATTGTTCATATCCACACTGCTCAGCTGGCGCCCAAAACGATAGTCAAATGTCGCCTGCGAGGTATAGCCATAGCTGTTGCTGGCTTTGACGATAAATTGATGGACCTGGTCGTCGAAGACATAGTCTTCCCTGAAACGCTGCTTTCTGGCATTGGCCGCGCCCGTGATGTTGATCAGATTGCCATATACATCGTACCCCATATCGTGCGTTGCCATCGTACCGTCCTGCAGGTACTGACGGATCTGCGTTACGTCGCCATTCTTCACGTCAATCGTGCTCTCGCGCCTGCGGTAGGTGATACCTGACCCGCTGACCAGGATCGATTTCGGTGAACCCACTATATATTTATCTTCGATATCGTAGTACGTAATTGCCGCGCTCAGGTCATCCGCCGCGCCGGCATCACCAAAGTCCGTATACTGAGTGATATTTCCCTTTGTATCATAGCCATAGGTGATATATCCCGACTTGCCCGGCTGCTGCTGGCCTTCGTAGAAGAAGTGGTCATTCCGGATCATCGCCACGAAAGCGTGTCCTGCATCATCGGTCTTATAAGAGTCGGGCAATACCTGTCCTGTTCCAATATCCCGCAATTGATAAGTATTGGCTATCTCTGTATACTTCTTCCCATCCCCACTCTCCAGGACTTCCGACAGAACCATTCCCTTTGTGTAATAGTTGTCATTGGCGTAGGTCTCTGTTGTGACCGTATATACCCCATTGCTGTGAGCCGCGTCGTGTGCATAGGTGTGGACGGTCGCAAAGCCATAGAACTCCCGCTCGTCTCTGTCATAATGCCCACCCGCATAATCGAAGGTCGTCAGCAGGGTATCCGGTCCGTCGCCTTTGAAGCCGTCCGATATTTTAACAGAAGCCAGCGTCCACACGCTGTTTGGCATCGCATAGGTGTTACCCATTCGCTGGTAATCCAGCCAGAAGGCTGCGCCCATCGGGCGGCTCACCGACCGCAGCAGGTTGGTGCGACCGATCGTCGACAGGGCCACCGACAGGTTGTCGTCCTTTGTCGAGCTAAGATAGTCCGGATAGCCGTCACCGTTGATATCCTGCATTTTGATGAGCTCACGGCCCATTCCGTCGCCTATGTCGGCGCTGGCGTTGACGAGCATCTTGATGGTCAGTATCGGAAAACCGATGGTGAAGGCCAGATTACCCGATTCCGAGGTGCTGCTATTGCTCCCGATGACGGTAGCGCCCGTCCAGTTGATGAGGTCCTGACTAAAACCATTACCGGTATTGAGCCGTACCTGCAATGGCTGCGGTCCGGCCAGTGAAGATCCAGCCATCACCCAGTCAGGCAGTCCATCACCATTCATGTCCTGCAGCACGATGCTGCTGCTATTCTCCGACCGCGAAAGGCTGAACCCAATCGCAAAGCTCTTGTGACCAGTGACCAGTCCCAGACCGGCGCCGCCGCTGAAGGAATGACTGTCGCCATACTGAACCTGGTCGAAGCCCCAGTCTTCCTCCGGCGCGAATGCATACCCCAGGTTGAGGGCGACGTGGTGATTGGACTGGTTGACCCTGTCAGGCAGACCGTCGCCATTCATGTCCAGATAGACAAACTCCGCCGTACTGGAGCCGTTGACCACTCCCGCGTTCCCGCTGACGCTGATCCTGGCGCTGCCAGCGTTGGTCTGCGCATTGCCTGCATCGGACTGTTGCTCACCGGTCGACGATTTATGGAACACGGAGGTCGGAATGCTGGCCGAGCCCGTCAGGGTCACCCCCGTCGTATTGGCGGAAGCCTGTTGTATCGATCCGCCGGCAGTCGTTCTGCTGGACAGGCCGCCGCGCGCGTCCGTATATTGAATAGTACTCTGGCCGACGACATCCGGATAGCGGTCGCCGTTGAGGTCCATGAACTCCGTAAGGGTCTTCGTTGTAGAATTGGAGATACTGCCACTCCCGCCGATGCCGCCGATCCCCGCGCCCGCGGTAAAGGAGATGCTGGACACCTTGCTCACCTTGTCGATACCGGGTATGCCCGTGCCGTTGCCCGTATTGATGACCAGCGGGCTCAGGTCTTTCTGCCCCATGCGGCTGCTGTTCATGTTCCCGCCCTTAATAAATACTTCCGGATCATATCCGCTCCAGCGTTGCTGAGACCCATTGGCCAGCAGGACGATGAAGGGATCCTTTTTGGGGTCATAGGTCTGGCCGGCAGTCAGCTGGCTTCCGTCCTGCTGAGACAACGCCGAGGGGTCTACACCCTGCTGTTTGCTCTGTATCTGGTCGCTGGGATGGAGCTGGCTTTCGTCGATGGGCTGGGTGGCGTGATCCCGGTTGCCGTTCCACGCGAACTGCCCCCAGCCGCGGTAAAAGCTGCCGAAGATAATGTCTTCTTCCTTGCCGTTCTTCGGAACGGTAGACCAAAGACCTGCCGGAACCTGGCCCGTGATATCCCCGCTGATCGCAGCCGTCGCATTGGTGATGGCAGCCGCCAGGGCGTTGTTAAGAACGTGATATTCTATGTAAATAAGATCGTTGTTATGGACGCTGACGTTCAGCGCGTAATTGCCGGGCTGGAGCGTGCCATTCTGAACGGGCATGCTGACCTCTCCCAGCAACAGACCCTGCTGTTTGACAGAGAATACAACAGTGCCCAGGCTCGCCTGGCCGATGGCCTGCAGCGGGTTGATCGTCAGCTGGGGGGTAACCGTAATGGTATGGGCAGCCGCATCGCCCAGCACAATCTTATAAGGCAGACTCGGCTGCAGGCCATTGGCCAACAAGGTATACTGGCATATCGCCGTCGTCTGTATGGGCGTCTGCGACAGGTCGATGCTGCCATCGGCGGTACTCGTAAAGGTCATGGTCGGCTTCCAGCTGGTCGCCGTCCAGTCGATATTTGTGGGTGATGACACGAGAAAACTATACTGGCTCGTATTGCTCACCGATATATTATCGAGGGAGAGCGTAGTATTGACAGCCTGGTCCTTCGGGTAGGTCTGCTGCCAGATCGTGCTGACTACACCGTTAGCGTCGGTCTGCTGTATCAACAGCGCCACGTCGTCGGTGGTCACGGGTTTTACAAAAGGGCCTGCGATACGCACGGTGCCGTTAAGTGGCGGAGTTACCGTTTGTGCGCTGCTCAGCATAAAATCCTTTGCGGCGTCAAAATGATACAACGTCTTGCCGTTGGCGTCGGTCAGGCTGCCGTCTTGTCCCTGATAGTCGATCACCGGCGCCCAGTTCACCGAGTCATAGGAGCCGTTGTCGATGGAACCAACGCGGAAGTATAGCCGGTCACCTTTTTGTACTGCCAGTCCCGTCAGACCCGCAGGCTGATGCACGGAATAGTCGTCCGGGCCGATGGTCTGGCTCCAGAGCTCCGTGCCGTGCAACTGTACAGCGACTCGTACGCCATCGGCAGGTGTCGAGGCTCTTTCCGGATCATTGGAAGGCAGCAGCTGAACAGGTGCGGCTACGTTGATCGTTCCGCTGTACGGCGCCTGCCACATCCGCACGACGTCCTGCAGCGGGTTGTTGTCGATGGCCTGCTGGCGATCCGCCTCGAGCTGCGCCTGGTCGACCAGGTTGCTGGAGATGCTGACCCCGGCAAAGACCGGGCTGGGCGTGCCACCACTGCTGGGCGTAAACATGATCTGCCCCGTAGTCGTATCGATATGATTGAAATAGACCTGTCCGTCCTTGACGATATCGGTCAGCTGGTCGCCATTGACTTCGGTAAAATAGATAGTCGTGGTAGTCGTCGACCAGCCGGTATTGCCGGCGGCCATGATGCCAAACGGACCAGGCGCATCAGCTTCCAGACCCACTGTATAGCCTACTGTTTTATCCTTCTGGAAGACGTTGATGCCGCTGATGGCGATCTTGTCGCCGAATCCGGTCTTGCCCGTTACTCCCGATTGATTGGGCCGGTAGTACAGGGTATTGCTGCCGCCATCGAGGAAGAGCTTGTCCGGCAGTCCGTCGCCATTGACATCGATCATCGCCAGCAGGCCCTTGCTTGTCGACTGCGAGTAGCCGAACGAACCGCTGACAGAATTCTCCTTGGACATCACGTTGGCATCGAAACCCACTCCAACGCCCACCCCTGCGCTTATATCGGTATGAGAGGTGCCGCTGAGGGCTGAAGCCTCATCGGTAAAGCCGCTGAGATGCGTAAGCATGCCGCCGTGAACATTATCCGACCCCATCACCCAGGGCTGCGCCGTAGCCAGCGGGACCAAAGACCCACCCGAAGCAATATCATTATAATAGTCAAAAGTATGCTGGTTGAAGAAATTACCGGCCGCATCATACTGGCTGATGGCTGTGAGCAGCGTCTTGTAAAATGCGCCTTCCTTATAAGTCAGCTCATAATGCCGGATATCGGCTCCGTCCAGCTGGACGTCGATTCGACGCAGCAGATCGGCCGTAACTTGCTTAAATCCGTTGACGCCCGAGATCGTCACATCCTTACGGGAAGTATGACCATCGAGATCCCTGTCGCGGGTAAATACCACCGAATACCGGCCCTCCGTCCCATTGTATCCCGTATAGGTGATCTTGCCCAGGTACAGTTGTACGCCCATCACCTGGCTGCCTGCTACACCGGGATCGCTGACTTTTGTATAGAAATAGTGTACAAAATTACCGTGCAGATCGAGCTCTTCCCGCAACGCCCAGTGGGCGATATTGCCGGAAGCATCGCTGAGCGTGCTGGCAGGGTCGGCGCCTGTAGACGGATCGCCGCCATAAAAATATCTTGTTCCCGCCTTGTCGGTCACCTCCCACCAATAAGTTTGCGGGCTATTGCCATGTCTTATGATCTTGTTGAACGCAGCTTCCACCCTTGGGTAAAATTGCTTTTCTGCGCTGCGCGCCACCAGGTCACCGCGGTGCGCTACCGGGCTCAGCTGTTCGCCGGTCATCGTATAGGTCTCGGTCTCATTCTGCGCGTCGAACCTTGGTACACCCCAACGGGTATCGATGCCAATGGACGGCGCGGAAATATCCCAGCCCATACCCAGCCAGCCGTCACCGCCACCGCTGCTATAGTTGATCGATAGCTGCGGCTGTATGGCACGCCGGCCCGCAGGCAGCTCGATCGGGTAGCTCAAAGCCGCACCGCCCATTGGACTGCCCTTCGGCGGAGCGATCAGATTGACGCCCGCGCCGGGGTCGGCCGCCTTGATCCCTTTCATCGAATTGGAGTTATAGGCATCTACCTGTGGCGACTCGGGCACCTTGATGATCGCATTGATCATATCGGTAAAATGTCTCGTCCGTGCAAAGACCTTGCCCGCCCCGGCCTGAACGTTGTCCAGCGGCAGCGGCTCCCAGTGCCCCTGCTGCTCATCAAAATAATAGGTTCGGATATCCTTTACCGTATAGCCATCCGGGATCTTTGTCGAATCATAGCCAATAGAAAGACGCGCATCCCGGGCAAAGATCCGGCCGTGAGGAAGAAATCGATATCCGCCCTCACCCACGCCGACATTCACCATACCCATATCCAGCGCGGGAAGATCGACCGGGCGCAGTGCGGTGACACTGACCGTAGTAGCGGTCCGCAATCCTCCCCTGGGAATCATTATCGACGCATCGCCGACACTGAGCACCGCGGCCTGGTCCTGCTGGATAAGGCGCTGCGTATGCGCTACCGTTCCCGTCATATCATAAGTAAAGTCAGCTGTCCCCTCGTCGTCAAACCGGACCGTCTGACTTTTCTTCCTGCCGTCCGGATAGCTGACCTCGACCAGCGACTGCCAGCTGCCCGTCACACCCGCAGGGCGCGCAACGATCGCCTCAAAAGCGCCCTTCCATACCCTGGCAGCCTTGCCATCAATGGTGACACGGGCCCTGTTCTTCCCTGCACCCATCACAAATCCTTCCACATATCCCTTGTCCCCGAATGACTGTGGCGCAGCCGTAACGATCGACTCCTCATCTGCCGAACCCCCAACCTCGATCACCAGGTTGCGCACCTTATAACTATAAGCCGCACCCGCTGGCAGCGAGAAACGTATAATATTATCCCCCTGCTTCAGCCAACCCGCACTCACCCGCTCGCGCTGGTGCTCCCAACCCTGACGCTTGCGTACAAAATAACCACCCGTCGACAGCTGGTCATTGATGCTCCGGCTCACAGCCGTATAATCCTGTACACCATCCAGGTCATAGCTCAGCCAGACGGTCGAACTGACTTTCACCGGCTTAGACAGGTAAACGTGAAACGAATTGTCCGCCGGGTTATCTACCGGACTGGCCGCAGTGACACCGATCAGGCCTTCTTTCTGCCGGGAATGCGCCTGCCAGCGCACGCCGTCGCGACCTGGTGTCCTTCCAAAAACACTCACAGAGGAAAATAAAACTAATGCACCAAGGGTTTGGGTAATATTCAGCTTCATAAGATACGGATTTGGGTTAGAGGATCATCAGTTTACGGCTCTCGACTCCATGCGAAGTTCTCACCGTGATCATATATAAGCCAGGAGTAGATAAATGACGTTGCAGACGATATTCGCTATTGTTATTGCCAGCCGTCTCCTGCACCTTATTGCCATTGAGGTCATAGATGCCTACCGATACCGGACCGGCCTCGGGCAGCGATATAGCTATCGTAAAATTGCCGTCAACAGAAGGCGATGGATAGACGCTGATCCGCTGACCCGCGTCTCCGCTGATCGTCACGGTGTCCCGGAATACACAACCGGCGACACTGGTCACAGCAACGCTATAGGTACCCGGCTCACCCACCGAGATAGACGGGGTGGTAGCGTTTAGACCATTACTGCCCGCCCACTGATAGCTCTGCGCCGTGCCCGACACAATATTGGCAGACGCATCCAGCACCAGCGACCCTCCCTTGGGCAAGGCCTGGTCCTGCAATGCAATAGCCAGCTGCTGCGCCTTCGGAACGGGCATGGTCAGCTGACGCACCGAAGTATGCCCCTTGCCGTCCATGAGCAAAATGGAATAGTTGTCCATGGCGAGGTCGCCAATATCCTGAAAAGATGCCGAGTCAGGAAAGACACCCGTGGTAACGGTCTGACCCGTGCTGTTGTTCACCCGGTAGGCATAGGGCGCCTGGCCGCCGATGGCCTGCATCCTCGCCCTGCCGGTCACAGGCGTACTACATCCGGCACTGTCCAGCACCGTTAGCTTGAGCAACAGATCGCGAGCCCGGGCAAGACCGAACAGGTCTTTGCCGGAACGATCGACATCCCAGTGAATGTTCCGATACAGCAGAAGGCTGTCCGATGAGGCGCTGTCGGCAAAATAATACGACAGGCTGTCCACCGGGAAACCGGCATATCCGCCCGGGTTGACGACGAACCAATAGTTATTGGGAGCAAGCGCGCGACGATTGAGCCGCACGGTCGTGTTCACCCGACCAGCCGCCGCACCACTCGCATTCATCAGCCATTGCCGGTCCATCATCTGGAGCTGTCCATCGGGAGTCGCCGACAACGAAAGTCCTTTATTATTATCACCCCAGACCAGGTAGTTGCCGGAGGCGATGGTATCAGTACTGCTGGCCGTCCCGATCACCAATAGGCTGTCCGCATCCACCGCGCTGATCGACTGCTTCTGGTTCAGCTTAAAATAGTTCTCCCGCCCCAGACCCGCGATCCGGCTCGCGTAACTTTTGTTCTTGTCGGCGTCCCAGAGCACTGTCTGCCCTGCGCTGACATAGTTGCCCCTGGTCAGCCGGATACCATATTTGATCGCGAGATAGGTCTCATACTGTACCTGGGTCAGCACGTCGAGGCTCCTGTCAAAGACCAGCAGTTCAGCCAGAGTGCCTTTGAAAGCAGGAAGCATACCGGTCGTACCGACCACCAGGTAAGCCGAAGGGCTGGGCGCAAGACTATCATTGTGCTGCCAGGTCTGCAACACCGTGGCCAGCGTAGCCGCATTCGGCGCCGTGATCAGCGTGTCGGCCGTACTATCCGGACCATATACCCGCCTGGTCGACATTATGGTATTGCGCAGCATAGCGGCTCCCGTTCCCCACACGGCCTCTTCGGCATCATCCGCCGGGACGAACACCGCCATATAGGTCATTTCCGTTAGACTGTCGAGATTATAAAGGATGCGGACCGAGTCGTCCGTCCCGTTGAACCAGATCGCAGGGTTATAGTTGAGCGCAACTATCTTCCGCGGGCTCCTGCCCAGAAAAGTCCCGTCATATCCATGGCCGGTGAAGTCCTTCCACACGGCGCCGCCGGCAACACCACTGTCTGCACGAAGCCAAAGCACGGGCAGATCGGTACTATCCATGGCCTGGGCGTAGGAATGCGCATTGACAGATAAAAGAATAACAATGAAAGGGAAGTAGCGAAGGAAAATATAGACGGCTCTGGTCCGGCTGAAAGAACGACGTAACGGCGCCGCCACCAGGGATAGGGTTGCACGGTTCATAAGAGGTAGGGATTAGTTGCTTCTATAGGATATCGGTTACCGGTAGCTAATGTATACTCCCCGAGTTGAAAATCCAAGTCATTACCATTAAAATCTTCTGCGGAGATACGACAGCCGTATGCATGATACGCGGCGCGTATACTACTTGTTTCAAAGCAAGTCCTGGCGGATTGCTCAGCCCGGGGCGTTGCCGGGCAGATAATTGTTCATGACGGTTTCCAGCTCCTCGATGCGGAAAGGCTTTGAGATAAAATCATCCATCCCTACCCGGAGGCATCGCTCCTTGTCCTCTTTCATCGCGTCGGCCGTCAGCGCGATGACCGGAACGTCGCAGAAAGGACGCGGAGACTTCCGGATCTCTGCCGTAGCCGTATATCCATCCATGACCGGCATATTCAGGTCCATCAGCACCATGGCTGGCGCATGCTCCATCAGCAGGGCGATGACCTCTTCCCCGTTGCCGGCACGGATCACATCCAGTCCCATCCTGCTCAGTATCTCTGCGATCAGCTCCATGTTCAGCTCGTTGTCCTCTGCGACCAGTATCTTATTCCGGTGTTCGTATCTTCGGATCCCGGGGGCCGCGGGAACCTGCTCTCTTTCGCCGCCCGTCCCTTCGAATACCCGGGAGAGCAGGCCCAGCAGTTCGTTCAGCTTCACCGGCTTGGACAGGAATTTGTGAATGCCGATCTTCTCCGCCCGGGGCAGGAAATTGCTCTTCTCCAGCGAGGACAGCATCATAATGACCGGCTGGTCGGGACTGCCCGCGTCAGCCATGATCTTCTCCACCAGCTGGATGCCATCCATTCCCGGCATCTGATGATCGGTCAGTATCAGGTCGAATGGCTGTCCCTCCATGTTGGCCTTTTTGATCGCCGCCAGTGCCTCGGCCCCGCTGTAGCAGGCAATGGCCGGGATCGCGAGATAGCTGAAAACGCCGAGCAGGAACTGACAATTGGTGGCGTTGTCATCGACGATCAGCACGTTGCGCAATAGCTCCTTCGTGACGAGATCGGTCCTCGGCTGGTCGTCGATCACTTCCAGCGGCAAATGCAGCGTAAACGTACTTCCCTTGCCGAGCTGGCTCGTCACGCTGAGATCCCCTCCCATCAGCTCGGCCAGCCGTCGGGAGATCGTGAGGCCAAGACCCGTCCCCCCGAAATGCCGGGTAGTCGAAGAATCCACCTGGGTAAAACTTTCAAATATCTTGTCCAGCTTGGCCGGGCTGATGCCGATACCCGTGTCTTTTACCGATATGTCCACTCCGACATATTTCTTCCCTTCCTTGTCATATACCGTCGATGTCATCCTGGCCGTGACGCTGACCTCTCCTCCGGCCGTGAATTTGATGGAGTTGCCGATAAGGTTGATCAGTATCTGTCTTATCCGCATCTCGTCGCCTGAGAACTGGGATGGCAGCCCGATATCGGTATTGCACACGAGCTCGAGTCCTTTTTCCTGCGCCTTTATCGAAAGGATATCGGCAGCTTCCTCGATGAGCTCACCCAATCGGAAGGTCGTGCAGTCGATCATCAGCTTGCCCGCTTCCAGCTTTGAGAAATCGAGTATGTCGTTGATAATGTTCAGGAGGTTATAGGCCGATTTGCTGACATTCTGCAAATAGTCCCGCTGCATCCGCGTGAGCTGCGAGGTCAGCAGCAGGTCGGTGAATCCGATGATCCCGTTCATCGGCGTACGCAGCTCGTGACTTATATTGGCCATGAACTCGCTCTTGGCGATGCTGGCGGCCTCCGCGTTGTTCTTCTGCTGCTCCATCTGGATGCGGTCGATAGCCGCGCCAAGCGTACCCGAAAAAGACTCGAGGATGGACAGCTCAGCCTTCGTCCACTTTCGCTGGAGGCTCTCGTCGTGGATGCAGACAAAGCCCCAGAGGCTGCCGGCGGCGAAGACAGGGATCACCGTGAGAGCGTCCTTATAAAAGACCCGGCCCTCGCGGAGTGTCTGCTGAATGGCGGGTTCGAAAAGGGAATGCGCGTGACCGTCATCCCTGGCATGATACCTGACCTTGTTGGAGCTCCTGTCCCAGCACGCCAGCTGGTGGACGCCGATCTCTCCTGTCCCCTCGTCCGTGTAATTGAAATAGGTCTCCACCGCATCGACATTCATCTGGAAGCCCAGTGTCCGGATGGCGTTGCCGATAGAAGTGTCGAAATGGGTATTGCTGATCAGCTCATGCATGGCTGTGCCCACGGCCTGCAGGAGCTTGTCCTTTTTGTTGAGGTCCTCGGTGATGGCCAGCAGCTCCGCCTCGCCCTTCTTCAGGTTGTCGCGCATGGAGATCAGCGCCTTTCCCAGCGTGTCCTCGCTGCTCAGCGGCTTGAACGGGATATCGAAATTTCTGGTCCCTACTTCGTATGCGAAGTACGCGGTCCTGTGCAGGCTATCCGAAAGGTGATTGACGGCCTGGATCATCGCTCCTATCTCGTCGTTGCCGTGCACCCCGCCGACGGTGCGGATGACGCCTCTGCCCAGGTCTTTGACGATCCCCTTTATTCTCAGGATCGGGCTGACGATCACCCTGGCCATGTAGAGGGACAGGAACACGCCCGCCAGGATAATGCTAATGGCCAGGACGATGATCATGTTCCGCAGCAGGGTCGAGGATCGTTCGAGCCGCGCGTTCTCCTGGTTGCGGAGCTTTTGCCCGAAGGAAATGATCCGGTTCAGGTCGTTGATCAGAGCGGCAGTGCGCGGCAGTATCTCGTCTTCCACCTCCCTTTCGGCCTCGAGCTTGATCACCGGGTCGTCGTAGTCTTTAAATTCTTTGAGCGAGCTCATAATAGTTCTTTCAATGAACAGCAGCCGGTTGAACCCGGTGTAGATCTTGTGGAGGCTGTCCACCCAGTCCACGCTTTTCCACTGACCGGCACAGGCATCAAGGCGGGTCTTCAGCTCGGCGAAGTCGGAGGCGTGCAATTTCTTCAGGTGTTCCTTATCGTCCTGGCTATACCGTAAGAATACCCAGTTGGTAATATACATTTTGGATTCCAGCAGCATTTTCTTGAAGTCTTCCATGGCCTGCAGGGAGGGGTCGATCACTCCCGAAAGGCGTTCGGCAGAGCGTTTGTTGCTGTTCAGCGTAATGACCGTGATGACCCCGTTGATCACGAACAGGGCCACGAATAGCGCAAAGCTTCCATATATCCTCTTTTTTATGCTGACGGTCATCTTAAAATTTAATGTTGATGCCTCCATATATCCGTATCGGGTCTTCGTGTTGTCCATAGAACAGCTCCGTATCCTTCTTGGTCAGGTCCATATTAAAGGCGACACTTCTATAGTGCTGGTCAAGCGCATTGGTTATGTTGGCGAACAGCGACAGCCCCTTGCCTATCTCATAGCGCGCCGAGATATTCAGCAGGGAATAGCCGCTGATGGTCTGTCGCCTGACCACCGATCCAGTAGTATCGCCAATGCCCGAAAGATGCTGTTGGCCCATCCAGATGAGACGGGGCGAGCAGGTAAACTTGCCGGCCTTGATATCTGTACCCACCTTGAAGCTAAAGGGAGAGATGAACTCGAGCTGCGCCCTGTCCTTTTCGGTCAGGCCCGGGTCGTGGTAGTCGATGTTCCCGCCCACATAGCTTGCAGAGAGCCACGAGCTAAGGCGGAACCGGCCCAGGTACTGATGATAGCTGAGCTGGATGCTGCCTCCGTAGGTCCTTTGCCTGCTCTGGTTGACGAACACCTCCACATATCCCACCGGTATACCTTCGAACTGGTTGTGATACAAATGTGTCGTATTGTTATCGTTGGCGAATTCGTGCAGGCCGGAAAGAAGAGTATAATATCCATCCAGGGTCACGCTGAAATTGCTTGTCAGGTAGTGCCGGATGCTGATCTCCGCATTTTTGGACGTGATCGGTTTCAGATTGGGGTTGGGCAGGTGCATAAAATCGGCGTGATAGCTCTTGCCGGAGTCTGTCGTGACCAGCGCACCGTAGTACGCGTAGCAGTCGAAAGTGGTGGGAGCGAGAAATGCCGTCCCATACAGCACTTTTATCGTGGTCCTGTCTGTCAGCCTATAGATGGCCCCTACCCTCGGGTTGAAGGTATTGCCATACCGGGAGTTGATGTCGAAGCGGGCTCCGGCGGTGAAGCTGATGGCATGGGCCGGAGAGTACTGGGCCTGGACATAGGTACCGATATTATTATATTTCAGGACATAGAACTGTGCGGGCAGACCGTTGGGGCGATAATAGCTCTTTGTGCCTATATAGATCCCCTGCAGCGCACCATCGGGGTTGATCGGCGCATCGAGGTCGGCGCTCGTCGGAATCGAATAATAGCTCTCGTAGGTGGCGCCGCCGGTCAGGTTAAGTTGTGATGAAGCCTTCCAGTCCAGCTGCTGTTCGACTTTCACCAAAGAGCCGAAAGAATATTTATAGGCTGGTTCCATACCTGAAAAGACGTTCCGATAGTTGGATTGGGGATTCATGGAATATTCGCTGCCCATCAGCGTGGTGATGGAATTCAGCGGGCCGAAGACCTTTTTATAGGAGGCGTTGGCCATCGTGATCGCCTGGCCCATGAACACGTTCTTGTTATATATCGCATTGTTCGGGTTCTCCTCATAGGAGTCGGGGGTCTGTGCATAGTTCCGGAAGATAGAAAAGGAGAACTCGTGCGACCGCAGGGAAGCATAGACATTATAGGACTTTTGCGGCATGGCGATGCTGGGGCTGAACGGTGTCCGTGGCGTCATCGGTCCATAGATGGTATTGAACGTTCCTTTGGAGTATGCGGAGGTATTGAACAGGGGATCGTCCTTGTAAATGCGGGGATAGTTGGCTCCCTGGTCATAACAGTATTGTGCGCCTGCGACAACGCTGGTCTCGTCGTTGATCTTTTGGGCCAAGAACAGCGTGCCATTAGTGTAGCCATACATACCGGCCGTGGAAGCCGCGTCGATCGTGGTTGGCCTGTGCGGAGAGGCTTTTCGGGTAATGATATTGATCACGCCGCTGACCGCGTCTGCCCCGTAGAGCGCCGAAGCGGGTCCCACCACGATCTCCACCTGTTCGGCCAGGTAGACGGGATAGTTCGCGATGATGGGCATCGTTTCGTTGGTGGGAGAAGATATCCGGACCCCATCCAGCAGGATCACAAATTTCTCCTGTCCCGGTGTACCCCGGAGAACAAAATTATTGTCGAGGTGCGACCGGACCTTGTCGTCCACTTTCATATCGGGCAGGTCGTAGAGCAGGTCGAGCAGCGACTGGTAGCCGCGCATCCTGATCTGCTCCTGTGACACGACGATGACGGTGGCGGGGGCAGTCTCCTGGTCCTGGGAGGTTTTGCTGGCCGTCGTTATTTTCACGTTGAGGAGGTCCTTCAGGCTCAGGTCCTCCAGCCTGCCCGAATCCCGCTGGCCATAGGCGCCGGCGCTGGCGCTAAAAAGGAGGAAGAAGCCGATAGCAGGCTTACATATTTTCCGACTTCTCAAAGCAGCGATCAGTGGTGTCATGGTTTTCTATTTTATGATTGTCGCGAGTTCCAGTAATTCAGAGGCGATCCGCAGATTGCGCTGGTCGATGGCGTTCTTGTTGATCTCCAGTTTCAGGTGCTCATCTGCCATGGTGAAATTGATGCAGGCGCCCTTACGGGCAAGCCCACTCGATTCCGAAACAATAAGGACAGGCTCACCGGCCGTGAGCTGGGCGATCCGCCGGACGCTGCCGCTCTCCTGCTCCGGTATGAACAACAGCTGGCAGCTGTACGAACCTGCGGAAGGACTGATCCTGGTAACGACGATCTTCCGGTCTCCGACGGTCTTGTTGGCAATAAAGCCCTTCAGTTCGTCATACAGCGGGCAGTCGCCGACGATGCCAATAATAAAATCTCCGGTCTTCTTGTTGCCGGGCCAGTCGATGTATTTTGTAAATCTGTAAATGATGTTCGCGTATACGGCATAATTCTTATCCTGCGCCCGCGAACAGAGGGTCAGCAAAAGCAGTAAGCTCATCGAAAAAGCCGATCGGACAATCCCCTTTGTAATGACAATAGATTCACGCATAGTACAAGCTGGTCAATGGAATCGAATGAGTCCTCCGGGAGTAAACCGGTTATATGCGGGAGATTGTCTGTAAGGGATCGATAGAAATGCAAAAATGCAGACTAGCGTCTGGTATTAAATAAAGTTACTACTTATTATTGATTGATCGGGCTCCCGCGGGCAGGAGAAGATAGGAAAAAATCATAATTTAAAATAAACCTAACTATCAAGCACTTACAAGGCCTGATGGGCGGGTAATGTATACTCTGATCCATCACCTCTAAACCCAGACGTTATGAAGCGGATAGGTTCTTTCAATATTGAAAGATGTGTGCTCGTGGGCTCTTATCTTGTGATATGGCTGGCTGCGTGGCTCAATAGTTTTACCTGGCCCGAATTAACGTATACAGCCTCTTACCCAGTCTTCCGGAGTCGCAATAACGATATGCGGTATCGTATACCGAGCAATCAATGCTATATAGGAGGAGGCTGTCTTTTTCGAACCGGAATCCAAAGTATTCCAGCTGTCCGGGCGACCGTATCATTTGAACGCGATCGATCAGATCGGCCGTCTCCACGTAGTCGATCTGCGGAACAAAGTGGCTGAAACTATCCAGGCCCGAGACGCGTCCGTTGGCGGTAAAGACGACGGTTCTTCCTTCGAGGTCAAGGTAATTCCCTTCGAACAGATATTTTTCAAGAATGCCCCAGTCGTAGAGCGTCGTATCAGGGTGTTGGAGACGGACAAAGGTCTGGTCTCCGATGCGGATCAGGCTGTCGCCGGCGGGTTCGATATTGTTCACAAAGATCGACAAGTCGGCCGAATAGAATTTATATTTGGCGCCGTCTCTTACGATGACCATGTCCGGCCCGCCGTCATGAAAACCGCCGATCATCCGTGTGACCTGCAGTGTTCGGTCCGGTATCCTGATGTTGGATTCTTCTATGTTCTGAGCCAGGTGGACAGACCCATGATCACGGATCTTTTGAATATACTGCCTGTTGACCCAGTATCCCGAAAAAGGGACGATGGTATCCAATGTTTTGAAAGCCGGTACAGCCCCGGCAGCGCCCGGATGCACGGCACTGTCCGTATGGGGCACGGGTTTAAGTCCCGGAGATGAACAGGACATCCACCAGACTGATAATATGAGGATAACGCGCTTCATCAAGCGCCAAGATAGGGGGAATTTTAGTCACCCTGGTGTATCCAGCTGTATTTTTTCCCGGTCCAGTAGATCAGACCGCCCGATGCTTCCTCTCTGCTGACGATGTAGATACAATGCCGGTTTAGCGGTACCTGCTTGCCGCCTTTTACGTCGCCGCTCTTCTTGTCGAACTGCGTCGCATATGCGCTCTTCTCTTTATAGAGAGACCAAGTGTCTGCCCAGGCAAAATCGTCCGATCCTTTTCCGAAGCTGTTGCCGGCGCCGAAGACCTCGCAGTGTGACTTTTTTTTCTGGATGAGCAGTATGCCCTTTTTCTGTGTAGATCTTTCAATGACCAGGACGGCAATGTCGGGGACTCCGTCGCCGTTAAAGTCGTCTTGCAGGTATGCGGGTTTTAGGAAAGGGGTCAATTCATACTGGCCGTTGAGTTTGAGGGCCTTCATCCGGGGTTTTAGCCAGGAGGGGTATGTGGTGGTTTGGGAAAATGCCGTTGTCGCTATCAGGAACAGGGCGGCGCAAAGCAGGGGTTTTTTAAGGGTTATCATAAGGATATTGATTGTACAACTGATCTGGTCAAAAATACTGTTTCTGCGCCTGTTTTTGCATCGAAATATGCGGGAAATTTGCTTTTCAAGACAAATGTTATGGATCAACAACTCCCTTTCAGCGAATCGATCGATTCGAATGGCACAGTCTATATTTCAGGACAGATAGGCATCGACCCGGCCACAGGCGCACTTCCGACAGCCGGTTTTGCGGCGGAAGCCGACCAGGTCATGAAGAATCTGGGAGCGGTCCTCGGCAGACAGGGATTGGACTATGGCGACCTCGTGAATGTCACTATTTATCTCAAATCGATGGAGAACTACGCTGTCGCGAATACGCAGTACAGGAAATATTTTAGCGGCCGTTTCCCCGCCCGGGTGTGCATTGCCGTCTTCGATCTGCCGCTCAAGGCCAATATCGAGATTGCCGGTATCGCGCAGCGGAAGAAGTAGTACCCCGGTATACTAAGCCCCGGCGGCCGCGGGCGCGAGGATATGCTCCTTGCTCCACTCGGAAAGGAGCAGCATGATCTCCGAGAGGCTCTGCCCCTTGGGGGTAAGCGAATATTCTACTCTCGGCGGAACTTCCGCAAAGACCTGCCTTTTAACGATGCCGTCCCCTTCCAGCTCTTTCAGCTGCCGGGAAAGCACTTTCAGCGCAATGGCGGGGATGGTCTTGTGGAGTTCGCCAAAACGATGGGGTCTCTCTATCAGCAGCCAGATAATGATGGGTTTCCATTTGCCACCGATGACATCGATAGTGGCGGTAATTGGGCATTCTTCTATGCCGTGATATTTTTTTTCCATCTTTTTTTGTTGCGGGAATTCAGAAGGGGTAAAATTATGACAAATTTGTCAATACTGTACTTTGGGGTTACTACTTGACTTTTTTCCAGTATTGCCGCAATTTTGTATCTCAAAACAAATCAGAAGATGAAAATTATTATGATCGGCGCCTCGGGCACCATTGGTAAGAAAGTTACGGCAGCGCTGGAAAAGGATAACGAGATCGTTCGCGCGGGCCGTAGTACAAGCGGAGATATACAGGTAGACATTACTTCTCCGTCTTCCATCGAAAGCCTCTTCAAAAAAGCCGGACCTTTCGACGCCCTTATCTGCATGGCAGGTGATATCCATTTTGGCCCTTTGAAAGAAATGACGGATGCTGATTTCCGCAAGGGCATCGACAGCAAGATGATGGGGCAGGTAAATCTTGTGCTGATCGGCCAGCGCTATATCAACCCGGGCGGGTCATTCACGCTTACATCGGGAAGTCTGGCCGACGACCCCATTCCCCTGGGCGCCAATGCCAGCGCAGTCAATGCCGCGCTCGAAGGCTTCACCCGCAGCGTTGCGCTGGAGCTGACCGGAGGCGTTCGCATCAATTCGGTCAGCCCTGCGATGGTGGAAGATTCCCCCGGCTATTTTCCCTTTTTTCCCGGATACATCCCCGTCTCCATGGAAAGGGTCGTCGCCGCCTATCTGAAGAGTGTCCTGGGAGCAAGGACAGGTCAGGTCTTCGCGGTGCGGTAGGTCAGGCGGAGGTCCCGGCTGTCATCACCGGGGGCAGCCACCAGGGTTGCGACGGGGCGCGGCTAAGGCTGCGTCCCGGTACTCTTGTTCAGCGAGCTCTGCCGGTAGTGCTCCCGCCTCATATCGTCCTCGTCGTCCATGTCCGGGCCCTTCAGCACCTTGCGCCAGTCCGTATTCCTGTTGTATCTTTTCATCGCCACCTGCGTGTCAAAGACTTGCTTCGAGGGGAATACCAGCGAGTACGGCCGGTAGTCCGGCTTGTCAGTAAAGAAATCCTGCAACAGGGTCGCCGTCGCATCATACTGGTTGACGTACGGTACGTCCAGAATGGTATAGATCGTTTTCAGGATCGATCCGAAATTCGCGTGTACGTGTGAGGTATAGCCGCGTTTTACATAGGGTCCGGCCATCATCAGGACGCTTCGGTGGGCATCGAGATGGTCGACCCCACCCTGGGGATCGTCTTCCGTAATAATAACAAGCATGTTCTTCCAATAGCGCGTACGGGAAAGAAAATGCAGGATCCTTCCGATGGCGAGGTCGTTGTCGGCGACGTAAGAATGCCGGTAGGGATACCCGTCCTTCGGTCTAGGGTCCGCCGTATGGTCATTGGGCACCTGCATCGTGATCAGCCGGGGCATCTCCTCTTTTCCCTTCAGCCACATCCTGGTGAATTCGGATTCGAATTGTTCCATCCGGAACTGGTCGGGGATATCGGTATTGAAGCCCGCATAGTTGTGGCTGGTCCGGGGCCATAGCGCCTTCTGCATCGGCACCATGACCGCGTGCGAGGCGCCGGTCGCTGTATCCATCCATTCTTCGCGCACGTGAGCGGTCTCGTTGGCCTCGCCGAAGTTATAAAACGGTACTTTGCCCCTGTCCAGCGCCTCCCAGAGCCCTCCTCTTTCGCCATAGTCTTCCGGATCCATACTCCCGGTAGAGCCGGGGAAACGGCGGCCCGAAGCTTTTGAGAATATCTTCGCCGTCTTGCTAACGCTGGAATTGGTCTCCACCCATTCGTTTGGTATCACGCCCATCATCCAATGATGCCCGTGAATGGAGGCGTCGCTGTCGCAGTAGTAATTGTCGGAGAAGGCAAATTCCCTGGCGGTCTTCAGGTGATTGGGCGAGACGTTCATCTTATAAAGCGTCTTGTCCGCGGCGACGATATTGACGCCCACGCCAAAACGGGCCAGCGTGGAATCGCCGATACCGGTCTTCAGCTGGCCGAGCATTTCGTCATAGGTACGGTTCTCCTTCGTAATATAAACGATGTATTTTATCGGGCTTTTTCGGATACCCGGGGCCGGTGGCAGGGGATTTTTGCCGTCGTCGGCAAGGTTTTTTTGTTCAAATGTATTGGCAATGGCCTGGTGAGTATATTCTGCCAGCCGCGTCGCATCCGGCACCGGCACTTTCTGAAAGGTCGCCAGCTGGATATCCCCGATATAGGTTCCCTGAATGGGTCTGACGAAGTGCGCGCCACCGTTGGGGCCGGCGCCATATCCGCGGCAGGAGACGACATACAGCTCGTTCTCATCCTTACCCAGCAGCACCCGCGACGGCCCCCACCCCGTCGGGATCAGCCCTTTTGTTACGCCGCTCTCTGCATCCACGACGGCGATGGCGTTGAAGCCCAGCAGCGCTACATAGAGCGTCTTCTCGTCCTTGCTCATCGTGATGCCAAATGGCAAGAGTCCCCGGTAGTGATCGATCAGTGGGTCGACCTTCAGCTGGATATGCCGGACGATGATATGTGCGCGGTAATCGATAACCGCAATATTGTCGTTGGTGGCATTGGTGACATAGGCGTATTTGCTGCCGACCGCCAGCGAATTCGGGCTGGCCCCCCCGACCACTTCTGCCCCTTCCACCATCTGTCCGATGGCAAAGCCCGGCTTATACCGGTCGATGACTGCGTTGGTAGCCAGGTCTACCGCAAAGACGCTCATTGCCTCCGGCGCCAGTGGGCTGCCCACACCGGGTATCCATCTTCCGTTGAGACTATATCCTTCAATGGCCTCCTTCGTTCCGTCGCCGTAGGGATGGAAATGGATCAGCGAGTCGTTGTAGTTCTCTTGCGTCAGACCCGGCAGCAACGGATAGTCATACATGCCGACATTGGCGACAAAGGCAGTTGTATGGTCCGGACTGATGGCCAGGCCAAAGGGTTGTCTGCCTGTCTTTATCGAAGCCGTGATCCTACGGGAATCCAGGTCGATCCGCACCAGCCTGAAATTGCCCCTGTCGAGCACCAGCAGCTCGCGCCCGTTCAGCAGGAGATCGGCCGTGAAACTGTCCTCGAAGTCTACGCCGTCGAAGGCTCCGTTCAGCGAGAGAGAATCGAGGCGTTGGAGCTTTGCGACGTCATAAACGATAACCGCCCCGTTGTCGCCCCCGCTGAGATAGACCGTACGGGAGTCCGGGGAGAAAGCCACTCCAAGGAAGGAGCTGTGGGACAAAGGGGACAGGATGCTACCGTCGTAGCTGGGCACCCTGGTCGCGGCCATGGTCGCATTGTTGATAATGGTAAACACCCCGTCGTGCAGGGTCACCGTCGTAGCGCCGTCGGGAGAGATGGCCATGCCAAACGGGTCATGCGTGATCGTGATCGTCGTGCCTGCCGGAGTCACGTAGCGGCCGCTGGGCAACACGCTCTTGCCATGGGCGTCGATATGCGCGTAAACGTCCTTTCCGGGGACAGTAAGTATCGGATAGGTCTTTTGTGCGTTGACGGACGTTACTAACAAGATCGATGCTACGATCAGCTGGATTAGTTGGCGGTGCATTTCTGGCGGTTTGATGCCAGTAAAAATAGCCCTGCAATGTTACTTCAAGGTTATTTTAAATTGCTGATCTTTACAAAAAAGAGCACCGTCATGAGCTGGATCATATTAGTTATCGCCGGATTATTGGAAGTAGCCTTTGCCTCCTGCCTCGGAAAAGCAAGGGCCACGACGGGTAGCGAGGCCTTGTGGTGGTATGCCGGGTTCTTTGTCTCGCTGACGTTAAGCATGATATTACTGATGAAAGCCACGCAACACTTACCTATCGGGACGGCTTACGCGGTCTGGACGGGCATCGGCGCTGTCGGAACAGCCCTGATGGGGATACTCGTGTTCAAAGACCCGGCGAACTTCTGGCGGGTCTTCTTCCTGATAACGCTGATCGGCTCGATCATTGGGCTGAAGGCGGTGTCGCACTAGTCGTTTCGACGGCCTGGGAGCCGATGAGGCCGCGTACGGTCATTGACCAATAAGGCTCATATCCTCTTTATAGGCGAGCAGCTCAGACTCGATGCCGGTGATCACATTCGTCTTCAGGGCGCGTTCGATCCCGGCCAGGTCGGCTGCCAGGTCGGAGGTCCGCCCCATCTGCTCCCACCCCGTCAATCCGATCAATATAAATACCTGCTGCAGGCTGCCCCCGTCCACCATCCGAAAACACTGGATGCCCGCGACGCTGTCCGCGTATCTGTCCTTCAGCTGTACTAATATCCTGCGGATGGCGACGGGATCGCTGGTCTTAACGGTCACCCAGCGGCTGAATTTTGCGTTCAGCCCTGACGGCGTGCTTGCTTCTTCGATCCTGGCCAGCTTGAATGCCGTCAGATAGTCGCCGAAAGGATCGGTATGCAGATTGTTGTCCGCTCCATCACCGGCCGGATCAACGGGATGCGAAAAATCGTCCCAGCTGTGATCGAAGGTCGCGTCGACGAACTGTCCGAAATGAGGGCCTGATACTACGTACCAGCCATACCAGCTCCATTTGTCTCCGCTGCGCCGGTGCCACTGCAGGTGCTGTTTGTATCCCGTCCCGAAGCGATGCTCGTCCTTTGGCTGCCAGATGGAGAATGCGGCGATGCCGTGGTCGGTCCCTGATGCTGCGGCGCCGTGGTCGGTCCCGTGTGCAGGTTGCGCGTCGGACGGATAACCCCAAATAATACAAATGCCGATCAAGGCCGATAGACGGTAGAAGATGTTCATTCTTTTTTCAGACAAAACTACCCCCGCCGCTAAAAGAGAAATTGTAAAAAGGTAAACTGTCTACAGCGAGCTGAAGATCCCGTTGATCTCATTGGCATCATCGAACCAGGCCCGAGGCGGGCGACCGACGAATGACTGGAAGGATCTTGTAAGGTGTGATTGATCGTAGTAACCCGCTTCATAGCCGCACTGTGTCAGGGACTGTTCGGGGTGTTTTGTCTTAAAGGCGATGAAGGCGTTCAGCTGTATGATGCGGCTGAACTGCTTGGGCGCTATCCCGACATATTTGAGGAAGAGCTTATCCAGGTGCATCTTCGAGACACCGGTCCTGCGCATCAGGCCCGCCCCCGAGACCTGTCCCCCGTTGTGCAGGATGGATGCGACTGCCGCGTTAACATAGTCGTAGCCTGCTGTATTGACCGCCTCCGGACGCAGCAGCCTGGTCAGCAGCGTCTCGAAATTCGAAAAGGTGCGTTGCGGATCGCCGGCGATACAGTCCCAGAACGGCTGTGCATGCGCGATGGTCTCCAGGGAATAGATCCGGTTGGTCAGGTCGGCAACAGGAAGATGCAGAAAAGCCAGCAGGGTATGCGGGAAGAAACGTATACCGTACAACCGCGCGCCGGGAGCCAGCTGCAAACGGTGTTTCTGCAGGGTCTGACCGACGATAAGCGCCCGGGGCTCTTCCTGCCAGAGGACGGAGTCCCCCAGACGGAACCTGGCCGGATCGGCGCCAAGATGAAAGATGATCTCGTGGTGTCCGTCCGGTACAATTTCTTCCTGGTAGCTTTCGATATCCGTCTGTTCGACTTCCAGATACCAAAAGGATTTGACAAGGTGACCGATCCTTGCGGGACTCGCTGTGGTGACAGAGATCATTATGTGAAAGTACGCCAATTTTTGGCGATCCTCAATTGCCCAAAAAACCGGCGATCCTGCCGCCGACCTCGGTGATCGAGGCCAGCGCCGCATCGTTGAGGACCCTGTCCCTCGCCTGGGCATAGTCCATGTCTTCCTTTTTCTTTACGGTGAAGGCGTCCCTCGTGACGGTGGCGGAGAAGGGCACCATTCCCGTCCGGACGTCCATCAGCAGCAGCTCGGTCGAGGCGAAGGCTTTTATTTCGGGACTCGAAAAGACTTTATACCGGGAGTAATAGTCGCCGTTGACGGAGTAGATCACCACCATATTGCACTGCATGCGTACCGCGGCCTCGCGTATAGTGGTAAAGGATGGGTTCGAGGTTATCAGCATAGAGGGGACGGGCGAGACCATTGCAACACGGCGGGATGACCTCAGCCGGACGACGAAAGAGTCGAGATAGGACTGCTGGGACTTCTGAAAATACTCGTCATTCCAGAAGTATCGGCGCTCCCGCGAGGTCTCCAGGCGGACGACGGCGATCCGCAATGAGGCGGGCAGCCGGTAGTTGTCGTCCAGCAGCCGCTGAATATTTTCCTCCGAAATGGTAGAAGACTTGTCACTGAATAGTGACTGGACGATCGTCGTGTCTTTGTCCTGGCTGAAATTGAATTCCCTGGGGGCGCCGTCCGCCGATGAGGCTACGGGACGCATAGGCTGGCAGGAGGCAAGAACAACAATGGCGACAAGCAGAAAGGAGACTTGTTTCATATAATAAGAGTTTGAGGTGATCCCTGAAATTACGGGAAAACCCGTTCCCCAACCGCCGGGCCCAGTTAAAGAACCCCTAAAGAACCATTCACCCTTCATTTTGTCCACTTCGGGGGCGATTTGCCATTCCTCCGAAAAGCAGCCCACTGACCTTTGCAGGGTTATCACTTTAAAAACCAACAGTATCAGGCCAATGGCAAAGCACAATTATTTTCTCCTGTCGATACTTCTTCCATTGACAGTCTGTGCCCAGCACAAAGCAAGTTTCTCTATTTCCGGAACCATTAAAGATAAAAGGTCGGGGGAAACCCTCAGCGGGGCGAGCATCGGCTTTTTAGATCATCCCGGAATGGGCGTGCTGACCAATGCATATGGGTTCTATTCCATCACGATGCCGGAGGGGCATTATTCGGTTGTGATCTCTTTCTCAGGATATGCGACGGATACCGTCCAAGTCAACCTGAATGAAAACCTCAGCCTTAACCGGAATCTCTCCGCGGGTGTTGCCATGCAGGAGGCGGTCGTTACGGGGAAGAAAGCGTCCAATATGCTGAAGACGCCGCCCGGTGTTCAGCGACTTGCTATCTCGGACATCAAAGATATACCTGTCCTGCTGGGAGAGAAGGACGTGCTCAAAACCATCCAGCTCCTGCCGGGGGTGAAGTCGGCGGGCGACGGCAAGTCGGGATTCTTTGTCCGGGGCGGTGGCGTTGACCAAAACCTGATCCTGCTGGATGAGGCCACGGTGTACAATCCCTCGCACCTGCTGGGTTTCTTTTCTGTCTTCAACTCTGATGCGCTCAAGGACATCAACCTTTACAAAGGCGGGATGCCGGCCAGTTATGGCGGGCGGCTCGCTTCGGTTGAAGACATAAAAATGAAGGACGGCAACGACCAGAAGTTCAGCGGCAGCGGGGGGATCGGCCTGATCGCATCGCGGCTCAACCTGGAAGGCCCCATCGTAAAGGACAAGGGGTCGTTCATCGTTAGCGGCCGGCGCAGCTATATCGACCTTTTCACGCCCCTGGCTTCCGATACCAACGTCAAACACAGCCGGCTCTATTTCTATGACGTCAACCTGAAGGCCAACTATACCTTCGATCAGAAGAACCGCGTCTTCCTGTCCGGATACTTCGGCAAGGACGTACTTAGCATGCGCTATAAGAACGGGGTAGACTGGGGCAACCAGACGGCCACGCTCCGGTGGAATCATATCTTCAATGCAAAGCTCTTTTCCAACACCTCGCTGATATACAGCAATTACAGCTACAACACACAGTTCTATTCCCTGGGCTCCAATGTCTATGTTACGTCAGGAATCACGGATTACCATTTCAAGGAGGACCTCAATTACTATCTCAGTCCCCGAAGCAAACTGGACTTCGGGTTGGATATAACCTACCATATCACGCAGCCGGGGCAGGCCGTCAGCAGCAATACGTCCAAGTTCAACAATATCACCCTTGAAAAGAAATACGCCATGGAGAATGCCGTCTATGCGTCCCATGAATGGTCTCCTGCCAGGGATCTGAAATTCACCTATGGCGTGAGGCTGACCGAACTGGCCGTGCTTGGTCCGGGTAACGCCTATACCTACGACAAAAATGGCAATATCCTGACGCAGACCTCCTATAGCAGCGGGAAAGCCATCGTCACCTATTGGAACCCGGAACCCAGGGTGGCAGCCACCTATCAGCTGGACGATGTCAGCAGCGTCAAGGTCGCCTATGACCGAAATGTTCAGAACATCCACCTGCTGAACAATGCCACCACCGCCAGTCCGACCAATGTCTATCTGCCGACCAGCAATATCGTAAAGCCGGAGATATCCGACCAGGTATCGGCGGGGTACTACAGCTATTTTCGCCACCGGATGTATGAGTTCTCCACAGAAATTTATTATAAGGCCATGCAAAACCAGGTCGACTACAAGAATGGGGTCAACCTCGTCGGGAACAACAATGTCGAGGCCAGCCTGTTGTTTGGCAAAGGACGGGGATACGGCTGGGAGAACTATCTTCGCAAAACCTCCGGCAGACTCACCGGGTGGATCAGCTATACGCTCTCCAAAACAGAACGGCAGATCACCGGCATCAACAACAGCAGCTGGTATCCCGCCAGCCAGGACCAGACCCATAGCCTCTCGGTGGTCGGCGTATACAAGTACAACCGGAAATGGACCTTCTCTGCCGACTTCGTCTACAGCACGGGTTCTCCCACGACCTGGCCCTCTGGCAAATACCCGGTGGACGGCGCTCCGGTCTATTACTATGGCGCCCGCAATTTGTACCGGTTGCCCGCCTACCAGCGCCTCGACCTTGGGGCCACCCTGCAGCTGAAAAAGACGGCGAAGTTCGAAAGCGACCTGAATTTTTCGATCTATAACGTCTATGGCTATCGCAATCCTTATACGATCGACTTCCAGCGGAATCCCAACAATCCGCTGCTGACCCGGGTGCAGCAGACGACCCTGTTCACCTTCGTGCCCTCCATCACTTACAACTTCAAATTCTAGCGACATGAAAAAAATACTGTTCATTCTGGCGGCGGCATCGGCAATTGCGGCTTGTACAAAAACGATCTCTCCCAGCCTCAACACGTCTGTCCCGCAGCTGTACATACAAGGCGAGGTCAGTGATACCACCGGGCCTTACTACGTATCGATCGGCAATTCCGTCGGTTTTTATGACAGCAGCATCTACCCCGGAGTATCGGGCGCAGCGGTCAGCATCACTGATTCAACGACGGGTCTGCAGGATGTGCTGACGGAGACGAGCACGGGGCTTTATGTGACGCATTTGCTTACAAGGGGTATCCCCGGTCACACCTATCTGCTGAGTGTGCAGGTCAATGGGAAGACCTATACGGCGTCCTCCACCATGCCTTTGCCGGTGGCGCTGGACTCGGTGACTTTCGATCTCAGCGATACCACCCAGATCGAGGCCGTAGCGAACTACCAGGACCCGCCGCATATCGTCAACTTCTATAAGTATACGATGACGATCAATGGCGTTGTCGACAAACGTTTTCAAGCCTTTGAGGACAGGCTCTCCGATGGACGGTATATCCACGACAGGGTTGACGCCGATACGTCAGAAGTAAAAAAGAATGATATCGTCCGGCTAAGCCTGGCGGGGATCGACAAGAATGTATACACCTTCCTGCACGAGGCGGAAGACATCGCCTATAACAACGCAGGTCTGGTTGCTCCGGCCAACCCGCAGTCCAATATCTCGGGCGGATGTCTGGGCTATTTCAGCGCACAGACCGTCAGCAGCAGGACGGGACTGGTACAACAATAAAAAGTTTACCTTTAGCCATGCCCTTAACGAGACAAAACAGGCAGCTTGTAAGAATTGCCGGCAGTGTGAATCTGCTGCTGGTCGTGCTGTGTATCGTGTTTGCCATTTACGTCGCCTATGACAATGGCGCATACCAGGACCTCGCCAAAAAAGTGGTCCGGTTTACGCTGACCAATCTTTTATGCTGGATCGTCAATGTTGCGCTGGTCCTTGCTATGCCGGGGCTGTCAAAATGGAAAGGCGCCAGATGGCTTTTCGTCTATCTACCCAGCTATCTGGTGATCATTCTTCTTGGGCTTCTGATCTCACATTCTTTTTTATTCGTCTATCTGTCGAACGAGCCCATGCGGTCGCCTATTACGGGTCCAATATTCTTTGTCATCGGATTCAACACGCTTTCCCTGGTCGGCATCGAACTGATACAGTCCCGTCTGACCCAGGCCGATATCCGGGCGGACTACAACGATATGCGCGCAGAGCTCAGAATTAAAAGCCTGGAGGCCCAGCAGGAGAAGCTGAAGAGTCAGCTGCACCCGCATTTCCTGTTCAATTCTCTTACGGCATTGAAGACGCTGATCCGGAAAGAGCCGGCGCTGGCCGAGGAATATTTGCTCAAGCTGTCAGGTTTTTTACGGTTCTCGATCTCACACAATGAGCAGAACGTAGTTCCACTGGAAGATGAGCTCAGGTTCTCGCTCGACTACCTGGAGATGCAGAAGATCCGTTTTCGCAATGCGCTGATCTACGTTATAGAGGTGCCCGATGCTTTGCGTGCTGAAGCCCTTCTTCCGGTATTCTCCTTACAGCTGACACTGGAGAATGCGATCAAGCACAATCAGCTGACGCAGGATTCACCGCTTCGGATCTCCATCCGATACGTGGAGCCGGGCCTGCTGCTCGTAGAAAACAATATCCAGACGAGGATGAGCGCCGATCCTGCATCGGGAGTCGGGCTAAAGAACTTATCGGATCGCTACCGGCTGTTGATCCACGAGGACATTTCGATCGAGAGCAACAGCGAATTCTTCAGAGTATACCTCAAAATCATCCGGCCATGAATATCGTTATCATCGAAGACGAGCCGCTGACCGCAGAAGACCTGACTGATATTATCGGCCGTATCGGCGGCGAGACCCGGATACTCGCCGTACTGGACTCGGTGAAGACGGCGATCGCATTTTTCCTCAAAAGACCGGGAGTCGACCTTGTCTTTTCAGACATCCAGCTGGGGGACGGACTAAGTTTTGAAATCTTCCGGTCGGCCCGGGTCGATGCCCCTATCATTTTTTGTACCGCATATAATGAATACGCCCTCGATGCTTTCCGGAGCAACGGTATAGAATACATTCTAAAGCCTTATACCACGGCAGCCATCATTAGGGCGATCGACAAATATTATCAGCTGAAAAAACATTTTGTTCCGGCAGAAGTCGACTATGAAAAGATCATCCGGACGATCACCGGCGGCGACAGGCCCAGGGCGACCGGCTCAGTCCTTGTATATCATCGGGAAAAGATCATCCCCATCGGGTTCGAGGAGATAGCGTTGTTTTATATCGACAAGGATCTTACACATCTGCACTGTTTTAACGGAAGATCCTATGTCATCGAACAGTCGCTGGACGAGCTCGAGCAGGCAGCAGGACGCGACTTTTTCCGGATCAACAGGCAGAGTCTTGTCAACCGGCGCGCTGTGCTTGACGCCAGCCACTATGAGAACCGGAAATATGTTGTCAATATTTCTATCCCGTTCAGAGAGGCCCTGGTCGTCAGTAAGAACAGGACAAGCCCTTTCCTGCAATGGCTAAGCCTCCGGTAAACCCAGAGGCGGCAGGCTAAAAAGAAGAGGCCCCCTCCGGTAGCGGAGCGGGCCTTGTTTAAACAACCTGAAACTAGAACGAACCTTTATTCTGCGCCTATATCGGGGCGCGGCTGTCCGTGGTGACAGCTACTGCAGTTGACGATCATAAGACTGTCGCCGATGCCGGGCCGGTGGACCTGGAAGAACTTTTTGTTTATCTTCAGCGTCATCCGCATCATCTCCCTGGCGATCGACTTCTCGGGCTTGGCGTCGCTGGCATAATCCAGCTTGTGCGAGCCTTTCTCTTCGGCGTGGCAAAAGCCGCAGCCCACGCCGAGCCCGTCGTTGAACTCATCGACCATGATGCGCTGCAGCCTGGCCGATGCAATGTCCGGGGGTAATACCTTCAGATTCTTGTACTGTCGCACCGGAGAACTGCTGGCCGCGCCAATAGCGACGACGGCCGCAATCCCCAGAGCGATAAGGTTTCTATACATAGTTGACTCATTTTGCGATGACGTCCAGCTCGACGTCTAAATTGTCCGAAATGGTGCTGGTCCCTCCTACTTCAAATTCCTTCCGGTTGATGGAAAAGCCGCCTTTAAAATGGTATCCGCCGCCGCCTTCTGCCTCCGCCGTGAACGGGAAGCTCAGGTCCTTTACATGATTCTTCAGCATCAGCTTGCCGGTAAAAAGAAATACCCCCTTCTTTGAGCCCTGCGACACGGTTGATGAAACCAGCCGGATGCGGGGGTATTTCTGCGCGTCGAAATAGTCGGGTCTCCGCAGGTGCTCGTCGCGCATCGAATTATCGGTGTTGACAGTGCTGGCATCGACGCTGACATCTATTGCTGCATCGCCCAGATGCGCCGGATCCCACTGTATCTTGCCTGACAGACCGGTAAAGGCCCCGGTGACCCCAAACCCAAAATTCCTAATGTGGAATTTCACCGAAGAACCGGCGTCTACCGGCGCAAGCTGGGCGGCACCGTTCGCTCCCATCGAATTTTGGGCGGCACTGTTTGCTCCCACCGAATGTTGGGCGGCGCCGCGTGACCATGCCGCGATAACGAAGAGGAACGCCACTATTATTTTCTTCATGATCATCATTAGTTCGTCGCGTCTGCGGCCATCAGCGGAGTATCGGTAATCGCCAGTGAATGATTGTGTTCCAGATAATTGACGCTGGTCAGTCCCAGCAGGCTGCGCAGCTTCCCTGGCTCTACCTTCATCGGTCCGGGTGCGGGTGCAGCACCGGGCTTTGGCTGTGGGAAGGCGGTCGAAGTAGCCGTATGGAAGGTGATATTGCCTTCTACCTTTACCATCGTCTGGTGGATATGCCCGTTCAGCACGGAGACGGATCCAAAGCGCCGCAGTAAGCTCAACGCCTGTTCGCTGTCACGCGTTCCCCAACCCCACTGCGGATAAACCTCCCATAGCGGTATATGCGCAAAGACGACGATCGGAGTGCTGTTGCTCAACCCTTTCAGGTCATCCGCGAGCCATTTGATCTGCTCCGCGCCCAGCTCACCCAGTCCGCCTTCAGCCATATTGATGACGTTGACCAGCGCGACGAAATGTACGCCCTGCGAGTCAAAACTATACCAGCCATTTCCCTTCGTGCCCTTGCCGAATCGGTCAAGGTACTGCTTGCCGTTATCGTTAAGGACGTCGTGCTCGCCGGGTACATAGAATATTTTCCCGGTCTTAACAGTTTTCAGCGACTGCTCGAGCGTATCGAACTCATCCGCCTGCGCCAGGTGCGTCAGGTCGCCCGTATGTAATACAAAGGAGGGAGTCACCGGCATCGCGTTGATCTTGTCAATAGTCGCCTGCAGGGTGCCTACGACGTCCGGGTTGGCAGCCTTGTTGAAGCCGATATGGCTGTCGCTGATCTGGGCAAAGGTGAAGTCCGCCTTCGGGATAATGAGGCCTTTTTTCAGGCCGCCCGAGTGCTTGTCCATCATCTGACTCATGCCGAAGGATTTGAGAACGCCGCCGCTCATCATCCATAACACGCCGGTCCCCGCCCAGGCCATGCATTTGATAAACCCGGCCCGGTCGATATTGTCTTCGTTTTCCATTTTTTCGAAGAAGTTTTTTTCGTCCATGTTGATCGATTTTTGAACAAAACAACAGCACGCCGGCGCTCTATTAAAACTTTTTACAGCAACGGGGCCGGATTCTTGATCATCCTGCGGAACCCACGAAAATCAAGAAAAACAGGGGGTTCGTGTAAAAACAGGGCTTTCCGGGCCGATAAAAGATTAATTTTACGGAACATGCAAGCCGTCAGCTCCATAGCTAAAAACCGTATCTGGGCGCATATCGCCACCTGGACGCTCCTATATCTTTTTTGGGTGACGGTGCTTCAGAATCGTAGCCTGACCTTCAGCCGAACGCTTACCGTTCAGTTCTGTTACCTCGCCTTCATCGCCGGGAATTATTATTTCGATCTGTATTTTGCGATCCCGCGTTTCCTGTACCGGAGAAAATATGTGTTGTTTGGGCTCTCGGTGATCGGCGGGATCCTGGCCGGGTCTTTCCTGCGGACCCTGCTGGCGCTCTATATGAGCACACATGTCTTCCAGCCGGGAAGCCGGGCGCCGGAGTTTCAGGGCGTCTTTCTCAACTCGCTGCTGAATATCGCCTTCTGGGCCATCGTGATCCTCGCGGTGCACCTGGTCATCGAAAAGATCCGTTTCCGCAAGTATATCGACAGCATTGAAAAGGAAAAGACGAAGAACGAGCTGGACTTCCTCAAGGCCCAGTTCAATCCGCACTTCCTCTTCAATTCGATCAACTCGATCTACGGCCATATCGACAAGACCAATCCGACAGCGCGGAACATGCTGCTCACATTTTCAGAGATGCTGCGCTACCAGCTGTACGAGTGCAACGTGGAGGCGATCAGCATCGACAAGGAAGTGCACTATATCCGCAATTACGTCGCCCTGCAGCAGATCCGCAAGGAAGAGGACCTGGTAGTCAGGCTGGCGATCAGCAAGGACGTAAAAGGATTTAATATCGCCCCATTGCTCTTCATCGCCTTTATCGAGAATGCGTTTAAATACGTCAGCACGGCGGCCGACGAGAACAAAGTAGAGATCAGCCTGGATAAAAAAGAGGAGAACCTCGTATCCTTCCGGGTATTCAATACGAAGGAAAGGAATACGGGCAACGCCATCAAGGACCGCGGCATCGGCATCGTCAATGTCAAGAGAAGATTGGAGCTGCTGTACCCGGGCCGGCACGACCTGCAGATAACCGACCTGGAAAAGACCTATGAAGTTAAACTGGAAATACAACTGACATGAATGCAGCCAACCATACGATGACACTGCGTTGTATGATCGTCGACGACGAGCCGATCGCCCGCAAACTGCTGCAGGAGTATATCGAGGACATCAGCTTCCTCGAGCTGAAGGGGACGGTGGAGAATGCACTCAAGGCCAATCAGCTGCTGAACAGCGAGCCAATAGACCTGCTCTTCCTCGATATCAATATGCCCAAGCTGACAGGGCTGGAGTTCCTGCGGACAGTGACCTCCTCCCCCATGGTGATCATGACGACGGCTTATGCCGAATATGCCGCTGATAGTTTTGAGCTGGACGTACTGGACTACCTGGTCAAGCCCTTCTCCTTTGAACGTTTTCTGAAGGCCTGCAATAAGGCCAAGGAATATCATGAGCTGAAGACCCGGGCGGTCGCCGGCAGCAGCAACGAGAACGACTATTTCTTTGTCAAACGCGATGGCCGCATCGAAAAGGTCCTCTACGACGAGCTGGTCTATATCGAGGCGATGCTCAACTATGTCATACTTCATACCACCAATGGCAAGATGGTGGTCTACCATACCATCCGGGGTATCCTGGAACAGCTGCCTTCCGACATCTTTCTTAAGGTGCACAAGTCCTCCATCATCAATATCAAAAAGGTCAAGAGCATCGAAGGCAATACCATCGACCTGGGTGTGGCGAAGGTCACGGTCAGCCATAGCGCCTTTGAAACGGCGATGAAGACCATTTTAAAAGACCGGATGATCAAACGGTAGAGCCGCGCCGCCATTCTACCAGCTCAGGCTGACCCTGATGCCTTCGGGGTTGTTGGCAAAACCCAGCCATTCGGTCTTCGAGTTCTCGTCCCAGGAGGTTTGGAGGTTTGCCGGCTGCAGTCCCCCGGAGTCGGTTACGGCAACGGATGAAGGCTTTGCCGGCAGCCGGACGCGCATCGAATTCTGGGTATTGACCGGGCTTTTTGCAACAAAGGAATAGCTGTGTCCGGTGCGGTGTTCTTCGTAGACTCGTGCTGCGGCCGCCAGGACGCGTGGGGTTGTGAGGGCCGCCATACGACGACAGTCATATAATAAGGACTGTTCGCCTGGTTCGACCTTTTTCTCTGCCAATACGGGCAGCTGCGGGTCGAAGAGATCGATGACGGGGCCTTTGACGATGTATGGCCTGGTGTCGGTGTTCTCGTTCATGACGGCGATGATATCATAGGGCCCGCGCTCGAGATACAGGTCGTTCTTAATTTGTAGCGCCCCGGCTTTTGCGTCTTTCTCATAGGCTTGTTTCACTGCGGCGAGATAGCTCGTGTCGCCACCGGCATCCATGACATATTCTTTCGGGTTCTTGCGCAGGATATAAACAGCGCCTTTGCCGACCGCGTATCGCTGCTTTCCGGAGGAAGCGTCGATGCCCAGCTCTTTAAAAAGATGCTGGGAGGGAGCGGTGTAATTGTTGCCTTTCGTATCCCACCACTCCATGACGGACTGATAGGGATCGTCGTCCCGGCCGCAATAGAGTAGTACTCCACCCTGTCTCACCCAGCTGGCGATATATTTATGTACTTCGGGTCCCTGAGGCTTCATATTGGAATAGCTCATGACGAGGACTTTCAGCTTGCTCAGTGTGGCAGGGTATTGTAAGTTCTCCATATGGACCGTCTGTACAGGAACGCCCCTTTTCAGCAGCGGCAGCGTTTGTCCATAAAAATTGGAGAACTGCGGATCTTCGAAGCCGTTGTGTGTGGGAAAGCGCTGGAACATCAGCGAATTGCTCATCAGCACGCCGATACCGTCCGTGCCGCTGACCCGGTTGGAGGACGGGGGCATTGCATTCAGCGCGTTGATCATGACCTGCATCTGCGTCGAGTAGTATTTGGGGATCAGGACGCTGCTATCGCTGTTCGCCAGCTTATAAGGGCGGGTATAGATGCGCTCCGGCCAGGGCATCACCTCATAGTCGGCGACCATGGGATATAGCAGCTCAGCCGCAAAGGTCGCCTGGTAATTGCGTTTGTAGTCGGCCCAGTCGCGGGGCCAGTCTTCGATGGGATCGGTCAGGAAGAACAGTTTCCGATGCGTGGGAGCGGTCATCGACACCATCGAGCCGTATTCGAGGAAGGCGTTCTCGAACACGCGCTCTTTTTTCACGCCATTGAAATACGTGGGCTCGCGCGAAGTCCCCGTCCAGACCTGGGCGATATAGCCGTCGATGCCGGGCAGCGAGGCCAGACTGGCTTCCGGGCTGACGATCTGCCAGCTCGAGTAGTTGACCAGCGAATGTGTGGCGATATAGACGCGGATATTCTTTCCCTTTGACCGGCCGTAGCTCCTGGCATAGTCCGACACCTGCCGGATGGCGTTGTAGTAAAGATGGTATTTCAGCTTGCTGGACAGGTAAGTGTTCTCGGCCGACTCGTGCTGCGGCCGCCAGGGGAAGCCGTAGAACTTTTGCCACTCTTCTTTGAACGGAGCGCTGTAGCCCGCTCTCGCCCAGAACTCGGGCTCTTCGAGGAAGATCGTGGTGACATTGGCGTCGATGACGCGTTTGATCACGGCGGTTTTCATGTATTCGATGAAGCTCCGGACGGGAACGACATACGGCATATTCTTCCCGTGCATGATCGTATCGCCTTGCCGGGTCACCTGGCCGACGCCGAGGTGGTTCTGGCCGTCCCACTGTCCGAGGAAATAGTCGAAGTACTCTCCCCAGGCGATGCCGGTCATAAAGGCAGGCTGGTAGCCATGGTCGCGCCAGGACTGCAGCCTTTGTTCGAAGCTCAATCCTTTTCGGTCGCCCGTGCCGTAGACGATGGCCATGTCCGAGCGGACGTCGATCTGTGGTATCCAGGGGCTGCTGGTCTGGAAGGCAGTCTTTTCGGCGGGGTTGTCATGGGCCTGGGGGAACGCGGCCATGGACAATAGAAGCAGGATGGCTGATACGATCTGTCTTTTCATGCCCGAATTTAAGGGCGCGAAGTTTTAGCAAATTGGCTAAAAGCAGCAATCCCCACCCGAAGAATTGTCGGATGGGGAGTCGCCTGCTAATGAGAGTATACCTTCGGTAGTAAACTTTGTCGTCGCTCCACCGGAGCGACTCCGCGGTTAGGGACGGATTAGCGCCGGCGTTGATGCACGGTGGTCGGCGTGTGGTTGGGCGCGATGGATCGCGCGAGGTAAGGGACGGATTAGCGTCGGGGACGCATTGGGCAGCGCAGGGGTTAAGGGCGCTGTTTGTGCAGGCGGTAGGTAACGTAGTTGATCCAGAGTATGAGAGATGCGAACCAGGTCAGGACCATTGAATACGCGGCAACGTAATCTCCGCTGATATAGAACTTTCCGCTAAGGAAGCAAATGAGGATGATAACGGGAAGAGTGAGGAAGGTAAAGATCGCTTTCATGTGATTTCGTTTGTGAGGTAAAGGAATGCTTGTTTTCGGTTGGTGGTTGAGGTTACTTATGCTTTTCTGACGGGAGCGACATGAAGAATGTCGTGGGTTTTGATCCAGAAGACCATCGAGCTGATGGAAGTAACGACCAGGAGGTAGGCGACTAACAGCTGTCCTTCGAGGTAGAGGTTGGCGCTCAGAATGTAAGCGAAGACGATAGCGAAAAGAGTCAGCAGAGAGAATAACGTTTTCATTGCGGGTACATTTACGGTGTTAAAAAGACTATGTTATTTAGGAATCTAAGCTATTTGGGGGTAGCTCATAGTCATTGGAATGGAGGCATTCCTTAGGATAGAAGAGATGATGTATATAACCGCTTGCGAACTTGTAAACTAAAATTGAGTAGGTAGTTCAGTGGGAAATTGGGTACGATTCGATGTTGTAAAGGAGGTGATCCGAGAGGATGATTGGACCGTTGATGAAGCAAACCTAATACGCTTTTTTGGATTGTGCAAGCCGTTGCGAAAATAAATTTGCGATAATGGGCGCAAGCCGGCGGTAGCCCGAGGCGTTAGGATGCAGACCATCAACGAATTGCGACTCGTCGATCTTTCCGTCGGGCAAGAGCAAAATTTTTCCGGGATCGATATAGCTGATGTTGTTGATCTGCGCGATCTGTTGATTTAATGCTGCTATTCTTGTCTCCATATTTCTTCTCGGCAGCAGACCGGATAAGAGGACCTTCGCTTCCGGCTGACGCTGGCGGATAGCTTGTACGAGGTTCACCAGGCCGGTTAGGATGGCCGAGTCGGTATTGACCTGCAGGTTATTGGTCCCGATCATTACGAGGATATGTTTTGCCTCGTAGCCATCCAGCTCTCCATGTGTGACACGCCAGAGGACATTCTCGATCCTGTCCCAGCCGAAGCCCATATTGCGCACGCCCAGTGGCGCGAACCATTTGTCCCAGGAGTCGGCGCCGTTGGCGAATGGCCCTGCGGGTGAACCACCCCAGAAGTGAACGATGGAATTGCCGAGGATAATGTTGGCCGGCGGCGAGGTTTTATTCAAGGCCAGTATCGCTGCGTGCCTGGACTGCCAGTTGTACAACGGATCACGGTTTTGGATCATGGCCGCCGTTGTGTTGTATTTCGGAGTTATCCTGATCAGCCGCACGCCGTGTGGCGCCAGCGCGGTTGAGAAGCTCGTCGCATAGTGGCCAAGTTCTTTCTGCCGCCAGCAGTCTCGTACCAACTGATCATTTTGAACGCCGAGCGAGTCCCAGGGGATGGTGACTGTGACGGCTGTGTCTGTCATATTGAATATCCCTATCGCCCTTGTGCCGTCTTCAAGCTCTTTCATCCAAACCTGTAGCTCATCGGTTTTGATCAGGCGTCGCGCCTGCTGGCCCAGCGGGTCCTGGTCCAGTGCGATCACTTCGTCATTGGCCAGCAGCCCCAGCGTAAAATCGTCCATTTTGGAAATATCGCCGCCGATCAGCAATGGAGCAGACAGCAGGCACCAAAGGCTGAAATGGGAATATTGCTCATCCGGCGAGAGCCGCGTGGGATGCAGGTCTCCCCAGCCGATCTGTCCGAGGACGAGCATGTCCGGGTCGTTCCAGTGCCCCGGTCCGGCATAGGGATAAAGGTTAGATTCGCTGAAACCCGTGGCCAGAACGGAGGCCCAGCTGTCCGTTATATCTCCCGTCGTCCTCCAGCAGCCGGCGCCTACTCTCCCACCCCATTTCCAGACGTCTTTCATTCCATACTGGCAGAGACTATATAATATGTCCCTGTTCTGTTTGCGGAGCGCCTGGTCCATCACGCGGTAGGGCTTGATATAGGTGTCTTCCGCCGTGTCGGCGCCGGCAATCTTCCCATAGCTGCACCAGTCGTATTTCAGGTAGTCCACTCCCCAGCGGGCATAGGTGGCGGCGTCCTGCGCCTCGTGCCCGAGACTGCCGGTGTAGCGTCCGCAAGTCTGCTCGCCGGGAGAAGAATAGATGCCGAACTTCAGGCCGTTGCCGTGGAGCCAGTCACCCAGCGCCTTCATATCCGGGAATTTCTCGTTGGCCAGGATCTCACCTTGCGGGGTGCGTTCGCGCGCCTGCCAGGCGTCGTCGATATTGATATAGTTCCAGCCGTGATCCGCCAATCCTTTGTCGAGAAGGGCCCGGGCGGAGCTCCTTACCTTTTCGTCATCGACGCTGAGGCCCCAGCAATTCCAGCTGTTCCAGCCCATCGGGGGTGTGAGAGCCGTCGTCTGCCCGACCTTCACGGTAAAGCCTCTTTCGGCATGGCCGGCGGTGTTGCTAACGTCGATCCGCATTTGATATTCGCCTTCGTTGGCGAGGATTCCGGTGATAATACCCGTGATGCTGTCGACCGACAGGCCTTTTGGCAGGTCTTTGACGGAATAGTGCAGGGGTTTTACGCCGGTCGCGGCTATTTTATAAAGAAAGGGCGAACCGGGGCGGATGCCGAAGACTTTGGCGCCGTTGATGCGGGGAGTTGCCGGCGGCTTTGGGGTGAGGATGCAGGCGGTGTCGTATTGGGGTGTCGGGGACGCGGGTTTGGGCCGGACGACGGAGATATAGGGTGTTAAGGGATAGATGCCGCCGTTGCCGCTGCCGTCATAGACCCGGACGGCGATGAGATTATCGGTATTCCATCGCAGGCGGGGGTCATTTTGGGGGAGGTGAAGCTCTCTTTTTATGTAATTTTTAGTGATATAACCCTCCTTATCGGCTGGGAACGAACCGGTTTTGCTAATCAGTATCCCATTGAGATAGATCTCGTCCGCGTCGTCGATCCTGCCCATAAAAACGTTGACCGAGTCGTTGGCGGTGGCCAGGGAGGAGGGTAAAAAGAAGTTCATCCGGTACCAGGCGAACCCGTTGTAGCCCGGGTGTCCCTCCTCTTCCCAGGGGGTGCCGGTGCGGATGGGGGTCCATGTTCTATCGTCGAGGCCCGGGGTTTTCCAGGCGGGGTTATCGCCGGCCTTCCAGCGGGCTTCGGGCAGACCTACGATATCGGTTACGTCGTCCCGGACGAATTTTGGGCGGTTATCAGGGTTTTGTGGGGTGACAAGGACGTTGTGAACGGAAAGGCCTTTGATATGCCGGAAATAGAATCCAGAGGCGGGAAGGCTGTTGCCGAATATCCTGTTCTCGGGATAAGAGCTCTCCATTTCCGGTATGGCGCGGGATGATTCGGGCGCTGTGCCGCCGCCGGGGCAGGTGATGTGGATGTCGGTGAGATAAATGTTTTCGAGACTTGCGCCAGGGATGCCGGTTACCGATGAGCTGATCCGGCTGTATGCGGTGGCGCGGATATGGCTGATGGCTACGTTCTTCAGACTGCTGACGGCTGGGGGCATACAGGACCGGGGCCTTCTCTGCCGGTCACCCAGCCGGATGAATACCGGGGTCTGGACGTGATCCATCTGGATATGGGAGATGTTGATATCCTCCGATTCTCCACCGTCGACGGTCTCGACGGCGATACCGGCAAGGACTGTTCTGTCAGCGGTAATATGCTCCAGCTTCTGCCGCCAGTGCCGGATGGGGTCCTGCGAAGCGGCGTTGATGGTGCATTTCGTGATCGTGATGTGCCGGAAGCCGGTACGCGAGGCGGTGCCTAATTTTATCGCGTTGCAGTTGCTGGCGAGGCGGCAGCTGGTGACCCGGATGTTCTCGCAGGCCGTACCGGGTGTCTCGCTTTTCAGGCAGAGGGCGTCGTCGTCGCTGTCGATGGTACAGTCGGAGATGGTCACATTGCGGCTGTCGATGTCCAGTCCGTCGTTGTTCCAGTTGCAGTGACTGAAAACCTTTATACCGCGGATGTCCACGGTGTCGCAGCCGCTGTAGTACTGTACCCAGAAGGGGGAGTTACGGAGGGTGATATCGTTGATGCGGACCTTTTTGCAATGGATGAAATGGATGATACGCGGACGGCCGTTGCCGTTATCGCCTTTCTGGAAGACGGGATCGCCGCCCTGGCCGTCGATGGTCCCCGCGCCGGTGATGGCGATATTTCTCGCGTTGTTGGCGTAGATGAGGGCGGGACTTGTGTAGTCTTCCGGTTTGGTGCTGCCAAGCAGGATGGCCCCTTCGTCGAGGTGCAGCTCGACATTGTCTTTGAGGTAGAGTGTTCCTATGGTGTATTTGCCTGCGGGGATATGGATCAGGCCGCCGCCGTGAGCCGAGCAGCTGTCGATGCGGTGTTGGAATAAGCTGGTTGTGGTCTTTTCGAAGGAGAACTCCACTTCGTTGGCCCAGTGTGTCTTCCAGTCGGGGTGGAAGGCGCGGGCATTGACCTTTGAGACGCTGCGGTCCCGTGCCAGCTCCATACAGGCGGATGGAGCGCTGTTGTCGTTGACGCGGAAGGATAGCTTTACCGTGCGGCCCTCATCCATTGCCTTCCTCACATCGGGCAGCTCCGACCAGGGGATCGCGCACTCGGTGACAACGGTATTGCCGTCCCGGCGGATCACCAGCTGGCCGTCTTTTACAGGCCCTTCCCCTTCCGACTTTGGCTGTCGCGGGAAGAAATGTTTTCGGTTCAGGCCGGGAGCGAGTAGTCGCCACATCTCCGTCTTCCCGCCATACTGCGCCGCAACCGGGTTCATCGCATATTCATAGTCGGTACATTTATAGCCGGTATAGCGCGGCATTGTTCCCGGCGGATAGGCCAGCATTCCATCCTGCCCCTCCGGCAGCACATTGAAGGCCAGCAATACATTGTCATAGGAATAGCCCAGCCCCGAATTGTCCGGCGTTACCGGTCCCTTGCGATAGGAGAAATGCCGGACTCCCGCGGGCCAGATCAGGGGGGTTCGAATCTCGTTGTGCGCGGCTTTTACGGTGGTGTTTGGGGGCAAGTGAGAGGAGTCGCCGGGGAGGTAATATCCGAGACGGCCGTAGGCGCCTTTCCAGTTGGTCTTTGTGTCGAAGTCTTCGGTTCCGGGCGCCGGAGGGTCGAAGAATATCCCCCCCAATTTCGCGGAGTACCACCAGCCCCAGGCATGGAAGGCGACGCGCACCTTTCCCTTTAGCGCGAACGACTCATAGACCCCGTCCCATAGCTTGTCGATGCGGCGGTTCTCCAGGAGATGCCCGTTGGCGTCCCAGATATCCATCAGCAGGCCGGAGACCCTGATATTGGGCAGGTAGAAGCTCACCCGCGTCGGATGGTCTTCGGGTAATTGCAGGTCCACGCCAAAACTATTTGTGTTGTCCCCGCTCTCCCAGTAGCCGGCGTTCTCTTTTGTCACCAGGCTCTTCATCATGTCCATCTGGTAAGACGTGTCGGGATAGAAGAACTCGTCGTCGGGGCGGCGCTCAAATCGGTAGGTGCCCGGGTGCGGCGTGCTGTCCGCGACCTTGGCCGCAAAATAGAAATAGCGGTCGTCATAGGCGAAATAGCCGTTGGCATAGCCGCCCGATCTTGTATCGAAATTCTTAAAAGGATACCAGGCCGCTTCGGTGAGGCTCGGGCCGCCTGCGCCGCTGCTGACGGCCTGCGGCAGCGCGCCCTCCCAGTCGTCCAGCTTTCCATCGACTTTGATGGTACGCCGCGAGACCAGGTTGACGTGCATGTCCTCTTCGTGGGCCGCTTTGCCGTCGTTGGCTGCGTCGAAGGTGGCCGTCAGGTGATATCGGTTATCCGGGGAGGATGATCCGCCGGTGATCGTTACCGGAACCGTTGTTACTTCATGGGGCTGGAGTTTTATCGTGGCGGGGAAGCTGACGGACAGGTTGCCGAGCGTGATGTGCAGTGCGCCTTCGACGGTGCGGTTGAGCATATTCGTCAGCTGGAGCCGCAGAACAGCCCCATCCGTCACCCGCGACAGCATGTCCTTTGCTATGATCTCGACAGGCTGAATCCCTTCTATGCGGGCCAGTTTTATCGCTTCCACCAGTCGCGGGAACGATCCCTTCGACCCATCCGTTCGCAGGTAGTAGCCCTGGCTGTTCAGCGGCACCGTGATCTTCCCTTCTGCGGGGGGCATCAGATTACCATAAAAGTCGTACAGCCGGAAATGTGCATCGGCGGGGATGGTCAGCGAACCGCCGGAGAGTCCGACGCTCCTGAATAACGTATGATCACGGCCAAAGGTTTCGCCGATATCGCCGGAGACGACCGCCACACCATCATCCGGGTCATTGTCGTATCCCTTGAAGAGCATGACCCAGGGAAGTCCTTTGAATAAAAGCTGGCTGAATTCCCGCTCGCCGACCAGGTGCTGGACGGCGCCGACCGCCGCAGCAGGCGACCAGGCATCGGGCAGCCCTTTCATCTTGCCGATATTGTCGATCGGGTGGCCTCCCTCCGGACTGACGGTATACATGTATCCGGCGAAGATGCCCATTGTCCGGTTATAGCCCGCGCTGCGACCCGTTGCCACCACGAGGCCGATGCGGTCGTCGGTATTGCCTACCCAGCTTTCGGTATCCCATATGCGCACGCGGCCGTTGGGCGATTGGCGGTTGACCCACTCGGGATAGAGCACGGGCGACTCGATGCCCTGGTAGTGGATGCTGCAGAAGTCGAAGATCGGCAGGAAGGTCATCTTGCCGTCCGCGAACAGCTTGTCCCAGGCATTGGAGTTGGAATCGCCACCGCCTACCAGCACCTCCACCCCTTCTTTCCGGGCGTCCAGCACGGCGTTGGCCATCGCGGTATAGATCTCCCGGTAGCGGGGTATATCAGCCTGCCAGCCCGATATCGACGCCCCTTCCCAGGGTTCGTTCCAGAGGGAGACGGCGGTCACGGGTCCGCCGGGCCAGCCGTATTTGACGCAGAGCCGCTGTACGAAAGCTTTGAAATCCGAGTCGGCAGATGGCAGCCATGCATAGTCCTGCTTGGTCTTGCGCATGGTATTCGTGCTGTCGAGGTGCGCACGGGGCATGCCCAGCGGCATGGCGGCGGTTCCTGCCCCGAACATGAGCAGCACTGTTATATTCTTCTCCTTGTATTCTTTTAGTTTCCTGTCCAGCGCGGCCATCTTCTCTGCGAAGTCAGGGGCCGTCGTGGGGGTATAGTCGACGCCCATCCGGATGGCTTGAACACCAACCTGGTGCAGAAAATCGGCGCCCATATCGTCCAGCGCCTGGCGGGGATACTGCAGTCGACGGGGGTTGGCGGCATAAGTGCGCACCAGGCTGGTGACGAGCCTCCGGCCATATTTCCCCAGGTCCATCACCAATGCATAGCCGCCAAACGCAGCCGGAATGGCCGGGCTGATGTCCATTTCCTTCTTGCCGTGTGCGGGAATGTCGATATCGACCGGCAGCGACCCAATATCGGCGAGCTTTACCATTTCCGGGAGCCAGACATCATTGGGTCTTCCTTTTGTGCCATAGCGGATGATGTCGATCCTGCCCTTTACCTGCATCGGCTGGTCGCCGTTGTTGACGACGGCAATGGTATAGGCAGGCTTGTCATCCGGCCACCATACGCTGGTAGGGACGGCCGAGCGGACCGGATAGACATCGTAATCATAGTGCCGGAGATTGTTGGTAACGCCGAGGATCTTTTCATAGTTGACCCAATTTTGAGGCGGAACCATCTGGGCAAGAGCGCGTGTGACGATAAGTAGCAATAAGATCAGAACGACTGGGCGTATTCGGGTTGACATCACTTCTTGATAAATTTACTTTCGGCTATTTTTTTGCCGCTAGCCGCGTCGGCGATCGTGAGGATATACATGCCGTGCTGAAGGCCGGCGATGTTGAGGGAAAAAAGGCCGCTGCCTTTGATCCGGGAATTGCGCACTACCCTTCCCGCGAGGTCAACGATCGTTATGCCGAGGTCGTTGTTGCTGTTCTTATTCAGATCGACCGTGAGTGTCTTTTCGACGGGGTTGGGATAGACCTGCGCCGTCGAAACCGGCGTCGCTGAAGCGGCGGCCGTCTTAGGCGCCGACAGGGACGCTACCGTCGTATCGGCAGGGTTCCAGCGATAAACGACGACCTTGGTACCGTTGTAGTCATCCTTTGTAATGAGGTATTCTCCTGTCGACTTATGATACGCCTGCACGCCGTATTCCGAGTCCGTGTCATTCCCGGCATATATACCGCCCGTTGGTGTCAGGGTGAGCACGAGGCTGCCGGTAGTCATGCTGAAGACGTCGATATTGGGGATGGCGTAATAGCCGATGAAGACATAGTCACCGGCGACCGCCATGGACTTGGCCTGCGCCCGGGACAGGGTGATGACGGTATTCGGCGTCCGGTTGCCCGCGAGCCAGCCGTTGTAGACTTCGATGCGGTTGCCGATAAGGGACCAGTCGGTGCTGCCGCCGGCGAGCACCATCCTGTCGCTGGAGGGGATATAGCCGAGGCGGTTGAGCGGAGCGATCGTCGCCGGTGTGGGTGTGGAGATGGGGGCGCCATAGATGGGCCTGCCCCCGGGGGTAAAGCCGGTCAGGGGGTAGTGCTGTATGGCGTTGGTCTTGTCATAGCTCATCCAGCGGTCGCCTGCCGAGTCCAGCTGGAAACCGTTCCTGACATGGGGTTGTATCGTATCTCCCGGGATGGCGATATAGCCGTCCGTAGCCGCATTGAAATAATAGGTGTAGAACACGTCGGTATTCTGGTTGCAGGCGACGAGCAAACGGTGGCCGCCGGCATTTGCGAGCATCCCGAAATGTTCGCCGCGTCCCTTGTCGCCGGGGCTGATACGGGCGTCCGAAGGATAACGATAGGGGTCGACCGTATTGGCGACATAGGATGCGCCACCTGTCCCGGTAAAATGATAGATGATATTGCCACTATACAGGTCGGCGCCGTCGGTACCCGCATCGGCGGAAGCGATGCCTTCGAAATTGAGGGCCTGCAGGGTCCAGAGCAGTGTCCCCGTGCTGTCATAACAATGGATATCGGTGGCGCCGTTGCGGCCAAGGTCCCAGGTGCCGCCCCAGGGATTGTTGAGGACGTACAGGCGCCCGAGCACGTCGCGGCCAATTCCCACGACGCGGGTAAATCTTTTATTGCCCGTCTGCCCGCGTATGCCGGAGCTTGTGTTGAGATAACCGCCCTGTACGCCGAAGCTGCCTGACAGGGTTGCCGACTGAGTCGAATAGATCTTGATATTCATGTCGGGTCCCTGGTCGCCTGCCAGCAGCTGTCCATGACCGTTGTCTACATACAAAGCCGACGGACGGGAAGCCGTGTCCATATGGATAACGGCTCCTGCCGTGCCGAGGGTATCGAACTGCAAAAGGGTGGCGGCGGTCATCTGCGCCACCCAGATGAAACCATTGCTGTCTATTGCCAGCGCTCCTGGCCCCGTGACGGGCCACTGTCTTACCAGCACGCCCGCGGTGGTGAAAACGGCGATGCGGTTGCCGGCATAGTCGCTGACGTATAGTCTGCCGTTGAGCAGGCCGAGTCCGCGGATGACATCACCGCTGGCCGTGGTCGTGCTGCTTCCCCGGAAGACCAGGTCCCTGGACTTCGTAGCCCGGTTGTAGCGGCCGATATTATAGGCCGGTGTCTCCTGCGCCGCAAAGACATAGGTAGAGTCGCCGGCGATGGCGCTGCCCTGGGACTGGTTGGTCCCACCCATTCCGCCGAGCACGGCCCCATTCTGATAGATCCCGATATTCCGGCCGTTCTCGTCCCAGCCGGAAGAAGCATAGACTACGCCGCCGGGTGAGACCCACATCGAGCGGGCACAGTTGCCGACGTGATTGGCGTTGTCGCCATAGGTGTTGCCGACCCAGGAGGTCGTGTACTGAGAGAAGCAGGCACCAGAGGTCAGCACGGTGACGAAGGAAAGGATAAGGTTCTTCATGTTAATGGTTTTTATAAGTTTAATAGCCGTGGTTTTGCGCGAGGCGGGGATTGCGCTGTATCTCCCGCAGCGGTATCGGCCAGAGCGTCTGGTCGGCGGTGATACCCAGCACGGCCTGCGAACGGCCGGTGCGGGCGAGGTCGTAGAATCGTTGTCCTTCGAAGGCCAGTTCTTTGAACCGCTCGTTCTCGATGGCGAGCGTAATATCATAGCCTTTGGCGATGTCGTCGGCATTGGGGAAGTCATAGGTGGAGACGGCAGTCAGCGGCTGTGCGAAGGCGCGGCGGCGGATCATATTCAGCATGTCCGTAGCGGCCTGTGTCTGTCCGAGATTGTTGAGAGCCTCTGCGCGCACCAGGATAATGTCGGCGAGGCGGATGGCGATGATATCGGGTTCGGTGCCGCTGGTCAGACGCGGATACTTGTTGACGTAAGGCACAGGCGTCGCCGGCGCTATGGGCGTGCTCATGGCGACCGCCACCTTCTGGCGGATATCGCCGGTCTGGAAGGCGTTCTGGATCGTGGTTGTCGGCGCTATCTGGTAGCTGCCGGGCTGGATGCCGGCGGGGACGCCGGAGGTCGGCATGTAAAAACTATACAAGCCGTGCGCCTGCTGCGTCGAGCTGACGTACTGAACTTCGAAGACCGCCTCCGTGCCGTTCTTCCCGCTGGTGGAGAACATATTGGCGTAGGCCGTAGCGCCGGTCACGAGACTATAGGCTGAATTGTTCAACACGTACTGTGCATTCGCGGCGGCCGAGTCATATTTCTTCATGCTCAAAAAAACTTTGGCGAGCAATGCCTGTGCGCCGCCCTGGGTAGCCCTTCCGCGGGTATCGACGACCGCTGGCCAGGTCTGGGGCAGCAGGTTCTCCGCCTGGTGCAGGTCGGAGACGATCAGCTGGTAGGTTGAGTCAACCGAAGAGCGCCCGATCGTAAAGTCTGCGTTGAAGGAAGTATAGGGTGTGGTCACCAGCGGAACGCCGCCGAAGGCCTTTACGAGATTGTAATAGAGATAGGCCCTGACGAAATACGCCTCACCCATGATACGCGTCTTCTGACCGGGGATGAAGAGGCTGTCCCGCATGGCGGGGACGTGTTTCAGCAGGTCATTGGCGCGGCCGATGCCGGTATAGTTGTTCTGCCAGTAGGTGGCGACGATCAGGTTGTCCACAGGAATGCCGTGGAGCCCGAAGGGTGCATAGTTGGCGGAGTTGACGACCGTGGCGGCATCGCTGGCGGCGTCGAAGGCCAGCGGCGACTGCTGGGCCAGCGACTGTATCGTGGGATACATGCCCACTGCTGCGCTCTCGGCGTCGTTGGCGGTCTGCCAGTAGTTGTCCTCCGCGATGGTGAATTCCGGCACCTGGTCCAATACCTTCGAGCAGGAGACCAGGAAGAGAAGAGAGCAGTAGCCAAATATCTTGTACATATGGAGCTTCGTTTTAGTTTGAGTTAAATGGCCTTTGGCCGGGGGACCCGTGGTCCTAATGATTTTAGAAATTAACTGACAGCCCGGCCAGGAAAACCTTCGGCTGCGGCTGTACGGCGTAGTCGATACCCAGCTGGGAATTCTTTACCGACTGGTTCTGCGACTCGGGATCGAAGCCCGAATAGCTGGTGATCATTACGAGATTCTGCGCGCTGAGATAGACCCTGGCGCTGCTCAGTCTCGCCTTCCGGGTCCAGGCCGCCGGCAGGTTGTAGCCGAGCGTGATATTCTTCAGGCGGATATAGGATCCGTCTTCGACCCAGCGCTGGGACATATCGCCATTGGTGATGCTGTTGGCCTGGACAGGGTCATTGAACATGGCCTTGGGCACGTTCGTCGGGTGCGCAAGCGACCATCGGTTCAGCGTCTGTGCGTCTCCGTTGTAATAGCTGCTCATCCGCTCGAGGAAGGCCCTGGTCTGGTTGTAGACCTTGTTGCCGTAGCTCGCGTAGATGAAGAAGCTCATGTCGAAGCCTTTATAGCTGAACGTATTGGTCATGCCGGCCGTGAATTTGGGCAAGGCATTCCCGAGGATCACGCGGTCTGCGGCCGTGATCTTGCCGTCGTGGTTGATATCGTCATAGACCATATTGCCGGTCTTGGGATCGACACCCTTGTTGCGATAGCCAAAGAAGGAACCGACCGGCTGTCCGACACGGAAGATGCTGGTGGGCATGCTGCCGGAGTAGGCTGCGGGAAGGCTCTCGGTAAAGTCAGAGCTGGTGGGATCGCCTTCGATGGTTTGCGGCAGGCTGGTGATCTTGTTGCGGTTGATCGAGAAATTGACACCCGAGCTCCAGCTGAACTTGCCGCGGATATTATCGGTATTGACCTGGACCTCCAGGCCCTTGTTGATCAGCTGGCCGATATTGGCGCCATTGGTGCGGGCGAAGCCGGAAGTATAGGGCAGGTCCAGCTTGAAGATCAGGCGGTTGGTCACCTTGTTATAAGCGTCCACCGTGACGCTGACCCGGTTGTCGAGAAAGGTCATGTCGAGGCCCAAATTACTGGCTACGGTAGACTCCCAGCTAAGGTCCTGGTTGGACAGCGAGGTGGCCGCGATGCCGGCCTCCGAGCCATAGTTATAGCCGGTGCTATAGGTCGCGAGCGAGGGGAAGTCCGTGCCCAGGCCTTCATTGTTGCCGGTAAGACCGATGCTGCCGCGCAGCTTGAGGTCGTTGACGAATTTCACATCCCGCATGAAGGCCTCGTTGCTGATGCGCCAGCCGGCGGAGATCGAGGGGAAGAAGCCGTAGCGTTTGTTCGCGCCAAAACGCGAGCTGCCGTCCGTGCGCAGCACGCCTTCCACGAGAAACCTGTCGTCGTAGCTATAGCTCGCGCGGCCGAAATAGGAAACGAGACCCCATTCGGAGCGGTAGTCAGTAGGAGCAGACAATGCAGTAAAGCCGCTGACAGATTGTATGATATCGGTCGAGCTCGTGGAGCCGCTGAGGCCGATACGACGAACGGAAGCTTCCTGCGCGCTCTGGCCTAACAGGAAAGAGAGATGGTTTTTCGCATTCAGCTCGGGCGTATAGCTCAGCGTATTCTCGTTGATCCAGAGGAACTGATTGAAGACAGAGACGAAGCCCGTAGCCGGTGATCCGTTGTTGACAAGCGTGGACTGGTAGCGGTCATCGGTGACCTGCTGGTTGTCGAAGCCCAGGCTGGTACGGAGCTTGAGTCCCTTTATGATCGTGTATTCGCCATAGATATTCCCGACATAGCTATCGACGCCTGAAACGAACCGGAGACTATTGGCCAGCATCACCGGGTTGGTATTCCTGCGGAGTGGATCGCTGAAATAGGAGCCGTTCTTATTGTAGATAGGATTATTGGGATTCGCGATCAGGGCTGCGGCGAGGACCGACTGACCGGAGAAACTGTTGTCCATCCGGTGATTAATGGAATGCGTGCCGGTAATGTTCACGCCGATCTTCAGGTTGTCCGTCGCCATGAAATCGAAATTGATTCGGCCGTTCCAGCGGCGGTAGTGCTGGATGCCGGTGATGGTTCCCGTCTGATCAAAATACCCAAGCGAAACATAATGCGATGTCTTCCCGGTGCCGCCGGATATGGACAGGTTGGCGTTGGTCATCGGCGCCTGGCGGAAGATGGCGTTCTGCCAGTTGGTATTGGTATCGGTGTAGTTGACGAGGGGGTCTGCGGGCAGGCCGGCGTTGACGCGCTCTTCTTTTATGAGGTCTACGTACTGGCGGTTGTTCAGGAGGTTGAGGCGTTTGGTCACCTCGGCCATGCCGGTGTAGACGCTGGCGTTGAATTTCGATTTCCCTGACACGCCTTTTTTAGTCGTGATGAGGATGACGCCGTTGGCTCCACGGCTACCATAGATGGCTGCTGCGGCGGCGTCTTTCAGCACCTCGATGGAGGCGATATCGTTTGGGTTGATATCGTTGGTAGACGCGATGCGCTGTCCGTCGCCGGATATGCCGTACTGGGCGGCGGGCAGATTGTTCATCGGGACCCCGTCGACCACGTATAACGGCCTGTTCTCCCCGAAGAGGGAGCCGTTGCCTCGGATACGGATATAGGTCTCGTCGCCGGGCGAGCCCGAGTTCTGGACGACCTGGACGCCTGAGGCCCTGCCTTGCAGCGCCGCGTCGATGCTCGTCACCGGCGTGTTGGCGATATCGGCGCCTTTTACGGTAGATACGGAAGAGATCAGGTTCCTGCGGCTGGAAGTGCCGTAGCCGATAACAACGACATCATTGAGGCGGCCGCTGACAGCGGTAAGTTTTACCAGGTACTCATTTGTCTGCTGGCTGATGGCGATCTCGGCGCTGCTATATCCCGTGTAGGAGATCAGCAGGGTCCTGTCCTGGTCTTCGACGTTCAGCCGAAAACGGCCGTTGATATCCGTGCTGGTCCCGCGGTTGCTGCCCTTGATCTTGATGCTTGCGCCCTGCAGCAGCTGTCCTTCGAGCGTCGTGACCGTGCCGGTGAGCCAGTGTCCGTCGCGGGTGGCGGAGACGTCCATGGGCGGTGGGGCGCTTTTTGCGGCGGAGTCAGGGGTTTCTGCGCTGGCCGTCCTTATTCGCTGCTTGGCCTTGTCGGGCATGATCAGGTAAGAGCGGGCCTTTACCTTTTTGTAGTTCAGCGCGAAGGGGCCGATCAGGGCGCTGATATTCTCTTCGGCGGTCCGGCCAAAATTGATCAGACCTGAGGGGACGAGCAGGCCTTCTACCGTCCTGTCCTCGAAAAGGATGTCCACCTTGTAGTGGTCCTTGATCAGCCGCAGCGCTTCCGAGAGCCGGATGGAAGAATCTTTGTCTTCGCCGGCGAATGTTCTGCCGGTCTGAACAAGGGAGAGGATTACAAAAAGCAGTAGTCCTTTCAACAGTTGATGATGAAATCTTTTCATAATAGCAGCATAGTATTTAGTCGTAAAAAAACTTATTCGGAGAAGTAGACTGTGCCTTCCCGGATAGTATAATGGATATTCAGCAATTGAGCGATGACGTCGAGCAGCTCGGTCGCAGTATCTGCGTGCAATGAACCGGAGATGCGCCGGTTCGATAAGGCCTGGTCGTCAAAATGCACCGACAGGCCGAAATTGTCCTTTATCATCCCTGCGAGCTCCGACATGGAGGTTTCTTCGAAGAGGAACTCGTGGTCTTTCCAGGCCGACAGGTTCTCGGGATTGGCGACGTGCCGCACGTTAGCTCTTGCGCCTTTGTGAGCTGTGAAGAGGTCGCCTGGCTGAAGGAGTTGTTTCTCTTCCTTGTATTGAAGCTCCACCTTCCCTTCGCGAAGGACGACCGTGGCCTTCTCACCTCTCGTATAGACTGTGAAACGGGTTCCCAGCACCCGGACCTTCAGGTCTTTGTCCGTATTGACGGTAAAGGGCTGGCTGCCGCTGTGCGTCACTGTGAAGTCTGCTTCACCGGAAAGGAAAACGTCTCTGTTGTTCTTTCCAAAACCAAACCGGCTATACCGTACTGTTGTGTTGGCATTCATAGACACCAGGCTGCCGTCGGGGAGGATGATGCTGCGCGTCTCGCCGTAGGCGGTAGACATAGACCGGTAGAGAAATATGTTCTTTAGCGCATATATGGCGGTGATCAGCGCAATCGTTGCGATGGCCGCGGCGATGAGCCTGAAGCGGATAAGGGTTTTGGGGCGACTGGTGGACGGGACGGGTTGGGGGGATGTTTGTTGATGACCCGTGATATTATTCAGCGTCGTTGCGGTATCGGGGGTGAACAGGGAATTGGTCCTCTCCCATTCGTCCAGCCATTCGTAGTAGCATTCGATGTTCCCGGGATCGCGCAGCCAGTCCTCGATCTGCTGTTTCCGGAGAGGCGTCGACCTCCCCGAGAAATTCTCAAACAGTATATGCTTATCGACTGAATTTTCCATGGTTGCTCATTTCAAGTATTCGGATAAAGTTTTCTTAAGGATGCTGAGGGCCTTCATCATGTGTGCTTCGACAGTTTTTGGGCGTATCTGCAGCTCGTCGGCGATCTCTCTGTTCTTCCGGCCTTCAAAACGGCTCAGCAGGAAAACCTTCTGGCACTGGGGCGGAAAGGTCTCGATGGTCCGCTCGATCTTCGTCATCAGCTCGCCGAGCAGCAGGATCGACTGCGGATCTAGGTCTTCGACGGGCTCGGTTGTCGTCGCCAGCTTCTCGCCAAACTCCTGTTTCAGGTGGTTGTAGGCGTTGTTCCGCACAGCCGTATACAAATAGGCGCGGAAGGTGGACGTGACGGACAGGTAAAGCTGTTTGTTCCAGAAGTTCAGGAATACTTCGCTGACGATATCCTGCGCTATCTCTTTCGAATACACGAACCGGGTGGCATGACTGCAAAGGGGACCGTAATACTTTTTGAACAGGACGGCGAATCCCTTTTCCGGGTCGTCTTTGAGAATGACCCGGATGAACGTCTCGTTGTCCATCAGCAGCGCCTGTTCATCGGCGTCCTTGTCCACGGCGATCCGCAGTGGGTTGTTGCCGGAAGATTGTTTCGGTTCTTTCATTTGCAAGTCGGCCTTCGGCCCTATGAACTTCAAAATTCTTCGTTCCTCGATTTTCTCGTTCGTTCCCTTCGCTCCGCTCGGGAACGTCTCCGCTCCACCGGAGCGGCTCCTCGGTTACATCGTGGCCCGTTGTTTACAGGACAAAAAAATGATAATTTACCCTTAGTGGGGAGGGGAATTTTTTTTCGCGCCGATGGGGGTGGTGCGATTGGCGGCTGAGGGTGTGGGATGTGCCGAAGCGGGGGTCAGGCTTTTTTGATGTCGATCGAGTAGGTGAATTTGTCCGCGCGGTAGTAACCGACATTGTATTCGATGGGGCGGTCGCCGGGGTCATAGACGAATCGTTCACGGAATAATATAGGCGCTTCTGCGGGTACCTGGAGCAGCGGGGCCATGGGGCCGGCCAGCCGGGCGCTGATGTTCTCGTTGGAGCGCACGACCAGCACCCCGAATTTTTCTTCCAGCAGCGTATACAGCGGGCGGGAGAAATCGTCCTCGGGGGTAAAACCGATACGGGGATGGAACCAGCTTTCAAAATATACGATGGGATCCCCTTCGCTGCCTTTGAGCTTGGAGAGCTTGAAAACGTTCTTGTGCAGCCGGATATTAAAGAAACGGCTCACCTTTTCGTCGGCCCTGGCGTATTCTGTTTTTAGCTGCAGGTTCTCCACCTGTACGCCGCGCTCCTGCATCTCCCGGGTAAAACTGTACCAGTGGTCCAGGCCGGTCGAAAGCGGTTTTTTCTTCGCGACGGTCGTGCCGACTCCTTTCTTACGCGTCAGCAGGCCTTCGTATTCCAGCTTGTTGGTAGCCTGACGGATCGTATTACGGGATACGCCCAGCCGGTTAGCGAGCTCGACCTCTTTGGGGAGAAAGGCGCCGTTGCGGAATTCCGGGGAGTCGATGAGCTTGCGCATCAGCTCTTCCACCTGTAGGTGTAGCGGGATCTTATTCTGGTGATCGATGCGCAGCTGCATAGGCGAATGAATGTTCAAACATACCGACTTTTGAGAGATTGCCAAACTATTTCTTTGACATGCCGTACAGTCGATGTATCGGAAACGGACAGGAGGTCGCGGTGGCCGCTTTGCAACTGTTTGATTATCAGTCAATATCGAAAAGGGCATTTTTTTGGTTGGCCCTCCCTCGTCCAAAAGACCTATTCTTATGCTAAAGAACTATTTCAAGATAGCCTGGCGAAACCTCTTTCGCAACAAGGCCTTTGCCACCACCAATCTTCTCGGCCTCGCGATTGGAATGACCTGCAGCATCCTGATCTTTCTTTGGGTGCACGACGAGCTGTCATATGATAAGTTCCATGCGAATTACAAGGACATCTACCAGGTCATCGCGAACCGGGATTTCAAGAACCAGGTATTTACCGACAAGAATATGGCCTTTCCGCTTGGACCGACTCTCGAGCAAGGCTATCCGCAGATAAAGACGGCTGTTGAGATGACCTATCCACAGCAGCGGCTGCTGGCGTTCGGCGAGAACAGGGTCAAAAAGACCGGGTATACGGTGAGCGGGCATTTCTTCGATATGTTCAGCTGGAAATTTCTCAAGGGCAGTCCGGTCAGCGCCATTACCGATCCTTCTTCGATCGTGCTTTCGGCCAGCGCGGCCAAGGCGTATTTTGGCAATGAAGAGGCCGTAGGAAAGACTATGAAGGTCGACGACAATGAGCTGGTTCGGGTGAGCGCGGTTGTGGCCGACGCTCCGGACAATTCGACGTTCAAGTTCGATTTTATCCAGCCTTTCAACTATTCGGATTCGAACGTCAAACAGCAGATGAACGAATGGTATAATTCTTCCTGGAACGTCTTCGTTCAGCTGGCGCCGGGCGCAAATGTCGCGGCAGCGCAAAAAACCGTCGACGACGTGAAACGCGCGCACAGTCCACATGATAAGGTCAGCAGCTATTTTCTGTTCCCGATGAACAGGTGGCGGCTGTACAGCGATTTCAAGGAAGGCAAGAATACGGGCGGGATGATCGAGTATGTCCGGCTTTTTTCGGTCATCGCCGTCATTATCCTACTGATAGCGTGTATCAATTTTATGAACCTTTCTACAGCCCGATCGGAAAAACGGGCGCGGGAGGTCGGCGTCCGCAAGACGCTAGGCTCCGATCGCGGGCAGTTGATGGGCCAGTTCCTTTTTGAGTCCATTATTCTGACGGCGATCGCTTTTGTGATCGCGCTGCTTGCGGTGTGGCTGCTGTTGCCCAGTTTCAACCTCATGGTGGACAAGCATATGTCCCTTGACCTGGGCGATCCTGTGTTCATAACGGGGCTTGTGGCCATCATTCTTTTTACGGGTGTCATTGCAGGCAGCTACCCCGCGTTCTATCTTTCCTCCTTCAACCCGGTCAAGGTCCTGAAAGGCACCCTGGTCGCGGGGAAGAAGGCCATTCTGCCGCGCCGCGTGCTGGTCGTATCGCAGTTCGTCATCTCTATTCTGCTGATCTCGGCAACCATCATCGTCTATCGTCAGCTGCAGTATGTCAAGAACCGCGACATGGGCTATGATCCCAACAATCTCATTTCACTGCCAAATACAGATCTGCTCAACAAGAACTTCCCGGCCTTCCGTAACGACCTGCAGGCTACGGGCCTGGTCGCAGCCGTAGCCAGGACGATGTCGCCCATTACCGAGGTCTGGTGGCGTAGTCCCGCGCCTCACTGGGAGGGACAGCTGCCGGGCCAGGAGATCATCTTCACGGGGCAGCGCGCTGACGAACACTATACGGACGCGCTGGGTATCCGCCTGCTGGAGGGAAAAGGATTTACCGGTACGCCCTCCGACTCAGGCAGCGTAATGCTGAACAAGGCGGCTGTAGATGCTATGCGCCTCGCTCACCCCGTCGGAGCCGTGCTGCGCAATGGAGACAGACATTTTACGGTCATCGGCGTGACGGACAACGTCGTGATGGAATCTCCGTATAAGCCCGTCGACCCGCAGATGGTCTACTACGCGCAAGGCGGCGGCAATTTCTTCAATATCCGGCTCAAGGATGGCGTGGCGCCGCAGCGGGCGATCGAGACTTTGCGGGGACTCGTGCGAAAATATGATCCTGCCGCGATCTTCGAATACCATTTCGTCAACCAGGACTTTGAAAAGAAATTCCTCGCCGAAGAGCTGATCAGCAAGATCACCAATATTTTCGCCGGGCTGGCGATCTTTATCTGCTGCCTGGGGCTGGCGGGGCTGGCGTCGTTCACGATGGAAAGAAGAGTACGCGAGTTTGGCATCCGCAAAGTGCTGGGTGCATCGGTGACGCAGCTGCTGGGGCTGATCTCGAAGGAATTCCTCCGGCTGGTGGGGATCGCCTTTGTCATTGCCGTGCCGCTGACCTGGTGGGCGATGAGCAGCTGGCTGGAAAAATACACCTTTCGTATCCCGATAAGCCCCTGGACCTTTGTTATCGTAGGGCTGCTGCTGTTGTTGCTGACGCTATTCGTCGTGGGGATAAATACCATTCGTTCGGCTATGCGTAACCCCGTGAAGAGTTTGAGGTCGGAGTAGAGAAGATTTGCTATCTTGTCCTCCAATGGCCGTCACCACCAAAAAATTTACCAGCTGGGGGCTGCTCCTTATTGCGGGGGGCATCTTTGTCGGCATCGGGATCCTCGCTTTTATCAATCCGCTGAGCAGCTATGTCAAGCTGACCAAATTTTCCGGTATCGGCCTTTTGTTGAACGGCGGCCTGTTGCTGGCCATGGTGATCCTGCGGCCGGTGCCTTCGCGGGAAAGCAAGTGGCTGCAGGTCGAAAGTGCCTTCCACCTTTTCTTTGGGCTGCTGTTCGTCTTCAATCCCCTGCTGGCCTTTATTGCCCTCCCCTATTTTATCGGCAGCTGGATGTTGCTGGTCGGCATCCTCAAGATACTGGCGGCTATCGCCCTCCGGAAGCTCATTCTTGGTCGCGGATTCATCATGGCGGCTGGTCTGCTCTCCACCATTTTTGGCTGTCTCCTGCTTTTCAGTCCTTTTGCACGGGCGAGCAGCATCACTATCCTTTTGGGCGCCTTCGGGCTGACCATGGGAAGTCTCTATATTATTGACGCCCTGCGTTATCGCCGGAGACCGGACAATGTAGATGTAATGTTTTAGTCTTAGATTTGCCGCACCATATCTAATAGTATGAAGCGTTTTCTAATCCTCCTCGCGGGCATTTTGTGCATTTCTCTGGCCAACGCCCAGGACACCGCAAAAGCACCCGCAAAAGACACGATCAAGACCAATAAGCTTACCCGAAAGAAGAACACTGACTACTATCGGGAGAACTACAAGCATGTCCGCCGGAAATTCGATTCCACGCTATTCACGAATATCAATGTTGCCACCACCAGCGACTACGCCGAGGACATCGACAGGGTCTATCAGCTGCTGAATAAGGTACCGCTGGTGACGGAGTCATTTACCCATCTCGATGACATCGACGACGAGCTGGACCAGGAAGATTCGGCGCTTTCCATCCTGAAGGACAGGCTGTCGCAGAGCGACCGCACCTTTAATGTTCAGAACCTGCAGATGTTCAACATGCTGCTGGACGCGCTCAACCAGAACGTAAAGGGTTACACAAAATACCTCAATCGGTACGACACGCTGCTGGACGGAGTTCGGGCCGATATCGGCAAGCTGAAGAAGGACTCGCTCATGCTGCATATCCTGACCGATTCGGCGCTCAGCGACACCTTTAAGGTACAGCTGCAGGCGCTGAAATTAAAGTGGAGACAGGCGGACAGCCTCGTGACCCTCACCGGGCAGCAGATCAACTCCCTCAAATCCGAAGCATCCGGCCATAACATCGCTATCGTGGACCTGCTCAACCGCGTAGACCAGGAGCTGACGGCTGTCGGGACCCGGGCTTTTGGCAAAGAGCGGCGCTATCTCTGGGAACCCCGGTCACAGGCGGCCAGGAACTATTCGAGGGCCAATATGCAGAAATCACTGGACAGCGAACGCCAGCTGGCGCGGTTCTATTTCTCCAATACCCGTAGCAGGCGGTCATGGCTGATCCTGGCGGGAGCGGTCTTCTTTTTCTGGATATGGTTCAACTTCCGCACGCTTCGCCGGATGGACAAATTAGGGGCCATCGAGCATTTTCATTTCCGTTTCATCAACCCGCATCCTTTTGCTGCCTCGCTGGTCTTTCTTTTAACGCTGGCGCCTCTGGCCGATCTTCATGCGCCGGCCATCTATATCGAGTCGGTGGAGTTCCTGCTGATGATCGTGCTCACCTTTGTCTTCTGGAAATCGCTGCCGCGCGATCTTTTTTACGGCTGGTGTATATTTTTACTGCTTTTCCTGCTGCTGCCGATCATCCGGCTGATCGGGCTGCCGCTGAGCATGGAGAGGGTGGCGACGTTGATCATCGACAGTGCGTCCTGTGTCTTTGCGTTCTTCTTCCTCTTTGGCAAGCGGAGGATCTCCGGTCAGCCGCGGCTGTTCTGGTTCGCGATCGCGCTATATTTTGTTTTTAACTTCCTGGCTGTGATCTGCAACCTCTTTGGCCGCGTTACGCTCTCGCAGATATGCGCGTCGACGGCCGTGTATTCCTTTGCTGAGACCGCCTCGCTTGCGGTATTTGTCCGCAGCGTCGTGGAAGCCTTCCTGTTACAGATACAGGCTAGCCGCATCCGCAAGAAGTACCCCGAGAACTTTGACCTGTCGGGCATCTCGAAGAACATATCCCGATTTGTCATCACGATGGGCATCGTCCTCTGGTTTATCGTGTTTGTGACCAACCTGGACCTCTTCGATGCGATGAACGACCTGCTTGTAGACGTGTTCACCACTCCCCGTGAGGTCGGGAGCTTCTCCTTTACCCTGGGTGGGCTGGTGCTCTTCTTCGCCATCATCTGGCTGGCCAATTTCCTGCAGCGCTATATTGCCTATTTCTTTGGGGATACCGGCGACGACGCTGCGCTGGACGACCGTGGTCAACGATCGCGGCTGCTGGTCACCCGGCTGATCCTGCTGATCGGTGGCTTCCTGCTGGCGGTAGCAGCCTCGGGGCTTTCGGTAGACCGGATAACGGTGATCCTGGGCGCCCTCGGCGTCGGCGTCGGTCTGGGTCTGCAGAACATCGTCAACAATTTTGTCAGCGGCATCATCCTGATCTTTGACCGCCCCGTGCGCATCGGGGACACCGTGGAATTGGGCGACAAGAAAGGGCGGGTCAAGGAGATCAGTATCCGGACCAGCACGCTGCTCACTGACGATGGCGCGGAGGTGATCATCCCCAATGGGGATGTGCTGTCGAGCAGGATCGTCAACTGGACGCTGAGCAACAACCATGTCCGGCTGGCGATCAGCTTTAACATCGACAAGCCGACCAATCCGGAGATCATTAAGGAGGATGTTATCAAGGATGTGGTCCGGAAGCACCCCAATGTATTGAAGGTACGCGAGCCGCAGGTCTTGTTGAACACGATCAATTCGAAGACGCTGGAGCTGCAGGTCTATTTCTGGATCGACGATCTTACGAAGACGCCGTATACGACCGGTGAGCTGAGGACGGCTATTTACAGGGAGCTGGATCGTATGGGTGTGACGGTGTTATAAATAAAAAAGCCCCCGACTTGCGTTGGGGGCTTTTTCTTTGGAAGAATTTTAGTGGTCTTTATCGACGTTGTTGAACTTGTTGGTATAAAGATCAACCTTGTCTTTTGCGGTGCTTTTCTGTTCGTAGATGGTGATCAGCAGATCGTAGGCATCTTTCAGAGCGCCCTTCTCGTCCATCTTCAGCTTGCCTTTGGAGCCCAGGTCCTTGTCGACCATTTCAAAATAAGGGATGGCTTCGTCGAATTTCTTGGTGGCTGCGATGCGCAGGTCGGCCCTCTTCTTGATATCTTCCGGTGCTTTGCCGGGGATCTTTTTAGTCTGTCCCTGCAGATCGACACCCTGGTTGTAGGATATCTGTCCCAGGACGAGGGCGGCCTGCGGATAGTCGGGCTGGATCTCGAGGCATTTTTTCAGCTGCTCCTGCGCCTTTGCCGTCAGCGCGTCGTAGTTGGCCGGACGGGGGCCCTTGGTGGTATCGGAAGCATACTGATACAGCTCGAGGCCATAGTTGAAGGCGAAGAGGTGGTTCTTGGGGAACTTCGTCACGATCTCTTCGTATTTGGCGAAAAGAGAATCCTTGTTGCCTTCTTCGCGGATAATGTCCAGCTCGGTGCTGGGCCAGAAGAGGTCTTCGGGATACTGTTCTTTGGCGAGATTGAGGAATTTCTGGGTATTTGCCCTGTCCTTCCTGGTATTGTAGTAATCGACAAGCCATTTGTAGATGTCGATCATGTTGGAACCGTTGATATTGGCAATTTTCGCGTCGGCTAATTTGCCATAATAGATAGCGGCTGAATCCTTCTTACCGGCTTTCTCAGCAGAGATGCCCGCATAGAGGGTCGAGGTCGTGTCTATCTTGAGGTTGGTCCAGCCTTTGGCGTTCATGAAAGAGCTGGCTGCGAGCGCACCGCTGAAGTTCTTCAGGGCGTCTTCGTATTTTCCGCCGTTGTAGTCGTTGGCGCCGATCTGGAAATAGCCCTGGTATATCTCGTTGACGGGTTTGTAGCCATCCATCTGGAGAAGTAACAGCTTCTTGTCGTCGATCTCCGTGTATTTCTTCAGCGCTTCGAAAGCCTGGTCGCGGGCGTCGGGATACTGTGCGCGGGTCTGGTCGTTGGCGGCGAGGGCATTGTATACCTTCAGCTTGGTATACCACGCTTCAGGGTTCTTCTGGCCTTTGTCAGTCGCGAGCACCTTGTCGATCTCTGCCTTTGCGTCGGGCAGCTTGCTGGACTTGAGGAGGTCTTTTGCCTTGTCGACGTTCTGTGCGAACAGGCCCATACCAGCGGCGGCAAGGAAACCAGTTAGAAGGAGTCTTCTCATTTTTTGATTATTTGTTATAAAGATACAATTTCAAATTGCTGAATAGCAGCGTTTTACCGCAAACAACGGGCCAAATCCTGCGTTTAACCCGATATTAATGCCTATTCTGCCGGAGCAATATCCGGGCCATCTCCAGGTGTCTCATCTTGGGGTTGATCCGGATTCGTGTCTGGCTGATCGATCGTGGGGCCTGTACCTTCTTCAGCTGTATCTATTATCGCCGCGTTGACCTCTTCTTCCAGCTTGTCGAGCTTGGTGATGGCTGCGATCTCATCGTTCTCGTCCAGGCGGATAAGCTTTACCCCCTGTGTGGCGCGACCCTGCTCGCTGATCCCGGCTACAGACATACGGATGGTGACACCGCTCTTGTTAGTGATCATGAGGTCTTCGGACTCGGTGACATCGAGAATGCCCACTAATTTACCGGTTTTCTCGGTAACGCTGATCGTTTTTACGCCTTTTCCTCCGCGATTGGTGATCCGGTATTCGTCGATCGCCGTCCGCTTGCCATATCCTTTTTCACTGACGACCAATACGGTGCGGGTCTTGTCTTCCCTATTGACACAGATCATGCCAATCACTTCGTCGCCTGCGCCTTCCACTTCAATGCCGGCCACGCCGATGGCGCCTCTGCCAGTGGGGCGGACCTTTTCTTCCTCAAAGCGGATGGCTCTGCCACTTTTAACGGCCATCAGTATCTCGGAGTTGCCATCCGTCAGCCGGGCTTCCATGAGCCGGTCGCCTTCTACAATTGTAATGGCGTTGACCCCGGTCTGGCGCGGGCGGCTGAACTCTTCGAGGGATGTCTTTTTGATGATCCCCTGTAAAGTGCAAAGTACGATATAGTGGTTATTGACAAAGGCCTCGTCTTTCAGGTCCTGCACGTCGACGATGGCGCGCACCTTGTCGTCGGGCGGTATCTGGATGAGGTTCTGGATAGCCCGGCCCTTGCCGTTCTTCTCCCCTTCCGGTATCTCGTAGACATTGAGCCAGTAACACCTGCCCTTTTCGGTAAAGAAGAGCATGGTATGGTGGGTGGATGCTACGAATAGGTGTTCGATATAGTCCTCATCCCTGGTGCGACCTCCGATGGCTCCGCGTCCACCGCGGCGTTGCTGGCGGTATTCGGTGGCGGAGGTCCGTTTGATATATCCCAGGTGGGAGATAGTGATGACGACGTCTTCTTCCCGGATCAGGTCCTTGATGCTGACCTCGTTGTCGAGATAGGTGATCTCGGTCTTGCGTTCGTCGCCAAACTTGTCCTTGACCTCCTGCAGCTCGGTACGGATGACGTCGAAGCGTTTGCCTTCGTCGGCGAGCAGCTCTTTCAGGTGAGCGATCAGTTTCATGAGGTCGTCGTATTCTTCGCGGATCTTGTCTCGTTCCAGCCCCGTCAGTCGCTGAAGCCGCATGTCGAGGATCGCCCTGGCCTGTATCTCGTCGAGGCCCCATCCGGCATTGACCAGGCCTTCCCTTGCGATCTCGGGGGTAGCCGAGGCGCGGATAAGGGCGATGACCTCGTCCAGGTGGTCCAGCGCGATCAGGTAGCCCTGGAGGATATGCGCCTTCTTTTCGGCCTCTTTCAGCTCGAATTTTGTCCTGCGGGTGACTACGTCCATACGGAAGTCGATGAACTCGACGATCATATCCCGGAGGTTGAGCGTCCTGGGCCGGCCCCTGACGATGGCTACGTTGTTGATCCCGTAGGAGGTCTGTAGTTCAGTATGCTTGTACAGCTGGTTGATGACGATATTGGCCACCGCGTCCCTCTTGAGGTCGATGACGATACGGGTGCCTTCGCGCTTGTTGGATTCGTTGTTGATATGGGCGATGCCTTCGACGATCTTTTCGTTGACCAGCTGGCCGATGCGGTCGCAAAGGGCGTCGCGGTTGACCTGGTAGGGCACTTCCGTGACGATGATCTGCTCGCGCCCGCTGGGTTTGGTATCGACCTGCAGCCTGCCCCGGAGGACAACGCGGCCGCGGCCGAAGTGCATTGCTGCCTTGACCCCTTCCATACCATATATAATGCCTCCGGTAGGGAAGTCGGGGGCCTTGATGTGCTGCATCAGGCCTTCGATAGTGATCTCGCGATCGTCGATAAAGGCAAAACAGCCGTCCACGATCTCCGACAGATTGTGGGGCATCATATTGGTGGCCATACCGACGGCGATACCGCTGGAGCCGTTCATCAGCAGCTGCGGAATGCGGGTAGGCAGGACCGTGGGTTCCTCGAGGGAGTCGTCGAAGTTGGGCTGGAAGTCGACCGTTTCCTTCTCGATATCTTCGAGCATGTACTCGGCCTGGCGGTGAAGACGGGCTTCCACATAACGCATGGCCGCAGGGCCGTCACCGTCCTGGTTGCCGAAGTTACCCTGGCCGTCGACCAGCAGATAGCGCATGCTCCATTCCTGAGCCATACGAACCATCGCGTCGAAGATCGCGCTGTCACCGTGAGGGTGGTATTTACCCATCACTTCCCCGACGATACGGGCAGCCTTTTTATGGGGTTTGTTGCTGTTATTACCCAGCTCGTTCATCCCGTGCAGGATACGACGATGCACGGGCTTCAGGCCATCGCGGACGTCGGGCAGGGCACGGCCGACAATGACGGACATCGAGTAGTCGATGTAGGCCGTCTTCATTTGCTCCTCAATATTTACCGGGACGATGCGATTGTTGTCTTGCGTTTCCAGGGGAGTGCTGTTATCTTCCATAGTCTTTATTTAGGCGCCGCTGGCTTTTTTTCGTGCGCCGTAGGCGAAACACCCCCGCTATGGGGGGATGGCAAATTTACCGTTTTCACGCCTAATAACCCGTTAAAACGCCCCGTTTTTTTGCTTTCGATTATCCACGAATGTGGATAGAAAACCGCCGGATGAGGCTCTATTCCAGCCAGGCGCCCTTCACGAGGTCGCCATCCACCTCGACATAAATGTGCTCTTGCAGGGTAGTCGACAGGGAAAGGCCGGTATAGTCCGGCTGTACGGGGAAGGTTTTGTGCGTTCTTTCCACTAAAACAAGGGATTCGATCTTACGGGGATGGTAGTCCAGGAAGGGGCGCATGGCGTAGAGCAGGGTCTTTCCGCTCATGGCGACGTCGTCAATGACAATGATCACCTGGTCGTCGAAGGGAAGGGTTTCGCTGAGGGTGACAGGACCGGGGTTACGTTTGTCCAGGGAGATGGAAATAAGCCGGGTGGAGAGGGAGCCGGAGATCCCGGAGAGCATATTCTGGATGGTCCGGGCGATGACGGTGCCGTTGTCGCGGATGCCGGCCAGGATCAGCTGCTTCTCGTCGGAATTGTTTTCCAGTATCTCGTAGGCCATACGGCGCAGCTTCTTTTCTGCGACCTCCTGGGACAAAATGTAATTTTTCATATTTCGTTGCCGGCTACCGTTGGTGTCCGGGCCGCACAAATTACACCATAACGGCAAATCACTTATCTTAGACGCTATAATTAATTTTCTATGGATGCTCTTCAGCAGATCCTTTTTGCCCTGATCGCCATAACTGCCATTGTCCTCTTTGCCAAAAAGGTGGGCCAGATAAGGCGCAATATCCTGCTGGGACGGCCCGAGGACTATTCGGACAATCCGGGGCTGCGCTGGAAGAATGTGCTGCTGCTGGCCTTCGGGCAGAAGAAGATGTTCCGCAACCCCCTGGTGGCGGTGATCCACCTGCTCATATATGTGGGCTTTGTCATCATTAATATAGAGGTGCTGGAGATCGCCCTGGACGGCCTGCTGGGGACGCACCGGCTGTTCTCGCGGCTGAGCAGTCCCGTGTATCTGTTCCTGATCGATGCTTTCGAGCTGCTGGCGCTGGGAGTACTCCTGGCCTGTGTCATCTTTCTTTGCCGTAGGAATATCCTCAAGCTGCGCCGTTTTCTCAGCCATGACCTGGACGGCTGGCCCCGCAGCGATGCCAACTATATATTAATTACGGAAATTATCCTGATGTTGCTGTTCCTGACCATGAACGCCGCGGATACGTTGCTGCAGACACGCGGCTATGGCCATTATGGAACTGTCACGACCGGGGACTTCCTTGTCAGCCGGGGTTTGCACCCGCTACTGAGCGGTCTCAGCAGTCCTGCCCTTGTCAGTCTCGAGCGTACCTGCTGGTGGCTGCATATCATCGGGATCTTTGCCTTCCTCAACTACCTCCCCTACTCCAAGCATCTCCATATTATATTCGCTTTTCCCAATGCCTACTATGCCCGTCTGGCGCCCGAGGGCAAGCTGAAGAATATGCCGGCTATCCAGCAGGAGGTGCTGTACGCCGTTCAGCCTGAGCTGGCTCCCCCTGCGCCTGCGGCGGGTGAGGCTGCTCCTGTGGTGCCGAAATTCGGGGCAAAGGACGTTTTTGACCTCTCCTGGCGCAATCTGCTGGATGCCTATTCCTGTACGGAATGCGGGCGCTGCAGCGCTGCCTGCCCGGCTAATCTCACCGGGAAGGTCCTGTCGCCGCGCAAGATCATGATGTCGACCCGCGACAGACTGGAGGAAGTGGGTAGGAATATCAATACCAACGGGGAGTTTAAGGACGACGGAAAGAGTTTGCTGGACTATATCTCCGTGGAGGAGCTGCGGGCCTGTACGACCTGCAATTCCTGTGTGGAAGAATGCCCGGTCAGCATCAGCCCCCTCGAGATCATTGTCGAAATGCGGCGCGCCCTGGTGATGGAAGACTCGAATGTACCCGCCGAATGGACGGGGCTCTTCAGCAATATTGAAAATAACTTCGCTCCCTGGAAGTTCAGCCCCGATGACCGGGACAAATGGACAAATGAAAACATTCGTTAGCTGTCTGTTGCAAAATGGCCGCTTTGATCAGCCGCAGCTGGACTCGATAAAGAGCAGGCTGGTGCACCTAACTATACCGAAAGGCGGCTATTTCTCCGAAGCAGGAAAAGTAGCCAAACAGGTAGGGTTTATTCTCAGCGGCGTTTTCCGGGTCTGCAGATACAACGAGGAAGGAGAAGAATTCACGCGCGCCTTTATTGACGAGAATAGATTTATCGTCGACTACAATAGCTTTACTAATGAAATACCTTGTGGAGCGTATATACAGGCGCTGACTGACTGCGAGCTGCTTGTGATCGGGAGGGCTGATTTTATTGAGCTGTCAGACGCAGTGCCGGATTGGGAACCGACGATATCCCGCATTATGCTCGCGACCATGATGCGCAAGGTCAGCGAGGCTGGCGCGCTCTTGTCTTCCGACGGCAGGCAACGCTATGAGAGTTTTTTAGAACGCTATCCAGGCATTGTCAATCGTATCCCGTTATCTGCCCTGGCTTCCTATCTCGGCGTTACGCAGTCCTCGCTGAGCCGTATTCGAAAAAATTTGTGAGCGAATTTTTTGCGCTGGCAGCGCTTTTTGCCAAATGACAAAATCCTTGCGGGATGGCGCACCTAGATTTGTGTCATAAATAAAAAATGACATGAAAACGGTTTTGATCACAGGCGCCAATAAAGGTATTGGCTTTGAAACGGCAAGACAGCTATTGAGACTGGGGCATTTTGTTTATCTCGGCAGCCGGGACTTACAGCGCGGCAAAGACGCGGTTCGGCGACTAAAAGACGAAGGTTTGACCAATGTCGAATTGCTATCTATCGATGTAGCCGATAAGGAGTCGGTCGACGCAGCGGCCAAAGCGCTCGCGGAAAGAATTGACCGTATGGACGTATTGATCAATAATGCAGGCATTGCGGGTCAGATGCCGCAAAATGCGAGCGCAATAGCCATCGAAAATATAAGACAGGTATTCGACACCAATTTTTTCGGCGTCATACAGACGACCCAGGCGTTGATTCCCTTATTAAAAAAATCGCCGGCGCCATGTATCGTAAACGTTACAAGCGATCTGGGCTCGCTGGGTAATCAAACCAATCCTGACTATCCTTTCTTCGACGTTAAGCTGACGGCGTATTGTTCGTCGAAGACGGCGCTGAATGCCTTCACGGTGATGCTGGCGTATGAGTTCAGGGATACTCCGTTCCGGATCAACAGCGTAAGCCCCGGTTATACCGCGACGGACCTCAACCAGCACCGTGGCCATAAGAAAGTTGAAGAGGGGGTTGTCGCTGTGGTTAAGTACGCCCTGTTGGATAGTAGCGGGCCCACCGGGAAATTCTTTGGTGATGAGGGGGAGACGCCGTGGTAAGGGACGGCGTCGTTGCGAGGTTCACGTGGAGGCAATGGCCCGTGGGCGCGGTTCACGCCTTCTTTGCCCGGACGGTGAGGGAGACGGTCAGATGGTTCGAGATCGTACTGGATCCGCCGACACCAAAATCTTTCCGATTGAGCTGGAAGTCTCCCTTGAAGATATAGTCATCCCCCATCGGTGTGGCGATAAAGGAAAAACTCATATCCCTGGTCGTATTCTTGATCGTGAGCTTACCGGATAGCGTGTAGTGACCGCTCTTATCGGGACTGCTGCAGCCGGTAGAGACAAAACGGATCTTCGGGTATTTCTCTACGTCAAAGTAGGACTCCTTCTTCAGGTGGCTGTCCCGCATCTCGTTGTCGGTATTGATGGTAGTGGCGTCTACCGTCACGTCAAAACTGGTTTTGGACAGGTCATTGGGACTAAAGACGATCTTGCCGTCCAGTCCTTTGAACGAGCCCCCGGTATTGAAACCCATATTCTTTATCTCGAAAGTTACGGCGGAGCCTTCATCGACGGGCTTATATTCCTGGGCAATAGAGACGGCTACCCATAGCTGAGTCAGCAGGAGAGCAAGGAGAAATTTCATGTTCATGGTTAAAAATAACGAACGGCTGGAAATTTCGGTTGCCTATGAGCTGACGGCCACCAGCTTTTGTAGTTTTTTAACATCAAGGAAGCATATCTCCTGGCGGTTATAGGAAAGGATGCCTTCCGTCTCCAGCTCGTTGATCATGGTTGTGACCGTTTGCCGGCTGCTGCCGATCAGGCTGGCGATGTCCTCGTGAGTCAGGTAGTTGGGGATGCAAAAACCCTCGGCAGTATTCTCTACCAGATTTTGTTCTACCAGCTGCCAGAGGAAATGGATGAGGCGGGTCTTGACGTCTTTGTTGAGCAGGTTGACCAATCGGTTCTCGATATTGCGGAGCTTGGCTCCCACCTGTTTGCTGTATTTGAGTGCCAGGTCCGGCCGGTTCTTGAGGAGACGTTCGAAGTCTTCGATGGTGAAGGCGCAGATGCTGACGTTGTGTTTGTAGGCCTGGGCAAATTCTCCGTGGAGGTTTTTGCGTTCGAGGCTGAACTGGCCAAAGAGCTCGCCGCTCTGGATGATCTCCTTGATCTTCTCGTTGCCGTCGTCGTCGATATAGCCGATCTTGATCGTCCCCTCCTTTACAAAATAGATCTTGTTATGATTATAGGCCTCAAAATAGATGTATTCCCCCTTGGGTATGTCAATAACCTGATGCTGTACCTTCAGCTCATTATACTCCTCGTCGGATAAATGGCACCAAAAATTCTTTATCCACGACATGCTTTCGTCGCCCGCCATATTGAACTCATTTAGCGACTAAAGTTACCGTAATTCCTTCATTTCCTTTAGATTTACGAAAAAATTAATCCTTATGCACGTACCTACGATGGCCGAATTAGCGGCGAAAGGTGAGAGCCCGGATATTCTCTTCTGGGTGGGCTGTTCCGGCAGCTTCGACCAGCGCGCGCAGAAGATCACCAAGGCCTTTGCCACCATCCTGGATAAGGTCGGCATCAAATACGCCATATTAGGGAAAGAAGAAATGTGTACAGGCGACCCCGCCCGCAGAGCTGGCAACGAATTCCTGTTCCAGATGTCCGCCTATCAGAATATCCAGCTGCTGAATAATTATGGCGTGAAGAAGATCGTAACGACCTGCCCCCATTGTTTTAACATTCTCCGGAACGAATATTCCGAACTGGGCGGAAACTACGAGGTGATCCATCATACAGTGCTGTTGCAGCAGCTGATCGATGGCGGCAAGATCGTTCTGAAAGAAGGAGGTCCCTTCAAGGGCAAACGGATCACTTATCACGACAGCTGCTATCTGGGCCGCGCCAACAATATATATGAGGCGCCGAGGAAAGTGCTGGAAGTTTTGGACGCCGAGCTGGTAGAGATGAAAAGATGCCGCAGCAAGGGTCTTTGCTGTGGAGCCGGCGGGGCGCAGATGTTTAAAGAGGAGGAGAAGGGAACGACCCGGGTCAACTTCGAACGCACGGATGAAGCGATGGACACCGGCGCGGCGATCGTAGCGGCAGCCTGTCCGTTTTGTAATACCATGCTGACCGACGGCGTCAAACACGCTGAAAAAGAAGAGAGTGTTAAAGTAATGGATATTGCAGAACTAATTGCCGGCTCAATGGTTTAACTTTGCAGTTTGCCTGACAGCGGAATCAGGGCCCCAGGCCCCGCGCAGGGCGTAAATTTCAATACAATGAATTCACACCATAATGAGCTCCTCCCTGCCGACTTTGCCGGCGACTCCCGGGTCTGGGTCTACCAGGCTCACCGGCTTTTCTTCCTGTCGGAGGCGCTACAGATAGAAAAAATGCTGGAAGAATTTGTCCAGGACTGGAAGTCACACGGCACTCCGGTAAAGGGGTATGCCAACCTGTTCTACGGGCAGTTCATCGTCCTGATGGCCGACGAGAACGCGACCGGCGTCAGCGGTTGCAGCACCGACAGCAGCGTCCGGCTGATCAAGGAGATCGAACAAAAATTCCAGGTCCAGCTGTTCGACCGGCTGACCCTCGCCTTCCAGGTTAAGGGCAAGACCCAGATGGTGCCGATGTCCCAGCTGCCGTATGCGCTGGAGAATGGCCTGATCAGCCCCGACACCCTTTATTTCAACAATACGGTACAGACCAAAGATGAGCTGGCGGCGAAGTGGTTGATCCCCGTGAAGGACAGCTGGCTTGGCGGACGGTATTTGAAACAGACGGCGGCACAGTAGGTTTACGGACGTCGCCTGGTTAATTGAAAATTATTTCCGGGTTTTGCGCTCAGCCCTTACATTTGCAATCCGGAGAAATTTTTTCGGATGTTTTTCCGGTTTTTTTGATACGCGGAAGTAGCTCAGTTGGTAGAGCGACAGCTTCCCAAGCTGTAGGTCGCGGGTTCGAACCTCGTCTTCCGCTCGTTGTAAAAGCAAGGAAATTGGCCTTGCTTTTTTTTATTCCCCAAAAAAATTTGTAATTTTATAACCGGAGGCTGCTATCCCCCGGTTGGCCATTAGGTCAATAGTAATTGAACAATGGTTAAAGCTAACTTGATTATCATCAAAATTTTGATGATGTAACCCAGTGTTGAAGCACTGGGTTCTTTTATTTATATGCGCCGACCACCTATCTGATAAACTTAGGCGGTCGGCGCAAAATATTTTATGATGGGCCTTCGGCCGGTGGACCCGTGGTCCACCCTGTTAGCCATAAGAAAAAAATCGGGATTTTACAGCCCGAAAAAAACTTCACGTTTGCAACACATAGTGTCGCGCCGTCATTTTTTTTAAATGGCTAAATAGCAGCAGAAATATCAGATTCCTGAAACATCGTCAAGTGCATTTTCAAATTTATTTAATTACTAAATGCGTCTTTGAAAAAAATGGTGCTACCGCAGCATGGTTGCGGCGACGGTCATACAAAAAGAGAGTATACAGCTCAGGGTTCGGATATTGTTGAGGAAGTTCCATTGCGCTTCAAAGCCAGCACGAGTAGATGCCAGGTCGGCGGGAGTGGCGGCGGCCGCATTGAACTTATCCAGCACGTCATTCATCGGCACATTCCCCGCCATGGTAACACCCATCACGCCGACGATGTAGACGAGGGATGCGGCGCATAGCAGCCAGAAGGTGACGGGAAGAGGTTTGCGATAGGTGATGAAGGCGCTCAGTGGCAGCAGGAATAGTGGCCCCATAAAACAAAGCAGGAACAGCGGGTTCAGGATGGCGCGGTTCAGCGCCTGGAAGGCGGTAATGTATTCTTTGTCGGGCAGGAGGGCCAGGCCTGTGGTTACGGAGATCGACCAGCAGTAAAAAATACCTGCCGACAGGCCTATGACAATGGTGTTGAGGAATAAGATCATCTTTTTACTTTTCATTGTTTATCGTTTTAAAATAAGCTTCGAGTAGTTGGAGTCCTTCTTCATGGACGATCGTCGTTCCCAGCAAGGGCATTCTGCCGGACCGTACGAAGTCCAGTATTTTCTTCTTTTTTCGGGGGATATTCGTCTCGTTCAGTGAATTTTCATATCCCGGCCGGAATTTGGATTGGGAACAAAAACCGTTGGCGTTGTGGCAATGCGCGCAGTTGACTTCCAGATAGGCGCGGGCTCTTTCCTCAAGCGTAAACGTGGCATCGTTCCATACGGGCAGCCGTGAGAACTGTGCCGGATCGACCGGGGCCAGGATGCGGTTGTCAGCGAGATAGCGCAGCTGGTTGATGGGGGCATCTGCGTGATTGTCGCCGGTGCGGGTTACGTCCATATTCAGATTTCGCGTTTTGAAACCGATAGGAATGATCTCCTTGTCGGACCGATGGCAGGTTGCGCACTGCCGCGCGGAGGGCACCTGGTATCTTATATTTCGGGGCTGGCCGGAGGCGTCGATCCAGCTAATGGCCGTGCGTGGGCCCGAGCCGGTTAGTACGGCTTCATTTTGTTCTGCATTCCATATATATGTTCCGGCCAGCCAGCTGTCGCCCGACTTAAGCAGTAGCCTGGTCTCGATAATCCTACGCCCGCGGGAGGTGTCGCGGCGGTCATTCCAGTAGAAGAAAGTTTTGACCAGCATCGTGCCGTCGGGGAATTGCGGCAGGCCGTCACCGGAGACGACGATCGATGTGCCGGTGGGGACTTTTACCAGCCTTTCTTTTTCCGCGTAATCGGTGAAGAGCGTTGTGGCCAGCTCGTATCGGACGAAGCCGCTGGCGGGCTGCAGGTCGGCGGGGCGGCCTTTGTAGATGGGGTAATCGGAGAGTTTTGGCGGCAGCGGCCGGATTGGGTCGCCCGCGGTAAGACCGGGATCGACGCCGGTAAGGGCCGGGCCGGTGATGAACGACTGCGCGGCGATAAAGCAGAGCAAGCCAGCGGCGGTGAGTAATTTCCATTTCATGCCCCAAAACTATCCCGGCGACGAGGGGTAAAATAGAACGATTCCGACAGTCGGATGAAGGGTCGGGTGGCCGCGGTGGCCGGCCCTGGATGGGGTAAATAAAAGAGCCCGTCCAGTTGGACGGGCATCTCTCTATGTTGAGGTAAATGGCGCTTAGCGGATAACCATTACCGTTCCCTTCTTGAATACAGGTTGTTTCGTCTCCGTACTGAAATATCTCACCATCCATACAAACGTTCCCGGCGCCACTTTCCTTCCATGATAGGTGCCATCCCAGGCCTGGTCGGGGTTCAGGCTCCGGAATACCAGCTCGCCCAGCCGGTCGTAGACCTGCATCTCGAAATTGGTCATCTCGCAGGCGTGCAGCGGGCGGAAGGTGTCGTTGCGTCCGTCGTCATTTGGGGTGAACGCATTGGGCAGTAGCAGCTGGCAGCTGCAGGTGGAAAAGTTGACGGTCGCCGTCAGGGTATCCGAGCCGCAGCCATTGGTGGCTACGACGGTATAGATGCCGGGCTGGGTGGGCCGGTAAGATGCGCTGTGCGAGCTGTCCTGCCAGGCGTAGGTGTCGGCATTGCCTTGCACCGTCAGTAGAAAGTCCTCCCCATAACAAAGGGTTGTATCGGTGATCATGCGAGCCTTGAGGCTATCGTCAAAGCTGACGGTAAGGGTATCGGTATATACACACTGCCCTACCTGCGCAAGAACGGCATAAGTGCCAGGACGATAAACGAAATAAGTGGACTGTCCCGTCTGGTTCTGGTCGTCGCGCTGTGGCGGGACCGCCGACCATTTATAGGTGCCCTGGCCAAAATCGGCATTCAATACCAGCGTGCTGCCCTGGCAGATGGCTGTATCGTTGAAGTTGAGCGGCTTGTCGTTTCGGTAGGTCACGTCCACGGTGTCCGTTACCTGGCAACGACCCTGGTAGGTGACGAAGACCCAGTACTCGCCCGCATCCTTAATAGTAATCGAGCTGTCGCGTGAATCGGTACTCCAGTCATAGGCCGTTGCGCCGGGAAAGGCGGCATTGAGCGTATAGACCTGTTTGGGACAGAGCAGGGTATCCGGTCCCAGGTTGAAAGGTGGGGCCAGCGGCTGGGCGTAGGTGACAGAAACTGTATCGCGGAAGATGCCGCAGCCGGGAACGGTAACGACCGACACATAGGTTCCCCCCGGCGCATGAGTGTAGATCTGGCCGCTCGTCTCGGGTAGCGTAGCACCGTTGAGCAGCCAGGTATAGGTGCCGTTCTGCGAGGCCGCATTCAGCTGCAGATTGGCGCTGTCGCACATGATATGATCCTTCCCGAGGTCGATCTTTGGCGTGTCGCTGGCGTAGACGCCGATGCTGTCTTTTACCCCGCAGCCGTTGACGGCAACGGTATATACGCCGGATGTCCTGATCCGGATCGTATCAGTATGGGTGGTATCCGCATCGTTCCAGGTGTAAACTGCTCCTGTCACCACGGGGCCCTGGATCAGCGTGTCCGGCGTCTTGCCGCAAACATAGATATCGGGTCCGAAATTAAAATTCATCGGCGTGACGACGGCGATGGTGGCGGTGATCTTTATCGTGTCGCTGTTCTTGTACCAAACGTCGAGCTCGATGGGATATGAACCGGGACTGGCGAAGATATGCCGGGGTTTGTTGCCGCCGCTGCTGTCGTTGAATCCGGACGAAGCGTCACCAAAATGCCATTTGATATAGTCGGGGGTAAAGAAGGTATCCAGCAATGGAGAGGAAAAGACGATCTGCGAATTCACGCAGGTAGACGACCAGGCAATGGTGTCCACTCCCCTGCCCTGCGCAAGACCGCGAAACGACACTCCGGAGAGAGCCGCCACAAAAGCGAATATGAAGATCAAACGCCTGCCCATAAGCTACCCCCGTACTTTTAGTAAGGTTCTCACCTGCTGAACGGACTGGTTCTGCAGACGGGCATAGTACACTCCCGCCGCCAGCCGGCTTGTATCCACGGTAACGGACCAGGTACCGGCAGTATAGTCCTGGTCAACCGGCACCAGGACGATCCTTCCCAGGGCGTTGAAGATCTGCACGAGCGTATGTCCGCCGGCGGTCTTGAACGTGATGGTGGTGCTGCCCGTGAATGGATTGGGGCTGTTCTTTATCAGGCTATCGCCCAGGTTATTGAGGTCCGTATAGGTATTGTTACAGGCCGTTGTCTTGAGGAAGGGCAGGTACTGATAGTCCTTCAGCAGCATGGTCGACACGTCGTTTGGAGACACGCAGAACCAGTCCCGCAGGATGCTGGAGTAGACGGACCGGAAATCGTACTGCATCGGGATATTGCTCTGCGAATTGAGCCCGGAGAGGTCCGGATTGTGGCCCAGGACCCCTGTCTGCGCATAGTCGCCGAAGACAAATACCGCCTGCGCCGCCCCGTGGTCGGTGCCAAAGCTGCCGTTGGAGGCGATCCGGCGGCCGAATTCGGAGAAAGTCATTCCAAGTACTTGTTTGTTGATTCCAAGGAACTTACAGTCGTTCATGAAAGCAGAAATAGAGTCAGAAAGGTCCTTTAAGAGGTTCGCATGGTTACCGGTAGTCGGGTCGCCGGGGTTGACCTGGCCGCCATGGGTATCGAAGAAGCCGGAGGCAGTGACATAGTAGACCCTGGTCTTGAGGCCCCCTGCTACCAGGCGGGCAACGGTCTTCAGCTGTGCCGCCAGCTGGGTATCCGGGTAGGGTTGCTGTTGGGTGATCTTCTTTGCCGCGGCGGTGATATTGGCCGCGTATTTATTGGTCTGCCGGGCTACGGACCGGAGATAGGTCAGCTCGTTGCCCATGGGCGTATCGGGCTCCGGTTCGGTAATGCCATTGATAAGATTATAGAACTCGGTATCGGAAGGCACGGCCATCGCCGTCGTGCCGACCGTTGCCTGAAAAACGGGGGAGATAACCGATCCGATCTGGATCCCCAGCGGGTCTGGCATATCGGCGTTGGGATATCCTGCGGGGAAATTGGCGTAGGTGCCCGACAGGAATCGGCCTACCCAGCCCGTGGTCAGTAATTGGTCTTCGTCGGCGCCTTCCAGCCAGACGTCCGTCGCGCGGAAATGTGAGCCGTCGGCGTCGGGATAGCCGACAGACTGTATGACGGCGAGCTGGTCGTTATTGTATAGGGCCTGCATCCCGGTCAGAGAGGGATGAAAACCGTTCTTAAGATTGTTCTGGAGTGCAAGAACCTTTCCCTGGGGGATGGCGATATTTGACCGGGCGCCCACATAGTCGCCGAAGTGTTCCAGCGGGATCACCGTATTGAGGGTATCGTTGCCGCCCACCAGCTGCACCAGCACCAGGACGTGGTCGTTGTCGACGGCTCCCGGCAGCATTCCCATAAAAGGCAGGCGGGACAGGGCGTCCAGCCTGAAGCCGCCGAGCATGGTGACCGGCGCTACTGCCCTTAAAAAGTCTCTTCTACGCATAAGGATATTGTGTTGGCGATGTATTAGGATAAATGATATTCGGGGAGGTCCATGAAATATTTGAACAGTGACCGCAGGCGGCTCTCGACCGTCGCGTACGCCGCCATATCCGACGGTGCGGCGAGATAGTTCAGCCAGGCATTGGTCCAGTACATATCCGTCGTGCCTCCGCCCAGGAGTATCGACTGTTTGAGCAGAGTGATAGAGCTGTCAGACAGCGGCGGCCGCAGCAGGATGTCGAGCGCGTCGGACACCAGCCTGTTCGGGTCCTGCGGAGCCGGCAGCGAATTGGCAAAGGCCACTGCGTCGATGCGCAGCGTGGTCCCGTTCTTCATATTCCCCGTCCCGATCAGCAGGTCGGTGATAAAGTTCCGCTCCGAATAAGTGACGGAGTTGATCCACAGCTCGTGGTACTGTGGCGCCTGGTGATAGGCGCCCCACCCTGCGACGAGCGGAATGGCGAGTATTTCCTGCTGCAGATCGGAAGCGTTATCCGCCAGCATCGTCCAGGCATCATACTGGCCTTTGGCGTCAGAAGGTATCGCGACCTGAAACTCCCGGCAAAGACCGATGAGCATGTCCAGGGGACTCTTGATGATACAGGCGCCCGAGTTGATCAAGTCATAGAAATGCTGGCTTTTGAAAAGCACGGAGAGGGTCGCCGTCAGATTGTAGCCGCTCTGCCGAAGCACGTCTGCCAGCGGCGTGATCACATTGGCCTCGGTCGTATCGTCGATCTTATAATAGATAAAGAAATTATAGAGCTTCCGGCAGAGGAATTTGGCCGATTCCTGTGTTGTAAACAGCATCGCCAATAGCGTGTCCAGCTCACCCGCGCCAGCAGCGCCGGAATAGCCGGTGACGATCGTGTTATTATAAAAAACAGAGAAGGCCTTGTTGGTGTCGTCATGGTCTCCCGGCTGGAACAGGTAGTTGTAGTTGAGGTCGAGCGTATGTCCCGTCAGCACGCGGGCGGCCGTTGCGACGTCGCTTTGTACATAGAATGAGCCCGAGCCTTTCCCGATCGTGTAGAGCTCCTGCAGCTCACGGCCAAAATTCTCGTTGGGCGATGTCTTTGTATTGGTGCTGCCGTTCAGCATGAGCAACATCGCCGGGTCGAGCGTTATCGCCTTCATCAGCTGCGGGAAATTGCCCAGGGCATATTTGCGGAGGGTGAGATACTGGTTATACCAGAGTTCTGCGGGGATACCGAGGTTGGGAAGGGCGTTGGGCGCAAAATGATTGTGCCAGAAAAGCGTCATCTTCTCGTGGATGCTGCGGCCGCTGCCCAGGAGCTGACCGATCCACCAGGCCTGCATCGACCGGACCCGGTTGAGGTTCATTCCTTCGTCCTCGTACGTCAGGCCGGTACCGATCCATGTCGACCACTGTGCGACACCGGTAGGATCGGCGCCGTAGTGGTTGAGCGGTTTTGTTGCAGGCGCCGCTGTCGGCTGGAGCAGCTCGTCTACCGCTGCCGACATAGAGAGGGCTTTGAAATGATTGACGTCCTGTACCGTCGCTCCGAAAAGCGTTCGTTTCAACAGGTGAACGACGTGCGGAGTATCCCAGTCGCCTGTATATGGATCAAGACCTGCCGGGCTGCCCGGAAATTCGTGCTTCATGGTATATTGAATTATAGCAGGGGCCGATCAGGCGGCCCGTTGATTATTTCTGATAAATAGCGACGATGCTTCCGTTGGAAAATCGCACCATCCCCGCGCTGCCACTGACCGCAAATGAAAAGCCACCACTGACCACGCCGTTGTAGGTCTTGGGAAACTTATCGATCTGTACATAGTTGGTGCTATCCTTTGTGTTGTAATAGACATTGCCTTTGCCATCCGTGTAGGTTACCAGGAGGCTATCTCCCCTGAAACGACCCGTCGTATCGCCGATGAGACGGATGCCCAGGCTTCCTTTTTTGGTCGATGTATCGGGATATTGCGCGGAGATAAGCGTAGTGTGTGTAGTATTTACGTCCTGCAGATATACCAGGTTAACGGCATAGCTCAGAAGAGAGTCGTTGGCGCTGACTGTAATGGTGGATTTTGGGGCCACAGGAACTGAAGGCCCGTTATTGCTCTTGCCACAGGCAAGAACGGCTAGGCATAGGAATATTAGGGACTTAGACAGGTGTCCTTTCTTCATAAAGGTCAGGTTTTGGCTCGCTGGTTACCCCCTGCTTTGCAATTTTCAGGCCAAACCATACCTTCTTAGTATTTTGATATCCACCTTATGTAATTCCCCTTAGCCCCGCATCCTTTATAAAATGCTTATGATATGCGATTGTCGCTGTTAACCCCTGCCCTACTACTGACCGTTGTTTCGTTGAAAGCCCAGCATAATCTGTCCGGAAGCCCTGAGAAAGGCTCCCTCGTCTATGCCTGGCGGATATCCGACCGGGAAGCCCGGTATCTCTACCTGCACGACATGAAGGATTGGGAGAAGAAGAACCTGCATCAGCTGGTCGACTCTTTTCCATCTGACCAGCGCGAAGACCCTTCGCTTCCGGGCGGAAATTATCTCTTTGTCGCGGCCAGAGGCAGCTATCTGTCTGCCACGCTGCGAACGATCGGTGCGCTGCGTTACGACCTCCTGAACAATGGCCCGTCGGTCTCCCTTTTATTGCATACACCCACCGGTGAGCTTATCCGGGATGCCCTGGTAGAGGTGAAGGGCAGGCGGATCGCTTATGACTCAGCCACGGCCAGCTACCCATTAGGACACTGGAAGAAGAGCAAGGCGGTGAAGGTTGTTCACAGGGATGCGCTCTATTTCTTTCCGGTGACGCGAGAGTCCGGGTCCCGCTATTATCGCCGGCACTCGTTGATATGGCGCTGGTGGCATCGGCGGAAGCGGTATTATTCCCGTAGTCCCCATTATGAGAACAGGTTTTCTTCCTTTATCGTCACCAGCAAGCCCAAATATAAACCGGGTGATACAGTAGAAGGCAAGGCCTTTATCCTCGACCGGCACAAGCGCGCCGTCGATCGGGTGCTTGGGTTACGGATACACGACACGGTCATCGCGCATATCCGGCCCTACCGGCCTGGCGGGTACAGCTGGTCTTTTGTGCTTAATGACAGCCTGGGGCTCGATCTGGATGAGAAATATGATATCATGTTGGAGGAGAATGAAGAAAAAGTGCTGGCGCGCGGACAGTTCGAGTATGAGGACTACGATCTCAAGTCCATCCATTTCGAAGCCCGTACCGACCATAATATGCATGGTCCCGGCGAGAAAGTATCGCTGTTCGTCAAGGCCAGCGACGAGAACGATCTGCCCGTTCCAGACGGTCGGGTGGAGATCAAAGTGGAGTCTGAGGGCAGCGCATCGAATTTCCAAAGAGACAGCGTCTTTCTGCCGAATACACTCTGGACCTGGTCACAGCCGATGGACCCGGTGGGCGAGACGCGGATCACATTGCCCGATTCCATCTTCCCGGCGGCGTCTTTCGACTATACCATCTCCTGTACCTTCCTGAACAGCAATAATGAGCGGCATGAGCAGGAGCTGCATCAGCACTGGCTCGGTGATAGTGGCAGGATCGTCTTCGTGCCGCGGGGGGACAGCCTGGACATCCGGTATGACGTCAACGGACATTCGCAGACAAAACCATCCACGCTCAGTCTGCTGGCGAATGATGAGACTGTGGAGACGCGAACCCTGTCTCTGCCTGCCACGCTGGCCATCCGTGGACATGTGGAACGATATGTCGTGACCGTCGCCGGACGCAAGGACAGCATAACCGATAGCTATGAAGCAGAAAACAAGCCGCCGTTGTCGTTTGGCTATCTGCGCACCCGGGACTCCCTTCATTTCCGGATACAGAATCCCTGGGATGTCCCTTTCTGGTATACGCTGATGGCGGGAAACTCCATCCTCGCCAAAGGCTATCGCCGACAGCTGGACTATCGCGCCCGAACGGGCTCGACCCGGCCTTATCTCCTGCGTATCCAGTACGTCTGGCAGGGGAAGGTCCAGCGGGAGGAGCACTGGATGAGCTATATGGAGAAGATGCTGGCGGTGAACATACAGGAGCCTTCCTTTGTCTATCCGGGCCAGAAGGCGAAGATCACTATCGGGGTCCGGGACGCCGATGGCCGGCCGGTGGTCGGAGCCGATCTGACCGCCTGGTCGCAGACCGCCAAATTCACCGACTACCGTTACCCCTATATCCCCTATATGGGAAAGAAGTATTCCTACCGGCGGTACTACGACTATGCTCAACCCAAAGAGCAGGACGATCCCGGGGCCTCGACGCCGCTGGACTGGCGGCGCTGGGGGGCGGCCATGGGACTGGATACGATCGAATACTATAAATTCCTCAACCCGGACAGCGTCTATTACAATGTCGAACGCGCGGGTGATTATCGTACCCAGCTGGCTCCGTTTGTCAGCCGCAAGGGTCAGCTGCAGCCGGTGCATCTGCTCTATATCGACGAGAAGCTGGTCTTCTCGAGCCTGGCGCAGCAGGTGGTCAGGTATAGTTTTGGCGTCGCTCCGGGGCGGCATTCGCTGCGTCTGCGGATACGCGACAAAGAGATCAGGCTTGACAGCATCAATGCCGTCGGCGGGATGAAGACCTTTATCTGTATCAACGACGACAGCGCCAACCGGAGCATCAGGGCTATTAAAAAGCCCGACACGCTGACGCTCGAAGAAAAGTTGCTGCTCAACAGGTCGATGCTGCTGCTGGAAAGGAATTTTGGCGACAATTTCGCGACCGTCAGCCAGACCGAACACGAATATCTGGTCAATGCACCGGGCAGCAGTCCCGGGCAGTATGGCTTCCTGGTGGGGCCGTTCGCTGAAGGCTATGCCAATCTTCGCATCAGCGATGGCTGGCAGCAGTCCTTTGAGCCGGAGGGCGGCTATCTCTTTCATGTCGAGCCGGGATTGATAAAAGAAAAACAATGGCCTGCCTTCTATCCTTTCCGCAATTGGCCGGCAAACACTCCCGTCCGTGATCTTCGCGACCAGGCGCTGGTCCGCTGGACGATCGACAGTCTCTGGCAGGAATATGTCGACGATCGCAGCGCTACCCGGGACCTCTACCGGAACCAGCCTGTTTACAGCACCAACGCCGGCAAGCTGCAGATCGGCGAGCTCCGGGATACGTCAGGAAATGCGGTATTTGTCAAAAAGATCTTTCTCTTCCGCTATGACGACCCGGACTATATGCGCATCTACAAAGGAATGGATAAGAACCTGGGCAACCTGGAGGCCGGTGTCTATCGATTGATGCTGCTATTGAAGGGCGACCGCTACTATCTGCAGGACAGCATAAGGATACATGCAGACGGGCTCAATTATTACGGCCTGGACAATCGTGTTTTACAATTCGCTGACGGCTATAGCCGGCGTATCGGCGACCTGCTGCGCAAGATGGAAAAGGCCGTCACGGAGCCTGGGTCGCCGGAAGCGAGCGGTCTGCATTCGGCCTTTAATGAGTTCAACGCCTCCAGTTATTCCTATCCCAACCAGGCCAGCGGAAAAGTGACGGACAATAACGGGCATCCCCTGGCAGGCGTTACAGTCATGTTGAAAGGCACGCATAGCGGTGTGGTGACGGATGAGAGCGGAAAGTTTCATCTGAAAGTGACCGAGAGGGGAACGCTTGTATTTGCATATGTTGGTTATCAAACGCAGGCGGCCGAGGTTCATAACAACGGATATTATGAGATCAGGCTCGTTCCGACAACGGGTGCGCTGGAAGACGTCGTGGTGATCGGGTATGGGATACAGACAGAGCGGCGTGCCCTGTCGTCGGTCATGGCTTATGGCCTGCAGGGTAACGTGGCGGGATTGGTGGTCCAGGACAGTGGAATGTTCAACGTGCGGGTGATCAAAGAGGACACGGTCCCGATCCCGTCTATCAATGCGCCGATGACCGGCAGCACCATCCGCCGCCGTTACCGCGACAACGCCTTCTGGCAGCCGCGGCTGCGGACGGACGCCGAGGGGCAGGCCAGCTTTACCGTCCAGTATCCCGACGATCTCACCAGCTGGAGGACCTTTGCGGCGGCTATTGCCGAAGGGGGTTATTCGGGGCTGGCGCAAGGCAGGGTCCGCGCTTTCAAGCCCCTGAGTGCGGCGCTGAGCCTCCCTGCCTTCCTGGTGACGGGCGACGATGCCGGTGTCATCGGAAAGCTGCTGAATTATACGTCGGATACTGTTGGAGTCAGCCGCAGTTTCAGCGTGGATGGTCGTGCGCTGGCCGAGGGTCGTATGCGCTTCCTCAATGCTCATATCGATACCTTCCATATTCACCCGCTGACGGCGGACCCGATGCACCTCCTCTACAGCCTTGATAACGGCAATGGGTATACGGATGGAGAAGAACGCGCGATCCCCGTCTTCCCTGCGGGCACAAAGGAAACGAAGGGCCGGTTTGCCGTACTCGAAGGCGATACGAGCCTGGTAATGCGATTCGATACGGTGCTGGGACCGGTACACTGCTACGCTACCGCCTCTCTCCTGCCGGTGTTGCTCGACGAGATCGAAAGCCTTCAGCGCTATGAATATTTCTGCAACGAGCAGCTGGCTTCCAAACTAATCGCGCTGCTGCAGAAGAAAAGGATCTATCGTCTGGAGAGAAGGCAATTCGAAGAAGACTGGAACATCAACGACCTGGTCGACCGGCTGTTAAAGGCCCGGCGGAGCGCCGTGGTTTGGGGCTGGTGGCCGGAGGCTCCTGCGTCGGCCTGGGTATCGGTCCATGTCACAGAGGCCCTCCTGATGGCCCAGAAGGAAGGCTATAGCTTTGCGTTCGACAAACGGCCTATAACCGACTGGCTGGTCAACCGGATGGAGAATGATACGTCATCGGCCGAGGGTCTGTTCCGTCTCCGGCTTTTGGAGGAGCTGGAAGCCCATATTGATTACAGAAAATACATCGATAACATTGAGAACAGGGTTAAAATCAAAAACTTATATACTACCCTGCAATTGCAGCAGCTGAGACAGGCTGCCGGCCTCCCAACCCGTCTGGATACCCTGATCCCGAGACGTCATTACTCCGCTATGGGCAATTGTTACTGGGGGGAAGACGGGATGGCGTTCTTCGATAATGCCGTCCAGAACACCATAGGGATGTACCGGCTGCTGAGGAAGGAAGGCGGACATGGCGACCTGCTGAAAAGGATCCGCGGCTGGCTGCTCGAACAGCGGGGGGCCGGACACTGGCGGAATACCTATGAGTCCAGCCTGATCCTGGAAACCATCCTCCCTGATCTGCTGGAAGACGGTCGTCCGCCGAAGCCCTCCGTTCTGCGTATCAACGGTCAGACCATCGCCCAATTCCCTTATGAGGCCAATCTCCCACCCGGGCAGCCGCTATTGGTGGGCGAGACGGGGGTGTTGCCGGTCTATTTTACGGCCTACCAGCAGTTCTTCAACAGTAACCCCGGGCGGGTCGACGGTGTCTTTGGGGTCACCAGCTGGTTTGGGAACGGAGATGTCAACGATCACCTCAGGGCGGGTGTGCCGGTGAGTCTGGAGGTGCAGGTAGACGTAAAAGGGGATGCCGACTATGTTATGGTCGAGGTGCCGATACCGGCCGGGTGTACGTATCAGAATAAAGACCAGGCCTATGGTAACTATGAGATCCACAGAGAATACTTCAAAAATAAGTTGAGCATTTTTTGCCTGCACCTCGACCGGGGCAGGCATCGGTTCACCGTCTCCCTGTTGCCGCGGTATACGGGGACCTATCACCTGAATCCGGCGAAGGCTGAGCTCATGTATTTCCCGGTTTTATATGGGAGGGGGGCCCTCAGGACGGTGAAGATCGACTAGCCGATGGCCGGGTTGGATACCATCCCGCCCCTTGCTGCCAACTTGTCACATCCAATATGTTTTCTACTTATCTTTGCCCTCTAAATTGAGTAAGACAGATGTTGGAATCGTTGAGCAACAAGGTCCATGATGAAAATCGGCAGGGGGAGGCCTATGCTTCTCAGAATTTGAACAGTAAGGAATACCGGAAGAAGTTCTATATCGAGAGCTATGGGTGCCAGATGAATTTCTCGGACAGCGAGATCGTTGCGTCAATTTTGAACGACAATGGTTTCGGCGCCACGAGCAACTATACGGAGGCCGATCTGGTCCTGCTGAATACCTGTTCGATCCGCGAGAAGGCCGAGCAGACCGTTCGCAACCGGCTGCAGCTCTTCCAGCAGGTGAAGGATAGCCGGCCGGGCCTGCTCATCGGGGTGCTGGGCTGTATGGCAGAGCGGCTGAAGGGCAAATTGCTGGAAGAAGAAAAGCTGGTGGACATGGTGGTAGGCCCGGATGCCTACCGGACCCTCCCCGGTCTTATCGAAGAGGCAGAAACGGGTCAAAAGGCGGTCAACGTCCTGCTCAGCCGGGAAGAGACCTATGCGGATATATCCCCCGTGCGGCTGGACAGCAATGGCGTAACGGCCTTTGTCAGCATCATGAGGGGCTGTAATAATATGTGCGCGTTCTGCGTGGTGCCCTTTACGAGGGGTCGTGAACGCAGCCGTGACGCGGATTCCATCGTCCGCGAGTGCGCGGATCTTTTCGACAAGGGGTACAAAGAGGTCACGCTGCTGGGACAGAATGTGGACAGCTACTACTGGATGGATGAGGCGGCGGGTAAGGTCGTCACCTTCGCGCAGCTGCTGGAAAAGGTTGCGCTGATCCATCCTGACCTGCGGGTACGTTTCTCCACCTCACATCCGAAAGACATTACCGACGAAGTGCTTCATATCATAGCCCGGTATGAGAATATCTGCAACTATATCCATCTGCCGGTACAGAGCGGGAGCACGCGTATCCTGCAGTTGATGAACCGCACGTATACCCGCGAATGGTATGTGGCGAAGGTGGACAGGATACTCTCGATCATCCCCGATTGCGGGTTGAGCACGGACGTCATTACCGGTTTCTGCACCGAGACGGAAGAAGACCACCGGGATACGCTGAGCATGATGGAATATGCGCGATATGACATGAGCTATATGTTCTTCTACAGCGAAAGGCCGGGCACGCTCGCCTCGCGCCGGTATACGGACGATGTTCCGGAAGACGTGAAGAAAAGGAGGCTGGATGAGGTGGTCAAGCTGCAGGGCCGTCTTTCGCTGGAGAGCAATAAAAAGGACCTCGGCAAGGAGTTCAGGGTCCTTATCGAAGGGGATTCGAAGAAAAGTGCTGAAGACTGGCGCGGCCGTACCAGCCAGAACAAGGTCGTTGTCTTCCCCAAAGCGGGTGGATCTTTTAAGAAAGGAGATTATGTCCAGGTCAACATATCGGATTGTACGCAGGCTACATTGATAGGCAATGTTGTTAATAATTAATTGGGAGGTTTTATGGAAATTCAATCAATAAAGAACCGCTTTGGCATTATCGGCAATTCTCCGGCGTTGAATTTTGCGCTGCAGGTGGCGGTACAGGTGGCAGGTACAGATCTGACCGTACTGATCAACGGTGAGAGCGGTGTAGGGAAGGAAGCATTTTCAATGATCATTCACGCCTTGTCGGCGCGTAAACATAATTCATTCATTGCGGTCAACTGCGGGGCCATTCCCGAGGGGACCATCGATTCCGAGCTGTTCGGGCACGAGAAGGGTTCCTTTACGGGCGCCGTCGACTCCCGCAAAGGTTATTTTGAAACAGTCAATGGCGGCACCATCTTCCTGGACGAGATCGGCGAGATGCCGCTCGGGACCCAGGCCAGGCTGCTGCGGGTGCTGGAAGCGGGTGAGTTCATCCGGGTAGGCTCGTCCAAAGTGCAGAAGACGGATGTCCGCGTGATCGCTGCGACCAATAAGGACCTGCTGGAGCTGACGGACAAGGGAAAATTCAGAGAGGACCTCTACTACCGGCTTAGCACTGTGCCGATCCGGGTGCCTTCGCTGCGCGACAGGAAAGAAGACATTCCCCTGCTGTTCCGGAAATTTGCGGTGGACTTCGCCGAGAGATACAAGACCGCTCCCGTCCAGCTGGATGAAGAGGCGAAAAATTTGTTAATCAACTATCCCTGGCCGGGTAATGTCAGGGAATTGAAAAATATTGCAGAACAAATATCCGTTCTGTCGGAGGACAAGCAGATCACGGCGGCGACGCTGAGACGGTTCATTCCCGAGACTTCGGGTAACCGGTTGCCGATGGTCGTTCCCGGCAACACGGTCAACACCATCAACAGTCCGGAGTTCTCCAACGAGCGGGAGATACTGTATAAGCTTTTCTTTGATATGAAGAAGGACGTCACCGAGCTCAAGAAAATGTTCCTGGAGATCATACAGAACCCCGCGCTGGCTTCGACGCAGCACGCGGCCTTTCTGGATGGGCTGAAGGAGCTGAAGCCGGCCGAGATCTTCCAGGCTCCGGCGATCAACACGGCTCAGCCCATGGTCATACACAATAATAACAACGGGCACGACGATATACATCATCACGAGGAAGTGGAAGAGTCGCTGAACATCATGGACAAGGAAAAAGAGCTGATCGTAAAGGCCCTGAAAAAACATAAGGGTAAACGTAAGGATGCGGCTTCGGATCTGGGCATCAGCGAAAGGACCTTATATCGAAAATTAAAAGAATACGATATTAATGAATAGAGTGATCGTTTTTTTGTTGGCGGCTTGCGCCTTTTCGTCCTGTAAGATCTATTCTTTCAAGGACGTGTCGATCCCGGCGGAAGTAAAGAGCATCCATATCGCCTATCTCGAGAACAGGGCCCGCCTGGTCAACCCGCAGCTGGCGCCGCAGCTGAACGACAAGCTGCGCCAGAAGATCACGGGCCAGGCCTCCAAGCTGACGCAGATACAGACCTCGGATGCCGACTATGACGTCAGTGGCTATGTATCGGAGTACAACTATTCTACTTCGGGTATCGCCAACCAGCAGGCATCGAGCAACCGGCTGAGCGTTACGGTGCATATTATATTTAAGAACCACCTGGATCCCACGGGAAGGAAGGTGGCGCCGGCAGATTTTGAGGCGGATGTTACGCGCAATTTCGACTTCCCTGCGACCCAGACGATCCAGGATTTCGAGACCGGGCAGGTCGCGACGGTTGTCACCAACCTCACGGACGAGATATTTAATAAGCTATTCTCCAACTGGTAGAAGAAAGTCTAATGAACCCATCCATGCAGCCTATCATCCAGCATCTTTTCCAGGCCACCAGCCTGGAAGACGTCTCCCGGCAGCGCCTGGAGTCCTTTGTAGCGGAATATCCTTCATTTGGCATCGGGCACTATCTCCTGTCGCGCAAGCTGATGGCGGAGGGCGCGGACAGCTATTTGGAGGAGACGCAGCGGACGAATCTCTATTTCACGAACCCGTTCTGGCTGCAGTGGCTGCTGGATAATCCGGAAGAGAAGGCCGATGGAGGCCCGGTTCGGAGCGCCTCGCTCGTTCAGGCGGTAGTGGATGTGCCGGAGGTGGAGCCGGTAAAGGACACGATGGATGTTGCCGTGGAAGAAGCGTTCATCCCGGGACATGAGCCGGACCTGGCGACCGGATCGGCGTCCGTAGCTGACGCGCCAACCGCAGAAGAACAGGAGCCGGTGACGTCGGTATCGATCGCCGAATCTGCTGCATCGGAGTCGGACGATCATGATCACCCGGCAACCATGGTCGCCATGGCCGAAAAGCTGGCCGCATCGCCCGAGCCTATGGCGGCGGAGCTACTGTTGCAGAGCATAGAAGAGGCGAAGGGGATCAGGGATTCCCTGCAAAAGATCAATGAAGATTTTCATGAGAGCAGGCCGCTGGCCGCGGCAATAGTAGAGGCGCCCCACCCTGTCGAAGAGCCGATAAAGGATGTCGAAGCGCCGTTCGTGCTGGAGGAAGAAGGTGTTGTCGAGGGGCCGGTGGCCAGTGTCGTCGCGGAACCCGCTGCCACAGCGGAGCCCGAAGCGGCCGAGGCAGAAGCGGCCGAGGCAGAAGCGGCCAAACCGACGGAGCAGACCTATATTTTCGAGCCGTATCATACCATCGACTATTTCGCTTCGCAGGGTATCAAGCTCCACCTGGAGGAGAACCCCAGCGACCAGCTCGGCAAACAGCTGAAGAGCTTTACGGAGTGGCTGAAGACCATGCGCCGTCTTCCCCAAAAGGAAAGGGAGGTGATGCCCGACCAGGTTGCGGAACAAACGATACAGACCATCGCGGCGCACTCGGTGGTCGGCCGGGAGGTCGTGACGGAAACAATGGCGGAAGTCCTTGCAAAACAAGGGATGCCGGAGCGCGCCCGCGCACTTTACGAGAAATTAAGTTTGCTGGATCCTGATAAAAAGGCTTATTTTGCAGCCAAAATAGAACAATTAAATTCTCATTAACATGATCTTCTTTGTGATTTTGCTGGTTCTGGCATGTGGGATACTCGGTCTGATCGTTCTTGTACAAAACCCCAAGGGGGGCGGACTGGCGGGTAATGTCGGCGGCTTCAGCAATCAGCTGATGGGCGTCAAGCAGACCACGGACGTACTGGAAAAAGGAACCTGGGTACTGGCAGCCGTAGTCGCTTTGCTTTGCCTATTCTCTACCATCTTTGTTCATCCTTCGGGTCGCGGAGCACAGGGCATCGATAAGGTAACCGCACCGACCCAGCAGGCACCTGCTACACCGGCGCCAACGCCCGGAAAATAGCATATATCACCGGCAATAGCCGGTCATTACAATACATGGCCATCTCTTTTAATATTAATTTATAGAGATGGCCCTTTTTTTGCCAACTACATTTCCTATGAAGCGAATCTTGTTAGTAGGGATCGTTATCCTTGTTATAGTCTTGTCCTTTACAGCCTGGCGGGTCCTTGGGCCGGGGACTGATTTCAGCGGAGACAGCTATAGTCTGTATATCCATACCGGTATGAGCTATGAAGAGCTGCTCGATCTCCTGAAGAAAGATACGGTAGTGAAGAGTCCGACGGTCTTCAACTGGGTGGCCGGACGAATGGGCTATCCTTCGAACATAAAAGCCGGGAAATATGAGATCAGGAGGAATACGAGCATTCTCAATATCCTTCGTACGCTGCACAACGGTAAGCAGACGCCTGTAAAGATCGTGATCACCAAGTTCCGGACCCCGGAAGGTTTTGCGGGAGCGGTAGGGAAGAAAATGGAGAGTGACTCAGCCGCTCTGGCCGCCTTTCTGCACGACAACGACAGCCTTCGACAATTCGGAGTCGATTCCAACAGCTTTATGGCTATCGTCCTCCCCAATACGTACACCTATTTCTGGAATACTCCGCCATCGGGTATCCTGAAGAAAATGTATGTGGCCTATAAGGCCTGGTGGACGCCGCAGCGCATCGCCAAGGCGCAGGCGAAGGGACTGACCCCGGTAACCGCTACCATACTCGCCTCGATCGTAGAAGAAGAGACCAATGCACAGGCGGACAAGGGAAAGATCGCCAGCGTATACCTGAACCGGATGGCGAAGAATGTCAAGCTCGCCGCCGACCCGACCGTCAAATTCGCGATGCGGGACTTCGAGCTGCGACGGATCTACGACAAATACCTGAAGACGGAGTCGCCTTATAATACTTATCTTCATGAAGGGCTGCCCCCGGGCCCGATCTGTACCCCGTCAGCCGCTACGCTGGAGGCAGTCCTGGATGCGCCTGCGACCAACTACATGTTCTTTGTGGCCAAGCCCGATTTCTCCGGCTATTCCAATTTTGCGGCTACCTATAAAGAGCATATGGAATATGCCAAGGCCTACCGCGATGCCCTCGACAAGGAGATGGCCAGGAAGGCCGCCGCCGACAGTATCAAGAAGAAGTGACTGGAGTATGCTCAAAATCGAAAGAAAGATCTACCAAAGTGCCCCTTTCCGGTTCCTGGAAGCCAGGAGCAAGCGGATCATTCTGCCGGGATTCCAGGGCGTTCCCCTGTTCGAAGTGATACGTTTCTTCAGCAACCAGGTCAGGAAGGTGGGATTGGTGGATCGCGCGCGCTCTATTGCCTTTAGCTTTCTGATCGCTATTCCTGCGGCCACCATCTTTATCTGTACGTTGGTGCCCTATCTGCCGGTCTCCAGGCAGATCGAGCGGCAGCTGTTGCTGCTGACCCGCGACATTACGCCCAACCAGAACACCTATGTGCTCGTGAGCCAGTTCCTGACGGACTTTCTCGACAAGCCCCGGGTGGGGCTGCTGTCTTTCGGCTTCGTGCTCGCGCTCTTCTATTCCTCCAATGCGATGATGGGCATCATGCGGTCCTTCAATAAGTCACTTATCTATACGACCCGGCGCAATACTGTACAGGCGCGGTGGATGGCCATCAAACTCACCACGCTGGTACTGATCATGGTCATCGCGTCAGTCATCATGCTTGTAACTCAGGCTGACTTATTGAGAAGTCTTTTCAAGTGGCTGCGAATCTCACGTGGTGATCAGACGGCGCGCTTCCTTTTCCGTACCCTGCGCTGGATCGTCATCATTCCCCTGTTCTATTTTGCGATCGCCTTTATCTACAAGTATGGCCCTTCGGTTCAAAAACGATGGACGCTCTTTTCCCCCGGCACGCTACTCGCGACCCTTCTCACCATTCTCATTACTGCGGCTTTCTCGTTCTGGGTCAACCGATTTGGCAACTACAACAAGGTCTATGGCTCCATCGGCACGGTGATGATCCTCATGCTGCTGGTCTATTTCAATTCCCTGGTGTTGCTGATTGGTTATGAATTGAATGTAAGCATACACCACCTGAAAGTGATGGCCGGGGAAAAGAAACGATGAGCGCCCGGGTTTTCCCGTAAAAATTCAGTAAACTTTGTACTGAAAAACCTTGCATTATGAAGCTGTTATATTATACCGTCCTTGCGGCGTCATTCCTTGTCGGCTCGGCGAGCCGTGACGGCAGTCTTCCCATCGGCTCACCGATACCAAAAGCTGACGTATCTGTGAAGGACGTATCCGGCGCGGCGCTCACCCTGCAGCAGGTCAAAAAATCAGGCGGACTCCTGGTGATGTTCAGCTGCAATACCTGTCCCTACGTGATCATGAACCAGTCGCGCACAAAGGAAATCTGCGCGTATGCCGCCGACCGGAAGATCGGCGTGATCCTGCTGAATGCAAATGCTGGTGACCGTGAGGGCGGCAATTCATTTGCGGCCATGCAGTCCTATGCAAAGGCGCAGAATTACCAGATGTACTATGCGATGGACGATAACGGTGTGCTGGCAGACGCTTTTGGCGCCAGAAGGACGCCGGAGTGTTATCTGTTCGATAAAGACGGGAAGCTGGTCTATCACGGCGCCATTGACGACAGCCCCGGGGACGCGGGAAGCGTCAGGAGGCACCATCTTCAGAGCGCCATCGACGAGATGATGGCGGGTAAGGACGTCACGGTAAAAGAGACGAGGTCGGTGGGTTGTTCGATCACGAGGGGATAAGCATCTTCTTTATTTCCAGGTCTACTTGTGGCTCGGTCAGCTGACGGTCGAAGAACCGGCGGTAGTGTGTCTTGTTGTTGATGAACAGCGAGGAGGGAATGCCCCCGGACCAGCGCTGGTCGACCTTCGGGCAGAAATAGTCGGCGTCTGTCTCATTCAGCCAGAGGATACGAGCGGTGTAATTGCTTTTCTTCGCGAAGTCAGCGATCTTTTCCGGATAATAGGCAGGCAGGTCGAGGCTGACGAGGATCAGTTCCACTTTCTGGTCCTTAAATTTGGCAGCCCCCGTCTGAAAATAGGGAATCTCGTGGTTGCATGGGACGCAGAAGGTAGCCCAGAAATTGACGATCAGCGGGTGGTCGCTGTTGGCGATATAGCTCTCGAGGTCTGTGATCTTTACCTTTTCGATTTTGTTTTGCGCCTGGCAGGTCCCCGCCAGGAGGAGTGTTGTCGCCAGCGTCAAAAGGAATTTTTGCATAATTTTTATTTTAGTTGTCCCCTGCTCCACTCTTTTAACAATTCGCTATAGCGGGTATCCGGCAGGCCGCGTTGTTGGTACTGCCCGGCGGCGTTCTTTTGCCGGAAGGCCTCATACAGGGTAACGGCGCAGGCAACAGAGATATTCAGCGACCGGATGATCCCCATCTGCGGGATCAGGAAATTGCCATCTGCCATCGCGAGTATCTCTTCGCTGACGCCGGAATGTTCGTTGCCAAAGACGAGGGCGACCCGTCCCGTCAGGTCCATATCATACAGCGATACGGCGTCGGTGCTGAGGTGCGTAGTAAAAATATGATCGACGCGGCTACGGAGATGGGCGAAACACTCCTTTGCGTCTGAATACTGGTGGACGGTGAGCCAGCTGGCGGCGCTGCTGCTGCTCTTGGCGCCCCATTTCTTGTGCCGGGGGATACGGGTATTGAGTACATAGATGTCCTGGACACCAACGGCATCACAGGTACGCATGACGGCCGAGATATTGTGCGGATCGAAGACGTTCTCGAGTACGATTATCAGATTGTCCTGCCTTTTATCCAATACCGATGTTATTCTCTGTTCTCTTTCCGGGGTCATATTTAACGAATGAGATACAAAGGTAGCCAAAGATTTTTTGCATATTTGCGGACCTAATTGACAAAAACACCAACTGACCATGAAAAAAGTTCTGAAAATCTCAGGGCTCGCTCTCCTGGCATTGCTCTGCATTGCCTTTGCCCTACCCTTCCTCTTTAAAGGAAAGATCACCTCCCTTATCAAAGACCAGATCAACCAGCGGCTTGTCGCCCGGGTCGACTTTTCGGACGTGGACCTCTCGGTATTCCGGCATTTTCCGCGTCTTTCCGTGGCCATGGATGACTTGAGGGTCGTCGGCGCGGGAGAATTTGCCAGTGATACCCTCATATCTGCGCGACGGATCGATGTTGCCGTCGACCTGTGGAGCGTTATCGGCGGCAAACAGCTGCGTATCCATTCCATCGCCATCGACCAGCCGAGGATCCATGCGCTGATCCATCCCAACGGGCATGTCAACTGGCTAATTATGAAGCAGGATACGGCGCCTGCGCCAGCGGACCAGGGAGGAAAGGGTTCCTCCTTTGCCATGGCGTTGCAGAAATATGCCATCACCGATGGCTATCTCGAATACCGGGACGACAGCAGCAAGATCAGCACCGAGATCACGGGCATCAACCATTCGGGCGGCGGGGACTTTTCGTCGGACGCGTTCGTGCTGAACACCAATACCACCGTGGAGTCGCTGAGCTTCAGCTATGGCCTTATCCCCTACCTGGTGCAGGTGCGGACGAAGATGTCGGTGGATTTCCAGGTGGACAACACCATCGGGAAATATAGTTTCAAGACCGATGATCTGTCCCTGAATGACCTGCAGCTGCATACGGAAGGCTGGTTCCAGCTGGTCAATGACAGCACCTATGATATGGATATAAAGTTCAACGGCCCTTCGCTGGATTTCAAACATATCCTGTCGCTGGTGCCCTCGCTGTATAAGAACAATTTTGCGGGAGTGAAGACCGGCGGACAGGCGAGCATCGATGGCTTTGTGAAGGGGCGGTATGACAGTAAGCATATGCCTGCCTATCATGTGGCGCTGGGTATCAAAGAGGGTAGTTTTCAGTATCCTGATCTGCCGCTGCCGGTCAGGAATATCAATCTTGCCCTGTTGGCGGATAACCCGGACGGAGTTCCGGATCATGCCGTTGTCGATATCACCCGGGGGCATATCGAGATGGGCGACGCGCCGCTGGATTTCCGTTTGCAGGTGAAGACGCCGGTGAGCGACCCCTATCTCGACCTGGCGGCGAAGGGACAGCTCGATCTTGGCAAGGTTCAGAAGTTTGTAAAGCTGGAGGCGGGAACCCGTCTGGCCGGGCTGCTGAATGCGGATATGAGCATGAAGGGCAATCTGTCTGCGGTGCAGAATCAGAAGATCGGGCAGTTCGACGCTGCCGGCTCGCTCGGTCTCACCGGGTTCGCTTATTCTTCCGCGGCATACCCGTCGGGGATCAGTCTTGATCGGGTTCAGATGAGCTTCAATCCAAAGAATATAACGCTGAGCGAGCTGAAGGGTGTGTATGGGAAGACGCATTTCAGCGCGCATGGAACGTTGAACAACCTGCCGGTTTATCTGCTAAAACACAAGCCGCTGGATGGATCGCTGGCGGTGCAGGCCGATGAGGTCAATCTCAACGAGCTGATGGGTGGCGCCGCGTCGCCGGCGACGAAAACCGACCCGGCGGCGGGCAAGGCGGATACCGCGGCAGCTAAGGGCACGACGGCGTTTGCTGTACCGGCCAATATCAATTTTGTGCTATCGGCGGCCGTCGACCGGGTATTGTATGATCGGCTGCTGCTCGAGCAGGTGACCGGAAATGTGATCATTGCCGACGAGGCGGTGACGCTGCAGAATGTAAAGGCGCGCGCGTTGGACGGCAGCCTCGCGATCAGCGGGGTGTATTCGACGAGGAACGGCGTTCAGCATCCGGATATCAGTTTTTCCTACGACGTACAGCAGCTGGACGTTCAAAAGACCTATGCGGCATTTGCCCCACTCCAGCAGCTGATGCCGGCGGCAAAATATATCGCGGGCAAGTTCAGCTCGCAGCTGGATCTAAAGGGCCGGCTTGGCGCCGATATGAAGCCGGACATGGGCTCGCTCACAGGGGGCGGGCGTCTGTTGATAGCGAATGGCGCGCTGAAAGGCTTTGCGCCGACCGATCAGCTGGCACAGGTGCTGAAGCTGGACGAGCTGAAGGACATCACCCTGAAGGATATCAAGACGGCATTTACCTTCCGGAATGGCCGGGTCGTCGTGGACCCCTTCCCGGTGAAGCTGAAGGATATCGATATGGAAGTTGGCGGGACTCACGGTTTTGACCAGACGCTCGACTACAGCATTGGGATGAAGGTGCCGCGGGCGATGCTTGGGGGTGATGCCAACAATCTGATGAACAGCGTCGCGTCTCAGGCGGCGGGGCGTGGGGTGAATCTGAACATGAAGGATAAGATCGACCTGCCCATTGGCATAGGCGGCACGGTTATGAAGCCGACTATCAAGGCTGACGTCAAGGGGGCGCTTGCCGGCGCCGCGGCGGGTCTGAAACAGCAGGCGATCGATGTGGTCAAGGCCAAGGTCGACAGTGCGAAGCAGCAGTTGCGGGATACGGCCAGGGCGGTGGGTCAGCAGGTGGCTAAGAACGCGGCCGAAGAGCTCCGCCGGCGACTGACCGGGCCAAAGGATTCGGGGGTTGCGGGCAGCGGAGGCGTGGATACGGCCACAAAAAAGCAGTTGCAATCGGCCGGGAAAAGCCTGCTGGACGGGTTGTTCAACAAAAAGAAATCAAACTAAATATCACATATATAAGCCGTTAATGGTCAGGGTATAGGGGCGTTCTTTCCGGAAGGAGGGACGCCCTTGTCTTGTACGGCTAGTCGATTTGATTACCTTTGTAAAAAGATTGGAATAAATGCCCGAGCTATTGAATAATCCAAGGACTGTCGAGCTGGAAGATACGGATGTGATAACGGCCCATGACTCCCCCTTCAGCCTGATCGTATGGAACGATGAAGTGAACACATTCGAGTGGGTGATCGAGACCCTGATGGAGGTCTGTGGTCATTCGCAGGAGCAGGCAGAGCAGTGCGCGATGATCATTCATACCAAGGGTAAATATGCTGTCAAGCGCGGATCGTACGACGAGCTGAAGCCCCAGTGCGATGCCATTACCGATCGCGGCATCGGCGCCACCATCGAGATACTTTCCGAATCATAAGACTCCCTGAGCGTTCTCGTAGCGTCCTTTTCAGTCCCATGCCTTTATTTGTCTTAAACAACGAGCTCATATTTCCACCTGTGGACCAGGCGGAGCCGGATGGCCTGCTGGCCGTCGGAGGAGATCTGTCTGTGGAGCGCCTGCTGCTGGCCTATCGCCAGGGCATTTTTCCGTGGTATGAGGGCAAGCATATTCTGTGGTGGAGTCCGGATCCCCGATTTGTCTTATTCCCTGACGAGCTGAAAGAAAGCAAGAGCATGCGACAGCTGATTAAGAAAAACGTCTTTGAATTCCGTGTCGACACGGCCTTTAGCGAGGTCATCACCAACTGCAAGACCGTGGCGAGGCGGGGGCAGGAAAGCACCTGGATCACGGACGAGGTACGCTCTGCCTATATCCGTCTGCACAAGGAAGGGTATGCGCACAGCGCCGAGGCCTGGCTCGACGGTCGATTGGTGGGTGGATTGTACGGCATACGTATGGGTCGCGCTTTCTTCGGAGAGAGTATGTTCAGTAAGGAGAGCAATGCGAGCAAGTTTGCGTTTATACAGTTTGTGCACCGGCTGCGCTCCGAAGGTGTGGAGCTCATCGACTGCCAGGTCTATACCGAGCACCTCGAAAGCCTTGGTGCGCGCATGATCCCGAGGAGCGAGTTTATAAAAAATATATTATCACTTTCACAATAAATTATTGATTGACAATTTACTGAGGGGTATTTGATTTATGGGCTTTAACGTCTATACTTGCGTTCGTAAGGCCGCGCCTAATTGGAACGCCTTATGATTTTTAAATTCGATAACCCATAAAAACCTAAACGTAACATGAAAAAGCTCCTTTCCTTAGGAATTTTGTTTTTGTGCAGTATGTCCATGCTCCATGCCCAAACGGGAATCTTCAAACCTTTTAAAGTCGACGTATCATTCGGTTATGCCATGCCTGCGGGCAGCGGCTCGAAGGGTGGCGTTCTCTTCGCTGTTGAACCCAAGTATGCGGTGCTCGATCAGCTGGCGGTAGGTCTTCGTATGGAGGCAGCTGTTACGGCGCGTGCAGCGGTCGCGCCTGATGGATCTTCGGCCTCGGGTGATGTAAAGGCCAGCGGCTCTTATCTCGCGACGGGCGACTACTATTTTATGAATACGCCTTTCCGTCCTTTTGTGGGCGCGGGTGCTGGTATCTTCACGCTTGCGGCGGTATCGGCCGGAGCTAACAACCAGGGTGGCACGACGATGACGGCGGCCAGCTCTTCCAAATTTGGTGGATTGCTGCGTGCTGGTTTTGAATTCGGGCATTTCCGGATGGGTGTAGAATACAATCTGGTCAGCAAGTCTTCGGTACCTGTATATGATATGAGCGGCAACTCGCTCGGTAATGTAGATATCAAGAACAGCTATCTCGGCATCAAGGCAGGTTTCTTCTTTGGTGGCGGAAGAAAGAAATAGAACATAGTTAATAACCCTTAAGCACAGCCGGTCTGACGAATGTCGGGCCGGTTTTTTTATGGCGGGATGTTTATGGCGTGGACGTTTATGGCCAGCTGATCCTTTTGCGGGGCCAGCGTTCGGCGTACTGGTAGATCAGACCTCTCATATAGTCGTTCTCGGGGTATCGGGTCAGATATCCCTTTAGCTCTTCGGCGTCGCGTATTGCTGCGTCGGCGGGCAGATAGCCCATTCCGTACATCCGACCCTGTTCGATGAGGATGCAGCTTTTTTCTTCGGGATGACGGCCGTCGTCCATGAGGGTGAAGCTGGGGAGGCTTTTGACGAGGGCGCATACCGCGGCTTCGACCCTTTCATTATATGCCTGTGGCGACTCTTTGTGTTCGCAGGCGCCGTCGCAGTCTCCGGCGGTCAGGCCGACGCAGGTATCGTTGTCGCGCTGGATAAAGCAAAGTTTGGGGCAGAGCCGGAATTCTTTTACCAGCTTGCGGAGGAGGGTCTGTCCTTCGTGGAGGAGGGAGAACGTATAGAGGGGTTGGAGTTGCTTTTTTCGTTTTTCAACGATCAGGCGGGAGTAGCCGTTGCGATCCTCGTAGATGTAGAGGCCAAAGCTGGGCTCGAATCTTTTGAGGCTGCGGTTGTAGGCAGGCCAGAGCCTTTTTATTTCGATGCATTCGAGAAGGAAGGCCATCAGCTCGGTACCCGTGGTCTCGTGCGAGATGGAGTAGATATTTCTCAGGAACTCCTGTTTCTGGCGGCCGGGCTTGTTGTTGGAGAAATGGCTGGTCACGCGGTGGCGGAGGTTCTTTGCCTTTCCGACGTAGATGACCTTGCCTTTCTGGTCATGGAAATAATAGACGCCGGGCACCATCGGCAGCTGGTCGAGCTGTTCAGCGGGCAGGTTGATGGGCAGGTACTGTTCCCGATTCTTCCCTTTGAGCATGCCGCGGATGTGTTCGAGGCCGCCGGCTTTGAGTATCTGTTCGAAGAGGCGCACCGTCGCGTCGGCGTCGCCTCCGGCCCGGTGGCGGTTGGGGATGGTGATCCCCAGGTACTGACAGATATTGCCGAGGCTATAGCTGGGGGCGCCGGGGAAGGTCTTTCGGCTGAGCCTGACCGTGCACAGCTTTTTGCAGTCGAGCTCGAAGCCGCAGTCCTTCAGCTGGTGCTTGAGGAAAGAATAGTCGAAATTGACGTTGTGCGCGACGAAGACGGCGTCCTTCAGCCAGTCGTAGACGAGGCTGGCGACCTCTTCGAAGGGGGGCGCGTGAGAGACCATTTCGTCGGAGATGCCGGTGAGCGCCTGGACGTAGCGGGGGATGTTCATACCGGGTCTGACCAGGGTCTCATAGCGTTTAACTTCCCTATTCCCATCGTGTAACACAATAGCAACTTCTGTTATGGCGTTACTAGCTGCATAACCGCCGGTAGTTTCTATATCGACTATCGCGTACATTTCTTTTTGCGTCGGTAAAGGTAAAAAGAAACCATGGTCCGCACCCTAACCAGAACCGCTTTTTTGCGGTTCGTCCACGGGCGAGCAATTGCGAAGCCCGCGACCCAGGAGAACCGTGACGAAGCAGGTTCGACGAAGGTCTCAATCATTAAATTTATTAACCTAAATCCAATCTCCATGGAACAAATGCACTCATTGCGGACCAGGGAAAACACGATCCTTTCATTCGTTGTAGCCCTCCTGTATTTCTGCGCGATAATGGCCTTTGCATACATTTTTACGATGTCTTAACGGAGTCGGGCGAGCAGTGCCGGGTATCATTTTGACTTTCGGTAGGCAAGACCGAGCGTCGTCCTAAATATTGAAATTGATTTGGATATTTTGATTAAAATGGTATTTTTGTACTGCTCGTTCTCCTTAAAGCAACGTATATCAGACGTTTAGACTGGCAAACCACTACGCCAAATCGTTGAGAAACCGTTAGTTATCCTGATTTCCGATTCCCTTTGAAACTCCAGTTTTAATTAATTTGGTTTCACCCTAAAATTTTCTCTTGTTATGAAAAAGACATCAACTTTCCACCTCGGAGAAACAGCGAAAACTGTATTATTAGCCGTTGGCTTCATCGGTCTCGTCATGTTCCTGAGCTACCTATATTGGTTTGCATAGGCTGACGCCCGGTATATAACATATACGCGTTCAACTCATTTCAATATAGGAATTCTCCCTTCGGGGAGAATTTTTTTTGCCCTGACCGCAGACCGTTGGCGGCGGATTTGCCCCTGAAATATCGTAATTTTGCCAACCCAAAATAACATGATGGAACTCAGCAAGAACTATATACCGGCCGCTACTGAAGAGAAATGGAACGAACACTGGCAGAAAAAGGGCTATTTCCACAGCCAGCCGGACGGGCGTCCCTCCTTTACCGTTGTCATCCCCCCTCCGAATGTCACGGGGGTGCTGCATATGGGTCATACCCTGAATGAAACGGTCCAGGACATCCTGGTACGCAAGGCCCGGATGAGCGGCTTTAATGCCTGCTGGGTTCCCGGCAGCGACCACGCCAGCATCGCTACGGAGGCCAAGGTCGTCGGCATGTTGAAAGAACGGGGGATCGACAAGAATCAGCTGACCCGTCCCGAGTTCATGGAATACGCTTATGAGTGGAAGGACAAGTACGGCGGCATCATCTACAGCCAGATCCGTAAATTAGGCTGCAGCGTCGACTGGGATCGGGTATCGTTCACCATGGACAAGGACTATTATGACTCTGTTATAAAGATATTCATCGACCTTTTTGGCAAGGGCCTGATCTATCGGGGGGCCCGGATGATCCATTGGGACCCGCAGGCAAAGACGGCGCTCAGCGATGAGGAAGTAGAGTACCGCGACGAGCAGGGGAAGCTCTACTATGTCGCCTACCCTATTGTTGACGCCGCCGGAAAGGCTACCGGCAAGAGCATCACCATCGCTACCCAGCGACCCGAGACCATTATGGGGGATACGGCGATCTGTGTGAACCCTTCGGATGAGCGCTATGCGGGTCTGAAGGGCGCGTTCGCGCTGGTGCCGCTGGTCAACAGGCCTGTACCCATCATTTTCGACGAGTATGTCGACCCGGCGTTTGGAACGGGAGCGCTGAAGGTAACGCCGGCGCATGATATCAATGACTATAACCTGGGGCTGAAGCACGGCCTGCCCATTGTCGATACCCTCAACGCCGACGGGACGCTCAGCGCTGCGGCGGAAGTGTTTGTGGGCATGGATCGGTTTGCAGCCCGCAAGAAGGTGGTTGAGCAGCTTCGCGCCGAAGGGCTGCTGCAGAAGGAAGAGGAGCACCTGACGCGTCTCGGCTTCTCGCAGCGCACCAATGCCGTTGTAGAGCCCCGTATCTCGACCCAGTGGTTCGTAAAGATGAAGGAGCTGGCGGAGCCGGCTTTACGGGCGGTAACCGAAGGCCATATCCACATTCATCCGGGAGATAAATTTCTGGCGACCTACAAATACTGGCTGGAGAATGTCAAGGACTGGTGTATCTCGCGCCAGCTGTGGTGGGGTCAGCAGATCCCGGCCTGGTATGCGCCGGACGGCAGCTTCCAGGTAGCGGCTACGCGTGACGAGGCCTATGCGCAGTTTGTAAGCGCTGGCGGTGGCCCGGTTGGGTTTGCTCCGGATCAGCTGAAACAGGATGAGGACGTGCTGGACACCTGGTTCTCGTCGTGGCTGTGGCCTATGGAAGTTTTTAAGGGCGTGACCAATCCCGGGAACCCGGATATCCAATATTACTACCCTACCAGCGTGCTGGTGACGGGTCAGGACATCATCTTCTTCTGGGTGGCCCGAATGATCATGGCCGGTCTCTATTGTTTCCCCGATACGCTGCCGATGGCCGAGCGGATACCTTTCCGCGACGTCTATTTCACCGGCATGGTGAGGGACAAGCAGGGGCGCAAGATGAGCAAGAGCCTGGGTAACTCTCCCGACCTGCTGGAACTGATCGACAAGTACGGGGCCGATGCGGTTCGATTTGGCATCATGATCGCGTCGCCAGCGGGTAATGACCTGCTGTTCGACGAGGCTGCGCTCGAGCAGGGCCGGAATTTCAACAACAAGCTCTGGAATGCGCTGAAGCTGGTGAAAGGATGGGAGGGCCGCCAGACGCCGGCAGCGGCTGCGACGGATGGCTTCCCTATCGCGTGGATGAATAACCGGATTTCCCAGGTCCGGCAGACTATCGAGCAGGCCTTCACGGAGTTCAGGCTTAGTGAGGCGTTGAAGACGCTCTACTCCCTTATCTGGGACGATTTCTGCGGCTGGTACCTGGAGTGGGTGAAGCCGGGCTTCGAGCAGCCGATCGATGCTGCGGTTTATGCTGCGACTGTCGGATTCTTTGAGCAGCTGATGCAGCTGCTGCATCCCTATATGCCGTTCGTTACCGAAGAGATCTACCATCTGCTGGGTGAGCGTGCCGAGGGGGATGATCTCTGTGTTTTGCAGTTCGCGTCGGTGGGCGCGGCCGATGCCGCGGTTCTCGCGGAGGGCAGGCTTCTGACGGAGGCCATTACGGCGCTGCGTGATGCGCGCAATAAGGCACAGCTGAAGCCGAAGGAGCCGATCCGGCTGTTTATACAATCAGAGTCGAAGGCTATTTTCCGCAAGCTGCAGCCGGTGCTGTCGCGCCAGGTGAATGCGGAGGCGATCGATTTTACTTCCGAGGCGGTTACGGGGTCGTTGACTGTTGTCGCCGGCAAGGACAAATATTATATCGTTACCGAGCAGAAGCTGGACACCGGGAATCAGAAGGAAGAGCTGCAGAAAGAGCTGGTGCGGCTGAAGGGTTTCCTCGAGTCGGTGAACAAGAAGCTCAGCAATGAGCGGTTCGTACAGAATGCGAATCCTGAGGTGGTGGGGCTGGAGAGGAAGAAGAAGGAGGATGCGGAGGATAAGATCAGGACGATCGAAGAGACGCTGGCGACGTTGGCCTAGTTGACAGCTTTTATTGGCCGGGCGCTATACCCCTGCGACAGGAGATTGAGCGGAAGGATCAGCTCCCACTGATTGGGTCCCCGGCCTTCGAAGTCGCGGTCGAGCAGGTGGCTGTATCGTATCCCGAAGGAGATGGCCAGTTCGTTCCACCATTTTGTGTCGAAGTAGAGTTCGGTGCCGTAGGACCGGAACTCGCCCGTATACACGCTGCGGTTGGTGTAGAAGTCTTTGGCATGGGTATAGTCATAAAAGAGATTGGCCCGGAGCCGCAGGAAGTAGACGATATTCCCGAATCCCCAGTCGGGGTGTACCAGCGGCAGCTGGTAATTGGCGGACCATTTATACATCTGGTAGAAGTTTTCGGCTGAGTATCCCCGGGAGAAGGGGAAGCCGTTGGAGAAGCGGGCGTTCCGCAGGCTGTCGCGTTGCTGGAAGGCGCCGGTCAGCAGGAGGCTATGGGTGTAGTCGATGCCCGGCAGGTAAAGAAAGCCCGAGGCCAGGAACTGGTTGGCCTGGAAGCTGGTCACGGCCCGGTCGTAGGACAGGGAGAGCACCTGCGCCCATCTCGGATACACCTGCTGCTGCGCCTGCTGCGATTGGTGGACGATACTGACGAAGGGCGTGATATAGGCGAAGGCGCGGGTGTTAAAGGAATCCTTGTACAGACCTGTGTAATACCGCTGATTACGAACGATATCCGAACCAAACTGCAGGTTTGTATATCCGGTCCCCGCCGTCCAGCTCAGGGGCACCGAAAGGCCTGCGCGGAACTCGTTCTCGTTCCAAAACACCTTATTCGTCCCATAAAACGCATTGCGGTCGAAGGTATAATTCCAGCCGATATCGAGCCAGGGATACCATCCGGCATATGAAGCGGTTGCGCCTAGCTGTTTGAAATTCTCATTTCGGTTATAGGCTACGAACAGCTGAGTCTCAAGCGTATTGAGAATATTGTCGCTGACCAGTGAAAAGGTATAGTCGGGGTCGTTGATATAGGGTCTCCAGCTGTGGAAATTGATCAGGTGGGAGCCCAGGGGGTAGCGGGTGGCGGGATAGTTTGCTATGGTGATCCTGTCCAGCAGGCCCGCGGGTCCCTGACGGAGGCTATCGATATTCTGCAGGGGCAGGGACTGGCTCCATTGGCTGACTGGTATCTCATCCAGGCTGAGCTCGCTGCGGGTGGCAGTGTCGAGGTGGAAGCCTGTGGCTGTAAACGTATTCCAGGCGAGTTCTCCGTGCGCTGATGCGTGGAGCTGGTATTGCCCGGTCAGCGGGTCGCCGTGCGGCAGGGTCACGCGGAACAGGCGACCGGCTGCCAGCGCGTAGGTGCGGTCCTGGCCATCGCGGGAGGCGGTAAACCATATCGTGTCCCCTTTTACGGAGGGGAAGCCGATGGTCTGCCAGCTAAAGGGCAGCAGGAAGCGGGGCTGTCCGTTGTCGATGGATATTGCGGCCAGGGACATCTGCCCTTTGCGGTTGCGGACGGCCGTTACGATGGTATTATCGCCGTAGAATTTGGGATAGGTGTAGAAAAGACTGTCCCGGTTGGGTATTTGGCTCAACAGGCTGCCTGAGGTCGCGTCCAGCAGGTGGAGCTCGCAGCTGCCGTCGGCTGCCTCCCGGACGGCGACGATGCGCTGGCCGTCTGCGGAGATATCGGGGGAGAAATAGCGGCTCCGGTGGGTCAGCTTCCTGTCTTCGCGGGTTGCGGGGTCCAGCAGCCGGATGACGCTGTAGTCGCGCCAGCCCCAGCGGGGATCGGTCTCGTAGGCGGCATAGACTACCCGGCCATTGTTCAGGGAGAAATAATTGTCGAGGGAGACGGAGCGGGTCTTTATTTTGGTAGTATTCTTGTTATGTAGGTCGCGAACGACAAAGGCCGGTATCCGGCGGTAGCTGCTGCGCATGTAGAGGATGCTGTCGGAGCCGAGGTATTGCGGGAACTCTTCGTTGGCGACGAAGTGGCGGTGGGTGCGGGCGAAGGCGTCGGCTTCCGCCTCGAAGGAGGGGTTGGGAGGATATGCGGGGGATGCGCCTTTGCCGGTGGCCGGCGCGCCTTTCAGGGCCGGTGATACGCCGAACCAGGCCAGGGCATCGCGACGGTACTGATCGAAAGACACCCCGGCATAGCGCCGTATAGCGGATTGCAGGGGATAGAACAGGCCGTGGAATGCAGCCGCGTCGTGACCGACCTTGCGCCAGAAATCGTCGCCGTAGCGTTCACGGCCATAGGCGACGAGCATATAGCCGAGGGGATAGTGGTCGGGGACGTAGTCGCGCAGTGAGCCGTTGCGGAGCTTCATCCAGGAATAGTGACGGTCGCCGGCCCGGAGGCTGCGATAGCTGTTGAAGAACCAGGGCTGGCGTCCCCTACCCTGGTCGCTGACCAGCGTTTCCTGGTAAACGGCGTCGCCTTCCCAGAACCAGTTGGGCACGGACAGGCCGTTGGCGAATGCCTGGCCGCCTTCGCCGAACAGGTAGTAAAAGGCCCCGGAGAGGCCTACCCTGAAATTATTATATTGCTGGACATGGCGGTATTCGTGGATGGACAGCATTTTGGTCCAGGGCAGGCTGCCGAGCTCGAAGCTGTTCTGTTCCGGGGTCAGCAGGAACTCGCTGCGAAAAGGCGCCAGGCCGACGTAGCCGTTGGCGATGGTGGTCTGGTTCTGGAGGACGATGTTGATCTTCCGTTGCGTGTGGCCGACGGTCGGCAAAGTCGTCCGGCTGAGGGTATGGACGATGGCGGCCACCTGCTGGGCGGCGCTGTCGAGGCCGACCGGGAAGATGATGCGGGCCGTATCAGTGTTGAGCTGTTTCCATTTGAGGGAGGGGGGATTGCCACCGAATTGCTGGGCAAACAAACCTGTCGATATCGAGAAGAAAATGATCGTGAACAAAGGCAGGCGTAAAAACCTCATGTCAATGCTGTTATTAGTTGTCGGTAAATTGAAATTACGTAGATACTTTTACAATTATGATGGTCCAGCGCAATTATAGGTCTTTATTTGTATCCGGAAACTACGACGCGCTGCTGGCGGGTCTGATCGGGTTTATTATCATCCAGGCTCTCTGCAGCTATGGCGGCATCGGCGTCTCTCCCGACAGCGTCGTCTATATCAGCACGGCCCAGAATATCCATGACCACGGCGCTATCAATGATTTCACCAATATGCCGCTGATGGATTTTCCGGCCTTCTACCCTATTTTTCTCAGCGGCTTCGTCTTCCTAACGGGGAAGAGCGCGCTTTTCTTTGGGCCGGTGCTGGACGGACTGCTGTTCGCGCTGGTCATCTGGCTCTGCGGGTGGATGATGAACCGTTTCTCCGTCTTCTCCCGGTGGTACAAATGGACGATCCTTCTTTTTATCGTTCTCAGCCCCTGTCTGCTGGAGATCTATTCGATGATCTGGAGCGAGACGCTGTTCATCCTGCTGTCGGTGCTGTTCATGATCGGCAGTTATCGTTATTTTTCGGGTCACTCCATCCAGTCGCTGCTGTTGATGAGCATCATTGCGGGGCTGGCCTGTGTCACGCGTTATGCCGGCATCAGCATCATCGGGCTTGGCGGGCTGCTGATGCTCTGTGACCGCGGTCTGCGCTGGGGTCCGAAGAAGATCGCGCATATCGTTCTCTACGGGACCGTTTCGGTCCTGCCGCTGGCGCTCAACCTTTACCGTAATGCCCATCTTACCCATACGCTTACGGGCTACCGGGAAAAAGGGCTGACGACCTTTGCCGAGAACCTGCATGATTTCGGCGCCGTCTTCTGCGACTGGCTGCCGTTCTTCAATGGCCAATATGATGCTGCCACGGTGGTGGCCGTGGTCTTTCTCCTGCTGATTACGGGAATATTCGGATACCGGTTGGTGCTCCGAAAGGATTTTTTCTCCTACGACAACATCGCCATCGCCTATTTTGTGGTCTATGCGGGGTTCATCCTTTTTACTGCCACTGTCAGCCGGTTCCAGCGACTGGACAGCCGGCTGCTCTCGCCGTTGTTCCTGCCCTGGCTCTGGGGGAGCACCATCTGGATACCTGCGGTGCTGAAGGCGAAGCCGCGGTGGGGGCTTCCTTCCAGGCCGCTGTTGCGTAGTAAATGGCCCGTCATCGGCGCGGTGGCGATTGGCGGCGCCTGTTTCCTCTGGGGCGAGGTCGAGACCTACCGGGAGAACTGGGAGGGCATCCACTATGCCGGGATCCCGGGGTATTCGGAAACGCAGTGGAAGAACTCGGCGACGATGGCCTATGTTCGGGAGCACAAAGATCTTTTTAAGTTTCCGGGCACCGTCTATTCGAATGCTTTTGAGGGGCTTTGGCTGCTGGCGGGCGTAAATTCGGATATGATACCGCACAAGGACATTCCCGACGATATCAGCTATATGATAAAGTCGAAATATTTTATCGTCGTCTGGTTCAACGACGCGGAGAATACGGACCTGCTCGATATGGATTATATCCTATCGAAGAAGACGTTGCAGAAGAAGATGGACTTCAACGACGGTACGATCTATATTTTCCGGGACCCGGGCTTTTGATAGCCGTTCGATCGATAAATCCACTATTTTTAAGGCGATGTTATTATTCTCTCTGGCCGTGGCTCCGGGTATTGCCGTCTGCCTGTTTATCTATTCCCTGAATAAATACGACAGAAGGGCGATCCGTTACCTGGTGATCGCGTTCCTGCTGGGCATGCTGGCGACTTTGCCGGCATTGCTGGTGCAGACCCTGGCCACCGATGTCCGTGAAGACCCTTTCCGGCATTCCATATGGTCCTATCTTTGGTATGCGTTTGTGATCGTCGCGCTCAGCGAGGAAGGCAGCAAATGGATCGTGCTGAGGGTCTATGCGTATCCTAAGATCGTCTTTAAAGAGCCTTTTGACGGGGTCGTCTTCGCGGTGATGATCGGGATGGGCTTTGCGACGGTGGAGAATATCGAGTATGTGCACAAGTTCGGGCTGGAGACAGGCGTGTCGCGGGCTTTTCTGGCGATACCCGCTCACGCGGCGTTTGCGGTGCTGATGGGTTATCCGGTGGGGAAGGCAAAATTTTCGAGTGGCCGGAGGTGGTGGCTGATGGGACAGGGGCTGTTGGTCGCGGTGCTTTTCCATGGGAGCTTTGACTTCTTCCTGTTCCTGCAGCAGAGCCGGCAGGCGGAAAAGTACTTCTCAACTGGAGTGTTGTCGTTCGGGGCCTTTGCCAGTTTTTATATCGCGGTGAGGCTGGCGATGCGGGCGTTGCGGATGCACAGGGCGATGAAGGAAAAAGAGGAGGATCGAATGACCAATCAATCAGTAAATCATAATTCGGGTGAAAATGATGGATGAAACACTGTCGATACGACCGGGGGAGCCGGAAGACATTAATTCGATCGGCTTTCTGGCGCAGCAGATCTGGCCGGTGACCTATGGGGAAATCCTTTCGGAAGAACAGATGAAGTATATGCTGAACCTGTTCTATAATCCTGCCGCCTTGCGTAAGCAGATGCTGGAGGACAAGCACCAGTTCCTGATCGTCGAGCAGGACGAGGAGCCCATCGGCTTTGCGTCCTGGGGCCCCGCGGGTGAGGCGGGGGTATACAAGCTGCACAAACTGTATGTGCTGACCGGTCAGCAGGGCAAGGGGTTGGGAAGGGCGCTGCTGCAGTATATTTTTGAAGCTATCCGGCCGTTGGGTGCGCGTGTTTTGCGTCTCAACGTCAACCGTCATAATAAGGCCCGTCAGTTCTACGAAAGAATGGGCTTTGCCGTGGTCAGGGAGGAGGATGTTCCCATCGGCAACGGGTATTTTATGAACGACTATGTGATGGAGGTCATGGTTCCGGAGGCTGAGCCGGGAGAATAACGGCGGTGTCGGTCTTTTGCTCGCCCATTGCGGCCTCCTTCATTGCTTTGGCCGTGTCGTGTCCTACGTATCTTTCTATGCGGCCTTCTACCAGGTAGATCAATGGTGTTAAGACGATCGCTACGGTGAATTTGTAAAAATAATTCATCATGCCGAAGGCCAGTATCTGCTGCCAGGTGAAGATGCGGCTGAAGGCGATGAACAGGACGATATAGCTGTCCACCAGCTGGGAGACCAGGGTGGAGCCGGTGGCTCTCAGCCAGAGGTGCTTGTTCCCGGTGCGTTTCTTTATCTGGTGAAATACGGTGACATCGACGACCTGGCTGACGAGGAAGGCGACCAGGGAGCCGATTATGATCATATTGCTCTGTCCGAAGATGGCGCTGAAGGACTGCTGGATATTATCGACGCCCTGTTTGCCGCTGCTGGCGATCCAGACATCGGAAGGGGGGATGGCGATGGCGAGGTAGTACATCAGGAAGGCGTAGGCGATCAGGGAGACGGCGGTGATCGATATTCTTCGGACCGCTTTTGGCCCGTAATATTCGTTGACGATGTCCGTCATGACGAACTCGAGGGGCCAGAGCAGGACCCCGCAGGTCAGGTTGAAGGCGAGGCCGCTTTGCCCGAAAAGGGTGAAGTTGGCGGGGTGAAGGCCGAACAGCTTTTCGAGCGAGAACAGCTTGGTCCCGATGGCTTCTGCGATCAGCGCGTTGCAGCAGAAGAAGGCGGTAAAGCCCAGGAATAGTTTGGTCGGACGGTCCTTTAAAATCGCGTGGATCATTTCTGAGAAATTATAAGAAGGATAATTTGTAATACGAAGAACAGCATGTTAATGATCAGCAGCCAGGTCGGGATGGCGGCGGCGCGTAGTCTGCCGATGACGAACAGGAATACAACGGCTATTCCGACGATAAGGTTGAAGATGAGGCTTCCGATATAGCCCAGCTCGAGGATACGTGAAACGAGGAAGCCTTCGGGTGGATGAGGCAGCCATTGGATAAAGGAGGCCAGGAGGAAACAAATATTACAAATAAATGCTACCCGGGAGAGAAGTCTTAACACCTGCATATTTAGCCAAAAATCCGTATTTCCGGGCAAAATACCTAAAACCGGACGGAGTCCGGTTCGCGTCCTCCGGGCGCAGAAATTGGATGGGATTGCGGCCGAAAATTAAATTTCAGACTATTTTTGGCCGCAACCTTATATTTGCGGCAATACTAAGTTTCATAACTATATGAATTCTATTGCCTGGAAAAAGGTGCTCCCGCACGTTATCGCCATAGTTGTTTTCTTGCTTGTCGCCGTCGTCTATTGCCGTCCGGCCCTTGAGGGCAAGGTCGTGAATCAGTCGGATATGCTGCAGTACAAAGGGATGGCGCAGCGGTCGATGGAATACAAGGAGAAGCATGGTCATTTTCCGTTGTGGACGGAAAGCGCCTTTGGCGGCATGCCGGCTTATACGCTGGCGATGGATCATCCGGCGATCCACCTGGGTCCTGTCGTCAATATCCTTTCGCTGGGGCTCCCCCAGCCGATCAATTTCTTCTTTGTCGCCTGTATATGCTTTTATATTCTTATGGTGGCGATGCGTATCAATCCCTGGATCGGGGTATTGGCTGCGCTGGCCTATGCCTATAGCACCTATGACCCGGTCATCGTCGTTACCGGTCATGTCACCAAGATGATGGCGTTGATGTATGCGCCGGGTGTGGCGGCGGGTCTGCTGCTGCTTTTCCAGCGCAAGTGGGTTTGGGGGACCGTGTTGCTGACTCTCTTCTTTGCTTTGCAGCTGACCACGAATCACCTGCAGATCGTTTACTATACGCTGATCGCCCTTGGGGTAGTCACGCTCTTCTATCTCATCGATGCGTTGCGGAAGGGGCATGGCAGGGATGCAGGCATGGTCATCGGTCTGGCGGCGGTGGCGGGGCTTATCGGTCTGGGGACCAGCGCGCTTGGCAATCTGCCTGTCAATGAATATTCGAAAGAGACTATGCGGGGTGGAAGGACCGAGCTGACCAATAACACCAGCAAGCAGGAAAGCCGCAGCGGTCTCAGCAAGGACTATGCGTTTCAGTGGAGCTATGGCGTTGGCGAGACCATGACGCTGGTGGTGCCCAACGTGTACGGCGGGGGCAGTGGTGGTAGCCAGATCGGCGATAATTCGAAGTTTGCGGAGGTGGCGAGCTCTGAGCTGGGGCTGCCTGAGGACCGGGGGGTCGGCTTTGCGAACGGATATGCTTACTGGGGTGCGCAGCCCTTTACGTCGGGGCCGGTTTACCTGGGGGCGATCGTTGTTTTTCTGGCGATCCTGGGGCTGGTCGTTGTGCGGGGCTGGCTCAAATGGGGGCTGCTTGTAGCGATCGTCGCCGGCATTGTGCTGGCCTGGGGTAAGAATTTCGCTGGTCTCAACTATTTTCTTTTCGATCATTTGCCGTTCTACAATAAGTTCAGGGCGCCGGCGATGGCGCTGGTCATCCCGCAGCTGGCCTTTCCGATACTGGCGGCACTGGGGCTGAACGAGCTCTTCACTACCGACTATACGCGCGCGGAGCTCTGGAAGAAATTCCGTACTGCGGCCTATATTACCGGGGGGGTGCTGGCTGTTCTTGTCATCTTCTATTTTACGGCGGATTATGGTACGACGTCGGACACGCAGCTGAAGGAGCAGTTCGTGCAGTACAAGATGCAGCAGCTCTCGCAGGGGAAGCAAGCGGGGCCTGATGTGCAGGCGCAGGCGGCGGCGACCGGGAATGCGTTGATCAAGGCGCTGAAGGCGGACAGGCAGTCGCTCTACGGGAGTGATCTGTTGCGGACCGTTCTGCTTATTGTCGTGGCGGCGGCGCTGATCGTGCTCTTCCTGAAGGAAAAGATCAAGATGCCGATACTGCTGGGGGGACTGATCGTCCTCAGCACCTGGGATCTGCTGGCGGTCGCCAGCCGGTATCTCAGCCCGGAGAACCCGGACCACTATGCGGAGGCGTCGGATTTCGACGGCCGTCTCAGCCCCTCTCCTGCCGACCAGCAGATATCGGCTGACCCCGACAAGAATTTCAGAGTCTTTGACGAGGCTTCGGGCAGTCCGTTCGAGAATGCGTTGACTTCCTATCATCATAATTCGCTGGGGGGCTATTCGCCGGCGAAGCTGGGGCTTTACCAGGACCTGATCGAGAACCAGCTGTCGAAGGGCAATATGCAGGTCTTCAACATGATGAACACGAAATACTTCATCCAGCGTAATCCGCAGAATGGTCAGCCGCAGGCGGCGCTGAACTCAGCGGCTTTCGGTCCGTGCTGGCTGGTGAAGGCCATCCATTATGTCAAGGACGGCAATGAGGAGATGAAGGCGCTGGACAGCGTTAATGTGAGGGATACGGCGATCGTTCAACAGCAGTTTGCGTCCCGGGTGAAATTCCTGCCGGTGGCGGATACCACGGCGACGATCAGGCTGATGACGAATGATGAGGACAAGCTGACATACGAATTCAATGCGGGCAGCAACCAGTTTGCGGTCTTCAGCGAGGTCTATTATGATAAAGGATGGAATGCCTACCTGGATGGCGTGAAGACGGACTATGTGCGGGTGGACTATGTGCTGAGGGGGATGTCGGTGCCGGCGGGGAAGCATACGATCGAATTCCGATTTGAGCCGAAGAGCTTTGCTACCGGGAATATGATCTCTACGTTGTCTGCGCTGGTCGTCTATCTGCTGCTGATCGGGGCGATCGTATGGGAAATCAGAAGGAGGAAGAAGAAAGTAGTGCCGACAGCATGAAGCCGATAAGCTTTGTAATAATTACGTATAACCGGCCGGAGGATGCGCTGGCGCTGGCGGAGAATCTAAGCCAGCTGGAGGGTCTTGAGCGGTGGGTGGAGGAGGTGATTGTTGTCAATAATAAGTCTTCGGTATCGTATAAAGTGCTGGAGGATTTTATTGCGGCGCATCCGGAGGCGCCGTTCCGGTATTTTCTGACCGAGGAGAATTTGGGTGTTTCGAGGGGGCGCAACTATGCTATCCGGCAGAGCAAGGCGCCGGTGCTGGTCTTTTTGGATGACGATGCGTTGTTCAGGAATTCGGATGCGTTGGAGGGTGTTGTTCGGATCTTTGAGGAAAACCCTGCGGCGGGTATTGCTGCTTTTAAGATCTACTATCACAGTACGGGGGAGATGCAGGTTAATGCTTTCCCGCACAAACGGTTTTCCGAACGGAGGGACTGGCATCATTTCGATACCTATTATTTCTCGGGTGCGGCGCATGCGATAAGGAGGGAGGTGTTTGAGGAGGTGGGGTACTATCCGGAGAACTTCTTCTATGGGATGGAGGAGTATGATCTGAGCTTCCGGGCGCTGGATAAGGGCTATACGATCCGGTATGATGACCGGGTGCAGGTGTGGCATAAGGAGTCGCCGACGGGGCGGCTGACGCCGAGGGAGAAGCGGAAGGGGATGTGGCTGAATAAAGTCAAGGTGGCCTGGAAATATCTGCCGCTGCAGTATTTTGTGAGTGTGGCGGTGACCTGGGGGTTGTGGTACCTGGTCAAGAGCAAGGGGGATGTGGGCGGATTTTTGGGGGGCTGGGGGAAGATATTCCGGGTACCGAAGGAAGAGCGGCGGCGGCCGTTGGGAGCGGCGGCGAGGGCTTATCTGAAGAAGGTGAAGGCTCGGCTGGCGTACTAGCCGGAAATGAAAAGACCCCGGATTGACCGGGGTCTCGATATCTTAGGGAGTGTGTTTACCACTTGTCCACGTCTTCGCTGGCTGCAGTTGGAGCGCTGCTGGCGGGAGCGGAGTGACGGACATTGCCATTGACGTTGACGTCGTCGTCTACCTCTTCAGCAACGCTGGTTTCCTGGTAGTTGCCGCCGCCTTCGTTGTCGTTGTCATGGTTGTATGCGTCGAAGTCGAAATCGGGCATCAACTCCGTCTTAACATAATCCACCGCCTCGGTCAACGCTTTCAGGAACTTGTTGAAGTCTTCCTTGTACAGGAAGATCTTGTGCCTGTCGTACCCGTCTTCGTTGAATTTCTTCCGGCTCTCCGTGATGGTAAGATAGTAGTCATTGCTACGCGTAGCCCTCACGTCGAAGAAATACGTCCTGCGCTTTCCAGCCCTGATGCGTTTGCTATAAACGCTTTCCATCCTTTTGTCGTTGTTTTCGTACGCCACAAATAATTGTTTTCTGTGAAAATTTCTAATTAAGCAGTCACAAATATAGTATTGTTTTCGAATTAGCAAAATTTGCGAAAACATTTATATCGTCTATTTGTGGGTTGTTGCTGCGAGTTCGGACGAGCCTGCGGAGGCTATGCCGACGTATTCTCAGTCTGCTGTTGCTCATACAGATAGGTATAGTAGCCGTTGAGGGCCAGCAGCTGCTGATGGGTGCCTGTTTCGACGATCCGGCCTTCTTCCAGCACGACGATACGGTCGAAGTCGAAGAGGGAGAAGATGCGGTGGGTAATAATAATGGCGGTTTTATGCTCTAGATATTGGTATAAATTGCCAAGTATTTCCTTTTCTGTCTTAGCGTCTACGGCGCTGAGGCAGTCGTCGAATACGATGATCTCGGGGTCTTTGATGAGGCCGCGGGCGATGGAGATGCGTTGTTTCTGGCCTCCGCTGAGGGTTACGCCGCGTTCGCCGATCATGGTCTCATACTTGACGGAGAAGTTGTCAATTTCTTTGTCTACGCTGGCGTAGCGGGCGGCCTGGCGGACCTTTTCTTCGTTGGGTTGGTCGAGTCCGAACTGGATATTGCCTGATACCGTGTCGCTGAACAGGAAGACGTCCTGGGGGACGTAGCTGATCTGGCGGCGGAGGTCCTGCAGATCTAATTTGCGGAGGTCGGTGTTATCCATTAGAATCCTCCCCTTATCCGGATCATACATGCGTAGTAAAAGTTGTGCGAGGGTGGTCTTGCCGCTGCCTGTTCTGCCGATGATGACGACCTTCTCTCCTTTTTTGATCTCGAGGTTGAAATTCTTCAGTGCGTGTATACCTGTATTGGGATAGGTGAAATCCACGTTCTGGATGGATATGTTTCCCTGTAGGTGTTGTTTGACGGCGGCGGGCGGGTTCTGGATGGCGGGTTGGGTGTCGAGGAATTCGTTGAGACGTTTTTGCGAGGCGGAGGCGCGCTGGACCATGCTGGCTACCCATCCGATGGCGCTGACGGGGAAGGTGAGCATGGTGATATAGATCACGAATTCGGTGATGGTGCCGATGTCGGTGTTGTGCTGGCCATAGACGACGTAGATGCCGCCGATCATGATGGTGAGGAGGGTGCTAAGGCCGATCATGAGGCCCATGGAGGGGAAATAGATCGATTCCACTTTGGCGAGGCCGACGGCATTTTTGCGGTACTCTTCGCTGTTGTGGGCGAAGAAATTCAGCATCGCTTTTTCCTGGACGAAGGATTTGATGACGCGGATGCCGCTGTAGGACTCCTGGGCGTTGGTGGTGAGGTTGGACAGGAGGGCCTGGATATGTTCGCTTTTTTTATGGATGATGGTGTTGACGTAATAGATCGTGATGGCGAGTATCGGTAATGGCGTGAGGACGTAGAGGCTGAGGAGGGCATCCTTCTTGAGCATGAAGAAGAGGCTGAAGCCGATGGTGACGAGGAGGTTGGCCAGGTACATCATGGCGGGGCCGGTGTACATGCGGACGCGGCTGACGTCTTCTGCCATGCGGCTCATGAGGTCGCCGGTGCTGTGGGTTTTGTAGAAGTTGGTGTCGAGGGTCTGGTAGTGGGTGTATATCTCGTGTTTCTGGTCGTATTCGATGTGGCGGCTCATGACGATGATGGTCTGGCGCATGAGGAACAGGAAGAAGCCGCTGATGAGGGCGAGGACGAGGAGGGTGACGCCGGAGATGACGACTTTTCGGCCGAAGCTGGCGTGGTGGAGGTCGAGGGTGCGGATGAATTTGCGGACGAGGATGTCGTAGTTGGCGGTGTCGCGGGCTGCCTTTTGTGCTTGCGCGGTTGTTGGTGCGGGCTGCGGGTTGTTTGCGGCGGTTGTATTGGGGGACTGGGATTTGTTGGCGGTTGGGGGTTGGTTATTTGGCGTCTCCGGCTGGGTTGTGGCCGGTGGTGTTTGGTGGATGGCGCCGCGGAAGTCCTGTTCGGTCTTTGGCTGCTCCCCTACCCTGTTGTTGGCGGTGCGGCGGTCGGCCTGGATCTGCAGTTCTCTTTCGACGGAGTTGACGACATAGCCGGTGACCTGGGGGGTGAGGATGCGGAAATAGTTGGAAAGGATGACGAAGATGAGGCCCAGGAGGAAGCGCCACCGGTATTTCCAAAAATATTTGTTTACAGCCTTTAAGTGCTTCAAACCAACGATTTTGTGCAAAGGTACGATATGTGGGGGAGATGCGGTCCTGTGAAAAAATTGGTGGGGGTTGGGCGGGGCCGGGGTTTGGGTGGTTGTTTGGGTGTGGGGAGATAAAAATATTTGGCTGTTTACTCCGGGAGCTATTATTTTGCGCCCGGAGAGATGGCAGAGCGGTCGATTGCGGCGGTCTTGAAAACCGTTGAAGGTAACACTTCCGGGGGTTCGAATCCCTCTCTCTCCGCAAACACCTTAATCAAATAAGTACAAAAGCCCGCAAATTCAATAATAGCGGGCTTTTTCATTTTTACCCATTGACAGAAAAACTCAAAAAAAGTCATACTTGTAGTGAGTGATTCGGTGAGTGGCAAAAATGACACAAAAAATCACTCACTGGACGGCCGCAACAAGTTGAACATCAACCCGTACCAAAAGCAAACATCTTGTCTTTCCGGTCGCGCAGTTCTACCTTTATAAATCGCGCAAAACAGCGCACAAAAGTGAGTGATCCGGTGATGGAAAAAAGTCTTGGTATATTATTCTTTCTACGCAAGCCCAAGCCTTTTCGGCCCGGTCCATGGCTGGTGTTTCTTCGCATAACTGTTGACGGTATCTCGAAGGAACTCTCCATGAAAAGAACCTGGGAGAAATCAAAATGGCAACCCAATCCGGGAAGGACAACCAGCAAGGATGCAGCTGGAAAGGCGTTAAATGCGTATCTGGACATAGTTCTGGCAAAGGTCTACGAAGCCCGACGCACCCTTATCGAAACCGGAAAAACCATCTCCGCCATTGCCATCCGCGACATTGTATCCGGCGCCGCCGAAAGAAATCGGATGCTGTTTAAAGTCTACAAGGCACACAACGATACGGTGAAGGCCCTAATCGGACTCGAATGTAGCGATGCCCTTTGGGAAAAGCACGAACGTGTACTAAATTACCTGAAGGAATTTGTCGCACTCAAATATAAGCTTACCGATGTAAGCATCTATGCGGTCGATCACGAGTTTGGACAAAGCTTTTATACCTGGCTACGGACGGTAAGAAAGTGCAGCCACAACACCGCCTCTGCCTATATCGGCTTTTTTAAGAAGATCATCCTTACCTGCATAGACAATGGCTGGCTCCAGGGCGATCCCTTTACAAAATTAAACTTGACACTCGACGAAGTTGATCCCGTCTTTCTTACCGAACAGGAATTGCATCTTATCGCCAACAAAGAGATCAACAACGAACGCCTTTCCGTCATCCGCGACGTCTTTATTTTTTGTTGTCTCACATCACTGGCCTATATAGACGTCAAACAGCTCAAAAAATCTGAAGTTACCGTAGGGCATGACGGGCAGCTGTGGATCGATAAAAAGCGGCAGAAGACAAAAGTACCCTCAAAAGTACCTCTCTTGCCACTCACCCGCCGGATCCTCGATAAATACCGCGACCATCCCAGGTGTATCTCAGAAGACTTACTTCTACCTGTGTATAGTAACGCCAAATACAACGAATATCTAAAGGAAATTGCCGCGATTTGCGGCATTGAGAAAAACCTTACGACCCATGCCGCCCGGCACACGTTTGGAACCACTGTCACCACATCGAATGGCGTACCTCTTACTTCCGTAAAAGGTATGATGGGACATAAACGCCTGTCCCAGACCGAACACTATTCAAAGGTAGTTCCGGCGAAAATCGCTGAAGATATGGAAGTCCTTCAGGAAAGGTTAACGAAAAAGAAGTTCCTCACAGAATACGCAAAGACCTTACCACAAGAAGGGGTCACGCAACAACAAAAATAGACAGGCATCAAGCTAGAAATCTTAGGACAACCCTGGACCCCAAAGAAGGATTATACGACGGGTGGTACTGGATATAGCCGTAGCGCTCCAGCTCACGCATGCACCTGTGATAGGTTGCCGTAGACGAAAGCCGGGAAATCTCCATTAACTCTCTCCGGGTTACTGCAACCGTGTTGGTATTGCTTTCGCCTTTTGCCATTGACACAATGGCAAAATAGAGACTTACATGCTGCGGCCTCAACCGGTCATCGCTTGCCGCCATTCGATAAAACAAGATCACTTGCCGTCCCATCCACACCGATTCCATCTCACTAATTTTAAAATCCAGTCGTCAACAGGCGTTTGGCATCGTCCTTATTATAGTAAATCGTCCCGCCTATTTTCTTCGTCCTAATCCGGCCTTCTGCACATAACGACCTCAGTTTGCAAGCCGAACACCCCAACAAATGCCTGACCTCTTTGGTTCGGAAACCTCGCATATCCCCTTGTTCTTGTCGAGCCCCCCGATCAAGCAGTTCCTTAATGTCACCCACGATCTGAAAACGCAGCGTCTGCAGATCCTCCTTCGTCACAAATTCCCAATTCATAGTCTGCAATATGCATCAGGTATTTATCAAAAACTATAGAGGCAATGATGGCTCTATAAAAATGGCTTAAATACTATGTAACACGGGCAAGGTTCTAGCTCCGAAGTCGACGCAACCGAAGCAACCCGTTTAGATGAACTATTCCCTTCAAGCAAAAGATCATCGGGTTATTGATGGGAAGTGCAAAAATTGCTTGGATGGGCGTGCGCGGGATGAGATTCGAACTGAACCTGATCTTCAATATCTTACGTCTGCTGCTCGCCTTTTGTTCGCCGGTCTTCATGACAAGCGACCGGGGACGATTCGTAAAGCCTGTGCCACAAAAATACAGAACCAAATTTATAATGCATGACGGCCGTCTTTAATTCCAGGAGATCTTTTTTGCGCCGTGGATCGGCGTATCGACTGAATCCAAATAGCGGCAGGCCAGTTGTGCCGGTAGACCACAGCCAGGTGCTTTTTTCTAAAGAGCAGATGCAATTTGTGATCCGACTTCATCTAGTTCATCTAAGGCTATTCGAACTTCTTTTCTGGAATATGACCTTTGAAGATGTTTCTGCTTAGGTATGCTATATACACCTACCTCCACCTCATTCAATGCAACATTGTAAAGTGTTGTTGCAATATAGCTCTGCAAAATCGGGAAACGGAGTTCATCTTCCCATTCATTATCATCTCGGCTGAAAAAGTAAACTGAATAACCACCCTTGTTGTTCATCTTGATTAACGGCAATTCGCCTCCTAGTCTTAGCTCGGAGTTCATAGCAATGGAAAGTCTCTTCTTGTGTTCTACATACGTCAACCTCTTCTTAGTCTCGTCTTTAGTGTAAGCTTGTAGCTCTAAGATCCAATCTTCTCGCTCCACTTGATTAGCGGCATTATCAGCAAAATTTTTAAGAAAAGTTGACTCAAAATATTTTATTGCTTTTGCCAAATCGCCTCTATTTTTATGGTAGTGAAAAACGGAATTCTGCCAAGCCATGTATTTCGAGTACCTTCCTGTGCCGCCTTTATCATCGGCAAGCGACTTGGCAAAGGCAATAGGATTTTGCCTTGCTCTTTCTAGTTGACTAAAGGATATTTTATTCATCCTGCGATAGTTAAAATTTGCGGATATCGTCTGAAAACTTCAAAGGATTGTTGAGAAACTCGCTCATACATCTGGATGGCAAGACCAGCGTCAAATGCGTCATTATAAAGTTCTGGGAATTGATATAATAATGCATTTCTAGTTACAGTGTTTAAATTTTTGAATCTGGATACAAATTCCAAGTAATCAATTAAATTTCGCTTCTTATCATCATCGTCCTTAAGCGAGTTGATATCCGTTTTAAAAAGATCGCAATGGTATTCGTTTACAGCGATATTATTATATTCGATGGCAATTCTTCTGGAAATACACGGGATGCAAAATCCACAATGTTTATAGCCGGGAACGTGGGATATCTTCCAGCAACTCGCAGAAACATTAACTTGGTTTTGTAACGCTTTCGGCATGAGTGCGAATACTTCCGCCTTCGTTTTATATAGGAAAGGGTTTGTGATCCGAAAATCTGGATTATTGAACAACGATCTAAACGTGGACTCTATTTCTCTAACAAATTGTGGATCTGCCGTATGCGTTGAGAAGGGACCTACTCTGGCTTGATTTAATGGCAAATGAATAGCAAATTGCCCATTCTCAGCCATGTACAAAATCTTATTAAACCCGCTTCGACGAGCAACCAACGTGGCTAATGTCAGAAATAAAAAACTACGGGTACGTTGAGTATTTTCTCTTTCTTCCGGAAATGAATACGCACCTAGCTTTCGTCCATAGACCTTTATATGGAAATGCTTTACCGTTTGATTATAATGCTTGGTTACGGCAGCAAAAACATTGTTTTGACAATTATCAATTACCGCATTACCGTGAGAGTTATGGCTAACTAAGACTAAATTTTTTCCCTCTTCCAAAAAATGAGCGGCAGCAGCCATGGAATCGATTCCTCCAGAGAAAAGCAACACAGCTCCTTCATCGTTCGTCCAATTAAAATCAGTAGTGGCTGTCCCATGTTTCTGCACGAAATGCAACGTCCAATTGTCTCTACTAACCGTAAATAGGGCAGACTCGAGTTGCGATTTCACAAGCTGCAATGCATGCAAATTCACCACCTCTATAGTTAGTTCGATATTTCTGATATAATGCTCTCTTTCTTCACGAAGCACGCATAGATCTGCTGCGTAAACCCCGGCAGCAACGTTGAACATATCCTCCTCTAGCGAATTGACTGTTGAGAAAGCATCCGTGAAGTACTTGATCCCAGTAAAAAGGTTTTTCCCTGGTCGTAGATGAAAATCACCTCCCGAATTGCGGACGCCAATAATAATTCTTTTCGTTGCCACTACCGTGCATTTTTGAGTTTTGCAATAGTCTGGTCAACCAGTCTTTCCCATTCGTTTACCGAACGAGCCTCGTTCGCCCCGGAACCAACTGTTTGGTCTATCCTTTGGGCGATAACCTGCTTAAAAGCAATCAATTCTTGTACGGATTTATTGCGATAGGAGTCGCCAACATATCCGGAAGCGTCTCTAGATACAATATAAGCTGTCACTTCTTTAAAGAAATTAGTTGTCCAGTGGCTTGGCGGGTTGTCTGATTGAAAAGAAGCCGGTATTACCCGTCTAGCAAATTCCGCTAGTATCGAGTTAGATTTGTTTTCCGCTAAGGTACGGTTGAAGCTTTGGATGGCTTCTTGAAAAGTCGATGCCTCGCTTACCGCCTGGTAACATGCATAAATATTTGCTGATTTCATTTCCACAGAAATAGGCAGTTGACCTTTCTCCGTCGTTTCCGCAGCCCGCCATATTTCGTTGACGACCCGACTATCTGGCAACTTATTATCTTCATAGCAAACCAATACTCGCTTCCAATTAGAGGATTTTCTCGGTGAGGATTGACTAATAGACGTTCCCATTTAATGCAATTTGTCTTTACTGATCCTGTTTAGCTCGGTTTCAACGAGCTTTTTTTGAACCATGACATTGGAAAAAACGCTTTTCCAATCGATCGATCCCTTCTTTTCTGGATACTCCCATAACAATTGTACAATGTCGCCCAATTCTCGTGCGGCAATGCAGGCAATCCGACAATTGCATCTGCGATATAATTCGTCCGCTCTGTCTTGCAGCGAATTGATGGAATCAGTAAAATGACCACTTATTACAACAACCGTAAAAATAGGTCCGAAATAAGCACTGTATCTCTGCGTCATATCTTCAACGTAAAAACTAAGGCTATTGATGGTCACTGATGTGAATCCAAATCCGTCTGCATACGCCTTTGCATCGAACAGAAGGATGAATTTCCCCTTGGCCAAAACGATTCCATCTGCTATCTTTTCGAAACGTCTTTCGCTACCGTATCTCCTAGTTGGTGATTCCATTAAGTACATGAAACATTCGCTTGCATAAAGCTCCAACAATTCTCCAGGCTCTCCAGATAGGCCCACCGGAAGGCGATTGTGACCAAGCTCATTTAATAAATTAGGAAGGTCTGGTATAAGAATCAAACCGGTATTCACCAAGCCTCCAAAAAAATCGTAAAACTGTTTCTTGCTATAGGTTTTTACGTCGCCATCTTCAAAAAAATCATTAACAAGAATAGGTAGTGCCTGCATCTTATCCGATGAGCGTATTAATGCGTCGATGATGGCTGTTTTGGCAGCGTCGTCTGAAAACAGAATGCTATATCGAATTGTCGCGCCTAATTTGTCCTGTTTGCTCGCGTGTATAATTGAATTGTCTCCAGCAAATCGGTCTACCCGGTCAATGCGAAAACCATTGACAATGAGCGTAGCAATTGTGTTTGAAAGGTCCCCGGCGGTCATATTTAGCAGAAAAATATGGGAAATGCTGCTATTGGCAACAGGTGTTTTAACGGTATTTTGAATGCAACGGGTTTGTTTTTAGGTATTAGGGAGAAAATTATCGTCTCCATACGGTTTTGGGCGGCAAACCCTCGTAGTGAAAACACGAATATGTCAGCTCCAAATTACGAAAGGCCTCGTATCAAATTCGTCTACAAATCCTTCCATTTAGTCCTTGAATTTCAATCGCCTAGCTGAAAGCTGATCGACCTTATCGCGCTCATTTGCGTCATGATCATCGCAGTTACCTGAATCTGGGCACACCGTCAGACACACGAAAGCGCCCCCGGCGCTTTACCTTATCTGTTTTTCACCCCGGCGGCAATGTGTATATATTCGACAGGGACCGAGCCGCGCGCTGCATGCACAGAATCGTTGTCGTGCATAAAGGTAACGGTGCCGAAGCCGGTGCTGGCGGAAAAGAAGGTCACGAAGTAGACGAGGGAGTCGACGAAGAGCGTGCGAACAGAACGATTTAAGGAAGATCTGCAAGTACGCATGTATACTATATTTATTAAATAATATATAGACGCGTACTTACTCTCAGCATTATACAGGAAACAATGTATTGCCGCACACGGGAACATGAAAATGATCTAATCGTGATGAAAAATGATTTACAGCAGTTAGCAATTCGCTAACCCCGGATCAGCTATGTTAGCTTTGCATTTTCAAAATCCACAGTCGCTGAAAATCTTCAACGCCGTTACGAAATTGACAACGAGGGACGGTATATTTTGCTAGAAGCACCCAAGTGTTCAGGAAGCTTTATCTACCGTTTTACCAAATTGACGAGCCTGTTTCCCCATTGTCCGAGGATTGACGAGACCCGAAAAGCTGCAATGGCTGCTAAAATTTGAGTCTTTAAGAATACCCCCATTATTAGAAATAAGAGGAGGATAAAGACGAGGACGACAATCAACATCCTGACAGAATTTTTTCCAGGTTTAGAGCAGCCGAATTTTATCAGTCCGAATAAGCTAAATGAAAAAGACTCTTCAAATTGTTTGTCGGTTTGCATAAGCTGAGCTGCTCATTTATGATACAGGTTCACCATCAAGGTTTACAATATTGTTTCTCAATGCAGCCAGAACGATGCCTAAACGGGTATTCACTTGTAACTTGGACATAATTCCCGCGAGGTGTGCATCAACGGTACGTTTGCTAATCATTAGCATATTGGCAATATCTTCTGGTGCCTTTTCTTTAAAGATCATTTGTATAATCTGCATTTCTCGTTGGGAAAGTTTTGACAATGGTTCTCCAGGTATTCCGGCTAGGTAATCCAAAGCCACATCTATAACTAGGGGACCAAAGTATCTCTTGCCTTTGCTGACTTCTCGGATGGCCATCAATAGCTCTTCGGTGCCGGTGTTCTTATTAATATATCCGCGAATACCTAACTTCAACATGGAAACAACCATCTGTTGACTGGTATGCATAGAGAGCACCAACACATTTATTTGCGGAAATTCCAACCTGAGATGTTCAGCAGTGGCAATACCATCCATTTCCGGCATCACAATATCCAGAAGAATGACATTCGGTAATTCCTTTGGAGGGCAAAGGCGTAGATGTCGGAGCAGATCTTTGCCATTCTCCGCCTCTATAAAAACGTGCATTTTTGTAGTTTGGATCAGCCTTTTGATACCGTCTCGGAATAATCGGTGATCATCCGCGAGCGCTATTTTAATGAGACTATCGTTTAAATCCTCCAATTTCATACATTAAAATTAGGCATTTTGCGCAAAAACAGGACAATATACCTAGATTATTTTACAAAATTTACCTATCTTTATTTGAATTAATACCTAATCTTAAAATCGTCTCATTGTAAACCATTATGAATAAACATGTTATAACTTCTGTCACAAGACGAAAGATCGTAGATGAGCTATTGGTAGGTGGCTTTGTCTACCATGGACATATGCAAGAAGACGATTTCTGGAGTCGCCTGCTAGACCTAGAAACCCTTCCCTCCTATGACCCCCGCTATAAAACGGGTTAGAGTCGAAATACGCGAAATTCATCGTTGCTGTGGTGGGCGAAATCTGCCTGTTGCTGCTGGCATCTAATCCAATGGCCATTGAGCTGATAGAGCGTCAACCGGCAGCAACGCAACCCTCCGCTACTACTGAAACAACCCCCGTAGACGAACTTCCTTTTTAACCTCTATTTGTTAAGGATATGAGTATTCAGAATATATCGGTGATCAGTGAGCTGGCAGGCGTCTTATATGACTTTCTTCCGGGCAGCGCCAAGCCATATGGCAACCAGGCCGTGACATTTCCGGGTTGCGCCCATCGGGTGGGTGTAGGTTCTTTTTGGCCGGGAGGCAGCAAACGCCCGGCGATTACTACCCTTCTGCAGGCCACGTTAGAACGAAACAGTGGGAAATTCTGCCCCCTGCTTCTCAGCATCGTAGAAACGGCAATTGTATACCGAAACCAAAAAGAAAATCCTATCAGTCGGGAAGAAATACTGAACGTTAACCGGCTCGTCAAAGAGCTTGGGTTTAAAATTCCAGAGTTGTGGGATCCCGCGTTTCTGGACCGGCTGCCACGCAAAAAGATTTCCACTGAACCAGTCGGAAAACAGCCAGATTTCGCCGCCCTTAAGAAGCAATACCTGGAATTGGCAGATCTGCCGCCGCATGAACGGGGGTATGCCTTCCAGCGGTTTTTAATCGACCTTTTTGGGGTGCATGGCCTCGCACCCCGCGCTCCGTTCCGGCTGAATGGTGAAGAGATCGATGGTAGCCTCGAACTAGACGGCGACACTTACCTTCTGGAAGCAAAATGGCACAAAGAGCGAACCGGGCAAGCCGATTTATTGACTTTTAAAGGAAAAATCGATGCGCGGGCGACCTGGTCGCGGGGCCTTTTCATCAGTTACCTGGGGTTTACAATGGAAGGACTAGAAGCTTTTGCTCGCGGCCGCGCCACGAATATCATCGGCATGGATGGCTTGGATATCCTCTTCGTCGTCGAGGGCAAGGTCGGACTGAAGCAGCTGATTCAGGCAAAAGCGAGACGGGCCGTTGAAGGCAATGAGTTTTTTGTTCCTGTGATGCATCTTCTTTAACTGCCGTCTATGATTCAAATTTTAAAAAGCAAAATACACTGCGCCTACGTATCATTCGCACGCGGCACCTAATCGTTGCTAATACTGGAATTGACAGAATCGAACATTTTGTTATTTCCCGGTACCCAATGTTCACCAGAAAATAGAAATTGTTAAAGCTAACTGCCATGACAAAAACGGAACGGATTGAGAAATACATTGCGGACTTTTTATCGACGAGAATGGAAGAGTGGGAAGAGCTAAAAACCCTTATTCGCCGAAAAAGGCATACAAATATTTATTCGTTGAAGGAGGGACCCAAACTAATGGATATGCTTTTATCATTGGTTTCTGTTTGTCGGGAAAAGCTTTATGCCAGTCAGTTGGTTCCTCAAAACTTCGCAACACCCGAAGCTCTTATCGAGTTTCTCAAGGAATTTCGAAACATGCTGGAACAGTTTCAGCCGTACCTCACCATGAATTCCGACGAAATACAGCTAGACTTTATAGTGCAAGATCTGCAAAAGATGAAGAACGAGATGGTCCAGGCGATCGATTATATAATGAGAATGTATGACTATGAGGACACTGTAATCCCTTACCAGGAGTTGCGATATAACCTGATCGTCGGGAATGTGGATGCCTTTATTGGCATTCTGAAAAGCATCCTCGCCTCAGTTTCTTACGCCATCGCTAAGGTCCGGGAAGGATACTTTCATTCCAATGTGTATTTAATACTTAGGCTGTTGGGGTTTGATATTTTAGCGGAAGAAATTACCAGCAAAGGGCGGATTGATGCTACAATTCGCTTCTCTGATGCCATTTATATTCTTGAATTCAAATTTGACCAATCAAAAGACGTCTCCAACATTGCGCTTCAGCAAATTAAGGACATGCAGTATGCGCAAAAGTTCGATCATTTAGGCAAAAACATTACACTGGTCGGGATTAGCTTTTCTGAAGAGGAAAAGAACATTAATGGCTATAGCTATATGAATATGAGTGTTAATTAAAGTATATGTAATCAAGACTAATGACAATTTCCAGGAATACGCCGCATTTACAAGTACTCAATTTGCTATTTCTTTTTTAATAACTGGTGCTTGACAAATAACCAGGATCGCAAGGCAGGAAAAAAGGTCTCCCGCCGCCCCCCTCGGCAAGAACACGTGCCATGCCGGACACCATCTTCTTGCGGTGCGGTGGCTCCTCGAAGATCGTGTCCGCCGGGCTATAAAATTTCTTGCTGCGCTTCGGGGTTCCCACCTACGCTTCGCTGCGAAATTTCATACCCCGGTTCGCTGTCTGGCACGGTTCTTTCGCTGCGGGGGGCTCTGGTCGGGCGGCTCCCGTGTCCTGCGATACCCTTCGCTCGTCATCTCCTCATGTAGCACGCTCATTCGTCGATCACTCGCAAAGCGTATCCAGTCCACCCGCCGCCTCATTTTGTCCGCCACCTGCCGTGCGGCGCCCAGCTTCCATAATTTATCTGACGTCCGCTGCGCTCCCGTCCTCCAACCAAAGTCGAGCCGCGGGTAGTTGTCCGGCGGCCTCGCGTCGGGCGTTCAAATACACCCCTGCGCTCCGCTGCAGGGGAACGCCCTAGCTGCGGCCTTCCCCCGTCCAACACTGGGCGCCGCATGGCGGAGGTGGCGGTTCCCTTCCGGCCGTCCGTTCCTCTCCCGGCCGGAAGACCGCCAATTCCTGGCGACCTCCAGCCGCCCCGCACCAAAGCCTATCCGGAAGGCAGTCTATCCTTTCTATTGGCGTCCGCTTCGCTCCCGCCCAACAACCAACGAACTGCATTACCACACGGCATGCAATACGCGCTTTCGGTAGAAATTTGCCCTCCGGCAGAACAAACGGCCGCCGGCGATCCACTGCGGAACCTTTCCCAGCTATCGTTCGCCGTTGGCACCCCGCGGGGACAAGATGCAGGGTAAGTCCGTGAAGCATTTTTGCCTGCAAGGCATCTCGTCCCCGCGAGGCCATGCATTTTCCCGAAGGAAAGCAAGGGAACTCTCCTCCTGCAGATAAGTGTCGCCCCTTCGAACCGGACCGAGTGATCGAAAAATCCACCACAAATTTCGGCTCCTGGCCAGCCTCGCCAAACAACTACGGCATAAAACGGTCCTGTACAAATCCTCATCACTCGGGCCCGCTTGAGCGCCATCACACCTTCATCAGCATAACCCGCAGCATTTATTCCGTTCCTATTTGGCATTCGGCCTGCCATCCGCCGGGGCCATCGGTTCAATTTTTCAATCACCTCAAATCAAAAGATCATGAAAAAGAAACCGACTATAAAAGAGCAGGCGGCGATGGTCAACAACCTTTGCGTCAAGACCTATATGGATATTTTAGGGTATCCCGGCGGTATCATCGAACGCCAGGGAATAGCCGTCTTTAACTCACCCTTCGATGAGGCAGGCCGGCTGTACGTCGATAAGCAAACGAATAAATTCCGATTGAGCCACGACAGGCTTCAAGGCGGAGCCCTGGATCTGGCTTGCGCCATATTCAAGGAAAGCCGGTCCAGCATTCTCCGGAACATTGCACTCTATCGCATCGATTGGCTGATGAGCATATGCGGCTCCCACACCGGCGCCATCTGGTAAGGTGGCACGGCCGTGGCATTCAACCTATAGAGAATAGAACTAGGTCTTGGAAGCTTCGAGGTTTCGTATTATCTTCACCGTGTGATAAAGAAATTGTGAAGTATGGAATATCTCGCTAATGAACAGATCAGCGGCATCAACCCGTTCGCTGGCCACCGCATCTCGCCCAAAACAGCAAATATCCACGGAAATTTAAGTTCCCGATTCGTGCCACAAACCCGGTTCGTCAGTGGTCCGGTTACCGGAGGCTCACCGGTCATCCGGCAAATTCACCCGATCCTTTCTCTCCCCCGAAAACCTCATCTTTCCTGCGGCGATACCCTCCGGCAAGTGACACGCAAAAAGGCCCCAAAGCGTGGCTTGACCTTCGAACCTTTGGCCGTTCCCCCCGAATGCTCCGGATTTACCAGGATGCCTTCGCCCATCAGTAGCCGGTTGAAAACATCCGGTTGCTGCCCTATTGACCGGAGCCTTCCACAGGGAGTTATCTTCAGCCCGCTTTGCCCTGCCATCTTATCGACCGCCATGGTCAATACGGCCCTTGCCAAGCCTGCCAGGTCGCGTACTCGCAATCTTTCTTCGCTATCTATCCTCAATCCCTGCTCGGACAAGCATTGTCCCATCCCGATGAAGCCTCCCCGGATGTCTTGCCCTATCCGGAGTATACCGCCCCGAAAAGTTCGGTCCTGGCTCACCTAACCAACGCATCTTCCACCAACAATGCCGCTCGATCGATTCCTGCCGGCAATCCTTCCCGAATCTGCAGCTATTCACCCGATTTGCCCTCTTCCCGCCCGATGCCCTGAAACCGCCTAAAAATGCCCCTACCCTCGAAGCTCAGCAAGGTGACTGATTGTAACACGCAAAATGTGGCACAGCCCTACCAACCAGCCCCACCAACCGAAATTTCTTAACAAACAATCAAAAGAATACCAGTATGGAACAGAAAGCAACGAAACGAACAAAATGGCTGACGGTCCGCATGACCGAAGAAGAATTCAAAACCTTCGAAGCCCTTTCCCACCAATCAACCTGCAGCAATCATAGTGAATACGCTCGCAAAATGGTGCTTGGAAAACCCATCGTCTTGCGCTACCGGAACCAGTCCCTGGACGACTTCACTACCGGCATGCTGCAGCTCAAGCGCGAACTCAAAGTCATCAGCGGCGACTTCAATCAAATGGTCCGCAAGCTCCATTCCCTCCGACACCTGTCCGAACTCCAGCAATGGATACTCCTCAACGAGCAGGACAAAACCCGCCTGGCCAAACAGATCGATACCATTTCCACCAACATCGAAAAAGCATATGAAGTATGGTCGCACGATTAAATCCCGTCAGAAGCATCGCCAAAGCGGTTTCCTACAACGAGAAAAAGGTGGCACAAGACAAGGCAGAATGCATCCACGTCGGCAATTTTTTGCAGAGTAAAGAGAGTCTCAGTTATGAAGAAAAACTTCTCCGATTTCAGCGGCTCAACGAGCTGAACACCCGTTCGCAGGTCAAAATGTTACACGCCACGCTCAATTTTTCGCCGAAAGAAAAACTTTTCAATAACGAGCTATCTCTAATTGCCGATCGTTACATGCAGGGCCTTCAAATGGAGAACCAACCCTACCTGGTCTACCGGCATCACGACGCCAACCACCCACATATTCATATCGTCAGCTCGCTTATCCGTCCCGACGGCAGCCGGATCAACACCCACCACATGGGTGTTCGCCTTTCCGAACCGGCGCGCAAGGCAATCGAGGAGGAATTTTGCTTACTTCCGGCCCGGCGCCGGCAAGGCGCCGACATTCCAGATCCGACGGAGGTTCGAAAGATAAGACAAGGTTCCTCTGAGCCAGTTTCGGAAGCTATGAACCGCGTCGTCAGCATGGTCATGAAGCACTATCATTTCACCAATCTCGCCGAATACAATGCCGTCCTTCGGGCTTACAATGTCACGGCTGAAACTGGCAGTCCCAGCAGCAAGACCCGACAACACAACGGCCTGTATTATGTTGCCCTTGATGACCTTGGCAACCGCATAAGCCCGCCTGTGATGGCCTCCCAGTTGCCCTGCCGTCCAACCCAAGGTAGGCTGGATAAGAAATATACGGAAAACCGGGTCCAAAGGGAGGACAATCAGAGGTCGATCAAGATTCGCATCGATATGACGCTGGATGAAGAGCCTGCCAGTATTCGTACGCTGGTCTCCCGATTACAATACGCCAGCATCGAGATCGTCCGGCCACCCGCCAACGGAAAAAATCCCCATGACCAGATATTCGTCGATCACCAAACCCACACAGCCGTCACCGGCAAGACGCTAGGCCCGGACTACGCGACTTCCGCTATCGACGCGGTGATCGCCAGTCGCCAGCGACCTGCAAAGCGGAAACAACAGCAGCCTAAACCGTACCTGGACACGCGTTACAGCGCCAACGTTCCCCAGGTCCTTTCCGCCGTACTTCACACCCAGCCAGCAGGTCCCGATCACTTTGGGTATGACAAGTCTTTGGGATACCGGCATCGGAGCTAAATGAAATGCTTTCGGTCAATTTATATCAGAACAATCAAAATCCAGTATCCACTCATTAGGATTAATCGGCTGGGCGACCGCTGCTCGCTTGAATAGTTTGAAACCAAAACTATATTCCAAGTAAAAAATTAAATCGGTATTATGATCAATTTCTAATCGAAAATTTCTCTCATGCGTGACCAGTTTATATTCAGTGTTGTTATCGAGGTTTATGGAAAAGCAAGTTGGCTCAACCCATACATTGACAACATTTTTGGTGCGGTTGAAAAATTCGATCTCAACTAGTTTGTTAATTAATTGGTCTTTGCTCACGGGTTTCTTTAGACTTTACAAAAGTTGTTTTCTCAGTGCGTGCCATACGTTAATATCCCATGAGCCTCGGGCTGCGCCCGAGGTAGACGGCGCCACAAACAGTTTTGACCTACCGATCATTTGTGATTGCAATCCATAGTTTACCTTTCCAGTAGCACTCCTTTGCAAATAGATTGCGGCGGCCTTTTTGCCATTAAAACACACAATCTTCGGCTCGTAATGGAGGATTTTTTCCTTCAACCCAGTAACATCAAAATCCCCTCGCTTCAATTTGTGGTCCATCCCATGGGTGAGTTTTGCCAGATCGGTTAGGCCAATTCTGAACTTCGGCAGCTCGGTAAATTCTTCAGGGTACAATCGTCGGCTAGTTAAGCCGCAGAGATGCAAAGTCGAATAGAATTGATTTCCAGGCCCGGCGTAGTAGGCTTGCCGAACGGCAGACTGATCACCGGCAGCCGTTCCGCAGAAAACGACATCCAGGTTGGGGCAGAGTATATCCGGTAAGACCATGGGAGCTTATTTTGGGTTGAAGATACGACCTTTGGAACCGTGTGACAAGGCATTAAAATAAGCTCCTTAAATCCCGATTATCGCATACTTTCTTTCGGAAGTATTATAAATTCAATTGTGATTTTCGATGTTAGCAGCTATCCTATACATAATTCGGGCTGTAAGCCGGATAACGACTTTGCGCCGTTCGGCAAATGTCCGGACCAAATCCTTTACTGAAGGCTTGTGACATCCAGGTTCTGGATTTATTTTTTGGTTTGAGATGGATACCCTTTCGGTAGACGGAATCAATTCTTCTCCCCCTTTTCTAACATTTTGTTGCATGCTAACATTTTTTTTGTTATCGTGCAATTATTTTGTTATAATTGTGAAAATGAAGCAGATACTGGAATATATTTCGGGAAACTTCGGCGTATTAGCGAAGGCTGATCCCCTTTCTCAAAAGAAGAAAGCGTTGCTTCCCCTTTATCTAAAAGGCAATTTCGAACTTTATGAAGGGTCTATATTAAAAACTCCCGTTATATGGGCTAGGTCATTAGAGGACAATACTTCAAATCCAACTCAGCTTAAAAAACAGGAGGCTGGTCTAAAGAATTCTCTAAAAAACCCTGTCATATTCGTATTTGACAGCCTCGAAGCCTGGCAGCGTAAAAGGTTAATAGAAAAACACATAGCCTTTGTCCAACCTTTTAAACAACTCTACATACCCGATCTTTTTCTGGAACTGAATGACACTTTAGCAAAAGAAACCAGCCGACAAGGCCCAAACAATCATTTGAAACCACCGTCACAGCTTGCACTTCTATATCACCTGCAAGTTGTTTCACTTGCTAATCGCCCATTCGGAGAAATTGCTGAGCTTTTGCGTCTTTCAACTATGAGCATCACCCGAATAGTAAAGGAACTCCAATCGTTCCAGCTGGTAGAAGTAAATGGCAAAAAGGAAAAAACTCTTTCCTTTCCCGATGATGGAAAGCTACTTTGGGAAAAATCCTTACCCTTTCTTCGTTCACCTATCAGAGAGACTGGTTTTTTATCCAAAGAATTACCTCAAAGTGAATTCAGAATTGGAGGTGAACCGGCACTGGCACACTATACGATGCTGGCAGAAAATGGACAGCCATCCTATTGCATCGGCAAAGAGACATTTCTGGCATTGCGACGAGCGAATAAATTGCCTCCCCTGGTTGATAGATACGGAGATCATAAAATCGAAGTGTGGCACTATGATCCTACCCTTCTGTCCGAAAAAAAGGAAGTGGACAGACTTTCTCTTTACCTTAGCATACCAAAAGAAAAAGACGAAAGGGTCACGGGTGCATTGAACGATCTTATAAATGAAATGAAATGGTTGAAGGACTAGGTATATTCAAGGATCACTTTAAAGATCATACTGATCATTATATCCTCATCGGCGGCAGCGCCTGTGATTGGCAATTGGAACAAAAAGGTTTTAATTTTCGAGCTACAAAGGACCTAGACATTATTCTAGTGGTTGAGGCTCTTTCTGTTGATTTTGTACAACGCTTCTGGCAATTTATCCGGCAAGGCGGTTATAGCATCGCCCAAATGGGTGAGCAAAAGAAATTTTATCGCTTTATCCAACCAACAGCGCCGGGTTACCCGAAAATGCTGGAACTCTTCTCCCGGAAACCTGATCTGATTGCGGGAGTTCCAGGTATGTATCTAACACCTATCCCAGTGGAAGACAATGTCTCCAGTTTGTCTGCGATCCTGCTGGATGATGCGTATTATCATTTCACGATTTCGCATTCTACGGTCACGGACAACCTTCATCATGCCACCGAGCCCGCCCTCATTTGTCTTAAAGCTAAAGCCTTTCTCAACAACGCTGCCCGTAGGTCTGCAGGCCAATCCGTCAGGCAGGATGAGATCGACAAACATAAGCGAGATGTCATCCGGGTAACTGCAGCCCTGACGCCCGGTGACGCAATAGAAACGCCGGCACCAATAAAAGCGGATCTGTTAAAATATATTGACATTGTTCGCGAGGAGAATCCTGACATTCGCCAATTCCTCCGCATCAACGTCGGGATAGAGCAAATCCTGGATTTAATTATGCAAACATTTGGTCTTTATAACTAATTATAACCCTCATGAAACTCACCCTAACCCTGTCGGCTGCTATTTCATTTTTCTCCGGCTATTCCCAAACTTCCGCTCATAGCCAACCCGGGAACGATTCTTCCGTAAACTGCGTCGCTTTTTGGAAAATGGGCGACACCAAAGTTTATTCCATTGTCCATGAAAAGGCCACCACGACCAACGGCGTCAAGGAGGCCCCGTTTAGGTTCGCCTACGAGGCCTGGGTATCCGTGATTGACTCTACGGCAAAAAATTATACCGTCAAATGGGTATTTCATCTTCCCGAGGTTGTAACCGTTTTGAAGCCTGAACTCGCGGATTCTTTGCCTGTTTACAATGGTATGCAAATGATTTTCCGGGTTACTGAAATGGGAGCATTTGTCGAACTCCTGAACTGGGAAGAAGTAAGGGATACTTATTTAAGAATGATGGAACTATCTATGCCCCCAAAAAAAGACAGTACACTGATAGCAGCCTTACAATCCGCTAAAAATTTATACAATTCCAAAGAGATGGTTGAATCTTCACTAATAAAGGAGATCCAGCTCTTTCATGTACCATTTGGATATAAATTCGAATCAAGGGTAGTGATGGCTCCTACGGAAATTACCAACCCTTTTGGCGGCCAGCCTTTACCCGGCATTCAAACCATCAAGGTTTCCGGACTGGCCCCAAAAACAGATTCTTTTACCCTGGTTTTCAATCTTCGGGTAGACAAAGCAAATACAAAGAGCTTAATCGACTCCATGATGACGAAAATGAACATAAAAGATGACAGTGAAATGCAAGCTGCGAGAGAAAAATATGCCCGTTTCAATCTTCAAGATAATTCGGAATATCATTTTATCAGGTCCAGCGGTTGGCTCAAGCGCATATACTATAACCGCACCGTCGACATTGCTGGGAAAATCCAAGATGATGCCTACACGATTACTTTGCAGGAATGACGGTTCACGTATAATGTAGGCATTTGTTATTTTGTTTCAGCAGGTTGAAGAACGGTTTTTTGACCGGTGCGAGGATCTTCCTTGATGATTTTGCCATTCTCTTTATAGACAATAAAACTGCCTAATCGGGTGGCCCTGGAACGCACATAGGCCTCCACCTGTTTGCCGATGGTAGCCATGTTGAAGTTGACTTTTACTTGTTCCATAACTCAAATAAACAAAATTTTCAGATAATATTTCCAATAGACCACTCCTTCAATTTTGTCTATGCCATGGGTAATTTCAGATCGTTTGCGTAGATAATTTCGAGTTAGGAAGTCCCAATTAATCAGTTTAAACAAATTCTTTAAATCCAAAGAATGAAAACTATTGGAGCCAGGGAAGCAGCAGACTGCTTAAATGTATCCATTTCTCATCTTCTTTGTCTGTTAGACAAGGGAGAAATCCGTTTTAGAAAGGTAGGTAACCGCCCTCGGATCAAGATGAGCGATTTAGAAGACTACCGGAAGCGACTGAAATTCATCCAGCAAAAACAGTTAAATTTCCTCTGCAAACAGGCACAGGAACTCAGGCTCGGCTATTCGATTCAAACATCATAAATCCCCTACCCTTATGTCGGAATATTGGCGGAAATGTCGGGAAAATGTTGGGATATTGGCCATAGTTCTGAGATTTAGAGGCAACAACCAAACTTATCGAGTACTGCTTTAAATCCAAATAAGATGGGATACATTAAAGAACCTAAAGGCATTGATTTCGTAGTGGAACCACATGTGGTTACAGAAGAAGACAAAAGAATAATCAACGAAATCATTGCACACTATAAGGCCACGGGGAAGTTCAAAAGAGTACGGAAGCCAAAAAGCGCCCGCCCGTCAAAAAAGAAAAAGGTCAAAAAATAACAGGTAAAGGAAGCTGGCGGGTGAGACCCTTCCTGTCAACCTAAAGCAGGAGGTTTCCGATTTTATTGATTTCCTGGCTCAAAAACCATCTTCTAAGAATAATAAGGTAGTTCCGAAGTTTGGGAGCGTAAAGGGTAAAATTAAAATGGCCCCTGATTTTGACGCGCCCCTCGAAGATTTCAAAGGCTATATGTAATTGAGTATTTTATTACCGGTATTCGAATCTAAATTTTCATATATTTACCTCAGAATTCGCGCAACCGAAAATAAAGAATGAGTGATCCAGTGAGTGTTGTTTTTGCAGGCTTATAACTGATTAATTATAAATGGCATTTCAGGAGAGTTAGAGAACCTCTCTCTCCGCACTTTCCAAATTGGGAAGGATTAAGCTGAATTTGACTTGGTTCACTCCCTTTTTTATTGGGTAATGTTAGACTTTTTTCTAAAATTGCCCGCAGCCCGGTCTGTCTCCGGTGCAATTTAAATAGCCAGGTCTTGAAAATAAATAATGACAAAAGGAGGATGCAGGCCAGGGAGGCGATAGTTTGGAGAGGCGATCTTGATGACGATTGTACTGCCGAATGGGCAGGACTAATGTTGCGAGCGGAATGGATGGACGAAGATTATTGGTGGTGGGCTGTTTATGACATGCAACAAAACGAAATAACAATCGATAGCTCCAACGAATATCACACAAGGTTTATAGGGGGAGAGGCGGCAAGGGCGAAAGCGGAAAGCGTTGCAAAAGCATATTTGGGATTTACCAATACTGATAGGCAAACCTGACATGCGGCGAAAAGTCGAAGGATTCTATCAGTACTTTTTTTTATTGGGACAAAGCATCAGGCTTAAACAGCTTCCACTTTCCCTCCGACACAACCTCAACTGTCCCATCTACTACTTTAATAGCACTCTGGTCGTCTATCGCATAAACCGGGCAAGACAGCTTAGCAGCCCATTTTTTGGCATTAGCCTCAGAAGCATCCGGAAATTTCTCGTTTTCGAAGTGCGGAATCAAAGCAAAGTCAATCAACCCTGCTCCCTGAGCCGTAACAAGCATCCGCCTGACCTCTCCCTGGGGTGTAGCAAATATGATGTCTTCCGATGTCAGTGCGCAATGACTACCACCAGGCGGGTTGCTGTAGGTTTCTGCGAAGATGGACGATACCGCCATGCTGCCAGCGCTCACGCCCACATAGACCAGCCGGTGTAGCGACGGCAAAAGGTCTGCGAGTCCGGGCTGCCGCATCCAGTACGCCAGGAACATAGGATCGCCGCCCCAAACCAATAGGGCATCAGCCTCCTCTATAGCCGAGACCCAAATCTTCCTATCGATACCAGGCAGCGCCGTGAGTTCCAGCACTCCCACAGACTTCCAGCCCAATTGGGACAATCGCGATCTGGTGTTCCCGCAAATCGCCTGCATTGCCATATTTGGCCCCCCGGGGAACGGATATATCGCTGTGGGAACGAAAAGAGCGTTGCACTCGGAGACCGGCTTTCCCAGGAGATCAACCAGCGAATTGTGGATGCTGGTGTTGCTGATGCCTGAAGAAGTAAGAAGAAGCTTCATAGTTTAGATTAGTAATTTGAGATTATGGATAAGGATCCTAAGATAATCAAAAGCGGAATAGGAATGTTCAATCTTCAAAACACCGGTCTCTCTATGGGCAAGTCCCGGATCTGCCAGGCAGTTCTCAGCTGTTCCTCTACTTTTCGCAGTGCCTCCTGATCATGATCCGCAGTAAAAGCCAGTTTCAATCCTGTCAAGGACCATCCATTCAGGGGATTGATCTGAAGGTCTTTGTTAAAAACAAGTATAGCTTCCCGATAAGCCCCTTTCTTCAATAAAATATTCCCCAGATATTGCCTGGCCGGAAGTGGCCAGTCCCGGGGTTCATTGTAAATTAAACTGTCTTCTGCGCTTACCGCTTTTTGAAACGCCGCAATGGCCTCCTCCGGATGCCCCTGCTGTTCAGCCAGTACGCCCGTGAGGATGGCTTCAGCGACCTGGCAGACAGCGTATGCAGAGCTGTTGATGCCGGTAGATATTGACAGCCCCTCATTCTTCATCCCTTCTTTTACCAGCTGCAGCTCCCTGGCTGCCTCCTGAAAACGCAGCAAATGACTATAGGCGATCCCCCGCGCAAAATGAGCGATCACGGATGCATAAGGCAATGTATCGATAACTTTCTCCTGCAGAATGGACTCCCATTTCCCAAACCGGACCTCCGTAAATAAACAGGATTCATACTGGTATTGAATAAAGCTGCCTACCGGCGCCGGAGCCGTCAGATAACGGGAAGATATCTGGCGCCGGAGGGAATCACCGGCCTCCATGGCCGTATGATAGTCTCCTGCCATTTGAGCACAAGCTGCCTTCAAATGAATGGCATGATAGCTATAAAACATGGCTGCCCTTGAAACGGGCTGATATAGCTGCCGATAGCTGTCATAATCCGCAACTGCCTTATTATTGGCCTCGATCCCATATCGGTAATGCCCCGTGCGGATATAGATGTGGGCAGGCATATGAACAAGATGAGATACGCCCGGCATCAGGGTCGCCAATACTTCCGCATTTTTCAAAGCGTCTTCCGGATGGAGGGAGCCTTCCAGGACATGCACTCTTAAATGATTGGCTCCGGGATGCTGCGGTGCTATTGCCAATGCCCGGTCAAGGACTTTCCCGATCCCGGGAGTCCATGATCTTGGCTGCAGGTTAGCATCATACAAGTCCCAGGGATGTTGCATCATCAGTGCATCGGCATATAACGTGACGACATCTGCATTGTCGGGATATTTCAGGCTTATCTGCTCCATTGCCCTGGTATAGTTTTCCTGCAATGAGTCGAGAGACATGCTGGTATTGGTCGCATAATGTTGCCTGATAGCCCAGATCAGGCTTTTTTCCATGGGTGTACATGCTGCTTCATATCTCGCACTGTTTTCTGCGGCTATGTATGCCTCAGCGGGCGCCCGGTACCCGCTCCCGAAATTAATATTTGGCCCTAAGGACAACGCTCTTCCATACCAGGCCATGGCGCAGGTCGAATCGAACCGGACGGCCTTTTTGAAAGAAGCCCTGGATTCTAATGTGTGAAAAGCATAATACATGTTGATCCCCTGATTGAAATAGAATTGTGCACTGTCGGAACTGGTAGTGATCTTCCAGGTATAGCTACCCCACCCTGTCAAAGGGGGTATATCCACCGGTTCGGCTATGTCCCCGTAGTTGCCGCCGCAGCCGATCGAAGCTTTTTTTAGTTGGGTGATGGTGGCGCCTGCAACGGACGGGCTCCGGGATTGATGACCATTGATGAAACGAAAGGCGGCGGCTGCCATTAATGCCGGCAGGACAAGGAACAAAGGGAACTTGTTTCGCATTTTATGGGGAAATTTATCCGGATCCTTTTATTGCAGGACGGGACAAAATCCGCTAAATTTCCCTGGGAGGCAAGTTATTTCAATGAAACAGGATTTATTTTAAACGGTCTTCACCCAACGAAGGCAGACGTCGTCAGGCCTGCCTAATCCTCGATGGTCCCGATCATGGCGACGATCTTCTTTGCCTGCCTCAGCATGTCGTCGTAAGCCCGTATATTATTCCGGAAATTGTTGTCGCTGATCTGGAGCAGTCCCTGTGTCTTACCCGAGCGGATGTATTGTTGTACGGATTCTTTTTCGTCTTTGTCGGACTGCGCGTCCAGCAGCCTGACCTGGAGCGAATTGACAAAACCTTCGCCATAGACGAGGTCAGGTATCGTCTGTTCATAATATACCAGCAGCAGCTGTTTGAGGCTGTCATTTTCGATGAGCCCGATCTTTCCACTGGATTTGAATCCTTCATAACGTCCGATGGCGGGGCGGATAACGCTGACATTAAAATAGAGGAGGCTCGGATTGATGGCAGCAGGTCCGTTGGCAGTCTTCAAAATAACCTGGTAACCTGAGTCAAGCTGGCTGATATCGCTCTTCTTGTGTTCGAGCATACTGATGTCTTTGGCAAGGTCTTCCTTAAGGCCTGTTAAAAAGTCCCTCGCTTCTTTTTGCTCGTGCCGTTGGTCGGACCAGCTGTGCAGCCAAATGGAAAGGGTGACGGCAAAAACGATGATAAATATCTCGATTGCTACCTCTTTCAGTTTTTCGATCATCGTGAGCCCGGGTTTTGTCAAGGTCTTATATATCTTTTTGGTGTGTTTTGTAACTTCTTCCTGCATTAGTTGTCGTTGGGGATAAAGATAAAACATTTATTCAAGTTCGTAGAATGGCTTATAGGCTCCTCCTGCCAGTTGCCTGGTCTCTTCAAAAACGGGCCGCATGCGCAATCGTAAACCCGTCCCGTGGCATAGGAGCCGCCGAGAACGATCGCGGCTACGATGCCTATCGACCTGAGATCGTCTACGATGTTGCCCAAATGATACCACGAAATTTAAAATTTTGTATATTCACGCCGAAATCATTTTTCGCCAGGGCCGTTTCATTTTACGAGGAGAAAGTATTGCCTCCGGCCCTACAAGCGCTGATGCGGACAATGGAAAAGCTGCATGCGGCGGCCAAAATCGCGGCAGTGATCCTGCCCCGGTCACAATTCCTGACTAAATCTCAGCGTGTTCCTATCTGCATCCGTCACATAGAACTCCCGCCGGCCCCAGCTTTGGTCAACGGGTCCCTGGTGCACGGGTGAGTCTTTTTTGCCTGAGGTATCCAGGCCCCGCCTTTTATATTGCGCGAAAAGTGCGTCTACATTGTCTACGAGGACGTTCGCCACTGAACCAAAAAGATAGTCTCCCTCAAGGGTAGTCAGCTGTAATGCTGCATCGCCGTTGACCAGGTCTACAACGCAGGATTCGGCCGATTCGTCAGGAAAGGCGAGCTGAAAATCCAATACTTCCGTATAATGAACCAGCGCAGCCCGCATGTCACGAACTTTAAAAAGCGGAACGACTTTCATATGATCCAGTTTCTATAAAGTTAGCGGAAATCATGGATCAGGCCGCCCCGCCCCAGTTAATTTCCATATCTTGCTTTTGATCATGAAAGTTCGTTCAGTCTCACTAGTTTCCTTATGTCCATAGCAACCACCTATTTTATAAAGGCTCAAATTCCAGGCGCAGACATTACCCGTCTATTAGAGCTGTATAAACGCGAAATATTAATTCAGGGCGCCGAATATGCAGAAATAAATGGTAATGTTGTTGAATTCTCAGGAGGATCAAGCACCAGAAAATTTGGGAATAAATTTGCCGGCTTTTCGCAGGGGCAATTGATCATAGAAGAAACAGAGTCGGAATTTGAAGTTTATCTCGAAGCGGATTCTCCCAAATGGATCCTGTTATTTGACGTCTACTTTACAAAACTCAGGAATGACCTGGAAAGAGAACTTCAGGAAAATTAGCTAATAATGGTATGGGCCCTCGCGGTGAAAGTGCGGGCCCGTTATTTCCAATCCTTATTAGGCTGAGGGCCCATTGTAAAAACGAGTCGTTTGCCCGCGAGCAATGAAGCATGCGATAAAAAGGGATGCTCGATCGCTTTCCCATCCAAAGTAACCTTCTGAATATATTTATTGGCGTCGGAAAGGTTTTCGGCGATGATGGTCAATTTTTTGGACTGACCGCCCGCAGTATAGGTCAGCGTTAGTTGGGGGAATTGAGGGGCCCCGATCGCATAGATACCCGAAGCGGGTGTCACCGGATAGAAGCCCATCACGCTGAACAGATACCAGGCCGCCATCTGACCACAGTCCTCGTTGCCGTTGATGCCCAGTGGCTGGTTCTGGTAATTGATGGACGTGTGTTTTCTGACCAGCTCCTGCGTTTTCCAGGGCTGGCCGCTGTAGTCATACAGATAGATGTAATGATGACCGGGCTCATTGTCGTGATGGTAATGATTATCGCGAAAATTCTCATCCAATTTTGCCGAAAATTTTTCGGGACCACCCATTAGCCTGATCATTCCGGATATATCCTGCATGGCGCCGAAAAGATAAGTCCATTGGTCTCCCTCCGTAAACCCATCCTGCCGCCCTAATTTATCTTTGGGATTAAATTGCACAAACTGACCATCCGCCTTCCTGGGAATAAAAAAGCCTGCACCAGGATCATATAAGTTGCGATAATTGTAGCTCCAGTTCAGTATCCGCCGATAGTCGGCAGTTTTACCCAATGCCTTTGCCATCTGTGCGACGGCGTAATCATCCGAAGCATATTCGATCGTCCGGGAAACGGACTCAGCGGTTCTGCCAAAAGGCACATAACCGATGCTGTTGAAGGCGGTGAGCCCGGCCCTTGCCTCATATCCGGTCCACTTGTCCCGGTCCGCATAAGGCAGCGAAATATCGTCGACAGGTGGCACCATCGCGTCCTTTAACAGGGCGGCATATGCCGTATTCACGTCATATCCCCGAACACCTTTTATATAGGCATCCGCGATCACCGCATCGGCATGCGTACTGATCATGATATTTGTCTCGGCCGGATTGGGCCACATCGGCAACCGCCCTCCCTCCTTATACATCTGGATCAGCGCGGTGATCATGCCATCAACCCTGTCCGGCTGGGTAAACAACAACAAAGGGTGCAGAGCGCGGTAGGTATCCCAAAGAGAAAAGTCGGTATAGGAAACCCCGCTATGAATTTTGTCGTCGAATGCGCTATAGTATTTTCCATATTCGGAAAATTCCCGGGGAAACTGCATCGTATGGAATAGCGCCGTATAAAAAATGGACCGGGTATCGTCTGATACTCCTTCCACCTTCAAACGGCTTAAATTCTCCTGCCAGATCGTCCTGGTAGCTGTCACCAGCTGCTGAAAGTCCCAGCCCGGCAATTCTTTTTCCATGTTGATCCGGGCCTGCTCAAGGCTGATAAAAGAAGTGGCGATCCGGACTTTTACTGTCTCCCCCTCATTCGTGGCAAAGTCGATGTAGGCACCCATCCTCGTCCCGTATCCCTCTGAAGCCGAAGGGCTCACCGTCCCTTTATCCCATACGCCAAAAGAAGTGAACTTCTTATCGAACTGGATGACAAAGTATCCCTTAAAATCAGGCAGATCGGGCCCCAGCTGTGCGGAAACCCGGTCCGGATTATAACCGGTGATCTCCCCACGCTCCTTATCGATCTTTATGTATCCCTTTAATTTATTTATCCTTTCGGTATAGTCATTGGATTCGTCTGAAAGTTCGGGATTCAGATTGATCCCCTGTATAATCAAATGCGCCGCCTGGCTGGCAGGAAAAGTAAATTGAAAGATCGCCGCCCGCGATGCCGCGCCGATCTCCGCCTTTATTTTTTGATTGGCGCCCGCATCCATCCAAACGGAATAATAATAGGGTTTGGTTACTTCATCGGCGTGACTGAAAGGCAATGCCCGCTGTTTGGGCAATACTTTGAGCTCTCCTATTTGCGGCATGACAGAGACATAGCCATAGTCTCCCATCCATACAGTCGGCTGATGAGATGCCAGAAATCCCATGATCCGCTGGTCCTCGTAAACATAGGAGGTCCGCCCCATCTTGCTTTCTCCCGTCTGTGCCAGGAAATTTGTCATAGCATAGGGCCGCCCTACTGCAGGTATCGTCCCCCCGCCTTCCAAACCCGGCGCGAAACCGGCAAAGGGTGTACCAATGATCGTATTGACAAAGTCTACTTCCTGTTTGCCCGTAGAAAGCTGGGCAATACCGGTCTGAAACAGAAGGCAAAAAACAGATAAAATGGCGGCAAGTCTTTTCATGATGCCGCTAAGATAAATATCTTCTACTTTTTCGCGCAATTTCGTCCTGATGAACGAAAAAGTAGAACAGGCTTCCGCCAAAGTAGGAGATGACATCAAGGGGGTCCCCCACCGAATGAAAGTGAAAACGCGGAAATACCAATTCGTAGATGACCGATACATAAAGGGCAGCGAGCAGTAAATAGCTTAGAGGATATCGGTATGCCGTATTGCGTACAATATATCGCCGGGTAAATACCAGCGCAATGTGCGCGATCACCGGAATGAAAACAACATCGGTAAGCCAGCTGTTCAGATACGGTATGGGTCTGCGGCTCCACCTGCCTATATGTATTATCAACCAGCAGCTGCAGTAGACCACGAAGAGCCGGTCGAATACGGCCTCTAGAGTACCAGCGAGATGCCTATGATAATAGCGAGCGAAACGCATATGAACAGGATAATAAAGGCTGCAAACCCTGCATTCTTACCCAGCCTGACGATGAAGCTGTCCGTTTCTTTCAGGGGAAGAACGGCTCTTCTTATTTTCTTTAGCACAGACGATATTTTAGAACAAATGTACTAATTCTATCGATTATAGAGCAATTGTTCTAATTTTGATCAACTATGGATACAAAAGCCCGCATTCTGAAAGCCGCCCTTGATCTGTACAATGAGAAAGGTTTTGAGGTCACTACCCGGCATATCGCCGCAAGCATGGCTATCAGTGCCGGGAACCTTCATTATCATTTCAAACATACAGATGACATCATCATTGCCTTATGGGATCAACTGTCCATGGAATTCGATCAATTGGTATCCGGTCTGGGACGGGTTGAGGAGATCAACCTCGAAATATTGCGCTCCTTTTACTATCGATCGTTCCAAACACTTTACAAATACCGTTTCATCTTCCTGCATTTTGTAGCTATCGGCATCCGCATCCCTGCTATTCGGGCTCACTATAAGAGCCTGATCCAACGACGCGAAAAAGAGTTCAGGGCGTTATTCCATATCCTGATCCGAGATGGCGTAGTCAGGAATGATATCCCGGAAGCGCTATGGACCCCACTGGTCAGGCAGATCTTTATCGTGAGTGATTTTTGGCTTTCCAGCAACGAACTTACCGACCGGCTGAGAGGTAAGGCTGCCGCTGCAGCGTTCACCGGGCAAATAGAGGCTATGCTATTCCCTTATCTTTCGAAGCCGAAATAGGATGATCAATGGGACAGGATGCCGAATGCGAGGCCAGGGAGGTTGATGGCCGGATGCCCTTTGCGTTGAGCGAAATGGTCCGTTGGTTGAATAGAGCTTTTGCTTACCCAAACAGACCCGAGATTTGCCTCATCAAACATCAACAAATATCTCATGGCAACATATTTCAAGAGCTGCCTGGTTCCGATCGCTATCCTGATGATCTCCCTTCCCGTTATGTCCCAATCCAATCCCCTTATCGGTGTCTGGCGTCTCACCGCCGCTGACAAGATCCTGCCAGACGGGAGACAGGTGGCTGATTTTGGAGAAGTTCCCAGAGGCATTGCCATTTTTACTGCTAACGGCCATTATGTGGTAGAAATATTTCAGACAGATCGCATAAAATCAGCTGCCGCAGACGACATCAAAGACGCACCCGAAGACTACGAAAAATACAAGGACACCCTTCTGAATATCAGCTGTCATTTTGGAACTTACACCGTCAACGCAGCAAAAGGCTTTATCACGTTTCATATAGACCGCGCTTCTCATTCTGACTGGGATGAGACAACCAGCGTGAGAAGCTTTACGCTTGAAGGAGATAAACTGGTCTGGCGGGTTCCGCCCCGCCCGGATGGCTCTATCCCCGTGTCCGTGTTCAGGCGGATACCCTAATATTGAGGGCGTACATCGAAACTTGCAGAGACTATAGTTCCCCATTGGGAAAGCTCAGCCAGCTCTTCCTCCTTTTGATCGGAAGGCGTGACCCGGAAGGGGCTGGGATGGTATGCTACCGTAGAGACCAGTTTTTGAGCTCCCGAAATGTCCACCACTTCAACAATCTCCCTCAAACCAACAGGACGCGTTATTTTTTTCATCCATACCGGCAGCAGGTATTGCCATTGAAGCGTGGTCTCAGGGGGGATGGCTATTTGGTCAGGTTCGAAAGGACCAGTCCCCCCTCTTATATCCTGCGGCTGCTCTTTTTCGTAAAGACCGATAGACAGGGTGTGGCTGCCCTGATCATAGTCGATAGTTCGGGGCCGCCTGAGCACATAATAGGTCAGCGTTTTCGAATTATTCTTCAGTGCAATGCTGATCTGCATTTTTCCCTCGATGTACCTGCTGCTATCTTCCATCCGCAGGCTGACATCTTCAATGGTAATATCCATTAACTTTTATTCAGTTGTTAAGTCTACTACAAATTTTCTACTCCTGCAAGAAAATAATATAATGTCTATCTTTGCAGCGGCTATTTTACAATCGAAAAGGGAGCTATGAAGAAAATAGGATTTTTATCGTTCGGGCATTGGGCCAATCATCCAGCCTATAAGACACGTACGGCGAGTGACACATTGCTCCAGTCCATCGATCTGGCCGTTGCGGCCGAAGAGATCGGCATAGATGGCGCGTATTTCCGGGTACATCATTTTGCGGCTCAGCTGGCATCGCCATTTCCTTTGCTTGCGGCCATCGGCGCCAAAACGAGCACCATCGAGATCGGGACGGGTGTTATCGACATGCGTTACGAAAACCCCCTCTATATGGTGGAAGACGCCGGGGCCGCTGATCTGATCTCCCGCGGGCGACTGCAGCTGGGAATCAGCAGGGGCTCACCCGAACAGGTGATCGACGGATGGCGTTATTTCGGGTATGAACCGGCAGAAGGAGAAACAGACGCTGATATGGGACGCAGGAAGGCGATGCAATTCCTGGAACAGCTGAAAGGCGTCGGATTCGCCGAGCCTAACCCTTACCCGATGTTTCCCAATCCGCCGGGATTATTACGACTGGAACCTCACTCCGAGGGACTGCGGGAACGTATCTGGTGGGGAGCCGGCTCCAATGCTACTGCCGTCTGGGCGGCCGAGAACGGAATGAACCTGCAAAGCTCTACCCTGAAATTCGACGAAAGCGGAAAGCCTTTCCATATACAGCAGGCGGAACAGATCAGGCTGTACAAAGAAGCATGGAAAAAAGCGGGACATTCCCGCGAGCCAAGGGTCTCGGTGAGCCGGTCGATTTTCGCGCTGATAAATGATCAGGACAGACTCTACTTTGGACGGGACGCCAATAAGACTGACCAGATCGGTGTTCTGGAAAACAACAGGCGCGCCATTTTCGGGAGAAGCTATGCCGGGGAACCGGATAAGCTCATCCGTGAGCTGGCCCAGGATGAAGCCATCCAGGAAGCGGATACCGTACTCTTAACGATACCCAATACATTAGGGGTTGAATACAATGTACACGTCCTGTCTTCTATTCTGAAGTATGTGGCGCCGGGATTGGGGTGGCGGTAAATGGGTTCGGCGAGCCGGGCCAAATGGGTAATTACCGGTTTGGCAGTCTCTGTGATAAAAGGTAGATTTGGTAACACCTTTAAACAAATTTATCCATGAACAAACAGGACAACCTGGCCGGGGAGACTCCGCGGCTGGCCGCACCGTTGGACATTTCCAGCGTACAGCAAATGACAGCAGATTTTCAGTTCAAGATGAGGGCCCTTGCGAAAGCGCTACAGGATGCGGCCCCCTATCTGCAATTCCTTGAACCTGAAAAGTTCTATACCCAGTTCTACATTGACCGGCCTGCTCTGGCGCGTCTGAACGAGATCGCTGCGCAGGAAGAATTTTCAAATTTTGGAGTGTTCTTTGGCCTGCAAGACCCAGAAACACGGCAGCCTCTGAGCGATCCCAAGGCACCTGGTTTTGGAAGGCTGACGTGCAGCTTTGTCGGTCTCGACGAGCATTACCGGGTCCTGAAAACGCATTTCCCCGTAGGCGCCGAAGCTGCTCAATTCCATGCTGAGGAAACCTGGCCGCCCCCTCCTCCCCCGCCACCGCATACAGGCATCGAATGGATATTTAATCTTACTCACGACGCTTCGGAAGTCTTTGCCTATTTCAACTCTGTCGCCGAGCCTTGCGAAACAGAAGTTTGAGCCCCGCCGATGGATGGATCGCCTATGCTCAATGGAGAAATGAGCAGGAGGCTTCCATAGATCTGTTCGTCACGGAATGGACCGTACCGCCCGAGCCACGGGAGCGATCGGAACAAACGATCTTTGTTTTTCCAGGACTTCAGAACGCCCGGTTTGTGCTGCAATCAGTGTTGCAATGGGGGCCTTCGTGGTATTGGAGACGAAAGGGCTTTACAACCCGCTGCAATACCCGGGGGAACCTTGCACGCGCATAGGGTCCATTGTCCTTCAAACCGGCGGCCTGTGCGTGCAGCCTGGATGGAGGCCCGTGCAGCGCTATCGCGCGGTTGAAGCGCCACGGATCGTTATTGATAGCCCGGATACTATCGGCATCGTCTATGCGGCTATTTCGCCACATCGATCTTTACCTTCTTGTTCTTGAGCTTCTGGTCCTTGATCAGCTGCAGGGTATGAGAGGCACTGGACTTGCGGATGGCCACGAAGCTGTGGAAATCCTTGACCTCGATGAGCCCGATATCCTCTTTCTTCAGCTGGCCCTTGTTGGTGAAGAAGCCCACCACGTCGACCTTGTTGACCTTGTCTTTTTTGCCGACAGAGATGAAGAGGGTAGTCCATTTCGGTTTGTCCGGGAGGGTTGTTGTGGCGGGGAGATCGAGCTTTTCGGGCTGCTCCGGAATATACGCGGGCAGGGTCTCTTCCGGCGAAAGGATGAGGATCGCCGTTCCGCTGGCGTCCATGCGGGCTGTTCTGCCATTGCGGTGGGTGTATACTTCTTCGGTCGGTGGGAGATGATAGTGGATGATATACCGGATGTTCGGAACGTCCAGTCCACGCGCGGCAAGGTCTGTGGTGACCAGGAAATTGGAGCTTCCATTGCGGAATTTGGCCAGGGCGCTGTCCCGTTCGGGCTGCTCGAGAGCGCCATGGTAGTAGACGTTCACGATCCCTTTTTCCTTCAGGAAGGCGCCTACCCTTTCCACTGACTCCCGATGGTTGCAGAAGATGACCGTCGACCGCGCTCCCAGCCGGCAGATAAGACGGAACAAGGTCTCGAGCTTGTCCTTATCGGGGCTCAATACCTGCTGCAGGGTAAGCCGTTCGGTCTTTTCGCCGGACAGGAAATCGAGTGTCCGCGGGGACCGGAGGCCGACAAAACCGGGTATCTCCGTAGCCGATGTCGCCGAAGTGAGTATCCTTCTGTTCAAGGCCGGCAGCGAGCCGATAATAAAAGACATCTCGTCCTGGAAGCCCAGCTCGAGCGATTTGTCGAACTCGTCGAGGACGAGGGTCCTGATCGTGCCCGTGCGGATGTTGCCACGGCGGATATGATCGGCCAGGCGGCCCGGCGTACCGACGATCAGCGCAGGAGCTTCGATCAGGTTGTTCTCTTCCGTCTCCCTGAGGTGACCGCCATAGCAGCAGGTAACCTTGAAGCCGGTGCCCATGGTCTTGAATACTGTTTCTATCTGGAGGGCAAGCTCGCGTGACGGAACGATGATAAGGGCCTGGGTGCCCGGCGCTTCGTCGTTCATGTAGGACAAAACAGGTAACAGAAAGGCCAGAGTCTTGCCAGACCCGGTGTCGGCCAGCAAAATGAAGTCGCCTTCTTCCTCAGCAGCCGCTAGCGCCGCGGTCTGGAGCTCGTTCAATTCATCGATGCGCAGATGGGACAGCATTTTGCCAATAACGTCGGAGTTGAGTAACATCCGGCAAAAGTACAGCAGTTTGAGCACTATGCCCCGATGAATTCGGCGATCTCGGCCAGCGCCCGCCGGGCCGCTTCTTTGTGGATATCCTTCTTCGGCCAGACATGGGGTTGATCCTCGTAGATGCTGAGCAGGGACCTGCTCTGAACGGTCTTTATATCATTATAAAACTGCTTGCTGTCGTCCAGCAGTATCTCATTGGTGCCGACCATAATGAGCACGGGCGGAAATCGGGGCAGCAATGCCTTTTTCGGGCTCGAGACCGCCAGGGGATGGTCTCCCGTATACGCCCGGGCAAACAACCGGAGCATGTCCCTGTCGATGGAGATATCCAGCTGTGCGTTGGCTTCGATCGACGGATAGTCGCATTCCAGGCTGATCCATGGAGAGATCAGGACGACGGCATCGGGCAACGGGAGTTGGAGCCTTATCATCTCTCCGATGCCGGAAACGATCAGGCTGCCACCGGCGCTGTCACCGATGAGGTTGATCAGACACCCGGGATGGCTATTGACCAGCTCGCGGTAGACTGTCGTCAGGTCCTTAAGGCCGGCGGGGAACGGGTGTTCAGGAGCCAGGGCGTACTCGACAAAGAGGATCTTTGCCTTCAGGTGGTTTGCAAAATGGCTGACCATCTTTCCATGTGTCCGGACCGATCCCATGGCGAAGCCGCCGCCGTGCAGGAAGATAATTATTCTGTCCGGGGACGGGTCTTCCGGGGTAAACCAATAACAGCTGACGCCTCCGATCATGACCTGATCGATCGATACCGTGGGTTCGAAGTCGTAGGGATGGGGCTTCTGTTCATAGCCTTCCCTTCTTTGCAAGATCTCTTGTATTTCTTTCATGGAACAAATCTATCGCCCGGTCGGGGAACGGACTTATAAGGTAGCTTAATAAATCGTCTTAAGATAGCTTAAGGGTGAGTGGGTTTCTGTGAGATATCCTTGCGGATCTTGCTCAGAAATTCAGGGGTGATACCAAGGTAGGAGGCGATCTGGGTATTGGGCAGCCGTTGCGATAAGGCGGGATATTGACGTAAAAAGTCGAGGTATCGTTCCTCGGCGGTAGAGCTCACGATCTGCAGCAGCCGATTCTCCAGCTCGGCCAGTCTTGTCTCCACGATCACCCTGAAATTTCTGTCGAACTTCGGATAGGTCCGGAAAAAATATATCAGGTCCGGTCTGCTGATCTGAAAAATGGTCGAGGGTTCGACCGCCTCGATATTCACTTTGCTTTTTTTTTCGGAATAAAAACTGTCGACGATCATGATCCAGTCGTTCTCCGCGGCAAATTGCAGGTTGTGCTCTACGCCCTTGCTGTCGACCTGGAATACCTTAAAACAGCCCTCCGCAACAAATGTATAATGCCTGCAGACCTCGTCTTCGGTCAGGATCAGCTGTCTTCGCCGGATCTTTCGCTCAACTGCTCTCTCCTTCAGGTCTGCTCTTTCCGGTTCGTCCAACGGAAGGTAACGGTCAAAACTGGTAAATAATTTATCGATGGACACGGTTTGTCAGATTGTTTTGGTTATATCCTCGAATACTTCTTCTTATAGTCGCGGGGAGAGAGTCCTGTCAGCCGTCGGAACACCTGCCGAAACGTTTTGATATCCTCATAGCCCGTCCTGTCCATGACCTCGTCGAGGGAGCAGTCTTCGTTCTCCAGCACCTTCTTGGCCGCCTCGACCCGCACGCGCTGCAGGTATTCGATGGGGGTGTTGTGGGTGGCTGCTTTGAACCGGCGGATGAAATTGCGCTTTCCGGTGTGGCATAACGCCGACACCTGATCGATCGACAGATCAGTGGCGTAGTGTTCCTCGATATAGGACTGGGACTTCAGTATCTCTTCGTCCTCGTGCTGCCGCTGGCCCGAGAAGACGGCGAAATGTGCCTGGCTGGTATAGCCGATGTCTATCGAGTACCGTTTGCTCACGGCCAGGGCGGTCTCCCTGCCGCAGAATTTCTCGATGAAGTACAGGATCAGCTTGAGCGCCGAGAATCCGCCGCCGCTGGTGTAGACGCCCCCCTGGTCGGTGATGATCCGGTCGGACTGTACGTTGATCTGCGGATACCGCCGCTGCATCTCCCCGGCGACGGCCCAGTGGGAGGTGGCGGCCTTTCCGTCCAGCAGGCCGGCCTCGGCGAGGAAGAAGCTGCCCACGCACATGCTGGCTATTTCTGCGCCGCCGCGATGCATCTCCCCTATCCAGCTCACCACTTCTCCGTATTTGCGGAGGGTTGTGGAAATATCACCCTTGAATCCCGGGATGATGACCAGGTGGCTCTGACTCACTTTGTCGATGGTCGTATAGCAGATGAACTGCGCCGGGACATCCAGCTGGATATTTTTTGCTTTTTCCCCTATCAGCTGCAGACGGAAGGCCTCTGGGCGCCCCAGCTCCAACAGATATTCGTTGGTTCCGTACAGCAGGTCGATCACGCCGCCGATGGAGGACGTATACACGTCCTCGTGGATAAGCAGGGAAATCGTCTTCATGGCATTTCGTGTATTGGTCCGGTCAAATTTAGCTCAAATTCATGTCACAAATACCCCCTGAAGAAGTCATAAACGCCGGTTTTTATTGCCGCCGGGCTGTGGCAATTTTGTCTCACAAAATCAAAAAATATGACAACAGCAAGCAAACCGATCGACGCGGTCGGACAGTGGTGGCGCACCTGCGCTGCCGCCGCAAGCCAGCACGCTTCCCTGGAAGCTGCGCGGGACTTCAATGAAGGATGGGCCGGCCTTACCCCCGAACCAGGAGGCGTGGATTATACCGAAGTGGACGCCGGGGGTGTCTCTGCCCTCTGGGCTGTCCCGAAAAAGTGCGCGGCGGACCGGGTCCTGCTTTGTTTTCACGGCGGAGGCTTTTTTTCGGGGTCCATGTTCACTCACCGGAAGCTATTCGCGCATTTCGCCAAGGCCATCGGGTGCAGGGCGCTGGTCGTTCAATACCGTATGGCGCCTGAAAACCCCTACCCCGCTCAGCTGGACGACGCTGTCAACGCCTATGCATGGCTGCTCGGCCAGGGTATCCAGGCCGCGCATATCGCCTTTGCGGGAGACTCTGCCGGGGGGAACCTCTGTATCACGACCATGTTGGCGGCCCGTGACCGGGGTCTGCCGCTGCCGGCGGCCGTTATGCCGATATCTCCCTGGTACGATATGGAGGGCGTCATGGACTCTCTTGACTACAACCAGGGCAAGGATATGCTGTTCACGAAGGAATGGGTGAAGGCTATCGCCGGCATGTACCTGGGGGCGCAGGGCAGTCCCCGGGACCCGTATGCCAATCCGCTGTATGCCGATCTGAAGGGACTTCCTCCGATGTATATCCAGGTGGGTGGAGACGAGCTGCTGCTGGACGATAGCAAGGTCCTGGCGGAGCGGGCGAGGAAGGCGGGTGTGGACGTCCGCATCGATATCTTCCCGGGAATGCAGCATACTTTTCAGATGGCTGTGGGTAGAGCTCCGGAGTCGACGGATGCCGTGGGGAGGTATGTAGACTGGGTAAAACCCAGGTTGGGGTTAACGGGGGAAACGATAAGGCTTTAGTCCCTGAGCTTCCGGTATTGGATCCTGACGCGTTCGTACTCAGTGAAGCCGGTCACTTTTCCGGCGGCGTTCTGGTCGAAGCGGACATCGATGGGTTCATCCTCTTTAATAAAGAATACCGACCTGGAGGCGGATCTTAAAGGTATATCCCGACTGTTGTGCACCCTGGCAATCAGGGTGTCGCCCTGCAGCCTTAGCACAACGGTGTCCTTATCCGGGCTGGCATATTTGCCAACGTATGAGCGCAGCACAGCCGCGGCAACGGGCGCCTGCCGGTACCGGAACCGTTTTTGGGCCAGCAGCCAGGTATACAGGCTGTCGTTGTTATAGGTCACTGTCCAGCTGTCGTGACCGGCTTCAGGGTAGACGGTGAACTTCACGGAAGGATTGTATCTTTCGACGGCCCGGACCATTTGCTGGCTGCGGATGATCGGAACGGTACTGTCCTTTCCTCCGTGGAAGCACCAGACGGGCATGTTCCTCAATTTCCAGGTGTTGGCCGTATCTCCGCCTCCGCATATCGGGACGATCGCTGCAAATTCCTCCGGATGTGTGACGGCCAGGTCCCAGGTACCGAACCCGCCCATACTAAGGCCAGTCAGGTAGACGCGGTCGGGATCGACCCGGTAGCGGCGTTTGCAGTCCTGCAGCAGGTCGTACATATCCCTGGATGACCATCCCCCGGGGCGATCGGCCTGCGGGGAGACGACGATAAAAGGGTATTGCCGCCCCTGTGCGATCAGCTTGGGAGGGCCATGTTTCTTTACTTTTTCGAGATCATCTCCACTTTCCCCGCTGCCATGAAGAAATAGCAATAATGGCCATCTCTGGCTCGTATCCTGTTCGTATCCTTGGGGAAGATAAAGCAGGTAGCGGATCTCTCTTGTCATTTTTTCGGCGGTCAGCTGTGCGCTTGCCGCGGAGCCAACAAGAAAGAACGCCAGGCAATATGCGAAAATTTTGTAATTCTTTCTCATAGATAGCAAGTTAATTATTTGCCCCGAGCATTCAAAAATCGGAAGTCCACCGCATGTCCGGATCGGCCACTATCAAAGTCCGATCAGCCCCTGCATGAAGCGCCAGATCGTCACTAGTTTTACAGAAAACAAAAAAAATGGCAAATCACGACTTTACGACTACACTGCTGGTCAACCAGACACCGAAACAGGTATATGACGCCGTCAACCACCCCGAGAACTGGTGGCCCGGAGAGATCGATGGCAGCTCAGACAAGCTCAACGACGAGTTCACCTATCGGTACAAAGAGCTCCATCTGTCAAGGCAAAGAGTAGTTGAAATGATCCCGGATCAAAATGTTTTGACAGCTGCTCAAATTCCTGGTCACGAATCATCCAGCAAAGCCTGGCAAGCCTGATCACCACGGGCAAAGGAGAGGACTTTTTTTAGGCTAAATATTATGCATAGCCGAAGTTTTGAAAAAAGATTTATCAGGACGTGCAACGATGGGACGAGCCTCTCTTGTCAAATAGTAAACTCGAAATATGAACAACGCTGTTGTAAAAGCATTTGCGGTGCTCGTCCTTGTCGCTGCCGTATCCTGTAAGAAACACGGAACCGGGTCACGGGGGCTGCAGGCTAACAAGGCTGACACCACAGGTATCGTTGGGCAGTGGGCATGGGTGAGGTCCAATTTCCTGTTTAACGTCTTAACACCCCAATTGAGCGACGCCCATAAAGAGCTGAACTTTACTTCCACGGGGGTTGTTTATATAAGGCACAACGACTCGACCGGACAATACCCTTCACCGTATATTGCCGTTCCCCCCATGTCGCATCTCTCTTTGCTGTCAGGCGATGTTACAGATACCGTCCTCTATCATTTTGGCGACGAACCGGTAGGATGCCCTGGTCCCGCGGAGGATCTGAACGCCACCTTTATGGCCCTTGTCATCAAGGACTGGATCAACCAGTTCAAAATTTCCAATGACACGCTCTACCTGGTGACACCTCCCTGCCTGATACAGCCGGATTCGGTTGTTTATGTAAGGGTGAAAGGAGGGAAATTTTAGTAAAGGGTCTTATCTTCGTCATGGCTAACCTATGTCGAAGATTCCCTATTACACAGAGATCAATGAATTCCTGGCCTCTATTCCCTGGCCTGGAAGAACCACTGACCCGGATTTTTACTGTTTACGGCTTAAGAAACTGGAGCAGGGCCTTCCTGTTTACCGTCCGCCATTCAAACGGTCATTCTATTTTCTTGCCTTGCTCATTAATACCGGAAAAGTCGAGGTGAGTCATGGTGACCAGACCGTCAGCGACCCCGATTCATACCTCGTCTTCCATTCGCCAAACCTGGTTTACAGTTTTTCCCACAACAATTCCCTGGAGGGATATGTCGTATACTTCAAGGCGGCGTGCTTTTCCTTTTTCAAACCCGATTTTCATAAGACGTTCCCCCTGTTCGACGTCCTCCATGCCAATCTTTTTCAGTTGGACCATCCGACTTTTCAACGGCTGGCGCCACATTTTGAAGCGGTATTTGCAGCATACGAGGGATCCGTCAAAGAGCGGCATATGGAGGCGCGGGCAAAGTTGCTGGGATTGCTTTATCACCTGGAGGATTTCGCTGCCGAAAAGAAAAAGGAGACCGGACCGCCAACGACACAGCAGAGCCTGCTGCAAAAATATATCCAGCTTGTCAATAACCACTATATCGACAAAAGGACGGTGCAGGAGTATGCCGATCTGCTTTCCGTAACGTCCAATCACCTCTCCCAGTCTATCAAACTGACGTCAGGCAAGAATGCGCATGCCTACATCACAGATAGACTGGCCAGCGAGGCCAGGTCGCTGATCCAATACACCGATCTCGAAATAACAGAGATTGCCTACCAGCTGAATTTTTCAGATCCTGCCAATTTTGGTAAATTTTTTAAAAAGCAGACGGGCGTATCTCCTTCTGAATTCAGAAAACGGAAGAAGTGATCAAATTTACCAGTTTATCCAAGTTTTAGACCAGTTGCTTTGAGCCGGGATCAGCAGTTTTGCGGCATCAATCGTAAAAAATACTTAACCAGATGAGCAAGCAAATTTTCATTAATCTCCCCGTAAAGGACCTTAAAAAGTCCATGGCATTTTATGAAGCGATCGGATTCCGGAATAACCCTCAGTTCTCTGACGACTCCGGCGCCTGTATGGTAGTGAGCGATACCATATTTGTGATGTTACTGACCCATGAGAAGTTGCAGCAGTTCACCTCAAAGTCGATAATTGACGCCAGGAGCCATGTAGAAGTGCTGAACTCGATCTCGACGGGCAGTATCGACGAGCTGAATAGTTTTGTCGGCAAAGCTTTGCAGGCCGGTGGTCGTGAATACCGGGAGCCGCAGGATCTTGGATTTATGCAGCTTCGTTGTTTCGAAGACCTCGACGGGCATAACTGGGAGGCGACTTATGTGGATATGAGCAAATTTCCTGCGGGATCTTAGAAATAGAGAGGGGGAGTCGAAATAATCCATGCGAATGGCTATTCTATCCATGTTCCGGGGTTCGGGGGGCGGGTAATTTGGTATTATCAAAAACAATTACTCATGGTAAGAACAATTCAATTCCCTACCCCACCCTGGGATATGGACAAGGCCGCAGCGGAATGGAAGGACCATTTCGGACGGCCGCAGCATGCATATGGAGTACAGGTGCTGCAGTTCAATGAGAGCGGCGAGATCGAAAGACGATTCTCCAGCCAGGAGGTGCAAGGCTAATTTTGACGGTCGGACAAAGAGGGCTCGAGTAGTGTGGCGCTCGTTCAATAAGGTGTATCTTCGCGAAGAAGATATTAGACGACAACGAAATATTTGTCTTTCCGTCTACGTTATCGTCGCGGCAGGCTATATTCGCTTAAATCTTAGAAAAACACTTTGTTATGAACGGCTCCAAGGAAATTGTCACGATTTCAGTACCCAAAGGCGACCTGGACAACGACTACACCTTTTTTGAAGACGGCAAGATCCGCCACAACTACGACCAGAATGTCAATAAAATGGGGCTGGAAGCGTGGATCACGCCCAGGAGTATTGCAGATAGCGAAAGGGACAAGATATTAAAGGCCTGTCCTCCGGAATTCAAGATCAGGATCACAGCGTTACTGAAGAAATAAGGACGTTTCATTACGTGAATGTCCCCAACAGGGTTTTCCCAATATAACCTTGCAGGAATTTTGATCACCCCCCGAGAAATTTACAGTTATTAACGGCAGGCCAGAAGAAATATGGTGGCGCCGGAATCCGACATGACAGGAAATTTGTATTAAATTTCAGGTGTGTTTATGGAATCAGGGAATTGGTGCATCACCAAAATAAACCTTACTATGAAAAATAAGATAGCCGGTCTTTTTTTGCTGATCTTATTCCTGCATGCCGGTATCGGCCTTTGCCGGGCACAGGGGCCACAGGGCCCGGGGGAAGCGCCGCTGCAAGTCACTCCGGCGATTACCCGGATTGTGATCGATAGCCTGAGTCAGGCGCTAAAGCACAATTATGTTTTTCCCGATACGGCGGCGAAGATGGCGGCCTATCTTGATAATGAATATAAGAAGGGGGCTTATGCCGCGATCCGGGATCCATGGCAGCTGGCTGATCGCCTGCAGCAGGACTTGCAAAAAGCGCACCATGACGGTCATTTTCGCCTCATGTATGCGCCGGGCATGGCGAGGGAACTGACCGACACCACCGGGATCGCCAGCCGACGCAGGATCGGAGATTCTCTCCAGCTGATGAACATGCGGAAGCATAACTTTGCATTTACAAAGGCGGAGATCCTGCCGGGGAATATCGGCTACGTCAAGTGGAACGGCTTTGTCGGCTACCTGAAAGAGGCCCGTCCCACCTTCACCGGGGCATTCCGGTTCGTATCCAATACTGATGCGCTGATCATCGATATGCGCGAGAACGGCGGCGGCAGCCCGGCCATGGTTTGTCAGGTCGCGAGCTATTTTTTCCGGGAAAAACATCACTGGAATGACATCATCGATCCGCGGGGCCGGCGGGAATTCTATGTCGATCCGGCCGACGCCGACAGCCTATATCTATCCATGCCCGTTTACATCCTCACAGCCAGACGCACTTTCTCAGGCGCCGAAGATTTCTGCTACGGCATGAAATCGCTGCATCGGGCCACCATCATCGGCGATACGACGGGCGGCGGCGCCCACCCCGTAGGACCTGTCCCCCTGGTCATGGGGTTTGTAGCGAATATCCCTTTCGCGCGCAGCCTGAATCCCTATACGCAGACAGATTGGGAAGGCACCGGTGTCTACCCGGATATACCCGTAAGCTCAGCGACCGCATTCGACCGGGCGAAACAAGCCATTTATGCGGGATGGGCGCAGCGCGCGACAACCGAAGAAGAAAAAATGAAGGCGCAATGGTGGCTGGACGATCTGACGGCAACGCAGTCGCATGCGACGCCATCCGCCTCTTCACCGGCGATCTACGGCGGAACCTATGAAGGCGGCCTAGTCTTCTATGCCGACAAGGGAGACCTTTACTGTAAGAATGCAGAGCGGGGAGGCGAAGTATTCAAATTACTCTTTGTATCAGGCGACAAGTTCGTGCTCGATGAGAATGTACATGTAGAGTTCAAAAAAGACGGGAAGGGAGCTTTTGAGGAGATCGCCATGCTTTGGAGCGATGGGCGTGTTTCAACAAAGAAAAGAACAAAATAGGGTGAAACACCCATAGTCATCAGGCTAACGTGAAAATGGGTGTTTTTACGGTGGAGCAGCCGGGAAAAGTTGTCTAATTTAGGTAGCTATAAGACAACACTATGAAGCAGCTATTCATCCTTTTCCTAATGGCCGCCACCTGCCAATGCTCAGGTCAGGGCGGTAAAAAGAAGAACGATCTCACTATCATCATCATCCGCCATGGCGAGAAATATGCGGCCGGCAGCAACCTGAACTGTAAGGGTCTGAACAGGGCGCTGCATATACCTGCCGTTATCAACAATAAATTCGGCCGACCGCTGATGATCTATGTGCCAACAATAAAGACCGGCGCCGTCACCTCCGAGGACCGTATGTTCCAGACCGCTACACCGCTGGCCGTGACCGACTCAGTGGCGATCAACAGCCAGTTCGATGAAACTGACACCAAGGACCTGGCCGCCTATCTTAAGACGCTGAATGGGATGCAGCTGGTGGTCTGGGAGCACACCAATATACCCAAATTAGGACACGCGCTCGGTCTGGGCAAGGATTCGCTGAGCTGGCAAGGCAGCGATTTCGATACCATCTGGATCGTCACCTTCCCCAACGGCCGGAAACATCCGCCGCAACTGGTAAAATCAGCCGAAGGACTCAACGGGCTTCCCAATCAATGCCCCACCAGCCAGGTTCTTTCGCGGCGGAATGAACCCTCCCCTGGCGATAGCGACGAGCGGGGTGCGGCAGGGGTGATCGGATCGCCGTATCTCGACTTCACGTATTCTTCGACTGTCAAACCCTGAGGTGTTGCATATGCGGCGGCGATCGTCTGTGCGAAGTCCGTTGCTGCGTTGCGCCCGCGTTGAGAATGAATATTTGTGGTTTCAGGTCGCGGACCACCTTGTTGACCAGCTGCTCGTCGGTGGCGTCGCCATGGATGGTGTGTATGTTTTTTTCGCTGAACTGCGCAATCTTCTCTTTATTTCGGCCCAGTATTGAGACTTTGAAGGGCCCCTGTGCCAGCTCTTCGGCTATTGCTTTACCCAGGCCACTCGTGCCACCCGTGATCAGAACGTGCATGTCTTTTGAATTTTATTTATGGTGAACATAGGGGACGTCGTTGCAGACGACAGATGCGAATGTCGCCAGCTGCAGGATCTTCTTTGTATATTCTCCGATCTTGGGCACTTTGCGGAATGCTTCGATGGATTGAGGGCTTTCCCACTGGCCATATAGAACGAGGTGTTTGGCGTCGGATCCCCTGTGGACGCTGCAGGAAATATACCCCGGCTGCTTGCTGAAGAGGCTGGAGGTTCCCTCTTCGATCAGATCTATGAGCTTTTGTTCATTGTCCGGCTGCACAGTAAAAACGGTGACCAGGACCGTGAGCTTGTTGCCGGTGTGGATCTCGATGGTTTGGTCGGCAGTCTTTCGGACTTTGAGCCCGGGAAGCGAGATGCCTAACGAAAGCAGACCGGCGCTTTTCAGGAAGCCGCGTCTGCCAGGATCGGTTGGTTTAAACAGTTGCATTGGAATCTTTTTTAGTGGTTGGATCGATTTTCCCTATAGTGTCACACGGATCGATAAAATCAGGACAGTATCTTCCGATTATTTTTTCCGGCTAAAAAAAGTTGCGTCCCAGTGTCCATTTTCGGGTAGTTCGATCGTCATGATATAAAAACCGCGATATGAGAGAGTTTTTATTTGTATACAGGGCCGGGCCGGATTGTTTGTCCAAAGGCTCAGCGGAGGAAATGCCAGGTGGCGTTGAGACAGAAGGAGCGATACTGGGTTATTCAGTTATAAGAGCGAACTCCTGGGAAGTAGCAGTTGAGATCGCCAAGGAGAGTCCCGTCTTCAGGTCGAATTGTGCAGTAGAGGCCAAGCTGATCAGCGTGCTTTAGGCCGGGGGACCGACTGCTTGCAGCGCCCCCGGACAACCGCGAATATTTTGTCGCATTCGGCCTCCCAACTTGTCGGATCAGCCACCCTTCGATCTGGGAAAAAAGCTGCAGCTTTACGTTCTCAATCAAAAACTACGATCATGTCAAAAGTATCCATCTATCTCAACTTTCCGGGGAATACCGAAGAGGCGTTCAACTTCTACAAGTCCATCTTCAAAACCGAATTTGTAGGGCCCGTCATGCGGATGTCCGACACCCCACCCATGCCCGGGATGCCGCCGCTGCCAGAAAAAGAGAAGAATTCCGTCATGCATATTGCCCTGCCGATCTTAGGCGGCACTGTCCTCCAGGCCACCGATATGCTGGAATCCATGGGCCATCAGCTGAAGATTGGAAATAACACCACGATCTGCCTCGAACCCGACAGCAAGGAAGAAACAGACAGGCTGTTCAATGCGCTATCGGCCGGCGGGTCAGACACCATGCCGATGCAGGATATGTTCTGGGGGGCTTATTGGGGTGTTTGTCTCGATAAGTATGGCATCCGTTGGATGTTCAACTTTCAGAAGCAATAGCCGGTAGCAGCGAGATTTATACTCCTCCAAACCGCAATTCCGCCGCTCGTGACACGCTTAATAAAACCGCCACTCCGGCGGTTTTTTTTTTTGGTGCCTAACGGTAAACGCTCAGCCGCAGGAATTAATATTTTATTATATCTATTATTTTTGTTATATTATATCAAATTACTCCGCACCCGACTGCGGCTCCGTACATCAGTCCCATCGGCATCTTTCTACTGTTGACCAAAACTATTAATGTATGAGACAGCTAACCTTGCTTGCGGCTCTGCCGTTATTTCTATTGTTATTACCTTACTTTTCGCGGGCACAGATCATTATTTCCGGAACAGTCGCGGACGCCAAAAGCAATCCACTGCCCGGAGCGACCATCAGCCTGAAGAACAGCCACCTCACAACGACCGCTGATAATCGCGGCAAATTTTCTTTGACCATTCCCGGAGATAAGGGCATCATCGTCATCTCCAATATCGGTTTCGCCCCACAGACCATCAACGTCGACGCCAACAGCAAAAGCCTGTCGGTCACGCTTACCGAAGAGGCTGGCAAGCTGGAAGAGGTGATCGTAAGCGGTCTTGCCACTACCGTCAAACGGTCGAATCTGGCTAATTCGATCGCTTCCATTTCCAGCAAAGAGCTGATAGGCACGACTACACAGGAGACGGTGGATGGCGCTTTGTATGGAAAATTCACCGGCGCAAATGTCTCTGCCAACTCGGGCGCCCCTGGCGGAGGGATCTCGGTAAAGCTGAGAGGAATTACCTCTATCGTAGCCAATTCACAGCCTCTATTCATTGTAGATGGTGTGTATTTTGACAATTCGTCCATCAATGCCGGGCTGAACATCATCTCAAAAGCAGCCGGCCAGGGAAGCAACCTGTTTCAGGACAACCCTTCCAACCGGATCGCGGATCTGGACCCTGAAGACATAGACAGGATCGAGATCCTAAAGGGGGCCTCCGCAGCCGCTATCTATGGCTCGAAAGCCGCGGGAGGTGTTGTCATCATTACTACCAAAAGAGGGATCAGAGGCAACCCGAAGGTCGAAGTCGGAGAAACGGTGGGGGAACAATGGCAGCTGCGCAAATTAGGCCAGCGCAGCTGGGATACCGCTAAAGTAAGAAGTGCGTTCGGGGCTGCCGGTCTGGCGATCTATAATGCCGGCAATGGGAAGACCTATAACTACGAAGATGAATTATATGGCCGCCACGGGATAATGAACAATACCCGGGTAGACGTAAGCGGCGGCAATGACAAGACTACCTATTATGCCGGCGTGACCTATAAAAATGACCAGGGCATTGTAAAGCATACGGGCTACCGAAAAACTTCATACCGCGTCAACCTCGACCAAAAGATCACCAACACCATTGACCTGTCACTAAACGTCAATTATGTGGAATCCGAGTCGAACCGGGGATTCTTTAATAATGACAATACCAGCACGACGCTGGGTGTCTCGTTCGTCTCCACGCCCAGCTGGGTGAATCTTTATCCCGACGCCAACGGCAACTACCCGAACAATCCCGTCGCCCCTTCAAATTTTATTCAAACCCGGGACCTAATCACCAATAGGGAAAATGTGACCAGGACATTGCTGGGAGGCTCGGCCAACTGGCGGATCGTCAATTCGGAAATGCACAGCCTGAAAATAACGGCCCGGGCGGGGATCGACCAGTATACGCTGGCGACGACAGCCATATTCCCGAAAGAGCTGCAGTTCGAAAATGGAGGCAATGGAACGAACGGAGCTTCTATCTACGGGACAACCATCTCTAAAAATTCCAATATCAACGCCTTTGTCGTATATGACTTCAAACCCGGTACCTCGATGAGCTTTCGAACCCAGGGTGGCATAACTGCCGAAAATATCGATCAGAACACGGTGGTCAGTACCGCCACCCAATTGATAGGCACACAGACAAATCTGAACCAGGCGGGGTCCATCCAGGTCACGCAAAACAAGCTCATTCAAAAAGACAGGGGCTTCTTCGTACAGGAAGAATTCAATTACAGGGATATTGCCATCATAACCGGTGGGCTGAGGGGGGATAAATCCAGTCGAAATGGTAACCCCAATAAATTCTATTATTATCCAAAAGCCTCCGCTGCATTCAATCTCCATAACCTGCCGGGCTGGAAATGGAACGCGGTGAACCAGCTCAAATTAAGGGCCGCCTATGGGCAAGCCGGTAATTTCGCTCCCTTCGGAGCCATTTACACACCCCTGGTGCCTGTGATCTTCAACGGATCGACGGGTTCGCTGATCGGTACTACACAGGGTAATCAAAACCTTGGCCCGGAAAAACAGAAAGAGCTGGAATTCGGTCTTGATGTCGGCGTCCTGAAGAACAGGGTGACCTTTGAAGGAACATATTATATCAGGACAGTAGACGACCTATTACTGAATGTGCAGGTTCCGGCTTCATCCGGCTTCGAGCTGGCATGGAAGAATGTTGCCGCCATCCGGAACAATGGTATCGAGCTCGGCCTGAATGCCATCCCGGTGATCACCAATGACTGGAAATGGAATGTGCAGCTCCGGTACTGGAAGAACAAGGCGAAGGTAACCCGTCTGGATGTGCCAGCCTTTAATACAGGCGCTTTCGGCGCCACACTGGGTACCTACCGGATCCAGCTGAACCAGAGTCCGACACAATTAGTCGGCATAGCGGGTCCTGGTGAATCAAAAGACCCGGAGTCCGGGCTTCATGTATTCGGCGATGCCGAGCCCGACTTTCAATTTTCAGCGGGTAATACGGTCAGCTGGAAAAACTTCGAATTCACTGTACTTATACACTGGAAAAAAGGCGGGAGCAACATTAATCTGACGACCCTGCTAAGCGATATCTTCGGCACGTCTCCGGATTTTGACAGGAAGAAGCTGGATCCTGCCGGGCAACTGACCGACGGCCCGTATCGTCTCTCGCAGCTGGGTGTATCGGCCCGCACCTGGATACAGGACGCCACGTATTTCCGTGTCCGGGAAATGGGGCTGAACTATAAATTACCCAAGGGCCTGATCAATGGGGTATCGCTTATCAAGGTAGGCGTGTCGGCGCGGAATCTTATCAACGTTTTCAGCTATAACAGCTATGACCCGGAAGTGTCCAACTTCGGTACGAACGCTATTTCCAGCAATGTCGAAGTCACACCATTCCCTTCCGCGAAGAGCGTATACTTCAATCTAACGGTTGCCTTCTAAACAGTAAAACGAAGATTATGAAAAAGACCTATATAGCATTACTATTGTTTTCCGCTGTACTTGCTTCGCCTTCCTGTAAGGTGGATGTCATCAATGACCCGAATAATCCCGGCGCGGGGACTATCACGGTGAATGCTTCGCTGGCTGAGGTGCAAAATCTTGTCGACGGAATAGAATCCGGTATGCGGGACAACCTGGGTAATTTTTATGACGGTGTTGGGGTCATCGGGCGGGAGTTCTACCGGTATTCCACGAGCGACCCACGTTTCACCTCCGATCTGCTGGGAAAAGGCAACGCCACGCTGGACAATAACACGTTCTATACCACCAATCCGTTCGACGCCCGCTACCGCGTGGTAAAGAATACCAATATTCTCATCAAAGCCCTGCAAAATACGAAGGCGGTCATTACAGATGCGCAACGTAAGGCGGGGATCGCTTACGCGCTGACGATACAGGCATACCAGCTCTTAATGGTGTTCAACCAGCAGTATGGCAACGGGATCAGGGTTGACGTATCGGACCCTGATCATCTCGGCCCCTTTTTATCAAAAGATTCATCGCTGAACGCCATCCAGGATCTATTGAACAAGGCCAACAATGATCTTCAGGGCAACGCCGCGGCTCTGCCTTTCACTTCAAGCCTGTATAGCAACGTAGCGAGTGAATTTTCCAAGCTGAACCGGGCTTTCGCCGCCCGGGTTGCCGTGTACCGGCAGGACTGGAGCCAGGCGACAACTGCGCTGTCCGGGTCATTCTTCAAGCTGGATGGCGACCTGAATTTCGGCGCCTACCATTTATTTTCGACGACAGGCGGGGACCAGCTCAATCCGGTATATTTTCCGCTGAACTCGAATGGAGAAACGAGAGTAGTAGAGCCTTCGTTCATAACGGACGCCGCAGCGGGGGATAAACGTGTCAGCGCTAAGACGAGCAAACGGAGTAGCACCGCTTTCCAGGACGGTCTGCAAAGTGACTATGATCTCAATGTTTATCCAACCAATGTCAGTTCGATCCCCCTCATCCGAAACGAGGAGCTTGTCCTGATCTACGCGGAAGTACAGGCTCAGACGGGCAATTCCGCCAATGCCATTACCGCCCTGAATGTTGTCCGGAATGCAGCCGGTCTGGCGAGCTATGCGGGCGGCACGGATCAGGCCAGCCTCATTACCGAAATGCTCAGGCAGCGGAGGTATTCGTTGTTTGGTGAAGGACATCGCTGGGTGGACGTGCGCAGGTATAATCTGTTAAGCCAATTACCCATCGACAGGCCGGGTGATCATGTCTGGACGCAGTTTCCGCGGCCGGCAACGGAGTGATCCCGGCAGATACCAGTGAAGTCTGGGACCCGGCGAACCAACATCGTCCGGGTCCTTTTTAATTATGGCGGCAGGTAAACCCTGCAGTAAAGTCCTCGGCGATTTTTTGTACCTTAAAGGACTCCACCAATACACCGACCATGACTGACCGTGTTTTGCCGCTAATAGTTGGCCTTTTCCTGTTCGGCTGCAAGGACAGGAGCTCCGTCCCCTCCAAAGAGGTCATCAACGAAATGCACCTCAAACAGGGGGTGTTGATCACCTGCGGACCGCCGGACATGGAATTCGGGTCCGTTGCGTTCAAGACTTCCTGCAAGATCGCTGGTGGCGATTTCAACCTGGCTATGGCGCTGCTGCATTCTTTTGAATATGATGAAGCAGAGAAGGTCTTTGCCCGCGTCATCGACAAAAACCCAGGATGTGCCATGGCTTATTGGGGGATCGCCATGAGCAATTTTCATCCCCTCTGGGCTCCGCCGACTCCCACCGAGCTCAAGAAAGGAAATGAAGCGCTGGCAATCGCGAGAGGCCTGTCGCAAGGGCAGTCGAGGGAGCGGGAATATATCGATGCTATCTCCGCCTACTACAATGACTGGGATCGGCTGGATCATCACACCCGATGTCTGCGGTTCGAGCAGGCGATGGAACAACTGTATACGACTTTTCCCGATGACAAGGAAGCAGCCATATTCTATTCCCTGGCGCTGACGGCCGCGGCGGATCCCGGCGATAAGACGCTGAGCAAACAGAAGAAGGCCGGGGCTATCCTGACCGCTCTCTATCGGCAGGAGCCTAATCATCCGGGGATCGTTCATTATATCATTCACACGTACGATTACCCTGAGCTCGCTGAGCTGGCCCTGCCGGCTGCCCGGAAATATGCAGCTGTCGCTCCGTCGTCCGCCCATGCGCTGCATATGCCTTCGCATATCTTCACGAGGCTGGGGCTATGGGACGAGTGTATCCGGTCGAACCTTGTCAGCGTCTCTTCTGCGAAATGTTATGCGGAGGCGGCTGGCATCAAAGGGCACTGGGATGAAGAGCTCCATGGCCTGGACTATCTCGAATATGCCTACCTGCAAAAGGGGGAAACCCGGCTCGCAAAGGAGCAGTGGGATTATCTTACAACGATCGATGTTGTGTATCCGGTGAATTTTAAAGTGGCCTATGCTTTTGCCGCTATCCCTTCGCGCTATTTACTGGAGAACAAGCGCTGGGATGAAGCCGCCGGCCTGCAGGTCCATCCGGCCGGTTTTCCCTGGAAGGATTACCCATGGCAGGAAGCGATCATCCATTTTACGCGGCTGATGGGCGACGCCCATATTGGCCGTATTGATTCGGCGCGCGCTGAGCTCGCGGCACTCGGCCGGATCTACGATACGCTTACGAATCAGAAAGATATCTATAAGGCGGGGCAGGTGCTGATACAGCTGAGGACGTCCGAGGCGTGGATAGCGCTTGCACAGGGAAGAAAAGATGAAGCGCTGAGCAAGATGGCCCTTGCCGCGGACCTGGAGGACAAGACCGAAAAACATCCGGTGACTCCCTGTGAGGTCCTTCCGGCGCGGGAGCTACTAGGTGATTTGCTGCTGCAGCTGAACAAGCCGGATAAGGCGCTGGCAGCCTATGCCGGCGATCTGCAGAAACACCCCTACCGATTTAACGGGCTCTATGGCGCAGGTCTGGCGGCGCTGCGATCGGGCGACAAGGAAAAGGCCCGCGGATATTTCCGGCAATTATCGGGCATCACGGATACTGTCAACAGTGACAGGCCGGAGCTCGTTGCGGTCAGAAAAGTTCTGGACCGCCGATGACCGTCATAGTTCCAGGACCATCACCACCATTCTCTTGTATTCATCTTTCATCACCTCAAAGCTAAGCCAGGCCTCACCCGTGATCCGGAAGTGCTTCTTCAGGTAAAATTTAACTGCGGGGCTGCTGTCCATTGCTTTAAGCCAGACAATGGATTTATTTCTTTCCCTGGCGAAATTTTCGACAAAATCGATCGCTTCCTTACCCAACCCTTTCCCAAGGCCCTCCTTAATAAAATAGATACGTTCCAGCTCGAGCGCGCTATCCGCGGAATAGCTACCCAGCCCTTTATTGATATTCAGCTTGACGACTCCAACAGGCCGTTGCTCATCATAGACGAGGAAGAAGGCTGCATTGGGATCGGACAGCTCCTTCTCCAGCCGCTCAGCACTGAAGTTGGCGTGGATATAGCTCTCCCCGCCATCAAACCATAAATAGAGATAGTTCTCCCGGTAAGACTGTAATAAAACCTGGGCCAGCAGGTTGATATCGTCTTTTGTGCAGGACCTTATTGTCGTCATTGTTAGGGATTCATCCGGTTAAAGAGTTCCGATATAACCTCGTTGTTGGCCTTCGCTCTTTGGTCGCTCATCCCGAACGTGAGCTCATTCTTTCCGGCCTTCAGCTGGGCGAATATGGATTCTATAAACTCGCTGACCGGCGGGAATTCCGTGTGTATACCCTTTCCGCCGAGGTCGGTATTCAGTGCCGGGGGTATGATCTCGATCACCTCGATCCCCTGCCCTTTCAGCATATGCCGCAGAGAGAGCGTGAACGATCTCAGGAACGCCTTCGTGGCACAGTATACCGGGACTTTTGAAAGGGGGACAAATGCGAGTCCGGATGTAACGTTCATGATCGCATGGGGTGACTTCAGACCCGTAAACAGCTTGCACAGATGAACGGGTGCCGAGATATTTATTTCTATTTCGTCATTCGCCTTTGCAAAAAAATCGTTATCAGAGATATTCATCCAGTTCTGGACGCCCGCGTTGTTGACCAGGACGTTGAGGTCCGGATGCTCTTTCACTATCCAATCGAAAAGCCCGATGCGCTCTTCTTCCTTTGAGACGTCGCATACCCGCGTGATCAGAGTGGGGAATTCGGCGGCCACTTCTTTTAGTGCCGATTCCCGTCTGCCAACGACGATAACCGTATTGTTCTCCCGGATGAATCTTCTGGTCAGGCCCAAGCCAATTCCGGATGCGCCACCCGTGACCAGGATCTTGTTGCCGTTCATTTTCATAGCCTGATTTTTTGGGGAAAGGTAATTCATTTCGCCATAACGGCGCCCCGGCGCCGGAGGACAACAAGTCCAAATCACCCCTACAAATTGTCCATCCAGACCTTCCCCAATATGTAACCGATCGGTTACCTTTACAGTAAAATTAAAACTCATGAAAAGTATTCGTCAGAATGTACTTATTGCGGCCCCGGCAGAGAAAGTTTATAAGGCGCTCACCACCCAGGAAGGGCTGGCGGGATGGTGGACTCCGGCTGCGACGGCCAAGGCGGAATTGAATAGCGTTGCCCGTTTTCCCTTCAACTTTCCAAACTTCGATTACGTCAAAGAAATGAAGATCACCGGGTTAAAGCCCAACGCGGAAGTCAAATGGGAATGTATTGCGGGTGCGGACGAGTGGATCGGGACCAGCATCTCTTTCCGGCTCGAGGCCGGCGACAAGGCGACGCTGGGCAAAGCGCATCCCGAACTGATGGGTCAGCTGGAACAGCAGAAGGCCGACAATGGAACACTGGTGATCTTCGAGCACAATGACTGGAGGGAGTATACGCCCGGTTTCTCGGAGTGTAGCTTCACCTGGGGGCAGTTCCTGAGAAGCCTCAAGCGGCTCTGTGAGACGGGCAAGGGTCAGCCCTGGCCGACGCAGTACCAGTGGTAGGCCGGGAGTCCAAATCATACCGTCATAAAGTCCAGTTCATGCCCCTTCGTGTACGCTTTCGGTATTTAGCTTTGTCCAATGAAAAGATTAAACGAAAAGGTCGCCGTAATATACGGCGACGGTACGACAGGAGTAGCAATTGCAAAAGCATTTGCCCGCGAAGGCGCTCTGGTCTTTCTGACGGGACGGACGGCATCAAAACTTACGACGGCAGCCAGCGAGATCAGGGCCAGCGGTGGGGCCATCGAGACTGCGCAGTTCGATGCCCTCGACGAGCAGGCGGTGGAGGCGCATATGGCTGCCGTCGTTAAGAAAGCGGGAAAGGTCGATATCTCCTACAATGCTATCGGCATACCACAGACGGGGATCCAGGGTATTCCCCTGACCGAGCTATCACTGGAGAGCTTCTCCCTTCCATTGAAGACGTATCCTCAGTCGCATTTTATTACCGCCAGGGCGGCTATCAGGCGGATGGTGAAGCAGGGGCATGGCGTAATCATCGCGCACACCCCTACCCCGGGCAAGATCAGCCAGCCGTTCGTCGGAGCCATGCCCCTTACCTGGGCGGCTATCGAGGCGCTGTGCCGTTCGATCTCCGCGGAATACGGACGGGATGGCCTGCGCGCTGTTTGCCTCCATACGACGGCGCTGCCCGAGACGCCCCTGATCGATGAGGTCTATTCCATCCATGGAAGGTCACACGGCACCAGCTATGAGGATTTTCATGCTGCTATGGTGGGAAGGACGCACAGGAGGCAGCTGACGACGCTCGACGAACTGACGAGCGCTGCGGTCTTTGTGGCCTCTGATGAAGGCAGCGCGATAACGGGAACGATACTTAATCTGACAGCGGGAATGGTCGTTTGAAATTGACGGCCGGAAGGGCCTCGGCTTCGCTGACGTTCGAGAAGTATGAGCTGCTTCATTAGGGTTTGTGCCCCGCATGTATAGCGGGGCATTTTTGTTCTATCTTTACTACGATGGATAGTTCAGTTCTGCTCATGCGGAAGATGCTTGACGATTCCTTCGGGCCTCCTGTCTGGCCTGAGGGTGTTGATCTGACCGGACTGGAGCCGGATACGGCGGCGGAGGTGCACGCTCTGCTGGATATGGCCTATCGTGGCGGCGAGGGAATGGTAGCGCCGTTCTCAGAATGGTGGGATGGTCTTCGGTCTGACATGGAATTCGATCCGGCGCTTTGTTTTTTGGCGAGTGACTCCGGGGGTATTGTTGGGGTAGCGCAGTGCTGGACCAGTGGCTTCGTGAAAGACCTGGCCGTTCATCCGCGGAGGCGTGGTCAGGGGATCGCGGCGGCGCTGCTACTGCATGCATTTGCCGTTTTTAAAGAGCGGGGCGTTACGGCTGTTGATCTGAAAGTTTTGGAACTCAATACGCCTGCTGTGCAGCTTTATTTACGACTGGGGATGGTGATCATTCCCTAGCAGCGAATTTCACATAGTCCACGTATAGGACGGTATGTGCATCAGAATAGAATCCGAAGGTCGTAAAGGTTGGGATCATCAGATCGCCTTCATAGACCATCTGTTCGTTGATGAAAAAACGGTACCGGCCCTTTTCCCATTCTTCTATGCGCAGGGTATTGTATGCGTCATTGCCCTTGCTGATGCAGTCGCAGGGGGTCCAGCCGATGACCGGATATGGCTTGTCCTCGAGCTTCGCGTACACGGCGAACTTACCGGACGAAGTGATCGTAAAGACATATTCATTGAAGACGTTCGGAGCGGTCCGGATAGTGTGCCAAAGGATCCCATATTGTCCGCTGGCGGCATCGGCGGTCATCTTCATTCTCATCTCCAGGACTGTCGTTCTGGCGACAAACTCAGCCGGCGTCTGCAGCCGCAGCGCCCAGAACCTGCCTGCTTTTTTGGCGTCCAGCACATAGTGACCGTCACGGACGTTTGCAAAGGCGGTGTCTCCGTAATTGTATTCGGGAACGGTGATCCTGGGCTGGCCGTCGAAGTCCTCTTTCAGAAGGATGGTTTCCTTCGCAGGGTGGACGGGAGCTGATCCCTGCGCAATAGCTGCAGCGGGCAAAAGGAAGGCTAACAGCATCCAATAGCCGGGATAAGGTTGGCGTTTTCTGCGCATATGGTAATATACACAAATCCGGTCAAACGGCCTGCGCCCTCTTCCTGAATGCTGAAGGGCTCATGCCCCTGTACTTTTTGAAAATCCGGTTGAGGTGGCTCTCGTCTGTAAAGCCCAGCTCGTCTACGATCTCGCTCATCCGCATGGTGCTGTACCGGAGCCTTGTCTCCACGAGCCTGAGGCGGTAGCCGTTGATATACTGCTGCAGGCTTTCGCCGGTATGCTTCCTGAAATATTCGTGTATATATCGGGGGGAAATATTAAAATGGCTGGCGATAATACCGGCCTTCAGCTTTTCGGGGAAGGGAATCTGTTCGTGGATGTACCGGATGATCTCCGAGGAATGGTCCTTCTCTGTCACCCGGTTCGTCGCACCGATGATCCGGATATTCCGCGCGACGATGGTGATGATCGTGTTTATGAGCTGCTGGACCAGTTCCCTGTGCATTTCCTGCTGATTTACGGATTCCCTGATCACGCCGTCGACAAGGGCCTTGACCAGGGGCTTGTCGTTCCGGTTATGGAGCACGCAACCCGGCAGGTGGTAGTTGCTCTCCAGGATATACTCCAGCTTTTGTATCCAGTCTCCTAAATTGCTGTGCTGGCTCTTTACCTTCTGCGCCTTCAGGTAGATATCGTTGAAGCGGATGAACAGGAAGGAGGTGCGTTCCTTCACCTGAAAAGAATGTATGTGCTGAGGCAGCAGAAGGAAAAGCGTTCCGGGATCGTACTCGAAGGTGTTCTTTTCGACGCAGTGCGTCCCTTTGCCTTTGACGATATAGACCAGCTCAAAGAAAGTGTTTTTATGAGAGCCCACCGGACACTCGTCGAGCTCTTTGTACTCGATCTCGTATGGCTCAAAAAGATTGTGCACCAGCATACCCCCAAAAATACCTATTTAACCCCGGATTATACAAGAAAAACTATCGCTGTCGACGGAATTTTACGGCATCAAAAAGCAACTCATGAAAGCAATGGTCCTTAAAAGCCCTGGTGGCGTCGAAAACCTGGTTATCGAAAATATACCTACACCTCCGATCGGTGATAATGAAGTCCTTGTAAAAGTCGCGGCGATCAGCCTCAACCCTGTGGATGCCACGCTTCGCAAGAACGGAGATTTTTTGCGACTGGTCCTGCACCTGCAAAAGGACGAGGCCCCGGTGATCCTTGGCTGGGATATCTCCGGCGTGGTGGAAGCGACAGGGCGAGCCGTCACCCGTGTGCGCAAAGGGGACGAGGTATTCGGAATGGTGAATTTCACCGGTCACGGCAAGGCCTATGCGGAATATGTCGCCGCACGCGAAGACCATCTGGCGCTGAAACCGTCTTCCGTCACTCATCCGGAGGCTGCCGCCGCTACCCTGGCCGCATTGACCGCCTGGCAGACATTGGTGCATATCGCGGGTGTAAAGACCGGCGACAAGGTGCTGATCCACTCGGCGGCGGGCGGGGTCGGGCATTTTGCCGTCCAGATAGCGAGGCAGCTGGGCGCCTATGTGATCGGAACTTCCTCTGTGGCGAACAGGGATTTTGTGCTGGGTCTTGGCGCCCGGGAGCATATCGACTATGCGGGGCAACGTTTTGAAGATATCGTGAAGGATGCGGACCTCGTGGTCGACAGCATCCGCGATCTTCAGCACCTCGAGCGATCGCTGGACGCGGTAAAGACCAGGGGAAAGCTGATCAGCCTGGTGACTTTTCCCGATGAGCGGCTCTCCCGCAAGGCTTTGATGAGCAGGAAATTCATGTACCGGATGGAAGTAGCGTCGGATGGTGATGATATGCGGGCCATCGCCGGGTTGCTGGAAAAAGGGCTGCTTCGCAGCCATGTCTCCGGGACGTTCAGTTTTGACGAGATACCGTTGGCCCATCAGCAGCTGGAGAGCGGGCATACGCGGGGTAAGCTGGTGATCACCTTATAGATCACCTGGCGGCAGGGAGTTCGTTCATTATGTCCAGGAATTCCTGCGGTGGGGTAAAGGCAAAGGACTCTTCTTCTATTGTATAAGGCAGCCGCATGAGCTCGCCGTCGCGGTACCAGTACAGGCTTTCGCTGATCGAACCGGGACCTTCACCGTACATGCCCTGCACAATGTAGGCGAACTGGGGCAGCAGGTTTACAAGGCCCAGGTCGCTGATGGGATATGCCAGGACTGCATGCCGGTGGGGTATCCCGATCAGGGAACCGAAGGCTCCGGATGGGATGGATTGCAGATGGGCATCCAGCACGCTATTGGCTACGAAGAAATGATCGCCCTGTATAACCCAAATATCGGTGTCGTCAATCCTTTCAGTGACTGTCTCCGCTGCATATTTCTGGCGAATGTTCGCGAGGCCAATCTCGAAGAGCTGTTCGTTCGATCTGTTCCATTGGATCGTCGTCTCGGGCTTAATATTCGAGACCCCGTGGTCGAAATCAAATACCAGGATGGCCATGAGGTCATCTGCTACCTGCCGGTGGATGACGACCTCTTCGCCAATATAAGAAACATAATTGTTGGGATACAGACGAACGCCGATATAGGGAGCGGCAAAGGAATATTCGTGCGCCTGCCGGTAAAAGGCCTCGTCAAATTCGCTTGTCTTCTGCATCGTATCGAAGTGCCTGTTGACGATCGACTTCCATTCGGAACGCCGGCTCTGGTTGCACACCTGTGCGAGATTGGCGAGTCCCATCTGGCCGAATTTCCAGCTTGTATCGGTCACGACGACAGCGTCTCCCTCAATCGTATAGTTCAGTCCCTTCCGGCTGAAATAGCCTTCGACGTATTTTATGAACTGCTTATAATCGTCCATATTGGAAAAAGGAGTCCACTCAGGAGCGGGTTGCGATGACTTGTTGCGTTTGAAAAAGGAAAACATAGTATTGAGTTGATTAGTTTAGGGCCGGCCGCGAAGGCAGAAAGACCTTCTTTGCAAAGGCCGTCAGGGGTTTTTCAATATAGAGGTATGCCAGATGGCCTGCGATAAGGGTGAGGATCAGCAGCACGGCGGTGAACAGGTAAGGATTGGAGGATCTATTGAAGTGCTGCAAGCCTCTGGCCGCTCCGCTCAGCACGAAGGGATGGACCAGGTACAGAGAATAGGAAGAATTGCCTATTTCGAGGAATAGCGTCTTGACGGAAGAAATGACGCGCCGGATGGTCTCTTCCAGGCCCAGCAATCCGGCGAAGATCATCGACATCGGGATCCCCCAGAGAAAGCCCCTCCATTCTTCCTGCCGGGGGATGTGGGCTACCTGTCCTGCTGCGAGCAACAGTGTCCCCAACAGGCAAAGAGCGATGCCATATCCTGCACCGAACCGGGCTCCCTTCCTTTTAAACCAATAAAAGCAAAGCATCCCCAATACAAATTCGAGGTACAGATTGTTGGTAATAAAATTGAGGGCAAAACCATCATGCATAAAGAACGCGCCAAGGCCAACCAGTATCAGCAGTATTACGGAAGATGCCCTCATCGCCTTGTCGGTTCCTTTATTGATGAACAAGGCGAAGATCAGGTAAAAGAAGAATTCAAAGCTGAGCGTCCATCCATTGGCGTTGAGAAATTTCTTTCCGTTGGGGAACAGAATGTAGGAGGCCCATATGCTGGTCTCTCCGCCGGAGGAGTTGACGAGTCCGGGGTTATACAGGAATATCGCCAGTCCAACCGTCGTAGTGAGCCAGTAGAAGGGCATGATCCTCGCTATCCGGAGAAGGGTGAACCGGCTGAAATTTAATTGCCGGCCATCCGTGGCAAAACACATGATATAGCCCGAAATAATAAAGAAAAGGTCGACACCCGACCCCCCGACCGTAAATCCCTGTAGCGCGCCATTTCCGTATTGCCCCCCCTTGATGGATATGTGCAGGAGCACTACCAGTAAAGAGGCGATCCCTCTCATTATCTGAATGGACTGGATATTCGGATCGCTCTTTGCGGGAAGGACATTGGCGCTGGCAGATTGCATGCCGCCAAGATAGTACAAAATATTTATTCTAACTTTCCACTTCCTTCACGGCTTCCTTACCTTTTTCCAGGATCTCCTGCAGGTCTTTTTCCAGCTCGGCTATCTTCTTCTGGTGCTTTTCGATCTTGTTCCTGATCTTGGCTATCTTCCTGTCTTTTCCGGAGGTCTTGATCTCGGTAACGGTCTCTTTTATTTTTTCTTTCAGCTTCGCGATCCTTTCATTCCGCTTTTCTTTCAGGTCGGTCAGCTTTTGCTGGAACTTGGCTTTGTCTTCGGCCTCGGCGGATTGCAATTTGGCACGTTTGGCCGCGATATCCTCTTCGAGATCGTCCAGCTCTTCGTCGGAATATTTATTATACTCGTAGTCTACGTCGGTCCTGGTCAGCGTCGCGCCCAGCGGTGTAAGGGTGCTGTCGACAAAGACCTGGCTGTCCTCGTCCAGCTCTGCAACGACCGCTGCCATTCCTGGCTGCAGCTGGTCGCCGACTCTGGCAACAAAATCTTCGGCGAAACCGTAGTCGTCCGCTTCCAGCACCGCACCCGTCAGCGTTCCCGTCATCATGCCCGCGACCAGACCTACCGGACCGGCCAGCGCGCCGATCAGCGTACCGATCGCCATGCCCGAGAGCGTAGTGAAGCCGGCCGTAGTGTCGACTTCCATAACAGTGGTCTCACCGTCGGCGTTCTTTTTTATGACGATCATTTCATAGATCGTGATATCCCCGATCGACTCCAGCTCGTGCAGCTTGTGTGAAGCCTCAGTGGCTTCTGCTTCCTGGTTGAAGGAAGCGACAATAAGGTTGGTCATTTTTTTAAGTTTATGAGAAATTACGCCAATTAACGGTCCGGGCAATTACGGGAATATTAAGAAAATGTAGTATTACCGGGGCTCACGCGTCGGCTTCATAGATATATATGGTGGAGACGTTGTCATCCGGCATAAAGTAAGCTCTCAGCCGGTCGCCCGCGACCTCAAAATAGCTCGGGTTCTGGGTGATAATAGTGCCTGTGGCAGGCGACCATATGTCGACCGGTACCTGGTGAACCGGCAGGCCCAGGCGCGTGTCCAAGAGCTCGATACCGCCGATCGCCATCTTTGTCCCGTCCGGTTTTTTATAGGTGTTGAGCCCGGTATAAACGATCTCACCTCCTCCAATATACTGGTTGTCCTGGTAGTCGATATAAAATGAAGGGTTTGGCTTTGCGGTATCCCGGTGTGCGCTGGTTTTGGGGAGCAGGACCCTCTCTCCGTCCATCGGCCATTCGTAGAATCTTCTCGATCCCCAGCTGATGCCATGAAGGCTATTCGTCTCGGGGTCGTGGAGGATGCCGCCGATATGGTCCTGCCAGCGGAAGACTTCTTTGAGCTGTTGGGTGGCAGGCTCGAAACGATAGATGAGCGCCTGGCTGTCCGGGCGGTATTCCGCCGCCGCGATCCAGATATATTTCCCGTCGAAATCGATGCCGCTGGGGTGATAGATTGCCCCCTCCCCGATCGCGATATCGGCGAGCTGGTTCCCTTTACTGTCGATCCGGAACAAATGGCCCTTGCCTTTGCTGCGGTCCCAGGCGCCCGTTGCGGGGGGCTCCACTTCTACCGAAGAGACCCAGAACTCCCCGCCGATCTTCACCATCCCCTGACAGTGGAAGGTTTTGAAATTGACCTTTATCTGATCGGTAAGTTTCCAGACGGTATTGCGGGTCAGGGATCTTAGCTTTTTGCTGAGGGGGGTGGATTCGCCACGGCCTGGTGATGCGATTGCGGGTGAGGGCAACAAGGTGGACATAGGCGCCGCGCCCGCCGATAGCAGCGCGTTTCTAAGGAACTTTCTTCTGTTTGACATGCTGAAAATTTATGCAGGGGTCAGAACGCCGGTAACGCGGGCTTGACCACCATGATCACGACAATAAATTACAGGCGGCAAAATTCCCCGGTAGATTGGCGCATTCACCACCCTTATTATTACAAAGATCGGCGTAGGTTTGCACTTTCCCACGCGGGAATGCCGAATGTACAAACCTTATATTTTATGCAAACGTCTAAGAAGGCCGCCATTGGTTTTATTTTTATTACGCTGCTCATCGATGTCATGGGATGGGGATTGATCATTCCCGTGATGGCCGACCTGATCGCCCAGCTGAAGGGCATCAAAGTTAATGAGGCCAGCCCCTATGGCGCCTACCTGCTGTCGGCGTTCGCGATCACCCAGTTCATCTTCTCGCCGATCATCGGCAACCTGAGCGACAAATACGGCCGACGCCCTACCCTGCTGTTCGCTCTGCTGGGTTTCGGGATCGATTATATCATTCTTGCTGTTGCCCCAGCCTATGGCTGGCTTTTTATCGGAAGGGTCATCGCCGGCATCACCGGAGCGAGCTTCACCACCGCCACCGCCTATATCGCCGACGTCAGCCCGGACGAAACGACCAGGGCCAAGAATTTCGGCATGATCGGCGCAGCCTTTGGTCTCGGCTTTGTGCTGGGCCCCGCCCTCGGCGCGCTATTGTCGACCTGGGGGATCAGAGCGCCTTTCTATGGCGCGGCTGTGCTGTGTCTTCTGAACTGTATTTATGGATATTTCATTCTACCCGAGTCGCTGAGCAAAGAGAACCGCCGCCCTTTCGACTGGAAACGCGCCAACCCGCTGGGCTCACTGCAATACCTGGCCAGGCATCCTGAGATCGGGGGTCTTGCCTTCAGCTTTTTCCTCATCTACCTGGCGGCACAGTCCGTACAGGCGAACTGGAATTTCTTTACGAGCTATCGCTTCGGATGGAGCGAAAAGATGATCGGCATCTCGCTGACGGTAGTGGGTGTCCTGGTCGGCGCGGTACAGGCCGGGCTAACGCGCATTATCATTCCGAAGATCGGCAATGAGAAGAGCATCTATCTCGGTCTCTCTCTTTATACGATAGGGCTTGTCCTGTTTGCCTTTGCCAATCAAGGCTGGATGATGTTCGCCTTCCTGGTTCCCTACTGCCTGGGCGGGATATGCGGACCGTCGCTGCAGTCGGTTATCTCGGGTCATGTGGCGCCTAACGAACAGGGGGCACTGCAAGGGTCGCTGACGAGTCTCATGAGTCTGACAACAGTCGTTGGTCCGTTGATCATGAACAATATATTTGCCTACTTCACCAGCAGCAAGGCGCCGTTCCATTTCCCCGGCATGCATTTTCTGCTGGGGGCCTTCTGTATGCTGCTCGCCGTCATTATCGCCAACCGGGTATTGAGCCGTGAGAAGAAAGGGCAGACTGGCCTGCATGGTGCTAGTTGAGGTAGCCGCTCCCGCAAAATAGAAAAAAGACCACTATGTTAAAAACCTATCTTACGATGGCCTGGCGCAATCTCCGGAAGAACAGGCTCTATTCTGTGATCAATATCTCTGGTCTGGCGGTAGGCATGGCCGTGACCCTGCTGATCGGGTTGTGGGTGTGGGATGAGGTTTCGGCTAATCATGCGTTTGCCAATCATAAGACGCTGGCGGATATCGTCTCGGTCAATGTTGAGAATGGTACCCCCCACGCGAAAGAGTATGCGTCGATCCCGATGTGCGCCGAGCTGAAGCGGCGTTTTCCGGGGGAGATAAAGGACGCGGTGATGGTCGGCTTTCCGCCATCTCTGATCGCGAATGGCGATAAGAAGATCAGCAGCTGGGGGTTCTGGACCCAGCAGGGCTTTCCTGATATGTTCTCGTTGAAAATGCTGACCGGCAGCCGCGAGGCGCTGGCCGACCCCTATGCTATCCTTCTGAGCCGGTCGACCGCCAAAGCCTTATTTGGGCAGGGGGATCCGATGAACCGGGTCGTACGGGTCGGTGACCGTACAGACATGCGCGTAAAAGGCGTCTATGAGGAAATTCCCGAGAACACCCGCTTCGGTGGTCTCGGTCTCCTGCTGGCCTGGGGCAACAAAGACAATCCTGCCGACTCGCTAAAGGATGACTGGTACGATCACCATTTTGCGCTGTACGTACAGGTAAACGAAACGACCGATATGGCCCTGCTTTCGTCACAGATAAAAGACCTTAGCAAGCCTTATATCAGGGGGCATGCGGAAGACCTGCTGCTGCACCCCATGGATCGTTGGAATCTGTATGACCAGTATGAGAACGGCAAAATGGTTGCGGGCCGCGCCGTTTTTGTCCGCCTTTTCGGCCTGATCGGACTCTTCGTTCTCCTGCTGGCCTGTATCAATTTCATGAACCTGAGCACGGCGCGCAGCGAACACCGAGCCAAAGAAGTGGGTATCCGCAAGACCATCGGCTCTCTTCGCCGGCAGCTGGTGGTTCAATTCCTGACAGAATCCTTTCTGTTCGTGGTGCTGGCGCTGGTGCTGTCGCTGCTGCTGGCCTGGCTGCTCCTGCCCACCTTCAACCTGCTGGCGCGTAAGCAGCTGGACATCCCGATAGGCTCGCTCTCCTTCTGGCTGCTGCTGGCGGCGTTCACGTTGGTCACCACCCTGCTGGCGGGTAGCTATCCTGCATTTTATCTATCCTCATTCAGGCCGGTAAAAGTGCTGAAAGGCGTTTTCAAGGCGGGCCGCTACGCATCGCTGCCGAGAAAGATACTCGTCGTGACGCAATTCACCGTCAGCGTCAGCCTTATCATCGGGGCGATCGTCATCTTCCGGCAATTACAATATTCCAGGGACAGGCCGGTTGGCTACGAACGTGCGGGACTGATCACGGTAGAGATGAACAGCCCGGCACTCCAGGATCATTTCGAAGCGCTGAAAGACGCCCTGTTAGGGACGGGAGCGGTAGACGCCGTGGCCAAGTCCTCGAGTCCCCCCACCGCCGTCCAGAACGCCATGCTCAGGTATACCTGGCGGGGAATGGACCCGACGGCACATCCCATCATAGGGACAGTTTTCGTCAGCGCCGACTATGGAAAAGTACTCAACTGGAAAATAAAGGAAGGCCGCGATTTCATCGCGGGTGCGCCCGCGGACAGCAACGCTATTATTATCAATGAAGCGGCTGCCCGGTACATCGGCTACGATCATGCGGCGGGTGACTATATCCGCTGGCACGAGAATCCGGTGAAGATCGTGGGTGTGGTCAACGATATGGTAATCGAGTCTCCTTATGAACGGCCGGAGCCCACTTTCTTTATGCTCAATCCCCATGCGATCCACCTCATTGACATCCGCATGCGTTCCAATATGCCCATCCGGACTGCGCTGGCCGCCGTCGAGGGCGTCTTTCAGCAATTCAATCCCGGCAATCCGTTCGACTATCGTTTTACCGACGAACAATACGCCACAAAATTCGCCGACGAAGAGCAGTTGGGGAAGATGGTGAGCCTCTTTACGCTGCTGGCCGTCCTGATCTCCTGTCTTGGCTTGTGGGGGCTTGCCGAGAACTTCGTCGGAACTGCTTCGCCACGTTCCTCCTCGTTCGTAACCTTCGCTTCGCTCGGTTATGTCGCGGAACAGCGCACGAAGGAGATCGGCGTGCGGAAGATACTCGGCGCTTCGGTGGTCGACCTCTGGAAGCTGCTGTCGGGCGAGTTCGCCCGACTGGTGCTGCTGTCCTGCGCGCTGGCCATCCCGCTGGCCTGGTATTTCTCCTGGCGCTGGCTGGAGGGTTTTGCATATCACGCGCCGCTCAGCTGGTGGCTGTTTGCAGCAGCCGCTATCGGTGCTCTGTTAATCACCTTATTGACGGTCAGCTATCAAGCCATTCGTGCTGCGCGGGCCAACCCTGTAAAGAGTTTGAAGTAAGGATGCGGAACAGAAGGCTTATCTCTACCCCATCCTTGCCCTGAAAGAAGAGCTCTCCTTCCAGCTGCTCGGCGAAGAGCCGGATCAGCTGCATGCCCAGCGAATTGTTGGCGGCGAGGTCGAAATTTGCGGGCAGGCCGACGCCATTGTCGACTATCTTCAACAGAATGTTTCGGGCGCCCTGGCGGCGCAAGGTGATAGCGATAGTGCCGGCCCGGTCGCCGGGAAAGGCGTATTTGACGGCATTGGTGATGGCTTCGTTGAGAATGAGGCCGAGGGGAACGGCCTGCGAAACGTCGAGGCTGATCTCGTCGATGTCCAGCTGAAAATAGATGCCCCTGGTGCTGGTAAAACTACTTTCGAGATAGGATACCAGGTCCTGGATATAGGAGCCCATATTGATCCTGGGGCCGTGGTCGGGTTGATACAGCTTCTGGTGGATAAGGGCGATGGCCTGCATCCTTTCCCGGCTTTCCCTGATCGCATGGATCGCCGATGGATTATCGACAAAATCCGACTGTGCGTTCAGCAGGCTGATGATGATCTGCAGATTGTTCTTTACGCGGTGGTGCACCTCGCGCAGCAGCCATTCTTTTTCCTGCAGCAGCGACTGCAGCGATTTGTTCTGCTGGTTGATCTCGGTCTGTTTGACCTGCAGCTCGCTGTTGCTGCGCTGTTTGTTCCGGTAGCCATTGTAGGCGAGGATCGCGATGATCAGCAGCATGGCGACGCCGCCGATGGTGATGTTCCGCTGGAGGCTGACGTTCTGCAATTCGGCACGCTGGCTTTTGGACTGGGCTTCCAGCAGCTGAATGGACTGCTCCTTTTTGTCGGTCTCATACTTGATCTGCAGCTCGGCGATCTGTTTGCTCTGGGTGGCGTTGAAAAGGGAGTCGTTCAGCTTCTTGTGCAGTTCGAAATTGCGGATGGCGGATATATAATTGCCGGCCGCTGAATCCACCTGGAACTGCATCTCATAGAATTTGTAGAGCGTGATCGGACGGACGGAACCCTGAGGCAGCCCAAGGACTTTTGTCACGTAGGGACCGGCCTTGGCAAATTGCCGGAGGCTGATATAGAAAGTCGCCATCACCTGGTAGTAGTGGATGAAGTCCGTTATCATCCAGGAGCCGCTCGGATAGAAATCCTTATTGAAATTGGTGACCTTGTAATCCTTCATCATCTCCATATAATACTGCTCGGCCCTGGCATATGACTTCATGGCGGCATAGCAGTTGCCGAACATCTCGTTGACGTCGACCCACTGGGCCAGGTTGGCCGGCGGCACTTCGCGGACGGCTGTTTCCAGGTAGCCGATGGCTTCCCGCGGCTTGTTCACCTTTATCAGGTCATAAACCAGCAGGCTGAGATCCCCGTAGTAGTCTTCGTATTTCCGGCGCTGCTTCAATGTCACCATCGACCTGAGTATCCAGGTCTGGCTGAGGTCGTAGCGATCGAGGTCGGCGTATACCAGCGCCAGGCGGGAATAATAGCCGGCGGCCTCTGCGGTGTCGCCCGTTGTTTCCATGCTGCTGATCGCCTCGATGCGGTATTTCAGCTCGCTGTGCAGGTCGACCTTGAGCTTGCTGACCTCGGCGATCAGGTCATAGACATAGTGCAGCTTCTTATAGCTTAGTTTCCTGTACGTGTCCAGGACCTGGAACAGCTCTTTCTCCGCTGTGTCCAGCTTGTCCTGGTTGAGATGCGTCTCTGCGATGTCCTGGAAGGCTTGTGTCTCCTGTATAGAGCTGCCGGTCTGGCGGTACAGCGAACGGGCGTTCTCCAGGCTTTGCAGCCGTTCGGGCAGGTTCTCCTTGCTGGCGTTCACCGATATCGCTTCCCCCAGTGCCAGCCAGGTATCGGCCTCGCCTTTCTTATCCCCGGCCTTCCGGTAGTGTTCTATCACCTGGAAATAGGCGGTCTTCCCCTTGGTCAGGTCGCCATTCGAGACGGCCAGATTGCCGATGGCGAGAAGCGAGGTGTTTTGCCATTGCAGGTCGTGCAGGCTGTCGCTGAGCGCCAGGGCCTTGTTGTAATAGAGAAGCGCGCTGTCGGGGCGCCGTCTGTTGGGCCAGGGATCCTCCATATAGCTGTGCCCGCGCCTCAGGAGACCGGCCGGCGACTGGGCGCTGCCGGAAAAGGCAATAACGAGGCAAATAAAGAGCAGGAGTACTCTCATAGGCATTTAATAGTCATTTGGTAATGATAAATTTAGGTATTTTTATTTTATCGAAATGCGGCAACCTATGACGGAGACATTCGGCATCTATATCGTTCTTATCCTGATCATCCTATTGCTGGTCATGGCCTCGGAAAAGCTCCGGGTCGCGGCCCCGATCATCCTGCTGGTCGGCGGACTGGCGCTAAGCTTTATCCCGCGCCTCTCGATGATCAGCATCGATCCGCAGCTGATCTTCACCATCTTCCTTCCGCCCCTGCTGTTTGAGGCGGCATGGTTCACTTCCTGGAAGGAGCTGTGGCGGTGGCGCAGGGTCGTGAGCTCCTTCGCCGTCCTTATCGTCATCCTGACCTCATTGGTGGTGGCTATCGTCAGCAGCGCCGTCATCCCTGGCTTTACGTTGGCGCTGGGTTTCCTATTGGGGGGCATCATTTCGCCTCCGGACGCGGTCTCGGCGACCTCGGTACTCAAGAATGTACGGGTGCCCAAACGCCTGACGTCGATCCTCGAGGGCGAAAGCCTGCTGAACGACGCCTCCGGGCTGATCATCTTCCGGTATGCGCTGATAGCGGTAGACACGGGGCATTTCATATTTCATGAGGCGGCGCTGAGTTTTGTCGTGGTGATCGTCATGGGCATTATGACCGGCATCGCGATCGGATGTCTGTTCTATGCCGCCCACAAGTGGCTGCCGGTTAGCGTTAATTCGGATATCGTTCTTTCGCTGACTACGCCCTACGTCATGTATATCGTTGCGGAGGCCTTTCATTTCTCCGGTGTGCTGTCTGTCGTCAGCGGAGGTCTTTTTCTCTCCTCCCGAAACTATTATTATCAGAATCAACGGAGCCGGCTGAGGGGCCTCAATGTCTGGTCCACACTGAGCTTTGTGCTCAACGGGCTCATTTTTCTTTTGATCGGTCTGGAGCTGCCCACTATCGTCCGGCAGTTGGGTCCCGTCGGCCTGCCGGCCGCCGTTAAATACGGCGTTCTCATCACCGGCCTGCTTATCGTTGCCCGTCTGCTGAGCACGATGGGAGCGTCGGTATTCACAGTATTCATCAGCCGGTATATCACGACCGCGGATAGTCGCCCCGGATGGAAGGGGCCGATCCTGCTGGGCTGGGCGGGAATGCGGGGAGTGGTGTCGCTGGCAGCAGCGCTTTCGATACCGATACAGCTGTCCAATGGTCAGCCCTTCCCTCAAAGGGACCTGATCCTGTTCATAACCTTTATGGTCATCGTGCTTTCATTGGTTGTGCAGGGGCTGACCTTGCCCTGGCTGGTCCGCACCGTCAAGTTTGAAGACCCCGACCACCGAAAGCCGGCGGCGGAGCAGGATCGGATGGTCGGCGAAAAGATCGCCGAATTCAGCATAAAATTCCTGCGCGAACAGGAGGATACTGCCGGCAACAGCTATATCCAGCAGCTGATGCGGCGTTATGCCAATGAAAAGGAGACCGCAGAGACACGACGGGAAGACCTCCAGCGATACCGTGAGGTATATGTGGCCCTGCTGGAGAATCAGCGTCGTTTCCTGGTGGAGCTCAACAGGGAAAGCGCCATCGACGAAGAGATCATCCGGAAGTACCAGGGGCTGGTGGACCTGGAAGAGGAAAAAGTGATCAGTAAATTTGAGATAGAATAATGGTGGCAGGACTAAGGGTTTTTCTACAAGCCTGCGAAATCTGCAAATTATTTCTGCAAAAATTTTAACAGTACTATAGGAAATCTAAAATAGATTTATTTACTTCGTCAAGCATATCCTGCCCTGCCTTTATCAACCACTTTACTTTATTAAACCTAGCTGACATGATGCACCTTATCCAAGTGCGCGGTTTACGCCGTTTGCATTCACCTCCCCGTTATCTACTTCTTTCCATCTTTACTTACTGTTCGAGTCTGACACTGGCCTACCAGGGGTAATGTCAATACTGCAATCCTGTTCTTATGTGTATAAAATCGGCTTTATGCGGACTGGCATTGCTATGCCTTATCCGAACGACTGTTGACGCCCAAAGCGTGGCGGACTCTGCTGACAAGGTCCTGAACTTCCCCTCACGCCTCCTGGGCAAGTTGCAGGCGCGGACGGCAAAGGTCAGCGATCAGCTGACGCAGCAGACCGTAAGATACCTCGAGAAGATGCAGCGGCGTGAGGAGAAGATGCGGAGGCGACTACAGTCCGTCGACAGCAACGCAGCCAGGCAATTGTTTGCGGGTTCGGCGCAGCAGTATGCCGCGCTGGAACAGAAGATAAGAACGGATACGGGTAGTGCGGCGCCAGGACTGAGAGGAACTTATATGCCTTATATGGACTCCCTGCAGGGCATGATGAAATACCTGAAGGCTCCCGGGCAGGTTCAGGCGCTGCAGGCGAAGACAGGCGACGCGGATGCGGTAAAAGCCTATGTCCAGCAACGTAAGCAGCAGATCGCTGAATATATCAATCAACATACGGACCTGCAAAACGTGCTGGGCAAACAATTCACCGGACTCAACCAGGACGTCTATTACTACTCGCAACAGCTGAGGCAATACAAGGAGATGTGGAACAACCCCGACCGTCTGGAGCAGCAGGCGCTGACCCTGCTCAACAAATTTCCTGCCTTTCAGACCTTCATGAAGAACAATAGCCAGCTCGCCGCCCTGTTCAATGTGCCTGGCAATTACGGCACGCCTGCGGCGCTGGTAGGTCTGCAGACGCGCGACCAGGTGGCGCAGCAGATACAAAGCCAGGTGGCGGCGGGTGGCCCCGGGGGCCAGGCGGCGTTACAGCAGAATCTGCAGTCAGCGGAATCGCAGCTGGACGACTATAAGGACAAGCTTGGCAAATTGGGCCAGAGCAACGGAGATGTCGATATGCCGGATTTCAAACCCAATGATCAAAAGACAAAGACTTTCCTGCAGCGCCTCGAATACGGCATGAATTTTCAAACCGCGCACAACAACCAATATTTCCCCACCGTGACGGATCTCGGATTGAGCCTGGGCTATCGGCTGGGCCACTCGAACGTTGTCGGCGTCGGCGCGAGCTACAAGATCGGATGGGGCAACGGGATACAGCATATTGCGCTATCCAGCCAGGGAGCCGGCTTAAGATCTTTCCTCGATATCAAAATAAGATCCAGCTTCTCGGCGACGGGAGGTTTTGAATACAACTACGCGACGCCTTTTTCTTCTTACCAGGACCTGAGACAGATCGATCGCTGGACGAAAAGCGGGCTCGTAGGCATCAGCAAGACCGTGTCGATGAAGAGCAGGATGTTCAAGAAAACAAAATTGCAGCTGCTGTGGGATTTCCTGAGCTATCAGCAGGTGCCTAAGACGCAGCCAATACTGTTCCGCATCGGGTATCAATTCTAAAGTTATTAAAACGCATATAAAGTGATGGCAGTTATGAAAAAATGGATCTTCTTCATGGGCATCTGTCTACAGGCCCTGCAGTTATTTGCCCAGAATGATCTCGGGTCGGTTGGCCCGCAAAGGATCATCGGCCCCAATCCCGAGGCCGCGCGCATCGCTTCCTACGGGCAATATCATATAAGTCCGTATACGGGCAAGCCGGGTATCGATGTGCCCATCTACACCATCAAGACGCCCCGCTTTGAGCTGCCGGTATCCCTGGACTATGAGGCTACCGGCGCAAAGGTCAACGACCTGGCATCATGGGTGGGAACGGGCTGGGTGCTGAATGCCGGCGGCATGATCACAAGAGTGGTGGTGGGGCTTCCGGACGAATATCAGGGCGGCTTTCTGAGCCAGACTGTGTCCGCCTCCCCGCCGACAAACAATGACTTCTATTACAATGACGTCACTACGCACTATATTGAAACGGAGCCAGACAAATACTATTTCAGTTTCAACGGCAAGTCGGGGGATTTCACCTATGACGCCAACAAACAGATATTCCAGACCGAAGCCAACGGTCTGAAGATAACCAATACAGGCAATGGCTTTACCATCGTGGACGATGAGGGGAACAGCTATGAGTTCACTACCGCGGAATACACGGTCTGCACCGTGAACAGCGATGTCGACTATGTGCCCTATTCTCCGTCCGCCTGGTGGCTTACTAAAATGACCAGCGCCGACGGACAGGATGTCATCAATTTCACTTATCAGAACGACGCTCAGCCGGAAGAGGATTATCAGTCCACCTATACCGAAACGTATGGACCTTCTGTCACGCTGATGTCCGGGGATGGCAATAGCGAGGTGGCGGTCACAACAGGGAATGTACAGGAATATTCTACTGCGGTGATGACCAGGGAATGGTATGCTATGAGGTTGCGGAGCATCTCCTTCCGGAATGGAAGACTCGATTTCAACCGCGTGAGTGACAGACTGGACGGGGGCACCAGCCGGCTGACGAGCATCGATATCTATAATTATCTGAATGGCGCCTATACCAAGCTGAGAAGCGTGAACCTGCTGACGGATTATTTCCATTATTCCGGTCCCTACTCCAATAGTCAGATCTATTATTCCAACACCGTGGGCAGGTACAGGCTGAAGCTGACGGGTGTCCAGAATATCGATGCGTCGGGGGCGGTCGTCGGGCAATACAGCTTTGATTACGACCTGTCCAGTGAGCTGCCCTTTCGCGGCTCGCTGCAGCAGGATTACTGGGGCTTCTTCAATGGCGCAACCGTCAATGACGACAAGCATACGACGGTGCCGGCGCAGCTGACGGACGACCTCCTGCACACTGTCGGCGGCGCGGACAGGGAGCCGCATGAGGCGTATATGAAAGCCGGCTCTCTGACAAAGCTGACCTACCCGACGGGCGGGTATACTGTCTTTGGCTGGGAAGCGCATCAGTATCAGAGCAGCACTACCACAACGGTACCGAACACGGCCGGGATATCGTCGATCGGCGTCAATGTGCCTTATTCAGAGAATACGTTCACCATCACTGAAGGAGACGCCAATTCCTATATCACCGTCGATGTTAATATTCCTACCTGGCCCGGCACCTATTATAATGACCCGAACCATCCGAACTGGGACGATTCGGTGGATGATGCGAGACCCAGCGTCTACCTGGTCAATATGGCCAACGGACAGGTGATCTTCATGTATCACCAGATCTCGATGCCGGCTGCTTATCACCAGGACTATATCTTTCCCCTGCAGCCGGGGAACTATAAGGTCATTACAGAAGATTATGTCAATACCAACAACTCCAGGGTGACGGCCACGATCACCTATCACACTACCCAGAATGTAGTGAGTGTAAAATATGCAGGCGGACTGAGGATAGCCACGATATCCAACTATAATTTCGACAATACCCTTATCAATAAGGAAACCTACAAATATGGGGCAAATGAGTCGGGTTATGGAGATCTTTCTGTCTCTCCGCTGGCCATGAATACCAGCAGCTATATAAAAAATTTCACTTACTGGTGGAGCATAGTTACGGGAGGAGGCGGATGCGCTCCGGCGTCCACGCAGAAGAAGGTTTACAAGTCCGAGCCTGTTGCTGCGCTGACGTTGGCGGCCGGCAGCGCTGTCACCTATAATGTGGTCGCCAAATATGTCGGCGATGCTACGACCAATGCCGGAAAAACCATCTATCAATTCCTGCCGCAAACCTCAGTTCAGGTCTCCAGCGCAACCCCGCTGGCTACCGGCGAGTATGTTACAACGAGGTATTCGTGGCGGAAACCGGTGATACAGGAGCAGCAGGAATACAAATACGAGGGCGGCGTCTATACCCTGGTAAAGGATACGCATAACGATTATAATGATCTGGGGCTTGGCCTGGTGACGGTATATAAGGCGGGATATGCCAGTCAGGTGATACAGCTGAACTGCTTCCCGACAACCCAGGTGATCAATATGTGTTATTACACCAATTATGGCGTCAGCAAGGGCATTCTTCAGATGACGGCCAGCACCATAAAAGAATATGATCATAATGGTGCTCTTACGGTTGAAACGGACAAGACGTATACTTATGACGGCCAGTATCATTGCTACCTGGCGAGCGAAAGCTTTACCAACAGCAGGGGCCAGGTCATAACGACAACCAACAAATACCCATTTGACAAGAGCCAGATATCCGGTCTTTCCACCAACGCTTCACTGGCCATCGACAGGATGATGGCCAAGAATATGGTTGCACCGGCCATAGAGACGCAGACATTGCGCAACTCCAGCCTGATGCAGAGCAGACGAACCAATTACCGCATATGGGATGGTGCGCAGAATATCGTTAAGCCCGAGAACGTCCAGATACAGACAGGCGCAGGTCCGCTGGAATCGAGGCTTTCGTATAGTGACTACGACGCGACGGGTAATCTGTTGCAACAGTCAAAGACGAACGATCTGTCGATCAGCTATGTCTGGGATTACGTCAGCGGCTACCCGATAGCGGATGTTAAGAATGCGACCGACCAGGACATCGCTTATACCAGTTTTGAGGCGGAAGGCAGTGGTGGCTGGACACTGGGACAGGGGTCTTACCAGGCAGGTGGTATCGAGGGGCAAAGGACATGGTCGATGACCACGCCGGTGACCCGGCAAGGGATGGTAGCGGCGACGACATACATTATCAGCTACTGGACCAGCAATTCCCAGGCATTCACCATAGCCGGGACGGTGACAGGCTATCCCGTCAGGGGCAAGACCATTTCTGTCGGCGGTGTCAGCTGGACCTATTACGAACACAGAGTCACGGGTGTGACATCGGCGAGCCTGGGAGGATCCACGGGAGCAATAGACTGTTTGCGGCTATATCCCCTCGGGGCGCAGATGACCAGCTACACCTATCAACCTTTAGATGGTTTCAGAACCGTTTGCGAAGCGAATAACAAGATCTCCTATTATCAGTACGATGGCATGGGCAGACTGCAGATAGTAAAGGACCAGGACGGGAATATCATTAAAACGATCGATTATCATTATAAAGGACAATAATGAAACGTATACTCATTCTACTGCTTCTTACGGGCCAGGCAGCGGCCTTACCGGTGAGCATCTGTCTCGCACAGGATGTCAACTATGTCCGCACCCGGGTGATCAAAAAAGCCGGTGTGACGGATAAGGCCACAGCGGATGCGCTCACCGATGTCAACGACATAATCCAGACGACCCAGTATCTGGACGGGCTTGGACGGCCTGTTCAGACAGTAGCGCGCCAGGAGAGCCCGCTGGGGAAAGACTTTGTAATGATGCAGGTATATGATCCTTTCGGACGGGAGACCCAGCATTATCTCCCTTATGTGTCGCCTTCCACCGATGGAAATTATAAATCATCTGCCCTGTCGGAGCAAAACACGTTCAACAGCGCGCAATATCCCGGCGAGCAATACTATTATAGCCAGGTCAATCTCGAGGCATCGCCGCTGAACCGGACGCTGAATACGTATCAGGCCGGCTTGAGCTGGGTGGGAGCAGGCAAGGGTTTGTCTGTTCAGTACCAGACCAATGCCGCGAGTGACAATGTTATCATATGGGATATTGACGTGGCTCCCGGCAGTGTGCCGGTGAGCTCAGGTACCTACTCCGCAAACCAGCTGTATAAAACGATATCGACGGATGAGCAAGGGCATCAGGTAATAGAATATAAGGATAAGGAAGGGAAAGTGATCCTGAAAAAGGTGCAATCGGCCAACTCACCGGGTGCGGATCACACCGGCTGGCTGTGCACCTATTCTGTATATGACTATCTGAACAACCTGAGGTTCGTCATATCGCCGAAAGCGGTAGAATGGCTGTCGGGCAATAGTTGGAATTTTGGCGCCTCCGGCGGTGACCAGGTGGCGAACGGGCTTTGTTACCGGTATGAATATGACTTCAGGAAGCGGATGACCGTCAGAAAGGTTCCGGATGCGGGAGAGACGGATATGGTCTATGATATAAAAGACCGGCTTGTCTTCACGCAGGACGCGAACAACCGTGCAAATGGCCAGTGGCTAAGCGCGCAGTATGATGGTATGGACCGGCTCATCATCACTTCTTTGATGAACTATAATATCGCAGCGGGTGATCTGCAAGCGACGGTGACTGCTCAGACTACCATCGGGGCGGGAGGTGGATCCAATCTCCCGGCCACCCTGGATCTCACCACTGCGGGTTATACTGGTGACTACCAGGCTACGCAGATGATAACGCTGGAGGGGGCGTTCTCCACCCTCGATGGCGGGACTTTTATTGCAGAGATCATCGCAGGCAGCTCAAGCACCCCTTCCAACGGTCTGCTTGTAGATGACAATGCTGTGCCGCCCGGAGCCACTCTACAGCCGCTGCTCATCCAGTACTACGACAACTATGATTGGGTGGCCGGGACTGGATCCGGACTTGCCACGACGCTGACGACAGACCATCTTACGGACCCGAATTATTTTGTCACGTCGTACAATGCCTCCCCTCAGTATGCCGTACCGGTCACTGCTCATCCAATGCTGACGGGACTGCTGACGGGCACGATGCGCCTGGTGCTGGGGGAGAACCGACCATTGTATACCGTAAATTCCTATGATGACAGGGGCAGGCTGATACAGACCCGGTCGGTCAACTACACCGGGGGAATAGATGTGATGACCAGCCAGTATGATTTCAGCGGCAAATCGATCCGAAATCTGCTTGCACACAACAAGTCGGGGCATACTGCCCAGTCTCATACCGTACTCACAAAAACAGACTATGACCCTGCTTTCCGGGTAACGAACACCTGGAAGAATATAGACGGCGCTGCGGCTGACCAACTGATCAGCAATACGCAGTATGACGAGCTGGGGCGCGTGAAAACAAAGAACCTGGGCAACAACCTGGAGAGCGTAAACAGTGAGTACAATATCCGTGGCTGGCTGACAGGCATCAACAGAGGATATATAAGCAGCCCTGCCACTTCAAATCACTATTTCGGGATGGAACTGGCCTATGACAAGACAGCAAGCTCCGGCGCCGGCACGAGCTATGCGCACCCCATCCTGAACGGAAACATAGGTGGGCTGGAATGGAAGAGCGCAGGGGACGCCGTCGTCCGGAAATATGACTTCAGCTATGATAATGTGGACAGGCTGACAAAGGCAGATTACAGCCAGCAGTTCGGGAACAGCTGGGGAAAGATGGATCCCGGTGGTTCAGGCGCCGGGATGGATTATACGGTTACCATTTCCACATACGATGCGAATGGAAATATCCAACAGATGCAGCAGAATGGGTGGAAGCTGGGGGCTCCGATGAGCACGCTGGACCTGCTGACCTATTCTTACACGACCAACAGCAACAAGCTGCTGCAGGTAGCGGAAGGGGTTAATGATCCCGACACTAAACTGGGAGATTTCCATTATACAGGCTCTCAGCAGCCGACGGGATATGTCTATGACGGCAATGGCAACTGTATCACTGACAATAATAAGGGGATCAGCGCAATCAGCTACAATTATCTCAATCTGCCTCAGCTGATCACGGTTACCGGCAAAGGCACCATCGGTTATATCTATAATGCCGCCGGCGAGAAACTGAAAAAGGTCACTACCGACAACCTGTCGGGGCAGGTAACGACGACGCTGTATCTCGACGTCTTCCAGTATCAGCGGCAGTCTCCGGTGGCAACCCCTGACGGAGGGGACGACGTGCTGCTGTCGGCGGGTCATGAAGATGGTCGGGCGCGGTGGGCTTTTCACAAGGACGCGAACGGTCAGACTTATTATGGCTGGGAATATGATTTCTTTGAAAAGGACCACCTGGGGAATACCCGTGTCATCCTCACCCAGGAGCAGAGCGCCGCGCACTACCTGGCGACGATGGAGAGCCAGTTCCGGACCACGGAAAAAGCGCTGTTCTTCGGGCTGGACACCTCGCTGGTGGACAGGGCTAGCGTTGGCTATCCGAATGACGTGTCGGTCACCAATCCGAACAATACCGTCACCGTGCTCAATGGCAGCGGGATCAAACAAGGGCCTGCCCTTATCCTGAAGGTGATGAGCGGTGACAAGGTCGACATGTCGACGCAATACTATTATAACGACGCGGGCGGCAATCATGCAGGCACCCTGCAGGCGTCAGACGTCCTGGCCAGCCTGGCAGGCGGCTTATTCAATATCACAACGGGGACGCACGGGGCCTATAGCGCTCTGAGCAATACCTCGACCAGTCCATTGCTCACAACGCTGGGTAGCTTTATGAGCGACCCGTCGATACCGGCGGATCCGAACAAGCCAAAGGCCTATCTTAATTATGTATTGCTTGACAACCAGTTCCGGTATGTCAGCGGGAGTAGCGGGGCATTACAGGTACAAACCTCCGGCTCCAATAACGGGCAGCTGCAAGCGCCACTGGCCAAAAGCCTGCCGATAACCAGGAGCGGGTATTTGTATATCTATCTCAGCAATGCGACGCCGAATCAAAATGTGTATTTCGACAATCTGAGCGTCGTGCATACGGCCGGGCCGATGCTGGAAGAGAATCATTATTATCCTTTCGGGCTTACGATGGCGGGGATTTCCGATAAGGCGATGAAGACGCAATATGCGCAGAACAAATACCGGTACAATGGAAAAGAGCTGCAGAACCAGGAGTTCAGCGACGGCAGCGGTCTGGAGGAATATGATTATGGCGCCAGGTTCCAGGACCCGCAATTAGGATTGTGGCATAATATAGACCCTCATGCGGATAAATATACAAGCAAGTCGCCTTATGTATATGCCTTTGATAATCCGCTGGTATTTGTAGACCCTAACGGAATGGATAATATTATTTATCTTGTTGCTGCGGATAAATCACTGACCAAAGCACAGCTGAATAACATAGCAAAGGCGGCTAACGCAAATTTCGCCAAGATGGGGCTAAAAACACAGGTGCAGGTATATAAGGGCAAATTCGATAGCAAGGCATATGGAAAGCTGGACAAGACGGATGCTGTCGCCGTCATCGGAACCAGGGATAATGTAGTCAAGGCAGTCAGCAGCTTCAATGAAAAGCAGGGTAAGACGCTGGGATCCGACGGCTTTGGAAACAATGGCGCTGACGGGCATGTCAATCCGGAAGACAGCCAGAACCCCAGGCATAACGCTACAGGCGGGGATGACGATAATATTATCGCAATAGCAACAGAAGCGACAGCAACTTTCAAAAAAGGCACCAAATCGAAAACATTTGAAGAGGCTGCCGGGTTCCTGATCAATCATGGCGCCGGGCATCTATCGGATATGAATCATGCCGGCCAAAGCAATTACGATGACGATCAGGGGAACCCTGTTGGAGTTGGTATGACTGTGCCCGGGACCCCTAATGTAATGACGGACGGGGGTGTGATCGTTGGTCGGATACAATCGGGACATTTTGGCCCTGAAACGCTGCAGACGTATATTACATCACCGATAAATCAGCAACCGGCGAATACCAAAGAACAAACGCTTTCGATCAAGGGGGCGTATCTCCATAGATTTGGGAATGCGACTCCATCAGCAAATCTACCCGGACAAAAATGAGGAAGATGATCAAATATCTATTGGCGGCTTTAGCGCTGGCGGCCTGTGACTCAAAGAGAGAGGATTGTTCTTTGCTTTCCTCCGGGCAACTTACACTGTGGCCGGTAAATGCGAGCTTTAAGCTGCCTGCATATAAGATAGCAGACAGTCTAAGCTATGGCAAAGAGACTATACTGACGTACGATATAGCCTCCATTGACAGCCTTATCACGGTGCGGGCCAGCGTCATATCACTCGAGGAAAGCCCGCCCCGGCCCATTGCCTGGGATATCAATCAAAAGATGGTTTTTCAAAAAAAAGAGGTGGAATATGGACGGCAGGTCAAAAAGCTCACTGAGGAAATAATGGACAGGGATTCTGTCAGGATCGGCTATTTAAAGTATCTCGTCGAACAGCCGGGTGAGAAATTTTATGAAGGGAGGGTGTTCTTTCGCAGGGGAAACAAGGCGGTAGAGATATGGTTATTTGAAAAGTATAAAGATGAACAGCAGAATGCCCGGTCAGTGATTGACTGTATAAAAAACTCGATCGAACTGAATTAAAAGAACGCCCCGCGCTGAGGTCACCTCGCCTGTGAATAAGCCGGGGCCCCCTCGAGCAGGCTCAGTATCCTTTTGTAGAGCTCCGCGAACTCGAAGGGTTTGGTCATATAATCATTCATGCCGACCTCGATGCAGCGCAGCTGCTCACCGACGAGGGCCGTGGCTGTCATCGCGATGATGGGGGTGTCCAGCCGCAGGTCGCTGCGGATGGCGCGGGTAGCGGCATAGCCGTCCATCACGGGCATCTGAAGGTCCATGATGATGAGGTCATATCGCTTTCCGTCGCGGAGTTGTTCAAGGGCCTCTTCACCGTTGCTAGTGAGCTGTACCTCTCCCCCACCCCTTTTCAGGACGTGGTCGACCAATTGCTGGTTGACCTCATTGTCTTCTGCCACCAGGAACCGTCGGCCGGCGAGACAATTGCTATAGTCGGCCAGGACGGTCGGTACCGGCGCCGTGGCCGGATGCAGCTCTTCGTATTCGTAGGGCAGGTGAAAATCGAATGTTGTTCCCGTCCCTTCCATGCTGGTCACCGTGATATCCCCACCCTGCAGCTGCAGCAGCTGCTGACAGATGGCCAGGCCGAGGCCGGTGCCGCCATAGCGGCGGGAAATGTCCAGCCCTGCCTGGGAGAAATGATCGAAGATATAAGGGAGACCGGATTCAGGAATGCCGATGCCGGTGTCTGTGACGGAAAAAGCGAGGTTCACCCGGTCTGTAGTCTGCTGCTCCAGTCTTACGTCGACCCGTATGTGACCGGTTTCGGTGAACTTCAGCGCATTGCCGACCAGGTTGATCAGCACCTGGTTGAGGCGGTAGGGGTCGCCGCGCAGCACCTCCGGAATGGAGGGATCCATATTCACCTGCCAGGCGAGTCCGTGCTGTTTCATCCGGTGCTCAAACATGGCGAATATATTGTCCAGCACGTCCTTTGGCCGGAACTCGATCTTTTCGATGGCAAGCTTGCCGGCTTTTATCTTGGAGAAGTCGAGGACATCATTGACGATCACGAGGAGATTGTTCACAGATCGTTTGATCACACCCGCAAACTCCCGCTGCTGGCCCGTCAGCGGCGTCTCGAGCAGGAGGTCGGTCATCCCCTGGATGCCGTTCATCGGCGTTCTGATCTCGTGGCTCATATTGGCCAGGAACAGCTCTTGCATCCCTTTGGCGGTCTGCGCCTCGTCTCTGGCTGCGATCAGCTGCTGCTCCTGCATCACTCTTTCGGAGATATCTGTCGCTACGCCGCCGATGCCGATCGTCCGGCCGCTGCTGTCGAGCAGCGGAAATTTGACCGAGAGCAGGTGTACGTCCGTTCCCCTGGAGGGGACCACCTCTTCTATCTCGAGGGACTTGCCGCTGAGAAGGACGTATTCGTCGAGCGTCTTATAGTGATCGGCTGCTTCGGGTGTCGAGATCGAGTCGTCGGTCTTTCCGATGACGTCCTTATCCTTTACCCCGATGATCTCCTGGAAACGGCGGTTGACCATGATATAACGCCCTGCCGGGTCTTTGATATAGATCAGCGAGGTCGTATTATCCAGGATGGCCTGCAGCCAGGACTGGTTCTCGCGGAGTCGCTGCTCCGCCTCTTTTCGCAATACGATATCCCTGTTGAGCCGCAGAAGGATGATGAAGATCAGCAGAAAGGCCAGCAGGCTGCCGCTGATCAGCAGGAGTGTTGACTTTTTGTCGGCCGTCCTCGTGACGAGCTGCCGCTGGGAGAGCAGGTCTCTTTCTTTAGCCATCATGGCCCGGAGCGTAACCTTCAGGGAATTGCGTGTACTGCTGTCGGTAGCCGGCCGGAGGGAGTCAAGGGCGCCCCCAAGGCTGACCGCCAGCGCTTGCTGGTCGGGGTTGTCGGTGGTCATCTCCTTCAGCAGGACGATATCCTTGCGAAGAGAGGTAAAGAAAGCGGGTTTGGGCGACTCGCCCGAGACGCGGTCCCAGTCTGAGATGCGGACCTTGATCTTGTCGATCTGCGTGATAACGGAGTACGTATGATTGATCCAGAATGTGGTATTCTCTACGTTCTTTTTGTTGGAATGGATGAGCCAGCCTATAAAAGCCAGGGAGCAGAAGGAAAAAACCAGCAGCCATGCGATCTGGCGTTGTAATGCAAATCTTGCATTAAAAGCAATTCTCATATCGAAGTAGTGATTCTCTTTTCCATAACGCCAAATCCGGCATAAGATTTTATCAGGAGGTTATTTATAACAAAGGACTATATTTTGCTAAACAAATACACTTAACGGCTCTTCGCCCTGCGCCGCTACGGGCCTGCGGATCATCGGGTTCTCCGCGAGGGGGATGCTAAAAGAAAGAGGGATGGCGATCGGCCATCCCTCCTATCGGATTTGAATAAGAGCTTAGAATGAATACCGGGCTCCGAACTGGACGGTATAAAAGGCTGCTGTCTTCGACGGCGCACCGGCGTTCGGATTCACGTCGTAGGTGAAAGAGTGCGTAGCCTGGTCGAAACCGCTCACGTTGTACAGATTGGTATTGGTGATCGTCGTATATCCACCCCATTTGTAATTGAGCAGGTTCAGTACGTTGAAGATATCGCAACGAACGGTCAGCTTGTGTGTGCCGGTAAGCTTCCAGTCATAGGCGGCGCTGAGGTTCCACTGTGCGCGCCAGGGCATGATGCCGCCGTTGTAGGGAGCGAACTTGCCAAAATTGTCCGTCAGGTATTTGCGGAATGACGGGCTGGTCGTCTGCAGCAGCGTCTGTAAACCCGTGCGGATGTTGGCAGGCGTGTTGGGATCGCTGGGATCATAGATATAGGCCAGGTCGGTCCCGTTGTTATTTTCACCAATGATGTCGTTGTTCACAACGGCCGTGTAACGGTTAGCCTGCCATGCCTGGAACGAGCTGCTGATCGTAAAGCCGTAGATCGAGGGGCTGAGGAAGAGCGCTACGATCTTGTGTTTCTGGTCGCCGTCGCTGTACCAGCTCTTGCCGTACGACGAGTAGTTGTAGTACGAAGATCCGACGAAGAAGTTGGCATTGCGCGGGTCGCCGTTGTCATAAGGAGGTGTTCCTTTGGCTGCGCCGCGGGCGTAGCTGACGGTGAAGCTACCGTCCTTGCCGATCTGGAATGCAGCCTCGATCATCGCGCCGATATAGTTGGAAGACCAGTTGGCGTTGGTGAAATAGCGCACCTGGTTGAAGTCCGAGAACTGGCGTGAGGCCGCCAGCGGGATCGAATAGCTGTTGCCCTTATTATACTTGTCGGCAGTCAGCACGCTGGGGTCGACATAGATCTCACGGCCTTCGTTGGTCACGAAAGAAGCGGTCTTCTTCAGGTTGAGGTCCTTCAGATAGAAGTTATCCCAGGTGTTGTCGAAGTAGATGTTGGCGCCCATCCGGAACCAGCTGTTGAAGTAGTGATAATAGCTGAGGTTGGTCTTGAAGGTCAGCGGGTTCTTCAGGTGTTTGTCGATAGCCAGCACGGTGGCGGGCTGGGTATTGTTGAGCGTATTGTAGTACGCGAGGCCAGGCACCTGGTTGAAGTCCTTCTGATAGGCCGCCCAGTCGGGTTTAGGAACATTGTTATAGATATCTACCTGGCGGAAGTCCACGCCGTTGTCGATATGCGCGAAGGTGATCGGCTGAGTGGTGATCTCGGAAGCAAACAGACCGGCGCCGAATTTCACGATGTCCTGTCCGTTGCCTTTGACGTCCCAGATCAGGTTGACGCGGGGCTGGATGTTCTTGGCGTCGAAGGGGACCACATGTGTATTGATGCCCAGTTCGCGTTCCAGCTGCGCGTTATAGGTCGGGGCGCTGCCGATGATCTGGCCGTCCCAGCGAAGGCCTACGGTCAGGTTGATGTTTGGGCGGATATTGGTCTCCATCTGGGCAAACGCGCCCAGCTCGATCAGCGGCACGCTGATCTTGGGATTATCGCCGGTCAGGGATATCTTTCGATTGAAGCGGTAGGGGTTGTTGTTGTACAGGTCGGTCAGACTGTTGTAGTAGAACTGTCCCTGCTGGTCGTGCGAAAGCCGGTCGGTGATATGGTTGAAGCTATTATCGGTCCCGAAGACGAAGTTCAGGTTGCCGACCTTATAGCGCAGGTAGTCGACGATCTGCACAACGTCGGAGGCGTCGCGCTCGGGCACCCAGTTCTGGTCGCCGAAGGCCAGCTGATAGTTGTTCTTGTTGGCAGAGCCGTCGACGAAGGGAGTCGTGATCGTCACGAAGCCTTCGGGTACGTGGTTGCCTACGAAATGGAGGAACTTCCGGTAGGTGGAGAAATTCACCTTCAGCTCGTTCACCATCTTGGGGCTGAACTCTGTCCGCAGGCCGAGCATCACGCCGTTCTGGTATTCGACGCCGACGTACTGCGTGGACAGCAGGCCGCTGCCCTTGAGCTTGTTGGGGTCTTCAAAACGGAGGAAATTGTATTTCAGGGTGAGCAGGTTCTTTTTGTTGAGGTTGTAGTCGAGCTTCACGAAGGCGTTCTGCGTCTTCTGCGTGATCCCGATGGTGCCATATTGCGGCATCTGGGGGAAGCCATTCTGATACATCCAGTTGACGACGGAGTCGATAGCCGCCTTGGGGACCTTCAGCGCCTTTTCTGCGGCCACCTGGGTCGAGCCGGCCAGGTTATAGTCAAAAGCGGAGAAAGGCAGCTTGTTCTCGTACTGGTCGTAGGAAACGATAAAGAACAGCTTGTTCTTGATGAGGGGGCCGCTGAACAGGCCGCCCCACTGACCTACCTTGTTCTGGGGTGTACGGGCGTGTCCGTTGGCATCCGTATGCTGAGCGAGGTCATTGGAGCCATAGTAGCCCCAGGCCGAGCCGGAGAATTTGTTCGTACCGGATTTGGTGATCGCCTTTACCAGACCACCCGATCCGCGGCCGTTGGTAACATCGTAGGAGTTGGTAGATATCTCGAACTCGCGGATGACCTCCGAAGAGATGGAGAAAGCGGCGTCGGAGATGCCGGAGAAATGCGCGCGGCGGTTGCTCACGCCGTCCAGCATATAGCCTGTACCGCTCTGTTTGGCGCCGGCCAGGGATGCGCCGTTGGCCAGCGGCGACAGCGCCATCAGGTCGGTATAGTTGCGGGTAGCGATGGGGATCTTTCTGAGCGCCTGGCCGGAGACCTGGGTACCGGTACCGAGACGGTCGACGCTATTGTTAAAGCTGTTGGAGCGAACCGTTACCTCTTGCAGTGTAGTCGCGCTCTTGCTGAGCGTGATCTTGTGCAGCACGAGGCGATCGCCTAAGTTGAGGACGTTGTCCTTAATAACGGTGGACTGGGCGCCGACGGCGGATATCTCCACCGTATAAACGCCGACGGGCAGGTCGCGAAGCGTGAAATACCCTTTCTTGTCGCTGACGGTAGTGGTACTAAAGCCGGTCGCCGTATTCTTTACGGCTACGGTGGCGCCGTCGATGGGCTTGCTGCTTTCGTCAAAGACAAAGCCGCTGATGCCCGATCCGCCGGACTGTGCGGTCAGCATGCCACAGCTGATTAATAATAGGAAGGGAACTAACAGGAGCCTGATAACCAGAATGGTGTTTTTCTTCATTACAGTTAAGTTTACGCCGCAAAGCTAGATCATGCTCCCGTAAGATATTGTGACCCGCAGCCTAACTTAACCTTATCATAAAAATAAATTCACAAAAATAAAACAACCATGAGTACGTGTATTTGTATCGTCGCCTGCAGCGGCGGCTTCGCGTCAATTATAGCGCTTCTTTTAGCAAGGCATCCAGGTCAAGCCGGTGGGTATACATGGTGAGCTTACCGTCGGCGTCCACCGGCCATTGTTCGCGCGGCCGGTCCCAGTAAAGCTCCACTCCGTTGCGGTCGGGGTCGTCGAGGTACAGGGCTTCGGATACCCCGTGATCGGAGGCGCCCGTCAGCTGGTAGTTGGCCTCGACCAGCCGGCGTAAGGCGATGGCCAGGTCGCGGCGGGTGGGATAGACGATGGCGGTATGGAACAGTCCTGCCGCGGCGACGGGCGCCGGGGGCTTTCCCTTGCTGTACCAGGTGTTGAGGCCGATATGGTGGTGGTAGCCGCCGGCGGAGATAAAGGCCGCTTCTTCGCCGTATTTGACCATCAGCTCAAAACCCAGCAGGCCGCAGTAGAAGTCCAGGGAACGCTGCAGATCGCTGACCTTGAGGTGTACGTGACCGATACGGGTGGCGGCCGGAATGGTATATGGAGTCATGGGATAAAGATAGGACACTTCACCCATTCAGGGGCAAAGCCCGGCGTCAGAACCGGAACCTCACCCCGAGCGTCACCGGCATCGCGATCAGGTGATAAGTCTGCGTGGACGCTTTGTTATTGAAGTACTGGCCGCCGACGGAGAGCGCCATCCCGAACTTGCAGCTAAAGAAATAGGCCACCCCCATCTTGACGCCCGCTGTAACGCCTACTTTGGTAGAGGGACTTGTCGTGAGCGTATTCCCGCTGTTGACGATCTTGCTGCCTGTGGGTATCGATGCCCCGGCGGAAAGCGATATATTGGACTGCCAGCCCAGCGGGCCGCCGATGGTCGCCTTGCCGAACAGCTGGACAGGAATGATGGGCTTGCCCGGATAAACTGTATTGTAGGTATTCGGGGCCGAGCCGGCATAGGGAATATCGTCCTGGTAAGAAAGCGTGATCCAGGACGCCGAAATACCCGCCTGGAACCAGTGGTTGAAGATGCGCGAGATCGCCAGCTCGCCGGCCAGCTGCGCGCCGTTGGTCCGGGTATGTTCGGTGGTATTGTCGTAGCGCGGAATGGAATTAAAGGAGCCGCCGCCGTCCAGCGCTATCTCCCATTTCTTATGGCATTCGTCCTTGTCTTTGGACAGGGACCTTACCCAGCTGGTATCGTTGAGCGTATAAGTGAGGCTGCCGCCGCCGGCAGTGTCGATCTTCAGCGGGACGTGGAGTAGAATAGCGGTGTCTTTACAAAGTACGAACTGGTCGATCGTCGGTTCGCCGGTGATCTTTGAAAAATAGCCCATGCTGTCGTTGGCGGTGGATGTGGTATCGATGGTCCGGACCAGCTGAACGAGCGTGTCGTATTTTTTCTTTTTGCCGGAGGTGACCATGGCCTGGTAAAAACGGATCGTGAGGTGGAGGGGCCGCAGGTGTGACCGTTGATTGACCAGTGTGTCAGCCGTGGCAGTGAATTTGATATCCCTGCAACAGCCGGCTACGCCTCCGCCGGTCAGCGGGTCGTTGGCGAAGAAGGCATTCCCGCAGGTATGGAGGATATAAAAGGAGCAGCCTGTCGGTCCTGTGATCTGCCAGGCGGCGATGCCGTCCTCGCCCTCACCGGCCGGATTCAGTCTTACATATATATAATCACTCATCTTATTAAAGAACCCCAGGTTACCGATGGTCCCCGGGTTGATAAAAAGATTTTCCACATTGGCGGCCTTCAGGTCTTTGTAGCCGTGGACAAAGCCGATGTCCTGCAAGAGCTGGTTGAAGGCAGGGAATGTAACGGTATATTTTTTACGGGTAGCGGGATCTTTTACCGAGCTGATAAATGCTGAACGGGTCGTGATGCCATTTTTCTGCTGAAGGAATGGGAATTGAGGGTGATTACCCAGCTTCTCTTCAAAATTGCGGGGTGTTTTATGCTGATCGAACCGGAATAAGGTGGAGGAGTGTTTACAAGGTTGGGCAAATACGGCACTACACAGCAGCGCCAGGGCTACGGTTAGAAGGGGTCGGGTCATGCTGCCACTAACGTAAAAAGTGTCAGTTTGTTATATATATAATGATGAAAAATAGCGGGGCCGGCCCATTAACAAAAAGATCAAAATATTTTTTTTTCTCATCCGTTAAACGATTCCATTTACCCTTCGTCCTAAGAAAAACCTTTAAAGAAAACTTAAAAACCTACTAAATCAACAACTTTATGAAAGCGAGAACCGAAGCTTCGATCCAACCATTGAAAAATCATTCATTCCGGATCAAAATGAAAAGCCTTTCGAGACTGATGATGGCCACTGCCTGTGCAGGTGTTCTGTTCGCGTGTAAGAAAAGCAGCGACAACAACAGTGCCGCTCCGATGTCCAGTGCGGATGCCGCGACACAATCCGATGACCAGACCCGTGTATCCAACGAAAGCAATGCCGCTTTTGACGACGTGACAACCGCGATGACTGAACAAGCCACGGTCACCGGCAGCAGCGATGCGCCCGCCCCTGCCGTTCGTTATGGAGTAGCGTCGATGGGCGTGGATACTGTCAAGAGCGCTATCTGTGACGCTGTCGTCACCATCGATACTTCAAATGCCACTCATACTCTGACGATCAACTATACCGGCAAAGGCTGCGGTCTCAATCGTAAGCGCACAGGTACCGTGACTATTTCCATCCCTGCCGGCGTACACTGGAGGGATAAGGGAGCGCAGGTGACGGTTGTCTTTAACCTGACCATTACCCGTCTTACCGACAACAAGAGCATCGTGCTTACGGGTTCACACGTCTATACGAACGTGACAGGTGGCAATATTGCCAGTCTTACTCCCAGCAGCCAGCCCATCATTCATACGGTCACCAGCGACAATATGGTTATTACATTTGACAACGGCGCACAGCGTACCTGGCATGTCGCCCGTCAGCGTACGTACACCAATCTCAACGGTTTTGCAGTTGCGCTGAGCGGCACCCATACGGATGGAGCCACTTCTGGTATCTCCGAGTGGGGCACTAACAGGTTCGGCAATAGCTTTACGACGGTCATCAACCAGGCTTTGACGGTGCAGGCGAGCTGTGGCTGGCAGCTGACCAGCGGACAGTTCACGCTGAACAATGCCGCAGGTTCGACATCGATCACCTTCGGCCTCGACGTCAACGGCAATGCAACCGGCTGCCCGATCAGCGGCGCCACCTATTATTTCAAGCTTGCTTATACGAGCAATCAGAACAAGACATATACGTTCATCCTGCCTTACTAAGGTTGAATGCATGAAAAAAGAAAGAGGCCGTCTCATAAGTAATGAGGCGGCCTTTTGGTTATATGGCACCAAGATGAGTAACAAACCCTTACCTTACGTCTTATGGCCAACCCCTCCTCACAGCAAGTGTACTCCTGGAAGAATTTCGAGCTTGGAACGGAACTGCAGATCGCCGGTTCCTTCCTCTACAATGCCCTCTATAGCTTCGACCGCATGAAGCACTTCTATTTTGAGGAGGAGTGCTTCGAGTTCCTGTATCAGTCCTCGGTCGGTGTGGAGCGGCTGCTCAAGATCATGCTTATCTTATTGGAGCACGATGAATATACCGACCAGGACAGCTTTGAAAAGTCCTTGATCACTCATAACCATGTGGAGCTGTACGACCGTATCCGAAAGAAGCGAAAAACGGGATGGGGGGATGTGCATGTGCAATTCTTCCAGCTGCTGGCAGATTTTTACCGGTCCAGCCGGTACGATCGGTTTGGGCTGGAGTCGGTGACCCGGCCCGACCAGGCGAGGGTCCTGCTCATTCGGTTCGTGGAAAAGCATCTGAAGATATCCATCAAGGCAGAGCTCCCAATCTCAACCCCAATCGACGAGCGGATGCGGACCTTCATAGGACGAATGATCGGAAAGATCGCGACTGTGGGATATGAGGCGGTCAAGGAGCTGGCCACCCGGCGACAACTCTACACGTACGAGCTGAACTATGACAGCAAGGCCTTCCGGCTGTTCGTCGCCGGGGAATATACCTTTGAGAATGAAAGAACGCTCCGCCGGGAGCTCCTGATCGCCTTGCTACACCACCGATTTGACAGTGGTTGGGTGGACTACATCAAGAATATACCTCCGATCGCCTTCGAATCCCTTTCCCCCAGCGACTATCTCCGCTATTTAGTGGACATCCACACCCACCAAGATATCCTGGACGAACTGGAAACCCGGTACGAGGACGGCCCATTCGATAAGGGAAGAGCAGCCGAAGTAGCATTGATAGGAACCGATACTTCCCCCAGGGCATATGACGATGAGGATTATGATGATGACGAGGATATCTCTTAAGAGGATATTTCTTAAGCAGTCACGCAACCCTCTTTTTTTATTCTGAACGGAGGGATCGCACCGGATTGGCCACGGCCGCCCGTATCGCCTGAAAGCTCACCGTGATCAGGGCGATCAGGACAGCGAGCACGCCTGAAAGGGCGAACATCCACCAGGAAAGCGCAACGCGATAGGCAAAGCCTTTCAGCCACTGGTGCATGGCCCACCACGCGATAGGAATAGCGATGACCAGCGCGATCGCCACGAGCCGCAGAAAATCCTGCGACAGCAGGCTGGCCAGGCCGCCGACGCTGGCGCCCAGCACCTTCCGGATGGCGATCTCCTTTTTGCGTTGCTCGGCGCTGAAGGCAGCCAGTCCAAAAAGCCCCAAACAGGAAATGGCGATCGCCATCCCTGTAAAGGAATTGATGATGCGGGACAGCACCTGCTCATTGGCATACTGCTGCTGCACGATATCGTCCATGAAAGTATATCCGAAGGGGACACCCGAAAAATGTTGCCCCCAGAGCCCCTGTATCTGGCCGAGCAGGCGATGGTAATCGCCCGTAGCAGCGCTGACGGTCAGGTCAGACCGGATGTCTACATTCTGACGCACTGCCGGGTCGGCGAACCGCAGCATAAAGCAGCCTACGTCTTCGTGGAGGCTGCTGAAGTTGAAATCCTTTATGACGCCGGCGACCTCCAGCCACTCCGGCTTGTCTCCCGGGTCCTGCTGGGGGAAGATGCGCGCGCCCACTGCGTTGTGCATGGTCAGTCCCAGTCTCCTGACGGCTGTTTCATTGAGGAGGACGCGGCTGCTGTCGGTGGGCCGGAAATTGCGGCCGGCGATGATCCGGATGCCATTGACGGCGGCAAAATGTTCGTCCGTATAGATCTGCTTGACCTCCTGGCCGGTGGCGCCGGACTGGCCGCTGATATAATAGACCCAGCTGTTGGGAACTGACCAGCCCAGGTGATTATTCGCCATCGAGACCTCTTTTATTCCGGCCAGATGGCGGAGGTCGGCGGCAAAGGCCGGCACCTGCTGTCTTGCCTCGTCGGTAAAGAAGGTAAAGACCAGGCGCTGGTCCTGGTCGAAGCCCAGATCCTTGCGCTTGATATAGTTGAGCTGGCTGTAGATGACAATGATGCCTGAGATCAATGTTATGGACAGCACGAACTGGAAGACGACGAGTCCGCGCCGGATGCCGGCGGCCGAAACCTGGCTGGTAAAATTCCCTTTGATGACGCGAATCGCCCGGAAGGCGGAGAGGTAGAAGGCCGGATAGCTGCCCGCCACCAGTCCTGTGATGAGGACCAGGCCCAGCAGGAGCAGCGCTACCCGGTAGTCAAGCAGCAACGCGGGCTGTATATCCGATGCGGTGATCCGATTGAGCCAGGGCAGGGCTACCAGCAGCAATGGCAGGGCGATCGCTACGGCGAGCAGACAGAGCAGGAGTGACTCGCCGAGGAACTGGCGGACCAGGTCGGAGCGGCCGGCACCGATGACCTTTCTCACGCCTACTTCCTTTGCCCGGCGTGCGCCGCGGGCCGTGCTCAGATTCATAAAATTAATGCAGGCGATCAGCTGGATCAGTCCGGCGATCAGGAGCAGCAGCCATAGAAAGCCGCTGCTGACCGAATGCTGGTCGTGGCTATATCCGGCAGTCGTATGGATGGCCCTGACGGGCTGGAGGATCAGGTCTTTTTTCATCCCCATTTTCCGCAGCTGGTCACCGCCGTATTTCTCCATGAAGGCTGGCAGCTGGCGACGGACCGCTTCAGGGTCGGTGCCCGGCGTAAGGCGTACATAGGACAGGGTCATCGAATTGGCGGCCCAGGTGTTGGCGCTCCGGATAAAGGCGCCCATCGGACCGCTGTTCATGGACATCAGGAGATTGGCGTGAAAATGCGATTTGCCGAGGCTTTCGTCGATAACGCCGGTCACGGTGAAGTCGTGCTTGCCAAAGGCGTTGTCGATGCTGATGGATCTTCCGATGGGGTCTTCGCTGCCGAACAGCCGCTGAGCTACGGGTTGCAGGAGAACGACGGTATAGGGCGCGAACAGGGCCTTGCGGCCACCGGCCACGAAATGATACCGGAAGATGTCGAAGAAGGTAGAGTCCGCGTAGGCTGCGGAGGTCTCATAGAAGTATTTATCCTTGTAGCGAAGGAGATGCTGTTTGGCGCCAAAGCCTTCCGTCTCCAACACCCTCGTGAACTGCTGCACCTCGCTGAGGTCTTTCTTTAGCGTTGGCGCCACCGGCGGAGGGCAATAGCCGGTCAGAAATTCCGGGCCGCCTGAGATGGTTCCCCGGCCGGCGATACGGTAGATATCATTGGGGTGATCCTGGTGTTTGTCGTAGCTGAACTGGTCAGTGACGTATAGAACGATATACAGGCAGCAGAGCGTGCCTGCCGCCAGACCGAGAATATTGATCGCGCTGAAAGTCCTGTTTCGGGCAAGAAAACGTATTGCCGTCCGGAGGTAATTTTGAAGCATAAGCCCTGGTTTACCCGGGAGTTACCAATTCAGTGCCGCGATTGCAAAACATTAGAAACCAAATTAATGTTCATAAATTATCGCAATCGTTGTACGTTTCCGATACAGATACTGTCCTTTTTTGCCGGAATGCAAGGAATAAGTACATTGCCGTCATGCAAACCATTACTGCCGAATGGCTCCAGTCTATTGAAGTCTTAAAGGATGTTCCGATCCCCCAGCTACAGTGGATGATCGATAACAGCCGTCACTATACGCTACAGGAGGGATCCTATCTTTTCCAGGGTGGCGACGCGCTCTCCGGCACCAATGTCCTGCGTTCGGGCAAGATCCGCCTTTATATGTTACAGAATAAGGAGATGCGGGAAGTGGCCGTGATGCTGCCGATGGACGTAGGTGGAGCCCTACCCTTCTCGCGTGGAGCAAAGGCCAGCGTCAATGCGGTGGTGCTCGAAGCCGCCGATGTCATGACGCTGCCGAAGGAAAAGTTCCGGGAGATGGTCAGCCAGCACTACGAGCTGACCGAGGCGCTGGTACATGTAATGACCAACCGGGTACGGACCTTTACGTCGCTGCAGCAGCAGAACGAGAAGATGATGGCCCTTGGTAAGCTCTCGGCCGGCCTGGCGCACGAGCTCAACAATCCTGCGGCTGCTATCGTCAGGGGCTCGGAGTCGCTGATCAAGCATCTCAAGCTGGACCCCGTCTCATTCAAGGAGGTCATGGCGATGAAGGTAGACATAAGAGATGTGGATATCGTCACCAATATGCTTTTCCAGGTGCTCGACCGGCAGGACAAGCCCAAGCTGACCCTGATGCAACGGACCGAACGGGAGGACGAGATGCGGGACTGGATGGATGACCACAAGGTTGAGTGCAGCGACGAGATCGCGGAGACCTTTCTGGAGTACGGCTTTACCATCGATGATCTCGAGGAGCTGGAAAGACAGCTGCCGGACAAGGAAGAATATTTTTCCCCCGTCCTGAACTGGATGAACCAGAACCTGGTCACGGAGAGGATGGTCAATGATATACAGGAAGCGGCTCAGCGCATCTTCCACCTGGTGCAGTCGGTAAAGAATTTTACGCATATGGATCAGGGGAAGGCCAAAGAGCTGATCGAGATACAGACCGGAATCGAGAATACCCTGACGATGCTGCAGTACAAGCTGAAAAAGGGGAATATCGAGGTCATGCGTGAGTTCGACCCGCAGCTGCCGAAGATCATGGGGATGGTGGGCGAGCTCAACCAGGTCTGGACCAATCTCATCGACAATGCACTCGATTCGATGCAGGCAGTGGGCCGCGGCAAGCTGACGATCAGGACCGAAAAAGACCACGAGTTCGTTAAGGTCTCGATCATTGATAATGGTCCCGGCATTCCCGACGAGATCAAGTCGCGTATCTTCGATCCCTTCTTTACGACAAAGGATATCGGAAAGGGGACTGGCATGGGATTGGATGTTGTCTCACGCATCATCAGCCAGCACCACGGCAGCGTCAAGGCCATCTCCGAGCCCGGCAACACGGCATTTATTGTTTGCTTACCGATAGAAGGATAGCCGCTCATCCCGGCGACGCCCCTCCCGGAAACTATTCGATGATTTCGACAAGCTTGCCCATGATCGAAAACACTATTCGCGCCGTAAATGGCGTAACTTGCAAGGACAATCAATTATGAGTTTACCCATTATTTTTTCCATAGACGACGATCCTCAGGTATTGCGGGCGATAACGCGGGACCTGCGAACGCACTATCGCGAAGACTATCGCATTCTGAGCACGACCTCTGTGCGCGAGGCCCTGGACAGTCTCCTCGAACTAAAGAACAAATCGGAGACGGTGGCGCTGTTCATCTCCGATCAGCGCATGCCCGAGATGGAAGGCGTGGATTTTTTGCAGCAGGCGCGGGAATTCTATCCTGAAGCCAAGCGGGTGCTGCTGACGGCCTATTCCGACACCGACGCGGCCATCAGGGCCATCAACGACGTACAGCTGGACTATTATCTGATGAAGCCCTGGGATCCGCCTGAGGATAAGCTGTATCCGACCATCAATGATCTGCTCGACGACTGGCAGGAAAAATATCGGCCGCCTTTTAAGGGCCTCAAGGTCATCGGCTATCAGTTCTCGCCGCATTCCCACGAGGTGAAGGAGTTCCTTTCCGGGAACCTGATCCCCTACCAGTGGCAGGATGTGGAGATGAGCCAGGAGGCAAAGGACCTGCTGAAGCTGAACAATATTCCGATGAAGGACCTGCCCGCGTTGTTCCTGGAGGACGGCAGCTATCTCTGCATGCCTTCCATACCGGAGATCGCGCGGAAGATCGGGCTCAACCCGGGCATCAAGAACAGCGTCTATGATGTGGTGATCATCGGAGCGGGGCCGGCGGGTCTGGCGGCATCAGTCTATGGTGCGTCGGAAGGCCTCAAGACCCTGCTGGTCGAAAGGCGCAGTCCGGGTGGCCAGGCGGGCACCAGCTCGCGTATCGAGAACTATCTCGGTTTTCCCAATGGTCTCAGCGGCTCGGATCTCACGCGCAGAGCGATCGCCCAGGCGACCCGGTTAGGCGCCGAGGTCCTGGTGCCCTGTGAGGTGAAGACGATCAGCCAGAAAGACGGATATAAGAAGATCACGATGGAGAACGGCGACGAGATCATCACGCATGCCGTGGTCATCACCACCGGTGTCGACTACAGGAAATTAGACACCCAGGGTATCGCCGATTTCACGGGAGCGGGAGTGTACTATGGTGCGGCGATGACGGAAGCGGCTGCCTTCAAGGGCTGCGAGGTCTTCGTGGTCGGCGGCGGCAACTCGGCGGGCCAGGCGGCCATGTATCTCTCCAAGTTCGCGAGCAACGTCACGATCGTTATCCGGAAAAAGGACCTGACCAGCACGATGTCGGCCTACCTGATCGATCAGCTGGCTACGCGCAGCAATATTCATATATTACCGTGCAGCGAGATCACCTCCGCTATAGGCAAGGAAGGGCGGCTCGAAGAGCTGAAGATCGCGAACGCCGACTCCAGTGAGGAGAAGGTTCATAAGGCTAATGCGTTGTTCATCTTTATTGGGGCAAAGCCTTTTACAGAATGGATCGGGCTGGACATTATCAAAGATGAAAAAGGTTTCCTGGAGACGGGTCGGGACCTCAAGCTGCACGAGCAGTTTAGTAAGGTCTGGAAGCAGGACCGGGAGCCCTACCTGCTGGAGACCAGCTGTCCGGGCATCTTTGCGGCGGGCGACGTCCGGGCGGGAGCGATGAACCGCGTCGCATCGGCCGTCGGAGAGGGATCGATGGCCATCAGCTTTGTACACAAATATCTGGCAGAAGTATAAACTATAAAATCTACCATCATGCCATCAGAAGAAGAGGTCTGCTCGCATATGAAGGCCATCAAAGAGCTAAAGCAGGCAAAGGAAGATGTCTGCGAGGAGTGTATCAAGATAGGCTCCGACTGGGTCCATCTCCGGACCTGTCAGACCTGTGGCGCCACGCTCTGCTGTGACCAGTCGCCGCACAAGCACATGACGGCGCACTATCACCATACCGGTCATCCGGTGGTCATTTCGTCGGAGCCCGGCGAGAGCTGGATGTGGTGCTACCCGGACAAATTGTTTGCAGAATATTCCTGAGATTGAGGTATCTTCGCGCGAATTTGTGCCACATAAAATGAAGATTCTCATACGTCAGGCCAAGGTCATTGACCGCGGGTCCCCCCATAATGGAACGGTCCGGGATATTTTGATCGAAAATGGCGTTATCACGTCCATTGCCAATGAGATTGCCATGGATGCTGGTAAGACAGATGTTGTTGTTGTCCACCAGAAAGGTCTGTGCGTTTCCCCGGGTTGGGTGGATATTTTTTCCCATTTTAACGATCCCGGCTACGAGTTCAAGGAAACGCTGGAGACGGGCGCTGCGGCAGCCGCTGCGGGTGGCTATACCGATGTTTTTGTCCTTCCCAATACAAAACCCGTTGTAGACAGCAAGACCCAGGTGGAGTATATCCGCAGGGGGTCGGCATCGCTGCCTGTAACGGTATGGCCTATCGGAGCAATGACGAAGGGTCTGGAGGGCAAGGACCTGGCCGAGATGTACGATATGCGCAACAGCGGGGCGGTAGCGTTCAGCGATGGCACGAGCCCGGTACAATCGGCAGGATTATTGTTAAAAGGATTGCAGTACGTCAAAGCCTTTGGCGGTACTGTCATTCAGATACCCGATGATAAGACGGTTGGTGCAGGCGGTCTGATGCACGAGGGGGTCGTTTCGACCCGGCTGGGGTTGCCCGGCAAGCCGATGATGGCCGAAGAGCTCATGGTAGCCCGGGATATCAAGCTGGCGCGCTATACGGAATCGAAGATACATTTCACGGGTGTAACCTCTCCCCGAAGCCTGGAATATATCCGACGCGGGAAGGAGTCGGGTCTTGCCGTCAGCTGTTCGGTAACTCCCTATCATCTCTTTTTCATGGACGCCGACCTGATGAGCTACGATACCAACCTGAAGGTATATCCGCCGCTTCGCGACAAGTCGTCGGTGGAAGCGCTGCGGAAGGCAGTCGAGGAAGGTCTGGTCGACTGCATCGCGTCACACCACCTGCCCCACGAGTTCGACAGCAAGGTGCTGGAGTTTGAATATGCCAAGCCGGGGATGAGCAGCCTGGAAACGGCCTATCCCGTTCTGAGGACCGTGCTGCCTTCGCTGACGGCAGAAGCCATCGTCGATCTGCTCAGCATCCGGCCGCGGAGCCTTTTTGGGCTGGGACAGCCACGCATACACGAAGGACAGTCCTCCGTGCTGACGCTTTTCAATCCGGACGGTCAGACCAGGCCGGAAGAAAAGGATACCCGGTCCAAGTCAAAGAACAGTCCTTTTTTTGGCAAGACCCTGCAGGGAAAAGTAATAGGCATCATCAACGGCGACAAGCTGTCCTTAAACGAACAAGCGGGATGACCGGAAGAAGAATTTCCATACCGTTGCTTTACGGGCTGATTGCGGCGGGCGCTGAGATCCTGTTCATCCTGATCACCTATTGGGGCGGGCCGAAGACCTTTATCGGAGGAGTAGCATTCCTTGGTTATGTCATCGCTATCGTATTTGCCGCTGCGGCCGCACTGGCGAAAAAGAAGGCCAATGGCGGGGTGATCGGTTTCCGGGAGGCGGTACAGGCCAGTTTTATCGTTTTTGTCCTAGGTCTGGTGATGCGGGTCCTGTTTCCCTGGCTGCTGGTCAACTATATCGACCCGCATTTCAAGGAACAGCTGATCCCGGAAATAGCTGCACAGGCGGAGAAGAGCTATCGGACCTTTGGAGTACCCGAGGACAGGATCCAGGAGCAGGTCGACAATCTGAAGAAAGATCCTTTTCCCTTGTGGTCGATGCTGACGGGGCTGGCATGGTCTTATATTGTGTTTTTCTTTATTTCCCTGTTGATAGCGGCAATTGTAAAGCGAAAACCAGTGAGCAAATAAAAGCAACGAATGGATATTTCAATCGTCATACCTGTATACAACGAAGATGAGTCCCTGCCCGAGCTCTGCAGCTGGATACAGCGCGTGGTGGAAAAGGCCGGCTTCTCCTATGAAGTAATTCTCGTCGACGACGGCAGCACCGACAACTCCTGGGAGGTCGCCCTTGAACTGCGGAAGAGCAACCCCCATATCAAGGGGATCAAGTTCCAGCGCAACTACGGGAAGGCGGCGGCGCTGAACGAAGGCTTCAAGGCTGCTCGTGGAGAAGTGGTGATCACGATGGACGCCGACATGCAGGATTCTCCTGACGAGATACCCGAGCTGCGGCGGATGATACTGGAAGACCGCTACGACCTGGTCAGCGGCTGGAAGAAGGTAAGGCACGATCCGATCAGCAAGACCCTACCCTCCAAATTCTTCAACTGGACAACCGCCAAGGTCAGCAAGATAGACCTGCACGACTTCAACTGCGGGCTGAAGGCCTATCGCAACAAGGTCGTCAAGAGCATCGAGGTCTATGGCGAGATGCACCGCTATATACCCGTCATCGCCAAATGGTCGGGATTCAAACGGATTGGCGAGAAGGTGGTGGAGCACCGGGCGCGCAAATACGGACATACCAAGTTCGGCGGCCTTGGCCGGGGGCTGAAAGGATTGCTGGACCTGGCTTCCATCACGTTTGTGGGCAAGTATGGCAAACGGCCTATGCACTTCTTCGGTCCCTGGGGCGTGATCATCGGGCTCATCGGCGTCGGTGAGGTCATTTCCCTGATCATACAGAAGCTGGAGAACATGAGCTCTTTCACTCTGACCAACAAACCTTCTTTCTATATCGCGCTGGCGTGCTGGATAGTAGGGACCCAGCTCTTCCTCACCGGCTTTGTGGCCGAGCTGATCTCGCGTAACTCGCCCCAGCGTAATGCCTATCTGATCGAACAAAAACTGGGTCTCGAATCATGAGCGGGCGCTCCGTCGTCATCATCGGTCCCGGTCACCCGCTGCGCGGCGGGCTGGCCTCCTTCAACCAGCGGCTGGCTGTCGAGTTCATCCGCGAAGGATTTGACTGTAAGATATATTCCTTCTCCCTGCAGTATCCCGAATTTATGTTCCCCGGAACAACGCAGTATTCGTCGGAGCCGGCGCCGGAAGGGCTGACGATCCTCCCGCGGATCAATTCCGTCAACCCGCTGAACTGGCTGTCGGTGGGGCGGGAGCTGCGGCGGATGCGTCCCGATATCATCGTCGTCCGCTACTGGCTGCCGTTGATGGGACCCGCTTTGGGAACTATCCTGCGGCAGGTAAGGAAGAATCGGCATACCCGGATCATTGCGATCACCGACAATGTCATCCCGCACGAGAAGAGGCCGGGTGACAAGCCTTTTACGAAGTATTTTTTAAAGGCCTGCGACGCCTATATCACGATGAGCGAAAAGGTGATGAAGGACCTGCGCAGCTTTGAAGCGGTGAAGCCTGCGCGACAGGTGTTGCATCCGCTGTACGATAATTTTGGAGAGCCGATCCCTACAGCTACCGCACGGGCTATTCTGCGGGCGAAGGGCGTGGAGATCGGAGACAGGGACAGGATATTGCTCTTCTTTGGTTTCATCCGGAAATACAAGGGGCTCGATATTGCGCTGGCGGCGATGGCGGATCCGCGTATCCGCGACCACGGCATCCGGCTGATGGTGGCCGGCGAGTTCTATGAAGATGCAGCTCCCTACCAGGAGCAGATCGACCGGCTTGGCATCCGGGACCTGCTGTTGCTGCGAACCGATTTTATCCCGGACAGCGAAGTGCGGGACTATCTCTGCGCCGCCGACGCCGTGATCCAGCCCTATAAGAATGCGACACAGAGCGGGGTCACTCCTCTCGCCTATCACTTCGAAAAGCCGATGATCGTCTCCAATGTAGGCGGGCTGCCCGACCTGGTGCCGCACGAACAGGTGGGTCTTGTGGCGGAGCCCGAGCCGACGGCTATGGCCGATGCGATACTTCGGTATTATACGCTGGGAGAAAGCTATTTTTTACCCGCGTTGCGCAAGGAGAAGGAGAAATATTCATGGGCGCGGCTGGTTAGTACGATTGAAGAACTATGTTAGACTGGAAAACGATCGATAAGGACTGGACCCTCTTCCTCGACCGGGACGGGGTCATCAACGTGGAGAAAGAGGACAGCTATATCTTTCACTACGGGGAATTCAATTTTTATGAGGGCGTGCGGGAAGCGCTGAAGACCTGCGCCTCCGTCTTTGGCCGTATCGTGATCGTCACCAACCAGCGCGGCGTCGGAAAAGGCCTGATGACGGCGGCGGACCTGCAGGATATCCACGAGAAGATGATCGCGGAGGTCGTGCTCAACGGCGGAAGGATCGACAGGGTCTATTATGCCGATTCCCTGGACAACGCCCACCCGCTGCGCAAGCCCCAGCCGGGTATGGCGCACTCCGCAAAGCGGGATTTCCCGGAGATCGACCTCTCCCGGAGCATCATGGTTGGGAATAATATCAGCGACATGGAGTTTGGAAGGAACGCGGGAATGCACACGGTTTTCCTGACCACCACGAGCCCCGGGCAGGCCCTGCCCCACCCCGCCATCGACATGGCCTTTAGCTCCTTATACGAATTTGCAAAACATTTGCATTTGGCATGAAATTTTCGCCTTCAATTCACGTTGGAATCGATATGCAATTCTTTAGCTTTCATCGGATAGTGGTTTTGATCTTGCTGGTTTCGGGTCTTCTCGGGTCCGTTGGGGAGGGTTATGCTCAGCAGCCGCTGGGCTATGCCCGCAAAAAAGCATTTCGCAAACAGGAAGACTCGCTGAAGGTATTCGCCTATAATATCGTCAACCTGGAATCTGCGTCCGACCGTTTCAGGTCCGACAGCCAGTTCATTCGCACGCTGGTCAGGACGCTAAAGGAGCCCAATTCCTTTTACTATCCTTTTGATTCGCTGCTGACGATCTCGCGGCTTTATGCTCCGGACAGCAGTTTTCGCATCCTGACCTGGCAGTATCAGAAAGACGATTTCCTGTTCCTTCAGGAGGGCGCCATACAGATGCGGACGCCGGATGGCTCGCTGAAGCTGTTCCCCCTCTTCGACGTCTCGATGTTCACGGACAAGCCGATGGATTCCGTGCGTTCGAACAGGAACTGGATCGGCGCCATCTACTATAAGGTCATCGAGAAGAGCTGGCAGGGCAAGAACTACTATACGCTGCTGGGCTTCGACGATTTCAGCCAGACCAGCAACAAGAAATGGATGGAGGTCCTTACCTTCAATCCCGAAGGCCGGCCCGAGTTCGGCGGTCCCTATTTCTCCTTCAAGGACGACTCGGTGCGCAAGCCGGTGCAGTACCGTTTCAGCATCGAATACAAGAAGGAGGCCGGCACGCATTTCAACTATGATCCCGATATGGACATGGTCGTCTATGACCACCTGGTCTCGGAAGGCGATCAGCCGGAGAAGAAGGACACCTATATTCCTGACGGGGATTTTGAGGCATTTCAGTGGAAGAACGGGCAGTGGCTGCATGTTCAGAAACAGCTGTTCACCTATAAGCTGAAGGACGGGCAGTTCCCGGTCGAGCAGAAGATGCTCGACGACCAGGGCAATCTGGACGAGACCAGGCTGCAGGAGCAGAGTCAGAAGAATATCCAGAACAGCAAGAAGAAGCCGGGTCAGCCGGCTCCTGCGGCGCCGGCGAAGAAGCCCAATTAGTGATTGAGCAGCCGGGCCTTGGCGCGGTTGTACTCGTCTTCGGAGATCGCGCCCTTCATTTTCAATTCAAATAATTTCTCGAGCTCGGCCGCTACCTGTGGTGCGGATGCGGTCTGTCCGCCGGTTCCCCGGGTATCTATAGCGGCCGCCATCTGCCGGGCCTGGTTGCCGTATTCCCAGTTCTTGTACTCGGATTGAGCCGCGGCGATCGTCTCCTGCAGCCGTTTGGGATGATTGACGTTGATATAGGTGGTCGCTCCGACCTGGGCGGCGGTCTGTATCTCCACGTCGCCGTAGTTGAAGATGCGGCCCATGACCGTGCGTTTATAGGAGACGTTATTGATCTTGTCCAGCGGGCTTTCTTTGGCGAAGTGATTGACGAGGCCTACCTCGTCGATGACCCTGAAATTGGTGACCACCCAGATATTGGCGTTCCAGGCAGCGTAACGGATCAGCAGATACAACAGTCCGAGGACGGCGGCGATCCAGCCATAGCGGTCGATAAAACCGATGAAATAAGATCCGACACAGCCCGCCAGGGCGATGAATACCGGGACGATCAGGGAGGTCCAGCTGGCGTGGGTTATCAGGAGTATCTTTTCGCCTTTTTGAAGAGAGGTGCGCATGAATGTTATTTAGGATGCGATGAAATAGTAGTTGCTATTCTGCTCGTACTGCTGTTGGAAAGCCGTTTCGGTCAGCTCCGTCCTATGCTTTAGCCAGTCTTCCATCTCATAAAGAGCATAACCGAGCCCGGAAAGGAAGCCATATATTTCCATAGGTGACTCGTTGAAATAATCATATCCCCCTCTCCCGCATTCAAACAGGATGACCGGTTTATCCCGCTGAAGCAAAGCCTGTGCACCCCTCAATACCTGAAGCTCGGCTCCCTCCACGTCCAATTTAATGAAATGTATCCGTAATGGATCGTGAAAAATACTATCCAGCTTCCTCTGCTGGACCCTGATGGTCTGGTAATCTGCGGTAAATTCCAGCGTCCGCTGTCTAAGGCTGCTGTAGCCGGGCTCATTGCGCACGATAAAGAATTCGCTTTCTCCTTCCGTATCATAGAGCGCGAAAGGATAGATGGAAGCACGTTGTCCGAATTCCTCCTCCAGCGCTTTGAAGAGATAAGGGATGGGTTCGAATCCAGCATGTCTGCCTTCGGGACTCAGCTGCAGCGCGAGTCTTAGTATCTCTCCCTGATGACAGCCGATGTCGATGGTGTTGCTGGCAGGTTTTAGCGTCCTTTTCAGGACGGCTCTTGTCAGCCTCTCATAGCGAAGGTTGACTGTCAGGTCAAGGTGCAGCCCTATCAGTATTTCCCGTAAAGCTTGTTTGATCATGCATAGGTATTGTCTGGCCGGATCATCCGTCAATCGTCCAATTTCAATACGGCCAGGAAAGCTTCCTGGGGCACTTCCACGTTGCCGATCTGGCGCATTCTCTTCTTCCCTTCTTTCTGTTTTTCCAGCAGCTTGCGTTTGCGGCTGATATCACCACCATAACATTTGGCGGTCACGTCCTTGCGCAGGGCGCTGATGGTCTCGCGGGCGATCACCTTTGCGCCGACGGCGGCCTGGATAGCGATCTGGAACTGCTGGCGTGGCAGCAGCTCTTTCAGCTTCTCACACAGCTTGCGGCCAAAATCTGCTGACCGGCTGGCATGGATCAGGGCGCTGAGCGCGTCCACTTTGTCCCCGTTGAGAAGGATATCCATCTTTACGATCTTGCTCTCGCGGCGATCGATGGGATGATAGTCAAAGGATGCGTAACCGCGGGTCTGGCTCTTCAGCTTATCATAAAAGTCGAAAACGATCTCGGTCAGCGGCATTTCGAAGATCAGCTCGACACGGGTGGTGGTCAGATAGCTCTGGTTGAGCAGGTTACCCCGTTTGCCCAGGCAGAGGGTCATGATATTGCCGATATAATCGGGCTTGGTGATGATCTGGGCCCGGATAAAAGGCTCTTCAAATCGGTCGATGCGCGTCGGGTCCGGCATTTCTGCAGGGTTGTTGACGACGATCTCCTCACCTTTATTAGTAAACGCTACAAAGCTAACGTTGGGGACGGTCGTGATGACTGTCTGGTTGTACTCGCGTTCGAGCCGCTCCTGGATGATCTCCATGTGCAGCATGCCGAGGAAGCCGCAACGGAAACCAAAGCCAAGGGCCTGGGAGGTCTCCAGCTCGTAGGTCAGCGAGGCGTCGTTGAGCTGTAGCTTGTCCATACAGTCCCTGAGCTCTTCGAAGTCGTCTGTGTTGACCGGGAATATGCCGGCGAATACCATGGGCTTGACCTCTTCGAAACCCTGGATAGCCACCGGGTTGGTATTGCTGGCGAGCGTGATGGTATCACCCACCTTGACTTCTTTCGCGTTTTTGATGCCGGTAATGATATAGCCTACGTCCCCGGTCTGTACTTCTTTTTTGGGGTCCATTGTGAGCTTGAGCACCCCCACCTCGTCTGCCTCATAGGCCGCACCGGTAGAAACGAATTTGACGATATCGCCTTTTTTCAGGCTGCCGTTAAGAATACGATAGTAGACGATGATGCCCCGGAAGGAGTTGAAGACGCTGTCGAAGATGAGGGCCTGCAGCGGGGCGTCGGGATCGCCTTTGGGGGCGGGGATCCTGGCCACGATGGCCTCCAGTATGGCAGGAACGCCAACGCCGGTACGGCCGCTGGCCAGAAGGATGTCTTCCGGCTTGCATCCGATGAGCTCGATGATCTGGTCCTTTACCTCGTCGATCATGGCGCCATCCATATCGATCTTGTTGATCACAGGAATGATCTCCAGGTCATTCTCGATGGCCAGGTAGAGGTTGGAGATGGTCTGTGCCTGGATACCCTGGGTGGCGTCCACCAGCAGCAGGGCGCCTTCGCAGGCGGCCAGGGCGCGGCTCACTTCATAGCTGAAGTCTACGTGACCGGGCGTATCGATCAGGTTCAGTATATAATTCTCCTTATTCTGGGTATAATTGATCTGGATGGCGTGGCTCTTGATGGTGATGCCCTTCTCCCGTTCGAGGTCCATGTCATCGAGCACCTGCGCCTGCATATCTCTTTCGGAGATGGTGTTGGTCACTTCCAATAAACGGTCTGCCAGGGTACTTTTTCCGTGGTCGATATGGGCGATGATGCAAAAATTCCTTATATTTTTCATTCGACGGCAAATTTACGCTTATTTTCACCAAAATTCCCTTCATGAAGTGGTTATTGATCAGCTTCATTATTATTCAGGTAGGGGTCGATCTGGCGCATTCTGTTACCGCCTTTCCCTTTGTGCATTATGGGATGTTCTCCGAGGTTTTTTCCCGGCCGGATACGCTGGCGGTCTATGCCGTGACCATCAACGGCAAGCTGTTGCAAGCCGGGGATTTCAGGGTCTACCGCTGGGATATGATCCAGTCTCCGCTGGAGGCTTCGGAAAAACAGGGGGTCAGCCGGGATTTTGCCTTCGACCGCGAAAAGATGGCAGAAGGCCTCCGGAAGGCGGGTATGGGGGGTGTTTTTACCGCGATCGCCCCCCGGATCGGTAACGATACGCTGGTTGCCGCCGGCTTCCCCGCCTGGTACCGGCAATACCTGTCTGGTCTGCTGGGTTATCCTATCCATAATTTACGGGTAGATAAGGTCTGGTACCGGTGGATCTCCGGACAGATGCAGCCTTATAGAACGGAAATCCGAATCAACCAATGAACTATACCCGAGATAAAAGAACCCTGCTGACGGTCTATTTTCTGTTCTATTATGGGGTGTTCCTCTTCTTTTTTATCGATCACCGGCTTTTAAGCCAGTACCAGCCGATCTTTTTCAACTATAACCGGGACCTGACCGAGCTGACGCTGATCGTCACCGGCCTGCCCAAATGGATGATCCATCATCCCCGGAGCTTTATGGTGGCGGATGGGTTGGCGCTTTTTGCGCCGCTGGGGGTGGTGGGTTACCGGGCGCTGCGGGGTCGGTTCTCTGTGTTCTGTGGGGTGTTCTTCTCTGTTGTTTGTGCGGGGTATCTTTTGTTGGCCGATATCTTCTGGCAGGTGCACCTCGAGCCGTTCATTCTCTATTTTTTATTGTCTTTTGTCTTCTGGACGAATTCTTCGCAGCGGTTCTATTGGCTGTTAAAGGCATGCCGGTTCTATTTCCTGTACCTCTTCTTTTCGGCTGCAGTGTGGAAGATCGCTCGTGGAGCGGTTTTCAGCCCATCCGAGATGAGCCGCATACTGCTGATGCACCATAGCGACCTGCTCAGCGGGGTCTGTGACAACCTGCAGTGCAGGGCCTTTGCTTATCTCATCGACCACCCTACCCTGTCGTGGTGGATCTATGCGCTCGGCGTCGCGGTGGAGCTGTGCTTTGCCGTTGGATTTTTTACCCGGCGGTGGGACAGGGTGTTGTTGGGGCTTGCGGTGTTGTTTGTGGTGGCTGACCTGCTGGTCATGCGGATCCCTTACTGGACGGTGCTGATGGGCGGAGTGACGCTCTGGATCGGGTCGCGGCGGCTGCGGCAGACGCGGCGGGGTATCGTTATCTATGAGACGACCCATCACGAGAACCTGCCGGCGCTGCTCGATCTCAGCGAAGCCAGTTTTGAAATAGTGACGGTCTTTTTGAAACCGGTCTCATTCGACAATCTTTCCGGCGCGGAGAGCCTGGTGCACCGTTGGCCGAACACCCGATTTATTGTCCAGGAGGAAGGGTGCCCGAACCGGGTTTTCATCTGGCGGATGTTTGGCTTTTTGCGAGTGCAACGGTATACGCATCTTCATCTCTCGACGCTGGACAACAATCTGCTGCTGCTGGCATTGCTGCTTGGGATATCGCCGGACGTCCACGTGAGCCTGACGGTACACGAGGTCAACGAATATTTTGCGTATTCTTTTTCTTCTTTCCGGGACTGGACGGAGTCGGTGGCGAAGGTCCTGCTGCACCGGCGTATCGAGCATCATACGATGTTCCTGCCGGCGATGGTCGAACGCTTCATGGATCGGAGGCCGTCTGCTGTGGCGGTGTTCATTCCGTCGCGATTTTATGCTTCTCCGGCGCCGGTTATGGCTGAGGCGCCGGTTATGGCTGGGGCTCCGGTTATGGCCGGGGCGCCTGCTACAGCGGTTGTGCACGGGGCTCCCTTCCGGGTCGTTGTGCCGGGCAGCGTCGACCCCAACCGCCGCGACTATGATGAACTGGTGTCTTTCTTTGAAGAATGGGTAGGCCGGCGGTCTGTCAGGCCGGTGGAGCTGGTGATCCTGGGTGATTGTGATTCGGACTATGGTCGTGGGATCCTTGAAAGGCTGCGGCGGCTGGAGGGCTCCGGTTTCCGGTGTTTTGGCTATCAGGGCTATATTCCCGAGGAGGAATACGAGCGGCAGATCGGTTCGGCAGATCTTCTCTGGAGCCCGTTGCGGGTCAACAAGAGAAGCAGCCGCAACAGCCCTGAGACCTATGGGCAGACGACGGCGAGCGGTCTGACGGCCGACCTGCTGTTGCATCACGTGCCGGCGCTGGTGCCGGTCGGATTTGAATTGCCCGGGGGGTTTCGCCCGGCGCAGCTCACGTATGGTTCAAGGGAGGAGATAAAGGTCATTCTTGAGCGGCTTGTTTCGGACGCAGGTTACGCCTATGATCTGCAGCTGCGCATACATGAGGCGTTCACTTTCTTTAAGAAGGAAAATTTTATTGCCGCCTTCCGATCACTGGCGGGCTTCACGCCATCACCCGCGGCTTCGCAGGAAAAAGGCCAGCCAGGGTGACCGCACCCCGCAGAGGCGCCACACCAGTACTGCCAGCATAATATTATACACCCCGCTGCCGATGAGGATGGCCAGCGCTCCGCCGGTAAGACCGGCTATGGGGATCAGCCAGCGGCTGGCGGCTGACAGGGTCAGCACATATATCAGAAGACAAAGCGCGGAATATTTTTCTTTATCCTGCATCATGAGGATGGTGTTGGCCGGACCGAACAGGGAGAAAAGGAATTGAGCAAGGCTGATATAGAGCAGGGCCGTATAGCCGGTCTGAAACTGGGGACCGAACCATCCCAGAAAGAATTTACCCAGCAGGATATTGAGCAGCAGCAGCGGGATGGAAAGAAAGGTCATCAGCCGGTTGCTCTCGCTGAACAGGGACTGCGTATAGGCAGTACCGGTAGTCGAATGCCGGGCGAAGAGCTGGGGCAGGACGGTATGCATGAGGAAGAACGGGAAGATCAGCAGGTCGGCCAGCCGATAGCTGACGTTGAAGATACCGATCGAGGACTCAGGGGCGAACCAGGGCAGGATCAGCATAGTGATCTTTGTGCTCAGCAGGTTCAGCAGGCTGATGAAAAAGAACCAGAGCGCTTTGCCGGATAGTTGTTCCCCGGCCTCTTCTTTCAGCGGCGGGGTCTCGTATTTCCGGCCTTTCCGGTGGACCAGCCCCAGGACTATTGAACAGCAGACGCCGGTGACGATGGATGCGGTCAGGATCAGCTGCTGGCTGTCCAGCTTGTCCCAGTGGATGAGCAGGCGGACGGTGAAAGTTCCGGCGAGCAGCAGCAGGGGTCTTGCGATCTTTTCGACGAGCTGGCTCAGGCGAACGTGGTTGAGGGCCTGCAGGATCATCTGGTTCAGCGTCAGACAGGCGGAGAAATAGACGGCTGCGGATGCCAGCACGAAAAGCTCCCGGTGTTCGCTGAGCGTCCTTATCGGGATCAGCGAGATAGTGATCAGGAACAGCGCGTTTACCCCCAGAGCTGCCAGCAGCAGAAAGCCGTTGGCTGAGCCGACCAGCCGGCGGAGCCTGCCGTGCTCACCGGCGCCGATATAGCGGGGCAGCTGTGCGAGGACCAGGTCGTCGCGTCCACCCATTACGATAACGGAGAGGATACTGACCCAGTTGAAGACATGCACATAGAGGCCGTACTGGTCGGCATCGGACGAGCGAACCACCCAGATATTCGACAGGAATACCAATACAATGGAAAAACCCTGGATCAGGAAGGACTGCAGCGTCCCACGGATGATCTTTCCGCGGTCGGCCTGCGAAACGCCGTCGGCCAGATACCGGGCGATCAGCGGATGGCCTAAGATCCGGTTAGTCCAGTTGGAGGTCATTTTTTAAGCGAGCGCATGATGGTAAGGAAGTCGGCCGCCACCAGGGAAGCGCCGCCTACCAGTCCACCGTCCACGTCAGGAGAGCTAAACAATTCCGCGGCGTTGTTGGCCTTCACGCTGCCTCCGTAGAGAATGGGAATATGGTCGGCTGTCGCCTTGTTATAGTGGTTAGTAAAGATCTTGCGGATATGTGCGTGCATCTCCTGAGCCTGTTCGACGCTGGCGGTCTTGCCCGTACCGATGGCCCAGATGGGTTCGTAGGCGATGATGATCTTTTTGATCTCGGTTTCGGAGAAATGAAAGAGCGATTCCATCAGCTGTGTCTCGACGAAGCCTTCTTGTGCTCCGACCTCCCGGATGCTCAGGGTTTCGCCGCAGCAGAAGATGGGGATGATATCGTTGGCGAGACAAAGCTTCACTCTTTCGGCCAGGGACTGGTTGCGTTCGGAGAAGTACTCTCTTCTTTCGCTATGTCCGAGGACGCAGTGCGTGATGCCGATGGACTTCAGCTGTTCTGCGGATACTTCACCGGTATAGGCGCCGGACTTCTGGTCGGAGCAGTTCTGGGCGGAGGCGAAGTAGTTGGTTTTGCCGGCCAGTTTCTGGTTGGCCATGATCAGGTAGGGAAAGGGTACGGCAAATATCGCCTGGTGGTGGCTGTCCAGCCGGATGTCTTCTTTCAGGATGGTGTCGAGCAGCTGTTCGCCCTGCTGATAGGTCAGATTCATCTTCCAGTTGGCTGCGGCAATTTGTTGTCTCATGATTTTATGGCTATAGCCTATTTTGTTTCGTGGCCAAAAATATGGCTTAAACTCAGCATTTCGGTATCGGTGAGGGACTGATTTTTCAGTTTCTTCCAGCTGTCGATGTCGCGGAGGGCCTTATCCCATTCGTAGCGCTGGTCGGGCCCCCAGCTGAAGTCTCTGACATATTTTGGCGGGGGCAGTTGGCCGTAGATATTGCAGCAGACGCCGACGACGGTACCGGTATTAAAGCTGGTGTTGATGGCACAGCGCGAATAGTCTGCCATGAGCAGGCCGCATTTTAGTCCGGCTGATATCGTGGTTCCTGTGGCCGGATGCCAGACCTTGACCTCACCGGCGTTGTTCTTGAGATTCGAGGCCGATGTTCCGGCGCCTAAATTACACCATTCGCCGATGACCGAGTCACCGAGATAGCCGTCGTGTCCTTTGTTGGAATAGCCGAAGAAGACGGTATTCTTGATCTCTCCGCCCGCCACGGATGAAGGTCCCAGCGTAGTGGCGCCGTAAATGGTCGCTCCCATCTTGACGACGGCGCCTTCGCAGGCGGCGAATGGGCCGCGGATGAACGAGCCTTCCATGATCTCTGCGTTGCGACCGATGTAGATGGGACCGGTAGATGCATTCAGCAGACAGTGCTGGAGGCGCGCGCCTTCTTCGATGAAGATCGCGTCGGAGTGGATGGTCTTTACGGTATCGGGAATGGGCTGGGACTGGCGGCCTTTTGTGAGGAGGGCGAAGTCTTGTGTCAGCGCCTGGTGGTTGTGCTGAAAGATATGCCAGGGGTATTGGATCCGGGTGGAAAGGGTTTCAATGGTATAATTCTCTGTTGGAAGGGTATTCGCGGGAATGGCTGTTTCGCCGGATGGTGCGGTGCCGACCAATTGAAAGTTGCCGGGTCCGAGGATGCGTTCCCATTTCTCGCGAAGGGTCAGTATACCAATGCGGATATCGAGTACGCTACGGGTGGCCGTAAAGGGGAGCAGGTCGGTCCTGCAGGAGTCTTCTTCGAGATAGAGAATAGCCATGGGATAAAGCTAAGGCAAAAAAAATCCCCTCCATGGGGAGGGGACAATTTGTTTATTAGCCCGCGAGAAATTACTTGGCTTTCTTCTCGTAGCGCTTCTTGAACTTGTCGATCCTACCTGCGGTATCCACGAGTACGTTCTTACCGGTGAAGAAAGGATGTGAAGTGTTTGAAATTTCCAATTTGATCAGGGGGTATTCGTTGCCGTCTTCCCACTTGATGGTTTCACGCGACTGAGCGGAAGATTTGCTCAGGAAGGAGGTGCCATTGCTCATATCCTTGAAGACAACGAACCGGTAGCTTGCCGGATGGAGACCTTTTTTCATAACTTATTCTGTTTAAAGGTTGTACGGATTTGGCCGTACAGTTTTATTAAATTTTTTTGGACCTTGGTCCATTTTAGGAACGCGAAGATAGGTGTTTTGTCCCGGGGGTCCAAATAAATTCTCCGTTTGGAACCGGATCCGCGGGGCCGGTGATCTAGCTCCGCATATTGATGTACTGCAGGGGCACGCCGAGGTTGGCGCCGCCGCAGAGTTTGATAACTTCCTGAAGATCATCGATCTTTTTGCCAGTGACCCGGACCAGGTCGTCCATGATCTGGGCCTGGACCTTGAGCCCGGAGTCCTTGATCAGCTTTACGACCTTCTTGGCGTCCTCTTGTTTGAGGCCGTTGCGGACGGGTATTTCCTGGCGGGTGGTCTTGCCGCTCTGGTAAGCATCCTTGCTCATATCGTAGACGAGGGGATCGAGGCCCTGTTTCATCGAGCGGCTGATGAGGACGTCGACGATCTGCTTGATCTTCATATCGCTTTCGGCCTCCAGGTCGAGCTTCATGTCCTTTTTATTGAGGTCGATCCTGACGGGAGAGTCTTTGAAGTCGAACCGGTTGGTGATCTCTTTCTTGGTGATGTTGACAGCGTTGTCGAGCGTCTGTGCGTCGACTTTGCTTACGATATCAAAGGATGGCATATTATGGGAGTTGAAGGACAAAACTAAAAAAAGTCCGGCCATTCGGCCGGACTTTTTTCAGAGACTAGTTATTGCCCCCGGTTTTCACGCGGCTTTCTTCTTCGCCGGCGCCGTTGTTATGTCTTCTGGGACTGATGCCTTTCAGTGGTTTGCCAAAGTTATAGCTAAAGGTCAGGGCTACCTGACGGCTATCGTGGCGGTTACTGAAGGTGGCCTCTGTCTGTTGGAAATTGAGGTAGCCGTGGGCTTTATTGGTGTAGAGGAAGTCCCGGAAGGCGAGCTTGAGGCTGCCTTTGTCCTTCAGTATCTTTTTGGAGACAGCGGCCGATGCCTGACCCAGGGGTTCGATGACGATCTGTCCTTCGACGCCTTTGGTCCGGTAGAAGCCGGAGAGCTCGCCACTCCAGCCGTGGGAGAAGCTGAACTGGTTGTTGAGGTTGAGCAGCAGCGTCGTCGCGTCGATGTTGATGTTCTCGCCGTAGAGCAAGCCGCTGAATTTGGTATAGTTGACGTTGCCGTAGAAAATAGTCGTCCACCATTTTGTCACTGCGTGCTGCGCGCTGACCGCGAGGCCGGCGTTCTGGCGTCTGCCTATGTTGCCGTGCCTGACGATCGTGGCGTGTCCCGACTGCTCAAAGGTCTCGGTGAAGAAATTCCTGGTATCGCCGTAGTTGAGGGTCGTTGTCAGGAAGTGGTTATAGGTATGCGAGAGCTCGAAATTGTTGGTGAACTGGGGCTGGAGATAGGGGTTGCCGGCCTGGTAGGTGTACTGGTCGAGGAAGAACAGGAAGGGGTTGAGGTCCTGGTAGGCGGGGCGGTCGATGCGGCGGCCATAGTTGAGCGTTAGCGTGTTCTTCTCGTTGAGGTCGTAGCTGAGGTAGACCGTCGGGAACAGGTTCACATAGCTGCGGCTGAAAGACGAATCCTTGTTGATCACGGAGAGATTGTTGCCGAGCTGGTGACCTTTATAGTTGGTGTTCTCCATGCGGAGGCCGGCCTGGACGCTAAGTTTATTGAATTTTTTGTTGAAGTTGACATATCCGGCATTGACGTTCTCCTTATAGAGAAAGCGATTGGTCTTGGTGGTGTCAACTTCTTGTACGTTGTTCACGAGGTTGAAGTAGTTGGCGGCATTGTCGGTGTTGACATAGCTGAACTTCAGGCCTGCTTCGAGTTTGGCGTCTTTGCCCAGCGGATGTGTATAGTCGGTCTTGGCGGTATAGATATTGATCGTGCTGGGGAGGTTGCCTGTCAGGATAGTTTCATTCTTCTTTACCCTATCCGGCGAGTAGGTGATGTTATCGAAATACTGGTCGCTTCCGGAGGAGTAGCGGACATAGTCGAGGTCGGCGGTCAGCTCGCGGCCGGCCGAATCCAGCTGGCGGCGGAAGTTGATGTTGGCAGAGCCGTTCTTCCAGGTGGTTGTATTGGTGCTGGGGGAATAGACCAGGGAGTCGATCGTGTAGTGGGGATCCATCAGGTTGATATTGCTGGAGGAGCGGTTCTCTTCCCGGTTGCGGAAGCCGCTGAGCACAAAACCGACGGTAGTTTTCGAATCGACGTAATAGTCCATACCCAGTTTGAGGTTCATCGAAGGGTTCGTAAAATGCATTTCGGTGTTCTGGGTAAAGATGGAATTGATATTCTTGGCCACTCCGGTATCGAGGTATTTCCGGGAGATGTCCAGGAACTGAAAGCCTTCCCAGCGGGAGTAGCCGCCGTTGGCGAAGAGGTTGACCTTGCCGTTGCGGTAGTTGAGGTTAAAGCTTCCGCTGGGTTTGGGATAGACCCCCTGGGTATGCGTGAGGTTCACGTTACCGTTGAAGCCCTTCAGCTTGTTCTTCTTCGTCTTGATATTGATGATCCCGGAGTTGCCGGAGGCGTCGTATCTGGCGGAGGGGTTGGTCATGATCTCGATCTGGTCGACAGCGGAGGCGGGCAGGCTGCGCAGGTAGCTGGCCAGTTGGGAAGCCGACAGATAGGTAGGTTTGTTATCGATCATGATGGTCACCCCCTGTTTGCCCTTCAACGAGATATTGTCATCCTTGTCGAGGGTAATGCCGGGGGATTTTTCCAGCACATCCATGACGGTAGAGCCGGTGTTGGAAGGAGATGCGTCGACATTGACGACCATCCGGTCGGCCTTCTGTTCGATCAGGGGCCGCTTGCCTACAACGGAGATGGCGGCGAGGCTGGTCGAAGTGGCGGTCAGCGTCATGGCCGGTAGTGTCTGGCTGACGCGGGATTCGGTCACTTCAAAAGACTGGGAAAGAGCTGCGCCGTAGCCGACTGAGGTGGCCGAAATGATATATTTCCCGCTGGGGAGGTTGTTGAAATGGAACTGTCCAGCCTTGTTGGTGGAAGTTACTTTGACCACCGAAGAATCCTTTGCATTGAGCAGGGCGATGGTGGCGGCTTCGATGGGTTGGCCGGTGGATGAGCCGACCTTGCCTTCGATCTTTCCGGGGTCTTCGGCGGTCGTGGCCGGGGCCCCTACCCTTGATGCGGTGTCTCTGTCGCTGGCGGCTGATTTGGAGGAATGGATGGCAACGTTCCCGGAATCGGGGGTCTGGGCGAGGCTGCGGAGCGATGCCGTAGTTAATAAAAGAGCAGCTAATAATTTGTATGTGTTTCTCATATCAGGTTCCTATTATATGTTAGTACTATCGTTTGATGATTACAATACAAAGATTGGTACTTTGCATTGCATAGTATATTGTTTTATGTTGGGAGGCCCATTTTACTGATAATTGGTAGCCGTCCTTAAATAATTGGATTCGATGATCGGGATCTGGTACAAATCTATTCCGGGTGGGGTTTGCCGGAAAGTTTACTTGACCTGGGATCGGATTCTGGTGACGTCTGGACTTTCGGGGGATATGACGTAACGTGGATGAGGCAGGTTACAGCTGGCACCAGCCCGATTGATAGAAGGATGAAATTGGGGGATAAATGGTAGGAGTCGCACTATACCTGGGGATCGGGTTTGGGCCCATCAGCCGCTGCAACCGGTGGTTTTTGACCTTTTTTGCGGGTCAGCGATACCCAGATAGCGACTCCCGAGAGGACGAGACCGGCGGAGATGAGCTCGGCCTGGGTCGGGCGGAAGCCGAAGATATCGTACTTGGTATTGACCCGGATCTTTTCTACAAAAAACCGCTCTACGCCGTTGAGAATCAGGTAAAGAGCGAACAGCGTCCCGGGGATGGTGAGGCGTTTGCGGAAATACCAGAGGACGAAGAACAGGATGAGACAGGTGATCGTCTCATAAAAAGGTGTGGGGAAAACGGGTATCGGCAGCTGGCTGCAGTAGTTCTGTCCGTCGCAGCCGGGGATCCGGACACCTTCGCTGATGACATTGTGTGGAAAGGGATAGGCGAAAAGCCAGTCCGGAAGAAAGGACGGCGCTTTGACGCTGAGATGGGGGATCTTGTCAAGGCTGCCGAACTGGGGAAGATATATCTGGCTGTATTGCTGCGTGATCCTTTGAAAGTCTCCGGGATTGGCCAGGACTGCCTTTGAAGTGCCGGGGTTCGTAATATAGGCGCTGTTGAGGATACCCCAGTCGCCGTCACCCGAGACCTGGCAGCCGATGCGTCCGACGGCGTAGGCCAGCATGAGACCGGGGGCGGCTGCGTCATTGAGGTGCCAGAAGCCGATACCGTTCTTCTTTGCGTACCACCATATCGCCAGCGCAGCGCAGATGAGGCCGCCATAAAATGTCAAACCGCTGAAACTAAAGAGGGAGGCGATAGGATCCCGGAGAAAATCGTCCCAGGTCTCCAGGCTGTTGAAGACCTTGGCGCCTGCGAAGCCGAAGACGAATGCGAATATCGTGAGGTCCCCTACCCGATCGTGCGGCCAGATGCGGATCTTCTTCTCCTGGGGCTGGGGCAGTCGTTGTTTGTTCTTCTCATACCATTTCAACCCTGCGAGCAGCAGGCCCAGTGCCAGGCCGGCCGGGAGGCTACCCTCTCCGGAAAGGATAAAGTCCTGGACGTTGGCCGTCAATGGGCTTGAGGAAACGAAAAGGCCGATGAGCTTGAAACCCAGCAGGAAGCCGATGACGAAGTTGATGGCGAGCTCGCTGGGGCTGGCCGGCTTGCCGACCCAAACCATTTGCTCCCGGTAGTGCAGCAGTCCTTCTCTTTCTTTTCGTATCAATTCCCTTGTAAGCGTAACGGCTGCGCCGATAAAGGACAGAGCTACAAAGAAACCAAAGGAGTTGATGAAACGTAAAAAAGGGAGATTGATTCCGAACAGATCCTTAAGAGCGAAATATAGGTTTGGATACATACTGAGTAGGCTACTTCTTGTTGCGTACAAACCTACACTATAATATTTGAATAAAGCCACTAAATCTAAGCGTCTCGTGTTGATCGTGGTTTCATCGCTTATTTATCCGGAAACGCCGTTCTTTTGGCGGGAACACCAGGCAGGGGCGAATATCGAACTGGTGGACGCTGAGGGGATTAGAAAGTCTGTTCCATCTTTCCAAAAAATATTTTTTCCACACATACTAAATGCTGGGGATTTGAGTTCCACAAAAGTGTTCCACGGGGAACACTTTTTCTCCAAAACTACCGCCAATCGTGCATTTCATAGCTTATCCACCGATGTGGATATTGATTTACAGCCTTCCGGATATTCACATTGACAATGAGGGATACTCACATCGGGGGATAGTTCCCTTGCCCGACGGAGGAGGCTAAAAGCAAAAAACCCTCCGGCATTCGCGCGGAGGGCTGTATTACTATGAACAAAAAGCTTAACAGTACTCGTCGAAGGCAGCGATCAGGTTATGGGCGATCAGCTGCGCCGGACGGCCTTCGATCTGATGGCGCTCGATCATATGCACCAGCTTGCCGTCCTTGAACAGGGCGATAGCGGGGGAAGAAGGAGGATAAGGGAGCAGATGCTCGCGGATCTTGTTAATGGCTTCCACGTCAAAACCAGCAAAGCTGGTGGTCAGGAAGTCGGGCTTTTTCCCGCTGTTGGCTACAGCCATCAGGACTCCGGGACGGGCCATGCCTGCCGCGCAGCCACAAACGGAGTTAACGACAACCAGCGTGGTTCCCGTCTTTTGCAATTGATCATCTACTTCTGCGGAGGTCAGCAGTTCATGAAAACCATTGTCGGTCAGTTCCTCCTTCATCGGCTGTACTATTTCCTGGGGATACATTGTTTTATTGTGATTTTAAGATTTGGTCGGACCCGGAAAAGGCCCGCACATATTAATACGCAAAAATAGATAAAAAGTTCAATCCGGTACGCCATAAACAGTAGCCGCCCTTCTCCAAAAAGTCCTATATTATGGTCATGAGATCCCCCCTGTTCATTGTCGTAAGCGCAATCTATGGCCTGGCTGTCGCCGCTTTTACCGTCTATTGGGCGGAAAACTTCTCAAAATACACCACTTATAAGGGGGATGAATTTTTTGACCTCGTAGAATACCTCTTACCGGCGGCTTGTGTTTTTTACGTTTTGGCGGTGTTCCCGTTCAAAAAGATAAATTTCTTCGTGGCATTATTAATCCCTGTAGGCGCTTGTATAGGAGCAATAATTGCAGGCATGTTATTTCTGCTGGTCTCCCGCATCGACGGATTCCCCAGGCAATGCATCCTGACCTACGGACTTTTGTATGATATCTTAACCCTCCTCGCTGCTTTTATGTTCCCCTGGAGACTATTCCCGGTCGGCGAACGCCGATAGTTGCCCTAAAAATTGACAACTACCCTGGTCGCACCGCAAAAACGTCAGGCAAATGCGAGGACGACTGATATTCTGTCACTAACCTTCCTGCTTTTCCAGCCAAAATTTCTCAAAAAACCTGGTGGTATGTGGTTTGATCTTTCACCCGTGTCCGAGCAAATTTAAAAAACTCAAATAAGTAGTACTATGACACTCGTAAAAGTAAACAACAACGGCACCAGGAACCTCTCCAGGTTTGTAGATGAATTTTTTCAGGGCTTGCCCGCAGGATTGGGCCGCGATGAGAGCTATGGCTTTTTTCCTCCGGTGAACATCCATGAAACGGCAGATGCCTATCATCTCGAGCTCAGCGCTCCCGGCCGCGCCAAGGAAGACTTCAAGATCTCCGTTGACAACGGTCAGCTGGTCGTAAGCTTTGAAAAGAAGGAAGAAACGAAGAGCGAAGATTACAAAACCATCCGGAAAGAATTTTCCTTCAAGAGCTTCAAGCGCAGCTTCAACCTGGATGAGCGCGTCGATGCCAGCGGAATACAGGCAAAATATGAGAATGGCGTCCTGAAACTGCTGCTCCCTAAGAAGGCAGAAGTCAAGGAAGCTGCAAAACAGATCAATATCCAGTAAGGATTAGCTGATTCGGTTCATAAGTAAGCAGTTGGTTGGTTTTGGTTATTGGCCGGCCCGGGGACAACCCGAGGCTGGCCTTTTTTTTGCTCTTTTGCCCCGTGAAAATGGGGGGATGTTTTGACTGTTCGCCACGGTAAAAAGGAGGGTGTTGTTGCGTGTCAACCCGGGAAAACAGGGGTTTTTAATCCGATTTGGTGCTAAAATGCTGAGTCTCCGTGCTAAAATGCTGAAATTGACAAGTTTTAAATTTTAGTTCAGGTTGCAGTTTTTCTGCCGATTGTCATAATTTCGGGCTTCCAAACCCGTAGACCGGACCCGTCCGGCCATTTAACTATCCAAGATTATGATTAAACCTTCGAGCGTCTTAAGGCTTTGGCTATTGGTTTTGACAGGCATAATGTTTTTCCACGAAGGGTTTGCTCAGAATCCCACATTCCGGGTGCCGCTGCAATTAGTAGACACGACGGCAACGGACACTACCCTGCGTATCCGTAATCTGAACCCTTACTTCACCCTGCATGTCGATTCCACCCTCAGCTATCAGTTGGAGCTCAACAAAGACCCCAGCAAATACTTCTTCTTTATCCGGAATGCACCGGTAGGATTAAAGGTGAAAGAGAACGGTCTGCTGACCTTCAAGGCCGACAAGTCCTATTTTCTCTCCGGCCGCCTCAAGTACGACAATGAGTACAAGGTCAATATCGGCGTACAGAACCTGAACAATCCGAAAGAAAGGCTGGATACCTCTTTCACGATCGTTTTCTTCACGACGGAGATCATTCACTCCCATGTGAAGCCGACTGTAAGCAACGTATTATATATAGAGGAGGGTGACTCGATCAGCTTCCGCGTGCAGTGCGAGACGGGCACCTACCCTATCGAGAGCATCAACTTCAACTCGAATATCCCCATCAAGACGAACTCCAACGTCAACAAGTGCAACGACGACTTCAACTGGACGGCGCCGTACGACTTCGTAAAGGAATCCGACTCGGCCAAGCAGAAGCTGCTGATCCTCTACTTCATCGGCACGACCAAGACCTTCGAGCGGGATACGGCCGCGATCCGCATCTACGTAAAGGACGCGCTCAACTATCCCTATATGACGGGAGAATACGAAAATGCCGTCAAGAACGTGAGGACCTATATCCTGCGCCTGAAGTACGCATTCTTCCAGCTGGACAAAAAAGTCAAGAAGACCAAGAATACCCGAACACAGTTCGACATGACTACGGCGTCTACCGCACTCGGTGGCACCATCTTCTCGGCCCAGGCCAGCCAGAGCGCCAAGACGACCGGCACCATTCTTCCCAGCGTCGGTGTAGCGCTGGTGCCGGTGAAAGAGACCGTTGCTCCGCCACTGACGGCCGAACAGAACCAGGCCGGGCTGGTGCGTTCTTCCATCAAACGGCTGGACTATACCATGCGGGATAATGCGTTGGTAGGTGAAAAGGACCCCGAGATCGTGAAGAAGATGGGTAATCTCAAGAACGAGCTTAAGCAGACCCAGGTACAGCTGATCGACGTGCCGCTGGAAGAGACCAGTACGATGACCGAAGAGCAGCTGAATGCCTACTTCGACAATCCGAAGGTGAACAAGAAATACCGACTGAAGAAGAAATAGGGTGTACCACCCTTTCCCGGGGTGCGGAATATGAACCGCGCTCTATTCGGCGCCTATTCGCAGGGCTGCTTGCGGCGGGTATCGATCAGGTACTGGATCTTCCAGACGCCGTTGACAAGCAACAGCTGGAAGGAGTCGACACCGCAGTGGCTGAACTTTCCCTTGTAATAGAAACTATACGGTGCCCAGACGATGGCCAGCGGGCCGTCGATCCGCACCACATCGATCCGGATGCGCTCATCGGCGTCGCCTTTGCCAATTTTCCCGATGGCCCGTGCAAAATCTTCGACGCTTTCCGTGCGGGCGCGGGTCTTTCCATCCTTCTGTTCGATCGACTGCAAGATGGCGCTGTCCGCAAAAGACTGCCGGATGAGCGAGGGGTCCGACTGGATCATGCCGGTAAAAAGCAGATTGACGGCGGCTTTGACGGAGTCTTCGGTGGCCCGGGACTGAGCGCTGACGGGCATATAAACAAAGGTCGCGCAGAAGAGCGCGACCGTCGTAAGGATAATTTTATTTATCATAGATAACCCAAAATTTTCAGCATGCTCTGCGCCGTCTGCTCCTTCGCATAGACCCAGTCCGTCAGCTTCCCGTTCTTGTCATGTCCTACGATAACATGCTTTGGCGAGGGTATCAGACAGTGCTTGATACCGCCATAGCCGCTGATCTGGTCCTGGTAGGCGCCTGTATGGAAAAAGCCTACATAGAGGGGTTCGCCATTGATGACCTTCGGCAGGAATACTTCGTTGATATGCTCTTCCGAGTCGTAATAGTCGTGGCTGTCGCAGGTGATCCCTCCCAATACAACGCGCTGGTATTCAACATCCCATTTATTGATCGGCAGCATCAGGAAGCGCTCTCCGATGCCCCAGGTGTCGGGCAGGGTCGTTATAAAGGAGGAGTCGATCATGTACCAGATCTCACGGTCGTTCTGCATCTTCTGCCCGATGACGCTATAGATATGCGCCATGCTCTCGCCTACCGTGTAGCTGCCGAACTCGGTGAAGATATTGGGCATCGGCACGTTGCTGCGTTTGCAGGCCTTCTTGATATTGCCGACGATCTCATTGATCATGAACTGGTAGTCGTATTCGAAGCCCAGCGAATGCTTGATCGGGAAGCCTCCGCCGATATTGATCGAATCCAGTTCGGGGCAGATCTTCTTGAGCTGGCAGTAAAGGTTGATGACCTTGTTGAGCTCAGACCAGTAGTAGATATCGTCCTTGATGCCCTTGTTGAGGAAGATATGGAGCATCTTCAGCTGGAACCGGTCTTCGTTGCCTTCGATCTTGTCCACATAGAACTCCAGGACGTCGCGGGCCCGGAAGCCGAGACGGGAAGTATAGAAGGGAAAGTTAGGCTCTTCTTCAGCAGCCACGCGAATCCCCAGCTTGAAGGTGCCTTTTACCGATTTCTTATACTGCTGCAGCTCTTCCTTGTTGTCGAGGATGGGGATCACGTTCTTGAACCCGCTGTTCAGCAGGGAGGCGATCCTGCTGGTATAGGGCTTCTGCTTGAAGCCGTTGCAGATGATAAAGGTATCCTTCGTGATCTTTTTGCGTTCGTACAGCTTCTTGATGATCTCGATATCGTAGGCGTAAGAGGTCTCCAGGTGGATGTCGTGCTTGAGCGCCTCTTCTACGATAAAGGAGAAATGCGAGCTTTTTGTACAATAGCAATAATAGTACTTCCCTTCATAGTGATGCTTCTTCATCGCCGCTGCAAACATCTTCTTTGCCTTGTTGATCTGCTGGCCGATCTTGGGTAGATAGGTCAGCTTCATCGGCGTCCCATATTTGTCGATAAGCGCTTTCAGATCGAGGCCATTAAATTGCAGATAGTTGTCTTTGACGTCGAATCCTTCCTGGGGGAAGTTAAAGGTCTGCGTCACCAGATCGGTGTACGTATTGTTCATTGACTGATCCAGGTTAATCAATATTAATGGTTATGAAAGCGGTTAAAAAGAACATTCCCAAAAAAACTATGCAAAAATGAAGGATTTTGTCAAATTGAGAAAATAAAAAAAAGCCCCCGGTCGGAGGCTTTTATTTTATAGAGGGTTCTCTTATTTAACGGCTGCAACCAGCTTCTTGAAAGTTTCCGGTTCGCTCATGGCGAGGTCGGCGAGGACTTTGCGGTCGAGGCCGATACCCTTCTGGGCCAGCTTGTGGATGAACTCGGAATAGGTCAGACCTTCGGCGCGGACGGCGGCGTTGATACGGGCGATCCACAGCGTGCGGTATTCTCTCTTCTTGAGCTTGCGACCAACATAACGGTACTGGAGACCTTTCTCCAATACGTTCTTGGCGACGGTATAGACGTTCTTACGTTTGCCATAGAAGCCTTTGGCTTCTTTCAGGATACGTTTCCGGCGGGCGCGGGAAGCGACGGCGTTTACACTACGAGGCATATCTTAATGAGTTTGAAATTAATTAATGACGATGAGAACCTTTCGGGCCTGCGGGCCTTTGCTATTTGAGTCTCAGGAGACGCTTTACAAAATCCATATTGGCGGGCGCTACAACACCTTTTTTTGCGAGGTTGCGTTTGCGTTTCTTGGATTTCTTGGTGAGGATGTGGCGTTTGAAAGACTTCTGGTAGGTGATCTCGCCGGTGCCGGTCACTTTGAAGCGCTTCTTGGCACTGGAATTTGTTTTAACCTTAGGCATTTTTAATGCTTTTGACATGAACCCCTGCTGGCGGGTCTGCACTGGCAGACCACTTATGGAGCCTTACGGGAATTTTGGACCGCGAAGGTATGAAAAAAACGCAAAAAAGTGGCCCTTGGGGCCACTTTTTTTATGATCAGGCGTCGCCTATGACGGTGCGCCCTTTTCTTTCTCCTTCTTTTTCTGGGACTTAGGCGCCCAGATCGCCAGCATACGCTTGCCTTCCATCTTGGGCATGCCTTCCAGCACACCTGCGTCGCCCAGCCTTTCGGCGAATTTCAGGAGCAGGAGCTCTCCCCTTTCCTTGAACTGGATAGCCCGGCCCTTGAACTGTACATAAGCCTTTACTTTATTCCCTTCCTTCAGGAACTTTTCGGCGTGCTTGGCCTTGAAGTCGAAGTCATGGTCGTCCGTATTCGGGGTGAACCGGATCTCCTTCACTTCAGAGGCCTTGCTCTTGGCCTTCATCTCCTTTTCCTTCTTCTTCTTCTCGTAAAGGAATTTATTGTAGTCAATGATCTTACATACTGGGGGATCCGCATTGGGAGAGATCTCGACGAGGTCGAGCTGTTGATCCTGTGCCATCTTCAACGCCTCCTGGATGGAGTATACGCCGACCTCGATGTTGTCTCCTACCAATCGCACCTGGGGCACCCGGATCATATGGTTGGTACGATGTTCTTGTTGTTGTTCCTTCCTGAAACGTGGATTGAAATTCCCGCGTGGGGGTCTCGGTGGAAATGTCATTTACTGTAGTTAAGTTAAGCCTCCCTCCCTACCGGAAGCTTCTAATTTTTCTTGCTTTTAAAATTGTGTGTCCTTTAGGGATTGGGGACACGTTCCTTGATCTCGTGTTGCACCTGGGCGATGAACTCTTCGATTCCCTGGACGCCCAGATCGCCTTTCCCCTGGCGACGGACGGCCACTTTGTTCTCGTTCATCTCTTTTTCGCCGACGACCAGCATATAGGGGACTTTCATCAGCTCGGTATCCCGGATCTTCTTGCCTATCTTATCGCTTCGGTCATCGACTTCTACACGAATATCTGCATTTTTCAGGGAAACTAAAAGACTTTGTGCATATTCCAGGGACTTATCGGTGATCGGCAGGATCTTGACCTGCAACGGCGCCAGCCATACCGGAAATTTGCCTGCATAGTGCTCCAGCAGGAAGCCGATGAAGCGTTCGTGGGTACCCAGCGGCGCCCGGTGGATGATCAGGGGCGTATCGGTTTGATTGTCCCTGGTCGTGAACTCGAGCTTGAACCGGCGGCCCTGGGCAAAGTCTACCTGGTTGGTGGCCAGGGTGAACTCCCGCCCGATCGCACTCCATATCTGAACGTCGATCTTTGGCCCGTAAAAAGCGGCTTCGTCGGGGACCTCTACATAGGGTATTCCGCTCCTGATCAGTACATCCCTCACCAGCGCCTCAGTCTCTTTCCAAAGTTCGGGCTCGTCGATGTATTTTTTCCCCAGTTTACTCGGCTCGTGGGTACTAAAACGCATCACATATTTATCGATCCCGAATATTTTGAAATATTTGAGGTACATCTCGTTCACCGCCCTGAATTCATCAAAGAACTGCTCTTTGGTACAATAGATGTGCGCATCATTCATATGCAAACATCGCACCCGCATGAGCCCGAACAGCTCTCCGCTCTGCTCGTATCGATAGCAGGTGCCATATTCCGCCAGCCGGTATGGGAGGTCCTTATAGGACTTCTGCTCGGCTGCGAAGATCTTATGGTGGTGCGGACAGTTCATTGACTTGAGGTAATATTTCTCCCCTTCCAGCTCCATGGGCGGGAACATGCTATCCGCATAGTAAGGCAGGTGTCCGCTGGTGATATACATGCTTTCTTTGGCGATATTGGGCGTAACGACCCGTTTGTAGCCTGCCCGCTCTTCGGTCTCCTTGGCCAGTCTCTCGAGCTGCTCGATGATAACGGCGCCGTTCGGCATCCACAATGGAAGTCCCGGGCCCACCTGGTCGTCAAAAGTGAAAATACCCAATTCTTTCCCAAGCTTTCGGTGATCTCGCTTCCTGGCTTCCTCGATCATGGCTTCGTATTCGTCGAGCTCTTTCTGGGAGGGGAAGGTCACTCCGTAGACCCGGGTGAGCTGCTTGTTCTTTTCGTCGCCCTTCCAGTAGGCGCCGGCGATATTGGTCAGCCTTACCGCCTTAATAAAGCCGGTATTGGGGATATGCGGTCCGCGGCAGAGGTCGGTAAATGCCCCCTGCGTATAGAATGTAATATTCCCGTCCTGGAGGTTTTCCAGCAGGTCGAGCTTGTATTCGTCGCCTTTGTCGCTGAAGTATTTGATCGCCTCGGCCTTGCTGATCTCTTTTCTGCGATAGGCCTCGTTCTGTTTGGCGAGCTCGGCCATTTTGGTCTCCAGTTTGCGGAGGTCTTCTTCCGTGATCTGTCGTCCACCCAGGTCCATATCATAATAGAACCCGTTGTCGACGGCCGGACCCACCCAGAATTTAACGCCGGGATACAGCGCTTCCACCGCCTCGGCCATGAGGTGGGCGGAAGAATGCCAGAAAGTGGACTTGCCGTCTGTATCTGTCCAGGTCAGGAGCTTCAGGGTTGCGTCGGTTGTGATGGGGCGCGTGGCATCCCATATCTGTCCATTGACATTTGCGGCTAAAACTTTCCTGGCCAATCCTTCGCTGATGGATTTGGCGATTTCCAGTGCGGTGACGCCCGATTCGTATTCTCTTACGGCGCCGTCCGGTAAAGTGATCTTGATCATAAGGGTGCAAATTTAACAAAAAATAAAACAGCAACCTTCGTTTCATTCTCCGCTGCGGCCCTGCTTCGCAGGACCTAACCGGGGCCGATGTCTGCGTCGCTGTCGCGCCGCAACCTCGCTGTGCCCGGTTTTGCTAATAATTACGAAAGGTAAGGGGCCCAACCAATTAATTCCATAATTTGCCACTTGGGAAATCAGTAGACTATGCGGAGCTTTCTCCTTTTATTTGCGGTCATAGTTGTAGGCGCGATGGCGCCGGCCCGGGGTCAGGCCCAGGACATCACGGGTGTCTGGCAGGGTCATTTCCGGGAGAGAAGCCCGGAAGGTATGCGGTCTTCCCTGTTCGATGACCGTTATAAGTTCGAAGTCCAGATCGCGCAGACGGACAAACGTTTTGAGGCCGTCACCTACTCTTATCTTTCCTCTCTTTTTTATGGCAAGGCAGCCGCGATGGGCACGGTCAACGCCCGTACGGGCAAGGTGTTGCTGCAGGAGGGGAAGCTGCTCGAGGTCCGTAACCAGGAAGGAGGCGGGGTCTGTATCATGACCTGTTTCCTGCAATATTCGAAATCCGGCGACGAAGAGTTCCTCGAAGGCACCTATGTGAGCATGAATGTCCGGGATTCGTCCAACTGTGGACGCGGGACCGTCTTTTTACGCAAGGTGCCGTCCAGCGATTTTTATAAAGAGCCGTTCCTTGTAGAAAAAGAAAAGAAAAAGGCCGCCCCGCCCCACCCTGCGACGCATCCGCGCCCGGATAGCGCGGCAGTAGCAAGGGCCAAACCGGTCAGAAAACCGGCCATCACGAATAAACCTGCGACGACGAACAAGCCGGAGAAGACAGATAAGCCCCTGGCTGCTACCAAACCGGTGACGCCACACAATCCGGCTACGGCACAGGCTCATAAGCCGGTGACCACGCCGAAGCCAATAACCGAAAAGCCGGAAAAGAACCCGCCGCCGATTGCCCGGCTGACCATGCCCCACGCGGCGGTGCGACAGACCGACAGCAGCGGCTCCGGGATGAGCCGGCATTTCGCGACCATTCCCCCGCCCGTCCTGAAGACGCGGAGCAACCAGGTGGTCCGAACACTGACGGTGAACGTCAACGAGGTCACCCTGAATATTTATGACGACGGGGTCATCGACCACGACACCATCTCTGTCTATCTCGATAACAAACTGGTCATCAACCATGCCATGCTGACGGACCGGCCGCTGGTGCTGACGCTGCACCTCGATGAGACGAATGACTATCACGAGCTGGTGATGGTGGCCGAGAACGAAGGCGAGATCCCTCCCAATACGTCCCTGATGATCGTAAAAGCGGGAGACAAGGAGTATGAGGTCCGTATTACTTCCACCGAGCAAAAGAACGCGGTCGTACAATTCAAATTTCAAAAATAGGCATGAGGACTGCACTCGTATTGATAAGCATTCTTCTATCCTGGCACATGCGAGCGGAGGACCTCAACGGCATTTGGAAGGGAACCCTGACACAAGGTGCCGGAGGCTGCTATCCCCGCTATTTCCTGGAACTTCAGATCAATTTCGCCGGCGACAGGATCACGGGCAAGGCCTATGACTACTATGACCAGACGCATTATGTCAAGATGAGCTTTACCGGGCGTTATAATGCCCAGACCCACCGGCTGGTCATCATCGAGAACAAGGTGCTGGCAGCCCAGATCCCGCAGGACTGTCTGCCCTGTATCAAGACTTACGACCTCAACTATTCGAAGACCGGCAGCGAAGAGCAGCTGGTCGGCGACTGGAAGGGCGTCTATTCCGAGAAGAATATGGTCTGTCCGCCGGGCAAGATCCAGCTGAAGAAGACGACGGTATCCGACTTTCCGGCCGACGTCGAACAGTCCGACACCCTGGCGCTGCTCCAGAAGACGCTGCGACTCGAGCCCCGGGAAAAGGACGTGGTAAAAACAGTCACCGTCAACAGTCCGCAGATAAAGATCGAGCTCTACGACAACGGCGAGATCGACGGCGATACTGTAACGGTGCTGATCAACGGCAAGCTGCTGCTCTACCGGCAAATGCTGACCGACAAGCCGCTGACCATCAATTTCAACGCCTTTCCTTCCACCGAATACGAGCTGGTGATGTATGCCAATAATCTAGGCACGATCCCTCCCAATACCGCCCTCATGATGGTGACGGCCGGAGACCGGAAGTTCGAGGTCTATCTCTCTTCCAGCGAACAGAAAAGCGCGGCGGTAAAATTTGTTTACAGGCCTTAGTGGGCGAAATCGATCGAGTCGGTCACTTCGCCGCAGCCCAGCATCTTGCTTTTGTAGACGGGATGCTTATTTCCCAGGTAGGGATTGACGATCTGGCGCGTGCTGCTCAGCCAGTAACCTTCTTCCGTCTCTTTAAAGGCCATGGGGCACTTGATATGATAGATGATCTGGCCGTCATATCTGACGGCGTTGGCCAGCGTATACAGGTAGTCGGTCATCATATTGAAGGACCGGCGGCGGGCTTCGATGCCTGTCTCGCCGGTAAAGGCTTTGGCTTCGCTGCTGACGCTGGCCATCAGGCTCTGGGCCGTCTGGATGATCGAAGAGTCGGCCTTCATGGTTTTGATGGGGAGGCTGTCGGCCTTAGCGCCCAGGGTATAAGCGGCCTGGTCGGCCTTGACGGTGTCCCAGTCGACCAGCGCGTCCTTCAAAGTATAATATTGTGTTAACAATCCGGCAAAGGCAGTGTCGAACTGGGTGGAATTCTTTCCGATGGTAAGGGGGTGCTCTTTGATCTCTATTGGTTTTACCGGCTTATCCAGCAGGAGCTTGTAGGCCAGGAACCCGACGACGACGAATGCTAGGATCAAGAGAATGAATTTCTTCATAGAACGAAATTTCCATGAAGGTATGAATTGGAATAAAAAATTTGGAAAAAAGTAATTTTTTATCCCAATTCCGCTAATGATTGCATTGAACTCCGTTCAATGGGGAAAACCGATTAAATTTGCACCCATGCTAGCAGGACTACAGAACGTAACTTTTGAATTCGGAGCCCGGGTGATCGTTAAAGACGCAACCTGGCATATTCAGCCCAATGAACGCATCGGCCTGATCGGCTACAACGGAACGGGCAAATCCACCTTATTAAAATTATTTGTTGGACAGTACTCTCCTTCCGAGGGCACGGTAGAGAGAAGCCGGAACACGTCTATCGGCTATCTCCACCAGGACCTTTTGAGCTTTGATACCAACGGGTCGATCCTGGAGGTGGCAATGACCGCTTTTGAGCGGGTGCTGCAGCTGGAGAAGGAGATCGAAGAGCTGGGACACCAGCTGGAGAAAGATCATGAGAACAACGATCTGCTCATCCGCTATACGGATGCGCTGCACGAGATGGATACCCTCGACGGCTATACGATCCACCACCGGACGGAAGAGATCCTGCAGGGACTGGGATTCGCCAACTCCGACCTCAGCCGTCCCTTCCGGGAGTTCAGCGGTGGCTGGAGGATGCGGGTGCTGCTGGCGAAAATGATCCTGCAGAAGCCCGACCTCCTGCTGTTGGACGAACCGACCAACCACCTGGACCTTCCCTCCATCGAATGGCTGGAAAAATACCTCACGCACTATCAGGGGTCGGTGGTCATCGTGAGCCACGACAAATACTTCCTCAACCGGATGGTGACGAAGATCGTCGAGCTCTATCAGCGGGAGCTGCATATCTATAATGGCAACTATAGTTTTTACGAGACGGAAAAGGTGCAGCGGGTCGAGCTGCAGCAGCGTGCTTTCGAGAACCAGCAGGACTATATCCGCCAGCAGGAGCGGTTCATCGAACGTTTTAAGGCCAAGGCCAGCAAGGCAGCCGCAGCCCAGAGCGCTATGAAGAGGCTGGAGAAGATCGAGCGGATCGAGGACGTAGAGATCGAGCGCCCGAATATCAAGATCAATTTCCGCGTCGACAAGACCCCCGGCCGGGTGCTGGCGACACTGAAGAATGCCACCAAGAAGTTCGGACCGATCAGCATCGTCGAGAACGCCTCGGCGGAGATCGATCGGGGCGACAAGATCGCCCTTATCGGTGCTAACGGTAAGGGGAAGTCGACCCTGCTGCGGATGGTGGCCGGGGCCGAGCCCTTCGAAGGCGAAAGAGTGTGGGGGCATAATGTCGAGGAGAGTTTTTATGCGCAGCACCAATTGGAGGCGCTGGACGTCAACAATACCTTGTTGGAAGAGATGCAGCTGTGCGGCAGCCAGAAGACGGATCTCGAGCTGCGAGTCCTGTTGGGTTGTTTCCTGTTCAGCGGTGACGATGTAGATAAGAAGATCAAGGTCCTCAGCGGTGGTGAAAAGGCGCGCATAGCGCTGGCCAAGACGATCATCAGCAAGGCCAATTTCCTGCTGCTCGACGAACCGACCAACCACCTGGACATGCACTCCTGCGACCTGCTGATCGATGCTCTCAATAAATACGAAGGCAGCTTCCTGCTGGTCAGCCATGACCGTTATTTCATCAACAAGACAGCCAATAAGATCTGGGAAATAGAAGACCACCTGATCCGGGAGTTCAAGGGCACCTACGAGGAATGGGTGGAATGGAAGGAAAAGAACCTGGCGGCCAAACAGGCGGCGGCGGCACAAGCCCCAGCGAAACCGACCCCTACGCCGGCAGCGGTCGTCAACAAACCCGCCCCTGCTCCTGTGGTCGAGGCTCCCAAGGCCGCCGCGCAACCGATAAACAAAGAAGCAAAGAAAGAGCTGCAGCGCCAGCAGCGTATTTTCCAGGAGCTGGAAACGAAAATCGCGACTTTAACCGCGCAACGGGCAAAGCTCGAAGCATCCTTAGCCGATCCATCTACGTATTCTGATAAGAATAAGTTTGTAGCCGCCGAGGCGGATTACAAAAAGGCCTCCGAAGAGCTGACAAAGGCTAACCGGGAATACGAACAGGTCTTTGAGAAGATCATGGAGCTGGAAAAGGCGTTATAAATGAAACCACACCACCAAAACCGGACGGAGTCCGGTTCGCACACGAGGCCCATGGCCGGAGTGTGCAGATATTATGGTTTTGGAAAAAAAATTATTTTTAATCGGAATTTTTTTTCCCACATACTATTGTGTTTACTGCTGCTTCCCGCCGGAGGGGTCTTTGCGCAGGTGGGGCAACGACCGAAGATCGGAGTGACCCTTAGCGGGGGCGGCGCCAAGGGGCTCGCCCATATCGGCATCCTGAAGGCCATTGACAGCGCCGGACTCAAGGTTGACTATGTCACGGGCACCAGCATGGGTTCCATCATCGGTGGCCTTTACGCCATCGGCTATTCCGCAGACAGCATCGAAAAGATCGCCCGCCGCATCAACTGGGACCTGATCCTGTCCAACCAATCCAGCATGCGCAGCATGATCATGGAGGAGAAGGACGAATACGGCAGGTATGACGTCGAGCTGCCCTGGGTCAACCACTGGTTCAGGCTGGCCACGGGGGTTATCGAGGGACAGGAGCTCTGGCTGAAATTCTCCGAGTTGTTCCGCCCGGTCTATAATGTGAAGGACTTTTCCAAATTCCCGATCCCTTTCAAATGTATCGCCACCGATGTCTCGACGGGCGAGCCGGTCGTCCTGGATTCCGGCGAGATCGTGTCTGCCCTCCGGAGCAGCATGGCCATCCCGTCGGTGTTCACGGCCGTGGAATACAATGGGCGCAAATTGGTGGATGGCGGAGTGGTACACAATTTCCCGGTGAAGGATGTCCTGGATATGGGCGCCAATATTGTCATCGGGAGCAATGTCTCGGGACCATTGCGCAGCTCGAAGGATTTCACCAATCCCCTGCAGGTCATTCTGCAGGTAGCCTTCTTCCGCGAGGCCGCGGATACCAAGACCCAGATACCGCTCTGTAATATCTATGTCGACCAGCCGCTGGAGAAATATGGTATGGGGAATTTCGGCGAGGCCAGGGACATCATCAAAGAAGGAGTTGAAGAAGGGCGGCGGCTATATCCCCGGCTCAAACAGCTGGCCGATTCACTGAACGCCATCTATGGTCCGCAGGAGGTGATAAAGAACCGCCTCCCTACTGTGTACCCGGTGAAGATATCTTCGTATGTCGTCAATGGCCTCCAGAGAACCAACGAAGGCTTCTTTATCCAGAGCATGGACCTGTCGACCAATAAATATTATACTGCGGATAATTTTTCGCGGATGGTGCGTCGTGCATTCGGTACCCGGTATTATAACCGGATCACCTATTCGCTGGAGCCGCAGCCCGACAGCACGAGCCGGGTCATCTTCGATGTCGAGGAGAACCCGCTGACCTTCGCCAAGCTCGGCCTCAACTACAACCAGTTCAGCGGCATCAGCGCGATCCTGAATCTAACGACGCGCAATTTCTTTACGCCGACCTCGCGCAGCCTGGTGACGGTCAACCTGGGACAGAACTTCCGCATCCGGGGTGAGCACCTGCAGTACTTCAGCCGCCGCGCCAACTTCGCGTTCAACCTGAATACCCAGTACGATGCTTTCCGGATCACCACCTATAGCGGCAACTACAAGGAGGCGGGGCTCTACGACCAGCAATATTGGCGCGCAGATGCCCATTTCGGGTACAGCACCAACCGCGACCTGACCTTCGGGCTGGGCGGCCGTTTTGAATGGACCGACTATGACCCGTCGCTCACGTCCAGCCTGGAGTTCAAGGGACATAACACCTTTTTTACGGGATACGCTTTTATCCGGAGCAATACGCTGGACCGGCCGCTCTATCCGCGGCGGGGGATCAAGCTGGAGGCGGAGGCGGACCATGTCTTCCCCCAGACCCCGAAGGTCGACTATTTCGGTTCGGGGCAGAACAGGACAGACACGACCTTTTCCAGCGCGTCCTACGAGCGGTTCCTTTTGAACTTTGAAAAATATATTGCCGTCAGCGACCGGTATACGCTGTTCATGCGGACCCAGGGCGGGCTCAACCTGAACTATATCCACAATATCATGAACGAGTTCTCTATTGGCGGGATGGTCAGCCAGTTCCACAACCAGGTGGCTTTTGCGGGGCTTCGGGAAGGAACCTTCTATTCGTCGAGCATCGCGGAAGGTGTATTGGGGCTGCGCTACCAGCTGTTCAGCAATGTGCTGATCACCGGCCGGGCCAACATACTGTTCAATAACTTCATCAACAAGAGCAATTTCTTTACGACGCCGGACTTTCTTTCCGGCTATGCGTTGACGTTCTCTTACAATTTTGCGCTGGGACCGCTGGAGCTGAGCGCGATGTACAGCGACCAGTCGAAGCAGGTGCTGGGATATGTGAATATCGGGATACCTTTTTGACTTCTGCGGGACGACCATTCGCGGGGTCACCGCCGGGGGGGCATCGCCGGGGGGTCGCCGCCGGAGGGCCGCCGCCGGGGGGTCGCCCTATTCGCGGGCCTTCAGAAAATCACTGACGATATAGCTGATCAACCTTCCCGTCGAGGGATTGCTGCAGCCGTTGCCCAGGCAGATGGCGCCTTCGCAGATGTGGAGGTAGGCGATCTTTGAGTCTATCGCGGCAAAGGTCACGTACTGCCGCGCGTGGAGGGGTGTCAGGCCGGAAGGAGGCAGACCGGCGCCCGGCATATGGGCGATGGCGTCGAGGTCCAGCTCGAGCCCGATATAGTTGTCTTCGGTAAAGCCCGTGGCGTGCGCCACGGCCTGTGCAAAGGTCCTTTTCTCCAATACAAAGATGTCCTCGTAGGTGATACAGTCGATGAAGGGATTGTTGAGTATGTCCGTCCAGACATTCTGCGGCAGATAGCTCTCCTGCACGCCGATGACACAGTATTTTTCCAGGTAGCCATCCTCTTCTGCATAGCGAAAACCGTTGGCGCTGTGACGGCCTTCGACGGGATTGAGCTCCGGGTGCGCATCCAGGTTGACGGCGTTGATCTGTGCGAGATTCGTCAGCCCTGCCTTGTGCAGCCCTTTGGCCGAGCCCTTGATCAGCGGGTAGGCATTGTTATGACCGCCACCGATGACGATCGGGATCTTGCCGGCGGCGGTGATGATCCGGATCAGGGGCTCAACGGCCTCGTCGATGGTGTGAACCGCGTGGCGGTAAGCGTCGAGCTTCTCTTCGGCATTCGATGCGTTGGCTTCTATAAGACGGCCCAGGTCGCTGAAATCGAAATGCCCGAGAGCCAGGACACTGGAGCCCACGAGGAAGTCGTTGCTCTGGATGTTGAGGAAGTCTTTTAGGAAGTCCCACCAGGCCATTTCGCCACCACCCTGGCCGCCGTTGGCGCGAACGCCGATATATTCAGGGATGCCCAGCAAGACGTATTCGGCGGGCGACTTTTCGATGGATGCCGCGATATTGCCGGGGTCCGCCACCGTCAATACCTCTTCCCCCAGCCGGGTCTCGAACTTGCGAACCTTTGTGAAAGCCAGGATATCCGATTTGTTGTACACCTTTAGCTGTGACATGGGCTGAAGTTTAGATGCTGAATTTACGACAAATTCGGCGGCCGCGCGGCATCCCCCGGACCGGACGGTGATAAAAGCTTCACGGTTGGGTATCCCCCGTTAAACTCCGATCTTTTCGTCGACGATCTCGCGGATCTGGGTTTCGGTCTCCATGGTCATTTCCTGGATGGCCGCGCCCTTCGCCAGGATATCCTTTACAAAGGCCTTGTCGTCGTAGCCGGCGGCGTTGATGCGTACGTTCATATAGGCCCCGAGCACGGCTGCCCTGACACAAAGCGCTCCGACGCCGGCGTCGCTGACTGAATTCGGATTTCCGTGGATCGCCATGGCCTTGATCAGGTCCATGCAACCGTAGGCCGTCTCCATCACTTTGAATGGCACTTCGATAGCTGAGCGGGTGGCGGCCTGTATAGCCGCGTGACGCGTGGCCTTCTCTTCCGCGCTGCCCTTGGGCAGGCCAAAAGCCGCCATGATGCCGTTGAAGGCGTGGGTATCGGCGTCTACCAGCCTTATCAGCTCGTCTTTGAAGCCCTGGCCTTTTTCGGCCCAGTCGCTGAATTCCTGCCAGCGATCGTCCCAGCCTTTTTTATGCGAGGAGAGATTGGCGACCATAGTGGCCAGTGACGCGCCGAGCGCGCCGGCATAGGCGGCGATGGAGCCTCCGCCGGGGGCAGGGCTTTCGCTGGCCGTTTCATCGGCGAAATCACGGAGGGTGAGGCGGACCAGTCTAGCGTCGCTGTCTTTTCTCAACAAATACTCGATGATCCGCTCTTCAGGGACGAAAGGAGCGAGCTCATCCAATCCCATCGACAGGATGGCGATGCGGATCAGCTCTTTTTCGGATACGCCGGTGCTGCGCTGCTGTTTGGTCAGGAAATATTTCCCTGCGTCGAGCATCGCCTTTAAGGGGATCAGGCCTACCAGCTCGCTGCCTGTGACGCGGAGCCCCCGGTCGGCGGCGGATTTGCAGACAGCGTCGAACGCGACGTGGACGGGTGTTTCCCGGATATTGGTCAGGTTCATCGAGATTTGCGCAATACCGTATTCTTCGATATACCAGCCGATGGCTTTCACGAATTTCAGGGTCCCGGGCACCTGTACCGGCTTGCCCTGGGCGTCGATCACGGGCTTACCGGTGACGGGGTCTGACTTGGTCCGCCCCGCCTCACGGACGTCGAAGGCGACAGAGTTGGCGCGCCGGGTCGAGGTCGTATTGAGGTTGACGTTGTAGGCTACGAGGAAGTCGCGGGCTCCGATGACCGTGGCGCCCCGGCGGGCGTCGAATTCGGCCGGGCCAAAATCGGGCTTCCATTCAGGCAGTTGTATCTTTTTGAAGAAGCCTTCGTATTCTCCGGCGCGGATGACGGAGAGATTGCTACGGCTCTTATCGGGTTGAGCGGCTTCGTAGCAATATACAGGAATCTGGAGCTCTTTTCCTACTTTTTCGGCCAGTCTTCTCGCCCACTCTGCGGTCTCTTCCATGCTGATGCCGGCGATCGGTATCAGGGGACAGACATCGGTGGCTCCCATCCGGGGATGCTCGCCTTTGTGGTTGCGCATGTCGATGATCTCGCCGGCTTTTTTGATCGCGAGAAAAGCCGCTTCTACGACGGCCGCAGGTGTTCCCACGAAGGTGACCACAGTTCGGTTGGTAGCCTTTCCGGGGTCTACGTTCAGGAGGCGGACAAAGGGCACGGATTCTATCTCGTCGGTGATTTGCCTGATAATGGCCGGGTTGCGGCCTTCAGAGAAATTGGGGACGCATTCAATGATCTGATCCATAATGAGATTATGTGTTTAGACAATCGTTGGGCTAGGCCCTTCAGGGCCGGCAAAGCGGCAAGTTAAGTAATTTTCAGTCTGCGGGTTCTATCCTGCGCCTCGGCCGGACGAAATCCAGCGGGCTGTTTTTGAAATACCTCCAGAGGATGCCTAAAAACTCCGGGTACTCGCGCATCCTCACTCCGCGGCTACGGGCTGCGACAAAAAAGGCGAGCGAGAAGCTCGAGAGGAAATTGATGAAGCCGATGCCGAGCACGCCTGCTATGACGGTCGCGAGGTACCGGGGGTCGATGTTCCTGATGCCGAGTCCATAAACGGCTAGCGAGGTGTTGCCGGCTGATATCGTAATATGCCTTATCTCGAAGTGTGTCCCGAATATCTCACCCCAGAACCCTGCCATGCCCAGGAAGAAGCCGAGGCAGATATTGCCGATCAGCGAGCCGGCGTGGTGCTCCACGTAGTCGGCCAGCCGCCGCCGGCGGTCTTCGGACATCGAGAGCCGCAGGATGGGATGGGTCTGCAGCCGCAGGGAAATATTGCCATACTGTATCTTGTTCTGCACATAGCCGGCGATAATACCGCTGAGGAAAAGGAAGACTCCCGTGTTGCAGGCGTACAGCAGCGACAGGCTCTGCCAGGGATGCTGGTCGCGCAGCATGTTCATCGCTGCGACTCTATCTGAAACGAGCTTGACGCCGACGATCTTCTCATAGGCCCAGGCGATCAGCCAGCAGCCGGGGAAGACGATCAGCAAGTTGCCCGCGAAAGAGGCGATCTGGCTGCGCGATACCTTGGCGACGGTAACGGCGAGGTTGTAGAGGTTGGGTTCGCCGGCTTTTGTGTCGAGTGAGCTTGCCACGGCGCTGGCGGTGAAGGCCGGTTGTTTGGTGGCAAGGGTAGTATGGGTCTCTTCGATGAGAATGAAGCCGAGGCTGTAGTTGACGCTGTAGGCGAAGCCATGCCAGAAGATCGCCATCGGCACCCGTGTGAGCAGGTTCTTGATCAGCACGACGAGGCATATCCATGCGCCGCCACCCATTGCGCTCTTCACCATCCCGCGGTATTCGGCCCAGGTCGAAGTAATGTATTTGCTGCCTTTGGCACCCTTGTGCTCTGCTATCTGGTAAGCGAGATAGCCCATCGACTGGGACATGAACTCCAGGATGCTGTTCTTCCGGTTCTCGTTGCGGACCAGCATCCGGAAGAAGTCGACGAAGTTGCCAGCATTGAGGGCCCTGTCCTTATCCAGGAGGTCAACGAGGATGGACATACGATCCAGCCGGTTGGTGAGGAGCAGCAGCATATAGGTCTGGTGCAGGCTGGCGCCGCGTCGTGAATGATTGTCGCGGATGTAATCGATGCATTCCCGGCACCAGGCCAGCTGCTGATTGATGGCCGCAGCGATGGCCTCCGGAGGTGTTGTTCTTTTTTGATCGATGATCCACTCTTCCAGCTCGTGGACGAGGTAGTTCTGTTCGACGAATGGGTTCTCTTCGCGATATTGTTCGGGAATATACAGGAGAACGTCTTTCTCGAGGCCTAGCTGCGCTACCTGGAAGGCCAGGGTCTTCAGGGACTGCAGCAGCTGGCGGAGGATGCGGCGGTCGTCCACGTGCAGGGAGAGACCGAGGCTCTGAAAAAAGTCCATCCAGGCTGCACGGGGGATGTCCTCTACCCACCGGTAGTCATTGTTGCGGAAGAAAACGCGGTTCAGCACGTAGAGGAAGTCGCTGCGGTCCTGCAGGGGTGGCAGCAGCTTGTGCCTCAGGCGGCCGAAGAATTCCTGCCAGAAGCCGCGGGACATCGGTATACCGCTCTCCACCAGCGCAGGGGAGAGATCGGTCCCGATCAACTGGGAGATCAGCGCCTGCCGGAGCTCGCTCAGCAGCGCGGGGTCCTGGTGTAAGCGGGCTGTAAGTCTTTCGAGGTTGAGCCTTGGATCGCGCCGGCCTTTTGCAGGACGTACTTCGGCCATGATGGCGACCAGGAAGTCGAGTCCGGTGGGAGTCTCAGGTTTGATCTTCTTCTTCCGTCCGATTCCAAACATAGCTGCATTTTAGATAGGTTCACCTTTAATAAATACCTGTGCGATATGATTAGTGCCGAACGAATAGGGAATATAGGCGAGGGAAGGTACGGGTCGCGTCAGCACCAGGTTTGCTTTTTTTCCTTTCGCGATGCTTCCCAGCTGGTCGCCGAGGGACATGGCGAAGGCGCCATTGAGGGTCGCGGCGTTGATGGCCTCTTCGGGAAGCATGCGCATCTGGATGCAGCTCATGGCCACGACCAGGTTCATGTTACCGCTGGGGCTCGAGCCGGGGTTGAAGTCCGTCGCCAGGGCGATGGCGCAGCCGGCGTCGATCAGCTGTCTTGCCGGCTGAAAAGGCATACGCAGGAAGAATGCCGCCGTGGGCAACAGGGTGCCGATGGTCGGTGAACCGGCCAGGGTGGCGATGGTGTGTTCGTCCATCGTTTCCAGGTGGTCGACAGATAGTGCGTTCAGCGCAACGCCTACCTCAACCCCACCCGACAGGTTCAGCTGGTTGGCGTGTATCTTGGGTCTTAGCCCCCGGGCCATCCCGGCCCGGACGATCGTCTCCGTCTCTTCAGGGCTGAAGAAGCCTTTTTCACAGAAGACGTCGATATAGTCGGCGAGACCTTCTTTGCCGATAACGGGCAGCATTTCGTTGATGATGCTGTCGATATATCCCTGGTGGTTGTCCCTGTATTCCGCCGGATAGGTATGAGCGCCGAGGAAGGTGGCCTTGATGGCCAGCGGGGATCTTTCTTTGAGCTTTTTGATGACGCGCAGCATTTTGAGCTCGCCTTCTACCGTTAGGCCATAGCCGCTTTTGATCTCGACGGCGCCCGTGCCGAGTCTCGCCAGCTCGTTGAGCCTGGCCCATGCGGCGTTGAAGAGATCCTCTTCATTCGTCTCCGCAAGCTTGCGGGCAGAGTTGAGGATGCCCCCACCCTTTGCATTGATCTCGGCGTAGCTGAGACCTTTCAGCTTGTCGACGAACTCGGACTCACGCGAGCCCGCAAAGACGAGATGGGTATGGCTGTCGCACCAGGCGGGGAGAACGATACCGCCGGCGGCATCGGTTGTGTTCGCGGCGGTCGGCGGTGTTTTGGACATGGGTCCAAAGTCCGCGATGCTGTCATCTTCGATCAGCAGCCAGGCGTTGTCGATAGATGGCAGAGATGCCAGTTCGGGGCCGCGCAGCGGTTGTATCGCGTCGTGGACGCCAACAAGCTTTCCGATATTTGAGATGAGTCGGGTGGGCATGCCGTAAGATAGGAAATTTCGTTCATCGTCATACGTTAATCGTTTTGTGGGCGCAAAATATTGCAGATTTAAAATAATTGATCTGCTGTCAAAAGCTGGCTCCCTGCCGAAGCCAATAAGGTCCTGGGCGGATGCAGCACCAACTATACTCCGTCGCAGGTCACTGATGTGGCCGACAAGATCAACAAGAATTATGACGACGGCAAGGTCGACAATGGGTACCTGGTCTGCCCGAAATAAGACCGGGGTCTGGATTACAGGAAATCTGCTTTGTCGAGCTTGCGGCCGATGCGGCAGGCGGCGTTGATCAGGCCCACATGGCTATAGGTCTGCGGGAAATTTCCCCACTGCGAGCCGTCGGGCATGGCGTCTTCGCTGAAGATACCGAGGTGGTTGCTGAAGGCCAGCACCTGGTTGAGGTTGTGCATGGCGTCGTCGATACGGCCGACGCAGGCCAGCGCGTCGATATACCAGAAGGCGCAGACCAGGAAAGTGCTCTCGGGGAAGCCGAAGTCGTCGTAGTGTTTGTAGCGGTAGAAGAGTCCGTTATCGGCCAGCAGCTCTTTCTCCAGTGCGATGATATGGTTCTTCGCCGTGTCGGACCTGTGATCGAGGTAGTCCATGGTGATCATGGTGAGCGTGCTGGCGTCGAGGTTGGAAGTGCCAACGGCCTGCGTATACAGTTTGCGCACGGGGTCATAGGTCTGCTGTATCATCTGGTCGGCGGCGACGGCGATACGGCTGGCCTTGCTCATCAGCGACTGGTCGTCGAACAGCATGGCGATCTTATAGGCGGCCTTTGCTCCTGCCCAGTGGAACAGCAGCGTATAGGTATGCACCTGCTCGGAGCTGCGAAACTCCCAGAGCCCGGAATCGGGAAGGGTGAGCGTCCGTTCGATCTGGCTCAGCAGCCAGGGCACGAGCCGCTGGTAGCTGCTTTTCTTGACGAAGAGCAGTCGTTTGTCCGAATACAGGGGTAGCAGGCTCACCAGCACCTGTCCATAGACGTCGTGCTGTGACTGAACATAGGCCTTGTTACCGATGCGCACCGGGCGGTTGCCGAGATAGCCGGGCAGGTCTAGGGTCACCTCGTACAGCTTTTTATCCCCGGCGATGGAATACAGCGGCTGCAGGGAGTCCGTGGCATTGTGCAGTATATTGTAGATAAAGTCGAAATACTTCTCGAGCTCTTCAAAGTGGCCGATCTGGTTAAAGGCCCGCAGGGTATAGTGGGCGTCGCGGAACCAGCAGAAGCGGTAGTCCCAGTTGCGGGTGCTGTCGTGGAACTCCGGGAGGCTGGTGGTGCCTGAGGCGATGATCCCGCCGGTGTCTTCATACTGGTGAAGCTTGAGGACGAGGGCGCTGCGGATGATCTCTTCCTGGTAGATATCGGGCAGGTAGGAGCTTTTTATCCAGGACTGCCAGTCCTCGACGGTCTTGCGAATGAACTCTTCGGCCGTCTCTTTCAGGGGGGCCTCCAGCGGCTCGCCATAGGTCAGGACAAGATAGCGGTCCTGGTCGAGGACAAAGGACTTCTCCTTTTGGATGTAGGTCAATGGTATGTCGGCTGTCAGCCGCACCTGCTGGTCGAGATTGAGATAACGGATATGGTTGCTTGCAATTACCGACTCCGGTGTCTGCCGGCCGTAGTCTCCCCGGGGCTGACAGCAGACGGTGATGGCGGGCGTGCCCTCGAGCAGGTGTATCTTACGGACGAGCATCAACGGGCGGAACTGCCGTTCGAAGATGCGCATTCGCGGCGCACAGTCGATGACGACGAATTTCCCGTCGGCGCAGGTGAATTCCGTGCAGAGGACGTTGGTGTTGGTGATATAGTATTGTCGGGCCTTTGCGGAATCGTCGGATGGGCGGATATAGAAATGTCCCCCGTTGACCTCGTCCAGCAGCGAGCCGAACAGGCTACTGCTATCGAATCGGGGCAGGCACATCCATTTGACGTCCGCTTTCGTGTCGATGTAGGCCAGGTAAGAGCAATTCCCAATGATGCCCATGTTGTACTTGTGAGCCGGCATAGAATTAGACCTTTTCGATGGGTGTATTTGTATTGACAGGGATCATAAGTGAATTCAGCAGGGGTAGCACCTGCTGTTGCGACAGGATAGTATATTGAGCGGCCGATGCGCCGTTGTTGACCTTGATCGTATAGCCCTCCCCTTCCAGCGCCTTGAACATGTCCTCATCGGTAGTATCGTCGCCGAGACAGAGGACAAAATCGGGGTCCATCTCGCCTACGATGCGCAGCGCGGAAGCGCCCTTGTCGAAGCCGGAGATGCGGACCTCGACGACCTTGTTGCCGTCGATGACCTGGAGGGTGGTGTTCTGGATCAGCTGGGACAGGGTATTCAGCAGCTCGCGGCTACGGGAGAAGCCAAGGCCTGTCTGGGTATTCCGGTAGTGCCAGGCGATGGTATTTGTCTTTTCCTCGATAAAGGAGCCGGCGCAACGGATGACGAAGGCCTGCATGACGCGTCGGATCTCTTCCTTCCAGAGGTCCGATACCGAGACCATCTGCTGCCAGCTGCCATTCCTTGGGCGGGTGCTGGCGCCGTGCTCCGCCACCAGCGTGATGGGTAGCGAGCCCAGCCAGCGGTCGAGCGAAGACAGGTCGCGGCCGCTGATGATGATAACGTGGTTCTTCGTGTCGGAGGACAGCCTTGAGAGCAGGTCTCTGACGGAGTTGTCGGGAGCTGCCTCCGACGGGATGCGGGAGAACGGTACGAGGGTGCCGTCGTAGTCCAGCAGCAGACATCGGTTGCTGGAGCGCTGATAGTGACGGCGTATGCTGGTCAGCGTCCGTTCGTCGAGGACCTTCACTTTTTGCCTGTTCTGCTCCTGCTTGACCTGCTGCAGCTGGTCCATGAAGTCGTTGACCCATTTGAACACATCATACTCCTGTAGCCTGCGCTGCATGAGGGAGATGCGGTTGCGCTGTTCGTACAGCGGCATCGCCAGCGCTCTTGTGATGGAATTGGCGACGTCGGAGACATCCGTCGGGTTGACGAGGATGGCCTCGCTGAGCTCGCTGGCTGCGCCGGCCAGCTCGCTGAGGATGAGCACGCCGCGGCCCAGGCTGCTGGCCACATATTCCTTTGCGACAAGGTTCATTCCATCGCGGAGGGGCGTGATCAGGGCAGCGTCCGCAGCCTGGTACAATGCTACCAGGTCCTTGAAGGGAAGGTGATTGTACCGATAGATCAGCGGCTGCCAGCTGATGGTGGAAAAACGGCCGTTGATGGTGCCGATCTTTTCCTCGATCTGTTTCTTACGATCGTTGTATGCAGGTATAGTATCCCGTGAGGGAACGACATTCAGGATAAAGACCATTTTTTCCTTCCATTCGGGATATCGTTCGAGGAAGTATTCGAAGCCGTTGAGGCGCTGCATCAGTCCTTTTGTATAGTCGAGCCGGTCGACGGAGAAGATGAGCTTCCGGTCTTCGAACTGGGCCCTGATCTTCGTCCTGATCTCTTCTACTTCCGGGTCTGCGGCCATCTGGTGAAATTTGTTGTAGTCGATGCCGATGGGGAACAGGTCGATGCGGATCAACCGGTCCTGGTACTGAAGGTTGTGGAAGTAGTTGTCGACGCCGAGCAGCATCTTCACTGACTGGAGAAAATGCTGTACGTAGTCGTAGGTATGGAAGCCGATGAGGTCTGCCCCCATCACGCCGTGCAGCAGGGTCTTCTTCCATTCGGTGGGCATGAGGCGGAAGATCTCATAGGACGGGAAAGGTATATGCAGGAAAAAGCCGATCGTCGCGTCAGGCTTCTTTTGTCGCAGAAGATGCGGGAGGATCATCAGCTGGTAGTCGTGTATCCATACCTGGTCGCCGGGTTCGAGAATTGGAACGATCGTCTCGGCGAACAGCTGATTCATCTGCAGGTAAGCATCGAAATAGGGACCTTCGTATTCTGCGAGTGAGGAAAAATAGTGGAAAAGAGGCCAGAGCACCGAGTTGGAGAAGCCGTTGTAGTACTTGTCATATACATCCTTATCGGGGAAGATGGGGAGGATGTCGAAGTCCTGTCCGGCTGCATGCGCGGCGGCCACCTGTTGCCAGTCTTCCTGGGGAAAATCCGCCACACCGATCCACATCTTCCCTGTCAGGTCACCGCGTTGTGCGCCTGTATTCTCAAAGTAGCTCTTGATAGCGGAAACGAGGCCGCCGGAACTCTGCCGGAGGCTTACCTTATCGCCCTCCCTGTCCATGGAAAAGGGCAAACGGTTGGATATTATGATTAGTCGACCCATTCTAAGCCATAATAAAACAACAATGAGGCCAAGAATGAGAAAGAGTCCCGGGTGGGGACTCTTTCAACTATTTGTTAATGTGTAAGTTCGTGGCTTATCTGGAGATCACCTGTCTTACGCTGTTGGAGGTGACCTGGTAGCTGCTGGAGAGGGCTACGATCTCGTGGGGCGTGAGTACGCGGTTGTAGAGGCGGAAATTGTCGAGCTTACCTTTGAAATGCAGCGGATCGCTGTCCCACCATGCCCCGATGATGATCTTTGCAGAGGGACAGAGATTCGACTTTGTAGCTTGCCCGGTTTTTGTGAAGATCAGGCTCCCGTTGATATAGATATGTGTTGTGGCTTTATAGTATGTCATGACAGCGTTGTACCAGGCTCCGGGAACGGGTCTGAAGTTCGTCGTATCGGTGAAATTGATGGCGTTATTTATGGCATACTGGCTACAACCCGAAGTATAATCTACCGTGCCCCAGGTAAAGAGGCTGGGAGTCGAGGTCATTTGGCCTACTCCGAACGATTCACCGAATGCGGTCGCGGGATCAATCATGCTGACATAGCAGCCCTGTACAGTGGTGTCGCTGGTCATAAAGCCAAATGAGATAGAATAAGCGGTATCGAACTTGATGGAACCATTGTTGGTCACATAGACCCTTTCGCCGTTGCCGGTCGCGCCGAACGCATTGCTGGCATAACCATGGGCGTCATAAGTAAGAACGCTACCGACTGCCGTTGTAGGATTGTTGTTGCCGCTGGAGTCCGCGATGTTTCCGGAGAAAGGAAGATAGACCAGCAGTCCCCTGGACAGGTTTACGGTCGTGTCTGGTTTGGGAGCGTAGATCGTGTCGTGAACGGGAGATTGGTTCTTTGTGCATCCGATAGAGCCTAACAAGGCTACGGCAATGATGCCGGCTACGGATAGGGTTACTTGTTTAATCATAGTTGGAATTATTTACCAGGGTATTAGTAATTGTACGACAAATCTACAAATCCCGGGGATATCCGCAAGAAGAGTTCATTACCGTGTCATTTTGGACGAAAATCGTGCAGAGACCGGTGATTAGCGTGACAGCCTTTGTGAGATGTCCAGGTGGTGGCGACGGGCCGTATCCTTCGCGATATCGTAACCAGCATCCGCATGACGGATGACTCCGAGACCCGGATCATTACGCAGGACACGGGCAAGCCGGGCTGCGGCTTCTTCTGTCCCGTCTGCAACGATTACCATTCCAGCGTGGATGCTGTACCCCATCCCTACTCCACCTCCGTGGTGGAGGCTTACCCAGCTGGCTCCCCCGGCAGTATTGATAAGGGCGTTGAGCAGCGGCCAGTCGGCGACGGCATCGCTGCCGTCGAGCATCGCCTCCGTCTCCCTGTTAGGTGAAGCGACCGAGCCGGTGTCCAGATGGTCGCGACCGATGACGATGGGCGCCTTGACGCGTCCGCTACGGACCAGCTCATTGAAGGCCTGGCCGGCTATTTCGCGTTCGCCCTGACCGAGCCAGCAGATGCGCGCGGGCAGTCCCTGGAAGGCGATCTTCTCTTTGGCCAGCCTGAGCCATCGCTGCAGGGAAGCGTTCCCGGGAAACAGGTTGCTGATGACCTCGTCGGTCACAGCGATATCGGCGGGGTCGCCGCTGAGGGCCGCCCAGCGGAAGGGACCTTTCCCTTCGCAGAACAATGGACGGATGTAAGCGGGAACAAAGCCGGGGAAGTCAAAGGCGTTCTTCAATCCTTTTTCGGCTGCCCTTGCCCGTAAGTTATTGCCGTAGTCGAAGGTGATGGCGCCGCGCCGCTGCAGCTCGAGCATGAGCTCGACGTGGCGGTACATTGACTGGTAGGCATAGTCGATATACTCTTCGGGCTTGTCTTTTCGGAGGACCAGCGCCTGGTCATGGGTCAGCTCGTGTGGCCAGTAGCCGATCAGCGGATCGTGGGCCGAGGTCTGGTCCGTGAGGGTGTCGGGGATCACGTTGCGGGCGATGAGGTGTTCCAGCAGGTGGACGGCATTGCAGCGGACGCCGATGGAGAGAACCTCTCCTTTTGCCCTGGCTTCGAGGGCGCGATCGATGGCCGCGTCGATATCGTCCATTTTTATGTCGAGATAGCGGGTGTCGAGGCGTTTGTCAATGCGCCACTCTTCTACTTCGGCGATGAGGGCAACGCCTTCGTTCATGGTGATCGCCAGCGGCTGTGCGCCGCCCATGCCGCCGAGGCCGGCGGTGACGTTGAGGGTGCCCCTGAGGGTGCCGCCAAAATGTTTGGTGGCTGCTGCCGAGTAGGTCTCGTAGGTGCCCTGTACGATGCCCTGTGAGCCGATATAGATCCAGGATCCGGCGGTCATCTGGCCGTACATCATCAGTCCTTTCTTTTCGAGCTCGTCGAAATGTGCCCAGTCGGCCCATTTGGGCACCAGCTGGGAATTGGAGATGAGTACCCGGGGAGCGTCCTTGTGCGTGCGCAGGATGCCGACGGGCTTTCCGCTCTGTATCAGGAGAGTCTCGTCGTCGTTGAGGTCTTTCAGCGCCTTGATGATGAGCTCGAGCGACTCGAAGTTGCGGGCCGCCTTGCCGCGACCGCCATAGACGATCAGCTCTTCGGGGCGTTCCGCGACGGCGGGGTCGAGATTGTTCAATAACATGCGGAGGGCGGCTTCCTGAACCCAGCCTTTGCAGTTCAGACGGGAGCCTGTGGGAGTCCTGTATCGGATGGCGTCGTAGGCGATCATAAAAATTACAACCCGGGAGAAGCCCGGGTTGTGCAAATTAAATAAAAATTGATAGGAAATGATCGCCTTAACCACCATTGAGGCCGAATACGATCAAAATTGGTGTGAACCAAAAATTTCATAGGACAAAGCCAATGGATAATTTCTTAACCAGTTAGAGTTTAGCTTTGATCCAAGGTTTAGGTTGACAGCAATATAGGTGCAAAACCGACACCAGGCGGCAAGACTTAACAGGCGCGTCGTTTTAGACCATAACCGTGCGGTTTTGCCCGATAATCGTGTTGCGGGGGGAGGGCCCCCGGGGACTGGGTCTCTGTGCGCGGTCGCTGGCTTGTCCCGCGAGTAAGGCTAGAGCGCGAATTCCCCGAACTCCTGGTTCAGCTGTACCCCTTTTTCCCGGGCCGCTTCGTCGCAGTGCCGGACGAAGGAGAAGTCGGAGACGATGGAATGCAGCTTTTTGATGTCCTCGGCAAAGATGCGGTCCTCGCTGGCGAAGCCTACGAATTTGCGGACGTACTGATGTGCCGCCTCGAGGATCACGCTGCTCTTCAGGGGGCGCCGGAACTCGATGGCCTGGCAGGCGCTCATCAGCTCGATCGCGAGGATATATTCGAGATTGTCGATCACCTGGTTCAGCTTGCGGCCGCTGATGCTGCCCATGCTGACGTGGTCTTCCTGTCCCAGGGAGGTGGGAATGCTGTCGGCGCTGGCGGGAAAACACAGGGTCTTGTTCTCTGTGACGAGGGCCGCCGTCGTATACTGGGGTATCATGAAACCGCTGTTGAGGCCGACGTTGTTCATGAGCAGCAGCGGCAGTCCCCATTTGCCTTCCAGCAGCAGATAACAGCGCCGGTCGGAGATATTGCCGATCTCGGCGGCGGCTACGCAGGCGTAGTCCAGGGGCAGGGCCAACGGCTGGCCGTGGAAATTGCCACCGCTGATGGTATCGTTCTGTCCGAGTATGATGGGATTATCCGTGACCGAATTGAGCTCTATCTCCGCCAGCTGACGCAGATGAAGCCAGGCGTTCCGCGAGGCGCCGTGCACCTGGGGCATACAGCGCAGCGAATAGGGGTCCTGTACCCTTCCGCAGTCGACATGGCTTTGCATGATGTCGCTGTCGTGCAGCAGCAGTCTAAGCCGCTGGGCCACCAGCTGGCTGCCGGCATAAGGACGCAGCTGGTGCAGGCGTTCGTCGAAAGGCGCCTTGGTGCCGGTCAGGGCCTCGAGACTCATGGCGCCGATGATATCGGCGGCTTCCAGGCAGTAGTGCAGCCGTTGTACCGCCTTCACTGCATAGGCGAGGATGAACTGGGTGCCGTTGATCAGCGCCAACCCTTCTTTGGGGCCGAGCGTGATCGGGTCGAGCCCGTATTGTCTCAGCACTTCCATCGTAGGCTGCCGTCTGCCCTGGTGAAAGACCTCTCCGAGGCCTATCAGCGGCAGGAACAGGTGTGACAGCGGCGCCAGGTCTCCTGATGCTCCCACCGAGCCCTTGTCAGGCACTACGGGAATGACCTCCTGCTCGATCATCCACAGCATCCGCTGCAGCGTCTCCAGCTGTACCCCGGAATAACCCCGGGCAAGCGCCTGCAGCTTGGTGATGAGCATGATGCGGGCGATATCGTGGGGCACAGGGTTGCCTACTCCGACGCTATGGCTCTGCAATATCTTGTGCTGAAGCGTGCGCGTATCCTCTTCCGATATCTTGGTGTTGGCCAGGATGCCAAAACCCGTGTTAACGCCATATACTGTGGTGTGATGACTAACGATATCGGTTATGTGCTGCTGGCTGGCTTTTATCCGTTCGACGGCGGGGCCTGACAATATCCCTTTCCGGGTACCCTCCGCCAGACCGATGGTGGTTGACACGGTGAGATGGTCGAGTCCATACTGATGACTGCTGGAAGACATGTCAAAAAATTTGCGCGAAGGTAACTGCTTTTGCGAGATTCCGGAAATGCCCGATGATCCCGGGACGAAATGCCCGTTGCAGAGGACGGGCTCCTATTTCAGCAAGAGCCGGAGAAACTCGTCGCGCCTGCGGCTGGCCACTTCGAGCATGGTGCCGTCTTCCATTTCCACCGTGCCACCCCTCCCCTTATGATATTTCCTGATCTTCGTAAGATTGATAATATGGCTGTTGTGGATACGAAAGAACACAGATAAGGGCAGCATATCCTCGTATTCGCTGATCGAACGCGTCGCAATGACCGGCTCTTTTCCGTCGAGGTAAATGCTGGTATAGTTGCCTTTTGCTTCAAAACGTACGATATCCTGGACGGGGATAAAACTCAGTCCCGTGACCGTAGGAATGGCGAGCTTCTGTTGCGAGACCTGCATCGAGCCGACATTCTCCAGCAATGTCTGCATCTGTTGCAGGATGGAATTCTGACTGGAAGCATGTTCCACCCTGTGAATGGCGTCACGCAGGTCGTCGAGGTCCACAGGCTTCAGCAGGTAGTCGACCGCGCTGTATTTGAATGCCCGAATGGCGTAGTTGTCAAAAGCGGTCACAAAAATGACTTTAAAGGTAATGGGCAGCAACTGATTGAGAAGATCGAACGCATTGCCCTGCGCCATTTCGATGTCCAGCAGCACGAGGTCCGGCTTAGTCTCACGGATCAATGGCAGCGCTGTCTCCACACCGCCGGCCGTACCGGCAATGCTGACCCCGGGACAATAGTCCTCGAGCAGACGCACCAGGACGCGGATGCTGTCTAATTCATCATCAACTATCACTGTTCTTATCATAGGTCCTCTTTTTCCAATAGGAGGTGAAAAAATGGGAATTCCATAGTTACCCGCGTACCCAGTGCCCGCCCGTCAGTATCTTCGAGGTCTGTCACGGCCACAAGAATGGTATTGCCATATTTGGCATTCATCATCCTGATCCGGTCCGCCGTAAGGGACATACCCTTCGACTGGTACTCGATATGTTCGCTGGTCTTGAAACTACCGGCCTTTTTACGGCCAATGCCGTTGTCCTCTACCGTTATAATAAGTCGGTCGTCGGTTTTCCGGAATTGAAGGTGAATATGCCCCTGGCCGTCGGTCTTATGTCGCAGTCCGTGCCTCATGCTGTTCTCGACATAGGGCTGTATCAGCATCGGCGGAATGATCAGTTTTCGATCTTCGACCGCCGGATCGACGTCGATGGAATAGTTCATCTTTTCTTTGAAGCGCAGCTTTTCCAGCGAAAGATAACCCGACAGGTAGCTGATCTCATCCGGAAGGGTAATAAAAGCCCTGGTGGAATTTTGAAGCGTGGCTCTGATCAGCCTTGAGAAACCGGCAATATACTTGTTGGCGGCAAGTACGTCCTGATCGAAGATATACTGCTGAATGGAATTCATGCAGTTAAAAATAAAGTGCGGGTTCATTTGCGCTTGCAGCGCCATGTGCTCCATCTCGGCGACCTTGCGGTTCAGCTCTTCTTTTTCCGACTGTCGTCTGCGAATGTAGCGGATGCGGATGGAAACAATGAGCCATACCAGTGATAGGAAAATAGTCAGCACGAGTCCAACGAACCAGACCGTCTGCCAGAAGGGAGCGGCCACTCTGAAAGGGAGGTTGAGCATAGCGCTGCGTACGCCGAATTTGTTGACTGCCTCCAGCTGCAGCTGGTATTGACCTGCGGGAAGCGCCTGGTATTCCAGGAACGTCTCTCTTGTAGTGCGCCAGGCGGTATCGAGGCCGATAAGGCGATATCGATAGAGTATGCCGCCTACAGACCGGTAGGAGATGCCGGCATATTCGATCCGGATATGTCTATTGTCATATGGCAGGGACAACGCAGCAGTATCCTGGACCCTTTCCCGGTCTGAGTTGATGATCGAGAGAAGATAGAGCCGGCAGCCTTCCGAGAGGTCGACCTTTGTCTCATCAAAATAGCTGAGCCCTTCCTGGGTGCCTACATATATGACCGGGCTGTCTGCGAAGACCGCATTGATAAAGTTTGAGCCGAGCCCGTCCTGCGACGTATATTGAGTGACTGGCAGGCCAGCCTGATCGAGTCGGATACGATTGAGTCCTCTGTCGGTACCGACCCAAAGATTGTTGCCCTGGGCAACCAGGGTCCGGCAGATATCGCTTGTCAGCCCCTGTTGTTTGGTGATGCTGGCGATCACCTGGCCATTTTTGTACCCGATGATGCCGGCGTCATAAGAGGCAACCCATAGGGTACCATCGCGGGATTCGGCAAGCGCCGATATCCGGCGCCGGAAAAAAGGAATGCTGCGGGCATAGGCGGCAACGGGCCCGTTGGCTGGCATTGCAAACAGTCCGTTGAGGGTACCGATCAGGATGGAGTCTTTCCGGAAATACACAGTAGTTGAGCGTTCGTGCCACAATGTATCGGTTTGCATCGTGTGAAGGTCGAGCAGGCCCACTCCCCAGAAGCTGCTGATCAGCAGCTGATCCGGGCTTTTTTTGAAGGTGGACTTCAAGCCCGCGCCGACCCAGCGCGGATTGCCGAAATTGGAGTCGGTCATGGACGTGCCTCCGTCCCCGGCGATAAGAATGTCTCCATTGGGCAGCGGGCTTACATTAATGATGCGGTTCTTTGCTATACCCCTGGCAGATCTGGCTCTGACCATCGCCATATCCGGGAGAGAAAAGTAAAAAATATAATTATGGTTGTCCCCAACGACCAGTTGCCCGCCGATCCTGTTGATGGACCAAACCGAGGATTCTTCTGTTCCGGAAGGAACCTTCAGCAGGATCGTCCTGAATTCATCGGAGTTCAGCCTGTAAATGCCCTGTCCCAACGTTGTGAACCATGTATTGCCTGTGCCGTCACGATAGGTCCGGGATACCTGTTTGCCGGGCAGAAACCGCTTGGTCTGTCCTGTCCGGACATTATACTCCCTGGCACCGCCAAATTCGTTAAAATAATACAGGCTGTCGCCGGCGGAGGTATAGCTCAGGTGCCGGTATGCCTTTCTCTCAAATGGAATGTTCAGCTGCCGGCCGGTGGAGAAGATGCGAATAGCCGCGTTGTCGCTGTCGACTCGCCAGAGCGCTCCGGAAGGGTTTAAGGAAATGAACCCGGGCCATGTGCTTTCGATAAGAAAGGGAGCTAAACGGGTAAAGCCGCCGTCGGATAAGGAGTACAGCTCGTTGTTAGCCTGTACGAGAAAATGGCCGTCCTTGCTGCGGCTGATCGCTCCGCAATTCCTGATCGGGGCGCCGGCTATGGAATCGAATTCAAGCACGCCGCCGCTGGTGGACACAAGGTGCAGACCTGTCTTCTCCTGGATCAGGATATTTCCTGCATCGTCTTCGGCAAAGCGAAGAACATTATCTTTTATATGGATGGCATGAAGCAGCGGGTCATTCTCCTGGTTCCTTATTTTGCCTTTGTAAAAATAGCAGATCGATTTGCCGAATGGGGCCATCCATACCCTTCCTTTCGAATCACCGAACATCTCGAGTATTTCGACGTCCGGCAATCCATCAACCGCCGTGTAGTTATGAAAATGGGTGCCGTCAAACCGGCTCACGCCCGTCTCGGTCCCGGTCCAGATGAATCCGTCTTTGTCCTGAGTGATACAGTACACGGTAGAACCGGCAAGGCCATCCGATATATCGTAGTGGGTATAGCTATATTCCTGCGCCCATATATGGCAGGGACAAAAGAAGATCAGAAAGGTTAGCAGAGGAAGCCTCATAAGACCTTATAAAAATAAGGTTTATTCCGTATGATCGTCGGAGTCAGTCGTAAGATGGTTCCTAAATTCTTACAAAATGCCAGCCACTGGGCCAGGCTATATCGTTTGCTGAAGGCGAGGCCGAGCAGGAAGACCGGAATGTCCGCCAGGTAGACCAGCAGCTGGACGAAGAACCACCCTACGCCGAACTGTTTGCGGATGCGGACGAAATTGGACAGCATGACCTGGAGGCCCTTGCGGTCGTAGAAATTATAATATCCTTTGCCTTCCGAGCCAAATTCCTGGTTTGTTGTTTCCCCCTGCAGGTGTACGACGTGCAGGTCACCGAAGATGCAGAGGTGGCCCGTCTTTTTGATCCGCGAGCACCATTCGGCCTCTTCTGCGAACAGGAAGAAGTCCTCGTCCAGCAGACCCGCCTTGTCGATCGCCGGACGCTTCACCATCAGGAAGGCGCCGTTGATCCAGTCGACGTCGACAGGAGTCGTGTTTGCCCCGGAAGCATCCGGTACATGGGGCTTTTTGACGCCCACGCTGCTGGCGACCGACTTCAGCAGCGAGCCCAGCCAGGGCAGCGGCAGCAGGTAGTTGAGTCCACCTTTCATCACGTACATCCCAGAAATTTGAGGGCTACCGTCGGCGTTCAGCAGCTGGACGCCGGCGGCGACATATTCGGATGTGGCGAGACGCCGGTAGCATTCCCTGACGCTGTCGGGGGAAGGAAGCGTATCGCCGTTGAGCAGCAGGACGGTGTCTCCGTGCGAACGTCGGATGCCTTCGTTGTTGCCGCGCGCAAAGCCTCCGTTGTGGTCCATGGCGATCCAGTGCACGCCGGGAAAGGCGGACATGATCTTTTGCCGGCTGTCGTCGCCGGATGCATTGTCTACTACGATAACCTCGAACAGGGGATTGTCCTGGTCGCCGAGCAGGGACCGCAGACAGTCGAGGACGAGCTCCGCGGACTTGTAGTTTATTATGATAATGCTCAGTAACATCAATGAAGCGCTCCGCTTAAGAGGTGGCGCAGATAGCTGGTTAGCATGATCGTTTTGGACAGGGCACCTATCCGGAGGAGTCGCCGGGGAATATGCTCCTGCCAGGCGGCCATCTGCAGGATCGCGACCGGGACTTCAGGCTGGTTAGGTCGTGGCGTGGCCTGGCCGGCCGTTGGTCCGGCCCTGAGACTTTGGACACCTGAAAATTCGCCGTTGCGCAGGAGGCGCCAGACCTCGTCGTAGGCCATCAGGGGGCGCAGCTCTTTCATGCCCTTTTCTTTTATCAGCTGCAGCTTGTTAGGGAACAGCACTTCGCGGAGGAAGGCGCTGTCATGCCGCGAGCTGATGCCGTCGGGGCCGAACCGGGCGATGACGGCATCGATATAACGGATACGGACGCTGGCAGAGGCGAATATCCTAATATTCAGGTCCCAGTCTGCGTAGCCAGGATAACCCAGGTTATAGCCGGCAAACCGATCGAAGAGCGAGCGCCGGTAAAAGATCGCCTGATGGGAAATATTCTTGCTCAGCAGTTTGGCGAAGTCGAAGGGTCCGTCGTAGCGGCCTTTATAGCTGGGGCTTACCACGTCGCCGTACAGCAGGTCTGCGTCTTCGTTGCCGCCAGCACCAAATAAGGCGGACAACACTCCGGGACCATAAAGCAGGTCGTCCGCCCCCAGGAAGTAGAGCCAGGCGCCGCGCGCGGCCGTGATGCCCTTGTTCATGGCATCGTATACGCCTTTGTCGCGCTCGGAAACGAACCGGATACGATCGTCTGCCGCCTGCTGAACGATGGCCGCTGTCCCGTCGTCCGAGCCGCCGTCCATGACCAGCACCTCGAAGTCACGAAAGTCCTGGCATAGCACGCTGTCCAGCGTGGCGCGCAGGGTCTTTGCGGCCCTAAAAGTGGGTATGATGATGGTTATATAGGGGCTACCGTTTGTCATCCGATGGAATTATGGTTTCGGGCGCCGGCCGGTGTTCCTTTTTGAGCGCAGTGGCGTTCCGCCAGCGCGTATAACGTCGATGAATAGCCCGGCTGATCCTGTCTGCCAGGCCCGGGGGTCTTTGCGCATTTCCGGCGCCTTTGGACTGTCCCCGGTGATGGTCGAGCAGCTGGCCGTAGGGAGAATTGTAATAAGGTATTGCCGCGTAGTAGTCGACTTGCCGGCGATCATTCTGGTTGACGCAGTTGGTCTCTCCGTTGACCCTTTGCTGCGGCGCCTTGTAATGATTCCCGTACTGCGTGGGCATGCGGTACAGGGGCAGCTTGTGTACGGCCGCCAGCAGGGAAAGCACGGACTGGTCACGGCGGTGTTCGCGAAAGTCCGGCAGGTCTCTTCGCCCTGAAGTATTGGGATCGTCTGTAATGATCCGCGGATCGAGGCAATAGTCGAGCCATTCGGTGACGAAGCGCAGGCTGGCCTCCGAGCGCTGAAAGACGCAAAAGGCGGCGTCACATTGCGGCGCCTGCCAGTAATAAGGCCGGTCGCAATTCATGTAGATGAAGCAATCGCGTTTGGTCCAGGTCGAGTTGATGAAATCGCTGTTGCCGAACAGCAGGATGGGATTTGAGACTGTGCACAGGCCAAGGAGGGCGTCGAGCGGCCCTGTTATCTCCAGCCCCGCATCCGAATAGACTACAATGTCGCCGTCTGCGGCATTCTTCAGGGCTTCCAGGATAATATAGGGTTTCCACAGCCAGTATCCCATGCCGGTAGGATGGTCGAGGATGCCCCGGTTCCCGGCATAGAACGGTGTTTGCTTTATATCCTCAAAATCGTATGACCGGATATGGTCAATCCCAGCCCTTGCTGCCGAAGCATTCAGCCGTTGGCGGCTGCTTTCGTACAGTTGGTTGGAAAGATTGGTGAGGATGACGGCCATATCAAAATTCAAAGTTTGAAATGATGCCCACGGAATGGGGGCCCTCATTCTCCCCTACCCATCCGTTGATATCCACGAGGAAGACTTCTTTGATGCCGTAGACGTCGTTGTATCTCTTTATGATGCGGAAGAAAGAGCGCTGCATCTTGCCCACGAGATCGTCCCAGACGATGATGAATTTCTGGTCGAGCAGGCCGTATTTTACGAGCATTTCGAACTCGAACAGGATCGCTTCGGGGGTGTGCAGGGCATCCGAGAAGACGAGGTTGAATTTCTGTCCCTGCAGCCTGGCCCAGCTGTTGGTATCCCATACATCAGCGGACAGGTATGATACCGGCTTGTGCTGGTAGCTGAAGGTACTGAGCGAAGAGGCGTTCTTCTTGATCGACTTTGCCGGTGTGGTCCATTCCGTACGGCCTTCTGCAGACAGGAAGCGCGCCAGGACGGGATTGATCTCTTCGATGTCGAACGCCGTCAGGCTCGCCTTGGGCAGGATGTTCAGCATCTGGTAGAAGTTCTTTCCGACGGAAACGCCGATCTCCAGGTAGTTGACGTGATCGAAATGTTTTGCCGCCATCAGGGCCATCAGGTCGGTATAGGTAGGCGCGTCGCCGACGGGTTTGTTGATCACCGGTTTGAGAAATCCCGGGACGCCGTACTGAAAATACGATTTGGCAAATGCTTCCTCATCGATCCAGTCGCTGACCTCGCGCAGCGTTGCGCGATTGCGGGGAATGAACGGTTGCATCTGTTCGTTGGTATAGGGAAGCGTCGACTTGTAGGGGATCTTCTTCCCGAAAAGGTCATTTAGTAGATTCAGCATATCGGTGTATTAAATCAGGGTTTGATGGCCATCCTGCCGGTGTAGTCGATCCGATTGAGGAAAATGGGCAGCTTGCGGCTGGCGATGAACTCGTCCACGGCCTTTCGTGCGCCGCTCCAGTGACCATAGTCGTCGATGACGAGGACGCCTCCGGGCACCAGCCTGTCGTAAAGCGTTTCCAGCTCTTGTTTGGTGGATTCATACCAGTCGGTATCGAGGCGCAGCAGCGCCAGCTGGCCGATGGACGGTTCGGGCAGCGTGTCTTCTACTTTTCCCTTGATGAATTGTATCATGTCCATGGGATATCCCGACTTTTCCAGGTTGGCTTTGACCTCATCCAGCGGAGAATAGCACCATACGTTGTCGCCTTCTTCGCGGCCGACCTCGCTGAGAAGCTCGTCTGCACGGGACTGGTCTACGGCGCTGACGTCATTTGTCGTCGGTTCCGACATGCCTTCGAACGTATCGAAAAGGTAAAGCCGGCGGTTCTTGTCCCCTGCGCGGGCCAGCTTGCGCGCTACGAGCAGCATGGAGCCGCCTTTCCAGACGCCGCATTCGACGATATCCCCGGCTATCTTCTGGGAAACGATATGGTCCACAGCCCTGGAGAGGCTCACCAGCCTTTCTATGCTGGTCATCGTAAAGGGGCGGACGGCCTGTATATCCGCCTTTTCGCTTTCGGAAAAGTCGGCGGGAAAAACGTCGTCCAGTGAGCCGCGCGAGCTCTCCAGCTCGTGTCTGAACTGCCTGTTCAGCACGATGCTACCCGGTTCGGCGATGCCCTTTAATTTATTGATAATAGCCATGTTGTCGGGATTTTCCTGAAAAAGCAAATGTAGGCCTTTTACATAACAATATTCAGGCCGGTTATCAGAGAACCGGCCGGCCCGATGTCGCCGGAACGCCGCTGATATAAGTGATGAAGCGCTGCAATCCCTTGCGCTTTTCCGGGTCAAGATGGTAGTCGAGATGCCGGGTAAAATAGTCGTGAAGGGAAAAAATGGGATATGGATTTTCCGCCACGACCTCGTCGATATGGGCAATTCCCTGCCTGTTGGCCTCGTCGAAGGCGGCAATAAAGCCCGGGTCGATGGGTTTGTTGCTGATCCACGCCGCAAAAACGAAGGGCAGCCCCGTAAATGCCTTCCATGCGCCTGCCAGGTCGTAGATATAGGGCGATATCTTTCTTTGCTCGAGCGCGCGATCTCCGATGACCACCCCTGCCGTCGTCCCCTTGATATGCTCTCTGAAGTCTTTTCCTCCGTCGACCAGCTCGGGGCTCAGGCGCCAGTGTTCCTTGAGGAGGACGCGCGCCAGCTGAACAGAGGTCCGGCTCTGATAGTCCAGCAGGACCCGTTGGACCTTCTCGATAGGCGTCTCGCTGAAGATGCAGACCGAGGCTACGTCGCCGTTGCTGCCGATGCAGTACTGGCCATTAATGTAGTATTCCTTCATAAAGGGGATGATCGCAACCGGGACCAGGCCCATGTCGATCTCGTCTTTGAGCAGCATCGCGGCGATGCTGGCGGGATGGTCAATAATGAGCTCTATTTCCTTTCTGACCGGGGCACGTTCGATCCCGTAGAGCAGCGGTTTTGTGTTCAGATAGCTAACAGCACCTACTCGTATTTTTTGGTCCAATTCCTTTACATTAAATTTGCGGCGAAGTTACGTATTATAACTGACGCAAAATCAAATGGAACTGAATTCACTTACCGCCATCTCCCCCATCGACGGCCGCTATCGGCCTCAGGTGCAGCACCTCGACGACTATTTCTCGGAATATGCTCTGATACGCTATCGCGTGCTTGTGGAGGTGGAGTATTTCCTTTTCCTCAACAAGAAGCGGTTCTTCCCGCTGGAAGCCGCTACCCGCCGTAAGCTGCAGGCCGTGCCCGAGCAGTTCGGGCTCGGGGATGCCCAATGGATCAAGAACAAGGAGAAAGAGACCAACCACGACGTAAAGGCCGTGGAATACTTCCTCAAGGACCGTCTCGGAGATGGTCTGTCGGCCGCGGTCGCCGAATGGATCCATTTCGGTCTTACCTCCCAGGATATCAACAATACGGCCATTCCCCTGCTCTGGAAGCACGCAGTGGAATTTGAATATTTGCCGGCCCTGCTCAATCTCAAACGTCAGCTGGAGGTGCTTGCCCGTAACTGGAAGGATGTGGCCATGCTGGCGAGGACGCACGGTCAGCCCGCCAGCCCGACCCGGCTGGGGAAAGAGATCATGGTCTTCATTGAGCGGATCGAAAACCAGGTGGAGCTGCTGATCCAGGTGCCTTTTACCGCCAAGTTCGGCGGGGCTACCGGGAACTTCAACGCCCACTATGTCGCGTTCCCGTCGAAGGACTGGGTGAAGCTGGGCAACGAGTTCGTAGAAGGTACGCTTGGGCTTCAACGTCAGCAATACACTACGCAGATAGAGCACTACGATAACCTGGCCGCGCATTTCGACGCGATCAAACGCCTCAACACTATTTTGATCGACCTCTGCAGGGATATCTGGACCTATGTTTCGATGGACTATTTCAAGCAGAAGACGAAGAAGGGTGAGATTGGCAGCTCTGCCATGCCGCACAAGGTGAACCCGATCGATTTCGAGAATGCGGAAGGGAATCTGGGCGTAGCCAATGCGCTGCTCGAGCATTTCGCGGCGAAGCTACCGGTATCCCGTCTCCAGCGCGACCTTACTGACAGCACGGTGCTCCGCAATGTGGGTGTGCCTTTTGCTCACACCATTATCGCGTTGAAGTCTATCGAGAAAGGACTGGACAAGCTGGTGCTCAATGAGGCGAAGGTCAAACAGGACCTGGAAGACAACTGGGCGGTGGTTGCAGAGGCGATCCAGACGGTGCTGCGCCGCGAGAACTATCCCAAGCCTTATGAGGCGTTGAAAGAGCTGACGCGCGGGCAGGCAGGCATCACAAAGCAATCGATGCACGCTTTTATCGACGGGCTCAAGATATCGGCGACCCTGAAAAAGGAATTGAAGAAGATCACTCCACACAACTATACGGGGCTGGGATTATAGAAGTCATCTACCCCGGGAGGGACTATAATATTTGTGGGCCGCCAGCGGGGCGGCCCATTAAAGACTTACAAGGTATTGGGGGATAGCAACGGGGATGCGAACTTGCAGAAAGTTACAATATTTCCGGTTATATTTTCCGGTTATCAATATTTATTTTATAAAAGCCGGTCTCTTTGGAGCCGGCTTTTTTCGTATACTGATGATCGTGTACTTGTAATTTTCCCGTGTGCCTCTGGTCTATTTGTGTATTTCCGACGTAAAGTGGAATTCGATCGCGGGGTTGTTGGTCCGTTCGGTGTTCAGGAACCATTCGCTCTGTGCGAGGTAGACGAGGTAGCCGTCTTTGTCTTCGGCGATATTGGTGTGCTTGAAGCGGGTGAAATCCTCCAGCTTTTTCGGGTCTTCGCTGGTGATCCAGCAGGCCTTGTAGAAAGGCAGGGCGTTGAATTGTACCGAAGCGCCATATTCGTGCAGGAGACGGTACTGGATGACCTCAAACTGGAGCTCACCGACGCAGCCGATGATCTTTTTGTTGCCGCCGTACTGGGTGAACAGCTGGGCGACCCCTTCGTCGGTCAACTGCAGGAGACCTTTCTCTAACTGCTTGGTTTTCATTGGGTCTTTATTGATCACCTCCTTAAATATCTCAGGTGAAAAGGACGGAATCCCGGTAAAAAAGAAGTTCTCGCCTTCGGTCAGGGTATCTCCTATCTTGAAATTACCCGTGTCGAACAGGCCGACGACATCTCCGGGGAAGGCTTCATCGATGACGTCCTTGTCCCGGGCCAGAAAGGTATAGGGATTGCTGAACCGGACGTCCTTGTCGAGGCGGACGTGGTGGAAGTATTTGTTGCGCTCGAACCTCCCGCTGCAGACGCGGAGGAAGGCGATGCGGTCGCGGTGTTTGGGATCGAGGTTGGCGTGTATCTTGAAGACAAAGCCGCTGAACTTGTCCTCTTCCACGTCGAGATGTCGGGTGGAGGTCTCCCTGCTGAGGGGGCTGGGGGCAATCCGGATAAAGGTGTCGAGCATCTCCCGGACGCCGAAGTTGTTGATGGCGCTACCGAAGAATACGGGCGCCACTTTGCCGGCCAGGTAGTCGTCGACGTTCAGCTGACCGTGTACGCCGTCTACGAGCTCGACGTCTTCGCGCAGAGTGGCCGCGTCCTTTTCGCCGATCTTGTCGTCGAGGAGGGGTGTATCCAGCGAATCAAAGCTGAGGGTATCCTCGTCCGTGGCTTTTGTGTTGGCGGTAAAGAGGATCAGGTTCTTGTCGTACAGGTTGTAGACGCCCTTAAAGTCCTTGCCGCTGTTGATGGGCCAGCCCATGGGATGGAGGGCGATATTCAGCTCTTTCTCGATCTCTTCCAGCAGGTCGAACCGGTTCTTGCCGTCACGGTCCATCTTGTTGATGAACACGATCACCGGGGTATTGCGCATCCGGCAGACCTCCATCAGCCTGCGCGTCTGGGCTTCGACGCCGTTGACGCTGTCGATGACGAGGATGACGCTGTCGACCGCCGTCAGGGTACGGTAGGTGTCCTCGGCGAAGTCCTTGTGACCCGGGGTATCCAACAGATTGATAAGCATCCCCTTATACTCGAAGCTCATGACCGAGGTAGCGACGGAGATACCGCGCTGGCGCTCGATCTCCATGAAGTCCGAGGTAGCGTGCTTCTTGATCTTGTTGCTTTTTACCGCTCCCGCTGTCTGGATGGCGCCCCCGAAGAGCAGGAATTTCTCGGTCAGGGTCGTTTTCCCGGCGTCGGGGTGGGATATGATGGCGAATGTCTTGCGTCTGTTGATCTCGTTATGATACTTCATTCGGAATTAAAGTCTTTTCAATGGCTGAATGCAATTCGTTGCTCTCGTGCCATACTGGGCCGCAAAGGTACGAAATTACCGCGGAGACTCCTTTACAGTCGCAGCCTTTTCTTGACGGTGTTCCAGACGGGAAGGACGTCTTCGGAGAGTCGCAGCAGCAGCACGCCGGCGCCGTAGAGCACGACGTAGGTAGCCGAGCGGATCACGATCCAGACAAAGCCGTGGTAATTGACGAATATCGGGTGTACGGCGGCGTAGCAGGCAACGGCCAGGCCGAGGGCGTACAGCGTCCTTTTGTCGAAGGGTTGCATTTGGAACTTCCGGTAAAGAAAGGCCCAGCGAATGGCGTTGTAGATGGAGAAAGTGATCAGGTCAGCGATAGCGGGCCCAATGGCGCCGAGGCGAAGGGCGAGAAAATAGTTAAGTGGCAGCGTGAGGCTTAGCAGGATGATACCCGTCCAGAAATCGAATCGCCAGTAAATGGACGCGCCGATTATCTGGGTATTCAGGCCGGTGCCCATGTCAATGATCTTGTTGAGGCCGATAAAGAGGAATACAGTTCTGGCGGCCAAATAGGTGGCGGGCAAATGAAAGGTCATGACCCCGTCGGTAAAGTTGAGCCAGATGAGGGTAAAAATGGCCAAAGAGAAGATCAGCTGGTTGATCGCAGAGCGGCTGTAGATGCGTTGGATCCTGCCATAGTCCTTCTTTTTCCAGGCGTGCGAAAGCGGTCCGGCAGCTGCCGCATTGATCGCGCGCTGGGGCGCCTGTATCAGGCTGGCGATGTATAACGCGAGGTTGAACACCGCGGCATAGGCCAGACCGTTCTGGATCGTGGCGGCGATGACGAGGGAGGCGAAATAGGTGCTGACGTTGAAGAGCAGCAGGCCACCCCAGGCGAAAAGGATCATTGGGACCAGCTTGCGGAATAGTCGCCTGGTAACGCGGCTGGGCCGAAAGACAAAGCGCAGCTGTCCGTTTCGGATCAGGATGATGGCCAGAACAAGGGCGATAAAGAAATAGCTGAAGGCGTAGATCTTGATAAAGACGTCAAAATTCGTAAACAGGCTTGCAAAAACCAGCACCAGCATCACTGTCGCGACAAGTCTGAATTGTACTTCGCGAAGAAAGTTGGTCAGCACAGACTCCTTTAGCTGCCAGGCATAGGACTCCAGCAAAGAATATACGGTAAGGCCGAGCCCGAATGGAAAGATCCAGTAGTAGTAATGGACGAGCTCAGCAGAATTTGTTTTATAAATGTCCACAAAAACCGGCTTGAGCAGGATGCCGACAATGATGGCCAGGACGAACCCGGCTATTGTATTGAGCATGCTGAGCCCGAGCATGTCGTTCTCCCTTACCGTAAGATGGTCGGCGTAGTAAGGGTAGAATTTCACTATATAGGTAGGCATGCCGAGATTGGCAAAATAGTAGATGATCGTCCCGATCCCCTGGAATAAGGTGACCAGCCCGTACTGCTCAGGCTTGAGCCCCTTTGTATAAAGGAAGGTGTTGAGCGCCCCCAGCGCAAAGCCGAGATACACGATAGCCGATGAGATGATGCTTTGGCGACGAATGGTGCTCATGCCTGTGTAGTTTATGTCAGAATCCGCCGCCCTGGAGCAGGCTGTTCAGGTCCTGTTTGCCGTCGTAGTGGAAGGGTCGGTTGAAGGTGAAGAGTCCCCTTTTGATCTTTACGTGGCCATCCAGGCTGATCGTGGCCTGCTTCTCCATCAGCATGGACAGGGCGTTGCTGAATATGCTGCGCATGTCGACCTGCATCGAGACGGGGACGAAGAATGTATCCTTCATCGGGATGACAATCGTAGAGTCCAGCACGGAATGCCCGGCGGGTTTGCCGTTGAGGGACACGTCCACATCAGCATGGAGGAGCTTGAGGGCATAGGGATTGGGATTATACATCTTCAGGGTGGTAGCCAGCGTGGTCATTGAACCATTGTGGCCGATCTGCGGATCCTGAAAGCCGTAGTATTCCGGTGCGTCCGGCTGACGGCAACCCGTAGCCCAGCCCAGCAGCAGGACAAAGGCGCAGGCCTTTGCCGTGGAAAGATATTTGTTAAGGGACGACATGGCCTGCAAGATACGGGGCAATTCCTAATTATTACCTACCTTTCACGAAAGAATAAGACGTGTCAACCATCCCCGACCGCATCAAAACCTTCAACAGCGACCGCATTCCGAAATACGTCGCGCTAAAATACCAGCAAATGGCAGAGAATGCCTTCCGCTTTTTCCGGGGCACCTGTCATCTCTATTACGAAGACCTGGGAGGTAGCAAGAATCTGCCGGCCTATCCGGTCAGCTGGGTCTGCGGCGATCTGCACCTGGAGAATTTTGGCAGCTATAAGGGGGACAACCGGCTCGTCTATTTCGACCTCAACGATTTTGACGAAGGCGTCCTGGCGCCTATCGACTGGGAGGTAAGCCGCATCGTCACGAGCATCTTTGTGGGCTTCGATTCGCAGGGCATCAAGAAGAAGGAGGCGGAGAATATGGCGGAATATTTTCTCCGTGTCTATTCTTCGACGCTTGCGAGGGGCAAGGCCCGATATCTCGAGCATGAGACCGCCAATGGCATTGTCCGGACCTTCCTGGAGAAGGTGGCGGAACGCAAACAGAAGGAGCTGATCCGTCAGCGAACGGAGGACGGCCGGGGCGACAAGCTGCAGCTGCGCCTGGACAATGTCCGGTTCTTCGCCATCGACAAGACGGAGACCACGACGAAAAAGATCCTGATGGCGCATCTCACCCAATGGATGCAGCAATACCCGCTGCTGAAGGGGCGATACCAGGTGATCGATGTTTGTTTTCGCGTAGCCGGGACCGGTAGTCTGGGCGTAAGGCGCTACGCTTTTCTGCTGCGCAACAGCAAGGACCCCAAGAAGCACCTGCTTATCGATATGAAGGAGGCCAAGCCGTCCTCGCTGCAGCCCTACCTGAGCAATCCCCAGCCGGCCTGGGGTACGGAGGCTGAGCGGGTCGTGGCCATTCAGGACAGGATGCAGAATGTCGTTCCCGCGCTGCTGAGCACGACCGTCTTCGACGGCGCCCCGTTCGTAGTAAAAGAGCTGCAGCCAACGGCCGACAAGATCGACTTCCTGGTCATCCGGGACCGTTATAAAGACATCGCCTGTGTCATAGAGGACATGGCTTTCCTTACGGCGAGCGCCCAGCTGCGGACCGCGGGCCGTCAGGGCGCGGCTACGCCCGACCAGCTGATGGACTTTGGCCGGGACGGCAACTGGCAGAAAGGGTTGCTGGAATATGCACAGGGCTATGCCGACCAGGTAAAGAAAGACTACCAGGAATATTTCAAGGCTTATAAGGCGGGCTATTTTTCCACCAAATAACATATAGATGGGCATCGCACCGGAGATCATTGGCAAACTGTTGCTGGCTGTGCTGATCGGGGGTCTCCTCGGCGCGGAGCGGGAATACCGCAGTAAATCTGCAGGTTTCCGGACGCTGACGATGATCTGTCTGGGGGCAGCATTATTTACGATACTCTCGAAGCTGATCGGCTCGCCGGGTACGCCGGACCGTATTGCGGCGAATGTCGTAGTCGGCATCGGTTTTGTCGGGGCCGGGGTAATCTTCAAGGGCGATATATCCAGCAAGGTCAGCGGCATCACCACCGCCGCGATGATATGGGTAACTGCCGCCCTGGGCATGGCTATCGGCGCGGGTTATCTGCTGATCGCGACTGTCGCCTGCTTCCTGGTGCTGCTGGTGCTTTTCGTTTTCAGCCTGGTGGAGGGGTGGATCGACCGGGTCAACCAGATCAGGAATTACAAGATCATCTGCAAGTTCGATCGTGATGCGGTACACCGTATAGAAGACCTGTTCAGGTCTCATCATCTGAAATTCAAGCGCATCCGCCAGGCCAAGTCCATCGCGGCTGAACTTATTACCAGCGAGTGGGTGGTACAGGGGGCGGAGAAGGATCACAGGCATGTGGCGAGGGAATTGATGAATGATGTATCGGTGATGGAGTTTGTGTTTTAGAATTTAATTATCTCATAATAGGAATTCTTCCCTTTTCTTCCTTACCTTAAGGCACAAATTTCCTTTCCTATGCCTCATGTATACCCGAAACACAATCTGGCGGCTGTTGCTGCCTGCCCCCATTTTGGCGGGGCGCTCAAAAAACTCCTTTTATTTGTTGTATTTCTTCCGATGTTGTTGGTGACGCGCGCGCAGTCGCAGCCGCCGCACATCCGGATGTTTGTTCCGGACAGCGCCAGGACAAATGACACTGTCCTGATCTATGGCAACCACTTCGACAGCGTCAACGCCGTCAGCTTTGGCGGAGTGTCGGCAAAGTCATTCTTTATTTTTTCCGACAGCTTGCTCTGGGCCGTTGTGGGCAATGGAGCCAGCGGACAGGTAAAGGTCTCGTCGGCGAACGGTGGTGTTGACAGCCTGGCCGGGTTTATCTTCATCACGTCATCGCCCGTCTTGCCGCCGGTGATCAATTCGTTCTCGCCGGATTCCGGGACTACGGGGACGGTGGTTACGCTGAGAGGCGTACATTTCCTGACAACGACGAGCGTGCAGTTTGGCGGCGTCAGCGCCAGCGGCGTAGCTATTCTTTCCGACTCGGTGATCCGGGCTGTGGTGGGTGCAGGAGCTACCGGTACAATAAAAGTCATCAACAAGGCCGGGCAGGGCGTGTCGGCCAGCCAGTTCATCTTTATCGCTCCGCCGCCACCGGTCGCGCCGCATATCAGCTCATTCTTCCCCGACAGCGCGAGAACGAACGACACGGTTCGCATTGTTGGCACTCATCTCGACAGCGTCAATTCCGTCAGCTTTGGCGGGGTGACGGCACGGTCGTTCACGATCGTCTCCGACAGCCTGATCCGGGCCGTGGTGGGTACAGGAGCGAGCGGATATGTACGAGTATCTTCAGCACATGGTACCGACAGCCTGGCCGGGTTTATCTTCATCACGTCATCGCCCGTCTTGCCGCCGGTGATCAATTCGTTCTCGCCGGATTCCGGGACTACGGGGACGGTGGTGACGCTGAGAGGCGTACATTTCCTGACAACGACGAGCGTGCAGTTTGGTGGCGTCAGCGCCAGCGGCGTAGCTATTCTTTCCGACTCGGTGATCCGGGCTGTGGTGGGTGCAGGAGCGACCGGTACAATAAAAGTCATCAACCAGGCCGGGCAGGGCGTGTCGGCCAGCCAGTTCATCTTTATCGCTCCGCCGCCGGTCACACCGCATATCAGCTCGTTCTTCCCCGACAGCGCGAGGACGAACGACACGGTTCGCATTGTAGGCATCCACCTCGACAGCGTCAACGCCGTCAGCTTTGGCGGGGTGACGGCACGGTCGTTCACGATCGTCTCCGACAGCCTGATCTGGGCCGTTGTAGGTAACGGGGCTACCGGACAGGTAAAAGTATCTTCGCCTGCAGGCACGGACAGCCTGGGTGGGTTCATATTTGCGCCGGCACTGCCGACGGCGGCACCTTCGATCAGCAGTTTTACGCCGACCTCGGGGACCGCAGGGACAGTGGTCACGATACATGGCGCCCATTTCAGGGGTACGACGCTGGTCAGGTTCGGCGGAACGTCTGCCGCCTCCTTCTCTGTACTCTCTGACTCGGTGGTGACCGCGGTGGTAGGCAACGGATCCTCCGGCCCGATAAAGATGACCAACGCCAGGGGAACGGGTGTTTCAGCCGGCTCCTTCAACTACAGGCATGGGCACAGCAGCCTGACGGTCTATCCGAACCCGGTCAGCGGCGGAACGATGACGGTGCAGGTACCCGAGACGACCACGCAATCCAAATTCCTGCTGACGGATGCGTCCGGTCATACGGTGCTGGCGATACCGGTAGGCGCCGGGGTGAAACAGATGGTCATCCCCGTTAGCCGATTGAATAAGGGAGTTTATAAGCTGGTGTGGAGCGACGGACAATCAACCGCCAGCCAGACGATATTAATAATTCAGTAGTTGGGTTAACCGAAGAAAAGAAGAGAGGCTTTGTCGAAAGCCTCTCCTTTTTTATGGTCATTTTGATCAGTAGATGGTGAGTGTCCAGGTCCTTTCGAAGACTCCCCCACCCTGTAGCCGATTGATGCCCTCTTTCTCCGTCCACTGCTGGTTGCTGTCGACGGGATCGGCGATGCCGCACCAGGGTTCGATGCAGACAAAGTCGCCTCCGGGGGCGGCCCAGATGCCGAGGAAGGGAAAACCGGGGAAGTCCATCCGGAGCCCTCTTTCGGTGCGGGCAGACCGCAGGGTAATGGCAGAGGAGGCCGGGTGTTTGAGAACGAGCGCGTCGCGGGCAAAAAGCGATTTATTCAGCGGGAGGTGACTGGTATTGTTGAACAGGGGTTCGGGTGTCTTTTCGATCAGCCCGTCTTTGGAGATAGGCCAGCGGCCGGCGTTCTCCGGCTGGTCGAATTCCAGGTAGTAGTCTGTATAATCGGTTCCGGGCGCCAACGGCACTTTGAATGCGGGGTGGCCACCCACGGAGAACCAGAGGTCTTTTGATGCAGGATTCGTCACCCGGTAGGTCGTGGTGAAGCCCGTCGGGGTGAGCCGGTAGATCACCCGCAGCTCGAAATCGAAGGGGAAAACCTCCTTGGTGGAGGCGTCGCTGCGGAGCAAAAAGGTGATGGCGTCGCTTGTCTGGGACTCTACAGCAAACTCCCGGTCACGGGCAAATCCATGGCGGGGCAAGGTATAGGACTTGTTCTCGTAGTGATAAGTATTCTCCTTTAGGGTGCCGACGATGGGGAAAAGCAGCGGGGAGTGTTTACCCCAGACGGCCGGGTCGCCGCCCCACATATATTCGAGCTGGTGGGTCTTGTGGAAGATGCTTTGCAGTTCTGCGCCTTTGGGGTGGATGCTGAGCCTGAGCTGTTGGTCTTCTATCGTAAACATAGCCTTAATATTTCCTGCAATTTAGTACTTTCGGGATATGTTACGCTACCTGGAAATCATCTGGACCAGTTTTAAAATGGCTTTGCAGGAGTTCCGATCCAACAAGCTGCGGACCTTTTTGTCCCTGCTGGGGATCACTTTTGGGATCTTCTGCATCATCAGCGTACTATCGACGATCAGCAGCATGCAGATGGCCGTCAACAACGACCTGAAGGCGTTTGGCAACAAGACGATCTACATCGACAAATGGCAATACGGCGGAGGTCCCGACTATCCCTGGTGGAAGTTTGTGAAGCGCCCCTCCCCCAAATACGAGGAGATGAAGCTGCTGAAGCAGAAAGTACCCGACGCGTCACATATCTCTTTCGGGCTTAACGCCAACGGCAACGTGGACTTCGGCGACAATTCCCTCACCGGTGTCAACTATTACGGCAATTCCGAAGACTTCGATAAGATACAGCAGATCACGATCGGCTATGGCCGTTATTATCAGCAATCGGATTTCGATCGCGGTACACCCTATGTCGTCCTCGGCTACCGCATCGCCGAAAGGCTGTTTGGCAGGCCCACCAGCGCCCTGGATAAGACTGTCAAGCTGAAGGATGGAAAGAACGCGCTTGTTATCGGGGTCATCGAGAAGCAGGGACAGAGCCTTATCGGCAGCTGGGACTATGACAACAGCATCCTGCTCACGTATAGCTTTATGCGACAGATGTTCCGGGAAGAGAACGCCCAGCCGGTGATCCTCGTGCAGGCGGGCACAGGCATGTCCACAGAAGCGCTGATCAACGAGCTGGAAGGGGCCATGCGGTCCATCCGCAAGCTGAGCCCGACGCAGGAGAACAATTTTGCCCTCAACGATATCGATGCCCTGAGCAAATTCTTTGACCCGATCTTCACCGGTATGAATATCGGCGGCTGGTCGATCGCGGCGTTGTCGCTGATCGTCGGCATGTTCGGGGTCGCCAATATCATGTTCGTGACCGTGCGGGAGCGGACCAGCCAGATCGGGCTGAAAAAAGCGATCGGTGCAAAACGCGGGGTTATCCTCACCGAATTCCTGCTGGAGTCCGCCTTTCTCTGTATCATCGGGGGAATCATCGGGCTGCTGGCGGTATTCGTGCTGACGCTGATCTTTTCGGCCATACTGAACTTCCCCGTTTTTATTCCGCTGAACATCATCGTGATGGCCGTGGTCATCTGCCTTTTTACGGGCGTGCTGGCCGGTATCATCCCTGCCTTTATCGCTGCCCGGATGGATCCGGTGGTGGCGATCCGCAGCTAGTAGGCCGCCGGGTGGCTGATTTAAACTAAATTTGCGGCCATGCAAAAAAGAAACGAGGGTCCGGTGACCATCCTGGCGATAGAATCTTCCTGTGACGAGACCAGCTGCGCTATCAGCCGCGACGGTGTCATTCTCTCCAATATTATTGCGGGGCAGGCCGTGCACGAGCAGTATGGCGGAGTTGTGCCCGAGCTGGCCAGCAGGGCCCATATGCAGAATATTGTTCCTGTCGTAGACGCCGCCATGAAGAAGGCCGGCTGTACGATGGACCAGCTGAGCGCGATCGCCTTCACACAGTCGCCGGGGCTGATCGGGTCGTTGCTGGTGGGCTCGCAGTTCGCGAAGTCGCTGGCGATGGCGATGGATATCCCGCTGCTTGCGGTGCATCATATGCAGGCGCACGTGCTGGCTAATCTCATTCCAGGTGCTTCGGCTCCGGAGGCTGCGGCGGCCCCTCTCCCATCCTTTCCCTTTCTTTGTCTGACCGTTAGCGGGGGGCATACACAGATCGTGGTGTGTCACTCGCCGCTGAGGCTCGAGGTCATCGGCGAAACGCTGGACGACGCGGCCGGCGAAGCGTTTGATAAATCGGCCAAGCTGCTGGGGCTGCCCTATCCGGGTGGTCCGCTGATCGATAAGCACGCGAAGGAAGGCAACGCCAGCCGTTTTTCCTTTCCTGAGCCGCAGATACCCGGTCTGAATTTTAGTTTTAGCGGGCTGAAGACGGCCATTCTGTACTTCCTCCAGGAGCAGAAGGCGAAGGATCCCGAATTTGTCAATAAGAACCTCTTCGATATCTGCGCCTCCATACAGGGTCGTATCATCTCGATCCTGCTGAACAAGCTGAAAAAGGCCGCGCGTGAGACGGGGATCAAAGACCTCTGTATCGCCGGCGGGGTATCCGCCAACAGCGGGCTTCGGCAGGCGTTTCGCGAGACGGGCGAAAAACTTGGCTGGCGCACATTTATTCCGGCTTTTCAATATTGTACAGACAACGCCGCTATGATCGCGATCACTGCCCATTACAAGTACCTGGCCGGTGACTTTGCACCACTGTCGGTGAGTGCGAGTGCCCGCGCCGAGTGGTAAGGTTCGGCCGGGGTGGCCGCTCGCTCAGGGCCGTCTGCAGAGCCAGTATTTTTTGCAATATCTTTGCGGCGATGCCGAATACCTATTTTCAGTTCAAGCAGTTTACAATACACCAGGATCAGTGTGCGATGAAAGTTTGTACGGACGCCTGTATCCTGGGCGCCTGGTTTGCGCAGAAGACGCCCGCGTGGTCGCAGGTATTGGACATCGGCAGCGGAACAGGGCTGCTGATGCTGATGATGGCACAGAAACACAAGGGGGAGATAAGAGGCATCGAGCTGGACCTCGCTGCCTACCGCCAGCTGAAAGACAATATCGGGCAGAGCCCCTGGCGGGGCATGCTAAAGGCCTTTCCCGGCGACGTCCGCTCGTACAGCTTCCCTGGCAAATTCGATTTTATCATTACCAACCCTCCCTTCTTCGAAGGCGATCTTCCGTCGGCCTCTGAGGCCGCGAACATGGCCAAGCACAGCAAAGAGCTGACGCTGAGCGAGCTGCTGACGGTGATCGACGCCAATCTTACGGCGGAAGGCGCTTTTGGCATACTTCTGCCTTATCATCGATCCTCATGGTTTGCGGAGCTGGCGGCCGCCCGGCATGGCTTCTTTCTGCGGGAGAGTCTGCTGGTCAGGCAGACCCCCAGACACGATTACTTCCGGAGCATCCTCTATTTCTCCCGCCACCGGGAGGCATCGGTCCCTACGACGGAGCTGACCATCCAAAACAGTGAGGGCGGGTATACCGCCGATTTCGTTGATCTGATGAAGGACTACTATTTGTATTTGTAGCTCCCACTAGCCTTTTCGAAGCCTTATTGTATAGTGCAGCTTGTTATCCGCACTGAACAACTTCGCGATATACAGTCCGCCTGCCAGGGAGGCCAGATCGATCTGCGCTCCGTTGCTTACTGCCTCATTGCTATAGCAGAGTCTGCCCTGCAAGTCATAGACCCGCAGATGGAGGGTCGTGACGTTGCTGATATTGTACCTGAACACGACCTGGTTCCTGAAAGGGTTCGGCCCGACGGTCACGTAGTGGACAGAATCAATGCGTATAGCCGCGTTCAGCTGATAGGCGTATGCATCTGACACAGCAGCCGGACATGACCCGCTGCTGACCGATACCGTATACTGCCCGTCCTTCACAGGCTGGAACAGCTGCTGGGTCGCTCCGGGTATTGCCTGTCCGTCCTCATACCATTGTATGCCTGTGGCAGCGCTGGATCGCAGGGCGCCGTTGTCCAGACTGATCACTGGTTTTGGCGCGGCGACGTCTGTCGTCACCTGGACCGCAGCAGAGGCCGGTGACAGCGCGCCGTTGTTGGTGGCAGTTGCGGTATATTTCCCTGTCTCCTTCGCAACGAAAACCGTGCTGTCGGCCCCTGTTATCGCCTGACCGTCCTTGTACCACTGAATTCCTGACAGACCGGTTGCGACCAGACCGACGCTGTCGCCCTTGCAGAAACGGGTGTCGCCGATGGCGCTTACTACCGGCGCCGGCACCTGCAGATAGGGGAAGCCGACACTGCTGAGGAAAAATCCGCTGAATCCGTTGACGTCAAAAGTTACCGACCACAGCTGGGTCGACGCGTCCCAAATGATATTGGGATCATCAGGGTCGATCTCGACACCGTTGCCGCTGTATGACCCGGGCTGACCGGTCGCGCTGAACCCATGATACTGGTAGACGCGAAGATTAGCGATCCCCGCCGCGTCGCCGGGCGCCTTTGGCAGGTCGAGCCCGTGGCCCGAAGTACCGTTATAGACGTCGAAATCGTTTTGTGTATAATACAAGGTCACGCGCGCCGTAGCGGTAGAGGGGTTGTTTACCGGCTGTATATCGTAGTGCCGCAATACGTACGGAGCTCCGTTGAGTGTCTGTCCGACGGAATCCATCGTCGATATGTTGATGATCGGGCCGCTCACGGGGTTGACACCCTGGGGAACGACCCTGGCTTCGCCGCTCGTGTTGCGGATAACGCTGACCAGCCCCGGAGTGAATCCTTTGTTGACCATCACCATATCCGGCTTGCCGTCGGCGTCCAGGTCAACGTCCTTCAGCATATTGATACCATACCCGCTGCGGAAGCCGACTGCGGGCAGCAGGGAGACAGCCCCTACTGCTGTCGTAGCGTTCTTGTAGACATTGATCGAGTCATAGCCATTCTCTTCCGGCGCCGCGATATCCGGCTTCCCGTCTCCATCCCAGTCCGTAATGGCCACTCCGGAATTGTAGCTGGTAGTATTTATCTTCTGTCGCACCGACATCGAAATTGCCCCCTGCGAGCTTCTGTTTGCGAACACTAAAATGCCCGAACTGGACGCGAGCCCTTCTTCCCGGACCACCAGTTCCGGCAGGCCGTCGCCGTCAAGGTCTGCAGCCGTCGCCGACATCGGAAAGCCATCGGTCTGGAGGATCGGCCCCTGTGTCGAGAAGAAGAGTGTATCAGCGGTACCCAAGTTCCGGAAGACGCGCATGTTCTGGTTGAGATAGTTTAATATGACGACATCCGGCTTTTTGTCCCCGTCGAGATCGGCAATGACAAACCCCGACATGTTATCTCCGACCAGGTCGAGCGCTGCGGGAGAGAATGCAAAGGCCAGGTGGTTCCCGATGCTCTTGTTCTTAAAGATGGTCAGATCAGTCGGCCCGAATGAAGAGGCGACGATCACGTCCTTCTTACCATCCCCGTCCATGTCGCTGACAGCAAGGAAAGTCCCGTCAGTATAATTATCGATAAGCGAAAAGGCCGGCGCAAAGCTGATCGTCCCGGGCCCCGTGCTTGTGTTCAGAAATACTTCTACGCCTCTGTCCAGCCTGACGATGTCCAGACGGCCGTCACCGTCGATATCTTCGAGCTGCAGCTGTACCGGCTGATCCGACGGACCATAGGGCTGCGCCGCACCAAGCGACACGATCCCCGGGCCGCCTGTATTGCGGTATATCGAGTTACCCGCGACCAGGTCCGGAAGTCCGTCTCCATCGAGGTCGCCGGCCGCGATCGCTGCTGGCTGGTCTGTGGTGGGGATGTCTGCGTGCGGCGCAAAATCAGCCGCCGAAAAGGCAGTTCCCAACGAAGCAAAACGATAACCGAATATCCCGCCCGTCGCCGTCTCTCCAAAAGTGCTCAGTGACAGCGGTGCAAAGCGGAAGCCGGCCGGCGCCTTTACGGTCAGGCTTTTCACCGAGGCGCTCGTGACCTGGGCCCTGACCGACCCGAAAAAGACTTTGTTGCTCGCAGGCACGGCGCTGAAATGATCGCCGCTGATCTGTAATACTGTCGACACGCCACCTTTCAGCGGATTGACAGAGCTGATCACCGGCGCACGGAACAGAATACCCGGCACTGTGTCAGATGCCGAAGAATTCGTCACTGTCAGGTCTCCCTCCATTCCCTCGCCGACGGTAGCCGTTATCTGGTGATCCGAGTCGATCGAGAAGCCGCTCGCTGCGACGCCGCCCAATACCACAGAGGTCACACCTGTGAAATTGTAGCCTGTTATGACCAGCTTGTCCCCGGGCGATACCCGCTGCGGCGTAAATCCGCTGATGGCAGGATGCAGGGGGTGACCGGCATAAAGATAAAGCCTCGACATGTACGGGCTTGTGAACAACAGGTCCTGTGCACCGTCGCTATTCCAGTCGGTAACGGCCACATTGTAGATGCCGCCGTCTATGGGATAGAATACCGGGGCTCCAAAGCTCAGTTTTCCTTTTGTGCCCGCATTCTTATAAATGCTCAGGCCATTGCTGTCATTGCCGTTGACCGAGAAAGTCATAATATCCGGATAGCCGTCGCCATCCAGATCGCCGGCCAATACCCCGTATGCATAATAGGGAGCGGTCATGCTTGTGGAAGAGAACGAACCATCTGTGTTGTTGTGGAAGAACGTCAACAGGTTCGCAGACAGACTGAGCGCGACTATATCGGGATTCTGATCATTGTCGAAATCGCCTGAGGTCACGCTGAAATAGTCGCTGCCAGAATAGGTAGCTGTTGTGCTGAATTTCAGGTTCCCGGGTGAGCTGTTATTCGTGAATATGCGAATGTCCCCGTAGGTCAGCGCAACGTCGGGTTTCCCGTCTTTGTTGAAATCTTCCACCGTCACGCCAGTAGGTGCTTTGGTGACTGGGAACAGGGCGTTGACCGGCAGGAAGTCTATTACTCCGCTGGCGGTTGTGTTCCGTAAGAGCGTATATCCATCGACGAGGATATCCGTCCGGCCGTCGCCATCGAAATCTGCCACCACCCCACCCTGGCCATAGTTGATGCCGTGCACTGGAGCGGCCGGAGCGGCAAAAGAGATCGCCCCCTGCGTACTGGTATTCAACAGCACCAGCAGGCCCGAATTAAACGCCACCAGGTCCAGCTTGCCGTCTCCGTCGACATCCATTGCCAGCGTGCCGGTCAGCGATCTTGCGCCGCTGAGGTAGTCTGTCTTGTCGGTAAAAGGAAATTTGCTGCCGCTGCCATCGTTCCTGAACACCGATATATTTCCCATGCTTGCGTTCGTCACCACCATATCCGGTTTGCCATCCCCGTCCAGGTCTGCGGATATAACGCTTGCGTTATCCATGTAGGCGCCTGTCGGGTCCGCCTCGGTCGCTGTATCCGTACTGTGGAAAAGCGAATGTTTGTCAAACGGTTCGCCGCCGGTGGCATAGGTCGTCATCCATCGCTGGGATGACCAGGCAGTTAGTCCCTGTCTTGTTACCGACACTGGCATAAAGGGCGCGCCCGCCGGCACGGTCACCGTTAGCGAAGTCGACGTGGCAGCCGTCACGACCGCTTTTAAACCCCCAAAAAATACTGAGTTGTTAGAAGCGGTCGTGCTGAAATGCTGACCGCTGATCGTTACCGAGGTCCCTCCCGCACCGGAAGCAGGGGTAAGCGTCGTTATTACCGGTGGCGTGAACATATCCGGTGAAACGTTGACCTGACTTCTGAACAGCGATACCGAGGACCCGTTGACGCCTACGATATCCGTGTAGCCATCGCCGTTGAGATCGACCGCTATCGGTCCGTTCGCAACGCCTGAGTAGTCGACCCTGGCCCCCACCGATACCCTGCCTGCGGCACTGGTATTGGGGAAAAGCGCGACCGTCTTCCCTGTGGCTACCAGCAGATCAGCCCTGCCATCTCCATCCATATCCCCAAAAGCGCTCTGGTAGGCGATATCGCCGTTGGCTGCCGTCAGTGTCAGCGCTGTTTCAAAACCTATTGCGGAGGTGCCGGACTTGTTGTGCAGAACCGTTACCGTGGCGTTGCTGCCTACCGAAGGGTCACGGTCCGAGATTGCGAGTTCGGCAAGCCCGTCCCCATCCATATCGCCTATTGCCAGCTGCATGGGCTGTATCCCCGCCGCAAAATCCTGCTGAGCGCCAAAGCTGAGGACACCCGGCGTGCAATTATTTTTCAGGACCGAGACGGCGTTCGTCCTGGAATTCGTTAGGATCAGCTCAGGTTTATTGTCCCCGTCGAGGTCGGCGATATAGGGCATGCAATAGGCTCCCGAACTCCTTCCAAGGGTGTATGATATTCCTGCCGCGAAACTGATCACGCCATTCACCGTCGAATTCCTGTAAACAACCACCACATTGCTATCGGTGCTCTTTGAAAAGACGAGGTCCGGCTTGCCATCGCCGTCCACGTCGCCTATCACCACGTGGTCATAGCCGAAGAACGTGGGTCTGTCGGGCATATGTCCTGCCAGGGCGAAACTGATCGTTCCGGGACTGCTGGTATTCGTGTAGTAAAGCGCGCCATAGTCCTGGTCGCAATAGACGATATCCTGTTTGCCATCGCCGTCGAGGTCCGCCAGAGCAAAATCATACATAAAGAACTGCAGGTAGTTCTCTTTTACGCTCAGCATTGCTGTGTCCGGCTTACCCGTATTGCGCCAGGTGAACAGCATTTCGTTGCTACCCCGTGTCAGCACGTCCGGTTTGCCGTCCCCATCGACGTCTCCTACCCAGGCCTCGTCCATCCCCAATGAATAGGCCTGTTCGCCATTGGGAAAGTCCAGCTCCTGAGCGAAGGAAGTTGGAGAAAAGGTGTTGATCGCGCCCGAAAAAACGGAGGAAAAGAAACCCTTTGACCAGGCCGTGAGGCGGTTGGTTGTCACCGAGAGATGGCTGTATGTTGTACCGGAAGGAACCGTCACCGTCAGAGAGGTCGCGGTCGCCGCCGTCACTACGGCCTTCATCCCGCCGAAGAACACCGTGTTGTTCGCGGCGGTCGGGTCAAAATTAAGACCGGCAATCGTCACCGAAGCTCCGGCAGCCGCGGAGGAGGGGCTGAACGAGGTGATCACGGGCGTCTGGGCCGTTTTCCATTCGAACCCCGGTAAGGAAAAGGTGCCATAGGTAGAGGTTATCTGTATATTACCCGATTTTCCGCCGCTGGCGATCGTAGCGGTGATGGTGCTGTCGTTGACGACGGTGAATGATGCCGCCTCCACGCCCCCGAAGCTCACGGCTGAGGCGCCGGTAAAGCAGACACCCTTCAGCGTCACGATCGAGCCGCTGAAAGCGGTTGCCGGAGAAAAGCTCCGTATGTATGGTTCGTTGTCACGGTTGCGGAAGACAGACAGTGATTTGCCGGTTACGCGCTGACCGGACACCACATCGGGCTTTCCGTCGCCGTCGATGTCTGCGATCAGCGCATGGGTCAGGTCTATTTGTGTGACCAGGTTCAGCCGCGGGCTGTAGGAAATGGTGCCCGGGGTGCTTTGATTCTTGAGGATCAGCACCGTGTCGTTCTTGCTATAGTCGGTGCACTGGATTGCCGCGGCCAGCTCGGGTTTGCCGTCGCCGTCGATATCGCCCAGGGTCAGATTGAGTACCTGGGCGGATGTGCGGATATTGGGCTGCGTCTGGAAGCTGATGCTCCCGATCGTGCTGGTATTGCGGAAAAGCGTTATCGCCGGTATGGAATAGCTCGTGAAGCCAAGGTCGGGCTTGCCGTCGCCGTCCATGTCTCCGATAAGCGGCTCTAAGCCGTCAATCAAAACATCGATCGTGGGCTGTGGGGTAAAACTAAAATTGCCGGGGCTGCTCGTGTTCAGCAGGAACAGGAGCCCGCTGGATGTCCTTCCGCCCCAATAAGGCACTACGATATCCGACTTGCCGTCTCCGTCGAAGTCGCCGATCGCGACATCTGTTGCCTGGGTCACGTTGATCGAGGTAGCGCTGTCCAGCTGGATCGTTCCCGGTGTGCTGTTGTTCTTTAGTATGACGATCTTTGTGTCACCTGTAAGCACTACTTCCGGTTTGCCGTCTCCGTCGAGGTCACCTATCGCGAGGTGGGCCGGGGTGACGATCCCGCAGGGTATCGTGATAGAAGAAGCGAAGGAGACCGATCCCGGTGTGCTGGTATTTCTGAAGGCGGAGATGCTGGGAACAGTTTGGTTCGTTATGATCACGTCCGGTTTTCCGTCTCCGTCAATATCGGCGACGGCGGTAGCCATGGTATACTGCAGCATATTAAAATTGGTGCCCGCATCGAAGTAGGCGGAGCCCCCGCCCGTAGCGCCCAAATTCCTGTAAACAGAGAAAAAGAAAGTTCCCCTCGTTGTATTGACGATATCGGGTCTTCCGTCGCCGTCGATGTCTGCGGCCAGTGTCGACTGCGGGATATCCTGGCTCAGCGTGGTTTGATCCTGTCGGGCCGCGAGTGCGCTGGTATAGAGTTCCGGGTTACCGGCCGGGAATGTGAGTGTATAGCCTAGTGCCGAGCGCGCGGTCAGTCCGCCTGTGGTCACCGTGATGGGTTGGAATGTCGCGCCTGTGGGAACGGTCACTGTCAGGGAGTTAGTTGTTGCGGCTGTCACGACTGCCCTTGCAGCGCCCATGAAAACGGCATTCCCGCTCAGTGAGGAGCTGAAGCCGGATCCGGTGATGACGACGCTGGAACCTGCGGGGCCCGATGTAGGGGAAAACTGGCTGATGGTGGGCTGTGCTGTGGCGTAGATGGTGGGCACAGCAAATAAGGCGATCGCAAGGATCAGGGAAAATGGTCTGGACATGTAGGGGGTGTTGGGGCTCTAAAGAAGCTCCAAAATAGCCAATATTTTGGGAACCGGCAAATCAGCGGGGGGCGTGATTGTGCGCGGGGGGCGTGATTGTGCGCGGGGGGCGTGATTGCGTGCGGGGGCCCGGTTCACTCGCCGCGGAGGACGTGGTTCACTTTAAACGGCCCCGGGGTTAGCCGGAGCCGTTGGTTAAATATCGTTAGTTGGACAAGCCCAGGTACTTGCTCAGGTCAGCGTAGTTGTTTACGTTGACATGGTCGCGTTGGATGGCGGTGCCGATGGTGCCGCTGACGGCCACGATCTTGAATTTATATTTTTGGAAGACGTATGTATCCGGTTCGGGGAGAGGGGTGCCTGGCTGGCCGATCCAGTCGAAAAAGAAATGTAGTCTGACTACGCCCGGCATCGTCTCATAAACAAAGTTGTAAGTGTATTGATAGTTAAATGTGAACGAATACGGCAAAGGAGACCATTGGTTGGGATTGCTGTTGTTCGGTGTAAAGTAGACCAATACGGTTCCCTTGTCAAGGACGTCCTGTGTGACCTTGCTAAAGGCGCGGTCGTGATACCTCGTAAAGATGCCGCCGGAGGCTCCACTTGCGCTGAAACCATAAAAGGCACTCCATGCCCAGTCAGCATTCGCCAGTGTAAAGGTATCTACCATGACATTGGCATTTCCCGGAGGGCCCTGAAGGTTAATGGGCATTGGCCATCCTGTGGACTTTTTCGGGCCATAGAGCAAGAGGCTGGTGCTGTCGATGTAGTAGTCGCCTACAATGCCAAGCGAGCTGGGGGGTGTACCGCTGCCGGAGTATATCTGACTCCCTGGAGCGCCGGGGGCGCCGCGTAAAGTCAGTCCTGGCCCCCACCCTGAAGAAGTTTTGGGGCCATATAGCGTCGCGCTGGCCACGTCCAGATAATAGTTGCCGTTATGGCCAAGAGATTGGGTAGGTGCGCCCTCCCCGCTGAGGATAATGGTTCCGTCCTGACCGTTGGCTCCCCTTGGGCCGGTTTTGGAACATCCCGTTGACAGAAGCAGTACGAACAAGAATGATAAGGCGGTACAGCACAAGATAGCTGTCGATTTTTGTCGTTGCATGGTGATCGGTTTTTTATGTTTAGTTAAGGAATGAGAGGGTCAGAACGACAGGATGGGTCTTAAGGTAAGCGCGGCTATTAAAAGTAGGCAGGAGATGCTCTTTCAGCAATACCACAAAGGGGGAATTCTATTGGAGGTAGGTTGGTTCACGGTCGGCTTACTTGCCGGCGGCGTAGTTCTCGAGATAGCTATACAGCGACGTTAGCTGGCCTTCCCTGACCATGGTCGCTCTTTCGATGATGGGCGAGCCACCTTTGACCAGCGGCTCGAGCACGTGTTTGATCAGCTGCTCGCCGAAATAGCGGGAGGCGTCGCGGGGCAGCTCGTTGGGGAGGTTGCCGACGGCCATGACGTCGACGGACCCGGGCAGGTATGGGGTGGTTCGCGTCCTGGATATCCTGTCTACGCCATAAACGGGGTCCGCGATGGTGGCCTCGCCCAGGTTACAGGGAATCGAGCCTTCGCGATCGTCGGTGATATCGGCGATAGTGGTTATACTGAAGTCGGGGCGGGCCAGGTCCTCCCACTCAAAGAGGCGGGGCATGTCCTTGTCCCAGTAGATGCCGTTCATCAGGATGTCGGCCGTGCGGGTATAGGGCAGGAATTTGCAGCTATAATCCTGCGGGCGACTGTGAAAGTCTTCGCGCTGGTAGCCGCCGTCGCTGGTTCGCTGGTACAGTGCAGCCCCTTTCAGCTGCGTAAAAACGGGGTATGAGAATTTTCGTTCCAGGAACTCGTCGGGTTCGACCTCGACGATCTCCAGCAGGTTCATTACCTCCAGCACGCCGTGCGCGACGCGACCGGAGCCGGTTACGGCCACTTTTATCTGTGGCAGGCGGAGCCCGAAATAGGTATGGATCAGTTCGCGAAAGCTTTGTTCCTGGTGTACCCGACCCAGCTGGTAGAGGCCGGTCCGTTTCCCATAGGCCATGATACCGTTGTGGGCGCCAACGACCCCGGCGAAGAAGCCAAAGCCCAGGATCCGCTGGCCGTCGTCGTGCTCCAGGCATTCGTAGTCGATCAGCGTGATCTTTCTGTCGAGGATGGTCCGGAACATCCGCTGGTTGTAGGGCTGTTCCTTCTTGGTATGGGAGAAGAAGAGGTAGGTTTTGTTGGCGATGAGCGTGTCCGCCGGGACTTCTTTTATCCCGAGCAGGATATCGCATCCGCTGACGTCATCAGTCAGTTCGACGCCGGCAGTCTGGTATTCGCGGTCGGTATAGCAGCGGTCTGGTGACGACTGCGCCAGGACCCGGACATCCGGGGCATTCTTCTGTATCCATTTACATTGGGCCGGGGTGAGCGCAACGCGGTTATCTGCGGGCACTTTCCCTTCACGTAGTAAGCCTATCGTCAGCATCCTGAATCGTTTAGCGTCGGTTTTACGAACGATCGAAGATATAATTTTTTATTTCCTTTTTGGCTGGTCGACGCTAAATGTGTAATATTGCGTCCCGCTTTTGGCGCCCCGCGCCGCGGCGGATGGTGTGGCGGTTTTGGGCCGCCGGCCGACATAGATGCCCAGATGGCGGAACTGGTAGACGCGTCAGACTCAAAATCTGGTTTTCGCAAGAAAGTGCAGGTTCGATTCCTGTTCTGGGCACTAGATCACCCTCACGATTTATTGATAATCAATTTATTGTGAGGGTTTTTTCATTTTTACCCCCCTTTTTTCACCCCTTTTTGCCCCTTATTTCCCCCTGTTTTGGCACACAAATGGCACACACTCTGGCACACAACAACCTAAGCATTACCGTTATGGACGTTTCAGTTATGCCAAGACCCAGCAGAGACGGGTCACGAGTGTATTATAGTTTAGAATGGGGTAAGAACGCTGGCCAGCGTCAAGCCACCGGCATTTATACATTTGCGAAGCCCAAAACCCAACAGGAAAAGAACCATAATAAGGAGGCGCTGATCATTTTGAACTCCAAAAAATCTCAAATGGTACTCGACCTGCAGGCAGTTGCAAACGGGCAAATACCTCAGCATAAGGTTAAAAAGAATTTCCTCGAATTTTACAGCGATTTTGTTGAGAAAAACAGTAAGGAGGGTAACAGAAGCCTTATATGCAGTCTTAACCACTTTCGCGAATTTATTGAAAAGGACTTTGGTAGTTTCATATCTCCCGTGGACATCACCGAAAACCTATGTGAGCGATTCAGAAACCATCTCCTTAGTAATCTCAGCGGTGAAACACCCGCAGATTATTTTATGCGTTTTAAACGTGTTATAAAAACGGCCACTAAACAGGGCTATTTCAGGGTAAATCCAGCTGACGATGTAACGGCCAAGGCGCACCCATCGGGCATTAAAGAAGTGCTTACAGTCGAAGAGTATACCATTTTAGTCAATTCCTATTGTCCCAACTTTGAGGTGAAAAAGGCTGCGGTTGTCAGCATGTATACGGGGTTTCGATGGTGTGATGTCAAAAACCTCCGCTGGTCGCAGATCAAAGAAAATACAATTGTCTTGCAGAAACAAACGAAGACAAAAGTACCGCTCGAAGTTCCTTTACATTCTGTTGTCAAGACAATAATTGGCGAGCGGAAGGGTCCCGACGATTTCATTTTTTCCCTGCCCACCGCCAACGGTGCAAACGGGATTGTAAAGGAATGGGTTAAGGTATATGCCAAGATCGACAAGCACATTACCTGGCATTGCTTCCGACATACGGTCTCCGACCTATTGCAAGACAAGGGCGTGGATGTAATTACTGTTGCTGCCCTTCTCGGTCAAACCACGGCCAAATACATATTGTCAACGTATAAAAAGAGGGTAAAAATCCGTCATACGACTGCGGCCATAGAACATTTGCCTGAAATTGCTAATCTATAGTACAGCTTTACACGTCTTTACAATTCAACCAGTATGCGGAGCCGTGATTGTTTCGAGTCGACGACAGCACCGGACATTTGGGTAAAAGCTAAATGGAAATTATATGCTTGACAATAACTTTTTGTCTCTCTTTTTGAAAGCCTCTTCTCCACCTTCTAATTTTAGTAGGTTTTTACGATGAGTTAGATTCTCAATAGTGGTCGAAGTGACTTCGGTAAAGAAGCTGTCTTTGGGCACTTCTAATATATGGATAAGTTCTGCATCTCCATTGACCACGAAATTGGCGTTGTGGGTGGCAAAAATGATCTGCCTTTCATTCTTCTTTTCCTTAATCAAGTCCACCAAATACTCAGCGATCAGCCGATTGTCCAAATGCGCTTCGGGCTCGTCAATTAATAAAGGCTTCACCCCCGTCATTAACAGGGTAACCACGACAGCTGTGCATCGTTGACCAAATGAGCAGGAGGTCAATGGCGATGAACCGTAGCATCCGATGATCTTTACCGTTTCCGTTGTGTTATAGATATGCTTTTTTATTAAGAATTTGTAAATTACGAAGTTGGCAGGCTTTGCCATTATCTCCAGGAACACTCGTCCAAAGAGAGAGTTCTTATCGAATGTTTTTTCGTTAAGAAGCTTAATATATTCTTCATATTCTAAATTCAAGAAGTTTTCATTAGGTTCAATCAAGTTAATACACCAGTATATATTATCCCAAGATAGATTTGGTTTGTGGTATGATTTAAAACACTCGTAAAACTCAGCATTAAGAGCATTCAAGTACCGATCCTTGTCGAACTGGTATTCAAATTTGATCTTTCCAACATTATCATTTTTTATATCTAAATCGCTATTTATTTTTGCTAATCTTGATTTAATAATTCCCTCGCATTGTGAAAAGTATTCCTTTATATCTATTGTTTGTTCAATTAGGGTCCTTAGGCGATCTTTTTTTGCCTTAATTTGAGCGTTAAGAGATGCTATTTCATTGTTTATTGCGGTAATGTTAGAGGTGGCGCGATCAACGTCAGATATCACATCTGGCGTACTGCCAATGGATGTGAAATAGTCAACTAGTTGTTTTTTCAGAATTATTTAACTCAGTCCTTTTACCGTCGAGGTCCGAATCAGTGGTCGCAAACACCTTTAATCTAGTTGCATATCCCCAACTGTCCGGTTCAACAATTTTTTCCAGTTCGTCTATTTTTTCAATATACGCTTTGATCTCATCTATTCTCGTCGCATATTCGTCAGGCCGCCCGTCGGTCTCGGTGTCCAATAGCAAACCACTCAATGATTCTAGTAAATTTTTGTACTGCTCTTTGCTTTTGACAATATTGTCAATTTGCATAGTGGTTTCTTCTATTCTCCTTGAAATATTTTTATAGGTTTCGTTGTCGATGGATTCAATAATCTTTTTGTCATTTTCCATTGTCGCCGTCGCCTCACGAACTTTAACATTAAGAGATTCAATTTCGATAACCAGACCAATACACTCGTCTATTATCTTAAACTTCGAGAGCAGCAGTTTTTCGCGATCAATGTACTCGCTTCCAACCCCTTTTATACGTTCATTAAATATCAACTCTGTAAGCTGGCTGCCTGCCGATAATTCTTCGACTTTTCCCTGACTTATAAATTCAACTTCATTCGTGCCAGCTATGACAACGCAATCATTTTCGAAATTCTTTAAAACCCCGTCCTTACCATCTACTATTATGCTATTGTTTTGAAAGAACTCGGTTTTGGATGATAGTTTCTCTGCGATAATATTAATGATGGTGCTTTTACCCGCGCCTCTTCCACCTATAATGCAAGTGAAATAGGGGCTAAAATAAATCTTGTCCTTTAATTTGCTCAGGCAAAAAGGTTGGTCCGTTGAGCTTTGAAGATTCCTTAGCGTCGTATTCTCTGGAAAATCGAAACGAATACTTTCAATAATCCTATGAGCTTTGCGTGGCTCAAGTTCAGAGACGATTTTCCGGGATCCAGGCTCGTACCTAAGCTGTTTTAGTCCTTCGAATGTTGGCTCGGCCTTGATCCACAAATTGCAGTTGCCAATCCTGTCTTTTTCAGTAGAGGAACTGAAATGATGAGCGTCGCTGCAATCCAACAAGATAAACTCCTTAATTTGTTTTTGGAGGGCTGCTTCTGACGTCTGGAAGTTTTCGACACTCTCGGAAGCGGTAAACACGAAGTTGGCCGAATTGATGATATTTAGTTTTTCCCCAATTGATCCCTCCCAGCGTAACTTTTCCCATTCTGCTTTTCCAATAGCTGTTAAATACTTCCCCCGCAGATAGCTGTTTTTTAATAGACTAAACACGCCTTCTGTTGTGTAATTTAATGAGTTGAATCCAACTTCTATCGGGCTTTCTGTTATTCTGGTCGTCGAATTCTGAATGATTGCTTTTCCGAAGTCTTCCAAGCTCTGCCTTGTCAAAACTCCATTCCAGTAAGCTTTTTCTTCGGGCATTAAATTAAAATGGCTTGCCAATCCCGAGATAAACTGGGATTTGATAGTCTCAGCGCCTAGTTCATCGGAAAAGATGACATGGAAATTTATTCGATGCCATGGATCAGATTTGCTTTGGTTTCCAAATATTTTAAGGCGTAGTTCGATTACAGGGAAGATGCGCTTTATTTTCGGAAGTTTGCCTTCGTCGTGGTATTTTTTTACCTTCTCGAAACCGTCTAAAAAGAAATAGTCGTTGATTCCCAAGACGGTAACAGACTCAGGTAAATTATTCAAATCGGCAAAGTATTCCTCCCAGACAGTTTCGTGTTTGCCGTAATGTTCCACTATCGATGCCGGTGTGTGGACATGGAGATCCCACTTGCTCCAGGTTGAGCCAAAGTATTTCTTATCCATTCGTCAGACTGATATTGGGTGCGTAATATAGGTAATGAATTGTCATTTTCCATAAGTCAATTCACCAATGTTGTTGATTTGAGCAAAAATGGGCGTTTTTAATAATGTAATTGACTAAGCGAAAATGGGTGTTTTAACGGTGGGAGAATGGTTGAGAATGAAGTATTTTGTGTGAAGTATAATAAGTAGGACTATTCTGGACGGGAAAACCGTGACAACGCGGTTCGGTCAGGTTTGGACGGAAAATAAAATCACACATTTACCTAATGGATTGCTAAATGAATTCTGATTGGGACGCTCATTAAGTGGATGACCCGACGCGCTCCGGCCGTCTTTGACAAGCAAGTAGAAGCCAAAACAAGGGGTGGTCCACCCCGGTCGCTATCCCCTCGCAAGAAACTGCCACGTCTCCTGTACCAAATGAATTACAAAGACCTGTAACCCTTAAGTCAAAGATATTAGTGTTTAACGGTTTTCCCCTGATATGAAGGCATCACCTTTTGCCTTCAACAAGCATTTTCTTTTTCTAACCACCAAAGCTTAATAAATGAAACATTTGATTTTGAGTTCGTTTTTGTTGGCATATGGCTTCATCGCAACATCACAAAATGGAGACCGATTAAATGATATTAAAGGCTATCGTCTGAAGCCGGGGCAAATCACATTCATCTATCAAACTGCAAATGACGGTTCGGTAGATGTTGCACATTACAGGACTCTTAATAATTCTGTGTTCTTTTCTTTTTTCACTCCAAACGTCGAAAAGGCTCAAGGAGGAAGAAATTATACCCTCATCTTTATCCCAGGTAATCAAGTTCAAGCCGCAGTAGCTCGTCCCAATGGTGCACCTGTTTCGTCCTTTGATTTCAATCAGTCCTTTTGGATTGAAACACCTGCTTTGGATGGCAAAGTCGCCGAATATATCAAATATAGGAATGACTTCGTTTTAGGTGCATTAACCGTCCCCTTCAAGTTTCGACCAGCGTTGGGCAAGGATGCTTCTTCCGGCGTGGATGGTTCTTTTAATTTGGGTCCCTATGTTGGATATAAAGTACGGCTCAGCGCAGGAAGACCATTCTTCCTTATCGGTGTTCTTTCCGGAGGTCCTACATCCATCACTTACAACAGTTCAAACAACAGCAACATTACTGATAAGAATGCATCACAAACCGGGTTCGGATTTCAAGGCGGTGGAGGGTTAATCTTCGATTTGTATAAGATCCAATTGGGAATCATTTTCGCATGTGACCACGGGACGGGGGACCTTTCCAAAACATTCAAATACCAAAATAATCTTTGGATGGCGTTCTCTCTTAGTTTCAATTTCTTAGGCAATAACGCCACCAGTGAGGATAATCAAAATAAACCCACGAAATAATGGCTAGACCTTCCGCCGTCTCTATGCTTACTGCAAAGTTTTCCCGATCTATATCCCACAAACTCAAAACCATGATTCGCATCCATCGACACAGCAAATTAGCCATTCTGGCGTTGTTACTCGGACTACTACTTCCCACCTACCAAATCAATAAAATTGAGAGTGTCAGATCAAAGAAAATTGGTTGAATGGACCTGCGCTATCTCGATAAGTCGAACCAAACAGTCCCCGTTTATTAAAATAATCACAATATTCCTGCAATAGGCATTTTTTGCATTTTGGCCTTTTTAGGCAAATCGCGCCCCTACCCTTTTGGCCGTACTTGACGAACAGAATGTCCACGTACCGCACCGGAATGCTATTGGCCGCAGCAAATTTTCTTCCTTCCATGATCGCCCGCCAAAATTGCCCCTCATGCGCAACCAGACCCAGCCGGTGAAAGACGCGCATAATTACCCGGTCAGGCTTCAATACAGGCAATCCGATTTCCATTAAAAAGTGAAAAACAGTTGTCTTACCCAAATAGGAGAACCGACATTGTAGGTCTTCCATAAGGAGTATTAGACTTTCCAGTGTTTCTGTGGGTCTGAAACTTTCCAGGTAATTGTGAAAGGATTTATACTGATTAATCACCGATTGAAACGCTTTGGCATTCTCAACAACAGCCTTTATTTTTTTGGGGTTATTAATCATCCCCTTTGCAGACAATATCTTTCGCTGCGTCGCTGATGTAAATTTGGCGACCGCCGAATATGTTGGGAAGTATTTATAGATGATGTCCAGCTTTTTGTCTACAATTTCTGCTTTGAACCCGGAATAGAAAGGGATGACTTTCAGCATGTCGAAGTAATCGGCGTCCGGCCGGCTTTTGTATTTCAGGTTTTTGCATCGATCGAATTCTTTGCTAAGTTCCCTTCCTGCTTCCTGCAAACTCTTCAGCAACCCGATTTCCAGGTCTTTGAACAAGTCAATGTATTTACTATCACTTATCATTTATGAGTCCTTGGTGGTAATATTCATTCCAGCTACCTGGGCAGGTTGAGAAACATTCCAAGTCCCTACTTATTATGCCCCACGCAAATTACCTCATTATCAGTTATATCCCCCCCCGTTAAAACACCCATTTTTTTAAGGCAACGACATTAGTATTTTAACGGAGGAACAAAAGTTGAGAATATGCTAATACGGTTGAGAAATAAAGAAGAACCGGCTTCAACGGATAATGACATACAAAAATAAAGAGTGGCGACAATTGTCGCCACTCTCGTTAGGCGGCTTAGTGCCTTTTGTTCTCGTTGAGCGCTTTCAAACGGTCGTTCATTGAGAGCGGCTCTTCGCCTGACATTATCTTATCAAGGTCGGACCGCTTGAAGTATCCGCTATTATTCTTATAAATTCCGTATTCTTCGCACCTCCTAGCAAAGTGTGAATGTTCAAGATTGCAATAAATCATCGCTTCTTCTGGTTTTAAATAAGGCTTAAAACATAGAGCAATAGCCTTGACCACAGCTAACTCGCTTTTTTTTATCATGTGAACCTCCAGTTCATAAAAGATTGAGTCAAATCGATGGGCTTTAAGTAACTATTTTACAATTATCCTGCTTCCGGTAAACCGATTGAACGACGCCTCATAATCGATGTACCCAAATTCGTGAAGTTCCCTGACGCATTTATGGTAGGTCGCGACGCTGGAAATCTTCGCCAGCGGCATAAGCTCATAGCTGAAGGCAAAAATCTTATCCCCACAACCATGTGTCTGCTTATAGTAGACAATCGCGGCAAAGAGACTTACATGGTAGGGAGTAACGCGAGGATCTTCTCGAATAGTTTCCATAAACTTACGCACAACCCGGCCTCCACCCTTTTCCAACTTCTCTATCTCTTGGTCCTTCATTACCGGGCTTTTAAAAGTACAGATGGATTCAGTCGCAGTATAATCGTCCTTCCGCCATTGGTTTCACCTAGCTCTATACAAAGGCGCTCTCCTTTGGGCAGGGTGAACGGTTCGAACGCGGCGCAAAACGGTACCGTTGACCTTCCGGTCACCAGGGACGAGCCTGCCTGAAATATTGGAGTAATATCTGACTCGTGGGAGGCCATCCGTTTGACTTTCTTTCGATCGGTTGAATATACTCGGAGAAAGTCAATTCTGTACGGGATTAGCGACCGGTTCCGCAGGTCGAAAGTTAGCCAAAGCAGGCTATCTTTAAAATAGAGGCCCCGGAGCCGCAGCCTTACCTTTTCATAGGTGCTGCCACGGTTGAGAAAATGGATGGCCGATAATGAATCGGCATCCCCCTGCAGCGCTGCAGCCCCGACCGGCATATCTGACAAGATCACTCCGCCGCTGATATTCACCAATTTTTTGCTGGCCGTCGTGTCATCAGCAATAGTAAAGTCGACATCACCCGGTGAATCGCTATACTGCACCAGGAAGGAATAGACCCGCCCCTTGGTCGTAAAGACGGAAACACTGGTAGGCGAGAATCCTTTACGCATTGCCTTGATTTCAACGACATTATCCACCCCTTTTACCTTTTGAACCATAATGTCGTTGGATACTTTAACTCCCGTTCGAATAGCGCCCGGAAAAATTAAGTTGGTAATACGACCAGTAGAAACCATAACCGGGACCGCCCCTACCGGAATAAGGGAAAACGACGGTTTTGACTGGGCAACACTATTCTGAGAAAAAAAACATAAAGACGCAACAAAAAGCGCCACAATTACCATTCTACACATAACCTTATTTTTATTTGTTCTTTACACTTTTAATGAACACCAGATAACCTGATCGGACCTGAGCACGTACCAATTTCACTTTCCGTGAAAACAGTGTTTTTGCAGCCTGTATGCTTGCGGTCGCCGCCTGTGCCCCCAGAGACTGATCTAATGTACCAAGCGTTCCTGCCGAGCTCACCCCTTGCTCTGCCGACTCCTTTGCCACGTCCCTGCTGATTGCCCCAGGAATGTGAATCCCCGCCAATCCATCCATGTCGAAGACCTCAAGGTCTACCGGGTATAATGCCGCGCCGATCCGCACCGATCCGATAGATACCAGCATCCGCTCGCCGGAAATGGCGACCCTACCGTAAAGCAGCGAGTTTTTGGGAATAGCAATGCTTCCGACTATAGCTTCCTTCTGTGTTCTAAGTTTGAGTGTGGCTCCGGTCACCATCGTTTGGTCCTCTGGAACTATGGCCGGAATTGCCGTCCCGTAGGCCGTTGCATTTGCAGGCTCCGTGGCAATCTCTTGAAAGCCTGAAATTGTCAATTCTTCATCATCCGGCTGTTGAGCCGAATCGACCGTGTACACCTCGCTTGATTCCGGTCGGGAAAGCGGCGAAACCGCGGGTGCCGGAACAACCGTATCACCATCCCTGGGCTTCGCGTCCGCAGAGGATTCGGGATGCTGGATCTTAAGTATCTTGTCCAACATGCCGTTCAATTTATCCAGCTGTGGATCGTCCGCAGATTTGGCCTGTATCGTCTTCATCATTCCTTCCAACCGACTCATCTGGGACACGCTCGAATTACCCTGATCCGACACTGGCCTACCCGTGTCCGCCAATTGAGGTGCCGGACCATTAACGATCTTCTTCAGCCGGTCCAGTTTTTCCAACAGTCTTTCAGCTGCAGTGTCAGCTCGGAGCGGCGACGTGGCCACGCTATTGAACTTACTACCAGGAATACCTTCCTTCTTGACGCCGCCAGGGGTTAGCAATTCTTTGGAGTGATACGGGTCTGCCCGCATTCGCATTTCCTTCTTAGCAGAGTCTTCATCGGCCTTCTCATAAAAACCCAATTTGTCGACGAGCGCATCCTGCTTGCTAAAGTGGGCGTCCGGCAACTTTGCATTAAAATGATCACTTTCGGCAGCGGCCTCGGACCGCGCGCTGGTTCTTTTCCCCCCTCCTAAGGCATAAAATGAGAAGCATAAAGCCGGGATTGCTACCAGAGGTAAAAGCAGTAGTGCTTTTCTCTGACGCTGCGAGTGCAGCGAATTATTGTTTTGCATACGAAAAAAATTTTCACTCGTCACTAAATCACACTCCCGATCTTTCGAGCAGTGCACGACTATCCTACCGCAATAAAGTACTGTCAATCTTTACCGCACCTTTGCTCAAGATTTTATCCAACATTTCTCTACCTACACTATCTCGTTGCAGGCTATCGACAAGGTGCTGAAGCTCCCACTTCGAACGACCCAGCCGCCGCGTCATCTCCCTAGTGTGCGCCGGCTCCATTCGGACGCCGGTTGGTACAGATACGTTATCTATCATTGGCCTATAGCCACTTTGTAACCCATGTACAATTAAAACGACATTTACACCAAAGGCAAGCGATCCAACCAGGATAGCATAAAGCCGTAATCTCCGAGGGGGCACACGAACACACCATTGCTGAAATCGTACATTCATTCCCTGTCCCCACCTATCGATTTTCTGATTGATTTTTTCGCGGAAGTCCTCGCTGATTTTTCGACCTCCTGTTGATTGTATTCGCCTCATATTCCTTATTTTGTCTCCACCTTGATGTCGTTATTTTGAACAATATTCCAGCGCTCGATAATGAAGCCGTGAGGATTATTATCCGATCGGCTATCGTTCCTAAGATACCCTTCAGTAATCAGGTCCCTGGTCACCACGCTGGTCGATCGGACGATCATTTGAGTGGCGTAGCAGCGAAAGGGAAAAGGATAATTGTTCGTGTCAAGATGAATACTGTCCACTGTTATTTCCTGACTGATATTGCTACTAATTACATCGGCGTAGTATCCCTTTTCTTTCAGGTTAAAGTACATCCGCTTGACTGATTCATCCGACAGGTACAATGCCTTGGTAATGTTCTCGGTAATTTTCTTTTCATTCGGCGACAGTGTAAAAAAATCCTTGTGGAAGACACTAATATGATCGCGGGCTTCTACGGGAATATCCTCCTTTTTATCGCTGGCAAACGCCTCCAAGGCTTTCCCTGCAGCGAGGATGTACACCTTTGATTGGATGTCCGACAGCCGCCGTTGGTACTGGATATTCACAAAAACTGCGTATCCGAAGGACAATAGCATGGAGACAACAGCCAAACCCCTGATCGTCTGAAACGCTGTTTCGATATTCTTTACTTTTTTAAACATAGGCTTCTCTTTGTCTTTTTCTATTCTCTTCTATCTGCCAGTTAGTTTGGATGCCTGATCGGTCACCTTCTTCAAATGCGAATTTTGATGACCAGCATTAACGATGAAGTTGGCAATGCTCGGTACAGTTGTGTATCCGACAATAGCCAGAAGCAGAAAAACGATATAGGCTGCATCTGTTTCTCCGAAAGATGTTTGCCCGGTTGCCGCTAGTTGCTGGATGTCCAGCTTTATCATTTCCTGCTGAATCTGTCCGATTAGGCTACCAAAGATGTTCGCAATTGGTAGCCACAGAAAAATGTTAATATATTTCCCGAGCCAGGCGTTAACGACGTGGTGAAAGCCATCGAAAACTCCAATGGCAAAGGCTAACGGTCCGAGGATCGCCAAAATGAGCAGGTAAAAGGTCCTGACCGTATTGATGCAAAGTGATGCCGCCTCAAAAAGCACCTGTAGGATCTCCGACAACCATACCTTAATAGAATTTTTGAAATTATAGGCGGCTTTTGCCATTTGGAATCTCAGCCGGTTGGACAGCCCGGAGAAAGCACCGTCATCTGCATCACCGGACAGCTCTTCCCACTTTTCCAGATCGCCGTCCCCTGATGGTCCCACGTACATTTGCCAGTCGGTTGAATTTTTTAGTGCATCTGCTTTTTGCTGCAATAGCGTCGCCACCGCCTTATTGGAGTCATTGACCAGCGCCGCTGTCCCGGTCACCGTGGGCTGTAAAATCCCGCTGCAAAGTTGGATAAAGAGGGGCCAGATCGATATAGTAAACCCGAGAACGAACGGTCGCAGCAAAGGGAACAAGTCAATTGCCTCTGCCCGGGCAAGATGGCCCCAAACCCGATAGCCGATGTAAAAGATAGTCCCAAAGGCCGCAATTCCCCTCGCCACCGTAACGAGAGCGCCGCATTTACCGAGCATCGTATTGTATACGGTATTCAACGTATCTTGAAGACCGTGAATGTCGCCCGCCACCGTGCCATCTTGTGCTAAGAGAAAGCCGGGAACCAGCACAGCTAACAGCAACAGGAATGATTTAAAGAAAATTCTCATACTTCTCCGCTTTGAATGAATCTGTAGTTGAATTAATACAAGCTGTTCAATACCCCGAGGTCAGCGTTTGCCTGAGCCCTCTGTATGTCCTGAAGCGATGTAGCGTCATTGAATCGTCGCAGAAAACCAACGTCACCCATTATGCCTTTATGTACCCGGTCAATCCCCGCCAGCCGCTCGGCATCTCCCATCCGTAGCTGGTTGCTAGTAATGATCGTCAAAAGCTGGTTAACATATTCCGTACTTCGACCGACCAGGTTACTATAGACATTGCCAATGTAGGTTAGCTCATCACCGGTAAAGCGACCCGACGCCTTAAATCGGGCATAGCCGGATTTATATTCTGCGACGATCGTGTATTCGGCTTGCAAAATGTCTGCGACACGGCTGTAATTTTTCACCGCAGGTGACACTGCCATCAATCCGTCCAAGAATGCCTTGTGGAGATTGAAATTTCCGTTGACTATACCCTTTACGTCGGAAAGTCCTTTGTCAACGATCTTGTAAGCATCGTACATCTCCTGCAGGATGCTCTTTAGCTCCGATAACTTTTCGTAGTCCAACGCCAGCTGTTCGGTTAACTGGAATATCGACTGTGCCCGGCTTTGACTAACCGAAACGATGCTCATTCCGACCATCAATACCAATATTTTCCACATAACATTTTTATTAGTAAAATGACAAAATTGTTGAGTTGTCGTTTATCTCCACGGCTCGCCTGCGCATGAGCAGACTCGTCTGGTCAATGACATTTACAGCTGATCGCTGCTGTTCCCGTATCACCTGGACCACTGCCATCAATAAAGAGATGCGCTCTCCGTCGGACATAGACGTTTCCCCATTTGCGAGAAGAGTGGCGATCATATCCTCGTCTTTATGCACCTGATCGATAAAGGAGTTAAGCATCGCCGACATATATTTCTTTTCTGTAGGTTGCAATACGCTGGATGATTCAGTAACTGTGGAAAATCGGCGCAAATCGGACACCAAGTGGTTGGCTGCCGTGAGTGCGCCGGTCTGGCTCAGATAGCTGGCAACCTGGGGGCTTACATGCTTCAGGGAGGTGAAGTAGACGCTATGCAGGTCGAACTCCGCTCCTTTAACAGTCTTAATGGCGTCAATTCCAGTCTCAGCAATCTTATAGCCCTCCGTGCATAACTCTTTATACGCACCCAATGCTGCAATCTGCTTGAGCATGGTTTCAATGGCGCCGCCGAATTGCGCCTGCGAACGCTCCCCTCCTAACAAAAATCCGATCACGAGTAGCGCGACCTTCCCCCATAATAAGAAGGGCCTGTAGGGCGAAGTCAATTTCTTGGAACCTCTATTGCAATCCATACAATGATTTTACGGTGTTCATATCAGCATTGTCTTTAGACCGCTGCAAGCTGATTAATATATTCCCCTGCGTAAACACCCTCAGCCGGCTGGCGGTCTGATCTATCCGGGTTGCCGCATCGTCAATGATCCTCATCCGATCACCGTCGCTCATCTGGGTCACAAAGGCATTGATCACCAGTCCCAGCTGAGAAACGTTCTTTGCGCTCTCGGCCAACAGATTTCCGTAAACTGAATAAATATGATCCAGCTCGGTGGGTGAAAAATGAGAGTCGGCACCGACCATGGCACAAGCAGACTTGTATTCCCGGATAATCTGAGCTTGCTTCTCCACGATGTCTTTAACCCGCTGATAGGTAGTAAAGGCATCCTTTACCTGCCAAAGCTCTTGGTAGTACCCTGCATACAGATCCTTCTGCTTTTGTACCCACGCGGTAATATCGGTCAGGTGGGTTTGCTGCATAGCATTTTCAATCGCCTTTTGCGCATTCTGTAAGTAAATCGTCTGTGTCTGCAGTTTCTGCACTCCCAGGTCAATTGCCTCTATCGCCTCCTTGATAATCTCGGTCGGGTCAAAAAACTGCGCCGACGACGCCTTTGGTGTGGCAACAAGCAATATCGCTGCCGCGGCTAAGAAGATAATTCTTTTCATGTCCTGCAATTAAGGTTTGTCTTCAATACAATCAATTTCATCCGTGAAATAGCTAACCACATCGGACGCGTTAAGTGCCGGAATTTCTTGTCTGACCTTGATAACTTCGTCCTCGGTAAGAGACCTGCTATCCTCGCTTTCCAAATTGTAGATTGCCCAGCAGTCCGAAAATTTTTTGATACAATACATAATTGTTCTTTTTTAGGTTAATTGTTTTTCATCTCTTCGACCAGACGATTGATGCCGTTTTCCATACCTCCATATCGCGCCGCATAGTCCAAAACTTTCACCCGCTCCTTACCGTCCGTCGTGTACGCGAAGTATTCATGCGGACTCAGCTCATTCCGATATACTTTTGTCTCCTGCCCGCCTAAGTCCACGAAGATTTCCCGGTTGTCCTTGTTGACAGAAAGCAGGATCGTCTTTGCCTTCTCCGATAACCCAAGCACTTCCTGCAGCTTGTCGAACTTGTTAACGAACTTCCGCATATCCATCAGAATCTTTATATCCGCGTTGTTGATGATGGCGTCTTTGATGACCGGCGAGCTAACCAGGTCGTCGAGCTCCTGGGTGATCACAATGGGTACGCCGTTGAATTTTCGGATGGTCTTAAATGCATATTTGATAAAATCCGCCATCCCGCTCTTGGCTATAGCCTTCCACGCCTCATCGATAGCAAGGACCTTTCTGCGATCCCCGAGCTTACGCATCTTGTTAATGACCATTGACATGGTTATAAGCATGGTCACACCGTAAAGAACCGGGTGGTCTTTGATGTTGTCCAGTTCGATGATCACCAATGATTGCTTAAGAAGGTCCTTCTTATCATCTGCGTTGAGGAGATAGTCAAATTCGCCACCGGAGTAGAACGGCCGCAACACGTAAAGAAAATTATCGAGATCAAAGTCTTTGTCCTTTACTCGATGAGAGTGCAGGATGTCGCGATATTCCGATTGGCAAAACTCATAGAAGGTGTTAAAGCATAGGAATAGGTCCGGATTTTTCCTTGCTTTATCGTAGTACATCTGTAAAGCATTGGACAGACCAACATATTCCGATCGGTTGAAGACTTCATGTTCCTGTTTCCAGCAGCCAACCAGCAAGGTCTTAAGACTCTCCTTCTGCTCTGAATCCAGTATCTCGCCCGGAGGTAGGTAGAATGGATTAAACCGGATGGGATTAGCCTCTGTATAGGTAAAATAATAACCTTTCAGCAGCTCGCACAACCCTCTATAGCTGCCTCCGATATCCACGACTACACAGTGCGCCCCCTGATCATGAAGCGTTCGGAGAATGTGGTTGACCGTCATCGACTTCCCGCCCCCCGAAGTGCCGCACACTAGCGTTCCGAGGTTGGACGTGACACCCGCTCGGCGCGGCGCATCATACAGGTCAAGGAACACCGGCCTACTAGACAGCCGATCGCAAAACCGGATGCCCTCAGCAGGCGGGGCGCTGCGATAATTGCCCTCCATGCCGAAGAAACAGATCGCCTGTTCGACAAACGTATCAAACGTCTCATTCAGCGGCATCTCCCCGGCGTTGCCGGGTATCCCCGCGTACCATATTTGGGCAGCCCCGACCGTTTCCAGATAGGGAGCTGCGTCTATCTGCGCTATGGCTGACGAGACCATATTACGAATGATCTTTGTCTCAGCCGGTGAATCCGTCCAGGTCAGCACATTGAAATGCGCCTTGACCGGCAGGCGTTGGTCTGCAACTGCCTCATTCAAAAAGTCATCGACGGCATCTCGGGCTATAGCATTTTCCCGGGAATAGTTGCTGAGAGACTGAAGCCGCAGCCTTCTCGCCTCCAGCTTCTTCATGGTAGCCGCCGAATCCTCTATGAATATGTACTGGTTAAGTACATGGTTACACGGCAAGAGCAGGCCAAGGCCAGCAACGAAGCCCACTGGAAATTTTGTTCGGTCAGTGGAATATCGTTCAAAGACCCGGCTTGGGCTGCATTGAGCGGGTAGCTTCTCCGCATCAGCCAGTGTAAAAAGCTGACAATACTTTTCGCCGATCCGAATGTCTTCCCCGAAGGTGATGTCACGGACCATCGCCGTCTCTTCAGGCTCGCAGAGATAGCAATATTGTTCCAGAACGCCAGTCTTTCCCGTATAGCTCCAAATTTCCTCATCTTGGAGCTGCCGGAGCTGCACTAGTTGGCTGTCCTCTACGATCTTTTTAAATTGTCCTACGGCATTCAAAAAATCACGCACGGTATCCCTACTCATGGTATCCGCAGGAAAGAGGTTCCGCCTAAGCAACGCAGAAGTTGCTGAAGTAGATGCCCGGCGCTTGGTCGCCTTCTTCGTCAGGTATAAATAACTCCGATGACCAAGAAATTTCCGACCATCGAAATATCGATCGGCAGCCTCATGGAGAAACGAGCTGCCTCCTTCCCGCTTTTCCGGCCGATACTTATCCTCCGTATACCAATCCTGCATATGCACAATGGAAAATGCTGGCAGCACCTTTACCGCCCGCAGCAGGGACTGGTGTAAAAGGTCATAATTTTCTATCGATAAGGTGAAAATTTCCGGCTTTGTTACCTCAAAGCCAATTGTATAATCTCCCATTTTGGAAAGGATGCCCGCGTTCTCTACCGACCATATCGGCATAACTTTCTCCCATACATTATCCATACTCACTAGATTGAATGACCTGAGCGCTCGCCCATGGCCCTTTTAAAGAAATGCTTTCTCGAATACGCCCGAAGATGCTTAGGTATGCTTTTGCTGGCCTGCCACTTCATTAGGCCATGCTCTCCAAACCGCTTACTCAGTCGAAAAACGGTAGAGACAACCACCGCTCCCAGGGTAAGGACAATCACGATGCAGACATACTGATTGACGCCCGCGATAAAAAGTATGGCGAATAGCACCAACAATCCGACTACACCGCCAGCAAGAATCCAGATATATTGAGCTTTCAGCCCTTTAAACTCGATTGCCTTGCCAACACCCTTGTTCACACGAAAGATGCTACCCGCCATACACTTGCCCTTTAAGAGATACCAAAGAATTGTTTGATCACTGTTGCCACGACCACCAGAAAGATGCACGAGCCGAACCAGGCCGCGGCAACTTTACCAGTATCGGGATCTCCATGCGACCACTTACCATACACCTTCACCGCTCCAACCAGCGCAAGAATGCCAGCAATGGCATACATCAAATTGGTTCCATCAGCATAGTACTTTCGAACCAACGTGTTTGCCTCCTGCAATCCATTGTTGCCATCGGCGGTTTGCGCTCGGGATGACAATTCTCCTAGCACCCCTGCAAGGGTTAACGTTAGGGCACGACGGCCCCCTCTGCTAAAGCAGCTCACTCTCCACTGTTTCATACTCACATTGCTTTATTTGAAAAAAGAAATTTCAAAAAAGCGCCGCCCACCAAGGTCAGCTCTTATCCACTGTCCTTGTCACACATTACTTTCCTCGGTGGGGGCGCAAGGGTGCAACGGTCTTCGCCCTTCGTCACTTCACCAATTGTCACCGTGAAGACCAGATTGCATCCAATTCTTCCGCCGAGAGCGTAATCCCCGCGTGACCGAGTTCTCTTGTAATGGAATTTCTTATTGCAACACCGAAGGCTGTGCCTTCAAATCTCTTGTATGGCTCCAGATGATGCCTAATCGCACCAAGGAGGTCTTGCCGTTCCACACCATCCGATACAGCTTGATTGATCACTACCTTCAGTTTATCACTGGCTTCTTTTGTGGCCGTGAAATCATCTGAGGATAATGCCGGTGAGCTTCCTTCATCCGGCCGCCGATCGGCGCTCGAAGTGCCGACGTTATCATTTTGGGCTTGCTTGTAAGGCTTGCGCCGAAAGAGGCCCCGGACGCGGCTACGATAAAAGAGCAGCACGACAGCCAGGTAATAAGTGGAGACGAGAAAGAAACATACGATTATAAAATCCGTCCAACTGATGTTCTTGAGCATATTGTCGTTTGATGTTTACAAGACAAAAATGGCTCATAACAATCTGTGGTTCAAATAAATAGAAAGGGAGTCCCGCGGGACTCCCTATAAAATGTTTACAAGATGTGACATGGCAATTGCCAACACATTCAAACGATTTGCTATATTAAAATGAATTGTAGCGGCATTAAAATATTTTTTCGCTCAGTTGCATTAGGTATTGGACCTTCGGATTACTCCTGCTCAATTGTCACTTCATTTTCTTTAGACTTGGAGAGTTTGCTACTACCATGAGAATCAGGATCCGTGTGCGTTTGTTCGTCATGGATTGCCCTCTCAAAATCCGGAAATAGTCCCTTGAAAATAGTTCCAAGGTATATTCCGAATACAGATTCTCCTAAACCCAATAATATCGCAAAACTCTCTACCGAAGTTGGTTTTATTGACTGTTTGAGCACTATTAGAAAAATCAACAATATAAATACAGCTGGAATAAAGAGTGAGATAAAGGAAGCAGTACTGTTAATCGCCTTTGACCTATCGACGATTTTATGTTTATTTTGAATGAAGTTTTTCACTACTGCAGTGGAATAGGAGGCAAACAACGGCAGTACGATAGGTAAAGACACTTTCAAGGTATCATCGTCAAATCGCTCCAATAGCCGCATTCCAATTATAAATAAAATGATTGCAAAATGAGAGATAACCATAAAAAGGCCAACTCTGTTCTTTAATTTATTTTCAGTCATTTGTTACTTATTTTTTAAATATTCCCGAAAATCATTGATTAGCCTTAAACCAGATGCATTTATTTCGTCAGGATAATCTCTCTGTAGTATATATGGTTTTTCAAACGCAGCAGGTTCATAGTCGTCGGACTTAACCTTTATATAAAATCCATCTATGGTGCATTGCACTAATAGTTTTTTTCCTTCGCATTGTTGGATATTATCGATTCTTATTTGGTCTTCTTCCCAGAATCCGTCTTTGCTTGTGATAAATCCTTTTATTTTCTTTACAGATACAGTAGGAGGCGCTTTAAAGGTCAAAGCAGCAGCCCCTGCAAATTTTCTCTTGTAGTAGTCCGAAAGAAATTCGCTGGCAATTTCCTCATATTGCGAATAAGTTAGTTTAAGTAACCTATCAGGGACCGATATGCAATCGCGGACGGAATTTGAGACAAATTTATTATTTTGCGTCTTTGGGATCAAAATAGCCTCTTTCAAATAATCTGATCGAGCGACAAGGCCGCTATCACTCCAAAATAAATCGGTTTCGAATTCCGATTTTCCCATAACAGGCGGGGAAATAGTAACAACTTGTTTATATTTCTCATTTGACTCGAAATTCAGCATGGAATATAGTTGGTGCAAAAGATCACTTCCATAGACAAAGCCGCGACTACTTATATATGATGTAATCAAGCTGGATCTCGGATCGTTTCCCATATTATAATAGAAACGAAAGCTGTCCTTTTCTCGACCTCCATAGGTAATAATATTTGATAAAGGCGTTTTGGCCCAGGAATTTGTGCTGTCGCAATATTTAATACCTATTCTTGTGAATTCCTCCTTGATAAAGGTTAGAGAGAGTTGAGTGTAAGAATTGAGCGAGTCTACCGGGAAGTAAATGTCTGTACTATCCAGCCAATTTTCAATTCGCTTTAAACCACTGGCAGTCTCATCTTTGGGGTTTTCATGAGGCAATTGCGCCTCAGTGCATGAAATAAAACATAAATAACAACCCACCAAGATAAGTAATTCATTCTTCATAGATTGCACCTTTCATAACAAGATTTTTTAAGTTAACAAACATTCATTGTTCAAAAAACCGTGAAAAAACGGTTTTTTGAATCCCCCTTTTGTTTTATATACCGTGAAAAGCCCTTTCAGTTGGCGTCATTCCGTAGATTGCTCTTGACAAAAGATGCGCTTAATTTAGAGTCAGCGTGATCTTTATCCGAGATTTTTTTGCTAATGTCGGTGACTTTACGCAGCACATTTATTGCTTAGCTCAAGTCGGATCTATCGGGGAAGAATCTTCCGCCAGGCTCTTCAGGAAAGGCAATTTTTCCTTCTTCCTCGATCGGTTTTTTCTATCTACTTCGTAAATATTACCCAGATCAACATTTAACGATAGCCTTACCCACTCTGCTACCTGTTTTTTATCGGCCGGCATCCCCTCATAATATATGATCTTTTTTTCAGCCAGTCTATTGAATAGTTCCCAGGCAGCAGCTTTCGGCGCTCCCGCCCAAGAATATTTTTGCAGGACCGTTGGTTCCAGGTCTTTAGTCGGCTGATCCAGTTCCTTCAGTTCAGCATCGATGCAATGGCGTAGCTTTTCAGCGGCCAGCATGGTTCCAACTGTCTTTGAGGCAGGCGAGAAATTATTTTCTACAACTGGATCATACCGTTGCAAAATCCAATTGTTGGCTGGATCATTAGCTCTCGTAAATAATTGTTCATCTTGCTCCACAGAAACCTGAAAATACTTTGCCAAGAACTCCTTATTGTCGTTGGTGAATTTATTCATCTCCGCCAATTCATTTTGTAGCGCCAGTTTGGTGTTATCTGTAGTTCCGAATCGCTTCAAAATTTCCAGGTCCTGCAGCTTTCGGTAGTACAGGTACAGGCAATAGAAATATGGAGCGACGTGCTTAAAGTAATTCACCTCTTCAGCAGAGCTTTCAAAGGTGTAGCTGCGAATGAAAGTGAGTAATTCTTTGATGCTGGTCTCGACAATCAGCAGCGATCCTGTGAATCGCTTAATCGGGTTAGGTTCCCGACTAGCCGCTTCTAGTTTGTACTCTAGCTCGGCCTGAATCTGCATGGTCCTTTCTTGCATAGCTTCGGGTCTTTTTCAATGGAACGAGGTTGTAATCTCCAAAAGCAAGATTATTGGCATTGCCACGGAGAATGCACTGTATATGATGCTTATTTAAATTTACGTCGGCCTTCAATGAGAAAAGTTGCTATATGCTAACCCGGTGCAGTTTTCTTTGTTAAAAATTGTTAAGTTTTTTGTTCACTTATACATGCCCGGTAATAAAAGGCTATGAGTGTAGTATCTTACTCAAACGCTGTTCGCCCACGCCAAGGAAGGAAGCAATGTCTTTCTGTTTAATGCGCTTCAACTTCGGGAAATGTTGGAGCATAAATCTGTATCGCTCCCTTGCCGTGGGCAACCGGAGCATATCGGGAATAGCATTGCACTTGGTGAGGATCTGATTATCGAAGTCCGAGCTCAATTCGTATAATTGGGGGTATCGCTTAAAGACCTCCCTCAGTAGGGAGGCGTTCGTCACCCATAAGCGGGTGGGTTCGAGCGTTTGCAGATAAGAATCCGCGGGGATGCTGGACATGGAACGATATAATGATCCGGTCAACTCCCCGTCGAAAAAAAAGCACGTATTGACCTCTTCCTCCTGGCCTTGCCTCACCCTGATCTTGAAGCTACGCACCAGTCCACTAGCGATGTAGAATATTTTCCGGTTAGTCTCTCCAGCTTCAATCAGGTACATGCCTCGGGCAAAGTTTTTTTCTTGAAAAACTGCTCGAATAGCCGTCTTGATTTCCTGCCGTAGATTCGCATTGCCGCATAGCTGGTCTAAAAATCCGTCAAATTCCATAAGGTATAAGGGCCTCAGTCCCACTAATTATTATCTAGTAGATTAAGATAATAGTTATTTACACACTGTGGGATGCCCAATTATACGTACTTAGTTCAAGATTTTAGAAAAATTGTAAGTGTATTCACTTATTTCAAACGTGCTTTTTCGGCTACCCAGGTATGGGAGACGAAAAGGGACCCTATTATGGCTTCAATGGCGGGATTGGGCCGTCGTAATTGGTCAGTTCCGACGTGGTGACGCTGAGTGCTTTTGCAATTAAAAACATCGTGTAAAACTCAATATTAGGGAACTTTCCGTTTTCGTACTGACTTAGTGTCGATTTTGCTATACCCGTGGCCCCTTGAAGTTGCAACAATGTCATCCCTCGGGCTTTTCTGATCGCTTTGATCCTAACCCCAAGCCGTTTCATCTCCGTTTTAAATCCAGACGATACCATGAATTATAATTAATCAGGAAAGGTCTCGACATGAGAAGAAAAAAAGTTTAAGTATAATTAAACTTTACAAATAGATTCCCTATCTTTATTAAAATATCGTTCAACCATGAATCACGATACATCTTAACTACCGTAAATTGCGAGTTCTAAATAATTAACGTGTTTGCTTTATTCTCGTCGTTGAAAACTGCAAGACTTCAATAAGAGGCGGGACATATGGTAAATGCTCAACGTCTCCTTTAGGCGAAAGCCTAAAGGCTTAGACGTGGGCGTCCCACTGTCCTCTAAGGCTCTTGCAGGCCTTCAACAGCGGTGTGGATGGCCCACGTCTCTTTTTATTCCCCCTATCCATCTTTTCAGCGATCCCCCGGTTCTCCACCACCACAATAAAGCGTTTTCTCTCCGTCATATCACTGCCATCCCCGGCAGCGATCATCCTTTAATCCGAAAATACTTCTCACCCATGTCTATTGTAAACTACCGACCGGGACACTTCGAGACCTCCCATTTATTGCTTGATCACGAGCTTGCCGATCCCCCTTCCGTCTTCGATAACCTATTTATAGACTTTCGCCTCTGGGAGTTTAAAGACTACCTCTGGGACGCCCAAGAAGTCTGCATGTTGACAGATATTCCGCCGTTCCATGAAATTCAAGGTCGAGAGGAATGTCTAATCTACACCCTTAATATTATGAAATGTCTGGAAGCCGCCAAACTCATCGTCGATCAGCGCAAAGCAGCCCTCAAACTTGACGCGAACGATCCTTCGGTGAAATTTAGAGATATTAATTCGCTTACCGTTTTCGAATTAGCAGCAGCGACCGAATATTACGGCGATCGAATAACATATCACAAGGAAAAGCTCGATGAGATAGGTCAACATTTGACGCTAATAACAGAACGCCTTGCGGAAATTGAAAAACTCGATTCAAGTGCTGAAAATTAATATGGTTATGGTTCTGTAGGGGCTCGGTCGATCCCGTGGCGCCCCGGGCTCCTCTTTTTCGTTCCCATTCCTTTTCCAACAACAACAAACTTATTTTATGATCTCCATTTTTTTAAGCCAACTGTCTGCCCTCGGTATCCCCTCAGAAAAATTGCCGTCCGACGAACTGAACACGAAACTAGAGTCCGGTGAGCCTTCCTTTACGATTGATGTCCAACCGGACAACGACCCCACCTACCTGATCACCTTATATTATACCACACCAAATTATACCATACCCGGTGATACCCTCCCCCCCTGCCTCACGCAATTGGTGGGAACCCTCTATGATCCTGTTACTAACGATATAGACAAATGTCACCCATTCCTGGTCAAGGACGGTCGCTCCGAATTTTCCGTCAGCCAAGTCAAAAATTTACTGGCTGGCCGTTGTGTCGCTCACTGCTTTCGACAGCATACCCCTTTTGGCTATGACAAATGGTATCACCTGGATTTCGAGACCCGTGGTCCCGAGAATGCCTATCGGCTCGTCACGACCCGGTTCAGTGTCAACCATTACATACAAAAGGTGCTTGCCCTTTACCCCATCATCGAAATGGAAGATCCGGCCTATCCCCCTATCATACTGGAGGCCCTCGCCGCAGGAGAACGGATTCAAATTCAATTGCGCGAAGGAAAGCAGATCACCCCGAAATTGATCCAGTTACACCCGGCCGGGCGCATCCGTTTTAACCGGACAGATAAGGCTTCTGCAACTTTCGACATACAGCACAAAAAAGCTGAACTGTTATGCCCAACGGACAAGACTTCCGAAACATTGGCCTGATCCACTTCAATATAACGAATGAACTTTACCCGCTGCTGTGTCTTACTTCTCTGGCAGAGCTCGGATCATTGGATACCCAGCGCAAAGAAATTGAATCATGGTTTAAGTCTGCGCTTATTTCGGAAGAAGGCTTTTACGACTTCCGGGAGGATCGCGCGCTGGCTGTGGACTTCCTTGACGTGCTTCTTGACCTTCTTGATCTTGCTCACGTCATAGAAACATCCGACACCAGCCAGGACCTGAGCGCTCTGTCCTCCTTGGCTTCGTGTAGCCCCGTGGCCGACCAACGGGAGTATATTGAACAGTGGTTCGAGGCAGGGATGACAAATCCCAAGCTCAAAGAGCGATACACACGGCCAGAGCAGCGTGCTAAAGCCTTTGACTTAAAGAACGAACTTACCGTGGCCGTCGAGATGGCCCATTTTTGGGTCGCGCAAACACCGGCTAGCCGTCGGTCATATCTCAAACAATTTTTTTATAGACATTCCAAACCATAGTAAATGGATGCACTCCTTCATAAACGTGTCGAAGGCTTCTTTACGGACCTATCTTTGCTGCAGGTCCCCCCCGAGATCGTTGCTGACCGGCTTAACTTATCAGTCGCTCAGCTCCAATCGGTGCTTTCCGCACCAGAAAGTGTAACCAGTGCATTCCTCCATGACTTCTACTACCAATTCGGCGAACAAATCGTGCAGCTAAAAATAGCGCTCATGGATCAGCTGGCCGCCGATTGTCCTTTGCCCCTATCTACCTCTCCCGTGGATTGGCTCTCACTGGCCGATCGAGCAACATCAACGCCTCCAGAGACCAGCGGCGGTCCTGGTCAGGCCTTACCGCCTGTCTCCAACACAGAAAGCTAGACGCCCGTTTTTAAATCCGTTTCTACCTCCCTTGGGCTGGGCCTGTCTCCTGCGGTATCGTGATTCCGATAAACGATCCCCTCGAATCGGTCTCAGCCCTTTTTAATGTTTCAGGACCGTCGTCACCAACTCCCCGTTAAAGCCAATATCATTTACAAAATTACAAAGCTCGCTTACGTCCCCTAGCTCCAAAAGGCTCCAGTACAGGATCGCATCACTGCGTTCTTCTTCTATTATTTGCATCCCATATTTAATCTCCATCTTCTTCAACACGTCCATGGCGTCTACAGAACTAGTGAACCGAAATTGCCCGTGCTCTTTCCGCTTATCTGTCAGATCAATCAATTTATCTTTTCTTTCGAACCAGGTCGGATAGCTTTTAATCCTCGCTGAAATCAGTCTTACAGGTGATGTGTTGCTGCCGGCCGGTTGCTTCCATAAGCCTTCCTTCTGAATTTTTTCCGCTATTTCTCCGGATGTCATGGCCCGTCGTGCATTTAATAATACTAACTCGATTATCTCGTGGAGGTGTGTTCGTTTTCTCATCGCTTACAGTTTGCATTTTGACAGCGCCCTAAAGACCCGAACGAGAAAGGCGAGGGAGAAGCCAGCGAAGGGATAAATATGAGACATCGTTGCGACGCTCCTTTCAACGCCATTGCATCCAGGATCAGGGAACCCATTGCCCACATCATCACTACCAAATATAGCTAATTTCTCCCACCGCATTCCCACCCATCACTTTTTAAACGGAGATCTATGGTGCAATCCGCCGGGCGGATTGCCACGCCATGCGAGACGCGTATTCCCGCCAGAAAAGGGTGCAAAAAGCGCAGCAAGGTAGCGCCCCACGCAGGTCAAAAAAATCTGGAACAAACCAGCGCTATGCGCTGCCGGCCTTCGGCCTGTATTTTATTCCAGTTTTTTTTGACGCTACAAGCCACCCCTTCAGCGCTGTGTCCTTGCTTTCTTTTTTTCCCTTTTTTCTTTTGGGAAATACTCACAAAAAAAACCACACACAATGCAAGCTCAACAACTTTCCCGCGTGATGTACGCCTCTTGGAGAATCCAACGCAAAGGCCAATTAACCCGTTCCGGCGCACTGTCGCAGGCATGGCAAATGTTTAAGAACGCAGACCTTCTGCTTCCCTTCCTTTACACGAAGTACAGTAAAAGGAACTCACCGAACAAGGAGCCCTCACCCAATTTGTCCATTTTCTAGTTGCTCCCTTCATTCACTAAAAACCTTCACCAGTTAATCAATTCTGTTTCCAATCATTTTTTCAATTCAAACTTTATTTTATGGCACACAATCTTAATTACAACGAACAGACAGGAACCCACCGTTTTTTTAGCGTAAAAGAAAAAGCGTGGCACGGACTCGGCAAGATCGTCGAGAACTATCCTACCAGCGCCGAAGCTATGGAATTTGCCGGACTGAATTACACCGTAGAAAAACGGCCGCTGTTCACGATGAACAATGACACGTTTTATAATAGCGCCATTAATAAAGACGCGGTTGTTCCTTCCATCGAAGTCCCCGGCAATTATGCCACCGTTCGAACCGACACCCAACAAGTGCTGGGCGTAGTCGGAACCGATTACCAGATTGTACAGAATCGAGACGCGTTCTCTTTCTTCGATTCGATCGTAGGCGGCGACGGCATCCTATATGAGACTGCCGGTGCGCTGGGCAAAGGGGAACGGATTTTTATAACTGCCAAATTACCCGATTACATCCGCGTTGGCAATGGCGACCTGATCGAACAGTATTTGTTTTTGACTACCTCCCACGACGGATACGGCAGCATCACCGCCGCCTTCACGCCGGTTCGGATTGTTTGTAACAACACCCTCAACGCCGCTTTGCGCTCCCAGAGCAATGCCATTAAGATCAGGCACACCGAGCGAGCCAAGGAGCGGTTAGAGCAGGCTCACCGGGTCATGGGCATTAGCAACAACCTTTCCGTTCAGTTGGATAGTATTTTCAACCGCTGGGCTAAGGTCCGGATTTCCGATCCGGAACTGAAGAAGCTGATCCAGCAGGCAATGGTGCCGAATAAAGAGGTTTTGCAGAACCTGACCGACGGCAAGGACGACGAGCTCTCCACCTGCTTCAAGAATATGGTGGACAGCGTGTACTCTTATGCGATGTCCAACCCAACCCAGCAGCTAGAGACCACCGCGGGAACCGTCTTTGGAGCATACAATGCGGTAACTGGGTATTTCCAGAATGTTCGCACCTACAAGGACCAGGAAGCCAAAGTGAAGTCTTTGTTTTTCGGCGGGACTGCCCAGATGCGAACTCAATCCGCCTTTAACCTCTGCAATGCCTTCGCCAAAGAAGGAGCCTCCGCTCTGCAGCTGAATTAGTCAATGATCCGGGAGCGCCGCCGGTCGAACAAGGGGCGCACTTTTTAACCATCAAAAATACCTTAACATGGAACCTTCACGCAGACTAGCACAGATCGACCTTTTCCAAGAAACCCGGCTCCGCGACGACGTGTATTTCGCCATAGACAAAGACGGTTGGGGCAGGGTTTACGACAATTTCCACTTTTTGGGGCTGGCCAGGCCCAAATCCATTGAGAATCCAACAGAGTACACGGTCAATATTTGGGGCAAGTTGTGCCCGGCTGCGAACTTTCGCAGGCGCACCTATCCCAGCCAAAAGGCTGCTAACGCTGCCCTGATCCGATGGACCGAAAAGGCCGTAGCCGCGAATCGTGTCACGGCGACCAACCAAGAGTAAACGATTTCTTTAATTCATTTTCACCGGGAGCGCCGCCGGACCAACAAGGGGCGCACTTTTTTATGAAACGAATAGACCTCCAAACAAATGTCGAGAAAGCCCGTCACATGTTCGAACTGATGCCCGAGGAAATGCCTAGGCTGCTAGAGTGCATCGATACAATATCCAAAAATGTGGTGCAGGAGCCAGACGGCCTCAGAGCCAAATGGACAAACCCACTATTGTCCGTCAACCAATGGATCAGACTAGCGACTATCATTCAAACCCAGTTGAAACAACACGCCGGTAAGCTAAAAACCGCAAGGAAATTCTCTGAGCAGCTTTTTGACGGCTATCTGGGAATATTTTCCGCCCATTGTGTCCAGGTATTCGCACAGGACAGCGAAAGTCAGAAATTCAAAGCTCTTGCTACTCTTTTCTTTGGCTTTGATCCCGACGACTGGAAGGACTAGACGGACCGGAGGGACCGGGAGCGCCGCCGGTTGAACAAGGGGCGCATTTTTCTACTACTTTCTTTTCAAATGCAAAAAGAAAGTAGGCAAAGAAAAGCTCAATGCCGGAAGGAAAAATAATAATTTTATTCCAGACCGATTTTGCTCGGGTCTATTGGGGCGCTATACACGCCGATCAAATCCATGATCATGTCGTAGATATATTTATTATAGGTGTAGGTGTTGGCATATTCGCCAGCTTTTTCTCCCTCCACCAGGCATTGAAACCGGATGTCGACGCTGCTGGACAACGTCTCTATCTCCCGTAAGTTTGGTTCGTCGGGGCCAGCCTCCAGGACGGTGGTATCAACGGCAATAGACCCCAGCGCGGTGAAAACGTTATTTTGCGGTACGGCCTCCAGCACCTCCAGCGCATATTTTAGGCGGGCCGCAAGGTCCAATGCAGCTGGATTAGATTCAGTCGTCTGCCAAAGGGAAAACTCGTACAATTTATCTCCAGCGTAAGTAATGGCCTCAATGGCATACCCGGGTACGCCTTCGTCATCGTCCTCTCGCTCAGACTCAAACTCGACCATTGAAAGTAAAAGGCAAATCTTCTTTTCCCACAGCCCCCGGTGGACAAACGCTGCACGACTGCGCCCATCTGGGTCGACCAAGCGCAATGATTCCAGATTATGTACATTATGTAGGAGGGCACGCGTCCCTTCTATCTGATGATCGAAGTCTATCATATTACAAAAATAGACCAAAAAGGCCGCACCTGTTTTAAAACTTTCGCCCCTTTTTCTCGCTACATTGCCGACCAGAGCCAGAGGAAGAATGCTAAAAAGAAAATCCCTGGCCGATTAAACCTATCTTCCCAGCTACGGTCAACACCGATATACAAAACTTTTTCCTATGGGATGGTATCACCTTGATGATGGACAATTCCTTTTCAACCGGTCGGCGAAGGGATTTATTTGGTGGCTGTGGCTGCTTTTTATGGCCGTTGTTTACTCCCCGCTCCTGTTTCTTGCCTATTGGATCGACACACTATATATCCCGCTGAAGGCCTCTGGTCTTGTTTGGCTTGCAGCCGTCCTCATAGGCGCAGCCATTCTTTACGCCATTATTTTTATCCTGAAGGGTGTGGTCATCGGGCTGAGACGCAGGCAATCCTATTGGTGGATACCCCTTTTTCTTATCTGCGTAGCCGCTACCTGCATACTGCCTGCAGCCATTGTATACCCCATTTTTTACTGGATCACCGGACACCTTCGTCCTCTTAGCTGGCTGCTGTCCATCGCCTTTGGCTATTTTGTTTACGGCCAGTACAACTTCCTCAACCAGCGGTTACCCTTCTTTTCTGCGCCGCGCAGCTTATAGGAGCTGTACCTGTCCATCCTTCTCTGAGTGGGCTTCTTCTCTATGACCGCCTTTAAAAATAAATAACCCGGCATCGCGCCGGGTATTTTTTGGCACTGACCCGCCCACCGCATGAAAAAGGGGGGCTTGGCCCCCCTGTTCTTCTTTTTTTCACGCTGTCTTGCCGCTCCCGATCAAGTCCCTGAAACTCTGAGAAAATTCCTCCGGGACATCGGCTTGCGCAAGCAAATCGACCGGTATCGACTTCAGGCCATCCAACGCATCGGCAGGGATGATGCTTTTGGCGTCCTCGCTGTTCAGCCCCCGGTCCAGTAGTTGACTCAGCAGGAGCGCATCCCGCCGGGTGACCTTCATCGACAATTTAACGGACTCTCCCATCCAGGGTGTCCGCAATACAGCACCGAAAAATTTCGCTACATCTTTGTTCATACGCACTACTTTTTCTTGTGATGATGATAAAATACATTTCAAAAGTACATCCATCACGCACAACCATCCCCTTTAGAATATGATGAGCATCGGTTTGCACGTGCAAAGCGTGCTACATTTGTTTTGTCAGCATTTGTGAAAATGAAATTGTGAAGTATGAATTATAATGATGACGGCCGTCTGTCGCTGCCCCAAATAAACGCGCTCGACATGGTTGCCTTTTTAGACACGCTCGGTTATACGCCGACGCGCACTAGCTTTCCTCACTTTTGGTACCTGTCCCCCCTCCGTCATGAGAAGACCGCCTCGTTTAAAGTCAATCGAAAGATTAATGCGTGGTGGGACTTCGGTATCCAGCAGGGCGGCAACCTGGGCAGGTTTCTTTCGCTCTACTACCATTGCTCCCTGCATGACGTTCCTGGCCGCTTTTCAGCTGGCCTGCCCATGCCCGTTGTGCCACCGTTCCGAGTCTCGCAAATACCGGCACCCGACAACTCTATCCGGCAGTTGACCATCGGTCCCCTTCTTGCCCCCGGTCTGCTGCGGTATCTGTCCCGACGAAGGATCGCCCAGCATGTGGCACAGCAATACTGTTTCGAGGCTCATTACATAGTCCGGGAAAAACAATACTACGCCATTGCATTCCCTAACCGATCGGGCGGATACGAACTCCGCAACGAATACTTCAAAGGTTCATCCTCGCCGAAGGACATCACCCTGATCACCGCCCAAAGCTCAACCCTCTGCGTTTTCGAGGGGTTCACGGACTTCCTCAGTTATCAAACCGCCTTGAGCAGTCTTCCGATTCCCGCCCGCGACTATCTCATCTTGAATACCCTTGGGTTCCTCGGGGCTTGTCAAGATGTCATGTGCTCCTATCCTTCTACGCTTCTTTATCTGGACAATGATACTGCAGGCAGTGACGCCACCGCCATGGCCACTGGGTGGAGTAGTACCATCACCGACCACCGGTCGCTGTATTCCTCCCATAAAGATGTCAACGAATGGCTATGCCACATCGGGGCAGGTGGCATCCTGGTCGCCATCCAATCCGGCTAGAGCAAGTCCCTGCTGCCGGCAAGCCGGCCTGCAGCCAGGCGCTCCGGCCGAGCGGGGAGGGTACAAGCCCCATCCCCTGTCGTCCGGAGCCATCCAAATACATCCTGTCCACGGAGGGACAGGATGAGGGCGACTGTTGCACGCTCGCCCGGCAAGATGTTCCATTGTGGCACAGCCACAACGGTCTTGCCCCTTTCCTCCAAAGTCGGACGGGTTTAATGACTGCAGGCCTCCGAAGTCGGCCTGCAATAATCGCAAAAAATCAAATTCCAAGAACATGAAAGAGAAGAAACCTACCAGAAAACTCTGGTTGACGATCCGTCTGAACGAAGACGAACAGCAACTCCTGAACAAGCTATTGAAAGATTCCACATGCGCTATGCTTTCCGACTACGTGCGGAAGGTAGTGCTCAATAAGCCCATCAACATAAAATATCGAAACGCCTCCATTGATGACTTTCTGACAGACATGCTCGCTTTGAAAAAAGAGCTGAACTACATCGGTCACAACTTCAATCAGTCGGTGCATGTGCTGCACACCCTCGAACGAATTGGCGACTTCCAGCACTGGATCATCACCAATGAGCAGGACAAGGACCGGCTTTTCAAGCATATCGAAACCATCTCTTTTCGAATTGAATCCCTCTACACACTATGGTCACAAAAATAGATACGAACGATCGGTTGGACAAGACGCTCAACTATAACGAAAAAAAAGTGCAACATGGCACAGCCGAGTTAATCTATTCCAACGGCTTTTTAAAAGACACGGACCGGCTTTCATTCGATGATAAGTTCGAACGATTTCAGCGGCAGAACGAACTGCGTCCCACCTCCCACGTCAATACGTTGCACGCAAAGGTCTCTTTTGATCCCTCGGAAAAACTTTCGAACGAGACCCTTTCGCAGATCGCGCAGAAATATATGGAAGGTATCGGCTTTGGAGACCAGCCCTTTCTGGTCTACCGTCACAACGACACCAATGTGCCCCACATGCACATCGTCAGCACCATGATCACGCGGGAGGGCAAACGTATTCGGGACTATAAGATCGGCGAAAAACTAAGCGACCCTACTCGTGAGGCTATTGAAAAAGAATTTGGTCTGGTCCGCGCGAGGGACCACGCCCAGGAAGTGGATTATAAAATGTCTGCTGTAGATCTCGAAAAGGTGGCACATGGCGAGGAACCTACGAAAAAAGCTATCCAGACCCGTTTAAAAACTATCCTCGAAGAATACAATGTAACGTCGCTAGCCGAGCTCAACGCTGTGCTCCGCGGTTACAACATTCAGGCTGATCCCGGCGAACCTGGTTCCCGCAAAAGGCAGCATCGAGGGCTCACTTATAAAGTGCAGGACGATAAAGGACTCACAGCCGGCATCCCGATCAAGGCGAGCGATTTGTCGTTCAAGCTCACGCTAGACGGGCTCGAAGAAACTTTTAAGAAGAACCGGATCAGCCGGAAGGAGAATGTCGAAGACCTGCGCAACCGTGTATCCAACGTCCTCCACCAGCAACCGAAGTCTTTGGAAGACCTCGCATCACAGCTGAAAAATGGCAATATCGATGTCGTGATTTGGTCCAACGAGGCGGGTAAGCCCTATGGTGTCACTTTCGTTGACCACGAAAACAAGATCGCCGTAAAAGGTAGCGAGATGGGTCGAGAATTTAGCGCAAAAGCGATTCTTACTACCGTTTCCGCCAACACAGCCGGCCAGAGCCAGCAGCAATCTCCACAACAGCAGCAACAAGCACAGCCTGGTCCTAGTCCTATGGATAAGCAAATGGAAGACGCCCGACGTGCGCCCAAGCTCCCTGACCGCTGGACGGCACCCCACCCCTCGCGTGGGGTCAGGCCCGACGCCCTTGAAATTCCCCCGGATCACAATCGAAAGTCCCCCCACCTACTTGGTGACCTCCTGAAGTCCAGGTCACAGCCCGACGGCCTGCCGCCGGAGCTGTCACAGGATAAAAAGAAGAAGAAGAGAAAGAAACGATCACTATAAGATTCTCATTATTTATGCAACTACAACGTGAGAGAGATTTCAGGCAAATTCGCCTGATTTGTGGATGTTTGAGTGTAGGCCTGCTCGCTTTGCACCTTTATTATGCCTGTTACCGGGTCTTTGACTATTTCCATTGGACGCATCCCCAGTTGGATCGCCTTATCCTCCGTCTAGTACGTTCTGGGTTCATCACCCATACTAGCTGGATGAAAGGCGCAGCCCTTATCCTGCTTTTTTTCAGTCGATTGGGCCGGAGTAGCGGCGGCTTTGTATCGTGGCGAAGACTTTCTATCTATTCGCTCATCGGACTGCTGCTTTTTTTCGCGTCGGAGTGGTTGGCCTCTGCTAACCTATCGCCGGTTCAACTGGCCGCCGTTTACCTACCGGCCACCGCCATCGGCTTTTTCCTGCTCGACCTTGCGTTCTCCATTATATATGGACTATTTGACCAATTGTCCAGCCGGGACGTCTTCAACCGGATCAACCAGAGCTTCCCCCAGCAGGAGCGGCTCATACGGACCCCCTACAGTGTAAATCTCCCCGGACGGTATCGGCTCCGCAATACGACCCGCAAGATGTGGGTCAACGATGCATTCGTCTTCAGAGGGTCGATCTGTCTGGGACTCCCAGGCTCTGGCAAGACGCGATATTTTTTCCGCTCGGCAATTTTTCAGTTAATCGAGAAAAAATTTTGCGGCCTGCTGTTCGATTTCAAGTTCGACAACCAGACCCGTCTGGCCTATTATGCCTTCCTGAAATACAAATCCAGGTATCCCGTTGAGCCTAACTTCTACGTCATCAATTTCGACGATCTCGCCAGGACGCATCGGTGCAATCCTCTCGACCCGGCATCAATGTTTGATATAACCGACGCTTTGGAAGCGGCAAAAGTCATCCTCCTGGCTCTGAACAAAGAGTGGGTCCGACGTCAGGGCGACTTTTTCGTGGAGTCGGCCATCAGTTTTGTCACCGCTAATATATGGTTCCTCCGGAAATATCAGGATGGCAAATACTGCACGCTGCCACACCTAATCGAACTAATCCAATCTGACTATTCCCGGCTGTTTAGTGTACTCAGATCGGTCCCCGAGGTCGAGTCGTTGATCAATGTTTTCGTGAGTGCTTTTCTATCGAACAGCCTCGACCAGTTGGAGGGTCAGGTCGCTAGTGCCCGGATCGCCCTTTCTTCGTTGGCCTCCCCCAACCTGTATTATGTCATGTCAGCCCACGAGTTCTCGCTGGACATCAACAATCCTGCCGCGCCCAAGCTCTTGTGTCTCGGCTCTAATCCGCAAAAGCAGATGTTATACGGCGCCGTCCAGTCTCTATATGTCTCGCGGGCAGCAAAGCTGATGAACCGACCGGGTCAGTGCCCATCCTTTGTTATGATGGATGAGTTTCCGCAAATTTACTGGCCTTCGGTGGATGTGGTGCTCGCCACGGGTCGCGAGCACCTTATTGCTCCCTTCCTTGGTGTTCAATCCATCGACCAACTCCGAAAGGAATATGGCCGGGAACAGGCAGACGTTATTTTCAATTTACCTGGTAACCTCATCGCCGGCCAGTCCAATGGAGACACTGCCCGATTTATCTCGGAGCGAATAGGCAAAATTCTGCAGCCAAAGCTCTCGGTCTCGGTAAACAGCCGGGATTCATCGCTCAGTCAAAGCAGCCAGCTGGATTTCGCCATCCCGCCGTCGACGATCAGCAACCTGAGCAGCGGGGAATTTGTCGGCGTCATGTCCGACGATCCGTCTGAGCCGGTCTCCCTGAAAGCGTTTCATTGCCAGCTGGAAGCCGACACGGAGTTGGAGAAGGAGCTTAGTACCCATCCAACAGATCTCCCAATCATTCGGAAGATCGGTCCGCACGACGTAGACGATTGCTTTCACAAAATCAAATCGGACATCAGGCAACTCCTGGCATCCCGGCTGCAGCATATGGAGAAGTCACCGGTCCTATCCAAACTAATCATTCGGAACCCGACGGCCGACTCAGGGAAGGGGCTAAGGCACCCTGGTCGCCAATAAATACAGACCGGCTGACGGGTTTAAAAAATTTCCTGATCTCTTCCGAAAATTGTTTTTACTTTTGTACAACCTCCTTGCGTTGTTCAACAGATCGTAGCTGTTAGAAAGGAACATTAAACTATTCCTTATGCGACATGCTACCCGTCAACAAATCAAACAATTCCACAGCGACAGAAAACAATTGCCCTACAACGATTGTAAAATCGCCGCTCTTTTGCAAATTGACAAAGGGAATTACTCTAAATATGTTAATGACCGTCAGCCAATAACTCTGCGTTTTCTTGGTCTGTTCTATGAGACTTTTCAGGCTGAACTCGCCGAGATAGCAAAAGGTATTCCTGTCAGCCCTTCTGTATGGGAAATTTGCTCTCGGCAGATGGATATGATCTTTGAACTTAAATTAGCTATTAGCCGGTTATCCAAAAGGATATTAGAGTTACAGGATAGGTAGAATGTGCTCGAAATTTTAAATAGCCTTCTGACAGCTCACAGCAATTAGTATAATATTAAACAAAACCTATGTCTCGCAGAGCAACCCCGCAACAAATTGAACAATTTCATAGTGACAGAAAGCAGTTGCCTCACAACAATAAAACAATTGCCGCTCTTATGAAAGTCGACGAAGCTAACTATTCGAAGTACATGAATGGACACATGCCGATTACCGCCTGGTTCCTGGGTCGATTCTACAAGACCTTTCGCACTGAATTTTCCCATATTAAATTGAATGCTACCAAAACCTTTGGATGGAGAGTTGGCCCTCCGGAGAATGAAGGCGGAAAACCTGTGGACGACGATGGTAGATCGATAAATTGGTCCTCAAATAGTTCAACCAGAGAAGGAGGCTCACAACGAGCTACCCCGGACGAGATTAACACCTTTGTTCGTGATCGGGATCTTCTATTAATGACTGACGCAGAGATTGCCCGACGCATGGGGCTTGACCGTTCTAATTTTAGCAGCTATGTAACAGGCAGGTTTCCCATTACTCGGCGATTTCTAAGGAGATTTTACGGGGTATTTGGGCGGGAGATCAATGCAGCCAAGGGCTTCGGTAATCCCCTACTATGGGAAACGATCTCCCGGAAAATGGACGAGTTCCTTTATTTATGGCGCATTTTCGGCAATTTCCGCATTTTCCCGGCCCCGATTCTTAGGCAATACGGAGGCTTAACTAATTCCGATTAGGTAGCAGACTTTCTGGATAGAGAATAGTGCATCATTACTTACCGACGTTCTCCGTTTCGAGCTGGCGCCTGATCTGACATAAATCGTCCCACCGGACCCTGACAACCAGCTCGGATACATTAGGAGTCCTGACTATACTGAAAACATTGGTAATAAACCCTCGAAGATCATTTATCGTTGTGGCCGCATTCAATTTGAAAACGGCTGGCAAATCACGGGAATTGAAGTATTTTTCGATTTCGTTCAGCTGGAGGTCCGTTGGCGTCATGTGGTCCTGTTGTGGCGCAAATATAGTGGATAGAAATTTCAGCGTGACCGTGATTTATATCCCAGGTCGCCGTCCGCCCAAAAAATCTGAAACCAAAAAAGTCAATATTAACTATCTTTACTTTCCCATTTTAGAGCAAGTTCATTAGCTCATCGGTGGAGGACATTCTCTGGCAAGATTGAAAGCCAAGATTCGTCTCAATTTCATTTTTCCCATTGAAATGATCCGCACCGACATGAAAAAGACATACTACCAAATTCTTGGCGTTCGCAGAGATGCCTCCCCTTCTGAGATCAAAGCAGCTTACAGGAAACTTGCTTTCAAATACCATCCGGATCATAATCCCAACGATAAGAAAGCCGTCCAAAAATTTCAACTGTTAAACGAAGCGAACGAAATATTGAGCGACCCGGAGACCAGAAAGGAATATGATCGATCCCTGGACCTTCTTGATGAAGATTTTTCTGATACGTCATTCGAGGTCTTTGAAGAAGGAGAGGACGTCATTATTAATTTTTATTTTTCCACGAGCGGAAAGAAACGAAAAAAGGCTCCCGTTAAGGGACCGGACCTGTTTACCCAGATTACCATCACGTTGATGCAGGCTGCCAAGGGCCTTACCCAAAAATTTACCCCCGAAGGCAGGACCGTACGGGTAACAATCCCACCCGGGGTTGAGGAATTCTCCACCCTAGTATACGCCGGCTGTGGCGGCGAGGGTAAACACGGGGGTCCCTACGGCAATTTGCACGTCCGGGTTACTATTCTCCCCGATCGTCGATGGAAGCGTATTGATACGGATTTATACATGACGCTGGAGGTTGATCTGTATGTAATGATTCTTGGAGGTGACGTCTCCGTCGAGACCATCGATGGCCCCGCCAAAATGAAGGTAGATCCTGGGTCCTTCAATGGCACTATTAAAAGGTTAAAGGAGAAAGGCTTCCCGCCTTTTAAAAACGAAGGTAAGCGGGGTAATTTGTATGTTACGCTAATAATCAAAACTCCCCGAAACCTGAGTGCCAAAGAGAAGCAGTTATTTGAGGAGCTGGCCCAACTTTCACAAAGCTCGGGGGCGTCCACTTAGGAAGGCGGTATTCACTTAACATTATTTTCCCGCAATAATTACTAAATCTTTTAGTTTCTTTATCTTTGGTTGTGTTTTCAGATGCGCCAATAGAATTTGAGTACAAGGGAAAATCTTATAAAGGCTCCTTTCACCTTATCTCAGGTACGGGCCATCGATATGTCTGGCAGCTGTATTTGAACAATTTTTTCTATGGCAGTTTGCGGTATTCCGATCGATGGGTATTCGAGGGAAGCGAGATGCGAGATATGGCCGAGTATTTCGGCGAATATATTGTCGCCTGGTATGACGGCCTTACCAGCGCATAAGAGACAAAATGGGTGTTTTTAACAAACAAATCGGGAGTATCTAGGGGCTAAGTGTTTATCCTTATCGTACTTTGCCTGATGACATATTTTTTCGTTCAAATCGGTTGGGCGTCTTACTTGGTCTATAAGAAGAAAAAAAAGATCGGACTTGTATGCAGGGCTTCGAAGGGATGGTTAATTGCAACCGAGAATCCTTTTATAATACACCGTTTCCGCTGGCCGGACTTTAAAGAAGCTGGACCAGCATTTATTGAAGTTTATGAAGGCCGATCACCGTTGCCGCCTTCCCGAAAGGCACGTGCTCGTTAACTATTTAGTTCCTGAAGATCTTCATAACTGCAACAGATCTGCAGTTTATCAAAAGATTGGCTAGGGTCAAATAACCCAAAACGACAACCCTTAAAGGACAATTCAAGAGTAGAAGAAGTGGCCTTTGTCCACCTAATATCTATTTTTCCACCTATGTAATTCGTATATGTTTTTTCGTATCTTCAGTACTTAGGATAAGGTTTAATGGTCATGGTATTTGATTGGTGCATCCTTGATGTCCCGCAAGAGTGTCAAGGAACAAAATAAGGAAACCCCGCAGGGATAAGCGGGGTTTTTTTATTACATGCTGGGAGTAAATGATCAATTACAACTTCCACCTTATTTTCCTCCGGCTATTTTATAAGGTTGTTCAATTCAACCAACCATTCGACAAACATCTTATCAACCGTTTGCCCTTCCAAAGCATGCTGTATGGTGTGAAAGCGATAATCGGCAGCGGTATGCTCGTCACGATGTTTATTTTTATAAGCAATTCTACCACCTTGTCTGATTTCATTAATTGCATTTTCTACAATATTGAATTCCGTGCTCCTGTCCCTGGCCATTTTTTCAAAAATCCAAATGTAAGTGGCATGACTATCCAGGAGTTCCCAGACATAACTTCGTCCATTTTCGTATTGCAAGTAAAACACAAACCCAAAATTGGGCGTAACTGTTAGATAGACTACCTCATCTAAACTTTGTGTTTGGGCTAAATAGGCCAGCTGCTTGGTGTTGCGATGTTCGCCGTTACTCGTCAAAACATCAAGAATGTTCTCAATATTCGTCTGAAGGAAATTACCTTTCAGTTCCGACGATTGCAGCAGCAACTCGTCAAGGCCATAAATCGCCTTGCCATCCGTTTGACCGATTTTAAGTAGCGATTTGATTTGTTTGTATTTTATCCGTTGAATAAATGTTTCATCAATCAGCGCTATGTCTTCGGATGAAGCAATTGCAACAGACGCTTTTCGCTCCGAATATTTTATCGTTGCCGTTATAGTCACAGTGTCCTTTCGCAACTTTTTCGCCAAATATTCCTTAATCAGATTATGGGCCTTTATTAAAGTAGGATTTCGTATTTCAAATACTAGGTTAGAATCGGTTCCTTCCAAATTCTTCACAAACAAAATGGCACCGTCAACGATTTCGCCGTCTGTGAACTTCATTCTAAATTCTTCCGTATATTCTCGGACTATTGGAACGCTGTTTAGGTTCTGAAGAACTGCCGTCTCATTAACTTCGAAGCCCTGGGAATTAGCAGACGGCGCCTTTGAGGAAACGGAAAATAGTTTCTCCAGCCTGGGCAAGTCATATAAAGCGCAAAAACCTAAAAATGCGTCCTTATCGATTTCTTCAAAGCGTAAAAATGGAACTTCCCTCAATACAGATTGGTGAGTGAATCGACCAATTTCTTTAAATTGGAAGTCTTCAATTCGAACTCTAGCCTCTTTCCTATTTCCCGGAACGCGAATCAATTCTACAAGCCAATATATCTGGATTCTCTCCTTCAACACGAAGTGATCTTTAGGCAAATTTGTATTAGCATACAACACAGACTGCGTTGGACTAAATAAAATCCTTTCATTAGTCATTTTAATAATCCACAAACCAGCCATACTCTTAATTTAAAGTAAGAAATGTCTTCAATCTTCCTACCATGAATATACCTAAAAGTCCTCATTGGCGCAATGACTCTTGTTCTTTGTGATCACCGGGGCGACAAGGCGACAATAATACAGCACAATACAAGGTGATTTGCTACCTTCATCTTCCCAAAATTATCTTATGTCCCAGATTGCCTGCAACCTCTGTTTTAACATGCCTTTTCTCTTCTCCGACATTCTGTTCTCATCCCCGCGGAAACCTGCATCGATCGACCTCCCCTCAAGTGATACTGACCTTGTCCCCCATCTTTCCCTCAAATATCCATTATATCCTCAGGGGCTGGCCCAAAAAATGTATATCATCAAAGGAAAAATCTGTGTTGTTTTCGCTGGTAGAGAAGATGAAATCAAAGAGTTTCTAAAAGAACTCAAACAAAGATGTAACTATTTTGACAATGATATTCCGTTGGAACGTATAACCGAGTTCATGGACGAGTATCCTTTTCGTGAAAAGTTTGCACGATCCACCCTCTTCATGATCCACGCCACTCAAAGAGAAGGAAAAATACATTTCGGCCTGTTCAACGTACCGAAAGAAACCCACCTCGTAGATCCCGAGGCTCTCGAATACCAGCCCGGAGCATGGAACGTCTTCAACAGCCCAACGTTAGGCCAGGTTTACACTGCCGCGACCGGTGTCGAACGTTACTTAAACCTCGTTAAACAGCTTCCTGAACTGCAAACCACAGCAATAAAAGGCACGGTTGACTATGCTGTCCAAGCTAATGGTGTCATCGCTGCCCAGCTCCTCACTTTGGAAAAAGTAGCTTTATATACCGTCAACCATCTCTGGGGCGGAGGTTTCGAGGTCGGTTATTTTAATGGAGAAGAATTCGATAAGTTCTCCAATATCGCATACATAGTCTGTCACGGCCAATTTGACCTTACTGGCGACGTTGGCATTCCCCGGCCCCGGGCCGTTATGTTTTATCGTTATATCGGAGATCTTTTACACATCACTGCTTTAGAGCTTACAGATGTAGCCATATACACTGGCCCCGACGTCATAAAGTTTACCGCTCGGAGCAATCAGCTTGTTGTCCGTCCGTTCCTCGTCCCAACAGTAGATTATGATCGAAACCAAACGCCCCCTGACATAGCCCTTTCTTTTAAAACCAACCTCGTCGCTATTGGGTTTTCCTTGGTCACGCCGACCAACGGCATCTTCAATCCAGCCTTCTTCAAATACGGCCCGGATGTTTTCGTTGAATACAGCCACGGCGACCAACTGAGTATCTACATTCATCCAGGTTACATTGCCGAGGTTAGGGCCGGTGCTAAACGAGCTTTTCCTCGGTTTAGTTAGCGAAGTCTAAAACTCCTAACTGGTCCAAAACGGACGATAGCTTCCTCGAATATATATTCATCTAGTTGATAAACAATTTTTTATACACTACCTTAAATCAATATTTATCAATCATTCGGTAGAGCTCTGGTAATCTCCACTCCCAAAGGCACTCATTTAAGTGGCTATTGTCATTATTTGGCTGCTTTAATGCAAATTTTTTCGGCCAATTTGGTTATCATCGCAACAGGATCAAATACAATCGAGTAAATTATTGCCTATTTTCACGGCTTAATCACTATATACATGACAGTTACTTCTATAATCGAAGACAGCAGAATAAAATCGATCAACATTTTGGTTGAATTTTCGATTCGAGAGTACTTATCTATTGCGGATGAAATTCTTCACAATAACCCCTTTCAAAGAAAACGAGTAAAATCTTCCTCTACAGTTTATAGCCTTTTACGAGACGACCTAAAGGCTGGATGCGTTATTCCTCCCATAGTTCTTGCTATTACGGACGCAAACTTCAATCCCGATTACGACGTAGACCCAATAGGCAACAGTGAAAAGTTCCAAACCTTTCTAAACGAGCATTTAGGTCATGTGATCATCTTGGATGGGCTACAAAGAACATACAATGTTATTGATGCAAACAGCGAACTTATGGTCGCTGGAGAAGCAGATCAAATTCTGATATTCCACACAAGAAGAATCCGCTGCGAATTTTACATTGCCATTAATAAGATAGGTGTGCTATACCGAATGTTAACTCTTAATACCGGTCAAACTCCAATGTCGCTACGGCATCAGATTGAAATTCTATACTCGGACTATTTAGACCATCCGATGAATGGAATTCTTTTGTTGAGAGAAATTGATGAGAAGGCTGCCCGAAACCCTGGCGAATATAGCTTTAAAGACATCATCGATGGCTTTACGTCATATTTGACAAGAGACTATTTGCAATTAGATCGCTCCGACATTCTAGGCAATATAAAAAGTCTGGAAAAACTATCCAAAGAAACCGACCCAAACATTTTTAAAGACTTCCTAAACGCATATCACCAATTCCAAGTTAAAATGCAAGAAATTGCAGGCGATTGGGAAGTCGGAAAAGACTGGGCCGAGGAGAACCAAATAGCAGATAATCCCTATGGAACAAGCGCGAAGGCAATATTTGATAAGCCACAAACGGTAACGGCCTTCGGCGCAGCCATTGGTTTTTTGTTTGACAGGGGATTATTGGATGAGTTTGCACAAATCTCAAACGCAGTGTCGCGTATTACATTCAAATCTAATGTTGAAAACGCTTTTAATAATTTGCTTTTCAAGCTGGAAGATATACGCAAAAATGCACCTAAAATTGGGAATGCTCAGAGAGCGTACTTCTTTTACTTTTTCCGAGAACTATTTAATCCCGAGGGCGATTCATATTTAGTGATTGATGAGGCAGTGGAAAATGCCTTCAAACGTTATCGACAAAACGCCTAATCAGCGGAGCATGCTCAAGTTGCGATTATTTAACTCCAAAAAGCTCTATCCATTAGACAGGGTTAATTTCCATAACAATGGACAAAACGAACGATTTTTCACATTAGAATCGTCAGAAGATAATAATATAAGCCTTTCAATTTCCGTACCATTGCAAATTAAGACGAAATTCTCGCCGTCCAAATTTGACTGCATACCTTTCAATAGCCCAACTTTTTTTAAAGAGCAGGATATTTTTCAAATATTTGTCAATGATCCAAGTGTTGGACGCATTGGCTGGATATTTCCGGTTCAATCGCTTGCGTCTGACAAGCACTCCTTGGCGGAAAACGAGCATTTCTTAAATTATGCTTATATAGCGTATTCCAAATTACTACATGGCTTACTGCTCCCCGAAGAACAAGTAATTGAAACTGCCAGTTTTGAAGAAGACCTAAGTATCACCGACATATTTCAGTCTACAATGGTGATTATGGCATTGAGTGATGAAAAAACTCAACTCATTCCAAATTTCAATATTGACGACTTCCTTCCGGCACTCTATATTCAAGACTACTTTTACTATACCGGGGCACAGATCCTAGCGAATGGAACCCGTGACGTAGACGATTATCCAACTGTTAGGATCAATATTACTCCCATTTCCGAGTTTTTGAAAGGAGAAATATTTATCAGCTCACTTTTCAAAACGCTTCTCACGAAAAACAATCATCCATTAGTTCAATTCCATCTTTTATACCAAATTGTAGAGCTTTTAATCAATAAGGTTTACGATTGTGAAATCAGAAAGCTTCTCACGTCGACAATCGACCGCGCAAAATCGCCGCACGAAATTTTAGAAGAAACAAATCAAATAGCTCCGGAAGGAAAAAGGATTAGCCGCCTAATAGATGAATATATACCAGAAAAAAAATACCCGCCGAATAGTCTAATCGACGCTTCCAACGACCTTCTTCGTTTATTCAACACTCAAAAAACGTCCATTGGAGACGCTTTCTATCAGGTAAGAAACACTATAGTCCACAACTACAGAACCGTCTCGAAAGTTGACCCCAATTCCAAATTATTATCCAATATAAATATTGAATTTCTTCGCTTCTTAGTGGATGTGCTTGAAAATTATGTCGAGCCAGAAAACAATTTTGAGTTCTACGATATGCCAACCGCGTGGTTACTATATATGCTACAAAAGGAAATAGCGAAACCCGGTTAACCTTGAATGGCGACGCGATTGCCCCAAAAGAAGACAGCAGAGTTCCCCCCTGCAAATTAGATTTAATGGACCCATTAAACTGAAAGATTTCCGCTTATAAGTTCAAATGAGTGCTTTTCCGGTTAAACTGAATTAGATGCCCTTTCGCGCTTCATTTTCAACACCTCCAAAACTGGAATAAGAGGTGTATCCTTTGGAAGAATTGGGTTATCTGTTGCAGCAATAGCGGTCACTTCAAAATCATGGACACCTATTTCCCACGCATTTTTAACGACAAGTTCCCGCATATTAAATCCCCATTCATTCATCGGTTCATATATGCGTGTTTTAATATCTATAAAAAACGGCGCCATTGTAAAATAGCCAAAGCGACTGTAACTTGCCAGGAAACCCTCTAGGTTACGTGGATTGTCGGGCGTCATTGTTGAAACCTTTGTCATCATAACGAATGTATGCCCATCCTTCATTTCTGCCATCGGAATGTTAGAAGTAATTAATCCTTTATACCAAAACGGGTTGTCGGCATCTATCCCTTTTAAAATAGATATTTTTATTTTTTCGCCAGCTTTGTCATCAAATCGCTCTTTCCATTCTTTAAATATCTCTATAGCTGTTTCCCGATTGTCAAACATTAAATATAATGTAGGCGATTGAATTGAGTTTGGTTTTGGGTCAACTGCGAACGCAAATCCCCGCCATACATACCCATCCCAAAGCCGTTCATTGATTACAGAGAAAGTCTTCATGTGTTGGTGACTTCTAATATTGGCCGAATTAGTTTTGTCAAAGTTACTTTTTGCTGCTTTTTCATTACCAACATGCATTGCATCGTTGCGTACGGCCTCGATCCTAGAAGTGATCCCGTCAAATGGATATTCTTTATCACTATCATTATACCATTGCCTAATAGAGCGTCGTGGATAATGGCCTAACACATTTCCAAGCATCACAAGCGGACTTAAAAAATTGAAAGATCGCTGATCAACTTGCTGATCAACCAACAATTCTCTAAGACTTTTTTCTGGGTCTGAGAAGGCCATTGTCTCCGCAACAATTCTGATTATAATATCTCTAACTGCGCCAGTTATTTTGTGCTGTGTTCTGGTGGAAAGCAAATGAGGGTTGAAAGGCTTGTAAAGGACCTCCAAGAATCTGCCGTTTTCCGTTTGATTTGATAGCTGAATATTATCAGTAAGCCCCTCACTTTCCTTAACTACAACCTTAAACTCTGACACTTTCCCGCAAACCTGCATGTTAATTGCTGTGGAAAGAAAAGCCTCTAAGGAGGCTATAATCATCTCGCAGATTTCAATTCCCGGCGAACTGTTTGAGGTCTCTAAAATGAAGAGAGTTCCTAAGATACTTGATTGGATACTTGCGATATCCGACAAATAATACTCGGGATATTCCGGCAAATCTTCCTGAGCAGGCTGGTTAAACCAGCGGTTAAAAAAATCAGTGGGGGATCGGTCACCAATGGTCCGCCAATAGTCTTCTGGAAGATATTTTTCTCCTCCAAGGAGATAAAGTAGCGCCAGGCCGCTAAAATCCAAAGACGAACGGGTAAATATTTCAGGGGCTTTCTCCAACTGCGACAAATCGGATGGGCGTGTTTTGAGTAACAGACAACCAAGAATAGGGGAAAAATTACCCAGAGATTCCATATATATAGCCTCACGTTCTGCTCGGGTAACGGCCAATTGTTGTGACAAAATCAGCTCTCCTTCATGCCACTCAAGGATATAACCAACTCTGCCTAATCTGAGTTCAAGCATTTTTAATCGATTGCAACATTTAACCTGCATTTCGTTAATTTCCTGAATCTGTCTTAAATCGCTGATTGAGTAAGAAACAGCATGTATAAGGGACCCCCTAGCCGCCCACAACAATCCAATCGCCTCATAGGCGTAAGCAATGAAGTACAATGCATGAACAAAATCTTCTTTACTTTCTTTTTTATAGAGGTTGACTAGTGACTTTCCAATGTATTCTATCGCTTTGTAATAACGTTTAGATTCTAAGTGTTGAAGCCCGTATTTAAGCAACAATTTCGCCGCCGGAATTTCTCCTTTTCGTTTGGCATCAATTTCTGCTACCAAATTCATTAGATTCTCGTATTCAGGAATTTCGCCAAAGACATCACCGTTTTCCTGAATAACTCCAATACTTTCCTCATAAGAAAACCCTATTAATCGTTCGGAGTCTTTTAAGATGGTTCCAATTTCCCTGAAGTTGTCATTTAAATCCTTTTTTTCGGAAGATTTACTGAATAGATTATTTAGTGCTAAAAGCATTTTTGCCTGATGGGCGGCAGAAGGCCTGGTTTCGTCATTTACAATTTCCATAAGGCATTCTCTTAATGCGTCAAATTTTTTTGCAATAGTAGTCTCGGAAGGTTTGCTCGCGTCAGGCATTGTTTTAAGTAAGGTAATTAGGTAGTATTGCCGTTCCAGAGTATAAATACTGGAAGAGCTTTCAGCAATGGCTTGCAGATCGTCAACTAGTCTAATAAAGACCTCAAAATCTTCATACCAAAAAAAACTGGTCCACGCCTTTTGATATTTAATAGTATACAAATGTTCTTGAAGGCTCAATTGTTCGGCCAGTCTTTGCGCACGATCAAACAAGCCATCTACTTCGTATTTGGATTTTCCCATACCACGAGCCAAAAGTGCTGCATCCAATGCCTTATCCGCCACCTTAATCGTCATAATGGCATCGCTTAATGCCTCTTCAATTTCCCTATTCAGTTTTTCAAACAGTTTAAAGCGCTCAGCGTCAATGGGACCAACGAGAACTTCGTCGTCCAGCCCTTCTCCCAAATCTAATTCTTCAATTGCTAGCTTTTGGCGATTGTTTTGAAAAACCCTATCCAAGATCCAAGTACGATCTAGTATAGTAACAGGAGCGGAGATATCTTTAGTAAGACCATCTTCGATTTCCGCTCTCTTTTTGTCTTTTGCAAATTGGTTGGTGATGAAAAATATCCTTTTATAGTCCCTGCCAGTATCTGCAATGCCTTTTACATCCTTTTTTACTTTATTAATCCAGTCTTTGTTCGCACTTATGGCAAATGCCCATCGTTCACCTTTCTCGTTTGCAATTCCTTCCCAGAAATTCAACCTAGTAATTTCTGAAACGGGGTAAGTTTCTGTATCCGCTTTGCTGTCACCGCCTCCGGAAGGTCCGGTTTGAGGACGAAGATTTGGAGCAAGTTCGAGTTGCGCCAATTTAAAACAGAAATTCTGGAATTCCAGTTCCTGGCTATTGCTTGTGATAACTTCCAGTTTGTATTCAAGAAGACTTCTGTTAAGACTGCCTTTCTTAGTAATTATGGTATCCGAAAACCGTTCTGGTCTTCGCGTTCTCATAAACTCTTTCGGTGACTGGTTCATAGCCTAAATTTACCCAGCCAATTTAGGCTTTTTGTACCATTCGTTATCTCCAGGCGCTGCCCCCTCATTAGGCTTCACCGTGGGGGCAATCCCCCGCCGGTTACCTGACATAAGTGGTAGTTAGAACCGATATTACCCAGCCCTGACAGGGTGTCTGCGACTGGAATCCGGCACACACCCGGCACACATAAAATATTTTCTGTTGACTATCAATTAGTTAGGATTCCTGTTCTGGGCACTTAGGTTTCAAACAGTTACAAAGGTCGCAATCACTGCGGCCTTTTTACTTTTCAAAATTTGCCAGCAATTTGCCAGTGAAACGGGAATAGGTAATCCCTATTCACTTTTTTGAGAGCAAAATGGATGATTTAAAGAGCTTTTGTTTACCAAAGTTAACGCAATTAGATCTGAATTCTCTAACGCCTAAGCAACTCAAAAAAATATAGAATTAGGGCGCGCTTAGATCTCAATCTTCGGCGATAACAAAAGCTGTTCAACTATTAGTTGTATGGGTAATACTGATATGCCATGCCATGACAACACCGAATTCTCGAGATGGACAAATAAACGGGCAATGAAGTAACCTACACAAAAAAGGAATCCCGGCGATAGTTGCACTGCAAGTAGGATCAATTGACGGTAACAACAACTTTTCCTTTCGGCAGATGGATGAGATAGAAGGACACAAATAAGTCAAATTCCAGCTTAATAAAAACCTGTTATTCGATATGCTGACAGGGATATATTTGCCCAAATCGGAATTTCTCTCATTCAAAAAACATGTCATGTGTAAATCTCATTTTTCATGGGATTTTCTTTAACTTTAAGCCCATTCCACCCCCGTATCAGTCGGTGATCACCATTGAAGCCATTTCTCTTATGCCAATGCCTTCCAGTTCTGAAGAAAAAGCAGTCGCCAGCTGCGACCCGAGCCGCGATTTTTTGGTAGTTGGCATTGGCGCATCAGCCGGAGGGATTCAAGCACTGCAACGTTTTTTTGAACAGGTGCCCGAATCGTCAGGCTTAGCTTATGTCGTTATTCTGCACCTTTCTCCCGACCATGATAGTCAGTTGGCCGAAATACTCCAGACAAGCACTGAGATCCCGGTTACACAAGTGAAAGAAAAAGGTCGTTTACAACCCGACCATGTATATGTTGTACCTCCTGATCGTCATTTGACGATGGAAGACGGCCACCTGGTCGTAACAAAAAATGTGTTATTGGAAGAACGCCGGGCACCTATTGACATCTTTTTTCGCACCCTCGCGGAATCGCACGGCGAGCGGGCTATTTGCGTGGTCCTGTCCGGAACCGGCGCCAATGGTTCTATGGGCCTGCGGAGAATAAAAGAATGCGGTGGAGCGGCATTCGTACAGGATCCCGAAGAAGCAGAGTTCGATGAAATGCCCCGTAACTCTATTCAAACGGGCATGGTGGACGAGGTGCTCCCGGTGGGCCTGATCCCCGGAAAGATCATAAACTATAAAAGTAACCTGGGTACAGTGAATATCCCGGTGGAAAGCGAGCACCGGACAGACCACCAGCAAAAAGCCCTCCAGGAAGTACTAACACAGCTGAGGATAAGGACCGGGCACGACTTTACGAATTATAAACGTCCGACACTGCTCCGACGCATAGAGCGTCGTATCTATATTAGGAATTTGCCCGATCTCCCGGCTTATGCAGCTTTCCTGCAAACTAACCCCGAAGAGATCACAGCACTCCTAAAGGATCTCCTTATCTCCGTCACCAGTTTTTTCCGCGATCCCAAGGCCTTTGAAGTAGTAAAAGAGGAGGTTTTGCCCGCTATTTTCCAAGGTAAGACGGCTGACAACCAGGTCAGGATCTGGGTGGCCGGCTGCGCCACTGGCGAAGAAGCCTATTCCATGGCCATGCTATGCGCTGAGTGGACCATGAAAATGGTAGATGCTCCCACGGTTCAGATCTTTGCTACGGACATTGACGAGGCTGCCATAACCCGGGCTCGCGACGCGTTTTACACGATCAATGATTCCGCTGATGTATCTTCCGAACGACTGAATAATTTTTTTATAAAAGATGGGACAGGCTACCGAATCCGACGGGAAATAAGGGAGATGGTCATGTTCGCTAACCACAATTTAATCAAAGATCCCCCCTTCTCCCGACTCGATATGGTCTGCTGCCGGAATGTGCTAATTTATCTCAATCACACGGCACAAACGAGGGTAATGGAAACCTTTCATTTTGCACTAAATTCCAATGGCTTTCTTTTCCTGGGTACATCCGAATCGACGGACGGCGGCAGTGACCTCTACATGAGCTTCAACCGCGAACAGCATATCTATCGCTGCCGTCAGGTGGCTTTCAAAACCTCCTATCCGGTACCGGAATCGATCCCCTACCTGAAAATTGAGCCGACCCGCCAATCTCCTCATCCCGTTCAACAGGAAATCCGTATGCCGGAAAGGATAGATTTAGGCGACCTTCATCACCGATTGCTGGAACAATACGCACCACCCTCCATCGTAATCAATGAGGAGTTCGACATCCTCCACCTTTCAGAAAGGGCTGGCAGGTATCTCCAGATCGCGGGTGGGGAAATTTCCCAAAACCTGATCAAGCTGATTAAACAGGAACTTCGGCCTGAACTCCAGGCTGCGCTTTACCAGGTAATTCAATTGCAGGCGCCTGTAGAGACCAGGGCCCTAAACGTAACCGTAGATGACCGGCAGTAAACGATCAAAATTATCCTCAAACCCGTTTTCCAGGAGGGCGCTGCCAAAGGATTCATTCTTGTATTGTTTGAAAAGCCCGCTGATGGGGACAATTTGGGTAGTTTGGTCCATACTTCGGATGAGCCGGTTACCCGGCATTTGGAAGACGAGCTCTCCCGTTTAAATATCCGGCTCCGCACTTCCAACGAGCAGCATGGGCGACATGCCGAACAGCTGAATGCCTCCAATGAGGAGCTGCAGGCAATGAATGAAGAGCTAAGATCGGCTGCCGAAGAGTTGGAAACAAGTAAAGAAGAGTTGCAATCGATCAACGAGGAATTGCGAACGGTCAACCAGGAGCTGAAGATAAAGATCGAAGAAATAGGCTTGTCCAATAACAATCTTCAAAACCTGATCAACAGCGCCGAGGTAGGCACGATCTTTCTCGATCGCAGCCTGCGGATCTCCCTGTTCACTCCTACCGCCCGCGACATCTTCAATCTTATCCCCGCCGATAATGGACGCCCCCTGTCGGATATTACCAACCGTCTTGAATATAAGCACCTGCTGGAAGATGCCGGGGAGGTCCTCCAAAAGCTGCATATCATTCAGCGGGAAGTGACAACCACGGATGGACGTATTTTTATGATGCGCGTGCTGCCCTATCGCACGATAGAAGATAAGATCAATGGCGTAGTGTTGACTTTTTTTGACATCACGGAACGCAAACGGATAGAAGAGACGAAACTATTTCTTGCTTCCATTGTGGAATCTTCCGAGGACTCCATCGTCACGGTAAATTTCGATGGTATTATCACCAGCTGGAATACGGCGGCTGAAAAGCTATATGGCTGCACGGCGGCGGATGCCATTGGCATGCCCATTACAACCGTTAAGATCTCCGACGAACTAAAAGCGATCGTGAGCAACATCGATAAAATAAAACAAAGTCAAAGAGTTGAGGTTTTTGACACTACACTGGTGACGAGCGACGGACGTCGCATGAATTTGGAGATTGTACTTTCGCCCATCAGGGATAAGGAGGACAATGTCGTCGGCGTATCAACTATTGCCCGGGACGTCACTGAGCGGAGACTCGCAGAAGAGCAACTTTTCAATACCCGTCAAAGTCTCGATATCGCCCTGGAAGCAGCGGGTATGAGTACCTGGAGCTTCGATTTCGCCACGGAAAGAATAACCACCGATACGCGCTATTACCGGCTTTTCGGTTATAATAAGCCGGTTGAACACTGGAGCACAGAAACACTACTCCAGCATATTCTTCCTGCTGACAGGGAAAAATATGACGTCGTTTTTACCAACGCCCCGGAAAGTGGTCTTCTGGACCTTCAGTTCAGGGTGCGGTGGCCCGATAGCACCATTCATTGGCTATACCAGGTGGGGCGCGTCTCCTTTGATCAATCAGGACAGCCCAGGTATTTGACAGGGGTAGCCCTGGACATCACCAACAGAAAACAAATCGAAGAAGCCATTCACATCTCGGAAGAACGTAACAGAATGGCCTTGCAAACCGCCGGAATGGCTGCATGGGATTGGAACATGGACGAAAACAAAGTTTCGTGGAATGACCAGCATTTCCTCGTACTGGGGCTTGGACTCGCCCTGGAGGACAGACCTCCGGGGTTTTTCCTGAAATTTATCCATCCGGAAGATATAGCCGGCGTCAGGGCAACGTTTGAAAAAGCCATGCGGGAAGGAGACATTTTTCACACCGAATTTCGGATCATTCGTGCCGATAACGCGGAGGTCCGGTGGGTAGACGGTTACGGACGTGTCATCATACAGGAAACTACCGGTGCAAGGCATATGATAGGAGTATTGTATGACATCACACGCCGCAAGATGCTGGAACAACAAAAAGATGAGTTTATAAGCATCGCAAGCCACGAGCTGCAGACACCGGTCACCAGTATAAAGGCATATACGCAGATCCTGGCAAGGATGTTCGAGGAGGACAATGAATCCGAAAAAAGTCAACTGATAAAAAAACTTGACGGGCAGATAGCACGGTTGATCAACCTCATCCGCACCCTCCTGGACAATACGAAGGTATCCGAGGGCCAGATGCCGCTGCATCGGGCGCCATTCAATCTTAACGACCTGATCGGGGAAAGAATAGAAGAGCTCAAAGTGCTCTCAGCGAGCCACAGGATAATTTTTGATCCCAAAACGACCGTCCATTTGACCGCCGACCGGGAACGTATCGGCGAGGTACTGACCAATCTGATAACCAATGCAATTAAATATTCTCCACTCGGCGGGGATGTGTCGATAGACTGTACATTTGCGGACGCAGAAGTAAAGGTCAGCGTTATCGATCAAGGCATCGGCATACCTGAGGAGTTGCGCAAGAAAGTGTTCGGCAGGTTTTTCCGCGGTAGCGATTCAAATAATCTCGCCGCGCCCGGTCTCGGACTTGGTCTCTATATCGCCGCTGGTATCATCTATCGCCATCATGGGACCATTGGGGTAGACAGTCAGATTGGTAAAGGGTCTACGTTTTATTTTGTCATTCCGGATAGTCAATGACGCGGTGGGCCTTTTCGACCTTATCCTGCGATTTTTTTGAATATTTTGCCATAAAGAGAGTTTTATTTCACTTGATCAGTGATCAAACGCTGTGCCTCCTTCGGCCCTATATTTTCCAACACCTGTAAAGCGCCCAGCCTAGGGTGACGAAATTGTTTAACAAAATATGGTTAGTATATATTCGTATTACAAAGTAATTCATGCATTTAATTCGGCTATCAGCCTTAAATCGCCTAGGAAATGGTTCGAGAAATGTCCAGTCCGGTGCACCAACAAATCCTTGATAATCAACAGATTACAGGGCTTTAATTTTTTATATGCGCTTAGATTCACACGTTTCCTCGCACTGTCTACCGTTATTTTAGACACTCACTTGACGCTCGTAGTGCTGCAATTTTCTTCGTACATTTATGTGAGTGAAATCAGAGAAAGGCATGGCAACCATTATCAAATTACCTCGGCAAAAGAAAAGCAAATCAGCCTTACACAAGGAGATCAAGAAGCACGATACCCCAGGCCGCAATCCTGAAAAGGCTATTGACGGCATGTACGGCTTATGGGAAGGGCAGGATATATCCATTGAAAAAATTCGCGCAGCAAAACGGCGCAAAAAATGGTAATAGTCGATGCAGACGTAATGATCGAAGTATTACGTAAGAACCCCGCCGTTGCCTCCTACCTTAGAAATGATATCGGTGCTTTTAATATTGTGCTATCTGCTTTAACTATCGCAGAAATCCAACAAGGGGCAACCAATAAAGAAAACCTGCAGCAAATCAACCGCCTTCTAAAGCAATACATTGTTCTCCCAATAGATCACAATATCTCCAATATCTTTAGTTCCCTCGTACAGAAATATGTTCTCAGCCATAATACCGATATCGGAGATACCTTTGTTGCGGCTACTTCCTCGCATTATCAACTGCCGCTCCTGACTATGAATATTAAACATTACAAGCACATCCCCAACCTACAATTGATACGGCATAACTTGAAACCATTACAAGGAGAGGGCCGACCGGCTCATCGGATTTGCAATGATGTACATGATGGGATATGACATAAATCTCCCCGGGAACGGTTTTACTCACCATCAAAAAACTCTCGAACGAGATCCAGCTTTCCGCGACCTGAGAGCGGGATTTGCTGAAGATAGCCCAACATCGTAGTACAAATAGCCAATGTTCTGGTAAAGCGGCCATCGTTCAGCCAAAAAGATTAAATGGCACTCCGCCATATAAAGCGTACATTGCATAGTCATTTGAGTCCGCATTGGTAAGCTGGTCTCTGCTATTTGCCTTCTCATGGCCGGTGGCCGGTCCATATATTAATCACTCCCAAAAACAGAAAAATTTTCAATATGACCATCGAGCAAATCGAGCGTTTCATTGGCGCGGAACCGGAATCTTCTTCCAAGATCTTTCTTAAAGCAAGAACTGTCGAAGGCATATTCATCAAAGCGCCCGACTTTTTGGAATTGAAGAAAAAGAACTTCTGGCGTATCGTTTCTGTGTTTAAAATGCAGGAATATCAGGAATCGAAAGACATTAATTTGTCCCGGATCTTTAATGGCCAGGAATTCATTAAGCTTTCTGCCAAAGGCTAACCACATCGAAGTGTCAATAAAATCCTCATGAATATTAAAATATCCAATATCAGCTTGAATACAACCGACTCCGAATTAAGAAAATTGTTTTTTCAGTATGGCAATGTCGATTTTGCAAAGGTAAATCGAAATTCACTGAATGGACGGTCCTTAAAGAGCGGAGAGGTTTGCATGCCAGTGGCAGCCCAGGCCAGGCAGGCCATAGTTTCTCTGGATCAGACGATCCTCGACGGAAAGATCATTTCCGTCAGCGAGCTTCCTACAGAATTTTACTGAAGCAATCGCGGAGTGTGGGGCGTATAGGCCGTAAAAGGCTTCTACGATCGCTTCGTCTACGTGATTTGCTTTGTCTATCTTTAACAATATAATTTCAAATGATTAAAAAAATTACGGGTATCGAACTTTTGAAAAGCAACTTTGAACAGGTCGAAGAAAAGTTCAGTGATTTTTTCCAAAAAAGTGAGGCGCGCTGGCCCTCTGAACAACACGACTACCTTAGAAATCATTACCAGAGCCTTTCCAAATTTGTCCTGGAAACACTTTCCTGGGACCAGCTTAAAGTGAATGGACTACCGGATGAGATCCTGCAGGAAACGCATGCCGCTTTCGATGCATTCAAACGGAACGAGGAGTACAAAATAAGCTAGCGACAACCGGAATTTAAAAGCCCCCGGAATTTCATTTCAGGGGGCTGGTATTGTGTCGTTAGCGACGCCAGCGCCTACCAACGGTTGCCGCGATCGCGCTGGAACGAGCCGTTATCCGATTTTGGCTTTGCTTTCGAGATGGCTATCGTCCTTCCGTCTGCCTGCGTTCCATCGAGCTCTTTCATTGCTTTTTCGGCTGCCTCATCGGCCATTTCCACGAATGCAAATCCCCGCGACCTTCCGGTCTCTCTATCCGTAATCACTTTCGCAGAGGTCACTTCGCCATATTTGCCAAACATAGACTTTAAATCTCCCTCTGTCACCCCGAAACCCAAGTTTGATACATACATATTCATAAAAACAAATTTAACTGATTAAACATCGTTACCACATCGGCCATGCTCATACAGCACGAATTAAGGATCAAAGAAATATCTGAGGAAGGCAAAAAGTAATAACGACTAAAGTGCGGAGCAGGATAATTGCCGTTACTGGATGCGAGGCTCAAAACAATACAGTGAAGATAGCCCTTTATTTCCGCAATAGTCGATAATTCTTTAAAACCCCTATTTTATCCAAGGCAGCCAAATATTGGGTAAATATCCTTTTTGGGATTAACTTACGTAAATCGTTCCATGGCAGCTGCGCTACTCCAGCTTCTTCGCGTCAGCCAAAAGAATGCTATTGATGCCCTCTGTCATCTGCCGTCTGGCCTGGCTAAAGCATTCTTCCGCTTCTTTTTTCGGCGTGCCTTTTATGGCTTGTCTGATGGCTGTCTCGATCTCAGGCAACGCGGACCGGACAGAAGAGCTAATGCTGGAATAGCTATGACCCAGGACCTGCAGGATATGTTTATAGTTCTCGTATGACGACATCATTTTGCGGGCGCCACTCTGCGAATATTGCAGCGGGAGGTTTTCGCGTATCGCCGTAAGCTGAACTTTTACTTCGCTGCTGGTCATTGGCCGTTTTGTTCAAAGTTATGAACAATCAGCCCATTACATCTCATATTTAGGTACTTTATAATACCTGTATGCATTCCAGGCAATCGGAATCCCAAACAATATCCCGAAACATACCCAATTGATATAGGCCCTCGGAAGGCTGAACGACCATCTGGGCATGAATATAGGTAGTATCACCTGCTCAAATACCACATTGACGAATATCCCATATAGTATGCCGATAAGGTACTTATTAAAACGCAGGAATCTAACCCTGGGAAAGACCCAAAAGAAGAAAAGGGTGAACGAAAAGGCGATAAAATAATGAAAGAATAAGCCTAAGAAAGCTATCCATTCGTTACCTGGAAAGGCATTGTTCCGCCCCACGGCCACGGATGCGATCCCTTTCAACATATGGTCAGCAAATTTTCCGGAAGATATCCACTGGTTGGTAAAGGCATAAAGCAGATCAGTCGTTCCAACGAAAAGCCCCGTCAGGAGCACAGCCTTAAAAAATCTGTTCATAGTGTTTTATATTTACCAGCAAAACTATCCGGCCTCCATTGGAACTCACCTTCAAAAGCCGTCCAAAACAGGTTCAAAAATGCCGTCATATTCAACTAATGAACACGAGCTGGTCAAAATATGTCTGTCCGAGTTGTGTACCCGGGCCGGTTTTCGTGGCCCCGGAGACCTCATACAAAGAGATATGATCGCATTGTGCGATACTATCGAATCCGCCTCCGGCGTAATGATCAGTCTGTCAACGATCAAGCGCCTGCTCAACGGACAGTTTGCCCGCATTCCCCAGGTAGCCACGCTGAATGCCATTGCCTTGGCGGCGGGTTATAAGGATTGGAGGGATTTTATGCAGGCAAAGGCGGTTTTAGGGCGTGCGCAGGCGGACGAGCCTGGACTGAACCCTGGTGGGGAGGAACAAAGGCCTGACGAGCCTGAGCAGGATCTGCCGGCCCGCGCGGATAGGCCTGGGGAAGCTCATCGTGGCTCCCAATCAGGGCGGCCGAAGCCCCGCTCAAATCCCCGCCTGCTCATTGCGGGAGCGGTCCTTATACTGGTGCTCCTGGGAACCTTTGCCGTCCTGCTATCCAATAAGCCCGGTCCGGCCAATATCGACAAGGCTCATTTTTCCGTCACGAAAGTAACGGGCAACGATATCCCCAATACGGTCATATTCAAATACAATGTGGACTCGGTGTCGGCAGACAGCTTTTTTATCCAGCAGTCCTGGGATCGCAACCGCAGGGTACAGGTCTATAAACATAATTATACCCTGACGGATATCTACTACGAGCCAGGCTATCATACTGCCAAGCTTATTGCCGGTGACAAGATCATCAGGACTCTGCCGGTCAGCATCCCTACGGATCGCTGGCTGTTCTATGCGATAGAGCGCAAAGCGGGCAGCCGGCCCCAATATATCACGCACCGGGATACGGGTATTCTCAAACTATCTACCGGCGAAATGCTGGCGAGTAACATCGATCTGCAAAAAGACAATGTCTATTGCAGCACCTGGTTTCCTTCCGACATCACCTATAGCAGCGACAACTTCACCCTAAAATGCAGGGCCCGGGTAAAGCCGGTGAACAATGAATCCTGTCCGCTGCTGATGTGCGAGATCTATTGTCAGAATTATTTCATGTATTTCCAGAGCTCCCTAAAAGGATGTACCGGCGTGTTGACTGCGCAATTTGGCGAGAACGGGCTCAACGGCCGGACCAACGATCTTTCAGGGCTGGGCGCGGATGTTCGGGAATGGCGGGACCTGGAGTTTACGGTGCGGGATAAAAAGGTGAGTGTTGTTGTCGATGGAATGCCGGCCTACTCGAACGCTTATGCGCACTCCGCCGGCCTGATAACCGGGATTGGTTTTATATCTAACGGGATAGCCGAAGTGGAGTTTGTGAGTCTGAGAACGGGAGATGGGAGGGTGATATATAGCAGGGGGGATCCTGAATAAGATGATCAACCCGGTCAGTGTCTGCAATTAATTCGATCTGAAATTGCAGATGATCCGGTCGTCGCCAGTGGGTTTGAACTAAGGCCGGCCCCGGACCCCGAAATGTGGTTTCAGTTCTGATTTTGTGCAGCAATGAATAAATAAGGGACGATAGAGGAATGACCGTCGACACCAGTAGGAGCCTCGCCCAGCTCAAGTACCAAAAAAGATCCGGCTTCCCTGATCTGCCAAAGGAAAAGGCGCCTACTATCAGGCATATTCGAAAAGATCTCAGGGAGCCTTGTCTGTACCATGCCATTCCAACAGGCTTCCTCCAGCCGTTCGTTGTCAAAAAGATGGTCGTTATGCCAGGAACCATCTTTCCTGGATAATTCTTCCGTTAAAAAGCTGGTACCCCTGATCAATAATACTTCCTGATATGCACTATATCTTCCCATGACAGATTATTTTTTTTAATACTACGCTCTTTTGATTTCGATGGATAACCTGAAAATGTCATAAGCGAATGATCTACCGATGCTGTGCTATAAAGGAACTAATAAATTCTGTCTTTTTTTGTCGTTTTAGAACTACACGCCCTTTTTGCTAAATCAATTTACTTATTTGAATATCAATATGTTACAAAATTCACTAGCTGACTCTTTCAGGGTTCAGACGCGCAACAGCAAAGCGGCCGTCGACAAAGGGTTTGTCTTTGTGATCGTCGTTGTAATGGCGGGACAGCGCGCTATCGTTATGGGACCGGAGGGTTGGTGTGTCCGGCAGGCCCTGGCCGCGTCCGGCCGGAGCGGTGAAATTGTATGAAACGGCTAATTACCTTAATATTGCCGACGAGCAGGAATTTGCGGGATTTTACCAAATGAGCTAACCTTGATTCTTATGCATTGCAACAGCTACTTAACGCGTCATTTTAGACGTAACATCGTCTATGTTTTTTTTATCCTGTTGATCCCCCATAGCTCAGTAGCCCAAACCGACCCGGTATTTAAACCCATATCGGCAGATATCATCAACCTTTCGTCCAGGGTATTGGGCGAAGACCGGAAAGTATATATTTATGTACCGCCCAGGGATAGCTTGTTGCCCAATAAGCGCTACCCGGTACTATTCGTACTTGACGGCGACAATCACTTTAGCCTGGTTGCAGAATATTGCCGGTATCTTAGCCGCCGGGATGTAAATATTGTGCCCGAAATGATCATAGTCGGTATCCCTAATACCAACCGCACAAGGGATCTTACCCCAACCAATAGTATTATTGATTACGAAGGAAAGTCCGATACCAGTTCAAACTCCCGGTATAAGTCAAGCGGTGGCGGTCATAATTTTTTGCAGTTCATAGGTGCTGAGCTGATACCGTATGTTGATGCGCACTACAAAACACAACCTTTTAAAATTTTTGCCGGCCATTCATTCGGTGGTATCACCACGATCAATTGCCTATTAACAAAGCCGGAAATGTTTGGTGCTTATATAGCCATAAGCCCCTCCTTTTGGTGGGATAAAGGCTATATGCTTCGCCTTGCCGATGAAAAGCTAAAAACCGATCGGATTATCAATAAAATGCTTTTTTACAGTGATGCGAACGAGGGAATGCCGGACGATCTTACCTTCCATACGAATCTTTTAAAATTCGACTCTATAATAACCCAAAGAAAGATAAAGGGATTAGAACACAAGTATGTTCATTATCCCGAAGACACTCATATGACGGAACCCATAAAAGGTTATTATGACGCTTTGCGATTTATTTTCAGGCAGTGGGAACTGTCAGAAAACCGGTAAGCGTAGTGATGGAACATATTTTTCATCCTCATCCGAATAACGATAATATTTGAACGTCCGCTTTTTGTTGGTCGTCGTCACAAGCCGAACAAGATGTTGTTTTTTTCCTTTCACAACCTCCAGAACGGTATTCTCTTCGTGATCGGCAAGCCCGGGTACCTGATAGGAGGAATGATAGGTATAGGAGAGGATGGTTCGCAGCTGTGAATCCGAGTTGTATCCATTCATTCCCGTCTGTTCAATTGAATAGAGCTCTGCACCCGCCTCTTCTGCTCCTGTATTGGCATAGACGGGTTCTTTGAGCAACAGGCCGGTCCAGCGATCTGCCAGATTAACCAGTGAAAACTGGCCGATGCCTTCGGCGGTCGTGCCGCCCGAGACACCAGAAACGGTCAAGGACTTGGTGAAAGCATAATTATACCAGGTTCTATCGGTATCCTGGGAAAAAAGGGCTATTCCTAGTGTAGCACCACAGGAATGACAATCGCTGATCCTGATCTTCATGCTATCCAGGCTGTCTACTATATAACGGTAATTAGCAAATACTACGACCGCGCAATTGACGCTATCATGATCTTTGAAGTACACAACGGTATCGATGGTAGTATGACAACTATTATCATAGGACACTCGAAAGTATGACATGGTCTCGGAATAATTGGGTTTCCAGATAGCCGTCCGGCCGTGGATGACCGGACTATCGTACAATTTATTCAGGACCTCCTGTGGGTCAAGGCTTTTGAACCGGTGTGCGCCATCGGGATCGAAATGAGTTCTTACAGGTTGAGCAGGACTTGCCGCCGGCTTTTGGTGCTGGCAGGCTGCGAGAGAAATCAATACTACTAGCAGTAAAGGGAGGGGATTGGCATACATATCGAAATTTACCAAATAAACCCTAATCAAAAAGTTAAAGACGAAAGCCGGGGGGCATTGGGATAACCGGGCGTTTTAGTTGAGGATCTGTAGAGGAGCAAATAAATAAGGGACGATGGAGAAATGACTGTCCATATCGGAAGGGGCCTCGCCCAACTCGAGTACCAGGAAAAAAACGGCTTCTTTTATCTGCCAGAGAAAGAGCTCTCCACCATCGGGGGCTTCCAAAAATATCTCCGGGAGTCTCATTTGCAGCATTCCATTCCAGCAGGATTCTTCCAGCCGCTCGTTGTCAAAAAGGGGGTTGTCGTGGCGGGAATCGTCTTTTTTGGACAATTCTTCCGTTACGAAGGAGGTGCCTTTGAGCAATAATAATTCCTGGTGTACACTGAACGTTCCCATGATGAATTGCTTTTTTATTGTGATCGCAAATCGGGTGACCGGAAAGCAAATTTTATAGGGTACGGACCGGTTTGGTATTTCAGGAAATATGATGAAAATATCTTTCTGATCTTGTGATGTAAAGTAACAAAGGAATTTGGATATTTTTTGTCGTATAATATCTACAAGCCCATTTTGCTAAAACGGTTTAATTTGCTGATTGTAAATTAATTACAAAAATCAGCAGCCCGAAGATGCCCGCCAGCCGACCGATCAGCGTTTCCGTGGCAAACTTCGATGCAAAGCTCTCGTCGACGAAAGAGTAGGCAAAGGGATAATCCGGGCCATATTTCACTACCAGGCCTGCAATGAGGAAACCTGTCTTTTTCCGCGGAAACTGAGCTTCGATCTTCCCGTCAATGTTAAATGATCGTTGACGCCATAAATTTTATCTTTGTCTTCAAATTTGTCATATGGACGAACAATTGCAAACAATTAGTGACGAACAAAAAGCAACGTGGAACAGTGTAGCCCATAGCTGGAAGAAATGGGATGAATTCACCATGAACTTTTTAAGGCCAATGGGCGATGCGATAATAAAAGCGCTGGATATAAAAACGAATGATCTAACGCTGGATATTGCATCGGGCACAGGAGAGCCTGCATTTTCAATTGCAGCGATAGCCAAGGGAGGCAAGGTATATGCAACCGATCTGTCAGAAGAAATGCTTGCCATTGCGCAGGCTTATGCACAAGAACGGGATATCAACAATATAGAATTTAAAATGGCAGATGTGTCCAACCTTCCTTTCAGTGACAATTTTTTTGATAAAATAAGTTGCCGGATGGGTTTCATGTTTTTTCCTGATATGCCATTGGCTGCAAAAGAAATATTCCGTGTTTGTAGAAATGGCGGCAAAATGGCGGTCAGTGTTTGGGCTGGAGCGGAAAACAATGATTGGTCTACTACAATAACGAAAGTTTTATCAAAACATATTGAAATTCCACGGCCGCCTGCAAATGCACCAGGCATGTTTCGGTGCTCAGCTCCCGGTTTGATGAAACAATTATTTGAGGACGCCGGTTTCAAAAATGTAAAAGAAGCAACTATTTCCGGCACAATAGATTTTGGAACAGCAGAAAATTATTGGCTGAATAGAACGGAAATGTCTGAGCCAGTGGTCAACTTATTAAGCAAGGTAAGTGAAGAAACACGTAAAAAAATAAAAGCTGATCTGCTTGAAGATTGCAATGGCAGGCTTCCTTACGGAAGGCTTATTATGAATTGTTCCTCCCTGATCATATCGGCTGAAAAATAAATTGCGCCGCGAGCTGCGGGCAATGACCTCAGACATTAGAAACCGGCAAATGTCTGATCTTTAGCTCCCCTCCTTCTACGTAAAAGGTATGAATCCCTGCCCGGTGATTCAGGCTGTCAAACGTGAAATGGGCGTCCAGAGAATATCCATGAAGCGCATGAATATATTCTTTTATTTTCTCTCCTGACTCATTTAGCTTATGAATTGTCTCTTGTATAGCTTTGTCTAGTTTTTTCATTTCATCATAGGCTCCTAATATTGGAGCTGCCGTATGAATAGTATAATTACTCTCAGGAACCTTGTATTTATTTAAAAGACTCTCATACGTATGCGAGACCTCATCTTTCGCCCGGTAATACTCCTTTAAAGCGGATTCCAGCTTTAGATGGCTTTCCAGGAGCGTTCTAATATGTGCTTCAAAAGACATTAAGATTATCTTTTAAAAGTATTCCGATATTCTCAATACAATATACAAAAAATCTACCATATACCCAACAGCTCGCGACGCGCGATCGGCCGGATCTGGGGTGGAGACCTTGCGGTCTGAATGATCGGGCAGGATATACTATTTTGACTGAAGGTTTTTCAGCGGGTTGGCCAGGGCGGCGCGAATGGCCTGGAGACAGAGGGTCAGCATTGCGATGGTGATCATTCCCAAGGCGGAGAGGGTGATGATCCACCAGCTGATATCGATACGATAGGCGAAATGCGCCAGCCAGCGATGCATGAACCAAACGGTCAGCGGCGTGGCCAGAATGATCGAAAGCAGGATCAGGCGGATGAAGTCTTTTGAGAGGAGGATTAAGATGCCCGGGACGGTTGCGCCGAGGACCTTTCTGATGCCGATCTCGCGGGTGCGCTGGCGGGCTACGAGCGCGATCATTCCCAGCAGACCCAGACAGGAGATGAAGACGGCCAGCCCGGAGAAATAGCCGATGGCCTTTCCCTGCTGCTGATCCCGGGCATATTGATCTTCGAGTCCTTTGTCCAGGAAGCTATATTGAAAATCTTTGCCGGGGAACCAGGCATCCCAATTCTTTTGCAGGAAGGCGATGGTCTCTTTTGTCCGATCAGCGCGCATTTTTATGGAGAAGCTGGTCAGACTCGGATAGTCGACATCCATGACCAGCACATCGATTGGTGTATATAACGACTCGGCATAGAAATCGCGGACGACGCCCACGATGACCCCTTCTTTTTCCTTGGCGCCGCGCTTGCCGACCAGGCTGAAGGTCTTGCCGATGGCCTGAGCGGGGGTGCCGAAATGAAAATGTTTGACCGCCGTTTCGTTGATGATGAAGGCATGGTCTTTATCGGATCCGTAGGCTTCGGAGAAATTCCGGCCCGCGGCCATCTCCATCCCATAGGTGGAGATAAAATTGTAATCGACCCGGATATTGAGCGCAAAAAGGTTGTCGCTGACCGAAAAGCCTTGCGGGAGCACGCCCCTGCGCAGCACGCCCAGACCCGGTTGCTGGTCGGACAGCGTCATGCCCGTAATATCCGGGTTAGCCATGATCTTCTCCCGAAAGGCCTGCAGGCGGTGATAGAGACTGTCATTGGGCTGGGTGAAGATCGAATTGATGCTCCAGGTCCGGACCGGTACGACGAGCGTATTTTCTTTTTCGAAACCGAGGGGTCTGCTCTGTATGAAATTCAATTGCCGGAACATAATGAGGGTTGCGATGAGCAATCCCATCGAGGCGGAGAATTGAGCAACCAACAGGGTTTTGCGCAACAGCCCTCCCCTACCCTTGTTACCGGAGAATTCCCCGCTAAGGGTCGTCACCGGATCAAAGGCCGAGATAAAGAAGGCCGGATAAAGACCCGCCAGCAGCCCCGTGAGCAAAAAGACCGCCACGAAAGCAAGCAAGAGCGGGGCGTCTTTCAGCAGATCGAGGAACCTGAAATGCTTGTCCGTAAGGTCGTTGAATGCCGGCAGAAAAGCCGCCAACAGGACGATCGAAACGAAAAAAGCCAGGAGGCTGATGCCAAGCGATTCTGCGAGGAATTGGCCGATCAGCTGTTTGCGTTCTGCCCCCAGCACCTTCCTCATCCCGACCTCCCTGGCACGGCGCAGTGAGCGGGCAGTGCTGAGATTTACAAAATTGATACCCGCGATCAACAGGGTGATCAGGGCAATGCCTCCAAAAATATATACCTGTGTGATGCTGCCAACGGGCTCGATCTCGGCGAGCAGGTCTGACCTCAGATGAATATCCCGAACGGGTTGCAGATGGTAGATGATATCCTTCGCAAATTCCTTCGGCGCATGAGCATTGACGAAAGCGGGGAAGCCGGCGTCGATCCGCGCGGGATCCTGACCGGGTTTCAACAGCAGGTAGGTATAGGAGTGGCTGATGATCCAGTTATGGTCCAGATTAGTTTTGGCTTCAGGAGTGATCGTAGCGAACATGGTCTCGTAGCTCGCAACCAGGTCGATATAAAGGTGCGAGTTATGGGGGAAGTCAGCGAATACGCCCGTGACCAATAGCGGATAATTGCCGTCCAGCCGGATCGACTGGCCTACTGCGGGGGCATCACCGAAATATCTGCGCGCTGCGGAAGCCGAGAGGACAACGCTGAAGGGATTGGTCAGCGCATGCCTGGGATCTCCCTGCAGGAAATGAAAGGTGAAGATGTCGAGGATGGTGGAGTCGCCGAAGAAGAATTGTCTTTCTTCCGTTTTGTTCAGGTCTTTTTGGATGGTCGCGCTCCGGCGGAAGAGGCGGGCCGAGGACTCGATGCCCGGAAAATTGTCTTCAAGCAAGGGGGCGGCGGCTGTCGAAAGCATCGGGAGCCCTTTGGTGAGGCCTGCGAATTTTGGAGTATACGTGATACGGTAAAGCCGGTCCAGCTTATTCTGAAAACGGTCATAGCTCAGCTCGTCGCGGACAAAAAGCATGATCAGGAAGCAGCAGGTCAGGCCGACGGCCAGACCCAGGATATTGATGCCGCTAAAAGCTTTGCCTTTACGTAAGTTGCGGATGGCGACGAGCAGGTAGTTTTTGAGCATTGGAGCGGCTTTTCCGGAAGGTAGCGGATTCTTTTGGGGCCCCGGACGGGTTTTGCAGGAGCGGCCCTTTAATGGGATGAGCGTAGAAGGATGCGGACACCCATTGTATCGAAAACGGACAGACGCCAGGGGGGCGCTGCCGTAACCGGTAGATTGTCACCCTGTTTTAAAAGTGGCTCTTTTTTCGCTGCGGACCGGCATATCCCCCAGTATCATGATAAAAAAACAGCTGCTTTTTGCCCTGCGACGTCTTGTCCGGAACAGGCTAACGACGGGCATCAACGTCCTTGGCCTCACGATCGGCATCCTTTCCTGCGTGGTGATCTACCTGTATGTCGGCTTCGAGTTCAGCTATGACAAGTTCCATACCGACGCGGATCGGATCTATCGGCTCGTAACGACGCGCAACCTCCAGGGCATGGAACATAGCGATGCCGGCATGGCCGCGGCGGTTGGCCCGGACCTTCGTCATGAAGCAACTGCCTTCAGCGCCGTTACCACCCTCTTTACGGATGACACCAGGGTGCTCATCCCGGTGGCGGGGCAGCCGGCCCGGGTCATTCCCCCCATCAGCGGCGACGAAAGGTATCACATCAGCTTTGCAGACCCGGACTACCTGAAGATCTTCCATTACCAGTGGCTGGCAGGTAATCCCGCAACGGCCCTGCAGAAGCCATTCTCCGTGGTGCTGACCGAATCGGAGGCAAAGCGCTATTTCCAGGGCGGGGTGCCTGGAGACTGGATGGGCCGTACAGTAGTGTACGAAGATTCGCTGACGGTCGCCGTAACGGGGATCGTGAGGGACTGGGACCAGCATACGGACCTTGGTTTTAAAGACCTCATCTCCTATGCCAGCCTTGAGAACAGTTTTCTCAAGAGCTACGACGAGGGCTGGAACAGGTGGGGAAGCGACAAAAATGTTTATGTTAAGCTAAAACCGGGAATACCTGTCGCCGAGGCGCAACAACAAGTGGACGCCTTCTACCACCGGCATTCGCATTTCTCTCCGGGCGTGAAGGGTACCATGTCGTTACAACCTTTGGCTGACGTCCACTTCAATGCGACCTATAGTGATACTTACGGTCGCCGGGCACACAAGCCTACGCTGTTTGCGCTGGCCGGCATTGCCATTTTCATCCTGATCATCGCTGCCATCAACTTTATCAACCTCTCTACGGCTCAGTCGATCCTGCGCGCAAAAGAGGTTGGGATCAGGAAAGTAATGGGCAGCAGCGTCGGCGGCATTGTCCGGCAGTTCCTCGCCGAAACGGGCATCATCGTCGTTGCCGCCATGGCGATTGCGCTCCTGCTGGCCAATCCGGTAATTGAAGCCTTGCATGGTATTATTCCTGAAGAGGTCAGGCTGCACGTCGCCAACCCCGGCACCTTACTCTTTATTGGAACTACGGTCGTAGTCACCTGCCTGATCGCCGGCTGGTATCCCGGATGGGCACTCTCGTCTTTTCTGCCAGTAGTCAGCCTTAAGGGGCAGGGTGTGCAGCAGCTCAACTCCAAAAGTTATCTCCGCAAGGGCCTGATCGTTTTCCAGTTTACGGTGAGCCTGGTCTTTATCATCGGCACCATGATGATAGGCCGGCAGATCCGTTATATGCTCAATACCGATCTGGGGTTTAATAAAGACGCCATAGTCACGATCGATATTCCGCGGGACGGGCGAAACAACCTGAGAAGCATACTGGCCGCAGGGATCCGCGATCTCACTGGCGTGCAACAGGTCAGTATCAATACGGCCGACCCCGAATCACAAAGTCATCTTATGCTCGGCACCTATCTTGAATACAAGGGAGCCGCGGGCGTCAGGATCACTCCGGAAGCTGACGCTATAGACACCGGCTACATATCCTTATACGGACTTACTCTCGTCGCCGGAAGAAACTTCTATCCTTCGGACACGACGCGGAAAAGCATTCCGGCCTCAGGGGCTGCTCCGGCGCAGACCGGCTACCAGGCCATTATCATTAATGAAACGGCGGCCAGGGACCTGGGTTTCCAGCGACCCGCCGATGCCGTTGGTCAGCGGGTGATCACCGACCCGGGGGGCCTGAGGCCAGCTTCTGTGATCGGTGTAGTGAAGGATTTCCATTCGGACGACATGCACAGGAAAATACGACCCTTTGTCTTCTCGTTCGGCGCCGGTTGGGGGTTTCAGCTGAGCGTAAAGCTCTCCAGCGCAGGTTCCTCTGCCAGCAAGGTGAAGTCGGTGATGACGAAAATGGAATCTATCTTTAAAAGAATATATCCGGGCACGCCATTCGAGTCGCGTTTCTTTGACGAATCGATGGAGCGTCTCTATGAGCAGGAACGGCAGACGTCGCAGATCCTGAATATCGCCATGGGCATCGCCATCTTTATTTCGTGCATGGGCCTTTTTGGCCTTGCGACGTTCACTGCCAATCAGCGGACACGCGAGATCGGCATCCGCAAGGTGCTGGGCGCAGGTGTTCCACAGCTGGTGTCCATGCTTTCGAAGGAATTCATCCTTTTAGTAGGGCTTTCGACGGTCATTGCCGCGCCCCTGGCGGGCTGGGGCGCGCATCAATGGTTGCAGAATTTCGTTTATCGTACAACGATGCCGTGGTGGCTGTTTGTCCTGGCGGGTGTCGCAGCGACGGTGATCGCGCTGCTCACGGTCAGCTTGCAGACCATTCGCGCTGCGAGGGCCAATCCGGTGAAGAGTTTGAGGGTGGAATGATCTTACGGCGCCACGGCGCCCTTGTCGATCCAGAGCTTGAACTGGGTAGTAAAATCCTCATAGCTCAATGGTGGCTTCGTCCTGCCTTCTCCCGGCTGCCAGGCCCATCTCACCAGGTCGGTCTTCATGTGTTCGATCAGATCCTTCCTGGATTTTCCTCCATTACGTTTGGGGTCCAGCATCTGCAAGGCAAGGTCATGGGGGGACCGCCCCTGGAACACCATCCGCATCGCAGGCGGCGGCAAATGCCAGTCAGGAACCCCGGGCGGCATGTTCAAACCCGCGGTATTGGCCGCCTGGTGACAGTTGGAGCATTTCAGCGCATACAACCCCTTTCCGTCAGGGCCGCGTTTTACACCCTGCAGATGGAGATGGCTATCATCCCCCTGTAAAGGAATATCGCCCGAGGGATGGCAATTCATACAGCGTGGAGACATCAATACCTTGTATACCCGCAGAAATGCTTTTTGTGAGAGGATACTGTCTTCTTTCGTAAGGCGACCGGTTCCGGAAGCGGGCTGAACAGCTTTAAAAGAGAACGCCAGCACAGCGATTGCGGTAGCGATGCAGACCGAAAACAGCATCAAACGGCCAGACCCGATCGATCGAATTATGCGTATTGTCATTTTTTGCAAATTCGTTGTTATAAAAGGCGTTTACTTCAGACCTTGAGGATACCGGATGATTGCAGTGGCAATGACCTTACCCGTCGGCCCGTGGCTGCGAAGATGGCATTTGCGACTGCGGGGGCCAGCGGTGGCACACACGGCTCACCGGCGCCGCCCATCTTTTCCGTACTGTCTACGATGTATACTTCTACTTCCGGCGATTCGTTCATCCGGACCATCTTGTAGTCATGAAAATTCCGCTGTTTCACCCGTCCCTTTTCCAACGTCAGCTCGCCATATAGGAATGCTGTTAATGCGAAAATGATACCGCCTTCCATTTGGGATCTTACCCCATCGGGATTCACCGCCAGCCCGCAATCGATGGCGCAGGTAACCTTATGAACCCGCAGCCGTTGATCTTCTACAGAGATCTCCGCTACCTGGGCGACATAACTTCCAAAGGACTCGTGTACGGCTACCCCACGATATCTGCCTGCCGGAGGAGAAGTTCCCCATCCCGATCTCTCCGCTGCCAGATTGAGCGCCGCAAGATGCCGCTTGCTCTTTAGCAACCCCCGCCGATACTCTACCGGATCTTTACCTGCAGCAGCAGCCAGCTCATCAACCAGGGTTTCCATAACAAAACCTGTGTGCGTATTACCTACCGAACGCCACCATAGGACGGGGACCGGCAGTTCGGGAGAATGCAGTTCTACCAGATGGTCGGGAACTGCTTCCAGGTACGGTGAGCCCTGTACCCCCTCGACCGATGTACCGTCAACAGTATTTTTGTTTGGTGGTCCGAACAGGCTTGTCTGGTGCATGATCGACTGACCGACGATCGTATGTTTCCAGGCTAAAGGCCATCCATCGGCGTCCACCCCGATAGTTGCCTGATGAAGGAAGGCCGCACGGTAATACCCTGCCCGCATATCATCCTCCCTGGTCCAGACCATCTTGATGAACTTGCCGCTGGCCTTAGCAATATGTACCGCCTCAGCAACAAAGTCCGACCCATAGCTAGCCCTTCTGCCGAAAGCGCCGCCAAGGAATAGGGTGTTCATCTTTACCTGATCTGTCCCGAATCCGAGAATTTTGGCCGCTTCCTGCTGATCCAGGCCAGGCATCTGCGTCCCGGTCCATATCTCGCAGGTATTGCCTGTGATCTTAACCGTACAATTGAGCGGCTCCATTGCCGCATGCGCCAGGTATGGAAAGGTATATTCCGCCGATATTTGCCGGCTCGCTTTGGAGAGCCCCTGCCCGACGTTGCCATGTTCGACCGCTGGAAGACCCCTTGTCGCAGCGAGCTTCCTGTAATCATCAAACTGGCTACTGCTATTAATTTCTTCTCCGGGTCCGAGGTCCCATTCAACTTTAACCAGATCGCGTCCTTTCCTGGCAGCCCAGAAGTCATCAGCTATTACGGCCACGCCGGTCGGAACCTGCACCACGTCCCTGACTCCCCGGACAGTTCGGGCAGCACTGGCATCATACGACCTGACTTTTCCCCCAAAGACCGGCGCGTGGGCAACCACCGCGATCAGCATTCCCGGGAAATAGACATCCATTCCAAAAGTCGCCTGTCCCGTTATCTTCGCTTTTGTATCCAGCCGCTTTTTTGCCTTTCCGATGTACTTCCATTCGACCGGATCTTTCAATTTTACTGTGGTGGGAACGGGAAGCTTAGCAGCGGCTCCGGCCAGTTCTCCATAGCTGATCCGCCGGTCCCCGGCGATCACAAAGCCGTCTTCCGTCCTGCAATCCGCAACCGGTACGCCAAACCTTCCGGCAGCCGCCTCTATCAGCATTGCCCTGGCAGTAGCTCCCGCATTCCGGTACCGGTCAAATTCCGTCCACGTCGTGGTGGAGCCACCCGTTATTTGCAATTTATATACCGTATGGAGGTACGGCTCGCCAGGAGGAGCATGTTCTACCTTTACTTTGTTCCAGTCGAAATCAAGCTCTTCAGCTATCAGCATAGGCAAGGTTGTCCATATCCCCTGCCCCATTTCAACGTGAGCAAGCAGGATAGTTACCGAATTATCTGCTCCGACGTTCAAATACGCATTGGGCGCAAATGCAGCAGCCGGCGCTTCCCCGGTCATCAGACGCTGGGCACCGGCCGGTACAAAGAACGAGAGCAACAGCCCACCGCCGATCGTGCCTCCCGTCTTGAGGAATCCGCGCCGCGAATAAAAAGTAGTGCTCATTTCATACCTCCTTCTCTTTGTAGCCGGGCAGCGAGATGGATGGCCTTTCTTATACGCGGATAAGTACCACATCGGCAGATATTGCCACTCATGCCGTCGTCGATGTCCTGATCAGAAGGTGATGGATTTTCCCTAAGAAGCACCGCCGCTGCCATGATCTGCCCACTCTGACAATACCCGCACTGCGGCACGTCTTCCTGTATCCAGGCCTCCTGCAATGGATTCCTGGCTTCCCGGGACAGTCCTTCGATCGTGACCACGTGTTGACCTTCCGCCCTGTGGACCGGTGTTACGCAAGAGCGAACAGCATCGCCATTCAAATGCACGGTGCAGGCCCCGCAAAGAGCCATGCCGCAGCCATATTTGGTTCCAGTCAGATGAAGTACATCCCGCAAGACCCAAAGCAACGGCATATCCGGATCAGCATCTACCGCATACGGCCGATCGTTGACAATTAGCTTGATCATAAATAGATTATTATCAATAGTTAATTAAGGCCTACGATTATTCGGTGTTCCTGTATTCAAATGGTGTCACACCCGTCTTTTGCTTGAATAGCCTCGTAAAATGCTGCTGATACTTAAACCCCAGGTCGAAGGATACCTCGTTGATTGACTTATTCGAATCAAAAAGCCTGGTCTTGGCTTCGTCAATCGTTCGATTCTGAATATAATCCAGGGCGGTGCTACCCGTTTCCTTTTTGATCAGGTCACCAAAATAGTTTGCGGAAAGATGCAGTTGCTCCGCGCAATATGCAACATTGGGGGTTCCCAGGTCCCGGGCTTTATCGGATGCAAAATAATCGTCCAGCAGCTGTTCGAACTGTACCAGAATATCCCTGTTTGCATTGGCCCTGGTGATGAACTGGCGGTCATAGTACCGCATACAATAATTCAGCAGCAGCTCAATATTAGACGAGATCAGCGTCTTGCTGTGCTTATCGATATTGAGCTCCAGTTCAACCGAGATCTTTTCCAGACAATCCACGATGGCATTCCTTTCCTTCTTCGACAAATGCAATGCCTCCCTAACCGCGTATGAAAAAAAGCTGTAGTCTTTTACCTTCCGGCCCAGGTCTGTGCCTTTGATCAGATCGGGGTGAAATACCAGGGCATAGCCCGACGGCACTGTGGCCACGCCTTTGCTGTCAATCCCGTAGACCTGTCCAGGTGAAATAAAGACGAGCGTCCCGTCCTCATAGTCATAGGGCTGACAGCCGTATATCATATTCCCGCAATTGATGTTCTTCAGGAACACCGCGTATATGCCCATAAACATACGGAAGTTGATCACCTTCGGCACTCCGCTAAAATTGATGACACTTACCAGGGGATGCAGCGTGTCTACACCGATGTAATCATTGTAGTTCCTCACCGTATCGATCCTTAGTATCTGCTCCATAATCCGGCTGCTTGATAAACAAAGTTATCCCAAACCCGCAGCTTTTTAACAGTTGCTGCCAAAACCAGTAAAAATGGTAAATTAATCCGGATCGTGTATAAACAGCAAACCGCGGGCCATCAGGAAATTTGCATAAAATTGTGGGAGAGAAAATGAAATCAAGGACTACATCACCGGATATCTTTGAACGGCTGAGGTCGGGTCAGCCGATCAGAATGGATGATCCGGAATATCATAAAATTGGTGAAGGCGTAAGAAGAACTATGTTGTTATCTCAGCGACTCAATACCGCAACCGACCCGGATCAGGTCCGGTTCTATTTGGGTGAGATCACCGGTAAGACCATCGACCCCAGCACTACCCTTTTTTCCCCGTTCTATACTAATCTGGGGGCTTTCACCACTATCGGAAAGAATGTATTCATCAACCATGCCTGTTCTTTTCTGGATATGGGAGGCATTACCATTGAAGACGATGTGCTCATCGGCCCCAGGGTAAATCTGGTCACGGAAAGCCACCCTCTAACCCCAGAGGACAGAAAGGCGTTGATCGCCAAACCCGTCACCATAAAACGTAATGCATGGATCGGGGCCGGGGCGACGATATTACCTGGTGTGACCGTGGGAGAAAATGCAGTAGTGGCAGCCGGGTCGGTTGTTTCCAGGGATGTCCCCGCGAATACAGTTGTGGCCGGCGTTCCTGCCAAAATCGTCAAGGCAATTCCCGTCAACTCATAAAACCATTGATGGACAATATCCGCCTCATTCGCTGCGCAGGCTGCTGACCGGGTTCTTCAACGCAGTCTTCGCCGATTGGAAACCGACCGTGAGCGCCGTAATGAAGAGCGCGGCCAGAGCCGCCACTACAAATACCAGCGGGCTGATCGTGGTCCGGTAATAATATCCCGCCAGCCACTGGTGCAGGAAATAATATGCTATGGGCGCCGCGATCAGACAGCTGATCCCTACCAGCAGGAGAAAGTCGCCCGACAGAAGCAAGAGCACCTGGGTCACTGAGGCGCCAAGCACCTTGCGAATGCCGATCTCCCGGGTTCGTTGTTCGGCCGTATAGGCCGTCAGCCCGAAGAGCCCAAGACAGGAGATGAAGATCGCCAGGGCCGCGAAGATCCCGGCCAGCCGTCCGATCAGCATTTCCGTAGCGAATTTCGAAGCATAGGTCTCGTCGACGAATGAATAGGTAAAGGGATAATCCGGGTTATACTTCTCATTAATGGTCTTCAGCTTTGCCAATGCCGCGGGGGTGGATACCGTAGGCGCCAGCCGCATTGTATATTGCCAGGACCAGGTGGGCTGATAGAGGAAGATTGCAGGCTCCGCCGCGGCAAAGGGGTCTTTCGTCAGTGCGTCCTTTATAACGCCGACGATCCGAAGCCGGTGAGGGGCGCCATGGAACGAACAGTCCAGGTATTGGTTCAACGGCTGCTTCAAACGCATCCGGCGAACAGCCGTCTCGTTGATGATAGCGCTAGTCGAATCTGCTCTTTCATTGCCCTTGAAATTATCTCCCATAAGAATACCGATTCCCAGGGTCCGGAAATAGTCGGAATCCCCAACGGCGTTCACCGCCACTGACAATGGCTCGTTCGGAAGCCGCCCCGGCCAGTTGTCGATCGTCAAATGTTCATTCTGATCCGTCTGCGGGTCTGCCGAACGCGTAAGGCTGCTGACTGCCCCTGACGCCAATGCCTCCTGCTTGAAAGCCGCAAAAGCGTCTGAATTAGCCCGTGATACGATCAGCCGGTTCGGGTCGTACCCCCTCGGCCGGTCCTTAGCATACTCTATTTGCTGGTAGACGATGATCGTACTGATGATCAGCGCGATGCTGCAGGTGAACTGCAACACCACCAATGCCTTTCTTGGCAGGGAAGCCGCCTTCCCGATCCGCATCGCTGCTTTGAGGACCTTTACAGGCTGGAAGGAAGAAAGATAGAAAGCCGGACGGCTCCCTGCGAGCAGCCCTGTCGCCAGAACAAGCGATACCAGGATCAGCCAGAACCCGGCGCTGCCATATGGCACCCGAACGGCGTCACCGGTCAGCGCATCGAAGACGGGCAGGACAGCCTGCACCAGGGCGATCGAAAGCAGGAAAGCCAGCGCCGTCATCAGCAGCGACTCCACCAGGAATTGCAGGATCAGCTGACTTCGCAACGAGCCCATTACTTTTTTCACGCCTACCTCCTTCGCCCGCCGCTCGCTGCGCGCCGTCGACAGGTTCATGAAATTGATACAGGCGATCAGCAGCACCAATATACCGACGATACTGAACATCCGTACATAGTCGATCAATCCCCCATGCGGCTGGCCATCTTTGAAGTCCGTATACAGATGCCAGTCCTTCAAAGGGAAGAACATGGCCTCGCGGTGAAAAGTCTTGTAAGACTGCGGCGCATACTGCCGCACCAGCTGCCTGGCCTTGGCCTCCGCCCTCGCGGCATCGGCGCCCGGTCGCAGCGAGACATATAGCTGGTAATAGGCGTCGTTCCAATTGGTCAACGCCTGTCGTATCCCCGGGTCCTCGGCAAAATTGCTGAAAGGCAGCAACACGTCGAAGTGAAAGCTGCTGTTGCGAGGTAGATCCCGCACAACGGCAGTCACTTTCAAAAAATAGTTCCAAATATGGATGGTCTTGTTTAGCGCATCCTCTTTACCGAACAGGCTCCTGGCCATCGACTCGGTGATCACCGCCGAAGGGCTTGGCCCTTTCAGCGCCGTCACAGCATCACCCCCGATCAGCGGCAACGGGAACACCTGCAAAAATTCCTCCCCGACAAATTGCATATCGCCGTAAATACGCTTGTCTTTCACGATTATCACCTGCCGCTTGATATCGTAAGCATGTGCCACATGCTCCACTTCCGGGATATCCTTCTTCAACGCATCGCCCAGCGGCAGACAGACCTCGGCCTGGTTCCGGATAACGCCATTATCGCTGTAGTTGAATCGAACCTGGTAGGCCCTGTCATAGGCGGGTACCCAACGGTCATAGGACAACTGGTAGTGTACCCAAAGCCCGATGAGCAATGCTACGGCCATCCCCGTCGCGAGTCCCAATATATTTAAGACGCTGTATATTTTACCGCGGACAATATTTCGCCAGGCGGTCTTGAAGAAGATAATAAGCATGCTAACCGGCCTCGAAAAGAATGCCGATTATTGAAAAGATTAAGGTTCAAATAATTGCAACGGCCATACGGCCTTCCAATGTCCGTTATCGATACACGACTTGTCCGGAAACCTCAGTCAGGCGTAAAGTGAATAAAATATCACGGGAGTTTATGGAAACTGGTGTGCGGTGAGTCTTGTGTCCATTAAAACAAACCGTGTTATGGGAAGAGCAAAAATAGCCCGTAAGAGCACCTCTGTGGATATGACCGCGATGTGCGATGTTGCCTTTCTTCTGTTATCCTTCTTTATTCTGGTTGCCAGACCCAAGCCACCCGAGGCGTTGAAAGTAGTAACTCCTAATTCAGTCTCTTCGATAGCGGTGGCAGAGAAAAATGTAGTGCTGATAACGATGGATCGTGAGGGAAAGGTGTATTTTACTCTCAGTGACATGAATACAGAAGAAAAGAAGAGTATAATTGAGACAATCAGCGTATCGAAGGGGGTGAACCTGACGGAAGAGGAGAAAAAGAAGTTCTACGCCAATCCCGGCGCCTATATCGGAGTGCCTTTTACATTGCTGAAATATTATCTGGGTCTCAGCCCGGACCGGATGACGGCGTTTAACCAGCCCGGTATCCCCGCACAGGACAGCAGCCATAACGAACTTGTCGACTGGATCCATGCGACAGTAAGCGCTTTCGCGGATAAGAAGATGACCATAATGGTAAAGGGAGACGATGCCGCCAAATTTCCCTCATTCGAGGGAGTGATCATCGCGCTGAAGAAAAATGATCAGCTGAAATTCCAATTGGTGACAAACCCGGTAGCTGCGCCGCCGGGATCGGAGCTGGACAGAAAACAGATTGCCGCGGGGAGCAAGAGTTCGGAACTATAGAGAACAGCGGTTTTCGGCCCTGTGTTATTCTTTCGCCATCGCGGCAACGGCCTGCAGGAACCAGGCGGCATGGGGTATCCATTGTTCGGTCCAGCGCCATTCATTGCCTTCGGCACTCGTCCTGAAATCGATGCCGCTGCCGTCGGCGCGGACTCCTGTGATCCCGTTGGAGATACCGCCGGTTTGGGAGCCGTGGCCGAAATTGGAGTGCATGTAGGGGACATTGCTACCGCCGAACCCATACATAAAGCACATGGAATAAGGGTTGCCCCCCAGTATCCAGGAGAGCTGCTGCGAGGCGTAGCGGGCCAGCGAATCGGCAACGCCCCAGCCGCCATGTTGGGGATATACCAGCCGGCCGCCAACGATCGCCGCGGTTGCGAGGGATGCCAGTCGGGCATTCTCACCCTGCCACCACCAGCCGGTCTCATTCTCATGCGGGATGAAGAAGCCATCTTTGACGGCCCCATTGAACAAGAATGACTGTCTGGCATAGCCGAAGGGGTTGGTGGTGTTGCCTGTGACGCGCAGGTTATAATCCAGCGCCTTGCGGATGACTGCCAGTGCACGCTGGCGCTGGCCCTGATCTTTTTCCTGATCGAGGTAACGGGAAAGTGCAACCACCGGCAGGCCCGCGTCGGAGGCATGCCAGAAGGGACGATTGGCGTCGTTGGCAATGAAATATCCGTCGGGAGTCATCCGAGCCTCGAGGTTGTGCATTCTTTTCCGCGCTTCATCGCGATATAAGGAGCTATCGGTTGCGATCCATAGCTCCGTAGCCGCCATCAGCGCGCAGTAGTCGTCGATGATATTCTCCTTTCCATCGTCGTCGTAGCGGGTGTTGTTGACCAGGAGGTGCGCGAAGGCGCGCTTAGCCCCATCCAAATATTGGTGGGAGCTGAACTCACCATTTTTTTTCCATCGGGAAATGCGGGCCAGCGCGGCAATGGCCATGCCGCCGCCTTCGCGGAAGGCCGCCTGGTACTGATCCGTCGTGACACTATTGGCCAGGAGTCCTACGATCCTTCGCGCGTTGGGATCTTTATTAAAATAGCTGAAAACGATCATATAGAAGTAGTCGTCCTTCGACAGGGCGCGCATCATATAGTCCGCGCCATATAGCGCCTCTTTCTCCAGCGAATCTTTGACTCCCCATTTCTCCAGCTGACGGGGAATGCTCTCGTCGGCGCCCACCATCGACCAGACTACCAGCGGCGTCTGCTGGGGCGACATAAAATTGGCATAGGCCAGATGGGAGAAATATTTACTGACATCGCCCGAGGCATCGCACCATCCGCCGCGGATATCGACCCGCTGATCGCTGCCGAAAAGCTGCATGTGCGCATCGGCGGCCAGTTCCTGGGGTGTGTTGGCGCGCTGCTTGTTGTAATAATGAATAATAGAAGGAATGGTGACCTCAGCCAATGTTGCCGCGATGGTGAACGGTTCCGAATGATATTCCCGGCCATCCATTGGCAGGCTCAGCTGATACCTACCGGGTTTTTTGAAAGTGGAGAAGTCGGCCTGATAAAACAGCTTACCGGATGCCCAATCGTCCATCCGCAGGGAATTGCCGAGCAGGCCGGAAAACGCGACTTTTCCGGTTCCTGCATCGACCAGGGTAAATGTCTTTTCTTTTAGCTCCCAGCTGGTGGAGACGACGGCAGTTTTGGGTCCGGCCGCGGCAAAGCCTACCTGGTTCACGGAGATCGTTGGCGCCGGGTTCGTCCCGAGCCAAAGGATTGCGTTTTCAAAAAGCCGGTTTTGCGTCGAAGAAGCAAAGTTCATATCGCCGTGTCCCATGTTCATGTACAACATCCTGTAGCGCGTATTCGTCCAGGCTACGGGTATATCTCCGCTGCGGATGCGATCTTTTTTTCCCAGGGGATAATTGGCCGTGTCCAGCGTGATCAGGACCTTCACGTCCCTGTCATCACGGGGGTTGGGCTTCCAGCCATACCATTCATTCAGGGGCGCTTTATAGGTAGAAGGTATGCCCGTGGTCACCGGATGGGTCGTATCGTCAACGATCAGACGCGCCGGTATTGGAGGCCAGCTATTGTTATAGAATATCGCACCGCCAAAAAACTTTACAAACCAGGGCCATTTGGTGTCCTTGTCGTTATAACCGCTCACATGAAAGCCCAGCCAGGCTCCTCCCCCGGTCATGTATCGCTCGAAGGCAGCCCGTTGCGGGTCGGTCTTGGGGAAATCGTTGAGCCATACCACTAGCTGGTAGTTGTTTACAAACTCATCGTTCATATTTTGCCAGTTGGTGGTCGTGTCGAAGACAAAGTTCTTTTGCGCGGCCAGCTCTTTGTAGTACCCGATGGCGTTGTTGGCAAAATCGACATGATCGGACTCGACCGTGGTCGAATAGAAAGCGATGGCTTTAAAGGCCGGCTTCGGAGGAGCGGTTTTCGCGGCCCAAAAAATGGAATTGCTGAAGATCGTCGTATAGGCATCATTGTTGAAGAGCACCGGTGAATGACCCATAAAAATGTAGACGTTCCGAGCCTTGTAGCGCTCATTCGTCCAGATGATAGGATGGTCGCCCATCTTTGCTCCCGAGGAAGGGTCGTAGGATGACTCATCTACGTTCGCGATCACATGGACCTGGCTACGGGGGCTTTTATCATAGGTATACCACTCTTCTTTTTGAATGGTAAAATGAGAAGGAACTCCCTTCATTATGGGATGTCCGCCATCCTCCACCCTGACTTCGCCTCTGGCGAATCCGGGAATATAGTCTTTCCACCGGATGCTCCCCATAAACCGGTAATACCACTGCCACATGGGATAACCGTCGAACTCACCGAGCAGCGTAGCATGATGGAAACCGACCCATCCTCCCCTGCCCTGTTCGATATAGTTTTGAAAAGCGGTAACCGCCTTCTCCTTCCAGGCATAGGGAGCGTAGTCGAGCTGGATGATCAGCTGGTAGCTGTCGAGGAACGCCTCGTCGATCCTATCCGTGTTTTGTATATAGTCGATGGCGAAACTGCTGTCCAGCGCCAATTGATCCAACCAGGTCCTGGCCCGGCGGGAGTATTCCAGGTGATGACCGCCGTTCTCATAGAGCGCCAGCGCGCGGAAACGGGGTAACTGTATCCCATTTTCCAGGGACTTCATAAGAACGCCCATATTGTGGTCCACTCCTTTGAACAGCGGCTCGTCTTCCGATGACCAGGGATGTCCCTGCCGGAAATCCCACCACCTGTATTCTATTTTGGTATACTCGGAGCTGATCCCCTTCTCAATGGGCTTTTCATAAACATGCCAGGCCCGGAAAGTATAGTTGCTATCCGTGAGGTGGATATCCATGTCGAATCTCAGCAGATAATAATTCCCGGAGTCACCGGTGGAGACTCGGAATCCCCCGGTACCGGTAAGTTGGCCTTCTGTTCTGTCCTCTTTCTGCAGACTTGAGCCGGAGTCGGGTAGACAAGTGATGAACCATTGGCGGAGCCGGTTATATACGGCGTCGCGACTGATCCCCTTATCCAATGGATATGATCTTTCGTAGCAGATGAGGTTCTTTTTCATCGGAATAGGGATACCGGCTCCTGCCCGCGACGGGGCCGCGCCGTCGGACCCCGCCCAAATGATGGCATTCCTGACCATGCGGGTATAGTCACTATTGTCAAAAACCGAGGGATCATGCCCGATGCCGATATAGATCATCCGGCGGTAGCGTTCGTTGGTCCAGACGATCGGATGGTCCCCCATCGGGTGGTTCTGGTGATAGGTGGATTCATCGGCTGATGCCAGCACGCGCACAGTGGACCGGGGGCTTTTGTTGAATTCATACCACTCGTCTGAGATATCGATCTTTGCCGGGAGGTTTTTAGTGACGGGGTGCGTATGGTCTTCGACCAGTACCGTCCCTTTCTGGTAAGCGGGATGCGGGGAATAGGTGACCCCACCCATAAAATCCTCGAACCACTGCCAATATTTTCCACCGCCGGACCCTAAAAATTCCCGGCCCGTCAGACCGGCGGCATGGATCCCCACCCAACCCTTGCCCTGCTCAACGAATTTCTGCAGAGCGGCCTGCTGACTGTAGGACATGTCGAAGGGCGCCAGGTGCAGCATGACAAAAACCTGGTATCCGGCCAGACCCGCGTCGCTGATCCGGGAAGTATCGTCCGTAAAATCGAGGCTGAACCCGTTGTCTTTCGCCATCTGTTCGAGCACCGGTCTCGCCGCCGCGATCATTTTCAGATGGTCTTTGGCGCGGGAGGCGACTACAAGGACCTTAAAAGAGGGGGGTGCTGAGCCAAAGGAGGGAGGTGCTGAGCCAAAGGAAGGGGGTGCTGCGGCCCATGTGTCTGTGGCGCCAAATAGTAGCATCGTCAGGACGAGCAATCGAAAACGGGAATGGAGATGGAATGGCATGGGTCAAATATCAGCTAATATCCGCGGCCCCATCAGGCCGGCGACCCCTACATTACTACTACATCATTGATTTTCGATAAATTAGGACCCTAAATGGCTATGATCTGCGTAATCTTTGCCGAATGAGACTTTGCCAAATGAGAAAGGAATTACTACTTATTCTCGTGTGCCGGATGCTGACGATGCAGGTGGCGGGACAATCCACTATCGGGTTGCCGGCGATCCGCAACTATACTCATAATGACTATCATGCTGCCATCGAGACCTGGGGTGTCGGGCAGGATAAGCACAATATCCTCTATTTTGCCAATAATGACGGGCTCCTGACCTTCGACGGCGCCTACTGGAAGCTTTTCCCCCTGCCCAACAAGGCGGCGATCAAGTCGCTGGCCATCGACGACTCCGGCAGGATCTATGTGGGTGGACAGGACGAGGTAGGCTATTTTTCCCCGGGTCCCAACGGAATGCTGGTCTATCATTCTCTTAAAGATCGTCTCCCGCAAGTCGCCCGGCAGTTTGCCGATATCTGGAATATCGTTATCGTCCATAATGTCGTCTATTTCCGGACCATTGAATCCATTTTCGAGCTGAAGGACGAAAAGATGCAGACCTATGATGCACCCGGCGGCTGGCTGCTGCTGGCTAAAGCCGGCGACAAATTATACGCGGACGACAAGGTAAAGGGACTGCAGGTCTTCCACGACGGGCAGTGGACCGCAGTCGCGGGCAGCCCTCTTCATATAACGGGCATCATGGATTATGCCCCGGACAGCCTGCTGGTCGCTACCCTGAAGAATGGGTTATACCTGCTGCATGGAACTACATTATCCAAAAAATCTACTCCCATTGATAACCTGCTGTCCAACGACCTGGTCAATACCGCCCAAAGAATAGGGGAAGACCGGTATGTTCTTGGCACCAATACCGGGGGCGCGGCCATCATCGATCATGCCGGCCGGCTGATCCAGTGGCTCTCCAATAATGAGGGATTACAGAATAATAATGTCCTTGCCATCTTCTCCGATCATGACCAGAATCTTTGGCTGGGTCTTAAGAACGGGATCGCCTGCATTAATTATAATACGGCTGTCAGCCATATCTACCCGGTGAAAGGGAACCAGGTCCTGTGCAATGCAGTAAAGGTTTTCGACCAACGACTGTATGTCGGAACTTCCAACGGTCTTTATAACGTCAGGATCGATCCTTCCGCGTCAAACGATATCAGCCGGGGTACAGGGCAGTTCACGGAAGTGGCCAACTCCAAGGGGCAGGTATGGAGCCTGTGGGAGGTGAACCATGAACTGTTGTGCGGTCACCAGGACGGAGCGTTCGTCATCCGCAACGACCAGGCCATTCCGTTGCTGACCCGACAGGGCGCCTGGGGATTTGTCTTTCTCCGTTCGTCCGACGATATTATAGCGGGCACCTATACGGGTCTGCAGCGTATCCACTATGATAAAGGCGTCTTCCGCGAAGAAGGGAGGGCCAGCGCTCTGTATGAGTCGCTGAGCGGATTGGCGATCGACGGGCATGCTATCGATGGGTATCATGCCGTATGGGCTTCGCACCCCTACCGGGGCGTTTTTAAGATACCCGTTGCCGCGAACGGAGAAAAAGTTCCTCCCTATACCCACTATACCCAAAAGGAGGGACTGCCGTCGGACCTGAATAATTTTGTCTATCTGATCCGGAACAAGATCGTTGTCGCTACGGAAAAAGGGGTCTATGAATACAATGCCGCCTCGGGGAGATTTATGCCTTCCCCTTTTTTCGAGCCGATCCTGAAAGATAAAAGCGTGGAATACCTGACAGAGGATCAGTATGGCAATATCTGGTTCGTCAGTGACCAGCAGGTAGGTGTTATTGACTTCGGCAAGGCCTCGAAGCAGGCCCCCTACTCTGTGATATTTTTCCCGGAGCTCAACGGGCAAACGGTAAAAGGCAACGCCTTTGTCTACCCTTATGACGATGAGAATATCTTTATAGGAGGGAACAATTGCCTGTACCATTTGAATTATAGCCGATATATCCAGTCGGACACGGGGGTTACTGTACTTCTAAGCGCCGTAAAAGCTATCGCCCAGCGGGACAGCCTTGTTTTTGGGGGTTATGTTCCGGGCGGCGCGCCGGCCCGCCAGGCAATGCCGGAGTTCGCCAATCGATGGAACTCTTTTCATTTCGAATATTCCTCCCCTGTCTATGCCCGGGAGAACAATGTCGAGTTCAGCTATATGCTGGAAGGGTTTGACAAGGGATGGTCCGGGTGGTCGTCCAGGACTGAAAAAGACTATACCAATCTTCCTTACGGCAGCTATACGTTTTATGTAAGAGCCCGCAACAACCTGGGGAATGCCTCTGCGCCGGTCGAATACCGATGGAGCATCGCGCCGGCCTGGTACGAAACCGTCTGGGCGTTGCTGCTCTATCTGGCTGTGGTCTTGCTTGCCATTCGTATAGTCATAAAAAAACAACAGCGACGACTGGCGCTTCACCAGAAGCGGCACGAAGAGGAACAGGAGCGGCTGAATTATCTGCATAGCCTCGAGCTGGACAGGAAGGAAAAAGGGATCATCGCCCTGCAGAAGGCAAAGCTGGAGGCGGAGCTGGAGTTCAAGAATAAAGAGCTGGCAACCGTCACGATGAACCTTGTCGAACGCGGCGGGCTCCTGCTGACCATCAAGGAAGAGCTGCTGGCCGTGATCAAACGACTCAATATTCCCAACCTGACCTATGAGTTCCGCAGCGTGTTCAGGATGATGAGCGATACGGAAAAGAAGGATGATGACTGGAACCGTTTTGCCATTCACTTTGACGAGGTGCACAACAGCTTCTTATCAACGCTGAAAACGAAATTCCCCAGCCTTAGCCCGACCGACCTGAAGCTCTGCGCATATCTGCGCCTGAACCTGACCTCGAAGGAGATCGCGCAGCTATTGAATATCTCGTTGAAAGGGGTGGAAGTCAGCCGGTACCGGATCCGCAAGAAGCTGGGTATACCTACGGAGACCAACCTGTACGATTTCCTGATCGAGGTTACCGGACAGGCTGGTCCTTTGTAGGATCGACGGGGACGGAGGCCCAGTGATCGTCGTCCAATGGCCGTTATTTGTAAATCCTTCCCATAAAGGGGTCGTTGAAGATGATCTTCTTCATTTCTTCCGGATCGATGATCCCCTGGTGGCGGTAGACGATCTTACCGCCCGGCTCTACCAGCATACTATAAGGCAGGGCGCCCTGCCAGGCTGAATCGATGGCGTCGATCAGCTGATAGGTGTTGTCTCCGGCAAAAACATAATTGGGAGACGAGGACTGTCTGTTCTGCAGGAAGCGCAGCGCGAGGGCCCGGTGAGCCGAATCGTCCGTGGTGATGCTCACCAGCTCGAATCCCCGGTCGCGGTACATCCTGTTCAGCGTGACCAGCTCAGGGAACTCTTCCGTGCAGGGGCCACACCAGGTAGCCCATACATTGATCAGGCGCAGTTTGGATGTTGGGTTCTTTACCAGTGTCCTGACCCCGTCGACGCCGATGGGCTCCAGTGTCACCGGCTCTTTGGCCCAGTTGATGGCGGCTTTTTCTTTCCAGTTGCTTTTTTCGGCCCATTTGACGGAACATCCGAAGACCCTGGTAACGGTCACGGGTGGCTCGCGACCGCTCAGCAGGGCATCGATCGCGATCCGGGTATCCTGGCTATGGGGCGTCTTTTTCGGATCTTCGGTGTCGTCGATACGGCCGTTGTAGCGCAGCTTGCGGTCCTTGTCGAAAATAAAGACGTGCGGTGTGCAGACCGGTCCGTACTGACTGCTGGCGATCTCCGTCTCTCCGTCATAGAGATAGGGAAAATTGAAGCCGGCGTCCTTAGCGCGGATCTTCATTTCCTCGTAGGAATCTCCTATATCGCTATAGCCCAGCTCGTCCAGCCGCAGCGACTTCGGATTGTTGGGATTGATCGCCACGAGCTGCACGCCTTTTCCGGCGTAGTCCCTGGTCAGCTGGATCACCCTTCCCTCGTAGGCCTGGGAGGTCGGGCAGTGGTTGCACATAAAAACGATCACCAGCACCCTCGCATCCTTGAAGGACTGCAACGAGTACATCCTGCCATCCACTCCCCGAAGATGAAAGTCCGGCGCCTGCGCCCCGATGGCGAGGGTCTTGTGTTCATCGAATGCAAGAGCATGGCTGGCCAGTATTGACAAAAGGGCTAAGGTTCCTGCGAAGCGCATATGATAGTCATTTAAAAGTTGGGTTTTGCGACATCCCACCAAAGACGGGTGCCGCCGTTGTCCGGGCCGCCCAGCAAAGATATGCCGGCTTTCAGCGCGTCCGGATTCTGGGTGGCTTCGCTTTGCGGATAGGCCAGGCGCCGGACCTGCAATTGGGCATCGATCGTTCCGCCGCTGTTATTGACCACGACCGGGAATAGCCTGGGATAGCCCGTGCGGCGAAACTCCGTCCATGCCTCCTGGCCTTCGGGGAACATGGCCAGCCATTTCTGGGTGATGATCTTTTCCAGTTTGAGCTCATTGGATGCCGCGGGATCCCATTTGATGGTGACGGATGACAGGGCCGGTGAGTTATTAGCCGGGTTCAGATAATCTACATAATCTGCCGGCTTGCTGGTTGCGTCCGTGATATAGGTGGCGCCGCTAAGGCCATATTGCGCCATGGATGTCTGGATACCCGTTTCATAGTCGGTCTTCGCGTCTCCTGCTCCGGCCCATCCGCGCAGGGCGGCCTCGGCCTTCAGGAACCAAACTTCAGCGGCGGTCATGATGGTCTCGGGAGCGGACTGGGTGAACGTAGTGTTATAGTTGTACTTGGAAAATCCGGAATAAAACGGTTTTGGCGGGATATTGCCGCCGATGCGGATGCCGGTGTAGTCGCTGGTATGGCCGGGGTCGGTATCCGCCATAAAAAAGACGGGGAGTCGGGGATCGGCGTAGCCTACCATATAAGACCCGATGGAGGCGTTCATGGAGTTGTCCCCATAGCTGTCGGTGATCTGCCAGTAGTCATTCCCGTTGGCCTGGCTGGCCTGAACGGCCGCTACGTCGGAAGGAGCAGACAGCAGTCCGCCGTTAGCGCTTAGCGCCTTCTCTCCCTGGGCCTGCGCCGTGGTCGGATCTATTTTTACGAGGTGCATGGCCAGGCGAAGCCGGAGCGAATTGGCAAATTTGAGCCATTGCGTATAGTCGCCGCCGAAGAGGGCGTCGTAGGCAGCGAGGGGTTTGGTCCCCGGGTTTGCAGCAATATAGGTTTGAAGGTTGGCTACGGCAGTATCCAGCTGGAGGAACATCTGCTGATAGATGCTCTGCTGGCTGTCATAGGGGACGCTGACCATGGATGCGCCCACTTTGCTGTACGGCACGGGGCCGAACTTATCCGTGATGCGATCAATGGCTTCCACTTCCACGATCAGCGCGATCGCCCAGTAGTCGGGGTTGGTGGAGCTGACCCCGGTGGACGCCAGCTGATTTTTGATAGGTCCGATCAGGTTGGTGTAAATGCTGCTGAATGCCTCCGTATTCCAGCCGTTGATAAAAACGTAGTTCGCATTATCCAGGGCCTGTCCAAAGGTCTGATCCGGCATGGCATAACCGGCATACATATCCGCGTTCAGGTTCTGACCGGTCTGGTAGCCGTCATCCAGGATGTACATGATCTCCTGCTCCAAAGGAATGAACAGGGTAGCTATTTCGAGATTCTTATTCGATATACCGGTGGGGTCGGTATTGAAACTTTCAAATTTTTTGGTGCAACCCGCCAGGATGGATAGGATGCCGGCGGCTAATACGAGGGATCTATAGTTGGTTCTCATTCTTTTTAAGTTTAAAGCGTTACGTTAAGTCGGAGCCCATAGCTGCGCATGGCGGGAAGGTTAAATACGTCTACCCCACCCAGTCCGTTACCGGTGGAAGAAGCGATCTCCGGATCATAGGGCGCTTTCCGGTAGAAATAGATGAGGTTCCGGCCAGTCAGGGAGAGCCTCATGCTTTTTATCGTTTTTCTGGCGAACGGCAGGTTATATCCCAGCGCTACTTCGCGAAGCCTGATGACGGTGGCGCTGTACACGTATTCTCCGAGGGTGGCGTTCCGGCCGCCGATGAAGGTATACCAGTTCCTGGGATCGATCTTTGTGACAGCACCGCCATTGGGATCGATGCCATTGATGGCGACATAGCCTTTATCCCGGGCCTCGCCGCTGACTTTGGACACGCCATAGAAGTCCAGCATGCCCTGCATCACGGATACCACCTGTCCGCCGAATTTTCCGTCTACGAGGAAGTTGAGCGAAAAATCTTTGCAGGTGAAGCTATTGTTCCATCCCAGCTGGAATTTTGGGTTAGGGTTGCCCACGCGGCTGTACCCGTTGAGCTCGCCGCCGCCCTGTACGGGGAAATAGTTGCCATTCCCGTCCGGGTTCAGGACGAGTCTTCCCTTCAGATCCTTCTGCAGGGTCTGTACGTAGATGTCCCCAAAGGATCCGCCCTGGGCTACATAGGTATCATAATTACCATTGCCGGGGGTAAGGTCCACCAGGGTGACGCCGTCTTTGGAGTCGATGTCGATGACCTTGTTGACATTCCGGGATGCGTTGATCGTGGTGTTCCAGCTCAGGTTCTTTGAGATGGCCCAGTTATAGCCGACCGTGACTTCGATGCCTTTGTTCTGGATATTTCCCGCATTGATATTCTGTGAAGCATAGCCGGATGCGGGCGGGGGAACGATGGATATGTCCTGGTTGTAGGTATTGGTCTTGTACCAGGTGAAGCTGGCGTTCAGTCTGTCCTTGAAGAGACGCAGGTCGGCGCCGAGCTCGTAGGCTTTGGTCTTTTCCGGTTTGAGGCTGGAAGGGGCCGCCTGGTTGAGTATCGTCGAATTGGTAGCAGTTGTGTTGACGGGATTGGTCTGATATTGTCCCACGGTGTTGCCTACCTGCGAATAGGTCCCCCGGATCTTGGCATAGCTGATCAGTTCGGGCAGCTCCATCATCTGGTTCAATACAAAAGACAAGCCCACCGAAGGGTAGAAATAGTGATCGACCGGCGTAAAAGCCAGGTTGGATGACCAGTCATTTCTTCCGGACAGCGACAGATAGGCCCAGTCCTTATAGGATAAGTTGGCATTGGCGAAGATCGATTGTATCTGGCTGTGATAGGGCTTGTCGGTGCTGACATTGCTGCCATAGGTGCCACTGGAGCTGCCCTGGGGTACGGCGGGCGCCACTTCGATGTTCTGGATGGTAAACAGATTGGGGAAATAGAGCCCAAAGCCCTGACCCGCGCCGGGTCCCCAGCCGATGCCGGTGGTGACGTTATCATTGATGCTGGCGCCAACTACTCCGTCTAGCTTGAGGATGCCTTCCCCGGGTGTATGAAAGATGGCGAGCAGGTCTCCATACTGGGTCTGTACGGTGTGGTTGTAGCCGTTCCAGCTGCCGTTGCCATTGGGTGCTGCGAGCGGCGCCAGGGTGCCGGCGTAGTATTTCTGGTCGCCGAGGTCCTGGATCCTGTCGACATTTCCCCGCGCCTGTACGCTCAGCCAGGGAGTGAAATCGTATTTCGCGCTGACGTTGACCATGATGCGGTTGCGGGTGTTCTCATTCGTGTTCCGGTTGATGATCCACCAGGGATTTTGCTGGACGTCCTCGTGGAAGGGCCAGTTCTGGGTCGGGGCGCCGTTGCCGCCTGACGTGGGGGGCAGTTCGAACTGATTTTTGTAAGGCAGGATGTCCAATCCTCTCGGGAAGAAATAAAGGCCGGTCAGCGGATTAGAGTTGAAGCCGATGGGAGGGCTGTTCTTCAGTGTCTGCGCGATATAGTTGACATTCCCGTCTATTGTGAGTCGCTTGTCGAGGAAACGGGCCGTTTCATGAAAGTTGAAGTTGTTGCGGTTCAGCGAATTTTTTGGCGTGACCCCTCTGGCGCTGGTATTTGTATAGGAGAAATAGGTCTGGGCGATATCGGTGCCGCCCGAAAGGCTGAGAGAGTTGGTGAGATTGCCACCGGTCTGGAAGAGTTCCTTTGTGTTGTCGTGGGCGCCGGAAATTTTGGGTCCCCAGCTGTCTACCGCGCCCGCGCTGGTCTGTCCGTAATTGTTCTGAAATTCGGGGAGGTATGCATTCCTGTCCATGGCGGCTGAGGAGGAGAAATTGATCGTGGTCTTCCCTGCCCTTCCTTTTTTGGTGTTGATGACGATGACGCCGTTGGCCGCCTGGCTGCCGTACAGGGCCGAGGCAGAGGCGCCTTTCAGGACCGTCATGCTCTCTATGTCTTCCGGGTTCAGGTTGGAGATGCCGTCGCCTCCTTCGGGGTTGCCGCCGTAGGTGTTGGCTCCCGGCTGTCCGGAGGGATTGCCGTCATTGGACATGGGGACCCCGTCGATGACATATAAGGGCTGGTTGTTGCCGCTGGTGCTGCGGTTGCCGCGGAGGACGACCCTTGTGGAGCCACCGATCCCGGAAGCGCTGGGAGCGATCGTCACACCGGCGATCTTGCCATTGAGCGAGTTCATCAGATTGTCTGTCTTTACGACGGACAGCTCAGAGCCGGATATCTGCTGGGTGGAATAGGTAAGCGACTTTGCCGAGCGACGGATGCCCAGGGCCGTGACGACCGCCTCGTTGAGGTTTTTTGCCTCACCGGATAATTCTATGGTGAGATCGCCGGCGCCGGTGACCGTCACTTCCTTGCTGCCGTATCCGATCAGCGTGAACAGGAGGACGTCGCCCGGTTTGGTAGAGAGGGTGAATTTGCCATCGGCATCGGTGAGCGTAGCAGTCTTTGAGCCTTTGATGGAGACAGTGACGCCTTGCAGGGGCTGACCGGTGGAATCCCGGACAAATCCCCGGATAGGAGTAATCCAGGCGCCCAGGGCGATACAAGGGATCAGAAAAACCAGTTGAATTAATCTTCGCATGGCAGCAGTTTTTGTTTTTGGTTTGATTAAGACAGTGACGAACAAATCTAGAGTAGGATGCAACCGGATGCTATTTTACGGGCCCTACAACAACACTACGGCGCAGAAAATGCGCTTATCGACGAGTAGTAGGGGAAATGTAGTAGTCGAAAATTAGCGATTGACGGGAGTTTGGCGGATCATTGTGCAGCATGGAAAAACGAACGTCTGTCCGAAAGTTCCTCATCGCTACGCATGGCGGCCTGGCGGAAGGGGTCCGGTCGTCGCTGAACCTTATCGTGGGTCCGATGGAGAATCTGTTCCTGATACAGGCCTACCTGGAGGACAACAAGCCAATTGAAGAAGAGCTGCGGCAGCTGCTGCCGCCCGGCAAATTCTACGGCGAATGGGTCCTCTTTACTGATCTGCTCGGGGGCAGCATTACCAACCAGATACTTCGATATATAAGTGGGGATGGAGGGGTTCCGGACAATATCCATGTAGTGGCGGGTTTCAATCTGCCCCTTCTGATAGAGATCCTTCTTGCTGATGAGTCGAGGCCTCTGAAGGAGGTGATCGAAGAAGCGATCACACAGGCGAAGGATCAGCTGGTATATGTAAACAAGCTCATGGCTCCAACTCATAACAATGATTAAACTGACCCGTATCGATGACCGGCTGGTGCACGGGCAGGTGGCCTTCACCTGGACTCCCGCCCTGGGGATCGACTGCCTGCTGGTTGCCAATGACAAGGCGGCCGGCGACGAATTCCAAAAGACGCTGATGGGACTGGCCAAGCCCGCGGGAGTGGCGCTATATATTAAGACGGTGCGGGAAGCTCTGCTCTTTCTGCAGGATGCAAAGAGCGAGCGGCTAAAAATACTGGTGCTCACAGACAGCGTAAAGGATGCGCATGCGCTGTCCCGGGGAATACCGGCCATCCAGTCGATCAATTTTGGGGGGATCCGGATGAAGAATGGGGCGAGCTCTGTCACAAAAGCCATTGCGCTTACTGAAGAAGACTGGCAGCTCGTGCGGGAATTGCTGGCGGCGGGGATCGAGCTGGAAGTGCGGCAGGTCCCTACGGACAAACGACAATTGCTGGAAAAACTCTTGCCTTCTTAAACTTCCACCTGTGTTGCTCACCTATCTACTCATCACCGGCATCGTTGTATTTGGTCATTCGGAAGATCTTCTGGGGACTACCCTGCTGGGCAGACCGTTGGTCCTGGGCCCCCTGGTAGGATGGGCGCTCGGGGATCTTCACCAGGGCATCGTGATCGGGGCCACGCTGGAGTTGATATTCATGGGTAATATCAAGGTCGGCGCCGCTATCCCGCCGGATGTGATCACCGGCGGCGTGCTGGGGACTGCGTTTGCGATCATTTCGGGGAAGGGCGCTGCGATCGCGCTGGCTTTGGCCATCCCTATTTCCATACTGGCCGAAATGCTGCTGAGCGCGCTCTTTGTATCGCGGTCGGCGTTCAATAAAAAATTTATGGAGTATGCAGCCGAAGGCCGGTGGGACCGGGTGCAGCGGCTCCATCTGCTATCGGGTTTGCTGAAGCCTCTGTTGATGGGGCTTATAACGTTGCTGTCCCTTCAGCTGGGGGCGGATGCGATGAAGTCATTGCTGGACCGGATCCCCGCCTGGGTCAACGACGGACTGCAGGTTGCCGGGAATATGCTGCCGGCGCTGGGATTCGCCTTATTGATGAACCTGATGTTCAGGAGAAAGGTCGCGCCTTATTTCTTTCTGGGGTTTTTGCTTGCGGCCTATCTCAGGCTGCCGGTGATAGCGATTGGAGGGTTGGGGGTTATCATTGCTTTTTTAGTGACGCAGGGCGGCCCGGTCGGCGCAGGCAAGGAGCCTGGCTTCGAGGACGTAGAGTCCGACCCGGTGACCATGGACGCCCCGGCGGGATCGAGGCTTGCGAAACGGACCATCCGGAGTCTTTTCTTCCGGTCGCTGGCGCTGGAGGCGAATTTCAATTTCGAGACATTGCAGAATACAGGTTTTGCCTTTGCGATGCTTCCGGTGCTGAAGAAACTCTATCCGACGAAGGCCGCGATGTCCCAGGCCCTCGAGCGGCATATGCAGCTGTTCAATACCAGCACCTATGGCTGTACCCTTATCCTGGGAATAACCGCGGCGATGGAAGAGCAGCATAGCCGGGACGAAAGCTTCGACGCCGGCTCGATCAATCCGGTGAAGCTGGGGCTAATGGGACCGTTAGCTGGTGTATTTGATTCGTTATTCTGGGGGACCCTGAAGGTGATCGCCGCTGGTGTCGGCACCTCGCTTGCGCTGAAAGGAAATATTGCCGGGCCTGTCCTCTTCATCCTGCTGTTCAATATTCCGCACCTGCTGTTGCGCTATCAGCTGACCTTTATCGGATATAATACAGGAATGCGGTTCCTGCAAGATCTTTCGAAGAGCCAGACCATGGACAAGCTGACCTATGGCGCTTCTATCCTGGGGCTGATGGTCGTGGGCGCCATGCCTTTTACGCTGATGACGGTAAAGACGCCAATTCCAATCGGCGGATCAGGGACCGGTCTCCAGAGCGTGCTGGATTCCATCCTGCCCGGCATGCTTCCGTTGGGTCTTACATTCCTGGTATACTTCTTCGTAAAGAAAAATATAAAAACAACTTATTTATTGTTGGGCTTGCTGGTGCTGGGATTTATCGGCAGCGCATTGCACTGGCTCGCTTAAAAGAAAATCGATATGAAAGGGATTGGCGTTTCACCGGGTATTTCCATCGGCAGGGCTTATGTGATCACGAGCCCGTCCATGGTGCGAACAGGTATCGTCCTCGACGGAGAGGCAGCGATACAGGCGGAGATCAGAAAATTCGATCAGGCAGTGCAGGCATCCATCCGGGAGGTCAAATCTTTCATTGCCGAGTCGGGAGGCGAGACGGTAATACCGGAGGAAGGGCTTGCCATATTGGAAGCGCAGATCGAATTGCTGGGCGATCCCCAGCTGGCGACGGACGTAACTACCAAGATCGTCCACGATAAGAAAGATGCGCATGATGCCGTCATCGAGGCGATACAGGAGGCAGTCCAGCTATTTAAAAATATAGACGATGCTTATTTTCAGGCGAGGGCAGCCGATATCCAGGATATCGGGCAGCGGATACTGCAGCATCTGAGCGGTGTGATCAAGGCCGGCCCCCGGACCTTTCAGGCCGATACGATCCTGATCGCCGCAGATCTCTCTCCATCCGATGCTATTCTGATGGATTCCACCCGGATCATCGGATTTGCTACGGAGGCAGGCGGCAAAACATCCCATACGGCCATCATTGCGCTGTCGAGGAATATACCGGCCGTGGTGGGCTGCGGGGACGAGCTAAAGAATATCGTTCATAATGATCTTGTCCTGCTGGATGGAGATACGGGGCTTGTGCTGATCAATCCCGGCGCGGAGGAATTGGAAGAATATCAACAGAAGAAGATGGCGTATGCCGAACGATACAAGCTGCTGCAATCGCTGAAAAATAAGCCGGCCACTACCGTCGATGGGGTGAAGCTGCAGCTGTTCGCCAATATTGCCAGGGAAGAAGACCTGATCCCTGCATTCGAACATGGGGCAGAAGGCGTCGGGCTCTTACGAACCGAGCTGCTTTTCCTGGAACGGAAATCTTTTCCGACGGAAGACGAACAGACCGAGTTCTACTCCCGGATCGCCGCGCAGGCGAAAGGCAGGGTGGTCACCATCCGGACCCTCGATATCGGGGGAGACAAGCAATTACCCTATTTCCCTCTGCCGGCCGAACAGAATCCTTCTCTGGGATACCGGGCCATCCGCATCGGTCTTGACCAGAAGGATATTCTGCTTACGCAGCTGAAAGCCATTTTAAGGGCCAGCAAGAGCGGGCCGCTTCGTATTCTGCTGCCGATGATCGCGAGCGTGCAGGAGATACGGGCGGCAAAGGAGATACTGGCCATGGCGAAAAAAGAGCTGGTGGCGCAAGGGGTGGAATTCGATGCGGGCACTCCGCTGGGGATCATGATCGAAGTGCCTTCTGCTGCTGTTACTGCCGATCTGCTGGCCAAAGAAGTGGATTTTTTCAGCATCGGAACCAATGACCTCTGTCAATATACTGTGGCGGCGGACCGGATGAATGAAAAGGTGAGCGGCTTCTATGACCCTTATAACCCTGGTGTGCTGCGGCTGATCCGCTATACTATCGAGCAGGCCCGTCGTCATCAGATCGGTGTTTGTCTTTGTGGCGAGCTGGCGGCGGACCCAATGGCCACCTTATTGCTGATGGGAATGGGGCTGGAGGAATTCTCCATGCAGGCCCATTCTATTCCGTCTATAAAGAATATTATAGTACATCACAGCGGATCCACGGCCTTTACGGTGTTCAAGAAGGTGATGGAGATGGACAATTCGGTTTCGATCATCCGCTATTTAAAAGAAGTAATCTCATGATCACGAAGGACTACATTATCGGATCCGCTGAAGGGATCCATGCGCGGCCGGCAACGGCGCTGGTGAAGCTGGCGCGGCAATTCAACGCTGTCATCAACCTGCAAAAAGGGGACCGTGTAGTTCGCCTGAACAGCCTGATGAATATCCTTTCGCTGGCTGCAAAAGGCGGAGAGACCATTACCCTTTCTTTTGAAGGGGAGGATGAAGAACGCGCAGCGGCTGCGTTGGATCAATTTTTCACCGAACAAATCGCCAGTTTATGAAGATAACGATCACCCGAAGCGAGCAGGAATTCGACCGGACGGCAGCATGGCGCATCATTGCCCAGATGCTGGAAAAACCCAATGCCGTGATCGGGTTATCCACCGGACAGACGACGATGGGCATGCACCGCATCGTGTCGGAGATCCATGCGGCCCATCCTTTTGATGTCTCCCGGGTCACCCTTTTCAATGTGGATGAGCTGACCAATCTGCCGAGGGAGTATGCGGGCAGCTGCTATATGATGATCCTGAACCAGATCGCTGGACCGCTGGGCATTCCGGAAGAGAATTTTATCATGCCCCCTACCCTGTCGGACGATTTTGTCGCTGAAGCCCGGCTATTTGAACAACGGCTGGCTGAGCGGGGCGGCGCCGACCTGCAGATGCTGGGCATTGGTCTCAACGGACATATCGGTATCAATCAACCGGGGACTCCTTTTGAAAGCGAGACCTGGGTATCGCCTATGGACCCGGACTTCGAAGCCAGAGTGCGGCGCGAAACGCAGGTGCCTGAACATATTGTGCTGGGAGGCCTGACCAGGGGTATCAGGAACATCATGCATACACGAAAGCTGATCCTGATCGCCAAGGGCGCTCACAAAGCGGATATCATCGAAAAGGCTATCCTGGGACCTGTTAGTACGGATATCCCTGCGTCGGTTGTTCAGCTGCATCCGAATTGCGAGATATTGCTGGATGCGGCTGCGGGGGCGAGGATCGCTCATACACTGTAGCTGTGTACTACGGTTCCGCCGGGGAATGCCCTGGCCTCGATCAGCTTGAGGTAAGCCAGGTCCGCAAGACCGTTGAAGATCGGGAGTCCTGTGCCCAATACGACAGGATGGATCGCCAGATGGAATTCGTCGACGAGTCCCGTTGCGATCAGGCTGCGCATGAATCCGGCGCCGCCGATGGCCACGATCGGTTTGCCGTCTTCGGCCTTAAGCTTCGTGATCCCTTCGGCGAGGTCGCCGCCGAAGACTCGTGCGTTCGCCCAGGAGGCTGCCGCGGAAGATTGGTTCTGGCCCGGGTCGAAACCTTTGAAACCGGATTGTGTAAAAACGGCCTTTGGTATTTCATTCATCGGTCTGGCAAAGGCGTCAGTCGATGTCACCCAGTAAGGGGCCATGGCCTCAAACGATTTTCTGCCAATGACAATCAGCCCTGCTCCTGATACCTGGCCGAGGGACCAGGCCTTTGATTGCTCATCTCCTGTTTTGAAAACCCAGTCCTGCTTTCCATTCGTGCCGGCAACAAAACCATCCAGTGACATTGACATCTTCATCGTTAACTTTCGCATAATTAAAAGATTTGTATGTCAAAAATAAGCCGGCCCTCCCGGATCGGCGGAGGGGTAAAACGACATTAAAGGGGGGTGAAACTGACTTTCCCGGGACGCAGGGTTGACCTTAGTTGCTTCCCATAGAGGAATGCGAGCAATGGGATGGTAAGCAGGTTCAGGCGGTTGAGCCGCCAGGCTGCAGGAAAGTCGAGGTGCAGGCAGGCGGATATGCCTCTTAGTGTCCCGCAACCATAGCAATCCCTTCCGGTAATATTCTTATAGAGGCAAAAAGTAAAGTGCCCGTTCCCGCTGTGATAGTCGATCTGAAAGATCAGCAGGGGAACGAGCAACCAGAAGGCAAAAAGGAGTTTAGCGCCTGACGAGGGGCCTGCCTTGTCCATCCTTAAAATTTTCCGTAATGATCATGATCAGGTCGACCAATGCCCAAATGCCACAACCTCCGAGGGTCAGCAGCTGAGCAACACCGATACCTGTCTTTTTTGTATAGAAGCTATGAATTCCCAGGCCACCCAGGAAGAAGCAAAGCAGCAGGGTTGTCAGCCAGTCATATCCTTGCGCAGGAGCGCCGGCGCCCTGGGCTACGGCACCTTGTGCCGCAAAATTGGATGTAGGGGCGCCGCATTTAACACATACAACGGCTTTGTCATCAAGCTGAGTTCCGCAATTTGTACAAAACATAGTTGGGGTTTTTTAAATTTTACACATGATAAGGATAAATTTCTAAAACTACTCCGGCAATAGCTCAACCTTTATATAATTTGAGGTATTCAGGTATTTTTTGGCCATCTCCCTGAGCTCCCGCGCAGAAATGCCATCCACCGTCTTATAGAAATCATTCATCCAGGACGGATCTTCGCTGTCGATCCAGCTGTGGCTGAGGCTGGCGAGCCAGTAGTCATTAGACTTCATCTGTCCGGCGTGATGATTCATCATATTTTGTTTGAGCTTGGCCATCAGGTCCCTGTCGACGCCGTTCTCTCTGACGTCATTGATAATATCGAACAGCGCTGTGCTCATCCGCGCAGTATTTTGGGGAGCGCAGGGAATTTTCGCTGTAATGGAATAGTGTTCATACGGCCGTTTGCTGAATGTGGCGTTCATACTGCCATTGTAGGTTCCGCCCATTTCCTCGCGCAGTTGCTGGAAGATGCGGACATTGATGATCGCTACCAGAAGATTGAGCTTGATGACGTCTGTCTCGTCGTAGTGGGCGTCCCCGGTAAAGGTGATGGTCACCTGGCCCTGGCTGGCTGTCCCTTTTTTAACCGATGCCTGTACGACACCCGTCACGGGGCGCATCCCCTCGTCTTTAAAATTATTCTCTTTTTTGGCTGCCGGCAGAGAGCCGAGGTATTTCTCCAGCATCGGCACTATCGTTGCTTCATCAAAACTCCCAACAAAGGTGAAGTGCATCCCATAACAGTTGCTGAAAGTCTGCTTGTAGATCTCCATCGACCGTTGGAGATCGATATGCGCATAGTCGGAAGGCGCAGGGACGCCAATCAGCCAGGGATTGTTAGCATATTCGATCTTTTCCAGGGTATCCGCAAAAAAGGCCATCGGGTTTGCCTTTAAGTTTTGAACGGCGTTCTCCTGTCGCTCGATATAGGAGGTGAAAGCAGACTGATCTGTGCCGGGTTTGGTAAGGTAGAGATGTATCAGCTGGAGAAAGGTCTTCAGGTCCGATGCGCCGCAATTGCCTTCCACTCCATCCTCGTAAGGGTTCAGGTAAGGTTGCACGTGGACCGTTGCGCCTGACAGGTATTTGTCCAGGTCTGTCTTCGTGAAGCCTTCCAGGCCCATTGCCATAACGATCCGCGCTGCATTCATGGCGTTGTATTTATCGGCCAGCGGGTATTGGGAGAAACCACCCCAGCGCCATGCGTCCATCCGGATATCGTCATTCTTGAAGTCGGTGGGCTTCAGGGTTACCGTAATGCCGTTGCTGAGCTCGAGGTCGACCGTGCCCAGCTGTCTGTTCGTAGTTCGGTTGGTGACCGTACCCGCCGGAGGCAGCTGGATCGAGAGCGAGTGACCGACCTCTTTTTCATGATAGGCCGTGACGGGTAGCTGCCGGGCCTGCGTGACAGTCGTGATCAGCTGGTCCCCGGATGGCAATGCTCCGGCGCGCTTGTCGGAAGAAAGGAGGAGGGCGAAGCTGCCTTGTCCGATATCCAGCTTTTGCTCCAGTCCGGTCAGGTCATCTTTTGTAATGGTAGGCAGGACCTGCTGGATAAATTGATACTGATCGCGCGGAGATATGATCGGTGCGCCGTGTAAATAGCTATCTACATAGTCATTCACGAACTGGGCGCTCGTAGCCTTTACGCTTTCTTCATAGGCGCTGGTCGCCTTTCGAAGCAGCACGCTTTTAGCCCTTTCCAGCTCGGCGTCCAGAAAACCATACTGGCGAACGGCTCCCAGCTCCACCACGAGCGAATCGATGGCAGGTCCGACCGGCTTGTCGCCGGGCATCACGACGGCGCTAAAGGTCCGGTAGCCGGAGAAGAAGTCATCGAACGAAGCATGCCCCGAAAGGAAGGGCGCATTCGCCTGCTGGGTGATACCTGTCAGCCGCTCGTCGAGCATTTGATTGAACAGCTGTTCCACGATCTTTTGGCGGTAGTCTCCCCATGTCACATAATTGGGTTTTGGCTCGATATAATTGAAAAGCTCGAAGATCGTGCTGGTGAATTCCTTGTCCGTCACCACCTGCCCGGCAGGATGGCTCCGCAGCGGGATCGGTATGATCGCCGGGCGCGGTCTTTCGTTGGCCGGGTTGAGAAAGCCCTTGAAATATTTAACGATCTTCTTCTCAATATCGATTGCGTCGATATCACCCACTACGACGACGGCCTGCAGATCAGGACGATACCAGGTCTCATAGAACCGGCGCAAAGACTCCGGTCTGAAATTGGCGAGGATGGAGTCCTTGCCGATAGGGAGCCGCCCGGCGTATTTGGACCCGTTGAGCATTTCAGGCAGGTAAATATTTCGCATCCGCTCCTGGGCGCTCTTGTGCAGCCGCGATTCCTCCAGGACCACTCCCCTTTCCTTATCGATCTCTGTCGTATCCAGCAGGGCGTTGTGCGACCAGTCTGCGAGAATGGTGAAGCCCTTATCGATGCGCCTTTCTTCTCCGGTAGTCATCCAAAGGATGTAGTTGGTGGCGTCATACCCGGTGTTTGCGTTGAGATCGGCGCCTATTGAAAGGCCGATGGATTGAAGATAGGTCAGCAGCTCGTTCTTCGGGAAATGCCGGAGCCCGTTGAAGTTCATGTGTTCCATGAAATGCGCCAGACCCAGCTGGTCCTCGTCCTCCAGGACAGATCCGGCGTTTACGACCAGACGCAGCTGAACATTCTTAAAATTATGGTTTTCGCGGATGTAGTAGCGAAGACCATTGGGAAGGACGCCGGTAATGACTGCCGGATCGGAAGGGATGGTATCGGTAGACTTGTACTGGGCTATCGCCGGGGAAACAAGGAACAGACAGAAAAGAGCAAGCAGCGCTTGCCGTAAGGTCAAGGTTGGTTGGGGTTTCATGGGAGTCATAGAGACCGCCAAGATAATAAATATGTTTGAAAGATTAAACAAGCCCAATACGGAGGACCGGATCGGCAAAAAAACCATACAGATGACCGTTAATGGCCATTTTTCGAGGAGGAGAACTGATTTCCTTCTATTTACAAATTCCGGTGAGTAGTAAATATCGATCGCCAGCTCCGGTTATTTTGCAATATCTTCAGAATATGGCCCAGCCTTTTGAACCACAGAGGCAGGACTTCGTATTCCTTATAATACCAGGAGATTGGTCCGTTGAGGTTCCTGGCCAGTTTGGGGTTTTCCTTCTGAAGTAGTTTGTTGGCGAATATCAGGTCATTCAGAGTCAGGGCGATTATCCGATCCCTCTTTTCCTCGATCACTTTTTGAACCGATGCGCTGTTCAGCCCGATCAGCTCCCAATTGATATGCAACAGCTTATTGAGGTACCTGGTATATTTAAGGACTCTTTCCGTGATGTCAAAGTCCCAGTCCTTATGCCTGACGATGTCTTCAAAATATATTTCCAGGTGCAGATGAATCTCCTCATCCGAAAGGTTTGCCCCTAACCCCTCGTTGAAGAATTTCTCAAATGACTCAACGTGCGCCTTCCGGAAATCCCTGTATCTATCGACATCGGAGTGGATGTTCCAGGTCAGGGAGTTCCGGTGCTTCCTGTAGAAGTAAAGATCCGGATGGTCGATAAACCGGACCTTGAATTTCGTAAATGCCTTTAACCAGAAATCGAAGTCTTCCAGTCCGTATTTGGCTGCATCATAGCCACCCAATTGTTCGTGCACCGATCTTTTATAAAGAAAGCAGGCGCCTACCACGCATTTGAATATTATTTCTTCGGGAATACCCGACACTATCTCAAGGCGACCGCCGGATTTATTGACCAGGTTATACGATGAGTAAATGATGTCTGCCCCTTTGGCCTGCATATTATCCAACAAAACCCGCAAGGCATCCTTCCCAAGGAAATTGTCGTCCGAAGTCCAGGTAAAATATTCTCCGTTCGCAACGGAGAAGCCCTTATTCAAAGATGCCGGCAATTTCAAGTTGGTCTCGTTGTGGATGACCCTGACCCTTTTGTCCAGTCCTGCATAATGTTCAACTATGGCAGCGGTATCATCCGTGGAGCAGTCATTGATCAGGACCAGCTCGATATTGGTATAAGATTGCATCAAACAGCTCTCTATTGATTCTTTCAAATAAAGGGAGCCGTTGTAGCTGGGTAATATGATTGAAATTAAAGGCTGCATTGTAAATTCTCTTCGATGATCGAACTCCATTTTAGATCCCATTGGTCCTTTTTAAAGGACCCGGTAGTCAACAAGGCATTGGAAGCCAGCTTTTGCAGGAGTCTTCGGTCGGCTATCAAACGCTCGATTGCACTGATCAGGCTGCTGGCTTCAGGATTAATGAGCAGGCCATTGAAGTTATTCATGATCAGATTGGGCAATCCGCCTATATTGGTGGCAATGACCCCGTTGTTGGTCGCCATGGCTTCCAGGCAAGAGAGGGAGGTCCCTTCGGCAAAAGCAGTTGGGATCAGCGCAATATGACTTTGATGATAAGCCTGGACCATCTTTTCCATATCCAGCTCGTACCAGGACACCTGGGATTTGAATCGATTCATAAATACCCGTGTAGCTACAACGTCGTTGCCAATTGCCTGTCCGACAAAATGCAGGTTCAGATCGGGATATCTGGGTAGAAGATAAGTGAACGCTTCAATGGTAATATACAGCCCCCGCGCCTCATACAGGCGTCTTGGGAACAGGATGGTCAGCTTGCCATTGAAGTCTTTTTCGACTGCCGGAAATTGCCTCTCGTCGACATAATTCGGGAGATACTCGCACTTCAAGGCTAATTCCCAGTCATAGGTCCTGAGCCAGTTAATAAAGTTCGTGTCAACACAGATACATCTTGAACAATTCTTGACTGCTCTGAATACTTTTTTATACCTGTTAATGTCATGACCGGCAACTCTGGTAAACTTATCGTCCCAATAGATCCCGTGATTGATACCAATACTGTTGGAAGAATAGTTCAGGTTACAGGCAAGGTCAAGCGGAGAGGCAATGACCAGGTCGGATTCTTTGCAGTAGGAAGCGTATTTTGAAGACATTTTCTCCAGGTCATAGTGGTTCCTGCCCGGTATCCCGACGACCGGAATGCCTTTAAAATTTTTGAGGAAGAAGGAATTGGACTTCTGAAGGATCCTTGTATTCAATCCCTTAGCCTCGCATATTTTTGCCAGGTCATACACATACCGCTCAGCCCCTCCTTTATAGAGGACTTCACCCTCCCAGTCAAAGAAGGTCATGTTGATAATGTCTACTGTCTTCTTTTTGATTATGGCCGGGGCCTTTCGTGTCGTATCGATCCGGTCATTGAGCCTGGCAATCAGGGGAGCAATGAGTGTCTCCCATCTATTTTCGAACGAATGTTGAGCGTACCTGGATCCATCAATGAAGGCGGCCGGGGAATTGGCGAAAAAACGGACGAAATCATCTTTGGCAAATAAATTGATCGAATCCTTGTACTTAAGAAGCGTTCTTGTCGGCGTGGCAACAACCGGATTTCTGCAGGCAAAGTATTCAAATAGTTTCAAAGGGCTTACCGCGTCAGTTGCCTCATTAATATTAAAGGGGATAATGCAGAAATCGAACTGGTGCAGATAGAATTTAAGGTCATTGTAGGGGACAAATCCCAGCAGGTGAAAATTCCTGTATTTTTTCAGCCGGTTGACCGCAGATCTGAGCTCCGCCTCCCTGGAGGGGGAAAAGCTGGCGATGGGACCGATCAGGTACAGATCAGCATTATCCAGTCTGAGTATCCCTTCAATAATATCAAAATCAAGGAGCTCACTGATCGCGCCATGATAACCGATCGCCAAACCGTCGGGCCGGTTTCTCTTCAGCCGGAAGTCTGCGGGAATATCTGCGCGGGATATCTCGAAATCCTGCGGCCAGGCGCCATTCTCGATCAGCAGAGATTTGTTAGGGTTGGTATTTCCGCTATCATATAATGCATGGGAAGAGTAAAGGATCAGATCGGAGTAATTGAGCAAAAAATCATTATCCTCTTCCATGGCTTCGCAATAATTGGAAAATATTTTCAGATTATCCAGCACATCGTAGACAAAATAGGCGTCATCAAAGTATCGGGTCAAAAACTTATAAAAAGGGTAAGATATATAGACGATGGGGTTTTTGTTCTGAAAATACGTGAGACACTCTTCAAAGAGATCGACTACATACAGGCGGGTAGATATCTTTTGTGTTTTAGACCGGTCGTGCGATTCGGCGATCTGCATCATCAGGCATAAATAGCCCTCATTGGCGAGGGCCTTCAATAAGTGTTCGGGGCGTTGCTTTATCGATATATCGTAGCTTAGCGGGTAAAGAACCACTCCTTTATAGCCCTTTTCCCTTCTCAGGATGTTCAGCAGGTCCGCCATCCTGCTTTCTACGGGCTCCTTTTTGTATTTTGTATAATAGCTGTCCTGCGACTGCGTGTCTTTCACGTATGTATTTTCCAGTCCGGCGTGCGCCTTTTTTCCATGGATCGTGCCCGGCGTGAAATGGTGTGAGTTAAGGTGAGCATTGTCAAACGGCTTGAACATCTGATTGAAGGTGTACCGGAACCCATTGACCTGCCAGCAATTGACAAATCTCCTGGCGGTACCGACCAGCCCTCTTTCCTTGAAGTGATGCTTAAATTTGTGAAACATTGTTCCGGTTTTATCCTTCAGCTATTGGGTTTCGAGTATCGTGGCGATCCTGCGGCAGGAATCTCCATCTCCGTAGGGGTTGACTGATCTGGCCATTTTCTGATACTCCGATGGGTCCGTCAATAGCTGCTGGCATTTAGCAAATATTTTTTCTTTATTTGTTCCAACCAAAACTGCTGTTCCTGCGTCCACTCCTTCCATACGTTCGGTGACATCCCGCATGACTATCACCGGTTTTCCGAGGGCAGGTGCTTCTTCCTGAATTCCGCCCGAATCCGTCACCACGAGATACGATCTGTCGAGGAGCCAGATCAGGCAGGGATAGTCAAGGGGTTCAGTAAGATGTATGCGGTCTGAGTTGCCGAGGATCCTTCTGACCGGCTCTGCGACATTGGGATTCAGATGGACTGGATAGATGATCTGTACGTCCTTGTTCTTTTCGGCAATTTCCTTTAGTGCATAGCAAATATTTTCGAATGGCTTACCGAAGTTCTCCCGCCGGTGTCCTGTGACGAGAATTGAACGTCTTCCGCTGGAAAGAAAGGGAAATCGCCTTCCGATATCAAATTGCGCCTTTGATTTGATATTTTTCAGCCCAAGGAATAACGCATCGATCACGGTGTTGCCGACATTGAATACAGCATCCGGCGCTACCCCTTCATGAAGCAGGTTTTCATACGCCTGCTGAGTAGGTGCAAAATGAATGTCTGCCAGCTTAGTGATCAGCAAGCGATTCATTTCTTCCGGGAATGGCGAGAATTTGTCATGACTTCTTAAGCCGGCTTCAATATGGACAACCTTCTTTTTAAAGTAAAAACCGCCTATAGCGCCGCCCAGCGCTGTCGTGGTATCACCCTGAACAATGACGAAATCCGGGTCATAGTCTTTTGAAAGGATGGAAGATATTCCTTTGATCGAGTCGCTGGTAATGTCCGACAGCGTCTGACCCGGTTTCATCAGGTTGAGGTCAAAGTCCGGTCTGATCTTGAAAAATTTCAAAACCTGGTCCAGCATGGTGCGGTGCTGGCCGGTAACACAAACCTTGACCTCAAAGGTTGGCAATTTCTTTATCCTTAAAATGAGCGGAGCCATTTTAATGGCCTCGGGCCTGGTACCGAAAACAAATAAGACTTTTTTCATAGCGGGGAGGAGTTGTTGTTATCGATGAGGTCTGACAGGGTGAGGCCAAGGGTTGCCAATTCTGCGGGTGTTGAATAGATCAATAATATCTGCTGTCCGTTCCAGTAGCTGGATGGGTACCCGGCTGCGTCAATGACAGAAAAACGGATCAAATAATGCGTAGTCCGTATTGATGAAGGAATATTCGTGGTCTCGAAGGTGTAAAAGTGTTCGAAATGCCGGTCGTATTCCTGAAACGGAATTAAGATGACGATGAATTTTTTTGCAAAGCAGCTCAGTCTTTCCAGTATCTCCCAGGGGTTTTCAAAATGTTCGAGGGTATTGGAAGAAAAGAGGATGTCAAACTGGGGAAAATTCTCATCCGTCATGACATCGCTGGCTATAAATCGAATGGTGGGATAGGCTGATCGCGCCTGGTCTATGGCGACCTGGGAAAAATCAATGCCGGTTATGTTTTCCACTGACAGCAGCTCATTCAGGATCTTAGTGCCATTTCCCATGGCACAACCCCAGTCGCAAAACGAAGGCTGGTGTTGCCGGATATAGCGAATAAACCAGACGGGGAAATTATCCACGGCAATTCTGGAAAAAAATTGGGACTGCTCAATGCCATTGTTCTCTTTCCAATCAGTGACAAAGCGTTGGTCCCAGTATTGCGTAGAGTTTATGGTTAGACGGGTCAAAGTTCTTATAAGATTTTTGGTGCATGGTGTCTTTCCCGAAGTGTTTTGCAATTGTTGTGCCACCGGAAATGAGGAAAGCCTTAGGGGCACCTGCTTCCCTGGGGGCAACTATTTACGACTAAGGTATTTGTAGTAGTTTTTGTAGTATTTACTTTGAACTTTTGGGGATTTGGCTGGTCTAAATTTGGAAAGAGGCTCCGGCCCAATCAATATTTGTACCGGCAACCGCTGATTCTTAAACTCAAAACCGCCCATTATGGACACTCAATATGCACAAATGGAAGTATTGCTGATCACCGGAACAAGTTTGTTGTCGCAGGATCTGTGCGGGAAGGACGATACCGGCAAGAGCAGTCCTTTATCGGAAAATGAACAGTTGGAGAAAGCGTGTTGGGAGGGATTGTTGCAGTCGCTGCTTCCCGAGGTCTTTGACCAGGCGATCAGGGATAACCATCTGTATCTTTGGGGAGTCAGAGCGGCGGACTCTTTCCTGCAGCTCGACCTGAGCGAGGCCCCGGTCCCGGTGGATAGCCAGTTTTCTATCAATCCTTATTCATTTCTTTCTACGCAGTCTTATAATTAATACCTCCGCTTAGTAGCCGTAACATACGGCGTTAATGTTCATTCCGGCGCCAACCGAGGCAAACAGGATCAGGTCGCCTTTTTTCAAGTCGAAGCCGGGCAATGATGATTTCCTTACGAGGTCGAATAGCGTCGGGATAGTGGCGACCGAGCTATTGCCTAACCATTGAATGCACATGGGCATGATATTTTTAGGCGGCTCGGCAATGCCGTAGAGGTTGTAGAAGCTTTTCACGATTGCCTCGTCCATTTTTTCATTGGCCTGGTGAATAAAGATGGCTTTCAGGAATTCGATAGAATGGCCAGACTTGTCCAGGCACTCTTTCATCGCTAAGGGAACATGTCGTAGGGCATATTCGTATACTTTGCGGCCCTTCATTTTCAGGTACCGTCCATTGTTGGCTTTTTCGGGATCGAGGGAACTCCCTGTGTATATATAGTCCGTTTCCTCTCCGCAGTCGGAGCGGACATTCGCGGACAACAGACCTACGGCCCGGTCGTTCACCTCTTCATAGCTGAGCACGATGGCGCCGGCCCCATCCGAGAAGATCATGCTGTCGCGATCGTGCGGGTCGAGGACACGCGAAAGGGTCTCTGCGCCGATGATCAATGCAGTCTTCGCCATACCTGCCTTGAAAAAAGCGTCGGCATGTATCATTCCCTGGAGCCATCCCGGGCAGCCGAAAACCAGGTCGTAAGGAATACATGCGGGATTGGATATCCCCAGCCGCCTTTTTACTTTCGACGCCAGCGAGGGAACGATATCAGGGGTAGACAGACCATTGTTTTTATCGCCGAAGTTATGCGCCACGATGACCTGGTCGAGTGATTCCTTGTTAATACCACTGTCGGCAATGGCCAGCGCGGCTGCTTTTGCGGCCAGGTCGGAGGCCGAAAGCCCTTCCGTCGCGTAGCGACGCTCGTAAATACCGGTGATCTTAGCAAATTTTTCTATGATCCTTGCCGATGCGTTCTCCTCCGGGACGCTATTCTCCAAATAAAATTTGTGCGACAGGAAATCGCTGTTGCTGATGACGTTTTCAGGAATATAGGCGCCGGACCCCGTGATTATTGAACGATGCATATGTATTAGAAAAAGTGAAACGGATATTGATTAATATTAACTGAGCAATGCAATAAAAAGTAAAGGAAACGAACCGGTGCTGCGGGGGGAAGGATCGAATACTTGATGCTGTATATCTCAATACAAATAAAGGTAATCTTTAAATGGGAAAGACCTAAATAAATTATTCATATAAAACCTTCAGCCAATGATGATTACAATTCATATGGTCTCCAGCCTTGACGGAATGATCGCCAGGCCCGACAATAGCGTTTCCTGGTTTGAGACCTCCGACTTTTACGAGAAAGGCGCAGCGGAACCGGACGTGGAGGCGTTCCTCCGGACGATCGACTGTTATGTGATGGGGGCCCGCACCTACGAGCACGCTGTAGAGCTTTCAAGATCATATGGATGGCCTTATGGGACGGTGCCCACGATCGTGGTGACGGGGAGGCAGCTGCCGGTAGAAAGGCCGAATATTGAATTGTACAACGGGGATCTGGTTAGCCTCGTGAACGGACGGCTGAAGCCAGCCTACAGGAATGTATGGGTCGTCGGCGGAGCTCAGCTGGTCAGGAGTCTGATTCGCGAAGGCCTGGCGGACGAGATCCGAATGACGGTCCTCCCTATCGTTCTGGGTGGCGGGACGCCGTTCTTTGACCATATCGGTCAGGAGCATCCGTTGCACCTGAAGGACGTGACGGCGTATAAGAACGGGATGGTGGAGCTTATTTATGGGATGAGGTAGCAATCTGCCGCCGGTACTCCATCGGCGTGACGCCCACCTTTTCTTTGAGCAGCCGTCCAAAAATGGGATACCGGGATTTTGTCAGCGCCCTTCGGGACAGGGGCTATATAAAAGAAGAGACCTATGCTTAGCGTATATTTATTGAGACACGGGCAGACGCCCTACAATGCCGATGATGACCGGTATTGCGGCCATACGGATATCGAGCTGACGGAGCGCGGCATCGGGTTGGTCCACGGTGCAGACCGATCGGCGCATGATCGAGATCGATTTTGGAAGCTGGGAGCACAAGACGAGGGAAGAGTTTGTCGCGGAAGACCCGGGGTCGTGGGGCATAATGGTGTGAACCGGCTCTATATGGCGCACAAGCTGGGCATTCCTCCGGAGCACCACCGGCGGCTTGTCCAGGAAAACTAGGCGATCACGTTGTTTGAATTGGATGACAGAGGGGAGTTTACGTTGCAGCGTCTTAATGCATAAGGTCAATATTCTGATACATATTTTATAAACTAAAAAAATATTGTATTTTGAGCGGGCATCCAATCAATTATGAAAAACCAAGGACGTATTATAACGTTCCTCATAAGTATTCTTATCTGCTGCTGTGTCGCTAAGGGACAAACGATCTCCGGCACGGTCAATTCCTATTATCATATTACGGCTGTTGACGCGGCGTCCAATACGGTGACGGTGGACGACGCTACGGGGCTTGCTGCCGGGCAGCGCGTATTGCTGCATCAGGCAAAGGGCGCGGGTATCTATTCCGGCGATGACGCCAATTACGGAAATATAACGGCGATCAACAACGCCGGGGGATATGAGTTCAATACCATTTGTTCGATCACCGGGAATACTATCTGGTTGCTGAATCAGATGGTAAATCCGTACGCTCCGGCGGGGCAGGTGCAGCTGGTTACCGTTGTAAGCGGCGCGTCGATCACCGTATCAGCCACTGTCACGGGCGCGGCCTGGGACCCGACTACGGGCAAGGGCGGCATTGTGGCGCTGGAAGCGACTGGCTCCATTACGCTGAATGCGGATATCGATGTCTCCGGTCTGGGTTTCCGGGGCGGAGCGTTGGTCAACTATAATTCCTGTGACTGGTTCTACACCGCCAGCGACTATTATTATTCGTTAGCCGGCTCGGGAGACGCCACAGGCGGAAGGAAGGGCGAAGGCGTCACCGCTACTATTGTCAATCAGGAGTGCGGCAGGGGCAAGCTGGCCAATGGCGGCGGTGGCGGCAATAACGCAGAGACCGGTGGTGGTGGCGGCGCCAATTACGGCGTAGGTGGTCTTGGAGGAAAGCGGACCAATGAAACGCTCGGCAAATGTCATGGCCCCAACCCGGGTATCGGGGGAACAGGTCTGGGGGGTTATGGATATAGCGTTGCTGCCAACAAGGTCTTTTTTGGCGGTGGTGGTGGTGGAGGATGGGAGAATGACGGAGTGAGCACGCCCGGTGGCAACGGCGGCGGGATCATTATCCTCTCGGCACCCAGTATCATCGGGGGCGGTGGTCAGCTGTTGGCCACGGGAACCCAGGGCTATAATAGCATCCTTAACATCGCCGGTCACAGTCCCTATATTGCCGAAGGGGATGGGGGCGGCGGCGGTGGCGCAGGGGGATCAATCATACTCAATTCCTCTGCTGTCAGCGGAGCAATTACTGCCAATGCCCAGGGTGCGCAGGGCTCGAACTCGAGCAATCATACCAGCGACTGTATGGGGCCCGGCGGGGGTGGTGGCGGGGGAACGGTCTGGGCGGCAGGGGCCTCCTTTCCGGCTGCCGTCAGCGCGGTGGTCAGCGGAGGGGCCAATGGCGTCGTCTTTGGTACGACCGGCCCTTGTGTTGGGTCCGCCAACAGCGCGACCAGCGGGACTGCAGGACAGGCTTTGACTGGCTATGTGCTTCCTGTTGGCACGGGGCCTGTTTGTACAACGCTTGCTGTGTCGCCGCTGGAATATTTCAACGCGGTTCGCACTGAGCAGGGCGTGGTTCTGTCCTGGGCGTTTACTTTGCCTGCAACGGGTTTTGTTATTCAGCGGTCGACGGATATATCGCATTTTGATTCTGTGGCGACTGTCGGGGCTTTGCAGGATCTGACTGTCTATAGCTATACGGATGGCGAAGCACCCGCGGCCGAAGCGCTGGCCTACCGGCTGGCCTGGAAGAGTGCGGGCGGGGGCTGGTCTTATTCGCGTATCGTCGTAGTGCCGGGGAGACCGGGGCCGGACGGAGGGTCGATGCGGGTGTTCCCCAATCCGGCTACCGATCAGGTGACGGTTGCCGTTAACTCGACGGCTGCAGGCGGCGCTTCTCTCACGATCGCCAATGCACTGGGGCAGTCGCTGTTTGTAATACCGGTGACGCTTCACAGTGGGGTGAACACGATTACTCTGCCGGTGGATCGGCTGGCTACCGGTACCTATTTTCTTATTCTAAAATATAACGAAAGGAAAATGGTCAGGGCTTTTCTGAAAAAGAAGAAATAGGTTATTTTGCGGAATGGGTTATTATATCTTTTCCTACGGCATCAACACAGCAGAGATCAAGGAAGCAATCGGTTCGAAAGACAACGATCTATTCGAAGATATCCTGGAGACAGAAATTTTTGACAATTATTCCGATCAGAACTTTCCTGGCCATACTACCACCCGGGAAGCTTTGGAACATCTAATATTCGGTCATGCTTACGATGCCCGGTCAGCGCATGCTTACTGGTATGCCTTCATCGCGTTGTGCGCCCACCTGGGGCAGGATCTGCCATCGACTCACGAGATCAAGCTGGGTTATGAAACAGACCTGATCAATGGCTATATGGCCTCAGACTTCGGGATCAAGGTCGTCATCGAGGAGGTGCTTATCAATGAGCGGAATGAGTGGGGACTACCGGTGGTTCAGGATTGGCCGTTGTCTGGTCTTTTAGACCGGAACCAGTTGACAAAGCTTCAGTCTCTTTTCGCGCCTATCGAGATCACCGACGAAAAGCTGGAACAGCTGCAGGAAGAAGACGATGAAAAGGAAATGGCTTATGACAGCATCAGACAGACGAAGGAGAATATTGACTATTGCATCTACAACAACCTCGACCTTATTTCTTTTTGTCATTAGGCGGACAGCCCGTTTGTCGACGGGCATTTGTGATCGGCGGCCCGGCTCAGTCGTATAGTTTCATATAACGTCGGAGGAGCGCGGTTATGAGCCGGACCGGAATGTCCTTTTCCGGGTCGATGGTCATGGTCTCGAACTCGTTCTTTCTCCTGCCGGTCTCCGGTATGGGAAGCAGGCTGCTGTCTTTTACAAAGCCCATGAGCAACTTTTTCCTGTTGACCCATAAGAACGCCAGCTTTTTGCCCTTATACATAAAAAACGGTATCTGGAATTTCCGTTCGTGTGTGATCTCCGGCGAAGTGTTGAGCACGATGGTCTTCAGCGCGAGCAGGCAGCTCCGGATGGGTTCAGGCTGTTTGAGGTAATAGTTTTCGAGCTCTCGGTTCATCGTATTAATTGGTCCTGATCTTTACGTTCCTAAACGATACCCCGTCGGTCCATGCCTGGGAGGTAAAGTCGCGCTGATCGGTCAGGGCGCCGGTGTTGCCGCGAGCCGGTGCAGGCGGCCAGGGTACACGCTGTGAAAGCGAGCACGCCGAAGAATTGGGTGGAACGGTTGGCCATGATTGTAAATTTACGCGATCCGCCTTCGGGGCCAAAGAAATATTAAGGGTTTGTCACTACTGCCGGGTAAGTTTACCGAGCAAAGGTCCCGACAAGTGTGAAAATTCCTTTGTCGCCTGTCCAATCCGTCACATCTTTGTATGGTCAGAAAGCAAAACAAACCGTACCCTGATCCAGTATCCTAGAAACTAACGTCCGACCCATTAAATTTCTGTCGTACCCTAGCCCAAGCCCGTTTTTACGGCTCTATGAAAACTACGATCCAATCATCAATGAAAAACCTCCGGATAGTCCTGGAGGTTTTTTCGTTTTATGTGACCCGGCAGGCCTTGCACGAAGCTAGTTCCTTACTTTTTGTGAATAGCATCCATCCTTGCGTCGTCTGTCTCATTGACTCCTGGTAAGCGACCGGGTCGACGTGCGCCCAGAACCTGAGCGGAGGTATCAACGGTGCGGCTGGCGATTCCGAGGAGGGTGTACACGCAGAGCCATATCGACTATGTGATCGAGGTGATTGTCGGGTATTGTCAGAAAAGACAGGATATGAAGGGATATAGAATGACCTATGAAACGCCGCTATTAAGGCATTTCACGGCGAGGTTTGAAGAGCTGCGCCAGGGCAGCGCAAAGAATTGTATCCAGTAACTCCTTCTCGTCCGCGGCAATCCAGCCCAAAAAAATGCCCCGATCAAAAGACCGGGGCGTTACTATTCGATCAAAACCTTCACACCTTCTTTATCATATCGATCATCATCGACAACTCATCAACTGCTTCCTCATTTGTCCCCTCAAAGCCCGTCAGCTGAAACCGGATATTGCCCTTCGGATCGATAATAAACTTCGCAGGGATCCCATTCACCCCATAGCTGCTCACGACCTTATTCTCCTTCGTCTCCTGGTCCTTCAGATCCATCAATACCTCAAAATCGAAGTGGTGATCCTGGATATACGACCTCGCCTCAGCCGTCGCACTATCATTGTGTTCCCAGGTGTGGATGAACAGAAACTTCACATCGGTATCACCCTTATACTTATCCTGGGCCATCTTCATCGCCGGGAAAGATCGTTTGCACGGCCCGCACCAGGTCGCCCAAAAATCCAATATAACTGTCTTCCCCCGATACTGCTCCAGCGTCACCTGCTTCCCATCCAGATCGGTCAGCGTGAACAGCGGCGCCGGCTTATCCATGATCTCTCTCGCCAACTTCTGCTTTAGATTCGCCATCACTGCCTTCCTTATTGAAGCCATATAGTCATCATAACCCGCATCACTGCCTTTGACTTTAATATACAGGTCCTTAAACTGCTTCCCAACCTCAGGCTCCGCCTTACCTGTCCTCATCAGCTCGTCCATCTTGACATAAGCATCCTGGTCACGATTTACAGCCATCAGCAGCTTGGCGTAGATATAATTGGTCCTCGGATCGACCTCCTTGTGAGCCCTATACACAGTATCGATACATTTCAATGCCTTGTCATACTTCTTCTCCTGATACAGAATATCTATATAGGAGTCGTAAAGCCCGAGATAGCCTGACGCGGCAAACTTGCCCGCATTATCCGTCGCATTCAAAAACTTCTTCGAACTCTCCATAGCCTTCCTCGCATAAATTTCCGCATGCGGCAAGTCCCCATCCTTGTGAAATCTCTCGGCGAGACCGCCATAGCCATTTCCTTTCCAGAATTCCTCCTCCAGCATATTGGCATACTGCTCCGCCTTGGCGACGTTCTTCTTTTCGGCATACAGCTGCGCAATATGAGACCGCACATAGTCATAAATGATATGGTCATGATCCTCATTCGGGAATCGGGAGGGTTGAAACTTCGCCACCCACTGCTTGTACAGTCGCTCTGCTTCTGCCGGATCCTTCGAATTAAAAATAGTGCCCTGCGCTGCCGACCTTGCCAGTATCCCGTTAGGGAACTTCAAAACCGCGGCCTTATTTAAAGAATCCGCCAGGCGCGCCCTCCTGGTCCGGTTGTACATATTGATCGCCATCATGATCTTCCTCTCCATATTGCTCGACGCGAGCTCCTGCAGCTCCCCATTAAGCAGTATGCTGTCTTTCGGGTCCCTGGAAACAGCCAGCCTGCTTAGATGCTGATAGGTTGTATCTTCCTTTTGGGCCATGGAGCTGCCTGCCACCAATACGGCGGCAAATACCACACATAATTTTTTCATCGTATAGTTATTAATGATTAATAGCCGATATTCTGTGTAAGTGCTGGATTGGCGATCAGCTGATCAGCCGGAACAGGATAAAGGACAGCCTTGTGATTCCATCCCGTCTTTATTCCGCCGAGCACGTCGTCAGCACGCGTCAGACCCGCGCCTCCCGAGACACTGGGCGTCCGTTTCAGATCGAACCAGCGATTGCCCCATTCCCCGAACAGCTCGACCTTTCTCTCCTGCTCGATGGCCAGCAACAACGCGGATTTGGAGATCGAGCCACTCAAAGCAGACAACCCCGCCCTGGTCCTGATAACATTGACATCACTTACAGCATCGGTAACATTGCCCTGCTGAGCTCTTGCCTCCGCCCTTATCAGGTACTGCTCCGACAGACGCGAAACCACATTGTACTCATTTCCATTCCCTGACCGGGCTTTATACTTATAGACATAATAATAAGGCGTGCCGCCGATGGTATCGCTCATAGTCCAGTACTTCTTTCTCAGATCACCGGGCTCGAACGAACGATACAAGGTATCATACATAATATAGGCCGGCAACACCCCCTTTGGAGCAAGGAACGCCCCTCCAAAAGTCGAGACACCGGTAGTCGTGGCTATCTGCCAGATGACCTCGCTGCTCGTATTGACAAAAACACCAGTCAGATCGGAGCCCAGCGCAAAAGTGCCACTACCGATCACGCTACCCGCCGTCTGCTCTGCATCTTTCCAGTCCTGTGTATATAAATAGGCCTTCGCCAGCAGCGCCATCGCCGCATACTGATTGATGCGCGCCCTCTTCCCCGTAGCATCAGCCGTCTGTAAAAGACCCACCGCACTCTGGAGATCGGCGATTATCTGAGCCCAGACAGCAGTAGCCCCTGTTCGGGCAATCTTCCCATTCGTAGCGACATCCGTAGTCAGCTCCAGCGGTACATCACCATACATATTGACCAGGTAGAAATACATAAATGCCCTCCAGGTCCTGGCCTCACCCAGCAGCTGGTTCTTCACGGAAGGCGACAGCGCTGTAGAAGCGTTGAGATTCGTTATGGCAAGATTGGCTTGCAGTATCTGCGAATAGGTCTCAGACCACAGGCCGGCTATCCGGGGATTGCTGGACAACAAGGCGTCGCTGACAAACTGCCCATAGTTAGGATCACTGATGGAATACCTGACATCATCTGCCGAAGAACCGCAAAGTTCTGTATACCAGCCCGTCAGATCACCGGCGAAACCGTTACTGTATAACCCGATGATCGCGCTCGTAGCCGAGTTATCCGATTGAAAGGCCTGCTGCACGCCGATATCCGTGGCGGGCGCGCTAATATCCACAAACTTCTTGCAGGACACCAGTCCAATGAACGCAAAAGAATATAATAGAAGGCTATTTTTTAAATTACGCATGACGTTCGGTTTTAGAATGAAACATTAACTCCGGCAACTATGGTACGAAGCGGCGGAACCGCCGGATAGCGGCCCGTGCCAAGGCCCGAAGGGCCGCCGGGTATAGTCGTCGTGGGATCCAGCTGGTACTTGTTCTTATCGAATAACAACAGGTTCTGACCCTGAGCAAAGACTCGCAGCCCGCTTAGCCCCATACGTTTTACCTGCTTTTCTTCGAAGGAATAGCTCAAAGACGCATTCTGCAACTTCAGCCAGGAAGCATCTCCCCAAAACGCGTCCGAACTGCCGTAGTAATATCCATAGGCGTTGTAGATCGGCGAGCCGGGAGTAGCGGACGCACCAGGGAATAGCTTGCTCACATCTCCCGATTGCTGCCAGCGGTCAAGTACAGAAGTATTCTGGTTGGCCATGGTCGATCCAATAGCCGAGCCGTAGCTGGCATTCGTATACCCCTTCTGGTGATACCACTGTATAAAGAAACCCAGCGTCCACCGATGATACGTAAAGTCATTGCTGATACCTCCGAAATAGGGCGTCCCGATGGGCGCAACCACCCTGTCAGCATTATAATCGGGTACGCCGCTGCCGCTCTTCGTCGCGAATTTCGGCTCCCCCGTCGAAGGGTCTACACCCAGATAATGGAATAGCTTGGTCAGCGTTACCGGCTGGCCGACCACGTAAGTATTGGAGTAAAAAGACTGCGCCAGATTTGGATAGCTCACCAGCTTGTTCGACGGAAAGGTTACATTGAAAGAAGTAGTCCACTGAAAATTCTTTCTGACGATATTCTTCGTCTCCACCAAAAGTTCCAGGCCGGTATTCTGAATGACTGCCGGCATATTCGCCTCATAGGAACTAAAACCTGTCTGCGTCGGAAGACTCATATAAGTCAGCTGATTGCCGCTGCGGTTCCTGTAATAATTCGCGGTCAGCGTGATCTTGTCCTTCAAAAAACCCAGCTCCATCCCAAACTCCAGCTTTCTTGCCGTCTCCCACTGGATATCCGGATTGGGCGTAGTCCCCTGATACAGGCCGGCCTGGTTCAGGTACGGGTTTCTTAGCACTGAATACAAAGAGAGATAGATGTAATCCGGTATCTGGTCATTCCCCGTAAGACCATAGCTGCCACGCAGCTTTCCAAAGCTGAGCCACGACAGGTGATTTTTGATGAACGACTCCTCGGAAAAAACCCAGGCTCCGCCAACGGCCCAGAAGTTGCCAAAACGGTTGTTTGCACCGAACCGCGACGACCCGTCTCTCCGGAAAGTTGCATTGAGGATGTACTTGTTGGCCCAGCTATAGTTGATACGGCCATACACCGAGGTAAAATTGTACTGGGCATAATTGGGGAAATAGCTCGTGACAAGCCCCGCGCCAACCAGGGAACCAAGCAGCTGATCGCTGCTATAGTTGGTCCCCTTCGTCGAAACCGTCTGCGAAATATTCTGTTGAAAGGTTCCGCCGGCCAGAGCGCTCAGCCTGCCCTGCCCCATTTGAAGATTGTAGGCGGCCGTCGGCTCTACGATCCAGTTCTGTGCCTTGTCTGTAGAGAAATACGCCGAGCTCACCGGATTATAAGAAGGATTCAGAGACGACGCGGGTGCCGCGTACCTGGAATCCAGCAGTATATTAGTGTATCCGCTGCTCAGCTTGAGATCCAGCCCGGGCAGCACCATATAGTGCATCGAAAAATTCCCCATAACATTGGTCGTTACACCATAATAAGGCTGTTGCAGGTAAGACAAAGGATTGGTAAAGCCAGGATACCAGCTCAGCTTACCGGTACTGTCCTTCAATTTCGATGGGTAATTGGGCGGCAGCACATAACCCACGGAAGGATCAGCGTGGGGCAGCTTCGTATTTTCATACGCATAGCTGGCGCTGAACGAAAAACCGAACCGGCTATTCACCGAATGATGATCCAGGCTAAACCTTGTCGTAGCCCTGTTGGTCCTCCAGTCGCCTATATATATAGTACCGTCATGCCGGAAAGCCCCACTGAGACGATAAAAGGTATTCTCAGAGCCCCCCGAGTAGGCGACCTCCGCATTCGACGAATGCGCTGCACCCCCTAGCAAATACTTCTGCCAATCTGTATAAGCATTCTGATCCCAATCCAACAGATCATACGGCCTCGCAGGGGCGGTCGCCGGGTTGACACCATCATTCCTAAAGGCCTCCCTTCTCAATGCCAGATACTGCTGCGTATTGAGCATCGGGATCCAGTGCCCGACTTTTCCTACACCCGAATAAGCGTAGATATTGACCCTCGAAACACCCGCACCCCCCCTCTTGGTAGTGATCAATACCACACCATTCGCGCCCCTGGCCCCATAGATCGCAGTAGCATCTGCGTCTTTCAATATGGTGATACTCTGGATATCGCTCGGGTTGATCGAACTAAAGGGGCTTGTGCCGCCGTTGGCGCCCGAGATTCCCCATGCGTCAAGATTATCCTGCGGCGGCTGCCCTCCGTTGAAATTAGTATAAGGAACGCCGTCGATAACATACAAGGGTATCGTTCCCGAATTCAGTGACCCCTGCCCGCGGATCTGCATCTGCGTATTGCTACCGGGCAGACCATTATTCTGCGTGATCTGCACACCCGCTACCCGGCCAGGTAGCGCGTCCATAACGTTCTGTACCGGCTGTTTTTCGATCACATCGGAATTGATCGTGACCACGGACCCCGTATTCAGACGCTTTGTCGTCTTCCCATAAGCGATGATAACCATCTCATCCAGCCGGTTCTGGATCGGCAATAGGACGGCGTTGAGCTCCTGACGACCGTTGATATGCACCCGCAGTTCTGCAAAACCCACATACGAAAAGACAAGATCTGCGTTTTCGGGAGCTTCCCTGATCGTATACTCTCCTTTCGCATTGGTCATGGTGCCCAGTGGAGTACCCGGTATCACGACAGAAACAGAAGGCATCGGATACCCCTCCTTATCCGTAACCCGGCCATGGACAAGAATACCCGGCGCAGCTTCAGGCGCCTTAACAGGCTCAATGTTTACCACTTTCGCAGAGACGATAATTTGCCTGTCCGCGATCTTGAACGCCAAAGGCTGGTTCATAAAGACAGCCTTCAATACAGTCTCCAGGGAAGCGTTGTCGATGCTGATACTGACGGGCGCCGCCGTGGATATCACCTTCTTCCCGTACAAAAAACTGTAGCCGGACTGTCGCTCTATCTCGCTAAAGACCTTCTCGATCGGCGTGTTCCTGAAATTCAGGGTGATGGATTGAGCCTTTGCTTCCTCCGCACTCACTTTCAGCAGCGTGACACAAAGCAGGATGGCTGTCAATTTCATGATGATCAGCAGTTTGATTCTCGGATACGGCAAAGATTTGCCGTTTGCAGATTTCTGCATAGCTTTGGTTAGTTAAAGGTTAATAATAGAAAGCCCTCTTTTTGTTATTGCCTCCAGCCGTCAGGTGGTCTCAACACTTGCCGGCTTTTTTATTCATAAGCTGGTTACATAGTTGATTTCATTACGGTTATTTATTTCATTACGGTTATGATCGTTCCGTCGACGGTAAATTTCACCTGTCCTGTCGCTTCCAGGTATTTCAGCACTTTTGATATCGGCACATTTCTCGGGATCTTCGCCACGAACTCTTCTTTAATATCATCCTTGTAGCGGACCTGGGCGCCGTACCATCGCGCAAGCTGATCCATGATCACCCTGATCGGGGCGCCGTTGAACCGAAACTCGCCATTCTTCCAGGCCAGGACCTCGTCCAGGTCGACGCCGGACCGTAGTGTCATCCCCTCAATCTGCTGGCCCGGGGCGAGCTTCAGCTGCTGATCGCCCTGGCTGACCAGGACGCTACCCTGTTCGAGGGTCGTTCTGACTATCTCATAGGCGTTCACGTTGAAATGCGTGCCCAGTACGCGGATGGTCTGGTCTTTGGCGTGAACGATAAAGGCCTGATGGGCATTTGGTGCGATCTCGAAATAGGCCTGGCCGGTGATCGTCACCTCGCGGTTGCCTGAAGGGAATGCGGTTGGATAATGGATGCTGGATGACGCGTCCAGCCAGACTTTGGTCCCATCCGCCAACTGTAGTCTTATCTGGGCTCCGACCGGAGTGGATAGATCATTATAGTGCGCTTCTCCTGATGCCGCGTATCGCAGCCAGCCGCTGTCTTCGCTGATGTGGGCACCCTCCTGATTGGAGATGTTGCCCGATACCTTTTCATTCAGCTCTATTTTCCGGCCGTCCGAAAGTCGCAGCACTGCCTTGTCCCGACCGGGGTCGAGGTCGTTCTTGTACCGACCGGCTGTTGCAGTGGCCGTCTTTTGCGGCGTCAGCTGGAGATAAACAAAGGCTCCTACGAGACCGATCAATACCGCTGCCGCTGCGCCCCACCAAATTTTCCGGATAGAGCGGACCGGAGCGGGGGCGACCACACGCTGATCCAGCCATTGATCGATAGCCGCCTTTACTTTCAGACTCTCGCCGGTCGGCTCCTCTTCCACTCTTCTTTCCATCACGTTCTTAACCAGGGCTTCCCCCTCTGGCGATTCCAGTCCTTTGGTCAGCTCGTCTTTGTCTTCGGCTCTGAGCTCTCCGCTCAAATAAGCGTCGAACAATTGGCGCAATCGGTGTTCCTGTTCCTGTGTGAGTTTGTCAGACATAACGGTATATACTATAAGACGCCCTTCATGAGCGTTTGGATAGGTCGTTGTTTAAAAAAAATTAAAGATTGTTTGACACAGGGTTAACGTGGGACGTTTCAAGCCTTTGTATCTCAGCCAAATAATGAAGTTATGGCTATGAGAAAAAAAATGTACCCGCCTTCCTGGGAGGCCAGGAATATGCGGAGGGTATTGAGGCCGGCCACGATATGCCATTTCACGGCCGAAAGGCTCAGGCCCGTCCGCTCGACGATCTCATTATTGGACATTCCTTCGATGCGGCTCATCCGGAAGACCTGCTGCTGCCTGGCCGGCATCGAATCGATCGCCTTTAATACCGCTCTCCAGGTCTCTCTGTATTCAAGGGATAGTTCGGGCAGATTATTCGTCTCGGCGAGGTCTTCCGGAAGATGGGGTTCGGTTCCCAGTATCTTCTTTTTCATTGCGGAAAGCACCTGGTTCCTGCCCACGACGAAGACAAAGCTCATAAAGTCCCGGACTTCCGCGAGCTGTTCGCGCTTCTCCCAGAGTTTTAGGAAAATGTCCTGTGTCAGCTCTTCCGCCGTCACCGTATTCTTCGTCAGCGTAAGCACATTATAATAGACCGGCCACCAATAATGGTCTACCATCTCGCGGAAGGCCCTGGCCTCTCCGCGGGACACCTTAAGAAGCAAAATTCGTTCGGCTGTGGCATCCGGGCGCATACTACAGAATAAAGTAATTTTTAAGGTTTTGAAGATAAGGGGCGAATAGAGGGTCTGTTCGCGGCGAAACCCTAAAAATAAAGTAAACGGCTGAAGAAAACAAAAACGGGTGATACAAGATAACGGGATGTAATTTGCAGGAAATGAAATATCTGACACGAACGATCTGGGTGCTGTCGCTGGTCAGCCTGTTCATGGATATAGCCGGTGAGATGCTCTATCCTGTGATGCCTATCTATTTGCGCAGCATTGGGTTCACTGCGGTGATCATCGGTCTGCTGGAAGGGTTGGCAGAAGCTACCGCCGGACTCAGCAAGGGATATTTCGGACAGCGGTCTGATATGACGGGAAAACGCATTCCCTTTATTCGTCTCGGATATGGACTGAGCGCGATATCCAAGCCCATGCTGGCCACGTTCGTATATCCGGTATGGATATTCCTGGCGCGGACGATGGATCGGCTTGGCAAAGGCATGCGTACCAGCGCCAGGGATGCGCTGCTATCCGACGAAGCGACTCCGGCTACCAAGGGCCGCGTCTTCGGTTTTCACCGGTCAATGGATACAGTTGGGGCAGTTATCGGTCCCCTCGTTGCGCTGGCATGGCTTTATTACAATCCGGGTCGTTACCGATGGCTTTTCGTTGTCTCCTTTGTACCCGGTGTCCTGGCTATCCTGCTGACCTTTCTACTGAAAAAAGAAAAAGCGAAGCCGCGGGAGGGAAAGAGGGCTCCCCTATCCTTCTTTGGCTTCCTTCGGTATCTGAAAAAAAGTCCCGGATCTTATCAAAAGCTCGTGATCGGCTTGTGGATATTTACGCTCGCCAACAGCTCGGATGTATTCCTTTTGCTCCGCACCAAACAGGCCGGACTAAAAGATACGGCTACTATCGGCATCTATGTTTTCTACAATGTTATCTATGCGCTCGCCGCCTTTCCGATCGGAGGACTAGCCGACCGCATCGGCCTGAAGAAGGTCTTTCTGGCCGGCCTTCTGCTTTTTAGTCTCGTCTATGCGGGGATGGCCCTGCCGGGTGGGTGGACCTGGTACCTTTTGCTATTTTTCCTTTATGGCCTATATGCGGCGGCCACGGAAGGGATCACCAAGGCCTGGATCAGCAATATCGTTCCATCGACGGAGACCGCCACGGCAATTGGCACATATACCGCTCTTCAAAGCATCTGTACGTTGCTGGCAAGCACGCTTACAGGATGGATCTGGACGCAATACGGTGCGGGCACGGCATTTCTGATCAGCTCGGGTATGTCGCTGGCAGTATTGATCTATATCGGGCTGGGGGTCCGGCTGGTAAGAGCACAGGATTAGACCGCCGCCATGTGTGTACGTTCCTATACCCGCCTGAAAGACAGCAAGCCCGCATTCACCGCCACCACTACGGTACTGGCGCTCATGAGCACGGCCCCAATCGCCGGGCTCAACAATATCCCCTCATGATATAAGACTCCTGCTGCCAGCGGCATTGCCACTGCGTTGTAGCCAGTCGCCCAGGCCAGGTTCTGCACCATTTTGCGGTATGTCGCCTTTCCGAAAAGGATCAGCTTCACTACGTCCATTGGGTTGCTATTCACAAGGACGATGCCGGCCGTCTCTGCGGCAATATCCGATCCTGAGCCAACTGCTATTCCGATATCGGCCTGAGCCAGGGCCGGCGCGTCGTTGACTCCGTCTCCTGTCATTGCCACAAACTCCCCTTTGGCCTGCAATTCCTTTATCTTCTCTTGTTTCTCGTGCGGCAGCACACCCGCAAAATACCAGTCCATTCCCAGGTTCTTGCTTACCGTCGCGGCTACGTCCTCGTTGTCACCGGTCAACAATATACATTTGATCCCGTTGTTATTGAGGGTTTCGATCGCTTCGTGCGATTCAGGCCGGATCCGATCGGCCAGTGCGATATATCCCGCCGGTGCGTCCTCCCTCAGCACGAAAACGCCAGTTTCTACCGGCGATGATCTAAACCCTTCCGGCAGCGCGATCCCGTGCTCACGCAAATACCCTGGCCCTACCACCCGTACCGTTCGCCCATCGATGCGCCCTTCAACGCCCTGACCCGTCAGGGCCTTAAAGCCTTCTACCTTCGGCACAGACAGGCCGGCCGCTGAAGCTTTGCGAAGGATGCCCGTTGCGATGGGATGCTCTGAGCTTTGTTCCAGGCCCGCCGCCAGCCGCAAAAGCTCTGCCTCCGACAACCCCTGCTCCCAGACCAGTGTCCGGACCACCTCGAACCTACCCTCGGTCAGCGTTCCCGTCTTGTCAAAAACGAGTGTCGTGACCTTCCGCGCATTCTCGAACGCGGTTCGGTTTCGGATCAGGAGTCCATTGCGTGCCGACAACGCCGTAGACCGTGCCACCACCAGCGGCACCGCAAGACCCAGTGCGTGCGGACAACAGATAATGATGACCGTTACCATCCGCTCGATGGCGAAGGCCAGGTCCCTTCCGGATAAATACCAGGCCAGGAAGGTGGCAATCCCTGCCACGAGCGCGATCAGCGTCAGCCAGCGTGCCGCTTTGTCCGCCAGCAGCTGTGTCTTCGAGCGCGTATTTTGCGCCTCTTCGACCAGCCGAACCACCTGTGACAAATAGGAATCCTTAGCCCCATGCGAGACCTGCACCCGCAAGGCGCCATTACCGTTGAGAGATCCTGCGATCACCTTATCCCCCTTCTTCTTGTCTACGGGCCGGGATTCTCCAGTCAGCAAACTTTCATCGACGTAGCTGTCGCCGTCTACCACCACCCCATCGGCCGCGATCTTCTCGCCCGGCTTCACCAGGACCACGTCCCCCGCCTTCAGCTCTGCTGTCTTTACCTCCATGATATGGTCCTCATGCACGAGGTGCGCCTCGTCCGGCATCAGCCGCACCAGCAGCTGGAGTTCCCGCGACGCTCCCGCCACCGAGCGCATCTCGATCCAGTGCCCCAGGAGCATAATCGCGATCAGCGTCGCCAATTCCCAGAAGAAATCCATCCCTTTCAGACCCAGCAGGGTCGCGATACTGTAAACATAAGCTACTGTGATCGCAAAGCCGATGAGCGTCATCATCCCCGGGTTCCAGGGCCGCATCTCGTCGCGCCAGCCTTTCAGAAAAGGCCAGCCGCCATAAAAAAAGATCACTGACGACAATCCCGCCAGCACATACGTCGAACCGGCAAAAGTCCAGTGTACACCCAGCCAGTGCTGGATCATCGGGGACAGCGCTACCAGCGGCACTGTCAGCGCCAGTACGACCCAAAACCGCTGGCGAAAATCCGCGATCATCATGGCGTGGTGGTCGTGGCCGCCGTGCATGGCGTTATGATCTTCTTGACCGGTCGGCATTGATCCCCCGTGATGTTGATGTTCCATAGAATTGTTATTACATTTTCATATTACCCATATCCATCCCCGCCATGGCATCGGCCCCATGCTTAAATACATATTCGCTGTTCACGAGATATGCCCCTTCTGTCACTACCACATCACCCGCTTTCAGTCCCGACCTGATCTCCACGCGGCTTCCATCCTCCATACCCGTCTCTACCATCACCGGCCGGAACAGATTGTGCCCGGCTTCCACCCACACCAGGCTCCCTGTTGCAGCATGGATCACCGCCGACTGTGGCAGTGTCAATGAATGCCCGCTGCCGCTGGCCACCGTCAGTTGAGCCGCCATTCCCGGCTTCAGCATACCGTCCTTATTCTTCAGGGCCACCCGCACGCCATTGATCCGCGCCGACGGGTCCACTTCAGGGTTGATAAGATCGATGCGCCCCTTCCATTCCCGGCCCGGCAAGTCCGGTAGCCGAACCATTACGGTTGCGTCCCTGGCCAGTTCCGACAGCTGCGATGTATATACCTGCGCCTGTACCCATACCGTAGACAAGTCCGCCAGCCGCAGCACGACTGTCCCGGCGCCTACATAGTCCCCTTCGTGACTTTCCACGGAAGCGACAACTCCTTCGCCGGAGCTATAAAAAGACGTCACCGGCTGAGGCTTGCGCGCTCTCGTCAGCTCTGCCACCTGCGCCTCACTCAGTCCCCACAACAGCAATTTATTCCGCGCCGCATCCGCCAGCTGCTGCAGGTCCACCACCGAACTATGCAATGTTTCCCTGCGCTCCAGCGCCAGCAGATACTCCTGTTCTGCGTTGTTCAGCTCTTCGCTGTACAGGTCATACAATTTCTGTCCCTTGTGTACGTATTCGCCTGTTGTCTTTATATACAGCCGGTCGATCCTCCCTCCGAGCCGGGCGCTAACCGCTGTGCTCCCCGACTCATTCACCGTCACAGTCCCGGTCAACAGCATCCGGTCTCCGATGGCACCGTCCCCGATGGTGTCCAGGGCGATATTCCCCAGCTGCACCTGTTGATCGCTCAGCTGCACCGTTCCGTCTGCTGCGTTGGCATTCTTTTTTACCGGGATCAATTCCATTCCGCAGATGGGGCAGTTTCCCGGCCGGTCCTGCATCACCTGCGGATGCATCGAGCAGGTGTACATCGTGTCGGAATGTATGGCCGCTGAAGCCGCTACCGTCTCTTTCTTCTTTACCTGGCAGGCTGCCAGCAACAAGGTCGCCGTCACGATCAGAATAATATAACGCATATCATTAGTCTTTTACTTTTACAAAATTCTCGCTGTCCGTTAAATACTGTGCATTTGCAGCCACTGAATCTGTTGGCGCCAGCCCCGACAATACCTGCACCTGGCCGCCAGCTGTCGCACCCGTGACAACGCGATGCGCGCGAAAACCACCCTTCTCCCGCAAAAACACTACCCGGTCAACGCCCAGCGACAATACCGAAGATGCGGGCAACCAGTTGCCGGCCACGGCCGCCGGCCGGATCGTCCCTTTTATCTGACTTCCGATGGGAATATCCCGCTGGCTATTGTCAAAATACACCCGTACCGTCGGTGTCTTCTCTTCCGTCCCATAGAACGGCAGCATCTCGTCCACCTTCCCGTCGAAGGCCTTGTCCGGCGCTGTCTCGGGCACCAGCCGCACCGCGTCCCCTTTCCGCACCAGGCCGGCATCACCCGGGAAGACCTTCAACAACGCCCAGCTCCGGTCCATATTGAAGACCTGGAACACCGTCACCCCTTTCTCTACATACATCCCCTCTTTCACCGGTAGCTCATCCGTCATCCCGGAAGGTCCTGCCGCTACGTTCCCCACACCCGCCGCGCCCGGCTCCGGCATTGTATTGCCCGCCTCATGGATATGCCCCGTGTAGTTGCTATATACTCCCAGCGTAGGCGAAGGCTGCCCGGTCTGTTCGAGCTCTGCCAGCTGCTCACCGCTGACCCCCAGCAAGCGCAGCCGTTGCCGGGCGGCGCCAATCAAAACAGCATTCCCCGGATCGTTCTTTAGCAGGAATAGCAGGTCCTGCTCTCCCGTAGCCAGCTCAGGGCTATACAGGTCCATGATCCGCTGACCCGCATGAACGTGCTGGTAACGGTAATGGACATATAGTTTTTCGATCCGTCCTGATACGCGGGCCGAAATCGTATTGACCAGCCGTGTGTCGTACCCCACCGTGCCCAGTACCGATAGCTGGGGCTGGATCGTCTCCCGGCGCATAGCAGTCACCGGTACCGAAGATGAGACCGCATTTGTTGAATCCCCCACCGGCGCCCGATCACGCGAACCCTGCCCACAGCCCGCCAGGACCAAAACGGTTGCTATCATGCCGGTGTAAAAACAAATTCTTTTCATAACAACTTATTTTACCTCCAGGACCTTTTTTAATTCCGTCTGCATCAGCAACGCCTGCTCTACGTCGTCCCAATACTCCAGCTGAGTGGCATCCAGCGTCGCCCATGCGTCGTATACGCTGAACAGCTCTTCTGTATTCTGTTCGTAGGCCAGCTGCAGCGTCTGGAAATTCTTCCTCAGGGCGGGCAGCACCTGCTCGTCCAGCACCTTTATCTGCCGTCGTTTGGCCACCAGCGCCCGCTGCAGGCCATAGGCCGCTCCCTCCGCCTCGTTGACCATGGCCTGCCGGTCGTTCTCCAAAGACGCTGCTTTCCATTTCAGGCTTTCAACGTTGGCCTTTGTCGCCCTGGAGGACCAGGACAGCATCGGCAGCCTTACCGTCGCCATCAGCGTGTACTCCATCGGAGTTCCGCCAAAGCCAAACATATGATCGTAGCGCAGTCCAAACTCCGGCCGCAATTTGGCTTTTTCAGCCGATCGCTCCAGTCCGGCGAGGCGGATGCTTTCCGTTACCGCGCGGATATCGCTGCGGCGCTCCATCATACCGGTGCTATCCAGGACGGGCGCAGTTCCATCCAGGATCACCACCGCGGTATCCACTATGAAGGCCGTCGACTTATCCCGGTTCATCAGCGTATTTAAGACGATCCGTGCCTGCTCCGACTCATTCTCCAGCGAAATGCGCCGGTCCTCCAATTTCCCCTGCGCCGCTTTCGCCTTGTAGTAGGCGCCGATCTTCCCCAGGTTGTTCTTATACCGCAGCTCTGCATCCTTTATCATAAAGTCCAGCAGCTTTGCATCTTCGTCCAGCACTCCCATCCGGTGCTCAGCCGCCACCCATTGATAATAGGCCCGCCGCGCCGCCGCATTCAATTCGTTGACCGTCGCTCCCTTCTTTGCCCGTTCTACGGCCGACATTCCCCGCAGGTACCCCTCCTCTGCATCCTGGCGACGCCGGTTCGGGAACATCTGCTCGGCGGACACCATGTACTGTCCTATCCCGGGCGAGCCGTTTCCCTGCCGCTTCCACAGGGACGGATCATAAGGGGTCATCCACCAGCCCGTGCTCACCTGTGGCGCCTCCCAGCTGTGTGCGCCCTTCGCCCCTTCGTCCAGCGACCGCGCCAGCGCATCGGAAGAACGCAACGACGGGTGATCGTGGGCGATGACGGCCAGGATGCTATCTATGCCGAGTACCGGCTGGGCATCGACCGCCAGGGTGCTGAAAAGCGTGATCATTATAATTAGCCTTTTCATTTTCTTAGTGTTTGGCATCCAGCACCTGGATGCGACCATATTTTCGTAATTCGTATTCCTTCGTCATTAAAAAGATCAGCGGCGTCACCAAAAGAATATGTGTAGCCGAAGTCAGCACTCCGCCGACCATCGGCAGCACGATCGGTTTCATCACGTCGCTGCCGACGCCGTTGCTCCAGAGGATCGGCACCAGCGCAAACAATGCCACCGACACCGTCATCAGCTTGGGGCGTAGGCGTCTGGCCGCCCCGGCGATCACCGCCTCGCGCAGGTCAAAGGGCGTGATCGTCTCCCGCGGGGTGCTAATGTCTGACCTATCGGTCGGGCCGGCCTCCGGCCGTCCATGGCCTTTTGCCGCCATGAGCTGCGCCATCGCGTCGTTGAGATAGATCACCATCACGATGCCCGTCTCGACCGCGAGTCCGAAGAGTGCGATAAAGCCCACCGCTACCGCCACTGAAAGATTCACGCCCCAGATATAGATCATGATCGCGCCGCCGATGAGGGCAAATGGGATCGAGATAAGACTAAAGAAAGCCTCGCGGGCGGAATGGAATGCGAAATACATTGCTCCAAAGATGATCAGCAATACCACCGGCAGGATCCAGGTCAATGTCTGTTCGCTTCGAATAAGATTTTCGTACTGGCCGCTCCACTCGATATAGTATCCTTTTGGCATTCCCGTCAGCGCCTTGTCCAGCCGCTGCTGCGCCTCCTTCACGGTCCCTGCCAGGTCCCGGTCGCGAACGTTGAAGAGAACAGTTCCCCGTAAGGCTGCGTTCTCCGAATTGATCATGGGGGGCCCTTCCGTGATCTTTATATCCGCCACTGCCGCGAGCGGCACCGGTCCAAAACCAGCCGTCGCCACCGACAGACGACGCAGCGCTGTCAGGTTGTCCCGGAAGTCCTGTCCATATCGGGCGTTGACGGAAAACCGTTGCCGGCCTTCCACCGTCGTTGTCAGCTTCATGCCGCCCAGGGCGCCTTCCACCACTGCGTTGACGTCATCCACGCTCAGGCCGTACCGGCCGATCTCTTCCCGCCTTACTGAGATGTCGATATATTTTCCGCCGGTGATCGGTTCCACATATAGATCCTTCACGCCTGGCGTGCCATTCAGTGCGGTGCGTATCCGCTGGGACAGTGCGTCGATCGTATCGAGGTTCTGTCCGTAGACCTTCACGCCTACGTCCGTACGTATTCCTGTAGACAGCATGTTGATGCGGTTGATGATCGGCTGTGTCCAGCCGTTGGTTACCCCTGGTATCTGCAGCCTTGCGTTGAGGTCCCGGATGATGCTGTCCTTTGTCACTCCCGGCCGCCACTGCGCCTTGGGTCGCAACAGCACGATCGTCTCCACCATATTGATCGGAGAATTGTCTGTAGCCGTACTGGCCCGGCCCGCCTTACCCAGTACATTCGCGACCTCCGGCTGTGCGGCAATGATCCCGTCCTGTACCTGTAAGAGTCTTTTTATCTCCGCATTGGACACGTCCGGCAGCGTCACCGGCATGAACAGTATCGAGCCTTCGTCCAGCGGCGGCATGAATTCCCGTCCCAGGCTCAGCACCAATGGCACGCATACCGCCAGCGCCAGTACGTTGATCCCGAGTGTCGCCCATCGCCAGCGCAGGCAGCCGCGTAACACCCATTCATATACCCGTTCGAGCATTCGATTGACCGGGTTAGCGTCCTCGCGGCGAAACCGCCCCCGCATAAACAACGATATCAAGACCGGCGCCAGCGTCACTACCAGCACTGCATCGACAGCGAGTATAAACGTCTTTGTATAGGCCAGCGGATGAAACAGCTTTCCTTCCTGGCCGGTCAGCAGGAATACCGGCAGAAAAGACGCGATGATGATCACCGTCGAAAAGAACACACCGCGTGACACCTGAATACAGGCCTTCTTGATCAACGCCATCCTTGTCTCTCCTGACAGCCGCTGCCCCGCCGTCAGCAAAGCCTGCTCTCCAGCCAGGTGCCGGTACGCGTTCTCCGACATGATGATCCCGTTGTCCACGATCACCCCGATCGCCAGCGCGATCCCTGTGAGGGACATGATATTCGAGGAGAGCCCAAATGCGTTCAGGAGAATAAAGCTCGTTGCGATCGTGATCGGTATCTGGATAATGATGCTGAGCGCGCTTCGCCAGTCCAGAAGAAAGAGAAGAACGATCAGCGACACGATCACCATTTCTTCTATCAGCTTGCCTTTGACGTTGACGATCGCTCCCCTGATGAGCTCGCTGCGATCGTAGGCGACTTTGAACGTCACGCCCGCCGGCAGGCCACGCTGGACGTCTGCCATTTTTGTCTTTACCGCCGCGATCACCTTGTCTGCGTTCTCGCCGTAGCGCATCACTACGATGCCGCCTACCGCCTCGCCCTGGCCGTTGTGATCGAATATTCCCAGACGCAGGTCGCCGCCCATCTGGACCGTTGAAATATCCTTTACCCTTACCGGGATACCCTTGTTATTGCCAACGGCAATATTTTCCAGGTCCGCCTTATCTTTCACGTAACCGAGTCCCCTGATGATATAGGAAGCATCTCCCATGTCCATCTTCCGGCCGCCAACGTCATTGTTGCCTGAGCGAACGGCCCGCGCCACATCGCCCATCGACAGGCCGTAATATTGCAGCCTGACGGGGTCCACGACCAGCTGGTACTGTTTTTCAAAGCCTCCGAAAGAAGCGACCTCCGCCACCCCGGGCACCGTCTGAAGCGCCAGCTTCACATACCAGTCCTGCAGGGCCCGCTGATCGCCGAGGTCCATGCCTTTTGCCTCCAGCGTGTACCAGAAGACATGTCCAACGCCTGTCCCGTCGGGGCCCAGCGTGGGTACCACGTCCGCCGGCAGCAGCCGCTGCGCATAGCTCAGCCGCTCCAGCACCCGGCTGCGCGCCCAATACACGTCTGTGTTGTCGTCGAAGATGATGTACACGAAGCTCATCCCGAACATGGACGTACCTCTCACATTCTTCACTTTGGGTATCCCCTGCAGGTTGCTCACCAGCGGATAGGTCACCTGGTCCTCGATGATCTGGGGACTCCGGCCCTGCCACTCCGTAAATACGATCACCTGGTTCTCCGACAGGTCAGGGATCGCGTCGATGGGGTTCTGCCGGACTGAGAATATACCCCAGCCCAGCAGCCCCGCTGCCACCAGCAATACGATCACCCGGTTGTGCAGAGACCATGCAATTAATTTTTGTACCATTGAAATTGCATTACATTTTCATTCCTTTCATGCCGGTGGAATCCTTTCCTTTCATTGTAGCAGAATCCTTCATTGTCTTGTCTTTCCCCGACGGTTTCGTTACAAGGGTTGCTCCGCACATCGGGCATTTCCCCGGCTTGTCGCTCTTCATGTTCGGGTGCTTAGGACAGTAGTAGACGAGCGAAGCACTCTTCGATCCCCTACGGTCGATCTCGGGACGTTTGGGACAGCTGACCAGTTCCATCCCGCATTTTGGGCATTTCCCCGGCTTGTCCAGCAACACTTCGGGATGCATGGGACAGGTATAAGCTACTTCTGCGCTCTTCGATCCCTTGCGGTCGACTTTTGCCTGCGCAAATACTCCGGTAACAGTTATCAATAAGGCTATGGCCACGAATAATATCTTTTTCATGTTAAATAGTTGAAAGTTGAATAAAATCAATAGGAAACTGAAGTCGGCGGGAGACCGCAGACGGCAAGGCCCGATGAAGATATCAGGCAAATGTAGAGAAGATCAAATACGGAAATTGCAATTGCGAAGGAAGATAGGGATCCGCTCATCGGAAGGGGGTCCATTGGCCGTCGGCCATGCGATCGCAGGTGCGACAACCAGCGGCACGTTCCATGCGGGAAATGGCTGAGGAGGGAGTCCCGGCGCCGGGTCCCATTCGACCCAGGCCTGCGCGGGCTTCTGCGCCCGGTCGCTTTGCAGGTGTTTGTGCTCGTCATGGCAGCAGTTCTTCATGCCCACCGAGCAACCCGGCATCGCGTCCGACTTTGTCATCCCGCAAGAGACGCAGTCTTTGTTTTCGTGGTCCACCAAACCCCAGGCCACCAGGCGCCCCATGCAGTAGTGCAAGTGCACTGTAGCCCCCATCGAGGTGGAGAGGTAGAGGACCGCAAGTATGGACGTGATGAACTTTTTCATAAACGATACCCCAAAGCTATACAGATTATCCGAACCCTTGTTATATAATTATGGGAAAATTTTGCAAAATCTCCACCTTTTCATACTGATAATTAATGGCCACGTGCAGGGAGTCGTTACTGACACGAGGTTGCAAACGGCTAACCATTTGTTATTCCGGGAACTTATATGCAGATTATGTTGAGAATATGCGAACTTTAGGGGTAAGCTTGCGCTTTATGAAAAAAGCACTCCTGTTCCCGGTGGTTGCGCTCTTTGCCCTGACAGCGACTGCACAGACAAAATGCAGCTTCAGGCTGCTGCGCAGTCCTGAGGAGATATCTTCCAAAACCAGGCAGGGATTGTCCATCAGGAATATCCGAAGGTCGAACAGGACCGATTCCATTTTTATACGAACCAGCGAAAAAAGGGGGGAATGGCTGGCGGGCAGCTCAGTCTGGGGATATGAGGATAATGACTGCACTATTTATCGGAACGCTTTCCACGATTTTCTAAAGGCTGAGGTGATCAGCGATTCCATCATCACCTATTCGCAGACCTACAGTGGCTTCAGGGGAAAGCTCATCAAAAGGTATTACTTCAGCAGGAGATTCGATACGCCCACCTATAAGCTCGATAAGGCCAATATTCATGAGCAGTTCAAGCGGTCTCCCGACCTGATCGAAAAGCTTGAAAAGAGGTTTAACCTGTAGGCGATTTCCAAATGTTTTCAAAATCGGCTGTTAATTTTGGATCTTTAAAGAAAGACAGTCGCATGACAACCCGCCTTTTGTCCGTCGTTCTCCTGCTGATATGCTCTGTCGCTCAGGCCCAGCAGCATACCCTCTCTGTCAAGGAGGTGTTGACCCTTATCGAGAGCGGCCAGCCGCGCCTTCGAGCCTATAAGGAGCAGGCCGCCGCGGCCAGCGGCAATATCGATCTGGCCCGCAATACGCTCGTTCCCAACCTGACCGGCGGCTACCAGGCGGGCTATGCCACCGACAACAATATTACCGGCATGAGCTACCCCGGCCTGCTGATGCCGATCTCGGGTCCTGTCGCCGCCCACAGCAGCAACACCCTGATCCCCGGCACCGCTGTCGCCGCCTATTTGCAGTGGACGCCTATCACCTTCGGGCAACGCACGGCCGCCGTCGAAAAGGCCGCAGCTCAGTACAAGCTTTCCGGCAGCGCTTATGACAACGCCCTCTTCCAGCAACGCTATGCCGGCGTCCTTACTTATATCAGTATCGTATACCTGCAACGCCTGCTAATCACCCAGCAGGCCAATATCGACCGGACCAGGACCGGCTTACAACAGTCGCTCGTGCTCTCCAAACAGGGCCTTCGTCCCGGCCTCGATACCGTTGAATTCCAGTCCCTGCTGGCGCAGGCCACAATGGAACGCCTGAATACTCAGCGCCTGTATACCGCCCAGGTCCTCGAGCTTTGCCGGCTCACGGGATTGCCCGACCGCCCGGAAGACCTGAGACTGACCGACACTGCGCTTGCGCTGCAACTCCCGGCCGTGCCCGACACTACCGGCGTCTATACGCAGAACCCCGCCTATCAATACTACCAGGCGCAGGTCGCCCTCAGCACCGCCAACCTGAAAGAAGTCCAACGCGGCTGGCGTCCAAAATTAGACGTATGGGCCAATGCCTATTCCCGTGGTTCCGGCATCGACGCCAGCGGCACCGTCAATAAAGCCGACGGCTGGGCACTTTCCCGCACCAATCTCGGCGCAGGTGTCCAACTAAGCATCCCCATCCTGCAATTTATAAGAGTTAACATTCAGAAGCGGCAATACCGCAATCTCTTACAAGCCGACCAGGACCAGCTCGCGCAGGTCGACCTCGATCTCAGGAGGCAGGTGGAAACGGCAGAATCCAACTACCGGCAAAGCGTCCTGGTCGCTAACGAAGCACCCGTACAGTCCAAAGCGGCCCGTCTCTCCTACCAGGGTCTCGAACTCAGCTACAAGAGCGGCCTTGTCGACTTCACCCGGCTGACACAGGGACAATACCAGCTATTGAATGCAGAAATGACCGAAGCCGACGCCAACCTCCAGGTCTGGCGGGCTTTACTCGATATAGGCGTAGCTAAAGGAAACCTCAACCTGTTCACCGACCAATTGAAATAATATGAAACTCATCATATCCGCGCTACGGCATCCCATCACCATCCTGGTCAGCGTGATCGCCATCCTGTTCTTCTCCGTGCTGGCGATCCAGAATAGCAAGATCGACATATTCCCCAGGCTCGGTCTCCCTACGGTATATGTCGCACAGACCTATGGCGGCCTGTCACCAGACCAGATGGAGGGCTTTATCACTTCTTATTACGAATACCATTTCCTCTATATCACCGGCGTCAAATACGTCGACTCGAAAAGCGTACAGGGCGCTGCTATCATCAAAATAGAGTTCAATGAGGGTACTGATATGGCTCAGGCGATGGCCGAGGTCATCGGCTATGTCAACCGCGCCCGGGCTTTTATGCCGCCGGGAACCGTATCGCCCTTCATCACCCGTTTTGACGCCGGCAGTGTCCCGGTCGGTCAGCTCGTCTTCAGCTCAGACTCCCGTAGCCTTAGCGAGATCTCCGACCTCGCGCTGTTCAGGGTCCGGCCGATGTTCGCTACCCTGCCCGGCGTCAGCGCCCCGCCTCCATTCGGCGGTAATCAAAAGACCGTTGTTATTACTGTCAACCCGCAAAAACTACAGGACTACCACCTTTCCCCCGACCAGGTCGTCCAGTCTCTCACGAAATTCAACAGCATTAGCCCCGCAGGTAATGTCAGCATCGGTGATACAACCTATCTCACCCCACAGAACAGCGTCATCGAGGATGCGCAGGATCTACAAAAGGTCCCGTTACGGCTGGGCAGCGGCCCTGCCGTCTACCTCCGAGACGTTGCTACTGTCAACCTTGGCGCGGACATAACTACCGGCTATGCGTTGATCAACGGCAAGCGTTCGGTCTATATTCCCGTCACCAAGCGGGCAGACGCCTCCACCTGGGACGTCGTCAAACGTGTCAAAGCAGCCCTACCTGATATGCAGGCGGCCATTCCATCCGATATAAAAGTCAGCTATGAATTTGACCAATCGGGCTATGTCATCAACTCCCTGAAGAGCCTGTTGTTTGAGGGCGGTTTCGGCGCCCTGCTTACCGGGCTGGTCGTGCTGCTGTTCCTAAAGGATTTCCGCAGTGGCCTCATCGTCATTATGACCATTCCACTGGCCCTGCTTTCTGCCGTCACTGTGCTTTACCTCTGCGGCCAAACCATCAATATCATGACCCTTGGAGGTCTCGCGCTCGCCGTCGGCATTCTCGTCGATGAAGCAACCGTTACCATAGAGAATATCCACCGCCACCAGGAAATGGGCCTCGGGCCTTTTCCAAAAAATAGGCCTTCGGCCAACCGACCTGTGGTCGGTTTTGAAAGCAAGGACAAAGGCCGCGCCATTGCCGATGCCTGCCTGGAGATTGCCGGCCCCAAGCTGCTGATCCTGTTAAGCATCCTTGCCGTCTTCGTCCCTGCTCTATTTATGAACGGCGTACCGAAGGCGCTGTTCCTCCCGTTGTCCCTCGCCGTAGGCTTCGCTATGATCGCGTCGTTCCTGTTGTCACAAACTTTTATCCCGGTAGTATCCAACTGGCTGCTCCGACATCACCTACAAGAAATTGATCGACGAAAAACCACTCCTTTTTACCGATTTAAGGCCTGGTATGGAAGGTCGGGGCAGCGTCTGCGCAAGCGCTATGCCCTGAGCACGGTTCTGTTCCTCGCCGGGTCGCTGGCCCTTGTCGTCATTCTTTTCCGCATCACCGGCACCCAACTTTTCCCGGACACTGACAGCGGCCAGGCGCAGGTCCGGTTGCGCCTCCCCGTTGGCACCCGATTTGAGCGCACAGAAGACGCCACCCGCACCCTGCTCGCCCTCGCCGACAGCATCGCCGGCAGGGGCAATGTCGAGATCAGTTCGGCATTTGTCGGCACCCAGCCCTCGAGCTATCCTGTCAATCTGATCTTCCTTTGGACCGGAGGCCCTTATGAATCCGTCACCAAGATCAAGCTAAAACGGGGCACGATGCCTATTGGCGATTTCCGCGAACGGCTGCGGGTCGCTGCCGCTAATGCCTTGCCGAAAGCCAAACTCTCCTTCGAGCCCGGCGACCAGGTCGAGCAGGTCCTCAATCTCGGCAGCACGAATCCCGTAGAAATAGCCGTCGCGAACCGCAACCTCGACCAGGGGCAGAAGACTGCGAGTGCCCTGTTGCAAAAATTATCCGCCCTACCCGAGCTTCGAGATCTGCAAATCGCTACCCCCCTCCGGTATCCGGCTATCAAGATAGACGTCGACCGGATGCGCACGGGCCAGCTGGGCCTATCCGGAGACGAGGTCGCCCGGTCTACGGTCGCCGCGACGTCGAGCTCCCGATTTACCGCTCCCAGCTACTGGCTCGATAAGACTACCGGCACGGCCTACCAGGTGCAGGTCCAATACCCCGGCTACCAAATGAACAGCACGGCCCGGATCGAAGCCATCCCCGTCTCTTCCGGCGCCAACGGCGGGACGCATTATCTTAATGAAGTCGCCAGCTGGAACCGAACGACGGTCCCCGGCGAATACGACCGTCTCAACCAGCAGCGCTATATCACCATTACCGCCAACATCGCGCAAAAAGACCGTGGCGCCACCTACGCGAAGATCCGCCGCGTCATCGCGGATATGGGCAAACAACCCAACGGCGCCCGCATCCTCCTCCGCGGCCAGGCCGATCTTCTACAGCAAACACTCCAAAGCCTGCAGTTCGGACTCATCATCGCCATCGTCGTCATCTTTCTGGCGATGGCCATCTATTTTCAGTCATTCCGCGTGGCCCTCGCCACTCTGTCCGTCATCCCCGCGGTGGTCGCAGGTGCGCTGTTCTTGCTATTCATCACCCGCAACACCCTCAATATACAATCCTATATGGGCACCATTATGGCTGTCGGTGTCGCTATCGCCAATTCTGTCCTGTTCATCACCAATGCCGAACAGCTGCGACGGGAGGGTGCTACGGATGTGCATCTTGAAGCAGCCGGCCATCGTCTCCGTCCTATCCTGATGACCAGCGTCGCCATGATCGCCGGCATGATCCCGATGGCTCTCGGCCTCACCGAAGGCGGCGACCAAACCGCGCCGTTAGGCATCGCCGTTATCGGGGGACTGTTGTTCTCTGCCATTAGCGTGCTGTTCTTTTTGCCCCATACCTATCAATGGCTCGCCGGCCGGAAGTCCTACAAGCCCGTAACCCTATATCCCGACGATATACAAACCAACCAATAACATGTATCATACTATCCATAATATGCGCAAATTTTACATCCTGGCTTTGGGTATCTCACTGCTCGGTTCCTGCGAACAGTCCCCGACCAACACTTCAAACACGGCACCGGGAGTGCCGGTCCAGGACACCATCCCGGTCTTCGTGCTCCACACCGACACGTTGAAGAAAAGCGTCGACCTGCCTGGCGAGCTGCAACCCTATTTGCAGACAGACCTGTTCGCCAAGGTTCAGGGCTATGTGCGTCAAATGAAAGTCGATATCGGAGACCGGATTCATAAAGGGCAGACTCTTGCCATCCTGGAAGCGCCGGAAGTCAATACCCAGGTATCACAATCTGAAGCCGCGCTGGCTTCCGCCTTGTCCCGGTACACCGCCAGCAAGGACAAATACCAACGACTCTACCAGGCGTCCCGGAGCGAGTCGCCGGGTATCGTCGCCCCCGTCGATCTGGTCAACACTCACGACCAGATGGCAGCCGATAGCGCCGCCTGGGAAGCTCTTCGACAACAAGCCAAAGCATACAAAGAAGTATCGGGGTATCTGTATATCACGGCTCCCTTTGACGGTATCGTCACAGCCCGCAAGGCTGACCCCGGCGCTCTTGTCAGCGCCAACAGTATGCTTCTCACCGTACAGGATAATGATATCCTTCGTCTGCGCATATCCGTACCTGAGGCCTATATGGCCGCCGCCACAGGCAAACGGGAGCTGTTCTTTTCGGTAGACGCCTATCCGCAGCAACGTTTTACCGGCATCCTTACCCGTAAGACGGGGACTATCGACCCGACCACCCGCACTGAACTGTGGGAATACGATGTCGACAACCGACAGCACCTGCTGAAAGCCGGGGCCTTTGTCTATGCGCGCCTCAGCCTCGAACGCGGCGCCCCGTCCATAGCTCTGCCTCCGGGCGCCATTGCCACTACGCTCGAACGAAAATTTGTGATCCGCGTTCATGACGGCAAAGCCCAGTGGGTCGATGTCCGTCAGGGGATGACTACGGATAACGGAGTGGAGGTATTCGGGGAGCTTCATCCGGGGGATACGCTGGTGACCAAGGCTACGGATGAACGCAAGCCCGGAACTGTCGCTTATTGGAAGTTGGTGAAATAATAAAAAAATGCCCCTATGCATTTCCGTAGTTCGAGCGCGCCACGGATAGCAGTAGGGGACTTGTTAAACTGTGCGTGAGGGTTTTGTGGTTTTTCAGTTTATATCTTCAAACGGGTTTGGTCATACGGAGATTCGGGAATAAGACAGGAAAGGAATCCCGGGGTCCTAGTAGGAAGGTCCACTTTTTTTCACATAGCCCATGTTAATCAACAACTTACCTCCAAGTAAGGAACTCATCCTGTTTGCAATTCAGGAAAAATCCAGATTCCACTTTTAGTTTTGGGCGGTAAACATACGGTCTGAAAAAACTGAAACCATATTTACCTGTGCTCGGCGCCTTTGCTCTCAACCTCACGAGACTTGGTCGCCGGGTCACACAACAGTTGGTACTGCCCGGGCGGCGGCGTCCGGGCAACCTGTTGTCCAGTCTTTTCCTGCTGTTCATTGGTCTGGCTGAGGATGCGATCGCCCTTCGCAGGGCGCTGATCCGCATTCCGCTGGCACTTGACGTCAGGCTGCCCGCCCGCGAGAGGCTCGACGCCGCGTGGATCTACAGCAAGAGATATCTTCGCCTGGGTGTGGTCGCTGCGGCCTGGATCCTCTTTATTCTTTCCTCGCTGGAATGGTCCCGGGCTGGGGCGGCACCCGCTCCCGACCAGCCTGCAACGACAGCGGCGACGGCGACGGCCGTGACAAAGGCCGATGCTATCGTCGTCATCGCAGCAAGCGATGCTCCTCAGCTGTCACCGGCCATCATCGCCGGCGACGAACCTGTCTTCCGCGCTATACCGCAGCAGTATGCGCCGATGCGACGCTGGCTACGGTTCTGTTCAATCCGGATATGATCGATCGTCCCCTCCTTTCTTCGCTGACTATCCATTCGATCACCGGTAAAAACCAGTTATGAAGCAATTTGTAGGGCTGCTGCTGCTGTTGTGCGGCAAGGCTGCCCTGGCCCAGAATAATCATCCGTCAAACGACACGCTTAAGGTTGATACTTTGAAGGATATTATCATCTCATCCACGCGCACCAATCAACTACTGAAGAACACGCCCATTACTGTCCAGGTCATCGACCGGGACGACATCGACGAAGGCACGGCGGCGTCGCCTGCGAATATCCGTGAGCTGCTGACGGAGCTTTCGGGGACGCAGATGCAGCAGACCTCTCCGACTTCGGGGAATGTCGCTATCCGGCTGCAGGGACTTGATGGCAGATACACGCAGCTGCTCAAGGATGGATTCCCGCTGTATGGCGGCTTCTCGGGCAGCCTCAGCATTCTGCAGATACCGCCGCTGGATCTCCGGCAGGTAGAGGTCATCAAGGGGGCCGGCTCGGCGCTCTATGGCGGCGATGCTATCGCGGGGATCATCAATCTCATCTTGCGTACTCCTGATACAACGACGCGACTGGACCTCGTCGCCAACCAAACTCAGCGCGGAGGCACCGACTTTGGCGGTTTTTACGGACAGCGCTATGGAAAGTTTGGGATGACTGTTATGGGCAGCGCGAGCAGACAGAATCCTGTCGATGTCAACAAGGACGGTTTTACCGATCTCCCGCGGGTCCGGCAGGGGACGATCGCTCCTACCCTCTTCTGGTATCCTGACGAGAACACGACCTTACGGCTAGGCGTCAACGTAAGCAGCGACAGCCGCAACGGCGGGGATATCTCGGCCATCAGGCACCGACCGGACAGTCTGCATTCTTTTGAGCAGCGCAACAGCAGCGACCGGGACTATTATCAGCTGTCCCTCGTGCACAAGGGGCGTGATCATCAATTGTTCTCGGTGAAGAATTCCGTCGGGTATTTTTATCGCAGCATTTCGCAGACTACCGGCGGTGTCACCCCGGCGGCGGGTCTCACGACCACGGGTTTTTCGGGCGCGGAGGTCACGTCTTTCTCGGAGGTCAGCTATGCTTTCAGGGCCGGGGGACACCAGCTGGTTACGGGGGCGGGACTGAGCACGGATCGTTTCCGGCCTGACGGGGCGCATGGCGGCCTGGGGTATACGCATACGACTACCGGCGTCTTTGTGCAGGATGACTGGACGCTGGGGAAGAAGGTTATTCTTGAGGCCGGAGCGAGGGCCGACTATGTCAATACGCTCTATTTGCTGCCCCGACTGGCGCTGCTGTACCGCCCTTTGCCCGGGTTGACGGCGCGTCTTGGTGGGGGGCTGGCCTACAAGCTGCCCACGGTTTTTAATGCCTCCGATGAAGAGGAAGCGTATCAGCAGGTGTATCCCATCGACCCGGGTGTCCGGGCGGAGCGGTCTGCGAGCGCTAATCTTTCACTGAACTATAAATGTCATTTTGACGATGAAATGGAGCTGTCGGTGGAGCAGAATTTCTATTATACCCGGCTCACTAATGCCCTGATCCCGCAGGTCGACAGCCTTCGGAGGGGCTGGCTTTACTATCTGAACGCGCCCGGCCCCGTGGTATCGCGCGGACTGGAGACCAACGCGCGGCTGACGATCGACGATCTCTCGCTTTATGTTGGCTATACCTATACCGACGCCCGGCGGGAATACCTTCCGGACCAGTCCCAGCTGCCGCTGACGCCGCGTCACCGGGTGGTCAGCAACCTGACCTATGAGGTCGAACCCTCCTGGAAGATAGGGATCGATGCCTTTTATACCGGGAGCCAGGTTCTCGACAATGCTTATGCCACGCGCGATTTCTGGACCTTTGACCTGATGGTGCAACGGACCTGGGGTCATTATTCCCTGCTGCTGAACCTGGAGAACATTACTGATACAAGGCAGAGTAGGTTTGGTTCTTTGTATACGGGTCCGGCGCAAAGCCCGGTATTCGGGGAAGTTTATGCTCCGATCGAGGGGAGGATCATCAGTGTAGCGTTTCGTTATTCCCTTTAGAAGACAGTGGGTATAGGTTTTGCATTGTATACCAGAATTTAAACAAATTTCAAAACCGCCTGTGATTCGTGAAGAACTGGTAAGCCTGTCGGCGTCTGCATTGAGATTTCTGCTAATTTCTGAGATACAGGAGTTTATCCGGTCTCTGGAGATTGGTTTGCCCATTGAGCAGCTGGTGAGGAAGAGGGATTATATCAAGGAGCTGCTGGGGTTGGTTTCCAAGAAGGAGCTGGTGGAATTCGAACAGATGCTGGGAAATTATTTCCCACCTGCTAAATGAATAAAGGTCTAGGTTTAATGGCTATGGACTGATTAAGGCAACCCGTCAGTTGGACGGGTTTTTTATATTTGTGATATGAAACGCTATCGCTTCCGGGCCAGGTTCAGGGTGGACGTGGAGATCGTCATGAGTCTGCTGCCCGATGCTAATTTTTCAATGAATTAACGGCGGTCGCGGGCCCAATTAAAAGGCCGCCCTTTATGGGCGGCCCGGATTATAACAACGGAACCAACACAACTTCCACTCTATTTCTTAAAATCATTGATGCCATAGTAGTAAACTTCCTTACTATCGGGATAGACACCCTCTATCTGGAAATTGCTACCCTGCTTGCCCAGTGCGTCTTTCAGTTCGGCTACATTATGAACCCGAATGTCACCTACCTTGGTGATGATGAAACCGGGATGCATATTGGTCTGGCTGTCGATGACACCATTGTGGATATTGTTCACGACCACGCCGCCGTCGATGCCCAGCTGAGATGCTTTATCCTTGCTGAGGTCGGATAGGTCGGCGCCCAGCGATTCTACGGCGGCAGGATTCGTGCTGGCGAAGCTGCCCAGCTTGTTCTGCAGCGTGGCGTCGGTGTTGTGCTCGGAACCGTCGCGCCAGTAGGTGATCTTAATCTTGTCGCCGGGTTTCTGGCGGGCGATCAGCTCGGCCAGTCTTGCGTCGGAGCTGACGGTCTCGTCGTTGATCTTCGTGATCACGTCACCTTTCTTAAGGCCTGCCAGACCGGCGGCGCCCCTGGGATCGGTATCCATTACGAAGACGCCGTCGACGTCATAGTTGATGCCCAGCTCTTTCTTCTTGTCGTCATCGAGTCCTTCCGGCGCCATGCTGATGCCCAGGTAGCCGCGCTGAACCGAACCATATTTCATGATATCGCTGATGACCTTTTTCATCAGGTTCGAGGGAACGGCATATGCATATCCGGCGAAGCTGCCCGTGGGGCTGGCGATGGCGGAGTTGATAGCGATCAGCTCGCCGTTGGTATTGACCAGGGCGCCGCCGCTGCTGCCGGGGTTGACTGCTGCGTCGGTCTGTATAAAGGACTCGACGGGGGCAGCCGCCCGGGTGTTGATGCCGATATTCCTGGACTTGGCGCTGACGATACCCTGTGTGACGGTAACGTCAAGGTTCAGGGGATAGCCGATGGCCAGGACCCACTGCCCGAGCTTTACGTCGTCGGAATTACCGACGGGCATGACGGGAAGACCTTTGGCGTCGATCTTGATCAGCGCGAGGTCCGTATTGGGATCGGTGCCGATGACCTTTGCGGTATAGTTGCGGCGGTTGTTGAGCGTTACCGAGATAGCGGTAGCGCCATTGACGACGTGGTTATTGGTGACGATATAGCCATCTTCGCTGATGATGACACCGGAACCGGAAGCTTTCTGGTCGGGCATCTGCTGCATTCCTCTTCCGTCACCGTCCCCGAAGAAACGTCTGAAGAGATCTCCACCGCCGAATGGGTCCTGGCCGTCCTGATCCTGGCCTTGTCCGCCGCGGCCCGCTGTCTCTTTGAACTTCGTCGTGGTCTTGATGTGAACGACGGAAGGAACGGCTGTGCCTGCTGCTTTTTCGAAGTCGATCGGCTGGGTGGCTGTGCCGTTGGGGGCAGCTGTATACGCGGTTTTAGTGATAGGGGCTGAAGGCTCGTCCAGTACGCTGTTGTGCGGCTTGTGACTGTTGTTGGCGAACAGCAATCCGCCCCCGATGACGGCGACCGCACCGAGAAGGATTGCTTTCCTTTTCATTTTAGTTGTTGTTTTCATTTCCATGGTCTCTTTTGCTTTTGTGTGAGTATATACAAATTTAACCATGTACGAATTCATTCGTTCATTGCAGGGTGTTAAGATATTTCTAAACAACTGCGTTAACAAAGCTCTAACTTGTCGTTGGGTTAAGCAATGTTCTCTGCGGGTGTGGGCGATGTATTAGCGCATGTGACCAATGTAATTAGCGGGTGTGACCGATGTTCTTATCGGCCCATTGTATAAAATATTTAACGTTTGGTGCATCGGTATGTCCGCCGTCGTGCTGTCTCCAGGCGAGCTGTCCGTCGAGCAGTCCGGTGTTGACGGGTGGCATTTTTTCGGTGTGGTAGTCGTTGGACACGCCGATATCTTTTGCGCCCAGTAGTTTGTAAACAGCGCCGGCGGCGACGGTCGCCATATAGCTGCCCTGCTGGTCGAGCCATTTTGCGTCGCCTTCTGCGGGGATGCCGTAGCTGATGAAGCAAAGCCGTGGAGCGCATAGGGCTATCAGTGAGTGGGCGTCGACGGGGATGTCGTTGGCGGTCCTTGCGCCGCCGGTGGCGTCAGAGGCGCCGTATTTGAGGAAGTTGCCTGCCATCCAGTAATATTCGCCGCCGGTGAGGCTTTCGACGGCCTCTCCGAAATTGCGCCGGTGGAGCTTGGCGCCGCCTTCACCGGAAGAGCCGATGAGGCCCATGGCGAAGCGGGGTTCGAAGGCGAGCGTTACGAGGGCTGCCTTGCCGTAGCGGGATACGCCTTCGATGCCGACGTGTTTGGCGTCGACCATGGGTTCGCTGCTTTCGAGGTAGTCGAGGGCTCTTGCCGCTCCCCAGGCCCAGGCGCGGAGGGCGCCCCAGTCGTCGGGCTTGCGGGGCTGTCCTTTGTTGACGAGGCCGATGATACCTTTTGTCAGGCCGGCGCCGTTGTCGGCTTGTATGCTGCCCGGGTCTATCAGCAGGTAGCCCCAACCGTCAGCGATCAGCTGTTGGGCGGCGGGAGGATCACCGGGTATACGGGGTCCGCCGAAGGTGGGTCCGGGCAGGGGGTTTACCGGGTTGTAGGCCGGATATTTTTCGAATATCTCTTTTAGCTCGGGATGGTGCTGGAGCAGGAGCTCTTTGATCGCTGCGTTGATCTTCTCCATATCCTCCGCCGGTGGCTGCGCCGGCGCGGGAAGGGCGCTGCGGGAGAACATCATTAATAATGGCACGGGGCCTTTTGTATTGGCGGGCAGGACGAGGGTTGCATTGATGTTGACGTCGATCGAGGGACAGGAGGAATTGTCGACGTGACCGACCAGCTGTCGGGCGATGACCGGCGTGAAGCCGATAAATTCGCGGTCGGTGACCTTGACGGACCAGGTGACTGGAGGGACGTTCTTCGGGACCCTGCCATAGACCTCGCGTTCGAAGTCTTCGACGATCTCGAGTCGGCGCTGGTGCCACCACTGGTCGGGAGTGGTGATCTTTTTACCGTCGTTGGCCGTGAGGAGGTCGGGGAGTTCGGGATAAGGGTTGGCGAGCGCCTCGTCGTAGTTGGCGTGGTTGGGGGCTTTTTCGTCGCCGCTGGGGCCGGGCCGCAGGGTTTTTATGCCCAGCTGTTTCATCATGTTCCCGTGATCCTGGTCGGCGGTGAAGGTGACGGGGGACTGGGCGGACGTGTGGAGGGCGCCGGCCAGCAGGACAAGCAAAAGTTGATGTTTCATGGCTGTGGTGGTGTGTGTAAGTGTGCAAGTGTAAGATACTGCAATCGGTTACATTTTGGAAAAAAGAGTCTGATCGCATCGTTTTTTAGCCGGCTCATTTTTTCCGTAGTTTTCTGAGGATCGCTGTTGCAGCGCGCTCAGTTCCGATACCCAAAACAATTACAATGGCAAGGTCGATCAGGAAGTTGGGGAAATTAAAGGCCGAAGTTTGCTGCACTCTAAACTCATTACTAAACATTTCATAGAAGGTCAGCGGAAAGCCAAAAAGATTGTCGCCACCGAATGGCAGATCGATCTTACTTACCCGAAGGAATTCCATATTTCAGCAGCAGTTGACGCGCTGTTCACCACCGGTCGGTCTTTGTAACAAAAACGGACAACCGGCAGCTGCCGTAGCCATATAAAGTATTGATCCTTTGTCACTTACTAGCCTGGCACCTGCTATGTGGTGTATCCTTATGCTAAAAAACTTCTTCCGCGTCGCTTTCCGCAGCCTTCTCCGGCAAAAAGCCTACAGCGTGCTTAATCTTCTCGGCCTGTCGCTTGGGATCACTTGTACCCTGCTGCTGGCGTTTCATATCCGGGAGGAGCTGAGCTATGACCGCAATTTCCCGAAGCATGACCGGATCTATCGGGTGGTGAGCACGAGCTGGTCCAAGTCGGCGCCTCCGCTGGCTGGCGAGATGCCAAAGTATTTCCCGGAGATCGAGAGTATGACCCATCTGGCGCAGACCGGCAACCAGGTCTTTCGGACGGCAGACGGAAAGACGGGAGAAGCGCATGGTTTCTTTGCGGACTCTATGGTCACGAAAGTTTTTGATCTGCGGGCGGTAGCGGGTGATCTGCCGGCGGCGCTGGTGGATCCTGACGCCATCATTATGACGCGAAGCACGGCGCGGCGTTTTTTCGGGGAAAAGAATCCTATCGGTCAAAAGGTCAGGGGTAATGATCAGTATGACGCGTGGGTAAAGGCCGTTGTCGAAGACCTGCCGGAGAATACCCACCTGCAGTTCGACTACCTTGGGAGCATGACGAGCTTTTACAAAAATGTGTCGCCGAAGATGCTGACCAACCAGTCCTGGATGTTTGGCTGGACCTATCTACTAGTGCGCAAGCCAGGGGATATTGAAACCGTCCGGGCCAGGCTGACGGATTTCTGGATGAAGTTCCGGAGCGATTTCGGCAGGGATGTTGCGGCTTCCGACGCGGCGTCCATCCGTCTTCAGCCGATCACCGATATCCATCTGCATTCCGACCTGATACAGGAGATGGGCCCCAACAGCAGCATACTCTATATCTATATATTTACGGCGGTAGGGTTGCTCATCCTTCTGATCGCCTGTATCAACTTCGTCAATCTGTTCACGACCCAGTCGCTCAAGAGACTGAAGGAGGTTGCGGTCCGCAAGGTGCTCGGCGCTCCGCGATCGCAGGTGCTGCGGCAATTCCTGGGCGAGGCTTTGTTGCTGGCTGTATTATCCGGGCTGCTGGCCCTGTTCTTCTTTCAGCTGGCCCTACCCTTTTATAGCGGGCTTACGGGCCGTTCGGTATCTGCTGCCGAGGTATTCCGGCCGGGCAACCTGGTGATGATCGGGCTGGTCATCCTTGTGACGGGCCTGCTTTCGGGCATCTTTCCGGCATTGCTGATGGCGGGTTCCGAGCCGTCGACGGCGCTGAAGGGAACGAAATTGCCGGGCTCGAGGGCGGCGCTGCTGCGGAAGAGTCTGGTCGTATTTCAGTTTGTGGCCAGCGGCTTCCTGATCATTGCCACGGTGCTGGTCTACCGGCAGATGAAACTTTTCCACGACAAGCAGCTGGGTTTCGACCGCGACCAGGTGGCTGTCATTCACTACTATGGGAATCTCAGGGACCGGATCATACAGCATCCCGAGGTGCTGAAGAATGAATTCATGACCAGCCCGGATATCCTGGCCGTAGGCAGGTCGAGCAATATCATCGGAGACGATCTCAGCGTCGAATCCGTCCAGCCCGTCCCCACTCCGGAAGATAAGAACTACCCGAATATCCGCGTATTCCGGGTGGACGAGAATTACCTCAATGTTCTCAGCATCCCATTGAAAGAAGGAAGGAATTTTTCGCACTATCCGCAGGACTCCGCGACCTTTATCATCAATGAGACCGCGGCTCGCACTTTCGGTCTGACGAACCCGGTAGGTACATTGATGGAGAACGGCAGCAACCACCTGCAGGGGCGGGTGATCGGTGTGGTGAAGGATTTCAATTTCGCGTCGCTGCACAGCCCGATCGAGCCGCTGATCCTGGAATACCGGCCGAACTGGACGGGGAACATGCTGGTGAAAATAAGGGCGGGAAGGATCGATGCCGGCATTGCCTTTCTGCGCGACAAAGTAAAAAAGATCTCGCCGGATGCCGTGTTCAATTATAGTTTTCTCGACGACCATATCGCGGGGCTTTACCGGAAGGAGGACAGCATGAGCGCCATCCTGAAGGCGTTTACCGTCCTATCTATCATCATCGCCTGTCTGGGTCTGTTCGGCCTTGCCGCTTATGCTGCTGAGACCCGTACGAGGGAGATCGGTATCCGGAAAGTGGTCGGTGCGAGCACGGGCAGCCTGATCCGGCTACTCTCGCTGGATTTTATGATACCGGTACTGATCGGCAATTTACTGTCCTGGCCTTTTGCGGCGTGGGTCATGCATCGGTGGTTGCAGGACTTTGCGTTCCGGGTGGATATAGGATGGACGGTCTATGGCTTATCGCTGGTGCTGACAGGGGCTGTGGCGTTGCTGACCATTGGATTCCGGTGCTGGAAGGCGGCGCGGGCCAATCCGGTGCATAGCCTGAGGGCGGAGTAAAGTAATTTTGTGGCGTCAGAGGGAACCACGAGAGTTCTTGCCCCATTTCAGAGGGCTTGAATGAATAAGTTCTTTTTCGTCAAGAAGCTGGTGAATTTCCTTAAGCCGCAGTCTTTTTGCTTCTATGTCCTCGGGGAATCCGTTATCAAGGCATTCAATAAATGCGCGGGTTTCCTGAATGAGTAAGCTGCGAAGGTCGGTGGCAGACAATTGTTGTAGGGAGTTTTCCATTAGAACATTAAAACTTGATTAAAACAAAAATTGTTCCAATCAAGGCATTGTTCTTCAGAAAGTTACTAGATATTGATCTTTATTTAAGATATCCGGGAACGTTGGATTTGTCAATATTGGGAAAATATTTCCCCAAGCCGGATAAAGAAAACGACTCGTGAATGATTGAGCAGCTCGCGTAGTTATCTCAGCAACTGATGATAAAATACGACCTGCGTCCTGGTCTTTTCGACAGCATTCCTGACGCGTTCTTTATTTTTTGATCTTTGTCGATTTGGATTGATTGTTGCGGCTTAGTCCACACATAACCACCCTCAGCAAATGACCTGCGATCCGGAACAGCTCCAAGATTTAAAGTGGCTAGTCTTGTTAGATTTAAAAAATGTCCTTCTCTCTCTTCAGGCGGGCGCCTCGCACGACTATATGACCTCACGTCTTATTGAGCTCAGGAAACAGGAAGCAGTAATGATGGGCAAAGAGCGGCTGATGCTCGACCCATACCTTTGGCGTATCCTAATTACTCGTCTTGTGAACAGGAAGAACTATGAGGTTATTGATACCATTTTCTAGATCAGCAGGGATTACCATTTCGTGGTCGAGTACGGCGCGGTTTTTGTCAATAGAATAATCAATCCGCTACCAGATTGCGATACCAACTATGTGGAAAGCCTTAAATCATGGAGACAAGGTGTCCGTCGGTGACACGCTCCGCTATCGATCCAATTCTTTCAGTCAGCCTCTAGAAGGAGACACCTATGTCGTTATAAAGACCGACCAGCACTATTTCGAGATCATAAAAGAAGGCGACGACTCAGAGGCCCCGGAACCCCCGCGAAGAAAGGCCGTGCGTTATTTAGATGTAGGTTACAATGTGCTTATTGAACGCTGGTCAGAACACCAGACCTCTTCCATCTCTTTATAGCTAATCATTTTCTACACCTCGATATGGTCTTCGATCGCGAATAACCGAGATATGGTACTTTGACTCCCAAAAAATCGGATACAGCGCGGTCGTTATATGACGAAACGAATTTATCAAGGCCGAGCACGTCTGCTCACGGAGAATTGGTCATCGTATTGAAAATCTTTATCTTGTATACTAAATGCAAGTATAGTGATTCATGCCTCTGACTACCGCATCCTGTTCGAATCCGCACCGGACATATACCTCGTGCTGTCCCCGGACCTGAGGATCATTGCTGCGAATGAGGCCCGTCTTCGGGCAACGAATACTATCAGGGACGAGATCATTGGCAGGCCACTATTTGAGGTCTTCCCCGACAATCCCGATGACCCGGAAGCAACGGGCGTGAACAATCTGCGGGCGTCATTACTTCGGGTGCTGCAGACAAAGGCCCCGGATGCCATGGCCGTTCAAAAATATGATATTCCCCGGCCGGCATCGGAGGGTGGCGGTTTTGAAGAAAGGTACTGGAGTCCGCTGAATACACCTGTTTTGCACGAGAATGGGGACCTTGCCTTTATCATCCATCGCGTGGAGGATGTGACGGAGTTCATCCGCCTTAAGCAGCAGGGCGCAGAACAGGTCAGGCTGACCGAAGAACTGAAGACCCGCACCGAGCAAATGGAGTCGGAGATCTTTCGCCGGGCCCGCCAGCTGCAGGAGACCAATGAAAAGCTCAGAGAAGCAGAACGGGTCAAAAGCGAATTCTTCGCCAATGTGTCTCATGAATTACGTACGCCCCTGTCGTTGATACTGGCTCCAACAGAGTCTCTGCTTTCGGGTAAGCACGGGGAATTGTCTCTCTCACAATACGGTGTTCTTCGGACCGTCCAGAACAACGCCATCCGCCTTCTTCAAATGGTGACAGGTCTTCTCGATTTTGCCAAAGCCGAGGCAGGCAGGATGAAGGCCAAGCCGGAGCCTGTCGACGTGGTCGCGCTTACCCGATCGATCCTCCACGATTTCGAACCCACGGTGAAGGTGAAGGTGATCAAAATTTCTTTTGACCCCAGTCAAAATAATGGCGTCGTATTATTGGATCAATATCTTTACGAACGCATTCTTTTCAATTTGCTTTCCAATGCCGTGAAATTCACGGACCCTGGTGGGAAGATCAACGTCCGGTTGGAGATCGTCAATGAGCGGCTCCGGTTAGCCGTGACAGATACCGGGATTGGTATCGCGCCAAAGGATATCGGCATGATCTTTCAGAAGTTCAGACAGGTAGAAGGCTCCTCGACCAGGAGGTTTGAAGGAACGGGCCTGGGGCTGGCGATGGTAAAGGAGTTCTCAGAGCTGTTGGGCGGAGCCGTTGAGGTGAAGAGCGAACCCGGCAAAGGCAGCGAGTTTATCGTAGAATGCCCCGCCCCCGCCGCGGCTGGCAAAGAAGCGCCGGCCCCGATCAGGACAAGGCAGGGTATGCTATCCGGGAATACCCCGAGCGTTCGGGCAGATCCGGGGGTATACACCGAAGTACAATCAACGGGTGACGATCAACGTATGAAGGTACTCGTCTGTGAAGACAACGATGAGCTGGCGATGTATATTGGTTCTCTGCTGCATGAGTTCTGTCTTGTCAACATCGCCGGCAACGGCCTGGAAGGTCTCGGACTGGTGCAGAGCTGGTCGCCCGATCTGGTGATCACGGATGTCATGATGCCCGAGCTCGACGGTATCGGCCTGTGTACCGCGATCAAGTCCAATCCCCGGACGGCAGGGATACCGGTAGTCATGCTGACCGCACAGACTCACCGTGAAGCGATGCTGAAAGGCTGGGAGGCCAAAGCGGATGAATATTTGTTCAAGCCATTCCACCCGGACGAGCTGATCACCCGCATACGGACGATGCTGGGAACTATTTCGGAGCGGAGGGCCTATGAGGAGGTGGTGGCGCGGCAAAATGATGAGCTCGCCCGGGCCCGCGCGGAGAAGGAGCAAAAGGAGAAGCTCGAAGACTATGCGCACGCGCTGGAACGTTCGAACAGAGAGCTGGAGGAGATCGCCTATATCAGCGCCCATGATATGAAGTCCCCGATAGCAAGCCTTCAGGGCCTTTTGACGCTGATGGAACAAAAGAATGCGGTAAAGGAGTCTCACCTGCCCCTGTTCGAAATGATCAAAAAGTCGACCCGGCAGATGCAAAGGACGATACTCGCCCTTAACGACGCCATCGCGTTTAAGAAGACGTTGACGATACAGAAGGAAAGGCTACGATTTGCCGATATCCTGGAAGAGATCAAAGTGGATCTACAGGAAACCATACTTTCTTCCAAAGCCATTATCCGGGCTGATTTTTCGCAGCATCCTGAACTGTTCTTTCCCCGTGTGCATTTAAAAAGCATTCTACAAAACTTGTTGACCAATGCGATCAAGTATGCGAAGCCAGACCAACCCGCTGTTATTGATATCAGGACTACCAGTGAAGGAAATTTCGTAGTTTTAGAACTGAAAGATCAGGGAATGGGAATTGATATGAGTATAAATAGAGACAAAATCTTTCATATGTTTCAGCGCTTTCATACACATAAGGAGGGAATGGGGCTGGGCCTGTACCTGGTTCATACTATTGTCGATGCTTATAAAGGCAGGATAACGGTTGAGAGCGAAGTCAATAAAGGAACCCTTTTTAAAATTTACCTCGAAACAGATGCCGATGTTTAAGAAAATCCTACTGGTCGACGATGACGAATCATCCAACTTTCTTAATGAAACGATCCTGAGCGATATGGATGCCGCCCAGGTAATTGAAGTAGCCCAGGACGGCGTCGCGGCCTGCGATCTTCTTGGAAATGGAAACTGCCCTGAATTGATATTTTTAGATGTCAGGATGCCCCGCATGGACGGATTTAATTTCCTGGATAAACTGAGCACCATGCAGGTCTGCCCGCATACCAAGATCGTCATGCTGACCAGCTCGACCCGGAGCGAGGACAGACAGAAGGCCCTTCAATACGATATTGTGCTCGACTATTTGGAGAAGCCGCTGACGGAGCAGACGGTGAGGAAAATATCGGAAGAGTATTTTGAATAGGCGGCGCCGCTTCAAACCTTCTCCCGCATCGGTGAAGACAAATACAAATGCCATAACAGCATCGTAGCCACGGTCCGATAGGGTTGCCATCCCGCCGCGATCTGCTGAAGATGTTCGCGGGGCACATCCCGGGATAATTTTTTTAAACGTCTCAGCGCATTGACGGCCGCCAGGTCGCCGATCGGGAAAATATCGCTCCGCTGCAGGACGAACATCAGATAGACATCGATCGTCCAGTTGCCGATGCCTTTCAGCGCGATCAGGCGGCTACGCACGTCGTCGTCTGACAAAGCAACCAGCTCCTCCAGGTCGAGTTGGCGCGAGGCCAGCGCCTCAGCCAGCCCCCGCGTATAAACCGTCTTTTGCCTGCTGAAATAACAGGCTTTCAATTCTTCGTCGGTCAGCTCCAGAAAAGCCTCGGGCGTTATCGGCTGGAGCCTTTCGCGTAGCTTGTTCAATGCCGCCAGCGCCGAAGCCAGCGAGACCTGCTGCTCGAGGATGATATGTACCAGCGTCTCGAAGGTATTGGGGCGCGTCCACATCGGCGGGTAGCGATGGGTATCGATGATCATGGCGAGGTCGGCGTCGAGGCGGGCCAGCTCGTCGCAGATGGTATGAAAATTTTTTTTGTTGAAGCGTTGTATCGCCGTAGTCTTTGTTTTCATCTAGAGCTCTTTGGCGGGGTCCCAAAAAAGGATCTTGAAGTCGATGACCCTGTCCTTCTCTACTTTTACGCCTTCTTTTTCGAGCAGCTGACGACGGGAGTCGCGGTGGTCGCCGGTGATCCGGCCGGCGCTGTTGATGACACGCTGGGCAGGCACCTTCCTTCCCTTGTCGTCGACCGAGCGCATGGCCCGGCCCACCATGCGGGGATTGGGCAGGTTAAGGACCGCGGCGATCGCGCCATAGGTGGAGACCCTTCCTTTGGGGATCTGCCGGACCACGTCGAAGATAAGATCGGCCAGCGACTCCTCTTTTTCGCCGGAGGGCTTTACGGCAACGAGCCGCTGTTTGGTAGTCGCGCTTTTCTTTTTTGGGCTGTTCATAGACTGTAAATATATAAAACAGGGTCCGGATTCAGCGGAGTTCGTTTATCTTTATCCCGACTATGCCCGACGAACGTCAGTTATTGAATGCCGCTGCTTCAGGAGATGAAAAGGCCTTCCGTGTCCTTATCGAGACTCACTGGAAACGGGTTTATTTCAATACGCTGGCACTGGTAAAATCGCCCGCCGCCGCGCAGGAGCTGACGCAGGACATCTTCCTCAAGCTGTGGCAGCAGCGGGACAAGCTGACGACGGTGGAGAGTCTCCCACATTATATATATGTACTCGGCCGCAACCAGACCATCTCTTTTTTGCGAAAGAAGATCGCCGATACCAGCCCCATCAGCCCCGAAGCCGTTATAGAAGACGTTCTCCTGCCCCACCTGCAGCTGGAAGCAAAGGATGCCTACAAGCTGATCCTGGAGGGCATCGAGCAGCTGAGCCCCCAGCAGAAGCTCATCTTCCGCATGAGCCGCATTGACGGACTCTCCCACGAAGAGATCGCCAGCCGGCTGCAGCTGTCAAAGAATACGGTTAAGGTTCATATGGTGATCGCCCTCAACTTCATGCGCACCTGGATAAAAGACCGGCTCCAATAAAAAAAATCTTCCCCCTGGCTAATCCCTCCATCTTCCGAAAAGCGTCCTGTATAGTATGGACCAACAACAGCTGGAAGACCTACTCGATCGCTATCTCACCGGTGAACTCTCGCCGGCTGAATGGGCTGCCCTGGCCGAAGGCATTCAAAGGCCGGAGCACCGGGACGCGCTGGAAAGACTTGCGCAAGAAGTCCTGATGGCCGATGATCTTTCTGTCGGATTGGATGATCCGGCGGCAAAGCAGGCGATCCTTGCCCACCTGGACGCGGCGATTGGCGGCCAACGACGCAGAACATATATCCCCCTGTTCGTGCGATATGCCGCCGCGGCAGTGGTAGTATTGGCTGTCGTGGGACTTTATTTTGCAAAGTCAGCGAAAAAAGAAGGTCATATCGCCCCCCCGCCGGTTGCGAGCCACGACGTCGCTCCCGGCCATGAAGGCGCCATCTTAACGCTGGCCGACGGCAAACAGATCGTGCTCGACAGCAGCGGCGACGGATCATTGGCCAGACAGGGCGGCATGGCGATCACCAAAGAGCACGCAGGGCAGCTGGTCTATCAGACCGAGCCTACCGGGGTATATCCGCAGGCGATGATGTACAACACCCTCACTACTCCCCGCGGACGACGGACGACTGTGGTCCTTTCCGATGGTACGAAGGTCTGGCTCAATGCCGCCTCTTCTATAAAATTCCCCGCTGCTTTTGAGGGGAAGGACAGGACGGTCGAGCTGTCCGGAGAAGCCTACTTCGAAGTAGCAAAGGACGCTGGCAAACCCTTCCGGGTAAAAGTGAACCACCCGGGCCCGGGCAGGAACATGGACATCGAGGTCCTGGGCACCAGTTTTAATATTATGGCCTACGAGGATGAAGCGACCTGCAGCACGACGCTTGTCGACGGGTCGGTGAAGGTCGTCACCAGCGCAGGCGCCACGCTCATGAAACCCGGACAGCAGCTGCTGACGGGAACCGACGGAAAGACCAGCCTTGTCGCCGATGCCGATGTACAGAAGGCCATCGCCTGGAAGGACGGGAACTTCCTTTTCCGGGGAGACGAGCTCGGCGACATCATGAAACAGCTGTCGAGATGGTATGATATCGATGTCCGCTATGACTCGCCGGTCACAGATCACTATACAGGTAAAATAAGCCGCCAGGTAAATATCTCACAAGTATTAAAGATGCTGCAGGCCGCGGGAGGAGTGAATTTCACTGTCGACAACAGACAGGTAAGGGTCTCGCCAAAAACCTAGGGACCCGACACCACTTGACATTGTTGCCCTAATCTTATCCGATGATTTGATCGTCGTCTATTTGACTATGTATTCCTGTAAAAAAACCGGAAACGATGCCGCGTTCCCGGTCAAATGTCAGGCCAAACACATAGAGCGCTATTGTACTGCTTATTGTTTAACCAAACTAACACAAGGTATGAAATTTATTACCAGGAGCATGAGAATTACAACTGTCTTACTACTTGCGACCTGCCTTCACGTCGCCGCCATGGGTTACTCCCAGAAAGTAACGATTACCATGCGAAATGAGCCGCTGGAAAAGATCATTACCGAGATCAGCCGGCAGAGCGGAATAGAGATATTATATAACAATGACCTGCTGCGCAAGGCCGGGCGCGCCTCGGTGGTCGTCAGGGATGCGGACGCCCGCGAAGCGTTGTCGGTAGCGCTGGCGCAGAGCGGGTTGATCTTTAAGAATGTGGAAGGCATGCTCGTTATCAGCCCCGCACCTTTCCCCGAAAGGACCGAGCTGCCCGCGCCGGAGGTGACCGTGATCGGCAATGTCACCAGCGCCGAGGGCAAGCCCCTCGCGGCGGTATCGGTGTCCAACCTTACGCAGAAGAAGAAAGGCACCCAGACGGACGCGGGAGGGAATTTTTCTATCCAGGCCAACGACAAGGATATGCTCGAATTCTCTATAGTCGGATACGGTAGCCAGCGGTTCAGAGTAAGCCTCGCCAGCCCCGTTATAACAGTAATAATGAGCCCACAGGCGTCCAATCTCAACGAGGTGGTGATGATCGGCTATGGCTCTTCGCAGCGGAAGGATCTCACCGGTTCCGTATCCACCGTCAGCGGCAAGGACATACAGGACGTTCCCTTCAATACGGTGGACAACGCGATCGCCGGCAAGGCCCCGGGCGTACAGGTCACCAAGACGGACGGTACTCCGGGGGGCGCCGTTCGCATACGCGTCCGGGGTTCGGCCTCGCTGCTGGGCGGCAATGATCCGCTATACGTTATCGACGGCGTGCCGATGCAGGTGCAGAGCAACTACATTCTGCCGGGTTATGATGTCAGCAATCCCGTCGGCAACGATATTTCCGGTTCGGGCGGGGTGAGTCAGGGTATGTCTACCGGCTTTGTCAACGGTCTCAACAGCCTCGGCGGTCTCAACCCTGACGATATCGAGTCCATCACCATCCTGAAAGACGCCTCGGCGTCCGCGATCTATGGCTCGAAGGCTGCCAACGGTGTCGTGATCATCACGACGAAAAGAGGTAAGAAGGACCAGAAACCGCAGATCACCTTCAACTACTACGGCACGCTCACCAGCATCTTCCGGAGGCCGCGTCTGCTGAACGGACAGCAGTACAAAGATCTGCTCACGGAGGCCGCCGTCAACGACAACGCAGCCCGCGACAAGATCGGAAGGGCGCACCGTCCTCAGGCCGACCAGATCGTCAACAACCCTGGAAAGTTCTTTGGCAGCGGGAATACCGACTGGATCGACGCGGTGACGCGCAAGGCCTTCTCGCATACTGCGGAGATAGCGGTTCAGGGCGGTTCTGCTTCGTCGCGTTACTATACCTCGATCGCGTTTACCACCATTCCCGGCGTCGTCAAAGGAACCAACTACCAGCGAGTGACCGGTAAGGTCAATCTCGAGAACGAGATCAGCAAGCGCTTCCGTTTTCTCACCAATTTCAGTATCGGCTATACCAACCAGGATATCACCAACGGCGCCTATGACCAGGCGTTGAGGGCTCGACCCGATTACGTGCCTCTGGACTCCACCGGCAACTATACGAATTTCGCCAATGTCGGCTACAGCTACCAGGGTTTTCAGAATCCCGTGGCGATGCTGACGGCTGTTAATAATTCGAAGACGACGAGCCTGCTCGGTTCGCTGAGCGCGGTTTATGATATCCTTCCTTCTCTTCAGTTCAAGAGCACCGTCTCACTCAACAACCAGATCTATAACCAGCGTACCTATACGCCCAGCTATCTGCAGATCGGCAGCTTTTATGGTAACGTCTCCTCCAACGGGGGCATCGGGAGCAACAGCAATAGCCGGTTCGCCGACTGGTTCGTAGAAAATACGCTGACCTATACGAAGGAGTGGAAGGAAAGGCATTCGCTGAATGTCCTCGTGGGTACCTCGTATGAGACGCAGAAGAACAGCTTTTTCAGCGCGACCGCGGCAGGATATCCCAACGATAATATCCTCAACAACCTGTCCAGCGCCATCACGCCCGTGTATACGCAGTCCGACGACCCCAGCAAGCCGCAGAGCTACCTGGTCTCCTACTATGCCCGTATCAACTATACCTATAACGACCGCTACCTGCTGACGTTCACCGGCCGCGCCGACGGCTCCTCCAAGTTCGGGCCCGACCATAAATACGGCTATTTTCCGTCGGGCGCGATCGCCTGGCGGCTTTCGAAGGAGAAGTTCCTGGAGAATGTGCAGTGGATAGAGGACATCAAGATCAGGGGCAGCTATGGCCTCACGGGTAACCAGAATATCGGCAACCAGATGTACCGGACCCTGTACTCGCCCTTTTCCTATGCCGGCAACAACGCCCTGATCCCAACGCAGCTGGGTAATCCAGGTGTCAAGTGGGAGACGACCAAGCAGGCCGACGTCGGCCTTGACTTCTCGCTGTTCAAGAACCGGCTGCAGGGTGGCTTTGACTGGTACAACAAACAGACCAACGACGCGCTGCTGCAGCTGCCTGTTCCGCCGAGCAGCTCATACGGGATGCTGCTGGCCAATACTGTCGGTATCCGCAACAGGGGCGTGGAAATATCGCTGCAGGGTGATATCGTCCGAACCCACAATTTCCGCTGGAGCGCTTCGGCCAATATTACCTGGAACAAGTCGATCATTACCAAACTGACCAAGGACGCAGACCTCAGCCAGATCAAGACGCCGACGGGGCTGGAGTATGGCAATACGACCCTCATCGAAGGGCAGCCTATTGGTCTGATGCAGGGGATGAAGGTGACGGGCATCATCAAGACGCAGAAACAGCTGGACGACTATAAAGCAAAGCTGGGGCCTTTTGCCAATTTCATCTTCCCCTGGCTGGGTATCGGCGACCCGATGTTCCAGCTGGATACGGTCAGCTATGCCGCTTTCGGTGCAGCCTATCCGGATTTTCATGCGCTCATCGGCAGCGGCGCGCCTAAGTACTTTGGGGGCTTCACGCAGAGTTTCAGCTATAAGAATTTCGATCTGTCGCTGTACTTTTTGTTCTCCGAGGGCGGCCATCTCATGTGGGGTGACGATGTGAGCAGCACCACTTTCACCGGAACGTCCAATGCCAATGCGTCTATGCTGGGCCGGTATACGCCCCAGAATACGGGCAGCAACCGTCCGCGTCTGCTGCTCGGAGACCAGCTCCTTTATAACTCGAACCTGAGCATCTACAGTTCGTCCTACATTAAACTAAGGACGGCGACATTCAGCTACCGGTTCGGGAAGAGCAGATGGATGAGCGCGAGCGGGATAGGGTCGGTTGCCGTCTATGCCTCGGCTACGAATCTCTTTACCATCACCAAGTACCCCGGTAATGATCCCGAGACCTCCGACGACTCGTTCAGCATGGCGGGCGGTTATTTCGACGTGAGCAATTATCCTGCGGCGAGGACATTCTCCGGGGGTGTCAAGATCAGTTTTTAATCAACGATAAACGAATCAACATGAACGTTAAACATATAGTTACCCTGATGCTGATGGCCGGCGCGCTTGGCGCCTGTAAGAAGCAGCTGAACGTCTTTCCGACCACTTCGGAAGTGGACGGCAATATCATCTCCGATACCAAAAGCGCGTCTACGGCGCTGAATGGCGTCTACTACCAATTTGCCTCCGGTGGGGCGGACTACAACGGTATCCCTTCGACCAATTGGTATCGCGTCAACGAAGAGATCCCTTCCCAGCTGAGCGGAATGCTTTCTTATACCAACGGTGGCGGCGGACTCGACGAGCACACCTATAATGCCAAGACGTCCGGCATCGACGCCAAATGGACCTATGCCTATGCCCTCGTCAACGCGGCCAATGGCTTCCTGAAGAATCTGGCGCCGGTGACGGCTATAACGGTTGCCGATAAAAGCCGAATGACGGCGGAAGCTAAATTCCTCAGGGCCTATGGGAACGCCGAGTTGTTGCTATACTACGGACAGTTCTATGACGTCACGAGCCCATACGGCATTATCCTGCGGAATGAGTTCGTCGCGCCGGAGAATATCTATCTGCCGAGGACATCCGTGGCTGCAGCCTATGATTCGATCTTCAGCGACCTCAACTCCGCGATAGCTGGTCTGCCGAGTGTTGGTAGTAATGTCGCCTATGCCACGAGCTGGGCGGCCAAGCTGCTGGAGGCCAGGGTGCTGATCAACCGCGGCTCTGCCAATGACCTGGCGCAGGTGATCAGTCTGACAAAGGATATTATCGCCAACGGCCCCTATACGCTGGAAAGCAATGTACAGGACGTTTTCTGGACCCGGGGGCTCACGAGCAGGGAGGTCATACTGGGGGTGCAGCCCTTCCCCAAGCAGAACATCCGATGGATGAGCTATGTCTACTACGACGACTATAGTCCCAATGACTTTATGAAATCCCTGTTCCAGGGTGACCCGCGCGCCGCCTGGCAGATCGATAGCGTCGCCAATCCTTATGGACCTGAGGTAGCCCTGACGAAGTTCTATCCCGGTTCGACCGCGGCGATTGCGGCGGCAGCGATATCGGAGAACAGCTATGCGATGCGGTTGACGGAGGCCTATCTCCTGGAGGCGGAAGCGATCACTGCATCCGGTGGAAGCCTTGCTGACGCGAAGGCGTTGTTAAAGACTGTAGAAGGCCATGCGGGCGTCAGCGATTTTTCTGCTATCGACGCCGCGGCTACGGCCGACGCGCTCCGGCTGTTGATCATCGAAGAAGAGATGAAGAGCTTTGTAGGCGAGGCGGGACAGGACTGGCTGGCCGTCCGGCGGCTACCGTTTGCGACCCTGCAGGGGCTGCTGCCTTCCCTCACCGACAAGGGCCTGCTGATCCTGCCTATTCCCGACGCGGAGATGACGGCCAACAGCAAGATGAAACAAAATCCGAATTACTAATTCCAATTAAATGAAAAGAATATTCGTCCTTTCCGCCTGTCTGGCGTCGCTATTTGCCCGCGGGCAACACAATACCTCCATCCATGCGAGCTTGAACGGACTGGCCGCGGGTCAGTGGGTCTACTGGAACTCGCTCATGAACAGCCTTCAAAAGGATTCGATTCAGACTGTCTCCGGGGGCTTTACCATCAACACGGACATTCCCGAGGGGGACGCCTATATGTTCCGTATCGGCAGCAAATATGTCGAGAACTCCGTCATGCTGCTGTATATCGAAAAAGGAAAAATAGAGATAAAAGGGGAAGGGCCGATGTTCAAGGGCGCAAAGGCTACCGGGGAGGCCTGTCTGCAGGAATATGATACTTATGAGAACATGATCGCGGCCGACCCGGTGCTGAAGGACAGGTCCGAGGTATATAAAAAAGCCAATGAGCTCTACGCGAAAAAGGACAGCGCGGGGCTGGCGGCCCTGCAGCCACAGCTCGACAGGATGGACTCCGTCGACAAAGCGTTGACACGTCAATGGATCGCAGCGCACAAAGGGTCGCCTGTCAGCGCCTACCTGCTCTCCCGTCAGCTGGGTCAGCTACCCATCGGGGAGAAGGAAAAGATCTACAACACCCTTCTTCCCTCGGCAACGAACAATGCCCCGGCCAAACGCACCGCCGCCAGCATCCGGATCAATAATCTGACCGGTATCGGGAAGACGGCGATGGACTTCACGCAGAACGATACCCTGGGACATCCCGTTTCGCTGAAGGACTTCAGGGGAAAATACGTGCTCGTGGATTTCTGGGCCAGCTGGTGCGTACCCTGTCGGGGCGAGAACCCCAATGTGGTGGCCGCTTTCAATAAATACAAGGACCGCAACTTTACCGTGCTCGGCGTGTCGCTGGACCAGCCTACCGGAAAAGAGAAATGGCTGAAGGCGATCCACGACGACCATCTGACCTGGACGCATGTCTCCGATCTGAAGTTCTGGAACAACGCCGTGGCCCGTCAGTATGATATCAACTCCATTCCCGCCAACATTCTGCTTGATCCCGACGGGAAGATCATCGCCAAGGACCTGCATGGGGAGGAATTGGGTAAGATGCTGGAGAAAGTGCTGGCGGCGCAGGCCTTTTCCCTGAGTGGACAGGTGTCTGGCAGCCCGGTGCCGGCAAGGATACATTTCTATTATACGGACGACAAAGGCGCGAATATACACGACAGCGTTCGGGTTGTGGACGGGCGTTTTACTTTTCGGGGGAATATCGACGCACCCACGATGGTCTATATTACCGGGGCTTCTTCGGCCAGGGACGAGGCGCATTCTGTTACCGTGTTTTTAGAGCCTGGCGCCATGACCATCACCCTGCCTGCCGGCGATTATCGGAAGGCTGTGGTCAAAGGGTCGAAGACGCAGGAAGAGTATGAGGAGCTGGAGGGGCTGAAGAAGCCGATCCAGAAAGAGATGGAACCGTTGTCTGTTGCCTATGAGAAGGCCGGCGCGGCGATGAATGCCGCGGTCAGGGCGGGGAAGCCGCAGAACGTCATCGATACGCTGCGGTATAGGGCGGCGGCGATCCACGATCAGTTTGAGCCTTATTTTGGGCGGATGGCGCAGATTGACTATGAGTTTTTTGCCAGCCACCCCCAGTCCTATGTCACTGCATTTCAGCTGCGGTTTCATACCGGTAGTCTGCCGGTGGATTCGTTGCAGCTGTTCTATGACCGGCTTGGCCCCGTTCAACAGAGCGGTTCCGGGCGGGAGATCGCTTCCGAGATCGAAAAGCTGCGGGCAGGTTCTCCGGGAAGCATGGCGAAGGACTTTTCCGTCACTGAGCTCAACGGCAGCCAGCTGACACTGTCGGCACTCAAGGGTAAGTATGTGTTGATCGATTTCTGGGCCAGCTGGTGTGTGCCCTGCCGGAAAAGCATGCCGCATGTGAAGGAGCTGTATGCGCGGTATAAGGATAAGGGGCTGGAGGTCATTGGCGTTTCTGACGACGACCGCGACAGCACCGCCTGGAAAAAGGCCGTGGACAAGGACGGTACCGGGGTCTGGCACAATGTATTGCGGGGGCTTGACTGGGACAAGATCAGGAAGCACGAGAAGAACGAGCGGGATATCAGCGAGAAGTTCGGCATTCATTCGCTGCCAACCAAGATACTTATCGATAAGGAAGGGAAGATCATCGGGAGGTTTGACAAGGGCAGCGAAGAAGAGGCAGAGCAGCTGGATCGGCAGCTGTCGCAGCTGCTGGGTTAGCCGGGGCGCCGGCGGAGCAAGAAATTAGCGTCTCAGGGTGTTACAAATAGAAAAAAATTACTACATTCGTATCCCAACCTTCGCGCATATTCTTTTCATTTATGGACCCAGCTTCTGATCAGTAGCAGCCGGCACCGCCGGGGAGTTGTCATTTAATACAATGCTACCAATTACTACCACATGAAGAAGCCAACGCTAGTCCTTGTGAGCGATCATGCCCTGTTGCGCGAAGGGTTGAAAGTGGTCATGAACGTTCAGTCTGAGTTTACCATTCTGCATGAAGTCTATTGCAGCCCGTTTGTGCCCAGGCTGGTGCGGGACCTTCATCCGGACATCGTGCTGTTCGACCTGGAGCCTGTGGGCCACGATCCTGATATCATGCTGCGGGAGCTGTGCCGGCTTTCCCGTGTGCTCGTCCTCACCGGCGAGACTGCCAGGGAGATACTGACCCGGGCGGTCAGCTATGGCGTCAATGCCATTCTTTCAAAGGACTGTTCTGCCGCCGAGCTGGCGGCCGCGGCGTGGCGGATCGCCATCGGATGTTCGTTCTTCTCCAATATTCCCTTCCTTATGGAAATTTCTTCGCTCGCGCCCCCGCCCGATGAGCGGCCCCTGTCCCGGCAGCTGTCCGGTCGGCAGGTGGAAGTGGCCAGGCTGGTGGCGCTGGGGATGACGTCCAAGCAGATCGCAGGCGAGCTGTCTATTGCGGTGAAGACGGTGGAGAGGCATAGAAGCGATATTTTGAAGAGGTTGAATCTTCCCAATGCGAGTGCGGTGGCGAATTATATCAGTGCGGGGAATGCATAAAGAGGTCACGTGCAGAGTCGGAAGAGTTTTCCGGCTAGGTCAAAAAAATATTTTTCCAGGTCCCGCCATCATCGTAATATTGCAATGAAACAATCAATTAAATGGGCCTTACCAAATCCGAGATATTCACAGATAAGCAGAACAAGCTCGCCGCCATGATGAAGGCGCTGGCCCACCCGGCCAGGATCGCCATTGTGCAATATCTGATCAAGGCCAATGCCTGCATCAACGGCGACCTGGTGGAGGAGCTGGGGCTGGCCCAGCCGACAATTTCCCAACATCTGAAGGAGCTGAAGAACGCAGGTCTGATCCAGGGGACTATTGAGGGAACAAGTGTCTGCTATTGTATCGAGCCGAAGACCTGGGCGTTGTATCAAAAGGAGATCGGCGCCCTGTTTGCCGCCTATAAAGGTGCAGACAACTGCTGCGGCTGATCCGCCGCTTTTTTTTGACGCGATTAATCGCAATATTGCAATAATCATATATTTAAACTTCCGATCATGGAAACAGCAGAACAGATAAAAGCTATGGTGCGCGAGAAATACAGTGCCATCGCTCTCCAGGACAAAACCACCAACGAATCTTCATGCTGCGGCTCCGGGTGCTGCTCGACCGAAGTCTACAACATTATGAGCGACGACTACAGCACGCTCGAAGGTTATAACCCTGAAGCCGACCTGGGCCTGGGTTGCGGGCTGCCCACCCAGTTCGCGCAGATCAAAACCGGCGACACCGTGATCGACCTGGGCTCCGGCGCCGGCAACGACTGTTTTATCGCCCGAAAAGAGACCGGAGAGACCGGTCGTGTGATCGGCATCGACTTCACTCCCGCCATGATCGAGAAGGCGCGCGCCAATGTCGATTCACTAGGATATAATAATGTCGAGTTCCGCCAGGGCGATATCGAGAAAATGCCCGTCACTTCGAACATCGCCGACGTCATCGTCTCCAACTGCGTCCTGAACCTCGTACCCAACAAGGCCGGTGTGTTCAAAGAAATATACCGCGTTCTGAAACCCGGCGGTCACTTCAGCATATCCGATATTGTCCTGGTGGGCGAGCTTCCGGAGAATATCCGCTCGGCCGCCGAAATGTACGCCGGCTGCGTCGCCGGGGCGATACAGAAGGATGAGTACCTGGGTCTGATCGAGTCTACGGGCTTCACTTCCCCGGTCCTCCAAAAAGAAAAGCCCATCATCGTCCCGGACGATATACTGGGCCAATACCTGAGTGCCGACGAGATCGCTGCTTTCAAAGCCTCCGGCACTGGTATCTATAGCATTACGGTCTACGCCGAAAAACCCAAAGAAGCTAAAACCTGCTGCGGACCTGACTGCTGCTCCTAAAGAACAAGAACCGTAAATGCTAAGAAAGTCCGTTTCAGAAATAATAGGAACATTTGCGCTGGTCTTTTGTGGCACGGGGGCTGTTGTCATAGATGGGCAAACAGGAGGCGCGGTCACGCATGTAGGCGTATCTGTCACTTTTGGGCTCGTTGTCATGGCTATGATCTATGGGCTTGGAGAAATCTCCGGCGCTCATCTGAACCCAGCCGTCAGCATCGCTTTTACACTGGCGGGAAGGCTGCCGGCGAAGACCCTTGTTCCATATATCGCCAGCCAGCTGGTCGGCGCCCTATTGGCTAGCGGGACGTTGCGGCTCCTTTTCCCCTCTAACATCCTGCTTGGCGCAACGCTCCCGGCAGGGTCGGCGATGCAATCTTTTGTACTGGAAGTGATCCTTACATTTTTCCTCATGCTTGTGATCATGGGAGTATCTACCGGACCTAAAGAACAGGGATTGTTTGCTGGCATCGCCATCGGATCTGTCGTACTATTGGAAGCCATGTTTGCCGGGCCGATCTGCGGCGCGTCGATGAATCCGGCGCGGTCTTTCGCTCCGGCCGTTGTATCCGGCCATCTCGAATATCTTTGGGTGTACCTTATTGCGCCGGTTCTTGGCGCAGCTATAGCCATACCCACCTGGAAATACTTAAACAATAAAAAATGAAAATCGCTCTCTTTTCAGACATACATGCCAACCTTCCTGCCCTCGAAGCCTTTTTTGGCAGCGTCGAAACGCAAAAGCCCGACGCTATTTATTGTCTTGGCGACCTGGTTGGTTACAATATATGGCCTAACGAAGTCATCAATGAGGTACGTCGCCGCGGTATCCCTACTATCGCCGGTAATTATGACTTCGGTATCGGCCGTACCAGCGACGACTGCGGCTGTGCTTACAAGACAGATGACGAGAAAGCCAATGGGGCCGTCTCGATAGCGTATACCAACCAGGTCGTCAAAGATCAGGAACGTGCTTACCTCCGAACCCTTCCTGCTCACATTAAAGTCGAGTTCCAGCTGAACAACGACAAGCTGAACCTGCTGCTGGTCCATGGCAGCCCCAGGCGCATCAACGAATACCTTTTTGAAGACAGAGAGGAAAAAAGCCTGCTGCGGATCATGCAGGATGCCGACGCGGATATAATGTGTTTCGGTCACACCCATAAGCCCTACCATCGCATCCTGGAAGGAGGCCGGCCCGAGGGCGAAGCACAGCTGCACTACCGCCATGCCATAAACATCGGCTCTGTAGGGAAACCCAAAGACGGCGACCGCCGCGGCTGCTATGTTCTGCTAACCATCAATGAGAACAGTAGCATCACCAAAATGGACAGTATCGGGGTCGAATTTGTGCGGTTTGAATACGATTTTGAAAAGGCAGCCAAAGCTGTCGAGGACAGTCCCCTGCCCCAGGCATTTGCGGACGCGCTCCGGCTGGCAAGATGATTGTCGGTCTCTCAGAACAGCTGGAGCTGGCCACCGTTAAGGTCGGGCGAAGCCGGGCTGTCGCTGCCGTCCCCGTCAAAATTACTGATAGCAATACCCAGCAGGCGGATCTTTTTGTTCTCGAGTCCGGATGCCGATAGCAGGTCGATCGCAGTCTGCAGGATTGTCGCCAGGTTGTCGGTTGCCCTGGATAGCGAACGGCTGCGGGTGATCTGGCGGAAGTCGGCGTATTTGATCTTTACGGTGATGGTCCGGCCTTTCAGCTGGTTCCGGACCAGGCGGTTGGTCACTGTACCCGCGATCTTTTCCAGCTGTGGCGTCATTTCTTCCAGGGTGGTGAGGTCGACCTGGAACGTATCCTCCGCTGCCAGCGATTTTGTTTCGCGGTCCGGCTGCACTGGCCGGTCGTCGATGCCGCGGGCGATCTTATAATAAAAATGCCCTGTTTTACCGAAGTGGCGGACGAGCTCGGCCTCTTCTTTCTTCTTCAGGTCCGCGCCCGTAAACAATCCCAGGCTTTTCATTTTTGCCGCCGTGACCTTTCCGACGCCGAAGAATTTTTCGACGGGCAGCGCTTCCATAAAAGACTCTACGCGGGAAGGACCGATAAAGGTCTGGCCGTCCGGCTTGTTCATATCGCTGGCAATCTTGGCAAGGAACTTATTGATCGATATTCCGGCCGACGCGGTCAGGTTCAGCTCGGTCTTTATGGCGGTCCTGATCGCTGTGGCGATGTCGATCGCTGATGCGATGCCCTGCTTGTCCTCGGTAACATCGAGGAAGGCCTCATCCAGCGAAAGCGGCTCGATCAGATCGGTGTAGCGTGAGAATATGGCCCGTAATTGTCCGGATACAGTTTTGTAGACGTCAAACCGGGGAACGATGAAGATCACTTGCGGACATAGCTCCAGCGCTTTTTTAGAAGGCATCGCGCTTCTGATCCCGAACTTCCGCGCCTCATAGCTGGCAGTGGCCACTACCCCACCCCGCCCCTCTGGCGAGCCGCCGACAACGATGGGTTTCCCCCGATAGTCGGGGTTATCCCGTTGTTCAATAGACGCATAAAACGCGTCCATGTCAATGTGAATGATCTTGCGGTGCATGTGCTAAATTCTTAGTAATTCCCAGCAAATACTTTTTCTCGCCATCGTGCCAAGAACTTACCGTTGGCAGATTTGATCGGAGCAAATTGAGCGATGGTTCATCAAGCACTATTTCGCAAATTGTTTTATGTCCTTTTGGAATTTCATCAAAGGGTATAAAAAAGGACTGAGTTACCTGAACAAGTTTTCCGTTGATATTGTGTAAGTCCTTTCCTTGCAAGTCTGTGGCGAAAAATGAAAACTTCGTTCCAATTGGAATATCAAAATCCGAAAAATCGACGAAAAGGATACAGCTATTTGAATTTGCTGGCCAGTTTCCCATCGCCTGGAATAATTGTTTTTCTACACCTTTTGAGACCATTCCAAATACTCTTACAAAAGCATCCATAAAGAGCAATTTTCTTTACCTCCATAATTAATTCATGTAAATTTACCTTGAAAGTGAGGATGGACAGATGATTATCGAAATTTTATTTATGAGAACCCGGACACTGTCACTCATTTTATTCCTCTGTCCAATTGTCGCGCTGGCCCAATACGACAAGACGATAGCGATCGCGCAGGCGATGTCGAATACGTTCAATCTGTATGGCGACAAGCTGACGGGGACCTGCTTCCTGGTGAAGAACAACGGCGAACAGTATTTTGTTACTGCCGCGCATCTATTTCAGGCTTCCCACCGGACAGGGGACAAGGTGGCGATCCAGCTGGTCGTCCAGAATCAGCTGCAATCCTACGACGCGAAGGTCTATTTCCATTCGGATAGAAAGGTGGATGTAGCGGTGCTGAAACTATCAGAAGATATTCAGCAGAATGCAGCGTTACCGGATGAGCTGATGCCGTAAAAAGATACCTTGCAAAAAATCTTCCGGGGCGGCGGTATCCCGACTGATACCTTGTTCACTACTATCGGAATGGAGTCCTATTTCTTTGGTTTTCCACTAGGCAACCTGGGGACCGAGGTGTTTGGGATCAAGTTCCCGCTGATCAAGAAAGCGATCGTATCGGGGTTCGTGCAACATGACGGGATCGAGCTCCTGCTTCTCGACGGACACAATAACCTGGGGTTTTCCGGCGGGCCCGTGGTCGCCTATGATGAGGCCAGCAAGGCGATGCGGATGGTCGGCGTCATATCCGGCTATCTGCCCGAGCCGATCGATATCAAACACAAGAACGAGACCCTGTCCGTCATGGAGAATTCGGGTATTATTATGTGTTATGCGACCCGCTATGTCGCGGATATCTTCAGGAAGAATAATCTCCATTGATCTCAAAGACCTCCCTGTAATAATCAACCTTGAAGTCCTGCACCGGACGACGCGAGCCGGCATAGCGATGACTGACCGCCAGATAGCGAGGGTCTTTGGATAAAGAAATATTGGCTGTGCCAGCCGGTGAGATCAGCACACGGAGACGGACGGGTCTGCCAAAGAACTCCGGGCCAAGGGTCCACTCTTTCTGTCGCCGTATCTCGGGCGTAAGCCGCTGCTGCAACACGTCTACGAAGAATAACTTGAACGCGTTGTTGGTTCCAAATCCACTCGTGAAGAGTATCTCCCGGATAGCAGAGTTGCGGATATCCTCCACGATGCCGTGATTCAGCCTTACCGGTATGAGGTCACTGTCCAGCGCCGTCATCGCCTTTCTCCGGCATTCCAGCACCATATCGCTCATGGATATCTTTCTTTTACGCAGGAACGCACGGATAGCATCCTCCGAGAACGGATCGGGCAGCTCGGCGGGGAAGGCCTCGTGAAGGATGGTCCAGAGGCTTCCCCTGTTGCCATAGAAGAATTTAACCTTAAAACTTTCGTGATCGTGCGGATGAATAGTGCCGACGATCAGCCGCTCGCTGGCGGGATCGATCGGATACAGGGGCAGGTATTGGTGGATCGTCGTTATTTCCATTTTTCGCGAAGTTCATCTCTCAGATGCAGCAGCCTCTCGCTGACACCAACTTTATATGTGTGCGGATTCTCGAAACGCCGGTACTCGGCCGGCAGGAGTCCGAGCCTTTCACGGCCATAGGCGGCAATTTCCGACAGCGGGGGTTCGGGCTGCAGACGTCGGCCGTCTTCCATGACCTTGTTCACCAATGGTTGTTTTTTCCATTGGCCGATGGCCGTCGATTTGTGCGGATCGAAGGGGTGATAAAGCACTGCCGGGACCTCTTCGCTGTCCAGCCGCACGCCGTCAAAGCCCAGGAAGCGGCCGTCGGCGTCGAGCACGCGGAATACCTGCTTGATGCCGGGCAGCGTCGTCTTGGCAAGGCTGTCCGATAGCTTGATGCGCGGCTCGCCGTTGATCTGCGACAGCTTGTACACGCCGTCGAGCGCGGCATCGGGATGCCCCGTCACCAGCCTTGTGCCTACGCCAAAAACGTCGATCGGCGCGCCCTGGTCGAGCAGGCTGCGGACCAGCCATTCATCGAGCTGGTTGGATACGACAATTTTCATATCGTTGAGGCCGGCTTCATCCAACATCCCCCGTACCTTCCCGGAGAGCCAGGCCAGGTCGCCGCTGTCCAGCCGCACGCCGGATGCCTTCAGCCCCAGCGCCTCCATTTCCTTTGCCACGGTGATGGCATTGGGGACGCCGCTGTTGAGCGTATCATAGGTATCGACGAGGAAGATACAGGTGGATGGCTGCGATCGCGCAAAGGCGCGGAAGGCCTCCAGCTCGGAGTCGTAACTCTCTACGAAGGAATGCGCCATCGTTCCGGATACGGGTATATCATACTTCTCCGCCGCAGCGACATTGCTGGTGCTGTTGAAGCCGCCGATGATCGCCGCCCTCGACGCCGCCATGGCGCCTGCGCCCTGTGCCCGGCGAAGACCAAAATCGCTGAGGATCCTGTCGCCCGCGACCTGCCGCACCCGGGAGGCCTTGGTTGCGATCAGCGACTGGAAGTTCAGGATGTTGAGCAGAACGGTCTCGACCAGCTGGGTCTCGAAGAGCGTCCCATGCACCCGCAGCACGGGGCAGCCGGGGAAGATCACCTCTCCTTCCGGTACGGAATAGACGTCGCCCCGGAACCGGAACCGCTCCAGAAATCCGAGATAGCCCGCGTCAAACCCGCGGTCGCGGAGAAAGGCAATGTCCTCCGGCGTAAAATGCAGATCTTCCAATACCCCCAGGAGCTCGTGCAGACCCGCAAAAAGGGTATATCCACCGCCGAAAGGCAGCTTGCGAAAGAAATAGTCAAAGGTCGCAGGCAGGTCCTGCCGACGCTCTTTGAAATAGACCTCTCCCATGGTTATCTCATAGAGGTCTGTATAATTACCGGTGATCGAATAGGTGAGCATGCCACCAAAGATAGTGTGGAATCTTTACAGCAGTTTTTATTCACGTCACTTCTACAATTCTGAATTAAATCGGTCCGGGAATAATATTAGAAAAAAATTGTACAGATAACCAACAGATTTTATGAGGAAGTCCCTAGTCATGGAAATTGCTCCGCCGCTGTGGCCTTCTTTGCCTCCTTTGGTCTGGCATTTGCAAAAGTTGGTGTATCAGGCTTTAATAGGATATTGGATTAGCAACGGCCCGGATGTCTATCTGGGCTTTTCTTATTTTACTTCCGCTCGCTGATACCTCAGCGCTATCACTCCATTATCCAGTGTTCGTGTGCCGGCCAGCTTCAGTCCTGCCGGCTGTTGCCCTTCCTGAAAAAAACGTTTTCCGCTGCCCATGATGACCGGGTGTACGATGAGCTGGTATTCATCGATAAGGTCCGCGGCCCGCAAATGGCTGACCAGCCCGGCGCTGCCTTCGATCTGTATCTCGCGCCCAGGCTGCTGTTTGAGCCGGGTAATGGTCTCAACAATATTGTCGCGAATGATGGTGGTATTGTTCCAGTCGGCGCTCTTAAGGGTGGTGGAAACGACGTATTTGGGCACGGAATTGAGCTTGTCCGAAATACCCATTTCGTTGTTTTTCATCCGAGACCAGTATGGCGCCAGCATCTCATAAGTTCTGCGCCCGAACAGGATCGCGTCACAGGAGAGGATGCCATCGCGTATCAGGTCCTGCCGGGAAACGCTGTCATAGGGCATAAACCATTGGGCCATCGATTCTGCGTCGAAGACGCCATCCAGGGTGATCCATTCGGAGACAACTAAATTTCGCATGGTGAATGTTTTTATGACCACAAAGTAATAGTGGCCGCCGGCCAAAAGATAGAAGAAACCCGACAAAACGGAGGCTTCGAGCCGCGGACTGCCGGTCCGCAGGGGTTGTGGGTCGCCGGATCGTATCAGGCAGGAAACTCCTCCGCCTTCTTCCGATATTCCAATGGAGAACAATTGGTAAAGTCTTTGAACGCCCGGATCAGGTGGCTCTGATCGGCATAGCCGTTGTCAAAGGCCACCTGCGTCATGTCGGTAAACCGGTTGCTGTTCAGCTGGCTCAGCGCGGAGTGAAACTGGAAGATCCGGCTGTAGAGTTTTGGCGTAAGGCCGACGCCCTGGTCGAAGAGCCTTTGCAGGGTCCGTTCGGTCACAAACAATTCCTTCTGCAGGTCGCCCAGCCGGATGGCGCCTTTGTTCTGCTGTATCGCCCGGATGGCATAGGGAAGGCGTTCGTCAACGACGATCTTCCGGCGCCGGGAGAGCCGAAGGATGTAGTCGTTCATCAGCAGCAGGCGTCGATCCAGGCCAGGGTTATTGAGCAGCTGCTCTTTCAGGTTCGATTCTCTGGCAGGATCATACAGGCTCAGGTCGATGCCCTGGTCGGTCATATCTCCTGCCGTGTAGCCAAACAGGGAAGGCAGCAGCCAGGGGTAGAGGAAATAGGCGATCACAACGATCTCCCCTGCCGTATGCAGCTGGATGGGCCTGGTGTTCTGTCCGTAGAGCACCAGGGGAAAGCTTTTCTTTTCACCTGCGAGTATCCGTGCCGGGTCCGTCAGCTGAAACGTGATGCTGGGATATCCGTTGGCGATCAGCGGCAGGACAGCCTCGAAGAAAAGGTTGTTGTTCTCGAGGACCACGATATGGCTCACGATACCGGCGATCGGCGGTGGCGGAACAAGCGTCTGTACTTTCATTTTGATCTTATTGACCAACGAGGCGGTAGTCTTCCGTCACGATATAGTGCTTCAGGGTGGTGATCTTCAGCTCGTGCCCTTTCTCAGTGACGTAAACTTTCTTCAGCTCGCGAAAGGCCTTGTTGTTGTCCTGGAGACCGATGATACAGGAGTATTTCTCCGGGCCTTTCTGCAGGACGGGATGGGGGGGCGTACCCATGTCGGGAAGCTTGATGGTGTCTTCACCTGTAATGCCTTCAAATTCGACCTTCGCGAGGTATTTCATGGTGACCGGTGTTTCGAAGATACGAACAGAGAAATACATTTCGTTGAGCTGGTCGTCGGTCCGGACGCGGTATTCGGCTACCGGGTCTTTTTTGACGTGGTCTCTTTTCTCCGGGTTACGCCGGAACATAGCCAGCGCGGGTTTCCTTGCTGCCGGGCTGTCGGGTGTGGACGCGGTCTCTTTGGTCCCGGACTGACAGGAACTGGACATAATGGTCGCCGTGAGGATAATTGCTGATATGGGTTTTAGCATGGCAAAGGACCGGCAAACTTTGTACCAGAGCTCTATACTCCGTCCGGTTAGTGAATTATTTGTACCTGGCCGGGGTAGCTGCCCTGCTCCAGGACAAACAGCGTATAGATACCGGGCGGGAGACTGCCGACGAAGATCGTCAGCGTGGCAGCATCAGACTCCTTCCTGATGATCGTCCTGCCGAACGCGTTGCAGAGGATATAGCTGCGCGGGGCAGGGCTGCCGGCATTGATATGCAGAATGTCGCGTACAGGGTTGGGCCATACCGTAACTGGCGAACCCAGACGAACGTGACGGACCGGGCTGTACTGCTGTGTACCGTTGGTGTCGGTGATCAGGAGCCGGTAGGCGTCGGTACCCGGCACCGGCGTATCGTCGATGAAATGGTATATAAGGCCTCTGTGTGCGCTGACGACGCCGATGCTATCCCATCCGGAGCTGTTTGTGCTACGCTGAATGGTGAACTGACTGACCTCGCGTGGAGGGCTTATCCTCCAGGTCAGGAGAACCTTGCTATTCCGAAAGGCGATCGCGTCAAATTCAATGGATAGCGGCGGTGGCGGAGGCCCGACCGGACCCGAAAAATTGGCGACCAGCTCGTAGTTGGCAGTTCCTTCCATGCGGAACAGGTCTCCCGATACCAGATTACTGAGCAGTTGGGTCGGACCGCCGATGGGATGACTGTCCCAGCTGAGACCGTCTGTCGACCATAGCAGATAGCTGTTATAAAGGTAGCCGCCGGCTACGTGTGTAATGTCATCGGCTGCCCCGACAAAATGGCCGTGGCTATAGCTGAAGCTGGTTTCTCCGGTGAAGGACAGCATTGTTTCGGAGGGTAGTCCCCGGACCGTGTCCCGGGGTATGAAGACACCTATGGAGTCAAAAGAAGAGAAATCCATGGAAAAGAACCGTGTCGAGCCATCCTCGTATAAGCCCGAGCCAATGAGATAATATTTTGCGCTGTCGGGGTTATATACGATATCGTTAAAGGACCTGGGGAGCAGTCCCTTGCTCCCTAACCCCTGCGGAAAACCAAAGCTGAAATGTATGCCATCGGAGGAGATGAGCAGGTAAGCCGCGTCTGGACTTCCATAGCCGGTCAGCAGGTAGAACCGGCCGTTGGCGTAGCGGATCTTATTGAACTGACCCAGCGAAATATCAGGCGAGCGGGGTACGCTGAGGTCGGGCAGGATGGCCGGCTGCCATGCGACTCCGTCGGTAGAATACCACAGGCTGTCAGACAGTTGGGAATTATAGGCAACGTAGACGCCGCCGCCATAGGCAAAATGGTCGGGCTTTGGTGAAGAAGTCCCTTTTACGGACCAGTGGCTGCCATCCGGCGATGAGTAGACAGTGGGGCCTTCAGCCAGGTATTGTGTCCCGTCAAAGAGGATACCGGGCAGGCCTTTTTTGACGCTGTCGTGTCCTGTCCAGTGGGTAAAGTCGGTAGAAGTATACAAATAACTGGCGTCGAGGTTGGCCGCAATCTTTACAAAATTGGTATCGCCTGCAGCCGCCTTTGAGCCGGTGCTGCCGAGGATATGGTAGTTAAGACCGTCCGTCGAGGAGGTCACACCCTGGAAACCATATACGAAATAGCTGTTGTTAAAAAACGCCCCGTGTTCGGACAGCATAGAGAGGTGGATAGTATCGTCGAAACTCGCCCCTGCATTGGCAGTAGGCAGGATGTTCCCCGGAGAACCGGGTTCACCATAGACAGGGGAAAGCAGGTAAACCCTGGCGCCGTCCGTAAATCCGTCCGCACTACTAACGGCAACACCAGACCGATATATAGTGGTCCAGCTGTGGGCGTCTGCAGACACCTGCGAAGAGCTGCTCAGTTTGTAGAAATGGTCTTTCAAAAAGCGCAGGCTGCCGCCTTCAATGGCCCTGAGCGTGTCTATGGACCAGGGACCGTCGGGTCCCGACGTGCTGCGGCACACTAGCTGCATATAGCCGGTGTCTATGTGAATGACGTCGAGCACCAGGTAACCATTGCCGGCCAGGATCCCGTCATAGTAGGAGCCTGGCGGGCCAATATTCGTGTGGTGGCGGGTCCAGCTGAGGCCGTCGGCGGAGGTGAAGAGGCTGGCGCTGTCACCCGCCAGGTAAAAGCTTCTGTCCAGGTATTCCACGTCGTAAAATTTGATTTTTGTCCCGAGGTCGATCTTTGTCCAGCTGAGGCCGTCGGGAGAAGAAAAGAGGCGGCCGCTATCGGAAGCGAGGATAAAATGGCCGGCGCCGTAGGCCATTACGGGCCGCTGTCCCTGGTTGAAGACGGTATCCGTCCCTGTAATGTCCGGTGCTGTAAAGACCCTCGACCATTCTTTTCCGTCGACCGAGCGGAATAAGGCCGGCGGAATTATCGCGCTGGCCAGGTAGATGCCGTTCCCGTAGACGACCTGCTGGATAGAGCTGCCGGGTACCCGGAATGAGGCCGGGGTTAGGTCGTAGCTGGCTGGCAGGCCTGCTTTGAGGGTGATAGCCGGCGCCTGCGCGCGGGATTCCGTCGGAAAGGTAAGACTGAAGAAAAGGATCACGCCAGGCAATAGGCGCTTGAGGGATAGAGCTGAGATCATAGGAAAGTGCTGTTTTTGCTGAGGGAATCGTGTGTCGTACCACAGCTTTTAACAGGACTTCTGTTGTCGTTATCGATAAGGTGGAGGAATAATATAAAGATAAGAAGGCTGTCGCAAAATGCCTTATAATTGTCGTTACAAGGTCTTTTTCTTTGGGGCTCCGGGTCTTAGCTTTGTCATAAATCAACAGCTCATGCGCAACATTCTCTCTTTTATGCACGTGACCCTCGACGGGTTCGTGGCCGGCCCCCAGGGCGAAATGAACTGGATCAAGCTTGACGACGAGATGTTCGAATATGCGGACAGGGAGACTGGCCGTTCGGACCTTGCGCTCTATGGTCGGAATACCTTCAAGATCATGGACGACTATTGGCCGGCCGCAGGCGACGAGCCCGGCGCCAACAAGCACCACGTCAATCATTCGAAATGGTATAACAAAGTGGACAAGCTCGTCCTTTCCAAGAGCATGGCCGGTCAGCAAATACCCAAGGTGACGATCGTCAGCGACAACCTGCGTTCGAATATTAGCAGGATCAAAGAGCAGCCGGGGCAGCAGATCGTCATCTTCGGCAGCCCGACGGCGGTCCATTCCCTGATAAAGGAGGACCTGCTGGATGAGATGTGGCTAATGATCAACCCGATACTGATTGGGAAGGGTATTCCGATGTTTAAGGATATCGATGCGGCCAAAACGCTGGAGCTGGTGGACAGTGTGCGTTTTAAAACGGGGGTGATAGCGTTGAACTACCGGTTCAAAAAATCCTGAATCCTGTCCCGGCTGTAACCCGGATCCTGCCGTTGAGCTGCGGGTTGGCGCCGCCGGGTAATCGATATTATCTGGTCTCCCTTTATTGCTTTGTTTTGTACCCGTTAGTTTGTTTATCCTGGTATGTAACGGGTAATTCAGGGATAGATCACAGGTCATTTATCAGCCTCTTGTATCAACAAGGGGCTTTTCTTTTCCGTATTTTTAACGAATGGAAGAGCAATTATTCGACCGGCTGGTCGCGATCAGGCGTCAGCTGCACCAGTATCCTGAGCTAAGTTTCAACGAATTTAAAACGTCCGCCCTTGTGGAAGGCCAGCTCCGGGAGCTGGGCATATCAGTCGAGTCTGTAGCAAAGACGGGCCTGATCGGCACACTGTCGAAGGGCGAGGGGCCGACGGTCCTGCTCCGCGCCGATATGGACGCCCTTCCTGTGCTCGAGGACTCGGGCGTATCCTTTCCTTCGCTGACCGAGGGCGTGATGCATGCCTGCGGGCACGACCTGCACGTCACCATGCTGCTGGGGGCTGCCAGGCTGCTGAGGGACAGGGACTTTGAAGGGACGGTCAAATTCGTCTTTCAGCCCGCCGAAGAGAGTCCGCTCCGGAGCCCCGAAAAAGGGAAATCGGGCGGCCAGCTGATCATGGAAAGCGGTAGGCTGGCGGGCGCCAACGCGGTGCTGGGACTTCATGTCAATCCCCTGCTGCCGACCGGGCAGCTCGAATATAAGGTGGGCGAAGCGCTGGCCAGTGTGGGCAATTTTTCCATCCGGATCGAAGGCAAGGGCGGGCATCCGGGCGCGATGAGGCATGTGATAGATCCCGTCGCTGTAGCGGGCGCGCTTATCCCCGCCGCGCATGCGTTGGTAGGTCCTCAGCCCGATCCCCCGACCGCGGTCCTGGCCATCACGCATGTAGAGACCCTGGCCAAACCAAGTTTCAACGTTATTCCTTCGTCGATGCTGCTGCAGGGTTCGCTGCGCGCGGTCAAGAACGAAGACTACAACGATATTGTGGCGCGGCTGCGTGTGCTGCTGTCCCGGCTGGAGCAGCGTTTTGGCTGCCGGATCGAGTTGGAATTCAGCGCATACTATCCCGGCCTGCTCAATGATGCAGGGATTCACGACCTGCTTTCACCTGTGCAGGAGCAGCTGTTCGGAAAAGAGAACATCGTCAAGGGCCAGGACTATCTTGTAGGCGAAGACTTCTCTTTTTACTCGCGGGTCATCCCGGGGCAGTTCTATTTCCTGGGCGCAAAAACTAAGGAGAATGACAGTTATTGGCTACACCATCCGAAGGTGACCTTCGACGAGAACTGTATAAGATATGGCTCGCCGCTGCTGGCTGAAGGAGCGCTGCGGCTGCTGAAAAGTCTCTGATTTTAGCGGAGGCGCTGCTCGCTCAGTAATCCATGCCGGGTGCGCCGGAAGGGATTGGTGTTTCTTCCGGTTTGGGCAGGTCGGCGACGGCGCATTCTGTGGTCAGCAGCATGCCGGCAATGGACGCGGCATTCTCCAGCGCAATGCGGGCGACCTTGGTGGGATCGATGACGCCGGCGGCCAGCAGGGGTTCGTAGACCTCCGTGCGGGCGTTGAATCCGAAGTCGTCGGCGCCTTCCTTTATTTTCTGAGCCACGATGCTGCCTTCGACGCCACAGTTCTCGACGATCTGGCGCAGCGGCTCTTCGATCGCACGCCGGACGATGGCGATGCCGGTGGTCTCGTCTGCGTTGTCTCCCTTCAGTTGGTCCAGCCCAGCGGTCGCGCGGATATAGGCTACGCCGCCACCGGGGATGATGCCCTCTTCGATGGCTGCGCGGGTGGCGTGCAGTGCGTCTTCGACGCGGTCTTTCTTTTCTTTCATTTCCATTTCCGTGGCGGCGCCTACGTAAAGGACGGCTACTCCGCCGCTGAGCTTGGCCAGCCGCTCCTGCAGCTTTTCCTTGTCATAGTCCGAGGTGGAGTTGGCGATCTGCGCCTTGATCTGTCCGACGCGCGCCGTGATGTCTTCCTTCTTACCCTTACCGCCGACGATGGTTGTGTTGTCCTTGTCGATGGTGATGGCGTTGGCCGTGCCGAGATGGCTGAGGTCGGCGTTCTCGAGCTTGTAGCCCTGCTCTTCGCTGATGGCCGTGCCGCCCGTGAGCACCGCGATGTCCTGCAGCATCTCCTTTCTCCGGTCGCCGAAGCCGGGGGCTTTTACGGCGGCTACTTTTATCGTTCCCCGCAGCTTGTTGACGACGAGGGTGGCCAGGGCTTCCCCGTCGAGGTCTTCTGCGATGATCAGCAGTGGCCGCCCGCTCTGCGCGGCTTTCTCCAGCAGGGGCAGGATATCTTTCATCACCGATATCTTTTTATCATAGATAAGGATATACGGGTTGTCGAGTACGGCCTGCATTTTTTCGGTGTCTGTCACGAAGTACGCCGATATATAGCCGCGATCGAACTGCATGCCTTCGACAACGTCGACCGTGGTATCGGTGCCTTTGGCCTCCTCGACGGTGATGACGCCTTCGCGTCCCACTTTTGAAAAGGCTTCCGCGATCAGTCGCCCGACGGTCTCGTCGTTGTTGGCCGATACGGTGGCCACCTGGCTTATCTGATGGCTGTCGTTGCCGATGGTGCGGGACTGTTGTTGCAGATTGGCGACAACGGCGGCCGCGGCCTTGTCGATACCTTTTTTCAGGTCCATTGGATTGGCGCCTGCGGCGACGTTCTTCATCCCTTCGCTGATGATGGCCTGGGCGAGGACGGTAGCGGTCGTCGTTCCGTCGCCGGCGATATCCGCCGTTTTGGAAGCGACCTCTTTCAGCATCTGGGCGCCCATGTTCTCGATCGGATCTTCGAGCTCGATCTCTTTCGCTACGCTGACCCCATCCTTGGTGATGACAGAGGGGCCGAACTTCTTTTCCAGGACTACGTTGCGGCCCTTGGGCCCGAGCGTAACCCGAACGGCGTTGGCCAGGATATCAACGCCTCTTTTCATTTTGTTCCTGGCTTCGGTGCTGAAGAATAATTGCTTTGCCATAAGAGGTCTATTTAAAGCTGCTGCTGAAGTTGACGCCGCAATGAGGATGCCAAAATATCTTTTGGCGTGGCCAGTATGTAATATTTTCCCGGCTCCTGCAACTAACCCTAAGAAAACGTTTATGCTGCAACTCGATCATGTCAAAAAGTCTTTCAGCGGTCGTATCGTGCTGAAAATCCCGTCATTTGAATTCCGCAATGGAATTTATTGGCTCAAAGGGCCCAACGGGTCGGGTAAAACGACCCTTCTGCGAATAGTATCCGGTCTGTTGCCCTTCGAAGGAAAGGTAGTCTGCAATGATGTCGACCTGCGCCGGCAGCCGATCCTCTACCGGCAGATGGTGAGCTGGGCGGAGGCCGAGCCTTTATATCCGTTGTTCCTGACCGGAACCGAGCTGGTGGCTTTATACCGTTCGATCCGGAAGGCAGACCCCAAAGACGTGGATTACCTGATCGCGGCTTTTGGGGTTGATAACTATATAGATAGCCCTGTCGGGACCTGGTCGGCGGGGATGACAAAGAAAGTAGCTCTGCTACTGGCTTTCATCGGGAAGCCGTCGCTGGTCGTGCTCGACGAGCCGCTGATCACGCTGGATGAACATGCGCTGTCGGTGGTGTCCGGGCTTATCGCCGAACGATGCCAGGACCCGGGAACCCTGTTCCTGCTGAGCTCGCACCAGGATGCCGATATGAGCCTCCTGCCGGCCGGAGAAGAGATATTTGTACAAAACCAGACCATTAGCCATGCGATATCCATATAAACTCTTGTTCCGATCGATCGTCAGACCTTTCTACCGGGAAAACCTTTCCATCTTCTTCTTTTTGTTCATCCTCTTCTTTGGAATAGAGGGAGAAGTGGACGGGGCGGAGCTCTGGCAGTTCCATTATTCACTGGTGCAGGGGATGACGCGGCAGGGAGGTTATCTGTGGGTTGTACTGGTCGCCTGGGGCTGGTATGCCTGGAAGTGCGGGCGATTTGTGACAGGCCTGTTCCGGCGGCCGGAATATCGATGGATCGCTATTTATAACAATCTTGGAAAAGGAGCGCGATTCAGGCTGCTGTTGCTGGTCAATAGCTGGCTGATGCTGCCCGTTCTTCTTTATGGGATGATCGTTGCCGTTATAGACTGTTACGACGGGTTCATTATTCCCGTCCTGATGATCTGGGCTTATTTGGCGGTGCTGGTCGTCGTACTGGCAGGCTGGCAGCTATTCCGGCTGGGGGATCTTTACGGGTGGTCGCTGCTGCGGATCCGTCTGCCTTTTATCTCCTACCCTTTTGTGCTGTTGCGTCAGGTTGTTTACAAGCAGTGGGCGCTGTGGCTGGGGTTGAAAGTTTTTGCCTGCGGAGCGGTCTATGCCATCGCGCTGAACAATTCTTTTTCGGACTATGACATCGCGTTTCCTTTCCTGTTCTTCAATTTTGGGATACTGGCTAACGGGATACTGGTATACGGGCTGCGGGAGTTCGAAGAGACGTCGCTGTCCTTTTACAGGGGGGCGGCGCGGCCCCTGGGGCAGCGGCTGGCGGAATATGCGCTGGTCTATTTTATCCTTCTGCTGCCCGAGCTGGTCATTCTTGCCCGGCTGGTCCCTGTCCATCTGCACGCTGCTGACGCGTTCCTTTTTTATTGCTGCGCTTATGGACTTGTGCTGACTATGCATGCCGTGACCTTTCTCCGGCATTTTGGCAAGAAAGAATATTTTCTCCTTCTGGTGATGATCTTTTCCGTGCAGTATTTTTTTATTGCCGGGTTTGGTCTGGCGGCCATGAGCGGATGTCTGTTGGGGGTGGCCGTTATTTCTTTTTTGCGCGGATACTATGGATATGAAAGAGTTGGATAGTCCTGTACCAAATAAAGTTAAGATCGGTGTATCGAAATAGGCCATTCCTGTCTAATTTACATTTTAAATTCAAACACATTTCATATGTCCGAACCGACTACCGTTGCCGCCAGCATGTCTACTGCCGCCGATAAAGACCAGGCCCTTGTGAATTCAACGATGGAGAACGCCCATTCGGCTTTCCAGCTATACCGCCGTATTCCTGCGAAGGACCGTGCGCTTTTCCTGGAGACTATTGGGAAGGAGATCGATAAGATCAGGGAAGAGCTGGTGGCCGTCGCGGGTAAAGAGACCCATTTGCCGGCGGCGAGGCTCAATGGAGAGATCAACCGGACCATCGGACAGGCCAATTTGTTTGCGGGTCTTATCCGGGAAGGCAGCTGGGTAGAGGCGGCCATCGACACGGAAGACCCGGGCCGTACGCCCCCCAAACCGGATACGCGCAAGATGCTGGTCCCCGTCGGCCCCGTTGTGGTCTTTGGCGCCAGCAATTTCCCCTTTGCCTTCTCGACTGCGGGTGGAGATACGGTCAGCGCCCTGGCATCTGGCAGTACGGTCGTTGTCAAAGGACATTCGGCGCATGCGCGGACCTCGGAGCTGGTCTTCGGCGCCATTCAGAAGGCGATCGACGCGACCGGCATGCCTCCGATGACCGTTCAGCACCTGCTGGGTTCTGGCAGGACCGTGGGTATCGCGCTGGTAGTACATCCTTATACGACGGCGGTCGGGTTCACGGGCAGCTTTGCCGGTGGCAAGGCCCTGCTGGAGGCGGCTCAGCGGCGGGAAGTGCCGATCCCGGTGCACGCCGAGATGAGCAGCATCAATCCCGTCGTCTTCTTCCCCGATACGCTGGAAAAGAATGCGGCGGCGCTGGCGAAGACCTATGCCGGCTCCATCACGCTGGGCATGGGTCAGTTCTGCACCAATCCGGGTGTTCTGCTGGGCGTGAAGAGTCCTGCGCTGGACAGTTTCCTGGCGCTGCTGGCGATGGAGGTCGCGGCGATCGAGCCGGCAAAGATGCTGCACAAGGGCATCTGTGAAGCCTATACCGAAGGACTTTCGGCGATGCTCGGTCAGCAGGGTCTGACGATCCTTGGCGAGGCCGCCAGGGCTGCAGGAGAGATGGAAGCCCGTCCCCTGGTAGCGTCTGTTCCTGCGGCCATCTTTTTGAAGAACCCTCATCTGTCGGAGGAAGTTTTTGGTCCGTTCTCGCTATGTGTGGTCTGTGACGACAAACAACAGCTGGCTGCGGCGCTGAAAAGTTTTAAGGGCCAGCTGACGACCACGATCATGGGAACGGCCGATGACGTCCGGGCCAATATGGATATCATCGAGCTGCAGCAGCAGCTGGCCGGCCGGATCATTCTGAACAATGTGCCCACGGGTGTAGAAGTTAATGCCAGCATGGTCCACGGTGGTCCCTGGCCCGCGACGACGGATGGACGTTTTACCTCGGTTGGAACAACGGCTATACAGCGCTGGGTAAGACCGGTATGTTTCCAGAATTTTATGGACGAGATGCTGCCGGCGGAATTAAGGAATGTGAACCCGCTGGGGATCTGGAGGGTGGTCAATAATCAGCTGACGAAGGAGAGTATCGGGTAACGCGGTAACGGCGCAGTACACATTATTTCTTAGATCCATGGGAAAAAAAGGGCAATCGTTTATACAGTCTATCGATGTGGGTTTTTCCCAAAAACGGCGCTGGATGAGGACGACAAATTTATCTCTGATCTGAATGGTATAGACACCAAAGCCCACAACAATGACCCTGTCACAGCAATAGGCAAGGTCCGCGACTGGTTGCGTACGGCATCAGGAAGGGCTACGATCCCCGGCTACTCCAAAGGCCCAGGTTAGTTAGTTTTTTATTTGCATCAACCGAAGTTCTTCAATTTTTCCGGATCGACGATAGAGTTAATCCGCGTTATCCGGTTGTCCGTCGGCGAAATATCGAAGACCAGGCAGGAGGTCAGCCTGTCGCCGGCATAGAAGAGCAGGGCCGGCTGGTGATTGACCTCGATAAAACGGATCGCGGACTGCCTTTGAAACCGTTGGTAGACGAGGGTGAGCAGTTCCGCCACTTCCGTGTTGCCCGTGCATATCTTCTTCACGACATTGATGTTGGCGCCGCCGTCGGCGTAGAAGGCGATGTCTTCTGCCAGCAGGCCCTCGAGGCGCTGCATATTGCGGTCGCGGATGGCGTCGATATAGTTGCGTAGCAGGGTGTTGGTGCGTTCGTCGCGGATGCTGGGGCCGGCTGCGGCTCCGGGCTTGAAGAGCTTGTCCTTTGCGCGGCTGAGCAGCTTGCGGGAATGTTCTTCGGAGATGGAGAGGATGGAGGCGATCTCGTCGTGGGGATAGTCGAAGCTCTCCCTGAGGATGAAGACGGCCCGCTCTTTGGCGTTCAACTTCTCCAGCAGCACCAGCAAGGAATAGGAAAGGATGTCTTTCAGGTATATATTGGCGTCGGCCGACTCGGTCGCTACCGGCTCGGGCAGCCAGACCTCAGGCTGGACGGTCCTGCGACGGCGGGTTTTGGTATTGATCGCGTGGTTGATCACGCTCTTTACCAGATAGGCCTTCTCGTTAGCAATGCCGGTCCTGTGATCCGCATAGAATTTGGTGAGTACGTCCTGAACAATATCCCTGGCGTCTTCTACAGAACCAAGGATATTGTATGCATAAGGAAACAGTATCTGCTGATAATCCGTCATACGATCTGTTTAAGCGGTAAAGCTACCTACTTTATATGTTCCCGGTGTCGTCAGGAACGCTTTATTAAGTCTGTTCCAGCAGTTGAGCATCGCTACGCTGAGCGCGAGGACGGATATTTCTTCCGTTGTAAAGTATTTTGTAAGGGCCTCGTAGGTGTCGTCCTCCGTGGTACATTTAATCGTCAGCTCTTCTGCAAAGCGGAGGGCTGCTTTTTCAGCGTCCGTATAGAACGGGCTTTCCGGCCATGAGGGCAGACTGTAGAGGCGTTGTTCCGTCTCGCCGATATGTCTTGCATCCTTATAGTGCATATCGAGACAAAAAGCGCAGCCGTTGATCTGGGATACGCGGAACTCTATAAGGTGCAACAATTTTTTGTCAATAGCTGAAGAGTTGAGGAAGTAGCCTACTTTCATCAATCCGTCCATATAGCCTTTGGGTGTGTCCATTAAGGAAATTCTCTGTTCCATAAATTTGTTTTTAAAGATTTCCCTAACAAGACACAGCACCGTAAAAAAACGTGACCGGAATGAATAAAAATTTTTCTCCGGCCGTCAGGCCCAGTCCAGCGCAATGATCTCATGATCTTCGATCTCTTTGACATCCAGCGAGATAGAAGTTGCTTCCTGCCGGATCTCCGGGCTGCCGCCGCTCATAAGGAGGTGGACGGCGGCCAGCTTCCTGTCACCGGGGATATTGATGCGGACACGGGCGTCTACGGGCAGAATATCCCGGAAGGGTCCTTTCATATACATGGGATTGGTGAGGTTGACGAGGTGGACCGTCATGGAATTTTTCTGCGCCCAGACGGCGACATCGATGATGCCTCTTGTTTGCAGGGTGACGATCGGCGGCTCATCGAGGGCCCATCGGATGGTATTGCGCAATAGCCGGGAATGGTCGGCGCTCAGCATCTGCCAGAAACTGCGGTCGAGGTCACCGGGTATATAGGCGACGCGTCCGCTTTTCGCCGCGGTGGTTGCCACCGGCTCACGGAGATAGAGTTCGCGAATACCGGTCTCTTCCGTTCGCGGATAAACGTCTTCCATCGGCAGGTCGGGATAGGTGGGGATCAGGGTGACGGGATCGGGGAACGAACCATTGGGTTTGACCTTTACCCGGTATACCGAGTTGATGATCTTATAGGAGTCTTCCAGTCCCTGGAGCACCGGGTGTCCTGTCTCATTTTTTATACGCAGGTAGGAGTTGCGCATGGGGCCTTCCACCGGCGAGGCGCCTGCCGCGGAGTCTGCCGTCCCTGAGGCGCTGGCTGCCCGATCGACAGAGATGCCAAAGATATCCGAGAGGCCGAAGTCTTCGCGGGGCCTTCCCTCTTCATCGTAGAGGGAGGTTTCGAAGGTCGCCACCAGGCTACCGCCGGCGGCCACAAAATCCTTTAGCTGACGGCACTGGCTATCCGAAAGCGCGGCGATATTCGGAAGGATCAGCAGCTTGAAGGCCTTGAGGTGGTCTGTGTCGAGCAGCTTGTCGTTGACCATCTCGAAGGGCAGGTGGTCTTCGACGAGCGCCTGATAGATACCGAGCGCGTGCTCGTTGCTTTTCTCCTGCCAGGGTTTGCCGCCGTATTTCTGGCTGGTCTGTTCTGAATACACCAGGCCGATGCGGGCCAGCGGCGCCGTATTGTCCAGATAGGCCTCGTTGCGGTGGTAAGCAGCATACATCTTTTCGACGGCCTTCATCCATCTTTTATCATAGATATAGGCGCCGAACTTTACGAAGCAGGGGCGCATGCCGGCTGCCACGCCTTCGGCGACCCAGATGCGTATCTCAGCGTCACTCTGCACAGAATCCTTCCACCGGTATTCTTCTTCGACACCAACGCTGAAGATATTGACGATGGGTTTCATGCCCAGGCCGGCGCGGAGCTCTTTAGCGCCCATGGCGTTGGACCATGGCGGAATGACTCCTCTCCTCGCCTGCTGGTCGGCAAAGAAGAAGTCGGCATATTTGCCGGTCTCGAGCTTGTCGGGGAACCCATTGGGAATGAAACGTGATCCTGCCCGGTGTTTGCGTATCTCACCGTCCCAGGTGAACCAGACATCCCGCAGCCTGTCCTTGCGCCAGGCCTCCCATTTCTGATAGACGGGGTTGAGCCGCTGTTCGCCGGAGGGAAGGTCGAGACCGGTGGCTTTTTTAAAGTTTTCCGTGCAGTGCCGGCAATAGCAGATGCCGTGCCCGGCCCAGCGGTTGGAGAAGATGCCGTCGGGCTGGTAGCGTTCCATGATCTCCCGATGGACGTCTGTCATGAAGACGAGGTTATAGGGGCCATAGGCGCAGGTCACCCATAGCTCGGGATTGGCCCAGTGCCGGCGGGGTTTGCCGTCGGCCGTGACGGATATATAGTCCGGGTGTGCGTCGAACATATCCTGGCGCGTGGCGTGCGGGTCTGTGCGAAGGACTACGGACATGTTCATCTTGCGGCAGCCTTTTATCATATAACCGACGGGGTCGGAATTGCCAAGCCAGTCGCTGCGGTGATGGAATGGGACAGTCGTCGGATAGAAGGCGACGACACCTCCGGCGCTTAGCAGGGCTCCGTCGGCGTGGATGCGCCGGAAATAGTCGAGCCAGAAGTCGGGATCGAATTGTTTGGGGTCGTTCTCGACGAAGGCGAGCTGCGCCCAGCGCATGCGGCTGGTCCAGGGTTGGTCCGGCGGTCCCGCAGCAATCCGAATGTGGTCCGTAGCGGGCGGCTGTTGCGCGCCGGCGACCGTGACGAAATTATGGGAGGTATTTGTATCGGGCTGCAGGGTGATCGCTGGTGTACCTAAGCCGGCAAGGATAAATTGTCTTCTGTTCATATGGTGAACAAAAGATACGAAAAGATAGGTCAATCACTCGTCGTCTCCGAGGGTCTTTTCCAGCGAGTCCACCCTATTTTCAACCTTCTTCAGCTGATCGCTGTAGGGAATGCTTATCGGGCTGGGTTCGCCGGTCATAGACAGGTAGGCTATTTCTGTCTGCTGAAGACGTAATCGACAATAGGCCTGCAGCTTGAAATTTTTTTGGACCAATGCCTGCGGCAGGCGCAGCTTCCCCATTTCAGCGGCAAGGTCCATTCCCTGCTGCCAGTATCCGACCGCCTTGTTTCTCCAGGCTTCGCGCTGATCCGGCGCTGCATGGGTCATCTCGTTGTAGGCGTTGCGGCCGAGGGAATCGCGTGCATCGAAGGTCTGCAGCTTCTGTTCATAGACCAGGATATCATTGGGGAGGAGACGAAGGACGGCCACGGTAATGGCCAGCACTCCCGCTACGGACAGCAGGACGGTGCGAGTGGACAGTCCCCGCTTCCAGGGATGCTTCAGCGCAGGAAGATAGATATACCCGAACAGGCAGCCGCTGACGAGGCCCCCACCGTGGGCGGCGGCGTCCACAAAGCCGACGAAACCGATGCCCAGATTAAGCACAACGAACCATAGCATGCTTCTCAGCAGCGGTTTCCGCACTTCCGGATGTATCAGCTTTGTGGTCAGCAGGGCCAGAAAGACACCGTACACGCCGAAGATGGCTCCCGAAGCTCCGGCTCCAACCGAATAAGCATGGAATACTACGCTCGAGACGCTGGCCAGCAGTCCGGTCGCCAGATAAGCAACGAGGAATTTTACCCGTCCGAGGAGAGGCTCGAGCATGATGCCGATGTAGAGCAGCGCGTACATGTTCACCATGAGATGGAATATGCCGATGTGGATAAAGCAGCTGGTGATCAGCCGCCACCATTCTCCCCCGAGGACGGCCGGCCGGAAGTCGGCGCCCCATTTCATCAGGGTTTCAGTATTCGGTTCGAATATATTGGCGCCGCTAAAGACCATGGCGAGAAAGACCAGGGTATTGAGGCTGATAAGGATCGCAGTGATAAGATGTTTGCGCCTGGGATCGAAAACAGAAAATATGGTCGGTCTTCTCTCCCGCGGTGGCGGCTGCTGAATATTTGGGTCGTCTATGGGTACGGCGGAAGCTGCGTTCTGCTCTGGACTTGTCATGGCTTCAATTAAGAATACTGCTAATAATGGTTCACTCCGTGAACGAACCGGACTCCGTCCAGTTCGGCGGCAAATTACGTCAAACCCGGATATATATCTTCCTTTTGTCGAGAATGAAGCCGACCAGCCAATACAGGAGGACCAGCGTAAGAGCATAGATCAGGGATGCATTCTTTCCATTGCCTGCCGATATCGGCTGACAGACCTGATGATAGAACCAGCTCAGCGGAGAGAGATAGACGGGCTTGCCGCCGGCGGGATTGGGTATCCGTATCAGGCCCAGCAGCCTTGGGACGACGCCGCTCAATACGAAGATGAACAGGGGGTTCCTGCCAAAGACGTCGAAGAAGCGACTCCCCCAGCCTTTCCATTGCCGGAACTCGACGACATAAACCAACAGCGCCAGCAGCAGGGTTGCATATCCCGTAGAGACCAATACAAAGCTGCTGGTCCATATCTTTTTATTCAGCGGGAAAACGATACTCCAGGCATAGCCCAGTGCCAGCATTATCGCGGCAGCCACCGTCAGGTTGCGGAGCATGGTATAGTTCTTTCCTTTTTGCTGGATATACCAGCCGATCATATATCCGAAAACCACCTGGGTGATCGCCGCGATGGTACTCGGAATACCTTCCGGGTCAAAGGCCACTCCTTCGCCGTGGTAGAGGTGCTCGGGTCCGAAAAGGGCCTTGTCGACAGCTGTCCCGAAATAGCCGTTGAGACTGTAGGGATCGCCGGGGGCACCCAGCATGTAGCAGAGCAGCCAGTAGCCGAGCAAAAGAACGGCGCTGGCCAGCAGAGAGCCTCGTAAGCCGAGGAAGTAGACGAGCAGCGAACCGAACAGATAGCAGAGCGCGATGCGTCCAAGGACGCCCATGATGCGGACACCGATGACGAGGCCCTGATCATTGGTATAGGTCCAGCCTCTGAAGACCAGGGAATCATGATCCCAGCGAATGAAGGGGAACCAGTTCAGCAGAAATCCGATCAAAAAGATCAGCGCCGACCGCCGGAATATCCTGCCCAGGGCTACGGACCTGTCCAGCTGCTGCATGCGGGGCATGACGAAGCTGAGTGCGTTGCCTACGGCAAACAGGAAAAAGGGGAATACCAGGTCGGTCGGGGTAAGGCCGTGCCAGGGCGCATGATCGAGGGGGCCATAGGAAGGCCCGGCCTGGTTGTTGACAAGGATCATGAACGCGACGGTTGCTCCGCGGAATACGTCCAGGGAATAGTATCTTTCTTTCGGTTTCAAGCAGTTATGCCGGTTGTTTAGCCGACAGATGAAAATAACACTATTTTTCGAGCTCGTTCATGCGGCGGGTCAAAAGTTTAATAGTTGACTTTATCAACTATTTGTTTAAATTTGTTATATGCAACAAAAGACCATTTCCGAAATACGGCACTTCAACCGGTATTATACGAATATTATCGGTTTGCTGGACCGGCATATCCTCAACAGCCCCTTCAGTCTTCCCGAGGCCCGGATCCTGTATGAGCTGCATCATCGCGAAGGCGTTCAGGCATCAGGGATCATCGAAAGCCTCGGCATCGACAAGGGCTATCTGAGCCGTATACTCGACAATTTCGCCAACCGGAAGCTGATCGTCCGCCGGCGGTCGCAGGCCGATGGCCGGCAGATGCATATCTATCTGACGGAGAAGGGACGGGTGGCCTTTAAGGAATTGGATCATGCTTCGAATGAGCAGTTAAGGCAGCTGCTGAACGGATTGACGGCGACCGAGGGCGAAAAGCTGAGCCACACCATGAAAGACATCATGCAGCTGCTGGCCAGGGCACAGGATCCCGGCGTATCTGCGCCTGGCGCCAGGCCCGACGCTGCCGTCACTATCCGCACCGACCTGCGTCCGGGAGACCTGGGTTATGTTATCCATCTGCACGGCCGGCTGTATAAGGAAGAGCAGAATTTCGGCATCGGTTTCGAAGCCTACGTGGCCCAGGGATTAGCTGAGTTCTATAAACAGTATGACCCCGAAAAAGACAGGGTATGGATCTGCGAGCAGGGAGACAAAATGGTAGGCTTTCTGGCGCTGATGCACAGGGGTGACCAGACCGCGCAGCTCCGCTATTTCCTCCTGCTTCCGGAATGCCGCGGCTTGGGACTGGGGAAGCGGTTGATGGAAAGTTTTATGAACTATCTGCGGGAAAAGGGCTACCGGCATTGTTATCTGTGGACGACCAGCGAGCAGGAGACGGCAATCGCGTTGTATAAGCGGTATGGCTTTGTCCGGACGGAGGAAAAGGCTTCGTCAACGTTTGGAAAGCAGCTGTACGAGCAGAAATATGAGCTTTCGCTATAGGTGGCGGCGGGACGTCGCCAAAAGAATCACTCCTCCCAGGACCAGGAACCCGCCTGCATAGGGAGGCCAGTTGACGTTCTTTTGCTTGTCGGCGGTAATATGCACCGGGCCGGCGTCCACCACCTTTTCCTTTTTCGTGAAGGAGAAGCCCGTCCAGATCAGCATTATGATCCCAATACCAAGAAGAAGAATACCGAGTATTTTTTGCATGGTCAGCTGTTGTTGGATTACTTATATGCAAGAGGCGTTCCAGGCAGGCTTTCCGATCGCTGATCTTGAGACGGCGATGGAATGGGTGGCGAATTAGGGTGTAGGGCGGCTGCCTAGGGAGCGCTCAGGATTTTGGTCGCTGAGATAGAACAGCATCTCCCGAGGGATACGACCGTCGCAGCAGGCGCTGTACCGGCAGTCCCAACTGCTCCTGCCCAGGATGCGACTCCAGGTCAGTCTTCGTACCACAGTGGGGCGCCAAGTATTTTTGAATGGCTTGTCATTGGTCTCACCGTCTTTTGTATACCGCTGATCTTTGGGCTGGTCCGGCTTTTCGGGGGGAGGAGTGAGGAGGGTTATGTCGGCACCGGATTTTCTTCAGGTGGGTCGGACTGGGGAAGCGATATGGGCAGCTCTGACAGTTCGGGCTTCTCGGGGGACTCTGGCAGCAGCGGTGACAGCAGCTCGTCCTCTGATTCCGGGTTTGATGGAGGTGGTTCTTCGAATGACTGGTAGTGCGCCCTGTGGAAGGTCGTGTTTCCGTGAAATTAGTTCCACAGGCTGGCGTATCTTGCATACATGGCTGAAAACTCAAGCAACGATATCTGCGCTACGTGTGGAACACAATACGCAGCCGGCGCGGTTCCGGGGATTTGCCCCATCTGCGCTGATGACCGCCAGTTCGTGCCGGAAAGCGGGCAGGCATGGACCAACAGCCGGCAACTTCAGCAAAGGCACAGCGTGCTGATCAGGCAGCTCTATCCGCAGGTCTATGAGATAAAGATCATCCCCGATTTTGCGATCGCCCAGCGCGCCTTCCTGGTCATCACGCCAGACGGCAATATTCTCTGGGACTGTATTCCGCTGCTTAATGAAGAGCTTGTCAGCTTTATCCGGTCAAAGGGCGGGCTGAAGGCTATTGCTTTCTCGCATCCGCACTATTACAGCAATATGAACGAGTGGGCCTCTGAGTTCGACTGCCCGGTATATATCCATGAGAAAGAAGAGGAATGGATCTACAACAAGGGGCCGCATGTTCGTACCTGGGAAGGCGGTGAGAAAACGATCTGCGAGGGGATCCGGCTCATCCATACGGGCGGGCATTTTCCCGGTAGCGCGGTCCTTCATGTTCCGACGTTGTCCCCCGGCGGTGTTTTGTTGTGTGGAGATACGCTGTATATCGCACGCAGCAAGCAGCATATCGCCGTCCAGTACAGCTATCCTAATCATATCCCGTTGCCGGCGAAGATCGTCCGGGACATTTATGAGCGGTTGCTGCAGCTGCCGTTCGACACGCTTCATGGGGCTTTTGACTGGCAGAATCTGACGGGCAACGCCAGGGAAGTTCTGGAAGCCTCGCTGCAACGGTATGTCGTATAGGCTATTCTGCGCCAACAGAGGCCGGGAATGACCACACAGCGGTGGGTTGATCCAATTGCGGCGGGTCGCGGGTCCAATTGTGGAAAACTGGGCTAAACTTTCCCCATCAGGGGCCGGTCAGACGGTATTTTTCGCTGGCAGGCCTTTTGTCTGATCATAGATAAAAACTCCTATGGGCAATCTTCTTTATCTAATCGCAGTCATTCTCATCATCGCCTGGGCCGTCGGTTATTTTGCCTATGATGCCGGAGGAATTATACATATCCTGCTGGTCATAGCCGTAATCGCTATCCTGCTCAAGGTTATCCGGAGGGAAGGGATATAAAATTTATTACCAAGGCTCTCCGGCAGGATCGCCGGTCGGGGAGCTTTATCGTTACAACCAGCGGTTCGTTACATACAAATAGGATTCCTTCCAATTCATTTCTTCACGGCGGACATCCCAGAACATCCATTTGGGAAGCCTGGGCCTGTCATCCCGACGGGATCTCATTATCACAGACCGAAACGCTAGAATTGACTTGAGCTCTGCTCGCCGCATACAAACATTTTTAAGAGTGAAAAAATATTCCAATAGTGGGGCGGCTGCAAGGAAAATGATTGGTATGAATTGCGAGGAGCGACAAAAATATAAAATAATAGTCTATTAATTTTGTAGACTAATAAAAACACGCTAATATTGTGTCATCGAAAAGGTCGCGTGGCCGAGTGGTCAGGCACGGGTCTGCAAAACCTTCTACGGCGGTTCGAATCCGTCCACGACCTCCCATCGGCGCAAGCCGTGGAGATTTTCATATGGCAAGCAATCGTTAGACGGGGTTGTATTTCTATACGACCCCTTTTTTTATTTATCCCGCAGACATCGATCATCCACACTGCGGTTCATGCCGGCGGCGCCGCTACTTTGACTTGAGCTTCGATGCCAGATACTTCTTCAGGACGATAGCGTGGTTGTGCTCCTCGTCTTTGGCCGCGTACAGCAGCGTGATCGTCGTTTCGCCGGCGTGGGCTTTTGCGAAGGACTTCACTGCGTCGTTGGTCTTCAGCTCGTCGGTGTAGCGCTGTTCAAAATCCGACCACAGTCGCGGCTCGTGTCCGAACCACTTGCGCAGATCGGTTGAGGGCGCCAGGTCTTTTGCCCATTCGTCGATGTCCGCGGCTTCTTTCTTCATTCCCCTCGGCCAGAGACGGTCGACGAGTACCCGGTAGCCGTCGGATTTGGCGGGTGGGTCGTAGATGCGTTTGATTTGTATGGGTGTTGACATATATGTCTATTTAGCCGGATACCAATTCCTCAGTCTCACTTCGATATTCTTATTCTTCTCTTCCACCATCTTCTTAAAGGTCGCGACATCGCTGGGGCCGCCCTGACCACGATAGTGATAGGGGTAAACGATCTTTGGCTTGAAGGCGAGCACTGCGTCGGCGGCTTCATTGATGTCCATGGTGTAGGGCAGGTTCATGCAGACAAAAGCGATGTCGATGTCTTTGAGCGAGCGCATCTCGGGGATGCCCTGGGTGTCGCCGGAAATGTAGAGGTTCTTGCCGCCGATGCCGAGGACATAACCGTTGCCCCTACCCTTTGTATGACGGGACTGGGGGTCTTCGGGGAGGTTGTACATCGGGAGCGCGGTAATGGAGATATTCAATTTGGATACCCTGTCCCCGTTGTTGAGAATGATCAGCTTGTCTTTCATCGAATCATCCATCAGGTCGGCCACTGCCTTAGGAGCTACCAGGATCGTATTTGGCTGTCGGATGGCGCTGATGGTCTTTATGTCGAAGTGGTCGCCGTGGATATCGGTGATCAGGATGATGTCGGGCGGTTTTATCCCTGTATAATTGGCTGCGCCGCCGGTGGGATCGGCATAGATGGTCAGGGTCGGCGTGGAGAGAACAAGGCTGGCGTGTACGATCGGCTGTATGGTAAGGGCTCCCAGGGAAGTGGATACGACATCGGGTGTGGCGCGCGCCGGTGTCTGGGCCCGGACAGAGAACAGTGCAAAGGAGAAAAGTGAAAGTAGTATGACTCTCATATGAAAAATGATTTGAGACGAAAATTAAGAAGATATTTGTAGAAATTTACTTAATGTCTGAGCCTGTCGATATCCGGCTTATGCTGCCCGGGGAACTGCCCCTCCTGCACCAGATCAGCAGGGACGCCTATAGCCTCAATTTCGGCCACCACTGGCAGGAAGGAGGGCTGGAAGAGGATCGAGCTGGAAAAACTGTATGTCCTGCCCTCCTGCAAAGGCTCCGGTATCGGCCGGCTTCTGATGGACCGGGCCTTCCGGATAGCCGACCAGCTGGAGAAAGAGGTATTCTGGCTGGGGGTGATCGACACGAATACCGCGGCCATCGCTTTTTATGAAAAAGCGGGCTTCCGGCGGCACAGCATGACGCGGGTAGGATATCCCAAATTCCGGGAGGAACTGAAGGGAATGTGGCGGATGGAAAAAAAATTACCCGGGAGCCTGTAACCTTTACCACCTTTCGAAGTAATCTCTATTGGAAGCGGTCCAAAAACAAATAGAACCATTCAATTTTTATCCTGGTGCCGGAACTATCTGACGAAAAAATAATGCTGCTGGTGAAAGACGGTCACCTGTCCGAGCTGACAGAGCTATTCGACCGCTATCAGGTACCGCTGTATAATTTTTTCCTCCGGCTGACCCTGGACAAGGCGACCAGCGAAGACCTGACCCAGAACCTGTTCTACCGCGTGATCCGTTACCGGCAGAGCTACCAGGCGGCGCAGGGCACGTTCAGGACATGGCTCTACCGCATGGCGCGGAATATCTATGCCGACTTTTACAAACAGCGGCAGAAAGAGCCGGGACGGCTGGTGGATCCCGAAGAAGAAGAAGAAAAGGCCGCCGATCAAAGCGCCGGCTACAGCGAGGCCGACTACCAGCGGCTGGACGAGGCCCTGGCCCTACTGCCGCCCGACCAGCGCGAGATATTGGTCCTGAGCCGGTACCAGGGATTGAAATATGAAGAGATATCCAAAATAAAAGACCTCTCGGTGGGCGCTATCAAGGTCCAGGTCTTCCGGGCGATCCGCCAGCTGAGAAGTCTTTATTTCAAACAATCATAGCATATGCATTGCAAAGAGATACAAGCCGTGTTGATCGAATATCTTGACCAGTCGCTGGACACGGGGGTCGCTGCGGTTGTGAAAAAGCACATCGATTCCTGCGCCGCCTGCCGGCAGGAAGCCGACGAGATGCAGCAGCTGCTGCTGGCAATGAAGAATACGGCAATGCAACAGCCCGGCCAGTCGCTCCGGGACAATTTCCAGACCCTGCTACAGTCCGAGATGAATATGGTGTCCATGAGCCATCTCCTGGAAGACGAAGAGGGTCAGGAACAACCAGCGCCCGCACAAAAATCCGGAAGGGTCGCAACACTACCCCGACTGATCTGGCAGGCAGCCGCAGCCATTGTCCTGCTCCTGGGAGGAGCCTGGGCCGGCGCGACGCTCCAGCATAAAAAAGACAACCAGCCGAACGAGATGGCGGGTCTGCAAAAAGAGGTAAAGGAGATGAAGGAGATGCTGCTGTTCTCGCTGATCGACGACGAGTCGGCCAGCCAGCGGATCAAGGCGGTCAGCTATGCCGAAGAGCTGTCCAATCCCGACGAACCCGTCATCAACGCGCTGATCAACTCGCTGAATAACGACAAGAATGCCAATGTCCGGCTGGCCGCCCTCTATTCTCTGGCACGCTGGGCAGACCGATCAACCGTCCGGGATTCCCTGGTCGTCTCACTGGGCAGACAGACCGAACCGATCGTTCAGATCGTGCTGATCAATCTGCTTGCTGAAAAAAGAGAGACCCGGGCCATTCCGCCGATAAAAGCCATCCTTTCCAATGACAAGGCGCTGAAGGAAGTAAAGGAAGCAGCGCAGAAAGGTCTAAGAGTTTTGTAAACCATCAAAAAATGAAGTATATCTTTTCCCTGGTCACATTGACCCTGGCCATCCTATGTGTGTCCGCACAGGAAGTGAAAATCGCCGTAGAGAATAACAAAGAGGCAAAGCTGACCATTGCCAATTTTACCGGAGACCTCCCTATCGAAGGCTATAGCGGCAACGAGATCATCGTCACCGTTGCGCACGGCCATTTTGAAGCGCCGGAAAAGGCCAAGGGGCTAAAACCCGTTTACGGCGGGGGTGTGGACAATACCGGCATCGGACTCGCTATGGAGAAGAACGGCAATTCGGTCACCCTTACCTGCCTGCTGTCCTTCGGCCAGGACGTGAGCTACCGGCTGAAAGTACCCGAGAACATCGCCCTGAAGATCGAACGCGACTGTCCCCGCGGCGGTGAAACGACCATTTCGAATATCAAGAATGAGATCGAGCTCAAAAGCTGCCAGGAAGTCAACCTGAAGAACGTATCTGGTCCGCTCGTCATCAATACGATCAGCGGCGGCATCAACGTCGTCTTTACCGAAATATCGAAGGACAAGCCCATTTCGCTGGCCGCCGTCAGCGGGGATGTCGACGTCACCCTGCCGGCCAAATCAGCCGTCGATCTCGAATTGTCTACCATATCGGGCAATATGTATTCCGACTTCGACCTCTCCTCTACCTATAAGGATATGCGCCGGGTCGGCGGAGGGAATATCAAGACCCAGCTCAACGGTGGCGGCACCAGCCTCAAGCTGCGCGCTATCAGCGGGAATATCTACCTAAGAAAAGGGTAATCGATCCAACCCACCCGGGTCGCCCCACCCAACCAGCTAGTCACTAACCATCAAATCAATCGAACATGAAACAAAATATCCTCCTCTTTTTGCTCTGTCTCGGCCTGCTGCCCGCAGGAGCACAAAAGATCATCGAAAAGCATATCGACTTTGCACCCAGCGGCTATGTGCGGATGAACTTCCAGATATCCGATTCCATCCGGATCATCACCTGGAAAAAGAATGAGGTCTATATCAAGAGCAGCATCAATGTCAACGACAACCAGAACAACGACGACTACAAGATGGTCTTCGGGGAGTCGGGCAACACGATCAATGTCTCGGCCAAGCTGGAGCTACCCAAGGGCGCCTGCTGCGGCAGCAAAAGGGACTCCAGCGGAAGGAAGGACTCTTCCGGAAGGGTCATCCACAGCGGGGGAACCACGATCTATGGAGACAACGACTGTTGCTGTTGCTGCAGCTGTCACAACCAGATCTATCACGAGGTCTATGTCCCTGAGAACGCTGACTTCTCGGTAGAAACGATCAACGGCAATATCACCATCACGGGCAATACCGCCGAGATCAGGGCCAAAAGCATCAGCGGCTATATTGACCTGGCCATCGCTCCGCAGCGCAAGGCCGAACTGAAGATGCGGACCATCAGCGGCACGATGTATTCGAATATCGAGCTGACCTCGACCAGCCGCAGGATCAAACAAATCGGCGGCGGTACGGTGACCGCAGAGCTCAACGGCGGCGGAGGAAAACAGATCGACCTGGAAACTATCAGCGGAAATATTTTTTTCCGTAAAGAAGGATAAATATTGAGAACCGGACTCCGTCCAGTTCGATAAAAACGGTTGAATATTGAATCGGTTTTCGTAAAAATCTCACGGGCCCCTTTTCCTGGGGGCCCTTTTTATTGTTTTACAAAGACGATCTGCCGGTCACCTTCGCGGTGTACGAGGTTGAAGAAGCGCGCCAGCCGCGGCCAGGCCGTGGCATCATACAGGCCCTTGTTCTGCCGGAAGAAACAGCTTATCGTCAGCGTTCCGTCGCTGAAGCTGCAGTGGATGCGATAGCTGCCGCAGGGACAGGAAAAAGAGGCATTGAACGGTGTGCCTTCGAGCTGATAGCCAGCGGGCAGCTGCAGCACCAGCGAATCTTTTTCTTCAAAGGACATGGACAGCTCGAAAGGCCGGCCGTGGGTCTCGTCCTTTACACCGATCATCCGCTTGAAAAAATAGCCGGGTGTAAAGATCAGGCGGTTGCCGCTGATCGTTGCAAAACGGCCGGCTGATAGCGTCATATTTTCGCGGATCGACGGAATGACAGGAACAGCAGAAGAGTCGCAGCTATAGGACCAGTCGTTGATCTTTTCGTTGGGTATCCCCATATCCTCTACCCTTGCCCTGACCAGGTCTTTGCGCGTCATCTGGTCGATCCTATACTGCAGCACGTCCTGCTCCAGCCCCGAATAGTCGTATACCAGGCTGGCGTCCAGATCGCCTTCGGCGCTGATGCTGCCTTTCACAAAACGCGAAAAACGGTTCTCCTTCACCCCATATACCGGCGTATGGACGATATGTCCGCCGGCCGGGTCGATCAGCAGAGCGTCGCGGTCGGAGGTGAAGTTGCCGAGATAGCCCGGCGCCAGCGTAGAGCTTGTACATTCGAGCCAGACCGAATCCTTGCCCGCAAAGGCTACGGCAATGGCGTGGTTGAACTGGGCGCAGGCAAAACCTGTGTCAAGAGCGGGTGCATTGCCGCCCCGGATCAGGACATTCGACGCCCGGACACCAGCCTCTTTCAAAAGAGCCACCATATAATTGGACAGTGCCTTACAGTCACCATATCTTTTCGTATACACATAGTTGGCGTCGAAAGGCTGCCAGCCGCCAATGCCCAGCTCGATGCCGACATAGTGCGTATTGTGCTGTAAATAGCGGTAGAGAACGGCGATCTTCTGACGGTCATCCGTAAGTCCGTCCGTCAGCTCATGTACCTTTGCTTTGGCCTCAGGTGGTAGCTGGTCACGACCCTGGTAGAGGTACTGTACAAATTTTCCGATATCGTTCCATTCTCTCAGACTCCCCTTGTACCCCTGCAGCTCGAAATCACCTGGCACAAGTCTCACATGCGTCTCGAGACGAAACCAGTCCGGCTCCAGCTGTTCTTCGGCGAGCGCAGGCCGGTTGTTTACCTGCCAGGTATAGGTCTTTACCCCTTTTTCTTCGGTGACGGCCGTCTCACCGGGATAGTCATAGTTCTTGTAGCGGAGGGGATAGCCCGACGGCGCCTTAATCACGAGGCTGCACTGCTCGACCGCCACATTCCTTGCCAGCTGAGGCTGCCACTCGGGAAGCATGAATAGACCGTTGACCTCGGTCTCCTCTTCATAGCTTACTGTATAGGGATAGCTGCGATAGCCGAAAGAATACAGTTTTACCCGCATATCGGTCATCAGGATGCCCGATCCGTCGGTGTTCCAGTCCTGCATATCTCCTTTCTTTATCTTCTTCACCTGACTGCCCGCCGCATCGTAGAGTATCCCTGTTGCGCTGACCAGGTCATGAAATTTATCATAGAAGGTGTATACGTTGGAGTAATTGTCGCCCCTGCTGTTCAGGATGGTGTATACATATCGACGGCGCATCTTTGCCTTTCGGGGAGAAAGGATCTCGATCTCCAGCTGATTGCTGCGCACCACCATCACGGCGTTCCTCGTCAGCGAGTCGGGGATAGACGCTGCGGTCTGGCTATGCCCGGCCAGGCAAAGCATGCTTAGCACCAGGAGGAGTCCGGACCCGCGGAAGCTGACGGAGCGCCTCATTGTTCATTCTTTTTAAAGATGATGGGTTCTTTTTCCTTGCCCGAGATCATCGAAAAGAAATTGCGGAGTCCGGCGTATTCGTCTACGGGGAAGACCGCCTTCTTCAGCTGCAGCAGTATCCGGAGGTTGACCGTCCGGTCGTCGGCGCTGATATTGTATTCAAAAAAGCCGGCGCTATCGGACAGCATTATCCGCTGCGGCCTGGGCAGCTGCTCGACCGAATAACCCTTCGGTATCTCCATGGTAAGTACGTATACGTTGTCGATCCGGTAGTTCATCTCGACGGGATAGTGCCGCTCTTCAGAAGTGAAAGGGCTGCTGTTGAACCGTTCGTGCAGGATAGGGTTGAAATAGAGTCGTCGTTGCGTAAAATTATATTTCATGTTATAGTGCCAGGTGACCGGCACTTCCGGCGTATCGAGGGAATCGAAGGCCGCCGCGCCCATTTGCTTGTCGCCGGGCAGCGTTTTTTTAATGTTGTCAAAAAATTCCTCCGGATGGATATGTCTCAGCTGGTTGCGCAGGCCCATGGACTCAAATACGCCCGCGGTGCGGGAATAGGTGCCCGCGTAACCGCTGTCCGTATTGGTGAGCACTACCAGCGTCCGGCGATTTTCCTTTATCGAATCGGCCATGAGGGGAATGCGGTCGTGCGTGGAGTCGATGGCGCGGGCCCAGCCGTTGTAGCAGAGCTCGGGCAGCTGGCCAAAGCCGACATAGGGCTTGGAAGCGTCGAGCAGATAGCTCTTGCCGCCCAACCGAACGCGGGCAATGACATAGTTGTATTCGCTCAGCAGCGGGTATCCGTCATGTGCATAGCCGTTGGCGCGGCTGCTGAGGATGACAGGCGAGGCATCCAGTCCCCCGTGTTTGCAAATGGCGGTCAGCAGGAGGTTGATATCCGCGACGCATCCGCCTTTCTTCTCTTCCCAGGTCTGCTTGATAGGCTGCGAGATATAGATGTGTTCGAGGGTCGGGCAGGTAAAATGATCCCGTACATAAGCATAGATGCGCTGAAGCTTTTCTTCGGGGGAGGACGAGCCGGCGGTGATCTTCTTTAGCTCATCGTCGAGCCACCGGTTGTGGTCGTCCAGCGCAGCGCCGAAATGGTCGTTCTTCAGCAGCTCGTGCGTGACCTGGGGCCAGGTCGTCGAGAACGTCTCGGTGTAGCCATTGGGGCGCCGGGCGGCAGACAGCTGAAACTCGATCTTGCTCATATGGTTCTTCAGCGTCGTCGTATACGGCTCAGTCTTTTCCAGCGGCGGCACGTCGGACTGCGCCCATACATGGCGGAAGGTCTGGTTGGCATAGAAGGTCCGGTCTGATATACCGTAGTTGAGTCCGGGCGAATTGGCGTCGTAGGTTATCACGGTATCGATCACGAATTTCTGGTAGCCCTGCATCATGACGGCGTAGTCGAAGAGGCGGGGAACGGTAATATCGAATTCGCTCCACAGCTCGGGGTAGCTGCCCTGGAAGCTCCACGGCGGGATAAAGCCGATATTCGGAAAGATGAACGTATAGCTGTATTCGATGATCGAGCCTTCTTTCACGTTGGGAAAGGCGATCTTCTGCAGGTCGAAGTTGGTGTTCTTGTCTTTAAAGATATTGCTTTTGTCCAGGTTGGTGGCGACTACGCTGCCGTTCTCCAGATTGTAGGTCGCGCCCTTGATGTCTTCGAGCGTCGCGTCGCTCTTGCGGTATCTGGATAATGTGAATGTTGAAAGGCTGAGGGCGCTCTTGTGCAGGATGAGGAGACGTACATGCCTTTTGAAGACAACGCTGAAGCCGCCGGTCGAGCTATAGCCCTGCTCAAATGTCACGACCCCTTTGTCGAACAGGTAAACGGCGCGGGGAGTACTGTCACCGCTGATGTGCGGGGTAAAGCTTTCGGGAGTGACCACGCCAAAGGTCATATCGGGTCGGCCGGATTGGGCCAGAAGATCTACAGCAGATAAGATTAAGGCGAGGAGTAAAGTATAGCACCTCATTGGTCAATGGTTGAATATAAATTCTGAATGAAAATAGGGAAAATTGGGAGGCCCTTTCGTTAACGGCCGTTAACAAATGAAGCCCCTCCCCCGGCCTCTTTGGACGTCCGGCCGTATATTTGCGCGATGGATTATTTCGCAAAATTGACCGACCTGTTGAAAACAGAGCAGGCAGAGGACCGGAGGCTTTATCGCGAGATGGCGGAAACGGCCTCGGTCAACGTGCGCCGGGATGCCGGGCTGGCCTGGTATCCTGTCGCTATCCGGGATACAGAGATGACCAGGGGCGACTATCTGACGGTAGAGGTAGAGCGAACGACCAACCTGGATATCGCTCACCAGCTGCGTTTTGGCGCATCGGCCGCCCTTTTCTCCAACCACGATGCCCAGAATGACCGGGTAGAGGGGACCATTTCCTTCCAGGGCGGCAACCGGCTCCGGATAACGCTGCGGACAGACGAGCTGCCCGAATGGGCGCGCAATGGAAAATTAGGGATCGACCTGCTCTTCGACGACAACAGCTATAGTGAAATGTTCTCGGCGCTGCGGCAGGCGGCGGCGGTGATGGAAAAGAAAGAAGAAGGACGGCTCGTACGCGTGCTGACGGGTCAGGAGAAGCCAGTGTTTGCGGAGAGCTTCGCCGAGCCCGCGCTGCCGCTGAACCCATCCCAGCAGGCGGCTGTCGCCAGGATACTCGCAGCTGGTGATATAGCTATTGTACATGGTCCTCCCGGTACCGGCAAGACGACTACGCTGATACAGGCTATCAATGCCATGGTCCGGCGGAATGGTGAAAAGGTGCTCGTGGTGGCGCCCAGCAATACTGCGGTAGACCTCCTGAGCGAAAAGCTGGCGGAGCAGGGCCTCAACGTGCTGCGCATCGGCAACGCGGCCAGGGTGTCCGACAGGTTGCAGTCGCTGACGCTGGACGAGAAGATGGCGGCGCACAGCAGCATCAAAGAGATCAAGAAGCTGAAGAAAAAGGCCAGCGAGTTCAAGGACATGGCCCATAAGTACAAACGTAATTTCGGAAAGGCGGAAAGAGACCAGCGGAAGGCCCTGTTCGACGAGGCCCGCAACGTGATGAAGGAAGTCGAGCGCCTGGAGCAATATATTCTGGACGACGTTCTCGCCAAGGCACAGGTCGTCACGGCCACGCTGGTCGGCGCCAATCACTATACCGTCAAGAACCTGCGCTATCAGACGGCGGTGATCGACGAGGCGGGTCAGGCGCTCGAGCCGGCCTGCTGGATCCCTATCCTTAAAGCGCAGCGGGTTATACTGGCGGGTGATCACTGTCAGCTGCCCCCGACGGTAAAATCGGCAGAAGCAGCGGCGCTCAACATTACCCTGCTGGAAAAGAACGTGACCCTCCATCCGGAGGCGGTAACGCTGCTGGACGAGCAGTATCGCATGAACTCGCTGATCATGGGTTATTCTTCGGAGGTCTTCTATGAAAGCCGGCTAAAGGCACATGCTTCTGTAGCGAGCCACACGCTCTTCGAAGGCGACAAGCCGCTGGTCTTTATCGACACGGCGGGCTGTGGCTATGACGAGCGGCCGGAGGGGACGGGGCTGATCAATCCCGAGGAGGCTGCATTCGTGATCAAGCACGCGACGCATATGGTGCAGGAGCTCGAAGCGCGCGATGGCGCTCCGGACTTTCCATCCATGGCTATCATCTCCCCCTATCGCAACCAGGTGCATTTGCTGCAGCAGCTGCTGGAGCATTCGGCTGTGCTTCGACGGCATTCGGACAGGATATCCGTCAATACGATCGATAGTTTTCAGGGGCAGGAGCGGGATGTTGTCTATATCGGGATGACCCGTAGCAATACGGACAACAAGATCGGTTTTCTGTCGGATATCCGGCGAATGAACGTGGCGATGACCAGGGCGCGCAAGAAGCTGGTGGTTATCGGAGACAGCGCTACCCTCTCGCGGCTGCCTTTCTATGGCGGATTTATCACCTATGCAGAGCAGCACGAAGCCTATCAGAGCGCGTGGGAGTTTGTGGAGCTATAATCTCTTAGACGGTTGCCCCATTCCGACATGCTCTGCAACAGCGGCGCCGCGGTCATGCCCAGCGGGGTAAGCTCGTACTCCACGCGCTGAGGCACTTCCGCATAGACTGTTCTCTTGATGAGCCCGTCTTTTTCCAGCTCGCGCAGCTGGGCGGCCAGCATCCTTTCCGATATGCCGGGAATGCTTTTCCGGAGCTGGTTGTAGCGCATAGTGCCTTCTAGCAGGCCGAAGAGAATGGTGGGTTTCCAGCGTCCGCCGATGAGCGTCAGCGCATATACGACACCGCAGTTGCGGATAAGACTTGCTTCGTTGATGGCGTTGGTCGAGGTCAGCTTTCTCATACTTACTTTTTTGTCAGCCCCTTACAATTCGTCCGGGCATTGTTCGCCGTTGTTCCCGGGTCTAGCTTTGTCCCATGAAAAATTTACAAAGCAGAACAGCAGTAGTGACGGGTGGCAGCCGGGGCATCGGCGCCGCCATTGCCAAACGGCTCGCCCTTCAAGGTGCGAATGTCGTAATTACTTATCACAATTCGGAAGCCAAGGCACAATCGGTTGTAAGACAGATCGAAGAGACAGATGGTTCCGCGCTGGCGATCGCAGCCGACAGTGCTGATCCCAAAGCGGTACGTCGCGCCATCGATGAGGCGGCGCGTGTTTTTGGAAGACTGGATATCCTGGTGAACAATGCCGGCATCGGGCTCTTCAACGATATCTCCGCCTTTACTGACGAGGACTTCGACCGGATCATGGCGGTCAACGTCAGGGCGGTCTTTGCCGGCAGTCAGGCGGCCCTACCCTATCTGGGGGCTGGCGGCAGGATCATCACCATCGGCAGCTGTCTGGCGGAGCGGGTGGCCAAGCAGGGCGCTGCGCTATATGCGATGAGCAAGTCGGCGTTGATCGGTTTGACCAACGGGATGGCAAGGGACCTGGGGGGTCGGGGGATCACGGTGAACCTGGTGCATCCGGGACCAGTAGAAACGGATATGAACCCTGCGGACGGCCCGTTTTCTGATGACCAGCGCTCGAGGATGGCGATACCGGCCTATGGGAAGACGGAGGACATTGCGGGGCTTGTCGCCTGGCTGGCGGGGCCCGAAGGCGGCTATGTCACCGGTGCAGGATTTACAGCCGACGGAGGAACGAATATTTGATTTGCGCGGGACGAATATTTAAAATGTACCGGACGAATATCTCAGGTGCAACGGTTCCGCAGGAATAGTTGTCAAGAGGTTAATTCCATGGACCGTTAGGCCTTATCCTTTATTTATTACCTGCGGCCGGGGATGTTTTATTACCTGCAGCCGAAGATATTTTACCACCTGCAGCCGAGGGGTTTAGCTTGAATGCGCCGATCTTCGTAGAATAGTTCTTCGCTCCCTGTTTAAGATAGTCGCCAACATACCAAAAGGTCTCGTCGTCGGAAGGGTCGAGGGCCGTATAGGTATAGTCTTCCCAGCGCAGGGTATTGGTCTGCGCGCTTTGTCCTTCGGCAAATATCCCTTCGCTGAAACTCATTACACCGAGGCTGTCGCCCGCCAGCCGGCCGGCAAACCGCTGACCGGCAAATTGTTTTTCTCCCCCATAGGAATACCCGATGCCGATATTGCCCGACTTGTCGACGGCGAGGCCTGGCAGCCAGCGCCAGTCGCCTCCGGGGGCATAGGTCCCCTGCTGATAAAGGGCAGGGCGGCGATGACGGCCGAGCCGAAACTCATACCATCTTACTCCGCTGCCCCCTGCCGCGGTCTTTACCGAGTGGACAACGGCCAGCGATTCCTGCTTGCCTATTCGACGATATACCAATCTTCCGAGCAGCTTGTCTCCCTGGGTATCCAGTGACATATCCGAACCCGGCTGCGGGACGGACTTTTTCAGCTGGCCGTCACCGGCGTAGTGATAGGGCGCAACTGTGACCTTAAAAGGACCGCTGATCTTCGTCTTTGTCGTGTCCTTCCAGTCGACGTGGAAGGTCCAGAAATAGATGCCGTCGTCTTCGAACTTATTCTGCAGCTGCGTTCCGCCGTTGGCGACCATGATATTCGGCGCTCCTTTTGGCGGTAGCTGCTGACCCTCGACGTCGGAGTTCAGCAGGAAATTCACGCCGTTCAGCAAAAACCCTTGTTCGGTTGCAGGCTCGCCTTTCAGCATTTTCTCCCGGTCGACGACAAACGCCTGGCGCTGGATGAGGTTGTCGCTGGTGCTGCTGGTGAGATAATACCCGTCGGGCCAGATGGTTGGCCTGGGATAGTCGGGGAACAGCGGCCGGTCGAACTCATAGCGATAGTAAGGGCCCATCGGGTCGGGACCGGTGCTGATCGCGTAGCACATGCAATAGGTGCCAGTGGTGTCTGTCTTTGTTCTTGTGCGCGGGGCGCCGCCGGGTGGAGGCTCCTGTGCGTAGGTTGGTCCCGGCTGGTACAGCATTACCGCTTCCCCCGGCTGGGGTGGATACGGAGCGCCGCCGTGAGCTGAATCCTTTTCTTCCGTGCGGGGTATGCCCCTTCTGAATGTCGGCATAACGATCAGCCAGCGATTGGCCAGCTGGTCATAGCGCACTACGGCGTCACCGTTGTTCATCCGCTCGCAGGGGCCGCCAAAACCGCGGAAGACGTTGCGTGTCTCGCCGGGCCCATACAGGATGCGGCCGGTGCTGTCGAACCGTCGTCCTTTCTTGGTGAAGATCGCCATCCGGGTATTGACGATCTGGACGATATGGTCGGGACCGACGGCCAGTGCGTTGTCGGAAGGATTGCGATAGTAGGCCGTACCCTGGGGGCCGCTAAAACCCTCGCCCAGTCCGTCAAAGCTGGCGACCGGCTGTGGTGCTGGGCGGGAGCCCTGCCAGGTCTGTTCGATGGATTGCTGGGCGAATGCAGGCGCTATGGCGAAGACGGCGAGGGGAAGAAGGAGCCTTTTCATACTAATGACGTTGAGTTGAGTGATCTTATGCGGGCTCCTAAATTTCTTATAATTGGGCTAAAGGCTGTTTTCAAATTTTACCAATCACCGCACTGAAATTAACCAAATTGAAGGTCAGCCTTTTACTACCGTGGCAGCTCGCGGTGATGCGGTCGTCGACGGCCGGGTGTAATTTCAGCAGCCATGCAACTAACGGTCAGGCATAATATTTTTTGGGAATCTCCAACAAACACTTACTTTCGTCGTACATTTTCTTCTACACGCTAAGATCCTCCTACAACGTCCTCTTACCTCCGAGTTAACACTACAGCTGTATTTTGATCCGTATCACCCCTGGTTAGGAAACCTTAAACACTTATATATGAAAAGAATCCTCTATGCCGCCGTAGGCATCCTTCTTCTTGCGTCCTGTCGTAAAGACCCTGGACATTTGCCTCCTCAAAATCCGCTAAGCAGTGAATTCCAGATAGTGGAGTGCCACAACGACTACTACGATTCCTACTACGATGCGCATATAGCGTTTCCCTTTTTGAAAAAGTATGATCCGTCAGGAAGGACTGTGACCGAGCTCGACTGTGCGTTCGACGACGACAAGTCGCCTTCTCATTTCTCACAGATCTATCACGAATTCAAGGTCTCTCAAAAAGGGCATATGGTCTATGTGGTCAACAAGGCCCTGCCGGCCAGCGGCATTCCCGATACCGCGGCATGGATCACGCTGGATGCGCTGGGAAGGCCAAAATCCGTGACGGCCGACTCCAATCTGTCGCTGGACCTCAACAACTACTGGCCTGAGCCAACGTTCACGCAGAACTATAGCTACCGGGACAACAAGATCGTTGCGGTCCGCTACGTATTCAACAACCCGCACCGAGCGGACTTTACCGACAGCGTAAAATACGACCAGTATGGCAATGCCGTCTCGTTCAACCAAATTGTGTGGCACTATGACTATTCAAGGACTGCGAAGCAGCAGTTCTATTACGAAGGGCTGACCGGCGCAGACGAGCCCTTTTACCTGCTGCTATATCTTGGCTATTTTCCGGAGATCAGCTCGCCGGCAAACGTGATGACCGCCTGGACTGATAATACCGGAACCTTCAACGTCACCAATCATACATTCGATAGCCGCGGCAGGCTGATCAGCTATGACGACGGACTTGGTCATGTTACGGTGAATTGGAAATAATCCTTCAGAAACCTTAAACGTTTATTTATATGAAAAGAACCCTCTATGCCGCCGTAGGCGTGCTACTCCTTTTTGCGTCCTCTTCCTGTCGTAAAGACCTCGGCTCGATTCCCCCCGGAAATCCATTGAACAGCGAATACCAGGTAGTGGCAGTCCACAGCGCGACCTATGATGAGGAGTCGCAGCGGACGTTTCCTTTTGTAAAGAAATTCGACCCTACCGGAAGAACTGTGGTAGAAATTGACGGATCCTATGACTACCCTATCGGTTCCCTATTTTATACTCTCTATGGATACAGAGAAATGAAAGTAGCCCAAAAGGGGCGGATGGTCTACCTGATAGACAAGAACCGACTGAAAAACGGACTGCCGGATACGCTGGTGAGCATAACACTCAATGCGAAGGGAAGGCCCGATTCCACATTCGCGGACTCCACCTGGTTCCCTCCGGGAGGCCATGGCAATTACAATCTCATAGAAACCTACAGATATAAGGATAACAGGCTGGTTGCCGTGAGTTCATCGAGGAGAAATTCCGGATATTATTCCGGCGGGGATCCCAGGATAGATAGCCTTGTCTATGACGCATACGGCGACCTGCTCTCCTTCAACGGCAACAGCTACGAGTATGACCATACGCACCCGGCCAGGCAACAGTTCTATTGCGAAGGATGGCAAAATGACCACGAAGGATTTCAGTACCTGGAATACCTCGGTTATTTCCCGGAAGTCACGTCTCCGTCCTATATCATGACAAAGTATACCAACGCGGAAGGTCCTATCATCATCACCAATCATAAATTCGACAACCGCGGAAGGCTGATCAGCTATGACTACGGCGATGGCATAGGTCCGAGTCCATACGATACGATCACCTGGAAATAATAATTATTTACAGTTGGGGCGCACGGTTATGCGCCCCAACTTGTTGTTACTACAACTCCGGCAATCGAACCTCGCCCTGCGGATAACGTCCATTTTCCAGGAAATAGCAATATTTTCTCAGATCTTTTTCGGCGGCCCCATTCAGATAGTCTAAATGCAGCTGAACGTGGTCAGGGCCGTTGACTTTTACAATCTCCGGGTCTTTCAATTGCTGAAGGATATCGGGCACCGTGTGCCACCACTCCCGGCATTTCTCGTAGGTCCAATATTTATTTCCGTTGCAGGAGTAGCTGTCGATCACCTCAACAGCGGCGGCATCCAGAACACCAACCAGCTCGAGGTAGTCCGTAGGTTGTTTGAAAATATATTCCTGGCAATAGCTATCACAAAGTACGTTTTCCTGCGCTTCGCATGGACCGGTCCCACAGGTGTCAGACATTCCGGTATAGAAGGGGCCCGGAAAATTAAGGGGGTGCTTTTCGCGCCAGTGGTCATTGTCCAGAAAAGTAGTGTCCTGTTTGGGATCGCGCTTGTACACGGGAAGCGCCTCCGTTCGAATGAACGCATCGAAATCAGCTCTCGACAAAAAAGAATGATAATAGGAGCCAAATCGCCCGATCAGTCTGGTCGCGGATTCTTCTATTTCCTGCGGACGCCGGGCCATGTATGCCTCAAAATCGAATTGCGGATGATCGGTCATGTATTTGTATCGCCTCAGCGAGGTCGCCACCAAATTTACAAAATCCGTTCTAAAACTCCACCCCCACCCCTACCTGCATCGTCCGGTTGGTATAGTCAAAGGTATCCGTCTCGGAAGTGATCGTGCAGGCGGGGTAATCGTAACAGCGACCGTTGGTCGTCTGGCGTTCGGTCAGCCTGCTTTCGCCGTAGGTTGCGGAGAACAGCAGCGCCCTGTGGCCGGCTTCGGAGAACCGCCATCTGTAGCCCAGACCGGTACGCCAATACGGGCCGGCGCGGAAACTGCTGGTCAGATCCAGGTAGGCCTGAGACGGTCTTTTGTACAAGGGCAGGTCGACGCCGCCGTCCAGGATGAGGAAGAGCGCGCTTCGTTGGTTGGCGAGCAGGTCCCGGGTTGCGGATAGAAAGAGGGGAACGTTTCTGAAACGGTAGTAGTCAAGACCTGCGCCCAGCCCCACAAACCAGGGGCCGCGGGTCAGGCCATTGACTGTCTGTACCTGGCCGTAGCTACCCATCTGGCCGATGGAAAGGCCGCCGTAGCTGTCGCTGCGGAATCGTCCTGCGTGCTGCCCGAAACAGGCAGTCACGCAGAGGACGAATAGGGAACCCATCAAAATATGTTTTGTCATTGCTGGCTTTGGGTGATGGACAGGTGGCTTAGTGAGACGATATGGGAAGGGTCGCTGTAGTCGTACTGGTCGAGGCCTGTGGCGCTAGCAACGAGCAGTACGTGGTTGGAAGCGATGACGTCATAGGCGCCGGTGATTGGCAGAGCGCTCAGCTGTTTCAGATTGGAAGGGTCTGAAGCGTCGAAGACCTTGACGTCGACGCCGTCGCAGATGAACAGCAGCGAGCCGTCTTTGCCAAGGCCGGAGGGACTGTTCATCGGATAGGTTTTAAACATGGAGACCTGGGTAAGGTCCTGCGCGTTCAGAATATCCAGCTCGTTGGCGGTGCCGCCACAGGTGGTGCCCGAACGCAGGGTGACATAGGCATAGTTCTGGTCGGCGACCACCGGGTCGCAGGCCCTGCCGTGAGTGAACTGACCGATACTGGACGGTTTGTCCGGGTTATCTAACGAAAATATGTACACGCCTTCCTTGGAACCAAGGAGCAGCCTGTTGCGGATGGGGAAGATCGTTTCGATGTCGTACCCGGCCGGGATAGTTGAAGAGAGTGCTAGTTTTGAAGGATCACTCACCTTGATCGTGTTCAGCGAATGCGGTTCGGGGATCACATAGAGATAGTCTCCGACCAGGGCCATTGTCGCCGTGGAGCCCGCCGTACCAGTCGACGCAAGACTAGACGCAGCGGCCGCAGCGTTCGCGCTGAGAGTGTAGTAGTTAGTACCTGGAATGTCGTATAATATTGGCGGGCCGGTCCTGGTCTCCACGTCAACCGTCGTGTCTTTTTTGATCCAGCCCGTGATCAAGGTCTCGTTCTGTCCAAAGTTGCGATAAGGAATGGCGTTCTGCAGCGTATCGATGATCTTCACTTGCCGGACATTGGAGATATCGATCGCCAGAAGGTCGCTGTACATATCGGCGAAGAGGATGTTCCCGCGGATGCCGATATTCTGGTTACCAGGAATATTCAGGAAAGCTACCTGTACCGGATGAGCCGGATCACTGTTGTCGATGACGTGGATGCCGGCGTTCAATTCATTCAGATAGATATAGGAGTCCTTGATGTATATCTGACCCGCCTTTGCAAGGGTATGACCGGGGTCTCCGTTGATCGAAGACATGACGGTAGTCTTCTTCGTATACACAGGGATATACATGGTATACGTTTTCTTTACTTTATCTTTCAAGCAACCGGGGAACAGGAGTCCCCCTAACGCCACGACGATGCCGATGGCGGACAGGCCAATTTTGTTTCTCATGATCAGGTTTTGTATCCACTTGACAATGGAACTTAACCGACCGTTGCACGTTCTTCAGGCAAAAACGATCACCGACCTCCCGCCCTCCGGATCGTCCAGCAATCTTGCCTCAATGTCAAATACTTCGCGGATGAGCCCACCCGTCACGATACCCGGCGTTCCTTCCGCCACCACCTTCCCCTGTCGCATAAAGACTATGCGGTCCGCGTATTGCAACGCCAGATTCAGGTCGTGTAGTACCGCTATAAGGACGATGTTCACTTTGACCAGCGAGCGCGCCAGGCGAAGGAACTGATGCTGATAGTGGATATCCAGGCTGGAAACGGGTTCGTCGAGAAAGAGATAGCGCCCGCCGTCGGCCGGCGCCTCCCAGACCTGTGCAAGAGCCCGGGCAAACTGAACCCGCTGCCGCTCGCCGCCGGAAAGGGTGAGGTAGTCGCGATCGCCGAGCGCATCGATCGACAATAGCCTCTTTACCTCTTCGCAAATGGCCTTGTCGTGGGCAGTCGGGCGGAAGGAAAAATGCGGATACCGTCCCATCATGACGATCTCGTCCACGCTCAGCGGGAAGTGCAGCTCGGGCAGCTGGGTCATAACGGCGCGGCGGCGGGCGAGATCGATGCGTTCAAAGCGATCGAGTCCTACACCATCATAGGCAACATGGCCTGCAGCCGCCGTCCACTCTCCGCTGAAGGCTTTCAGAAAGGTAGATTTGCCGGAACCGTTTGGGCCCACGATGACGTGCAAACGGCCGGGGGCAAAAGTGATGGAGATGCCGTCGACGATCGTTCGGTCTCCGATGCGGCAGACAAGGTTCGCGATGTCAAGCATAAAAACCTCCTTTCTGCTGCTGTCGTCCGGCGCGGATCAACAGGAAAAGAAAGACGGGTGCACCTGCGAAGGCGGTGATCACGCCGATCGGGAATTCGGAAGGAGCCACGATGACGCGGGCCAGCATGTCGGCGACATTCAGCAGGATAGCTCCCAGCAAGGCAGAGCCAATGATCAGCCAGCGGTTGTCCGAGCTCTTCAGCAGCCGCAGGATATGCGGAACGATGAGGCCTACAAACGATATCACGCCCACTACCGACGTGGCCACCGCCACCAGGAAGGTGTTCAGCAGGAGTATATGCGTCTTGAGCCGCTGGGTGTTGACGCCGAGGTAGCCGGCTTCCGTCTCGCCCAGCAGCAGCGCGTTGAGCGCCCGGGAGTAACGAAGCGAGAGCCCGATACCCGTGAGCGTCGAGAAGGCCACGATACCGGTATTGGTCCAGTCTGCGCCGGAGAGGGTGCCGAGATTCCAGAATACGATGCTGCGCGCCTGTGGGTCGCGGGCTATATAGGAGAAGAAGCCGGTGCCGCCCGCAGCCAGGGCGTTGACGGCGATACCCGCCAGCAACAGCGTGTTGACGTTGACCTTGCCAAAGACGTTCGAAAGCCGGTAGACCAGCCAGGTAGCAAGGCCGCCTCCTGCAAATGCCGCCAGGGGCAGAAGAAAGGGTCCCAGCGTATCTATCCATGCACCACTGAGGCTCTTGCCCATGACGAAGACAAAGGCCGCGCCCAGCGCCGCACCGGAAGATGTGCCGACCAGGCCGGGCTCTACTATGGGATTGCGAAACAGGGCCTGCATCAGCGCACCGGCAACAGATAGCGAAGCACCAGTCAGCGCGCACAGCAGGATGCGTGGCAGACGGATCTGCAGGAACAGCTGCTCCTCGATCGAAGCCCCCGGCTTGCCGCTGAGCGCATGACGGACAAAAAGCAGTATGCGATCGTACGCAATGGGGACTGCCCCTACCCTTGCCGAGATGATCAGCGACAACAGCAGGAGCAGACCCAATGCGAGGTACCAGGTAGAGAAAGGTATTTTTTTCAAGTGGTTAATGTTTATGGATCAGCCTGATCAGCTCGTATACATTCTGTCCTGTGCGGGGTCCCAGGTAGACCAGGTCGTGCTCTTCTATGCGGTAGATCCGGTTGTTCTTCGCTGCAGGCGATAGCGAGACGCCCGGCAGCTGCTTGAACTTCTCCACGCTACCCTGCAGGTCGAAGCCATAGTCCGTCGCCAGAATAACGTCGGGCTGGGCTTTTGCGATGACCTCCGCGCTCAGGTTCTTCCATTTCTGGGCGGTGTCTGCAACGTTGACTGCGCCTGCCCATTCCAGCATCTGCTGCTGGGCGCCGCGATGACTCAGCACGAAATACTGGTTGGCGGCCTGGCCGAAGTGGATGACGAGGACCTTCGGCGTATCGGGAAAGGTTCGCCTGAGCGAATCGGCGCGGGCCATATCCTTGTCCAGCCGGTCGCAGATGGAGTCTCCAGCCTTCGGATTGTGAAACTCGCCCGCCAGCTGGCGGATCAGCAGTCGGGTCGAGTCGAGCGTGTTGCCGCCGTCAAACTGGCGTAAGGGAATACCGACCTTCTTCAGCTGTTCGATCGTCGCCGGAGGACCCCAGTTGCCGTCGTTCCAGACCGCTGTGGGGTTCAGCGATATGATCCCTTCGGGGTTGAGGGCCCGGTGATAGCCGACCGCGGTGATCTTTTTTGCAGCCGGCGGCCAGGTGCTGGAGATATCCACTCCGACGAGCGCGGTGTCGCCGCCCACTGCGAAGATGATCTCGGTAAGCTGTTTGCTCACGCTGACGATGCGAAGGCCCTGCTTGTTGTTCCCTTTGTCGCCAAACCGTCCGCCGCATGAGCATATGAAAAGGGACGCGGTCAAAAAGATCAAATATCTGTTCATAATTCTAAAGTTAAAAGATATATGCCAGTTTTGCTCCGCCATAAACGGTCGCGTTATACGGCATCGGCAGGAAATGCGGATCGGTTGTCCCCGCCAGGTTGCCGGAATAGAAGAGAAAGGTATAGTACGTGCTGCCCGTCAGGTTGTCCGAACCGATATAGCAATCTACGGAGAAATGCCCGCCGAGCACGCTGCGATAACCAATCTTCCCGTTGAGCAGGTTGTAGGACTTTGCCGAATGCAGGTTGTCGAACGTATACGGTACAGCGCCGTTGTAGCGATAGCTGAGATAGGCATAGAATCCCGGTTTTGTCTGCAGGTCGACGCCCAGATTGAGCACGCCTGGGGCTACACCCGCCACCTTCTTATTGGAATAGTCGACCGTCGCAGCGTTGTTGTTGTGGTCACTCTTAAAATCCTTGTATTTGAAATCGGAGTATGCATAGCTAAGCCAGGGCCGCAGCTGCGTGATCGCCGAGGACCGGTCGTCAACCACGAGATAGCTCAGGGTCAGCTCGGCGCCCAGGTCCTGCTGGCGGCCGGCGTTGACGTAAAATGTATACTGTGGCAGCCCACCTGCCGCGGGGACGGTCTGAGCCACGATCTTGTTGTGCACATCCAGGTCGAATAACGCGAGCTGGTAAGACAGCCGGCGGTTAAAGACGTCACCCTTCGTGCCGATCTCGTATTGCATGCCATATTCGGGCCGCAGCCCTGTATTCACCCTGCCGAGAGCGGCGATAACGGTATTCGACGTCGTGGGCGGTGTATAGCCCCTGCTGACATCAGCATAGACCGAGAACGCGTCACTGAACTTCCTCAGCAACGCCACACGCGGAGTAAAGACAGCCGGGAAGCTTCGGTTGCCTGATCCGTTGGGGTGGTTCGGGTTGGCGCTGTTGGCCAGCATATCGGTAATGCCGAACTCGGTAAAGTTGAGGCTGCCGCCGGCCGTGAGGATCAGCTGGGAAGGTAGCACGAACTTCCATTCGGTGAAGACGCTGTAGCTCATCGATGCGTTCTGCAGATCGCCGCGGATAGCCCCGACGGTATCGTTGGTGAGGTTGTAGGATTTGTTGAAGGCGAGGGTTTTCTGGAACTGGGCGCCAAAGATGCCATGAATTTTTTCGCCGGCCCCAGCCCCCGAAGTATATACAAACCCCGTCCTTCCCCCAAACGTAAAGGCCTGGTTGTTGGTCAGGCCATGCGCGAAAGGAGAGTTCAATGTGTACCCGCTCGCATAAACGGTGCTCAGGTTACTAAAATGTTCGTCGATCCTATAATCACTGGTCACTCCGCCGCGAAAACTTTCGATGTCCACCTTCGAGTTGTTCACCAGATAGGCCGGGTCGCTCCATTTTTGCCGGCCATAGAACTGAGCGCTGTCCATCTCTCCCGCCAGCTCTTCGTGGGAGTTGGCATACGCGAAGTAAGTCGAGATCGTGCTCTTATCGCTGACAAAGAAGTCGCCGCTCAGCTGTGCATAGTCCTTATGACTCGCACTGTGCGACCGGAAGCCGTCCGACTGCTGGCGACCGTAATTGAAAACGAGAGCCGAGTGCTCACCCGACGTCTCGATCCGCGTATTGTTGCGCCAGAGACCATAGGACCCGAACGTATTCTCTTCCACCAACCGGGTCTGGTTCGGCTGCGGCTTGAGCGTATAAAGATTGACAACCCCGGCGATGCCGCTGCCGTAAAGGCTGGATGCCGGCCCCTTGATCACCTCTACCTTTCCCAGCGTGGCAAAGTCGATGTCGTCGAGGATGGTTGTCCCGGTCGCATCGGTAATGGGAATATTGTTCAGCAGGACCTGTACGCCCTGGCCGTTGAAATTGGTGTTATTCCCATAGCCCCGGATGCTGATGCGCTGTCCGCCAAAGGTCGAGCGGGACTGCATGAGCACGCCCGGGACAAGGTTGAGAGAGTTTTCCAGCGAAAGGCCGCTGTTGCGATGAAAGTCGACCGGCGTCAGCATGCCGATGCTGCGGGCGATGTCCAGCTGATTGCCCTTCTGGCCGTTGGACCAGCCGGTGACCTGAACGGTATTTAGCGTTTGTGTATGAACGGTATCTTTTTGGGAGGTCTGGGCAGACGCAGAAATTGCGCAGCCCACCAATAGGAATAATCCTGTTGATCGTAGTCTCAACATTATAAAATAAGTTTTGGTAAAAGGTGTAGATTTCTGAAGAAAGTCGCTACCCTTTTGGCGGCGGGACTATGATATCATGGTAGCAGAAAGGAAGGCGTCTGCTGATGACCGCCGACCAGGTCGGCCGGCACACAACAGGCTGGACGAGCGTAAAACGCGGCTCATCCACTATCGTATCCGCAATGCGGAAAGAAGGTAATGTTTTTTTACTCTGGTGTGCAAATTCGCCCGAGCGGCTGATCAGCCGTTCTTCGTTGACGTCGTCGAAACAGTACAGCCACCCGGCCTTCTCCCGGATAATATCATACAAATGGCCGTTGTACCAACACTCGCGCCCTGCCTCTTCCCATTTTCCGTGAGCGTCGATATCAGTCCTGGAAACCCTGAAGAATGCGGCATCCGGGAGGGCTGCGATCCAGGCCTCCCGGGCCGCCTCTTTTAGCCGCCACTGCTGCAGCAGCAACTGTCCGTAGTACCCCATCTGGGTGTAGAACAGCAATAGCAGCAGCGATATGGTGGCTCCTTTTTTCAATGGTCAACCTTTGCCGGTTGGCTTTTCAACTTTTTCGCGTGGTAATATACCGCCGGGCTTTGGCAGCGGATAGTTCTTTAGCACGGCCTCGTATTTTGATCTTGTCGTAGCCAGCCGGCCGTTTAGAAGGCTGTAGACCTCCCGGTGCTGATCGGTAGGCCGCCAGTCGGAGCCGCCCGAGATGCTCTCCTTTGAGATGGTCAGGAACCTTTCGAGCAGCTGGGCCGGGCTCCGGAAGATATCCTGTCGCGCTCCCGTCGAATGCACGTCGTGCAGCAGCGCCTCGACGTCGAGCAATTGCTGCTGCCAGGAAGCAAGCTTTTCCTTTTGTCGCCGGTTCGTGATCGTCGGCTCCGCGGCAAGCGCCCGCGACCGCAATATCTCCAGCGTGTCGATCATATGCAGCACGTTTTGGATCGACTGGAATATTTCCGTTCCAAAGGTATATTGTAGCCGGATGTCCTCGTCGGAACCGGTGGTATGCGGATCGCGCAGGACCTCTACCGGCTGGCGGTATTCTTTTTCACCGACCTTCAGCACAACGGTGTAGACGCCAGGCAGCACTTTGGTCGTAGGCAGGCCAGGTCCGATGTCCAGATCATAGATCACCATCGCCCGCTCGCCGTTGGAGTCGAGCTTGACCCAGTCGGCGTCTTCCGGCCGGGTGCGCAGTGGTGGCAGAACATAGGGCTGCAGTCCTAGGTCCCACCAGACGCGGTTGATACCGGACTTATTCGAGCCCTTTATCTGCTGTACGATATTACCCGCGCCATCCAGCACGAGGACCTTGACCGTATCCCGGACGCTGTCTTTGAGATAATAGTTGATGTCTGCGCCGTAGGGCGGGTTCTGCCCGGAGGAAGCGGCCCGTTCTCCATGGATGGCTATATGCGGCCGGAAACGGTAGGCTTTGCGCATAGAGAAGAGATAAGCTTCCGACTGCTGCACCTGTCCGGTGAATTCCCGGATAGGCGTAACGTCGTCGAGAATATAGAAACCCCGGCCATAGGTGCCCAGGACCAGGTCCCTGAAGCCGCGCTGGATAGTGATGCCGTAGACGGGCACCGGCGGCAGATTGTTCTTGAGATGGACCCAGTGGTCACCGTCGTCGGGCGAGAAATAAAGCCCGTTGTCGGTACCGGCCCAGATCAGCCCCTTCTTGTCCGGGTCTTCCTTTATCGAGTGAACAAAGGAGGAATAGCCACGCGGAAAGCTGCCCGTGATCAACTTCCAGGATTTCCCGAAATCAGTGGTCTTGTAGATATAAGGACTGAAGTCCCCGATGAACTGGCCATTGACGGCGACATAGCAGCCGCCCTCTTGGAAGGCCGAAGGGCAGATATCCCGGATGGTCGACCATTTCGGAAGGCCGGGCATGTTGGGACTGACGTCCTCCCAGTGCTTGCCGTCATCGCGGGTGACGTGTACAAGTCCGTCATTGGAGCCGGTCCACAGTACGCCCTCCTTCACCGGGGACTCTGCGATCGCGTAGAGCGTGCAGCCGTCAAACGTAAACAGATTATCCGTACTGACCCCACCCGAGCTCTGCTGGTGCGATTTGTCATTCGTAGTGAGATCGGGGCTGATGACGGACCAGGACTGTCCTTCGTTGGTCGTCACATGCACATACTGGCTGCCGATATAGACCTTGTTGTGGTTGTGGTGAGAGATGGTCATGGGAAAGTTCCAGTGCCAGCGGTATTTCATCTCGGCGGGCGGATAGCCGTAGCCCGCTTCCGGCCAGGCGCGTACGTCCCGGACATGACCGGTTCGCAGGTCGGTGCGGTCGAGGCCACCGTCATAGCAGCCGGACCAGATGATGGAATTGTCTTCGGGATCGGGTTGCGCAAAACCGCTCTCGCAGCCACCGATCGTCGTCCAGAGCCCCGTCGGGATGCCGCCCTGGAGGCTGTTGCTGGGCCCGCGATACGAGCTGCCGTCCTGTCTGTTGCCATATACATAATACGGCACCTGGTTGTCCACGGATACGTGGTACATCTGCGCGATAGGCAGGTTGACGTTCTGCCAGGTCTTGCCGCCGTTGCAGGTCATGTTCATGCAGCCGTCGTGCGCAACCATTGCTCTCGTCGGGTCTTTCGGGTCGAACCACATGTCGTGGGTATCGCCGCCGGGACGGTAGTCGCCGTTCTCGCCGTTGCCGTTGAATGATCTTCCGCCGTTCTTCGACTCCATAACGGTCACGCATATCGTAAACACGTTGTCCGGGTTACCGGTAGAGACGCGGACCCGGGTATAGTAGGAGGCGCGCTGCGCCATCGAGTGGCTGGTGAACATCTTCTTCCAGGTAGCTCCGGCGTCGTCGCTGCGATAGAGCGCAGGGTCTTTGTCCTCCATTAGCGCATAAACAACATTAGGGTTACTATAAGCGACATCCACCGAGGTCTTGCCTACCGGATGCGAGGCACCGCCGGGAAGCCCGTTCGTCAGGCGGCTCCACGACTTCCCGCCATCCGTTGTTTTAAAGATGCCGCTGCCCGGCCCCCCGCTGTTGAGCTGCCAGGTCTTAAACGATATCTGCCACATCGCGGCATAGAGGGTCCCCGGATGCTGCGGGTCCATCGCAAGGTCCGAGCAGCCGGTAAGGGAGTCGACGAAGAGCACGCGTTCCCAGGTCTTGCCGCCATCCGTGGTTTTGTATACGCCTCTCTCCTGTTGAGGAGCATGGGTATGGCCGAGCGAGGCCACATAGACCGTGTTGGCATCGGAAGGGTCAACGATGATACGGGATATCCTGCCCGTAGCCCTGAGCCCCATATTCGTCCAGCTGTGGCCGGCATTCACAGACTTGTATACACCGTTGCCCATGGCTTCGGCCGGCCGGATCAGAAAGGTTTCGCCGGTGCCGGCCCATACCTGCCGCGGTTCCGAAGGCGCGATCGCCAGCGCCCCGATGGAGGAATTGTCCGAGCTGTCGAAAATAGGACGCCAGGTAATGCCCGCATCATCTGTCTTGAAGATGCCGCCCGACGCCGCTCCGATATAGGCGATATTGCGATCGCCCGGCACACCGGCGACGGCGATGGCGCGATTCCCGTCGGGACCGATAAACCGAAAGTGCAGCTGACTGAAAATGCTGCTATCGATCGACTGGGCCCATACGCCCATACCGCCGAGAAGGAACAGCAAACAGCCCAAAGTTTTGCGCATAGCCGATAATTTTATGAAAATTACCTTATGATCCTTAACAAAAACCGCTCGCGTTCAAATCGGTATAGCATTGGTTAAAATCAGGTAAACTGTGCGACCGGTGACTCACACAACCCGCAGCTGCCGCCGGCGTGAACCACGGGACCCGCGGCGGTTCAAACAGCTGTGGTGGTTCAGGCGATCCGAAGCCTGCGCCGGTGATATCTGTACCGGACGATGCTCGCCGCTATCAGCGCGACCCCACACAATTCAGACAGCATCTTCTCCGCGTCGAACCAGTCGACAGGCCGGTCTTTCAGCAGCGGATCCATCACGACCCCATGGACGACAAACAACAGCGCCGTGCCATAGGAGATGAGATGAATAATCTTCCACAGCCGAAAGCTCATCCGGTTCTTTATCTTCTTCTGCGTCGTGACGATAACGGTGATCAGCGCATACATCGCCAGCGCGCCCAGCAAAGTCCACAAGACCTGGTGCGGCGCGTTCACCGGAATAAGAATATCGATGACCCTGTACTTCAACGAGGCATCGGCCAGCAACAGCAGCACGTGGCCCGCTACCAGCGCCAGCGCCACATAGGCCGTCCAGTTATGCAGATCGTCCAGGCTTATTTTCCTGACGAGCGGCGGCATTTTCTTCCACAACGGCGACCGACGATAGGCCGTGCTGAGCAGCATGCCCAGCAGCAGATTGAAGGTCAGCACACAGGTAGCTATAAGACCGAAATTGGACGAGAGCTCAAGCCATTGGTTTTCTTCCATGTCAATTCGTTGTCGGGGTTTCTTTTACGCTTATGATCGGCACCTGCTGCTGATAGGCCAGCTTGTTCAGTGCCGGAATACCGGTCGTCAGAATGTTTTTCAGCTTGTCGAGCTGGACGTCTGTGCGGGCGCTCAGCGAGGCGAATACCTCACGGGCCTGTTGGTTGGGCGCCGCATATCCTTCGGACGCATAGCCGTACACGCCGGAGAGCTTGTCGTTGAGCCGGATGGGGAAGTTCAGCATATCCTGCCCGCTTTTTGATTTGGTCTGATACAGCGCTTCTTCGATGGTCGTCAGGTTTCGTATGAGGCTATCCGAAAGCTTTTTGATCGGTTTCTGCGTGCTGTCCAGCCGGGAATTGAAGTCCTGCAGCTGCGTGCGGACGCTACGGATCTGGAGAATGGCCTTCTGGGCCTCATTGTATTTGTCGCGTACCTGGAGCAGGAAGCCAGTTTGCGCGTCGTAGTCGGCCTCGGTCAGCTTGTAATTCGGATCGCCTTTAATAACGAATGCTACGTCCGACGAATCGTCGTCGTATCTTATACGGGCCGTGTACTTACCGGGCGCGGCCCTGGGAGCACCGGCTCCGCCGGTCCAGAGCAGCATACCGGTGATCTTTTCTGCGGGAGCGTAGAGCATATCCCATACAAAGGTATTGATGCCCGATTCGCAGTCGAGCCGGGTATCGGCCTCCTTCGAGCGCGTCGTAAAGGTGCGTATCGGCTTCTGCTGTTTGTCAAAGACGGTGATCGACACCTTGGGCGTGTCCGCAGGTGACTTCAGCCAGTAGTGGAAGACCACGCCATTGGGCGGGTTCTGGCCGGCATTGTGAACGGGCTGCTGGTCGCGGCGGCGGCGGCCTCCGCCTTCGGTACGCCAGGCATCGTCTACGGCAAAGACGTGCAGCCTCTTCTTCAGAATATCCGGCGACTGCTGCTGCAGGAGACTGAGGTCGTCGAGCGCCCAGAAGGCGCGGCCCTGTGTGGCGATGATCAGGTCGTTGTCCTTGATGGTGAGATCGGTGACGGGAACGATCGGAAGGTTCAGCTGAAAGGGACGCCAGCTGTCTCCGTCGTCAAAGCTGATGTACATGCCGTATTCGGTGCCGGCATACAGTAGTCCCGGCCTCTTCCTGTCCGCCCGGATGACGCGGGTGAAATGCCGCGGGTCGATGCCTTTGGTGATCAGCTTCCAGGTCTTGCCATAGTCTTCCGTCCTGAACAGATACGGCGTATAGTCGTCTTCGCGGAAACGGGTACCCGCAAAATACGCCGTGCCCTTTTTGAACGGATCGGTCTCCACGCAGTTCCAGAGCGTCCATTTCCCGGCCTGTGGCGGTGTGATATTATCCCAGTGCTTACCACCGTCTTTGGAGACATGGATAAGGCCGTCGTCACTGCCGGTGTAAAGCAGGTCCGGTTCGAGCGCCGACTCTGTCGCCGTGAAGATCGTGCAGTAGTATTCGGCGGAGGTATTGTCCTTGGTGATGGGGCCGCCGCTGGGTCCCTGCCGGGATTTGTCGTTGGTCGTCAGGTCGGGGCTGATCGTCTGCCAGGTCTGCCCTTCGTTCTCCGTCATGAACAGCTGGTTCCCGGCGGCATACAGCCGGTGTGGGTTGTGTGGCGAGAAGAAGATGGGATAGTTCCACTGAAATCGATATTTCAGCGAGTCGGCGCCCGAGCCCGTAGGATTGTCGGGCCAGACGTCGATGGAGCGGTTCTCGCCCGTGCGGTGATTGAGCCGGCCCAGATAGCCATCATAATTACCACCGTAAACGATATCCGGATTCAGCGGATCGGCGACGATATAGCCGCTTTCGAAGCCCGCGGTCGGTTCCCAGTCCTTGCCGGTAATAGCGGGGCCGGTCGAACGGCTCCTGATGCGAACGCTGGTATTGTCCTGCTGGGCTCCGAGGATATGATAGGGAAATGCGTTGTCGGTAGTGACACGGTAGATCTGCGCCGTGGGTTGGTTGTCGACCGTGCTCCAGTCCTCACCTCCGTTGAAGCTGACCTGCGCCCCGCCGTCGTCGGCGAGTATCAGCCGGTGGCCGTCTTCGGGGTCTATCCACAGGTCGTGGTGGTCGCTGTGCGGACTCGCAACGGATGCAAACGTCTTGCCGCCGTCCAGTGAGCGTTGGAACTGAACGTTGAGTACGTAGACGATATTCTCGTTCTTCGGATCGCAGTACACGCGATTATAGTACCAGGCGCGCTGGCGGATATCGTTGGTGCTATTGACCTTTGTCCAGGTATCTCCGCGGTCGCTGCTGAGAAAGAGGCCGCCGTCGGCATTCTCGATCATCGCGTAGACCTTGTCGGGATTGGAGGCAGGCACCGCCACGTTGACGACGCCCCATACGCCTTTGGGCAGACCTTTCTTTGAAGATATATTCGTCCAGGTCTCGCCACCGTCGGTGCTCTTGTATAGGCCGCTGCCATCGCCGCCGCTTTCCATGCTGTACGGCGTGCGTTTGACGCGCCACATGCCGGCATAGAGGACGGAAGGATTACCCGGTTCCATGACCACGTCGGAACAGGCGGTCTGGTCGTTGACGAATAATACTTTCCGCCAGGACTTGCCGCCGTCGATAGTTTTGTATACACCTCGTTCGGTGTTATGGCCAAAGAGATGGCCCATCACGGCGACCCAGGCGATGTCGGGGTTGGTGGGGTGAACGACGATGCGGGCGATATGACGGCTGTCCTTGAGTCCCAGGTCGCGCCAGCTGCGGCCGCCGTTGTCGGAACGCCACATTCCCCCCAGGTTCTCGGAAACGTTGTTGCGCAGTGTGCTCTCGCCCTCTCCGGCGTATACGATCGATTCATCGGAAGGGGCAACGGCCACCGCCCCCACGCCGCCGCCAAAAAATCCGTCGGAAACATTCTTCCAGTTGCTGCCGCCGTCCATCGTCTTCCAGAGGCCTCCGCCGGTGGCGCCAAAATAAAAGGTATTTCTATTCTTCAGGCTGCCCGATACGGCGTCTGCGCGGCCGCCACGAAAGGGACCGATGAGCCGGTATTTGAGGGCCGCGAAATAGATCGAGTCGGTCGGGTCTGCGGCGCGCTTTGGTGTTTGTGAAAAGCTAACCAGGGTAACTAACAGGATGAAGAAAGTTGCTAAGAGATATCTCATGTGTTGGGTCATTGAATTTGTTTTTGAAGCTGGGCAAATGCTGCGTTGGTTGTGGCCGCAGCTGCTATCGTCGCCTGAAGGCCAGCGATGGTCTGTTCGGTCGGGGGCATATCGGCCTCTTCCAGGATGGTGAAGATACCGGCAAAATCGCTCTCCAATTGGGCATACGACCGCGCACCGCCGCCGGTCGGCGCCGCCATTCCCCTACCCCGTCTGCCCGAACCTTCCAGCGCGGCCAGCTGCGCCTCGAGGGTAGAGTTGCCCTTGGCGCGGGCACGCAGCGCGTGTACCTTTTCCAGGGCGGCCATCGCCTGTTGCCGGCCTTTATATGCCTGAATCGCCAGATCGTGCTGCTGCTGCAAAGCCGCTACGGGTGTCTTCACGCGAGGGTCCATGCGAACGGTCAGCTGCTGCGTATATGTTTTGCCGTTGGCTTTCAGTCGAACCGTATAGGCACCGGGCATAACCCAGGGCGATGTAGCGCCGGGAGCGGTATTCGCATATATGGCGCTGATGGGATAGGATGCAGGGATGTTCAATGGTTGATAGTGCAGGTCCCAGATAAACCGGTGAGCGCCTGCTTTTGCAGAAAGCAGCTGCTGGGGACGGATCCAGTACTGGGGGATGTTGACGTCCGGTATAGTGTAAAGGGTGTCCTTGCTCGAATAGTGGCGGATGATCTGGCCGGCTGCACCGACGATGTCCAGCGTAACGGGATCGGAAGCATCGGCTTTAAGATAGTAGTCGATGATCGCGCCATCCGGCGGGTTCTCCCCTGCCGGCTCTTCCTGCGGCAGCGGCGTATCGGGGTTCATGTCCCAGCGGACGCGGATGGCGGGCTCGGGTTTGTATAAGGTCGCGTCGGCCACGGCGGTATTCAGCTGTCGCAGAGGCGCGATGTCGTCGAGTATCCAGAACGAGCGGCCGTGCGTACCCACGACCAGGTCGGCATCTTTGAACACCAGGTCGCGGATAGAAGTAGCGGGCATGTTCAGCCGAAGAGGCGACCAGCTGGCGCCGTCGTCGAGGGAGAAGTACACGGCGGTTTCCGAGCCGGCCATCAGCAGCCCCTTGTGGTGCGGGTCTTCACGGACGACGTTGATCGGGTCGTCGGGCAGGCCCTTGTCGATGGCGGTCCAGGTCTTGCCGCCGTCATGGGTCTTATAGATATGCGGGTGCATGTCGTCGATCCGGATACCGTTGACTGCCGCATAGGCCGTCGTAGCATCGCTATGCCCCGCGTCGATGAGGGAGACCTTCATCCAGTCTGTGATGCCGGGCGGTGTCACATTCTTCCAGGTCTTTCCGCCATCCCGGGTAATATGGATGAGTCCGTCATCGGTGCCGGCCCAGATGGTCAGCGGGTCTACCGGTGAAGGTGCTACGGTATAGATGACGCCACGGCGGGGCATCTGCTTCAGCGATTCGGAACTATAGACGCCAACGCTGGCGGGGATGTTCCAGGTCTCGCGGCTGAGGTCGGGGCTGATCACCTGCCAGGAGTGGCCGCCATTGCTGGTCTTGAAAAGGACGTTGCCTGCGAAGTATAGCGTATGCGGGTCTGTGGGTGAAAAAAGGACGGGGGCGGTACGGAGGAATCTATACTTGCCGCTGCGAACCGCTTCCGGTGCGATGTTCTGTATCTGGCCGGTGCGTTTGTCATAGCGGGTGATCTTTCCGCCGTAAATAATGTTGGGGTCGAGCGGATCGGGAGCTACATAGCCGTACTCCTCGACGCCCACGGGGTGCCATTCGCGGAAGGTGATGGCGCCGTCATTGCCTCGGGAGGCGATGCCGACGGAACCGCTCTCCTGCTGTCCGCCATAAACATTATAAGGAAATGCATTGTCGGTGATGACGTGATAGAACTGCGCGGTGGGCTGATTATACCAGGAAGAAAAGGTCTGGCCGCCATTGACCGTTATGATCGCGCCCTGGTCAAGTGCGATCAGCATGATCCGGGGGTTGTCAGGGTTGATCCAGATGCGATGGTAGTCATCGCCGCCTGGCGCTCCGCGAAAGGCATCCCAGGAGTTGCCGCCGTCGGAGGATTTCCAGACGACCACGTCGGCTGTATAGACGATGTCTTTGTTCTTCGGGTCGGCCTTGACTTCTGCGAAATCGTCGCCACGCCCCCAGAAACGCTGGTCGCTGTTAAGTTTTTTCCATGTCTCGCCAGCATCGTCGCTGCGATAGATGCCGCCATAGCTGGCGTCTGCAGCAACGGTAGCATATAGACGGGAGGGATCGGATGGAGCGATACAAAAACCGATGCGGCTGAGCCCCTGGGCCGGAGTAGGGAGGCCCCTGGTCAGCTGCGACCAGGTCGTCCCCCCGTCCACGGACTTAAAAAGACCGCTGTTGGGACCGTTCCATGCGCCGTTCTCCCACGGGCCCTGGCGGCCGGCCCATAGGTCGGCATAGACGATCTGCGGATTGACCGGGTCGATCGTGACCTGTACCGCACCGGTGTTCTCGTCCTTATATAATACTTTCTCCCAGGTTTTGCCCCCGTCGAGGGTCCGGTAGACGCCTCTTTCCGGATTGGGACCATAGGGATGGCCTAGCACGGCGACGAACACGCGATTGGGGTTTTGAGGATCGATGGCCAGACCGCCCATCTGCTGTCCGGCTTCCAGTCCAAGGTGGGTCCAGGTGCGACCGGCATCCGTGGACTTGAAAATGCCCTTGCCTACGGACAGATCGGGTCGCTGGATACCCTCTCCACTGGCCACATAGACGATATTGGGATCAGAAGGGGCAACGGCGACGTCGCCGATAGAGCCTGTAGACTGCTCGTCGAAGATCGGCGCCCAGGTGCGGCCAAAGTCCGTGGTCTTCCAGACACCGCCGTTGTTGACGCCGATATAAAAGACATTGGGCTGTTGAGGCGAGCCGCATCCGCCGACCGTTCGCCCTCCGCGATGAGGGCCGATCATGCGCCAGTGAAGGTTTCCAAAAAGTGATGTGTCGGGAGCCTGCGCGTATACCGTATTGATAACGGCGCAACAGGACAGCAGCCAAAGCAGTCGATTCATGTGTAGTAGTTAAGAATCAGTTGATTTAAACCGGACTCCGTCCGGTTGGGGTAAAAATTAAGCTATTACTTGCTACCGGACAGAACCGTCCATCAACTTTTTTTGGTCGGTGAACCGCAAATGCAACGAATAGGCGTAGATGCCTGTCAGATGGGGAAACCTTCTCATGCGCTATTTACCCGGCCTGTGCATCCTCCTTATCATGCTTGCGGCCTGCCACAAATCGAGCGGCAGCGGATCAGACAACCGTCTATACAAGAACTGGCTATTCACTAAGGAGGTCGTAGCGGGAGGAACGACCAGCACTTTCTACCCCCCGGCCGATTCGACCGTCATCCTCCATCTTAATTCCGATAACAGCTATTCGCTATCCGTCAAGGGGCATACGACATCCAGCGGTACCTTCCAGGTCAAGGCGGCAGGACCGGGTGGTTCTCCCGGCCCTGAACTGATCTTCAGCCAGCAATCGGGCGGTCCGTTCTTCGGTGACGAGCGCTATACCCTGGATGGCAATTCCCTGGTGCTTTCGTCTGCCCTGCTGAATCCCGGACTACACTGGACTTTTTACTATGAGGCCATTCCTTAAATTCGTGACGCCCCCGCGAACACGGGGCATAGGGATAAGCTACCGCGCGTCCTGCAGTAGCTGGATAATACGCGTATGCCCGAGATGCCTGGCCCATTCCAGGGCGGTGGACTGATAGGCGCTGTCTTTCAGCCGCAGGTCGGGTCTTGCGGTCAGGGCCAGCCGGGTCAGATCGGCATCGTCGCGCTCGGCTGCAAAATGGAGCAGCGTCTTATTCCATTCTCCGTATATTTTATTGACTGAATTGGGGTCTTTCTGCAGCAGCTGGCGGGCGCGGTCCTGCCAGCCAAGGTCCCATGCGTCGAGGACTGTGTAGTCGGCGCCGATATCGACGAGCCACTCTGCGGCGGACGGCTGCCGGCAGTGCACGGCCAGTTCCATCAGGGTGAGTCCGCTGCTGAGCTCCCGGTTGAGGTACCGGGACAGGCCGGCTGTCTTTTCCAGCTGGGGACGAAGGGCGTCCAGCGACTGCCGGTCTCCCCTGCCGACGGCTTCGGCGAGCTGCACGTCAGAGGAAGAAGGCTGCCGGCTAATATACTTATCGGTGATCAGCCACCAGGTCTGGCCGTCCCGTATAACGGTGAAGCCCAGCTGCTCGTATGTCCGCTGGCCCGCGCCTGTAGAATTCAGCACGGCATAGCGGTATCCCTTGTCGCGGGCAAAGAGACAGGCGGCCAGCGTCACAGCTTTTCCGATGCCTTTTTTCCTGTGACGGGGGACGACGCCGACATGATAGATACCAGCCGCGCCAAGCGATCCCGTGGTAAGGAAGACGACGCTGTGCCCGACTACCTTGCCGTGAAGGGTCGCGACAAAACGGGTCCATTGCCCGGGCATGTCGATCGTGTTGGAGGCGGGAACGATGACCTGCGCATAAGGCAGGTTCTTTACGTCTGTCAGTGAAGTATGGTTATCGGCGACAATGGTCAGCCCGCGGGGGATGGGATGGTCAGTCCGGATCTGGCCGAGGTCGAGGGCCATCCAGCGGGGTCTCCAGCCAGGCTGAAAGCCCCTTGCCAGCAAGCGGACGCCCAGGTCCGGTGGGCTCGCCGGGTCCAGCGACCAGCAGCCAGCTCCTTTTGGCGGATGCACCCGGTAAAAAGCCATCAGCTCATCCAGCTGTCGCCCCGCATTCTCCTCCGTCAGCTGGGGAAAGGCTATCATCGAAGGGCTTTGCGCATTCCCCGATGTCCAGCACAGCCCATCGATATCAAAGAAGCTGCCGCCAAGCGTAAGCGCTTCTTTTTTGAACAGCTCCCGGTGATTAAAGGCAGCAGCCCGTTCAAGCTGACTGTGATCGGCGTCTTGCAGTATTGACGGATTAGCCATCAGGATAAATCTAGCTCATCCGACGCGACCCGCAAAAAAATTTTTCCCGGGCTTACCGGGGCTTCCCATACTTCTTCAGTCCGACTGAGGCAAAGGCGTAGATCTCCCGCATGATGTAAGGCGGTAAAGAGTCGGGCGGAACACTTGCGGGCACCGTCTTGTCGGTGACGTCCGGGTCCGCGATCCGACGAAGATGATCCATACAGCTGTTGCGGGTGGTCAGAAATACAAAAGTTTTGATCTGCTGGTCACTGGTAAAGTCTGTACGTCGCTGCCAGCACAGGAAAAAAGCGTCCAGCGATAGCTGATAGGCGGCAGGCGCATCGCGCACCAGCATAAAAGCAAAGCCAAAAAGCTCCGGATAATACTGAAAGAAAAATACTTTAAAGGCTTCCGGCAGCCCCTCGCGAAAATAGGTGACACTGATGTCTTCCTCGTCGGTTCGTTCCGGCTTCATAATGGAGATCATGGTTGATTTTTTAGGACGCCGGTGGCATCCTGGTAAACGAAACGATTGGATAAAGCAAGGAAATCTGGTCTTGAAGGACCTTGTGCAAGGGAACCTTGTTCATGAGGATCTAGTTCATCAGGTGGTTATCCCAGTGTGCATGGGATGCCCCGTCCCTGTTAGTACCCGTCCAGGGAAGATAACAGTCGGTATAGTAGTTCTCAATGGCGAGGCCGATGGCTTCCGTATGGCCGTTGGATTCTTTTTCTATGTCTGCCCAGGTGTCTTTTTTGTTATACACCAGCGCCATAGATTCTTCCTGGCCTTCGGGAAAATGAACGAGGAAGACGACGACAGTATTGACGAGGATCGGTTTAATAACGATAAGATGCCACTGTCCTTCGAAAAAGTATTCCAGCTCGAAGGATTTCTCAAATGGTAATAGCTCCTGGATCGAAGACGCATACGGAATATTCTTTAACCTGTTGAGTTTTAAGCGAAAACCGGACATAGGTGATAAATTAAAATAAGTGAACGAATCATCGGTCAGAATAAGAGGACGACAGGTCTTGAATTAAGTCAGGAACAAAGCTTAAACAGGATATTTACCGGCAGTTGAACCGATCAGCAGGAGTCTGCCTGATCGTTACTAAGAGCAAATTAATAGCTTTACAGCAAGAATCGGTAGAATTAATTCTACAGGAGATTTTTTTTTATTGATGAATTTAGCATAAATGCAACCACAGATATTACTGGCAGATGACCACAGCATGATCAGAAAAGGTCTGAAGCTTCTATTGCAATTACACCTTTCCTTTACGGACGTCTCGGAAGTTGTCAGCTGCAACGAGCTAATGAAGGAGCTCGCAAAGAAAAAATATACGCATCTCGTATTAGACATCATACTGTCGGATGGAAGTACGCTGGAAATCTTACCGAATATACAAAAACTATATCCCGAATTACGGATAATGGTCTTTTCAATGCAGCCGGCTGAGGTATACGGAAAGGCATTGCGGCAATACGGCATCGAACATTATCTGCCCAAGACGACGCCGGAAGAGGAGACGATCCGGCTGCTCCGACGTTTTCTCCTCAACGAACAGTCGACGAGAGACAGCTCGGGGACGCGGTGGCCCAACAATCCGTTCTCTGCGCTGGCCCCGCGCGAGCTGGAGATCCTCCACTATGTCCTGAAGGGGCTGGGCACAAAAGAGATAGCGGAGACACTGAATGTAAAAATGAATACGGTCTCTACCGTAAAAAACCGTATATTCGAAAAAACCCTCACGACAAATCTGAAAGAATTAATAGAATTAGCTACATTATACAATGTCAATTACTAGGACTGCGGGTTTTCTATTGCTGCTGCTAAGCTGCTTTTACTACCCGAAGGCCCAGGATTACTATCACATCGATCATTTCACCACGGATAACGGCCTCCCCTCCAACGGTATCAAAGGGCTGCAGTGGGATGAGCAGACCGGCTTTTGCTGGATCGCGACCGAGGCAGGGATCACCCGGTACAATGGCGCTGATTTTGTAACTTTCAATCGAAGCAATACCCCAGGTTTTTTTTCCGAACGAATGCTTTTTCTGCTGAAAAGCAGAGACGGACGGCTTTATACTGCGGATGAAGTAGGCGATCTCTTTCTTGTCCTGCGGAACAAACCCCAGTTCACCGGTCAGATAAAGGTCGATACCCGGCCCACAACCTTCCGGCTGATCGGGCTGATCGCTTCGGGCAAGCTGTTCAGGCAAAGCTCGCAGCAGCCCCCTGCCGGCTTTGGTTTTGATTTCTCTCTGCAGGCGCTAATGCCGCTGAATGAGGAAAGACTGCTGCTGACACAGCATGACAGCCTCTATGACTACAGGCTGGGCCGGCCGATCCCTACATTTCTCACCGCCCTGCCACCGGGCTCCAGGCCTTTTTGTCTCGGGGATAGCGTATTTGTTTTCGATCCCGCTCATGGCGGCTTTTACAAAATATCTCCAGATTACCGGCAAAGGGTCCCGATCCCTTTTGACGGCGCAGACGGAAAAGGCAAGCCTCAGCTGTTCTGGGATAACGGAATGAGCAATCCAATCCTGGTAAAGAATAGCCGCGCCTGGCAGCTGGATTATGTGCAGGGCAGGCTGACCGCAAAGCTTTTATGCGATGCGCTGCCATCGGATGTGTTGCCGCTGTTCGTCAGGTACGATGAGAAGAGCAACCTGCTTTTCATAGGCACCTCTTCAAAAGGATTATTTGTGATCCGCAGGAATGCGGTGCGGGCAGTAAAAAAGCCGGCCGGCCCCGGCGAAGCCGAAAGGCAAACCGCTTACTACAGCCAGATCGCTTTGCCCGGAGAGGCTGTGCTCACCAGCAATGGGGATGTTATCGGCCATCCGGCCTCCGGTGCCGGCGGCGGGTCCAGCCCCACCGAATTGCCGGTCCACGGCATCTTCAACAATTTCGTGCTGACCACCTCCGACAGCGTGCTTTGGTACAGCAGCAACGATACCGTCTATTCCTGGTCTTACCGGACACACGAGCGCACGGCCATATTTGCAGGTGGTGGGTCGATCACCGACGGCTTCGTCCTGTCGGAGGGCGATCTTTATATTGCCAATGCGATCGGCATCGGGGTCCTGCGCAAAGGCCGGATCGACTATCAGTATCGGTACCCCAAGCCGGATATCAACAGCAACGCGCCGTTTGCCATGCAGGAGATCAGCCCCGGTCTGATCGCTATCGCCACCTGTGACGGACTTTTCCGATTCAATATCCTGACACATGTGGTCGATACCCTGTGGAGAAAGCCGGGCATCTGTGTCCGAAGTCTATGGAAATACAAGGGCTATTTGTTCATTGGCACCTATGGGAAGGGTATTTTTCTCTATAAAAATGGCCAGATCCGCCCTATCCCGCCGGATAAGAGCAGGTACCTGGACTACGCACACTGTTTCATTCCGGACAAGCAGGGCTTCTGCTGGATCAGCACCAACAAAGGCGTCTTCCGCGCGAGTCCGGAGGATATGACCGCGGCTTTTGACGACAGCAGACGGAACGTATACTACCATTATTACGGAAGGCGGGACGGTATGGATATCACAGAGCTCAATGGCGGGTGTACCCCTTGTGCGTTGCAGCTGAACGACAGCACCCTGTCCTTTCCATCGATGGACGGACTGATATGGGTCAACCCTTCCCGGCCGGTCACCGGGCTGCCAGGGGGATCGATCTATATAGATGAGTTTATGGCGGATAGCCAGGTGGTCAACAGCTCGTCGCTGATGCGGCCCGAACTTCCCGCCAGCACGAGAGAACTGGTGTTCTCCCTGGGTTTCCCTGCCTGGGCCGGTAAGGAAAACCTCTATATAGAATACAGGCTGGAGCCCTATTCCCATGGCTGGCAGCTACTGGATATCCAGAATAATCCGAGGCTTCGTTTCAGCAATCTGCCTTCGGGAGTTTATAAGCTCGAGATCCGCAAGCCCAATGGATTTGGAGGCAGCAACAGCTCGACCACCTGCAGCTTCTACATCATCCCGCGCTGGTGGCAGCAGCCCTGGAGCTGGGTCCTCTGCCTCGGCCTGCTGGCCGCCTTTATCGGAAGCATCGTCCGCTGGCGCACCCGCCGGCTCGAGCTGCGGCAGGACAGACTGGAAAAGCAGATCGCTGAAAAGACCAGGGAGCTGCAAGCCAAGAACGAGGAGCTGGAACGCACCGATCAGATCAAGACAAGGCTGATCTCCATCATCAGTCATGACCTGGTGACGCCGCTGCGATTTCTGCATATGACCGGGAGGAACCTCATCGAAAAAAAACACGGCCTGACCGAAGATCTTCAAACGGAGGCCATCAGCGAAATGGCTACCACCTCGAAAGAGCTGGAGCTGCTGTCCACCAATATCCTCAACTGGATAAAATACCGCAATGAAGACCGGCGGCTGGCCAAGGAAAGCTTCAACCTGAGTGAGATGGTGACGCAGCTGTTCGGCATCTTCCATCCGATGGCCCGTCAGAAGGACGTCAGGCTGCTCAACGAGATCGATGCCGGTATTGTCGTCTTCCAATATATCGAGCCGGTCAAGATCGTACTGTACAATCTCATCCTGAACGGCATCAATTTTACCCCGCAGGGCCATATCCGGGTCAGCTGTGTCCGCGGCGGGGACAGCATTTCGCTGGTCATCGGGGATACCGGCGTCGGGATGACGCAGGAGCAGATCAACAATATCATGGCGGATCATTTTATCATCTCTTCCGCCAATGTGGATAACCGAAAGGGGAATGGGCTCGGGTATCTTATTATTAAAGACCTGTTGAAGATCATTCGTGGACGGCTGACCATCCAGAGCGAAAAGGGAAAGGGGACTACGGTTAACGTTTGGGTACCGCTGTAGCAGGGTACCGCTTTAGCAGGGTCCCGCAGCCGTCCGGGTCGTTGTCGGTCGCCGCCCCAATAAAAAGGCCGGTCAGAAGACCGGCCATCAACTTTGCGACAGTTGCTTATAATTCCTTCACAATAACGTATACAGTAGCAGGGCCGCCGCGGCGATCCCTATCAGAAAACAGATCAGTAGCGCCAGAGCTCCTCTGGAAGAGATAGTTGTATATCGGGTCTTTGACGCCATGGTGTTTTATATATCGGTTAGCTAGCTATTGATGATGATCGAATTTTCCAGGTATTGCTGTGTCGGATGATAGATGAACAGGCAGCTGCCATCTCTTACGGCCCGGATGATACGGCCGCTGATGGCGGAAGGCAGAGCGGGGCAGCCCAGGCTCGTGCCCAGCGTACCGAAGTTCTGCATGTATTTATCTCCTACATAGGAGGAGCCGTGCAATACGATATTCCTTTTCAGCGCCAGGTCGTTGTAGCCGCTGTCGACCCCGCTGAGGCGCAGCGAGAGACCGTTGCGGCCATAGTAGACCTTGTTCGTTACATAGAACCCAAGGCTGCTTTTATAAGAATCGGGCTCATTGGAGAATGTGGTCGCGTATTCCTCACCGGAGTTCTGGCCATGGGCTACATAGGTCCGGAACAGCAGCTTGCGGTGCTGGACGTCGATGACATACATCCGCTTGCTGCAGCAGGACTGGCTGAAATCACAGATAGAGAGGACCGTACGTTTGCGAATAAGTCCTTTTTTCAACAGGTTGTAATAGCCGCGCCACGCGTATTCGAACGCCTTTGCGTCAAGGCCTTGTTTTTCGAGCTTCATATTGCTGTAGAGCATGACGGCCTGGCTGACCACCATCCGAAGCTCTGCGGCCTTTGCGGCCGACGCGGATACGATGCCGTTGCTGGTCTCCTCTTTTTCCCCGGTAACAGCCTTGGCGGTCACTGGCGCCACTGCAGGGGCCGGCGTCTCTTCAGCCGGTTTGGCGACGGGTTCGATGGTCGGCTTAGCCTCCGGGGCTGCCGGTGGCAGGGGCGCGGTGGCTAGATATTCCTGGGCGGTGAATTTTGGGACTGCGGTGAGAGATGGTTGATCGATGAACCTGGCGATGACCGCCGAAGTGTAAAAAGGCAGAACGACCTCTTTGCCTTTCAGGCTATCTCCGTCGGATTTAGCACGTCCCGATATCATTGCCGGGGCTGTCAGGATCATGGACGACAGGGTAACCTTAAATAAAAGGTTAGAAAGTACGCGCATGGGATTTGGATTTTAATTACGGTTATAGGATTTGGGTTACGAATCATTTCAGGATTTGGGTTATTTCATTCTTTTCGGATGCTGAACTGCGCTCTTTCGATCAATACAGCATCCCGGTAAAGCTCGTATACAAACTGCCCTGCGTGTTCGAAGTTGTATTTTTCTACGATAAGCAGCGGATCCCGTATCTGACGGATCTCGAAAAGCAGCATGCCACGTTCGTTAAAAAAACGGATCTTGTACCGGCCGGCGGAATTTGGAGGAACGGTTATGACCAGGTCGCCATTTGCATTGCGGTGAACATAACCCCAACTCGTCGAACCGAGGGCCGTATCCCTTTTATTATATAACGTATAACCTGGAGAATTATGACTTCTCCAAAAGGCGGAATGAAAATAATTTTTGGACGAGCGGCCAGCCTGCGCGTGCGGAGCGGCAAAAAGGACGAAGAGGACGAGAAATGACAGGTTTCCCGCCCTCGAACAAGGATACGACATGACTATATTTTAAATAGACCAACGCAATAAGACAACAGGCGACTAGTCTGTTCCGGTAGGCCGGTCCTTCCGCACGCTGGTCCTCCGGTCGGTCGACTGGGGCGGCGGTTCTTCGTTCTTATTGCTCTTCATAGTAATAACCGGGCTGGTATCGCTGGCTACTCTTGATTCCAGTTCATGATATTCGCGCTGGACGCTCAGCACTTCGGCGTGGGCATCCAGCATTTCCTGCTCGAGCTGGCATATCCGGCGATCTTTTTTGGCGAGCTGCCGGCTTCTTCCCCAAAAGCCCGCCAGAACTGCGATACCGATGATCAGTGTAAAAATGTAGGCGTCGATGCTTAATTGGAATGTCGGCATAAAATGATCAATTAATTAATCGAATAAGGAAAAACGACAAAATAAGTGGATCGAATTATGCGTTTCAACGCCTGAGAGGATGGTTGGTGGTAGTAAAAAGGCAGACCACACCCATGGGGTAAAGTTTATTCATGTGGATACAGATTTTGTTCTATAAAAGTACCCTCCCCTTCCACCTGCTGGTACTCACCATAACAAAATGAGCCACGCGATCAGACAAAGCCTTTCTCTACTAAGGTCTTATATTATAAAAGGCGGTCCTTTTCCACTTATCGATACGTGCAGAGTATTTTTATTATATTTGACGGCCAAGGTTAAGGCATGATCAAAAAGGCTTTTCCGATTATTGCTATCCTCTCATTGTCTGTAACACCTGCCCTGACTCAGTCCGACTCTTCGAACGGCTACTCTGTCCAGCATTTTACCGACGAGAACGGGCTGCCCCAAAACAGCATCAACGACTTGTTATTTGACAATGACGGGTATTTGTGGCTGGCCTCCCAGGTCGGCCTTGTGTGCTTTAACGGTAATTCGTTCAAGCTGTATTATCCGAACGACAAGCCGGTCATGGAATCCAACATTCAATTTTTGGGGAAGAATGACAAAGGCACCCTCTATTTTCAAACAGACGACCATAATCTTTACTGTTATCCCAGGAACAACCGGCAGTATATGGCTCCCGTGATCACCCCTACGGAAGCGCAAAAGATGCCCTGGCTGATGAACGACCACAAACAGCTATTCGATTTTTCCACTTTCCTGCACAGCACATCCAACGCGGAGGAGACAGCGCAGCGGCAAAAGATCTTCCAGTATCTTTTTGCCAACAACCGGAATTTTTATGCGGTCGATACGACCCGTCTTTATTATACGTATAACGACAGCCTTTTTTACTATGACGGCCACGAGCAGTCGGCGGTGACCCGCCTGCCGGGTGGCAGGGGACAGTATCTGGTCCAGGACAGGAAGCTCTATATCCTTCACCAGGATTCAGTGTTGGCGGTATACGCGGAAGGCCGTCGGGTGGCGGGGGGCTCGCTGATCGGCGGTGATCTGTCGAAAGAGCTGCCCCTCGTCAAAAAAGGCGGTGATAATTACCGCCTGTATCCCTGTACCAGGACGACGCACCTGCTTGCCGGCCGGCGGCTTTACCGCCTGACCCCGACGGGTGACGGGAGGTTGAATGCAGCCTTTCTCGTCAACCTGGACTTTATCCCCAATATTTCAGCGGTGGAATACAATTCGGGGCTGGACCTCCTGCTGGTCGCCACGCATACGGACGGCTTCTATTTTCTGCGGAAGAACAGATTCCGACAGGATGGCTGGCCCCCGGCCCTGCTGCAAAAGATGGACCGGCACCTCTTCGGACCCCTGGCCCTTTACCAGGACCGGAAGATACTTACGGACAAGTTCATTTTCACACCGGCCGGGACGCTGATACCGATAAAGGATGCCGTACCGATCTGGCAGCGATGCCTGTACGTCGACAAAAAAGACCAGGTCTGGGCAGCCTGGTATAACCGCCCACGCCGCCTCGACAGCGCAATGGATCTGGTGTCGGAGCTTCCCGCCCTGGATGCGACAGTCGTAGACTACAGGGAAGACTCCACCGGCCATCTCTATTGCCTGACGGAGAACTCGGTCTGGCAGCAGAAAGGGGACAGTTTCAGGCGGGTCTTTACCATTCCCCGGCTTACGGGAAAAGAGGTCAACGAATCCTTTGCCTGTGTAGGCGGCGGTCGCTGGTGGATCGCCGGCACCTATGGGCTGCTCGAATATGACCAGGGGAAGAATGAATCCCGGGCCATTCCCGAATTTACCGGCATGCACGTGCGCGCGATCCATCTCTGCAAAGACGGCAATATCCTCGTCGGCACTTACGGTCAGGGGTATTTCTATTATTATCACCACCGCTGGGTCCGGATGCCGCTGGACAAGAACGGATTCCTTGTCACGGCCCACTGCTTCCTGGAGGACAGGTCGGGCAATGTCTGGATCCCGTGCAACAAAGGACTTTTCAAAGTCCCCACGGCAGATATGGACGCCTGGTGCGAGGGCAGCAATAACGGGCTGTACTATTATTATTATGGTCGCCAGGACGGCCTTCAGACAAATGAGTTCAATGGAGGTTTTAATGCCAGCGGGGTGATCACGCCGGGAGACTTTGTAGCGCTGTCTTCCATGAAGGGCATGGTCTGTTTTTATACCGACTCGCTGCCGACCGATTTCCCCCATGGCACCATCGATATGCGCCACGTCGAGACCGACGGGACTATCCTGGAGAGCTCGGACACTATTCATCTGAAGGCAGGCTATAACAGCCTGCTCATGGAGATCTCCTGCCCCTATCTGGGCAACCCGAATAATCTCTACCTGCAATACAATGTGGAGGGGCTCGGCGACGAATGGAAGGCGGTTCCGGCAGACGGCATCCTCACGCTCAACAGGCTGGAGGCGGGAAGCTATATGCTCCGGGTGCGGAAAGTCAACGGTTTCGGAAAGAACAACTATCAATACCGGGAATGGAGGCTTGTCGTTCCCCCGTACTTTTATAAGACGACATGGTTCATGCTGCTGCTGGCGCTGGCCGTCATTATCCTGCTTTTCCTGCTGATAAGGCTGCGGCTAAAGCTGGTGGAAAAGAAAAAAGAGATCAGAGTGAAAGCAGAAAAGCTGAAGAGCGCGGTAGTCAGCCGGGAAAAGCTGATCTCACTGGTCATCCACGATCTCCGCTCTCCCCTGCGGTTCCTGACATTGCTGGCTGGCGACCTGCACGACAACCAGGCCAGCCTGTCCGCAGAAGAGATAAAGGACCGGACTTACTGGGTCAAAAAAGGCGCGCAGGATATCTATAATTTCTCGGAGGACTTTCTGCTCTGGGTGACGAGCCAGACGGATCAGTACAGCATCAACAAGCTCCAGTTTGCGGTTAAGCCTCTTTTACAGGAGATATTCGATTTCTTCCTTGAACAGGTGCAACAGAAGGGGAACAGCATTTCCTATGGCGCGGCCGAGGACCTGACCATTTATTCCGATCCGCATATGCTGTTGACGATCATCCGGAACCTGGTCGATAACGCCAACAAGTATACGAGCCAGGGAAACATCCGGATCACGGCCAGCGTGGACGGCGACTCTGTTCTGATCTCGGTTGCTGATACGGGGAAGGGAATGAGTCCGCAGCAGGTCGCGGCGTTCCTTGGCGATGACAGTCTGGACAATGTAAAAAGCGGCAGCCAGCTGGGGCATAAGTTCATCTACGATCTCACGCAACGGCTCAACGGGACCCTCTCGGTGGAGAGCATCGAGCACCAGGGCACCACGATCAGCATCCGGCTGCCGTATCAGCGCAAAGACTAAATTTTACTGAGTATCTTTTGCTCCATATTAAACGGACAAAAAATTAAATTTTACTCAAAATTTTTTGTTCGACATTAAACGGGCAAAAAATTAAATTTTACTCAAAATTTTTTGCCCGACATTATTACCATCGATCTGCTTCTTGTATTTCCCGGGTGTTATCTGGTAGACCTTTTTGAAAGCCAGGATATAATTGCTGATGCTGGAATAGCCGATCTCATAAGCGATCTGACTGATGGACTTGGCATTGTCCGCGATCATTTCCTTTGACTTCTCGATCCGCTTGTTCCGGATGTATTCCGATATGGTCATTCCGTGAATGGACTTGAAAAGGAAATTCAGCCGGTGATAGCTGGTATAGGTCTTCTTCAGGATACTGTCTACTGTAAAAGTATCGGAGCAGTAATATTCGGAAATATAGGACTCGACCTCCCGGATCAGCGTGAGATCGTCCTCGTTGTCGATATCGGAGACGGGGTTGACGCCGAGCACGCTGCGGTGGCGGTTGCACAGGAAATACTCCAGCAGGGACAGGAGATTGTTCTGGATGCCCAGCAGCTGCTGTGCAGGGTCCTGCAGCAGTCCCAGCGCCGCAGTGAAAAGAGACATCTGTCTTCTCCCCAGCCGGCAGGTGATGATATTCGCATCCTGGGCCAGCAGCTGTTCGATCTTCTGGAACTGGACATTATCCTTCAGGAAAATATGCGTCCAGTCGGAAGGGATATAGATGACCAGCGCTGAAAAATGGATAGAGCCGGTAGACCGGTAGACCAGCGGGCGGGCAGCCGTGGTCAGCAGACCGAGTCCGGGACTGGCCGGGAGCTCTTCTGTCTGGGGAGAGTCTGCAGGACGTACGTGGAGGTCTCCTTTGTAGTTGATGAATGTTAGCACGAGGCCATTAGGATCGAATTCCGGCTGAATCAGTTCGAGGCCTTCTACCGAGGTTTTTATGGCAGCGGCATGCAAACCTACCGGCAATTGCAATTGGTGCCAATGCAATGCCCTGGCGGCTGGAACAGGATGTTGGGATTTCATAGTCATATTTCTGGGTTAGAGTTAAGGGCGCATTCATGTACTTGGCTATCAATGGGGGTTCAGGTAATGCCAGGGAGAAAAACCGTATTCCTTCTTGAAAGCCAGCGTAAAATGGGAGGGGTTGGAATAGCCTATTTCGGTGGCCACCACTTTAACCGGAACCTTGCTGTCGAGCAGCTTGCGGGCATGTTCCAGCTTGTTCTTCTGGTAATAGCCGAATAAGGTCTCACCGTAATATTTCTTGAACTTGGTCTTGAGGCTGGTCGGGCTCATGGCGGAGATGCGCGACAGCTTTTCTATGCCGGGGAATTCCTTTTTATAGTGCAGACAAAGATGGTGCTCGACCCGGGAAAGGCTGTGTGTGTCCTGGATGCTGAGCGAGCCGCCGTCCTCGTTGAGCTTGTTCATCACGAAGAACTGCTGCAAAAGGTATTCGGTCAGAATAGATATGTTGCGGATAGTGAACAGCTCCCGGAAAGGATGCTGGATGATCTCCGTCATAAAATCGTTGAGGAGCAGCCGGTATTTGAACGTGATGGGCCAGGTCAGCGTAGGTTCATTGCCGGTAGACGAGAGGATATCCGCGATGGCGCCTGCGTCGAAATCCTGGATCAGGTGTTCCAGGCTTTGCTTCTTTACGCGGACGACCAGCGAACGGATGATCTTGTCTTTTGGATATACGATGGTCTTGCCATTAACAGCATCGGTAATGCTGACCGTCGAATGCATCTGCTGATTAAGGAGAGACACCGGCACTGGCAGGACAGGGAGCTCGCCGTCCGTCTTGCCGGGAACGTCGATCTCGTCGAAGCATAGAAGATAAGAAGACGCATCGGCCGCAGGCTGCAGCTGGATGGTCAGGTCTTCCGTCAACAGGGATAAGTTAACGGCCAGCACCTCAATGCCGGAGCTTATGCCCGCTACAGTAATAAAGCCTTTACCCTTGGATCCCGAAAAATAGAGCACCGAATCTGATACAATACTACTTTTTTCCTCCGCTAGCGCCTCAAAACATTTCAGAAAGGGTTCTGAATTTTCAAGAGATACATAGCTCATTGAATTTTAAATTTATTCCTATCAAAAAGAACTTATACAGGCTACTAATCTCTATATAAGCCGTGGTTTTGCTTTATCGACATACTGCCTCAGAATCAGCGCCAAGTTATTAATAAGGCTAGGCAGCAGGAATAGTAAAAGAACGAATTTTGTGTAGTTTTTTAACTACTTATGAATCCGAAAAAACACTTACTCAATCGTTTAAGCCTTCTCCCGGACTGTCTTTTCTCGCTAAGGAATTCAACAATAAGATTATCCTAATTCTCGTTTTTGTCAAATATTTACCGTCACAACCGGTTACATGTGTAGACGGTCGTATGAACTAATCCACACCTATGTTTAAAATCCATACCGTATATGAACAATTCCTCCAAAAAGGGCGGCTTTGATGTTGATATCCGCAGCCTGCTAAAGATCCAGCACAAGAAGGTTTACGCCATTTGCAGGCTATTCGCCGACACTTATAAGGAACATCAGTTTCTCTTTACTAATATTATGGCTGCGGCCTCCCAGAATATCCGGGGGCGCCGGGAGAACAGCGACAAGCAGACCCTGGTGCTGAGGGCCTGTATCAACATGGCTGCCCTGCACTCGATCACGACGGAGATGGCGCCGGTGGTGGAACGCAGCATACAGTTCAAGTCTCCCGATTACCAGCGGTCTATGACCCGTCTGCGCCAGTCGATGGGGGAAGCTTCCGACTATGAGAAATTTCGCCTGTTCCTCGAGCTGGAGAAGATGCCGGCCGAAGAGCTGACCCACCTGACTGGTCTCCCCCTGTCGAGGAATGCTGTGGGTAAGAAGAAAGAAAAAGAGACCGACCGGGCGCAGCTGCGCAAGACGTCTTTCAATTTCATCCCCTACCTTAAGCAAAAACTGGTATGGAACTAAAAAAGCTGCAGGAGCACTGGGACAGTTTTCCCGAGGTTTCCATGGAAGAGCGGCCGATATTATCGTCCGACCTGGAAAAGATCGTGGTGAAAAACCCATTGTCTGACGCTTTTTACCTGCGCCGCCGACTGCTTGCAAGGATCATTGTCTTTTCGGTCTTATGGATCGTGAACGCCATTCAGCTGCGTTCACAATGGATATCGGACGGTCCGGATATTTCCGAGCTGATAGCCCTGTTCGGACTGCTCACCTATTGTCTCTATTTTCACATCCGGCTGCTGTTCTTCGCCGACTACCCTACCCTGCTTTCCCTGCCACTCATTAGCTTCCTGGGCAAGCTTGAAACGGTGCTGGATAAATATATAACTTCTTTCAAATTTGTCAGCGGCCTCGCCGGATTCTATGTATTGGCGCTGATCCAGTACCTGCTGTTCCGGACGAACAAGGGAGCCCATGAGACGCTTAGTCACAATGACTGGTACAAATGGCTGATATTGATTTTTATATCAGTTTCCGTTGATATATTACTTTTACATTCGATCATTCCGAAATATCGGAAATTACTGGCCGGAGTCCGGAAATACAAGGAAGGGATACTGGTTAAAGCCCAAAATAAATAAAAGACTAATACGACCATTCCCGTTATTAGCTTTATCAGCTATTTTTGTATATTCGGGGGCTAATACAGGCGTTGCGCCAATCAATTTTACCAAATGCCAAATATTTTAATCGCAGACGATCATTCCATAGTTCGGGCAGGACTGAAACTGTTGATCAATAGCTGTATCCGGGATGTCGTCATCGATGAGGCAGAAGACGGCGAAGCAGTCATCAAAAAAATGAAATCGGCTTCATTCGACCTGCTGGTGCTGGACATCAATATGCCGCATACCGAGTCGTTCAGCCTTACTTCCTATCTGCTGAAAGAATACCCCGGCTTAAAGATCATCATCTTCACGATGAACCAGGAAGTGTTCTTTGCCAAGCGGTTCCTGAAGATCGGCGCGCACGGATACCTCAATAAATATTCGAAGGAGTCGGAGATAAAATACGCGATCCAGAAGGTGCTCAGCGGCAAACGCTATATCAGCGATAACCTGGCGGAGATACTGTCGGGCGAGCTGACCAAGAAGTTAAAAGATAATCCATTCGAAGACCTGTCTGACCGGGAATTTGAAGTAGTGCTGCAGATGCTGAAGGGCAGCTCGGTCTCAGAGATCGCCAATACGCTGAGCCTGCACAAGTCCACGGTAGGCACGCACAAGACGCGGATCCTCGACAAGCTGAAGATCTCCAATACGGTCGAGCTGATCAATCTTGCCCGTCTGTACGAGATCATCTAAGCGCCGGCCATTGCGATGCCGGCGAAGGCTCTGCCGGCCGGGCGCTACTCCGGGAAGAATTTCTCCAGCGCCTTTCTCACCCCATCATTGTTGTTGGTATCGGTAACATAGTTGGCCGCTGCCTTTATTTCATCCGGCGCATTGCCCATTGCCACGCCCATGCCCGCAAACCGGATCATCTCCTTATCGTTGTAGTTGTCACCCATGGCGATGACCTCAGAGGGTTTCAGCCCCATGCGCTCGCTGATGAATTTGACCGCATTGGATTTGGAACCGCTGGTCTCCATCACTTCCAGGTAGGTGGGCTTGGAGGGATAGATGTTCAGGCGGCCGTTGTATTGTTGCCGAAGATGTGTTTGTATCTGGGCGATATTCTCCGCCTGGCTCATCACCATCATCTTATTGGGACCGATCTTCCGCGCCGACCAGTTTTTGACCAGCTGGTCGATCGGGTTGACGACGACCTTTACGTCCATGATCCGTTGTTCGTAGTCGGTCCAGGAGTCGCTGACCTCCGAATACCATTCCTTTTGCAGATAGTAGGCGATGGTAGCCTTAAAGGGGCGAACGGCTTCGGTCACGCTTTTCGTGGTGTCCATGTCGATCATCGCCTGAAAGATGGGGGTTTCCGCCTCTACGATATAGCTGCCGTTGAGCGTGACGATGGGATAGTGCGCCGGCAGGCCGATATTCCGGAAGGTCGGCAGGACGGCGTTCAGCGGACGCGCAGAGACGAGGATCACCGGAATGCCTTTGTCCGTAAGGGATCGAATCTTTTGTATCGTGAGGTCGCTAACGGAATGATCAGACTTCAGCAGGGTGCCATCCATGTCCAGGAATACAGCTTTATACATATGCGCGAACGCTCGTTTGGTTTGAGTTGGGGCAAAAAATTACCCGATAAATTAAATTTTTTGCCCAACAGATTTAATTGATTGTACCCATGGGTACGAACCGGACTCTGTCCGGTTCCGGCCGCAAGATACGTCACACGCGTATATAAATCTTCTTCATATCCAATATTTTGCCGACCGTCCAGCAGACCATCATATAGACCAGCGCGAATAGCAGCGAGCCGAAGGGCCCGGGGAACACGCCCTGGAAGACGGTGCGGTTGATCCATTCGGCGAAATTCTCTCCATTGCCGACTGGGATGGTGGACAGCACAACGATGAGCAGCTCGGAGACGAGGTAGACAAAGAGGGGGTTCTTTCCGAAGACAGTAAAGAAGGATGCTCCGCGCGTCTGCTGCCTGAACTCGACGAAGTAGATCAGGAAAGAGAGTATCATCAGGTCGAGGCCGACGGTCAGCAGCACAAAGCTGCTGGTCCATAATTTCTTGTTGATCGGGAAGACGAGATTCCACGCGCAGGCTACGGCGATCAATGCGGCGCCCCACAGCAACAGCTGGGTGAGCCCCTCATAGGTCTTGCCCTTACGGCTGATAAAGACGCCTGTATAATAGCCGGCGATCACGTTAACCACGGCCGGCAGGGTGCTCAGCGCGCCTTCGGGGTCAAATGCCAGCCCCTCTCCATGATACATATGGTTCTCGCCGAGCAGCCATTTGTCGATGCGGTAGCCGGCGTTCCCGGTCATGCTGTAGGGGTCGGCGCCTGCCACGGGGAAGAACAACAAGGCCGCCCAATAGCCGATGAGCAGGATCCAGACTGCTGTGTAAACTGTTTTTGGCGAGGTATAGTAGATCAGCAGCGCGGCGATGCCATAGCAAAGGCCGATACGCTGCAGCACGCCAAAGACGCGGGTATGGGAAAAGGAATTGCCGACCCAGTGCCCGTTCTCCTGGTGGACGAAGGGGAACCAGTACATCAGGAATCCGAGTATAAAAATGATCAGTGTCCTCTTGAATATCTTTCCGAGCACCTCGGCCTGCGACATGCTCTCAAATTTCTTCATGGCAAAGCTCATCGCGTTGCCGACCGCGAACAGGAAGGAGGGAAAGACCAGGTCGGTCGGCGTAAAGCCGTGCCAGGCCGCGTGCCGCAAGGGTGAATAGGTGAAGGTCTCGCTGCCGGGCGTATTGACGATGATCATGAAACAGACGGTCATGCCCCGGAAAATGTCGAGTGCGAGCGAACGGGAAGATGCAGTGTTTTGAGTCATGTGATGGGAAAGAAAGCACTGAAAATAAGGTATTTTTGGGATGCAGCGAACTATTTTTCCAAAACGCTATTGAACTTATTGATCGCGCGGGAATATTTCTTTTTCTTCAGCAGCCGTTCTGCCTTTTCGTTGCCTTTAATGGCTGCCTCCAGGTTATCATCGGTGAGGCGGATGAGCGGGCCATCCTTTGCCTGAAAGTACAGCAGGAAGCCGTCGTCTATTTCGTCTTCAGCCAGGGCGGCGTAAGCGCTGATAAGCTGCCCTCTGAGAACCGGAAAGAGCCAACAGCTGTCGGCCGCGATGCCGGTAATTTGCGGAGCTCCGTATTGGTCCATCCGTGATATGGAAATTGTCTGGGAAGGATAGATCTTTTTGGTCCGGCCCGAGTCAGAGCGCTTTACAGACCGGTCCGTATAGACCAGGTATCGGGTCAGGGAGTCGGCGTCGATCTTTGCGACGAGCTCGAGTGTGGAGCTGTCCTTCATCAACACTTTAAACTTGTGTTTCTGGCTGACGGTTCCGTAGTACCGGTAGTTATGGAACATTGCGTTCATGGCCATGAAATTGGAAAAGCTCATATCGGGCTTTGGAGTGTAGCTGAAATTGGGCATGGGCGTGTGCTGGGCCTGCGCGGTGACGGAAAGGGCGCAAAAGAAGATAAGGATAGTTGGTTTCATGTTGTGGTTTTTATTGCGACGCTCAGGCGTTCAACGGTTTTAGGCTACATATTATTTCGTCGCGATCTCTACAATTCCGGGAACTGTAGATATCTTCCGCTTGTCCTTTTACCAGGGCCTGCGGGAGACGATAATATATTTTTCGCCCGATTGGGCCCTGACCAGGATCAGTGTATCAGAATTGGCGGGTTTGAACACGCTGTCGCCGATTTTGGCCAGTTCCCCGAACCGGGAATCCCATTCCGAACGGATCCGATAATAGGTTTGTGAAGAATCCAACCTGAATTGATCCGCGCTCCGTGCCATATCAATGTAAGCGATTCTACCGCTGAACCGGGCCTGGTTGAATTTTTTGAAGTCTTTCTGGTTTGATCGATCGATCAGGTAACAGATAAATGGGTACAGGATCAGCCAGGGAGTGATGAACCATACGGCCATTTTTAGTTTTTTTACTTGTTCAGGTTTCATACTAATCATCTCCTTCATCATTTATCGTGGTCGGATTGAGAGAAACGCCATCCTTATTCATTTCTTAATTGGTTCATTTTATCATTTCTGCGGAGACAGCCAGGGAATCAGCCCTGTCTCATGGTATTTTGAATAGATGCTGTCGGTGAGAACCAAATTCGACCAGGAGTAACCGAGTCTATTCAATTCATATAAAAATTTGGCCGAATCATTGAAGGGCATTTCGATCTTGTTTTTAAGGTCGATTACAAAGTAGAACATGTATGGTACGGCCTTACCCGATATTTCGGTAGTACCGTTGGCCCCATATCCTACAATAAATCTATCCGGATCGACGAGGATATGATCGGCAGCAAACTCCGATTGAGAGCTATGGAACCTCACCGTCCAATAATCACTTTTTAGTGCTTCATATGGTTTGATCAGCGGCAGTCTCAGGGAGATGTCCGACATGTTATGGTTATAAAAATCCTCTCTGTACCTGGGGTGGTAATCGCATTGCGATCATAGGGTTCGACGAGATTTTGCTTTGCGTTTCGCATATAGTCGTCCAGATATTCGTCAATGTCTTCCGCCCTCGTGAAGAGCCTATTTTCGTTGATCAGGACTCGCGATCTGCTAAAGAGGTGGGGTCTGAAAAAAAAAACATTAATGATCAGCGACGAGCCACCCAAGGCCATTACATCGTATCCCAGCCATTCGACCTTTTTGGCGTCGAATTCAAAATCTCCGTCAACTCCGGTGATCGCATCCGAATGAATTGCGATCAATTCGCAGAGAGGGGGTCGTCCATCCTTATACGCCAGTGCTTTCACCGCATTTTCATAGTCTCTGGTATAGTGCAGGAAGAAGGGTATATAGTGGGACCTCTCCCCCTCTGATTCTACTATTTGCCGAAGTTCCGAAGGCAGCTTTTGATCATAGTAGTCATAAAACAGGTTTTCGAGGTGGCACCTTTCTGCACCGCGATATTCTTTATCCCCGAGCCGGCAGATGGTGCCATAAGGTTGGGCCCCGACCAGCGATCGCATCAGTATCAGAAATCCGTTGATCTTCTCTGTATTTATGCGGGTGCTCATTTTTCATTCTTTTTATCTTTCGAGAGTGAAACAAAATCCCTCGCACATTTATTTGTTATAATATTGTTCCCTTCTTTCGTAATAGCTCCTTAGCTCGACTAGCGTCATTCCCAGCAGGACACTGCATTTTTTGTCCCAGTCAGCGGGGTATTTTTGCCTGAAATACCAGAAGATGATGTCGTGGGTGGAGGGGTGGTCAAAATCATCCTTTTTAAATCCGAGGTCATCATACTTTTTTCTTTTATATTGAATACGCCAGTTGTTGTACATAAAAAGATAGTTCAATACAATAGAAAGGCTCACTGTCCTTATATCAACATGATCGAATAGAGCATTATCAGAAACCCTTGCCAAATAATAGGAATTGACCATCATAAAGTTCTGCTCTATGATCGGCGCCAATGCGGCAACGGTCTGCTGCCTCAGCAGGACAACCCGGCCATTTACGACCACCCTCACATTATCATTTTCCTGTACCAGATCAGCGTCGATATTTTCCAGTCGAATTTTTTTCAATTGGTTGCATTTATTTGTCTTCTGTCCACTTATCCTTATACCGACATCGACGAAGTGGCCGGTGGTCGTTCTTATTTTCAATCCGATGATCTTTCGCGGGGCATTTTTATCGATGATCACTCCTTTATACCCCTCTTTTATTTCGCGGACACTATACCCGGGATGAGTCACGCGGTAGCTCCGTTGTATTCACTCCACATCAACGTGCTGGTCGATCAGGTATTGTCTGATCCGTTGGTCCGAGATAAAGGCGTCGAGCGCAACTGAGCGCCTGGTCCGAAAGATCGAAAAGGTGTATCTCTCGAAGGTAAATCGACCGTTGATGGTTAGGGCATAGGGGCTTTCGGGAAATGCAAATGACGAATAATAATCGAAAGTTCCGATATACAAGACTTCTATCCCGTCGAAAAAGAAGCGGATATGCCCGTTATACATATAGATCGCGGGAATATTTTCATCTTTTTTTACGGTATAGGTCTGGTTGGCCCATTTGATAGTTTGAATCCCGGACTCATCGACGGTCCGGACACATGAATCAAAGTTATTATAGAATTTTATCCCGAACCGGTGCGGCTGTTGACGGGGAGCGGCGAAGGAAAAGGACCAGATAAGGAAAATGGTTTTGAGCATAGATGAACGGGAAATTAACCTATTTTGAGGAGATCATCGACGCGGGGGAAAAAACACATATCATCATCAGCGTTACCAATCCAGGCGCGCCCTTCGTACTGGTGCCGGCAGGTATGGGTCTGATATTGGCGTACGTGCTGATCAACCAGGGAGAGTACCTGGAGGCGCTGGGTGAAGGCCTGTTGGTTGGTATCGGCATCCCGCTGATCCTTCTGCAGGCAGGGTATTACAGCAAGAACCGGCTCAGGGACCTGCTGGTCCGGGCACTTGAACTTAGGCGGGTGGCGAGTTGAGCGGGCCGGCGGGTCGAAAATATCCGATGGTGACCAGCCGCCGACCGGGACAAAAATACCCCGGCGGAAGCCGTGTTAATAATGCCAAAATCTATACTATTATGCCTAACTTACCGTTAGGAATAGTATTCACGCATCAATCCCTTTAAATCCACTCCAGTATTGAAAACCAAAATTTTACACATTAAACTGCTTTTTTACTCGTTCTTCTTTTTGGGTCTTGTTTCGGTAAAAGCTCAGCAGCAGCCCGGCGGGGTCCGTTTCAAGGGAGGGATCTACCGGACCCAGCGGAATTTTGGCGTGATGCAGATACAGCGAGACTCTCTTCGCAATGTTGTCTATAAAAAACGATATTATGTCCTGGTGCAGTTCGACCAGCTGCCGGATTCTATAAAGAAGACCGAGCTCGCGGGTCTGGGCATCCGGCTCTTCGACTACCTTCCTGACCGGGCCTATCTGGCTGAGGTGAGGGACAGCATCCCAACGGCTGAGCTTGGCCGGTATGCCATCAGCAGCATTTCGCAGATGCCTTCGGGTTATAAGATCGCCCGGCGCCTGCAGGACCACCTGGAAGAGGATCTCCGGGACCCCGACAAAGTGATCGCCGTCAGCTGGTTTGGCAGCCAGCCCATGGACGATATACGACAGGAGATCGCCGCCGCAGGCGCGGTTGTCGTCCCCGAAAAGATCCAGCCCCCGCATGTCATATTTGTCCGTGCATCGAACGCCGCCACCCTGAACAGACTGGCGGCATTGCCATTTGTAAGCTACCTGGCCTCCCAGCCGATGAAACCGCGGCCGCTGAACTACAACAACCGTGCAGCGCAGGGTGCAGACGCCCTGGGGTCGGGCTCCGGCAGAAACCTGCAAGGCGACGGCATCGTGGTTGGCGTAGGCGATAACTCATCACCCTATACGCACGTCGACTTTACCGGAAGGCTGATCGACAGGATGTCCGCTCCCGTCAGCGGACACGGCACGCATACCTCGGGCTCGGTCGCCGGCGGCGGCATCTATGGCCCGCTCTACACGGGCATGGCCCCGCATTCGACGATCGTCAGCCAGTTCTACAGCGATGTCCTTGCCAATGCGCCGGTATACCTGAATGACTACAACATGCAGCTGACGAACAACTCCTACACCAACTACGACTATGGATGCCAGTTCGACGGGGAGTACGATGCGCTCAGCTACTATACCGACGCCCAGATGTATTCTTATCCGGCTCTGCTGCACGTCTTTGCTTCGGGCAACGATGGGGGCTACACCTGTTCGCCCTATCCCCCACAGTATGCCACGATAAAATCCGGGTTCCAGACTGCCAAGAATGCGATCTCTGTCGGCAATATCGACCAGGCCTATGTTGACCCGCACCCGCTGAACGGCGGCTCGAGCTGCGGTCCCGTCAGCGACGGGAGGATAAAACCCGAACTGGTGGCGGGTGGTACGGAGGTCTACTCGACGCTGCCCAACAACAACTATGGCGCTGACTATGGCACGAGCATGGCTTGTCCGGCGGTTACCGGAACACTGGCGCTGGTCGTCCAGCGCTTCCGCCAGATATACGGCGGCGACCCTTATGCCATGCTGATAAAGGCCCTGGCCTGCAATACTGCTGATGACATGGGTAATCCCGGCCCGGACTATCTGTACGGTTTCGGCTCCCTGAACGGGCGCGCGGCCGTGGAATGCATGGAGGCCAGTCAGTTCGCGATGAGCACTTCGGGTATTCCCAATGGAGCGCACGCATCGCTGCCCATCCCTGTGCCTGCCGGTCTGCAGCAGGTCCGGATCATGCTATACTGGCCCGACTATCCGGCAGCCCCATTCTCGGCGTCAGCGCTGGTCAATAACCTGGACCTAACGGTGACGGACGCTTCGGGCACCCTACACCATCCCCTTATTCTCGACCCCAGCTCAGGAGGCGTGCAGAACGCCGCAGTCGAAGGCGTCGACAATCTGAACAATATCGAACAGGTAGTCGTCAATGTTCCCGCAGGAGGCACTTTTAACATCAATATTGCCGGCACCTCGGTACCCTACGGCCCCCAGCCTTTCGTGGTAACCTGGCAGTTCATACAGCCCTCGGTAAAGGTGGAATCCCCGTACGGCGGCGAGACCCTGTTGACCGGCGAGAACCATATCATCCGATGGAACGCCTATGGCGGAGACCCCAATACATTTAAAGTAGAGTTCTCTCCCGACAATGGCGCGACCTGGTCGCTGATCCAGGATAATATCCCATCCACTCAGCACGACCTGGTCTGGACTACTCCTTCGGCAGCCACGACGCAGGCACGAATACGGGTGACCCGCAATGGCACTGCTTATAGTGGCGTCAGCACTTATTCCTTTGTTATTCTCGATGCACCGGCCCACGTCTTCGCCACGAATACCTGTAAGGGGTATGTGCAGATCACCTGGTCCGGCGTGACCGGCGCGGACAATTATGATATAATGCAGCTGAAGGGCGGCACGATGCAGAAGATCGACGCTTCGACTACCGGGACCTACAATATCGCCGGCCTTAATCCTGACAGCACCTATTGGTTCGCCGTGCGGCCGACCATGGCAGGCGTGCCGGGCAGGCGGTCTTACGGAGTGAACGTTCAGCCCTCCGGCGGCGCCTGCGCGCTGTCGATCATGAACAATGATTATACCGTCGATAGTATCATCGGGCTCGGTTCGGGGCGCATGTATACTTCCTCCCAGCTAGGCGCCAGCGTGCCCATCCAGATACACCTTCAGAACCTGGGTTCGGTAGCTACCAGTGGCCCCATTTCACTCTCCTACAGCATCAACGGCGGGACGCCGGTGACAGAGACACCGGGAATATCGCTGGCGGCGAACAGCGGCACCAACTATACGTTTACCAATACGGCCAATCTCTCCGCTACGGGCGCTTATACGATACAGATATGGGTGCACTACGGCAGCGATCCCAACCCGGCCAACGATACCATCACGACTGTGGTCAAGCAGCTCGCGAACAACCCCATTACGCTGAACACGTCCTTTACGGAAGATTTTGAGTCGGCAGACACGGCCACCTATGTACTTGCGACTGCAGGCTTTGCAGGGCTGGACCGCTGTGATTTCTCCCCCAGCAACACCAATGGCCGTGCCCGCACAGTCGTGAATACCGGCTTTGCCAATAGCGGCTCGAAGTGCGTCACGCTGGACCAGGCGCATTACGCCAGCCAAACCACCGTCGACAGCCTGATCACGACGTTCAATCTGTCCAGCTATTCCATCGCCGACCAGCTATGGCTGGACTTCTTTTACAATAATCATGGCAACGACTCGGCCCGCACTTCCAATAAGGTCTGGATCCGCGGCAGCGATCAGTCCCCGTGGATAGCCGTCTATACCCTGGATACATCCCAGGCGAATATTGGCGTCTACCAGAAAGCTTCTCATATCGACCTGACTGCAGCGCTCAAAGGGGCTTCACAGCCCGTCACCAGCAGCTTTCAGATAAAGTTTGGGGAAGAAGGATATACCTCCGCCAATAACGTCGTGGTCGATCCGGGCTCGCCGGACGAAGGCTATTCCTTTGACGATATCAAGCTCAGCCGTTCGACCACCGACGTCGGCATCGCTGCGCTCATCTCGCCTGATCCGGCGTCGACCTGCTCGTTGTCCGCCGCACAGGCTATCAGCTTCAAGGTCAGGAACTATGGCAGCGCCGCCGCCACCAACATACCTGTAACCTTCTCTATCAACGGAACGAACGTGACAGAGACCATACCTTCCATCAACGGGAAGGACTCGGTGACCTACACCTTCACGCAACGGGTGAATATGTCCGCCTACGGTTATTATACGATCAGGGGCACGGTCAGTCTACCCGGCGACTCTTATAGCGGCAACGATGCACTGGACCCGGTGACGATCCATACCTCGCCGACCATCTCTACTTTTCCCTATCTCGAAGGGTTCGAAAGCTCTGACGGCAACTGGTATACAGCGGGCGTCAACAGCAGCTGGCAATGGGGTACGCCCGCCAAGACGGTCATCAACAAGGCAGCCAATGGCACGAAGTGCTGGGTGACCAGCCTCAACGGCAACTATAACGACAACGAACAATCCTATCTCTATTCGCCCTGCTTTGACCTTACGGGGCTTAGCCAGCCGGTATTCTCCTTCAGTCATATCTTCCAGACGGAAGACGCCTGTGACTGTGACTATCACTGGGTGGAGTATTCGACCGATGGTATTACCTGGACCAAACTGGGCAGCGTCGGCAGCGGACAGGCCTGGTATGATAACAGTACCCGGCAGGCATGGCAGCTGTCCAATACCAAATGGCATGTATCCAGCTATGATGTTCCCGTCAAGGCACCCGGCGTGAAATTCCGTATCGTTATGAAGAGCGATATGGCCACCGACTACGAGGGGGTAGCGATCGACGACATCCACGTATTCGACAAGGCGGCGGTATACAGCGGTCCCGATATCACCAGCGGGCTAAGCCAGACCGTCAGCGGCAACGGCTGGGTCAATTTCGACGTCGGCGGACACCGGGTAGCTTCGATCAACCCCAATGGTCAGAACCTGGGACTTACTAACGTAAAGGTCTATATCAATACCGGCGCCGTCCGTAATGACAAAGTACAATACTACCTCGACCGGGATATCGTCATTCAGCCGGCAACACCTCCGGCTGCCCCGGTAAGCGTCCGCTTCTATTTCCTGCAGACTGAGGCCGATACCCTTATGAAGGCGACCGGCTGCCCGGCCTGTACGACCATCGCCGATCCTTACCAGTCCGGCGTGACCCAGTACAGCAGCCCCATCACGTCGGAAGAGGACGGCATACTGTCCAATGACGCTTCGGGGACGTTCACCTACCACCTTCCTCACCAGGATGTCAGCGTCATTCCTTATGACAACGGATACTATGCGGAATACCAGGTCAGCGGGTTCTCCGAATTCTGGATCAACAACGGCGGTCCTACGGGCACCATGCCGCTGCCGTTGACCCTGCTCTCCTTCACGGCCGTCAGGACCGGCGTCAACGGGCTCCTGCAATGGACCACCACCAATGACAAGGGTATGAGCCGCTATATCATTGAAAAGAGCGGCGACGGCAGCAATTATACCGCCATGGACTCCGTATCAGCCCTGTCTGACAGCGCCAGCACGCACTCCTATCGCTATACTGACACGCATCTCCAATCCGGCACCAACTATTACCGGCTGTTGATGAAGGACATCGACGGGCGCTTCACCTGGTCGCCTGTCAGGACCCTCGACGCTTCCGGCCTGGCGACGATCAGCATCTATCCGAACCCAGTAGAGAACGGGATCCTTTATGTCAGCAGCACGGTGAATATCCGGCAGCTGCGGCTGACGGACGTCTCCGGCAAGGTCCTGTTAAAAATGAATGTGCAGGGCTATCAGCAGACCCTACCCGTGGGAATGATCAGCCGGGGTATTTACCTGCTCGCGGTGGACACGGATACCGGGACCACAGTACAGAAGGTTTTTATTAAATAGCTGGCGCTCATACCTTATATTTGCCCACCCCATCTGGATCGGAACCATCCTGATGGGGGACAAAAACTATTAATCAATATGAATTTTAATCGAGCGAACAATGTGGTAGGCTGGATAGTGGGATTGATTGCATGTACCGTCTTTGTCATGACGATGGAGCCTACCGGCAGTTTCTGGGACTGCGGAGAGTTCATCTCCAGCTGCTACAAGCTGCAGATCCCCCACCCGCCCGGCGCGCCGCTGTTCATCCTTCTCGGCCGATTCTTCATCATCCTGTTCGGCGACAATCCCCTGACTGCAGCCCGTGGCGTCAACTTCATGAGCGCCATCGCCAGTGGCCTTTCTATCCTCTTCCTGTTCTGGACGATCACCCATTTCGCCCGAAAGATCGTGCAGAGCGGCGACAGGCTGGCCGGCTCTGGAGGCCACACACTGCCCGAACCAACCAAAACCCAGACCTTTACCATCCTCGCTGCCGGCGTCGTCGGCGCTCTGGCCTACACCTTCTGCGACTCCTTCTGGTATAGCGCTGTCGAAGGTGAAGTATACGCTTCTTCCGCGTTTTTCACCGCACTGGTCTTCTGGGCCATCCTCAAATGGGAGCACAACGCCGACAAGCCCGGTTCCGATAAATGGATCATCTTCATCTTTTATATGATGGGGCTTTCGATAGGCGTTCACCTGCTGAACCTGTTGACCATCCCGGCGATCGTGATGGTGTACTATTTCAAACGATATAAGCCTACTCTCTGGGGGACCATCATCGCCTTTATCATCGGCTGCGCCATCACGGGTGTCGTCCAGAAATTCGTCATTCAGTATACCATCAAGGGCGCGGGAGCCTTCGACATCCTGTTCGTCAACTCCTTCCATCTGCCCTTCTTCTCCGGTTTTGGCACCTTCTTCGTATTGCTCACTGCCGCATTGGTCTTCGTGATCCGCTGGGCGGCGAAGAAAGGATATTATTACCTCAAGCTTGGCCTCTGGTGCGCCTCCTTTATGCTCCTGGGCTACTCCACTTATTTCACTACGCTCATCCGAAGCACTGCCAACCCCGGCGTCGACATGTATAACGTGGATAACCCCGTCGCCCTGGTGGGCTATCTCAGCCGTGACCAGTACGGTGACTGGCCCATCCTGTTCGGCCCCGATTTCCAGGATCAGCCCCCTTCCGTCGACAAAGGTGATCTCTATACCATGGGCAAAGACCGGTACGAGGTCGCCGGAAAAGCTGTTGGTCAGGATTGGGGCAACACCCCGTCTGCGCACATCTTCCCCCGCATGTGGAACGGCAGCAACGAGCGGCAGGAAGTCAACACCTATAAGAAATTCTCCGGAATGGATGGGGACGTACCCACTATGGCGGATAACCTCAAATATTTCTGGAGCTACCAGACCAAATGGATGTTCCTGCGCTATTTCTTATGGAACTATTCCGGCAAACAGAACGACCTGGAAGGTTTTGGCAATGTGCGGGACGGCAACTGGATCACCGGTATTCCGTTCATCGACAATATGATGCTCGGCGACCAGAGCCGGATGCCGGACAGCATCCATATCAATAACAAGTCCTATAACCGGATGTACATGTTGCCGCTGATCTTGGGGCTTATCGGCATTTTCTTCCAGTTCAAGCGGGGACGCCACGATTTCTGGGTGACGCTGATCCTGTTCTTCTTCACCGGGGAGGCGATCGTCATTTACCTGAACCAGGCCGGCCTGCAGCCGCGCGAACGGGACTATGCCTATGCCGGCGCCTGCTATGCATTCGCCATCTGGATCGGCCTTGGTGTCATCTGGGTGAAGGATATGCTCGAAAAATATGCGCTGAAAGGCAAGGCTGATGCAGCCAATTACGCCGCTGCCGGTCTCTGTTTCCTGGCCGTACCGGTGCTCATGGGCAGCCAGGAATGGAATGACCATGACCGTAGCAAGAAGACGCTGGCCCGGGACCTGGCGCGTGACTATCTCGAAAGCTGTCCGCCCAACGCTATCCTGTTCTCCTTCGGAGACAACGATACCTACCCTCTCTGGTATGCGCAGGAAGTAGAAGGCATCCGCCCCGACGTGCGCGTAATGGTCAATACCCTGCTGGGCACGGACTGGTATATGAACCAGCTGCGCTATAAGATCAATGAGAGCGCGCCATTCGACGTATTGTTCACGCCGGAGCAGATCATGGGTGACAAGCGGAACGTGGCCTATTTCACGGATAAGGTGCCCGGGTATCCAAATGATGCCAACAGATACTATGACCTGGATAGCACCCTGACCAACGTGACGGCCAGCGACGACCCCAAATACAACATGCAGTCGGACAACGGGACCGCGCTGAGCATTGTGCCTACGCATAAGTTCGACGTCCCGGTAGATATCAATACCGTTCGAAGCAACGGGACCGTGCATGCAAGCGACAGCGTCGTCAGCAATCTGCACCTGGACCTGCCGGCGGACAAACGCTATCTGCTGAAGAACGACCTGGCCATTTTGGGCATTATCGCCCGCAACAAATGGAAACGCCCCATCTGCTTTACCTCCCCGCAGGACCTTGGCGACCTGGGGCTGTCCAAATACGTGAGGCTGAGAGGTATGTCCTACCAGCTGGTTCCGGTAGAAGGCGGTAACCCGCGCAGCGGGGAAAATGTGGACAACGAGACGGCCTATAAGACCATCATGGAGAAATTCGCCTATGGCAGCGCGAACAAGCCGGGCGTATACTATGACGAAGAGAACCGCCGTCACCTCAACAGCATCAAGTATGCGCACGCGCAGCTGGCCGAAAGTCTGGCCGCGGCAGGCAAGAAGGACTCGGCCCGCAAGATCCTTGAGCATTTCGACGAGAACGTGCTGGAGTCCAATTTCCCCTACGGGATGACCTCCAACCAGAATAACCTGCACGACTATTTCTCTTTCCGCTTCCTGAATGCCTGCTATGAGGCCGAGGACTGGACGCTGGCGAAGAAAGTTGCTGCTTCCCTGAAGAAAGACCTCAGTCAGCAGATGCGGTATTATAAATCGCTGGGGGATAATATGACGGATGAGCAGCTGGCCATCAATGCGCAGATGATCATGCAAAGCAAGGGCGGCAATCTCTCCGACAGGCAGATGGAATTCGCCCAGGATATCCTGTCTACCTATCAGCTAACGATGCAGATCACTGAATGGGAGAAGCAGTATGGATCGAAAGGCGCCCCGGCAGGCGGCGGAGGGATAAAATAATATATAAGTCCATCAGAATGACCATAGTTGGGGGCCATGAGCCCCCATTTTTTTTGATATAAAAATTTCTTTTTTATATCATTTTGGTAGACTATCTTTGTGCACAACACTGGTGGACTATAATAATCCACCACAACGGTAGACAAATCAAAATGCCCACATCATCTTCATACCACTTCTTTTCTTCTTATAACAACGCCTGTTGTTGTTGCTGTTGATTCTTGTCTATCCGAACGCCTTCGCCAGAGAATTCATTTTCTTTCGAAAACAACCACCACCACCGGATCATGAGCAATGCAACATTAACAACGCAGGAAACGACAACCCAATTACTCCACCTAATTAGTGGATTATCCATTTCTGAATCACTGCAACTCCTCTCGGATAGATTCCCTGGTCAGGTAACCTTCTCGACCAGCTTTAGTATCGAGGATCAGGCAGTCGCACACCATATCCTGAGCGCGAACCTTCCCATATCCATCTTCACGCTGGACACCGGTCGTCTTTTTGCCGAGACCTACTCTGTCTGGAGCGCTACCAACAGCAAATACGATACGCGGGTGAAAGCCTACTACCCCGACCGTGATCTCCTCGAGAAGTTCCTTGACGAGAAAGGCCCCAATGCCTTTTATGAATCGGTCGCCAACCGGAAAGAGTGCTGCTTTATCCGCAAGGTCGAGCCGCTGCGCAGGGCGCTGCGGGGACAGGCCATCTGGGTCACGGGACTGCGGGCGGAGCATTCTCCCGAGCGGAAGGACCACGCGATCCTCGAATGGGACGAAGGCAACAAGGTCATCAAGTATAACCCACTGCTGCATTGGGATACCGAAGCAGTTCGCACCTATATCAACAAGAATGACGTGCCGTATAATCCGCTGCACGACCGGGGCTTTGTGAGCATTGGCTGCGCTCCCTGTACGCGGGCTATCCGCGCCGGCGAGGACTTCCGTGCCGGGAGGTGGTGGTGGGAAGACAATAGTAAAAAAGAATGCGGCTTACACGCGAATTAGTGAACATCGGCGGCTAATGCCGCCGTGAAAATGGAAATATGAGTAAAGAACTTCAATATCGGTTAGACTATCTGGACCAGCTGGAATCGGAAGCCATCCACATCCTGCGGGAAGTGGCGGGACAGTTCGAACGTCCGGCCCTGCTGTTCAGCGGAGGGAAAGATTCCATTACCCTGGTGCACCTGGCGCTGAAGGCTTTCCGGCCCGGCAAATTCCCCTTCCCCCTCGTGCACATCGACACGGGACACAATTTCCCCGAGGCGCTGGCATTCAGGGATGCGCTGGCCGAGAGTATCGGCGAGAAGCTGATCGTTCGGAAGGTGGAAGACACTATCCGTCAGCGGCAGCTCACGGAGCCTATCGGCAAATTCGCGAGCCGCAATGCCCTGCAGACGTTCACGCTCCTGGATACCATCGAAGAGTTCCATTTCGACGCGTGCATCGGCGGGGCCCGGCGCGACGAAGAAAAGGCGCGCGCCAAAGAACGGATCTTCTCCGTCCGCGACGAGTTCGGTGGCTGGGATCCCAAACGGCAGCGGCCCGAGCTGTGGAATATCTACAACGGCCGGATCAGGAAGGGAGAGAACGTAAGAGCTTTCCCGATCAGCAACTGGACCGAGCTGGACATCTGGAACTATATCCGCCGCGAGAAGATCGACCTGCCTTCCATCTATTTCGCCCACGAGCGCGAGGTCATCGACTTCCAGGGCCAGTGGGTGGCCGTCTCGCCCTTTATACGGCTGGATGAAACGGACCAGGTGCAGAAGGTGCGCGTTCGCTACCGTACGGTTGGCGACATGACCTGTACGGCCGCTGTGGAGTCTTCGGCTTCGGCGATCGATGATATCATTCGTGAGATCACGGCTACCAGGACTTCTGAGCGTGGCGAGACCCGCATCGACGACCGGGTTTCAGAGGCAGCGATGGAGGATAGAAAGAAAAACGGATACTTCTGATATAAATTGCCCTTCGGGTAACCGAGCGGAGCGAAGGTTACGAACGAGTCGAAGCGAGTGCTCACAGCTTCGGCGAAGTTCTGACCTGTGGTCCGCTTAAACATAATGATTATGGACTTACTTCGCTTTATAACTGCAGGCAGCGTGGACGACGGGAAAAGCACCCTGATCGGGAGACTTTTATATGATAGCAAGAGCATTTTGGCCGACCAGCTGGAAGCGCTCGAAAAACAAAGCAAGAACAGGGAGGACGGCGAGATCGACCTGGCGCTGCTGACCGACGGTCTGAGGGCCGAACGCGAGCAGGGCATCACCATCGACGTCGCCTATAAATATTTTTCTACCCCGAAGCGTAAATTCATCATCGCCGACGCACCCGGACATATCCAGTATACGCGGAACATGGTGACCGGCGCATCCAACGCCAACCTCATCATCATCCTGGTTGACGCGCGCAACGGCGTAGTCGAGCAGACCCGCAGGCATTCCATCATCGCCTCCCTGCTGAATATCCCGCACGTGGTGGTCGCCATCAATAAGATGGACCTGGTGGACTATTCGCAGGATCGCTATAACAATATCGTCATTGATTATGCGGAGGTTGCGCGCACGCTGGGACTGAAAGACGTGACCTATCTGCCGATCAGCGCGCTGAAAGGCGACAATATCGTCGAACGTTCGTCGACCATTTCCTGGTACGATGGTCCTGCGCTGCTCGATGTCCTTGAATCGATCGAGATCGACCATGACATTGACCTCAAACGCGGCAGGCTGAGCGTACAGTACGTCATTCGACCACAGACAGAGGATCTTCACGATTATCGCGGCTATGCCGGGAAGATCGCCAGCGGCATCTACCGGAAAGGCGAGAAGGTCACCGTATTGCCAGCCGGGCTGACAAGCAGGATCAGGAGCATCGAGGTGGGTGGAAAAGAGGTCGAAGAGGCGTACGCGCCGCAGAGCGTCATCATACAGCTGGAAGACGATATCGATATCAGCCGGGGAGACCTGCTGGTCAGCGGCGAGCAGCTGCCCCAGGTCGAGCAGGAATTCGACGTGCTGCTCTGCTGGATGGACAGCAAGACCCTTGCGCCGGGCAACAAATACCTGGTGCAGCTGGGCAGCCGGACGGTGCGCGGGATGGTGAAAGAGATCGAATACAAATTAGACGTCAATACGCTAGAGAAGCAGCCGTCTCCCGGACAGGCAGGTCTCAACGACATCGTAAAGGCTACCATCCGGACGGCGTCTCCCCTGCCCTTCGATAAGTATGCAGACCTTCCGGTAGGCGGCGGAGCCATCCTGATCGACGAAACGAGTTATGTAACTGTAGGCGCCTGCATGGTGCAGTAATATAGTCAAATGCACAGTGTCAAACATATCGGAAAAGTATTCCTCGTGGGGGCGGGACCGGGAGACCCGGAACTGCTGACCCTGAAGGCGCTGCGTCATCTTCAGCAGGCGGACGTGGTCATCACGGACCGGCTGGTGAGCCCTGTTATCTTATCGGAATATGTGCGTGCAGACGCGCTGATCATCTCTGTTGGCAAACAGTGCCGCAGCGAAGCCAGCACCCCACAGGCAGACATCAATGAGCTGCTGGTGGAGCACGCCTTGCTGGGACATCGTGTCGTGAGGCTGAAAGGGGGCGACGTGTCCATCTTCTCCAATGTGCTGGATGAGCTGCAGACGCTGGTGAAACACGGCATTCCTTATGAGCTGGTGCCGGGCGTGACCGCAGCCCTGGGCGCCGCAGCTTATGCGGGCATCCCTCTGACGGCAAGAAATCACGCCACGGCGGTTAGATTCCTTACGGCCTGGCGCAGCGACCGGATCGACGCCTCCTACTGGCAGGACCTGGCGCGCACCGAAGACACGCTGGTATTTTATATGTCATCCCAGCCGCTGGACGAGCTGATCGGCCGTCTGGTCGGATATGGCATCCCCGAAGACCGCTGGGTAGCTGTGATCGAACAGGCCACAACACCTCAGCAGCGAGTGACCGCGTTGCCGGTACACGAATACATCGCCTCTGCGGGAGGCGCCACCTATGCATCACCGTCCCTGATCATCATCGGGAAAGTGGCTGCGCTGCATCAGACCTTTGGCTGGAAGGGCGACGCAGCAGACGAACAACTTTACTTTCCACCAGTCGTGGAACAACAAATAAAAAAGAAACTAGTATGCTAACAACGCCCAAGCTGACACAGATACAGGAATTGATTGCCGGTTCTTCCCGGGAAGAGCTGGTGTGGCTGAGCGGATATCTCGCCGGCGTTGTAGCAGGCCAGGGACAGGCTGTACCCACAGCACAGACAGTAACGGCGTTGTCAGCGCCCGTGGCCGAGGCGGCGTCTGCAGCCCCGACAGTCAGCAAGATCACCATCGCCTACGGAACAGAGACAGGCAATTCGAAGAAGCTTGCCGGTGATTTTGCGGCCAAAGCCAAGAAGAAAGGCATCAATGCCAAACTGATCGGTCTCGAGCAGTACCGTCTGGGCGACCTGGCGAAGGAAGAATATTTCTTCGCCGTGATCAGCACCCAGGGCGACGGCGAACCACCAGCTGCGGCGAAGAAGTTCTATGATCATATTCACCAGGGCAGTCTGAAGCTCGAGCGAATGAAATACGGTGTGCTCGCGCTTGGCGATACGTCCTATCCCTTGTTCTGCAAGGCCGGCGAAGACGTCGACCATCAGCTGCACAAAGTCGGTGGACAGCGGATAGTAACACTGGAAAAATGCGATACCGATTACGAATCGCAGGCCGGGAAATGGTTCGAGACCGTGCTTCAGCGGCTGAGCAACTCCGCCGCCCCCGCAGCGGCGGCTCCGGCTCCGGCGCCTGCGACGGCGGCAAGGCCTACTGGCAAAAAGACCTATACGGGAACGGTGCTCGCCAATATCAACCTCAACGACCGGGGTTCTGCCAAGAAAACACACCATCTCGAGATAGCCGCGGAAGCGGTCGACTATCAGCCGGGTGACGCGCTCGGTCTCGTTCCCGAGAATCCTGCAGCAATAGTAGAGGCGATCCTCTCCCTTACGGGCGTAGACCCTAACCGCAAGCTGACGATCCGCCAGGAGGAAGCGACCATCGGACATCTGCTGAGAAAGAAGCTGAATATCGTCTATCTGCCGGAAAGAGTGGTAAAGAAATACGCGGCCATCGTGCAGCAGGATATTCCGGAGACGAGGATCGGCCTGCTCGATCTGCTGAAGATCTATCCGGTTCGGGATGCAGCGCAATTCCAGGAGGTCGTCTCGATCCTCGAGCCGACGGCGCCAAGACTATACAGCATTGCCTCATCTCCTGAAGCCCACAATGGCGAGATACACCTGACCGTTGCCAGGGACAGTTTCAGCGTCAACGGCGAGACTAAACACGGCCTCTGCTCTGAACTGCTGTCACAGCTGTCTCCCGACCAGCCTATCGATTTCTATATTCATAAGAACCTTCAGTTCAGGCTGCCTTCGGAAGAGAAAGACGTGATCATGATCGGGCCGGGAACGGGGATCGCTCCCTTCCGCAGCTTCCTCGCGCACCGCGACAGCCAGGGCGCTTCGGGCAGGAACTGGCTTTTCTTCGGAGACCAGCATTTCACGACCGACTTCCTCTACCAGACAGACCTGCAGAACTGGATGGATACCGGCGTACTGACCCGTCTGAACACGGCCTTTTCAAGAGATCAGAAAGAAAAGGTGTACGTACAGCACAGGATGCAACGCGAGGCGGCTGAGCTGTACCGCTGGCTGGAAGACGGCGCCTATGTCTATGTCTGCGGGGCGAAGGAACCCATGAGCGTAGACGTAGAGGGAACCCTGCTGGATATCATCCAACAGGAAGGAAAGAAAACACCAACACAGGCCGAAGCCTGGCTCAACGAGCTGAAAGAGGCCGGGCGCTACGTAAAAGACGTTTACTAAAACCAAGATGGACTTCAGGTCCGGGATGCATATATGAGCGAGAATAAGAATTTATCGGGCACAGAAAAGATCAAGCAAAAGAGCGACGGGCTCCGCGGCACCCTGGCCGAAGGACTCAAGAATGAGGTCACGGGCGCTATCGCGGATGACGACACCGCGCTGGTAAAATTCCACGGCATGTACATGCAGGATGACCGCGACCGGCGGGAAGAACGCGCGGAGAAGAAACTCGAGCGGCTGTATTCCTTTATGATTCGGCTGCGGGTGCCGGGCGGCTTTCTGACGCCCGAACAATGGATCGCCATCCATCATGTCGCCGGTGAGAACAGCACGGGCACCATCAAGGTCACCACCCGCCAGACCATTCAGCTGCATGGCATCCTGAGAAGCAGGATCAAGCCAACGCTGAAGGCCTTTAGCCAGGTGCACCTCGATTCTATTGCCGCCTGCGGCGACGTCAATCGCAACGTCACGGCCTCAGCGCACCCGATGGAGTCGGAGCTGCACGCAGAGGTGCACGCCTATGCCGCCCGCATCAGCGCGCTGCTGCTGCCGAAGACAAGGGCATTCTACGAGATATGGCTGGACGAAGAGAAGCTGACCAACAAGAAGGACGAGGAAGATCCCCTGTACCAGGACCGCTATCTGCCCCGTAAATTCAAGATCGGTATCGTCATCCCACCCAATAACGACATTGACGTACTGACCAATGACCTGGCGCTGATCGCCATCATAGAGAACGGAAAGCTGCAGGGATTCAATCTAGCCATCGGCGGCGGACTTGGCGCCACGCACGGGAATGCCGAGACCTATCCGAGGCTGGCCAGCGTACTCTGTTTTGTGCCGGCGGATGACGAGAAATTATTCAAGGCCATTTATGAGGTCGTTACGATCCAGCGCGACTATGGCAACCGCAGCGACCGCAAGCTCGCCCGCCTGAAATATACCGTCGACAAATACGGACTGGACTGGTACCGGGCCGAGCTGGAGAAAAGAGTTGGTTTTCCGCTGGAAGATGCACGGCCGTTCACGTTCACCGACCGGGCCGACCACTACGGGTGGAAACAGAATCACAAAGGGCTCTGGTATTATACACCGTATGTCGAATCCGGAAGGGTCGTCGACGACGAGAAAGTCGCCATGAAGACCGCGCTGCTGGAAGTGGCGCAGACGGGGAAGGCAAATATCCGTTTCACAGGCACACAGAATCTGATCCTGTCCGATATCAAGGCCAAAGACAAAGCCGCGATCCAGAAGATACTCGAGAAATACCGGATCATCGAACATACCGAGACGGCCTCGGCCATCCGGAAGAACGCCATCGCCTGCGTGGCGCTGCCGACCTGCGGACTGGCCCTGGCGGAAGCACAGCGTTACCTCCCCACTCTGCTGGGTAAGATAGACGGACTGCTGGCAAAATACGAGCTGAGTGAAGAACAGATCATCATCCGGATGACGGGCTGCCCCAATGGCTGCGGACGTCCCTATGCTGCGGAGATCGGCTTTGTGGGAACTGCCCTGGGCCATTACAATATGCACCTTTGCGGAGACCACGAGGGCACCCGGCTGAACAGGATCTATAAAGAGAACCTGGACGAGGCGGCGATCCTGAAGGAGCTGGACCTGCTGTTCTGGCTGTATAAGAAAGAGCGGATCACCGGCGAAGGTTTCGGCGACTTCGCGCTGCGTCAAAAATGGTATAAACAATAAATATTTTTATAATCCGCCTTCGGGCCTATTGTCCGAAGGTTTTTTTTATATATTTTTACTCTACTAAAATAATAGACTAATAGCTTATGAAGCGTTTATCCGGAATACTGACCATTTTAGTCCTCTTTACAGGAACCCGCCTTTTGGCGCAGGATCCCTATATCATTTCGGGCAAGATCTACGACTCGGTAGGCAATCAGCCCCTGGGTGCTGCGACCGTCCGCATCAAGGGCACGGCGATCGGCACCACGGCCGCGGAGGATGGCAGCTTTCACCTGAAGACTGCGCAAAAACTGCCATTGACGCTGGTGGTGACCTCTATCGGTTTTAAAAGCCAGGAATTTCTCGTCAGCGGAGACGGCACGACGGGTATCTCCATCTCGCTGAATTCGAGGAGCGTGCTGGTGGACCAGGTCGTCGTCACGGCCAGCCGCGTATCGGAAAGCATCCTGCGTAGCCCGGTGACGATCGAGAAGCTGGACCTCCGGGCCATAAAAGAGAGCCCCGCTCCTACCTTCTACGACGCGCTGGAAAATGTGAAAGGCGTGCAGATGACGACCCTCAGCCTGGGCTATAAGGTGCCGAATACGAGGGGCTTCAGCGGAACGACCAACTCAAGATTTTTACAAATGGTGGATGGCGTCGACAATATCTCCCCCGGCATCGGGGCCCCGGTCGCCAATGCGGTCGGGCCGACTGAACTGGACATCGAGAGCGTCGAGCTGATACCGGGCGCGGCGTCCGCCATCTATGGCCTGAACGCCATCAACGGCATCGCCAACCTGAAGACAAAGTCCCCTTTCCAGTATGAAGGGCTTAGCGTATACCAGAAGATCGGCGTCAACCACGTCAACGACAAGGATCATAACGCCGCGCTCTATTCCGAGTCAGCCATCCGCTGGGCGAAGGTGCTGAGCCCCAAATGGGCATTCAAGATCAACGTGGCGCATTCGGAGGGTACGGACTGGATCGCCAACAACCAGCACGACCAGTATTTTGACGCGGGGAATAAGACCAATGCTTCCGTGGCCGCCGTGAATCCCGCTGCCGACCTCATCAACCGTTATGGCGACGAATACAACAGTGACCTCAAGACCCTCACGCTCGCGGGGAAGAAATACGACGTCTCGCGCAGCGGCTATCTTGAAAAGGACCTCACGGACTATGCTGTAAAGAATACCAAGGCCGACGCTGCCGTACATTTCCGCCCCAATGCCGCCACCGAGATCTCCTATACGTACCGGATCGGCGTCGTCACGAACAACTATCAGCGTGGCAACAGGGTGCGGCTGGACGGCGAACGTATCCAGCAGCATGCGCTGGACATTAAGGCCGGTGACCTTACCCTCAAGGGCTATTATACGAGCGAGAACACCGGAAGCAATTCCTTTAATTTCCGGCCGCTGGGGGAGAATATCGATATGGCCTTCAAGAAATCGCCGCAGTGGTGGAATGATTTTACCACGGGTTTCAACAACGCCTACAATGCCAGCGCAGCGCCTACCACGCAGAACGTCGAAGCTTCCCTGACGGCGGCACGTGCCTATGCAGACAACGGCCGTTTCCTGCCGGGTACCCGGTCTTTCGACAGCGTGCGAAACAAGATCATCCATACCAATAACTGGGACACGGTGGGTGCGCAGATGCTGCTGAAGTCCGCGTTCGTTCACCTCGAGGGCCAGTACGATTTCTCGCGTCTGATCCCCTTTATCCAGGTGCTTGCCGGAGCGAACTACCGCAACTATATCGTCACTCCGGACGGCAACAACTATGTCAATCCGAACGCCTATGCGGATTCCAAGCAGGCGGACAGTAAGTTCGACTATTATACCTACGGCGCATTTATACAGCTGACGAAGAAATTGTTCGAGGAAAAGCTCAAGTTGACGGCAAGCCTGCGGGCCGACAAGACGGAGTATTTCAGCACAAAGTTCAATCCCAGGGTTGCGGCGGTATACTCTCCTACGGCTCAGCATAATTTCAGGGCTTCGTTCCAGAACGGCTACCGGTTCCCCACCCTTTTCGAAGGCTTCGCCTATGTCAATAATGGCGGCGTCCGCCGGTTAGGCGGTCTGCCTGTGATCGCGGAGCATACGCAGGCGTTCGAGAACTCCTATATCAACTCATCGGTCACGGCCTTTAAGAATGCGGTCAATGCCGACCTCAACAGCGGCAGCGGCATTACCCAGGCGGCAGCGATCCAGAAGGAGGCGGGTATCCTGGTTCAAAGCACCTATGGCTATATCAAGCCCGAGCATATCAATTCTTTCGAGGCCGGCTATAAAGGTGTATTGCTGAACAACAAGCTGTTCGTTGACATCGATTACTATTTCAGCATTTACGACAATTTCATCGGCCAGCTGGACATCACCCAGCCGAAGAACGGGACCATCGGAGGCGGGGTAAATGTCAATACGGCCACACAGATCTACAGTGGGTCGGTCACGAAGTACAAGATGTGGACCAACTCGAAGAGCAAGGTGACCAATAATGGCGTCGAGCTGGGCGCAAGCTATAATTTCTATAAGAAGTTCACCATCACTGGTAATGCCAGCTATGCGGCGATCGTCAGCTCGGAGTCGACGGACGCCTTCACCCCCGCTTTTAACACGCCGAACTGGATCACCAACCTGAGCATCGGCAACCGCGAGATATTGAAGAATACAGGCTTTAATGTCGGCTGGCACTGGCAGAACGCCTTCTACTGGAACAGTCCGCTGGCTGCGGGGAACGTGCCGGCCTACAGCACGATCGACGCCCAGGTGAACTATCGTATACCAGAATTGTTTAGTACACTAAAATTGGGGGCTACTAATCTGCTGAATAAAAAATATTACCAGTATCTTGGGGGGCCATCGATCGGAGGTTTTTATTACCTCACGATCGTATTTGATACAAACACGCATAAGAAGTAATGGATATAAAAGCTGAGGTCGAAACCGAAAATCATTTGTTCCCGCTGTTTGTAAAACTTGAACGGCTAAGACTTCTTTTGGTCGGCGCGGGCAATGTCGGTTTGGAGAAGCTGCAGGCTGTGCTGCAGAATTCACCTGCGACGAAGGTGACCGTGGTAGCACCGCAGATATCCGAGTTCATCCGGGAGCTCGCCGAGCGGCATCCGGGAATCCGGCTGCTGGAGCGACCCTATCACCCGAACGACCTGGAATACGCCGACATTGTCATCGTAGCCGTTAACGACCGGGCCGTCAGCGAGACCGTAGCGAAGGAAACGCGGGCCGCGGGTCTCCTCGTCAACGTAGCCGATACGCCCGACCTCTGCGATTTTTATCTGAGCTCCATCGTCCGCAAGGGTCACCTCAAAATAGCGATCTCCACCAACGGCAAGTCTCCGACCATTGCCAAGAGGCTGAAGGAAGAGATCGGGAGCCTGATCCCCGATGAAATGGACAACGTGCTGGAGAATATGCAAACCATTCGCCAGGGACTCAACGGCAATTTTTCTGAGAAGGTGCGCCAGCTGAACGACCTGACGAAGGTGCTGGTGGCCAAACAGGCTGCACCGCCTGTTGAAATTCTGGCCAAGCCGAAACCGGCCAAATGGCAGCAGATCGTCAAGTGGTGCCTGTTGGCCTTTCTCTTCATGATACTGGGGCATGGACTGTTGTCGATGGTACCCGTGACCGGCGTGGTCGACTATGTGCGCGGCCTGCCCATCGACAGCACCGGCTTCCTTGTCATGGCGCTGGCAGGTTTTCTCGCGCAGATGGTGGACGGTTCGCTGGGACTGGGATATGGAACGATCTCCACCACTTTCCTGCTGGCCTATGGGGTTCCCCCGGCCATCGTGAGCAGCCGTGTGCATTCCGCCCGGGTATTCTCGAGCGGTGTGTCCGGCTACAGCCATCACCGGTTCGGCAATATCAACAAGAAGCTGTTCAGGACCATCGTGGTGCCGGGTATCGTGGGAGCCGTGATCGGAGCAGCTGCGGCCTATTTCGGTAAGGAGTACTCGCAGTGGGTACGCATCCCGCTGTCGATATATACCGTCTATCTCGGCTATTATATACTGCGCAAGGCCTTTGCCAAGCGCAATCCCAAAGACAAGGTCCGGCGGGCGGGCTGGCTCGCATCCGCCGGCGGGTTCCTGGACGCGTTTGCCGGTGGCGGATGGGGAACGCTGGTCACCAGCACCCTGATCGCCAAGCGCCGCAATCCCCGCTACGTCATTGGTTCGGTTTGTCTGGCGGAATTTTTTGTCGTCCTTTCGAGCTCGATCACCTTCTTCATACTCCTGAAGAGCATTCCACTGCTGGACGTGGCTGGTATGATACTGGGCGGGATCGTCGCAGCGCCTATCGCCGCAAGGCTGGTTGGCAAGCTGCCGGTAAAGACCATGTTTGTAGCCGTAGGTTCGCTGGTGATGATCACCAGCGCCTGGACGCTTTGGAAGGCCCTGGCGGCGGCTGGAGTGTTGCACCATTAGAAGGCGGCAGCGGCTTCCCCCACTATTATGAAGCCACAGCGCGGAACCGCACCATCAGGAAGCGGCAGCGCGGACCTACACCACCAGGAGGCTGCATCCCCTGATATCGCTGTTGTCGACGCGACCGGATACCTCAAAGCTGCCGTCGGGATGTACGCGGCCGACGTCGTCCGTCGCAATAAAAGCGCAGGACCAGATATTGGCCAGGTCGATGATGTTGACGATCCCCTCTCCTTCGATGCTGACGTCCAGCGGATCATCCTCTTTACGAACCAACACTTTCATCCAGGGTGGACACCGGAACAGGCCCCCTCCCGAAGAATAGGCCTGGGATAGCAGCTCGGTCATTCCGTATTCGGCGTGGATGGAGGGCACCCCGAGGCGACTGGTCAGGAGCTCGTGCAGCTCTGAGCGGGTTATTTCCTTGCGCCGGCCTTTCATACCTCCGGTCTCCATGATCACTGTGTGTCTTAGCTTCATCTCATATTTTTCCGCGAAATCCAGCAGCGCGAAGGTCACCCCGATCAGGAGTGTCTTCTGTCCCTGCTGTTCAAGGCGCAGGAGGAGCCTGTACAGGGTTTCATGATCGTAGAGATAGGTGCCGCTGTCCGGGTGGCCGCTGGCCCGGATGAGCTCGTCGACCATGAATACGAGCGAGGAATTGCTCCTTTCCAGGTAGGCAGGCAGAAGGCCGATGACACACCAATCGTTGACAGGACCGTAAAAACGCCGGAAGGCGGCGGTAAAGCTTTGTCTATAAAGGTCAAGGTCCTTTACTTCATGCCGGCTGGTGACCATTCCGGTGGTGCCGCTGCTTTCGAAAACGGTAGCCGGAGTCCAAGGGGCGCCTGTCCGGACAGGATGTGTTTTGAAGAAGGCAACCGGAAGGAAGGGAATATCGTATAGTGTATTGACAGCAGCCGGGTCGACCCCCAGCGTTTGAACATACTGGCGATAGAGCGGGTTTTCAGCATACTGAAAGGCGAATATTTCCAGAGCACGGGGGGTAACAGCGGATTCGGAGAGGGAGAATAGCCCTTCTGTTAATTTCAAGTGGGGATTTTGGAACAAAATTACCCCTTTTAAATAAAAACAACTAGGTTTGTAAGCATCAAATCAGCATCATGAAGTCTGGTTCTTTCCTGATACCCGCGATAATCATACTACTGGTAGCCGGCAGCTGTAGCAAGGGCGGCTCCGGAGGTAAACCGCAATTTTCCCTGACGTCCATCGATAAGACCACTATCGGCACCAACGATTCGCTGGTCGCCCATTTCACATTCACCAATGGCAGCAGCGTCCAGAACGGCTATTTCGTTTCCATACTCGACAGGCTCAACCAGGCTCCGGTTTCGGACCCGGTCGTCGATACCCTGGTCAACCCCATTCCTGACCTGGAAGGCGCCAACAAGGGTGAGTTCAGGTATTCCCTGCCTCACAGCTCCCTTTTTCAGTCGACGTCCCTCGGACAAAATGATACCATTATCATGAAATTCTTTGTCCTGTCTTCCGGCGGCGTTCACAGCGACACGATCCTTTCGCCAAAGCTGATCATTTTGAAATAATGAAGTGAGAAAAATAGTCGACTTCTTTGTCTTCAGCAGCCTCTATATTGCTTTATGTGCCGTCGTAATGGTCTGGCAGACGAGCCATCTTTTGCTGGGCCTGCCGCCGTCCGGCAAGCTTATCGGGTTTGTGTTCTTTTCCACGATCTGCAGCTACAATTTCCACTGGTGGCTGACTCCCAAATCGGCCAGCCCATCCCGCCGGGCACACTGGTCGAACCGGCATAAAATATTGCATTTTATCTTATACCTCGTAGGGCTGGTAGGCGCGGGGGTTCATTTTCTCTACCTGCTGCATTTTCTCCCTGCCCTGCTTTTCGGCGTCCTGCTCACCTTTCTGTATTCGGCGCCCAAACTACCCCAGCGTATCTTCGTACAGCTGCAAAAGATAGCGGTAGGCAAGACCCTTTTCCTGACCTTTGTCTGGGTCTATGTCACGACCGTCCTTCCGGTGATCGTGGCGGAGGTCCCGTGGAAGATGTCCTTTTCACTGTTTACGGCGGGAAGGTTCTTTCTTATCTATGCGATCTGTATCCTCTTCGACTACCGGGACCGTGAGGACGACAGGTCCCAGGGGATCCGCAGTCTTATCACGATGCTGGATGAAAGAGGGATCGACCTGCTCTTCTCGGTATCGATCGGACTATTCTTCGTCGTTAGCATCTGTCTTTCCTTCTTCCACTACAATGCCTTTTATATCTTCCTTTTATTGATACCGGGAATCATTACGGCTGTCCTCTATAAGGAGGCTAAGCGCAATTTTTCCGATGACCTCTATTACATCGTATTAGACGGATTAATGATGTTTTCGGGGGTGTTGATGCTGATTTTCAGGATTTAGTTACATTTGTCACCCAGAGCCCCTGGAAGGGGTTCGTCCGAAGGACAATTATTAGCGTTTTGCCGGAGATACGCTAGTTTTCGGAAAGGCGTATCTCCGGCACATATAATCGATAATTTACAAATGGCAAAAAGTGCGAAAAGCGAGGCGGCAGCGTCCTCAATTCTTACCACAAGATCCTGGGAATTTTTCAAGAACTATATCAACAATCCTTCTCCGGTCGGCTTTGAGAGCAGCGGTCAACGGCTGTGGCTCGACTACCTGAAACCATATGTGGACACGCATTTTACCGATCCTTATGGCACAGCAGTCGGCGTCGTCAATCCCGATGCACCGTTCAAGGTCGTGATCGAAGCCCATGCCGACGAGATCAGCTGGTTTGTGAACTATATGACCCCGGAAGGCTTAATATACCTGAAGAGAAATGGTGGTGTAGACCACCAGATCGCTCCGGGAATGCGGGTATTTATCCATGGGAAAAAGGGGAAGGTCCCGGCAGTATTTGGCTGGCCGGCCATCCACACCCGTCTTGGGACCGATGCCAAGGAATCCCAGCCAAAGGTGGACAATTTGTTCCTCGACACCGGAGCCCGTTCGAAAAAAGAGCTCGAAGATCTCGGCGTACATATCGGCGCCGTTGTCACCTACCAGGACGGCTATGCAGAGCTGGCTTATGACTATCTGATCGGCCGCGCTTTTGACAACCGGGTCGGCGGCTTCATGATCGCCGAGGTGGCGCGCCTGCTGAAAGAAAACAAGAAGAAGCTGCCCTTTGGGCTGTATGTGGTCAACGCTGTACAGGAAGAGGTAGGTCTTCGCGGTGCTGAGATGATCGCCCGGAGGATCAAGCCCAATATTGCGATCATCACCGACGTGACACACGATACGACCACTCCCATGATCAACAAGATCGTCGAAGGAGACGTCGCCTGCGGCAAGGGGCCGTCCCTGGCATTTGGTCCCGCGGTACACAACAAGCTGCTGGCTATCGTACAGGAGACGGCGGAGAAACACAGCCTGCCGGTTCAGTTGCGGGCCGTATCGCGCAGCACAGGCACCGACACCGATTCTTTCGCCTATGCCAACGACGGCTGCCCGTCCGTATTGATCTCCATCCCGCTGCGGTACATGCATACCACAGTGGAGATGCTGCACAAAAAAGATATCGAGCAGACGATCCGGCTGATGTATGAGACCCTGCTGACTCTTACACCCAAGACAAACCTCAACTACTTGTAACCAATCCGGCTTGCTTATGGCAATGCTATTGTATATCGACCCGGGGGGAGGAAGCTATCTGGTGCAGGCGATCATAGCCGCAGTGCTTGGGTTCATGTTCTATTTCAAGACCCTGTGGTTCAGGATCCGATCCTTCTTTGTTCGCCCCAAATCGAAACCGCCAACCGAGAATGACAAGGAACCATCCTGATCATCCTGCGTCGTATAGAGATCCCGCCGGCTTTGTCTTCAGACGGAACGGACATGTCTACAGGCGGGTGAATCGGGTCTATGCCGACGACTACCGGCAGCTCATGGATTCGGGTTTGTATGAGAAGCTGGTTTCGGCACGCCTGCTTATTCCGCATGAAGAAGTGACGGAGGAAGGGGGGCCAGACGGACCCGCCGGCCCCGGGCACTATAAAACGCTGCTGCCGCTGCAATTGTCTGTTATCAGCTATCCCTGTGAATGGAGCCCTGATCAGCTAAGGGACGCCGCCCTGCTTACGCTCAAGGTTTTGCGGATCGCCATCGGCCATGGCATGATCCTGAAGGATGCGACCCCTCGCAATATCCAGTTCCTGGAGGGACGCGCCATTTTCATTGATACGCTCTCTTTCGAAAGATATGATCCGGCTCTTCCCTGGATCGCCTACCGGCAATTCTGCGAGTCTTTTCTTTTCCCGTTGTACCTGCATCATTATTCCCGGCAGGGCACGCACAGGACGTTGGCGGCTTATCCCGAAGGGATGCCGGCGGGTACGCTCCTACCCTTACTGCCATTCAAAAGCCGGCTGCGGGCTGGTGTCTGGCTGCATGTAGTACTACCGGGAAGAGTGGTGACGGCGGGACAGGCAGGATCCGCAGGACCTCGCAGACAGGTCGTCTTTGATCAACGGAAGCTGCTGCTGCTGGTTGGCAACCTGGAGGATATATTGCGCGGAATTCGGACGGAAGCGCCGCGTGCTGCTGGATGGAGCCGCTATTATTCCGAAACGGTCATGAGCCAGGCCTATGTTAGGGAAAAAGAGCGACTGTTCCGGGAAATGATCGCTGGGATCGACTTCAGTTCGGCGCTCGATCTCGGCGCCAATGACGGCTATTTCTCGACAATACTGGCGGAAAAGAAGGCAAGGGTCATCGCCGTGGATGATCAGTGGGCCTGTACCGGCACGCTCTACCGGGCAACGGCCGCTGAAGGGCTTTTATCTCCGGCATCCGGCGGGCATATTTACCCGTTATGCGTCGACATCGCCGATCCTACGCCAGCATCCGGTTTTGCGCACGCAGAGCGATCTTCCTTTACTGAAAGAGCGCAGTGCGATCTGGTGGTGGCGCTGGCGGTAGTGCATCACCTGGTGCTGACCAAAAATATTCCATTTACCCTGCTGGCCGACTACCTGGCTTTGCTGACCCGGCAATGGCTGATCGCAGAGTTCGTTCCCATCTCTGATGAAAAGGCTTCGGCGCTGGTTCGCGACAAGCCGGTCTTTCACAAACCTTATGATGCGCCTGCTTTTGAAGCGCAGTTTGCATCGTTGTTCGACATTGAACAAAAGCAGCTGATCCCCGGGACGGAAAGGATATTATATCTCATGCGTAAAAAAGCAGAAGCGCTATGAGAATACCCACCTGGTTCCGCTGCTCCTTCCTGCTGCTGCTGCCCGTCTTCTTCGTATTCCACGGCTATGCCGGGAACAGCCCCTACGTCCGGTTTGTGGATTGTCTGTCTTTGACGGGCATTTATTGTGTAGCGGCGCTGGGGCTTTTTGGCCTGTTCTTTCTGTTCCTGAAGCATCCTCTTAAAGCCGCGCTGGCCGCGACTTTCTGCATGGCTTTCTTTCTGTTCTTTGGTTATCTGCATGACCCGCTGAGAAAGAACGGCATTTTTCTTCATCGCTATTCAATTCTCCTGCCGCTGTTCCTGGTAGTGATCGTCCTGGTGACGCTCTGGCTTCGATCGAGGGCGCCCTTTTTGCGGCTGGGGCTTTTCCTCACGGTGCTGCTCCTCGTCTCAATTGCTGCTGACGGGATCGCGCTCCTGTTGAAAGGATCAGGTGGGTCTATGCAGGGTACCGCAGCTTCCTCTATTTTTGATGGAAGGCAGTCCGGGTGCGATACCTGCCCGCGCCCGGATATCTATCTGCTGATCTTTGATGAATACAGCGGCAGCCGCACGCTCTGGGATCTGTATCATTATGACAACAGCGGGCTGGATAGTTTTTTGGTTGGTGCCGGCTTTCATCTCCAGCCAAAAAGCCGCGCCAATTATTTTATTACTCCTTTTTCGATGGGTTCGATGCTGAACCTGTCTTATCTAAAAGGCATCGCTCATCCGGAAGCCCTGCAGGCTGATGATTACACCAATTCATTCGAGCCCATCCGAAAGAGTGCGGCAGTCAATTTTCTGCTTTCCAGTGGCTATGACGTCGTGAACAATTCTCCCTTCGATCTGCCGGAGCATCCTTCGCACCTGCTGCAGACCTATATTGCAACGAAGACCAAGCTGATCACCAGCCATACGCTGTTCGACTATCTCGTTCGGGACGTCGGGGCCTGGGTGGACGGCCGGCTGGAGTCGAAGGGGTCGCTGCTCCTTGAAAGCAATATAACGGAGATGGAACGAACGAACGATACCGCCATTCAAAGTACGATCCGGGAGAGTACCCGTCATTCGGAGCGGCCACGTTTTGTCTATATGCACGTTTTCCTGCCGCATGACCCTCATATTTTTGACAGTGCCCGTCACCGGCGAAGTCCGGACGAAATTGCCGGCAAAGCAGGTTTGGCTGACTATCTCGGCTATCTGCCCTATACGAATGACAGGGTCCGTGAGGTCATTACTTCGTTAAAGCAAAATTCAGGAGGCAAGGCCGTGATCCTGTTCATGAGCGACCACGGATACCGGTACAGGGACGGCCAGACCGATCCGGCCAGCTTCTTTTACAATCAGAATGCGGTTTATTTCCCGGATGGGGATTATTCCGGCTTTTATGACGAGATTACCAACGTAAACCAATTCCGGGTAGTTTTCACTAAATTGTTCCACTTAAATCTACCTTTATTAAAGGACTCAACCGTATTTTTGCGGGACGGGAATTAAGTAAGATAATATAAACCAATGATTATGATCCGTAATAACTGGACATTAGACGAAATAAAAGATATCTATGATACGCCCCTGCTGGACCTGATCTATCGCGCGGCCACTGTACACCGGCAGAACAACGAGACCGGCGAGGTCCAGGTTTGCACGCTGCTATCGATCAAGACGGGGGGATGCCCTGAAGACTGCGCCTACTGCCCCCAGGCCGCCCGTTATAATACGGGGGTCAATGTACAGGCGCTGATGAAGAAAGAAGAGGTGCTTGAATACGCTGCTAAGGCGAAGGCCGCCGGCTCTACCCGTTTCTGCATGGGTGCAGCCTGGAGAGAGGTAAGGGATAACAAGGATTTTGACCGCGTCATAGATATGGTAAAGGGTGTGAACGAGATGGGAATGGAGGTCTGCTGTACACTGGGGATGCTGAATGAGGACCAGGCCAAACGCCTGGCGGATGCCGGCCTCTACGCCTATAACCACAACCTCGATACGTCGAAGGAACACTATAGCGAGATCATTTCTACCCGCACTTATGACGACCGTCTGGCTACGCTGGACAATGTCCGGAAGGCCGGCGTCACCGTATGCTGCGGCGGTATTATTGGTCTCGGCGAGGCCCACGACGATCGTATCAAAATGCTGCATACGCTGTCTACCCTACCCCAGCACCCCGAAAGCGTTCCCATCAATGCGCTGGTCCGCGTAAAGGGTACCCCGCTGGCTGATAACCCCAAGGTAGATGTCTGGGATATGGTCCGGATGATCGCCACGGCCCGGATACTGATGCCTGCTACGATGGTGAGATTAAGCGCCGGACGTGCGGAGATGAGCCAGGCAGAACAGGCCCTCTGTTTCATGGCAGGAGCTAATTCGATCTTTGCCGGGGAAAAGCTGCTGACCACCCCCAATCCTTCTTTTGAAGAGGACAATCTGATGTTCGAGCTGCTGGGACTGAAGCCCCGCGTAGCCTTCAAAACGGACGACACGTCCGTTGGCCGTGACCGAGCGGCAGCGAAGGTCACGAACGAGGCGAGCGAGGGACAAAGCTCGTCCGAAGTTCACGTCATTAGCGAGTTGGCGACGGAGGGTTAAATTTCCGAAAACCCGACGGAGCAAACAATATGAGAAGGAATTAATTGCGTAGCTGAGCCTGGGCGCGCATCTCGCCGGCGACGGCGCGCAGATGCCCAACTTCCTCACAGAGATAGGTATTGCCGGCCAGTACTTCATGGATGGCCGCCACCATTTCGGTGCTGGGAGAGTTTTTGGTCACATAGCCGTTGGCGCCGTTGCGCAGCATTTCATTCACATAGGAACGCTCTGCCTGTACGGATACGCCGATGATCTTGATATTGCTGGAAAATTGACGGATAGTACGGGTGGCTTCGATACCATTGACAGGAGTCATATGTATGTCCATCAGGATCACATCCGGCTGCAGCTGTTTGGCCGCCTCGATGGCCTCCTGGCCGTTGGCGCATTGGGCGATGACGCTGATCCGGGGCACCTGGTTGAGCACCCAGCTCCAGGCTTCCCTCACGTGAAGATGATCGTCTACGATAATAAGCTTGATCATGGAAGGTTATTTCTACCTGATCAAAATTAATGTTTCGGTAATAATAAAAAAGGAAAACCGTCAATTCGTCAACCGATTACCCATTTCCCTTGAAAACCAGGCTGGGAGCACTTAGAGACGGCTACTAAGTATACCTTATAAGAAAAAACGCAGTGAGGATGATTGCAGCGGACCAACGAGACCCGACATAATACAAATAGCCCGACCGAGGTCGGGCTATTTGATTTTTACCCTTAAAACAACCAACATGAAAACATTCTAACGCGATTCGGGAACAAATGGTTCAAAAAGGGTTGTTAATACCTATTTCGTTGCGCAGGCTTATACGAGCGCCAGCTCAAGCACCTGCTGCATGGTCTTGACAAAATGAAATTTAAGTCCTTTGATAAAGGCCGAGTCGATCTCCTGAATGTCTTTTTCGTTCTGCCAGCAAAGGATGATCTCTTTCAGACCGGCCCGGCGGGCGGCCAGTATTTTTTCCTTGATGCCTCCTACCGGCAGCACCTGTCCCCTTAGCGTGATCTCGCCTGTCATGGCCAGATAGGGTTTGACCCGCCGCCCGGTGAGCGCAGAGGAGATAGCCGACATCATGGTCACACCTGCGCTGGGACCGTCCTTGGGCACGGCTCCTTCGGGGACGTGTACATGGATGGTCTTCTTATTGAACACTTCGGGATCGATATCGTATTTGCGGGAATTGGACTGCAGATAGGTAAGGGCGGTGACGGCGCTTTCCTTCATGACATTCCCGAGATTCCCGGTCAGCTTCAGGTCGCCCTTGCCGTCGCTGAGGCTGGTCTCGATAAAGAGGATATCCCCGCCAACAGGGGTCCATGCGAGTCCTACGGCCACTCCCGGCATGTTGGCGACCTTGTAGAGGTCGTTGCTGTACCGCGATCTTCCCAGCACCTTTTCGACGTCGATGGTTGTGAGCTGCGCCTTCAGCTTGCCCTTGATCGCGTATTCCTTTGCCTGGTAGCGCATGATGGAAGCCAGCTGACGGTCGAGCTCGCGAACCCCGCTCTCCCGCGTATAGTCCTGTATCACTTTTTCGAGGACCTTATCGGCGATCTTGAAATTCATCGGCTTCAGGCCGTGCAGCTCCTTTTGCTTGGGCACGAGATGCCGCCGGGCGATCTCTACCTTTTCTTCAACTGCGTAGCCGCTGAGGTCGATGATCTCCAGCCGGTCGCGCAGCGCGTGCGGGATGGCATTGATATCGTTGGCTGTGGCTACAAAGAGGACCTTGCTCAGGTCGTATTCGAGCTCGAGGTAGTTGTCGTAGAACGTATGATTCTGTTCGGGGTCGAGGACTTCCAGCAGCGCCGAGGATGGGTCGCCGCGGAAATCGCTGCCCGTCTTGTCGATCTCATCCAGGATCATTACAGGGTTGGATGACTTTATCTTGCGCAGTGACTGGAGTATCCGGCCGGGCATGGCGCCGATATAGGTCTTGCGGTGGCCGCGGATCTCGCTTTCATCGTGGAGGCCGCCCAGAGAGATACGGACGTATTTCCGGCCGATGGCGCTGGCGATGCTGCGGCCCAGCGAGGTCTTGCCGATGCCGGGAGGGCCGACAAAACAAAGGATCGGGCTCTTCATGTCGCCCTTTAGCTTGAGCACTGCCAGGTATTCCAGGATCCTCTCCTTGACCTTGTCCATGCCGTAGTGATCCTGGTCCAGTATTTTTTTGGCCTTCTTCAGGTCGTAGGAATCTTCGGTATAGTCCCCCCAGGGGAGCTCCAGCATCAGGTCGAGATGGTTGTAGACGACGGAATAGTCCGGGGTCGTCGGGTGCATGCGCTCGAGCCGTTCGATGCCCTTGCGGAAAAGGTCGCGGGCGGTCGCCGGCCATTTCTTGCTCTCGGCCTTCTTCTGCATTTCTTTCAGCTCGCGCTCGTTGGTATCCCCTCCCAGCTCGTCCTTGATGCTTTTCAGCTGCTGCTGGAGAAAGTATTCGCGCTGCTGTTTGTCCAGCTCGGTCTTGGTCTTGTTGGTGAGCTTGTTCTTGAGCTCGGCAAACTGCAGCTCGCGCTGGAGCAGCTGCATCAGCAGGTCTGCCCGGGATTTGATATGGTGGATCTCCAGGAGCTGCTGTTTTTCGTGCAGCTCGGTGTTGAGATTGCTGGATACAAAGTGGATGAGAAAGGAGGGGTTCTCGATATTCTTCAGGATGATCGAAGCCTCTGAGGGGATGTTGGGAGACAGCTGGATGATCTGCGCCGCCAGGTCCTTGATATTGGAGACATAGGCTTCGAAGTCCTGCTCTTTGGGCGCTTCCGCCTCCTGCAGCAGAACCACCTGGGCCTTGAAATAAGGGTCTTCTGCGGTGATGGCCCCGACCTTGAACCTTCTTTTACCCTGAAGGATAACCGTAGTTCCGCCATCCGGCATTTTGATCAGTTTGATGATGCGCGCTACGGTGCCGACGTCTTCCAGGTCGGTCATCGTAGGGTCTTCGATCGTGCTGTCCTTTTGCGCCAGCACGCCGATAAGCTTGTCCGATTTATAGGCGTCGTTAACGGCCTTGATGCTTTTGTCTCTGCCGACAGTGATGGGTAGGACCACGCCCGGGAAGAGTACAGTATTACGGAGGGGGAGGACGGGTAGCTCTTTGGGTATCTCTATATCGTTAAGGTTCTCATTATCGGTCTCATTCAAGGGTATGATGGGCATGAAATCCAGGTCATCTTCGGCACGCATGAATAAATTCTCTTTCATCAGTGGTGTTTGAGTATGTGCAATCAGGAACAAAATAGCACTCTTATCCAAAAAAACAAAACCCTCCCACAGGAGGGTTTTGTACAAAATTACGTAATTGGCATTAAAATATCCGAAAACCCGCGTAGAGTTGCCAGCCCTGGTTCTTCCAGGAGTTCGGGGTACCCGCGTCATTAATATCATTAAGCCCGATGACATAACGGGCGCCGACCATAAGGCTTGCCAGGTTCAGCTGCGCACCTCCTACCAAAGACAAGTCGCCTTTCTTGAAGGCATCCTTGGTATTAGCGACCAGGTGCTCGTCCTGGTTCAGCAGGATACCGAACTGAGGTCCGACCAGGATGCTAAGTAAAGGAATTGGCCTGAGGTTTAACAGCACCGGAACGGTAAGATAGTTGAGCTTCCCTTTAAAATCATTGAGGCCTCCGGGATAGATAGAGCTGAACTCCGTACCTGTACGATAATTGGTCTGGTTAAACAGCAGCTCGGGCTGGATACCGATGTTCGGAGTGAAATTGACCTGGGCAAAGGCGCCGACATTATAGCCAAATTTGAACTCGTCGCTGAACGACTCGCCATTTACTTTAAAAAGATTGGCGCCGGCCTTGATGCCCAGGTGCACTCCCTGAGCCCGGACTCCCAGGCTGACTGTCACCAGCAATACGGATAATACAATTGCGGTCCTCTTCATGTTGGTTTGATTTAATGAAAGAATGGATTGCAAGTAGTATTTCAACTTATATGCCAGTCATTTTAGAGTGATCCACACCGGGGGTGTCCCAGTTTTTCTACACCTTGAAATATTATTTCTTATTTGGTCGCCGTCTTGCTCTTTTTCAGCCTGATATCCTTGATCTGATAACCCAGATATGCCTGAAAACCATGCTCGCGCCACTGATCCGAATTGTTGATGCCGTTGGCGTCCGTAATATTCCATACATAACGCGCGCCAATTTTCACCTTGCCCAGGTTCAGCTGTCCACCGATGACGACGGCAAGGTCATTTTTTGCAAAGATGCCCTTGTTCGGGTCGCTGAACCAAAGTCCCTTGGTCTGGTTGACCAGGTAGCTGTACTGGGGTCCTGCTAGGATCGATAATTCGGGCGTAGGTTTAAAGGCGACCAGTACAGGCAGCGAAATATAATTGTTGAGGGCCTGACCGGAATGCACACCGTCTCCGGGATAGATCTGGCTGAACTCTTCGGAGGTTTGCGTAACGACCTGGTTCCAGACCAGCTCAGGCTGCAGCACCCATTTCTTTGAGAAATTCAATTCTCCGTAGAAACCCGCGACAGCGCCGGGCTGGGTCTTGGTATTCATCGAGCGACCGCTCACTTTAATAAGGTTGATGCCGCCTTTTATACCCAGTTGAAGTGATTCCTGAGCGTCGGCATTGGCAGTAGTAAAGGTTACGAGCATGAGAGAAAGGGCGATCGAAGCGAGCGGAAGAGCAAATTTGTTCATGCTGAATTTCATTGTTGGTGCTGTTTTGAGTTTCATTCTAATTATGGGGTGAAAGTACATTCGATTAATTTATTGGTTTGTTAAAATCCTTAAATGACTCGTTAAAATGTTAAAGCTTTCTTAAGCCAGCTCGATGACCGTTATTTCGGGGAGTATCCCAAAACGGCCTGGATAGCCGATAAAGCCAAAACCGCGGTTGACATATAATTTTTGTTTTCCTTCCTCATAAAGACCAGCCCACTGTTTGTAAAGAAAGCTCACGGGGCTCCATTTAAGACCAGGCAGCTCGACGCCCCACTGCATGCCGTGTGTATGACCGGCGAGCATCAGATCGACGTCGGGGTATTGGGTTCTCACTTCGGCGTCCCAGTGGCTCGGGTCGTGGCTCATCAGTATCCTGAACGAACACTGCTCTGTCCCCGCATGGGCCTCGTTCATCTTCCCGTATTTGGGGAAACGTGCTTTGGCGCTCCAGTTCTCGATCCCGAGCAAGGCGATCCTGTCCCCTGCTCTTTCGAAAACGACGTGTTCATTCATCAGCAGACGCCAGCCCATCTCTGCCTGGATCTCTTTGAGGCGTTCGAGGTTGGTCTTTTTTGCCTGCTCCGACTCCCACCAGTGGTAGTCGCCATAATCGTGGTTACCCAGCGTAGAATAAACTCCCATCGGCGCCCGCAAGCGGGAAAATATCGCCTGATAGTCCTTCATTTCGGTAGCGATGCTGTTGACCAGGTCGCCGGTGAAAAGGATGATGTCCGGCTTCTCGGCCAGGACCATATCGATCCCCTTATTGACCGCTGCCGGGTCGCCAAAGCTACCAGAATGAATATCAGACAATTGCACGATTTTAAGCCCTTTAAAGGCAGCGGGGACGTTCGCGAAGGCCAGCCGGAGGCGGTGGACCTTATAATTGTATTTATTCGCGAAGCCGGCTACCAGGGAGGCAAAAAGGCCACCGCCCAGCCCAAGTCCGAGCCAGCTGAGAAATACGCTACGGGAAATACCCTCTCCTTCGGCAGGCCCGGTCTTAGTCTTCGTTAGCAGCCATTGGGCGGCGCGCCGGAGGTCGTCGATGAAAAAGAAGACAGACGCGATCAGCTTTCCGATAAACAGACCGGCAACCAGCGCCAGAAGATAAGAGTAGGTCTTTGGCGCCTTGAACTGAAGGCTGGGCAGAATGAAGAGCACAGTGAAAAGAGACAGCAGGGAAATGGCCCAATAGACGGTATAGATCAATAGCCTGGTCCGGGGTAAAAGCCCCTGGGAAAGGGCCTTGATGGCCTGAAAGACGTATAGATCCACCAGCAGGGCTACCACGATGAACACCAGCTGAAACTTCCGACTACGCATTAAATATTAAGTTTATATAAATTGAGCCTTTCAGTATCTCGCCCATTTTGGGTGCAAAATTGCGGCAAACTTCCGTAAATAAGGGAAAGTTCTTCGAATTTCTCCTGAAGAATGTACATTTGCCATCCTGTCAAAAACTTTATTTTGCCATCTTGTCGATTGGTGACAATTTTACCGCAAAATGGGTTTTGGGCCCAGGGATGAGATAATACAATATGGGAAAAACTATAGGAGTTGCAAACCAAAAAGGGGGAGTTGGTAAAACCACCTCAGCGATCAATCTGGCCGCCAGCTTTGCTGTGCTGGAATTCAAAACGCTGCTGGTAGACGCCGATCCCCAGGCGAACAGTACTACCGGTGTAGGATTCGATCTGCATAATATTACACAGAGTCTTTATGACTGCATGGTGAACGGCACCCCGGTGAAAGACGTGATCCTGAAATCAGAGATCCCGCACCTGGACGTCGTGCCTTCTCATATTGACCTGGTAGGCTATGAGATCGAAATGATCAACTACCCCAATCGGGAAAGCGTGCTGAAGGGCATTCTCGAGCCGGTAAAGGACGAATATGATTTTATCATCGTAGACTGTTCACCTTCGCTGGGTTTGATCACGGTGAACGCGCTGACGGCCGCCGATTCGGTGATCGTACCGGTGCAAACCGAGTTTTTCGCCCTGGAAGGATTGGGCAAGCTGCTGAACACGGTCAAGATCGTGCAAAGCCGGCTGAACCCCCAACTGGCGATCGAAGGAATCCTGATGACGATGTATGACGGCCGGCTTCGGCTATGCAACCAGGTGGTCAGCGAGGTCCGGAAACATTTTGACGAGATCGTTTTCGATACGATCATTCACCGGAACACAAAGATCAGCGAGGCGCCGTCCGTCGGCAAGCCGGTGATCCTGTATGATGCGCTCAGCAAGGGTTCTGTCAATTATCTCAATCTCGCGAAAGAGATCCTGCAAAAGAACAATATGACGCGCATCAAGCAGGAGGAGAGGATTTTAGAGTAGCAGAAGAGAAGCGAAGGTTACCAAACTACAACCAATGAGTACACCCAATAAAAAAAGTGATAAAGAGGCCCTGGGAAAAGGTATCAGGTCCCTGCTGAAAAGCATCGATGCTGACCTGAAGACCACGTCCGGCGACCTGAAGCCATCTGTCGTCGAGACCGTAACCAATATGCTGCGTATTCCGCTGGGCGAGATAGAGACCAACCCCCGGCAGCCCCGTCACGATTTTGACGAGCAGGCGCTGCAGGAGCTGGCTCATTCCATCCGGCTGCACGATATTATTCAGCCGATCACTGTCAGCAAGCTGCCGACGGGCAAATACCGGTTGATCTCGGGCGAGCGTCGCTACAGAGCGGCGAAGCTGGCCGAGCTGAAAGACATCCCCGCCTACGTACGACAGGCCGATGACCAGCAGCTGCTCGAGCTGGCATTGCTGGAGAACCTGCAACGGGAAGACCTGAACGCAATGGAAATTGCGCTCAGCTACAAGCGGATGATGGAAGAGCTCAACTACACACAGGAGCAGGTGGCAGAGCGGATGGGCAAAGAACGAAGCACAGTCGCCAACTATATCCGCCTGTTAAAGCTGCCTCCCGATATCCAGGTGGCAGTGCGCAGCAATCAGCTCTCGATGGGACATGCCCGTGCATTGATCAACGTGGACACTGTTGACAAGCAGCTGTATCTTTTCAAGGAGATAAAGGAAAAAGGGCTCTCTGTTCGTCAGACGGAAGAGCTGGTGCGCAAACTATACAAGGAAGGCGCAACGCCCGGCGCTGTTAAAAATTCGGTAAAGCCCGCGTTGCCGGAAGCATTCAAACGAATTGAGGATAACTTAGCCTCGCATTTCAGCACGAAGGTAAAACTCAATCACAGCAAGAAAGGAGAAGGCAGTATTTCAATTGAGTATTACTCGCTCCAGGAATTGAACAAATTACTGGACCTGCTGGGTGTTTCCGTCAACTAAGCACTCTCTACATGAAGATGGTCCGGTTTTTTTTGATCATAGCGGGATTTCTGTTCCTGCATGGCCATTGTCAGTGCCAGGTAAAGAACGACACTATTCCTTCTTTTATCAAAGGGAAGCCAGTCACGGGCGCCCGGGTAACGGATACGCTCGCCAAAGGTCGGCACCCGAAAGGGCATAAAGTGAAGACCTATGAGGTGGATTCACTTGGGCGCAGGGTGCACAGTCCGAGGAAGGCGACACTTTATTCCACGTTCTGTCCCGGACTCGGGCAGATATACAACCGCAAGTATTGGAAGCTACCGTTGGTTTATGCGGCAGTGGGCATTCCAGCCTATACTTTCTTCTACAACCGCAACTGGTATCGTAAAACTCAGCAGGCGATCGCGCTGATCGATCAATATGTCGAACTGGGGGATACGATCCCGGCCAGCGTTGCCCCCCAGGTCGACCCGAGGCTACGATCCTTTGTGCAGGGCCGGGGGGATATCAATTCGCTACGCACCTATCGCAACGAGTTCCGGAAAGACCAGGACTATTCGGTCCTTTTCTTCCTGTTATTCTGGGGACTGCAGATCGTCGACGCAACGGTGGACGCCCATCTGATGAGTTTTGACGTCTCCGACAAGCTGAGCCTGCAGCTGCAGCAGCCTCCTGGTGTGGCAGGTCCGGGTGCCATGGGGATGGGGGTAGGCCTGGCCTTTGACTTTCATAAGGCACGGTACAAGCAGGTGAAAGCCGTTCCCTAAAACTTCATAGTCCACAAAACTTATCGTAAATTTGCCGCTAAATTTATCCGCAGTATGAAGATTGCGCTTATCGGATATGGCAAAATGGGACATGCGATCGAAGAGATCGCCGTCTCCAGGGGCCATAACATCGTGCTCAAAGTATCGATCGACAATTTAGAGGACAATACAGTCGAGAAGATCCGGCAGGCGGACGTCGCCATTGAGTTTACCGGCCCTGAAAGCGCATTCGGGAACATCCTTCGTTGCCTGGAAGCCGGCGTTCCCGTCGTCAGCGGCTCGACGGGCTGGCTGGACAGACTGGAAGATGTGAAAAGCGATTGCCTGCAAAGGAAAGGAGCCTTCCTCTATGCCAGCAATTTCAGCGTGGGCGTCAATATCTTCTTCGAGGTCAACCGCCGGCTTGCGGAGCTGATGGCTCCTCACCCCGACTACGAGGTAAGGTTAACCGAGATCCATCATACCGAGAAAAAGGATTCGCCCAGCGGCACGGCCATTACCCTGGCCGAGCAGATACTGGAAAAAATCCCCCGCAAAAAGGAATGGGTCAATCATATTAGTGATAACTTAGATGAATTGGAGATATTGAGCGAGCGGATAGATCCGGCGCCCGGCACACACCGGATAGAATACAGTTCCGAGATCGACTCGATCGAGATCACGCATACAGCGCATAGCCGTAAAGGCTTTGCTCTGGGAGCGGTTCTGGCGGCCGAGTTTTTAAAGGGGAAGAGCGGTCTCTTCCGGATGAGTGATGTGCTGGGATTTTAGAGAATGTGCCGGGGATGATCCCGCGGTAGCTTTTTAAGAACGTACAAATTTGACAAAGGATAAAAAATGCTTTCCAAAAAGACACAATATGCCTTTCAGGCCCTGATGTATCTGGCGCAAAAAGAAAAAGACGAGCCAGTGCTGATCGCGGAGATCGCCAAGAAAAAGAAGATCCCGCTGAAATTCCTGGAGAATATCCTGCTTGAGCTGAAGAATGCGAATATCCTGGAAAGTAAGAAAGGGAAAGGAGGAGGATACTATTTTGCCAAGAATCCGAAGGACGTGCCGCTTGCGACGGTCATGCGGTTGCTGGACGGCCCTATCTCTCTCCTACCCTGCGTCAGCCTCTATTTCTACGAACGCTGTAAGAACTGTGATGAAAAGAGCTGTGGTCTGCACTCCGTGATGTCGCAGGTTCGCGACGCCAATCTGAAGATCCTGGAGAAGAAGACGATCGCCGACCTGGCAAGGGAGTAGAGCCGGCAGCGACGCCGTGGCCGCGAGCTGCGGCGCCTACCCGACTGTCCCTCCCGCAGGCTGTGGTCTTCTTAGAACGACATACACCGGGCTTTCTTCCCGAGGCTTATCAAATGATTCCTGCATACTCTTCCGGCGATGTCGAGCAGCTGCTGCACTCTGTCCGTCAACAACGACGCCTCCTGTTCTGAGACCGTAAAATGATCTTTATAACGGGCATCCACATAGCCCTGGGTCAATAGTCTGAAAAGATGCTCTTCTTCGGGACTGTCCCGGGGAAAAAGGGATGCCAGCTCCAGGGAGAGACGATTGGTATATCGTCTTAATTTGTCGAGGTTATGGGTTGTGGGCTTGTAGCCGGTAAAGACGAGAAGAATGGCCTGATAGATCTGCTCGGCTGCCTGGTGAAGAAGAAAGGTCGTTATTTTCCACTCCTTGTTCTGCAGACTGAACCGCGCATTCTTATAAAAAGCAGTGGCCTGACCTGCCCACCTTTCAAGGTCCTTTTCTGCCGTCCTTTTGACCGCATCGAAATCGGGTAAGCCGGGTTTTTCCAGGGGAGTTATACCCGCATCATACAGGAGGATACCATCCATTGCCACCAGGCTGAAGAAATATTGACGGGCGAGTATCTGCCGGTTGACATGATCGATGTCGTGTATCACCGTCGTCACAGAAGCCACTTCCCGGCATCGGTTCTCGAGAATATCCTGCAGCTCATAATCGGCACGACGCTCGATGCTGCTGGTGGCTATCAGGAGGTCGAATGGAATTGTTGCAGGCGACAAGGCGTGGGTGAACAACTCTGCATCGCCTGCGACGCTATAAACTCCAAAAAGAATGATCTTTTCCGGATGGATGGCATCCACGATGATCTTAATGACGGAATTGAGCTGGCGTTGCAGGTCCGGAGATAAGTGTTTTATGGAAGTATTCATAGTTAAACGGTCTTTTCTAGCAACTTAATTGGCTATATTTGTATAAATAATATGCAATTACAAATTAACTAATAAAATTGATTTTATAGCAACAAAATCGATAATAATATTTTTGGCAGACAATTTATTGCTATGCACTTTCTAGGAAAAAATTTGAGGTATCTCCGGAAGCAATCGTCTAAAACCCAGTCTGAGATTGCGGCTCTGATCAAAAAGGGGCAGACGACAGTGGGCAACTGGGAGAATGGCATCAGCGAACCCAACCTGGAGGAGCTGTTGATCATCAGCAATTATTTTGATATTCCACTGGATACGCTGCTCAAGGTGGATCTGTCGGAAGTCAACGTCTATCAGCGACAGGGTATCGCGGGCGCGACACCATACGATCATTCCGACACAGAGGACCAGACGATAAAAGAAGACAAGCTGAACTACGTCCTGCAGGAGATAAAGTATCTGCGCGAGGAGATGGAACGTATCAATTCCCGCCTTCCGGAAAACAAATAAAAAACGAGGCCGTCAATAGACGACCCCGTTCAAAAAATTTTGCGTTCTTGCTCCGGCTTCCCGGCGATCTGAGATTACCCGCGATCTGAGACTCCCGGCGATCTTACCCCAGGTTCTCGATGACGATGGCGGACGCTCCCCCACCCCCGTTGCAGATCCCCGCAGCGCCATACCGGGCCTTGTTCTGGCGGAGGATATGGATCAACGTTACCAGGATGCGCGCACCGCTGGCGCCCAGCGGATGTCCGATAGCTACCGCACCGCCGCGCACATTGACCCTGGCAGGATCCAGCTGCATGCGTCTCGTATTTTCAATGCCGACGACCGAAAAAGCCTCATTCAATTCCCAGTAGGCGATGTCTTCCATCTTCAAACCCGCCTTCGCCACGGCTTTGGGAACGGCTATAGCGGGAGTCGTCGTAAACCATTCCGGAGCCTGTTCAGCATCGGCATATCCAACTATCCGGGCCAGGGGTTTCAGCCCCAGCTGCGTCGCCTTTTCCCGGCTCATGATGACCAGGGCCGCGGCGCCATCATTCAGCGTGGACGCATTGGCGGCAGTGACCGTCCCATCCTTCTGGAAGGCGGGCTTCAGCTCAGGTATCTTATCGAATTTTACATTGAAAGGCTCTTCATCCTTCGCGATCTGTATGGGGTTGCCCTTTCGCTGGGGCACTTCGACCGGCACCACTTCGTCCGCGAACTGACCGGCCGCCCAGGCGGCCTGCGCGCGCTGGTAGCTGGCAATCGCGAATGCGTCCTGGTCTTCACGGCTAACGCCGCAGGTTGCGGCGCAAAGCTCTGCGGCATTTCCCATAGCCTTGCCGTCATAGGCATCCGTCAGGCCGTCTTTGGCCAACCCATCGATCAGGCTGGTGTTCCCGTATTTATTTCCCCACCGAAGCTGTTCTACATAAAAGGGGACATTGCTCATGCTTTCCATCCCGCCTGCGACCGCGATATCGTTATCTCCGAGCAGGATACTCTGCGCGGCCTGCACAACGGCCTTCATCCCGCTGGCGCAAACCTTGTTCACCGTAGTGCATACCACAGCGTCCGGCAGACCCGCGCCCTTCGCCGCCTGCCTGGCAGGAGCCTGGCCGAGATTACCCTGGAGTACACAACCCATCAGCACTTCCTGGACCTGGTCGGGCGTCAGCCCCGCCTTCCCGAGAGCGCCTTTGATAGCGATAGCGCCCAGCTGGGTGGCGGAAAAATCCTTGAGCGCTCCACCGAAGCTTCCGATCGGGGTACGAACTGCAGAGACAATGACGACTTCTTTGTTCATATGGGGTTTGTTTTTTTGACGGGTAAAGGTAAGGAAAAATACTAACAAGTGTTAGCATTCTGCCGACGGCAACGATTCACAAAAGTTTTTAAATTGAATAGTACTTTTTAAAATAAATTTGTCGTCTGCCTTCTTAATTCTTTATGGGGGGATTCTCCCACGGCTTGATGGATATCTATTGGAGAATGTAAAAAACGCCATGCCTGCTATGTAGGTGTGTTACGTTTTTCAGGTGACAAAACACCTGTTGTTTTCCTTATGATGTACCAAAAAAGGAAGCCCAGCGAAACGCTGGGCGAAATCATCAAGATCTTGGTGATAATTAAGTTGGTATTGGTCATCCTTCAATTGATATTGAAGTGATGGCTAGAGGTCCGGGTAGCCGCCCGGCCTTTATTATGCAAAGATACAACAACATTTTTGATATCATTCCAACTTTTCTTGGTTATTTAGCAATATGAAAGCAGCGAGCGCTCAGGAGATCAAACAGGAATTAAAGACCCTTCCCCCTTCCCAGCTGATAGAGATCTGTCTGCGGCTGTCCCGGTTCAAAAAAGACAATAAGGAGCTGCTGACCTATCTCCTGTTCGAAGCCAGCGACGAAAGCACCTATATCGAGAATGTAAAGAAGGAGATCGACGGAGAATTCGAAGAGCTGCCCAAGCCCAACCTCTACCTCACCAAGAAAAGCCTCCGAAAGGTATTGCGAAATACGGCTAAGCAGATCCGTTATACCGGCTCGGCACAGGCAGAGGTGGAGCTGCTGACCTATTTCTGTCAGAAGATACGGGCCGCCGGCATACCGATAAAGGATAGCCCTGTCCTCACCAACCTCTACCGGCAGCAGCTGAAAAAGGTCCGTGCCGCCATCGCCACCATGCACGAAGACCTTCAGTACGACTACCTGAGGGCCCTCAATGGACTGGAGGAGTGAAACGTGCTGCCCGCCTGTTAAATTAGTATCAGAAATGATCAAAAGTTCATACCCTCACGGGAGATCGGCGGCTTATCTTTAAGCCATGCAAAAAAGAATCAGCCTCTTAGGCGGACTCCTGTTATCCCTTTCCCTGTACGCACAGGACGGCGGAAATAAAGTGGCGGCGCTGCTGCGGCAGATGACCCTTGACGAAAAGATCGGACAGATGACCCAGGTAACGCTGGGGGTCGTTGCGAAGCCGGAGGACGGCGTACTGGACCCGGCAGCCCTGACAAAGGCCATACAGGAGTACAAGGTCGGCTCGATCCTGAACGTCACCAACCACGCGCTGAGCGTCGGGCAGTGGCACCAGGTGCTCGCGCAGATACAGGACGAAGCCGCGGGGACCAGGCTGAAGATACCGGTCATCTATGGGCTGGATGGGATCCATGGACAGACCTATACGCTCGATGCGACGCTTTTCCCCCAGAATATCGGCATGGCTGCGACCCGCAATCCCGCGCTGGCCGCGGCAGTAGCCAAGGTGGCGGCCAAAGAGCTGCGAGCTTCCGGAGTCCGCTGGAATTTTGCGCCCGTGCTGGACTGTGGCCGGCAGCCGCTGTGGTCCCGGTTCCCGGAGACCTATGGCGAGGACGTGTACATCGGCAGGACCATGGGCGCCGCCGCCATCAGGGCCTATGAAGAGGATGGTTTGAGAACACCGACCGCCGTCGCGAGCTGCATGAAACACTATCTTGCCTATTCCGCCTCGCGCACCGGCAAGGACCGCACACCGATATACCTGCCAGAAATAGAGATGCGCGAATATTATCTGCCACAGTTCAGAGCGGCGATAAAGGCTGGCGCCTCCACGCTGATGGTCAACTCCGGGGAGATCAACGGCACTCCCGTACACGCCAGCAAATACCTGCTGACCGACGTCCTTCGCAAGGAGCTCGGCTTCCAGGGCGTCATCGTGACCGACTGGGAAGACATCATCCGGCTCCACACCCGCCACAATGTAGCGGCGACACCGCGGGCGGCTGTAGTCCTGGCCGTCAACGCTGGCGTCGACATGAGCATGGTGCCGATGGATTTTTCCTTTTTCGTTCTCCTGAAAGAGGCGGTACAGAAAGGTGAGGTACCCATCAGCCGCATCGACGACGCCGTCCGGCGGATCCTGCTGCTGAAAGAGAAGCTCGGCCTTTTCGATAACCCTTACCCCGAGCCGGCCGCCAAAGACAATTTCGGCCGACCGGAATACCAGACCCTGGCCCTGCAGGCAGCGCACGAGGCCATGACCCTGCTGAAGAACGACGACGGCGTACTGCCGCTGCAACACAATATGCGGGTGCTGGTTGCCGGTCCGTCGGCCAGAAGTATCAGCGCGCTCAACGGCTGCTGGAGCTACACCTGGCAGGGGAAGGACGAACGCTGGTATCCCTCAGACAGCAAGACCATCTTCGATGCGCTGCGCGAAAAGTTAGGCGCCGACAAAGTCACGACCACCACCACAGCCGGCTTCGACAGCCCGGCCAACTACGACACGATCGCTTTGAAAACCGCTGCCGCCACAGCAGACGCCATCGTCCTCTGCCTGGGCGAGAATGCCTACGCCGAGAGTCCCGGCAATATCCCGGACCTCGCGCTGCCCGAAGAACAGCTGGCCCTCGCCCGTACCGCCGCCGCCACGGGCAAACCCGTCATCCTCGTGCTCACAGAAGGAAGGCCGCGGTTCATTACCGGCATCGCCCCGCTGATGAAGGGTATTCTTCTCGCCTATTGGAGCGGACGAAAGACCGCCGAAGCCATCAGCGACGTCCTCATGGGCGACTACAATCCCGACGGCCGTCTCCCCTACAGCTATCCGCGCAGCATGGGAGAAATGGTGCTCTACGACCGAAAACCAACGGAGGATATCCGGGAGATATTCAACTCGGACATGACGATGGACGGCTATCGCCCCCTCTACCCGTTCGGATGGGGACTCAGCTATACCCGCTGGGACTATGGCGAACTGCAGCTGAGCGCCGACAAGCTGACTGCCAGCAGCAAATTAACGGTAAAACTAACTGTGACCAATAGTGGCAAATTGGACGGCAATCACAGCGTCGAGCTGTACACCAGGCAGCATTATGCCAGTGTCACGCCAAACATGCGGCGGCTGCGTGCGTTCAAAAAGATATTCCTGAAGGCCGGGCAGTCGCAGGAGGTGAGCTTTATGCTGGACAGCAGCGATCTGGCGTTTGTGAACGCACAGCTAAAGACCGTAACAGAGCCCGGAGATTTTGACGTATACGTCGGAGATAAGAAGGCTGTATTCACCTATACGGCCGCCACGAAACCTTAGGGTTAAGGCGGGCAGGCTTAGGGTTAAGGCGGGCAGGCCCTAGTAGCCCCATTTCTTCATGATCGCCAGGTCTGCCTTTGCGCAGTCCAGCGGCGTCTTGCCCTGGTAGGACTCCTGCTCGATGATGTAGATGCGGGTGCCACCCGATTTCTTCCCCAGGTCACAGACCTGTTTCGTATTGACGATGCCTTCGCCCAGGATGGTGCTTTCGAACTTGTCCCTGCCGGCGGCAGTGGTCGTAGCCTTGATCTCATCCTTTACATGCATCAGCTCGTAGCGGCCCGGGTACTGCATGACGACGGCGATCGCGATGGCGCCACCGTTGTAGAGATTGCCCATATCCAGCTGGTGAGCCACCAGCGCCGGATCGGTATTCTGCATGATGATGTCGTAGACCTTTTTATTGTTGAGGACAGAGCTGAACTCAAAATCGTGATTGTGATAGCCGAATTTCATCCCGTGCTGCTTGCACAGCTCGCCGCTCCGGTTGAAGACGTCCATGAATTTCATCAGGTCCTCATAGGTCTTCCGCTGCGCCTCTTCCAGGGAAGGGCTGATGACGTACTGCTGTCCCGCAATGGCGGCATCCTCTACCGTCTTTTTCCAGCTATCGGAGAAATCCTTTGTGCTTTCGTTCCAGTCTGACGCCCCCAGCCGGGTATGTCCGCTGATCATCTTCAGCCCCAGCCCATCCAGCTGGGCCTTGAATTCCTTTGCCGGGGTCCCGTAGAACTTGTGATCGACATAACCCGCGTGCTCGACATACTTGTATCCCATCTCAGCCAGCTTCTTCAGCGTGCCTGAAGGGTCGGCTTTCATGTCATCGCGTACGGAGTACAGCTGAAGAGCCGTCATTTCTCTCTTAAAAAAGGAAGATGCTTCGCCGGGAAGAAAGCCAGTAGCCGCCATAGCAAGGGCGCTGTTCTTGAGGAAGGTTCTGCGGGAGTAGCCCATGGAATTTGGATTGATAAAATGTGTTATCAACGAATGTAATTTTTTTTGCTGCCGGCGCCAAATAAATTTTAAGGGTATTATTTTTACAACGTCTATCAGGAACTATGGAAAAACCAATGAAAAAGGCTGTCTGGAAAAATATATTCCGGCTCATTTGGCCTTACAGGCGAAAATTTATATGGGTAGTAGTGCTGGGTCTGCTGAGTACGGGCGCCAGCCTGGTCGAGCCGCTGATCTATCGCGAAGCCATCAACGATGTAGCCGGCTTGTTTGTGCGGCAGGCAAGAGAAAATGCGCGAAGGGACCTGGGTCTCGATTCGGAAGAAGTAGAGAGCATCCGGTCGATGGTCCGATCGGAAACGGACTCGACTGCATCGGCTCCGGATTCTACTGCAACAGACCCGGCTGCGCCAGCGATAGACTCCAACGCGCTTGCCCCGGACTCTGCCGCGCTGACTCCCCCTGCATCACACCCTGACACGGCCAGGGCCCCGACGAGACCGGCCGCGCATGGTCGTCATCACCACGGGAAAAAAACGCCTGTGCCCCCACCCGTCGTCAAGCCACCCGTCAAACGACCTGAGCCTCACCGACAGGGACATGTCGCGGCGCGTTCGCCGCAGCAGGCGCTGAACACCCTGCTGTGGTCCGTCTTCTGGCTCTTTATCATCAATCTCATTGCGACCCTGTTGTGGCGGCTGGCGGAGAACACCAATACGCGTCTCTCCTGTCTTATCGAACAACGTTTTATCCAGGGGACGTTCTCGCATGTCCTGCGTCTCCCCCTCTCCTTCTTCGGCAAACGCAGCAGCGCCGCTATCGCTAAACAGATCGACCAGTCCGAAGAGGTCACCGGTATCGTCAATGGCTTTTCCCAGCAGATACTACCTGAAATGATCAGCCTCACCGGTATTCTGGCCATCATGTTCTGGCAGAATCTGGCGCTGACCTCCGTAGCGCTGATCACGATACCTTTTTATATCCTCATCGCATGGCGCAGCGCAGGCAGGCTGGAGTCGGGGCTCTCCAATTATTATTCGCGCTGGGAGGAGGTCTCTTCGCGCATCCAGGACGGCCTCACCGGCATCAAGACCGTCAAGCTGTCCGGAGCCGAGGACAGGGAAACGGCCGGTCTGCAGACCGTTGCCGACAAGGCCTACCAGGACTATATCCAGCGTACGCGGCTGTCCAATAAATACGTATTCTGGGAGACGATGCTCTCACACCTGTCGACGGCGCTGGTGCTCGGCTATGGCGGCTATCTGACCCTGGAGAACAAGCTTACGCCGGGGGACGTGGTCATGTTCGTCGCCTATCTCGACCGGCTCTATGGACCCATCGATACGCTGGCCAGCCTCTGGGTCGAGCTGCAGCAGAATGTAGCGTCGATCGCGAGGGCCTTCCGCCTGCTGGACAATGGCGCCGAAGAGAAAAAAGGAAGGGATCTCGTCATCCGGGAAGGGAGGATCGAGTTCCGCGACGTCCGTTTCAGCTACGGCCCGGACCGCGAAGTATTGCGCGGTCTTTCCCTCACTATGGAGCCGGGCCGGGCTACTGCGCTGGTGGGTCCCTCGGGAGCGGGGAAGACGACGACCATCGACTTGCTGCTCAAGCTGTATGAGCCCTCCGGCGGACATATCCTCATCGACGGACAGGAGCTGAAAGATCTGGATGCCGCCAGCATCCGAAGCCAGATCGGCGTCGTATCCACGGACGGCGCTATCTTCCGGGGCACGCTGCTGGACAATATCCGCTACAAGCGTCCTTCGGCTTCCGAGGAGGAGGTGCTGGAGGCGGCAACGGCTGCCGGCTTGCACAGCACGCTGCAACGGCTGCCCGAGGGGCTCCGCACACTGGTAGGGGAAAGCGGGCTGGGTCTCTCGGTCGGAGAAAGACAGCGGATACAGATCGCAAGGGTGCTTGTGGCCAAACCCCGGATACTCGTGCTGGATGAAGCAACAGCCAACCTGGACTATTCCACCGAGGCGGAGGTGAGGCGAACGATCGAAACCGCCCGGGCTTCCACTACCATTGTCATCATTGCCCACCGCTATTCCATGGTGAGGGACGCCGACCAGGTCATTGTGCTGGCCGAGGGGCAGGTTCAGGAATCCGGAAGCCCCGAACAGCTGCTGGCTGACGGAGGCTGGTTCAGCGACTGGGCGCAGGCCGCGGGAGAAGAAGAAGAGGATGAGTCTGAGGAAGAAAAACAGGCCGACGAAGAAGGCGACGACGAAGAAGAGGAATAAATTTTATGGAATTTTCGGCCGCCCGCATCTCCATCCCCTAACCGGATGGAGTCCGGTTCAAGCAACCCAATTTTTTAAAAAACCGTCCTTGCATGCGCCAACTAATATTCCTGTCCCTGCTGCTGCTTTTGTTTGCATCCGGCTTTGCCCAGGCCCTCCCCATCCGCGACAGCTCAAATCTATCCTGCCGCCAAAAAGCCGGCCGGCTGCTGGACGAGACCCTGGCCTTTATGGAAAAGAGCTACTACCGGCGCAACGAGGTATCCTGGCCGGTATTGGCCGCAGAAGCCAAGGCCCGGCTTCGAGAAGCCGCCAGCTGTGAGGACGCCTACTCGACTATCAGCTGGTGCTTTCATCAGCTGAACGAGCCGCACAGCTTTATCATGCCTCCGGATAAGGCAAGCCGCTATACCGGAGAGGCCGAGGGGCCGGACCAGCCGATGCCCGATCTAAAGGACCTGGTAGGCGAGATCAGGGGCGAATGGCTGCAGGACAGCATCGCCTATATCACCATCCCCTGGGTGAGCACAACCGACTCCCTTGTCTGCCTGCGTATTGCCGATAGTCTCCAGACGCTGATCGCCCGTCTCGACAGCCGCAATGTCTCGCGTTGGATCATAGATCTGCGCAGAAATTCCGGCGGCAACTGCTGGCCCATGCTGGCAGGCATCGGTCCCTTGCTTGGAGAGGGCGTCTTTGGCTATTTTGTATCCGGTGATCAGCGGGTACCCATCACGTACAGGAACGGGTCTGCCTGCCAGGGCCGTCACACGATCTGCCGCGTGAGCAACAACGGCTACAGGACGAGAAGCGACCGCAAGTCGATCGTCGTGCTCACCAGCCATAAGACGGTCAGCGCAGGCGAGCTCGTCGCCCTCGCGTTCAAAGGCCGGGCACAGACCTGTCTCATTGGCGAACCCACGGCCGGCCTGACGACGGCGAATACCACCTACACGCTCTCCGACAAGAGTATGCTCGTTCTTACCATCTGCCAGGAGGCTGATCATAAGGGCAATATCTGCACGGGCAGCGTTCAGCCGGACAGGCTGGTGGTGACAGCTCAGGCCGGACCAGACGATCCCGCCCGCAGCGCCGCGCTCGCCTGGCTACAGGGCCAGTGAGGAATTTTGGCGTATATTACGCCTTATGAGTCATTTACTACACTACACGCTGGCGGCCGTTCTGGTGGGCGGAGTCATCGCCTGCAATCAGAACACCAACAGCGGCTCCACCGACAACAGCGGGACGCCTTTTATAAAAGACAGTCTCATAGCAGATATCCGGACACTGGCTTCCGACTCCTTCCAGGGACGCCGGCCCTTCACTGCCGGCGAGAAAAGAACGATCGACTATCTCGTCAGATCTTACACTGCGCTCGGTCTGCAGCCGGGCAGTGGCAACAGCTATACACAGGACGTGCCGCTGGTTGAGATCAGCCCCGCTGCACCATCCACGCTGAGCATATCATCGCCGAAGACGCGGCAGACTTTTCAAAACCTGAACGACTTTGTCCTATGGACCGAAAAGCCGGATTCCGTCAACACCCTCGACAGGAATGACGTCGTCTTCGCAGGCTTCGGCATCGTTGCGCCCGAATATAACTGGAATGACTATGCGGGATTGGATGTTAAGGGAAAAACGGTAGTTGTCATGGTAAACGACCCGGGATTCTATGACTCTACCCTGTTCAAGGGGCATACCATGACTTACTACGGACGCTGGACCTACAAATATGAAGAGGCCGCAAGACAGGGCGCAAAAGCCTGTCTGATCATCCACAGCACGGCGCCGGCATCCTACCCTTTCCAGGTCGTGCAAACCAGCAATGGCGGCGTAAAGCTGCATCTCGACACGCGCAACAGCCCCGCCTATCAGCTGACCGTCCAGGGATGGATCACCAGCGGAACTGCGCAAAAGATGTTCGCCGCTGCCGGTAAGGACAGCAGCCTGCTCGAAAGCGCCAAAAAAAGAGGCTTCAAAGCAACTCCGCTGAACCTGAAGGTTTCTGCTTCGGTGGCGGCGAATCACGTTTATGATCTTTCACACAACGTCGTGGCCAAAATTACCGGGACAAAATATCCCGACGAATATATCATCTACTCTGCGCACTGGGATCACCTGGGTATCGGAAAGCCCGACGCGAAGGGCGACTCCATCTACAATGGAGCGGCCGACAACGCCAGCGGCACCGCGGCGATACTGGAGATCTCCCGGGCATTCATGAAAGGCCCCAAACCGGAACGCACGGTCATCTTTCTCTCTGTCACGGCAGAAGAGCAGGGATTGCTCGGCTCTGCCTGGTATGCCCAGCACCCGATATATCCGCTGGCGACGACAGTGGCGAACCTGAACATCGACGTGCTGAATACCTACGGACCGACAAAGGATATTACCTATAGCGGCAAGGGGCAGTCCCAGCTGGAAGACTATCTTTCGGAAGAGGCGAAGAAACAGGGACGCTATGTAGCGCCGGAAGATCATCCGGAAGCCGGTCACTATTTCCGTAGCGACCATTTCAATTTCGCGCGCGCCGGCGTGCCTTCTCTGACGGCCGATGGCGGCGTGGACGACAAGACCCAGGGGCCTGCATTCGGGAAGAAGAAGCACGACGAATACACCGACGAGCGCTATCACCAGCCGGCAGACGAATACAATGCCAATACCTGGAACCTCGACGGCGCGCTGGAAGATATGTACCTAGTATATAATATAGGACAACGCCTGGCCAATAGCCGCGAATGGCCGGCATGGAAGACTGGTTCTGAGTTTAAGACAATCCGCGACCACTCTACGGGTGAACGAAAATAAAATTTGTTTGCTGTTTTGCTAAACCGTTAAATTTACCTTTTTCACCTTTGGGCCCAATGTGCCCGTCTCAAGTTCAAAAACCATCAACGAAGTATGGGAGACCTCCATATCAAGAAACAGCCTAAAAAATACGATGCAGTTATTGTGGGATCAGGTGCGGGCGGAGGCATGGCAGCCTACGTGCTCGCGAATGCAGGGTTGAAAGTATGTCTGATCGAAGCAGGCCCGATGTTCGACCCAAAGACCGACAGCAATCAATTGAGAAGCGCATGGGAGTCGCCGCGCAGAGGCGCCTCTACCAAATTCCGTCCCTTCGGTGATTTCGACGGATGCTACTGGGGCTGGGAAGTAGACGGCGAGCCCTATACCCAGACCGGCAATCCCGGTACGACCTCGTGGGAATGGTGGCGCGCCCGTATGCTGGGCGGCCGTACGAATCACTGGGGTCGCATCTCGCTGCGTTTTGGTCCCAAGGACTTCAAACGGAAGAGCATCGACGGACTTGGCGACGACTGGCCCATCAGCTATGAGGACGTCAGGCCGTATTATGATAAAGTGGATAAGCTCATCGGCGTTTTCGGAACTAACGAAGGACTGGAGAATGATCCTGACGGATTCTTCCTTCCTCCTCCAAGACCGAGACTGCACGAGCTGATGATCAAGAAGGCGGCGGGTAGCGTCGGCGTTCCCGTCATCCCCTCCCGGCTGTCCATTCTGACCAAACAGATCAACAACGAGCGCGGACAGTGTTTCTTCTGCTCGCAGTGCGGACGCAGCTGTAAGGTCTATGGCGATTTCTCTTCCTCGTCGGTACTCGTGATCCCCGCGCTAAAGACGGGTAATGCAGACCTCGTCACCAATGCCATGGCACGCGAAGTGCTCACCGATAAAGAAGGACTGGCCACCGGCATCTCCTATGTCAATAAGGAAGACATGCAGGAGTACCAGGTCAGCGGAAGGACAGTGATCCTCGCCGCCAGCGCCTGCGAAAGCGCCCGGCTACTGCTGAACAGCAAGTCGCCCCGCCATCCCAATGGCCTGGCCAACAGCAGCGACGTCGTCGGCAGATACCTGCACGATTCCACAGGTGCAGATATGGGTGGAGTCCTGCCCCACCTGCTCGACCGTAAACGTTACAACGAAGATGGCGTCGGCGGCATGCACGTGTATGCTCCCTGGTGGGGAGACAATAAGAAGCTGGATTTTCCACGCGGCTACCATATCGAATTTGGTGGAGGCATGGGCATGCCGATCTACGGCTTCCAGTGGGGTATCGAGCAGCTCAACGGGAACTCACAGGTAATGGGCACCAAGAAAGAAGCGGGTGGTTATGGCGCCGCACTGAAAAAAGATTATCGCGCGCTCTATGGCGCCTCCGTGCATATGGCGGGCCGCGGTGAAGCAGTCGCCAGAAGAGAGAACTATTGCGAGATCGATCCCAAGGTCGTCGACAGATATGGTATCCCGGTGCTTCGTTTTAACGTGAGCCATTCCGAATATGAGATCAAGCAGGCCAAGCACATGAAGGAGACCTTCTCACAGATACTGCACGCGATGGGCGCCGTCGTCACACACGGACACAAGGATGGCGACCACAACAACTGGGGGCTGCATGCACCCGGCAATATCATCCACGAAGCTGGCAGCGTGCGGATGGGCAACGATCCAAAAACTTCGCCGCTGAACAAATGGAACCAGGCGCACGAAGTAAAGAATCTTTTCTGCATGGACGGTGGTCCCTTCGTTTCTCAGGCGGACAAGAATATCACCTGGACGATCCTCGCGCTTTCGATGCGCGCCAGCGAACATCTGGTTGACGAAATGAAAAAACAAAACATCTAACGGCCTTTAGGCGCAACATTATACCATGGACAGAAGAAAATCGATCAAAGCCCTTCTCGTCGGCGGCGTCAGCACCGGCGTACTGGTCGAAGCATGTACTAATCCGGAAGAGAAAAAGCCTGAGCAGAAGACAGAGGCCGGCGCCGGTGAAAAAGACCTGAATCCCAGTGGCTACAACCGGATGAAGGAAGAGCTGGCGCATGAAAAGGTCGTCAGGGCCGAGCCTACATTCTTTACACCCGAAGAAATGGCGACGATCACCATCCTGGGCGATATCATCATTCCGAAAGACGATATCAGCGGCAGCGCTTCCGACGCCAAAGTCCCCGAGTTCATCGAATATATCGTCAAGGATATGCCCGAACATCAGACACCCATGCGAGGTGGACTACGCTGGCTGGATATGCAGTGCCTTAACCGGTTCGACAAAGCCTTCAAGGATTGCAGCAAAGACCAGCAGATGGCGGTGGTCGACGACATCGCGTGGCCGGAAAGAGCAAAGGACAAACCCTGGCTGACACAGGGCGTCGCCTTTTTCAACCTGATGCGCAATCTTACCGCTACCGGTTTTTATACCACGCAGATCGGTTATAAGGACATCGGCTATGTCGGCAACGTGCCCAACCAGTGGAACGGTGTTCCGCAGGACGTGCTGAAACAATATGGGCTGGCATATACCGAAAAGGAGCTGAAGGAATGTGTAAGCTTCGACAAGGCTTAGCTTATAGATCGCTTAAAATACAAAAAGCGCCTTTCGGGGCGCTTTTTTATTACTGGGTAAGTAGTTAGTTAGTTCGATAGTGGTTTATAATAATATCCTTCTTCGCTGAGCACAAAACTGTTGGGTACAAAGCTCAAAAGGGATTTCTTTACCATGTCTGTAGCCTCCTGCTGATAGTGCTCGCCCACTTCGGGGGTCTTCATTGCAAACTGCCAGCTCTGGATCTTCAGCAGTGCTATCCTGCTTTCCTGGAGAAGATAGTTGTCAAAACGCCTGAACTCCTCAGCCAGATGATCCTGGTTATTACGGATATAAGGGGTCATAGGGATTGCATTAGATTTTAAAAAGATATTGGATATACTTGAAAACGCGGGATCAGTCTTAAAATTGTGTGTTTTTCCATTAATTCCTCTGTCCGGAATCTTTTTCCCAGTCGGGGAAGGAAGATTAGGCCTAAAAATACACAAATATTTACATTACAACGTCTTACATTTTGGCACTTCTTTCGTATTCTATGATACAGATCACAATAAACAAGTTCTTCTCAAGATATTACCTTACAACATGTTGACGGCCATCACATCGTAAAAGGTTTTTCTGGTTTTTTCAGGCTTACAGGTTCTTCTACAAAAATTGAAAAATGCAAAATTAGCCCCCACAGTAAAAAATGGGGGCTTTTTGCATTTTATCTTATGTCCGCAGGCGCTTCGCTGGCGGGGTGAAAGGCCCCTGCTACCGGGGGCTTTTTTTATCTTATCAGTATAGAGGTCCCTTTTCGCAAAAAGGGCTTTTTGCTGTCCCGGTCGATATACTGCAGGAACCAGACATAAGTGCCGGCCGGCGCATCGTTGCCATTGACCCTCCCATCCCAGCGGTCCGTCCAGCTATGAGACTGGAACACCATCTGTCCCTGGCGGTTGAAGACCTGGAAGACGAGGTTATCCGCCTTGAATGCATTCAGGGGATAGAGATAGTCATTGAGCCCGTCCCCGTTAGGCGTAAAGGCCGTAGGCACGGCGATATAGCAGGACTTGAGCACGTCGATCTTCTGGTAGGCCGTGTCCTGGCAGCCAATAGTGGAATTGACGACGATCAGGCGGACCGCATAGTTGGTCTCGACCCCTGTGATCGGATACAGATGATCGGCAGGTGTCTGGAGATTGCTTGTCGTGCCGTCGCCCAGGTCCCAGTCCCAATAGTCTATCGCGCCGGTGCTATTGTTCTTATATTGGGCGTAGTCCCTCGGACAAATGATATTGGGAGCTTCGAAAGCTGCTTTCACTTCGTTGTTCAGTACGATCGATGTCTTCAGCGTGTCACTGCAGACGCCGTTGCTGACGATCACCAGCAGGGGATGTGTTCCGCTGGCCGGATAGATATGCCGGGGCGGATTCTGTGCGCGGCTGGTATCGGTATTGTCAAAGACCCATAGCCACTGGTTGACGCCGTCTTCGGAGGGATAGGTAATATCGACTGTATCGATCCTGCATCCCCCGATGATAGATGTCTTAAAGGCTTCCGCAGAGACCGTATCGCTTGTTATAAAAGAAAGAGATGAAGTGGGAGTAGGCAGACCACATGCATCATAGAACGTATTGCCGTCGCTACCCATCTTCAGCGTGATCCGGAAGGTGCCTGCGGTCTGTATCGGTGCAGAGAGGTTGACCTTGATGATATTGCTATAGCCTGAGGGGTCACAGCTCATGCTAACGCCGGAGACCGTCACGGGAACGGGACCGGTAACCGAAAAATCCGACCCATCGGCGGCGACGGACGAACAGAGGATGCCCTTTTTAAAGACCAGCTGCAGCTGATTGGGGGCGCAGCCGATCGGGACCATGCTGTCCATGGGTGTAGGCAGAGGCGCTACCAGCGTAAAGGTAACGGACTGTCCTACCGGTATCTGGTTGTTGCAATAGTCCTGCAGGGTGTTGCCGTCTGAGCCCATGGCAGCCGCGACAGTATAGGTGTTGCCAACGATCAGCGAACCATTCAGGGTCAGCTGCACCGAGTCAAGGTCAAACCCGCTGCTGCAGCTATTGGCGGTCGCGCCCGTTATGCTCACTCCCGCAGGCAGAGGCGTGATGGTAAAATCGCTGCCATCTGCGGCAAGGCTGCTGCACTTCATTTTTTTGTTGAGCGCGACTTTGATCGTGCCACCAAAGCAGACCGGTGTAGCGGACTTCTGAGCCGGGATGAGCGGGTCGGTGATGCTGCCGGTTCCTCCTGAAAAAACCAGCGAATAGCCGCTCTGGTTGTCATTGGTAAAATGGCTGACGAGCAGCAGGTAGTCGTGTCCCTGGATAAGGGAGGGCATCGAGTTGGTATTGGGATATGCCGGACCGGCGCAGTTGATCGAGCCGTTGTTGTTGCTGCGGGTACCCGTGGTATCGGGATTGGACGACCAGTTGCCGCTGACAAAGAGGCTGTGGTCCGTGTATACGTCGTTGGGGTCACGGCCGGTAACGTCGAATATCTGCCAGTCGTAGTCGTCCGTGGAGGTATTGGGGGTGATCAGAAAGCCGAGCGTGCCGCTGATATAGCAAGTGAACTTATACCAGAAAGGATTGATATCTGAATACTGTGCGTTGTCGGTGCAGGGCACCGGGATCCTTGCCCCTTTACAGGCCGGGACCGATTCCTGTTTGAACGTAGAGATACCACAGACCGGAAAGGCCGTGGATGGGGTCTGGCCCAGCGTGGAGCAGCCATTGATTTGACCCCTCGTCTCCAGGGTAGCAGCAGTCAGAACGATTAATAGAATAAGCAGCTGTCGGAATCGCATGTGTAACTGTAAAATTAAATACCAGGACGTTGCCCGCGGGCTCCAGGTTGTGTTTTGATTGTTAAATCGTTGCGAACGTTGCAAGTATTGGTCCGAAAAGACCTTAAAATATAAAAAATAGCTGGTCGCTCCATTTTTGGATAAAAATTCCAGGAATGGGAAGAATCGACTGTCATAGAAATTCAAAATCTATTGATTGTCAATTATTTAAATGGATGGCACACAATTCGTTCTCCTTTTTTACAGCAGTGAATAGCAAGACCCCTTAGTAGTATCTGGCTCTTGACCCTTACAACCTGAGTCCGGAGACCCCTAAACCTGAGAGAGTTTTTTTGGTTCAGAGGCCCAGAAAAAGTTCTCGTTCAAGTTCCGGTTTTTTTGAGTAACCGAACCCCGGCTGATAACTGAAGGTCAGCCGGGTTCGGTTTTTTATCTGATGTCCGGGGCGCTTTCGCGCTCCCGGGGGAACGCTGGTCCTATAACTGAAGGTAGGACCGGGCTCGTTCTTTTTAAGGCCTGGCTCATTCTTTTTTTAGTTTGTGTCCCCTTTTTTCGCGGCCCTCATTTTTTTATCTTATACATTTTTCCCCTATTTTCGCCATCTTTTGACTATCTGCGGATAAGCAACGATTGTTACAATGCAAAATCTTTATTAGAACTGCACACTTATGGACAAATTGATCTATTTAGTTCCCGTTCTGGGGGCCCTCGGTCTTCTCTACACATTTTTCAAATATTCCTGGGTTTCCAAGCAGGATCCCGGTAATGAACGGATGCAGGAAATCAGCAAGCACATTGCTGAAGGCGCCATGGCCTTTTTGAAAGCTGAGTGGAAGATCCTCTCCTATTTTGTCATCATCGCCGCCATCCTGCTCGCGCTGATGGGCAGCACAAATCCCCATTCTCACTGGGCAATCGCCATTGCATTTATAATAGGCGCCGTACTGAGCGCAACAGCAGGCTATATTGGCATGCGCAGCGCTACAAAGGCCAACGTGCGGACGGCAAACGCAGCCCGGACCAGCCTGGCAAGCGCACTTAAGGTGTCCTTCACCGGTGGTTCGGCTATGGGATTCGGCGTCGCCGGTCTGGCTGTGCTTGGTCTCGGTGGTCTCTTTATTATTCTGAAAGCCATATTTGCCCCTGACGCGGCTGTCAATTCCGAAGAGATGCAGCGTACGATCGAAGTCCTGACGGGCTTCTCGCTGGGCGCTGAATCGATAGCTCTTTTTGCCCGTGTAGGTGGCGGCATCTATACAAAGGCCGCAGACGTAGGCGCCGACCTCGTAGGTAAAGTAGAAGCCGGCATTCCCGAAGATGACCCGCGAAACCCCGCCACGATCGCCGACAACGTAGGCGACAACGTTGGTGACGTTGCGGGCATGGGAGCCGACCTCTTCGGCAGCTATGTGGCGACGGTGCTAGCCACTATGGTGCTGGGCCAGGAGACACAATCCGACGATATGTTCGGAGGCATGGCTCCGATACTTCTTCCTATGCTGATCGCGGGCATCGGTATTGTCTTCTCGATCGTTGGTACCTGGTTCGTCCGCATCAGCGATTCGGCCGGTATCAATACACATACTGTTCAAAAGGCCCTCAACATGGGCAACTGGGGTTCGATCATCCTGACGGCTATCGCCTGTATCGGCCTGGTCAGCTATATCCTGCCCGATACGATGGTCCTTCGCGGGGTTGAGTTCACCAAGTGGGGCGTACTCGGCGCAATCGCCGTCGGTCTGCTGGTGGGTACATTAATGAGCATCATTACCGAATACTATACCGCCATGGGCAAGCCTCCGGTACTGAGCATTATCCGCCAATCCGGCACGGGTCACGCTACCAACGTTATAGGCGGTCTCGCGGTGGGTATGCAGTCTACCTTTCTGCCGACACTCGTACTGGCAGGTGGTATATGGGGTTCCTTCGCGTGTGCCGGTCTCTATGGTGTGGCAATCGCAGCGGCAGGCATGATGGCCACTACGGCCATGCAGCTGGCCATCGACGCATTCGGCCCTATCGCCGACAATGCCGGTGGTATCGCAGAAATGAGCGAGCTGCCGAAAGACGTCCGTGAGAAGACAGACGTACTGGATGCTGTGGGCAACACGACCGCCGCTACCGGTAAGGGTTTTGCCATCGCATCGGCCGCGCTGACGGCGCTGGCGCTTTTCGCCGCGTTCGTAGGGGTCGCCGGTATCCAGGGCATCGATATCTATAAGGCAAAAGTGCTCGCCAGTCTCTTCGTCGGCGGCATGATCCCCTTTATATTCTCTTCCCTCGCCATCCAGGCCGTAGGGCAGGCAGCCATGGCGATGGTAGAGGAAGTGCGCAGGCAGTTCCGTACCATCCCCGGTATTATGGAAGGCACGGGCGTACCGGAATACGACAAATGCGTCGCTATCTCCACACAGGCTTCGATCAAGAAGATGATCCTCCCCGGAGCGATCGCCATCCTCTTCCCGCTGATCATCGGCTTCCTTCTCGGGCCTGAAGCCCTGGGTGGTTTCCTGGCCGGCGCAACGGTCTGCGGTGTGCTGATGGGTATCTTCCAGAACAACGCCGGCGGCGCCTGGGACAATGCCAAGAAATCATTCGAAAAAGGCGTGGAGATCAACGGCGAGATCCACTATAAGAAATCCGATCCCCACAAGGCTTCTGTAACGGGTGACACGGTAGGCGATCCCTTCAAGGATACCTCCGGGCCTTCGATGAACATTCTGATCAAGCTGATGTCCATAGTTTCGCTGGTCATCGCTCCGACCCTGGCTTCTATTTTCCATACCCATGAGGGGGTGGCGCAGAAGGCAAAGCAGACGGAAAAGACCGTCGTGGTGAGCACCACTGCGCCCAAAGCGGCAGTTGTAACGGTACGTTAACAAAAAAAGTTGGCGGTTTTTGTTCTCAATTGGAGCGCAAGCCCTATCTTTACTACCCTGAAACGGACATTTATAATGTCTCTATAACTTACGACACTAATCAGATCCAAATACCAAAGTCCCGGTGTTTCCACATCGGGGCTTTTTTTTGTGCCTACCTATCGGGCGTGAACCGCCGACCAAAAATTTGACTTGATCCCCATTTCCCCAGCGGTGAGCCGCAAACCGCGCCCCACGTTTTCGCCATACTTTAACACCCAATTACGAAATATGTCGTAAATTAGATGGCAAATATTCTTTTATATGTCTACTAAGACGATAAAACCAACTGAAAGCGAGCTGGAGATACTGCAGGTTCTCTGGGAGAAGAGCCAGGCCAGCGTCAGAGAGGTACACGAAGAGCTGCTCAAAACAAAAGAATCCGGCTATACCACTACCCTCAAGCTGATGCAGATCATGCACGAGAAGGGACTGGTAAAACGGGATGACTCTTTCAAGACGCACATCTACCAGGCCTCAGTAAGCAAGGAGAAGACCCAGAAACACCTGGTCGGCAAAATGATCAACTCCCTGTTCGGGGGCTCCCCGACGGTGCTGGTCCTCCAGGCGCTGGGCAACCACAAGGCCTCGCCCGCAGAGCTGGACGAGATCCAGCAGCTATTGGATAATCTGAAAAATCAGTAAGCATGCACCTCTTGACCCAATCCGCTTTACTGCAGGCACTGGGCTGGTCGCTGTTCAACAGTCTCTGGCAAATGGGTTTGCTGTGGCTATTGTATCAGCTGTTCATTCTTATTTTCAGTAATATGTCAGCGGATGTCCGTCATGGCATCCTTCTGACGCTGCTCGTGACAGGCACGGGCTGGTCTGCGCTGAGCTTCGCCACTACCTACCTGGCCGCGTTGAATGGAACCGGCACTCCCAGCGCTTTTCCGATACGCCCCATCCGCGAGCTCATCGCGTCCATGATCCCCTATGGCTCATCGCTCTATTTGCTGATTCTCACTGGCTTACTGACAAAATACTTCTATTTTTACTTTAGCTCAACCCGTCTTACCCGGAGGGGGCTTTCGCGTATAGCACCCGAATACAGGGTCTTCGTCGAGCAGACGGCCCGGCAGATGGGTGTCCGCCGCAAGGTGAGCATCTGGCTATCGTCGCTTGTCGACGTCCCGGTCACATTGGGTTTTGTAAAGCCCGTGATCCTTCTTCCCCTGGCCCTTTGCAATAACCTTACGACTGCGCAGGTCGAGGCGATCCTCGTCCATGAGCTGGCGCATATCCGCCGAAACGATTTCCTGCTCAACCTTGTCGTGACCTTGCTGGAAGGGTTGTTTTTCTTTAACCCGTTTGTGCGCCGCCTTATCGCCGACCTAAGAAAAGAAAGAGAGCATTGTTGCGATGACCAGGTCCTGCAGTTCCGGTATGACCCGCATAGCTATGTCTCCGCCCTGCTCGCACTGGCCAACGGAAGCCAGCGTACGGCCCTGGCAATGGCGGCGACCGGTGACAGCGGCGACAAGCTGCTGCTGCAAAGAGCCAAACGTATCCTGCTGCAACAACGCAGTAGTGACAGGCCGGGTCCCTTCGCCCTGCTATTCCTGATCCTGCTGCTGGTGGTCCTGAATAGTGTCGGCCTGACCAGGCAGACCCGCCCGATACCAGCCCAGGACCAGCCAAAAACCACTGAACCCGTGGCAACAAAACCTGCGGAAACGGTCCCCGCCAAACCCGCTGCCGCCGTTGCGGTCGAGCTGGCGCAGAATCATATTATCTTTAATCATACCGCTAACATCCCGCCAACACAACCGGCGAGAAAGCCCAAACCTAAGGCAAATCATGACCCGGTCAGCGAGGAAAAACTGCTGCTGATCAATACGGTCACCGAAGGCGATTTCAAGGCGCCGGAAGAGCTGGTGGCCATTATTCAAAAAGGGAGCCGGAGCTTTTCGATCGGCCAGCCAAAGACCGAAATTCCTGAACAAGCCAGGGAAAAGGGACTTCCTTTCGTGCCCAACGCCAGCTTTACTTTCCGTTCTATAGAAGAAGATACCCTCCGTCCGGAGGAGAAGCTGGCCCGCCTGCAGATGGAGACCCAGCGGGAAATAGCCCTGAGCATGCAACGACTTCAGCTCGATCTGATGGCGCAGCTGGACATGATCAAACGACGAGAGCAACAGCTGGCCGAAAGCAATACCCAGGAAGGCCAGGAAAATCTCAAACAGCAAAGAGCCCTGATCGAACAGCAGCTGCACCTGCAAAAGGCCTATATCCAAAAGCTGGATCAGCTGCAGCGAGGGCTGAAGAAAGCCCGCCGCCTTACGATCGTATATATCTGATCGCCTCCTTCCCTTCACAAAACAACAGATCCAGGATCGAAAGACCTGGGATGAATCCCGTCCGTTCTTCGAAAACCTGGCGGTACCGGACCGGTGACTCCTCGTCCGAAATTGCCCTGTTCCTCGGCGAAAAACGCCCCCTCATATCCACCCCTTCTTCCGCCGCATAGCTGGTCGAATAGCTCTCCGTCAGCGAGACCGTTATGGGCAGCCTCAGCCTCCGAACCACCCAGTCAAAGCAGGCCCGGTTAAAATCCATCAGTTTTTCATACCGCGTTTTGTACAATACTTCCAGGTCGTCCCGGTAAAACTCGAACCAGGGCGAACGGCTATAGCAGGAGACGATCGTCTTCCAGTGCTGAGCCTGCCAGGGTTGTGCGTCTGCTATTCTGACATCTTTCATCAGCCTCTTCTGGTCCCTCCCACCCTCGAGCGGAATGTTCAAATTGATGATGCCTTCGCCACCCGCGATCTGGCAACGATTGCGAAAACTCATTTTTTGGTAGGTCTCATATTGCTCAAAAACAATATTCGAAAATTCAGACGAAATTCTAAAGAAGTTGACGCTTGGGAAATATTGCAAGTCAGTTAGTAATCTCATAATTTTTAAAAAATAGAACAATTTTGTTCCAATTACCGAAAAAGGCGTTTCCCGATCCAAAAACCGGCATTTATATCTTCTATTTTAATTCAATATTGAACATATAATAAATTGTATATCAATGCATTAGTTAAAGATTAAAAATACTATAATTTTTGACACCTGAATTTATCGCCCGAACCAACGTTCCACGCCAAAAAAACCAAGGAACTTAGCGCGGATTTTTAAAGGTACAAAATCCCATAGAGGCCGTAAAAACGAAAAAAGGAACAAGATCTCCGCCGGTCTCCCCCACCCCTACCCGGCCTCCAAAACCCCTTTAAATAAGAAGACATCCTGTCAGGAAAAAAAATGAAACAGTCGCCGAAAGAGCTCCTTGCGCAACCTCAGGAGAAACCAAGTTTTTACGGTTATCAATATCCTCGGGCTCGCCCCTGGTCTGGCCACCTGCATGGTTATCCTGCTTTTTGTCCAACACGAGCTTAGCCACGTCCGGTACAATGAGAAGGCCGACCAGATCGTCCGCGTCGTCATAAAAGGACGGATGCAGGGCGATGATCTGAAGGAAGCGCACGTCATGTCGCCCGGCGTTGTCCGGGATCTCAATTTCAAATCGCTGCCCGAACGGATGATATTCCCGGCAGGGCAACGGACGAAGGAGATCGGTATCCGAAAGGTCCGGGGCCATCCGGGCGGCGACCGCCAATAAAAAAAAGGCCCGCTTTTTTAGCGGGCCTCTTAGTTGGCGAATATATTACTCTGAGAGTTTGTACTGTTGGCTTCGTAGTTCTTCCAGCTTCTTCTTTCCATATGTCGCCTTGGTGATCACCACAAAGAGGACCGGAACGACGAAGATGGCCAGACTGGTTGCCGCGAACATCCCCCCAAGCACGGTCCAGCCGATGGTGTTACGCGCGACCGAGCTGGCGCCGGAAGCCAGCGCCAGGGGCAGTACTCCGAGCAGGAAGGCAATGGACGTCATCAGGATCGGACGCAGACGCAGCTTGACCGCATCGAGGGTTGCCGGGATCACACCCATACCCCGGTCGACACGTTCCTTGGCAAATTCCACGATCAGGATGGCGTTCTTGGCCGAAAGACCGATCAGCGTGATCAGACCGATCTGCGCATATACGTTATTGGTGAGCCGTGGAATAAGGGTCAGTGTCAGGATGGCCCCGAATACGCCGATCGGTACGGCCAGGAGTACCGAGAAGGGCACCGACCAGCTCTCGTAAAGGGCCGCAAGGAAGAGGAAGACGAAGACGATGGACAGTGCGAAGATATAGCTCGAGCTGTTGCCGGACTTGATCTCCTGCAGCGACAGACCGCTATATTCCACGCCATATCCCTCCGGCAGCACCTGTGCAGCCACGCGATTGAGCGCCTCGATGGCCTGACCGCTACTAAAGCCGGCTTTGGCTCCGCCGTCGACCTCGGCGCTGCGGTAGATGTTGAAGTGCGATATCAGCGGCGCGCTCTCGGTCTGTTTGTAACTGACCACCGTGCTCAGCGGGATCATTTGTCCTGAAACGTTCTTCACATAGTATTTGTCCATGCTGTGGATCTCGTTGCGGAAATTGGTGTCCGCCTGCGCCACCACATAGAAGTTGCGGCCGTAGATGGTCAGCTGGTTGATATAGGTGCTACCCATATACATCTGCATGGTGCTGTAGACGTCCGCGAGATTGAGCCCGAGCTTCTTAGCCTTGTCACGGTCGACCTCCACCTGGAAGCCCGGCGTGTGGGCGCTGAAGAAGGTAAAGGCCTGGCCGATCTCCGGCTGTTTGTTGGCCGCCGCCACGAATTGGTTGACGATCCGCTCGAAGGTCTTGATATCGTCGTTCGACTGTCGCTGTTCCACCTGGATGCTGAAACCACCCGCATTACCCAGACCGGGGATGGCCGGGGGCGGAATAACGACGATACGGGCCTCCTTGATGACCGAGAACCGTCGGTTCAGCTCGGCAACAATCCCCATCAGCTGTTCAGACTTGTCCTTGCGTTCGTCCCAGGGCTTGAACTGGACGAAAATACTACCGGCGTTGGACTTCGAGCCAAAGGTCAGAATGTTCAATCCGCCAAGGGCGGCAGTATGCGCAACACCCGGTGTCCGCTGGGCAATATGCTGGATACTGTCCAGGACCCGTATGGCGCGTGTGGTCGAGCCGGCCTCGGGAATTTCAAACGAAATATAGACACGGCCGTCGTCCTCCGTCGGGATAAAGCCCGTAGGCTTGGACTTGAACAGGAAGAAGTCTCCCACACAGATACAGACCAGCAGCACGATGACCAGCGGCGCGCGTTTGATCCAGCCCTTGACGCCGATGGTATAGCGGAGGCTGAAACGGCGGAACCATTCATTGAACCGATAGAACAGATAATTGAGACCGCGGGATTTTTTGCTGATATGGTGTTCACGCAACAGCATCATACAGAGTGCTGGCGTCAGCGAAAGCGCGACAAAGGCCGATATCAGCACCGAGATCGCGATAGTGATGGCGAACTGCTGGTAAAGACGGCCTACGATACCGGGTATAAATCCGACAGGAACGAATACCGCGGCAAGGATCAGCGCGATGGCGACAACCGGTCCCGTGATATCGGCAATGGCGCGGGCCGTCGCCTCTTTCGGTGACAGGTGTTCGGTATCGATATAGTGCTGTACCGCTTCCACGACGACGATGGCGTCGTCCACCACGATACCGATGGCCAGTACGAAGCCGAACATGGTCAGGGTATTGATGGTAAAGCCCAGCGGTATGAAGAAGATAAAGGTGCCGACGATCGCTACGGGTATGGCCAGTACGGGGATCAGCGTGGACCGCCAGTTCTGCAGGAACAGGAAGACCACGACCGTCACCAGCAGCAGAGCGATCAGCAGGGTGTTGACCACATCCTCGATAGACACTTTAACGACGGATACCGATTCAAACGGAACCTTGTAGTCAATGCCAGCGGGGAAATATTTCTTTTGGGCGGCGAGCGCCTTATACACGCCTTCGGCTGTTGCCAGTGCGTTGGAGCCGGGAGCCTGGTAGACCAGAAGATAGGACGCCCGCTGTCCATCCACGAAGGAGTTGGACGCGTAGCTGACCTTACCCAGCTGAACCCGGGCAATATCCTTCAGATAGACGATGGAGTTCTGCTGGGGGTTCGAGCGGATCACGATATTGCCGAACTGCTCTTCGGTCGTCAGGCGGCTGTTGGTGAATACGGTGAACTCGAATGCCTGTGAGCTATTCTGCGGCGGCGAGGCGACGGTACCCGCGGCCACCTGCAGGTTCTGCTCGTTGATCGCGTTCTGTATATCGTTATAGGTCAGGCCAAGCTGGGCCATCTTGTCTGTCTTCAGCCAGACGCGCATGGAGAAATTGTCCGCGCGGCTGAATACGTCACCCACACCGGGTACGCGCAGCAGGATGTCGCGCAGATAGATGTTGGCGTAGTTGTCCATGAACGGGATGCTATGCGAGCCATCCGGCGAATAGATGGCGACCAGCATAAGGATGGCCGGGTTACGTTTGAGCGTCGTTACACCCAGACGCTGTACCTGCGTAGGCAGCGTTGGAGTGGCGATGCCCACGCGGTTCTGGATATCCAGGGCCACGATATTGGGGTCGGCGCCGATATTCAGGGTCGCCGTGATCTGCGAGTTACCGTTGTTGGCGCTGTTACTCTGCATATAGGCGATGCCGGGAACACCGTTGACCTGGGTCTCTATTGCTGTAGTTGTTGTCTGCTCTACCGTTTGTGCGTCGGCGCCTACGAAGTTGCTGGTGATCTGTACCGTCGGCGGCGTGATATCCGGGTACTGGCTGACCGGCATGGTGAGGATGGCCAGGGTACCGACGAGCAAAATGACCAGGGATACAACGATTGCCGTTACGGGCCGTCTTAAAAATATATTTCCTTTCATTTCGTTTTTTTAGTTGTTCTCAACTCTCTTTACTTAGCTGCTGCTGCCGGCGCCTTGGGCGGGCCCACCTGGATGGCGATGCTATCCCTCAGCTTTTGCACACCGTCGGTAACCACTACATCACCGGGTTTAAGACCGCTTCTGACGACGATCTTGTCATTGATCTTGGTTCCCAGCGTGACCTTCTTCTGAAAGGCCCTGCCATTGTCGGCTATGAATACGAAATATTCGCCCAGCTGTTCGACGACCGACTTATAGGGAATGAGCAGGCTGCTGTCGCCGGCTTCATGCCGCACACGGATATTGGTCGTCAGACCGGCCCTCAGCTCGTTCTTCGGGTTAGGGAAGGTGATGCGGGCCCTGAGCGTACCGGTCGTAGGATCGACGCTGCGGTCGAGCGTATACAGCTGTCCGGGATGAGGATATACCGAGCCGTCGGGGAGCACCGCGGTGAAAAGCGAGTCCTGGGGCTTCGTTCCTTTCTCGAAGAATTTGGTGAACATGGGTATCTCGGCCTGGTCGATCGCGATGTCGACGGCCATGGGATCGTCGGTGCTGACCGAGTTGAGCAGGCTCTGGGGATAGACCGCAGTGCCGACCTTTACCTGGGAGATGCCGATCGTTCCGTTGAAGGGGGCATAGATCTGGGAATAGTTGAGGTTCGTCTGCACGGCGTTGACGTTGGCCTTTGCAGCGTCTACCTGCTTCTTCGTGGCCTCCAGGTCTGCCAGTGCGTGGTCCAGGGTCTGGCGGGCGATGGCGTCCTGCCTGGCGAGCTCCTGATAGCGGTCGGCGTCCTGCTGCGACTTGGCCAGGTTGGCCTGCGCCACTGCAAGATTGGCCTTGGCCTGTTCGACCGCTGCGGAGTATTGCTGCTGGTCGATCTCATATAGCTTTTGTCCTTTACGCACCTGCTGTCCATCCCTGAAGTAGATGCCGACGATATTGCCCGATACCTGGGGCTTGATATCCACCTGGTTCAGCGGAGTTGCAGTTGCGGGATAGAGGTCATAATACGTGGCGTTACCGGAGGTCACCGTGGTGACGTTGACGGCAACGGCTGGCGGGGCTGCAGGTCCCGTCGGTTTGTCTCCACAGGAAGCCATGCCACAGCTAATAACGACCGATGTAAGACCAATCCATTGTAAGCTATTTCTCATATAAAAAGATGATTTATCCGAACTTGATTGAATGTAATTTTAATATTGTACCGTTCCCATCGCTTTCTGCACGTCGATCTTGCTGCTCAGCACCTGGTAAAGGGCGTCGCTATAGTTGGACTGCGCGTTCCGAAGGTCTGTCTCGGCCGTGATCAATTCCAGGTAGGCTTTGACACCCGACCGGTATTGAAGCTCGATCGTGTTGAACACGTCCCTGGCCAGGGCAAGGTTCTCGCGGAGCACGTAGTAATTGTTGAGATTGCTTTTATAGGCGGCCATCGACTGTGCGTACTGGGTAATGATCACATTCTGAAGATTGACGATATCCCAGTCGATACGGGTCAGCTGCAGCTCGGCAGCCCGGATATTCTGCGTGCGTTTGGTCCCCTGAAAGATCGGAAAGCCCACCGTGACGCCGGCATAGGAGAAAGGCAGGTTGTTGTCATAGAGCTTGGAGAACTGGTTATTGAGATAGTTGAAATTATATCCGGCGCCCGCGGACACCGTTGGGATATAAGCCCATTTAGCATATTTCACATCGGCCTCCTGCAGGTGTTTCTGCGTCATCAGCTGCTGGAATTCGATGCGCTTGCTAAAGTCGACTGAGGTCAGCGTGTCGATCAGGACCTCTCCTTCCATTGCCGCGCTGTCATAGAGCAGGTGAATGGAGTCCTTTCCGCTATAGCCCATCAGCTGTTTAAGGGCGGCATAATTGGCTTTCAGCGCTTCCTGATTGGACTTCCTTTCGGCCTTCGAATTATTCAGCGTAATGGTGGCGCGCTTGTAGTCGGTCTTGTCCACCAGCCCACCCTGGTACTGGTTGTAGGTATCTTTCAGATTGCGTTCGAGGCGGCGGATATCGTCGTCGAGCACTTCGATCTGCTTGGAGGTCAGGAGCACATTATAAAAAGCCTTGGTGACGTTGACTGCGATGTCGATCCTGTCCGTGATGGTCGTCTGGCGGATATTGGTCATCACGTCCTTTTTGGTACGGGCGGCAAGGAGCACGTCCCTGTTGAACAGCGTCTGGGTCAGGCCGAGATTGACGTAGGAGTTGTTGTAAACGCCGGTCTTGGTGAAGCCGCCGCTGAAAACAGCCTGCTGCAGCACAAAATTATTCTGGTAGTTGGCGGTCAGGTTCAGCTGCGGATACCAGTCGGCCAGCCTGCTCTTGATCTGGCGGTCGGTGATCTGTTCGTCCAGCAGGGCCTGTTGGATCAGCGGGTAGTGTTTTAAAGCATACTGAACGCAGGTCTGTAAGTCAGCGCTGGTCAGGGTGTCCGGCGCCTTCTTTGGACTGATCAGGGTGTCCCTGGTCTGGGCGTTGGCAAAAAAACAGCTAAAGCTCAATCCACTGCTGATGATTACTAATCGGAATATTTTCCTCATAATTATATGGATGTTAAATCTTTATTACTGGTCTACAATTCACCTACTGCTGGCTCGCAAAAATCGTTACAAATGTGGGAAAGGGACCAACCGCCGGTATAAATCCCCGCTTTTGGCCATCAAAAACAAAGAATTATACAACAGATAGTATGGTTTGTCTACTTCCGGATCGACCAAAAAAGGCCACGAAATTCAGTTTTAGCGAAATATCATGGCGAATGTGGTGTTTTTCGATGAGAGGCCTCAATATCGATTTGGAGGTCCAAAATTAAACAAACGTTTGAATTAAACAAACGTTTAATCAAACCTTAATTATCTTTATCGGGTAATTCTATAACTATGACAGTCCATACTATACTTGGAGCCGGTGGCGTGATCGCCGATACCCTGGCCACCGAACTGCTTGTCCACCAGCTGCCGGTTCGTCTCGTGTCCCGTAATCCTGGTGTCCCTGCGGCCGTCCTCAAGGCAGCCGGGACCGACGCTGCCCGCGCCACCCCTTTTCCAGCCGACCTCACGGACGCCGTTCTGACGCTTAAAGCCGTCGAAGGATCCGAGGTGGTCTATCTCTGCGTGGGGCTCCCCTATCGCTACGCTATCTGGCGGCAGCAATGGCCCCGGATCATCGACAACACCATTGAAGCCTGCAAAAAGACCGGCGCAAAGCTCATATTCTTCGACAATGTCTATATGTATGGGAGAACTGACGGACCTATGACGGAAGAGACGCCCTACGACCCATCCAGCCGCAAAGGTGACCTTCGGGCCAGGCTCGCAACACAGCTGATGAGCGAGGTACGCAAGGGAAATATCACGGCCATGATCGCCCGCTCTGCGGATTTCTATGGTCCAGGGGCAGGCAAGACAAGCATTCCCGATATCCTCGTCTTTCAACGGCTGCTGCAGGGAAAGAAGGCGCAGTGGCTGGTGAACGCACGGGTCCCGCATTCTTTCACCTATACCCCTGATGCTGCCAGGGCCATGTATATGCTGGCGACCGACCCCAACGCATACAACCAGGTCTGGCACCTGCCCACCGCGGGCTCTCCTCTTACCGGCGCTGCATTCATCGAACAGGCAGCCGCGGCTCTTGGCAAGCCAGCAGGCTATTCCCTGCTCTCCAAATGGATGATCCGGATGGGGGGCCTCTTTGACGGCACCACAAAAGAGCTCAATGAAATGCTATATCAATACGAATTCGATTATCTTTTCGACTCATCGAAATTCGAACAGGCTTATCGCTTTCAACCGACCTCTTACGAAGAGGGTATAAAAGCAACAGCCAATGCGTACAAAAATGGCACTGGCTTTTGATGTTGTCAGGGGTCTCAGCAGGTAAACAGATCAGAAACGGGCCGTAGGGCACGTAGACTCGCACGTTAGATTCGCAAGTATGATCGCCGCACGTTGACCCGTACGTTTAGATCCGCACAAATCAACTCGCGCGTATACCTTCGAACGTGAGGGTACAGAGAAAAAACAGGTCAGATAAGACAGTAGCTTTTATAATGAAAAGCTACCAAAATAAAACCATTTTAACAAATTAAAATGCGGTCACAAACCCGCGGCCGGGAACGTTTCCCCGACAGAATATTCCGGCTGACCGACCACAGCGCTACCGGTGACGGAAAAACGCTGAATACGGAGGCTTTCCAGCGCGCCGTCGCGGCCATTCGCGCCGACAGGACGGCAGACGTCCGGGTGCGCTAGCCCCGATTCTGGAGTTTGTGCCCCTGCCCGGCCGGACCAGGATGCAGCTTGTAGTAAGCCCGATGCAGATTGGTCTTGGTAGCCGGTGCGACTACCAGCGGCAGCTTTTCGATGACGGTTTCGCTGGAATCCAGGCCAAAGGCTTTTTCTTCCGGCATAGCCAGCTTCTTCAGGCTGAAATAAGTGTTCAGGATAAAGCCATCGCGCACAGAGAACTCGTTGTCGTAGGAGAGGAACTTCTCCAGGATGACGAAGCGGAAGTCTTCGGCGATATTATGTTTCTTCAGAGAAGGGAACCTGCTCACCACGTCCAGCTCCCTGTTCTCGATCATCTCCGTCACTACCTTTCTGAACAGCATGCCTATCCTGGGCTGGACGCGGAAGCCCAGCCTGAACTCTACGCGGATGACCCTGTCGTCCATCAGCTCTTCCACGCCATATTCCATGGTATAGGGCTCATCTGTCCGCTCGATATGGACGAACCAGTAGACGTCGGCCCTTTTGGGGTTGTGGCTGAAGATAGAATAGAGCACCTTCTGCTCGATCTGGTGCGGCCGGTTGGCCTTGGTGAGATAAATAAGGTGCGATGAGAATTTATGAACGGATTCGTCTTTGCTCAGGGCGTCCAGCAGTGGCAGGTGTTCACTGAGGTCGATGAAATTGAGAAAACGGTTGGTGATCTTACGGGCGTTATACCAGACATACATCGTAAAGATGAGGCCGAATTCAAAGACCAGGAAGAAGAGCCGCTTGACGATCTTTACGGCATTGGCCACAAAGAACGAGCTTTCGACACAGACAAAGACGACCATGATGGGTACAACGATCGTCATCGGCCAGTGCTTGACCCTTCGCAGGAACTTGTACATCAGTATCGTCGTCATGAGCATGGCTACGGTGATGGAGAAGCCGTAGGCGGCCGTCATGCTCTCGGAGGTCCGGAAATACAGTACGACCAGGAAACAGCCCGTACACAGGATCCAGTTGATGCTGGGGATATATATCTGGCCGCGTACATCAGTCGGGAATTTGACGGTCACTTTCGGCCAGAAGTTGAGGCTGATAGCTTCGTTGATCAGGGTAAAGCTGCCACTGATAAGGGCCTGGCTGGCGATGATGGAGGCTGCCGTCGCGATAAAGACGCTGGGCACCAGGAACCAGTGCGGCACGATGGCAAAAAATGGATTGGCGCCGCCAAGGCTTTCCCTGTGCTGGAGCAGGACCCAGGCGCCCTGGCCCAGGTAGTTCAGGACGAGGGTGGTCTTGACGAAGATCCAGCTCACCTGGATATTCTTTCTTCCGCAGTGTCCCAGGTCGGAATACAGCGCTTCTGCGCCGGTGGTACAGAGGAAGACCGCACCCAGCAGCCAGAAGCCCTTTGGGTGACGGGTCAGCAGCTCGAGTCCGTAGTGCGGGCTTAGCGCTTTCAATACGATCGGGTAATGGATGATCTGGTTGACGCCCAGAATGGCCAGCATGGTAAACCAGATGAACATGATCGGTCCGAACGCGCCGCCGACGACCTTGGTGCCAAAACGCTGGAAGACGAACAGCAGCAGGAGAATCACCAGCACCAGCTCGACCACGAGGTTGTTGCCAGGCACGATAATGTTCTCGAGGCCGTGAACGCTGTTCAGCCCTTCGATCGCGGAAGTGACGGAGATAGGCGGGGTGATGATGCCGTCGGCGAGCAGGGTGCCGGCGCCGATGATGGCCGGAAACACCAGCTTTTTGCCATACCGGCGGACCAGCGCATACAGGGAGAAGACGCCGCCTTCCCCGCGGTTGTCCGCTTTAAGGGTAATAAAGACGTATTTGAAGGTGGTTTGCAGGGTCAATGTCCAGAATACGCAGGAGATGGCGCCGAGCACCAGCTCTTCCGATATCTTGCCGCCTTCGTTGAGTATTGTCTGAAATGTGTAGAGAGGAGATGTTCCGATGTCACCGAAAATAATGCCTAAAGTTATGAGGAGCCCCGCTGAGGAGATCCTTTTTGCGTGATGAGAGTCCATGGTGGCACAGGTAGGGCAAAAAACAAGCCTGATCGATGAAACCCGCCATGGTCGCGCCGTTAACAAAATTAACGGCGCCGCCGACCTTCCCAAAATGAAAAAAATATTTTCATTTTGAAAAGAGGTCCTTCTCTTCCCTGGCCGCCCGGATCATTTCGCTATAGCTGAGCTTTTTCAGCATCGCGTCGACGACGCGGGCGATCCGCCTGGCTTTTGTTTCTGCGGTTTTGGCCGATTTGATCCAATTGCCAAAATAGTTCTGGTGGGATTTTGGAAGGCCTTTGAAGTATTCTATGGCGTTTGGTTCGTCGGCGAGACATTCCAGCAGGTCCTTCGGAGGCTCTATCTTTTTGGTATCGACCTCGAGCTGAACCGTCAGGCTATCCCCTTTCTGCTTTCGCAATTTCTTGCGGATATCCGCCTTGAGGGCCATGATAAATTCTCCTTCTCCCATTGGCAGGAGCGCCACGCCGGCGATGGACAGATCGTCTAATTTCCCTTTCACGCGGAAGGACTTCTTGTTGCCGGGCATCAGCTGGCCGGCGAGAGCGGCGGTGATGCGGATATAAGACCAGCCGGTCTTTTCTCCCATATCCTGGAACTGCTGTATCCTGGTGTTAAAGCGGATCATCGTCCTAAGATACAAATTTGCCGGCGTCCACCCGCAAAGAGCCGGTCGCGTCCGGGTCAAAAAAACCGCCGGGGTTACCGGCGGTCAGATTTAATTTAAGCTCGTTTTTTCTTTTTCAGCGCTTCTTCGATCCCTTTTTTGAGGTTATCGAAAGTAGGTTTACCGGTGAAAAGCTCGCCATTGATAAAGAAGGCAGGGACGTCCCGCACCCCCTTGTCGAGCCCTTCGAGCAGGTCGCTGCGGACTTGCCAGCCATAGGTGGAATCCACCAGGTTCTCGAGGAACTTCTTATTGATGACCCCGCATTCCTTGGCATATTCCCGAAGGCTGATAGCCCCCAGTCTGCGCCGGTTGGCGAATAGCGTGGTGTGCATTTCCCAGAACTTGCCTTCCTGGGCCGCGCCGAGGGATGCTTCAGCCGCCTTCATCGCATGCTGATGGACCTTTGTCAGTGGAAAATGCCGGAAATTGAACCGCATCTTCCCTTCAAACTGCTTCAGCAGCCTGTCGACGACCTCATTCACCTTGGCGCACGCCTCACTCTCATAGTCACCATACTCCATCAGCGTTACCGGAGCTTTCGGGTCCCCAACGAATACGTCTTTCGTCGGGATGATATCGAGTTCTTTTGTCTTCATCATTTAATATAACATTCTTTGAACCGATTGGTTCACCAAAATCCCAATTTTTTAGGGCCGACGGCCAGCTTTATGGGCCGGCCGACGGTTTTTGGTGCCGGCCGCCGTCCCGGGCTCTATTTCCTTGGGCCTTCGGTCTTTTCGAGGTGCGGGTGTTCATTACGGAAGACCACCACCCCGTCAAAAACGTCTACAAGAACAGGCGCGCTCCGGTCGATGGAGCCGCCCAGTATCTTCTTACTCAGCTGATTAACGATCTCCTTTTGGATCAGCCGCTTCAGCGGGCGGGCGCCGAACTGCGGGTCAAACCCGTTCTCAGCCAGGTAGTCCAGCGCATAGTCGCTGAACTCGAGGATGATACCGTTCTTCGCGACCATATCCTGCAGGTTCTGCAGCTGGATACGGATAATGCCCCTGATCTCGCTCTTCAGCAAAGGTTGGAACAGGATGATCTCATCAATCCGGTTGAGGAACTCGGGGCGGATGGTCTGCCTGAGCAGATCGACCACCTCCAGTCTCGTCCTTTCCATGACGTCTTCCCTGTTCTTTTCCGTAACATCCTCAAAATTGGCCTGGATGATCTGGCTACCCATATTGCTGGTCATGATGATGATGGTGTTCTTGAAGTTGACCACACGGCCTTTATTGTCCGTGAGCCGGCCATCATCGAGCACCTGCAGCAGGATATTGAAAACATCCGGGTGCGCCTTTTCGATCTCATCGAGCAGGATCACGCTATAGGGCTTGCGCCGGACAGCCTCCGTCAGCTGACCACCTTCGTCATATCCCACATATCCCGGAGGGGCTCCTACCAGCCTGCTGACCGCATGTTTCTCCTGGTATTCGCTCATGTCGATACGGGTCATCATGCTATCGTCATCGAACAGATATTCTGCCAGCGCCTTGGCCAGCTCAGTCTTACCGACACCGGTGGTGCCGAGGAAGATGAAGGAGCCGATCGGTCGTTTCGGATCCTGAAGACCCGCACGGCTTCTGCGGATGGCGTCTGCCACTGCAGTGATGGCCTCGTCCTGACCGACTACCCGCTTGTGCAGCTCGTCTTCCAGGTTCAGCAGCTTTTCCTTTTCGCTCTGCAGCATCTTGCTGACAGGGATACCCGTTGCCTTCGCTACGGCTTCTGCAATATCTTCTGCGTCGACCTCTTCCTTCATCAGCCTGGTCCCGGCACTAAGAGCGGCCAGCTGCCTGGAATTGTCTTCGACGAGCTTTTCCTGTTCTTTTATCTTGCCGTACCTGATCTCGGCCACCTGTCCGTATTGTCCTTCACGCTCGGCCTTCTCAGCAGCCAGCCTGAGGCTCTCGATAGAGGCCTTGGCATTCTGTACTTTTTCCACCAGCTCTTTCTCCTGCTGCCATTTGGCCTTCAGGGTATCGCGGCTGACGCTCAGATTGCCGATCTCGGCGCTGAGCTCGCGCAGCTTTTCTTCGTCCTTCTCTCTTTTGATCGCCTCGCGTTCGATCTCGAGCTGCCTGATCTGTCTTTCCAGCCGGTCGAGCTCCTCGGGCTGCGAGTTGATCTCGAGCCTGAGCTTGGCCGCGGCCTCATCGATAAGGTCGATGGCCTTGTCGGGTAAAAAACGATCCGTGATATACCGGTGCGACAGCTCTACCGCCGCGATGATCGCCTCGTCCTTGATCTGGACGTGGTGGTGCATCTCATACCGGTCTTTTAGTCCCCTCAGAATGGAGATGGCATCGTCCACGCTGGGTTCATCGATCAATACTTTCTGGAAGCGTCTTTCGAGCGCCTTATCCTTTTCAAAGAATTTCTGATACTCATTGAGCGTGGTCGCACCGATGGCCCGCAGCTCGCCCCTGGCCAATGCCGGTTTCAGAATATTGGCGGCGTCCATTGCTCCTTCTCCCCCACCCGCACCGACAAGCGTATGTATCTCGTCGATGAACAGTACGATCTCTCCGTCGCTGCCGGCCACTTCCTTAACGACGCTCTTCAGCCGCTCTTCAAATTCGCCCTTGTATTTCGCGCCGGCGATCAGCTGTCCCATGTCCAGGGCATAGATGACCTTGGACCGGAGGTTCTCCGGCACGTCGCCGTTGACGATACGATGAGCCAGCCCTTCGGCGATGGCCGTCTTACCGACACCGGGTTCCCCTACCAGGATGGGGTTGTTCTTGCTCCGGCGGGAAAGGATATGCAGGGTCCTGCGGATCTCCTCATCCCGGCCGATAACGGGGTCCAGCTTGCCCTGCCGGGCCAGCTCATTCAGATTCTTAGCATATTTGTTCAGCGCATTAAAGCTGGTCTCCTGGGTCTGCGAATTCACGGTCGATCCCTTCCGGAGGTCTTTGATCGCTGCTATCAATCCTTTTTCGGTGAGCCCTGCGTCCTTCAGGAGATTAGCCGTATTGTTGCTGCCCTGCAGCAACGCCAGCAGCAGGTGCTCGACGCTTACAAATTCATCCCCGAACTGTTTGAGGTCGGCGCCTGCGCGCAGGACCGCATTGTTCAGGTCGCGGCTGATCGTCTGAGCGGGTTCGCCCGAGCTGATCTTCGGCAGATGCTGGAGGGCCTCATCTAATTTGCTCTCGACAAACGCCACGTTCACGTTGTTCTTTTTCAGCAGAAACTCCACCAGCGAATCATCCCCTTCGAGCAACGCTTTCAGCAGATGGTCCGTATCTATTGCGGGATTCGAACCATTGAAAGCGAGCTGCTGCGACTTGGCGATCGCCTCTTGTGCTTTTATGGTAAAATTATTCAGGTTCATAGACTTATGGTTTTCCTTTTAATAGTTAAATTGTGTCACAAAATCCAAACCAAGGCCTCAATTCCGTTATTATGTCATACAAAGACCGTTTAACCTGCCGTCGATTCAGTTTGTTCAGCACCTCCCTGCTATTCTGTCTGAGCCTGCAAGCTCAATCCAATTTTGATGCTGTGGATCAATTATTTAAGCAGAATCAAAAGACACTGGGCAATTTTGTGGCCCTGGCCTGGAAGGACGGAAAGGTCGTCTATCAGAAACAGTCGAACCCCGATTTTACGGCTAAGGCGCAGGCCCCCATCGGAGCCGCCGGCAACTGGATGACCGCGGCGCTGGTTATGACCTTTGTAGACGAGGGTAAGCTTTCCCTGGACGACAAGGTGACCAGGTATATCCCTCTGTTCAGCAAATATAGCAAGGGGTATATCACGGTCCGCAACTGTCTGACACATACTTCAGGGGTAAGAGGAGAGGCAGGGGTAAGGATAGAGATGAAAAGCAAGTTTGAAAGTACGGAAGATATGGTCAACAGCTATGCTTCCAGGCACGATATCGTCACCAATCCCGGAACGGAATTCTTTTACAGCGAGATCGGGCCGAATATCGTGGCCCGGGTCCTGGAGATCGTCGGAAAAAAACCCTTCGACCGCCTGATGATGGAGCGGGTCATCCGCCCGTGTAAGATGAGGGCCACTACTTTCACCAGTGACGACGGTGGCGCCATCAATGCTTCGGGCGGGGCCAAGTCTACCGCCAATGACTATATGAATTTCCTGATCATGCTGATGAACAAGGGTGAATTCGAAGGCAAACGCGTCCTGAGCGAAAAGGCTGTCGAAGAGATCGAGACCGCGCAGTTCGCCAGCCTCCCGACAAAATCTACGGCGGCCGGTCTGTCGGGAGCAAAGTTTGGGCTGGGTTCCTTCATCATGGACAACAATACGTTCGCCTGCCCTGACGGATTCGGGGTAGTGCCCTTCTTCGATAAATGCCGCAAGTATGCCGCTATCCTCATCGTGGAAAAGCCGGAGGAAGAAAAGAAACCCCTGCTGCAGAGCCTGACGAGCCTTATCGGCGAGCAGATGGGGGCATGTGCCAACTAGCGGGCGCCGCGGGTCACTCTTCGCGGCGGCTGCGTCACTCCTTCTTTACGAGCACGATCCGGCTGTTGTCGGCTTTGTACAGCTGCTCATAGAAATTCACCAACGCCATATAGTCGGACGGGGGATATCGGCTGGCGTCCTGCCGGAGATAGCGGTAATAGACGAGCCGGTCATTGTCTATTTTTACACTACACCGGTAGCTGCCGAACTTTCCGTCGATCGTGACGTCTCTGGGCATGGCCTCCGGCTGATAGCCGGGGGGCAAAGCGATCTGAATGCTGTCTACGTCTGTAAAGGACTCGTCGGTGACGTAGTCATAGTGGCGGACCGAGTCGGCGGATAGCCGGGTATCGCTGCGGTCAAAGACGTTGGGGGTGATGAAAAGCCGTTTGCCGGATACGCTCGCGTAGCCTGGTGCGAGAACGTGCAGTTGTTCGGTTACCGAGGGCCTGGGGCCGTCGTTCTCCTCATAGTGATTCTTATCGATGGAATAAGTGGGCAGCCGGAAAAGGCTGTTGAGGTATTTTTCGCGCCGGTCGGCGGCCATCTCTTTCATCATCCGAAAGGGCTCTTCCTGGCGGACGCAACAGTAAAGGGTATTGACGTCCGCGTCCAGATTCCCGTCCAGGCTTATGCGTGCACTGACCAACCTTTTCTGAGTATTGTCTTTGGCCGTATACACCGGCGTCGGAACAAGATGTCCCCCGGTTTCATCGATCAGCAATCCTTTGCGGCCACCGGTAAAGCTGCCCATATAGCCTGGCGATACCGTCTGGCTTGTACATTCCAACCAGATCGAATCCTTTCCCATCGGCACGCAGGTAATCATATGATTGAACTGAAAGCCGGGAAATCCTTCTACGATTGGCGCTGCATCATCGCCGGCCCTGATCACGGCACACCGGGCAGGAATACCTACTTCTTTTAGAAGCGCCACCATATAATTCGAGAGCGCTTTACAATCCCCGTATTTCTTCGTAGCGACATAGTCGGGCGGAAAAGGCTGCCAGCCACCGATGCCCAGCGAGAGGTTCATGTAGTGAGTGTTCTGCTGCAAATAGCGATAGAGGGCATAGACCTTTTGGCGGGTATCCTTTACCGTATCCACGAGGGCGTGTACCTGGCTGCGGATATTCTCCGGCAGCGTTTCCCGGTTCTCCCTCAGTTGCTCGATGAATTTGCCATAGCTCGTCCATGAGGACATGTTCCCTTTGTATCCGGCAACCTCAAAATCAGAGGGACCGGTGAGCACATAGGGCATGAACTCGCGCCATCGGGGCCCGGAGCTCTCTCCCCAGCGGGCGGGCATGTTGCGCGCTTCCCAGGTATATATCTTTTTGTCGCCATCGGTCGTGATCACCGGCGCGGCAGCTCCATTCAGTGCAAGCCACCTCACTTCGTAGTCTTTTGGCGCGATGATGATGTATTTGTTATGCTGGGTGGAGACGCCGGAGGTGACAAGCGGCAGCCAGTCGCGAAAGACTATTAGACCGTTGACGTCATCCTGCTCCGTATATTCGGTCGTATAGGGATAGTTCCTGTAATAAAAATCATGCGTGAGGTATCGGGCGCTGGCGGCCAATTCGTCGTCATCAACAAAGCTCCGATCCTCCATATCCTTTCTCTTCGCCTTTTTGAGCTGCTTACCCTGGCTGTCATACAAGATACCGGATACCTCAGCAACCGAACTGAACTTATCATAACGAGTGCCGAATCCTCCGAGATTGTCTCCATTTGCGTTCATGACCGTATATACCTCATGTTTCTTTATGACGGCCTTAGCCGGGGATTTCACTTCAATGACGATTTCCGACTCCCGCACCACGGCCCGGGCCCCCTTCAGAAGAGTATCCGGTATCGCATCGACATTATAATTCTGCGCGCGGGCGCAAAAAGGAAGCAGCAGCAATAGGATCAGGGTTCTCATGATTTTTTCTTTTTAAATACGATCTGTTCGGCTTCTTTCTTGACGACAAAGCTAAAGAAATCCCGCAGGGACCCATAGTCTTCGCGTTTGTAGTTGGCTTTTGCAAGAATTAGCCTTGCACGCATCTGTATCCGGCTCTCATCCTTCTGGATCAGGTATTCGAACATCCCCTCGTCCCCGTTGTAGGAGACCCTCGAAGGCTTGGGCAGCTCGTCGACATCATAGCCGTCCGGCAACTCCATATTCAGGATATAGGTCTCGTCTATCGCATATGGCATTTCCACCGGGTAAAAACGTTCAGCAGCTTTGAAGGGATTTTCTTTCCACCCCTCGGAAAGCATCGGGTTGAAATAGATGACATCGGTCGAAGCATCGGGGCTGAACTTCAGATCATAGACAAGCTCCAACGGCTGGTCGGGCTGTTTCAGCGAATCCACCACGAGGTTAGAGCAGGTCATATCCCCGGTATAAGCTGCCTGGATGCCTTTTGTGAAATCCGGGAGCCCTTTATCTTTTACTTTTTGCCGGATCATATCGGCTTCAATAAAACCGGGCCTGCAGTCCACCCGCCCCGTCAATCCCTTTCCATCGTCGGGTTTCGAAATGAAGACGGTGGTCAGCTTTTTTTCACGCAGGTCATCCGCATCGATAACGGCCTCGGCGCCGGCATCTTTGGCGACGACACGGGCCGACCCGTTGTAGCACCTCGAAGGGATGCGCCCAAAGCCCAGCCAGGGTTCGCTGGCATCAAGAAATAGCTGCGAGCTGTCAATAGTAAGCAGGCAAATGACGTAGTTGAAGCGGTCGATCAGCGGATACAGGGGTTGAGTGAAGCCGTGCGCCCGGGTGCTCAGGATGACGGGGTCCGCGCCGATCTTTGCGTGCCGCAGCATGGCGATCAGCAAAAGGTTCAGTTCGGCTTCATTGCCGGTCTTGTTCTTATACACCGTCTTCAGCGAACCGGAAGCGATCGATAACCCACTGTGCGCGGTACAATGAAAATTATCCCGGACATACGTGTATATCTTCTGCGCTTTCTCCAGGTTGTTGCCGGCCCCTTTGGTAATCGTCTGGAAGTCGTCGTCCAGCCAGCCATTGCTCCTGTCCAGATCGGCGCCAAAATCATCCGACTTCAGCAGCAGCTCGTTGAGCTTAGCCCAGCTGCCCATCTTGTCCTCAGTATAGCCGCTGGGGAACTGGTAGCGGACCAGCTGGAACTCGATCCTTGAAATATAGTTGGAGAGCGCGGTGGTAAAAGGTTCTTCTTTCAGGGCGGGGACGTCCTTCATGACCCAGCGGTGCATGACCACCTCGTCGTCGAAAGTGTACTTTTCGTCGCGGGATGTAACACCCGGGCTCGTCATATGGAAGGTGACGTTCCTTGAATCGGACTTGTTGATGTGATAGCTCAGGAAACCCTGGGTCAGCGTGACATACTGGAAGAACCTGGGCATATCGACCTGGTATTCGCTCCAGAGGCAGGGGTAGTCGCCCTGGAATGCCCAGGGTTGCAGGTTGAAGAGGAATGGCGACTCCTGGGTAAAGCTGTACTCGAGGATCGAGCCTTCTTTGAGTGCAGGAAAGGTAAACTTCTTATTGACCAGGTGTTTGGATTCCTGGTTGGTGAAAATGGACTTGTCGTCCAGTTTGGTCTCCACGACCTTGCCGTCTTCCAGATTATAGGTGGAAGCCTTCAGTGTGACCAGCTTCTCTGCATCCAAACCGTCGACATACAACGGGATCGTGACCGTGGCGGCGTCAAAGCCTTTGCGGTTGAGTATCTTTATCCGCACGCTGCGCTTGAAGACCAGCGTAAACCAGCCCTTTTGGCTGCCTTCGAATTCAGAGGTCCCAAAGTCGGCGACGATCACGGCGTCTGCCGCGGAATCCGGACCACCCGGGCGGACGTTGAAGTCCTGGGGCGCCAGCTTTCCAAATTTAACGGGGATCTTGTCCTGTGCTAAGCTGATAATACTGGTGGTCAGACAGGCCACGATCAACAAAAAGGTTTTTCTGCGGTTCATGTGTATAGGGGGTTAAGAGTTGGTCTATTTCTTCTTGAGGACGATGGCCTCATTCTCCTTCTTTACGACATAGGCAAAAAAGTCCCGTAGACTGCCATAGTCTTCGGCAGAGAACCAGGCCTTGTTGAGCCTTAGCCGGCAGCGCATCTGGATCCTGTCACCCTGCAGATCGATGAGGTATTCGAAGAAACCCTGGTCGCCGTTGAAAGCGACCTTGGTGGATTTGGGCATTTCATCAACGACATAGCCCTGGGGTATCTCCATGGAGAAAATATAATTCTCATCGCTGGTATAGGGCATTTCGATCGGGTATTTGCGTTCGGCTGCCGTAAAGGGATTCTTGCGCAGATCGTTCCACAACATCGGGTTGATATAGATGACGGTGCTGCCCGGCGGATTATTGAGCACGAAATCATAGTGCACCTTTGTCGGCTCTTCGGGTCTGGTCAGGCTGTCAATGCCCCCATTGCTGAGCGTTAGATCGTCGCCAAAGGAAGTCTGTGCATCTTTGAAATATTCTTTTTCGCCTTTTTTGATCATCAGCTGGCGGAAATTATAGGATTCCTGATCGCCCAGCGTTGTCTGGAAATTGCCTTCCATTCCCTTTACAGTATTGGCGATAAGGACCATCGTGACACGTTTCTCTTTCAGAGAGTCGGCTTCGAAATAGACCGATGCAGAGTCTTTTCTGCTGATGATACGCGCGTGACCGTTGTAGCAATCTCCCGGCAGGTGCCCGAAGCCGAGATCGGGATGGGACGCATCCAGGTACCACACATTATCGCCCATTTTCAGCCGGACGATGACATAATTCAGCTTGTCGAGGACGGGATAAGTGGAAAGGTTATAACCGAAATCCCTTGTGCTAAGGATGACCGGATCAGCCTGCCAGCCCCTCCGGCGCAGCATGGCGACGAGTAGCAGGTTAATATCCCCTACGGTGCCGCTGTTCTTCTTTACAACGTCCCGCAGATTCGTCGAAATATAGGGATCGTAATGGTTGGTGCAGGTGAAATGATTACTGACATAGTGGTGAATGGCTCTCGCCTGTTCCAATGCCGAAGTCCCGCTGCCTGCAGCCGTATTCACGAGCTCATCCAGCCAGTCGTTGTCTCCTGCAAGGGGCAATCCGAAGTCCTCTCTTTCCAGCAGTTCGTCCGTAGCCTTCGCCCAGCTATTGGTTTGGTCTATATACTCGCTGCCATTGTACCATTTCGAGAGCTGAAATTCGAGCTGGTCGAGATAGTTGTCAGGCGTATACAGGTAACGTTCGGCCGGCAGCGCCGGTATATCTTTCATGGCCCACTGGTGTTTTGTGGTGAGTGCATGTACTATAAAGTCTTCATCCTGAACGCCCAGAGCAAATTTATCCGCCTTCTTTGTTAACTTGTATGTTTCATTACCCTCGCTGCCTTTATCGATAGCATAACCATGGACGCCCTGGCGGACAACGACATAATAGAGAGCCTGAGGAATGCTCACCTGGTATTCGCTCCAAAGACAAGGATATTTTTCAGACTGGAAGGCCCAGGATGGAAGTCGGGAATTATAGGGTGACGTCTTTGTATAAGTGATCTCGATTATCGACCCCTCTTTCACAGCTGGCAGAGTGAATTTCATTTCGGTCTTATATTTGTCGATCACATCGGAGTAAATATCCCGTTTGTCCAGCGGAGCCTCTCTTATTTGTCCATTCTCCAGATTATAGGTGACTGCTGATATATCCGATACTGTCTCGGCATCGTCATCTCCTTTGTGTAGCCGTATTTTTCGGGTGGCCAGATCGAAAGCGCTTTTGCTCAATATCTTTATCCGGGTCTGCCGCTTATAGACCCAGGAGAATGAGCTATGCTTATTGCCGACAAAATGGACGGCGCCGACATCTGCCAGGACAACGGCATTCGTATTGGTATCGATGATAGGATTTGCAGGAAGGCCAAAGTCTGCGGGGGTCAGCTTTCCAAAATGGGGGTTGGGTTTGTCCTGCGCAATACAATAACTTTGTGGCAGAAAAAAGCATAAGACAATCGCTATCAGAGGAGTAAGTCTTCCGAGTGTCATATTTAGGTTCGTTAGGGGAATAAACGACCCTAAAATAAAGAAATTGTATAAAATAAGATGCCCCTAAAAGGTAAAATACTTGTCCAGTAACAATCATACCTACCTGATCAAGACCTGGAGCCGCGAGCTGGGCTTTGACTATTGCGGCATTGCACAAGCGCAGCGACTGGATGACGACGCCCGCAGGCTGGAGGCCTGGCTTAATAAGGGCATGAATGGTACCATGGCTTATATGGCCAATCATTTCGACCTTCGGATCGACCCATCCCGGCTGGTGCCGGGTGCGCGGAGCGTCATCACGCTGCTGCTCAACTATTTTCCGGCGGTATGCCAGCCGTCCGATGCGCCGCAGTTCGCCAAATACGCCTATGGGGAGGACTATCATGAAGTGATCCGTGCAAAGCTGAGGGAGTTGCTGGCGAAGATCAGAACGAATATCGGGGAAGTGGAAGGCCGGGGCTTTGTCGACAGCGCCCCCGTGCTGGAGCGCAGCTGGGCTGTCCGAAGCGGACTGGGCTGGGTGGGAAAGAATGGGAATCTGCTGAACAAGGGGGCCGGCTCTTTCTTTTTTATCGCTACGCTGATCGTCGACCTCGAGCTGGAATATGACGCGCCCTTTGCGGGCGACTATTGTGGCACCTGTCGCCGATGTATCGACGCCTGTCCGACGGAGGCCATTCTCCCGGATAAGGTTGTGGATGGGAGCAAATGCATATCCTATTTTACGATCGAGCTCAAAGACCTGCTGATACCGGACGATATGAAGGGAAGATTTGACAACTGGGCGTTCGGCTGTGACACCTGTCAGGACGTGTGTCCATGGAACCGTTTTTCAAAGCCGACACAGGAGCCCGCCTTTTCACCGGTGCCGGCTATCCTGAATTTCAGTACCGGGGACTGGGAGCAGCTGACCGAAGAGAAGTTTCGGGAGATATTCCGGAACTCGCCGGTAAAACGCGCCAAATATGCCGGCCTGCGCAGGAACCTCCGTTTTATTTCTTCCCCGGCATCACCACCAGCCTGATACCTCCATAGAAAATATGCTGCGGACCCGACACATCTGTATTCAACAGGGGAGTGAGGCCGTATTGTATCTGCGGCCCCACCTGGATACGGACCTTTTGTACCGGCAGCCCGACCATGAGGGCTGTGTTGAGGTTGAACTGCGTGCGGTTGGCTACTCCGGCATCCTTGAAATAGACGCCCGAGTGGGTATTATAATAGACTGCGCTTGATCCCACCAGATAGGATGCCGAAACCCCTGCGTCCAGGAACAGCGGCAGCAGATGGCTGTGATTGATCCTCCATTCAATGGCGACGGGAAGCTCCAGGAAATAGTACCGGTTCATATAGGCCTGGTCATCCCCCCTGCTATAGTAGGGGTAGGACTGGATGGGAGCTACGGCCATGGCGTTCAGATAGGTCGCGCTCGATGGCGTATAGCCGGAGACCTGCTGCCCTACGTGGACGCGATTGGAATAATAGTGGAAGTCGAGACCGACAGAAAAATTCCATCTCGGTCCGAGTCGTTTCTGTGCGAGAATGCCGAGCCAGAAAGCGGGGCCGGGGTCGACGGTGGACACGTATTCTTTGGTAGGTCTTGCGGCGTATGTCGTGATAGCGTTGGCCGCCGTCAGGCTGGCGGGAAGATCCGATTGCACCAGGCCATAGTTGGCGAGCTTCATCTGGTGCAGGGAAGAAAGGCCTACACCGCCGGCAAAGCCAGCTTCCCAGGGGTTATGTGGTTTGGACAGCGTCTGAACGGTGCTGGTAGTCGTCCTGGATTCCAGCCTGCCGGCCTTCACCGGGCTCATTCCGGAATGCAGGCTGGCCAGTACAGGATTGAATGTGGTATTGCGGTTGGCGGCATCTTGAGTCTTTGCGGCAGCCGTGAAAGGATCCGGGGAATGGGTACGGCTGGCCCCGGCTCCTCTCCTGGCAAGGGTGGCGGCTACCGCCGAGCCTTCACGGGGCCTGCCTGCAGTGGCAGAATTAGTTGAGTTACCTGTGGTGTTTGCCCCGTTGGGCGTAATCTTATTTGAATTAATTGAATTGAGTGTAGAATTATTCGAGCGGGAATATGTTTTGTTGTTGGATGTAGTACTGTTCGGAGTGGCCGTGACGCTGTTGGGGTTAGATGCAATGCTCTTCGAGTTGACCGTGGCGTTGTTGGGGTTAGTTGCGATCCCGTTGGGGGTGACCGCGACCTTGTTGGAGTTGGGCGCGTCATTGTTGGAGGCGCTGGCGCCACTGTTCGGATCGGACGCATTCCCCGGGGCCGGAGTCGCCGCTGATTCAGGGGTTGCCCCGGTATGAGCCGCCGCTGGTCTGCTAACCACCACCGTGGGAGACGTTTTTGCAGGCGCTTCCCGGAGGAAATAGTAAGCCCCGCCTGCCACCAGCAGGAGTCCCGGCAGCGCGAACCGCCAGAACATGCCCAGGCGCCTGCGGCGGCGTCTGTTGATTGCAGCCTCGACATTAGCCCATACGGATTCAGAGGGGCCAAATTCGAGCTCCGCCATTTTTTGCTGCACTTCTTTTTCGAATTTAGGGTCGTGCATAATTAGCTTCGTTTTTGTTAGTCGCTGAAAATTTATTTATCCAGCTGATCAACAGGCTCCTTGCCCGCGCATACTGCGAACGGGAAGTACCCTCTTTGATGCCCAATATTTTTCCAATTTCTACATGGCTATAACCCTCCACCGCATGCAGGTTAAAGATGGTCTGGTATCCGGGTGGCAATTGCCGGATGAGCTCCGCCAGCTCTTTCGTGCTGAGGGAAACTTCGGGGTTGTCATCTGAGACCGGGTGAAGGACGGTCCCCGTAAAAAGTAGCTCTGTCTGGTACCGGCTATGCTTTTTCAGGTAATTGATCGCCGTATTGACCATGATCCGGCGGATCCACCCACCCAGCTCACCCGAGAAGCTGAATTGATGTAAATTCCTGAAAACCATAATAAAACCTTCCTGTAAGACGTCCTCGGCGTCGACCATGGACTTCGTATAACGGTAGCAGACCCCCAGCATCCCCGAGGCAAAATGCTCGTAGAGCTGCTTCTGGGCAGCCATTTCTCCTTTCAGACAGTCTTTTACCAGCTGGTGATAATCCATTCTTCCGACAGTTATCGTACTTGACAATCAAAGAGACTAAAGCGTTGCACGGGTCACGGACCCGCGGTCCGAAGGACGATCATTAGCCTTACCTTTGCCCCCATGTCTACTTCTTCGCTTACAGAAAGGGACCGGAAGGTGATCTGGCATCCCTATACCCAGCACAAAAATATCCTTCCCCCTATCCCGGTCGTAAAAGGCAAAGGTACGCTGTTATACGACGATATGGGCCGTAGCTATATCGATGCGATCAGCAGCTGGTGGGTCAGTATCCATGGACACGGAAATACTTATATAGCGGAAAAAATATATAAACAAGCAACTCAGCTGGAACAAGTCATCTTCACGGGCTTCACCCATGAGCCCGCCGTTGAACTGGCCGAAAGGCTGCTGCCGATCCTGCCGGGCGATTTCTCGAGGGTATTTTATTCCGACAACGGATCGACGGCTGTGGAGGTAGCGATCAAGATGGCTATTCAGTACTGGGGCAATAGGGGAGAAAAAAGGAACAAGATCCTCGCGTTCCACGATTCCTACCACGGGGACACGTTTGGTGCGATGAGTGTCAGCGAGAGGAGTCTTTTTACGGCGCCCTTCAATGACTATCTTTTTGAGGTGGTGTTCATCGACACGCCAACCCGGGATAATATCTACCAGCTGCTGTCGCTCGTCCGCCGGGAAGGGCCCTCGATCGCGGGTTTTATTTACGAGCCGCTGGTTCAGGGCGCCGGCGGAATGCGGATGTACGAGGCCGGTTTGCTGGATCAGCTGCTGGCGGAGATCGCCGGACAGGGTATACTCTGTATTGCCGACGAAGTAATGACGGGATTTGGACGGACGGGCAGGCTGTTCGCCGGAGAATATCTTCGGCATAAGGCGGATATCATCTGCCTTAGCAAAGGGCTGACCGGCGGGACGATGGCGCTTGGCGTCACAGCGGCCACGGAGCGTCTGTTCGAAGCCTTCCTCAGCGACGACAGGAAAAAGACGCTCTTTCATGGACACTCTTTTACCGCCAATCCCATCGCGTGTGCCGCATCTCTCGCCAGCCTCGACCTGCTGCTGGACGAAGCCAATTTACAGCGCATCCGGGATATCAGCCGCCGGCAGGAAATCTTCCTTGAAAAGCTGGCTCTCTACCCTGTCGTAAAGAATGCGCGTGCGACCGGAACGATACTCGCCTATGAGCTCAACACCGGTGAAGACGGCTATATCAACGCCATCGGCCCGGCGATAACAAAAGAAGCCCTGGCCCGGGGCATCTACCTGCGCCCGCTGGGCAACACGGTCTATTTCATGCCCCCCTATTGTATCACCGAAAAAGAAATGGACCAGGTGTATGATTTCCTGGTCCATAGTATTGTAGCCTATAGCTGATGAGACCCTCACGGGCCTCCTAAAACTTCACGGGGACTTCAACCTCAACCATGTCCCAGGAGATCTCGACTTCCTTGGAGGTAGGCTTGATCGTCAGCTGCTCGACCGGAGAGCTGAGCTTTTTAACAGGAACGTCGACGTGCACCACGTCCTTGTCCTTATACTGATCGTATTTGAACGCACCCCACTGTCCCAGCTGGGAATTCAGGATGACCGTCCATTGATTTTCATTAGGGATAGCGAACAGCGTGTAAGTGCCGGCCTTTACGGCTTTTCCGCCGAAGGTGCCGTCTTTGGCGAAGGTAATGGTGGTAGCCTCATCAGCCCCTACGCGATAGACCTTGCCATAGGGTTCCAGCTTACCGAAGATCTCCCGTCCTTTCTTGTAAGGGCGGCCATAGGTCACCGTGATGTCTTTTGTCTTGACGGTATCATGCGGACTCTTGGGATGAGTGGGTTGCGCATAGGACACCGAAGCAGACAGCAGGATAGCAAACAAACTTAGCATTGCGTTACGTACTCGCATATTGGTGGGTTTTTGATTGACAAAAATGGTTCGGTTCGTGCGGCCGGGGGGATTTAAAGTTAACGAGAACTTTCCACATATTGTCGAAGGCTGTCCAAAGATTCTTCCATGGCGGGTCCAAGTTTCCGATCGTATACAAATATTCCTAATTTTTCCCATGGGTACCAGCGGAAATGAAGGTCGAAATACCAGACAAGAACAACGCTGCCCGGATTCGATGCGCCGACCTGGAAGCCTCCTTCGACCTCCTTTCCTCCCTTGAGGCTCCAGTGCAGCGAAACGCCATTGGAATCTACCGCTGTCTCCCGGACCGTCAGCTCATCGGCACTTAGCTGCGCGCCCTTCCCGTCGGAAGGAGAGGAAATGCGTACATTGGTCAACGTGTTGCTGCCGGCGAACTTGTTCCAGTCCTTCCAGCTATTGAAATTTCCCACCGTACCGATCACCCTTTCCCTGGGCGCAGTGATATTGACAAGACGGGCCACCCGCAGATCGGAAGGGAATAAAAAGGAAAGACCCGTCAGGACCACAAAAAGAACCAGCAGACTTAACAAGGCAAATTTTACAAGTTTCATGTATTACTCCCATTTGAAGACTTTCACGGCAATGGCGTAGATGACGATGCCCCAAAGTGTAAGTATACCCATCTGTTTCCAGCAATCCGTCAGATGCGCCCCCTCGAAAGAGATATTGCGCATGGCTTCGTTCAGCTGTGTCAGCGGGAGCACGCGACAGAATTTCTGCAGCCAGTCCGGGAATACGTCTATGCGAAAAAAGGTGCCGCTGAGCAGGAACTGGGGCAGGGTCAGGATATTGGCGAACAGCGGGATGACGCTCTCCGTCTTAGCCAGATTGCTGACGACAAAGCCGGCCCCCATAAAGACGATAAGTCCCCAGAGACTCAATATAGCCATTTCTATGAACGTAAGCCAGCCGTGTACCAGCGTAAACTGAAATCCGTATTTCCCGACCACGATGATGACTACGGCGGCGATCAGCTGAAACAGCACCCTGGCGAGACATTCGCCGAACACAATATGCGTCTTGCTGATCGGCGTCGCAAAGAACCGTTTCAGCACCAGCTGCTGGCGAAGATTGAAGAATAAGAAGGCCGTGCCAAAAACGGCGGCGCTCAGCAGTGAAAAGCCAAGCATGCCGGGCAGGATAAAGTCGATCATTTTATAATCACGTGCAGGCACGGGCGGCAGCTCATTGACGATGATGGGCTGGTATTGCGTCGGTATCCCTTTCTCTACCGCAATGGCCTGCACCTGCGCGAGGGCCGACCGCAGGATGCGGAACTTGTCCCTGCTCGCCGAGGAGGTCTGGGTGTGCACCGTATACTGGGTAAATCCAGCCGGCGACTTCACCGAGTCGACCGACACGGTAGCGGCGATCCTGCCCTTTTCGAGGTCTTCCCTGAGGATCGTCGTATCCTTTTCCTTTTCGAGCTGAACCAATGGATTCTTCAGCAGATTCTGGATGACGAGGTTGCTCGTATCCGTATTATTCACCAGCGCGAAGGATACCGAAGGGCCGCTGCCCCCGATAAAGCCAAAAACCAATATAAAGATCAATGGAAAACCAATGCTGAAACCAACGGAGGACGGATTCTTGAACATGGCCTTCATGCTGGCTTTGGTGATCGCCAGCATCGCCCGGAACTGATTGTAGTTGGATCTCGACATAATGTGCGCGAAGATACCGCAATTACAGTTATTCCACTGTGAGATCAAAAGGAAGTCTCGCCTGTGTCACGCCAACCATCGCCTTCACCTTTTTGATCAGCATATAGGTGCGATAGCCATCCTCTCCGATCTCTTCCTTAACCGCCTTCATACCCGAAGACTTCTTGTAGCCTCCCAGGAGGCGGTCGAGAAAACTTTTGGGTTCGGGTGTTTCTATCAGACGATAGTCATTGGTCCTGGCCATACGCGCCGCGCAGTCAATAGCGTCCTGCAGCGTGCCGATGCGGTCTACGAGCCCCAGAGAAAGCCCCATGGTGCCGCTCCACACCCGTCCCTGCGCGATGCTGTCGATATAGCCGATGTCTTTTTTGCGGCCATCCGAGACGCGGGTCTTGAAATCGTGATAGATGGTGTCGATCTCGCTCTGGACATAGGCGCGCTCGGACGGCGTCAGGGGTTTGGAGATGGACATCATGTCCGCCTCGGGGGCTGTCTTTACCGCGTCAAAGGTGATGCCTAATTTGTTCTTGAAGAAAGACTGCATATTGGGGATGACCGCAAATACGCCGATGCTGCCGGTGATGGTCCCGGGCATGGCGAAGATGCTGTCCGCATTGCATGACAGGTAGTATGCGCCTGAGGCTGCTACGTCGCCAAAGGAGACGACGACCGGCTTTTCCTTCCGGGCGAGAGAAAGTTCGCGCCAGATGTTCTCGCTTGCCAGCGAGCTGCCGCCACCGGAGTTGATCCGGAGGACGATGGCCTTGACGTCCTTGTCAAAACGCGCCTTGCGGATCAGCCAGCGATAGGTCTCGGAGCCTATCTCTTCCCTTTCGCCTTTCCCGTCAACCACCTCGCCTTCCGCATAGATCAGCGTGATCTTGTCCTTTCCGGTCTGTTTGTAGCTGACGGCCTTTGCATATTTGCCCAGGGTAACAAAATTGAGATAGGCGTGCTTGTCGACATGCAATTTCGTGCGGATCTCGTCCTTCACCTCGTCGTCGTACCGGACTCCGTCTATCAGCTTGTACTCGTAAGCGTCCTGCGCCCGGTGGATCAGGTTTTCGTTGACGCATTTCCGGAGGATGGTCGTATCGAGGTTGCGGGCCTGCGCGGTGGTCCGTAGAAGGCGGTTGTAGAAGTCGCCGAGCAGCTCGGTCAGCTGAAGCCGGTTGGCGTCGGTCATCTTGTCTTCCCGCAGGGGTTCGGTCGCGCTTTTGAACTTGCCGGCATAAAATATCTGGGGCTCGATCTCCAGTTTTTGCAGGGTACCCTTGAGGTACATCATCTGGCTGGCGAACCCCTTCCACTCGAGGTCGCCCTTGGGATTGCAGTAGATCCTGTCGGCGGCCGTCGCGACATAGTAGGCCTTCTGTGAGATCATATCGCCGTAGGCGTAAACGAATTTCCCGCTCTTTTTAAATTCGACGATAGCGTGGCGGATCTCTTCGTTGGAAGCAAATCCATTGGGATCGTTGTTGCATTTGAGATAGATGCCTTTGATGGTGGTGTCTTGCCTGGCATGGCCGATGAGCCGGACGATATCATAGATACCCGGGACGTCGTACTGATCGTCGGAGCCAAGATCGGACAGGAGATTGTCCTGCGTTTGTTCCTTATACGATTGTCCCAGATCGACCATCAGGACTGCCTTGCCGTCAATATCGGGTTTCGAAGGAGAAAGCATACCGCCGACCACGCCGGCCAGTATAATAACCGCCAAAACGGTAAAAATGATCAGCGCAAGCAACGCTGCAAAAAAAGATTTGAAAAAGCCTCTCATGTAAACCTTAGGTTTATTGAGTGCACCGGATATGGTAGCTACCAAAAATAACCCATCTCCGGTGCACAATCTTTTTGATGGGCCTTCGGCCGATAAACCTGTGGTTTATCTACCAAAAATAAAGATATTTGGGCCCCACAAGGTAAGGAATCTATGAACATATCCTATTTATTGATAGGTGGCAATCAGGGAGAAAGGGCGGCTCAATTGGCGCTTGCACGGGATAAGATCACAGCCGGGGCAGGCCGCATAACGAAATTATCATCGATATACGAGACCGCTGCCTGGGGCAAGACCGACCAGCCCGATTTTCTCAACCAGGCCCTGCAGCTGGAGACTGAGCTGGATGCAGCCGCGTTGCTCGACGTCCTTCTGGAGATCGAGCTGCAAATGGGGCGGCGAAGAGAAGAGCGATACGGCTCAAGGATCATTGATATAGATATACTTTTTTTTAACGATGCGACAATCCAGCTGCCGCAGCTGGTGATCCCACACCCGGAGATCCAGAACCGCCGGTTTGCGCTGGCGCCGATGGCAGAGATCGCTCCTTTATTAACACATCCGATCCTCGGCCGGACGATACAACAGCTGCTGGAAGCCTGTACCGATCCGCTCGCGGTGAGAAAACTCGAGATTTGACCCATGAAGTACCACTTTATAACGATTGAAGGTAATATCGGGGCCGGCAAGACGACACTTTCTCATCTGCTGGCCAGGCACTTCAACGCCAGGCTGATTTTAGAACAGTTCGCCGACAATCCCTTTCTCCCCAAATTCTATGCGAACCCCGCACAATACGCCTTCCCACTGGAGCTCTTCTTCATGGCCGAGCGCTACAAACAGCTGAAAGAGCTGGTTCATACCGGCGACCTCTTCCAGTCGGTGACGATCTCCGACTACCTGTTCACGAAATGCCTGCTTTTCGCCAAGGTGAACCTGCCGGACCAGGAGTTCCTGCTGTATCAGAAGTTATTCGAGATTATCCACTCTCAGATGATCCAACCGGATATTCTGATCTATCTTCATGCTCCCGTGAACAAGCTCCAGTCCAATATCCGAAAACGCAACCGCAGCTATGAACAGCATATCCCGGATGAGTACCTGTTCAATATCCAGGAAGCCTATACGCACTATATCCGTCAGTACAATATCCGCACCCTGTTCATAGACGTGAGCAATGCCGACTTCCTGGGCAACGAGGCTCACCTGAAGGTCGTCCTCGACGCGCTGGACAAGGACTATGACGAGGGCCAGCATTATTTTACTTTACCTTAATCGCAGTATGGCAGAACGTAAGACAGCACTGGAAATATTAAAGATCGTCGAATACCGCAATTTTATCATCGCCCGCTTCTTCTACGTCATGGCGCTTCGCATGGTGACGACGATCATCGGCTGGCGCATCTACGAGATCACTCACAACCCTTTCGCGATCGGGCTAATCGGCCTTTCGGAATTCCTTCCTGCTTTCTGCCTCGCCCTTTATGCGGGCCATATTATCGACAAGAGCGACAAGCGCGCCCTCCTGCTCACGACGACCATGGCCTATCTCCTCTGTGTTGGCGGGCTGATCACGCTCTCTGTGGGTTCCATTATACAATCGCTTGGCAGCCACTGGATCCAATGGCTGATCTATATTACTATCTTTCTGACGGGGGTGATCAGGGCCTTCGCCGGACCAACGATGAACGCTATCGTGGCGCAGATCGTCCCGCGGGAAGAGCTGCCCAGTGCCGTTACCCTCAACTCGAGCGCCTTCCTTACCGCCTCCGTCATCGGTCACGCGACGGGCGGCTTCCTGATCGCAAAGACCACCTATGTTCACTCTTTTATAGTAGTGGCTATTTATGTCTGCATCGCCCTGTATTTCCTGTCCCGGATCTCGCCGAAGCAGATCATGGTCACCAGCTCTGAGCGCAGGACATTGGACAGCATACTCGACGGACTTCGATTTGTCTGGAGGACCCGCGAAGTACTTGGCGCTATGGCGCTCGACCTCTTTGCCGTCCTGTTTGGCGGCGCCGTGGCGATGATCCCGGTATTTGCCCGCGACATCCTGCAGGTGGGCGCTATCGGCTTTGGCTGGCTTAACGCCGCGTCCGACATTGGCTCGATGACGACCATCGCCATCCTGACCCTCCGTCCGCTGCGCCACAAGCAGGGGCTGCGGCTGATGTATGTCGTTGCCGGCTTTGGGGCCTGCATCATCCTCTTCGGCCTTTCACGCTGGTACCTGCTTTCTTTCCTGGCGCTGCTGGCCAGCGGACTGCTCGACGGCGTCAGTGTCGTGATACGGGGAACCATCCTCCAGCTGAAGACACCGGACGAGATGCGGGGTCGTGTATCTGCCGTCAATTCGATGTTCATCAATTCCAGCAACGAGCTGGGACAGTTCGAGAGCGGAGTGATGGCCCGGCTGATGGGGGTGGTGCCTTCGGTTATTTTTGGCGGTTGTATGACCATCGGGATCGTAGTCGCCACCTGGTTCAGAGCGCCAAGTCTGAGAGAGATGGAGTATTAAAACGCGACAGCCAGCGTATCAAAAGCGGACAGTTCTCCGGGCTCCTTTTTCATCAAACAAGTGATCATCAGGCAATTACCAAAAAGGCATTTTTTTAGCTCCGTCAGGATATGCTAAAAAATTATCTCAGGTCTGCCATCCGCAGCCTTTGGAAGAATAAAGCCTTCTCCGCCATCAATATTATCGGACTGGCTGCCGGATTGGCCGTCTGCCTGCTGATCACGCTCTATGTTGTGGACGAGACCAGCTACGACAGGTACAATGTCAATGCCGACCGCATCTACCGGTTGCACGCAGACATCTTTTTCAACAATACCCAGTTCAGCGCCGCCACTTCTCCCCGACCATTGGGGCCGGCCCTGATGAAAGACTATCCGCAAATCGAACAGATGACGCGCGTTGTTGCGCAGAGCAGCATACTGGTAAGAAAAGGCAACGAGAATATCCAGGATCACCAGGCCGCCTATGTGGACTCTACATTCTTCAGCGTGTTCACCGTCGTCCCCCTGCAAGGCGATCTGAGGACAGCGCTTGATGCACCCAACGCCATCGTCATCGATGAGAGCACGGCCAGAAAATATTTCGATCGCACCGATGTTGCCGGCCAGACCCTGTATGTCGACAATACGACTCCCTGTAAAGTCACAGCGGTGATAAAAGACCTGCCGCAGCGGTCTCATTTCCACTTCCATTTTCTCCGGCCCATCCGCGATTCCTACCAGGGCGCCAAAGACGACTGGCTGACTAATTTCACCTGCACCTATATCCTGGTCAGACCGGGAGTTGACAGAGCCACGATGCAGGCGCACGTCGATCAGACGACCCACACTTATATGTACAGGCAGCTGCAGGACATACTGCATACCTCAGCCGAAGACATGCAGAAGAGGGGCTCTCATTTCCGGTATAACCTGATGCCGCTGACAGACATTCATCTGCATTCAGACCTGACCTTCGAGATAGAAGCCAATGGCAACAGTAGCTATGTATATAGTTTCTCCGTCATTGCGGCCCTGATCCTTCTTATCGCCTGTGTGAACTTCATGAATCTTTCGACAGCCCGCAGCGCCAACCGTGCAAAGGAAGTAGGTATCAGAAAAGTCGCGGGCTCTTCGAGAGGTAATCTTATCTTACAGTTCCTCACCGAATCGATCCTGCTGAGCCTTGTGGCTATGCTGCTGGCATATGGACTAACCGTGCTGCTATTGCCGATGTTCGACCAGCTGGCGGGCAAGCAGCTGCAGGCAGCGACGCTGTCTACATCCTGGTTCCTGGCCGTTTCGCTCGGCCTGGTCCTTCTCGTCGGCTTTCTCGCCGGCAGCTACCCGGCCTTTTACCTGTCCTCCTTTCAGCCAATTCATGTATTGAAAAGCAGGATCGCCGCTGGCTTCAGGAGCAGCCGGCTTCGCAGCGCGCTCGTCGTCTTCCAGTTCAGCATTTCTATTGTCCTGATCATCGGCACCATTGTAATTTACAACCAGCTCAACTATATCCGCAACCGGAACACAGGGTATTCACGCGAACAGGTCATGGTCCTCCGCGACGCCTACCACCTGGGCAATAACATAAAAACCTTCCGGCAGCAGCTGCTACAGCTGCCGGGTGTTAATAATGCCACCATCACCGGAGGTCTGCCCACTTCCGAACCCGGCAGCCTTAATCAGATGGGCTGGTTCCGGGATGCTTCCATGGACGCCAAAAGAGGGGTCATCCTCACCAGCATACGGGTAGACGAACAGTATATTCCTACGCTTAAAATGCAGATGGCGCTGGGCAGGAACTTCTCGAAGGAATTTTTGTCGGACAGCTCCGCTGTTATTATCAACGAATCGGCGGCAAGGCTGCTGGGGATAAAGGACCCGCTGAATATGCAGCTCTATCGACCCGACTACGAAAACGCCAACCTGCACAGATCATTTTCCTATCACGTGGTCGGTGTAGTAAAGGATTTTAACTTCAGTACGATGCACGAAAAAATAGGCCCCCTTCTCATGCAGCTCGCCGATGACTGGAACGATATGGCTGTGGCCGTCAATCCCGGGAATTTAGCATCGACGATACAGCACGTGGAAGAGAAATGGCAAAACATGGCGCCGGGGATGCCGTTCAGCTATACGTTCATGGATAGCGATTTTGACAAGCTGTATCATGCAGACCAGCAGACGGGCAGGCTGTTTATAACATTCGCCCTTTTTGCGATCCTGATCGCCTGTCTGGGGCTGTTCGGGCTGGTGACCTATGCGGCGGAACAGCGGACGAAGGAGATCGGTATCCGGAAAGTACTGGGGGCCAGGGTCGGGACCATCGTGTTCCTGCTCTCGCGGGATTTTACGCGGCTGGTGCTGATCGCGTCTTTGATTGCCTTCCCGCTGTCCTGGTGGGCGATGAGCAAATGGCTGGAAAGTTTTGCCTACCGGGTGGGCATTGGATGGTGGGTATTCCTGATCGCCGGCGTGCTGGCGCTGGGGATCGCGCTGGTGACGGTCAGTTTTCAGACCATCCGCGCCGCGCTGGCCAATCCGGTGAAAAGTTTGAAAACGGAGTAACCTATTTCTCAGCCGCGATCAGCCGCTCGAGAACAAAATAAACGATGGGACAGAAGGTTGAGTTCTTCTGCGTAACGGCGGGGCGACGGACCAGGACGTCTTCGTCGGTGTAGGGAAAGCGTTCGCAATCCGAAGGACGCACATCATAGATGCCGCAATAATTGTCTGCGCCAAGAAAGGGACAGGGCGTCGACTTTACTACATAGTCACCGTCTTCATCCAGTCGGAGATACTGCTCAATGAAGTCACTCTCCTTTAATTTAAGATGACGGGAAATGCGTTTGATGTCCGGAGTTTTAAAACGTGGGGAGTATTTCTTACAGCAATTGGCGCACTTCAGACAGTCGACGCGTTCGAATGCTTCTTCGTGAAGTTCGGGCAGCTGATCGAGGACGCGGTTCCGTTGGGCGGGTTTGGCGGCTTTCTCGAGGAACTTTCGGTATTCCTTCTGCCGGTCGCCGGACTTCTTCTCCCAGTTATGCAACAAATCACTCATATCTAAATAATTCCTAGTAGAGGAAGCACATTATCACCTGATTAACAATAGCAAGGTACAACAATCCGTTAATTGCTTTATTTTTATATGGTGGAAAGCCTCAGAGAAACAATCCTAATCCTCGTAAGTAGCCCGATATACCTGATCATTATAGGGCTGGAAGTATTTTTAACCAACTATAAGCACAGGGATGATCATCATCTTGGGTCCTCCGGTCCGCGTCTCAAGACCTATACCTGGCGGAACACGCTCACCAATTGTTACCTGATGCTGCTCAACGGCGGCATTGACCTGCTCTTAAGGGGTTTCTATATCATGGTCCTGAGCGTCTGCTACCGGCATCACTGGATATCGATCACCAATGTTTTTTCGTACTGGTTCCTCCTGCTGCTGGCGGAAGACTTCCTTTATTATTGGCTTCACCGCTGGGACCACGAGATCCGGCTGTTCTGGGCGGTACACGTCACGCACCACTCCTCGGAGCATATGAATTTTACGATAGGGTTCCGGTCTTCCGTTTTTCAGCCGTTGTACCGGTTCGTCTACTTTATACCGCTTGCCCTGCTGGGCTTTAAGCCGCTGGACATCATATTTATGTATTCGGCCACGCAGATATGGGGCATCTTTGTCCATACAGAGCTGATCGGCAAGATGGGATGGCTGGAATATATTCTCGTTACCCCTTCGCATCACCGGGTACACCATGCTTCCAACCCCCGCTATCTCGACAAGAATATGGGTATGTTCCTGATCATCTGGGACCAGCTGTTCGGCACATTCCAGCCCGAGCTGGGGCCGGAGGAATATCAGCCTACGAAGTACGGGCTGACCAAGCCCCTGGAGAATCGGGATCCCGTCAACATCATCTTCCACGAATGGAAAGCCATCGGCGGCGACCTGGTCCGGAAGGACATCGGGTGGAAGGAGAAATGGAACTACGTTTTTGGCCCTCCCGGATGGAGCCACGACGGCAGCAGACAGACCAGCGAGCAAATGCGCGAAGCCGAAGCGCTTGAGTCTCTGGATTTTGCGGCCGACCCCCAATTTTAATTTTGTTTTAATTATTTCCAGGCCCTTTTTTTGGCTTTGACAGGTATTTTTGTATGAGTAAATCATTCATGCCTTACGCAAGAATAGTTTAGCATTCAATTTTTAGGGTTTAGGGGTTTTTAAGAAAAATGGCCAGTCCCAATTTGTCAAAGTAGGGACGGCCATTTTTCATTTTATGTCTTTGAACCGGCGTCCCGCCGGTTTGGAATGGCCAGTCCCAATTTGTCAAAGTAGGGACGGCCATTTTTCATTTTATGTCTTTGAACCGGCGTCCCGCCGGTCGGTGGTCAGTCATAGTTGGTCCACGCCGGGACGGCACTGAGCACCAATTAGTCACACATACTCCACAAGGCAGCCTTTTTGCATTAATTATCCCTACTTAATTGTAACTTTGCACCTTCTTTTGAACGGTCAACCCTCCTCAAATATGAATCTATTCGAACAACAGGCGAATGAATTTGCGGGCCGTCACATCGGGCCCAATGAAAAAGAAACGGCGAACATGCTGAAAACCATCGGAGTAGCCACTCTCGATGAACTGATCGACCGGACCATCCCGGCCTCGATACGCAGCAGAAAAAAATTGAATATTTCCAGTGCGATGAGCGAGCACCAATACCTCAGCACGCTACGACAGGTGGCGGCGCAGAATAAGGTGTTCAAGTCCTATATCGGACAGGGCTACTACGATACGATCGTACCCAGCGTCATCCTTCGCAATGTGTTTGAGAACCCGGGTTGGTATACCCAGTATACCCCCTACCAGGCCGAGATATCCCAGGGCCGCCTCGAAAGCCTCCTGAACTTCCAGACCATGGTAGCCGACCTGACGGGACTCCCGCTGGCCAATGCCTCCCTGCTGGACGAAGGCACGGCTGCCGCAGAAGCCATGACAATGTTCTTCAACCTGAAGAACAAAGATCACGACCACGTCACCACGCCAAAATTCTTTGTTGACAACAACGTATTTGCACAGACGAAGGATATCCTGCTTACAAGGGCTCAGCCGATCGGCATCGAGCTGGTGACCGGAGACTTCCGGAAAGCTGCGCTGGACGCCTCTTATTTTGGCGCTATCGTTCAATACCCCGACAGCAACGGCGCCATCCACGACTATCGTCAATTCATCCAGCAGGCACACGCAGCCGGCGCATATGTGGTCATGGCCACCGACCTGCTGGCGCTGACCCTGCTGACGCCTCCCGGCGAGCTGGGGGCAGATGTTGCCGTCGGTTCCTCCCAGCGACTGGGCGTGCCGATGGGCTTTGGTGGACCGCACGCTGCATTCTTCAGCGCAAAGGACGATTTTAAACGCAGCATTCCGGGCCGGATCATCGGCGTCAGCATCGACGCCCAGGGCAACCGCGCCCTTCGGATGGCGCTGCAGACCCGCGAACAGCATATCAAACGCGAGAAGGCTACTTCCAATATCTGTACCGCACAGGCGCTGCTGGCAAATATGTCTGCCATGTACGCCGTCTATCACGGTCCCGAAGGCCTCACCAATATCGCCAAACGCGTCAGCCTGCTGACCCGGACCCTGGCGGGCGAGCTCGAAGCACTCGGTTTCTCCAATACCAACGAATCGTATTTTGATACCATCCGGCTTTCTGTAAAGAATACAGAAGCCCTGCGTCAGCTGGCTGAAGCACGGAAAATGAATTTCTATTATTCCGGCAGCTCTGTCAGCATCACCCTGGACGAGACGACGGCGCAGGAAGACGTGGTCAACATCCTTTCGGTCTTCGGCCAGCTGGCCGGCACCGACCTGGTGAGCGCCACTTTCGATATGGACGACAGGCTGACGAATATTCCTTCTTCCGTCACCCGTACCTCCGAGTTCCTGACACATCCTGTATTCAATAACCATCACAGCGAGACCAAGATGATGCGATATCTGAGGAGCCTCGAGGTGAAGGACCTGTCGCTGAATACTTCTATGATCTCCCTCGGCTCCTGTACGATGAAGCTGAATGCCGCCACCGAGCTGATACCAGTGAGCTGGCCGGAATTTGGCGGACTCCATCCCTTTGCCCCCGCCGACCAGTGGAAGGGCTACCGGCAGATACTGACCGAACTGGAAGCCTGGCTCAGCGAGATCACCGGCTTTGCCGCCACCTCTCTCCAGCCTAACAGCGGCGCCAACGGAGAATATGCCGGGCTGATGACGATACGCGCCTATCATGCCGCCCATAACGGCGGACACCGCGACGTCATGCTGATCCCGATCTCTGCCCACGGCACCAACCCGGCCAGCGCAGTCATGGCGGGCATGAAGGTCGTAGTGGTAAAGAGCGACGATGACGGTCATATCGACGTAGACGACCTTAAGGCAAAAGCTGTTCAGTACAAGGATCAGCTGGCGGGCCTGATGGTAACCTATCCCTCCACACACGGTGTATTCGAAGAGAGCATAAAGGAAATATGCCAGACCATCCATGACAATGGCGGCCTGGTCTATATGGACGGCGCCAATATGAATGCCCAGGTAGGGTTGACGAGTCCCGGCTCCATAGGGGCTGACGTCTGCCACCTCAACCTTCACAAGACCTTCGCGATACCACACGGCGGCGGCGGTCCCGGCATGGGCCCCATCTGCGTCAACGAAAAGCTGAAGCCCTACTTGCCCAGCCATGTCCATTCTGCAGACGCGGAAATAAGGGCCTCCAGCAACGGAAAGGCGGCTACCGGTCCGCAGGGACACGCGGTTTCGGCTGCGCCTTTCGGTTCGGCAAGCATCCTGCTCATCAGCTATGCCTATATCAAGATGCTGGGCGCTGAGGGCGTTACCAACGCAACACGCTACGCCATCCTGAACGCCAACTACATGAAGGCGAGACTGGAGAAAAGATACAAGATCCTCTATAGTGGCGCCAATGGCACCTGCGCTCACGAATTCATCGTTGACCTGCGCCCCTTCAAGACCAGCGCCGGTATCGAAGCGGAAGATGTGGCCAAGCGCCTGATGGACTATGGCTTCCACGCCCCCACCCTCAGCTTCCCCGTTCCCGGAACGATCATGATCGAGCCGACGGAAAGCGAGGACAAGGCCGAGCTGGACCGTTTCTGCGACGCGATGCTAAGCGTATTTGACGAGATCCAGGCCATCGAAGAAGGAAAGGCCGACAAGAACGACAATGCGCTGAAGAATGCGCCCCATACACAGCATGTCATCTGCGCCGACGAATGGAAACACGCATACTCCCGCAACCAGGCCGCCTTCCCGCTGCCCTATGTCAGGGATAGCAAGTTCTGGCCCAGCGTCGCGCGGGTAAACAATACGGTTGGCGACCGAAATCTTATCTGCACCTGCGAGCCGGTCAGCTCGTATGCAGAAGAAGCAGTAGCCAATTAAAACAAGCTGAAAAAAAGCGGCCGTCTCAAATCTCAAAGTAGACGACCGCTTTTTTCATCGATGTCCGGCAAAGAAACATTGCCGGGGCCCCGGATAATACCGGGGCTTTTTCATGTCTTGTCTCGTCCTGAAAAAAGTTGACTACAAAATCAACAAAAATGGAAGAGAAGCCACATTGGCCGTTTCGGTCAAGCCCGCCCAAAAAGTATAGTGAAGCGTTTAAAAGGCGGGTAGTTCAGGAATATGAACAGGGGAAAATGAACAAGGACCAGCTCATGGTCAAGTATGGCATCAAGGGAAAAAGTGTGGTATTGGAGTGGTGCAGGAAATATGGTAAATTTACCTACACCGATAAAGGACGGTTGGGCAGACCAATGAAAGATCCTCAGAAACAACGAATTAAGGAATTAGAGGCCAAGCTCCGGGAAGCGGAGTTGAAGCTAAAGGTATATGATAAGCTGATCGAGGTGACCAATCGGGAGCTGGATGCGGATGTGCTAAAAAAAATAGAGGCCAGGTTGTCCGAGAGTTGGCAACAGAAAAAGGAGTAAGCCTTACCGGTGTATGCCGTCAACTTGGCTATAGTAAGCAGGCTTACTATCAATCGTTATCCCGTCAAAAAAGAGTAGTAGATCAGAGCCAGCAGATCAAGGCAAAAGTATTGTCCATTCGTCATCAACTGCCGCGACTGGGCACGCGCAAGCTCTATCAGCTATTGCAAAGCGACATCAAAGAACGTGGCTGGAAACTGGGGCGCGATGGGCTATTCCGCCTGATGCGACAAGCGTCCTTGCTGGTGTCCCGCAGACGACAGTATGTACGCACGACGGACAGCCGGGGGTGGATGCGTCAATATGCTGATCTGGCTAAAAACTTGCCGGTAGTGAAACCCGAGCAGTTGTGGGTAGCCGATATCACTTATCTGACCACCCGCCAGAACCCTATTTACCTGCACCTGGTAACGGATGCTTACAGCAAAAGGATCATGGGCTACCACTTAAGCGATCATTTGGGGGCCGGCGCCACTGCAGAGGCCTTAAAAATGGCCTTGCGCTGCCGACAGTATACAGGAAAGCTTATTCATCACTCAGACCGAGGGCTTCAATATAGCAGCAAGGAGTACACTCAATTACTCAAAGACCACCAAATTGATATCAGTATGACCCAAACAGGTAGCCCTTATGACAATGCCATCGCTGAACGTGTCAATGGCATCCTCAAGCAGGAATTTGGTCTGGATTATACCTTGAAAACGATCAACCAGGCCCAATCCCTCACAGATCAGGCCATTGCATTGTATAATGGCCTAAGACCACATATGAGTAATCACTTCCTTACTCCTGACCAGATGCACGCCCAGGATAAACTTAAACCCAGAAAATGGCATAAAAAAAAACTGCCAGCCTTTGAAAACTGACAGTTCTTTATCTTCGAATTCTTTTTAATAACCAGTCAACTTATTTTAGGACTAGTCATCTTATTAAATCCAGCCCATTTTTTTATAGGCGTCATACCCGATCCGAAGGGCCTCTTCGATCTGCGCCAGTATCGGCGGGTCTGTATTTTTGATGTGAAAACAGGCCTTGCCTTTCAGCATTTTCAGCAGCTCGGGCTTCAGCTGGCGGCGGACGGGTTCATTCATATATACCGGCATGTAGTAGAACCCCACATAGCCTTTCTGCACCAGCATGCTGACAAACCATAGCTCATCCCTCTTTCGCCCTTCGATAACAACCGGCTTGTTGGTGATAAGCGCTACCTGGCCATCCGTCCCGCCTTTGAGGACCAGCGAGCCTTTTGAATAGGGGATCATTAGTTTTTTGATCTCGTCGAATACGAGGGCGAGGCCGGGCTGCCCGCCCGACTTGTCGGAATATTTGATCCCGATGCCCTCACCTCTGGTCGCGGAGGATCTCGCTGTCGAAGGCGGGGAGGATCCCGGCTTTGAAGATTTGGATGATTTAGCCATTGTCAGGAGTGTTTCTTAAATTTCGGAAAAATTTTCGCTTGTTAAGCCGGCCCGTTCACCGATTTTGTTCGGAAGATTCGCCTAACAGCCGGAAATTTGGAGATAAAAGTTCCGCAGATGAAAACTCCCCTTCTCTCTTCGCGATTTTGGATGATGGCAATGGTTGCAGGCAGCATTTTTTCAAGCTGCGGCCACAAGCTGGCGCCCCTGGGACACTATCAAAGCACTCCTGTCGTAGCCGACGGGCAGATCAATGACTGGCAGCAGCCTCTTCGATTCAGCAATCCCGGCTATGCTCTCCAGTACAACATCACCAGCGACGAGCGGAACATTTATGTCTGCGTCACCTCCGCCGACGAGGAGACCCAGCTGCGAATGTTGCGGGCCGGCATGACGATCTGGTTTGACCCCAAGGGAGAGAAGAACAAGACCATCGGGCTTTTCTTTCCCATCCGGAAACAGCCCGACCCCGAACAGTACCGCGGCAGGGGAAGCGCAGCAGACGGCAGCGGAGACTACGCCAGCCGCGGCAGGGGCAATGGCGACAACTCCGCCGGACGCGCCAACGGAAGAGTGGACCAGGAAACCCGGAAAGCCGAGCTGCTCCTGCAATCCAATTATTACAACACTTCGGGCTTTAAGAATATAGAGAACGGGCAGTTTGGGTTGACCGATACCAGCGGCCCCATCCGGCTGGCAATGAAGAACGATGAGAAGGACAGCCTGCTGGTCTATGAAGTGATCGTTCCGATCAAAAATGTGCTTGGCCCCAACTGGAAGGCAAAGGCAGCCAAAAAACAGTTCAGCATGAATGTGGCGCTCAACTCCACGCCGGGCGGGGGGCGCTATGGCGGAGGACGGCCTTCGAGAGGTCTCGAATTCCGCGGCATCGGCGGAGGCATGCGGGGCATGGGCGGCGGTCGCAGGTATGGCAGCGGAGGCGGTGGAAACCCGGGACAAAAAGAAGAAGATAACTGGTATACGTTCAGGCTCCCTCTGACAAAATAGCCCGCCTTACATCCAAAAGGGGCAAAATTTCGTACATAAAGGTTCACCCTTTGACAGCGATAGTCGCAGATTTCATACTTAATCGCGTGACTATCTATGTACAGAACCTTACAAACACAGACCATTCAGCAGGTCGAACAACGGCTGGTCCAAAGCCTCGAAGACATGTTGCCCTCCCAGAAACAGCTGGCGAAAGAATTTGCCCTCAGCGAGTCCACGCTGAAGAGACATTTCAAGGCGATATACGGCACCACGATATACGACTACTACCTGGAGAAAAAGATGGCGCTGGCCAGATGGCTTCTACAGGAGCGAAAGACCAGTGTGTCGGAAACGGCCTACCGCCTCGGCTATGAGAAGGTCAGCGCGTTCATCTGCACTTTCAAGAAATACCAGAAGGTGCTGCCGGGTTCACTGAAATAGCAATACCGCATACCCACGAACTACCCGGGTACCCGCGAACCCATAAAAAAAGGGCCCGCAAAATGATGGGGCCCCTTCTCTTTTTTCCGATATAATCAATATGAAGCTGGCAGAAGATTGAGCTTATAGCTACCCTTGACGCCCGTCAGGAAAATGGTATATACATTCCCTCCCATCAGGCTCTGGTTGGCCAGTGTGGCGATAGGTACAGTGGTGTCGCCAACGGCCTTTACTGCGAAACTATAGGTGGCAGGAGCCGTGGAGAGGAAGGTATTGTAGTTTTGATAGATGGCGTTGTCGGCGGTTGTACGTCCCTGGTAAGTGGCCGGCATGCCGTCCGTCAGATAAAAATTTACATTAGGAGCATCGGGGCTCAGGTTGAAAAAACGGTAGTTCGCATTCGTGGTCGAGATGCTCGTAAAATCATCGTGGATCAGCATCGCCTGATTAGCATGCGAGGTATCGTTATACATGATCAGCGTGTAGAAGTTCAGCGTGTCCAGCCGCTGAGGACCGCCGGGGATACCCGTGAGGCTGTCGGTCGTACCGCTCTTGGTGAATTTGATCGAATACGATCCAGGCTGAAGTGCGCCATATTTCAGCGAGTAGTTGCCGGAAGCGATCCCGCCGCTTGCAGTAGCGTTCTGTCCATTCAGGTAAACGTCGGCCGTGGGTGCATAGGGGGCCAAATTCATAACAGAGACATAGGTAACCGGACTAACAGTATAGGAAGACCCGGTTTTTGCGCATCCAGCCAACCCGGCTGCTGAAACAACAAAAATACTGATACCCCAAAAAAAATGCTTCGATCTAATTCTCATGGTTTTACTCATTTTTAAGCCCTGGTAAAGGCGATCAACATTGGTTCTTACCTCCATGACAACACTTACGCATGTTTCGTTGCGCGGGTTGCTTTCGCTGTACGCCGCAGAGGGTGGCCCTACGGGCCGGGTGGGGGCCGGAGCTCTGTGGTACGTGGTCCTAAGGTCCCTGGTCCGGGCTAAATGAAAATGGCCAGCCCCCGGTAACCGGAAGCTGGCCATCCCGAAGGAACCGTTATTTTACCGTAACGTTGACGGACGTAGCCAGCTGGCCGCCATAGCTGCGATGAATGCCGTCGGCGAACTGCAGCGTGAGCCGGTGCTTGCCGGGCGTCAGGGGAACCTCGGTGGTGGACTGAGCCTTGCCAAAATGAAGATGGGTCGAATCCTTGGGTACTACAGTACCGGCGGGGATCGAGTCGCCGGCGTCGATCAACAGGTGATGATGCCCTGAACCGACGACGATAGCGCCAGCCGTATCGAGCTTGAGACCTTCCAGACCCATTTCAACCTTAACAGGCGACTTGACCGTCTGCCCATCCTTCAGGTTCTTGAAGAAGACCTTGGCGCCGGCAGGTATCGCGGGCAGCGGCGTAACAGCCTGGGAGGCATCGGCCATATGAGACATCCCCGAATCTTTTGGGGCGGCCGCGACTGTGTCGGTCGAAGCAGCCTTGTCGCCCGCGTTGTTACAGGCGGCCATTGCTAACAGCAAAGCAGCAGGAAGAAAATGGAACTTGCGCATGTGAAGTAATTTTTTAGAGCGTAAATGTACAAAAAAACCCCATCGGCAGGACTGCCGACGGGGTCAATGAATTCACTGTAAGATTGGACGTTTCTTCTCACAGCAGAGCCCTAAACAGGACGGACATTGGAATGGGGCCTTCAGGGGAATTGGATGTTTCAATTCGGTTGGTTTCACGGATACGGACCATTCATTCATTCACTGCAGCAAAGTTCCGTTAAGAGGGTAAGAATTCAAATTTTTCAAATGAACAATTGATTACCTTTTGTGATTATCTTAATTCTTTGTAATTGTAATTACTTAGACTTCGGTAAATACTATAATGAAAAATCGAAAGTATACGTACTTATTTTTCGTAAGTTTACAGACTATATGCGTAAACACATTCAGGTGCGTATGTTGAGCCTTCTCGCAACCACCCTCCTGCTTTCTCTTACCGGATATTCACAGCAATACTACCTCTTCATCGGCACCTATACCGAAGGCGGTTTTAAGAACGGCGACAGCAAAGGCATTTACGTGTATAAGTTCAATGGCGCCACGGGCGACATGACGCTGGTGAGCACACAGGCTGCGGATAATCCCTCCTATCTGGCTATCGCGCCCGGAGGAAAGTTCCTGTATTCTGTCAACGAAACAGACGGCACCAAGCCCGGTAGCGTGAGCGCTTTCTCTTTCGATAAAAAGACCGGCCAGCTTCACTTCATCGACAAGCAGGCCAGCGGCGGTGATGATCCCTGTTATATCACGGTGGACGCCCACCGGAAATGGGCACTTGTCGCCAACTACAACGGCGGTAATTTCTCTGCCCTGCCTATCGCAGCCGACGGCTCACTCGGCGCGGCCACACAGACGGTACAGCACACGGGCAGTGGTCCGAACAAGGCGCGCCAGGAAAAAGCGCATGTTCATTCGACCATACTCTCTCCCGACGAAAAATATGTGCTGGTCTGTGATCTGGGCATGGACAAGATCTCGGTCGAGCGATTCAGCTATCTGGCGACAAAACAGCCGCTGAAGCCAGCCGCCGATTCGATCGTCAACGTTGAGCCCGGCGCCGGTCCCCGTCATACCTGTTTTTATCCCGGCAAGCCATATGCGTATTGCGTCAACGAGCTGACCGGCACGGTCGACGCCTTTCACTATGTCAACGGGAAGCTGAGCCAGATGCAGAGCGTCTCCTCACACCCTGCTGGCTTCACCGGCAATATCGGCAGCGCCGACATCCATATCTCCCCCAACGGAAAATTCCTGTACGCTTCCAACCGCGGTGACGCCAACAGCATCGCCGTCTATTCGATCGCGCCTGCCACGGGCAAGCTCACCCTGAAAGGCTTTCAGGCGGTGGGTAAGGGACCGCGTAATTTCATGATCGATCCCAGCGGCCGCTGGCTGCTGGCAGCCGCGCAGAACGGTAAAAATGTCGTGGTATATAAGATCGACCCGCAGACGGGTCTGCTGACGGACACGGGTAAGAAGATCGAGCTGCCCGCTCCTGTATGTTTGAAGATGACACCAGTAAATTAACTCCAGGCCTTTCTCAAAAATCGCAGCCAGTTGCCGTGCAGGATATTTTCGATATCAGCACTGTTATACCCGCGTTTAGCCAAAAGCCCGGACATCTTCGTCAGGTCTGCGATCGTCTCCAGGTCATAAGGACACTGCTCCTTTCCAAACGCGCCGTCGAGGTCGGTGCCAATGCCGACGTGAAGAGTATTCCCCGCCAGCTGGCAGATATGATCGAGGTGGTCGATGACCTTCTCCAGGTTACAGCCCATTCCCTCAGGGGTCGACTGCCCCCTTACCCATCCGGGGACCATCATCCAGGCATCCAGTGCTCCCCCGATGACCGCGCCTTTGGCGATCAGCGCCCTGATCATTTCGTCGCTGAACTGCCTGTTGTGGTTGACCAGCGCCCGGCAATTATTGTGACTTGCCCAGACAGGGCCATTGTAGATCTCCATGGCGTCCCAGAAAGCATCATCGCACAGATGAGTAGCATCGAGTATAAAGCCCAGCTGATCCATTTCCCTCACCAAACGCTTCCCGTCGGCGTTAAGGCCGCCGCTGCTGTCGGTGCCATTGGCATAACGACCGGGACCATAGTGGGCGGGACCGATAGCGCGAAGACCATAGGCCCAGGCGCGATGCAGGTAGTCCGGCGTGACAAGAGAGTCTGCCCCTTCGAGGCTGAGGATATAGCCGATCGGGCGGTTGTTAGCCTCCCGCGCCGGCGCCATCCACAACGCTATATGCTGTTCAAGGGAAGACAGGTCGCGGATCATCACCATTTCTCCCGCCTCTTCCATAGACTTATACCAGGCCAGCTGTCCCTGTGTCTGCGACCAGGCCTGCCAGGGAGAATGCCAGCCCGGGAGGGGATTGTCGGGTGCGACATAGCGGGCTATCTGCGTAGCCACCACCAGACCGATGCCGCCCTTGCGAAGCTCGGGCAAGGACACGGTGCCTTTGGTCCGGTCGGGCTTGTCGTTCAGTCCTTCTTCACGCGATCGGATAACGGGTACAGGCAACCGCAGATCACGGTTCCATTCCATAGCGTTCATGCTGAGGTCTAAGTGTGCGTCTATGATAAACATACTGGTTCGTTGATATGTCAGCGGATGATGCGTCCCGAGGAGCCGCTCCGCATAAAAGTCTCCACTTCAGCGCGGGAGATCAGCGCCCAGTCCCCTACTATACTTTGTTTGAGCGCTCCGCATGCTACCGCAAAGTCGATCACCTGCTGAGGATTGGGTTCCTGTCCCGGCGGATAAGGATGACCCGCCGCATCCCGCATCAGCCCCGACAGCATGCCGCCGGTGAAGGCGTCGCCACTGCCGATCTGATCTGTGACGAAAGGCAGCTCGTGATAAGGCGAAAAATAACAGGTTCCCTTATAATACAGCGCGCCCGAATAGATATGCTGAATGCCCCGGGTCGTCCTGAAGCTCATCGCCAGCACCTCCAGTCCCGGTATCTTCTCCAGCAAGGCAGCCGAACACTGCCTGAACCTGTCTTCGAATCCTGCCGACCGGTCCGTCTCGATCCCAAAATATACCTGGGCAGAATCCAGGTCCGCCACGGCCACCTGGCTATGCCGCAATAGTTCCGGCATGATCTCGCGGGGGGCCTTGCCATACTTCCACAAGGTGGTCCGGTAGTTGAAGTCCGCGGATATGCGCATCCCTTTTTCGCGGGCTACTGCCAGCGCTTCTGCCGTAGCATCGGCAGCACCCTGGGACACCGCCGCCGCCACACCGGACCAATGAAACCAGCGACCGTCGGGGAGGCTGGACTTCCAGTCGATGATTCCCGGGCGGATGGTCGCATAGGCAGAACCATCCCGGTCATAGATGACACGGGTAGGCCGTATCCCATTGCCCGGCTCGGTGAAATAGACGCCCAGCTTCTCGCCTCCGAAGACGATATCGGCCGTTGATACGCCCTGTCCTCTTAGCGCGTCAATACCGGCGTGCGCAATATCATTGTCCGGCACCCGCGTGATATATCCGACAGGGATGCCCAGTCTGGATAACAGAACGCAGGTATTGGCCTCGGCGCCGGCATAGTAAACATCATAGGCATTCGTCTGTACGATACGCCGGCCTTCCCGGCAGTGCAACCGGAGCATCAGCTCGCCAAATGCTACCAGTTCAGTTGTCAAATTCTTCTTCGCAGTAGGGGTCATGGTCACAGGTGGTTTTTTCCCTACTTCAAACCTACTTAAAAATGTCGGGCAGACAATAAATTAATCGTTAGTGTAATAAGAACATAGCCTCTATCTCCACCGGGATGTTATCCGGCAGCGATCCGAAGCCGACGGCGCTACGCACCCCTACCCCGCAGTCCTTCCCCCAAACCTCGGCGAAGAGCTCGCTACAGCCATTGATCACATAAGGATGCCGTTCGAAGTCCGGAGTACAGTTGACCATCCCGAGGACTTTTATCACCCTTTTGATCCTGTCCAGCGATCCCAGGTGCCGGACGATCGTGGAGAGCATGGTGAGCCCTACCTGTCGCGCAGCCATCTTCCCCTGCTCGATATCCAGCTCCCGGCCGATGCGCCCGATGATCAGGCTCCTGTCCGGCTGCACCGGTCCATGCCCGGACAAATAAAGATAGTTGCCTTCGATAAGATAGGGTTTGTAAACGCCTACGGGGTCCGGAGCCGGAGGTAAGGCCAGTCCCATAATGTTCAGTCTTTCTTCTGCGGTTTTGCTTTCCATGTAATCGAGTTATTCGTATTATTCAATCAGTTTTGGATCCGGTACGGGCTGGAATACTTTGTCTTCCCCATTGATCTCAACCCCATGCCAGGGCACCACGGCCCGGTATTCAAATGAATGCTGCCTGTCCGTGCCAGTCATTACCAGGCGCAGACTCCCGTCGCCAGCGATCTCGACCGGGCCCGTTCTTTTCCAGGGGGCGGCATACAAGGTCTCTACCTGCCCGGCGTAGGGCCGGTAATAAAAATACCCCGTTCGCACCCTGCCCTTCCACGGGCCGTCGACCCGGCCTGTGAAGACTGGTCTGTCGCCGACAACAGCGCTATTGCCCGTATGAACATCAATGACACTCGTAAAGGCTGGTTCGACATTCTCTAATTGGATCACTACCGGGTTGGGCCAGCGGTGATCGTCATAGATGCGCTGGGCTTTTACAACAGAGACCTCTAGTCCGCTGTCGGTCTGGCGCCAGCGGCAGCTCACGTCGTCCTCCTTGTATTCAATGATGCGGCTGTTCTGCCCCAGGACGCTGACCCTGGTCTCGGGCGTGCTACGGGCCGAGTGCAGGACCAGCGATCTACGCTGTCCCTCTTTCCAGCTCTCGCAGTTGGTAACTATCGCATACAGCGTATGACTGCTGTCCGCCGTAAACCACACATCCCCTTCCCTGCTCACGATCCAGGAGTGGACGCTGTCCATACAGTCGTGGTTGATAAAATACCAGGCCGCCATCTCCCGTAGCCTTTCTTCCTGTTCAATTGGCAGCTCGCCATTGGGCTTGGGCCCGATGTTGAGGAGCAGCGATCCATTCTTTGCCCTGGCCTCGATGGCCAGTCCGATCAGCTGCGTCCCGGTCTTGTACCGCTCGTTCGTCGGCTGATACTGCCATGCCGTGCCCATCGTGATACAGGACAGCCAGGGGTCGCTGACCGTTGCGCCGGGCAATACCTGCTCGGGTGTCTTCATCGCGCCACGGGTGATCAGCAGATCGGGCTGCAGCCGCCAGCAGGTGCGTTTGACGACCTCCTTTGGCTCACCGTCGATGAATAGCAGGTCGATCTTTCCATAATGTGTCATCAGCTCTTCACACTGCCTGCGTGTATAGTCGTCATAAGCCGCACGGGTCACATCATCCATCGCGATCTTTCCTCTCCGGATCGGCACGTGATGCTCATAGAGGAAGTGGAAATCTTCCGGAGAGAAATAAAATCCCACCGCCAGCCCTTCGGCGCGAACGGCCTCGACGTATTCCTTCACCATGTCCCGGTGATAGGGAGTATTCATACAATTGAACGCCGTGGTCTTTGTATCCCAGAGACAGAAGCCCGAATGATGCTTTGTGGTGAACATAACATATTTCATCCCCGCCATCCTGGCCAGCACGGCCAGCTCACGAGGCTGGAAACGATACGGGTCGAAGGTCTCCGGCAGCTGACTAAAATAGCGCTGCAGGTATTCGTCCGAGGCGCCTACCAGCGAGTGGCTGATAACGATGCCCAGCTGAGCGTCCACGCCGAAATGGATGAAGAGACCGCTTCCAACCTGGCGAAACCATTCTACGCGCCCGGGTTTGTTCCAGTTGAAGTCGCTGGACCCGGCGTCTTTTACAACATCGTTCTGTGCCATGACCGGCTGCCACAGCAGGGCGCAGATATAAAGGAGCAACGGAGCTAGTGTACGCATGTGTGTTATTTCTTGTCCCACCAAATCCGTGTCATCAGATCATCCGAGCCCTGACGGGCGATCGCCGCATTGTATGAAGTTCCGTTGAGGTTCTGCTCCGAAGTGGGATAGACCATTCGTCGGGGGATCTGTCCGCCCGTTGCGTTCCCGGGATAGTTGTTGGGGACCAGCGCGGGATAGCCCGTGCGGCGCCAGCTGGAAAAAGCTTCTGTCCCGTCGGGAAAAATGCTGACCCACAATTGCGTGTATATCTGGTTCATCTGCTGGTCGAAAGTTCCCGCCACCAGCGTATTGGCCGATACATAGGCATTCGCGGCCGAGGTGGAGATGGTCCCCGCGGCTCCTGCGATGATCGCCCACTGACGAAGCGCAGCCTGGACGCCATTGGTATAAAGCGTAGCAGCTACCCCGCCGGAATACCAGCCGCGCAGCGCAGCCTCGGTCATCAGGAAATAGGACTCGGCGGGCGTAAAGATCAGCTGCGGAGAGCCCAGCAGGAGCACGGTCTTGGGATTGGGCTCCGAATAGGTGACGAAATTCGCGGGCCGGACATTATTGATATTCGAAGGCATCCCCTTCTGGTTGGCAACCGTGGTGTCGGGCACGCCGTTGATGTAAACGATGGAGATGATCGGCAGGCGCGGATCGTTGGTCGACTTCAGATAATTGATCCACACGTCCTGGTATTTTCCACCTTCGGTATTCGTGCTGCCGTTCTGTGCGATATAATCACTATTCCAGAGATTGTACGCCATCGGGTTCTGGTTGATGACCTGCCCCGAGGGTTGATAAGGTATCTTTGCCACGTCGGCATCGGCCGTGATGACGCCACCATTGATCGCCTTCGTCGCCCAGGTCTGGGCGCTGGTCGCGTCGACCTTTGTAAGCCGCATCGCCAGACGCAGCATCAGGGAATAAGCGAACTTCTTCCACTGCGTCGTGTTGCCGCCATAGATGAGATCGGCGGCGCCAAAGGTCGTCTTGGCCGGATCGAAGCTGGAAGCCGCAGCGTCAAGTTCGGACAGCATATTCATATAGATGGACTGCTGGGCGTCATAAGCCGGCTTATATAACGATGAGTCGTACCCGAGTCCGGCCTGTGAATATGGCACGTCACCATACAGGTCTGTGATCTTTGAAAAGCAGAAGACGCGCCAGATGCGGGCGGCGGCCAGCAGATTCACTTTCGACGGGTCGCTCTTCACCGTCTTGATGACGATGCCGATCTCATTGATCTCGTCGGGATAAGCCGCGTTGAAGGTGGCATTGGACTGGGTGACCTGGCTGGAGACATATTTCGAGCCAAAACCCGCAACGTCGTTGTAGCTGGTCGTATACTGCATCATGCCCTGGAGGATGGGAAACATCACGCTGCTGCCATAGACGCCCGAACCATTACCCATCCCATCATAGAGGGCCTTGGTGAAGACAAATCCGGGAACGGGCGTGGACACCGCATTCGGGTTGGTATTTTCAGACTGGAAATTCTTGGTACAGGAACTCTGCGTAAGCACACACAGACCGATAAAAGCGCCGATATATCTTGATTTCATAATTAATGCGTTTTGGATATTCAATTAAAATTTTACCGACAGATTCAGACCATATGAGCGGGTCCGGGGCAGGCCGATGGATTCGAAGCCCTGGGAGTTGCTGTTGGTAAAGCTCTGTTCCGGATCGAAGTTCTTCGTATTCCTGTATAAGATGAACAGGTTACGCGCGACAAAAGAGATATTGGCCGACTGCAGCTTGGGAATGCCCAGCTTTGCCGTGGGGATGCTGTATGACAAGATCACCTGGCGCAGCTTGACGAAGCTGCCGTCGTGCAGGAACAGATCGGAGTATACCTTGTAGTTGTCGTAGTAAGGGCGAAGGTTGGCGACAGGGATCGTATTGGTGTACTTGTTGCCGGACTGGTCGACGCCGTGTACGGTCAAACCGTTGACGCGGCCGTTCAGCGTAGACTTGAGCTTGCCCATACGTGTTGCATAAACTTCGAAGATGGAGAAGATCTTGTTGCCGAACTTTCCATCGAGCAGGAAGCTGAAGCCAAAACGTTTGTAGTGGAACTCGTTCGTCAGACCCATGGTCCACGGCGCTACGCTCTTACCAAGATTGTGCTGGGCAGACTGAACAGGCAGGCCGCTGGTGGCGTTGAAGACCGTGTCACCGTTGGCGTTCTTTTTCATGCTGGTGCCGACGAGCTCGAAAGCGGACTGGCCCACGACGTTGTTCAGATACGCCCAGTTACCGACAGAGTTCGCAACCTGTACGGTATTGAAGCCAGGCAGCAGGGAAAGCACCTTGTTCGTATTGTATGCGACGTTGTAGCTGACCGTCCAGGCGAAGTCGCCCCTCTTGACCGGCGTGCCGGTCAGCAGCAGCTCGACCCCGCTGTTACGCATGTTTGGCTTGTCCGCCAGATTGACAATGGCGCTGCTGTAGCCGGAAGTCGTGGATACTGCCGCGGGGAAGATATCGCTCCGCGTTTCGCGGTTGTAGTACGTGAAGTCTATGCCTAACCGTTGCTTGAGCATGCTCAGCTCGAAGCCGGCCTCATAGGTGGTCGACGTATAAGGTCTAAGCGTGCTGTTGGTGATGGAGTTGTTATTGTTGTTGACATCCGGAGTAACATTCTGCAGCGGCTGTCCTGAGCTGGGAACGACGCTGAAACTCTGGTTGATGACATAGGGGTCCGGCGCACCACCGCCCACTTCGGCCCATGACGCCCTGATCTTGGCCAGGTTGAAGATGGCGGGCAGCTGAACGGCGTCGGAAAGAATAAAGCTCGCGCCGACGCTGGGATAGAAGATGCCATAGTGCCCCTTGCTGAGGGTTGAGAACCAGTCTTCACGGCCCGTGACCGAGAGGAAGAGCAGGCTCTTATAATCAAAGTCGACCGCGCCGAATACTGAGTTGGTCGTGATATGCTGGTTGGTGGGAACGGCAGAGGAGGTCGCCAGGTTGGAGAAGGAATAGAAGTAAGGGATCGTAAAGGTCTGGCCGTCCAGCTTCAGGTAGTTGTTCTGGAACTTACGACCGTTGGCGCCGGCCAGTACGTTGATGTGCAGGCTTTGCCCGATATGCGTATTATAGGTGCCGGTGACCTGGGTGTTCGTCTCGGCCGCATCGGCTTTCAGACCGGTGTATTGTCCATTGGGGACGTAGAGCGTTCCGGTAGGCAGGACGTTGGAGTAGTTGTAGCTGTACTGGTCCTGGCTGACGGTAGCTTTGAAGTTCAGGTTGGGCAGGAGCTTGTAGATGATCGATGCCTGGCCGATAAATCTGTTCTTCGTATCGTTCTCCTGGTATTTGTTCGCTACGAAATAGCCGTTGCTCGCGATCGCGGCGTCGTTCCAGAGGATCTCATTGCCATTGGAATCATAGCCCGGCTTCAACCAGCGGACGTCTGCAGTATTGGCGATCTCCAATGGCGTCCAGTTGGGGTTCCCCAGAGCGTCGCCTGCGCCGGTGCGGCCGTGCCCCTTCTCCAGGTTGTACTGCGCCAGGGCTTCGATCGACAATTTTTCGTCGAGCCTGGCGCTCATCGCCAGGTTCACCGTCTTGCGGTCAAATGTTGTGTTGGGCAGAATGCCTTTGCTGTTGAGATCGGATGCGCTGAACCGGTAGGTCACGTTCTCGTTGCCGCCCGAGAAGGCGAGCGTATTGGTAAAGGTGGTGCCGGTCTGGTAGAAGTTCTGCAGGTTATCCTTTTTTGCCGTATAGGGATGGGTCTTGCCATCGACGCCGACATAGTCGGTAGAGCCGTCGATCTTTGCGCCCCATGAGCGGCGGCCGGTAGCCTGTGAGGCGGCAAGCGTCGTTGGTTTTACGCCGCCGTCGCCCTGGCCGTATTCGTATTGGAAATCGGGGATCACTGCGACGTTCTCGAGTGTCCCGGTCGTATTATATTCTACGCCCACTCCTTTTTGCAGACGGCCTTTCTTGGTGGTGATCAGGATGACGCCGTTGGCGCCGCGGGAACCATAAAGAGCGGCAGCGGTGCCCCCCTTCAGGACGTTGATGCTTTCGATGTCATCGGGGTTGATGCCGCCGATACCGTCTCCGCGATCGATATTGAAGGTGATCCCGTTGGCAGTGGGTGCGCCGCCGGGTACGCTATTATTCATCGGCATCCCGTTGATAACATACAGAGGCTGGTTCTCGCCAAACAAAGAGCCCGTACCGCGGATGGTGACGCGGCTGCTACCGCCGGGCCCCGTGGAAAGACCCGCTGCATTGACGCCGGCCACTTTACCCGAAAGCGCATTGGCTACGTTATTCTCGCGCGCCTGGGTAAATTCCGAGCCTTTGACCTCAGTAGTGGCATAGCCAAGCGATTTTTTCTGACGATTGATGCCGAGTGCTGTCACGACCACTTCGTTAAGGCCCCGCGCATTGTCCAGTACAACGGCCAGGTCGGAGACGCCGGCCTGCGCGGACAGATGTTTGGACTCAAAGCCTACAAAGCTGATCTCGAGGTCGACGTGCTGGCCGCTCAGTGCGGCAGGCAGCGTCAGGTCAAAGTTGCCACTGCCATCGGTCATAGCCGCGATCTTCTTATTATTGGAAATAGCAACGGTTACGCCCGGCAACGGCGCCCCGTCGGGACCTTTTACTAAACCTTTTATGTGAGGCTGGCCTGAACCCGGTTGGGCCTTGCCGGTGGACGAGACAAGGAGACAGCCAAGCAATAGGCAGCTCCAGACAGCTAGTTGGAATTTTGTCATGAGCAGTAGTTTTTTGTTTTGGTGAGCGGGGATGCAATTTTTGCAAAATCCTTATCGAATGTATCCGAAAAATTTGTAACAACGAAATTTATTTGCAAATTATTTGCAACTATTGATACAATTCATTCTCTTGCTGTGTTATTATTAGCTGGGATTCGCGAATTTTGCAAAAAATGCAAATTTTTGCTTTCCCATCCCTACGGATGTAGTATCTTTATCCATACTGATGACAAAACTTAAGTCCAACGGCATTCCCGTCGCCTTGCCCAAGAAGGAGCGGAAAAATCTGATCCTTAAACAGATCAACATCCACACCCGGCTGATGTACAACGACCTGGTGAACCTGATCGACGTCTCCGAAGACACGATCCGGCGGGACGTCAATGAATTGGCGGAAGAAGGACAGCTGATCCGGATCAAGGGCGGTGCCATGTCGGCGGCCTATCATATCGGACATGACGCGCAGACCTATGCGCAGTCCAACAAGCATATCATTGCCGATAAGACCCTCTCTCTCCTAAGGGAGGATATGATCGTCCTGATCGGCGGAGGCACCACAGCCAGGGAGTTCATCAAGAAAATACCCGGCAACCTTCGGGCGACCTTTATAACGGTCAACGTCCTGACGGCAGTAGAGCTTCTGGACAAGCCCATGATCAAGACCATTATGATAGGAGGGCAGATCTCTGCCTATAGCCAGATGACGGTCAGCGGTGAGGTCTTCGAATACCTGGCCGGGATCAAGGCCGACCTTTGCATTCTTGGCACCAACGCCATCGACTCCAGCAATGGCCTGACAGATTCGGACTGGGAAACGATCCAGGTCAAGAAAGCCATGATCAAGGCAGCGGAAAAAGTGGCGGTGATCGCCATTTCCGAAAAGCTGAACTCCAATATGCAGATGAAGATTGCCGATATCGAGGAAATCGACTATCTTATCACGGAATTGTCGCCGGATAGTCCCGATTTACAAGCCTACCGGTCGAAGAACCTGACGATCATATGACCAAACGCATCTGTCTTCTCCCTTTTTTATTGATCTTTTGTTTGCCTGTCTTCGCACAGCTGTCCGTTAACAAACTTTTGACCGAAAATACAGTCGACCCGCTGGCCGTGGCTACACGATCGCCGCGCCTCAGCTGGCAGCTGGAAAGCCCCGACCGGGGCGTCCTTCAGACCGCTTTTGAGATAAAGGTGGGCGAACGGCCCGACGGCAGCACCGTCTGGAACTCCGGTAAGGTTCCCTCGGGACAGTCCCTCCACGTTGCCTATGCGGGAGCAGACCTGCTGTCCGGACACCGCTATTACTGGCGGGTGCGGGTATGGGATAACAAGGGCCGCGTTTCTGCCTGGTCACAGCCGGCCTGGTGGCAAATGGGGCTGCTGGCCTCTGCAGACTGGAAGGCGCTATGGGTGTCTACACCCGACAGCACCGGCTGCCCCCTTTTCAGGAACAGCTTCGAGGCAGGGAAGAATATCGCCTCGGCTACCGTCTATATAACAGCGCATGGCCTCTACGAAGCCCAGCTCAACGGCCGGCGCATCGGCGACGCCGTTCTTACTCCCGGCTGGACCTCCTACCAAAAAAGATTACAGTACCAGGCGTATGACGTCACTACACTGATCCGGCCCGGCAGGAACGCCATCGGCGCGATGCTGGGCAATGGCTGGTACAAGGGCTATATCGGTTTTAACTGGCAGCACAATTATTATGGCAGCGACCTTTCGTTGCTCCTGCAGCTGGTCATCCGGTATAAAGACGGCCGGATACAGGTGTTTGGTACCGGCCCCGACTGGCAGTCGGCGAAAAGCGAGGTCCTCCGCTCAGATATCTATGGCGGCGAGACCATCGACCACCGTAAGGAAAGACAGGGGTGGAGCAGCCCCGGCTATGACGTTGCTGGCTGGGCCCCTGTGACGACCGGATCCTTCCCCTTCGACAACCTCGTGACAACGGTAAACGAGCCGGTAAAAGAACAGGAGACCTTTCATGCGAAGAGAGCATGGACGACACCCGCCGGTGAGCAGGTCATCGATTTCGGCCAGAACCTCGTCGGCTGGGTCCGTGTAAAAATAAAAGGGAAGGCGGGCGACAGCATCCGTATCTCCCATGCCGAGGTGCTGGACAAGAAAGGTAATTTCTATACAGAAAATTTACGCAGGGCGCAGGCTGAAGATGTCTATATTCTAAAAGGCGGAGAAGAAGAGACCTTCCAGCCGCATTTTACGTGGCATGGTTTCCGTTATATCCGCATAGAAGGGGTCAGCGGCGCGATCAACCCGGAAGATTTTACAGCCGTTGTCCTCTACTCCGATATGCCGTCTACCGGCAGCTTTGAATGCTCGAACCCGATGATCAACCAGCTGCAGCACAATATCCAGTGGGGACAGCGGGGTAATTTCCTGGATGTCCCGACCGACTGCCCGCAGCGCGACGAACGGCTGGGCTGGACGGGTGATGCACAGGTCTTCTCCCGTACGGCTGCATTCAATCGCGGGGTCGAGAACTTCTTTACCAAATGGCTCAGGGACGTAGCAGCTGACCAGATGACCAGCGGGGCTGTCCCTTTCGTCATCCCTAACGTATTGGGCAGAGGGACGAGCGCAGGCTGGGCAGACGTGGCCACCATCGTTCCCTGGAACATGTATCTCGCCTACGACGATCAACGTCTGCTGCAGGAGCAGTATCCCAGCATGAAGGCCTGGGTCGACTATATGCACGGGCAGGCAAAGAACGACCTCTGGAATACCGGGTTTCATTTTGGTGACTGGCTGTTCTATCGCCCTTTCGACGACAACGACGGCAAGGCCGCGGTCACGGACAAATACCTGATCGCCCAGTGTTTTTATGCTGCTTCTACGCAGCTGCTCATCAAGGCCGCTGCCGTCATCGGGAAGACGGCCGATTCGGTCGAATACAGCAGACTGCTGCAAAAAATAAAGGACGCTTTCCTGCGCGAATACATGACCCCTTCCGGTCGACTGGTGTCGGGTACCCAGACGGCCTATGTGCTGGCCCTGCAGTTCGATATGTTGCCGGAGCCTCTGCGCAAACAGGCGGCAGAAAGGCTGGTGCAGAATATAAAGGACTATGACTATCACCTGACGACCGGCTTCCTGGGTACCCCCTATCTTTGCCATGTGCTCAGCAGGTATGGGTATACCTCGGTCGCCTACCGGCTGTTGCTGCAGGATAGCTATCCGTCCTGGCTGTACCCGGTGAAAATGGGCGCCACCACCATCTGGGAGCGCTGGGATGGCATGCGGCCTGACAGCACTTTCGAGACACCGGATATGAACTCTTTCAATCACTATGCCTATGGGGCCATCGGCGACTGGATGTACAGGGTAGTAGCAGGGATCGACACCTATGAGGACGGAGCGGGCTACCACCATAGTCGTATAGGACCGCACCCCGGCGGGGGCCTCGACTACGCAGGCGCCGACCTCGCGACCGGCTACGGACTCCTCAGCTCCCACTGGCGGCAGGAAAAGGACGGGCTTCTCATCGACCTGACCATACCGGCCAACACGACCTCTACCTTCTATATCCCGGCGCCCGAGGGCGGCCTCATTACGGAAGGCGGTCATCCGCTGTCAGCCTCGGCCGATATTGAGGTGGAATCTGTCGAAAGGGGATACCTGGTCGTGCGACTCGGGTCGGGACAATACCATTTTAAAGTTTCAGAGTAGGAAGAGCAGGGTTCAACAAATGCTTATCCTGTTTGTTCATCCACCAACCAGTACCAGCTAAACAGGCAGGCTATGAGACGACTTGTACGTGTTTTATTTTTTACGGTGTTGTTTGTCAGCGCGGAAAAAGGTCTTGGACAAAAAGGACTGGACACGCCGACCCATCTTTTTCGGGTGTATGAGGATGACGATTTCATCAATATGTGGGGACAGGGCTCGGACAATGCCTATACGAACGGTACCCGCCTGGACTATTTTTACAACCTGGATCACCCCTCAAGGTTTTTTATCGACAGGGCTCTCCCCAAAGCCGGCGCGGGCAGCATCAACACCTATGGATGGGGGATCGTGCAGCTGATGTATACTCCCGATGATCTGAAGAGCCCGGAATACCAGCCCCACGACTATCCCTATTCGGGCGCTCTGTATGCGTCGCATACCCTCTATTCCTATAACCCGGAAACCAAATTTTCGCTGCAGAACGAGCTGGTCCTCGGTGTCGTCGGCCCCGCCGCCCTTGCAGGGCCTACACAGCGTCTAGTCCACCGCTGGGAAGGCTACGACATTCCGCAGGGATGGAGCCACCAGTTCAGGAATGATCTTTTACTCAATTGGAACGTCACCGCCGAGAAACAGCTGGCCCATGCCGGACAGGGACTGGAGATCATCGGAGGCACACACCTGAGCGCGGGGACGATGGAGAACAGTCTGACAGTCTACCCGCTGATACGTTTTGGCAACATGACTTCTTATTTTAATGGCTTTATCAGCCAGTTCGCCACCACCGGAAAGAACAAATATGGCGGAAGAAAAGGCCAGTTCTATTTCTTTGCCAAGCCTGCGGCGCAGCTGGTGCTTACCAATGCACTCCTGCAGGGTGGGGTCTTCACACATAACCCCAATCTTCACCCGTTGCCGAGCTCCAAGCCCGATCCTGTGACAGGGCAGGTGCCGGAGCCTACCGGCTTAGAGACCGTCCCACCCCAACCCTACCCTCCCCTGAATAAATTGCAAACTTCGCTGACCTATGGAGCGGTATTCAGCAGCGGTAATTTCGGCTTGTATTTTTCACAAATAACATCCTCCGCACAATTAAAAGGCCTGTACTGTCACCAGACGGGAAATATCTCCCTTTACTTCAGCTGGTAATTTCTTCTCCGCGAAAAAAAATTTCTGTTAATTCTTCGAACCTTTCAATTCGACGTGCGTTCTATTTAGGCACAGGGCAAATTTTAAGAAACGACAGCGCGTAATTATTCGTAAACATAAAACAACAAAAGATGAAAACGACACGTAAGATTGGCGTAGTGACAGCTCTATTATTAAGTCTTGCAGTTGCCTCACAGGCACAAACGCAGCCTCAACAAAGTTCTCCCTCTTCTTCTTCCGACAAGTTCCGCCTCAGTATAGGACCTGAAGCAGGTCTTCCCGTTGGATCGTTCCATGATGCCTATGGTTCATTCTTCGGCGGTAGTGTTCAGGGTGAGCTGCCGGTTGTGAAGAACCTCAGCGTGATCCTCAATGCCGGCTACAATGATTTCATTGTAAAAGACGGCGTTCCTCTCAAGAATCTAAGTACTCTGCCGGTAAAGGCGGGTCTCAGGTATTATTTCCTGCCGGACTTCCTCTATGTACAGGGTGAAGCGGGTACTTCTATTCTGCTGAACAAGAACGATCTCGCTGCGGATAAATCTGCCGATTTCGCATATGCCGGTTCCGTCGGCGTGCTGATCCCGATAGCAAAGAAGAACTACATCGACGTCGGTGTTCGCTGGCAGGGGCAGAGCTCTTACTGGAACAACGGCTCGTCCATGAATTTCCTCGGGCTGCGGGCAGCCTATACCCTCGGGTTTTAGTCAAGACTTAAAGCTGCATTACGTTATTATCAACCGTCCCCTCAAAAGGGGGCGGTTTTTGTCATAAACTCATAAACTCTTAATCTAGGTTAATGGCCGGGCACCATCTTTGCTAGTAACTTTGTTCTGAAATAATCAAATACTGTTCAAACATTAAAAATTAAATGTATGGCAACGAATTGGATACTCGACCCCTCCCACTCAAAAGTTGAATTTAAAGTTAAGCACATGATGATCTCCAACGTCAGCGGTCAGTTCAAGAAATTTGACGCGCAGGTAGAGACGGAAGGCGACGACTTCATGACGGCAAAAGTGACCTTTACCGCAGATATTGACAGCATCGACACCGGCGCCGAACAACGCGACGGCCACCTGAAATCAGTAGATTTCTTTGACGCAGGCAATTTCCCGCAGCTGAAGTTCGTAGCCACCAAGTACGAGAACGTGGACAACGACGGCGACTACGAAGTATACGGTGACCTGACCATCCGCGGCATCACCCAGCCGGTAAAGCTGGACGTTGAATTTGGCGGCGTGATCAAGGACCCCTGGGGTGCAACCCGCGCCGGATTTACTGTCACAGGCAAGATCAACCGCAAAAGCTTTGGTCTGACCTGGAGTGGCGTTACAGAAACGGGCAGCCTGGTCGTCAGCGACGACGTTCGGCTCCACGTTGACCTTGAATTTGTAAAAGCTTAATATATAAAGCAGGCCGGTCGCCAGGCGACCGGCCTGCTCAATTTTACGTATCTTCGCGGCATGCATTATGTTTCTGTAGAAGGACTCGGCAAGTCGTACGGTGTAAAGCCCTTATTTACCAATATTACCTTTCATATAGAAGAAGGCGACAAGATCGCCCTGGTGGCCAGGAATGGCAGCGGCAAGTCCACCCTTCTCAAGATCCTCTCGGGCAAAGATACGGCCGACAGCGGCACCGTATGGATACACAAAGACGTCACCGTCGCTCTCTTCGAGCAGGAGCCCATCTTCGCCGAAGAAAAGTCCATTCTCGACAATATCTTCCACCACAACCACCCCGTCATCAATGCCATCAAGGCCTATGAGGCTGCCAGCGACTCCGAGGACGTCGAGCTTCTTACTGAAGCCATCGTTCGCCTGGACGAGCTCAACGCCTGGGACTTTGACACCAAGGTCAAACAGATACTGGGAAAGCTGAATATCCACCACCTGCAGCAGCCCGCAGGCACCCTGTCCGGCGGACAGCGCAAACGGGTAGCGCTGGCCAAGACCCTGATCGACATCGGATTTGAGCACAAGCACGTCCTGCTGATCATGGACGAACCGACCAACCACCTCGACGTAGAGATGGTTGAGTGGCTGGAGCACTACCTGAACCAGGAAAAAGTGACCTTGCTGCTGGTCACCCACGACCGCTATTTCCTGGACAACGTCTCCGAAGAGATCTGGGAGATGGATGGCAGCAGCCTATATGTATACAAAGGCGACTACGAGAACTACCTCGAGAAAAAAGCGGCCCGCATCGAGAACGAATCATCCTCTATAGAAAAGGCGAGAAACACCTACCGGAAAGAGCTGGAGTGGATGCGCAAGCAGCCCAAGGCCCGTACGACCAAGAGCAAGAGCCGCCAGGATAATTTCTATGTCGTGGAGGCCAGGGCCAAACAGAAGATCGAAGACCAGCAGGTCGAGCTGCAGATGAAGATGAACCGACTGGGTGGCAAGATCGCCGAACTAAAAAAGGTCTATAAGAGTTACGGCGAAAAGGTCATTCTGAAAGGCTTCGACTATACCTTCAAAAAAGGCGAACGGCTTGGCGTCATCGGCCGCAACGGCGTCGGCAAATCTACGTTCATCAACATGCTTCAGGGCCTCGAACAGCCCGACAGCGGTAAGATCAATATCGGTGAGACCGTCATATTCGGCAACTATTCACAGCAGGGCCTCGTGATCAAAGAGGACATGCGGGTGATCGAATTCGTCAAGAATATTGCAGAGGTCTTCCCTCTTGCAGCCGGAGGCTCGCTGAGCGCGGCCCAGTTCCTCAACCTTTTCCTTTTCCCGCCCGAACAGCAATACACCTATATATCCAAGCTCAGCGGTGGCGAGAAAAGAAGGCTGCATCTCCTGTCCATTCTCTTCCGGAACCCCAATTTCCTGATACTGGACGAGCCCACCAATGACCTGGACCTGCCGACTCTCGCCATCCTCGAGAACTTCCTCAGCGAGTACCAGGGCTGTCTGCTAATCGTCAGCCACGACCGGTATTTTATGGACCGCCTCGTCGATCACCTCCTGGTCCTGGAAGGCGACGGCGTCTTAAGAGACTTCCCGGGCAACTATACCCAATACCGCCAGTGGCAGAAGCAGGGCGATGACCAGGCCGAATTCCGGCCGGTCGGAGATGGTTTTCAGTCTGCCCCTCCGCCCCCACCACCTGCAGCGCCCGTCCCGGCCGCTCCTTCAGCCGCCAAACGACAGCTGACCTATAAGGAAAAAAGAGAGTTCGAAGGCCTTGAAAAGGACATCGCTCGGCTCAACCAGGAAAAAAAGGACATCACCGAAAAGCTCAACAGTGGAAGCGCCCCCTTCGACCAGCTGCAGCAAATGTCCATCCGCATAGGAGAGATCGGCCAGTTGCTTGACGACAAGGAGCTGCGCTGGCTCGAGCTCAGTGAGATAGGTGCGTAACCGGGATCAGCGCATAATTTCAACCGTTCATCCATTTGTCAGTATCCGCACAACCGGATATGGGGAAAGACTATATATTTGGCCCCGACCGGACGGAGTCCGGTCCAAGACATTAACGATAAACAATCATTTAATGAGAAAACTTCTCTTTGGGCTGTCTCTTTGTACAGCCGGCATCGTGCAGGCTCAGAAGATACCCGATCCCAGGCCCTTCGCAAAAACCATTACGGCCGACGACCTGAAAAAGCACCTCTATATCGTCGCCGGAAAAGACTTCGAAGGACGCGAAACGGCCACTGAAGGCCAGCGCAAAGCAGCAGCTTATATCGAGAACGACTTCCGCAACCTGGGTCTGAAACCCGGTAACGGCAGCGACTACCAGCTGTACTATCCCGTATTCCAGGACTCGCTGGCATCGGCCGGCCTCACCGTAGGCGACCAGACTTTTGCCCTCAACAAAGACTTCTTCGTCAACGTAAGCGGCAACTACAGCGCAGAGCTGTTGGGCAGCGAAGTGGTCTTCGCAGGTTATGGCATCAGCGACAACAACAGGGACGACTACAAAGGCCTCGACGTAAAAGGCAAGATCGTTCTGGTGCTGGGTAGCCAGCCCGCCGGAGCGCCACCTCCCGGCAGAAGAGCCTTCTACGTCCGGCAGGAGGCAGCCCAGAGCCATGGTGCCGCCGCCGTACTCATCCTTCAGGATAACGCTGCGCGAAACTTCTTCGGCGCCAAAGGCAATATGTACCTGAACGAATACAAAAAGACCATCTATCCCAATAGTTTTTATGTCACAGACAAAGTGGCGCAGGCGATCCTGGGCGACGACTATAAGAACGCTGTTGCCGGGCAGGGCGCGGGCAAGACCTATACGGTCAATGTCGGCATGAAATTGCAAAAGACCATCCTTCAGCTGAAGAGCAGCGATGTCCTGGGCTTCCTCGAAGGCACTGACCTGAAAGACCAGATCGTTGTGATCTCCGCGCACTATGACCACCTGGGCAAACGGGATACGGTCATCTACTACGGAGCCGACGACGACGGGTCGGGTACAGTGAGCGTCCTCGAGCTGGCCGAAGCCTTCACCAAGGCCAAAGCAGCAGGCAAAGGCCCCCGCCGCAGCATCCTCTTCCTGGCTAACTCCGGCGAAGAGAAAGGGCTCTTCGGCTCACAGTACTATTCCGAGCACCCGACCTATCCGCTCGATCACACTACGGTAGACCTCAATATCGATATGATCGGCCGCATCGACCCCAACCGCAAGGTCGGCGACTCTACTAATTATGTTTATGTGGTAGGTAGTGACAAGCTGTCCACGGATCTCAAGCCGATCAGCGAAGGCAACAACAAGAAGTATACGAAGATGGAGCTGGATTATAAGTTTGACGATCCGAGCGATCCCGAGCGCATCTACTATCGCAGCGACCATTACAATTTTGCCCGCAAAGGTGTGCCGATCATCTTTTATTTCGACGGCATCCACAAAGATTATCACAAGCCTTCTGACACCCCCGACAAGATCAACTACGATATCATGGAGAAAAGGGCCCGGCTGGTCTTCTTTACCGCCTGGGAGATGGCGAACCGAAATGATATGTTGAAACGGGATATTCCGCTCAACGATCCGGGGCGGTGATCCGGAAGCAATATCGAAATAGTTTCCCCTGAAAATCAAACGGGGTAGTCGCACCGGTGATATCTTTTATTACCGGTGTTTCTATTTTGTCTTTGTCCAGCTGGAATTTCCGGTAGTTGGTGCTGAAGTACAAAACGCCGCCCGGGCGCAATACCCGCAGCACCTGGTTGATCAGCTCTGCATGGTCGCGCTGGATGTCGAGAAAATCCTTCATACGCTTGCTGTTGCTGAAGGTAGGCGGGTCCATGACGACCAGGTCGTAGAATCCGGTGGGTGCCTGGTCCAGCCACTGTTTCGCATCGGCGTGTATAAAATTGGTTTGCGGCGCTCCGGGGTTCAGCTTCATGTTCTCCTCGGCCCAGGCCAGGTAGGTTCGGGAAAGATCGACCGAGTCTACGCGTGCGGCGCCGCCTGCCGCTGCATAGACGGAGAAGGAGCCCGTATAACAGAAGAGATTGAGGAAGCGCTTGTCCTTTGCCTCCTCCCTCACCATGCCACGGGTGATGCGATGGTCGAGAAAAAGACCGGTGTCCAGGTAGTCGGTCAGGTTGATCCGGAAGGACAGGCCGGCCTCCTTTGCGATAAAGAATTCCTGTTCGCTGGCCAGCTTCTCGTACTGCCCCAGGCGCCCCGCCTTACGGCGACGCTCGCGGTAAAAGATGCGATCGTCGGGTATAGCCAGTATCTCGCTGATGGTAGGGATACAGGACTCGAGCCAGGCCTGGTGTTCTTCCTCGGTCATACCATGGCGCCGCTGATATTCGGCCAGGTATACCTTGTCCTCGTAGAGCTCGATACAGAAAGGAAATTCCGGTAGGTCATGATCATACACGCGATAGCAGGTGATCTGCTGCCGACGCGCCTGTTTCGCCAGGTGGCGGTAGACCTTTGTCAGCCGGTTATAAAACATTGTGCTTTTGGGGTCAGACATTGAGCTTGTTTTGTCGTAAATACCAGAATCCGATGGCGGCCAGCAGGCATAAGCCGCCGACAGTCCACCAGAGTGCCGTAAAACCGGCGTGCTGCGCCAGTTGCGAACCTCCGATCGGCCCGATCACCTGCGCGACCGACCAGGCGATGGTATAGAGTCCCGCATACTGCCCCCGGTTGGTCGCCGAGGTCCTCGAGATCCAGAAGGAGTTCATAAAGGGCATCGAGCCAATTTCGCCAAAGGTAGTCAGGATCATGCAAAAGAATGCGGCGACGATGACCGGCGGCAGGACATTCAGCAGCATATAGGAGACGCCAACGACAATGACGCCAAAAAAGATATAAAAAAGATTCTCCTTCTTCCCTTCCAGCTTGAAGACCAGCACCATTTCGAGCAGGGTGATCAGCAGCCCGTTGAGGGTCATCAGCAACCCGATCATATATTCGGGCATGTGCAGCCGCTCTTTATAGTAGACCGGCAGCGTGGAGAACAGCTGGAAAAAGCCACAGCCAAATACGATCGTAAACGCTACAAAACGGAGGTAGACCGCGTCGCGATAGGGAGAAAGCGCGGGAGCCTTGCTCGTGGCGGTCTTGTGTTCCGGGAGGGCGTCACTCTGCAACGGCAGGAACCATCGAAGCAGCAGGACGGCCGCCAGGTTGGTCGCGCCGTCCACCCAGAACAGCAAGTGATAGTTGATATTGGCCAGTATCCCGCCGATCGCCCCGCCTACGGCCCAGCCCAGGTTGACGGCCAGGCGGTTCAGGGAATACGACCGGGTCCTGTTCTCCGGGTTGCAATAGTGTGCGATCGCCGTTGAATTGGCCGGCCGGAATGCCTCGTTGACAACGCTTAACAGGAAGGTGCAAACGCAGATCAGCGGATAGCTTTTCATCTGGCCCAGGACCATGAACAGCAGCCCGCCGCCGGCGAGCGTTGCCCACTGCACCCGCTGGAAACCAAACCGGTCCGTCAGCCGGCCTCCGATGAAGCCGCCACAGACCGCGCCAAAACCAAAGATGCCCATGACGAGCCCCGCCTGGCCGATGCTGTAGCCGGATGAGGTGAGATAGATCGTCATGAAGGGAATGACCATCGTGCCGCTGCGGTTGACGAGCATCACCAGCGACAGCAGCCAGGTCGACTTCGAGAGACCGCTGTATGCATTTTGATAGAGAGAGATCGTGCGCGTCAACATAAGTTATGTGTGGGCCCTCCGGGCCTCAGGGTCTAAAATTAAAAAACCCGCCTTTTCGGGGCGGGCTTTATTATACAAATGGTTTGTATCATTTACTTCCGCCGAATACTTTTTTGAGTAGATCATCGACCTGAGCCGCGGGGTTCTTGCGAATATTCTTCTCTTCTGCTGCGACATAGTAGAATACGCCGTCGAGTGTTCGTTGCGTGGCATAGCCGGACAGATCCGGGTTCACTTTCTTGACCAGCGGCAGTTTGTTATATGTTTCGAACAGCACCTTCCAGTATTTTGTTGCACCGGTCTTCTGTAGTGAAGTGTCGATGACCGGGCGGAATGCAGCGGTCAGCTGGGTCGTCGTGCTTTTCCGGAGGTAGCCGGTGGCGGCGGTGTCTGCGCCCTTGAGGATGCCCAGGCCGTCAGAGACGGTCATATTCCTGATAGCACCCAAAAATATAGGAGCGGCTGATTTTGCGGCATCTTCTGCGGCCCGGTTGAGGCTGAGGATAGCGTCATCACATTGTTTGCCAAAGCCGGCGCTGCGGAGGGTCGACTCGACCTTCGCGGCCTCCGGAGGCAGGAGTATTTTAACGGCAGCATCTTTAAAGAAGCCATCGGCGGCAGACAGTTTGTCAGTGCTTTTGGAGGTACCACGGGACAGGGCTTCTTTCAGACCGGCCACAATATCATCAGAACTAAGGCCTTTACCGCCACTTTTCAGGCTATTGAGAGCGTTTTTGGCGCCACCGAGGAGGCCCCCCTGTGCGTGCGCCATCATGGCAAAAAAGAGGAAGACGATCAGGGCATAGGAAAATTTCTTCATTCAAGGATATTTTGCGTTTACAAATAGGGATTGTTTTCCAAATAGGGATTAAAATTAAGGTCTTCGGCTCATAATGTAATGTTAACTAACGCCCCCGGGGGGTATTTATTGCGAATGATTGCCGGTCAATGCATTAAGAAGAAATATGATAAATCCCCTTATCTTCGCGACAATTCTAATACCATGAACGTAAGCAAAAAAATTACCTTTTCTGTTCTACTTACATCAGCAGGTCTTTCCGTCCTTGCACAGACAAAGCCGGCGACGGCGACCAAACCGGCCGCAGCAGCCAGCAAGCCCGCCGCAGCAAAAACAGCGGCAAGCACCGTCGTGCTGAAAACGGCCGAGGACTCCCTGAGCTATGCCATCGGGGTTAGCGTCGCTAATTTCTACAAGCAGATGAACATCACCAAGATCAACTCATCCCTGGTCACCCGCGCCATCAATGACGTCAACATAAAAGGCAAGGCGCTCATGGACGACCAGCAGTGCAATATGGTCATGAGCAGCTATATCCAGAAGGTGAAATCCGAAAAAGCCAGTGGCAATAAGAAGATCGGCCTGGACTTCCTGGCCGCCAACAAGAATAAGCCCGGCGTTGTCGCCCTGCCCAGCGGCCTCCAGTATACCATCATCAAGGAAGGCACCGGCTCCAAGCCCGCGCTAACGGATATGGTCAGAGTACATTATCATGGTACGCTCATCGACGGGAAGGTATTCGACAGCAGCATCGAAAGGGGACAGCCCATCGAGCTGGCCGTCAATGGTGTCATCCCCGGCTGGACAGAGGCGTTGCAGCTGATGCCCGTTGGCAGCAAATGGAAGCTCTTCATCCCGTCCAACCTGGCCTATGGCGACCAGCAGGCAGGTCCGATGATCGCTCCCGGCTCTACGCTGATCTTTGACGTAGAATTGCTGGATATCGTGAAGAAGCCGGGCGCCGGTGGTGCAGACAGCACGGCAAAGCCTGACAGCACTTCGCATTAATTGGCGTGCGGGTCAGGACTCAACTTTTCGGCCCGGAACAGCAGATCCGTGGCTTGTAACAGCTTAGCTTTTAGTTTAGGATTATAGTCGGGATGCGTCGTTAGGAAGTCCCGCACGATTTGCGCTTCGGCCGGTGTCCTGCACCAGCCGAAGCTTGCCTGCAGCCAGCTTTGGGGGAAGAAGACGTCACCGGTGCGCTGGATGTCTTCGAGCCAGTCAAGAGAAGGCTGCAGGTATTTTTTTGCCGTCACCGCCCTTAAAGGATGGTGGAGATAGGACAGGCCTGCGATCACCGAGGCCTCCCGGCGCCGGACATCGGGCTTTCGCAGCGAGAAGAAAAAGCTGTCGCGTTCGGACTCACTGTTCGAAAGGGATGGCATGAGAAACAGCAGCCGCTGTCTCCTGTCCGGGTTGGTGATTCGGGACAGCTGCTCCGCCAGTATCCCTTTGCTATCCGGATAGTCGCGTAATGCCAGCGCCGCCGCGAGATTGGTATAGTCGTCTTCGGTGAGGATGACGCCGGCCGGCGGACGTCGGTCGCGCCACACGGCGAAAATGGTATCCATCGCCGCGCGGGTAGTGGCGATGTTGGTATAGGTGCGGAAGATGAGTTTTTTGTTGTTTTTGGCTTCGGCCGATTCCATGGCATTCAAGAGGTACTGCTCGGAAGTACCGGCTGTTGAATCCCGCCGACCAGGTGACTGAAGACGCCAGAAAGCCGACTGCCACTCTTCGAGAATTACATTCAGCACCAATTCGTCCGGCTGGCCAAACCGGAAGGTGTAGTAATTTAGCAGCTGCCAAGGAGTCAATCCAGCTCCATTCAACATGTTCTCGTAAAGATTGATGAACGTCGCGGCCTGCATCAATGCCGTTTGTCCATAGGGGTAGCCGGGTCTTCCGGTGCGATCACCAATAGCGTAACTGGCGAGCGTTTTTTCGTCAATTGGGAATACTCCATATCCTTGTCCGTTCGAGTTGAACAAAATGAAATCCGGATCCTGCATTCCGACGGCACTCATCACGTGAACGTTGGCTGCGTTACTGTTGACCTCCACTTCTTGCATCTCACCCTTCCCAAACAGCGCGATCCTGAACTTCTGCGGCCACACCCGCTTTGATCCATCCTCACCTTGTTGACGGACCATGAGGTCTGCGATCTTCCCATTTTTCGTGCGAAGCTCATACGTGAACTTCGGCCGCCCCGCCCCATTGACCCAAACCTCATTCCATGCGGTAAGATCGAGCTTCGTATGCAGCTGCAAGGCCTGTATAAGATCGGGCCAGGTGGCGTTGCCGCCTGCAAACTTTTTCAAATAATCCCGCAGACCATCCCGAAAGGCGTCGGCCCCCATCAGGCACTCCAGCTGCCGCATCACGATCGGCGCCTTGTGATAGATAATATTCCCATACAGCGAACCCGCCTCATTGAGATTGTCCAGCTGCTGCCGTATCGGATGCGCCCCCGCGCTGCGGTCGACGCTATACGCTGCGGGGTAGTGATCCGTGAGAAATTTCAATTCATAGTTATTGTCCGGCAAGGTAAGGCTACCGATCTTGTCAGCCATGAAATTGGCAAAGACCTCCTTCATCCAGACGTCGTTGAACCAGGTCATGGTGACCATATCTCCAAACCACATATGCGCCGTCTCGTGCGATAGCAGGTTCGACCGGCTGATCAGCTGCTCACGGGTAGCGCCCGAATCGAGGAACAAGGTGCTGGCCTTGTACTGGATAGCGCCGGGATGCTCCATCCCACCAAACTGAAAATCGGGGATCGCGACAAAATCGAATTTCTGAAAAGGATAGGCGATACCGGTATACTCCTGCATGAATCGCAATGCCTGCCCTTCGATCCGGAAGATAGAGTCGATGCTGAACCGGAGCCTCGCCTCATCGGTCTCGCGATAGAGCAAATGCATGGTCCGCCCGTCGATGGTCCGCGACGTGTCGGAAAACTTACCCGCTGCAAACGAAAAAAGATAGGTGCTGATCCGGTCCGAGGGACGAAAAGACACCCGCCCGTCATCCGCCCCCGCCAAAGCGCCGTTGGCGATCGCCTTCCAGCCCGCGGGCATCGTAAGACTCAACGTGAACACGGCCTTGCAGTCCGGCTGGTCAAAACAGGGAAAAATGGTGCGAGCCCTGTCAGGCACCAATAAAGTATATAGGAACTCACTGTTCCGATTGAGCGCCGCATCGGCCGAGACAAAGGAAACCAGGACAATATTGGTTCCCTGCCGCAACAGCGACGCCGGTAGCAAAAGATGCTCGTTCACGACGGTCGCCGGCGTTGCTGAGCCGTTGAGCGACAATTTCGCGACCGACTGCCCTTTAAAATCCAGCAGAAGGGGACGCCCGGCGAGACGATCCTTGTCCAGCTCAAAATAAAGTCGTTCTTCTCCTCCAACTGGCTGAGTCCGGGTCTTTGGCAAATGAAAGTCCAGCTCATAGCGGACATCCTTCAAACAAGCGCTCCGCAGCCGCGCAAGCTCAAGGGAAACGCCCGCCCCCTCCTGCCCCATCGTCTGTAAACCAAAGAATAATAACAGGATAAGGGAAGTCGGTCTAAGGATCGCCATAGTTGGAAATTGAGGCTGGAAAATACGGCATTTTGGTGGTAAATTGGGTCATGCTAAAAACCTTCCTACTGCTACTGATCCTTACCCTCTGTAACCTTCCCCAGGACGTCCGGGTGATCACCTACTCCAACGGAAGAGCCAGTTCCAAAGACTACGAAAGCCTCGCCTTCTGGATAAAGACCAACCAGCGGGCCTATGTCAAATATGTCCATGGCGCGAACGACGAGATAGATATCAGCTGGGCGGGATCGGACTCCTCCAACGGGAAAAAAGGTTTCCGGCTCAAAGGACCTGCCGATACGCTCAGCTGGCTGGTTACGTTGCAAGGCAACGCTATTCGGATCACCGACCGTAGAGGCCGGCAAAAAGAGCTGCATTGGGAGAACGAAGGCGGCGCATCACCCGATAGCACCTGCACCATCTGCGCTAAAAACGAAAGCCAGGCGATAGCCTGGCTTCAGAAATACTTTTTCCGCTAGGTCTAGGCGGCCTATTCCTTCTTGTCGTTGTCGGCTTTCTTACGCAGCTGCTCCAGCAACTGCAGCCCCAGCAGTCCGCTGATCGGACTGCCTCCATCACCGTTGCCGCCGATGAGGATATCGGGCATGATCTTGATCCGTTGTTCACCGATAGACTCCATCACCTTCAGCTGGGTAAAGTTATCGCCACCCATCGCCTCGACGGCGAGCTTATAGGATTCGGCGGATGACTTACCGATGGCGAGGATCTTTTCTGCCTCGGCGTTACCCGTCAGCGATATTTTTTCGGCGTCGGCCCTGGCCAGCCATTCTATCTTTTCAGCATCCGCTTTTGCAAGCAGTCTCGTTCTCTCCGCTTCACCACTGGCCAGCAGCTTGACCCGGTCGGCTTCGGCGTTGGCCTGGAGACGAACGCTGTTGGCGTCACCGGTGGCCTTCTTTACGGCCGCGTCGGCGATACGTTCGGCTATGAGTACGCCCTGGTCGGCCTTGACGATCTCCTTCTGGATCTCTGCGATCGCTGTCTCCTTCTCGAGACTCTGACGGGTCTCCTGCGCCTTCATCTGCGTATCATAGGTGACCTTCTGCTCTTCGGCAATCTTACGGTCGGTCAGCGTCTTCATCAGGCTCTCCGGCGGAACGATGTCCCCGATTAGGGTGTCCACGCCGTGGACGTTGTATTCCTCGAGCACGCGGCCAATATGTTCCCTGGCCGACTGCTGTCTTTCCTTACGCGCGCCGAGGAAGGAGATGACGTCGCTGTCCTGCGCTGAATTTCGGAAATAGTTGCCGATCGTAGGCTCCAGCACCTGGCTGACGAGATTGACCATGTTCCCGAAACGCGCGATCACCTTGGGCGCCTCTGTGTTGGGAATATGAATGATCTGCGCAACGTCGAGGTTGAAGGGGAATCCGTCTTTGCTGCGCACCGTGATGGTCGACAGATTCTTGTCCAGCTGATGCGCCTCGCTGCGGGCGCTGGCCCAGTTGAGGACCAGGTTGGTGGTAGGGACCATTTCTACCTTCAGGATATAGGGGTTGATCGGGTATTTCCCGGGACCAAGCGGCTCCGACCATACGCCCTTATTGCCACGGGCAACGATATTGCCGTGCTTGAATTCCGCGCCGCTGAGGTCTACACCGTCCGTGCCGACAAAGGAGATGACCACGCCCACATAGCCGATAGGGATCTCGGTCATCTTGACCATATCCACTTTGAGGAACCAGGGGTTGAAGAAATAGGAACCGGCCAGTATCACCTGTTCCTGCAGACCCTTGAAACCTCCGTTGGAAAGGAACAGGTCTGCGTCCTGGAATTTATTATGCTCGCTGATGATCCGGCCCGCGATCTGTCCTTCCTCCAGCGGACGGCCTTCCAGCGTCGTGACGATGCCCACTGCATTGTCGGGAACGCTGACCATATCGGCTGTCTCCACTTCAAATAAAAAGGTGTTGATACGATACGAACCGGGGGTGATGATCGCGGTCTGCCGGCCTTTGCGCCCGCCATTCTGTAGGAAAGCCGCCGCATCCTGGAAGGAGTCGCAGGGTACCTTGCGGGCGAGTATGGCCCCCGACTCCAGCTCGGCGCCGTCACGGGCGAGCACGAGGCCGATCTTTCCTGTGGGAATGACAGTAAAGGGCTCGAATTTGATCAAGTACTGCCAGAACCATTTCCCGAAATAGACACCGGGTGCCAGGGTCTGCGCCTGGTAACCGGCCTCGCCATTGGTAGCGATGATCCGTCCTTCCGGCAGGGACTGACGACCTACAAGCACGAATTTCTTGGTAACGAGCCCGATGCGGTCCTCCGGCACGATAATAACTCCAAAAAAAACACGGAGGATAAGACGATAGAGTACAACGCAGAGTACGGGAATACCGATGATCAATATCCATTTGATCATCACGGAAGAGGAGTCCATATGTTAGAAGTTTAGGTTTATCTGGTTCGAATATAATGTACCAGGATGACCCCACAAAGTTTGTACGCCGCGAATTGTCCCGCTAGCGAAATACGGATGAGCGGTAAAAAAGGCCGCCCCGCTTTATCGGGGCGGCCTTACTATTTCGAGCCAGATAATCAATTGACGACCAATACTCTTGTCGGTGTCGGATAGACGACGGAGCCGTCATCGAGCGTGATCCGGAAATAAAAACGATTGGTGAGTTCGGTATTCAGCTTGAACGCTTCCCTGGGATAGACAGTATGATAGACGCTCAGCGAAGTTTTGAACGTGACGGTGGTCCCGTTGCCGGGGATAACGGGCACAGGATAGAATCCGGTAGCGCCCGCACTCTGGATCGCCGCGTAGCTGGAAGAGGTCGCGACCCTGGTGATCTCCTTTATCGTGCGGCCGGAAGTGGAAGCAAGGACCATATTGATCGTAATGCTGCTGTCCCCGTTGACGCTGGCGGTTACCGTCGGATCGGGACGAAAGCCAACCGCGTTCTGCACGCTGATCGGCACGTCGCCTCCATTATACGCAGAATAGTTGGGACCAAATCCTTTTTGCTTCGAACAGGAGCAAAGCAGGGCCACGGACAACGCGAGGCCCGAAATTCTTTTTATCATGGGGATCATATATTGTATCATTTATAATAGTTTTTATTTTGCCCACCAGAGCTTGACGTCCACCAGGGGTCTCGGGTTTGGCGCATTGGGGTTTGTCGACAGCTCGGTATTCGTGTAAGGTAGTCGTGTAGGGATCACCGTTGGGTCGTCGCCGCCGGGGTTATTGGGTAAGGCCAGGACCGGATAGCCGGTGCGCCGATAGTCATCGAATACCTCGATCCCGTTGCCGATCCACGCGATATACTTTTGCGTGATGATCTGCTTGAGCATATCCTGCGTAGAGCCCGTAAGGGTGACGACGGTGGGATTGGCAGCAAAATAGGTGGAGATATCAGAGGAGGACATACCCACCTTTGTCATCGAGGCCTTAATTCCTGCTTGATAGTAGGCATTGGGATCCCCCGGTGTACCCAGGATCAGCGCCGCTTCGGCAAGAATGAAATTCGCCTGGAAATTGGTCAGCAGACGGATCGGTGCGTTGCCCGTCACTCCGATCAGATAGGTCCCGTACTGCGACCGACCGGCTACCGCCGGCGCCACGACATTGCTGCCGTTGTCGAAACCTACGAATGCACCGTTGGGCTTGGTAAAGAACTTCGCCAGCCGCAGGGTGTCGTTCAGTCCGTTCATCAGGTTGAGAAGACGGAGGCTCAGCATCTGATCACCAGTGCGGTTGACGTAATTGAAGTTGTAGATGGGATTCTGGTTGCCGGTGCCAGAACCAAACGGTACTTCGAAATCGAGGCTGTTATCGTTGATAAAGTTGTTGCCCGAAAGCACGCTGCTGATAACGGATTTGGCCAGGGTCGGATTGGTATTGGTCAGCATGATGGCGAATTTCAGCAGCAGCGAATTCCCCATCCTCTTCCATTTGGTAAGGTCTCCGCCGTAGACGATATCGTCGGTCTTGGGTTTGAAGAAGCTGGTCTTGTCCAGGTCCGCCATCCCGCTGGCGACCAGATCGAAAAGGCTGCGGATGCCCAGCGAAGCATTGCCCTGATAGATGTCCTGTACCTTGTCGAACCGGGGGTATAGATAGGTCGACGGCTGCCCCGCCTGCGAATAGGGAACATCCCCCCATATATCGGTCGCCAGCGAGTAGGCATAGGCCATTTCCAGCTTTGCAATACCCGAATATGCCGGGCTGGTGGACGAGTCCAGGTTGATCAGGGTCTGACAGTTATTGATGCTGCCGCCATAGATCTCGCCGTTCCATTGATTGTCGAAGGCGCCGCTGAAATTGTAGACATCATAGCCCTGCGTCTGGTTGGCTACGCCGGCGATATGCTGCATTATCGCAGAGGTGGCGCGGTCCAGGTCATTGCTGTTGGCAAAAGCGATACCGATGGTCGTCGTCGGCAGCAGCACGGTAGAGGGAACCGTCTGCGGATTGTTCGGGCTGGTATTGACGTTGAGGTATTTCTTGCAGGAGCCAAGCAGCAAAACCGCCGGCAGCAGGAAGTAAATAAAAAAGCTTTTATAATGCATGTGCTGAATTTTAATGTTGATTACAGGGATACTTTCAGGTTAGCGCCGATGGTCCTGGCGTTGGGAGCGCCCTGCAGATCGAGTCCGCGGATATTGCCCGCGCCCTGCGTATTGATCTCAGGATCGAAAAAGGTATTCGGCGCCACATGAAATACGTTATTGGCAAAGACAGATACCCGGATATAGTTGATATGCCATCCCTTTACAAGACGCGAGGGGAGATCATAGCCAAGCGATACTTCCCGCATACGGAATACCGTTGCATCGTATACATTGAACTCGCTCTGCAGACCACCCATTACGCCCCAGTAGGTCTGCGCCGGTATCTGGATATTGTTCTTGATGTATTTTCCTCCGGAGAATATCTCGCCCGGGAGTATCCAGGGCTGCTCACGATCCTTTCCCGTCTCTATCCAGGCACCGCGGGCCTTGTAGGAGGCGGCAGTAAACGACAGTATCTGTCCTCCTTTTGTGAAGTCGAAGGTGAATCCCAGATTAAAGCCCTTATACCGGAATGTATTGGTCACGCCCATCGTGTAATCCGGATTGGGGTTGGACAATACCTGATTGGCGATGGTCGTAGCGTAAACGCCGGTATTGGCGTTGATAAGCCGGGCGCCGGTGGCGCTGTCGCGCGGGATCAGGCCGCCGATGATGACGCCATAGGGCTGTCCCACCTTGATTGAGGGTATCGAGCCGATAAAGGCGCTGCCCGGGATGCCAAAACTGGTGATGCCGGGTGCGATCGAAGTAACCTTGTTGACGATCTTCGTGAAATTGGCAGAGATATCCCATTTGAAGCCGGGGCTGGCAACAGGTGTTACTGTCACCAGCAGCTCGACACCCTTATTGGTCATCCGGCCGGCATTGACCGTCTTCGTCTGATTGCCGGTGGAAGGAGGTATGCCCACATTGAAGATCTGGCTCGTGCTGATCGTGTTGAAGTAAGTAGCGTCTACGGACACCCTGTTCTTCCAGAAGCCCAGGTTCACGCCTGCCTCATACGAGGTGGTAAATTCCGGAGCCAGCGTCGAGTCGGCGATATTGGAATTGAGCGTAAAGCCGGGGACGGAGCCGTATGGGAAATTGAAGTTGGCTACGTTGTTCCCATAGCTCGCTTTGACAAAGGTATTGGCCAGTAAATAGGGCGGCGCGTCAGAGCCGACCCTTGCGTAGCTCGCCCGAATCTTGCCATAGCTGAGAATATCGGACTGCACCTTGAAGGCATCGGTGAATACAAATCCGGCGTTGACAGATGGATAAAAGAAGGTATTCTTGAAAGTAGGCAGCGTCGAGCTCTGGTCTACCCTGCCCGTCAGCTCGAGGAACAGATAATTGCTATAGGCGAAGGACAGCTGGCCATAATATCCCAGCAGGCGTTGCAGGTTGGTCACTTCGGTCGAGCCGATGTTAAAATTAGCGCCGGTGCTCACGTTGAAGAACCCGGGTATGGATATCTGGTCGGCCTGCACTGTCACCGTCTGGCTGCGGCGCTGGTTGATGTTCTGACCCAGCAGCGCAGAAACGCTGAGGTCTTTTATAAACACATCGCTCTTATGCGCTGTGATAAGCAGGTCGCCGTTGAGTTCGCTGCGGAAGATGGTGCTTTCCAGGTCTTGTCCGGCGGGCACACGGGCGGAAGTAATGGCGAACACCTGTTTGCGCCGGTCTGTGTATGCGTCTATTCCTAACCGGTAGCTTACGTTCAGCCAGGGCGCAAGATCATACCCCAGCGTCACGCTGCCCAGCGTACGGGTAAGATTGCTGGTGAGAGGGTCATTATAAGAGTCGAAATAAGGGTTGTCCTGGCCGGTAATGGGCCAGTTGTTCGAGCCGTCAGGATTTTGATAGGTATGCTTTGTCTTATAGCCGGTGAGATCGATGCTTCGGGCCAGTCCCAGCACTACGGCCAGTGCGCTGGCGCCGTTGCCGCCCAGGATACCGTTCTGCAGGGTATTGGTGAACGTGATGGAGCCCCCGAGATGTATCTTGTCGCGGAAGACCGTATTGCCACCAAACTTCACGTCAGCCCTTTTGAGCGAGGTGTTTGGCAATATCCCGTTCTGTGAGAGATAGCCGCCGGACAACGTAAAATTCTGTTTGGCGTCTCCTCCGTTGATGATAAGGCTATTGTCCGAGATGGTTCCTGTCTGCCAGAAGTCTTTGATGTTATTGGGATAGGCCTGATAGGGCACCGGCTGGCCGCCGACGAGCAGACCGTTGGCGACAGTAGGCGTTGTACCGAATTTCGGTCCCCAGGAGTTGCCGGAGATCGGATTGTATACTCCGTTGGTCCCCTGGCCGTACTGGTTCTGTGTTTTGGGAAGGCCCTCGGCGTTCTGCGTGCTGTAGGAAGTGCTCGCCGTGATCTCGCTCCTGCCTCCTGCCCCACCCTTCTTGGTGGTAATGATGATGGCTCCCGCAGCGGCACGCGACCCATAGAGGACGGCTGCTGCCGGTCCCTTGAGAATATTCACGGACTCGACATTATTGAGATCGATGTCCAGCGCGCGGTTGGCGGGTTGATTATCCCCGAGGGTCCCGTTGGGTCCGCCATTGGTGCGGTCTACGTCGTTGCTGATGGGTATACCGTCCACGACGAACAACGGCTGGTTGCTGCGGGTGAAGGAGGTAATGCCGCGGATATTGATATTGACAGAAGCGCCCGCACTGCCGCTGGCGCCGGTGATATTGACGCCGGAGACTTTCCCTTCCAGTGCGTTGACGAGGTTGACCGTGCCCTTGTCGGCGAGCTGGTCGCCACCCAGTCGCTGCGTGGCATAACCCAGTGACCGCCTGTCCCGCACGATACCAAGGGACGTGACCACGACCTCGGAAAGGGTCTTGTCGGCTGTAACGAGAGAGATATTAACCGTCGCACGACTTGTCACATCCACTTCCTGTGTGGTCATGCCGATGGCCGAGACGACTAGCGCCTTTGTGTTCGCGGGAGCATTGAGGGAAAAGCTGCCGTCAGCCTGTGAGCTGGTGCCCATCTTAGATCCCTTGACCAGGATGCTGGCATTTGGAATAGGTTTCCCTTCAGGGTCCAATATTTTTCCGGTGATCGTTCGATTCTGTGCGAGAAGGCTCACAGATAGCAATAGCATGCTACCTGCCAAAAGCAGAAGTTTTCTCATGTGTTTAGTTTTGGTTAATTATGTTTGGTAACTAAATATAACCTAAACCCCCACGAGATTTTAGCATGCTCTTACTACTAATTTCCGGAGTATATTACTAATAAACCCTGCGAGTAAGTATTTACTTGTACAGCAGCTCGTAATATTCATGCGCCATCCGCCCGGCGTCGAACTGATACCGGACATCGCGCATACCATTCTTGGCGATCTGACGCCAGGTATCGTATTTGTCGTAATAGAGCGGCAGTATCTCCTGCTGCAGTATTGCCAGGAGCTTTTCGTAGTCGTAGTCGTCCTGCTGCTCGACGTGCATATTGGCGTAGTCGGCCTTGGGTACGACAAAACCATTGTTGCCGTGGTTTATGAACTCGGGTATCCATCCGTCGTCGGTGGAGAAGTTGACGGCGCCGTTCATGGCTGCAGTCATGCCGCTGGTGCCGGACGCTTCGCGGGGCACACGGGGGTTGTTGAGCCAGCAGTCGGCCGCCTGTTTGAGGCGTTTGGACAAAGACATCTCATAGCCGATAACGACGGCGACATTCTTATATCCCTTACTCAGGTGGACGAGATGGTTGAATTCGTTGATCGCAGGATAGTCCATCGGGTATGGCTTGCCGGCCCAGATGATCTGGACGGGATACTTCGTATCGTTGACCAGCTGGTTGAACCGGTCCATATTCCGGGTAAGGAAACTTGCGCGCTTATAGCCGGCAAAGCGACGTGCCCATACGATGGTGAAGACATTCTGGTCGAAGATCTTCCCCGTCTGATCGGCGACGATCTCAAAGCTTCTCTTCTTCATGTACTTCTTGCGGTCGTCCCACCAGTAGTCATTGCCTTCCTCCATTTTCCGGTAGAGCTCTTTGTCGGCCCAGTAACGCCAGTTCTGCGCGTTGGTGATCGAGATGATCGGGCAGATATCCTTATACTTGCTCCACATCGCGCGCGACACGTTGCCGTGCAGCTGTGAAACGCCGTTCGCCAGGTGGGCGAATCGCAACGCCACCAGCGAGTGATTGAAGGCATCGTCTTCCAGTCCGGTGAGCTTCTTGACCTCTTCGACCGAGAGGCCGCAGAAATAGCTCATCTTATGACAGAGATAGATATCGTGCTTCTCGTTGCCGGCCTCTTCGGGAGTATGGGTCGTGAAAACCATTCTCTTCCGGACCTCTTCGAGATTGTGGTTGTATTTCTTGTAGAGCCAGAAAGCCGAGCTGATAGCATGAGCCTCGTTGAGATGATAGAGCTCGGGCTTAAAGCCCAGCTCGTCGACCAGCTGCGCCCCTCCTACCCCGAGGAGAATGAACTGCGCCACCTTCGTCGCGACGTTGGCGTCATACAGACGGTGGGTGATCGTCTGCGAAACATAATCGTTCTCGGGCACGTCGGTGCTCATCAGGAACAGAGGCGCGCTTTTGAACGTCTCAGGGTTAAGATAGTAGACCTTGACCCATACCGGGTGGTCGTGGATATTCACCTGGAATTTGATACCCGTATCTTCGAGAAAGCTGTATTGTTTTTCCATCCAGGTGACCTGCAGGGTCTGGTCCTGGTTGCGGGCCTGATCATAGTAGCCATATTTCCACAGGATGCCTATATTGATCATGTTCTGGCGTAATTCGTAAGCGCTGCGCAGGTGCGATCCCGCCAAAAAGCCCAAGCCACCGCTGTATATCTTCAAAGGCTGGTGCACGGCGAACTCCATCGAGAAATAAGCGACCTTCTTCGAATACCGATCGTCCACGGCGTATGGCACAACATAATTTTTAAAGCTCATAACAAATCCAAATATTATTTAATCTATATGTAAAAACTACGCAATGTTTAATTGCGACAAAAAATGTGCAATAATATTATTTTTTGTCGCAATATCATCTATTTATATTTTAACCGGCTCCGCCGGTATTAACGTATATTCTATTTTTTTAATTGTATAAAGGACCTTTCTGGCCCGCGAGGCTCCCTTTAGGCCTTATTGGTCTTAACTGTTTGTTTGGGCGCCGGTTGTCCGGACTTTTGCTTTGTTTCGCCCTTACGCCGTTCGAAAAAGCCCTCAAAAAAGCATTTGATATCCCGGTGTACGCCGCAGCCGCCCAGTTCCTTCAGAGTGACCCCGCTGGCTCCAAAACTAAATTCGATCGCACAAGGGTCGGAATAGGACTTATAGCGGGCAACACCGGGTGAAACGAATTTGGCTTCACCTTTCAGCTCGCCATTGCAGGTAGCGTCGTCCTTCTCGAAATGGACAAAGAACAGTATCCGGGTGGCGTCCCTTCCATCACGGATGGCAACGATATTCCGCTTGTTCTGGGCATAGTCGCCGGAGAACTTGTGCTTGCGGGGCAGGGTGTCGATGGGATTAAAGATCGGAGGTATTTTGGGTTTGGATTCGTTGGACTCTGTCAGGATGAGCACAAAGCCGCTCTCTTCGCTGAAGATATAGGCGTCCCGTTTATACAGCAGCTGGCCGCCTACTTTTCGCTGATGGGAGACCGTGAGCGTGTACTTGTTGTCCATCCCAGCCAGGCCAGTGACCCCGGGCTCGTTGTCGGAATAGAGGACGGGTCGGGCGGCGGAGAAATGGTTCTTCTTGTCAAAACAAAGGATATAGAGTATCCGCCGGTCTTTGCTAGTGCCCTTTACGAACAGGTAGGTCTCCTGTTTTGGCACCTTGATCTTGCCCACGGCATAGAGATGAGGGTGGGCGTCTTTTCCAAACCACCGGGTCAGTACGGAATCAGGAATGAGACGGGAGAACAGCTTGTTGTTGATAACAGCGCTGGCCGGCTCTTTATGCCGGAATATCGTATCGGTGACCTGATAGGGCAATTTAAGGGGAGAGACCAGTTCCAGGAACTCAGGGATGCCAACCTCCACATCGTTCTCAGCCAGGGACGCCTTTTTGCTTTTGCACGAGAAGAATAACACCGACAAGACGATCAGCAACAGGTATTTATTCATAACTCCATGTTTCGGAACCCTTCCGGTTCCGGCTCTAAAAGTAAACATTCAGGGCAAAGATCGGGCCGTGACGGGTGTTTTTTTCCAAAAAATTAATTTAGATTTGTCTAAATTTTATTTTCGACAAACCAAAAATGGATGGATGATATCGGCCAGCAAAGAGAACCATCTCAAAGCCATCTACCACCTCCAGCAGGAGAAAGGTATCGTTACGACCAACGAGCTGGCGGCGGCTTTGCAGACCCGTCCCGCCTCCGTAACGGACATGCTAAAAAAGCTGAAAGACCAGAAGCTGCTCATCTATGAGCGCTACAAGGGTTTCAAGCTGAGCGGCGAGGGAAAGAAGGCCGCGGTGCAGATCATCCGGAAACACCGGCTCTGGGAGTATTTCCTGGTGGAAAAGCTTCAGTTCGGATGGGAGGAGGTGCACGAGATCGCCGAAGAGCTGGAGCATATCAGCAGCAAAAAGCTGGTCGACCGGCTGGATGCTTTCCTTGGCCATCCCGATACCGATCCGCACGGCGACCCCATCCCCGACAGTCAGGGCCGCATTCATACCCGGCGGCAGATATGCCTGGCCGAGCTGCCCCTCAACAAGGAGGTGCAGGTATCGGGTATTGCCAGCCAGACCTCGGAAATGCTCGAAATACTGCAGCACAACCATATCCGGCTGGGTACCCGGCTGGAGATCAGAAAGAAATTCCCATTTGACGAATCCCTGGAAGTCAAGATCCGCAACCGGCCACTGGTGACGATCAGCGCCCAGGTAGCAAAAAATGTACTGGTAAAAGATGACGAATCACTGGCAGAAAAACGTTAGCCTCAGCGAGGTGCATGGCAGCATCGATACGACCGCCCGGAAAGGTCCGTGGTGGAGACAGCTTTTTGTATTCTTCGGACCGGCCTACCTGGTGAGCGTGGGCTATATGGACCCCGGCAACTGGGCGACGGACCTGGCGGGCGGCAGCCGATTTGGCTACTCCCTGATCTGGGTGCTTTTGATGAGCAACGGCATCGCTATCCTTTTGCAAAATCTCTCGGCCCGTCTCGGGATCGTGCGGGGACGGGACCTTGCCCAGGCCAACCGGGAGGTCTACCCTGCTTATATCAACATCCCCCTCTACATCCTGGCGGAGATCGCCATCGCGGCCTGCGACCTGGCCGAGGTTTTAGGCATGGCCATCGGCATTCAGCTGCTGACCGGACTTCCCCTCGTATATGGCGTCTGCATCACGGTCCTGGACACCTTTCTGCTACTGTTCTTACAGCGGCTCGGCATGCGTCGCATGGAGGCCTTTGTCGTCGGCCTGATCGCCGTGGTAGGCGGTTCCTTCCTGGTGGAGATCCTGCTGGCCAAGCCCGCGCTGAAAGACGTCGTCACCGGCTTTGTCCCAAGGCTTCAGGGCAAGGAAGCGCTGTATATCGCCATCGGCATCATCGGCGCGACGGTCATGCCGCACAACCTCTATCTGCACTCCGCCCTCGTACAGACCCGGAAGATCAAGCCGGGCGCCGAACATATCCGCAAGGCCCTAAAGATCAATTTTCTCGACAGCGCCGTCGCCCTCAACCTGGCCTTTTTGGTGAATGCGGCGATCCTGATACTGGCGGCTACTGTTTTTTTTAAATCGGGGAACACTGGTGTCGCCTCCATCCGGGATGCCTACCGCCTCCTGCCCATGTTGGGGACACAGCTTGCGCCCAAGCTGTTCGCGATCGCCCTTATCGCAGCGGGTCAGAGCTCGACGCTTACCGGCACGCTCGCGGGACAGATCGTCATGGAAGGTTATCTGCAGCTGCGGATCAACCCCTGGGTCAGGCGGCTGCTGACCCGGCTACTGGCTATTGTGCCCGCTGTCATCGTCATCCTGATCTTCGGAGAGAACGAAGTCGACAACCTGCTGGTGTTAAGCCAGGTCTTCCTCAGCGTCCAGCTCGGATTCGCAGTCATTCCCCTGATACATTTCGTCAGCGACCGCAAGACCATGGGCGAATTCACTGCCAGTCCTGCTATACGGACCCTCGCCTGGGCAGCCGCGGCCCTGCTGGTATACCTTAATGTCAAGCTGGTGATCGAAGAGACGGCGCCTTTCATGGCGGCGCCCGGTCATTTTATCGTGAAGGTGCTGATTGCCCTCGGCGGTCTGGGAGCCATCCTTTTGCTGGCTTATATTTCCCTGCACCCATGGATCGTCCGCCGTATCCGTCACGCCCAGCTGCGCGTACACCCCCAGGCCGATAGCTGGAACGACTGGTCCGCGCCCACATTCCGGCACATCGCCATCGCCATGGACTTTAGCGAGCACGACCAGAAGCTGCTGGCCTACGCTATAGGCCAGGGAGGCAGCAACGCCCGATATCTGCTGATCCACGTCGTGGAAAGCGCTTCGGCCCGGATGCTGGGGAAAGAGAGCGACGATTTCGAAACCCGCCAGGACCAGCAGCGGCTTGACCAGTATCAGCTGCTATTGCGTCAGAGAGGCATCGAGGCACATACGGCCCTGGGCTTCCGCCACCGTAGCCAGGAGATCGCCCGGCTGGCCAAAGAGCAGGGCGCAGACATGCTGGTGATCGGCTCGCATGGACACCGAGGGCTAAAAGACTTTATTTATGGAGAGACAGTCAACGCGGTAAGGCATGAATTAAAGATACCGGTACTTGTAGTTAGCCTGTAAGCTTCCCCTTCCCCTTTATCAGATGTTTCAGCCGGCTGAAGGTCTCGGGCTTGATATTCAGAAAAGAGGCGAGATACTTCTGAGGCACCCGCTGCATCATCTGTGGGTGCTTGTTGACATAATCCAGGAAACGTTCGCGCGTGCTCTTGTTCAGCTGATCGAAATATCTGCGGTCTTTCTTGACAAAAAGCTGGGAGATCAATAGCCGGCCCATCCGCTCGAACTTGGGAATTTTTTTATAGAGCTCCTCGAGGCTGTCATAGGAGATAGAGAAGAAGATGGTAGGCTCGATCGTCTCCACGACCGAACCCGAGGGCACCCGGTTGTGAAAGGACAGCTCCGAATGGATGATATGCCCCTCTGTCGCCAGCTGAATGGTTACTTCCCCACCCGTGCGCAGCGGAAGGTATTTACGCGCCAGCCCGCGCGCCACGATGTTCAGATATCGTTCGGTCTCGCCTTCGCGGATCACTTTGACCTTTTTATCAAACTCCCTGATCTCGATATACGGCAGCAGTAGACCGAACTCCTGTTTCGTCAGCGGAGCATAGGCCGATAGATAGTGGTGCAGCCTGTCGAGTGCGGTCTTATGAAAATTGTTGCTCCTGGTCATGTCTGGAAGGATTTGATCACGCCCGGACGTTTTCTGAGGAGATGCTTCAGGCGACTGAATGTCTCGGGCTTCATATTGAGATAGGAGGCCAGGTATTTCTGTGGCACACGCTGCATCAGGTCGGGATTGTTCTCTACAAAACGCAGGAATCGTTCGCGCGCATCCAGGCGCATACACTCCAGCTCCCACTCCTCTTTCTGGAGAACAAACTGAGTCGTGATCAGCCGCCCTACCCGCTCGATGGCAAAGCTGCGCTGGTACAGACCTTCCAGGTCTTCTTTTGTAATAGAGAGCATCATCGTGGGTTCCAGCGTCTCGATAAAATAGCAGGAGGGGGCTCCGGAGAGAAAAGAGGCGGACGAGCTGATCAGCTCTCCTTCTTTGGCGATATTGGTGATCACTTGTGTCCTGCCCTTTAAAAAATACATCCGCACCAGCCCTTTGACCACAAAGTTCATAAACTGTTCGACATCGCCGACCCGGACCAGCTGCTGACGCTTGTCAAAGCTTCTGACCACAAGCTTCTCCGCCAAAAAAGTAAATTCTTCATTGGTCAATGCTACGTATCCCGACACATATTGGCGCAACATGTCTAACATAGGTGCTGCAAACATACTAAAACATACTAAAAATGTGTAACCGTCCTGACCCGGAAGCAGGATGGCCGGCGAAAAAAACCATGCCGCGGGGGACGGAAATCTGGGCATTATCCCTTACGTTTGTAAGTTTTTGAAAGTAAACAAGCAGAAATATGGCCAAAAAAATTAAAGTTGCAAATCCGGTGGTTGAACTGGATGGGGATGAAATGACCAGGATAATCTGGAAATTTATTAAAGACAAGCTTATTTTACCTTATCTCGACATTGACATCAAATATTATGACCTGGGTGTCGAATACCGCGATAAGACGGACGACCAGGTGACGGTGGACGCAGCCAATGCCATCAAACAATATGGCGTAGGCATCAAATGCGCCACGATCACTCCTGACGAAGCACGCGTAAAAGAATTCAATCTGAAGCAAATGTGGAAGAGCCCCAACGGGACGATCCGCAATATTCTCGATGGCACCGTATTCCGCGAGCCGATCGTGATGACGAACGTGCCTCGCCTGGTCACTAACTGGACGGCTCCCATCATCGTTGGCCGTCACGCCTTCGGCGACCAGTACCGCGCGACCGATACGGTCATCAAGGGCAAAGGCAAGCTGACCATGACCTTTACACCTGAGGACGGCAGCGCTCCCCAGACATTCGAAGTGTTCAACTTCAAGGGCGACGGCGTTGCGCTGAGCATGTACAATACCGACGAGTCCATCAAGGGTTTTGCGAGGAGCTGCTTTAATATGGCGCTCAGCAAAAAATGGCCGCTCTACCTGTCTACTAAGAACACGATCCTGAAGAAATACGACGGACGATTCAAAGACATATTCGAAGATATCTATAAGAGCGAGTTCGAGCAGAAATTCAAGGAGGCGGGCATCGTCTATGAGCACCGTCTTATCGATGATATGGTCGCCAGCGCGCTGAAATGGAACGGTAATTTCGTCTGGGCCTGTAAGAACTATGACGGCGACGTACAGAGCGACTCTGTGGCGCAGGGCTTTGGTTCTCTGGGTCTGATGACCTCGGTGCTGATCACTCCCGACGGCAAGATAATGGAAGCAGAGGCGGCTCACGGTACGGTAACGCGGCACTACCGCGACCACCAGGCCGGCAAGCCTACTTCCACCAATCCCATCGCCAGCATCTTCGCGTGGACACGTGGTCTCGCTTTCCGCGGGAAGCTGGACGGCAACCAGGAGCTGATCGATTTTGCCAATGCGCTCGAGGCGGTTTGTATCGAGACCGTAGAAGGCGGCAAGATGACCAAGGACCTGGCCATCTGCGTACACGGCAACAAAGTCGAGCATGGCAAACACTTCCTGTATACGGAAGAGTTCCTCGATGCGATCGACCAGAACCTCCAGAAAAAGCTGAAGTAGACCAGTAATTTTTTATAATATTTAAAAAAGCCCCTGCATTTTAACTGCGGGGGCTTTTTAGCGTTATTTAGTAAAGATTTTTTTTTGATTATCTAATTTACTACATTCGCTATACTTTCATTGTTAACCAAAACACCACTACACATGGCACGGCTGCTCCTATCGCTGGCACAAACCCCATTTCATGGGCTGCCTCCTCCCTAACATCAACATATTATTTTAAAGACTCCATTAGCGGTTCGCTCTATCGGCAACCTGTAATCGTCTAATCATAACGGTACTTGTTAGCGCATGCTAACAGCCGCACGTGTGCAATGATCTATTCAATGCATGCGCGGGCAGGTTTTTTCTATTCTTTCACTTCAAACACTATCAACATGCGAAAACTGCTATTAATTGCAGGATTGTTTTTGCTTTCCGTGCATCTGTTCGCCCAACAGCGTACAGTCACGGGAAAAGTCACCGATGAAAAGGGTGGCCCCGTCTTTGGGGCCAGCATCACCATCAAAGGCTCCACGGCCGGCACTTCGTCTTCCTCGGACGGGGTATTCAGCATCACGGTGCCCGCCAACGCCAAAAGGCTGATCATCTCCGGGGTTGGATTGGAGACCCAGGAGCTCGAGATCGGAGGGCTCTCTAATTTGAATGTGGTCATGAAAGGCCAGAACAGGAACCTGGAAGAGGTACTTGTCGTCGGTTACGGCGTCAAGACCGTCCGGGAGAACACGGGATCGGTAGCCAAGGTCAAGGGCGAGAAGATCGCTTCAGAGCCCGTTCAGTCGATCGACCAGGCACTGGCCGGCAAGACCGCCGGTGTTCAGATCACGCTTGGCAGTGGCGTGCTCGCAGACCGCACGGCCATCCGTGTACGCGGTATCAACTCGATCTCTTCGTCCTCGCAGCCGCTGGTCGTTGTAGACGGTATCCCTCAGAATGCCAACACCTACAACCTGAACGGCTTTAACAGCGGTAATGGTACAAGGTTCGACCCGCTGCAGCTGATCAACCCCGATGATATCGAGTCCATCGACGTTCTGAAGGATGCCGGCGCAGCCGTCATCTACGGTTCGAGAGCCAGCAATGGCGTCATCGTCATCACGACCAAGAAAGGCCGCAAAGGCACGACCAAGGTCAGCTTCGACTCGAAGGCCGGTTGGGCCAGCGCGAGGAAACTCCCCCCGCTGTTAAACGCCGACCAGTTCATGATGATCACCAATGAGAAGGGCGCTAATCGTTTTGGTGCCGGATCGGCAGCCGCCAGCATGGCCAAGCCCAGCGATGTGGACGGCGACGGCAAACCCGACAACACCGACTGGAACAAGGTCATGTACCGGACCGGTCAGACCTATGACAACTCCATCTCCTTCTCCGGCGGCGCTGACAAGCTCTCCGTTTATGGTTCTGCACGCTATCTTACACAGGAAGGCGTTACCATCGGCAACAGGCTGAAGACGGGACAGGCCCGTCTGAACATGGATTTCACGCCGAAGACCTGGTTCAAATCAGGTATACAGGTCAGCTATGCGAGGACCCTCAACGAAGGCATCCTCTCCGACGGCTACATCGCCGGTACGAGCATTTCCGGCTGGCAGTCTGAACCCAACGTATCTCCTTATGACCCGAAGAATCCGACAGGCTATAACCTCACGGCCAACGGCCTGTTGGGCAACGGCAACAACGTTACCTCCATCGGAGGCGTCAACTACCTGCCCAGCGCGTCCTACTATGTGAACGTTCTGCCTCAGATCAAGCTGCAGCGCAATAACAACACTGCTCAGGATCTTCGCGCAAATATCTACGGTACGATCACCCCTATCGCAGGGCTTAGCCTGACGTCAAAATTCGGAGCCCAGTACCTGACCAACTTCGAAGATCAGTATAGCTCGCCTCTTGTCAATGGACTTGGTTTCAGCTATGGCGGTCTCGAACAGGAACAGCGTCGTGAATTCGACCAATGGAACTGGCAGAACTATGTCAGCTACGACAAGACCATCGCAGGTGTACACAAGGTGGGCCTGGTAGCCGGAACGGAATACCAGAAGAACTCTTATTTCTACCAGTACACCGGCGCCAACAACTTCACCGACCCCTTCTTCAACCATATCGTTGATGGTGCCTATACAAATACACAGCCCGGTACGACGACGCTGCTGGATAATACAGGCGGTAATCTGAGCTCCAATGGCCTGATGTCTTACTTCGGCCGTCTCAACTACACCTATGCCGGCAAGTACTTCATTGAAGGTTCGTTCCGCCGGGACGGCTATTCCGCATTCGGCGTCAACCAGCAGTTCGGTAATTTCCCCAGCGTCAGCGCCGGATGGGAAGTGACGAAGGAAGACTTCATGCAGGGCATTCACTGGCTGGATTACCTGAAAGTCCGCGGCAGCTACGGCCAGGTAGGCAACTCGGGTAATATCTCCGACTACGCCGCACTGACGCTGTATTCCGGAGCTTCTTATACAAGCCTCAACGGTCTCGGCATCACGCAGGCCGGCAACTCCAACCTGCGCTGGGAGACTTCCAAGAAGCTGGACTTCGGTATTGACGCAACCATCCTGAAAGGGAAGGTCAATATCACTGCCGACTACTTCAACAACGACATCAATGGTCTGCTTCTCGCCGCTCCTGTCCTGTATAGCGTAGGTATCCCCAACGCGAGCATCAACACCAACATCGGTGGTATGTACAACAGGGGTATCGAGCTGACCGTCGGAAGTACGATTGTATCAACGAGAGACTTTACCTGGACAACCTCCATCAACTTTACCAATATCTGGAATAAGGTGACCGGACTAGTTCCTTCCAACAACAATGCGGACATCGTTTTTGGCCAATCGGTGGCCAGCGTTGGAAAAAGGCTGGGTACTTTCTACCTGCCAGTTTATGCCGGAGTTGACCCCGCATCGGGCAACCCCCGCTGGTTTGCAAAGGATGGTTCTATCAAGCAATACAACTACGGAGCTACCGGAGCAGCGCTGTGGACAGACGACAAAGGCAATTCCGTTGCAGCGCTTAGCGGTTCAGACTATGTCTACCAGAAGAGATCGGGTCTTCCCAAGTTCTATGGTGGCTGGGAGAACACGGTTTCTTACAAAGGCTTCGACCTGAACATCTCCATCACCTACCAGGGCGGCAACTATATCTACAACAGCAGCAAGGCAGGTATGATGACCAACCAGTTCAGCAACAATTTCACCGATATCCTCCGTAGGTGGACCAAGGCAGGACAGGTAACCGATGTTCCGAAACTGTGGCTGGGCAGCGACAACACCGGCAATCAGGCTTCCACGCGTTGGCTGGAGAAGGGTGATTTCATCCGTTTCAGGACGATCACTCTCGGATACAATGTTCCCAAGAAGATGCTGACAAAGATCGGCTTCGACAATATCCGCGTTTACGCTCAGGCCTTCAATCCGTTCGTCATCACCAAATACAGCGGTCTGGATCCCGACGTAAGCACGGCTGGAACTACGCAGAACACTTCCACTGCCAATGGCAATATCCAGGTAGGGGTAGACTCCCGCGCTACGCCGCAGCCGAAGATCTTCACCGTAGGTTTAAACGTGGGCTTCTAAACATTTAATTCAAAGCAATTATGAAAATAAAATATTTCGTTCTAGGTTGTTTCATCGCCGGGGCTGTCCTACCCTCCTGCAAAAAATCCGATCTTTTCAAGGCGCCGCAAAACGCCATCTCTGCAGACCAGGTCTTCAGCACACCGGACCGCATCGAAAAGGCGTCAGTGGGTATGTACGACGCCCTGCAGAACAGCAATTTCTTCGGTGGCCGTGTTTTGATCTATGCGGACATCAGGGGTCTCGATGCTATCCCCAACAGCTATTTCGGCAACATGGGCTTTTATAGCAGCACCAACTCCAGCGATGGTACCGTGAGCTCGGCGTACCAGGGCGCATACCGGACTATTTACCAGGCCAACCTGTTCCTGCAGGGCTTCCTGCCAAAAGCGACCCTCGTATCTTCAGACAAAGCCAACCAATATGTCGGTGAGGCCGAATTCATCCGGTCCCTTTGTTATTTCTACCTGGTGAATCTCTGGGCGCAGCCGTATAATTTCACGGCAGACGCTTCTCATCCGGGCGTTCCCATCGTACTGGACGCAGCGACGGATCCCTTCTCGCCAGCCAATAACGTGGCCAGGTCTACGGTAAAGCAGGTATATGATCAGATCGAGAAAGACCTGCTGGACGCAGAATCCAAGCTTCCCGATCCCGCAGCAGGCAACTTTACCGCCGTCGCAAGGGCGACCAAGGCTGCCGCTAGAGCGCTGCTCGTTCGTCTTTATATCTACAAAGGCGACTGGACCAAGGCCAATCAATATGCGGACGTGGTCATCGGCATGGGCAAATATTCGCTGAATGCCAACAATCCGATGATCGCCTTCCGCCCGCCTTATACCACAGCAGAATCCATTTTCTCTGTAGCCATGAGCGGCGCCGACAACCCGAATACCAACGCTTCCCTGGGTCAGCACTATGGACCAAGAGCAAGAGGTGATATTTCGATCAGCACGGATTACATCAACCTGATGGACACGACCGTAGACCGCAGATACCGTGGTTTCGGCGGCGACTCCCTGATGGAGATTGCTAACGGCGCCTACTGGACGAGAAAATATACCGGCCTCACGACCGACTTCGTTCCGGTGCTGCGCTATGCAGAAATTCTGCTGAGCAAAGCGGAAGCCCTGGCCAAGCTGGCCAATGGTACGGTCGATGCCAACGCCGTCGCCCTGGTCAACCAGATCAGGTCCAGGGCCAATGCCGCCCCCATCGCTCCCGTCACACAGCAGGACCTCATCAACCTCATCATCAGAGAAAGAAGGATCGAGCTGGCCTTCGAAGGCCAGGGTTCCCTGGAATTCGAGCGCAACAAGCAGGACCTGCCCGCGCACAGCACGGTTCCCCTGCAGCCCTGGGGTTCCAACTATCGCGTGCTTCCGATCCCGAAACACGAGACGGACATCAACCCGAACCTGAAACAGAACACAGGCTATTGATCCATGTTGATAGTGCTAATTCGGCCGGCTCTTCTGAGCCGGCCTTTTTTTTAACGCATTTTTTTTCCGACGAATTTGAATTCACAGTACATTACATCCTCCTCCCCAAATGTTCCTTTATAAAAGACGGGTAAATGAGTTAACACGATTGTTATGGGGATTGATGAATATCTTATGGAAGTTGGAAGAGAGGAGCAGCTGGAAAAGAGCAATCGTCTCTTTGTGGGAAATCTGTTATCCGGAACCGATTTTTCCGACGAAAAGATAGCATCGCTTGCAAATGTTTCTGTGGAGTTCGTTCACCAGATAAAAGAGGAAAAGGAAAATAAGTAGAAGTCCCCCCCGAAATAATTACGCCGCCACGGTAACCGGGCGGTTTTCTATTTTGATAAAGTATTGTAATTATTGAACGCTTCCCCACGGGTGGAAACCAATCTCCTCGTCCACCCCGCGCGCAAGAGGCTCTGCAGCCGCCCATCCGCCGGTGCCCCTACCCGCCCGAGGCCCGCGGAAGTATAGATTGCGCCAAAAGGTTGCAGCCACGCGCCTTCTTCGTAGGCATAAAATTCGTGGGTCCCGTCTGTTATGCAGGTTGTGATGATCGACTCCAGCGTCGCCTCATCCATATCCAGCATATCGCAGGCCAGAAGCAAAATATTATGATCGGGATAATGACGATGCGTGGTAAAAAGACCATTCAGCGGGCCGGGGAGCTCCAACGCATCGACCACCAGCTGCTCTTCAGGGATAATTGCGCTATAAGCGGAACGCTGACCGGCATTGACAGAATATACAACGGGGATACCCAACCGGCCCAGCTTTCCCCCCATGTGCAGCGCCCAGGGAATGCCATCCTTCAGCATCAGTCCCTTGTCCTGTCCCATCCGACGGCTTTCGCCGCCGCAGAGGATGAGACCGATCAGCGGGGAAGGGCGACCGGTTGGTATGGTACCGGGAGATTCGGCACTCGACGTCGTCGCAGGGTGAGTGGGCGCTGTTGTCGCGGGTTGGGAGGATCGGCCAGACATTGGATCAGGATTGTTTGTCGGAATGACCCAGGCTTTTCTCGGGGTTGACCTTATCCCTGACCAGCTGCTTTAGCTCTTTGATCTCAGGGAACCGCCCCTCACGCCGGCGATCAAAGAGGACATCGCCGTCGATCGAAATGATATAGGTACCGGCCAAGGTCGCCGGCTGGAGACTTACCGCGTGCAGATCGGTCGTAAAAGTGGTCAGCAACTCCTGGGCCATATAGGCGGCCCTGAGCATCCAGCCGCACTGCGGGCAATATTCGATGGTTATCGTGGGCTTCATGGTTGTTGAGTCGGGTCGCTCTCGTAAATATGTTTGTGGATATCCCCCGTCACGGAGTGGCAGTTGCAGTTGTTGCCCCACTCCTTTGTCCCGTCGGCATAGTGTTCGCACTTCCAGATGGGGGCTTCGTGCTTGATCCGGTCGATGATGTACCGGTTGGCGGCATAGGCTTCGCTGCGATGGGCCGAGGCCGTAATGACGACGACGGCGCTGTCGCCGACGACAACCCTGCCTACCCGATGCTGTGCGACGGCAATGTGCAGCTTCCATTTCTCCCGTGCTTCCGCCAGTATCTCCCCGATGAGCTTCTCCGCCAGCGGACCGTACGCCTCGTATTCGAGTCCCAGGACGGCTTGCCCCTTGTTGCTGTCGCGGACCTCGCCGCTGAACAGAACGACAGCGCCGGCACCCGGATGATGCGAGCGGGACAGCAGCCCCACCACATCCAGCGGCTCGGCCGAAAGGGCGCTAACCTCCACTACGACGCCCCCCGCACCCGGGAGACCACTAACCTCCACTGCTGGGGGGTATGATGACGACGGTGTCATGCGAATTCAGTTTAAAATTCTTATCGATAAATCCCTCTTCGACGGCAAAACGGCAGGTAGACAACAGCGGCCCTGCATTGCCGTTGATCTTCACCAGGACGGCCCTCAGCTCGTCTGTGTTCGCTATTTCCTCCCGGAGCTCGAACTCCGACTGAAAATAGTCCTTCAACCCCGCGTAGACGTGAATTTTCATGCTTTTTTTATTTTGTCACCCAAAAAAATCAAGGCTCGCGCCGCGTAAAGGTCTCTGGCGCCACTACCCCCCGATCTGTAACATGCTCAGGTCGCTGCCCGTAAACCGTACCAGCTGTTTTTGCGCCATCGCCTGCTGCAGCTTTGCGCCCCATTGTTCATCGGTTTCCTCAAGCCCCAGCGCTATCGGGTGGTTGCTGCTCAGACAGCCATAGATATTCCCGCTGCTGTCCAGCCGAAGCCGGTCGCAATCGCGGCAAAAAGGCTCGCTCTCATTGGCGATGATGCCGATGACCGGTCCCCCCTCCGCCTGCCAGTAGCGGGCAGTGGCCGAGGCCTCCCTGTCCAGCGGGGTCAGGACATACCGGCCCGATAAGATATCCAGTATCTCATCCCGGGTCAGCAAGTGACGGTCGGCCTGCGCATGCAAATGCCCCATCGCCATCACCTCGAGAAAACGTATCCTCAGCCCTCTCTCCGCCGCGAACGCCGCCAGCGGAAGCAGCTGTGAATCGTTGATCCCCTTCATAGCCACCGTATTCAGCTTGACATTAAGCCCCGCGGCCAGGGCCGCATCGATCCCGCGGATGATGCGATCGACCGAATGACGTCTGCTCATGGCAAAGAATACGTCCTCGTCGACGGCGTCCAGCGAGACATTGATCGACTGCATCCCCGCCTCTTTCAACGGGAGGGCCAGCCGCTCCAGCAGAAAGGCATTGGTCGTCAGCTTGATACTGGGGATGCCGATCGCCTTGATGCCCCGGATCAGCTCCACCAGACCCGGATAAAGCAGCGGTTCGCCGCCTGTCAGCCGTATGGTCTTCAGGTTCAGCTGCCGGTGCAGCCTGCCGATCATCGCAAGCAGCCGGTCTGCCGGCATTGTATCGCCGGACCCATTGGCCTGCTTTATCTCGTCATTCCCTGAGACGCAATACACACAACCTAAGTTACAATGATGCAGCAGGCTTACCCTCAGGGTACTAAAACTCCTTCCATATTTATCGGCGATGACAGACATTCATTTATCGACTAGATTCTATAAAGGTACGACAGTTACCGGGGATTTCTCTATGGGAATGTAGTCGGTCCCCGGCGCCCCGCAAACGCCACAGCTATAGTCAGCGGCGATCGTTTCAAAGCTTGTGCCGGCGGCTATTCCATTGTCGGGGTCCCCGTATTGCCCGTCGTAGCAGGTGAGACAGTGACGGCAGCGGTATAGCTGACGCTCAGAAGGCGGTGTGACGGAGCCGGAAAGGGCATTGGCCCCTGTGGGCAGAGCCACTTTTTCGTTCTGCAGGCGGTAGAACTCCTTACAAAGCGAGACGAGATAGGGAAAGAGGTTTTCCTTTTCCAGGTCCTTCCGGAAGACGATATATTCTTTGGAATGCGGGTCAAAACCCGGCGTATGCTGTATCTCGTACCGATCCAGCAGCTTTAGCTGGCCGGGCCGGATGCCCTCCTGCTTGCGGATGATGATCGACCCCGACAGCCCGGACCCCTTCCGTGTCTTGATCGAAAAAGTCAGCCCTTCGGTGCGGATGTCTTCCTGGTCGAACTGCCGTACAAGATACCTTTTCAGCCGGAGCCCTTCGGGGCAAAAATCTTCCATCTGCCAGTTGAGCTCCGCGGACGCATGACGCACATTAATGCGGTGCTTGCCCAGGGCAAATTCCCAGAGCGGCAGGTCCTGGTCCTCGATACCCTTCACCAGCAGGGATTTCCATGGCGTGGTATACAGCTGGCCTATCTTGGTCTCGAGACAGACAAGACACACGGCCTTTAGAAAATCCAGCGGGAACAGCTCTTCCCGGCGGTAAATGCCCAGCCAGTTCTTGTTGCCATAACGGTAGAAGCCCTCATAGTAAGGTACCGTAAAGGGAGGCAGCTCCAGCGGCGGAGGAACAGGCTCCTCGGGAAATGGACCAAGAGACCGGACCGCGGCATAGAGCTGGTCACCCCAGGCGGGCCCCGCGTGAACCGCGCCACCCGCGGCTCCGCCTACCCCACCCATCAAATATTCTTCTATCAGCTTGCTTATACGCGGAATATCCGGCGAATATACCCCCGCCTTCCAGGCATACAAGTCATTCGTCCCCGGCCGCCGGATAAAGAGATGCCAGTGATTGTTGATCGCCGAGCTGATAAAGTTGAGATGGCCGGTAAAGAACGGTATCAGCGACTGGCTGCTTTCCACCAGATTGATCTTTAGCCGCGGGCGGAAATCAAAGCCCCCGAGAATGTCCTTGTAGAGGCCCTCGCTGACCCAGGCCGACCGGCTAAAAACGGCCTCCGTCACATATGAGCTGATGATATTGGGATGCAGGTCGCCGTCCGGCTCGAAGAAGATCCCCGCCTGCTCCAGCTCGTGAAAAAATGCTTCACTATAAGTATCGGCAACCTTGCAGTACAGCTGCTGCCGCGCGCCAAAACAGCATTCGCTGACCCGCGCGCGACTGGCCGCCTCCACGATGGTGTAGAGGTCCCCCGCGGCGATGATGCCGCCGGGCAGATTGATCTTTACGAGATGATTTTTACGGAACATTCTTCCAGTATTTTTTTAATCTCCGGCCGGCAGCTGCCACAACCTGTTCCCGCACCAGTGGCGGCGGCAAGGGACGCCAGGTCGCAATGGCCGGCGCCGACGGCCTTCTCCAGATTGCCTCTCCCCACATTGTTGCAGCTGCAGACCAGCTTGCCCAGCACAGGCTCTGCGCGCGCACCGCTGCGCAGCAGGCTGAGCCGTTTGTCGCTGAGCTCGATCCCTTCGGTTATCCATTCCCGGAACTGACGGAACTCCTCCTTGTCGCCAACGAGAATGGCCCCGACCAGCCGGTCCTGGTGAATGATACATTTCTTGTAATACCGTCTTGCCTTATCGATAAAGACGATCTCTTCGTACTCCCGGGTATTGGGACTCTCAGGGATACCGATGCTGCAAAGATCGAAGCCATGGATCTTGATGATGTTCATGGGAACAGTGCCCCGGTAGTGGCTGGCGATGTCGCCATGCAGATAGCGGGCGAGCACCGCGGCCTGCTGCTCGGCGGCGGCGGTGAAACCAAAACAGCTGCCGTTGAACTCCGCTATCTCGCCGATGGCATGTATATCGGGATCGCTGGTCTGGAGCCGACCGTTGACGACGACGCCGCGGCGGATCTCCAGTCCCGCCGCCCTGGCGATCTCGATATTGGGCACCGTGCCGATGGCAAAGACCAGCAGATCACAGTCGAGCACACGGCCGCTGCGAAGTCTTATACCCGTCAGTTTAGACTGGCCATAAAAAAGCTGGACCTCATCTGTATAATAGACCTCACAGCCCAGATCGACAACCTCTTCGTGCAGCAGCTGGCTGCCCAGAGCGTCCAGCTGACGGTCCAGGAACCGGCTGCTACGGTGAACGATCGAGACCCGGATATCCATTTCCCGCAGGGAAGCGGCGAGCTCCAGTCCGAGCAGCCCACCCCCGACAACGACGACATGCCCGTTCTCGGGTACCCGTTGCCGGAATTGATCGGCGTCTGTCCGGCTGCGCAGGGTGAAGATGCCATCCAGCGCAGGCAGATTCTTCGGCAGGGCGGCCCGGCTGCCCGTCGCAAGGATCAGCCGGTCATAGTGTGTAACCACCCCGGTCGAGTCTACAACATATTTCCCTGCCCGGTCGATGCGTTCGATGCTGATACCCCGGCGCAGGTCGATGGCCATATCCGTCTCCTCTTCGTCCTCCATGCGAACCAGGTCCTGCCAGGTCTGCGTGCCGCTGATATAGTCGGGCAGCTGGACGCGATTGTAGAAGGGAAGGTTCTCCTTGCTGAAGATGACGATCTCATCTTCCCTGTTGAGTTCGCGATAGCTGCGGACGAAGCCGTGCGCGCCTGCCCCTGCCCCAATGATCACGATCCTTTCTTTCCTCTTCGTATATCGTTCTACCGCAACCGCACAAAACTTAAAGTCAGGCTCCTTAGAGACGGGATCGACCAGGTTGTTCGTCACGTTGTTCGCCCGGTTGAGGTCATTGCCCAGTATTTTCCCCCAGTGCATGGGCAGGAATACCGTACCCTTTTTCACCGAGTCCGTCAACTTTACCGGCACCCTCACGTCACCACGTCGCGACCGCACTACCACGATCTCTCCATCTTCGAGACCCTGCGCCCGGGCATTGAAAGGGTGCATCTCCAGGAAGGACTGCGGGATATGCTGTTTCAATCGGTTCACTTTCCCCGTCCTGCTCATCGTATGCCACTGATCGCGGATACGCCCCGTCGTGAGTATCAGCGGGAATTCCGGGTCCGGCAGCTCGCCCTTCAGCCCGTCTTCGGCAGCATGAAATGAGGCCTTGCCGCTGGCAGAAGGAAATCGCTTATCCAGGAACAGTCTTGGCGTCCCCGCCCCTTCGCTGCCGGCAGGATAGGGCCACTGCACCGAACGCCGGCGCCGAAGCACTTCATAATCCAGCCCGCTGATATCGATAGAGGTTCCCGCGGTCAGCAGCGCATGTTCGCGGAAGATAGCCGCAGGTCCGTCGTAGTCAAAACCGGGGAAGCCCATCTTCTGCGCCAGACGGCTCAGAATAACGGCGTCGGGCAACGCTTCCCCCGGAGGGTCGAGCACCTTGTCCAGCAGCGATATCCGCCGTTCGGAATTGGTCATGGTCCCCGTCTTCTCCGCCCAGGTGGCCGCGGGCAGGATCAGGTCGGCATAGGCCAGGGTCTCCGGCTTCTGGCTGATCTCCTGTACCACGACAAAACGGGCCTTTTTCAGGGCCGCCTCTGCCTTCCGGATATCGGGCAGGCTGACCAGGGGATTGGTTCCCATGATCCAGATGGCTTTCAGCTTGCCGGCTTCCAAGGCCTCGAACATTTCGGTTGCCGTCAGCCCCGGTTTTGCAGCCAGTGGTCCGCACCCCCAATATTCCTCCACCTGTCGACGGTGCTCAGGATTCGACAAGTCGCGATGCGCCGGCAGCAGATTGGCCAGGCCACCCGTCTCGCGACCACCCATGGCATTGGGCTGACCGGTCAGCGAAAAAGGCCCCGCTCCCGGACGGCCGATCTGTCCCGTCAGCAGATGCAGGTCGATAAGGGAAAGCACCTTGTTCACGCCGCTGACGCTCTGATTCAGTCCCATCGTCCAGAAGCTGATGTATCCATTCGCCTCGCCGATCCAGGAGGCCGCGGTAATAATATCCTCTACGGGAAGCCCACAGATGATGGCAGCCTCCTCCACGGTCCGTTCGAATACCCGTTCGCGGTAGGCTTCGAACTGCAAGGTATGCTCCCGGATGAATTCCGGGCTAAAGCTACCCTCTTCGATCAGAATCCGGCCGATGGCATAGTGGAGTGTCATGTCCGTCCCGGGGTTCAGCGGCAGGTGCAGATCGGCGACCGCACAGCTGTCCGTACGGCGTGGATCGGCGACGATGATCCGTACATCGGGATTCGCGGCCTTGTGCGCTTCTACCCTTCTCCAGAGAATGGGATGACACCAGGCGGGATTGGCGCCCGTCACAAAAAAGCAGTCGGCCAGCTCGATGTCCTCGTAGCTGACCGGCACGCTGTCCTCGCCAAACGCCATCTTATGGGCCGCCACGGCGCTGCTCATGCAAAGCCGGGAGTTGCTGTCGATATTGTTGCTGCCGATGAACCCTTTCATCAGCTTGTTCACCACATAGTATTCTTCCGTCAAACACTGACCCGAGATATAGAACGCGACCGAGTCGGGTCCATACCGGTCGATCAATGACCTAAAAACTGCTGCCGCCCTATCCAGCGCCTCGTCCCAGCCCACCCGCTGCAACGGCATATGCCTCGCCGCACGCATCTGCGGATAGAGCAGCCGGTCGCTGCGGTCATTGGCCGTGTGATGCAGGTTAAGTCCTTTGCTGCAAAGCATGCCTTTGTTCACAGGATAGTCGGCGCTGCCCTCTACAGATATACGGCCTTTCTTGTCCTTATAGATAGTGACGCCGCAGCCTACGCCGCAATAGCAGCAGGTCGATGAAAAACGTTCCGAATGACGAGGGTTGACAGACATAATAAATTCAAATAGTTAAGCCGTGGCCGGTGCGGGGCGACCGCTCACCTCGGCATCCTCTTTCCTGAACCGGGTCAAAGACACCACTGCCGCGATGATCACTACCGTCGTTCCGATATAGGTGAAGGCTTCTCCATAGGTGATGGTATCCGACTTGAACAGGAAACCGAATAACATTCCCCCCAGGTTACCTCCTGCTCCGACGACCCCGCTGATAAGGCCGACATTTTTTTCATTGATGAAGGGAACGATACCGTATACGGCGCCGTTGGCCATTTTTAAGAATAGTGCGAACGAAAGCATAAAGGCGATCGCCAGCGGGAAGCTGGGCGCATGCGCGAAGGCGATCAATCCGAGGCCCTCCAGCAGCAGGGCGCCTGCGAGCAGCCCCCCTTTCCCGCGCATCCCCCAGCGGATACCCGCCTTGTCGGATAAAAAACCGCCGAGCGCACGGGCGAAGATGTTCATAAAGCCGAAGAGCCCGGCCCAGAAACCAGCCCTGGCCAGCGGAAGATGAAAGGTATCCACGAAATGCAGGGAAGCCACGTTGTCAAAGGTTATCTCCATGCCAAAACACATCGCATAGGCCAGCGTCAGCGTAAGCACACGCCAGTCGGCCAGCACCGACCAGTTGGTAGGCCCGGCAGCGCCCAAATTTTTCCGGATATCCGAAAAATTGCCATCAGGCGTATCGGCAGTATACCGATAATACAAATACGCTACCACCCACATCATGACCGCGGGAATCACCATCGCATACCTCCAGGCATAATGCGGCGCATAGCCAAAACCTACGATCGCCGAAAAGATGAGGGGCATCACCATATTGGTCACTCCCCCGCCCAGGTTACCCCAGCCGCCGGTAATGGCGTTGGCTGTTCCCTTTATTCGGGCAGCGAACATCATCGAAGTATGAAATTGCGTGACAACGAAAGAGGCGCCTATCACGCCAATAGCCAGACGAAACAGCAAGAATGTCGTATAGCTCGTCGCCAACCCCGCCAGCATCACGGGTATAGAGCCGATCAGCAGAAGGCCCACAGCCGTCTTGCGGGGACCGATGCGGTCGCAGAGCTTGCCGATCAGCAGACGCGCGATGATCGTCGAAGACACCGACGCGATGATGGTATTGCCTACCTGGGCCTTGGTCAGTCCGAGATCTGCGCGGATCGCCGGCATCAGCGGTGCAAGGCCGAACCAGCCGAAGAAGCAGACAAAGAACATGAGCCAGGTGATATGGAAGGTCCGCATCTGGAGTGTGTCCAGGGAGAAGATACGGATGCGGTCGAGTGGTTTGTTAGTCATTTCAGTTAGTTTATTTTGTCAGGAAATCCGGTCTTATATTGAGCTGGAGATAGGTCCACGCGGCGTTGAGCCGGGCCGACCCGGGTGTTATCCCCTTGGCGTATTCCATGCTATGCGTAGCGGCGAGGGCACAGGCGCCAAGCTCAAGGTTCGTGATCTTGTTTAGCTGATATCCCAGTACCGCGTCGACCTCGCTGCCCAGACCGCGGGACAGCTCGCTGCCTTTTACATCCTTCTGCGCAGCAGCCAGCGCGAAATAATGATAGGTAAGCTCCAGCGTCAGCCGGCCATTCTGAGAAGTGTATTTACCCCGTGCGTACGGGTTGTTCAGGCCGCCGGCGGCAGAGCCCGTCCCCGCATAGAAATAGTCCATATACCCCCAGAATTTATGCGGCGTGCCGTACAGGGGATCAAAGCGATGGCTGGTCGTAGAAGAGGAAAAAGCGTCGTTCCCGGAAACATAATCCCAGCCGAGGGTCGCCCCAAACAGTCCCCGACTATACGTGACCGATAGTGTTGACGTATAGGCTGACAGGTCGAGCCCGTCCCTGTCCTTTCCTGCCTGGTAATAAAACCCTGCCTGTAGCCGCCAGTCCCGGCCAAAGGGTGTATTCAGCAATAGCCCCGCCGTAATACGCGCATTCACACCGTTCTGGTTAAAGTGACGGCCATAGATATACCCCGTGTCCGAGCCGGCGACCGACCGTACAGAGTCCAGCTTGTACTTGCCGAATTCATCCGCGAAGACCAGACCCGAAATACGGGCGCGGCGGATATTGCGGGCTACATAGAGATACTGCATCGACTTATAGTCCTGTGTGGCGCCGTTGGTGCCCGGTGCGGCGGCCAGCGAGGGGTTGCCATTACGCGCGCTAAGACCTGCCGCATTGGCCAGCGGGATGAAAGCCGCCGGGACGGGAGCGAGGTTGCCCTTGCTGTCCTTGACATAGGCCGGCAGATTGGCCGGCGTATAATAGGTTCCGTTGTAGTTGAAGGCGTCTGTGTTCTGGTTGAAGGCAGCTCCCAGATCGGCCTGCCAGCCCTTGTGCTGGAGGCGGAAGACGATCGCGTCGTGCCGCCGGGCCTGCTGAAGCCAGTCGAGATTCCCCAATAGCCGCTGGTCGTCATATACCAGCTCCTGCCGGCCGATGCGGACGCCAAAATAGTCTACGGCGCTATGCCCAAACGTGCTGTCGGCCTTGTTGGCCAGAACGATCTCGGCCCAGGCCTCGTGAACGCTGAGCCGCGAGCCATCGGCATTGTTAATGGTAGAAGCGTCGGCGCCCCATACGCGGACGTCCTGGACAGAGGCCTGGAAGATGACCCGCTGCCCGCGGTAGTTGAAATTGAGCCGGGCCCGCTGGGAGGTCAGGAAGGCGGCTTTAGAACCTGTCGTCTCCAGCGTGCCATAGCCGTCGCGTAGTTCGGTGCGCGTCCTTAGCTGCCCTGTCAGCGATAGCTGAGCACGGGAGGAAAGCGCCAGTCCGGAAAGCAAGAGAATAGGCATCCCTTTAAAGATTTTTTGCATATCAGTCACGTTTTGGTTACAAAAAATGTTCAAATGGAAGCAATCGGAATGGATGGCAATCGAAGACGGAAGCAGTCGTAAGCGTATATTATAAATATTTTAATATAATTAGATCAGTCGAATTGAGGACAAAAAATCAATCAATTTCTGACCTATGTAATAAAAATAAGACATTACACTCAAATTTTAATCCTATTTTTACAATATAGTTACATTTTTATTTTATTAATGTGATAATATTTGGTCGACTTCCCCTGAAATCTGGCCATATCCTCCTATTTTGTGATCAATAACCGATAGATGAAGAAAAAGAATAATACATGCGACGGAAAAAGCTGTTTTCTCTGCCAGCGCAGCCTGCCGCAATGGCTACCCGCCGTGGAGGCCCACCGCAAAAACCTTCACTTTAAGAAAGGAGAGACCATTTTCAACGAAGGAGAGGAGGTACAGGGCATTTATTTTGTATATGACGGAATTGTAAAAGTGCACAAGAAATGGGGAAAGGAAAAAGAGCTAATCATCCGTTTTGCCCAAAAAGGCGACATCTTCGGACACCGCGGCCTTGGCAATGATCCGCACTACCCGATATCCGCAACAGCCATCACACCGGTCGACGTCTGCTATATCGGCCTGGACTTCTTCCAGACCTCTCTTAAAGTGAACCAGGACCTGATGTATGGACTGCTGCTCTTCTTTGCCGACGAGCTACAGGAGTCCGAACGCAAGATGCGCAACCTCGCCCATATGCAGGTCAAGGGACGGGTCGCCCAGGCGCTGCTAAGCCTCCAGCAGAAATTCGGGGTCGCCCCGGAGGGACATATCGGCATCACGCTCAGCCGGCAGGACCTCGCCTCCTTTGTCGGCGCGACCTATGAAACAGTTTTTCGAACGATCAACGACCTCGCCAACGATCAGCTGATCGCGCTGGATGGCAAGGACATCATCCTGCTTGACGTAGAAAAACTGACCGACTATACAAAGGAATAGCAAAGGACCTCATCGCCAGCCGACAGATCGCCGCTGCCCGCGGCATGCAGGGCCAGGCCATTGGCCTGCCGTCCCATACGGATATCCCCCGAACCGTTGAGGCTCACAGGGACGAGCCGTGCCGGCGTCCCGGACAGATGGACGGGAAAGAACTCATCGAGCGGCGTCTTCTTCTTTCTGGGCTCCCCCATCGGCAGCCCCAGCGGAGCCGGAGCAGGAAGCCCCCAGCAGGCCTGCAAAAAAGGCCTTATCAGTAATATTGTATTCACCAGGCACGAGAAGGGATTGCCCGGCAGCGCAAAGACCATAACACCCCGCTCCCCGACCCCACACCATGTCGGCTTCCCCGGACGTATGGCCATTTTGTGAAATAATTTCTCCACCCCCAGCTGCGCAAGCACCTCCGGAACATAGTCCGCATCACCCGCCGATACCCCCCCGCAAAGTATGACCATATCGGAGCCAAGGGCCCCGGCTATCTCCTGACGCAACAACCCGGGGTCGTCGGGAACGTGCCTAAAACGATGCAGCGCCACGCCCTCTTTCTTAAGTGCCGCCTCCAGCAGCCAGCGGTTGCTATTGCGGATCTGTACCGGACTAACGGCGTCCCCTACCTGAACGACTTCGTTGCCCGTAGTGAGCAGCGTGATCCGGGGCAGCTTCTCCACTTTGACCACAGACCTGCCCAGCGTAGCCAGCAGCCCCATGACGGCAGGCTCACAGCGACAGCTGCGGCCGATGACAACATCCCCCATCTGAAGATCCTCTCCCCGCCGCGCGATATTCTGAAAAGGCTGCGCCAGCGTATCGGACAGAACCGCCTTCCCCTCCTCCTCCCTGACATCCTCCCGGCGTATGATCACGTCAGCCGAACCCGGAACGGCAGCCCCGGTCATGATCTTATAACATTCTCCTTCCCCGACTTCCCGCGTAGCCGTGTCGCCGGCATAGATAGTTTCTGTAATTAAAAAAGTAAATACCCCTTTTTCAAGGTCGGCGGACCGAAGCGCATAGCCATCCATGGTAGCCCTTGGGAAGGGCGGATAGTCGCGGTCCGCATAAACAGATTCTGCCAGCACGCGGCCAAAAGCCTTTTCGAGCGGCAGCTCTTCGTATCCGAATGACCGGGCATGTGCCAGGACGAGCTTCTGCGCTTGTTGGTAGTCGATCATTTAGTGTCCTCCTCCTTTCATCATTTTCCTCGCGTGAAATACGGCTGGCAGGATGGCCTCCAGCGATTCCCGCGCGCCATCGCTGCTGCCGGGCAGCGTCACTATCAGCGTGTGAGCGATCGAACCCGCTACTCCACGGCTCATCATCGCCATCGGAGTCCGCTGCTGGCCATAGACCCGCATCGCTTCGGCGATGCCGTCAGCGTCCCGCTCAAGTATCTCCTTCACCGCTTCCACAGTATTATCCCTGGGCCCAAGGCCCGTTCCACCGGTAGTAAAGACGAACTGGATATCCTCCTTCACCCACTCGCTGACCTGCCGCTGGATGTCCTCCTTATTATCAGGGACGATTGCATAATGCTTTACCCAGGCTCCCACACCCTCCAGCAACCCCTTTATGATCTTTCCACTCTTATCCTCCCTTTTCCCTTCCGCCGTGGAATCCGAACAGACCAGTACCGCACACGATGGGGGCGTGGCGAAATATCGTTCTCTGTCACTCTTCCCACCCCTCTTCTCCAGCAGCCGGATATGACCTATCTCCAGCACTTTATCAACAGGCTTCAGCATATCATATATTTCGAGGGCCGCCACGGAAACTCCGGTCAGCATTTCCATCTCGATCCCCGTCCTGCCGATAGACCGGGCCTCGCCCCGGATCACGATCCCGCTCCGCGAAGCCACTTCTTCTCCAAAAAGTTCAGAATGCAGCTCCCTGTCCAAAAATTCGAACTCGAACTCCATCCCGTCGATAGCAACCGGATGACAGTGCGGCAGCAGCTGCGGCGTAGCCTTGGCGCCGAGAAATCCGGCAGCCCTCGCCACGTCGAAAAGATTGCCCTTCGGAAGCTTTTCAGCCTGGATAAGCCCGAGTGTCTCAGATGAACAAAAAAGAATGCCTACGGCCCGTGCTGTGCGCAGCGTGGACGTCTTGTGTGTTATGTCGCGCATGGGAATAATTCTGCCGAAAGTTAGGCAGAAATACCGATATAGACCTTATCCCCTTTCACCCTCACCGGATAGGTTTGTATCTGGTAGTCATCACCGCTGAGACATTCACCCGTAACCAGGGAGAAGGTTTTCTTATGAAAGGGACAGGCTACCTTAGGCTCACAGCTCTCACCCGAGCTGCCGGTCATACCACGGGACAGCGCCATCTGTCCACGGTGCGGACAGCGGTTCTGCGTGGCATACCATTCGTTGCGACGGGCAAAATAAAAGATAGCGATCTGCTGTCCGTCCAGCAGGACGCAGGCTCCGCCTTCGGCCGGGACATCCTCGATACGACAGGCGAGCCGCCATTGCAAATCAATTTCAGGTGATGTTCTTGTGCTCATGGTATAAGTTTTACTTCGACCACTCCTGCGCCTTTACCTGGTTGCGGAGCGGGTCAAATTGCAGTTCGGGATCTTTTTTGCGGGGAGCATTGACAAAATGAACGAAACGCTTGCGGAGCTCGGGGTTTTCCACCACGTCCTTCCACTCGCAGGAATAGCTGTCTACGAGCCCCTGCATTTCCTCTTCCCACACCTCACCCATTCCCAGGCTGTCGTTCACCACTACGTTCTTCAGATAGGTCATTCCTCCCTCCATCTTATTCAGCCAGGTCGCCGTCCTTGTCAGCGGATCGGCAGTACGTATATAGAACATAAGGAATCTGTCGAGGTATTTAATACAGGTCTCTTTGTCGATGTCGGTGGCCAGCAGCTGGGCATGCTGCGGCTTGGAGCCGCCATTGCCGCATACATAGAGGTTCCACCCTTTTTCGGTAGCGATGATGCCGAAATCCTTGCCCTGGGCCTCGGCACACTCACGGATACAGCCGCTGACCCCGCCCTTCAGCTTGTGCGGCGCGCGGATACCCCGGTAGCGCTCCTCGATCTCGATGGCGAAGGATACGCTGTCGTGCAGGCCAAACCGGCACCAGGTGCTGCCCACGCAGCTTTTGACGGTGCGCAGGGCCTTCCCGTAAGCATGGCCGCTCTCAAAACCGGCAGCGATCAGCTCTTCCCAGATATCAGGCAGGTCGCCGACATGGGCCCCGAACAGGTCAATACGCTGGCCGCCTGTGATCTTCGTATACAGATTATATTTCTTCGCAACCTTGCCCAGCACGATCAGCTTGTCCGGGGTGATCTCTCCACCCGGGATACGGGGAACGACGGAATAGCTACCGCCCTTCTGGATATTGGCCAGGTATCGGTCATTGCTATCCTGGATCGTCGCCTGCTTGACGATCGTCTCATTCCAGAGACTGGCGAAGATGGAGGCCATAACGGGCTTACATACCTCGCACCCGTCACCCTTACCCCATTTGCTCAGCGCCTCGCCATACGTGCGGACATCGTGCAGCTTGACCAGGTCGAACAGCTCCTGCCGGGAATGATCGAAATGCTCACAGACGACATTGCGTACATACTGACCATTGGCCTTCATCGTGGCTGTTATCAGGTCTTTGACCAGCGGGACGCAGCCCCCGCAGCCCGTGCCGGCGCGTGTACATTTCTTCATCGCATCTATCGTCGTCGCGCCCTGTTCGGTCACGGCAGTACAGATCGCCGCCTTCGTGACGGACTCACAGCTGCAGATCAACGCCTCGTCGGGCAGGCTTGTCACCCCTGCACCCTCGCTACCTCCTCCCCGGCTGCCAAGGATCAGGTCCTCGGGATCGGGTGGCAGCACGAGACGATTGTTCACCGTCTGCAACAGTATATTATAGGCAGCAGCATCCCCGACAAGCACGCCACCCAGCAGATATTTGCCGTCGGCGCTGACGTTGATGCGCTTGTATATTCCCTTGTGACGATCCTCATAGACGATGCTCCTGCAGTCCGGCTCGCTGGCAAAGGGATCGCCGAAGCTCGCGACATCCTGACCGATCAATTTGAGTTTGGTACTCATGTCGAAGCCAACAAAGGTCTTATTACCACCGGTGAGGTTGGTTACCACAATGTCCGCCATATCATAGCCTGGCGCAACCAGGCCATAGACCATACCGCCAACCAGGGCGCATTCACCAATTGCGAATATTCTCTTGTCGCTCGTCTGAAGGCGCTCGTTCACCATGATCCCACCTCTCGTCCCTACCTGCAATCCGGCCAGCCGGGCAAGCTCGTCACGCGGACGGATACCCGCGGATATGACCAGCATGTCTACTGCCAGCCGGGTGTCGTCTGCAAACTGCAGCCCCTCGATGCGGTTCTTCCCTTCTATGGCCAGTGTCGACTTGTTCAGGTGCAGCTGCAGCCCCAGCCGCCGCAGGCTCGACTCCAGCGTATGACTACCGGCGCTGTCTATCTGACGCGGCATAAGACGGGTCGCAAATTCGATGACATGGGTCTGCGGAATGCCCAGGTCAAGCAGCGCCTTGGCGGCTTCCAGCCCCAACAGCCCACCGCCCATAACGGCGCCATTGGTGGCGCGGGGCGCATAGGCCTTGATCTTCTCAAGGTCCTCGATCGTTCGGTAGACAAAGACGCCTTCCTTTTCGACACCGGGGATGTCCGGGACGAACGGGGATGACCCCGTAGCCAGCACCAGGTAGTCGTAGGGCTGCGTATGCCCCTTCAGAGAATGAACGACCTGGTGCTCCCTGTCTATCTCCCGGATGGGATCACCAAGATGCAGAACGATCTCCTCGTCCTCAAACCATCCCGTCATCGGCAGACTGAGGTCGGCAGCCGTCTTTCCGCTGAAATATTCGCTGAGATGAACCCGGTCGTAGGCTGGGCGGGGCTCTTCGCCAAAAAGGACGATCCGGAATAGACCTGTAGACTTTAACCGGGCGCAAAACCGGTGTCCGACCATTCCATTGCCCACCACCACTACTATAGGTCTGGTAGTAAAACTCATGCTGCGTAGGTATTATTTAATAAATGTTAGGGTAAAGGCAGGCAATCGTAGACGTATTAAAAATATTTCGATATAATATTCTTACACAAGTATACTAAAATTTTATCATCAAAATATTATTCATGTCATAGAAAATTTCAAAAATGCCGTTTTTTTGACTTATTTTGTGGTTAGTAGTCGAATTTAAATAATTAATATATGAACATCGTTGGTGAATTGATACTAGTTGGGGCGGGTCCCGGCGATCCGGAGCTGATCACGGTCAAAGCCTGGAAGGCCTTGCAGCGTGCAGACGTTATCCTGTATGATAACCTCGCTAACCCCGCCCTCCTCGACCTGGCGCCGGAAGGCTGTGAGAAGATATATGTGGGAAAAGAACCCTATGGCCCTACGACCCACCAGGACCGTATTCACGAGCTTATCCGGGAATTTGCGGTAAAAGGAAGGACCATTGTCCGGTTGAAAGGAGGTGACCCCTTCATCTTTGGACGTGGATTCGAAGAAGCATTATTTGCACGCGAGCTGGGGCTCGCCGTTTCCTATATCCCGGGCATCACCAGCATGCAGACCTCGGGACTGTCCGATATCCCCCTGACGCACCGGGCGGTCAGCGAAAGCATCTGGGTCGTCACCGGGACTAAAAAAGATGGCTCGCTTTCGGAAGATCTCCGGCTGGCGCTGAAGAGCAAGGCCACGGTCGTCATTTATATGGGGATGAAAAAGCTGGCGGAGATAGCAGGGCTTTACCAGTCAGAAGGTTTTGGACATATGCCGGCAGCGATCATTCAGCACGCGTCGCTGCCCCAGGAAAAAATGGCCGTAGGCACGGCGGCAGAATTGCAGGAGATGGCGAAGGATCAGGGACTCTCCCACCCCGCCATTATTATTATCGGGGAGGTCGTTGGACTCAGCGCAGCCGCCCCTGTAAAAAAAGAGGGTTACAGAACAGACTGCGAATTCCAGCCTCCTGTAACCCTCGTAATCCCAAGTCGGAAAGTTATTTAACGACTCCGGAAAGTTATTTGAATTTCTTAGCGTCTTCGAGGAACTTAGCCAGTCCGATATCGGTCAGCGGATGCTTCAGCAGGCCGAGGATGGGCTCCAGCGGAGAAGTGACGACATTAGCGCCGGCTTCTGCACATTTAACGATATGCAACGGGCTGCGGATAGAAGCAGCCAGGATCTCCGTTTCATAACCCTGTATAGAATAGATCTCGGCGATCTGGGCGATCAGCTCAACGCCGTCCCAGTTGCTGTCGTCGATGCGACCGATAAAAGGCGATACATAATTGGCGCCGGCCTTTGCAGCAAGAATAGCCTGACCTGCAGAGAACACAAGCGTACAGTTGGTCTTGATACCGTTGTCAGAGAACCATTTCAGCGCCTTGATGCCGTCCTTGATCATCGGCACTTTCACCACAATATTCGGGTGAATAGCGTGCAGCTTCTTTCCTTCTTCAACGATCTCATTGAATGTCGTAGATACCACTTCTGCGCTGACATCTCCATCTACCAGTTCTGCGATCGTCTTGTAGTGGTTGATAACAGCTGCCTCTCCCGAAATACCAACTTTCGCCATCAGCGAAGGATTGGTGGTCACACCATCTAAAATACCCAGGTCGTTTGCTTCTTTAATTTGCGCCAGGTCGGCGGTGTCAATGAAGAATTTCATAAAATGTTACTTTATTCTGTGGATAGTAAAGATACTGATTAATGGAAGGAGGGAAATAAAAAATGGCAAAGTTACTTATATCGCACCGCTACGACCACCTACCGTTGCTGCCTTCCGGCCCTGGCGGGGTTCAGCGGGAGCTGGTCGTATAAGACTTTGCCGGCACGAAGATACAACGTCTCACTTAAAAAACGCTCAATTAATTTATTTTTTCTGTTGCAGATATCATCGTCTCCTCGGAAATCATAATTTCTTATTGAGCGTATTAAAGCGGGAGATACCAACCAGCTCGTCAGCCCTCGCACCTAAAGCCCTATAGTACACTAAAATAGTATAGTCATTCTCTGTCTCCACATGATTGCCCTCCGTCAACGCGAAAGAAGGCCGCATGTCCGGATCTCCCTTGCCGACTGTCACATAACAATAGCTGTAATAGCCCTGCTTCAGAAAAAAGCTGCGCTCATACCTGCCCCTGTCCTGGTTAAAGGTCATAAGGCTGCTATCGTTGAGCAGCCCCCCGTTGAATTTCCCAAGCACATAAACATCTTTATTGGGATATGGACTATTGCCCGGCGGCACATAACTAAAGAGCACCGTGGCATAGTCGGTCTGCCACAAGGGATTGATGCTTTCTGTTGTCTGAATGATAAAATAGCCATTGAGGTCCTTATAGAAATAGTAATCAAGGTGCGTGCGTTCACCGTCCGGACGGGCGATCACCTCAGTAGAATTCTTCCCGTAGTTGACGCTCTGTACGCGGTCGCTCTGATACCTGAAACTCTGCAGGTCCAGCCAGCGCCACTCCATCCCCCCTTCAAAAACGATGTCATTGTCGTTGTTGTACTCCAGACTGTTGCCCGCATAAAAAGTGGGCTTCAATCCCCGGAGCGGATTGTCCCACCGAAAGTTCTGCAGAACGACCACCTTTATCTGATCCAGCGGATTGCTGGGATTGATCGCATTCGTATTCACCCTGAACGTCAAACGCTGGTGGGTATGCGCCAGCTGATAGTCGATCGGCACCAGCACCTGGCTCTGGATCGTTGCCTTGGGATCCGCGACAAGGAATCGACGGGTGAATGCCAGCTTGCTGGTATCGGCGTCCAGGTAGACCTTCAGCAGGTAGTTGCCCGAATGTATCGGCATGCAGTTGGGGTCCGGCAGCAGAGCCTGGTAGTGAGTATACCTCGTCAGCGCCACAGAGGAGAGCTGGTAGTTGTCGATCCGGATCTGGTTGAACCCTTTTATAAAATCAAAATCGCTCACAGGCGCGGGTGTCCAGTCTTCATTGCAGAGGACAATAGTATAGTAATAGCTTTTTACATTGCCGTCGATATCGTCGAAGTGCAGCTCCAGCTGGTCGCTGCTGCCGAGCCGGAGCACGGGATAGCCCAGCTGGTTGCCTGCCATGAACAGCTGCGGTGTGCGAATGACGGGAGAATAGGTAAAATCGGCCTGCTGGGCATGTGCGCCCGTTGCCAGCAGCAGCAGAAAGCAAAGAAGACGATTCATGGGAAATGAATTAGTAAGCTCAATATTAGCTATTTTTGACCAAATCGGACGGTGTCCGGTTAAGAGACATTAGATAATGAACGTAGCAGCATTTATCGCAAAACGTATCGCTTTCAACCGGCAACGGTCCTTTTCCCGGTTCATCATCCGCCTCGCTATTGCGGCGACGGTCATCAGCGTCGCAGCTATGCTCGTGACCCTGGCCTTCACCAACGGCTTCCAGAGCGCCGTCGGCGGCAAGGTCTTCAACCTCTGGGGTGATATCCGGGTACAGCACTTCCCCCCTGCCAGCGGCCCGCTGACCGAAGAGCAGCCCATCGAAAAGAACGATACTATACTGCGCATGCTCCGCCATACCCGTGACGTTACCACGGTCCAGGCTTACGCGACCAAGAACGCCATCGTCCGGGGCAAAGAAGGCATTGAATATATATTGCTGAAGGGAGTGGAGAAGGACTACGATTTCCGCAACCTGCAGGACTTCCTTAAGAGTGGTCGCTGGCCCCGTTTTCCGGACAGCGGCTATAGCAGCGAGATAGCCCTGTCCGCCTATACTGCCAACGAGCTGAAGCTGAAAGCCGGCGACAAAGTTCTCGTTTATTTCATCCAGAACCAGGGACCGCCCCGCGTCCGGCCGGTCATCGTCAGCGGCATCTTTAAGACGGGCATCGAAGACTATGACAAGCTGATCGCCATTGGCGACCTCAAGCTGATCCAGCGCCTCAACGGCTGGCCGGAGAACGAGATCGGCGGCTACGAACTGTTTACGACCGACTACCGGAAGGCGCCGCTCATCGACAGCATCATCTTCTCCCAGCTACCCACGACCTGGGGCAGCCGCACCACGGAAGAGACCTACCCCAATATTTTTCAGTGGCTGGACCTGCAGAACAATACGATCGTCCTTGTGCTGATCATCATGATCGTCGTCGCCACCCTGAACCTGGTCACCTGCCTGATCATCCTCGTGCTCGAACGAACGCATATGATCGGCGTCCTAAAGGCCCTGGGTAGCCGCGATATTTCGATCCAGACCCTCTTCCTCTACCAGGGCTCCTATATTACCCTGGTCGGGCTGGCACTGGGGAATATTATCGCCGTCCTCATCGGCTGGCTGCAGAATAAGTATGGCTTTATCCGGCTTCGGGAAGAGGCCTATTTCATCTCCAAAGCCGTGGTCAAATTCGAATGGTGGCATTTTGTGGCGGTAAATGCCGGGACCTTTATCATCTGCTTCCTCGTGCTCATGATCCCCACCATCGTCGTCCGCCGGGTACAGCCGGTAAAGGCCATCCAGTTCAGATAGACGCCCGAACACTATGCCCGGCTATCCGGCTATGTGCGACAGGATGATCCCCGTCGCCACGGCCGCGTTCAGCGACTCTGCCTGTCCTACCCTCGGGATCGTTATGGGCTGACTGGCCAGCCGCATCACTCCGGGCCGGATACCCTTCGATTCATTGCCGATGATCAGCGCCCCCCTGTCGACACGCCCCACCTCTCCGAGCCGCCGCCCCTCCAATACCGCCGCATACAGCGGCAGGTCAGGCTGTTTCAACAGAAAGGATTCGGGGTCGCCATAAACGACGTTCACCCGGCCAATGCTCCCCATAGTAGACTGAATGGCCTTGGGATTGAATACGTCCGCGCTGTCCGGGCTGGCGAATATCTGCCCGACGCCAAACCAGTCGGCAATACGGACGATGGTGCCCAGATTACCCGGGTCCTGGATGCCGTCGAGCACGAGGAAGAGACCAGCCTTCCAGTCCGGAGGAGGAAAGGACGGCTTCTCAAAAACCGCCAGCACCTGGTTGGGCGTGGACAGACCGGAAAGCCTTTCCAGCTCGGAAGGGCCTACCTCGGTTACCGGTGCCTGTGCCTGGCGCGGCCCGCCATCCCACTCTTTCAAGGCATACAGCTGGCGTAGCCGCAGGTTCGGAGCCTGCAGCAGCTCACCCACGATCTTTGGCCCCTCCGCCACAAATACCCCCTCCTCATCCCGGAATTTTTTATGGCCTAAACTTTGAATATATTTGACCTGTGATTTTGTTACCATTGCCCCGGCAATTTACTGTATCTTTTTTCAAACTTGTATTCCTACTATCAGCCGTCGCTGTGCTGCTGTTCTCCTGTTCCACCGCGAAGACCTCGCAGACACAGCCCTTTGTCTATGCGACAAATATAAAGGTCGAAGGCAATATCCGAAAAGGCGAGAAGCTGGACCTCTCCGCGCGCCTTGCCAACCAGCTGGACGACAGCCTGCGGGTGCAGACACGCTCGATACTCGGCATCTTCAATACGGTAATGTATCCCCCGGTATTCGACACGGCCAACCTGCGCCGTTCGGTCGGCTATATGGTCGCCCTGCTCAACGCCTCCGGCTATTATAACCCGGTCATTAAAGATACTTTCCGGCGGGACACGGTACGTGTTCACCATTTTCATATCAGGCACCTCTTCCGCGACGAGTCGACGATCCAGCGGCGGGTGACGATCGACTTTACGGTCTACCCCGGCAAACAGGTCAGGCTGGATTCGATCGGCTACAACCTGTCCAGCCAACCCCTGCAGGCCCTGGCGGTACAAAGCCTTCCCCAGTCGCTCCTGAAGAAGGGACAGCCCTATTCGAAACAGGTGCTCTCGTTAGAGCTCGACCGGCTTGTCGCGCTGTTCCGGAACAACGGCTACTACAACTTTTCCAAAGACGACCTGGTGATCGTGAAAGATACCGTGGTGGCCGCCCTCATCGACCCCAACCTGGACCCCTTCCAGCAGGCAGCCCTGCTCGAAGAGCTCAAAAAGAAAAGGGAGCACCCCACGATCAACGTCGTCGTGGAGCAGCGCCCGGTGAGGGATTCTGCACACCTGACACGGTACACCATCGGAAGGGTGACCGTCTATCCGGACCTGCCCCTGCTCGCGGAAGACACGGTCATGGTCAGCACCATCGACACCTCCACCGCCAAGGGCTTTACGCTCTTATCCAGGACCAATAAGTTCAAGCCCTCTATCTTCCCCAACAATATCCGTCTGCGACCGGGACGGCTGTACAAGGTGGACAATGAGGCCCGTACGCTGAGCCGGTTCAACCTGATGGGCGCCTGGCAGCAGGCCAATCTCAATTTTACCCCGTCCGACAGCTCGGACTCGGTGCTTGACGTCACCCTGAAGCTTTATCCCAACAAGAAACAGTCCCTTTCCACCGACCTTGAAGCCAGCCGCAACACCAATGATATCGTGACCGCCACCAACCTCTTCGGCATGAACATCAACCTGGGTCTGCGCAACCGCAACGCCTTCAGGCAGTCGGTGCTGACCTCGACCAACCTCCGCGGGGGTATCGAGCTGGGTTCCAGCTTTATCCAGACGACACAGGCCAGCATCTCGCACACCGTTTCTTTCCCCCGGTTGCTGCCGGAGGTAGCCCCGCTGACCAGCCTGTTCAGGAGGGTTCGTGACAGCCTGCGATCGGTCATCAACCTCAATGCTTCCTATGTCGACAGACGGGAATTCTTTACGGTCCAGTCGCTCAACGCCTCGTTCGGCTGGGAATGGACCAACAAGAACAGATCACATCTCTTAAGACTGGTGAACCTGGAATATACCAAGCTGATCAAGACGGACAGCTTCCAGCGTTTCCTCGACGAGATACCCTCGCTGAACCTGGCATTCCGCAGCGGACTGGTCCTGAGTACGCAGTACGTCTATAAGTCGATCAAAAAGCACGAGAACAGGACAAACTATTTGACGATTAGCGGGGAATCGAGTGGGGCGCTGTTCGGCCTTATCAAGAAACTCGACGAAGGGGACCTCTGGCGATTCATCAAGGGAGAGATCGACTACCGGCACCATATCGATTTCCGGCGAACACAGCTGGCTCTTCATGCGTATGGAGGCGCCGGGATCGCCTATGGCAGACAGGGCACAGGATGGGAGCAGACCCTGCCCTTCTACAAGGCCTTCTTCGCGGGCGGCCCCAATAGCATGCGCGGCTGGCAGATACGCCAGCTCGGCCTGGGCTCGGCAAAATTCTATGATACGGCGAACAAGGGTCAGCTGGATCGTTTTGGCGATATACAGCTGGAGGGGAATATCGAATACAGATTCCCACTGGGTACGATATTCGGCGTGAAGTTCCTCAGTGCGCTCTACGTCGACGCGGGGAATATCTGGGACCGCTATCCCATCGACAAGAGCCCCGAGCAGAAGGGCAGCGATTTCCAGCTGAACCGTTTTTACAAAGAGATTGCCGTGGACGCCGGCACCGGTCTGCGGGTAGACTTCGACTGGTTCCTCATCCGATTCGACTGGGCCTACAAGCTGAAGGACCCGCAGAGCATACACTACAGCGATAAATGGTTCCAGGATATGAAACTATTCAAAGGACAGTTCCAGCTGGGCATCGGTTATCCGTTCTGAGCCGGCGCCGCCACACCGACCGCCCCGGGGGGTTATCCCTGCGTTCCTGCCAGCTGAGCGTCTATCCATTCCCCTGCCTTCTCCATATCCATCGCATCCTCTACGCTGAACTCCCCGATACGCGTCCGCCGGAGACTACTCAGGTATCCATTACAACCCAGCGCCGCGCCGAGATCGTTGGCCAGGCTTCGTATATACGTACCCGTTGAACAGACGACTCTAAAGTCCAGGACGGGAAGATCGAAGGAAGTGATCTCGAATGCCTTGATGGTGACGGGCCTCGGCTCGAGCTTGACCTCTTTTCCCTTACGTGCGAGTTCATATACCCGCTTGCCACCTACTTTTATCGCAGAATGGATCGGCGGGGTCTGCAGGATCGCGCCGGAAAAGGACGCCGCGATGGTGTCCTCCACCAGCTGCCGCGTGACATGGCTGTAGTCTTTATGTTGTTCGGGCTCGCTTTCCAGATCATAAGTGGGTGTCAGGGCGCCGAGGGTGATCGTCCCGGTATATTCCTTTTCCTGCGCCATGTATTCGTTGATCTTTTTGGTGTACTTCCCCGTGCAGAGGATGAGCAGACCGGTAGCCAGGGGATCCAGCGTACCCGCGTGACCCACCTTTCTGGTGCGGACCCGCCCCCTCAGCTTGCGGACGACATCGAAGGAGGTCCAGTCAAGGGGTTTGTCGATCAGCAGTACCTGTCCCTGTTCAAAGATATTCGGCGCGGGCTCACCGCGGCCATTTTCGGCATTTCCTTTCATCGCCGCAAATATCCGGCAATTGCCCTGGATTGCCAACCGGGGTTTTATCGGCTCTAGATCGCCAGGCGCGCCTTTATCTCCAGGTATTTGTTGACGGCCGCAACGGTGAGATTCTCAGGAGCTGTGAGAATGGTCAGTATGCCGTGCTGGTTCAATTCCTTTACGATCACCCTTTTCTCATACGCAAATTTCTCTGCAATGGTCTTCTCATAGACCCCTTCCACGGTGTCGGCGGGATTCTGCTGCAGCTCGATCAGCCCGGTATTTTCGAAGAAGACGACCAGCAGCAGGTGATTCTTGGCGATGGCCCGGATATAGGGCATCTGCCGCTGCATGCCCGTCAGCGACTCGAAATTCGTGAACAGCACCAGCAGGCTGCGCTGGGTGATACGTGTCCGCACCATCGCATAGACCCGCTCGTAATCCGTCTCCTGGAAACGCGTCTGCTGATTGTAAAGGATCTCCAGGATATGGCTCATCTGCAGGGACTTCCGGCCCGCCGGCAAAAAGGTGCCGATCTGGTCGCCAAAGGTCAGGATGCCGGCCTTGTCCTGGCGGATCAGCGCCACCCGGGAAAGCACCAGGGTCGCATTGATGGCGTAGTCGAGCAGGCTCATGCCGTCGAAGGGCATCTTCATGACACGCCCCTTGTCGATAAGACAGTATATCTGTTGACTTCTTTCGTCCGTAAAGGTATTGACCATCAGCTGCCCGCCCTTTCGCGCCGTTGCCTTCCAGTTGATGCTTCGGATATCGTCACCCGTTACATAATCCTTTATCTGCTCGAACTCCAGGCTATGCCCCAGCTTGCGCATGCGCTTGTTGCCGGCTTCTTCCAGGTTGCTCGCGCCGGCCAGCAGCTCGAACTGCCGCAGCGCCTGGAAGGAGGGCAGCACCCGCACCATTGTTTCACTTTTCAGCGTCTTGCGCCGGATCAGCATCTTGAAGGGACTCCTGATGAACACGTTGATATCATGGAAGACGTACTCTCCCCTCTCCTTCGGCTGCAGCGTATAGCTGAGCTCCGTACTTTCCCCGCCCTTTAGCTGAGCAGACAGGGAAAAGTCCCGTCGCTGAAACTGCTCGGGCAGCTCGTCGATGATACGCAGAGAGATGGGAAAAGGATATTGATTGGTTACGGACAGATTTACCGGATTGGGGTCTCCGTTGCTGAACCGGTCGGCCATCGTACGTCGCACGGTGACCGGCTCCCTTCGCGTAAAGAGCACGATATAGTCGAGCACGACCATCAGCACGAGAAACAGCAGAAAAAGCTGGGCAACCGTATAAAGAAAGGGCACTCCATAGGAAAAGACGAATACGAAAATGATGCCCACGAACGTCCAGTAAAAACGCCGGGAGAAGAACAGGGATTTATAGAACCGTATTAGCATGTAGCCTGGCCTTGGTTTGGTGTTATCTGGGCACTTCTATGCCTTTTATGATCTCTGCAATGACCTCGTCCGTCGAAGTCCCCTCCATTTCTTTTTCCGGTGTCAGTACGAGGCGGTGACGGAGAACCGCCGGCGCCGTATAGACAATGTCTTCCGGGGTCACAAAGTCACGGCCCCGCATAGCCGCCATGGCCTTGCTGCCGTTGAGTACGCCTATCGAAGCACGCGGGGAAGCGCCCAGGTAGATCGCTTTATGGTTCCGGGTCGCTCCAACGATCGCCGTTATATACTGTATCAGCTTGTCTTCCACGTGCAGCCCGCGCACCTTATTGCGAAGCGTTTCGATACGCTCTGGCGTAAGCACGGGCTGAACCATCTCGATCCGCTGCTCGCCTTTCATCTGGTGATGGTTGGCCACAATATGGAATTCCTGCTCCGGCGTCGGGTAGTGGACGGATATCTTGAAGAGAAAACGGTCCAGTTGTGCCTCGGGCAGGTGATAGGTGCCCTCCTGTTCGATCGGGTTCTGGGTAGCCACGACCATAAAGGGGGGCTGCAGGTGCCAGGTCTGGCCGTCGACGGTGATCTGTCGTTCTTCCATCACCTCAAAAAGAGCCGACTGGGTCTTGGCCGGAGCCCGGTTGATCTCATCGATCAATACGATATTGCTGAAGATAGGGCCGGGCTTGAACTGGAAATTGTTTTCCCTGGGATTGAACACGGAAGTACCGATGACGTCGCTTGGCATCAGGTCGGGGGTGAACTGTATGCGCGAGAAGCCAATGGATATGGCCCTGCTGAGCAGCTTGGCTGTAAGGGTCTTGGCCACGCCCGGCACGCCTTCTATGAGAATATGGCCGTCCGCGAGAATGCCGGCCAGCAACAGCTCGATCATATTCTCCTGTCCAACGATCACCTTGCCGATCTCTGCCTTCAGCTGTCCTACAGACTCCTGCAGGTCTCCCAGGTCGGTCCTTTGCTCGAATAAATTTTCTTCCATGTTTTATTATGCTGTTTTATAAAATGCATCCAGTTGCTGATGAAAATCCAATAGCTCCTCATCGGGTACGTAAGCCTTCGCAGGCAGCGTCTGCATATAGGTGACCAGCCGGGTCAGCGACTCTTTCGGATAGCCGGTCCGGTAAGACAGCCGATCGATGAAGTCCTCGTCCAGCGTCGGGGAGGCCATATGATAGCGGGTACGGACCTGGTCCTGGAAATGGGCGACCATCTTCATCGCCAGGTTATGATTGTCCCTGCGCTGGTAGTATAGCCGGCCGATGGTACGGACAAAGTCTACGGAAGTATTCCGCAGTGGGCTGATCAAAGGGATCATCCGCTGCCTTCGTTTGGAATCAAAAAGATAGATCAGTGCGAAAAGGATCAGCAGCAGCCAAAAACCCAGTCGAAGCGACTTGTTGTTCATGATATACCCAAGGGCCGAAAAGTCCCCGTGGTTCCTGTCATAATAACGGAAATAATCATCCCAGTACACGGTCGTCAGATTCGACGGCAGGTTGGACAGCGCCTTTTCATAGTAGGCCAGGTTGTCCTTGTGCAGCAGGAAAAAATTAGAGAACGCCAGGGGCGCGAGCTGTATCGACAAAGACCCTCCGCCCTTATACGTGTACCGGACGAAATTGGGCCTGTTGCGGCTGTCCTTCCCCATCACGTTGGCGTACTGGGTGTCCAGGGAGGTAAACCAGTTGTCATAGCCGTCACCCGGGTAGACGAAAGAATGATAGCTCATCAAGCCCCGGTCATAGAGCTTGACCCGCAGGCTGTCCATTTCAGTCTGCTGACCGTTGCCCCAGCCTTCCTTGAGTCCCAGCGCGTGCAGCAGCGTGTCGGCTATATGCCGCGCTGAGATGAAGACGTGGTTCCCGTTACCCACATAGTTGAGGACGGCGGTGACCTCTGCCGGTGAGGCTTCCACGGTGGGCGCAATGACGATCAGCGCAGATTTTGTCGAATTGGCGAAATAGTCGGTGGGAGCCTTGCTGACGACAGATATCTCCGCATCGGGAAACAGCTGGGACAGGCCATCGTAGGCCACCTTGGTGCCATATGGGTTCTTGTCCGTCCGCCGCATTGTAATACGCCGGTTGAGCTCTCTTTTTTTGTCCCCGCCCCGGCGGTTGCAGGAGACCAGCGTCCCTGTCAATAACAGGAGAAGAATGCTCAGCTTGCCTATCGTCTTATAAAAATCTTCAAAATAGCTCCGAAGCCGGTCGAACTGGGATTCCTGCAGAGGAAAATCTCCATACCACACTTTCTCGTAGAGACCGGTCAGATAGCGGAAAGGGCTTTCCCAGGCCGAGCCCCGCAGCTGGGATACATATTCCTGGTTGGTAGTGTCGGCCTTCCGTCGGATCAGCTGCTTTTCATCCAGCTTCGAAAGGCTGATCAGATAGAGGTAACGGGTGGCCTGACGCCAGTCTTTCGCGAGGAGAGATTCCTTCAGCCGCTGCTCAATATCCTCTTCCGCCAAATCGTCCGACTCCTCCGGTCCGTCCTTTTTCTTTTTCGTTGGCGACCGGTAGAAAAGCCGGACATTATTGTCGAGTATGATGCGGATGATAACGTACAAAAGCAGGAGACCGAGCAGGCTATACAGGGTGTAGTAGAAGGCCTTGCTGCTGAGTATTCTGATCAGCCACAGCCAAAATCGGGGGTCTGCATCAACAGGCTTTTTTTTCACCCAGAAGCCCGGGTCGTTGGCATAAGCGAAGTCGGGGTCTCTTTTCAACCGACGGACCATCGAGTCGGGCAGCTGCCGGAGGACATATTTGTCCGAGGTTGTCGACTGTTCTTCGTCGGAAACCTTGCTGCTGTCTTCGGTAGTCACATAGGTGGTAGTGTCCTGAGCATTGTCCTGGTCCAGCAGGGCCTTGATCGTGGTATCCACTTTAGGTCCATCCTGCGCCCGGGCTGGCAAAAAGATGACGGCCAGCACGAGGGATAAAAGAATTTGACGGGGAATATGAAGTTTTGTAAGGATCATTGGAATGCCAGGTTCAGGATTCGGGTACAGCTGCAGCCTTCATTTTTTTCTCCAGCCGGATGGGGTAAACGATAAAATACCAGATGACGAAAAACAAAGACGCTCCGAGGATGGAGATGCTCAGCCATACCGGCATCCCCGAATAACGGGTGATAAAGCCTTCGAGGAAAGCAGCCGTTATAAAGATCGGGATCAGGCCGATCATCATCTTCGCTCCGTCCTTCCCACCCTTCTTCAGCGAATACAGGCGACCGTGCGTTCCCGGGAACAGGATGCTGTTGCCCAGGGCCAGGCCCGCGGCGCCGGCGACGATGATAGAGGATATTTCCAGCGTGCCGTGTATCCAGATGACCAGGACCGATTTCCAGCCCAGCCCCTTGGCAAAGAAATAATACTGGAAAGCCCCGAGCATGACCCCGTTGGTGAACAGGTTCCAGATCGTACCGATCGATACGAATATCCCGGCTACAAAAACAGTAAATGACACCTTGATATTATTGACCGCAATAGAGAAGAACATGCTCGCCTGGTTCTCGTTCTTATAAACGTCGAAGGGATCGCCGCGGGAGATATTGTCTTCCGTCATGTCTACATACTGATCGCCAAGCACGCCCCGGACAAAGCTCTCCTCATGGGCAGCCGAAAAAGCGGCCATGATCGCGAACAGGGTGAAGATGACGAATGAATACAACAACTGCCGGTGATTTCGGCGGATGACCAGCGGCAGCTCGACACGCCAGAAACGGAAGATGCGGGATGTAGCCTCCTTCTTATTGCGGTAAATCCCCAGGTAAATGCGGGAAGAGAGGCCGTTGAGATACTGGGTGACCCTGCTATGCGGGTAAAAAGTTTTGGCATATCCCAGGTCATTCACCAATTCGGTGAATTGGGTGGCCATTTCATCAGGATTATTGGTTGAGCCATATTGATAGTCTTTCCACTTATCAATATTTTTTTTAATAAAAAGCCCTTCTCTCACAGGAAAGTTTTTACATTATATTTACCTCTGAATACTATTAACTTCTAAATATAGTGAGTAAACTTGAAAAAATATAATTCACCCATATCCTTATGCTCGAGGTCAAATTAGATACCGGCTTTAACATCGAGATCGATTTCAAGGTAGCCCCGTTCATGCGGAGGGTCGGCGCCCGGCTCATCGACTACGCCATCATCGTCGCCTATGTCCTGATCGGCATGTGGCTGCTGGATAAGACCATTGGATCCGGATGGTTCTCCCTGGGATGGCTGACAACGCTGTTCTCCCTCCCGCCTTTTCTCTACCAGCTGCTCTGCGAGATCTTCCTCAACGGGCAAAGCGTCGGGAAAAAACTATTGCGGCTGAAGGTGATAGCGGCAGACGGCGGCCAGCCCTCGATAAGCCAGTACCTGATCCGCTGGCTGTTCCTGACCATCGACATCCCTTCTGTCTGGATCATTGCAGGCATCTCTCTCAACATGATCCCCTGGTGGTGGATCATCTTCATCTTCTCCGGGCTGGTTTGCATCATCGTAACCCCCTATTCCCAGCGGATTGGCGACCTCGTAGCAGGCACCATTCTCATCGATACCCGAAGCCATACCTCCTGGGAAGATACCGTCTTCACCGAAGTCGAGGAGGACTACCATCCGCGTTACCCCAAGGTCATGCAGCTCAGCGACAAGGACATCAATACCCTCAAAGGGATCATCAACACGGTCAGCAAGACGCGCGACTACGACCTTTCCATCCGGATAGCCGAGCGTATCCGCTCGAAGCTGGACATCCCGAGCGACCAGGACTCGCTGGAGTTTCTGCAGACGTTGTTGAAGGATTACAACTACTACTCGACGCGGTAAATCCTATTTATCTCCGCAGAGCAGCGCGATGCGCTGCATCCAGCTGGTACCAGAGATTCAGCGCTCCCATAAGGATGGCCACCACCATTCCCAGCATGTAAGCCTGGTTGCTGCGTCTCAGGAAAGTAAATGATTGTTCGAAAATCCCGCTATCCGAGCTTTCGAGCCCTTTCTTGATGCTGGTGGCAAACCGAAGATAGAATATCAGCTGGGCGATGAATAATGTGCAGTACAAATAGGGTTCCCACATGCCGACCCGCAGCAGTATATAATACGGCAGATCGTTCCTGAACCGCTCGGGCCGCGAATAAGTAAGGTGAAGCAGGTTGGTCAGGATGCGCAGCAGGCTGTACAGCAGGCCGCCGGCTACTATCCACTTTGTTGTTGAATAGATCGCTCTGGCCTCGGCAACACGGCTCGGGCTGACGGTGACGCCCAGTAGTTCTTCGGTAACAGGCACACGCCGCAGCTAGATCCCCGTCCCCGTACCGGGATGCATGAGCCTGGCCTGGAGGAGGATGCCGATCAGCGCCAGCACCCAGAAACAAAAGCTGATGATCATGACCGCCCCGATAAAACGATAAAAAGAACGCATATTCCTGAACGAGCTGTTCAGCTGTTCCTGGTTGTTGTTCTGGAGAGCCAGCTGCATTTTGACGGCGAACTTGTAGAGGAAAAGACAGGGAAAGAAATTGAGAAGGGCCAGCCCCGAATAAAAGATGGTGATGAGAACCCGGGCTACGACGTTGAAGGACTGACTGCCCAGGGAGGTGAAGATATCGGAAAGCGTTCCCGCCAGCAGCGCAAAAACAAGGAAGAAGGTGCAAAAGATAAACCCCACGATAGCCAGGAATTTGGCCCAGCGGGCGGCGTCTTTCAGATAGGTATGACCGGTACCGTCTATCGAAAGCTCGAACAATCCGGGAGTAGAAGGCACAATCGTTTCCATATAATACATTAATTTAAATAAAATAGTGGCTCAACACTGCAGGGAAAGCCACTATTTTTTAATGCTATATTGCTTGCTGTACGGCTAGTAGGCCCGGGCAAAGAGCACGCGTTGTGTGCTGAGCTGTCCCGTAAGGATACATTTTCCGGCTTCTTCGGGGTTATCCAGCGGGATACAGCGGATGGTCGCCTTGGTCTTTTCCTTTATTGCCTCTTCCGTCTCGGCGGTGCCGTCCCAGTGAGCCAGAACGAAGCCGCCTTTCCCGTCCAGCAGCCGTTCGAACTCCTCCATGGTATCCGCCTTCGTGATATGCTCGTCCCGGTAGGTCCTGGCTTTCGCATACATAGAGCTCTGGATATCCTCGAGCAGGGTCTTTACATATTCGGTCAACCCGTCGAAGGAAATGGTCTTCTTCTCCTTCGTGTCCCGGCGGGCTATCTCTACGCTGTTGTTCTCCAGGTCGCGCAACCCCATCGCAATGCGAACGGGTACCCCCTTCAATTCGTATTCTGCAAATTTGAAACCAGGGCGGGCATTGTCGTTGTCGTCGAATTTGACGCTGATGCCGGCAGCCTTGAGACTTTTTACCAGTTCCTGCCCCTTGGCGTCGAGTTCCTGTTTCTTTTCTTCCCCTTTGTAGATGGGGACGATAACGACCTGGAGGGGTGCAATACGCGGCGGCAGAATAAGGCCGCTGTCGTCGCTGTGCGCCATGACCAGACCGCCGATAAGACGGGTGCTGACGCCCCAGCTGGTAGCCCAAACATACTCCAGCTGATTGTTCTTATCGGAAAACTTTACTTCAAAGGCCTTGGCGAAGTTCTGTCCGAGAAAATGGGAAGTCCCGGCCTGCAGCGCCTTCCCGTCCTGCATCAGCGCTTCGATGCAATAGGTGTCGACGGCTCCGGCAAAACGTTCGTTGGGCGTCTTAACCCCCTTTATAACCGGCAGGGCCATATACTCTTCCGCAAATTCAGCATAGACATCCAGCATCTGCCGGGTCTCGGCGATCGCCTCCACTGCAGTGGCATGGGCGGTATGCCCTTCCTGCCACAGGAACTCAGTGGTACGGAGGAAAAGGCGGGTACGCATCTCCCAGCGAACGACATTCGCCCACTGATTGATGAGCAGGGGCAGGTCTCTGTAGCTGCGGATCCAGTCCTTATAGGTATTCCAGATGATCGTTTCGCTGGTAGGACGGACGATCAGCTCTTCTTCCAGTTTGGCGGCCGGGTCAACGATGACTCCTCCCCCATTGGGGTCGTTCTTCAGCCGGTAATGGGTCACTACGGCGCATTCTTTGGCAAAACCTTCGACGTGGGCGGCTTCCCTGCTCAAAAAACTCTTGGGGATGAACAAAGGGAAATAGGCATTAACGTGACCCGTGTCCTTGAACATCCTATCCAGCTGGTCGCGCATCTTCTCCCAAAGGGCAAAACCATAGGGTTTAATGACCATACAGCCCTTGACCTCGGAATGGTCGGCCAGTCCCCCCTTGATCACCAGATCGTTATACCACTGCGAATAATCCTCTTCCCTGCTTGTGATTTCTTTGCTCATAGCTTTTATTAATCAGCTTTTAACAATAAAATGTTAAGTTTTCCTAACAAGGCACGTTATTTATTGTAACTTTACTCTGCTCCTGAAGGCTGCCAAAGGTAGCGACTTCTGGGGTGAAAATAACGTACTTATAAAGTTTATTGCCATGATATGAGGCTTGCCGACTGCATGGCACAACTGAAAAATAATTAACTCGCCATGAAACGCATATATACTCTGCTGACCTTTTCCGCTGCGCTGGCGCTCTTTATGAGCAGCTGTTCCTCGTCGAGGAGCGCGCAGAACACCGACGACATTTATTACTCCAACGGTGGTGGCAAGGTCGCCGCTTCATCTTCCCGGAATTCCAATAACGACGAATACTACAGCACAGCCCCCAGCGATAATTACATCCGCATGAAGGCGCAGGATCCCGACCGCTGGTCCTATTTTGACGACTACAGCGCTTATGATTCCTACTATGCTCCGACCAGCAGCTGGGCTCTCTCTGCCGGCTATGGTATCGGATCTCCCTATTATGGTTTTGGCTATGGCATGGGATTCGGTCCCGCTTTTGGCTATGGATTCTGGGATCCCTATTTCGCCTGGAACAGCTACTATATGTGGAACAGCTGGTACAACCCTTATTTCTACAATCCCTACTATGGTGGAGTTATCGTAGTGAACAAGGGCGGCACTCCCGCCACAGCGGTCTACTCGCACCTGCGCCCCTTCAACTCGCCGGCCTATCACAACGGCCTGGTGCGTACAACAACGGGCGGCACTACAAGGACTGTGAATGGCAGCGGCAACCGTTTTTATCGCCCGGGGATGAACGGGACATCGGCATACAATTCAGCGCTGAATGGCCAGGGTAATACTTACAGGACTGTCAACAGTACCAACAACAACAACAATTGGTACCGCACCAATAACAATAACACCAACACTTACAGGCCGACCTTCCAGAACAGCCAGCCGGTCCGCACTTACACTCCATCCCCTTCGATGGGCGGTGGTGGCGGTGGTGGTTTCAGCAGACCCGGAAGGCACTAATAAACGGCGGCTCCCTTATTTTTCGAGCTAACTAACACCTAATGAAAAAGTATCTCTCTTTTTTAGGGCTGATCCTGTGCCTGCAAGTCAAGGCACAGCTGCCCGAAGACGCCCTACGTGCCTCATGGACCACCCCTTCCGGAACCGCCCGTCAGCAAGCCATCGGAGGCGCAATGGGATCACTGGGTGGAGACATTACCTCGGCATTCATCAACCCCGCCGGACTCGGCATTTACAAGACCAACGAATTTGTCCTCAGCCCCGGATGGTCCTTCGGGACGAATAAAGGTTCTTACCTTGGAACAAATCAGACCGGCATTTCCGCCAACAATTTTAACCTGGGCGCCAGCGGAGCGGTATTCGCCTATGAAGGCAGATCGCCGGGCGTGACCAATACATTTACCATCGCTGTCAACCGGATGGCAAATTTCAACAAGAATATCTCCTACCAGGGACGCAACGACTACAGCAGCTTTGCCGAGCAATATGCCGAAGAGTTTGCCTATTCCGGCAGCACTATCGACGACGCGCTCGCAAGCCCCGGATTCAGCTATGGGACCCGAATGGCGCTGTGGACCTACCTGATCGACACTGCGACTGTCAACGGCAGCAAGCAGGTCATCGCGGCCCCCCAGTATGCCGGTCATCTGCTGCAGCAGAACAATATCCGCAGCACCGGTGGGATCACGGAGATCGACCTGGCGCTGGCAACCAGTCAGCACGACAAATGGTATATTGGCGGTTCTCTGGGCATTCCCATCCTCAACTATACCCGTAACCAGACCTATACGGAATCCGATGTCAGCGGAAATACCAGCAACGGCTTCAGCAATTTCGTCTATCGCGAGAATTACCATACCAGCGGCTGGGGTTTCAATTTCAAACTGGGCGCCATCTACCGGCCCAGCAATGCCTTCCGCTTTGGCATGGCCATCCATACCCCCAGTCTCATGGGGCTCACCGATCGCATCAGCGCAAGCATGGCCACGCAGCTGGAGAACCCCAATCAGCTGATCACGATCAGCTCCGACTCGCTTGACCGGGTCACAGGCGTCAACCCTCCCGCCAATACCTTCAAATACGACTTTTATTCCCCCTGGCATTTCCTGGTCAGCGGCTCCTATGTTATCGGGGGCGGCCGGCAGGACTCGCGCCAGCAAAAAGGATTCATCACCGCGGACCTCGAATACATCACCACGGGCAGCCCCAAATTCGGCGCAGCCGACAACGGGGACGGCAGCAGCGGCGACAACAGCTACTATGACGCTGTCAACCAGGCCATCCGCGCCTCCTATAAAGGCAGCTTCGCCGCACGGCTCGGTGGAGAGATGAAATTCAACACGCTGATGGCGCGCATCGGCGGAGCCTGGTATACCAGCCCCTACGAAGGGCAGGGACTCAAGGCCGACAAAGCCATGGTGAGCGCCGGCCTCGGCTACCGGAAGAACGGCTACTTTATCGACCTCGCCTATGTCATGGCCTTCAACCGCGACATCGACGTGCCTTACCGGCTTTCCGATAAGCTCAATACCTATGCCGCCCTCAAAGAGACGGCCGGTACTGTGATCGTAACAGCGGGGATCAAATTTTAGTAGTGCTCGCGTCCGGGACCCTGGCATCCGGGCTCCCGGCACAAGGAGTCGAGGTTCTAATGTTCCAGCCGTTGGAGCCTCGCCTTTAGCTCCTGGATCTCCTTTTGCTGCTGAAGAATATACAGCGTCATTTCTTCCATCTTTTTAAGGAGCATCGTCTGGTTATTGCCGACATCCATCCCTTCCTTCTGCATCTGGCTGGCCGGCTCGATACCCGGAAGATGGTGATTTTCTTCCAGATATTTCCGTAATGAATCCAAAGAAGGCAGGGGATAGCTCTTCTCAAAAACATAGTCGGCGCCTGTGGTATTGACGACGATCTTGTTAGCCCTGACATTTCCATTGACATCCAGCTTATAGCTGGTATTGGTCTCAGAATATTTTCCGATGAGGACATTGCCATCGGCCGCGATCTTAAAACGGATCGGACCGCTGCCGGAAGGCCCTGACCAGATGTTGAAACTATTACCATTTGCCTGCGGCTCCTTTGTGATTAAAAAACCATTCGCATCATTGGTGCCCAGCAGCACCGAGGCATAACCGTCAGAACCAGGTGTAGAAATATGTAACATGGTCTGAGGCAGGGCAGCGCCGAGACCGATACCGACATTGCCCCGGTCGTCGATCTTAAACCGGTTGACAGTGCCAGCGCCAAAAGGTCCGGACCAGATATTAAAGGTACCGTGGGATGTCGTTTCGGTAGTATTCATCTCGCTGGTAAGTACAAACCCAGTACTGTTATTACCACCCAACAGAACACCCGCATACCCGCTGCCATTGCTGATATGCAGCGGTGCCAGTGGCGTGGTGGCCCCCGCCCCTATTCCAACATACCCACCGCTGAAGTAAGTGTTGGGCGGGCTATATTGCCAGTTTTGAGCATGAACATAAGATCCGATAAGCATAAAGAGGAGAACGAAAGGAAAGGTCAGTTTTTTCATAACGTCAAGGTTTAGTTGCCCTGAAGATAAATAAAAAGCCGCCCAAAAAAGGCGGCTCATACGTTATTAAACGATGAATGCAACTATTTTTTTGAAACAACGAAGAATGATAACGGCCATGGCGATCCCAACTACTACCTTCCCATCTCCTTCACTACCGGCTCCATGAGCTGAGCCCATCGCTCATATTCCTTTCCGGAAAAATGCAAACCATCTCCCGCAACGAGCGACAGGTCATCCGCAGCCCTGCGGCTTTCTGTCGTAATATCCAGCCATGCGACACCATAACCCGCAGTCACCTGCCGGCTGATAACATTGAAGGAATCGATCTGCGCAGCAATGCTTGAAGGATCGGCTGCAGACCGTCCAAAAGGCGTTACGGAATAATCCGGAATAGAAAGCACGAGTACGTGGGATGGCCTGTTGCCTGCAAGTACGATCGCCTGTTGAAGAAGGGTCGTCAGCTGCGACCGGTATTCAGATGGAGAGCGTCCCTGGTACTGGTTGTTCACGCCGATCAGCAATGTTACGAGGGCGTAAGGACCCGCAGGCCGTGCCACCGAAAGCGCATCGAGCAGGTTGCCCGTCGTCCACCCGGTGGTGGCAATGATCTCCGGACTGTCAAAAATGATACGGTCACTGTCGCGCAGGTGCGCAACCAGCTGGACAGGATAACGATCAACAACCGCCACAGATTCGCCTATCGTATACGAGTCCCCCAGGGCCAGCATCCGCAGGGGTGCCGGGGCGTCAGCATGGACCGCCGGGGCGCCAGCGTGAATCGCCGGGGCGCCAGCGTGAATCGCCGGGGCGACAGCGTGAATCGTCGGAGCAGAATAGACCGCCGAATCAGCGTGAACCACGGGGCGGAAGATCACGCACAAAAGGCTGCCAGCCAACACGATCAATATGGCCTTAACGATAGTCACCAAAAGGGGTTGTACACTATATACGAGGCCGGCCCGCAGACAGATTCACCAAAAACAAAAAGCCCCGCGACTGCGGGGCTTTTCTATAAGACGTGAACGTATTAATAGTCCATTCCGCCCATTCCGGGAGCGCCACCGGGGTGAGCATGTGCTTCTTCCTTCTTGGGCTTGTCGGCGATGACACACTCAGTGGTCAGCAACATACCGGCGATGGAAGCTGCATTTTCGAGGGCGATGCGGCTAACCTTGGTCGGGTCGATAACACCAGCCTTCAGCAGATTCTCGAACTGCTCGGTGCGGGCGTTGAAACCGAAATCGGCCTTACCTTCCTTCACCTTCTGAACGATGATGCTGCCTTCGAGACCGCTGTTGGCAACGATCTGACGCAGGGGCTCTTCGAGAGCGCGCTTAACGATCGCGATACCAGTGGTCTCGTCTTCGTTGAAACCTTTCAGCTTCTCCAGGGCGTCGACGGCGCGGATGTAGGCGATGCCACCACCAGGAACGATGCCTTCTTCAACGGCAGCGCGGGTAGCGTGCAGGGCGTCATCAACGCGGTCTTTCTTTTCCTTCATTTCTACTTCGGTAGCAGCACCTACGTAGAGGACGGCTACACCACCGCTCAATTTTGCGAGGCGTTCCTGTAATTTTTCCTTATCGTAGTCGGAAGTAGTCGATTCGATCTGAGCCTTGATCTGGTTGACGCGGGCAGTGATGTCCTCTTTCTTTCCTTTGCCACCTACAACAGTCGTATTGTCTTTGTCGATCGTGACAGAAGCAGCTGTACCGAGGTAGCTGATGTCAGCACCTTCCAGCTTGTAACCCTGCTCTTCGCTGATAACGATACCCTTGGTGAGGATAGCGATGTCCTGGAGCATTTCCTTGCGGCGATCACCAAAGCCGGGAGCCTTGACGGCAGCGACCTTGATAGTACCACGCAGCTTGTTGACGACCAGGGTAGCCAGCGCTTCACCTTCCAGGTCTTCAGCAATGATCAGCAGGGGACGACCACTCTGCGCAACCTTTTCCAGGATGTGCAGGATATCCTTCATGGCAGAGATCTTTTTGTCATAGATGAGGATATAAGGGTTCTGCAGCTCGGCTTCCATCTTTTCGCTGTTGGTAACGAAATAGGGGGAGATATAGCCGCGATCGAACTGCATACCTTCTACTACGTCAACGGTAGTGTCGGTGCCCTTGGCTTCTTCTACTGTGATGACGCCTTCTTTACCGACCTTGCCGAAAGCCTGGGCGATCAGCTTGCCGATAGCGTTGTCATTGTTAGCGGAGATGGAAGCAACCTGCTCGATCTTGTTCTTGTCGTTGCCGATCGTCTGGGACTGTGCGCCCAGATTTGCTACTACCTTCTCAACAGCCTTGTCGATACCGCGCTTGAGGTCCATGGGATTGGCGCCGGCAGCGACGTTCTTCAGACCTTCGCTGATGATAGCCTGAGCCAGCACGGTTGCGGTAGTCGTACCGTCACCTGCGATGTCAGCGGTCTTGGAAGCAACTTCCTTAACCATCTGTGCGCCCATGTTCTCGATGGGGTCTTCCAGCTCGATCTCTTTTGCAACGGTAACACCGTCCTTGGTGACTGCCGGAGCACCGAATTTCTTTTCCAGAACTACATTGCGTCCTTTGGGGCCAAGCGTAACCT